>Ga0265780_10000001_pt1 | contig 1415008 bp, 1135 predicted proteins | sample P1T30metagenome_FD_192432 | JGI IMG/M metagenome (GOLD analysis project Ga0265780, IMG submission 192432) | Plant litter microbial communities from East Loma Ridge, Irvine, California - P1 T30 | ecosystem: Environmental > Terrestrial > Plant litter > Unclassified | place: USA: California...
ATGGAATCACTGCTGTTTTGAAAAAAGCACAGTCAGAAGGATTTATCAAATAATCTTTTCCTAAATAAATATATAGCAAGATGGCAAAGAAAGGTAATAGAATCCAGGTAATTTTAGAATGTACTGAGCACAAAACTACAGGTGTTGCAGGAACTTCTAGATATATTACAACTAAGAACAAAAAAAATACTCCGGATAGATTAGAGATTAAAAAATTTAATCCAATTTTGAAACGTGTAACTGTTCACAAAGAAATTAAGTAATAATTAGAGATTTTGTAAATCTCAAATGGTGTCGCCATTGAGTTTTATAAAGCTTCAAATAACATTTGAATCATGGCAAAGAAAACCGTAGCATCGTTACAAACATCTTCTAAGAGATTATCAAAAGCCATCAAAATGGTAAAATCTCCTAAAACTGGCGCATATACATTCGTAGAATCTATTATGGCTCCTGAAGAAGTTGATGAGTTCTTGAAAAAGAAATAATTACAATCACAGTATATAGAAAAGCTACTTTCATTCGGAAGTAGCTTTTTTATTACCTATATTTGTCTAAAGTTTAAAAAGAAGCCCGACAATTGGCTTTTTTTAAACATTTATTCCCGCTATCCGCTATATCTTTACCTGCCTAAAGAAGGCAAGTAAAGGATATCGCTTCTATCGGGGCTAGAAACAAACAATTGGCTTTTTTTAAGCAATGGGATTTTAAAAGAAGATAAATTTTAAAATTCAAAAAAAAACTAACAATCTATAAAAAATGAGTTTTTTTAAAAAATTATTCTCTACCGATAAAAAAGAGACTTTAGACAAAGGTCTTGAAAAATCAAAAACTACTTTTTTTTCAAAGTTAAGTAAAGCCGTAGCCGGAAAATCTAAAGTCGATGATGATGTTTTAGATAATCTGGAAGAAGTTCTGGTAGCTTCTGATGTTGGTGTAAATACGACTTTAAAAATTATTGAAAGAATAGAAAAACGTGTTGCTGAAGATAAGTATTTAGGGACAGAAGAGTTAAATCAGATTCTTCGTGATGAGATCGGATCTTTATTATCTGAGACCAATACAGGGGAAGCAACTGAGTTTGAAATTCCGAAAGATAAGAAACCGTACGTTTTAATGGTTGTTGGAGTAAATGGAGTTGGAAAAACAACAACGATTGGTAAGTTGGCTTATCAATTTAAGAAAGCCGGACATAAAGTAGTTTTAGGTGCAGCAGATACTTTTCGCGCTGCCGCGATAGATCAGTTGCAGGTTTGGGCAGATCGCGTAGATGTTCCAATCGTAAGGCAAAATATGGGAAGTGATCCTGCTTCTGTAGCATTTGATACATTGCAATCTGCTGTGGCTCAAAATGCTGATGTGGTTATCATTGATACTGCCGGGCGCCTTCATAATAAAATTAATTTAATGAATGAGTTGACAAAAGTAAAACGTGTCATGCAGAAAGTAGTAGAAGATGCTCCTCATGATGTACTTTTGGTTTTAGACGGATCGACAGGTCAAAATGCTTTTGAGCAGGCAAAACAATTTACAGCTGCAACAGAAGTTACTTCACTTGCTGTAACTAAATTGGACGGAACGGCAAAAGGTGGGGTTGTAATTGGTATTTCAGATCAGTTTCAAATTCCGGTAAAATATATAGGAGTGGGCGAAGGTATTGAAGATTTACAAGTCTTTAATAAATATGAGTTTGTTGACAGTTTCTTTAAATAATCAATATGAGTTTTGAATCTTTAAAAAACATATCAGCAGTTGCTTTTTATTTTGCAAGTGTAATCTGTTTTGTTTTGGCAAATGTTCTGAAAGATAATAATCTTTCTCTGTATTATATTTTGCTTGTTTTGGGAATCATTTTGTTCTTTTTAGGTATTCTTAAAAGAATAAGAACAAATCGTTAAACAACAGATACAAAATAAAATCATGAGCTTTTAAATTGAAATTCATTTCAATTTAAAAGCTCTTTCTTTTTGTTGATGAAGAATACTGTATTTAGCTTGTGACTTTAAATGTCTTCGTCGTGCAGTATCCATTTTGAGCCGTCTGTATATACGATATAATAAGCTCTGGTTGTAATAATTTTATTTGCGTCTGTAGAGAAATCTTCCAAAAATTCAGATTTGCTTTGTCCTGGTTTTATCACATGTACAGAATTTGCGGTGAATCTTCCTTCTCCATAAAAAAATCTGCCGCTTGCAGGTTCGTCAAATGAATTGAGGCAAAACCATTCAAATTTAATTGCTTTGATGGTTTTTCTTCCTGAATTTTTAAAAACTATTTTAATGTCTTTATGATCAGAATACTGGTTTTTCATCAGCGTGGATGAAATAATTTTCACAGAAGATTTTTCCTTTTTTAAGGTATCACTTTGAGCCCGGATACTATCATGTGGATTAATATTACTGTTCTTTTTAATTGTTTCTTCTGAAACAACAGTTTTGCGTTTTGTTTCGTTGCAGCTTAGAAATAAGAAAATAAAAAATAATATTACTGTGTTTTTCATTGTCAGTTTAATTCAGATAATGGTTTTTTGGATTGAAAAATTGGAGATAAAGTTCATTTATTTTTAACTTTTTTCTGGTCATTAAAAATCATTAAACTGTCATTATAGGACATTTTTTATCGCATTTTTTTTTCTTTAAATAGTTACTGCATGTTTTTTCTTTTAATGATTATAAGACTATCTTTGTGGTCCGGGTAAAATTTCTTTTGAAACCAAATGCCCTAGCCCTGATGGAAGTGGCATCCTTTTGTTCCGTTGAAGAACGGGACAAAAGATACAGCGGACAGCAGGAATTAGCTCCTAACTTTTAATCTGAATGAAAATAGTGTGAGAAATGCTTTTATAGTTTTGTTTTTGTCTCTTTTGTTTACAAGCTGTAAACAGGAAATTAAACCTGCAGATATTTCAAAACTAAACGGTTACTGGGAAATTGAAAAAGTAGTTTTTGATAAGGGCGAGCAGAAAGATTATAAAATGAATGAAACTTTTGATTTCTTTCAAATTAAAAATAACAAAGGTGTCCGTACCAAAGTAATGCCACAGTTTGATGGAACATTTTTAACGACTAATACTTTTGAAAATGTTACGGTACGTTTTGCCGAAGACCAGACTTTTCTGGATTATAAAACAGATTACACAAAATGGAGCGAAGAGATTATTTTGCTTTCTGATGACAAGCTGGTGGTTAAAAATCCACAAAAAATAGAATATCATTATAAAAAAACGGGACCAGTAAACTTATTGAATGATGGCGAAAAGAATAAATAATGAAAGTACAATTGGCGCTGTTTTACAACAGATTATTCAGGTTAACAAATTGCAGCCAGGTATGGATCAAATTGACGTTCGGGACGCCTGGAAACAACTTATGGGAAGTGGGGTAAATACTTACACCCGCAATGTTGTTCTAAAAGGGAGTACTCTTTATGTTGAATTAGGTTCGTCTGTTCTGCGCGAGGAGTTAACTCATGGGAAATATAAAATTGTTAAAATGATCAATGAAGAATTGGGTCGTGAAGTCGTAAAAGATGTAATTTTAAGATAGACACTTATTTATACCTGTTAGACTTTTTAGTTCATTAGATTTTTAGAAAAATAAAATTGATATAAAGATAAAACCCACTTCACTGAAGTGGGTTTTTATCTTTATAACCTAAGTTAGTCTATAAATCTTTCGATCTAAGAAGTCTTGGATTAGAATTGCTCTCTTCCTGCAAAGTGGAATGCGCTTTCGATAGCAGCGTTCTCGTCGCTATCAGATCCGTGAACTGCATTTTCTCCAATTGAAGTTGCGTATGCTTTACGAATAGTTCCTTCAGCAGCTTCTGCCGGGTTTGTAGCTCCGATTAAAGTTCTGAAATCTTCTACTGCGTTGTCTTTTTCTAAAATAGCAGCAACAATTGGTCCACGAGACATGAATTCAACTAATTCTCCGTAGAAAGGTCTTTCTGCGTGAACTGCGTAGAATGCTTTAGCATCTGCTACAGTTAATTGAGTTAATTTTAATGAAACGATTTTAAAACCACCATTCGTAATCATTGCTAAGATATTCCCGATGTGTCCATTTGCAACAGCATCTGGCTTAATCATTGTAAAAGTTCTATTTGTTGCCATTTTTATATTTTATTAAATTTTGTGCAAAAGTATACTTTTTTTGTGAATTGATTTTAATAAAAATACATTTAAACTGCATTAAATTCGGTTTTTCGAAAGATTAAGGTCAATTGCTAAAAAATTGCCAAATTCTGCATGTCTCTTAATTGATATTCTGGTTTTTAAACTTTAAATATTAATTTGTTTCTGTAGAATATCCATAATATAAATGTCCAGATAGCAACGTAAGTAAGTGCTCCTGCAAGAGAAGCCGTCATAGGATTACTGAATAAAGGTGCAATGCCAAAGCGATATAAATAATCTAAAAGATTAGTCTGCTCCTGAGGATTTGATGGATTGCTAAAACGAATCATTACCAATGCCTGAGGAATAATCTGCGAAGCAAAGAAAACAATCATTGGGTTTACACCCCAGATGACGAATAGCTTAAAACCTTTTTTGTACCCGGCGATGTCAATAGTATAATAGAGTGCTGTAAGGCAAACTGTTGCTAAGCCCGTGGTGTATAAAACATAGCTGCTTGTCCATATTGATTTGTTGATTGGGAAAACCAGATCCCAGATCAAACCAAGAAAAATAAGTGCAGTACCCATCATTCCCATTCGTTGCGCTTTTTGTGTTTTGGTCACATTTAACTGCAAAATCTGTCCGGTTAAAAGACCAATAATTCCGTTGACAATGGATGGAAGCGTACTTAAAATTCCTTCAGGATCCCAGGTTTTAGTTTCGTAATACATATGACCTTTTAGTACTACATTATCCAGCCATGCAGCAAGATTAGTTCCTCTTTCCAGATTGGCTTCACCAAATCCAGGTACTGGAATTAAAGTCATAACCGCCCAATAACCCAGTAGTAAAACTATTCCGGTAATAATTTGAGTTCTTCGCGGTGTTTTCAAATATAAAAGTGAAACAACAAAGTAAACAATGGCAATACGTTGTAAAACGCCGGGAAGTCTCACATCCTGATAATCTTCAAAACCACCGTATGCTAAAATCAGATAAAGAAATAGTATGCTAAAAGCTAAAATGTTTTTTAACCGGTTGCTAAAACTTCCCATCAGTGCATAGCCAACAGCAATCGTTATCGCCAGTCTGGCAATAAGAAGCTGGATTCCGTCTAAGCCAAATAGTTGAATGTTTCCGAAGAAATTGAAGAAAATCCCCAGACAAAACATTCTTAACGAACGAATCAGTATTTTATTGAATGTGGTTTCATCATACTTTTTCTCCGGCATAGCCAGTGGAACTGCCACACCCATTATAAAAATAAAAAACGGAAAGACTAAATCTGTCGGCGTACAACCGTTCCAGTGCGCGTGTAAAAGTGGGGGATAAACATTTCCCCAATCACCGGGATTGTTTACAATAGTCATCAATAGAATAGTCAGTCCGCGAAAGACATCAAGCGAAATTAGGCGTTCTCTTACCATTTTGGTTAGTTAGTTAATAGGTTATAAAATATAATTCTATTTGGTTTGAGAGAGCAATAAGATAGAAAATGAGCTGGTTATTTGTTTCTAAATTATCACTTTTGAATTCTAAAGATAATTATTTTAGATTATTATGATGTCAAAATTATGTTCTAAGGGTTTTAATTTTTGAATTAGAATTGGAATTAACTGTTCTCCCTTTTCTAAATAAAATTCAGAAAAATTAGTTTGACGTTCCTGAAGTCCGTAATTCGGAAACAGTTCGCACTGCAAATCAGCAACACGCTGCAATTGATCCTGCAATTTCCTTTTTTGTGCTTTTAATAAACGTTTTTCCAGGTTTTCCAATCCCTTTTTTTGTTTTACTTCCTGAGCTTTTACAGCGCCGGAGAAAGATTTGTCTGTTTTTTCTGCGAGTTCAAAAAGATACTCAAATTGTCTTTCCAGTGCCTCTCTCTGTGGCGTTAAATCTATCGGAAATGGAGAAAGTTTATGCGTGATATGACTCATCAAACTCTCAGATTTGCTGAATAAATCTTTCCAGGTTAAATTTAAATTATCTGCTTTTTTAGCCTGTTTCTCAGTTGCTAAAAGCACAGAATTTCGAACTAACAAAATCGGAAATGTAATGTTTACGGCATCAAAAAATGCTTTCAATTCCAGCCAATAAGCGATTTCCCCGCCTCCGCCAATGTAACATAGATTGGGTAAAATAATTTCCTGATACAACGGACGCATAATAACGTTGGGACTGAATTTTTCAGGATTACTTTCCAGTACTTTAAAGATTTCTTCTTTAGAAAAAGAGATCTTAGTATTGTTGACCCAATATTTATCGTCTTCAAAAATAATTCTTTCGCGAAGCTGATTTTCAATGTAAAATAAATTTATCTTGCGGGGATTTACCTGAACGCTGTAGTCCGCAAGCGCTTCTATAGATTTTTGAACTTCTTTAAATGAAGTCTGATTTTCTAATTCTTCTTTCACATAGGGAATAAAAGCGCGTTTTAAATTGGCATCATCAGCATCTAAAATCACTAAACCGTAATTTGCAAAAAGTGCATTGGCTAAAAAACGAGTGGCATCGGCCAGGTTTTCATGGTCTAAATACGCGTTTTCAAATAGTTTTTTAAGTTCTGCTGCATTGGTACTCGAACCTAATTCTTTTGAATAAACTTCAAATAAATCTTCTAATCCGGTTGTTGATAATCTTCCTACGGGACCATTGCTTTCAGCATTCCAGCGAATTTTTTTTCCTTTAAAATTGAAGTAATTTATTTCTTCAAAATCGTGGTCTTCCGTCGCCATCCAATATACAGGGACGAAATTATAAGAAGGATATTTCGACTTTAATTCTTTTGTTAAATTAATGACAGAAATAATTTTATATAAAAAATATAATGGTCCGCTAAAGAGATTTAACTGATGTCCCGTTGTAATAGTAAAGGTATTTTGCAGCGCTAAAAGCGAAATATTTTGCTTAGTTGAATCTGAAATGTCGATTTTCTCATATTGCTTCTGTAAAGTTTCTACCAATGCGATGCGGTTGTTAGAATCAAAATTAGCGGCTTTTTCAGTAATTTGTTTGTCGAAATTCTCCAGAGTAGGAAAGTTATTGTACAGCGATTTTAATTCTGGTTTCTGGTCTAAATAATCCTGCATTAGTTTAGAAAAATAACCAGAAGATTGAAAGCTGATACAGTCGGTAGGCATAATTTTAAATTTATTTTTGACAGCTGTAAATTTAATGAAAATATACAGTTAAAAATGCTTTTAACGATTGCTTATGATTTGATTTTTGTTTTTTATTTTAAACTTCCTAAAATCAAGTTCTTAAATTAGTATTATGTGTCTCTTTTTAAAATGGAATAAATACGAAATTTGTTAAAATGGAATGTGTCTTTAAAACTAATTCTCTTAAAGATGAATTATTAATAATGAAACTATATTTTTGTAATCAAAAAAAAAGTTATATCTATTTTACATGAAAACTCACGAGAATAAGAAGAACTCTTTAAATCATGTTCTTTTTGGCAGCCTTATTGGTACTACAATTGAATTTTTTGATTTTTATATTTATGCAAATGCGGCAGTTTTGGTATTTCCGCAATTGTTTTTTCCGGGTGCAGATCCTACAATGGCTACCTTAGAATCGTTGGCTACTTTTTCAATCGCATTTTTATCGCGGCCTTTAGGTTCGGCTTTTTTTGGACATTACGGAGATAAAATAGGACGTAAATTTACCCTTGTCGCTGCTTTATTAACTATGGGGATTTCTACGGTTACTATTGGTTTTCTTCCTGGTTACGCCAGTATTGGTGTCGCGGCTCCGCTGTTGCTAATGTTGTGCCGTTTTGGACAAGGCGTGGGCTTGGGAGGCGAATGGGGCGGAGCTGTTTTGTTGGCGATCGAAAATGCGCCTCCGCACAAGCGTGCCTGGTATGGAATGTTTCCGCAGTTGGGAGCTCCTATTGGATTATTACTTTCCGGTGGAACTTTCCTTTTGCTGACCGATACAATTAGTAACGAAGATTTTATGAATTATGGCTGGAGGATTCCATTTATTGCCAGTTCACTTTTGGTTATCGTAGGTTTCTATATCAGGACTAAGATTACCGAAACCCCTTCTTTCGAAAATTCAAAAAATGAGCACGAAGAAGTAAAAGTGCCATTTCTGACTTTAATCAAATCATATAAAAATCAATTAATTTTTGGAACGCTTGCTGCCATAACCACATTTTTGGTTTTTTATTTAATGACTGTTTTTACATTAAGCTGGGCGACTTCAGATTTAGGTTTTGCAAAACGTGATTTCTTATTAATTCAAATGTTTTCGGTCTTGTTTTTTGCCGCGTTTATTCCGCTTTCTGCAGTGGTTGCCGATAAAATAGGAAGGCGTAAAATATTGATTGTTACCACGATTGCAATTGCCTTGTTCGGATTTTTCTTTTCATATTTCTTAAACTCAGGAAGTACATTTATGGTGACTTTCTTTGTTTGTCTGGGAATGACTTTAATGGGATTTACATACGGACCTTTAGGAACATTTTTATCAGAATTGTTTCCGACCACGGTTCGTTATTCGGGCGCTTCATTGACTTTTAATCTGGCAGGAATTCTGGGCGCTGCTTTTGCTCCCATGATAGCGATTTGGCTTGCAAGTACTTACGGATTAACTTACGTAGGTTTCTATCTGACTTTTGCCGCTTGTCTTTCTTTATTTTCTTTATTGGTTATAAGTCGAAAAGAGCATAAGTTTTAAAATATTTATCCTCAACAAAAAGTTCCCAAAGAAATTTATTTTTGAGAACTTTCATTTTTAAGATTAAGGAATGTGCTATTCTATCTTTTTAAAGTAAAATGTCCTCTGAATTCTGTACCGTTTAATCTTGTAACCGTAAACCAATAATCTGAGGCAGGTTCTAACCGACCAAGATAAGTACCGTCCCACGAAGTATTTGGTCCCAATTCTTTGATGAATTTTCCATAACGGTCATATATTTTAATTCTGGTATTAGCTTTTAAATAAGCAAAATCAATTGTCCAGGTATCATTATAACCATCTCCATTTGGAGTAAAGAATTTTGGATACGGAAGTTCATTGATCAGCTTGATGCATTCTTCGTTTGTTGCTTCCAAAATATTTATTGTAACTGAAATTCTGTCACTTTCGCAAATGCTTTCTGTCTGAGAAGCATAATACGTGACTTCATGCTCAAGCAAAGTAGATTCTGGTAAAGTGTTTGTTGCAGAAATACTTTCGTACCACTTGATATTTTGCCCATTAATTTCAATATTATTAATTTTTGCATTTTTCTGAATACAAAATTGCTGAGGAGAATCGGAAATCGGAATCTGTGTATCCTGTATTTTTACCGTAATTGCATAACGTTCACTTTCGCAGTTGTTTAATGTCTGAGTAACGTAATAAATTTTGTTTTCAAGTAAAGTTGTTTCGATTAGAATATTTCCATTAGTTGGAGCATCGTACCATATTAAATTAGTTCCCGTAATATTTAGATTTTCTATTGTTGCAATTTCATTAATGCAAAACTGTTGCTTATTATTTCCAGTTGGTAAAGCAGTATTGTGAATCTGAATTGAAATTGGCGTTCTGTCACTTTCGCACCCAATAGTTTGCGAAGCATAATAAGTTCTTTTATTTTCTAATAAAGTTGTATTTGGTAAAGCTGCTGCTGAAAAGCTTGTGTCGTACCATTTTATATTTTGGCCACTTATTACAATATCATTTAATGTTGCGTTTTGAATTTTACAAAATTCCTGATTTGTATTTCCTGTTGGTGCCACTGGAGTATTTACAAGTGTAATGGTAACTCCAAATCGCGGTCCTTCGCAATTATTTATTGTTTGAGAAGCATAATACGTTTTGCCGTTTTCCAGTGTTGTTGTTTCTGCTATTAAAGAGCCATTTGTAATAGAATCATACCATTTTATTGAAGTACCTGTAATTTCAATATTACCAATTGTTGAGTTTTGAGCGGTACAAAACGATTGGTCTGAATTTCCACTTGGAGTAGAAGTAACCTGGATGTTAGTTTTCACTGGAACTCTTTCACTTTCACATCCGTTTATGGTTTGCGAAGCAAAATAAGTTTTTCCATCTTGAAGCAAAGTTGAATTTGGTAAAATTGTTCCGGCTGTTAATGCATCGTACCATTTTATATTTTGTTCTGTAATTTGAATATCACTTAAAGTTGCATTTTGCTGGACACAAAAGGTTTGCGGAGAATTTGCGATTGGTAACGGCTGACTTGTAATGATAACGGTTTGACTTTGACTAGCGTTATTTCCGTTTTCGTCTGTATATTTCCAGATGATAGTATATGTTCCGGGTAATGAATAAGATAATGGATTTGAAGTTGTTCCAATAATTTGCCCGGCACATTTATCTGTAGCGGTTGGTATTGTATTCAAGGCAGTATTACAGTCTCCGGTTATTGTTGGCAGAATTGTTAAATCTGGTATTGGAGCTTCGAAATCACCAATAGATACATTAATTCTTTTGGTATCGTCACAACCGACAGTTCCTGTTATGCGGCAGCTATATTCTCCGCTGTTAATTGTTGTTGCGTTTGCAATTATTGGATTTTGCTCCGTTGTTGTAAAGCCATCTGGTCCTGTCCAAAGATAATTTATTCCGCCAGATGCTTTTAGTTCTAAAGAACTTCCGATACAGATTGGTGAATTGCTTTCTAATTTTGTTAATAATTCACAATCTTGAAATTCAGCAACAAAAATATCAATAAATCCTCCTCCACTTTCCTTATGGGTTCCGGGAGTACTTAAATCTTTTGAGTCATCATAAATAGTGCGTCCAGTAATACCAATTTTCCCATTATAATAATCTATACTTTGTAAATAATCACCACCTTTTCCACCATAGTACGTGCTCCAGCTTAACTCTCCTTTTGAAGATAATTTGGCAATGTATCCGTCAGGCCCATTTTTAAGAAAAGTTTGAAAGGAATTTGGAGTAGCTATATTACTTTGGCTATTTGTATACCCAATCATATAAATATTTCCTTCTGGTGTGACAAAACAATTCGTGCCAAAATCGAATGCTGTCGAAGAGTTTCCACCAAAATATGTTCCCCACATTCTGTCTCCTCTCCCGTCAAATTTTGCTATAAAGGCATTTTGCGAACCTGCATTTTGCGAAATTTTAAACGCTCCTGATGTTGAGATTCCATTCACACTGTTTGTAGTGCCTACTATATAAACGTTATTCAAATCATCGCAGCCAATGCCTCCTATTAAATCTGAATTTTCAGTTCTATCTAGATCACTTTTATCTCCACCATAATAGGTACTCCATAGTCTTCTAAAATTTGAATCAAACTTTATTAAAAAAGCATCTATTGAATTTTGAGTTGTTTTAAAAGCTCCAGGAGTTGAAATATTTGGATAATAATTAAAGAAATCATCTACATATTTATTTCCGGCAAAAAATACATTGTTATTTTTGTCTACTGTACTGCATTTAATTACAACTGGGAAATAACTTCCATAAATTCTGTTTCCATCTTTATCGAATTTGGCAAAAAAGCCTGAATAAAGATCAGGAGAAGCATTTAAACTGGTTTGAAAGGCATTTGAGGTGGATATTCCTTCGAGACTATTTGTTTCTCCAGCAATTATTATATTTTCATCAGTATCTAAAGATAAGGCATCTATGCGTTCAAAATTCCTACCACCATAGTAAGTTCCCCATATTCTTTGACCATTTGAGTCAAACTTCATTAATAATCCATCCGTAGAATTTAAAACTTCCTTGAATGAATTTGGCGTTGACAATCCAGATTCATAGCTTGCATATCCGCCAATATATATTTCATCTTGAGAATTAATTTTGGCACTCTGAATACCAGATCCGCCTATATATGTTCCCCAAATTCGAACCCCATTTGAGTTTAATTTAGCCACAAATGCAGACCTGAAAGTAGTATTACTTGATTGAAAAGCGCCGGAAGTTGCAATGCCAGAAGCATTCTCTGTATTTCCAGAGAAAATTGTATTTCCTTGAGAATCGAAATTAATAGAATTTGGTTCATTTGTCAAATAAGTACTGCCATAATAAGTCCCCCACAACCTTACAGGCACAGGATCAATTACAACCTTTTTTCCATTCCTATTATTTGAAGAAGCAAAACCATAAATATCTTTCTTAATTTTAGTGTATCCAACCAAAATCTCTTTTTTGCCATCATCTTCAATCCAGCTTGCAGGAAGCGTTTCTTCCATTTTTCCAAAACGAACATTCATCTGGATTTTATTATCCACTAAATCCGTTTGGGCGCCACTGAATTTTAGTTGGATATCAGAGATTTTTCCTTTCGGATGAACCACAAAATTGTACTCAACCGGTTTATCATGAGCTTCAGGAATTGTGAATACAACATCAATATTTGGGTAAATATTTTTATAAGTAATCTGTTGGAATTTATGAACACCTGTAATACCTTCCGGCGTATTTGGAACATTGTAATAATTGTCAAAATCTAATGATTGCTTATCTGTGATTATTTCAACTTTAGAATTTGAATTTACAAAGTCAATATCGATTCTGTGAAATTTATACTCTAAATTATACTTCCGGTCTGCAGTCTTTTCAGGATTTAAATCAGGAAGCGTTTTTCTCGTTTGCGAATTTGACAATGGTATTTTTTCGACTTCGTAAACATCATAAGAAAAACCATTTTTTCTCAACTGGACATTTAATCCAGCTGTATTTAATAAAAACTTTACCGCATTATTTGGCTTGCCTTTTTGATCGATAATCTGACCTTTATTTTCTGTGAAACCAATGGATTGATTTTTGTTTTGAGAAAATAAAGAACCAAAAATAAATAAAAATAAAAGAGGTAAAGTTTGCTTCATAATTAGAATATTGCCGGACAAATGTAATTAAATATCTACTAAATAAAACTAAATTTTCTGGTATTGACCTGCTTAAAATTTTTTCCTAAAAAAGTCCGCAATAACCCGTATTTTTGCAGAAAAATATCCTCTTTTGAAAACGAAACTTTTTGTAATTACGCCCCCATTTACGCAACTGAATACGCCGTATCCGGCAACGGCGTATATAAAGGGTTTTCTGAATACAAAAAATATCGAATCGGCTCAGGCAGATTTGGGTATTGATGTAATTTTGGAATTGTTTTCGAAACAAGGACTTATTGATTTATTTGAAGTTTCAAGCTATAAGTTTCAAGTTCATTCTGAAATCTCAGACAATTCGAAACGTATTTTTGCTTTACAAGACGAATACATCAAAACTATTGATTCTGTAATTCAGTTTCTACAGGGAAAAAATCCAACTTTGGCTTTACAGATTTGTCAGGAAGATTTTCTTCCGGAAGCTTCGCGTTTCGCACAATTGGAAGAACTGGATTGGGCTTTCGGCACTATGGGAACTCAGGATAAAGCCAAACATTTGGCGACCTTGTATCTGGAAGATATCTCAGATTTTATTGTAGAATGTGTTGATGAGAATTTTGGCTTCAGCCGATACGCCGAACGTCTGGGCAGAAGCGCAAATTCTTTTGATGAATTATATGACGCTTTACAAAAAGAACCAACCTATATCGATTTGATTTTAATTTCACTTTTAAAAGATAAAATTGAAATTGTAAATCCAACTTTGTTTTTAATTTCGGTTCCGTTTCCGGGAAATTTGTATAGTGCTTTCAGATGTGCGCAATGGGTAAAGCAAAACCATCCTGAAATAAAAATCTCAATGGGCGGCGGTTTTCCAAATACCGAATTACGTTCACTTTCTGATAAACGTGTGTTTGAGTTTTTCGATTTCATCACTTTAGACGATGGCGAAGTTCCTATCGAAGAGTTAATTTTCAATCTTGAAGACATGTCATCCCGAGCGGAGTCGAGGGACGAACTTAGATATAAAAGAACTTTTCTTTTAGAAAATGAAAAAGTAGTTTACAAGAACAATTCTCTAAAACACGATTACAAACAAGCTTATGTAGGAACACCGGATTACTCGGACCTTCCTCTGGATAAATATATTTCGGTTATCGAAATTGTAAATCCTATGCACCGAATGTGGAGCGACGGACGATGGAACAAGCTGACAATGGCGCACGGCTGTTACTGGGGAAAATGTACTTTTTGTGATATCTCTTTAGATTATATAAAAGTTTACGAACCGGTAGCGGCAAGTCTGCTTTGCGACCGAATTGAAGAATTAATAGCAAAAACCGGACAAAACGGATTCCACTTTGTTGATGAAGCTGCGCCGCCTGCTTTAATGCGCGCTTTGGCTCTCGAAATTCTAAAACGAAAACTGGCAGTGACGTGGTGGACGAATATTCGTTTTGAAAAAAGCTTTTCTAAAGATTTGTGTTTGTTATTAAAAGCTTCCGGATGTATTGCCGTTTCTGGCGGTTTAGAAGTAGCGTCTGACCGATTACTGAAATTGATCGACAAAGGCGTTACTGTTGAACAAGTGGCAAAAGTAACCCGGAATTTTACCGAAGCCGGAATTATGGTTCACGCCTATTTAATGTACGGATATCCGACACAAACCATTCAGGAAACGATTGATAGTTTAGAAATGGTCCGTCAGTTGTTTGAGGCAGGGGTTTTACAGTCTGGTTTTTGGCATCAGTTTGCTTTAACGGCGCATAGTCCTGTAGGTTTGTATCCGGAACAATTTGGCGTGACCAAAAAAACAGAAACTATTGGGACTTTTGCTAATAATGATATTGAATACAGTGATTCTACAGGAATTAACCACGATAAATTTAGTTTCGGATTAAAGAAATCGCTCTTCAATTTTATGCATGGGATTTGTTTTGATTATGAACTTCAGGACTGGTTCGATTTTAAAATTCCGAGAACCAAAATTGATCCCGATTTTATTTTCAATGCATTGGAAGAACAAAATGATTTTAATACAAAACCAAATGCAAAAGTGGCATGGCTTGGCGGAAAACCTTCAGCTGAACTTTTTATAAAATCGAAAAAAGGCAGAAGCTGGGAAATGATGTCTTTAACTTTTCATGATAAAAAAGAAAGTTTTGCTATTCAAACCAGTAAGGACGAAGGTGAATGGCTGATTTCTATTTTGTCAAAAATAACGGTTTCAAACGCTAAAAATTATACTTTTCAGGAAGTGAAAAATGATTTCGAAACTTCATTAGAAGATTTTGAACTGTTCTGGTATTCTAAACCAATAAATACGTTACGTGAGTTTGGATTGTTAGTCCTTTAATCAAACTCTAAACATTCTCCATCATTTGGAATAATTGTTTTTTCTAAAAGACCGTGATCCGAAAGGGCTTTCCTTAATTCCTGTCTTGTGGTCGGACAATGATTTAAAGCTTCCAGATGATTGGCAATAATTTTTCCGGGAGCAAGTGTTGCAAATTTTAATATATCATCCATTCGCATTAATAAAGGCTGTCCGATGTCTAATCTTGCAGTTCCGCAGGCTACAATTGCAATATCAGGTCGAAGCTCCGTTAAAACTTTTTCGACATGTTCTGTAAAAACCGTGTCAGAACTTATGTAAATAGATTTTTCGTTTTCAAGTTCAATTACAAATCCCATTACGTTCCCCATTAATTTGGCAATAAACCCATAGCCATGAATCGCAGGAATTCCCGTTATTTTTCCGTTAAGAAAAAATTGCGGTTCCCAGTATTCTAAAGTTTGTATCACGCTGAGACCTCTCTGCACCAAAACTTTTTCGTCTTTTGCACTGCAAATTACAGGAATGCTTTTGCGGCGTAAAAAAACTTCGCCGGCTTTGTCAATATGATCCGCATGTAAGTGCGTAATAAAACAATGTGTTACACGGCTTAATATTTCGCGGCTATTTTTGGGTAACGCCACCAACGGATTTCTTTTCGGCTTGCATCTAAAAATGGTAAAAGGGGGAAGCGTTTTTCTCTTCCCCAACATTGGGTCAACTAAAATGACATGCTTTTCTGTTTCAATAACCAAAGTGGCATTTCGCAAGTGATGTAATTTCATATCGATGAAGATTAGATATTAAAAATACAAAGTTTTTCCGAGAAAATATTGACAGAATTTGCTGTAATTTTGATTAAAATTTTTTTATTGATAAATGTATGTTTTTACAAGAAGGTTTTCATACCTATTTCATTTATATTTTGACAAATAAGGCTAAATCTGTTTTTTATATTGGTGTTACAGGTAATCTAAGATTGCAGCAACATGGTGACAATATTTTGTTGGATACCAAAACTTTTGCATCCAAATACAATGTTGAATTTTTGCTCTATTATGAAAAATTTACTTGGATTCACGATGCAATTGCAAGAGAAAAAGAATTAAAAGGTTGGAGGAGAGATAAGAAATTAGCCTTGATTAAAATTATGAATCCTAATTTAGAATTTTTGCAGTATTAATTTAATAACTTTATATTCTAAAAGTCCAATTTGTCATCCTGACGAAGGAAGGATCTCCGCAAGTAACTCCGCAATCAAAATTAAAATCGTTGTCGAGCTTCTTGCGGAGATTCCTCGTACCTCGGAATGACAAATCGTTGCGGTTAATCAAAGTAAATTTTACCCAATCGAAAATCGGAAGCCAATTCCGTGTAGATTTTCTATCGAAATTCCTTTTTCATCAGCCAGAATTTTTCGCAGGCGCGAAATAAAAACATCCAGACTTCTTCCCATAAAGTAATCATCGGTTCCCCAGAGAGAAGTCAGGATCTGTTCTCTTTTTAAAACCGAATTTTTATGGTCCAGAAACAGTTTCAATAATTCCGCTTCACGTTGTGTCAGCCCGACTTTCTCATCATTATTAAAAAGAATAAAGTTTTTGGTATCAAACTGATATTTCCCTACTTCATAAATTGTTTTTAATGGCGCGACATTTTTTTGAGAACGCTTTAAGAAGATTTCAATTTTAAGCAATAATTCTTCAATACTAAAAGGCTTCACCAGATAATCATCTGCGCCTAAACGCAAACCCTTAATCCGGTCTTCTTTTAATGTTTTTGCTGAAAGAAAAATAATCGGAACTTCAATATCGATTTTCCGGACTGCTTCGGCCAATTCAAAACCATCCATTTTTGGCATCATAATATCAAAAATGCAAATGTCAAAGTCTTCCTCTTCAAATTTAGCTAGAGCAGACTTACCATCAGAACAATGAATAACTTCATAGTTATTTTGCTCCAGATTGTCTTTGGTCAGAAATGCCAGGGTTTCATCGTCTTCGGCGTATAGTATTTTGAAATTACTCATTTTTTTAAAGGAATTGATATGGTTATAGTAATACCTTTTTCGACATTATTTTCAGCTTTGATTTTCCAGTTTTGCAGGCTGCATATTTCTTTTACGTAATATAATCCAAGACCAAATCCGTTTACTTCATTGCTTTTTTCGTTCTGCACCCGATAGAACTTATCAAAGATATAAGAAATTTTTTTAGGATTTATTCCGATTCCGTTATCTCTAAACTCCAATTTCAAACAATTGTTTTCTTCATATAAATGAATTGTAATTTCAGGTTTTTCATTGCAGTATTTAACGGCGTTGTCCAATAAATTATAAACCAGATTGGCAAAGTGAAAAGTATCTGTTTCCAATACATATTCCGGAGAGGAAGTCCTGATTGTAACTGAAGCGTCAGGGTATTTTAGTTTAATGTTTTCTATTGCTTCATCCAGTATCGGAACAATTAAAACACTTTCTTTCTTGAGCTCCAATGGCGTATAATCTGATTTTGCAATATTTAAAATTTTCTCCACATGACCATTTAGCTTATTGCTCTGATTGATAATTATATCGGTATAAGTAAAAAGCTTTTTGTCTTCTTTAATGGGTTTTTGTTCAATTAAATATTTTGAAGCGATGAGAATAGATGCCAAAGGTGTTTTAAATTCATGCGTCATATTATTAATGAAATCACGCTGCAATTCAGAATATTTTTTTTGCTGTAAAAGTTTAAAAATAGAATAAACATAAATCAGCAGAATCAGGATTAATGCTGTTGAAAGAACAAACCAAAATCGCATTGAACTAAACAAATAAGTGGTTTCATTAGGAAAACGAACTGCAAAATAATAAACCAGGTTTTTATGTTTAGGGAAATAAACGCTTTTTTTACAATCTTCTTTTTTTGAAAGTGAAATATAGTCTCCGTAAATCATCTCATCACTTTGACAATTGTACATAGCGTATTCAAAATCGGTCGTAATATTCATTTTTTTGAATTCCGTTTTGAGATAAAATTCTAATATCTCGGGTTCAAATTCGTTATCCACATTAACAATGTAATAATCGTTGGCAATTTTCTGCACCGGATTTTGTACAGGAAGTTCGTGATTGGTCCCTTCGTAAAGTTTTTTGGCCACTTCCAATAAAGCAATATGAGCTTTCTGACTCAGCTTTTTCTGTTCAATTGTAAAAGCTTCTTTTGTCCAGAGCAGTTGCGCGACCAAAATGCTGATAATAGCAATTAGCCCTAATATAATGATGCTGTTGAGTTTATTAATCTTCAAGGAAAAGTATTTTGAAAGTGTAATATTAATCAATTTTATACTGAAAATAATCGATTAACAAGTCGTTAACAAACATTTGAAAGCGGTTAACAGCGATCTGAATTTGTCTGAATTACCTTTGTAATATAAAATTTGAACTATAAACCATTTTAAATATACCATTATGAAAGTGATTAAAATTTCTATGTTAGCATTGGCTTTAGGCCTTATGTCTTTTTCGGCAATTGCGCCGGTACAATCTTTAGTTGAAGAAACTACAATTTCAGAAACTGCTGCGTCTACAATCGTTTGGAAAGCAGAAACAATTGATGTTGGACAAATTCCGCAGGGAACTCCAAAAGCAATTGTGTATGAATTTAAAAATACAGGAAAAACAGCTGTAGTGATTACAAATGTTCAAGGATCTTGCGGATGTACTGCTACAGATTACACAAAAGAACCGGTTCAGCCAGGTAAATCTGCAAAAGTTACAGCGACTTATAATGCAGCAAACAAAGGTGGTTTTACAAAAACAGTTACAGTGACCACAAGCGCAGAAAAAACACCAAAAATCCTTACTCTAAAAGGTACAGTTATTTAAGAATTTTAATAGGTTGGTTATATGTAAAAACTCCGGGCAAGAAATTGGCCGGAGTTTTTTTGTTTATTATCAAGTCAAAATTTTACTGCAAGTTCACAAAGGAGTTTACACAAAATGTGTGTCTTATATGTTTTCATAAAATTCTTTGTAAATGCCTTTGCGGACTTTGCGTTTAAATATCTTGTGATCTTTTTTAGATTAAATTCTAAATTTTGATTTAAGAGATTATTTTTTACTTTTAATGAAAATTATAAGCTATGAAAATTTGGTATTCGCCTCTTATTGTAATTGTTTTTCTTGTTCTTTTTTCGTGTAATTCGAAAGATAAAAAAGAGGAAAATACGGTGCAGACCGTTACAGAAATTCCGGAACTGCGACTTACGATTGATAGTGTCCGTATTAATACATTTTATGAAAATTATCCTAAACTGGCTAAATTTAAGCAAGATGTCTCTTCTTTATATCAGAAAAACAAATCTACTCAGTTGTGGCAGGACAATAAAGGTTTAGTCGAGTTTAGTCACACTTTATTCAATCAATATAAAAATCTGGATCAGGAAGGGTTAAAGGCTAATTTTCCGTACAATGAAAAGTTGGGTCCTATTCTGGAAAATGCGGCAGGCAACAAACTTTCTAAAGAAGATACCGATCTGATGATTTCGAATCTCTATTACTATTATGCCGAAAAAGTATATGCAGGCTTTGATGAAAAGACCAGCATTTCGTTAGAATGGCTTTTGCCAAGAAAAAAACTGAATTACCAGCTGCTTTCAGATTCGATTTTTAAAAAGTCCACCATTCTAGATGATAAAAAGAGAAAGATGTTCAGCCAATATTATAAACTTCGTGATGCGCTGAAAGAATACAGGGCTATTGAGAAAAACGGCGGTTGGAAAAATATCGAAATCAACGAAGATTTTAAAAATATTAAAGTTGGAGATTCGTCCAGTACAGTTGCTCAAATTAGGGAAAGGCTTTTTGTTACCAAAGATTTAAAAGAAAACAACAATAGCACTGTTTGCGATACTACTTTAATGAGAGCCATGAAAAATTACGAAATACGTCATGGTTATTCGCAAAAGAACTTCATTTTAAAAGAGCATATTGCAGATTTGAATATTCCCGTTTCTGAACGAATTAAAACCATTATTGCTAATATGGAACGTTGCAGATGGATTGATCCCGAATTGGAAAAAGGCAAAAAGTATATTGAAGTAAACATTCCCGAATTTAGATTGTATTTAATAGAAGACGGAAAAATTGCGTTTACATCGGCAGTTGTGGTTGGAAAAACGATGAACAAAACCGTGATTTTCAGCGGAATGATGAATAATATTGTTTTTAGTCCGTATTGGAATGTGCCGCCGAGTATTATTAAAAGCGAAATTAAACCCGGAATGGCGAAAGACAAAGATTATTTAGCGAAAAAAAATCTGGAGTGGAACAACGGCGCGGTTCGTCAATTACCGGGGAGAAACAATTCTCTTGGTTTAGTCAAATTTTTATTCCCAAATTCAAGTAATATTTATCTGCATGATACGCCGTCTAAAAGTTTGTTCGAAAGAGAAAGCAGGGCTTTTAGTCACGGTTGTGTGCGTGTAGCAAAACCACGTGAATTGGCAATTGAATTATTAAAAGTTGACCCGCAATGGACACCTGAAAAAATTGATAAAGCCATGCATGCCGGAAAAGAAAGCTGGTATACGCTAAAGAAAAAAGTACCGGTTTATATTGGTTACTTTACTGCGTGGGTAGATCGTGATGGAAATTTAAATTTCTACAAAGATATTTACAGTCGGGATGAAAGTCTGATTAAACTATTGACGGAAGAATAAAAGAATATATTTGATTTTTCACGTAGATTTGGCAAATTTCAAAAAGATTTTTTTAAGTACAATAAAATAAATGGGAGCGCATGTGCTAAATCTTTTTAAATCTGAATGAAATAAAATTCAGGTAATTCGTAGTTAAAAAAATTTACTTATTCAAAACATCAATACATTTATAAAAGCGTTTTGTATAATGTTCTGTGTCGAGTGCCGTAATCGTAACTTGCTGTGCTTTGCCCGATGAGGCATGAATAAATTTGGAATGCATTCCGTCGGCTTCGCAAATAATCCCTAAATGACCTATTATGGTCCGGTCTTTATAACCGTAAAAAACCAAAACATCGCCAACTTTAAAATCTTCCGGTTTTAAAGCTTTTCCTAAATTTTTATATCCGCCGGAACTTCTGGGTAAGCTTAATCCAAAGTTTTTAAAAACGTAACTTACAAAACCTGAGCAGTCAAATCCTTTAGAGGGATCTGCGCCCGCATATAAATAAGGTGTGCCTAAATATTTTTTTGCATACACTATAATCGCCTCCCGTTCTGTGTCTGTAGAGACTGCAGCACTGTGAGAAACGTTTTGTTTTGATTCGTTCTTACAATTAAAGGCAGAAAAAAAGAAAAGTGGCAGGGCGTATAAAAAAAGTACTTTCATTTTTACAGATTTAAAGGCTAAAGATAAGCTCTTAATTTAATATCTCGTGTTAAATTGTAAGAATTACCATTTCTTATAATTGCATTGATGTGTTTATGTGGTGTTTTTTTATTACTTTTTGACATTTTAGTATCTTTCTGTGTACATCATTTCAAATATATTTGTGAATCGTATTTATATTTAACAAATAAATTATGTTTCTCAAAAAAATAGCGCTTTTAATTCTGTTTTTAATGATTTCGGTTGTTTCGATAGCACAAACTCAAAATTTAAATAAAACTTATTTATACCAAGGCAGAATCGAGAAATTGCAAAATGATCAGGTGGTTTTAATTGGAACTGCCGCTTCGGTAACTTTCAATTTTACCGGAAACGAATGTTCAATTTCACTTCAAAGTGTTGATTCTTACGAACATCATAACTATGTGTCTTTAGTTCTGGATGATAAATATATTGGTAAAATACGAATCGAAAAAGGTGCTGCTCAGTCTTTTCCAATTAAAGTTACAGAAAATATTAAAAAACATAGTCTGGAAATTTATAAGGATACAGAAGCACATTCTGGAGGAATTTTATTTGCAGGCACAACAGCAAAGCTGACTTCAATTTCGTTTAAAAAGAAAAAGAAAATTGAATTTATTGGCGATTCTATTACTTGTGGTGCCGCGAGCGATGCATCTGAAACGCCTTGTGATAAAGGAGAATATATGGATCATCACAACAGTTATTATGCTTACGGACCCAGAATTGCAAGACAACTTGGAATCCACTATTTAATGAGCTGCGTTTCTGGAATCGGAATGTACCGCAATTGGAATGATGAGAATAAAGATGAGGCAATTATGCCGGATGTGTATCCGAATTTATATCTGACAAAAGATCCTTCTAAACCAAAATATGATTTTGCCTTTCAGCCGGATATTATAAGTATTGCTTTGGGAACCAACGATTTTTCTGGTGGAGACGGTAAAAAAGAGCGTCTGCCTTTTAATCCTGAAAAATATGTTTCCAATTATATCAATTTTATCAAAATGTTGTATGAACATAATCCGAAAGTGCAGATTGTTATTACCAATAGTCCGATGGTGGGCGGCGAAAGGGGAGTTGTGTTTGAAGATTGTCTGAATAAAGTAAAAGACGCTTTCGCGAAAAACAAAATGCACAAGACAATTCAGATTTTTAAATTTAAACCGATGACTCCAAAAGGCTGCAGCGGACACCCAGACGTGGCAGATCATCAAGTTTTGGCAAACGAGTATGCTCCATTTTTAAAGAAATTACTAAATGAAAAATAATATTTTTAAGTTTGTTTTCTTTCTATTGATTTCCGGTACTATGATGGCAAACGTTTCCCTTCCAAATATTTTTGGTGATAATATGGTTTTACAGCGCAACTCTGAAGTGAAAATTTGGGGCTGGGGAAATCCGAAAGAAGAAATCAGATTGGTTTCGGGCTGGAACAATCAGGAATATAAAACCATTGCCAATAACCAGGCAAAATGGGAACTTACCATTAAAACTCCGGAAGCGGGCGGACCTTATACGATTTCTGTAAAAGGGTATAATGAAGTTGTTCTAAAGAATGTTTTAATTGGCGAGGTTTGGCTTTGTTCCGGTCAATCGAACATGGAGATGTCTGCCAGCTGGGGAATTGATGACGGTGAAGCAGAAATGAAAAACGCCATGAATCCCAATATCCGATTTTTTACCGTTCCGAAATTAACGGCAGAAACCCCGCAAAATAATTTGTTGGGAAACTGGACAGAATCAACTCCGGAAACCATGAAGTATTTTAGCGCTGTTGGTTATTTTTTTGCAAAACGTCTTCGCGAAGATTTAAAAAATGTTCCCATCGGATTAATTTCATCCAATTGGGGCGGAACTCCGGCAGAAATCTGGATGCCGGAAGATGTTGTAAAAAACGATCCGGTTTTACTGGAAAATGCCAAAAAATTAAACGAACAGGAATACGGACCAAGACAACCCGGACGTGCCTATAACGCTATGATTTATCCCATCACAGGATTTAAAATTGCAGGAACGCTTTGGTACCAAGGCGAATCTAATGTTGGTTCTTTGGTTTATAATAAAACTTTAGGAGCATTAATCACTTCATGGAGAAAAGAATGGAAAAATGATTTCCCTTTTTATTACGTACAAATTGCACCTTATAAAACCGGAAGCAATAATTTCTCCAACGTAACCGTAAGAGATTCTCAAAGAAAACTACTCAAAGAAGTCAATAATATAGGAATGGTCGTAATCAGCGATGTTTCGGATACGATTGATATTCATCCAAAAAATAAAAAGGCAGTCGGAATCCGATTGGCCAATCTGGCTTTAGCTGAAACATATAAAGTAAATGTGGGTTTGACAAATGGTCCTCTTTTTAAAAATTTAAAAGTGGATAAAGACAAAGTCATTGTTTCTTTTGATTATGCTGACGGACTTTATTTTAAAAACAAAAAATCAAATCAGTTTGAAGTGGCTGGAGCAGATGGAGTTTTCTTTCCTGCCGAAGCTGCTATTAAAAATAATGAGGTGATTTTGACAAGTAAAAAAGTTTCAAATCCTGTAAAAGTAAGGTTTGCATGGGGAAATACGATTCAGTCAGATTTGTTTAATAAAGCAAATTTGCCAGCTTCTTGCTTTATAAGCGAATAGAAATTTGCCCGCAGATTTAACAGATTAAGCAGATTCATACTGATTTTTGATACTAAAATTTAAGACTGAGCGAAGTCGAAGTCACATAATGTATCATATAGATGATTTTGTTTGAAAATAAGGATTTGATGAACGAAAAGATTCTTTTAACAACGATTGCGTGAGGGATAGAGGCGGTATCCTTTTGGGAAGTGAAACGACACAAAAGATAAAGCCGAAAGCCCGACCCGGAGGGACACGCCCAAAATAAACTTAGAATCTTAGTAACTCAGAGCCTTTAAAAACAAAACTAACTTAAACCACTATGAAAAATAAAAAACAAATTATTATTGGGGTTTTGTCCCTTTTTACGATTGGAAATATGAATGCACAAAAAAAGCCGTATCTGGATAAGAATAAAACTGTTGAGCAGCGTATAGATTTGCTTTTGCCTCTAATGACTCTGGAGGAGAAAATAGGGCAGATGAATCAATATAATGGTTTTTGGGATGTTACGGGACCGGCTCCAAAAGGCGGAACGGCCGAATTAAAATACGAACATTTGAGAAAAGGACTCGTTGGCTCGATGCTGACAGTTCGCGGTGTGAAAGAAGTGCGAGCCGTACAGAAAATCGCGGTGGAGGAAACCCGTTTAGGGATTCCGCTTATTATTGGTTTTGATGTGATACACGGTTATAAAACTTTAAGTCCGATTCCGCTGGCAGAAGCAGCGAGCTGGGATTTGGAAGCTATAAAAAAATCCGCGGCAATTGCGGCAGACGAAGCTTCGGCATCCGGAATTAACTGGACTTTTGGACCCAATGTAGACGTTGCAAACGATGCGCGCTGGGGACGTGTGATGGAAGGTGCAGGAGAAGATCCGTATTTGGGAAGTAAAGTGGGTTATGCCAGAGTAAAAGGTTTTCAGGGTGAAACTGTTGCCGATCTGGCGAAAGTAAATACGATAGCGGCTTGTGCGAAACACTTTGCTGCGTACGGTTATGTCGAAGCGGGACTGGAATATAATATTGTTGACATTAGTAACTCGAAATTGTATAATTCGGTTTTGCCTCCGTTTGAAGCCACTGTACAGGCAGGAGTTTGTACGTTTATGAATTCTTTTAATACATTAAATGGAATTCCTGCAACCGGAAATGCCTTTTTGCAAAGAGATATTTTAAAAGGAAAATGGAAGTTTGACGGATTTGTAATTTCAGATTATGCCTCTATACGCGAAATGATCGCGCACGGTTACGCAAAAGATGAAGCCGATGCAACTGCAAAAGCTGTAAATGCCGGTTCTGATATGGATATGGAATCGTATTTGTACGTCGCAAAATTAGGTGAACTCGTAAAGTCAGGAAAAGTAAAAGAAACTTTGATTGATGATGCGGTCCGCAGAATTTTGAGAGTAAAATTTGAATTGGGATTATTTGATGATCCATACAGATATTGCGATGAAAAACGCGAAAAAGAAGTTGTAGGAAGCAAAGCAAATAACGACGGTGTTCTGGATATGGCTAAAAAATCGATTGTTCTTTTAAAGAATGAAAAAAATCTGCTTCCGCTAAAGAAATCCGGACAGAAAATCGCTTTAATAGGTGCTTTGGCAAATGATAAAAATAGTCCGTTGGGAAGCTGGAGAATCGCTGCAGATGATAATACCGCAGTTTCGGTTCTCGAAGGAATGCAGCAATACAAAGACAATCAGCTGGTCTTTGAAAAAGGTACTGATTTATTGAAACAGAGAGCTACTTTCCTGACAGAAACTGTTTTTAATACAACAGATAAAAGCGGTTTCGAAGCAGCTAAAAAAGCCGCAAAAGAAGCTGATGTTGTAGTAATGGTTTTAGGAGAATACGGATTTCAGAGCGGTGAGGGAAGAAGCAGAACTGATTTGAATCTTCCGGGTTTGCAACAGGAATTATTAGAGGAAATCTATAAGGTAAATCCGAATGTAGTTTTGGTTTTAAACAATGGCCGTCCGTTGAGTATTCCGTGGGCAGCAGAAAATATTCCGGCGATAGTAGAAGCCTGGCATTTAGGAACGCAAACCGGAAATGCTGTAGCACAGGTTTTATACGGAGATTATAATCCGAGTGGAAAATTACCAATGTCGTTTCCAAGAAATGTAGGTCAGGTTCCGATTTACTACAATAAATACAGCACAGGAAGACCAATTGACAGTGATAAAAACGTGTTTTGGTCGCATTATATGGATGTGGAAAAGACACCTCAGTTTCCGTTTGGTTTTGGTTTAAGTTATACCAAATTCGATTATAAAAATTTAAAAGTAAATAAAACAGCGTATGTTAAAGGAGAAAAAGTTCAGGTTTCTGTTGAGGTAACAAACTCTGGAAATTATGATGGAAAAGAGGTTGTGCAATTGTATATTCATGATGAATTTGCGAGTATTGTCCGTCCTATAAAGGAATTAAAAGGTTTTGAATTAGTAAATCTTCAAAAAGGAGAAACCAAAACGGTAACTTTTACTCTGACAGATAAAGAGTTGGGCTTTTATGATAATGAAGGAAATTATCTAGTAGAACCGGGAACTTTTAAAATTATGGTCGGGGGAAGTTCTGATAAGGGATTGACGAGTGGTTTTGAAATAAATGAATAGTTTTTGAGGTTCAAAGGGACAAAGTAACAAAGGTTCAAAGTTTTTTCAATAGACCCTAGCTTCAGCTAGGGGAATAAAGATTCTAATATCAAAGGGCTTTAGCCAAACTATTCGCAGTTTGGTTAACGCCCTTTCAATGTGTTCATTTATACATCCAGCTAAAGCGGGACGCAATTCATTTTTTTTAATTAATCTTTTCGTCTTATCGACTTTGCGAGATTAAACAAAATTATTTTCTCACGCAGATTTGGCAGATCAAGCAGATTTTTTAATCTCCTAAATCTGCGGAAGTTTTTAAATATTTTTTTTTTTTTTAATAATAGTCTAATAAATTTCCAAAATCAACAATTCATTATTAGAAACGAATGATCCAATAATTTCTTTTTTTGAAATCAAAAGTTCGGCAATTTGTTTGGTGTTTTTATTGAAAGTTTTTAAGATGATTACTTTAGGTGGAGCTCCTTTTAAAAGTAATAATTTTTCAAAGTCATCGTCGTGAGTAAGGATAGTAAAATCATTTTCTTTTGCAAAATTCCAAATTTCGATATCTTTTGCGGGTTGATTTACTTTTATGTCTTTAGAATGAAAGCAATCTAGGAAATTGCTTTCGACAAGTTTTATAATCCTCCAGGAAATATTAGCATCCAGAAGTAATTTCATTATGCAGCAATTATCTTAGTTATATTTTCACGATTAGCAGCAAATGCTAAAGATGCAAGAATGTGTTCTTTTTTTATTTCGGGAAAATCTTCAATAATTTCTTCAAAAGACATCCCTGTAGCTAACCAGGAAAGTATATCAGAAACGCAAATTCTTGTTCCTGTAATAACAGGTTTTCCAAATCTGATATCAGGATTTATCGAAATTAAATTTTGCCAGCTATTTTCCATGATTTTTTTATTTAAAACAAAATTACAAAATTTAATCATAGTAGTTTAGTTTAAAATGTTTTAACGAACTATAGCAGTAGGCTAAAGTTTTTATTAATTTTATCATCCAGCTAAATCTGGACGCAATTGAATCTTAAATTTTTAAAAAAACTTTTGCGACTCTGCGTCTTTGCGAGATTAAATAAAAAAAATTGCGCACTGGCGTCTTCGTGGCAAAAAAAACTTTTATCTCCTAAATCTGAAAAATCTGCGGGAGTTTTTTTTACCTTTAAAATCTATTAAACTTCAACCATTAAACTAAAAACATGAAATATAACAGATGTGGCAAAAGCGGTTTATTATTACCTGAAATTTCTTTAGGATTATGGCATAATTTCGGTTCAGTAGATAATTTTGATAACGCCGAAAGTATTGCTGTAGAAGCTTTTGATAAAGGAATTACCCATTTTGATTTAGCTAATAATTACGGACCCGTTCCAGGTTCTGCAGAAACAAATTTCGGGAAAATTCTTTGGCACAATTTTCAGGGAAATTTACGCGATGAAATCATCATTTCTACAAAGGCAGGATATACCATGTGGGACGGACCTTATGGAGATTGGGGTTCCAGAAAATATTTACTTTCGAGTTTAGACCAAAGTTTAAAAAGAATGAAAGTAGATTATGTAGATATCTTTTATTCGCACCGCCCAGATCCCGAAACTCCGATCGAAGAAACCATGACGGCATTGGATTACGCCGTAAGAAGCGGAAAAGCATTGTATGTCGGAATCAGTAATTATTCTGCCGAGCAAACCAGAGTTGCGGTTGAGGTTTTAAAACAATTAGGAACACCATGTTTAATTCATCAGGCTAAATATTCGATGTTGGAGCGTTGGGTAGAAAATGGACTTTTGGATGTTTTAGAAGAAAAAGGAGTGGGCTGCATCGCATTTTCGCCTCTGGCACAAGGACTTTTAACGGATAAATATCTAAACGGAATCCCTGAAAATTCAAGAGCACATAATCCAAACGGACATTTGAAAGAAGCTGAGGTTACTCAGGAACGCATTCAGAAATTAATTCAGTTGAATGAAATTGCCCAAAACAGAAACCAATCTTTGGCACAGATGGCTTTGGCCTGGCTGCAAAAAGACAAACGAATTACTTCAGTTTTGATTGGTGCAAGTTCGGTAAAACAACTATGTAATAATATTGATTGTCTCGAAAATACCGATTTTTCAGCAGATGTATTGAATGCGATTGAGGATGTATTAAATTAACATCAAAATTTAAACCCGACATGTTTAAAAGTGTCGGGTTTAAAATAAATAGAATAAGATGGTTATTGAATAATCATAGCCAAACCACCGCCGTTTGCTAATCTGTATTTTAGTTTAGAATTAGAATCAACCGTTATAATTTCTCTTTTATAATCAATTGCCGCTTTATCGGCATTTAGACCATCAGAGAAAATTTCGGCCTGGAATTTTTTACCCTTTTCAAGGAAAGAAAAGTCAATTGTAATTTCTCTGGAATCCCAGTTAGTAATAGCTCCCAAATACCAGATATTTCCTTTTTTGCGGACAATCGAAACAAATTTTCCAACTTCGCCATCGAGTGCATTTGTTACATCAAAAATGGTGGGGATTTTTGCAATAAAATTGGTGCTTTCCTGCTCTTTCATATAAGCAGTCGGGCTGTCGGCCATCATTTGTAGAGGCGCTTCAAAAATGGTGTACAATGCCAATTGATGACATCTCGTTCCCTGACTAACCGGATTGGAATGACTTGGTTTGAATTCGCTTTCAGTTGCATTTCGCATTGCGCCCGGTGTATAATCCATTGGACCGGCCATCATTCTGATAAACGGAATCGTACAATCATAAAGCGGGACATCATCATTTGGTGTCCATTTATTATTTTCAAGACCTTTTACACCTTCAAAATTTAAAATATTAGGAAAAGTGCGCTGAATTCCCGTTGGCTTGTACATACCGTGAAAATCCAAAATCAATTTATGATTCGCCGCTTTTTGTGAAATAGCATAAACCGAATTGACCATTTTGGCATCGTCGCGATCTAAGAAATCAACTTTAAAACCTTTGATTCCCAAATTGGCGTAATTTTTCAAAATTTCATCTGTGTTTTTGGTCAAAGCCATCCATGAACTCCACAAAATAAGTCCGACGTTTTTTTCTTTTCCATACGCAATTAAAGCTTCCAGATCTACATTCGGATTGTGTTTCATAATATCTTCTTCCAAACTCCAGCCTTCATCCAAAACTACATATTCAACTTTGTTTTTAGATGCAAAATCAATGTAATACTTATAAGTCTGCGTATTAATTCCGGCCTTAAAATCAATATTGTAAATGTTCCAGTCGTTCCACCAGTCCCAGGCGACTTTACCAGGTTTTATCCAAGAAATATCTTTTATTTTTGAAGGCTCAGATAACTTTTGAACCATATCATTATTCGCTAAATCAGCATCGTTTTCAGTAATAACAAACACTCTCCATGGAAAATTTCGGGTTCCTTTTGTTTTTACCAAATAGTCTGCACGTTCGGTAATTAATCGGTTAATGTTATTAAATCCGCCATTCTTTTCCTGTACAGGATATTTAGAAAAACGAGATTCAAAACCCGATTTTTCTTTGTTATTTGTGACAAACAATCCCGGATAATCTTCTAGATTCGCTTCCAGGAAAACCGCTTTTTTATGGTTTTTATAATCAATTAAAAAAGGAAGAAAAGCCAAAGTGTCTTTTGCAAATCCGCTGATTTTTTTATTTTCATAATGTGCTTCAAAAGAAGAAATATAAGGGTCTTTAGGATTTCTTAAATCTCTCACATACGGCATTAAAGTATTGTAATCCTGATCAAAATTTAAAAGAACTTCTTCAGATTTTACCGTAATGTCTTTTTTCTTTTTGGTACTAAAACGATAGGCAGCACCATCATCAAAAACACGGAATTCAATGCTGAAGTCATTTTTAAAATTTAGAGTCAGCTGATTGTAATTATTCTGAACGGATTTCTTTTTGTAAAGTGGCGTTTTAAACGAAGCATTAACAGTTTCTTTTTTTGAATTTATTAGGACAGCATTTTTTCCTAAAACTTCATTTTCCAAAGTCAGAGACATTGGGGACGGTGCTAAAATCAAATCTTTTCCATGAGAAACCGACCATGAGATTTTCTCATTTACTGCAATTTTTACTTCAATCTTCCCATTGGGAGAACTCAAAGTAAAATCTTGGTTCTTTTGGGAAAAACAAACGTTTAGGATTAGAAAACAAAAAATAATAGATATGTTTTTCATGCGGATATTTTTTTGAAACCATATAAGAGATATAAGTTCATTTAATAAGTCTGATATGCAGGCTTTAGCTAAAATGAACTTATATCTCTTATATTGTAAAAATTATTTTAATTCTGAATTGTATTTTTTTACAATTTCCAAAGTCGATTTATCGCCATTAAAAACCGAATTCAAACCTTGCGGTTCCTGTGGAGGATCTGTAGTAAAAGGTTCTCCATGATTCCATTTTCCGTCAGGATGAATTGCTTTTCCTTCACCGCCATAACCCCAGAAATTTGCGGCTTGCAATGGCCCGCCATTTTTATGACTTTCCAGAACTCTTCCAAAAATGTAATTATAGAATTGATCGCGATAAACAGAAGGCGCGCCTGCGTTTAGATTTTCATTTTCTCTCGGCAAGCCAAATTCTTCAATAATAATTGGCCTGTTGAGATTGTTGGCTACTTTAATATGGACGTCAATGTATTTTCCGGCATTTTCAATCGTTTTTGGCATTGTCGCTTCAGCATTATCGGCTTTAAACCAATTCCAGTTTTTGGGCCAGATGTGCATGGTCAAATAGTCAATATTCGGATTTTTATGTGTTCTTTCGAAAATAGCAATATCATCGTTAGAGCTGTTTAAACCTTCAGAACCGGTAGAAACCAAATGATTTTTGTCCAGACTGTCAATCAAATCGACAATGTTATTGAGCCATTTGGTAAATTTCACTTCATTTTCGGGCGTAAAAGTTCGTGGTTCGTTTCCAACCTGCCAGGCCATAATGGTATTATCTTGGTTGTATTTCTTTTTAGAATAGGAATTTGTTCTTCCAATTATAAATTTTACATGATTATCAAGTGCTTCCATACAAGGTTCGCAGCTGTGAAATTGCGAGGTATAAGACATAAATTGCGGCCATGTATTTGGGGGAATCGCAGGAACAGGAACATTTCCTTTACTATTCCATTCTAAATACTGCGACATTCCGCCAGACCATTCCCAGTTGTTTGTTAAATACAAAACCGCGTACATATTACGTTTTTGCATTTCGGAAATTAAAAAATCTAAGCCGTCCAATAAATCCTCGTCATATTTTCCTTGTTCATATTGCAACGCTGGACGAACAGTAAAATCATATTTTCCGCCATCAGCACCAACCAAAACACGCAGATTATCGATTCCGTTTTTCTTCATCAGATCCAGTTCTCGTAACAGCCTTTTGCGGTCGCCTATTTTTTTTGACGCCAGCATACTTCCATACCAATAATTGGTTCCAATGTACGCATAAGGTTTATCGCCTTTGTAAAATTCTTTGCCCTTTACCGTAATTTTTTCCTGTGCCTGACAAGCGATTGCAGCAAAAATCAAGGCTAAAGAAAATGTTTTTAGAAGTTTGTTTTTCATAATTTGTTTTTAGGAGCTATTTCCTGCTCTCCGCTGTATCTTTTGTCCCGTTTTTCAAACGGGACAAAAGGATGCCGCTTCTATCAGGGCTAGGGCTCTTCGTTTTATTAGATGTTTTGGTTTTTATGATTTTTTCATCCTGACGAAGGACACACTAATAAACCGACAAACATTTTCGAATATTGTTGTGGAATTTCTAGTGTGATCCCTCTGTCAGGATGAAAGATCGCAGAAACTTAAAAACTATTTAGTTTCAGAATTTACTTTAGCAAATTGTTCTTCGCCTATAGCAGTAAGTTTTATGTCGTCAAAAAATACTGTGCCGTTTGTTTGCGCCAAAGCCAGCATAATTCTTATTTTTTTGGCTTCAGCAGGTACTTTAACTACTTTGATGTAGTTAGTCCAGTCGGTTGTTCCTGTAACATTGGCAATTGTTTCTGTACTAATTTGCTTTTCGTTACCATTGGTAAATTCTAAAATTACGGCAGCAGATTTGTATTCTTCTTTTTGTTTTTCCACCTGATCGGTTTTCATCCAGACGCTGCATTCTACTGCATAAGTAAACTTAGGAACTAAAATAATCTGGTCTATAGCCCGCCATTCAGTACCCGTAAACTGATTGATCATTGCGCTGTTTTTTCCTGATTTTTTCTCGTAAGGCGAAAGCGCAGCATTTTCCTCTCCTTTCCAATTGGAAAGATCCCGTTCAAATGCATTGTTTTTTACAAGATTTGTCTGTGCATTTGTAATTGTGTTCAGTAATAAAAAAATCAAAAGAAAAAGTAGCTGTCTCATAATTACAATGGGTTAATTTAAACGTTTAATCCGCGATGCGGGCAATCAGCTCCAGACAGGCGCGGCTATTGTGATAAGGACATTTCCAGAATCCGGCTTTGTCTTTTTTAATTAAAGAATAATCGTGGTAAACGCCCCAGAACCATTCTCCGTTTTTGTGATCTAAAATATATTTTTTTATAAAAGACCAGTTTTTATATACAATATCTAAATATTCTTCTCTGCCGGTTAGCTGATATGCATTGTAAAAACCAATTAAAGCTTCGGCTTGCGGCCACCAGTGTTTTTCGGCAATCAGTTCCTTTTTTTCAGGATCAAATTCGTACCATAAGCCACCATCCGTATCCAGCCCTTCTTTTGTGACTTCGGCGATTTGGACGGCATATTTTTTATAATTATTTATTAACGTTTCATTTCCTGAAATTTCTGCGCATTGCTGCAAAAGCCACGCCGCTTCTATATCATGTCCGTATGAAATCACGTCTGGCTTTTCTTTCCAGTTTTCATCAAAAAATAAACGTAAATGGCCGATTTCGGTATTAATAAAATATTTTTCTATGGTTTCCAGTAATTCAACAATTACTTTTTGAAGTTTTTCGTCTTTCCAGACTTTATATAAATTTACATAACCTTCAATAATATGAAGATGCGTATTCATTGTTTTTTTTTCATTGGCGTCTTTTTCGCTTAAACGCAGATCCTCAATCGGTTTCCATTCTCGCGTAAATGCTTCTAAATATCCTTTGTTTACAGGATCATAACTGTATTCCTGAATTTTATAATATAAATTTTTTGCTATTTCTAAAGCTTTTTCGTTTTTCGAGATAACATAATATTCAGACAATCCGTAAATGGCAAATGCCAGGGCATAAATTTGATTTTTGGTATCTTTTGGAGTTTTATCCTCATTTATACTCCAAAAAAGACCTCCAAATTGGGTGTCATAAAAATTAGAAGTCAAAAATTCAAAAGCTCTTTCTGCCAGTTTTTTGTGGTTTTCGTTTTTAGTGGTTTGATAACTGGCAGAAAAAGTCCAAAGAATACGGGCGTTTAAAACCGAACCTTTTTCTGAATTTATAATAATCTGATCATTAAAATCAATCTGACCGACAAAACCATCATTTTCATTGTCGATTGTATTTTTCGACCAATAGTCTAAAATAGAATTCAGTTCTGCAGTAAGTTCAGATTTTAAAAGCTTTAATTTTAGTGACACGATATCTTAAATTGCGTTATTTTTTTCGATTTGATTGATTATAGTCTGTACAGAACCGGCAGAAATGAAAGTATCTTCAGGGGCATTCGTTACATAGTCTACCAGTTTTTCTACAGTTGAAACGGCAACATGCATTCTGGTATCTGAGGAGGCGTAATATATAAATACAGTTCCGTTTTCGTCTTCAATCCATCCGTTAGAAAATAATACATTCGAAACATCGCCAATTCTCTCAGTTCCTTCCGGTCCCATTAAATGACCTGCCGGAACGTGCGTTACTTTTGCAATATCGTGTAAATCGGTCATAAACATATACAAAGTATAACGTAAACCTGCCGCTGTATTGCGCACGCCGTGTGCTAAATGCAGCCAGCCTTTTGATGTTTTTATAGGCGCCGGACCAAGACCGTTTTTTAATTCGTAGATGGTATGATATTGTTTGCCAAAGATAATTTTCTCTTCTTTTACAACGGGATTAGTCATATCATCGACGTAGCCTAAGCCAATTCCTCCGCCAGATCCAACATCGATAAAACCATCTTGTGGGCGTGTGTATAAAGCATATTTTCCGTTTACAAATTCAGGATGCAAAACTACATTTCGCTGTTGTCCGGTGTTCGAGATCAGGTCAGGAAGTCTTTCCCAGTTTACCAAATCTTTAGTACGAACAATTCCTGCATTGGCGACGGCAGAACTCGTATCTCCTTTTGGCGCTTTTGGATCTTTTCTTTCTGTGCAGAAAATTCCGTAAATAAAACCGTCTTCGTGATGAATCAGACGCATGTCGTAAACGTTTGTGTCCGGTTCTTCGGTTTGTGGAATTACGCAGGGTTTGTCCCAAAATCTGAAATTATCGACTCCATTTGGACTTTCCGCTATAGCGAAAAAAGATTTCCTGTCTATTCCTTCTACGCGAACAGCCATTACATATTTTCCGTTCCATTTCATCGCACCGGCGTTAAAAGCCGCATTGATTCCGATTCGTTCCTGCAAAAACGGATTTGTATTTTCGTCAAAATCATATCGCCAGTTTAACGGAATATGAGCCGCCGTAACTACCGGATTTTTATAGCGTTCGTAAATGCCGTTTCCTACAGTATTTTGCGGTTCGTTCTTTTGTGTCAGGAGTGTTGTATGTTCTTTTTCTAAAGCCGATTTTCTTTCCAGGAAAGTCGTCGAAGAGATAATTGTTGTCATATTAATTGATTTCTAAGTCTTTAATTTTTATTGATTTTGGTCTCTTTTTGCGTTTAAATCCTGTTCGATTAGCTGCAGTTTTTCTTCTGATAACGGATAAAATAAGATGAATAAAACAGAGATAACAGCTGCAATTGCAGGAAGGATGCTTAACATTAACTGAATTCCGTTTTGGGTGAAGGCGGTTTGTTCAACATTGGCCTGAAATCCGAAATAGCCCAAAAGCCATCCGGCACCGGCACCGCCAATGGTCCATCCAAATTTTTGTGACATTGATGATGCTGAGAAAACCAATCCTGTTGCTCTTCGTCCTTGTTTCCATTCTGAATAATCGGCGCTGTCTGCATACATGGACCAGATTAACGGGAAAACGCAACCGGCACAAATACTAATTAATACCTGAAAACTCATGATTAAAAAAACATCTTCTTTGCCAAACATATAGAAAATCAGACTCAGGATGGCGGCCATGGCCATTGCACCAAAAAAAGTCTTCTTTTTTCCAATTTTATTCGCAATTGGAGTTGCAATGATAACTCCGATGATGTTTGCAGCTTGTCCTAAAACTAAATAAATAGAGGTGGGAGTCATATTAAAATCCGTTCCGAAAAGTGAAAAATCAAAGTTTACCGAACTGCTTACAAAATATTTAAAATAATAAACTGCGGCTCCGTCACGAATAGAATTGAAAACTAAAGCGCCAATTCCGGCTCCCAGTAAAATCCACCAGGGTTTATTTTTCAGGAGATCTTTTAAATCTTCTTTCAGGTTATTTTGTTCTTCTCCAATTGGTTTTACTCTTTCTTTTGTGAATAAAAAACAAGCCCAGAAAAACAAGGTTGTAATGAATCCGAAAACAGAAATTGTTGCCAGCCAGCCGGTTTTTGAATTTAAATTTCCTCCAAAATAATTAACCAGAGGCTCAATTAACCAAAGTGCTAAGAGACTTCCGCCAAAAGCGAAAACCATTCTGTAAGATGAAAGTGTATTTCGCTCTTTTCTGTCTGAGGACATTACGCCCAAAAGTGAAGCATACGGCACATTGATTAAAGAATAAATCATCATCATTAAAGAATAGGTAACATAAGCGTAGATGATTTTTCCTTTTTCGTCAAAATCCGGAGTATAAAAAGTCAGGACTCCAATCACTGCAAAAGGTATCGCAACCCAAAGTAGATAAGGCCTGAATTTTCCCCATTTACTTTTTGTTCTGTCCGCCAGAATTCCAACAATAGGATCAAAACAGGAATCCCAGATTCTTGTAATTAGGAACATTGTGCCTACAACTGCAGGTGCTAATCCGAAAACATCGGTATAGAAAAAGAGCAGGTACATACTGAAAATTTTCCAGAACATAGAAGATGCAGCATCTCCGAGACCGTAACCTATTTTTTCTTTTAAACTAATTTTGTCGTGCATTGGTTATTTTTTAAATTGAATTTGGGAAGTTATTTTAATTTTTTCTGAATGTCTTTTTCAAAGATAGTCTGATCTAAATTATAGAAATCAACAAAATCTTTTTCGCTTAACTGACCGGAAAATGGTGCATAATAATGCATTTTTTGTTCTTTTTCCTGCCAGCCGTGATTTCTCCATAATAAAACATAAGAAATTTGGTAATCGCCGATCGCTTTTAATAAAGTTCCTGTCCACCATTTCGGATCTGGAATTCCTTCGTAACCTGCTTCCGCGACAGCGATTAATTTATTGTGTTTCCGGCCAATTTCATTAAGTATTTTAAGCTGAGTCTGAACTTCGTTAATAAATTTTTCGCCGGTCGGATCATTACCATTTTGATAACTGTCAAAACTTATCATATCTGCATAATCATCACCCGGATAATTGGTTAGAAAAGTTTCTTCAGAACTAAAACCTCCCGTGTTGTACACATAGATTAAGTTATGAACTCCTTTCTTTCGCAAATAATCCACGGTGAATTTCCAGGCTGTTTTAAATTCTTCAGGAGTGCAGTTTCCTTTACCCCACCAAAACCATCCGCCGGTAAGTTCGTGAAAGGGACGAAAAAGAATCGGAATCTGTTTTCCGTTTTTATCATTTAAAGAAAGAAAAAAAACGGCTGCTTTATCTAGCCACGATGTAAATTTTTGATTGTTTTCGCCGCCTGGTAAAATTGTTTTTAGTGAATTTGGAGTATTGTCCCAGGCATTTTTTCCAGTTTTAGGATTATCAAAATGCCAGCTTACTGTCGAAATTCCGCCTCGTGAATTGGCATCAATAATATATTGTTTCATTTTGAAAAAGGGAACTCCGTCAATATTATTTGGACTGTCATTTTCTAAACCGGCAATATCCCAGCCATAAACGGCAGGATAATCTCCGGCGACATCTTTAACATCACTTCTTCCATCTTCATATTTCCATTTTACACCATACGCCAAGTCATCCTGATGACCGAATAGAAAACCTTTTTTGGAAAGTTTATTGAGATTTTGATATAAGCTTTTGGTTTCGATTGTAGCTTTTTTATCTGCAAGTGACAATTTAGTATTAGTATTGCTTTGTTGTGCAGAACAGGAAGTTCCTAAAACTAGTGCGGTTATAAGCGTAATAAAATGTTTTTTCATTGTCAGATTATTTGTTTGTTATGAGCTAAAAGCTAAAGATACAAGCATTTATATCTTTAAAAACGATTGTTTTTTGAGTTCGCTTTTTCTTTATTGATTTGCTCTGAAAATTATTAAAACTATAAAAAGTTATTTAATAAAAAACGATTAATGTTTAATATTATAGGGCTTTTTAAATAAATGATAATTTTATTTTTCAAAGATAGAAGGATGATTATAGTCTAATTAATATTATTTTATCAATTATATATCATATTATTGCAGTCGATAATTAGAATATTACTTTCCTGCAAAATACTTTTTGAAATGGCTACTACTAAAAATTTTTACAGAGAAATTGCGCCGCTTGCTGCCGGCGACAGTTTTTTGGTTTTTGACCGCGTTAAAGACAGCTTTGATTTTCCGGTGCATTATCATCCGGAATTTGAGATCAATTTTATCTTAAACGGAAAAGGTGTGAAGAGGGTTGTGGGCGATAATATAGAAGAAATTGACAACGTGGAACTGGTTTTAATTGGACCAAATTTATATCACGGCTGGGAATTGAATAAATGTACAGGCAAAAAAATTCACGAAATTACAATTCAGTTTCATAACGATTTATTTCATGAATCATTTTTAGCAAGACGTATTATGAATCCGATTCGTGACATGTTTAATCGTTCCATTCACGGAATACTTTTTTCAAAAAAAACAGCTGAGGAGTTAACGCCCCGACTTGTAAAGCTTTCTAAATTAGATGGTATGGATTATTTTCTCGAAATCACTTCTATATTATATGATTTGGCCAATTCCAGAAATCAGCGTTTGCTTTCTACTTATACAGTAGATTATGATACGTTTGATGATTACGATAAAATGAAACTTGTATATGAATATGTGCAGAAGCATTTTGCAGAAAAGATAACTTTAGAAGATGTCGCCAATGTGGCAAGTATGTCTATTATCTCTTTTAACCGTTTTATAAAAAAGCGTACCGGCAAAACATTTGTAAATTATATCAACGACATTCGTATTGGTTATGCAGCGCGATGGCTGGTAGAAAAGGATATGAGCGTTTCTGAAGTGGCATTTAAATCGGGCTTTAATAACATAGCGAACTTTAATCGTAGTTTTAAAGCGACAAAAAATTGTACTCCCAGTCAATATCGCGAAGATTTTTCTGGGTTAAAACGTATTTTATAGTGATACTTTTTTGTCACTTCTAAATATTATTTTTAACGAAATCGTTTGCTTTTTTGACATTTCATTGTTTTAAATTTATAATTGGTGTTCTTTTTAAGGATTGTTTTTGCGAATAATGTAATAATTTGATGTTTTAATTTTAATATCTGTTTTTTAAATCGCTTACAGTAAAAATATTATCATTAATTGATATAATATTATCGATTTGATAATTCTCTCTGTTATAGATTTGTTAAAAATTCAGGGATAGAAATTAACCCGGGCCTCTTATTTCTGAATTCGGCAATAAAAACTTAAACTAACCAAACACTTATTATGAAAAAACTAATGACTAACTTCATTCAGTGGAGTGCTGGCCACAAAGCATTTCCGTTGATGTTATTTTTGTTACTGACCAGTAATTTTATTACCGCGCAGGTAAAGGTTTCAGGAATCGTATCGGATGAAAAGGGATTGTCTATCCCTGGGGCGAATATCTCGGTTGCAGGTTCAAACGTGTCGGCTTCGACAGATTTTGATGGAAAATATACCATCGATGTACCGGCAAATGCTACATTATCATTTTCTTTTATTGGTTTTTCTACTCAGAAAATTGCGGTTAACGGGAAATCGGTTATTAATGTAATTTTAAAATCCAATGCTGAAGACTTAAAAGATGTAGTTGTAATTGGATACGGAACTCAAAAGAGAAAAGACGTAAACAGTGCAATTTCAAGTATTTCTTCAAAAGATATTGAAAATTTAAAAGTCGCTTCTTTCGATCAGATGATGCAGGGTAAAGCGGCAGGGGTAGTCGTAAACAGTAACTCGGGAGAACCTGGAAGTAATGTTTCAGTGAGAATTCGTGGAGTGTCTTCTCTAACAGGTACAAATGAACCATTATATGTGATTGATGGTGTGCCGATTTCCGGAGATGCACGAAATTCATCAACTTCAGGAAGAAACGCACAGGGAAATTCGAACTTTTCAAATAATGGGAACATTACCCAAAGTCCATTGGCACTTATTAACCCGAGCGATATTGAATCGATTGATATTCTTAAAGATGCCTCGGCTACAGCTATTTATGGTTCAAGGGGTGCGAACGGAGTTGTAATTGTTACTACCAAATCAGGTAAAAAAGGAACAGGAAAATTATCTTTTGAAAACTCCTATTCATATAGCAATCTGCCTAAGAAATTGCATTCTATGGACTTGCGTCAATATGCGACTCACCAAAATGCCTTAGCAGAGGTTTACGATCCTTTGGCAAAACGTCCTGAATTTGCCCATCCGGAAGTTTTAGGGAAAGGAACAGACTGGCAGGACGCTATTTACGAGACTGGATTTATGAAATCCAATCAACTGTCTTTTTCAGGTGGAAAAGAAGGAATTAATTACTACATATCGGGAGGTGTTTTAGATCAGGAAGGTATTGTGATTGAATCTGGATTTAGAAGATATAATTTCAGATCTAACATTGATGCGCGTGTTAATAAATTTATTAAAGTAGGTGTCAATATAAGTGGTGCCATTACAGATGAAAAACTGACTTTGAACGGCCAATTTAACGGAGTTGTTGCAACGTCTTTATTGGCTACGCCAGACGTTGCTGTGAGAGAATTATCAGGCTCATTTGCCGGACCGCCTTCCGGAGGAAATACTTCATTTGTAAATCCTGTCGCAACTTCTTTATTAGGTTCTAATACTTTGGTAAGAAAAAATTATTCGGGTAATTTTTATACCAGTATAGATATTCTGAAAGGCTTAGAATATCGTTTTGAAGCAGGTGGATATATCTATGATAACTTAGGCCAGAGATTTGATCCGATGTATTCTTTGGGTAATGCCGTAAAAAGTTTTGCCAATTTGTATTACAATCCGTCTACAGGAAACTCCTGGAACTTAAAAAACATGCTTTCTTATAAAAATACTATTGGCAAACATAATTTTACAATTTTAGCGGTACAGGAATCGAACAGAGCACACTGGGAAGGGTACTCTATCACCGCAGAAGGGTATACAGATAACAATAACAAAACACTTGCCGGTTCCGATTTAACAAAAGCAGTAACCAGCGGTGTATATTCCGGAACGCAGACATTAGCTTCTTATTTAGGAAGGGTGGTTTATGATTTTGGAGATAAATACGGACTTTCTGCATCGGTAAGAACAGATGGATCTTCTAAATTTTATACCGGGAATAAATGGGGTGTTTTTAGTTCTGCAAGCGGTTCATGGAAAATTTCTAACGAATCTTTCATGGAAGGTACAAAAAAATATGTTGACAATATCAAATTAAGAGTAGGTTGGGGACAGACAGGAAACAATCAAATTGGTAACAATTTATACGAGTCCAATCTTCATGTGACCACCAGCTCGATGGGAACTTCTTTCTTGCCGTCTAATACTGCAAATCAGAATTTGAAATGGGAAACTCAGGATCAGACCAATTTAGGTTTAGATTTTACAATGTTTAATTCTAAACTTACCGCATCTGTAGATTTGTATCAAAAAGTTTCTAAGAACTTCCTGTATCAGGTGCCGTTGCCAAACTTTCTTTCTGGAGGCGGAGATTATGAAGGTGGTGTAAATCCTCCTTATTTTAACCTTGGAAGCATGAAAAACAAAGGTATTGAGGTTACGGTTGGTTATACTCAGAATTTCTCTGAAAACTTTTCGTGGAATGGGAATTTAAACGTTACAAAATATGTAAATGAGGTTACAGATATGGCAGGATTAAATATTGTGAAAACAATGGGAACCCTTGCCTACAATACTGTGACAGTATCCAGAACCACAGAAGGTTTGCCAATTGGTTCATTTGCGGGATACGAGGCTCTTGGCATTTACAGAACCGATGAAGATCTAACAACATATGGTCACACAGACGCATCGGGAAATAGAGTTGTTTTGAAAAACGGAACCAATTCGCTGATGCCAAACTTTCAAAAAGGAGATGTGATTTATAAAGATCAGAACAATGACGGTGTAATCGATCAGAATGATATTAAAGCAATTGGAAATCCAAATCCAAAATTTACTTACGGATTCACGAACAGCTTTAAATATAAAAATGTCGATTTATCAATCTTTCTTCAGGGTACGGCCGGAAATAAGTTAATGAATTTAACCCGTTTATCAGGGACAATGAATAGTTATTTGGGAACTAATTATTTAACAGAAGCATCGGATTTTTATTCAGCTTCAAATCCTAATGGACATTTACCACGACCATCAACTTATGATGATGTGAACAATGCGGTCTCAACCCGTATTATTGAAGATGGGTCTTATTTGAGAGTTCAAAACGTGACTTTAGGATATTCATTTCCTTCTGACATGATTTCAAAAATAAAATTATCAAGATTAAGACTCTATGCTTCAGGCCAGAATTTGTTTACCTGGACAAAGTATACCGGTTATGACCCGGAGGTAGGAGCGTACAACCAGGATGCATTATTATCTGGTGTAGATAACGGGCGTTACCCTGTTCCAAGACAGATCACTTTTGGTTTTAATGTTGAATTTTAATACGAATTAATATGAAAAATATAATAAAAAGAAGCGGTGTTGTTGGTTTAGCGGCGTTGTTGTTACTTTCATCTTCTTGTTCTCAGGATTTCTTAGATGTGCCTGCAGAAGCTACACCTACGATTGGAAATTATTATGATTCAGATCTTAAGTTGGATAATGCTTCTAACGGATTATATGGACTCGTGTGGTTTAATCTGAATAAATCTGCCTTTTACGGAATTACCGATGTAATTTCAGGTAATATGTATGCAGATGTATATAACGACTTTGGAAAGTTTACAGATTTGAGTTTTACAAATTCTCAGGCTTTTATTTCAGACGCATGGAGATCTTGTTACGGAGCTATCGCAAATTCTAACGCGTACATTAATAGTTTACCGCAAAGTGTGGGGCCTAATGTAAGTAAAGAAGCGCTTAATAATGCTCTCGGAGAAGCCCACTTTATCAGAGCTTTCTCTTATTTTTTCTTAGTAAGGTTATGGGGAAATGTGCCTATAATTGAGAATAACAGTGACTACTCTTTAAATTTTGTTATTCCAAGTAATCCAACTGAAGACGTTTATAAATTTATTGAAAATGATCTGAAATTTGCCATTGCCAATTTAAGAACTAAAAACAGGGGAGGTGACTACGCATCAAACGCGCATGTATCAAGCGGATCTGCAAAAGCATTTTTAGCGAAAGTATATTTATATCAGAAAAAATACGATTTAGCAAAAGCGATGGCGCAGGAAGTTATAAATAGTGGTGAGTTTAAATTACTGGGTGGAGATGCTCTTCCGACAAAATCTTTTGCTGACTTATGGCTTCAAAAAAATAATAATAACGAAGAATCTATTTTCTCCTGGCAATGGAATGGGGCAGGGACATATTTTGATGGAAATTTCTCCAATACATTATTTGCTCCGGAGAACAGGTTGGTCGAAACCACATATTCTGGTCAGATTGCTCCGTCTCAGGATCTGATTAAAAATGTGTATGAACCCGGAGATAAAAGAAGACAGGAAACTTTTATGCTTCCTGGAGATTATTATCCTAATTTAACTTACGCCGAAAATCTGGAAGTAGATGCAAAATTAATTCTGGGATATACTTTTACTATTGAATATGAAGCACAAAAATCGGGTGCGGGTTTGAAAAAATATGTAATCGGAAAAGAAAATCTGCCTATTACAGGACCTTTTAATCCTCCATTTAATGGAGAAAGCAGTATGAATAGTTATATGATGCGTTATGCAGAGCTACTATTGATTCATGCAGAAGCAATTTTAGGTTCGCAGACGGGAAGTACTTCAGATCCGGCGGCTTTGGCCTCATTTAATGCGGTACGAAGAAGAGCGGGTGTTGCAGAAAAAACATCCATTTCTTTTGACGATATATTTAAGGAGAGACGTGCAGAGTTGGCATGTGAGGGAGATTATTATTTTGATTTAGGACGTTTGCCATTTAGCAAGGCTAAGGCAATTTTAGAGGCGCAAAACAGAGGTAACAGAGAAGTTGAAAAACATATCTCAATTTCTGCAACAAATCTTTTATTGCCTTATCCGGCAGATGATTTAGTGAAAAATCCAAAATTGAAAGAAGTAGTGCCGTATACTTTTAAATAATTTTTTAAAAATAACAAGATGAAAAATATAAAAATTGTTTCGTTAGCAGCATGTCTGACATGGGTATTATCTTTAATACTTTTAACTTCATGCTCCAATGATGATAGTGCCGAGGCGTACACAGGCGGACCTGTTATTGAATCTGTTTCGCCTTCCGGTTATGAGAGCGATGGCAGTATTAAGCCATTTACGCCTGTTACTGTCGGGTATCCAAAAAACTATTATGTCATTCATGGTAAAGGATTTTCTACCACGACAAAAGTCTCATTCAATGATTTTGACAGTTATTTCAGACCTACTTTTGTAACAGATACAGATATTGTTGTATTAATAGATGAAAATACGCCGTATGCCAATTCTTCAAACAAGCTAAAAATACAAACGCAAAGAGGTACTGCTGTTTATGATTTCGTAATAGCGCCTCCCGTACCCACAATTTCACACTACTATCCGGTAAATGCAACAGCAGGTCAGGAAGTTACAATTGTAGGTAAATATTTCTTAGATCCGGTTGTTACGCTTGCTAAAACAAAAACCAAGGATGCTGTTCCGGTTACTGTCGTTTCTTCTACTCTGGAAAAAATCATTATTAAAGTGCCGGAGAATGCAGACTTAAGGTATCTTTCCATTGCAAATATATCTGGAGAAACAACTTCTCCTTATGCTATTGGAACAGCAATATTTGATGATATTTCGTATCACGGATTAGATTTTCCCTCCTGGAATAACTTTAATTATGTAAATGATGGTAAGGCTGAACAGGGATTAACTTATATCGAGAAAAAAATGGATGCCTGGGGTAATCTGCAGGGAAACTGGTCGTGGTACGATCAACTTACGCCATATTCAGGATTACGTATTGCTATTAAAGGTAAAGTTGCCGGAAAAGTTAAGTTTGTATTCAATGGTGACTGGAGTGATGGTTCGCCTACACTCAATGTTACTACAGAATGGCAGGCTTTTAATCTTCCGTGGTCTATGTTTAGCAGCTCCGATCGTGTTCAAAACATTACATTTCAAAATTTAACTACAAACGCAAAAGGAGATGGTATTGAAAATACATTTTACATTGATAATATTGGATTTGTATTAAAAGACGAGTAGCCGGATTTAAAGTTCAGATTTAATTAAAAACTCCATTTCGAAGTATCGGAATGGAGTTTTTTAAGCATTTTAGCTATAATAAAAAGCCAATTCACATTCACGAAAGTATGGATAGTGAAGAATTTTTTATCATAAAAAAATTTTACAGATTAATGTTTTCACGAAAGTGAATTGGCAAACCTAAAGTAGGATATTGAAAAAATAAATTTTAATAATAAACATTAAAAATAATTCAAAATGAAAAAAGCAGTATTACTATTTGTAGCTCTGAGTCTGTCCAATTTGGGTTTTAGTCAGGGAAATACTCACGTTCAGGCAGGAGGAAAATTTGATGGTTTAGCGATGACACCTCCAATGGGATGGAATTCCTGGAATACTTTTGCGACCAACATCGACGAAAAACTGGTTAAAGAAACTGCAGATATTATGGTTTCTTCTGGTTTGGCTGCTGCAGGATATAATTATATTGTTCTGGACGACGGCTGGATGGCGCACGAACGCGATGCAAATGGTGATTTGGTACCGGATCCTCAAAAATTTCCGGGCGGAATGAAATCACTTATTGATTATGTACATTCTAAAGGACTCAAATTCGGATTGTACAATTGTGCCGGAACCAAAACCTGTGCGGGATATCCCGGAACCCGAGGTTACGAATATCAGGATGCACGTTTTTATGCTAAACTTGGAATCGATTTCTTAAAATATGATTGGTGCAATACACAAGGAATTACTGCCAAAGAAGCATATACTACGATGAGTAATGCCTTAAAAACAGCCGGAAAGCCCATTGTTTTCAGTCTTTGTGAGTGGGGTGATAATCAGCCATGGGAATGGGGAAAACCAGTTGGTAATCTTTGGAGAATCTCTGGCGATATCTATCCTTGTTTTGATTGTGAATTCAAACATCCCGAAAATTGGTCTTCCTGGGGATTTATGAAAATTGCCGATATGCGAAAAGATATTCGTAAATATTCGGGCCCCGATCATTGGAATGATTTTGATATGATGGAAGTAGGAAATGAAATGAATGATACCGAAGATAAAACGCATTTTGCTATGTGGTGTATGCTTTCTTCTCCATTATTTACAGGAAATGATTATAGAAAAATGTCGAAGGAAACTTTAAGTATTTTGACAAATAAAGAATTACTGGCTGTAAATCAGGATAAACTTGGCATTCAGGGTTTCAAATATGCGGTTTTAGATGGAGTAGAAGTTTGGGTTAAGCCACTTTCAGACGGAGCGTGGGCGGTAAGCTTTATCAATAGAACCGAAACTTCAAAAAATATCAGTTTCGACTGGAAGAAAAACACCATCAAGGATGCTGATTTCGGTTATGAAGCCGATTTTAATAAGACGCTTTTTAAAATTAAGGATCTTTGGAAAAATAAAGATGCCGGAACAACAAAAAAAATATTTACTTCAGCAATTGCTTCGCACGATGTTATAACGCTTAAATTAATTCCTTAAACAATCAGGTATGAAATCAAAAGTTTGGTATCTCGCTTTTTCTATAGTACTGATGGTAAGTGCTGCAAATGCACAATTTGTAAAAAAACATAGGCGGCTAAGTGTACAGGGAACGCAGCTTGTTGATCAAAATAATAGTCCGGTTATGCTGCGCGGCCTTAGTTTTGGATGGCACAGCTTATGGCCAAGATTTTATAATGAAAAAGCAGTAAGCTGGTTAAAAAAAGATTTTAATTGTAATGTAGTTCGTGCCGCAATGGGCGTAGAACTTGGCGATCTCTCCTATATAAACAATCCGCAGTTTTCTAAAGAAAAAGTAGAAGCTGTTGTAAAGGGTGCGATTAAATCTGATATTTATGTAATTATAGACTGGCACAGTCATAATGTAAATCTCAAAGAAGCAAGTGAGTTTTTTGCTGAGATGTCCAAAAAATACGCAACATATCCTAATATAATATATGAGGTGTTTAATGAGCCGGATCACGAAACATGGTGGGAGGTTAAAAATTACGCAGAAGAAATTATTAAAATTATTCGGGAGAACGATCCTGATAATATTATTCTCGTAGGATGCCCTCACTGGGATCAGGATATCGATTTGCCGGCAGAAGATCCGATTCAGGGCTATAACAATATAATGTATACCATGCATTTTTATGCGGCAACGCACGGAAAAGAGCTAAGGGACAGAACAGATAAAGCAATTCAAAGCGGTTTACCTGTTTTTATTTCAGAGTCTGCCGGTATGGAAGCTTCAGGCGATGGACCTTTAGACCTAAAAGCCTGGCAGGATTATAGGGACTGGATGGAAGCCAGAAAGTTGAGTTGGATTACATGGTCGGTTTCTGATAAAGACGAAACGTGTTCTATTCTGAAAAAATCCGCAAATTCTGAAGGGAAATGGAAAGAGGAAGATTTAAAAGAATCGGGACTTAAAGTGCGGGAATATCTGAGAAGATACAACACCGACAAATAAATAGGTTATAATTAAAAAAATGCGAAGCCTGCTCTTATTATGAGCAGGCTTTTTTATTGTATAAAACCGGTAAAAAACAGATTGTAAAAAGAATTTTTGATTATTTGTTTTGTAAGAATAAACCAATGTTGTTTAATGAGCTGATTCCCTATTTGGTGTTGTCCCGTTAAATGGGTTTATTTTGTATAAAAATTAAACCCCCTAATTTTATGGGGGTATAATTTTTTACAATTCTTTTTTGATGCTATTTTGTCATTTAAATCTGTAAATTTAATTTATAACCCAATTAATTTTGCTTTTGAAGTAAAAAATGTGTTATTGAATTTTCAAAAACAAATCTCTATAAATATCAAATCACGATTATTGAGGATTTAATTTTTGTAATCCATAATTCTTCATATAAAACGTCAAAAAAGCTGTTGTGAATTATTCTACTCATACAAAAGTTAATAAATTCGCTAATGAAAATGATGATGATTTGAAGGCGATTAAGAGGTTTTAGAATTACTATACTATTAAATAGATATATAAAAGATTAACTAACCAGAATCAATTAATAACTAAAAACCAATTTAAAACATGAAAAAAGTATTTCACATTTTAGCCGCGATGTTAACAAGTTCTTTTGCCTTTGCCCAGGATGAGGAAGCAGCAGCTCCTCCAGCCACCACTTGGGGAGGTTCTGCAGATGCGTACTATAAATATGATTTTTCAAAACAAATGAATGGATTAACGAGCTTTACCAACTCTCAAAATTCATTTGAACTAGGAATGGCGTCTATAGAGGCAAGTCATACTTTCGGGAAGGCTTCGGTTTTTGTTGACTTAGGCTTCGGAAAAAGAGCGGGAGAATTTTCATATAATGAAACAACAGATAAAGATATTAATGCAAGATTTTTAATTAAACAATTATATTTTACATACAATTTAACAGATGAATTTAAAGTAGTAGCGGGTAGTTTTGGAACACATATCGGTTATGAGGTGTTAGATGCCGTAGATAATAAAAACTATAGCATGTCTTATGCTTTTTCTTATGGGCCATTTTTTAACACAGGGCTAAAGGCACAATATACTGCCGGAAAATTTACAGCTATGTTGGGAGTTACAAATCCAACTGATTTTAAATCGGCTATGGATGCAGGTTCATATCAAAAAACATTTATTGGACAACTTGGATATATTGGAGATACAGGAAGTGCTTACTTGAATTTTACAACCGGAAGTACAAATGCAATACCGGGAAGTATAATACCGGTTTCAGACGAAAATAAGACACAGTTTGATTTAGTGGCATCAAAAACGATAAGTGATTCATTTGCTTTAGGGTTTAATGCAACGTATGCTAAAACAACAAATGATTTTGATAGTGAGTTAGATGGTGAATGGTTTTCTTTGGTAGGATATGCTAATTATTCTTTCAGTCCGTCATTGCTTTTAGCTTACAGAATTGAATATTTTGACGGTAAAGATGCAGCTCCAAGTTTGGGAACTCTGACAGGATCAAGTGTATTTGCCAATACGGTTTCATTGAATTACAAAGTCGGAAAACTAACCATTATTCCTGAACTAAGATATGATTCAGCTTCTGAAGATATATTTTTAGATAAAGATGCATTGCCAACAGGAGGAAGCTTCTATGCTTTAATTGCTACAACATACTCTTTCTAGAGATAAAGATTGATATTTTTTTTTTTTTTTTGGAGCTGTCGAAACATACTAATGTTTTGGCAGCTTTTTTATTTGTTTGATAAGAATGAAAATGTTGTGTTGTTCTTTATTTGTAATTAAATTATATTCTTAAGCTATTAAAGTATATCGCTTATTTAGTCTTCTGCAATTAAACGCCGAGTTTGTCATTTCGAAGAATGAGAAGTCGAACTGGAAGGTCGGCAAGTTTTGTCAAATTGAGATTAGGCACAAAGAATTATTAAGTTAAAAATGGAAAAAATGTTTTAACCGTAAAGAGCGCAATGAAAAAAAACGCAAAGTTCTCAAAGCGATATATGCCTTGTGAACTTTGCGTAAATCTTAGCGCTCTTAGCGGTTAATTATTTAAACGCGATATTACTTATTGAACTTGTTTCTTAAAAATAGAATAGATAGTATCGATTGTTTTTCTGTCCAAAGTTGAGGTTGCATCAGTTTGAATATAATGCAGTTTAAATGCCTGAATAGCTGAGGTTAAATTTTTGGTATTGTAGCCAATTATTCTAAGCGCAGGCTCAATTTTAAAATCAAACGGAGCAGGTTCCAAAACTTCATCCGGCCAGATTCCAAACCCTTTTTCCGCTAAAGTTTTCCATGGGAATAATGCACTCGGATCTTGTTTTCTTCCCGGAGCAATATCGGCATGACCTAAAAAGTTTTGAGTAGGAATATTGTAATCCTTTTTTAGTTTGGTCAATAAGGCAACTAAACTGCTTATCTGAGCTTCTGTAAAAGGTTTAAAGCCATTGTTGTCCAGCTCTATACCAATAGAGCAAGAATTTAAATCTGTGGTTTTTCCCCAGGTAGAATTTCCGGCGTGCCACGCTCTCAGGTAATCGTTAAGCATTTGAACCACTTTTCCATTTTCAGAAATTACATAATGTGCACTAACCTGCGTTTTGGTCTTTGTGAAGGTACTAATCGTTTGCTGAACCGAGTCCTGAGCAGTGTGATGAATAATTACAAAACTAGGCTTTCTTAAATTGAAATTGACTGTTCCAACCCATTCAGTGTTAATTCCGTTTTGCAGATAAGTAGAACCGGTTTTAGATAAGGTATCCTTAATAATGCCTAATTGCTGTGCGTATGATGTGTCAATAGCAAGCGGTGGAACTGCCGGGATGGCCTTTGCTTCTTTATTGGTAATCTGGTTTTCTAAAGTTTTAAGCTGCTGATCGTAAGCTTTTTCAGTTTTTTTGTATGGATTTGTAGAGCATGAACTGATTATAACTGCTAAAATCAGATAACAAAAATGGTTTATTCTCATAATGCGTGTTTTAAATTAAAACGATTATTCTGATATTTTCGTATCTGTCGAATCTTTAACTTCTTTTGAATCTTTAGATTCTTTATCTTTTTTCTTTTTTGATTTTGTCTTTTTAACCTCTTTTAGGGTATTCATAAAAGTTTTGTACTTTTCAATCTGATCCGGATTTAAAAAAGCTGTTACTTTTTTGTCTGTAGTTTCTCTGAGAGCTTTTATCTGTTCAATTTTTTGATCCTGACTGCTGCTCTCGTTTTTTATTAAAATACCCTGCTCTCTTATGCTTTCGGCTAAAACATTAGCAATTGCAATTGCCTGAAGTTCGTCAAGATTTACCTCAGGTTTCATTTGTTCTACAATAAGTCCCGCAGTTTCTTCCGGAGGAGTTTCTTTGGGTTTACTTTGCGAGCCCTGCTGTTGTCCTGCCATCATACTTCTGTCCATACCCATTCCGCCGCCTCTTCCGCCGTATCCGTTCCCATAACCATTATTATAGCCATTTCCATATTGTGCTGACGCAGAGTGGAAACAAAATAAAGTAAAAACTAAAAGAATTACGTTTTGAATAGGTTTCATAAAAGTATGTTTTTTCTAATGTTAGAAGAGTTCTGTGTAAATTTAAGCAGGTTCTCCGTATAAATCAAATTCTGTTGCTTCAATTATTTTTATATTAACAAATTCTCCTGTTTTTACGTAATGTTTAGAAGCATCAATTAAAACTTCGTTGTCAACATCCGGACTGTCAAATTCTGTACGGCCCACAAAATGGGCGCCTTCTTTTCTGTCAATAATACATTTGAAAGTTTTGCCTACCTTTTCCTGGTTTAAATCCCATGAAATTTGCGACTGCAATTCCATAATTTCATTTGCTCTTGCTTGTTTGACATCATCCGGAACATCATCTTCCAGTAAGTAAGCGTGCGTATTTTCTTCATGAGAGTAAGCGAAACATCCCATTCGGTCAAATTTCATTTCCTGAACAAAATCTTTCAAAATTTCGAAATCTTCCTGAGTTTCTCCCGGATATCCAACAATTAGAGTTGTTCTGATTGCCATTCCAGGAACCGCAGCACGAAAATCTTTTAATAATTGAGTTGTTTTGGCCTGGGTTGTACCACGACGCATAGATTTTAAAATAGAATCTGAAATATGCTGTAGTGGAATATCTATATAATTACAGATTTTAGGTTCGCGTTTCATTAACTCTAGAACGTCCATTGGGAATCCAGTTGGATAAGCATAATGAAGACGAATCCATTCAATACCTTCAACCTTTGCCAGTTCTTCTAAAAGCTCAGCAAGGTTCCTCTTTTTATAAAGATCAAGTCCGTAATATGTTAAGTCCTGAGCAATTAATATCAATTCCTTAACTCCGTTTTTAGCCAAGCCCTGCGCTTCTTTCACTAATTTTTCAATCGGCTGAGAAACGTGGGTTCCTCTCATTAACGGAATTGCACAAAAACTGCAAGGTCTGTCGCAGCCCTCTGCAATTTTTAAATAGGCATAATTTTTTGGAGTGGTAGTTAAACGTTCTCCCAATAATTCATGTTTGTAATCTGCTCCTAAAGCTTTTAATAACTGAGGAAGCTCAGTAGTTCCAAAATATTGATCAACGTTCGGAATTTCTTTTTCTAAATCCGGTCTGTAACGCTCAGATAAACATCCTGTCACAAAAACTTTGTCTACAAGGCCTCTGTCTTTTTTATCGGCATATTCCAAAATCATGTTTACCGATTCTGCTTTAGCATTATCAATAAATCCGCAAGTGTTAATTACAATAATGTTTCCTTCTTTTTCCGCCGGAGCTTCATGCTCAACTTCTTTCCCGTTGGCGCGAAGCTGTCCCATAAGGACTTCACTGTCATAAACATTTTTTGAACACCCAAGAGTGATTACGTTAATTTTGTTCTTTTTTAAAGACTTGGTTCTCATAGTTTTATAAATTGGAGTGCAAAATTACACTTTTTTTATTCAAACCACGCTAGTTTCGGTTTGTTTTAGCTGTTTTTTGTGAAGTTTCAGATTATATTGAAATAAAAAATCCGCCAGATTGACCTGACGGAAATTTTCATTCATCTATTTAATTCCTAATTACAATTCAAATAATAAGCTGAGTGTTACATTGTTTAATTTGGATGTAATATTAGCTCCGTCTGTAAATCCGGTTGCAAAAAATCCGGGATTTGATTTTCTTTCTAAATAAGAGTAAGCTAAATCTACTTTTGTTGAGCCAAAATTATATCCTAAACCACCAGAGTAACTATTTAGATCTCCAATTGTAGTTTCGTTTTTGTATGGACTTCCTTCATAACGATAACCGCCTCTTAAACTTAACTGCTTAATCTTATATTCTGCACCAATACGAAGTTCTCCTGTGCTCGCCAGGCTATTATTAATGTCACTATTGACTCCTGTAAAGCCTGCGTCATTGGTGGGTTTGAATTTTGTGTTTCCGTAGTTTTTTATAGAATAATCAACACTTAATAAACCAGATTTGCCAAAAACATACGCTCCGCTTAATGTCCATTTATCAGGTGTTTGTAAGGTGTACGATTCGTATACGTTTACAATATTTGGATTTACATTCGCATTTAATGGTTGTCCCCCGTCTGCTTGTCTCGTTGTATAAATACTCTGTGAAGTTTCGTCGTATAATTCATACCATGTATTTGATTCGTATGCAACACCAATTCTGAAGTTGTCAGTTAATTTTCCAATTGCTCCAAGCTGGAAAGAAAAACCATTTCCATACGTATAAAGTTCATTATTGAAACGTAAATTTGAAATTGTTTCATATGGTTGTAGAGCATTTTTGTTGTCTTCATAAAAGCTTGTAGATCTTCTGAAGTCGGTTACATGTACATTTAAGTTAGCTCCAAAATACAATCTGTCTTTATAAGATGTTGCTATGTTGAAACTTGCTTTACCGTTATATCCTCTTGTGTAAACCTCGTTTTCCTGATAATAATTTCCGCCTTCAGGAACGTTACTGATATATTGATCATTTTCGCCGTTATTTGCTGCGGGATCAATAACAAACCCTCTGTATCCCATATAGGCTTGTTGTTCCTGAAATGTTAAATCTCTATAATCTAAACCGTCGATATATTTTAGAGGAATTCCATTGGCAAATGCAAGGAAATATCCATCTACAGAATTTGTTGGGTTCGTTCCTGCGGAGAAAACATTGTTGTTAAAGTTATTCGTGTTTTCGTATGTCGCACCAATCGCTATTTTATTCCATCCATTATTTGGATTGTGGTCTTTAAAAACAAATACAGCTCCCGCTTCATTTAAAATAAAAGAATTCTCTTTCTCAGATGTCTGAGTGCCAAAATAATTAGAATTGTTTTTAATGTTCTGATTACTAAATGTCACCCCAACCTGATTGCTGCTAAAAACCGCAGATCCTGCAGGGTTAACACTTAAGGATGATAAATCTCCTCCAACAGCTCCAAAGGCACCACCCATAGCTCTAAATCTTGCAGTTCCGGTCAAGTTGTCCTGAGCATAACGCAGAGCATCCGAAACTTCTTGTGAGTAAGACGCGCTGACAGTTAGTCCTGTTATAAATAGGAAAAATATTTTTTTCATTTTGATAAGTTTAAATTGAATAAATAATGCCGGGAAAATTATCTTCTTCCGCCTCCGCCGCCTGATCTCATTCCGCCGCCGCCTCCGCCGCTAGATGATCTCATACTTCCGCCACCACTGCTATTCATTGAGCGGGAAGGACTGCTAGGAGTATAGCTTCTTGATGATCCGCTGTTGTTGCTTGGAGTGTAGCTTCTGTTTGTCGTATTTCCACTGCTGTTATTATTATACGATCTTCTGTTGCTGTACGTGCTGTAATCTGAACTTCCGCTAGTGCCTCTTCTGTTTGTAAATGTCGGACTTGAAGTTCTTCCGTTTACGTTCGAGCTTCTTCTAAAGTCACTATAGCTGTTAGATGATCTGTTTGTAGAATAATTTCTGTTGGTTGTGTAACTTCCTCTGTTTGTGCTGTAGTTTCTGTTACTTGAATAAGCTCTGTTAGACGAGTAGTTTCTGTTTGTGGCGTAATTTCTGCTTCCGTAATAAGCGGCAGAACCTCTTCTTCCGTAACTGTAGTTGTAATTATTGTAGCCGTAATATCCTCCCCAATAACCTGGATATCCCCAGCCTGGGTAACCCCAACCCGGATAACCCCATCCTGGATAGCCCCATCCCGAGTATCCCCATCCGTAATATCCTCCGTATCCCCAGCCGTAATAAGGATATCCCATTCCAAATCCTAATGACCATGTTGGGTTAGAATAGACATTTACTGAAACTTCTGAATTACCGCTGCCCCAAGCCGGGTAGCTAACAGAAGCTGTTTGTGTGCTGTCATTTTCAGCATAATTCGTATAATTGTCAACATCGGTAAATATCTCAGTTGGCTGATTATCGTCTTGTAGTGATCTGAAGTAATCTTTGTATTGATTGTTCGTGCCATTGTTGGCCTGAACACGAACAGTAGATGATTGACCATAAACTCCGTCATTATCGTAATAAGAAGAATTCTGGTAAGAACCACATGACGCAAGTAATAAACTCATTAATCCAATTAAGTAAAAATGACCAGAGTTTTGGCGAAGAGAAATGTTAGTTTTCATATCTGTGGTGTTTTTTATTGTTGCACATTACAAAAATAGTTAGTTTTGTCAAACTATTTAGTTAAAATTATTAAAACAAAATTTGTGCCAAACTATATAATATGAGTAAGAACCTTACTACTAGATCAGAAGATTATTCGAAATGGTATAATGAACTGGTTGTCAAAGCAGATTTAGCCGAAAATTCAGGAGTTAGAGGGTGTATGGTGATTAAACCGTACGGATATGCAATATGGGAAAAAATGCAGGCTGAGTTAGACAGAATGTTTAAAGAAACTGGACATCAAAATGCTTATTTTCCTTTATTCGTGCCGAAAAGCATGTTTGAGGCGGAAGAGAAAAATGCAGAGGGATTTGCGAAAGAATGTGCCGTTGTAACTCATTACAGATTAAAAAATGATCCTGATAAACCTGGAAAACTAATGGTGGACCCAAATGCTAAACTGGAGGAGGAGCTTATCGTGCGTCCAACAAGTGAAGCAATTATTTGGTCGACCTATAAAGGCTGGGTACAGTCTTACAGAGATTTGCCTTTATTGATAAATCAATGGGCCAATGTGGTCCGCTGGGAAATGCGTACGCGTTTGTTTTTAAGAACTGCCGAGTTTTTGTGGCAGGAAGGACATACGGCCCATGCTACAAAAGCAGAAGCTGTTGAAGAATCTGAAAAAATGATGAATGTGTATGCAGAATTTGCAGAAAACTTCATGGCTATTCCGGTTGTAAAAGGTATTAAAACAGAAACTGAACGCTTTGCAGGGGCAGATGAAACCTATTGTATTGAAGCATTAATGCAGGATGGAAAAGCGTTACAGGCTGGTACTTCGCATTTCTTAGGTCAGAACTTTGCAAAAGCATTTGATGTTAAGTTTGCTAACGCAGAAGGAAAGCAGGAATATGTTTGGGGAACTTCATGGGGAGTTTCTACCCGTTTAATGGGAGCCTTAATCATGACGCATTCTGACGATCAGGGATTGGTTCTTCCTCCAAATTTAGCTCCAATACAAGTGGTTATTGTTCCTATATATAAAACAGACGAACAATTGGCTCAGATTACAGAAGCTGTTGCTGATTTAACTGCTAAACTGAGAAAATTAAAAATCACGGTTAAGTTTGATGACAGAACGACACAAAAGCCAGGATTTAAATTTGCAGAATGGGAGTTAAAAGGGGTACCTGTGCGTATTGCTGTTGGACCAAAAGATTTGGAAAATGGAACTTTTGAAGTTGCAAGACGTGATACTTTGTCAAAAGAAGTAGTTGCTGCAGACGGAATTGTAAATTATGTCAATGATCTTTTAGAGCAAATTCAAAATGATTTATTTACCAAAGCTTTGGAGTATAGAAATACTCATATTACAGAAGTAAATAATTTTGAGGAGTTTAAAGAAGTTCTGGAAGAAAAAGGAGGGTTTTTATCAGCGCATTGGGATGGAACTGCAGAGACAGAAGAGAAGATAAAAGAGCTTACAAAAGCAACGATTCGATGCATTGCGTTGGATGCTGTTGAAGAGGTGGGAACCTGTGTGTTTACTGGGAAACCTTCTTCTAAAAGAGTGCTTTTTGCAAAGGCATATTAAAAAAAAATATATTTTTTTTGCCTTGACTATTGCGCAACTAAAAAATAGATGTATCTTTGCATCCGCATTAGAGAAGCAGGCCCGTTCGTCTATCGGTTAGGACGCATGGTTTTCATCCATGTAAGAGCGGTTCGATTCCGCTACGGGCTACTACTTTTTTACTGCGATATGTTATTTAACTTAATGTTAAAAATGGCCCGTTCGTCTATCGGTTAGGACGCATGGTTTTCATCCATGTAAGAGCGGTTCGATTCCGCTACGGGCTACAATATTCAATTGATTTAAATTGAGGAAAACTTAGAAGAATTGGTCTGTTCGTCTAGGGGTTAGGACTCCAGGCTTTCGTCCTGGTAACAGGGGTTCGATTCCCTTACAGACTACAAAATTAGTTGTGAATAAGTTTTATAAAATAAAAATTGGTGTCTCGGTTTTTGTTTTGTTAGTTAAAACCAAAGTGATTGTTTTGCAATTGTGGGAGGTTTTTCTTTTTTAGCTAGTATCTATAATAATTATTACATCTAAAATTAAAAAAATGGCAAATCATAAGTCAGCATTAAAAAGAATCAGAAGCAACGAAAAAAGAAGAGTTCTTAACAGATATCAGCATAAAACTACTCGTAATGCTATCAAAGCATTAAGATTAGCTACTGATAAATCTGATGCAGCTGCAAAATTATCAACAGTTATTTCAATGATTGATAAATTAGCTAAAAAGAACATCATTCACGATAATAAAGCTTCTAACCTGAAGTCTAAATTAACGAAACATGTTGCTAAATTGTAATTAAAACAATTTATTACTTATATAAAAAGTCCTCTCTTAGAGGACTTTTTTTTGTTAGTACATTTGTGAATTCCATATAAAAATCCAAATTCTAAATCTTAAGAATAGAATTTGGATTTTTTTTGTCTAGAGGTTGATTTTCTTTTTAAGATAATCCAGCATTTGTTGTGTAATGGGTTTAGAAAGAAAATCTATAATTATTGGATATTTTTTTGCTTTTGCAAGATCTTCAGGGTCAATAGTAGAAGACAATACTATAACAGGTGCCGAATTAAATTCGCTATAATCCGGAGAAGTAAAATGATCTAAAAACTCCCAGCCACCCATTATTGGCATATTCAGGTCTAAGAAGATTAATTCTGGCTTTCTTTTATTTTTGTCGTTTGTATATTTTAAAATATTGAAGTAGTGAAGGGCTTCTTCGCCATTTTGAGCTGTTATGACTTCATGAGAAAATGAAGATTTAGAAATTACTTTTTTGCATAACATCAGTGTGATCGGATCATCGTCAATGCATAAAATCTGCTCCAGCATAATAATTAATTTTTAAATATGATTGTAAATGTAGTTCCTTTATTAACTTCACTGTCAATAGAAATTGTTCCTCCCATTGTTTCTACTTGTGATTTCACAAGATACAAGCCAAGTCCTTTGCTGTCAGGATAATTATGAAATCTTTGATAAAGTCCAAATACTTTATCCCTGTTTCTTTCCAAATCAATTCCAATTCCATTGTCTTTGAAAGTTAAAATTGTTTTGTTGTCAATGTTTTCTGCTATTATAGAAATCTTGAGTTTTCTGTTTTCAGATTTATATTTTATAGAATTGGTAAGTAAATTTAATAAAATGCTTTCTATATAAGCTTTGTTTATAATTAGTTTTGGAGCTTTCTCGAACTTTAGTTTAATTATTGGTTTGTGTAATTCTATTTGAAAAGAGAGCTGACTGAAAACATTTTCAAAAACTTCCTGTAAAGATACATCTTCTTTTTGCATCGAAGGATTATCTTTAATAATGATCACTTTAACTAAATCATTTATGGTTTCATTTAGCAAATGCGTCGATTTGGTAAAGCCAGCCAGAATTTCTTTTAGTTCTTCATTTTCTAACGGAATATCTTCAATTAAATTTAAAAGTCCGATTAGATTGGAAAGTGGCGCTCTGAGATTGTGTGAAGTAATGTATGAAAACTGTTTCAGGTCTTTATTATTCTGTGTGAGCTCGCGTATAAGATGCTCTTTTTCAGTTTCGAGTTTTTTCTCTTCTGTAATATCTCTTTGTATAGAAATCCAGTGTGTAATCGCATTTTCGTTATTAAAAATCGGAATCATAGAAAAACGTACCCAATACTCTTCTTTGTTTTTGGTGTAGGTAATCGTTTCAATGAGACATTCTTCTTCATTTTTTATTGCTGTTAAAAGCTTTTTTAATTCTTCTGAATCAGATTTCGGACCTTTAAAAATACTTGCAGATTTTCCTATTATTTCAGTGGACTGATAGCCGGACATTTGAGAAAATGCCGGGTTAACATATACTATTTTGGGTATTTTATGCTCAGCAGAATTGGCTTCGGTAATTAAAATGGAATCTTTAGACTGGGTAATGACAGTTTCGAGAAGTTTTAGTCGTTGTTCTTCTTCTTTTTGTTTCGTAATATCCTGAATCGCACCAATCATTCTAATGGCTCTTCCGTTCTGGTCTTTGAGTAAAAAACCTCTGTCTAGAACATATTTGTATGTGCCGTCTGCACATTTGAAACGGTACTGATCCTGCCATTTTTGGGTTTTTTGTTCAATAAAAGAGTATAATTTTATTGACATTCGAATGCTGTCCTCAGGGTGAATTTTGTCAAACCACCATTTAGAAGTTTTGCCCACTTCTTCGGGATTGTAACCAAAAACGCTTTCAATTCCTTTGTTCCAATTAATGCTGTCTTCCTGAATTTTCCAGTCCCAAATTGTGTCGCTTGTAGCTTTTGCTACGATGTCATATTTCTCATTCGATTCTTTTATTTCTTCGTTCGTTTTGTTTAACTTTTCAAAGACGGAGATATTTCTTTTTTCATTTTTAGCGAGTATAAATCTGAAAACCAGTCCTGTAATTAATATAAACAGGATGTCCTTAATGAGAGATAAATACAGATAATCTGAAGATGAAAACCACGTTATGAGTAATTTATGACATAGGTATGCCATAATTAACGAGATGATGGTATAAATAAGAGTAATTTGGAGCGTTTTACTTTTCATCACTTCAAATATAGTTAATTTAACTATAACTAAACGCATGTAAATGTCATTTTGAAGCCGTTATTTTGGTGTTTTTGATTAACTAATTGATTGTATATACGCAAACTATGTCAGAAACGTTTTTTTTTAGAAAATAAAGTGTACCTTTGCGCCCATTAAAAATCACAGATGGAATCTATTAGAAACATTGCAATTATTGCCCACGTCGATCACGGTAAAACCACTTTGGTTGATAAAATTATGTATCACTGTCAATTATTTCGTGACAACGAAAACACAGGTGATTTAATTCTTGATAATAACGATTTAGAGCGTGAGAGAGGTATTACTATTACTTCTAAAAACGTTTCTGTTCAATATAAAGGAACAAAAATCAATATTATTGATACTCCCGGTCACGCCGATTTTGGAGGTGAAGTAGAACGTGTATTGAACATGGCCGATGGTGTTTGTTTGCTAGTTGATGCTTTCGAGGGACCAATGCCTCAAACTCGTTTCGTTTTGCAAAAAGCGATCGATTTAGGATTGAAACCTTGTGTAGTTATCAATAAAGTAGATAAAGAAAACTGTACGCCGGAAGAAGTTCACGAGAAAGTTTTCGACTTAATGTTTGAATTAGGTGCTACTGAAGAACAATTAGATTTCCCAACTGTTTATGGTTCTGCTAAAAACAACTGGATGTCTGATGATTTTAGAAACCAAACTGAAAACATCGAACCATTATTAGACATGGTTATCGAGCACGTACCTGCTCCTAAGGTATCAGAAGGAACTCCTCAGATGTTAATTACATCTTTAGATTTCTCTGCTTTTACAGGTCGTATCGCAATTGGTCGTCTTGAAAGAGGTGTCTTAAAAGAAGGAATGCCAATATCTTTAGTAAAAAGAGATGGTACTGTAACAAAATCAAGAATTAAAGAATTACATACTTTTGAAGGTCTTGGACGTAAAAAAGTAACAGAAGTAATCGCTGGAGATATTTGTGCTGTTGTTGGAGTAGAAGGTTTTGAAATTGGTGATACTATCGCTGATCATGAAAATCCTGAAGGTCTAACTTCTATCGCTATTGATGAGCCAACAATGAGTATGTTATTTACTATTAATGACTCTCCATTCTTTGGTAAAGAGGGTAAATTTGTTACTTCTCGTCATATTAGAGAAAGACTGACAAAAGAATTAGAGAAAAACTTAGCTATGAAGTTAGGTGAAACTGATTCTGCTGATAAATTTATGGTTTTTGGTCGTGGTGTACTTCACTTATCTGTTCTTATTGAAACAATGAGAAGAGAAGGGTATGAGTTACAAATTGGTCAGCCACAAGTTATCATCAAAGAAATTGATGGTAAAAAATGTGAGCCTATCGAAGAATTAACAATCGACTTACCGGAAAACCTTTCAGGTAGAGCAGTTGAATTTGTTACGCTTCGTAAAGGTGAGATGCTTTCTATGGAAACTAAAGGTGAGCGTATGATTATCAAATTCAATATTCCATCTCGTGGAATTATTGGTTTAAGAAATCAATTGCTTACTGCAACAGCTGGTGAGGCTATCATGTCGCACCGTTTTATTGGATATGAGCCTTACAAAGGAGAAATTGCCGGACGTAATAAAGGTTCATTGATTTCTATGGAAAAAGGAAAAGCTATTCCTTACTCTATCGATAAATTACAGGATCGTGGTAAGTTTTTTGTTGAACCAAATACTGAAATTTACGAAGGACAGGTAATTGGTGAAAACTCTCGTGGAGATGATATGTGTGTAAACGTAACGAAAGAGAAAAAACAATCTAACGTTCGTTCTTCAGGAAATGATGAAAAAGCGAGAATTATCCCTCCAATCATTTTCTCTTTAGAGGAAGCTTTAGAATACATTCAAAAAGATGAATATGTAGAGGTAACTCCTAAATCTATTCGTTTGAGAAAAATCTATTTGACAGAAACTGATAGAAAAAGATTTAAAGTGTAATCATTTTAAACTTCATATAAAAAATCCCAAATTCCATTCAGGAGTTTGGGATTTTTTTATGTTTACTATTTGTACTTTAAGATTCTATTTACAAATAGAATGATTCAAACGCTTATCTTTTCAGACTAAAATGACCTTTTACATTCTTTCCGTTTACAAATAACAGAGTAAACCAATAATCGTCAGATGGTAATTCCTGGCCATTGTAAATTCCGTTCCATCCGGCAGCGTTCTGATTCATTTGTTTTAACAATCTGCCATAGCGATCAAAAATCGAAAGCGAATAATCAGGCATTTGCTCCATGTTTTTAATACTCCATAAATCGTTATATCCATCACCATTCGGACTAAAAAAACGCGGATAATCTAAAACATACACTAAAAACGGGTTCGATAAACCACAACCATTTTTGTCGCGGGCCACCACATTGTAAATTCCCGCATTTACCTGCGAAAAAATTGGCTCATCCTGAAAAACAGATCCGTCAAGCGAAAATTCATAGTTTCCAACCCCTGCATACTGAATTTGTAATGTATTCTCGTTTCCCGAGAAATCTTTTACGTCGACTCCGGTAATTACTGCTGGTTCAGATAATATTACTTTGAATTTTTTGGTTTTCTGACAATCATTAGAATCAGTTACTAAAACCGCATAATCTCCGGGAGCACTAATCAAGGAGGAGTTAGTCGTGTTGCCATTTGACCAGTTATAGGTTTTGAAACCAGAAGCCAGGGTTAGTGTTATTTGTTCTCCTTTGCATAAATAAAGCGTTTCGTCTTCAAAGTTTGGAGGATTAAAGGTATGTACAATTAATTCAACGGGAACAATATCATAGCAATCAGATCCGTTTAGTACGCGTGCGTAGATAGTTTGGCTGTTTGCAACAGTATTCTTAAAACTATTTGATATTGTATTGTTTTCCGTTATCGCGTCATTTGCAGTTAAGAAATAATTGACTACCAGTCCCGGAGGCAGGTCGTTAAGTATTTGCGGCGTTACCTGGGCGTTTAAATCAAATTGATACAGGCCATCCTGTATTTCATCTCCATCGCAAGTTGCAATGGGTGATTGGTCCGGAATATGAGTGGCGGAAACAATTAATTTGACTTCGGGGGTGGAGTAACAGCCATATTTATTTTCGATTCTGGCAAAGATAATCTGATTTGGAATTTTATTAGTATAACGCTCCGGATTCATGATTGGATTTGTCTTTGTTCTGGCATCTGCACGTGTTTCGTAATAGCCCTGATTGGTGATATCGGTATTATTATTTTTTACAATAGTAGCTACTTTTGTCAAATTAAAAATGGTAAGGCCATCTGTATTATCATCGCACTGCAGTAGCGCAGTATCTGTAGACGCAATTTCCGGTTCAAACTCAACAGTAATTTCTCCCACAGAGATGCATGTTGTTCCATTTAATACCGCTTCCACTTTATAAGTTCCTGGTGTAATTACGGCATAAGTTGGCGTGGTCGCTCCCGATAGCTGTACATAATTATTAGAAGCATCTTTGATAGACCATTTAAAGGTATAATCTGCCGCACTTAGTTTAGTATCTAAAACGTAATTTTCTCCAAAACAAACCGGATTATTATTTGCTCTCGTACGATCTTCGCCAAAATTTATTCTGGTTACAAAACTTCCAGCTTCGATAAAAACGGCAGAATTGTATTGACGGGTCTCATCATCAGCTATAACGAGTTTTAAGTGGTATTTTTTATTAGGAGTTACATCTGATGAGGCATTCATCACTATAGTTTGGCCCGCATAATTTACAGGGCTTGAGGCAGTATTATAACCATTGAAAAACGTTTCATTAGACGCCTCACACTCTTTTGTAACCCCTTTTATTATTACAGGATTAATTTTGGGATGTACTGTAATAGCAGAAACAGCTGTGGTGGAATTGGGTAAAATAGCAAGATTTTTATACGCTTCGGTGCTTCCGGCTTCCTTAATTAAAAATGCAAAACCATCTGAAAACTCGCAGGGAAAATAAGACTGGTATTCATTTGAAGCAAAAATATAATTAAAGCTTATTGAATTGGTTAATGCAATAAAATCAAATTCTAAAACTGTTGCCTGCGTGCTGTTAGTAATTTTTAAAACCCTGTCCAGATCAGCATCTCCATTCCATCGGGGAACTTCTTCTCCTTCAGAACCAGACTGGTTGTAAGGACCCTGCGCTCTGATAACTGAGGATGTGCTTAAAACCAGTCCGCTGGAAAAAGGAAAATTACTTCCAGCCGTAAAGGATCCGTAACTTTGTCTGTTTGGTGTTGGATTTCCGGAAGCAGTAACATTTTCAATAGTAATACAAGAACTGTTAATTAAAATATTTTGAATTAAATCTGTTGGAGTTGTATCTGGATTAACAGAAATGTTCTGAGCACTTATTTTAGAAAAAAAACAGCACAAAACAAAAATAAAAATTAAAGCTTTTTGAAGACCCATAGTAGCAAATATACTACAAATCTCTATTTTTTAATAGCTTGTATGAAAAATAAACAAACAGGGAAGTCCATACCAAAACGATCAAAACAGCAAAATAATCAACACCATAATTGCTTTCTGTATTGATTCCCATTTGTGAGCCAATATTTTTAATAACAGACAATCTTGGTCCCGGATTAACAATTAAATTAGACATGGATTCTAAAGGGAAAAACTGCATCACTTTTTCATCTGTATCGCTTTCAGGAAAAATCTTAAAAGCTAATATACCTTTTATAATACCTTCAATGATGCTCCAAACTAAAAGAAAACCTAGTGCAAAAGCAGAACGTTTAACTAAAATTCCCAAAAATAAACAGAAAGAAAAGAATCCGGTCAACTTTACAAAAAAGGCTAACAGATAATCCAGATCGCTAAAGACAATACTAAGTTCTGTGTAAGAAGAAAAAACATATCCTAAGATCAGGCTCATTACAAAAACAAAAACAGTAGAGCCGAAAGCAAATAAAACGACGGTTAAGAATTTTGACAGAATAAATTCTTTTTTGCTTAAACCGTCTATAAGGTTTTGTTTTAATGTACCATAACTGTATTCATTTGCCATCATGGAAACGATTACTATTGCCAAAAAGAATTTGAGCCAGGCGGCAACGTACGTATTAAAATGCCAGATAAAAGGAAAATTGAAGATTCCCATTTCGGCTAAATGAAATTTAAAAACACCAATATCAAATTTTATCGCAGCAATAAGCGCAATAAAAGAAAGTAATATGAAATAGGTTAAGGTTAAAACTCTACTGGCTTTATTCATCCAGATTTTTTGCAATTCTATAGAAAGAAGTCTTTTCATGGTTTAGTTTTTTTGGGAAGTGGCATTTTTGGTTAATTCTAAAAATTGTGCTTCTAAGCTGTTTTTACGTTTTACTAAATGATTTAAAACAATATTTTTAGAAAATAAAAATTGATTTAAATCTGAAGCTGATAAATCTGCTTTTAAGTAAACTAAGACCTTTCCTTCTTCTTCAGAAATTCTGTCTACAGCAGGGTGATCCAAAAGAGCACTTTTTAATGATGAATTGTCATTGGCCTGAACTTCAAAGAAGCCTTCATTAGATGACATTCCGTCAACGGATCCAGAATACAAAACTTCGCCTTTTCTTAAAACAATTACCTGAGAACAGACTTTTTCTACTTCATCCAGTAAATGCGACGCCAATAAAATGGTAGTTCCCTGAGAAGCAATTTTTTTAATAATATCACGAATCTGATGAATGCCCTGCGGATCTAAACCGTTTGTCGGCTCATCTAAAATTAAAATTTCGGGATCGTTTAAAAGCGCTGATGCAATTGCCAGACGTTGTTTCATTCCTAAGGAAAAAGTGCTGAACTTGCTGTCTTTTCTTTCATTTAAGCCAACCAGCTCCAGCTTTTCATTAACTTTAGCATAATTGATGTTTTTGATTTTACAAACCAATTTCAGGTTTTGCTCCGCTGTCATATAAGGATAAAAGTTTGGTCTTTCAATAATAGCACCTACTTTTTTGAGCGCTTCGTGAGTCTCAACGTTTCCATCAAACCAGCGGTAATTCCCCGATGATTTATTCACAACATTTAAAACAATTCCTAATGTTGTCGATTTTCCACTTCCGTTTGGTCCGAGGATGCCGTAAACGCGACCTTTTTGTATGGTAAAAGATACATTTTTTAAAGCCTGAATTCGGCCGTATCTCTTATTTAGATTCTCAATGGTTAAAATGGTTTCCAAATTTTTCTGGTTTTAGTTTTTAGTATGACGAGCCAAGTTGATTTTTGTTACTTTAAATTCTAACTTTAAATCGTATTGATGTAAATTTGTATTAAAGATATTCAAAATGAGTGAGCCTTTAATGGTTTTAAAAAAACCTTCATATCCTTTAACGCAGCCACTTTTAAGTTATTTGGAGAGATACGAACGTATTTCTAAGGTATCTGTGTTTTATGATGACTTGCTTCGTTTTTCGGGTTCTGTAAATGTCTACGATAAAAATGATACAGATACGCTTTGGATCCGGGTTTATTATGGTGAATTTGAACGAAATGAAATTGATTTAAACTTAAAAAAAATCTATTCATTGTTACATTCTGATGGGAATAGTGAGATTATTCAATATCTGAATGTTGATGCCATTGATTACTGTACTTTCGGAAATTCGAAGCCTTTCCGAATTAAAGTGCGAAATATTCTCAATGACAATTATGTTCATTTTTACATTAAAAAAGCAGATGCTTCCCGTATTTACGGATTAGAACTGGAAGATATTCTCTCGCCGGATAAAATCAATTTTTTGGTTTATAAAGATACTTTGATCGAAGAACATATTATCGGAATTCCGGGAGATGTTTTTATGGATAATTTGCTGGATTCCTGTACAGAAATGGAAAAAGCGCAGATCGCTAAAGAATTCGTAAAGTTTAATGAGCGTTGTATGATTCGGCTTTTAGGAGACATGCGGGCGTATAATTATGTGATTGTTCCGATTCACGATTTTGATCAGGTTGTGTATAAAATCCGCCCGATTGATTTTGATCAGCAATGTTACGAAGGCAATTTTAAGGTTTATCGTCCGCAGTTTTTCAAGGAGAATTCTCCTATGATTCAATTGATTAAAGAAAAGCTGGAAGAACGTTCGATCATTCAGTACAAAGATGAAGAAAGAGCGATTTTAGCAAAACGTATTCATTCTGCAGAAACAAGAATCAATAAATTGCTCAATATAATGTGCCATGATACCATTTCGACCCACGAACATTTGCTGCAGTTAAAAATGGAATTATACCGTTACACCAATGATATGAAATTTAAAAATGCCAAGTCGATGGGGCACATCATGCATGCGGCTTTTGCGTTTATTATTCGAAATTTTAAAAATACAGTTTAAAAAAATTAGTCACATTTAAATGCTAATAATCTTTATTCTGTGACAAAAGAAAAAAATACAATATGAAAAAATTATCCCTGTTTTTAGTTTCAGTAGTTTTATTAGCCTGTCAGCAACAATCGGGTTCTGATCTAAAAGAGCTTTACTCACTTCCTAAAAAATTAAAAGAAGTTTCGGGAATTGCCTATTTTCCGGATACAGATATTCTTTATACTTTAGAAGACAGCGGAAATAAAAATGCTGTTTATGCCATTAATTCCAAAGGGGAACTGGAGAAAACGATTACGGTTTCGAATGCCAGGAATGTCGATTGGGAAGATATTACAAAAGATAAATCGGGTAATATCTATATTGGGGATTTTGGTAATAACGACAACGAAAGAAAAGATTTGTGCATTTACAAAGTGGCAAAAAATCAGTTGAAGAATGATGTGGCTAAAGCCGAATATAAAGTTTCATTTTCTTATCCTGAACAAACCGAATTTCCTCCGCGAAAAAAAGAAATGTTTTATGACGTAGAAGGTTTCTTTGAAAGGGGCGGCTATTTTTATCTTTTTACAAAAAACAGAAGCAAAGGTTTTGACGGAACTGCTTTTATATATAAAATTAAAAATGCCTCAGGAGCACAGAAAGCAGTAAAAACAGGAGAATTTAAAACCTGTAATAATTACAATCATTGCGTTTTAACAAGCGCAACGATTAGTCCCGACGGAAAAAAAGTGGCGTTGCTAAGCCACGATAAAGTTCTTTTATTCAAAAATTTTAAAGGAGATTTATTCCATAAAGGAACTCAGACTCAAATAGAATTAAATCATTTTTCCCAAAAAGAAGCAATAGTTTTCAAAGACAATAACACTTTACTTATTGCCGATGAAAAGACAAATAAAGTAGGCGGAAATGTTTATGAGTTTAAGCTGTAACTAAGTTTCTAAGGTGCTGAGATACTAAGCTACTAAGTTTAACAAAAAAATTTGCCACGAATTACACAAATATCACAAATTTTTTATTGTAAGAAATAAAACATAATTCGTGATATTTGTGTAATTCGTGGCAAAAAACTTTGAGACTTTCTGTCTTGCAGCTAAAAAAAACTTAGAGTCTGAGCATCTCAGAACCTTAGCAACTTTTTTCTAAAAACTATAAGCCGCCCCAAAAATCACCCTTCCTATTTCGTCCGGAGATTTGAAGTATGAAATTCTTGCTGTTATAATATTGATGGCATTCAGCCAAAGTCCGCCACCATAATCGTGATGCCATTTTTTAGAATCTTCACCATCTAGCCAAACTCTTCCATAGTCAAAACCACCCAGAATACCGTAAGTAAAAGGAGCAATCGTTTTTCTGATTTTTCCAATGCTCAAACGTAAATCAGAACTTTGAGAATAATAAGAACTTCCTAAGAAACGCTCATTTCTAAAACCACGCAAATCGGTATCGCCTCCTAAAGTGGCGCCCTGATAAAATTCGAAGTTATTATTTAAAACTGCTTTTCCTTTAAAATAAGTTGCAAACGTAAGTTTCCCGTTGTGATCCAGTTTGTGTGTAAATCCTAAAATACTTTCCAGAGTTGGAAAATTCTTTTTGGTCTCGTCCAGGTTTGCAGTCCATGTTCCGGCCAGCATAAAATAAATTCCTAAAGTTGGTTTTGCAGCAAAATCAGCGTTTTTAAACTGATATTTCACTTTTAAACTACCAAAATTCTGAGTATTAAAAACATCAGGATTTACAATTCCGGGAATATTAATGTACCTGTCTTCGGTTTCCTCCACCGTCATTCTCTGATATATTGGCTGTATACTAAATTCACTTCCATATCTTCCGACATGTCTGACGGCACCGGATGCATTAAATTTCCTGATTCGCACACGATTGTAGTCCAGACTAAGATCGTCATCGTATGGAGCTTCATTTCCGTAGCCAAAATAATTCATCGCAAAATTTGGAGTTGTATACAACGATTCAACATCGATAACCCATTTGCCCAATAACCCAGGGAAATGTGCCGCATAGTTAAACTCTAAACCTCCTGTTGCAAAATAGTAGAAGGCATTAAAAATATGTCGTTGCGTGTACGGATTTTGTTTGAAATTATTAACTGTATAATTCATATTTATCCCCACTTTAACACCGTCATCCGGATTGTATCCAATATTTGGAAGACCGGAAATTACATTGTATTTAGGTCTTTCATAATTATATTGATTTACATCATAATCGTCAGTCAGCTGTGTTTGCGTTGCCCTGGAAAGATTATATGTGTTTTCTTTTGATTTAAAGTCATAAACAATAACTTTTTTTCCGTTTTCAATGTTATAAGTATCATTGTTCTGACCACCGATTAGACGAATTTTAATCTTTGATTTTTCATCTCCCCTGACTTCAAATATATCATTATCATCTAAGCCATAAATCCATAAATTTCTGGTTTTAGCGTCGGTTACATTTTTTGTATAAAGCAATTCATCGCCTTCTTTTTTAACTCTGAAAACCTGAATCTCAATTCCTTTTCTAACATTATGATTTAAAACAAATTTGTCCTTTTTATCGGTTCCGGCAATCATAATGGTTTTGCTCAGAACATCCGAATAGCTTACAGCATACTTTTGAAGGTCCTTTTTTCTGTTTTTTAATTTTGCTTTGATTTCCTCAATTGTGCCATCCTGAACTTCTTTTGGTAAATTTTTGAAGGCGGCATCTATATCGCTGTCAGATAAATTTTCCTGAATATATTTTGCCTGTTCAATCCAGTCTTTTTCTGTAGCGGTTTTTAAGAAAGCCAAATCCATAGGATAAGGTTCTCTGCTTAACCATTTTACATTGTCAATTTTGTATTTAAAAGTTCGCATGTGACGCAAAGCCGGAATATTCATTAAAATAGAAAGTAAAGCGCCGTCATATTTTACAAATGCCTGATCACGGTCGCGTGGAATGGGTCTGTAAATTACTTTTCCGTCTTCTTTATATTCTGCCCAACGCCATTGATCGCTGTGTCTGTCCCAGTCTCCTAAAAGCATATCAAACAAACGTGCTTTTATATATTCTTTTTCGTCGACCGTATATTTTTCATCTTTATGAAGATTTAACATCATATCTTCTGTAGAGATAATATTGCCTGGTTTACCAAAGTTTTTAGCGTCAAGATGATTGTCTGCCGGTCTTTCCTCAACCATATACAATTGGTCTCCGAAACCGGAATTAAATTCTCTAAGTCCCTGTTGTTTTGGAATATAATACAAAATCGGATTAGTATGTCTTAAACCAATCTGATCCGCCATATTGCCAATTGCAAAAGAGGTGTAAGGATGCGAAGAAGTATAAAAATCAAACAGAAAATCCTCTGCGTATGTATTTTGAAATTCGTTTACTACATATTGATCCTTAAAAGCAACCGACTGTAAAAAAACGGTCGCACTTTTTTTCATCGCACGCATTACATATTCCCTGCCTTTTGGATCTGACATTCTCAGAGAAACCGATTGATGTCCGCCTCCTTCGCGAATTGGTTTTAAACCGCCTTTTAAAGTGTCGATAGTTGCTGTTCGGGCTTCTATAGGCAAGCTGTAATAATATCGGTAATGCTTTCCGAATAAAAATCTGTGAAACGCACTTTTATCCGTCATTTTAGTAGAATAAATAGAAGTGGTCACTTTTGCCGGAAATTTGTTCGAAATATCATCAGCCCAGTTTATTTCCTTGGCTTTTATAATTTCCTTTTCAAAAAGCAATTTTTCCTTGTTATTTTCATTTCCGTAGTAAGAAACTTTAGCGTCTCCGCTTTTAAACAATCTCAATATGGCATAACCATTTCCTCCATAAGAAAAATCAAACGGATTTATGGCTCTCGCAGCTTCGGATTTTGATCCTGCGCCGCTAATAATCTGCTGGATATTTTCCTGACTGATGTATTGCAGATTATGATCGTGCCCGGAAACTACAATTACATTTTTCTGCTTTTGCAAAAGCGTTTTAATACGTTTGGCATAGATGGTATATTGTTTATTCTGAATATCCTGCGGACTCACACCCGATGTTTTTCGCAATAAATTGATAAATGAACCGATTACCGGCAACGGAATTTTTTGCTCAAAAGGAAATAATTGTTTCTCTAATGAAAACTGACCTCCGTGCGTTCCGTTACTTAATAAAGGATGATGAATGGCTAGTACAACAGTTTTTTCCTGATTTTTATTTAGGATATTCTCCAGTTCTTCAAAAAAAGCTTCTCTGGTTTTGATTTCGCAATTATCGTTTATTGTAGGATGTTTGTTCCAGTCTTCCAGAAACCATTCACTATCAATAGCTATCAAAGTCGTTACACTGTCTATCTTAACATCTTCGATCGGACACGACTTTCTTGGCAGAAAACTTTTCTTGTCATTTAAATATTTCGTCACAAAATCTGCCTGCAGTTCCAGTCCTTTTATGCCACTGTACCAATCATGATTTCCAGGAATAACGATTGTTTTTCCTCTAAATCCTTTTGTTAAGTTTAATTGATTGGTGAGTTTTGTTTCTGCCAGATCTTTATTTCCCGATTTTTTATCGCCAGGAAAACCTTTCGGGTAAATGTTGTCGCCTAAAAATAAAAGGGTAGATTTTTTATTTGCTTTTTTGAGCTTATTATGAAGAAGTTCAAGGGTTTGCTGGGCCTTTGGTTCATCTGCATTTCCGGCATCTCCGACAAGGTAAAAAGTATGAGCAATTTTTATCGTATCTGTGGCGTTTTCTGTTTCGTTGGCACTAACTTCTTTTCCATATTGGGGTTTGTGTGTTGCACAGGAATAAATGATAAAAAGTGCCATAATTGCCAAACAACTTTTTTTAATTTTAGCAATAAAATGGTTATACAAAAACAATTTCATAATTTAGTGGTATAAAAATATTCTTTATGAATCTAATAGAACAATCCGAGGATTTCGTCAGTAATTTACTCAAAGATAAACTTTCTAATCTATATTCTTATCATAATTTTAACCATACTTTTACAGTTGTAACAGCTGTAAAAGAACTTTGTAAAAAAGAAGATATCGAAAGTGATGATAAAGAGGCGCTTTTGATTGCAGCCTGGTTTCATGACGCAGGATATATCGAAGGATATGAAAATCATGAAGAGAAAAGTGTTAAAATAGCAACCGATTTTTTGCGTACAAAAGGAAAATCAGAAGAATTTATTGCACTTGTTGGCAGTTTGATTTTGGCTACAGCCAAACAATATGAACCCAAAACACATTTGGAAAAGATCATTAAAGATGCAGATTATGCACATTTAGTGGGAGAGGAATATACGACAACCTGCGAATTATTGCGTTTAGAATTAAAAAACACAGGAATTGTTAACTTTTCTAATACCGAATGGACCAGAGAAAATTTAAACTTTCTCATGAACAAACACCGTTTCTACACAGATTATGCCTTAAGAAAATGGCAGCCACTGAAAGAAAAAAACTTAATTCTGATTCAGAAAAAAATCAACAAACAGGAACTGAAAGCCGCTGCAGCCATCGAAGAAGAAAATAAAAAGAAAGATAAAGCCGAGAAACCGGACCGTGGAATCGATACTTTATTTCGTGTCACACTTGGAAATCATACACGCTTAAGCGGAATTGCCGATAGTAAGGCCAATATTTTACTGTCTGTAAATGCGATTATTATCTCGATTGCATTATCGTCTATTATTCCAAAATTAGACAGTCCCAAAAATGCTCACTTGGTTATTCCGACTTTCATTATGCTGATGTCCAGTGTCATTACAATTATTTTTGCGATTCTTTCTACAAGACCCAAAGTTACCTCCGGATTTTTTACTCGTGACGATGTCGAAGCCAAAAAGGTAAATCTGATGTTTTTCGGGAATTTCTATAAAATGCCTTTGGAAGATTATAACTGGGCAATGAATGAAATGATGAAGGACCGCGATTATCTCTATTCTACGATGATTAAAGACTTATATTATCTGGGATTGGTTTTGCAGAGAAAGTATAATTTGCTCAGAATTGCGTACAATTTCTTTATGGTCGGAATTATTGTTACCGTGATTTCTTTCGTAATTGCTTTTAAGTCGATTTAATTTTTATAAGCTTAAACATTTAAACAAATGGAGATATAGTGGTTGAAAAGAAATTAGTTTCTTACCAATAGCTAAACGAAAAAAGCTTTGTCAAGGTTTCAATCTTGACAAAGCTTTTCCATTTTAAGGATATGCTTGTTTATAAAAATAAAATACTTTTTAAGATTTTAAAATCCGATTTATTTCATTTTAAGAACATTAGTTCAATTCATCCAGTAAATCCTGATACGTTATTTTTTTGGCTTCGGGATTTGCAGTTCTGTTGATGACTTTTACACGAATCGCTCTTAAACCTGAAACTCCCTGAAGATCCTCTACTTCAAATTGTTCGATAGACGGTTCTAATATTTTCTTGTGTTGCAAATATTTTATATATTTTAAGTATTCTGCTTCTTCACTGTTTTGAGAATAAACGATAGTAATTTTTTCTTTCTCGGTAATTCTCTCTTTGGTCCCTTTAATGTTCGATTTGTCAATACGTTTTTTAACAACTTCATATCTCGCATTATAAGTTCCGTCCACGTCAAAGCGTTTTTCGTCCATTCTGAAACGTATGGAAAGCGGAGCACTAAAAACCAGAATCAGCGAAGTAACATCAAGTTCATACGGAAGCGATTCTTTAAGTTCGTGATGTTCCAGTTCCATTTCGCATAAAGTTTGTAATTGCCATAAACGAAGATTATGCAAATACATTATATCAAAAGGTTTTGTAGGCGAAATAGAAGCTCCGATATACAAATTATGTTCTACACCGTCTGTTTTAAATCTTTCATAATAATGCGGATAAATCTGCTGTGCCTCAACTTGTTTTTTGTCCAGAACAGTGGCCAGTCGTTTATTTATTATCGACATTGCATTATCAAACTTCTTTCTTTCCTGATAAAACATTCCGGTTTTTTCATCCAGATTTTCAAAATACAATTCTTCTAATTTTTCATTTTTAGCATTGCTTTTTGTGTTTTTAAGGATCGGATGAATTTCCTCCTCAATATATCGTTGAATATGCTGTTCTGTGTCTGCTTTTAAAGGCGAATCCAATTCACTGCGAAGTGATTCCAATTCGAATTTTCTCTGTTCCAGAAGTACCAGATTGGAGTTTGGTTTCTGATTGTCAAAAATGTCCAAAAGCGCAGAAAGTTGATTTTTTAAATCAATTTTTACAGTTTCATTTCGGTGTTCAGACGAACTTTTAATATCGATTTGTCCGTACAACGGATATACATTTTTAAAAACAATTTCCTTAAAAATATAATCCTTCGTATAATTCAGGTTTTGAAAATAATTCTGAGATTCTTTTTTAAATTTCCAATACACGCTTGGATGTATAGTAGTGTACTCACGCTGAATAATTGCTTCTACCTGATGTTGCATATCGGTGTTGTAACGGTCAATGGTATCCGTTAAATAAGGAAGCACCAAATCTAATTTTGTGGCATTTACAGTATTTAGATCTCTTGCATTTTCTGAAACCAATTCGACCACACCCAGTAAATGACCTTCTTTTATGACCGGTGCAAAAATACAGCTGTTAATATTTTGCTTTAGTAAGTGCTGGCCCAGAGTTTTATTGGTTGATTCTTCTGTGAATTTTTGAACATTAGAAATCACAAATGGTTCTTTATTGTCTAATAAATTTTCAAATGAACATCCAAAAAAAGCATTTTTACAATCAACTTCCTGATCTGCAGAAAGTAAAAAACTTTTAAGCTGATTTTCATATTTTGCAGGTCTGAGAAATTTTTCTTCTTCCGGATTGTAAATTATAAAACCCACTTTTAATTTCGGAAGATTAAAAATCGACTGAAAAATATTAGAAACTTCCTCACCGGTAGTAACTGTTTTTGCACCAGGTTTAAGCAAATTACTTTTCAGCGTAGAAATAGCACTTTCTGTGGTAGCATCAAATAAAGAAACAATACCAAAACCTCTTAAAACCCAGCTTCCCTTAGGGAATTTAGATTTCCATAAATTGATATCATTATAATTGTCAATTAATTGATCAATGTCTTCCTGAGTCAGTTCAATCGCATTTTCTGTTGGAATAATTTCCATAAAATCAGCATTATATAAAATGCGATAATGCTTTTCTACACCGTCTTCATCCGGTATATCGTAGAAAAACGGGCGGTTAAAATCAATATGCTGTTTGTAGTAACTGCTTAAAATCAGACAGCAGTTGTTGATGTAGAATTGATGATCATCAAAATCCCGAATTTCCATATAGAATTCGTCTCCGGCATTTTTTAAAATTTTCCTGAAACGTTCTGTATAATTGAAAGAGATATTTTGAAACGGAATGGTAACCGCTTTTATTTCATTGTGCGTTAATGCTGTAGGAAATAAATCAGCCAAAATGTTTTTGATCAGTGCTTCATTTTTTCTGATAACCGAATAATCCTCAATCCCGGTTCTTAGTTCGGGAATTAATTCAATTTGTTTTAAGATTGCTTTCGCGTAATCTGATCTGTAATCAACGTCTGATAAAGCAATTTCCTCAAAGGATTCAATTAGCTTATGAAATGATATGATGGTAGTAAAGGGACTTTCTTTGAAAAACTGAATATCCATCTTAGTTTATTTTTAATGCAAAATTAATGATAATTTAAGAATGCCCGACATTTTTTCATTTCTTTCCTTTATAGTTAAATAAGTAAACTCTTCAATAATTTAAGCCTTTAAAAGACTATTTTAATTATTAACTAAAATTTAACATTTATAATAACGGAACGATCGTTCCGTTATTATATTTTTGTACCATAATAATGCAATAATCAATAATTTAAAAATTATAAAATGAAAAATTTAGAAAACAAAGTAGCCATTGTTACAGGCGGAAACAGCGGAATTGGATATGCAGCAGCAGCTGTATTAGCAGAAAGAGGAGCAAAAGTAATTGTAACCGGAAGAAATAAAGAAGCTTTATATAAGGCAGAACAAGAATTAAATGTGACCGGAATAGCAGCAGATCAATCTGATTTAAAATCGATTGACAATTTAGTTGCTGAAGTTGCTGCAAAATTTGGAAAAGTAGATGCTGTATTTTTAAACGCCGGAATTGCTTCTTTTGCACCTTTAGAATTGGCTTCAGAAGAGCATTATGATTCAATAATGAATGTCAATGTAAAAGGAGTTTATTTTACCTTGCAAAAATTATTGCCAATTCTAAATGATGGTGCTTCAATCATTTTAAATACCTCTGTAAATGCAAGTGTGGGGATGCCCAATTCTAGTGTATACGCAGCAAGTAAAGCAGCTCTTTTATCTTTAAACAGAGTATTTGCAACAGAATTAGCACCGAGAAAAATCAGAATCAATGCTGTATCTCCCGGACCTGTTGAAACACCGATTTACGGAAAATTAGGTTTGCAAAAAGAAGAAGTAGAAGGTTTTGGAGCCGTTCTGGCAGACAAAATTTTATTGAAACGTTTTGGTCAGGCTTCAGAAATTGGTAAAACGGTTGCTTTTTTGGCTTCAGATGATGCTTCCTTTATCACAGGAACAGAAATTGTTGTAGATGGCGGACTTACAGTAAATGCTGTAGTTTAATTTTTGCTTTAATTCAGGAACGATTGTTCCGTATTTTTTGTATCTTTGTAAAGAATAAATGGTGAAGTCATGGCTAGAACAAAAGAATTTAACGAAGATCACGCTTTAGATAAAGCTATTGAAATTTTTTGGCACAAAGGGTACAACGGAACTTCTGCGCAGGATTTGGTAACACATCTCGGTTTAAGCCGTTCCAGTTTGTATGACACTTTTGGCGATAAACAAAAGCTGTTTGCTATGGCTTTGAAAAGATATCAGACTCAGGGACAAGATACAGTAAAAAAGCTTTTGGAAGAATCTGAAGATATAAAAGAAGCGATTACCAAAATTTTTAAACAAGCGGTAAAAGAAAGTCTGGAAGACCGGATTACAAAAGGCTGTTTTATGGTTAATTCATCAGTAGAGCTGGCCATGCACGACGAGGAGATCGCAAAGATTGTAAATGATAACCGGAAGATTATGGAAGATATTTTTATTAAAGCGGTCACAAAAGGGCAGGAGGCAGGACAAATTTCTACTCAACTGGATGCACGTACACTGTCTCGTTTTATTTTTAATAATTATTCAGGGATCCGGGTTTTGGCCCGCGCCGGAGAAACCGACAAAAAAGTATACGATGACATTCTCAAGGCATTGTTTTCTCTGATTTACAAACAAAGACAATAAAAAAACGGCAGTTACCCTCGTAACTGCCGTTTTTTGTTTTAAGTAAGTAATAGAAAATGAAAACTTCTTAGCTTTTTTCTTCTTTATTGAAATAAACTAAATAGTAATACATTTGTTTTTCTTCGTCCCAGCCTTTTTCAACAAATTTTTCGGCGCTTTCAGGATTTATAAAATCCATTTTAATCTGAATGTGTGTATCCAGATTAATAACGTTTTTAATCGATTTTCTGGCGTCAGAAACTGCTGCGTTGGCGATTGGGAAAGAAGTTACATCTTCGATGCTGTATTTTTCGCCTTTATCAACTTTGTAATTTTTAAATTCAGGAATTAAATCAGGATTGTCCAGTACTTCATTCAGGAAATTTTGTTCTTCAAACTGATCGTTTTTAGCGAAATAATTCACAGATCTGTTCATAAACATTACTTCTTCTTTTTTATCTTCAGCAGGCAAAACCACATCTTTTGCGAAGTTTTGACAGAACTTTAAGTATTTTTTTGTGATGAAATTCTCATCTTCAAAAGCATCTACAGATAAAAAGTGTTCCAACCAGTAACGTGCATCATAACGGTTGCTGTCTACTGTAAGGATTTTATAACCTTCTTCTTTTTTATAATTAAAAATCAGACAGCCTTTATCGAGCTTGCTCAGGTTGATTCCCTGCTGTAAAATCATTTCCAGATTGCTGTCTTTTTCTTCAAATTGTAAAAAATCTGCCTGCAATTCGCTTTTAAAAATTCCGATAGCATCAACAACATTATTATCGATACTCAAATTAGTCAGATACGTCACATAAACCTCTCCATTTTTAATGTGAGGATGATTGGACTGCTCAAATAAATGAGTTGTAATTTTTTTAGAAATCTCCTGTAAATTGCCCGGATTTGTAAAAATCTCAGTTGCATATTTAAACATGTCATTATAATCCAGGTCCACTTCGTGTGCAAACTGATAATAGTTTTCTTCTTTTTCTCTAAAAGGCTTAAAAAAGTACTCTTTTATCAAAGGAACAATTTCGTCATTTAAATTAAATGGCTGCTCTGATAAAAAAATCGCTTCGTTACGACTTTTGTTTCCAACGCGGTGTATTGCCAGCGTCTCGATGTGGGTGTTGAATAGGTTGATCATTCTTTTTTTTAGGTTCAGAGATGCAAAGGTTCAAAGGAACAAAGGTTATTTTCTTTCTTTTATTCTTCTTATAAAAGAACTTAACATTCGTTCTAGTTCTTTGCTTTCTCCATTTATTTTACTGAATTGATACTCGGTTATATATTTTAGATTAAATGAAATTTCTAGCTGAGTCTGCATTTCAAATAGTGATGAAATTGAGATATTCAAAAATCTCAAATAATCACTATTTCCATCTCTCCCGTATCCTTCTGCAATATTACTGGGTATTGAATGGAACACCTTCGAATTTGTGAAGATAGGCCATAAATTTCTTCTTTGGGGAATGAATTTGTTAGATGGTAAATTTCGGTAACGATGTTCATTGACTTTTGCCAAATTAAAAGGTCTTTAAAAGTATTCATATTATGTTTTTAATAAACGAAAATATAAAAATATTCCTACTTTTAAATGGATTTTAAAAAAACCTTTTAACCTTTGTCTCTATGAACCTTTGTACCTCAAAAATTAATTCCAATTTTCCTCAAATCCATAATCTTCGAAGCTGTCGTCGCCTTCGAACATATCCAGATCGTCTTCGTCTAAATCATCTTCAAATTCGCCGTAGATGTCATCGTGCATATCGGCTTCGAAGTTTTTTTCAATGGCTTCGTCCGGCATTTCTCCGTGAGAAAATAGAGTTTCAGGATAAATTGCTCCTACAGATTCTTCTTCAATCGCTGCCAGCTCTACTAAGAAAGTCCACATGCTGATGAAGTCGTAAACATATATAATTTTGGTATTTTCTTTATCTAAAATACTGGATAACGGATAATCGTTCATGGTTCTGATCTCGCCCGGAACATCTCCTGTATCAAAAAGCGGAATTTCATCTTCCTGATTCCAGGTTTCATCACAAGTATAAAACGAAGCTACCTCTGATCCGTCAAAACCAAAAGCGTTAAAGATGGCATTGTGTAAATCTTCAAGTGTATCATCTTCAAGAATTGCAATGTCTCTGAAAATATCTTCTTCGGCGTCTAGAATAACTCTAAATTTATAAACCATAATCTTTGTTTTTATTGAGAGGTCAAAGGTAAAATTAAATTAACTAAATACGAATCTGTAATGATGATTTGTTGAAAAGATTTTCGTCTGGATTTTTATTTGAAAAATTTACCGTAAAGCACGCTAAGTTTTTTTGTATGTTGGGTTTTATAAAAAGTCTCGCAAAGCTAACCGTATACCAGCTTTGTGAATTTACGGTAAATTCAGGAAGGAATTACCTTTGTCAGGCTGACGAAGTCGAAGCCGATTCTAATAGAACTTCTATCGACTTCGCTCAGAGAGACAACGCAGAGAAAATTATTTTCTGGATAACCTTTTTCTAAGCTTATGATAATGTTTATGGTAGGTACTATGACTGGGATAACTTCTACTGGAAGTCATATTATTGAAAATTAACGCTGTAAGTAACAAAATAAGTACACCCGTTAAAACTGGAGAAAATACATACATATACCCCAAAGATTTTACTTTTTCTGTCCCGATAACGGCAATTAATGCTGTAGCTCCTCCAGGCGGATGAAGCGTTTTGGTAATTTGCATTAGAATAATCGCAACAGAAACTGCCAGAGGAGCAGCTATGTACATAATGTCGGGCACTAATTTATGAACGGTTACCCCAACCAATGCCGAGATCAAATGTCCGCCAACTAAATTTCGAGGTTGAGAAAACGGACTCTGAATGATCCCGTAAACCAGAACACTGGAAGCGCCGAAAGAACCAATCAGATAAACGGCGTCGCTGCCCGAAAAATGTATAGATTGTACATATGCTAAAATCCCGATTCCGACAAACGAACCTAAAAAGGACCAGAAATGTTCTTTGTAATCAATTAATGTTTCTTTGTATAAAATGTAGCGCGTTTTGCGGTAACTTCTTTTTATTTTTTCAGTTGGCATTTTGACGTGGTATTTTTTACTTTGAAATGTAAGCGTTGTGCTTTTTAAAATATTGCGATATGCATACACATTCATGAAAGAATGAGTCGACATACGCAAATTATTTAATTATACTAGGGGAATAGCTGTATACCGTGAAAGGATAAATAGCCTTTGCGGTATATTTTGAAATTAAACAAACAACTAAAATTGGGAAAAATAAAGTATAATCGTTTGTTAATCCGCATACTAAGAAAATTGCAGTAAAAGGAGCATGGATGCTGGCACTCAAAACAGCTGCCATTCCAATAATCATAAAGTTAACCGGAATTACATTGACATGAAAAAAAGTATTTAAAACAGAAGCCAGTAACAATCCTAAAAATGCTCCGATAAATAAACTTGGTGCAAAAACACCGCCATCACCGCCAGAAGCCAGCGTAATTGAGGTTACAATGGGTTTTAAAATCAATATCCCGATAAAGGTAAAAGCCAAAGTAACTGTAAGCGGAAGCTGGGATGAACTTCCAAAAATCCCTTTTATAGCATGATATCCTTCTCCGTACAATTGTGGAAATATAAATAAGGAAACACTTAATACGACCGAACCAATTAATATTTTATAATAATGGGTGTCGATTTTTCCAAATTGAGATTTGAAAAACAACACGCATCTTGTTAAATAAACAGAGTTCATTCCTGCTAAAATTCCGAGAAGAATAAAATATGGAATTGCTTTTAAATGCCATGTTGCAATAGAAACAGCAAACAAAGGTTCTTCTTTTAAAATAGTAAGTAAACCAAAAGCGATTGAGACGGCGATAACATTGGAAATTATAAATGCTCGGGTTACTCTTCTGGAAATCACTTCAAAAGCAAATAAAATTCCGGCAATGGGGCTGCTGAATAAGGCTGTAACTCCGGCGGCAACTCCCGCACAAATTAGTTCGGTTTTGTATTGACGGAAGACATTTTCTTTTTCGTGGGCCACAGAACCAATCGTTGCAGTAGCTACTACGGTAGAAACTTCAATTCCTGTAGAGCCTCCAAAAATCACTGTCAGTAACCCGTTTATAAAGTGCGACGGAATCTTGTACGAAGGTAGATTTTTGGTTTTTGATGCCGTACTTTCAAAAACTTCTTTAATACCTTTATTTTCTTTTTTCTTAAAAAGATATTGTCTCAGAAAGTAAATTATTGATAATCCGAAAACGGGAAATATGATATAAAATATGGGATGAACCGATACTTCATGAAAAAATATTTCTTCATAATATTCGGTTATTTTTTTAAGTGAAATTCCGAGAAAGGCAGAAAGAAAGCCAATTAAAATTGAAACAATTACTAATTTTCGGAATTTGATAAATTGATGATTCTTTTTGATTTGCGCCGTTTTGTTCATCATTATAAGTTTGAGAATCCGCATTTATTTTTCTGCGGATTACAAAATTAAGAATCAAAATTGGTTTTTTACAGGAAATCTATAATTTAGTATGTTAAAACTGATATAAACAGGAAAATTCTTTCAGAATACAAAAAGTATCTTTTATATTAAAAAAGTGCTTTTAAGACCTGTAGTGAAAAATTATCTCTCGTAAAACTCAATCGGCAACAAATCCGGATCGGCAATAAAAGTAAAGCGTTTTTCAGTAGTGTGGTCAATTCGAATTGGTTCGGCTTCAATTTGTTGAGTCTCTAGAAAAGCAATAGTTTCTTCCAGATTAATTACTTCAAAAGCCAAGTGACGTAGACCAACGGATTCTGGCCGGGAAGGTCTTTGCGGCGGATTAGGAAATGAAAATAATTCGATAATGTAAGAACCATTCAACGCCAGATCTAATTTATAAGACTGGCGCTCTTCACGATAGATTTCACGGATAATAGTTAAACCTAAAATTTGAGTATAGAAATATTTCGATTTTTCGTAATCGGAACATAAAATGGCAATATGATGAACTTTATTTAGCGTAAGCATTTTTTATTTTTCTGATTCAGGTTCCTGATTTAGTTTTCTAATGACTTTCGCCGGATTTCCAACGGCCAGTGAATTGTCCGGAATATTTTTTGTTACCACAGAACCTGCTCCAATTACACAGCCTTTTCCAATTGTAACGCCGGGACAAATTACTGAATTTCCGCCAATCCAGCTGTCATCTCCAATTGCTACCGGATAAGCATTTTCGTGAGTTTTTCTCAATTCAGCGTCAAGCGGATGTGATGCCGTATAAATCTGGACATTTGGCGCAATAAATACATTGGAGCCAATAGTAACGGGCGCGCAATCTAATACAACGCAATTTACATTGAAATAAACATTGTCTCCGCAAAAAATATTATAACCATAATCACAATGAAAAGGCGGTTCTATATAAAGTCCCGTTCCGGTATTCGGAATCAATTCTTTTAAAATTTCTTTTGCCTTTTTGGTAACCCTGTATTCTTTTACATTTAAGCTGTGCAATAGATTTTTTGCGGTACGGCGGCCTTTTACTAATTCCGGATCAAAGGCATTGTAATATTCGCCGGAGATCATTTTTTCTTTTTCTGTTTTCATCTATTTAAAGGCAGATATTGTATTACAGCAGTTTCTTCAAAATAACAATCTGTCCCAAATGATAAACATCATGCTGAATAATTCCGTGAATATGTTCGTAATACGTATGGCCGTTATTTTCATATATTTTTGCCAGATCCGCTTCATCAAAACTTTCAAAAAACGAAGTCCACGAGTCTTGTGATTTTGCAAGCGTTTGTAGAGATTGTTCCCAGGCCGCTTCTGACGGATCTAAAACAGGAACAAAATAGTTATGATCCGGAGTGATAATTACTTCTCCCTGCATGCGTTCCAGAATATTTCTTCTCCATTGGATAAGATGGTTTACAATTTCCCAAATCGTATTAAGATTTGGATTTATTTTTCTGTAAGCCTGTTCTGCAGTTACATTTTTTAAGGTATCGGCCAGGTTAACTTCCAGCCAGGGATTTCCATTATAAATGGATCGATATAAATTTGAAATTCTTTTACTTTCTGACATAAATGGTAATTTTTTGGAATTGATCGCTAAGATACAAATTTAGTAATTTACAACTCATCCCCGAAATTCTACAATTCGGTTATTATATATTTTTTAACAGGAATTGTTAAAATACATTTGCTTCATCAAAAACCAAAATGATATGAAAACCAGATTACTTTTTACAATAAGCTTTTTACTTTTTACAGCTGTTATTTTTGCTCAGAATACTATTTCAGGAAAAGTAGTAGATCAAAAAGGAAAACCTGTTGCCGGTGCCAACATTTATATAGACGGAACTTATGATGGAGCAACAAGTTCTGAAACGGGAGAATTTTCTTTTGAAACAACAGAAACCGGCAATAAATTTTTAGTGGTTAGTTTTTTACTTTTCGAAACCTACAAGACTGAAATTGATGTAACAAATTATAAAGACCAAACCATTACGTTAAGAGAAAATGTAAATGCCCTTGATGCAGTTGTAATTACTGCCGGAACAATGGAATCCGGAGAAAAGGCAAGGGTATCTGTTTTAAAACCGTTGGATATTGTGACAACCGCTGGCTCTGCCGGGAATATTGTTGCTGCTTTGCAGACTTTACCGGGAACGCAAAGCGTTGGCGAAGACGGACGTTTGTTTGTACGTGGAGGGGAAGCGAGTGAAACACAGACTTTTGTAGATGGAATTCGCGTGGCCCAGCCATATGGTGCTACAACTAATAATTTGCCAACAAGAAGCCGTTTTTCTCCTTTCTTATTTAGCGGAATCGCGTTTTCTACAGGAGGTTATTCTGCAGAATATGGTGAAGCGTTATCGAGCGTTTTGCTTTTGAACACGAATGATGAAGAAGATCACGAAAAAACAGATATTGGATTTATGACGGTTGGTTTAAGTTTAGGAAACACGCAGAAATGGAACAAAAGTTCTTTAAGTGTAAATATGGCTTATATCAATTTGGCACCTTACCAGGCTGTGATTCCACAAAATGTAGATTGGAATAATCCATATCAGTCACTTGGAGGCGAAACAGTTTACCGATATAAATTTACCAACGGAATCTTCAAATTATACGCTTCTTTTGATTCTGAAAGATTTGATTTAAATCAGAAGAACATCAATTTTGAGAACCCCGTGCGAACGGATATGAATAACAATAATTTTTATCTGAATTCCTCTTACAAAGGAAGTTTTGGAACAGGATGGCAATTAACATCGGGAATTAGCTATGGTTATAGCAAAAACAAATTAAAATATGATATCAGTGATATAAACAGTGACGAAAATGCTGCCCAGCTGAAATTAAAATTGCAGAAAAAGGTTTCTAATCATTTCAAAATTTCGTTCGGATCAGATTATTTCATTACCAAATACAATGAAAATTTTGATGACAATATTGCTATAACTGCTGCAAATGGTTACGACAGCAATATTTTTGCAGCGTATGCAGAAGGAGAAGTTTCGTTTTCTAAAAATCTGGCTTTAAAAGTTGGTTTGAGATATTCGAACAACAGCTTACTAGACGAAAACAATATTGCACCAAGAGCTTCTTTAGGTTACAAAGTTTCAAAAAGCAGTCAGTTTTCTTTTGCTTACGGAGATTTTACTCAGGCACCGGTTGTAGATTATATCAAATATTCAAAATACCATCAGTTTGAAAGTGAGAAAGCCAGTCATTACATTTTAAATTATACGTTTACAAGACCGGGTCAGACACTTAGAGCAGAAGCTTATTATAAAGATTACAGCAATTTAGTTCAATACGATACCAGGGATATTCAATACAATTCGGTTTTTAACAACAACGGATCAGGTTATGCAAAAGGACTCGATGTATTTTGGAGAGACAGCAATTTGTATAAAAATTTAGAATACTGGATTTCATATTCTTACATTGATTCTGAAAGACAGTACAAGAATTTTCCAAACATGGCCACTCCAAGTTTTATTGCCAATCATAATTTATCTGTTGTAACCAAATACTTTATTACAGACTGGAAATCGCAAATAGGTTTTACAAACAGTTTCAGCTCAGGACGTCCGTACAATGATCCTAATCAAACACAATTTATGAATGGAAAAACAAAGTCTTATAATAGTTTAAGTTTTAACTGGGCATATTTACTGACCACACAAAAAATCCTTTATTTTTCTGTTTCAAATGTTTTAGGAACACAAAACGTTTTCGGATACGATTATGCAAGAACGCCTGATCCAAGCGGAGTTTATCAAAGACAAGCCGTTGTACCTACAGCAGACCGATTTTTCTTTGTAGGTTTCTTTTGGACTATCAGTCAGAATAAAAACGAGAATCAGCTGAAAAACTTGTAAGTATATAAGGTACAGAGTAGCAAAGGTGCATAGGTACAAATGTTTTTTAAACCGTAAAAAGGTTATCACTTTGCTGCTCTGAAAATTTGAATCAGACAAAAAAACAATTCAGTCACGAAAATCAACAACTCAGTACTATTAAATTTTAAAAGACTGAAAAGCGACCTACTTTTGAAGTATAAATTATAAGAAACAAAAACACAAAGAAATAAAAGATTTTTAGTGTTAATAATCATAAAATCAAGACCTTTATTACTTTACGATTCTAACCATAAAAAAACAAAATCATGACTAAAATTATTACAATAACAATGTTATTTATCTGCAGCCTGATGTCTGCGCAGAATGTTAATTTGACAGTTTCTGTTTCGGGTTTAAAAAACAGCACAGGAACGGTTAGAGTCGGTTTATTTAACTCCGATGGAACATTTCTTAAAACGACTTACAAAAGTCTTGTCGCAGATATTAAAAATAATATAGCAGTAGTAAAATTTGAAGATCTTCCTTCTGGTGAATATGCCATTTCAACTTATCATGATGAAAATAACAACGGAAAACTGGATAAAAACATGATGGGAATTCCATCTGAAGATTATGCCGCTTCTAACAATGCTAAAGGTTTTATGGGGCCGCCATCCTATAAGGACGCAAAATTTGAGATCAGTAAAAATTCGAAAATTTCAATTGTATTATAACAACTAAAATCATAAAAACAAACCATTTAAATTACTTTTAAAATGAAAAAAATCACCACTTTAATCGCATTATTTTTAGTAGCAATCTGTTCAGCACAAACCCAATTTGAACAAGGAATGAACAAAGCTTTCGGACTCTGGAAAGAAGGAAAAAATACAGAAGCATCTCAGTTATTTGAAAGAATTGCTGCCGCAGAAAAAAACAGCTGGCTGCCTAATTATTATGTAGCATTAATTAATACAACTTCAGTCTTTACAGAAAAAGACAAAACAAAAATCGATTTATTGTTGACCAAAGCTCAGGATGCACTGGATATTGAAATGATAAAAGATCAGAGTAACGCAGAATTATATGTTTTACAGGCCTTAATCTACACAGGATATGTAGTAGCAGACCCAATGACAAACGGAATGAAATACTCAGGAAGGGTAATGGAGGCATATGCAAAAGCAAAAGCACTGGACCCAAAAAATCCGAGAGCGGTTTTTGGAGAAGCAGATTACCAGTTGGGAGGCGCTAAATGGACAGGCGTAGATACGAAACCTTTATGCGCGCAGGTAGATCAATCTATTGAACTTTTTAATACTTTTAAACCCGCTACTCCTTATTCTCCAAAATGGGGATTAGAAAGAGCTTTGGAAACTCAAAAAACTTGTAAATAATTTAATTTTTCTTCATTCATTATGGCATTAAGACCCAATTTGTTAAAAGCTTTTTTAGTAGGAGGAGCCGTTTTTATAGTCTCTTTTCTTATTCGGTTTGCATCTTTGGGGTTAGCCGTTTTTAGCAACGATCTGTACATTTACTTCTTATATTGTATGATGTACAGTGTGGTGCTGTATCTGGTGAATGTTGCCATATTTGAACTGTTGGACAGAGTGTTTCAGGATAACAGGTTTTCGCCAAAGAGAATTATAATTGGCTTTGTAAGTTCTTTTTTTATCTCGCTTTTTTTTATTGCCATACTAAGAATTTTTACACAGGTTGTCATTCAGAAGCAATCACTTATTGCTTTTCTGGCCAGCGAAAAAGCGGCAAATTATGTAGAATCTTCGGTGATTACCTTTATAGTTCTGTTGGTTTTTCATTCGCTGCATTTTTACAAAATTTACCAGGAAAATAAAGTTACCCAGCAAAAGATTATAGCCGGAACGGCAAATGCGAAATTTGAAAGTTTAAAAAATCAGATCGATCCGCATTTCCTGTTTAACAGTCTGAATGTTTTAAGTTCTTTGATTGAAGAAAATCCGGACAATGCGCAGCGTTTTACCACTTCTCTTTCTAAAATCTACAGGTATGTTTTAGAGCAAAAAGACAAAGAACTGGTTTCTGTCGAAGATGAATTGTCGTTTGCAAAAACCTATATGAATCTCCTGAAAATGCGTTTTGAAAACAGTTTGTTTTATGAGCTGCCAACAGAAAACATTAATCCGGATGCACGTGTGGTACCGCTTTCTTTACAGCTTTTACTCGAAAACACGGTAAAACATAATGTAGTAAGCGAGCAAAAACCACTTCATATCCGAATATTTATTGACGGAGATTATATGGCGATTCAAAATGATCTGCAGAAAAAAGAAGTATTACAGGACAGGCAGGGGGTTGGACTTCTAAATATTGTAAATAGATACGGAATTATAACCGACCGAAAAGTGAAGGTGCAAGAAGATGAAAAGAATTTCACGGTCAGGATTCCAATTTTAACGAAACAAATTACGGTTATGGAAATGAGTACAGAATATACAGATGAAGCTAAAGCGTATTACAGAGCCAAAAAAAGAGTAGAAGAACTAAAAGGATTTTACGGAAATATAATTTCATACTGTTGTGTAATTCCATTTTTAGTTTTTATCAATCTGAGATTTTCACCGGAATTTCAATGGTTTTGGTTTTCTGCTTTAGGCTGGGGATTTGGAGTTGCAATGCATGCTTTTAAAGTTTTTGGTTACAGCACAGACTGGGAGGAACGCAAAATCAGGGAAATTTTAGAAAGAGAGAACCAGCAAAAAACGTGGAAGTAATTATGGAAAGAAATTTCAAAGAGTCTGCACGTTATTATGATGCGCAAAAAAAAGTCAAAGAAATAAGAGGGTTTTATGAACATTTAACCGTTTATATTTTGTGCAATCCCATTGTGATTGTAGTCAATCTAATGACTTCTCCGGGATATTTGTAGTGTTTATGGTGTGTTATGGGTTGGGGTTTTACGATTATTATGCACGGATTGAAAATTTACAATCTGCCGACTTTTTTTAATAAGAATTGGGAGGAGAGAAAAATTCAGGAACTTTTGGAGAAGGAAAATAAAAAAAGACTTTTAAGCAATCATGGAAACAAATTTGAGTAACGACCAGGAACAAATTATTTTGAAGGAACTGGCCAGTAAAAAAGTAAAGCAGCTAAGATCCTTTTATAAATATTTGTTCATTTACACAATCGCAGTGATTCTCTTTCTTTTAAAAGAATATACCAATCTGCCACTTCGATTTTTTCCGATTCAATATTTAAATTGGGTAATTGTAATTCTTTGGTCGGCGGTAATTTTGGGCTCTGCGATTGATTTATTTACCTCACATACTATTTTTGGACAAAAATGGGAGGAGCGTAAAATGAAAAGCATCTTAGAAAAAAGATATAAAAAACAAAAATGGGAATAGTCATGGAACTGAATTTAAACGAGGAAGAGAGATATATTAAGGCCAAAAAGAAGGTCGAAAATATTAAAGGATTTTACGGAAATCTGATTTCGTACATATTCGTAAATGCAATTTTAATTTTTATAAACCTATATACATCTCCCACTTATTTATGGTTTTTCTGGCCATTACTCTGGTGGGGAGTAGGTGTGATTTTTCACGGGTTAAAAGTCTTTGAAGTTTTTCGCGGAATGGGAAAAGAATGGGAAGAAAGAAAAATTAAGGAGTTTATGGAAAAGGAAAGACAGAGTAAAAACAAATGGCAGTAATTATTAAATTATAAAATCATGGGACGTTTTAGAAAAAACCTATATGAAGCTTATGCAGGTGAGCATTCAGGAGAATATACAAATGACGAAAGTTACAACGCGGCATACAGGAAAGTAAAAAAGATTAAAGGATTTTATACGCATTTAAAAGTTTATATTATTATAAATACGCTTTTGATCGTGTCGAGTTTGACCGTCACAGGAAATTTTAGTTCCGGCATTGACTTTAGCGGATTATCGCAATGGCATACGTATTCGACAGCTTTCTTTTGGGGAATTGGTTTAGCGTCTCACGGATTATCTGTATTTGGCTCAAATTTGTTTTTTAGTGAAGACTGGGAGAAAAGAAAAATTCAAAAATATTTGGATAAAGACGCCGCAAATAAAAATAAATGGGAGTAACTTTGACTTAATTTTTCCAAATTTCAAACAGTAAATGATCACGTTAATTATAGAAGACGAAAAACCGGCGGCAAGATTGCTGCAAAGGAAACTCGAAAAATTAGATGTAAAAGTAGAAACGATGCTGCACTCTGTTGAAGAATCGATTCAATGGTTTGAAAACAATCAGCACCCTGATTTAATTTTTCTTGATATTCAGTTATCAGATGGTTTATCGTTTGAAATTTTTGAAAAAATCGACATCAAAAGCGCCATTATTTTTACAACTGCTTATGATGAATATGCCTTAAAAGCGTTTAAACTAAATAGTATTGATTATCTTCTAAAACCAATTGACGAAGATGATCTGGAAACTGCCGTTTCTAAGTTTAAAAACAGACTCCCGAAAGCGCCTGCAGAAACTTCAAATCTTCATCTGGATTTTGAACAGATTCGCCAAATGTTGTCCAATCCGTTTGAGAAAACTTATAAAAAAAGGTTTACTGTTAAAATCGGTCAGCATTTAAAAGTTATCAATACAGAAGAAATCGAATGTTTTTTTAGTGAAAATAAGGGAACTTACATTCATACTTGTGAAAATCGTGATTATCTGATTGATTCAACTTTAGAAATTCTGGAACAGGAACTAGACAACAAAGAATTCTTCCGCGTAAGCAGAAAATTTATTGTTCCGCTAAAAGCGATTAAGGAAATTCAGGTTTACACCAATTCCCGTTTAAAAGTTATTTTACCAACTTATAAAGAAGATGAGGTAATTGTAAGCCGTGAAAAAGTACAGGATTTTAAAAACTGGCTGGGTTAGCAAAATATTTAAGACAAAAAAAGAACCATAATCAGGTTCTTTTTTTATGTCTCAAATTTACTTCCTTATTTACTCAGTCGATGTAATGTGAACGTCATGGCACTTAAAAGGAAAAATGCCATAATCTGATGGATTAATCCCAACGCCAAAGGAACGCTGTATAATAAAGTAAAAACTCCTAATAAAAACTGAATAAATACGAATGCTACTAAAGTTTTAATTCCGTTATATTGCGTATTTGTAAGAGAATATTTTTTGCTTTTGAAGAAAAGGAAAAGAATAATTGCCACTACTACATAAGCAAAAGTTCGGTGTACAAACTGAACACCGCTTTTACCTTCAATTAAATTTTTCACTAAAGAGGATTGTTCTATAAAAACCGATTCGTGAATAAATTCTCCGTCACTCATTAAAGGCCAGTGATTGTGAATTAAGCCTGCGTTTAATCCCGCTACAAATCCGCCATAAATAATCTGGATCAACAACGCGACCAATGCATAACGGGCAATATTTCTAAGTGGTACTATTTTATTGATATTTCTTTCCGGATAAATTAAATCTAAAGCTACCCAAAGTGTATAAGCAAAAGTGATAAAGGCAAAAGTTAAGTGTAATGAAAGTCTGAAATGACTCACATCAGGATTATCGATTAGTCCGCTTCTTACCATAAACCAACCCAAAAATCCCTGAAAAGCTCCCATTGCCAAAAGAATGATACATTTTTTGATTGTATCTGTATCTAATTTTTTTCTCACTAAAAAATAAACAAATGGCACAAAGAAAACCAAACCGATAATACGGCCAATAAAACGGTGAAACCATTCCCAGAAATAGATGAATTTATAATCTGCTAACTGAAAATCGTTATGGATGTTGATTTTCTGATATTCGGGAAACTTCTTGTATTCGTCAAAAGCAGCCTGCCATTTGGCATCTGTTAAAGGTGGAAACGTATCGGTTACCAAATGCCAGTCGGTCATAGATAAACCTGAGTTTGTTAAACGGGTAATTCCGCCCACGACAACCATTAAAAATAATAAAACACAACCCGATAGTAACCAAATAATTACTGATTTATTCTCTTTTTTCATTCTTTTCCGATTAATTGGATTTCATTATTGTTTTGTAGTTTCGAAATTTTCTTGAAATAAAATTTCGGAAAAAAGATATTCCCTAAAATACAGGAAGGAAATACCAAACCTGCAAAAATAATTCTGTAAATATAACCTCCGTTATCAAATTTATTCAAAGATGAATACATTGCTACAGCGGTATAAAACACTATTACTAAGCATGGAATAATAATTGAAATCAAAACATGTATTAATTTATATTTTAATTTTATATTTTTTATAAATTTTAGCTTTCTAAAAAAATCAATATTTGGATAAGCAATTGAAACAAAAAATGTTACTGAGAAGACCCATCCTAAAAGATCCATTACTTCTTTGGCATTAAATTTAACTTTGCAGCTCTTTTAATTACAAAATCATAAGCAGCCTGATATTCGTTTGGAATAACACCTTCTAAAATCGCTTCTTTTACCGCTTCTTTTAAAACGCCAATTTCGCGTGAAGGTTTCAAGTCGAACATTTCCATAATCTCTTCTCCTGAAATAGGCGGCTGAAAATTACGTACATGATCACGCTCCTCGACTTCAACAATTTTTCTGCGGACAACTTCAAAATTTTTGTGGTACTTTTTAAATTTCGCCGGATTTTTAGTTGTAATATCCGCTTCGCATAATGTCATTAAATTTTCAACATCCTCGCCGGCATCAAAAACCAAACGACGAACTGCACTATCAGTCACAATATCCTCTGCCAAAACAATAGGACGCGAACTCATAATAACCATTTTCTGAACGAATTTCATTTTATGGTTTAACGGCATGTGAAGGCGCTCAAAGATTTTCTTCGCCATTTTTCCGCCCAAAAATTCATGACCATGAAAAGTCCACCCTTGCTTTTTAGTAAAACGTTTTGTTGGCGCCTTTCCAATATCATGCAGTAATGCCGACCAGCGTAACCACACGTCATCTGTGTTGGGACAAATATTATCTACAACTTCAAGCGTATGGTAAAAGTTGTTTTTATGCGTATGACCTTCAATTTCTTCTACCTGATTTAAAGCCGTTAATTCAGGTAATATTAAATCTAAAAGTCCCGTTTTATATAAGAGTAAAAATCCTGTTGAAGGTTTTTCTGTAGAAAGAATTTTATTTAATTCGTCAACAATTCTTTCGCCGGAAATTATCTTTATACGATCAGCATTTTTTGTGATAGCATTCAGTGAATTTTCTTCGATTTCAAAATTCAGTTGCGTGGCAAAACGAATTGCTCGTAACATTCGCAAAGGATCATCAGAATAGGTGATATCCGGATCTAAAGGCGTTTTTATGATTTTGTTCTCCAAATCCTTTAACCCATTAAACGGATCTAAGAGCTCTCCAAAATTATTTTCATTTAAAGACAAAGCCAATGCATTGATGGTGAAATCGCGACGATTTTGGTCGTCCTCCAAAGTTCCGTTTTCAACAATCGGATTTCGGCTGTCAAAGTTGTAAGATTCCTTACGCGCGCCTACGAATTCGATATCCGTATCTTCAAAACGAAGCATTGCCGTTCCGTAGGTTTTAAAAACCTGAACTTTTGGTTTGTTTGGAAGTAAATCAGAAACTTTCAGAGCCAATTCGATACCGCTTCCAACCGCTACAACATCAATATCTTTTTTAGAACCCCGGTTTAAAAGCAAGTCCCGAACGAAACCGCCGATTACATACGAATCAACTTTTAATTCCTGAGCGGCTTTGGAAATGATTCCGAAGATTTTATTTTCTAATGCAGTTTTGTAATTTGTTTGTATAGCCACGAATTCACGAGTTTTTATAAAATAATACGTTTGTGTTCCAACGAGGTAGAATTAAAGTTTGCCAAAATGGCTAAACTATTTTTGGAAACTTTTAAATAATTAAGACATTGCGAAATGTGTTTTGGATGTAGAAAATCGCTTGATTTTACCTCAAGGATAATTTTATCAAACAAAACAAAATCAGCATAAAATTTATGATCTAATATAATGTCTTTGTAATTAACCAAATATTCTTTTTCTCTTTCAAATGGTATATTTCCTTTCTTAAATTCATATTCTAAGGCATCCTTATATACAATTTCAGAAAATCCTCCACCTAAATTTTTATGAACATCAAATAAAATTCCTACTATCTGATAACTTTCTAACTGATATAATATTTTTGTCATGATCTAAATTTTTCCGCCACGAATTCACGAATTTTTTTAATTAATTAAAAAGTTAATTCGTGAATTCGTGGCTATTATTTAGAATACAACTTTCAATTTTGTATTGAAAATGTTTTTGGAATTTTATGGTTGCAAATTTACAACATAGAAAATGCCTTTTATAATCTATTGCTCAATTTTTTGAATAAATTCACAATTTCTCAGTAGAAATTTATAAAGTAAAAAATGATGATTGTGTTTTTCGCTACGAATTCACGAATTGTAGTTAGTTTTTTAAAAAATTAGAGTAATGAATTACACGAATTCATTCGAAATTTTACCCAAAGATTTTAAAAATAAATTCGTGAATTCGTGGCAAAAAAAAATACAATGCAATAAACAAATCAATTACAATAATCTGTTTTTAAAAATTCAATTTGTATTTTTGAGTCACTTAAAAATGCACAAATGAAAATTGTTATATCGCCCGCGAAGTCATTAAATTTCGAAAAAGAATTACCTACAACTAAACATACAGAACCTGCTTTTTTAAAAGAAGCAAGAATCGTTCATAAAGTCGTCAAACAAAAAAAGCCTTCAGAATTATCCGAATTAATGTCTATTTCTGACAAATTAGCCGATTTAAACTGGAAAAGAAATCAGGACTGGAAAACACCTTTTACAGCCGAAAATGCGCGTCCAGCCATATATACTTTTGACGGTGATGTGTACACCGGATTAGATGCTTATACCATTCCGTTAGAAAAACTCGATGCTTTGCAGGATAAATTAAGAATTTTATCCGGCCTTTACGGCCTTTTAAAACCATTAGATTTAATGCAGGCCTATCGTCTGGAAATGGGAACAAAAATGCCGGTTGCGGAATCAAAAAACCTGCACGAATTCTGGAAACCAATTGTTACCAAGACTTTAAATAAAGAATTGAAAAAAGACGAATTGTTTGTCAATTTGGCCAGTAATGAATATTTTTCTGCTGTTGATGTAAAAGCCTTAAAAGTTCCGGTAATTACTCCCGATTTTAAAGATTACAAAGACGGAAAACTTAAAATGATCAGTTTCTTTGCCAAAAAGGCGAGAGGGATGATGGTGCGTTATATTATCGATACCAACGCAGAAACGGTTGATGATCTTAAAGGTTTTAATTATGATGGTTACGGCTTTGATGCAAATCTTTCAAAAGATAATCATTTGGTTTTTACGAGATAGTTTTTTTTTAAGGTTCTAAGTTACTAAGCTTCTGAGATGCTAAGGTTTCTGAGTTTTGAATTTATTTAACCGCAAAACCAAAGGGTTTTGCAAATTCGCAATCTAAAATCTAAAATCTAAAACCTGAAACCTGAGACCTGAAACAAAACAAAACAAAAACAAAACAACAATAAAAAAGCCGGGTCACAGGAAATTGACTCGGCTTTTCGTATTATAAATAATTATTAAATATCAATGCATTGCATCAGCAGGATTAATTTTGTTTTTCCCTTTTTTGATGAAAAGAATAATCGGTATACAAAGTAAAAACATGATCCCCAGATAGAGGAAAATATCCATGTAAGCCATTACAGTACTTTGTTTCATTACTGAATATTCTATAGCCTGATATGCTTTTTTCAAGGCGACATCTGCACTATATCCTTTAGCCATAAAGGCGTGCTGCATTCCCTGAATTCTTTGCTGAACTTCAAATTTCGCAGGATCTAAATTGTTAATTAAATCTACGCGGTGCGACTGACTGAAACGGGTAATGAAAGTCGTAATAATCGCAATACCAAATGATCCTCCTAATTGTCGCATCATTCCTGTAAAAGCGGCTCCTTCTCCAATTTGTTTTCCTTTTAATGTTGAAAGCGAAAGTGTTGTAATAGGAACGAAAAGTAGTCCTAAACCAATTCCTCTCAAAATTAAAGGCCAGTACATGTGCTCAACTCCCGTATCAGGTGTCATGCGGCTGTACATCATAAAAGTAAAGAAGAAGAAAATTAAAAATCCTACTCCAACCATATACCCCTGAGGCACACCTTTCTGAATCATATTACCCACAAAAGGCATCATAATCGCTGTTGTAATAGATCCCGGAATCAATAGTAAACCTGCATCAGTTGCAGTCCATCCTAAAATAGATTGTGTATAAATCGGGATAATCAGGGTCGATCCGTATAAACCGAAACCCAGAATAAAACACATTATAGTTCCAATTCTTAAATTTCCGTCTTTTAAAACACTTAAGTTTACAATTGGATGTTTATAAGTAAGCTCGCGCCATATAAATAATACTAATCCTAAAATGGAAACAACACTTAACGTTACAATAAGCGAATCGTTAAACCAGTCGTCCTGTTGTCCGTGTTCCAATACGAATTGCAAAGAACCAATAAAAGTACTTAACAGAATAATTCCCCACCAGTCCACCTGATTGGCTTTTAGTTTTTCTCCATATTTCGGACTTCTGACAAAAGTCAGAGCCAGGATTGTAGCAATGATTCCCAACGGAATATTGATGTAGAAAATATAAGGCCACGAATAATTATCAACCAGATAACCTCCCAAAGGCGGTCCAAGTGTTGGTCCTACAATTACACCCATTCCGTAAATAGCTTGAGCCATTCCACGTTTTGCTACGGGATAACTTTCTGTAATAATCGTTTGTGCCGTTACCAGAAGCGCTCCACCACCCATACCTTGTACGAATCGAAAGGCTACCAGTTCCCATATATTAGAGGCGTTTCCGCATAAGAAGGAACAGACCGTAAATATTATGATCGAAGCCACAAAATAATTACGTCGCCCAAATTGCTGCGATAGCCAGCTTGTCATCGGAATTACAATAACATTCGCAATTGCGTATGCTGTAATAACCCATGCAACGTCGGTAAGGGTCGCGCCCAAACTTCCTCGCATGTCTGTTAGTGCTACGTTTACAATCGTAGTATCTACAATTTCCAGCAATGCACAAAGTACTGCCGTAATCGTAATGACAACACGTCTGAAACCGTATTCTACTAAATCGTCATCTTGTACTGTTGCTGCTGCCATTTATTTTATTTCAAGTGTACGTCTACGTCAACATTCATTCCCGGGCGTAATAATTTTACTTTTTCAGGATCGTTAGATTGATCTAAACTAATTTTTACCGGTAATCTCTGAATTGTTTTTACGAAGTTTCCTGTTGCGTTATCCGGTGGCAATAATGAGAAACGGGATCCTGTCGCAGGAGAAAATGAAGTAACAGTTCCTTTAAATTCGTAGTTTGGATATGCATCTACTTTTAAACTTACTTTTTGACCCACAACCATTTTGTTTAACTGTGTTTCTTTAAAGTTGGCTACAACCCAGGCTTCATTATTATTAATGATATAGAATAAAGATTGTCCCGGCTGAACCAATTGTCCAGGCTGAATATCAACTTTAGAAACCTGTCCGTCGATTGCAGCAGTAACTACTGTATAAGAAAGATTTAAGTGAGCAACATCCAACATTGTTTTTGCTTTTTTGATGTTTGCAGAAGCTACTTCAGTTTGTTTATCAGAAACTTTTGATTTTGACTGAATAACAGATTTTTGATAAGAACTTGCTTTTTGTTGTTGTTCTAAAACACGTACTTGGTTTTCAGCTTCGTCTTTTGCAGTTTGTGCCTGCTCAAATTGCTGTTTTGTAATTGTATGCGTTTTGTACAAGTTGTTGTAACGGTTAAAATCGTTTGTAGCTTGTCTCAATCTGATTTTTGCACTTTCGATAGAACCACTTGCAGATCTCATTTGCGCATCAGAAACCGAGATGCTCGCGTAAGCAGATCCAATATCAGCTTTTGCAGCCTCATATTGACCTTCAGCTCCTAATAAAGCAGCATTTGCTTCGTCAATTTTTAACTGATAATCTCTCTTGTCGATTGTAAATAAAGTATCTCCTTTTTTTACAAAATCATTATCTTTCACATAAACCTTACTGATATATCCGGAAACTCTTGGAATAATCGGATTCATTTTTTTCTCAATCTGAGCATCATCAGTCTCTTCGTGTGCTTGCCCATGCAGGTATTTAGATATTCCGTAAGTTCCGCCCGCTAAAATCAAAACGGTAAGTATGATGATGAATTTTTTATTTGTCTTTTTCTTTTCCATGAGAGCTGTCGATTATATTTTAGAAAGATTGAATGATTGTGATAATTGTCCTGATACTGAAAGTAACTCGTAGTATTTTTGAATGATGGCTGCTTTAGACAAAGCGGTATTGATTTTTGCATTAAGATGTTCAACATCAGCCTCAACTAAATCATTGGTGTCAGATAAACCGTTGTCAAATTTGTCTTTTACCAGTCTGTAGTTTTCTGCTGCCTGTTGAAGAGCTTCATCATAAACCACACTTTGATTAATAGCCAGATCGTAATCTTCGATAGATTTTTGAACTTCAACTTTAATACGGTCTGTCATAACAGCTTCAGTATTTTTAACTTCTAATGCTCTGCTTTCTGCCTCACGAACATGAGCATTGTTTTTTAGAATTCCGGATAAATCATAAGATAAACCAACTCCAAAATTCATTGCGTATTTTACAGTAATAAAATCTTTAAGGTCCAAAGCCGTGTAACCTCCTAATAAGGCAAGCGAAGGATAATATCCCGATTTTGCAACTCTGATGTTGGCTTCGCTAGCTTTTGACTGAAAACGGATAGCTTCCAGATCTTTTCTGTTTTCAAGGGCCAAAGCATCAGATGTTGGAGCATTTGTAGTTTTTAAACTAAAGAAATTATCTTCATTAACGTCAATTTTTACGCTCGGATCCAATTTTAATAAAGTTACCAGATAATAATTGATGTTGTTAATGTTATTATTAGCTTCATCAATAGATAACTGTGTTTTAGAAACCAATAATTGCGCTTTCAACAAATCATTTCTCGGAATAATTCCGTTTTTTTCTAATTCAGTAAAATCGGTAACACGCTGTTTCGCCTGTTTTTGATTTTCGTTTAAAAGATCCAGCGTTTTCTGAGCTTTATATAATGCCGTATAGTAAGTAATTACACGAAGCGCTACATCTTCTTTAGTTTTAGCTGCGTTTGCACTTTCTGCTTCGTAAACATTTTCGTAGGCATCAATACTGCTCTGGATTTTAAATCCTGAAAATATCGGTAAACTTAGATTTGCGGCACCAAACATTGCGCGATCCGGAGAAGCCATTGGTTCGGCACTTGCCTGATCATTGTGCAGATCGATTGACGCTTTTCCTAAACGTTGGTACTGTCCCTGAATCTTAAGATCAGGATATTGGTTGTTTTTAACCGTCTGAAGTTCATATTTCTTCGAGTTTACCTTAGTGTTGGCAAGGGTAACTTCGTTACTCTTTTCCCAAGCCATCTTCACGGCTTCGTCTAAGGTTAAACTTGTTTTTTCTTGTGCTTCAATTGAAGATATTCCAATAAAGAAAACTCCAAAGAGCATTAATTGACTAATTTTCATAAACAAGTAGCGCTTTTATAGTTTGTTGAATGTGCTTTGTAAGATCGTTCTGAATGTAATTATTAAACATTTCATCTGTTTTTAAATCCAATAATTCTTCGAAGAAAGAACGATTCATGTGAAAGTGAAAAAAGGTTCCAATAATCGTAGGTGTAATCAGTTGAATATTAATGTCTTTTCTGAAAACTCCCTGATCCTGACCCTGCTTGATAATACTCTCTACAGATTTTAAATTTCCTTTTTTGAGATCTGTGAAAGCCTGCAGGCTTTTTTCTCTTTTTTTGTTGTTTAATTCAAAATGTAAAACCCTGTAAATCCCTTTGTTAAGGCAAATTCTGGTAATGTAAATTTCGATTAATTTATTGACTTTGTCAAGGGGCGCGAGATCTTCCTGAAGTAAATTTTCGAGTTGTAATTTTAAATCAACTGTTTTATGAAAAATCAAAGCCTCGAGAAGCCTTTCTTTAGAACCGAAATAATACGAGACCATGGCAATATTAATTTTTGCCTCTTTGGAAATATCCCGTATTGATGTCCCCTCAAATCCTTTCTCAGAAAACAGCTTTTCAGCAACGTTAAGAATCTGAATTTTTTTATCGTTTAGTTCGATGTTTGACATGATAGTTTTTCTAATCGGATACAAAATTAAACACTTGTTTAATTTAAACACTTGTTTAATTTTATTTTAACATAATATTAACATAAAACGGTTTCGATAATCTGGAGCAAAAAAAAGCTGAAACAGTTATTGTTTCAGCTTTTTTTATTAGTTTCATTTTCTTTTTATGAAAAAAGTAAAATAAATTATGGAACAAATTTTTATTTCTGAATTTGTAGCTTAGCAGAAATCGGCATATACAAATTAAAAATCTATCGAATCGCTCCCACAAATTCAGCAATTTTTCCGCTTCCGTTTTCGCTTAAATGTTTGATAAAAGCGCTTCCGATAATTGCGCCTTTTGCAAATTTCGTTGCCTGATTAAATGTTTCTTTATTTGAAATTCCGAAACCAATAATTTGAGGGTTTTTCAAATTCATTTGCGAAATTCTTTCAAAATAACTTTCCTGCGTGTCTCCAAATCCAGATTGAGAACCCGTAACACTTGCAGAACTTACCATATAAATAAATCCGTTTGAAACGCTGTCAATAAAACGAATGCGTTCATCTGAAGTTTGCGGCGTAATCAAAAACACATTAATTAAGCCATATTTTTCAAAAATAGCTTTGTATTCATCCGCATAAACATCCACCGGAAGGTCTGGAATAATTAAACCGTCGATCCCAATTTCGGCACATTTCTGGCAAAAAGCTTCAACACCATATTGCAGCATCGGATTAAAATATCCCATGATAATCAACGGGATTTTTACGCTTTCGCGGATATTCTTCAGCTCGTCAAAAAGAAGTTGCGTGGTCATTCCGTTTTTTAATGCCGTTGTAGAACTCGCCTGAATTGTAGGTCCGTCCGCTAAAGGATCACTAAACGGAAGTCCGATTTCAATTAAATCGACTCCGTTTTTTTCCAAATCCTGAATCATCTGCACCGTATCATTTAAGTTTGGATATCCTGCAGAAAAATAGATGGAAAGTATTTTTTTATCTTCTTGTAATTTCTGAGTTATTCTGTTCATTTTTTATATTTTTTATCCTGCGAGGTTTCCAAAACCTTGTAGGTATTTATTTTTTTATAGATAAAAGCATTCTCCGATATTTCGAAAAAAAATCTTTGAAATCACTTTTAATTTGTCACAGTGTCTTTTACTAAAAGACTTCTGATTATTAATTTTCAGTGTAAACCCAGGCCGTTATTCCGGATCGTAATTTAACCTGAACTCTTTTGTATGAATTGGATTCGAACTGGTCTACTTTTAATAATTCGGTATTAGAAACATCAAAAACGACTCCATGTATATTGTCTTCCAGATTTTCGCTTGGCACTGCAACTACATAATCTGCCATTCCAAATTCTTCTTCTATTTGTAAACTTTTAAGTTTGTAACCCAAAATTTGATCCTGAGTTCCGCTTAAAACTTTATTAAAAATCTGCATTTGAATTTCTTTTGATCGTAAAGTTCCGTAAGAGAATAACTTTTCCATAATGATTAATATTTCCCGTTAATTTTTAGCTGTAAGGATAAACTCCATATCGCAAAAGCGACAACGCCAAAATTATGATTTTTATTACAATTTGAAGTATTCAATGTAATTATCTAAATCTTTATCGCCGCGACCCGAAAGACTAATTACAACAACATCTGTCGGCTTAAATTTTTTCTGGTCTAAAACTGCAAAAGCGTGTGCACTTTCTATAGCCGGAATAATACCTTCTAATTTTGTTAACTGAAGACCTGCATTCATAGCATCATCATCGGTTACCGAGAAAAATTCGCCTCGGCCGCTTTTTGCCAGATGCGCATGTAAGGGACCAACTCCCGGATAATCCAATCCTGCAGAAATAGAATATGGTTCTGTAATTTGTCCGTCAAGAGTTTGCATTAAAAGGGTTTTGCAGCCATGAATAATACCCACTTTTCCTAATTTACTCGTTGCCGCGCTGTGTCCGCTGTCTACACCTTTTCCCGCCGCTTCTACAGCTATAATTCCTACTTCCGGTTCGTGCAGAAAATGATAGTAGGTTCCGGCAGCATTGCTTCCTCCACCGATACAGGCCACAACATAATCCGGATTTTCACGACCTTCTTTTTCTTTTAACTGCCACTTAATTTCTTCAGAAATGATGCTTTGAAAACGTGTTACCATATCCGGATAAGGATGTGGTCCAATTGCAGAACCTATAATATAATGCGTGTCTACCGGATTATTGATCCAGTCACGAATAGCCTCATTTGTTGCATCTTTTAAGGTTCTTGAACCCGAAAGTGCCGGACGTACTTCTGCGCCAAGCATTTTCATACGAGCCACGTTGGGCGCCTGACGTGCAATGTCAATTTCGCCCATGTAAACGATACAGTCAATTCCCATTAGGGCACAAACTGTTGCAGTGGCAACTCCGTGCTGTCCCGCTCCGGTTTCGGCAATAATTCTTTTTTTACCCAAACGTTTGGCCAGCAAAATCTGCCCGATCGTATTGTTTACTTTATGCGCTCCGGTATGGTTTAAATCTTCTCTTTTAAGATAGACTTTAGTATTGTACTTTTCAGATAAACGCTTTGCAAAATACAACGGACTTGGGCGCCCGACATAATCCTTAAGCAATTGGTTGAACTCTGCTTTAAAATCCGGTTCATCCATTATGCTTAAATATTTCTGACGTAATTCTTCTACATTCGGATATAGCATTTCCGGAATATAAGCTCCTCCAAATTCTCCGTAATATCCTTTTTCGTTGACGTTAAAACTCATTTTATTAAAAGTTTAAATGTTTACAATATCAAATCTGCGTTTGAAATTGCTTAATAGATTTTTATTTTTTAGCCCCGGTTCCATTTCAAATTTACTGTTTACATCGACTGCATAAAGGGGTAACTTTGTTTTCGAAATTTCTTCAATGGCTTTTAATTCGTTCATTCCGATGCCTCCGCTCAAAAAGAATGGCTTTTTCGAATTGTATTTTTTTAAGATACTCCAGTCGAATGTTGTCCCGTTTCCACCGGGTAATTTTCCTTTGGTATCAAACAGAAAATAATCGCAGACTTTTTCAAAGGGTTTAATGACTTCAAAATCAAAATTCTCATCAGCCGAAAATACTTTAATTATTTCAGTTTTTTTAGGTAGTTTGGTTTTTAATTCTGCACAAAATTCAACCGTTTCCTGTCCGTGTAACTGAACGGCTTGCAAATTGTGTTTTTCTACTTTCCCGAGAATTTCCTCCTGACTCTGGTCGACAAAAACACCAACCTTTTTAATTGTTTTAATTAGTTCGGGAATATTCCCGTCGCAATATCTCGCGGACTTTTCCCAGAAAATAAATCCCATATAATCGGGTAGGAGGGCGCCTACTTCGAGGATATTTTCAGGATTTTTCATGCCGCATATTTTGAGTTTCATTATTTTAATGCTTTATGCTTTAAGCAATAGGCTTTAAGCTTTTTTACTATTTGTTTATTTAATGTGTTTTAATGCTTATTGCTTAAAGCCTAAAGCTTTTTAATAAATTCCGTTGCGGCCTGACCGGCATTATCCGTTTTCATGAAGTTTTCTCCAATTAAGAAACCTTTGTAACCGTAAGGTTTTAATTCGTGGATAGCTTCTATATTTGAGATTCCGCTTTCTGAAACTTTTACAAATTCATCCGGAATTTTCGATGCCAGTTCTTTGCTAAAATCTAAACTGACTTCGAATGTTTTTAAGTTTCGGTTGTTAACGCCAATCATATCTAAAGTTGGCATTATGGATTTTTCAAGCTCTTCCAGATTGTGAACTTCAAGCAAAACTTCTAAATTTAGTTTTTTCGCAAACTCAGATAAAGATTTAATTTCTTCCTTTGTTAAAACAGCTGCAATCAATAAGATCAAATCGGCTCCGTGAGCTTTGGCTTCGAGAATCTGATATTCGTCTACAATAAATTCCTTTCGCAGAAGCGGAATATTTACAGAAGCTCTGGCCAGAAGTAAATCATCCAGAGATCCGCCAAAATATTTTCCGTCGGTTAAAACCGAAATTCCGCACGCACCGGCAGTTTCATATCCTTTGACCACTTCTTCAACTGTAAAATTATTGTTGATGATTGATTTGGAAGGTGATCTTCGTTTGTGCTCTGCAATAATTCCTGAATTACTATTTCTTAAATTCTGACTTAATGAAATAGTTTGTTTTCCAAAAAATACCGAAGCTTCTAGCTGGGAAACCGGAATAATCGATTTCTTTAATATTACTTCTCTTTTTTTGTCTATTATTATTTTATCTAAGATGTTCATTTTTTATTTGTTTCAGGTTTCAGGTTTCAAGTTGTAGAACGTTCAAAACAACTTGAAACCTGAAACAAATTTTACAAACTTAATTCTTTCAATCTATTTAATGCTTTCAATCCTTTTCCGGAAAATAAACTTTCTTTTGCCAATTCAAAACCTTCTTTTGGAGAACATTTTGTAACGGTAGAGATTGCCATTGCCGCGTTAGCACAAACTACATTATTTTGCGCTTCATTGCCTTTTCCTGAAATGATATTGGTAAAAATTTCTGCAGATTCTTCGATAGTTTTTCCCCCTTCAATTTCTGTTTGAGATAAAAGACTAACGCCAAAATCTTCCGGATTTAGCATTCCTTCCATATGATTCGAAATTGTTTTTGTCGGGCCTGTTAATGAAATTTCGTCATAACCGTCAAGCGAATGCAGGATTGTGAAATTGGTATTGGTATTTTGATATAAATAAGCATACATTCTCGCCAGTTCTAAGTTGAAAACGCCGACTAACTGATTCTGTGGGAATGCTGGGTTTACCATTGGTCCCAACATATTAAAGAATGTTTTTACTGCTAGCTCTTTACGAATTGGACCAACATTTTTCATTGCCGGGTGAAATAATGGAGCATGCAGAACGCAAATTCCTGCCTGATCGATACATTTTTCTAAAAATGAAGGGTCGTTGCTAAATTTAATTCCCATTTTTTCCATCACATTACTTGATCCCGAAATAGAAGAAACTCCATAATTTCCGTGTTTGGCAACTTTTATTCCGGCACCCGCCGAGACAAAAGAGGCCAAAGTCGAAATATTGAAGGTGTCTTTTCCATCTCCTCCAGTTCCGCATAAATCGATGGTATTGTAAGCCGATAGATCTACACGAACGCATAATTCTAATAAAGCTTCGCGAAAACCTGAAAGTTCATCAATGGTAATGCTGCGCATCATAAACACGGTCAAAAATGCCGAAATCTGACTCGGATTGTACTGACCAGTTGAAATATTAATCAAAACCGTTTTGGCTTCTTCTTTAGAAAGCACTTCGTGATTGATTAATTTATTTAATATTGTTTTCATTTTTTAAGGTTCTAAGTTGCTAAGGTTCTGAGGTGCTAAGATGTTTTAAGTTTAAGACTTCTAGTTGTTGGAAAGTACAACCTGAAACCTGAAACTTGAAACAAAAAAACTAACTCTTAACCCAATTCTCAAGCATTTTTTTTCCGTTTGGGGTCAAAACACTTTCCGGATGAAATTGTACGCCTCGGACATCATAATTTTTATGTCGAAGAGACATTACTTGTCCGTTTTCGTCAAAAGAAGTAGCTTCTAATTCGTCTGGAAGATTGGTGTCGACAACCCATGAGTGGTATCTCCCAACTTCAAATTCTTTGCCCAAACCTTCAAATAAGATTTCGTCGTCTACCACTGTTTTTACTTGGGTTGCAACGCCGTGGTAAACCTTGTCAAGATTAGAAAGTGTTCCGCCAAAAACTTCTCCGATTGCCTGTTGTCCTAAACAAACTCCCAAAATACTTTTCGTCGGACTGTATTTTGCAATTACGGCTTTTAATAAACCTGCTTCATCAGGAATCCCGGGACCCGGAGAAAGTAAAATTTTATCAAAAGAAGCGATTTCATCAATATCAAATTCGTCGTTTCTGTAAACGGTAACTTCACAGTTTAAATCTTCTAAATAGTGTACTAAATTGTAAGTGAAACTATCGTAATTGTCTATAACTAATATTTTTTTCATTTTTATTTTTGTTTCAGGTTTCAAGTTTTTTTAGTTTCCAGTTCCTCCAACGTGAAACTTTAAACTTGAAACAAAATGTTCTTATTATTCGCGAACGTATTTTTCTATTATAACACGGTCTATTCCTAATTTTTCTATTCTTTCAATTCCTCTTTGAATCAAAGTGTCATTCTGAACTTTCACTACAAATTCAAATTTATGGTTTTCCCAGTCGCGGTTATTAAAATACTCCAGATTTTCGGTATAAATACTGTCTTTCAAAGTATATTTTCCGCCTCCGCCAAAGAACACTGCACTGGCTGAATCTTTGCCGTTTTTTAAATCATGATTGAAAAAAGCGAAATGACTTTCATTTATAATCTTAATCATCTTAGTATTTTTATTGAAAGTCGGGAAAGTCGAATCACCTTCCGTTGTTTCTGCTGAGATAAGCCGCCAGGTTCCTTCTATAAAATTCCTTTTTTCTGAATTACAGGATGAAATGACTATTATTAAAAGTAAAATGAACATTCCTTTTTTCATGATTTATAAGTTTTGTTGTGTTTTTTTTCAGATTTAAAGTTTCAAGTTTGCTTTGCATTCCAACCAACGTGAAACCTGAAACAAAGAAAACCTGAAACAAAAAACTATATTTTTTCTGCAATTTCTAAAGCTGTATTTAAAGCTCTCAGCTTATTGTAAACTTCCTGCATTTCGCTTTCTTCATCTGAGCTGGCTACAATTCCGGCACCAGCCTGACAATGTAATTGATGGTTTTTAGAAAGAAAGGTTCGAATCATAATTGCGTGGTTAAAATTGCCTTCAAAATCCATAAATCCGATTGCGCCACCGTAAAAATTACGATTTGTTTTTTCGAAATCTTCAATTAATTGCATGGCTCTGTGTTTAGGTGCACCACTCAGGGTTCCTGCGGGGAAAGTGTCAGCCACCACCTGCATGGTCGTTGCTTTATCATGTAAATGTCCCGTCACTTTTGAAACCAAGTGAATTACATGGGAAAAAAACTGCACTTCTCTGTATTTTTCCACATTTACATCGTGTCCGTTTCTGCTTAAATCATTTCTTGCCAAATCTACCAGCATTACATGTTCGCTGTTTTCTTTTTTATCTTCAGAAAGTTGTTTGGCCAAAACAGCATCTTGTTCGTCATTTCCGGTTCTTTTAAAAGTTCCGGCGATCGGATGAATTTCTGCTTTTCTGTTTTTTACAATAATTTGTGCTTCTGGTGAAGAACCAAATATTTTAAAGTCTCCGTAGTCAAAAAAGAACAAATAAGGAGAGGGGTTAATGCTTCTTAAAGCTCTGTAAACATTAAATTCATCACCTTTAAAACCTTGCGTAAATCGGCGCGAAAGTACCAATTGAAAAACGTCTCCGCGAAAACAATGTTTTTTGGCTAAAGCCACATTTGCTTTAAATTCTTCATCTGTTAAATTAGAGAAACCTTCTCCTTCCTTAGAAAATTTATAGGAAGCAATATTTCTCGATTGTAATAATTGTTCGATTTCTGAGATATTATTTTTTCCGTCAAGGCTGTGGCAGAAAATATACGCTTCATTTTTAAAGTGATTGATTGCAATAATATTTTGATAAACCGCATAAAAAACATCCGGAATTGAAGTTGTATTGTCTTTTTTTGCAATGGAAACTTTTTCAAAATAACGAACCGCATCATAAGAAATGTATCCGAAAAGTCCATTATTTATAAACTTAAAATCATTTTTTTCAGATTGAAACTGACCTGAAAATTCCTGAATGACCTGAGGAATATTTGTTGAAGAATCAATATTGATTTTCTCTGATGTACCGTCCGGAAAAGTTTTAGAAATTATCTCGTTTTCGATTTTAATAGTCGCAATCGGGTTGCAGCAGATGTACGAGAAACTATTGTCATTTCCATGATAGTCACTACTTTCTAATAATAAACTATTTGGGAATTTATCTCTGATTTTGAAATAAATACTTACCGGAGTAACCGTATCGGCAAGAATTTGTTTGTAATGCGTATTAAGAATAAAAGGTTTCAAAGTAATTGGATTTATTTAGTTTGTTGTTTATTTAAATTTTAACCAAAAAAAAAGGCTTGTCGTGATGACAAGCCTTTTATATTTATAGTTTTAAAATACCATAGGAAGCTTTGTTCACGACGTCTGACGTAAATTGTTCCACCACCAAGTATTGTTTAAAATCGTGTTCATATCTTATTTTGTTATGGCAAATATATAAATGTAATTTGAATTGAGATCTATAAATTTAGAAAAAAATCTTTTCGATTTTAGAAAATTTGTTAAATATCAATACTGATGTTTATGTCAACGCCTTAATTTCCAATAGCTATTGTATTGTTTACGTTTAATCTGAAATCCGGGTTTCCTTTGATGCTTGGAAGTGTAAACAGCTCACTAAGTTTAATTTTAGTAAATTCTATTCCGTTTGCCGGGTTGCTGTAATAGCTTTTTATACCGGGAATATTGCTTGCCGCTTCACTTTCAATTTCACCGGTGCAATTATTTGCGATGACATTTTTAAAACTGATTTTAGATAAATTGGCATCACCGTTGCCAATATTTCCTTCCAGTAAAACAAAAGGAGCAAAGCCTGATACCACACTATTTGTCATATTGAAATAGGTGTTTTCTTTAATATAAGCAGATTCCCTAACCAAACCCTGATTGTTTTCTTCAAGATTTACCAAAGTAATATTGCTGGCATTAATTTTAGTCATTTTTTTTGTCATATCGGTATTGGCAACTTTTTCGTATGAATCGACTTCAAAACATCTTGAGCCTGAAACATCCGACGAGAAAGGATGGCGGACAGCAATACTGTTGCTGATATTAATTTGCGCTCCCTGAGTAAAATCGAAATCATCGTCTGTTGTTCTGTATGAAATTAAATTGCTCATATTTAAATCTCCGCCGTAACATTCAAAAGAGTCATCGTTAGAGAAACTGATTTGGACATTGCTTACCGTCGTTTTTCTTCCAACGCCCGCAAGAGAAAGTCCGTTAAGTTCTTTAGAAGCACTTAATTTTCTTCCGGCGTACTCGATACGCACATATTTTAAAATTCCTGCATTATCGTCGGCATCCTGACCTCCATAATGATTTAAGCCCGGATCTAAATCGAAAGGCAGTGTATGGATTCCGCCCAAAGCATTAATAGGTGCCTTTCCTAAGATAATAATACCACCCCAGTCACCGGGTTTTCGATTGTTTTTTTCATTTTCTGAGGTAAAAACAATCGGATCTGTTTCCAGCCCTTCTGCCATAATTTTTGCCCCGTTTGTAATTACCAAAGTTCCGCATGTTTTATCGTCACCGCGAATTACAGTTCCGGGTTCAATGGTCAAAGTGGCGTTATTGGTAACGTACACGACACCAACAAGATGGTAGGTATTACGTTTTAATAATCGGGTGTCTTTATCGATTGTTCCGGCAATTATATTGGTTGCTTCATTATACTCCGTCGTGGCCGGTTTGAAGTTGGTCCAGTTGTTCATCCAGTTTGAAGTTCCGATAATTCCTTTTGGCTGTTGTTGTGCGTGTATAAAAAAGCTGATTGTGAATAAGATAGAGGCAATACGTAATTTTGATTTCATAACTATAATTTTAATTTCTAGTTTTTGATTTTTTTTATTTCCTCAAAATTAGAAGGCGTATGTTAATCAAAGCCCTGATACTTATTACCAATCTGTTACTATAAGGTTATGAATGTTATGTTTTTGAAAAGTGCAGATAAAAAAATAACCCCGGCAGTGAGAACTGTCGGGGTTAATAATATTTGAATTAGTAAGTCTGAAATTAGAATTTTAAAGCTACAGCCAATTCGAATTCGTCGTTTATCGTTTTGTCTCCTAAACCTTCGAAGAAACTACCAGAACCGTATTTAATATCATATTTCGTTCTGTCAACTTTGAAAGCAGTTGTAGCAGTGTTTCCTTTTACCGTTACGTCAAAAGTTACTGGTTTAGTGATTCCTTTGATTGTTAAATCTGCAGTTACAGTATAAACATCAGCAGATTTTGCACCGATAGTTTTGAAAACTAATTTTGAAGTTGGGAATTTCTCAGTTCCGAAGAAATCGTCAGCTTTTAAGTGACCGTTTAATTTCCCTTGGTATTCTCCTGTTAAGTCTGTAGAAGTTAAAGAAGTCATATCAACTGTAAAGCTTCCTCCAACTAATTTTTTTCCTTTGAAAACTACAGCACCATCTTTAAAGTTAACAGTTCCAGAGTGTTCTCCTGTTACTTTTTTACCAACCCATTTGATAGTAGACGCTTTTACGTCGATTTTTTTAGTTTGAGCGTTTACTGAGATTCCAGCTGCTGCTACGAATAATGCTATTGCAATTGTTTTTAAATTTTTCATGTTTGTTAAATTAAATTTGAATTTGATTAATAATATTATAGAGTGATAAATAATTCTTCGTGTGATTTTCTCACTTTTTTAAGATGTTGAGATTTGTCATCATTATGTCTGTAACCAACTGTTGCAATTACTGAGGCATTTAAACCCAGTTTATCAAAACCTAAGATTTCGTTGAAAGTTGCGGCATTGAAACCTTCCATTGGTGTTGCATCAATTTTTAATTCTGCTGCTGCATTTAATAAGTTTCCAAGAGCTAAATAAGTTTGTTTTGCAGTCCAGATGTGTTTCGCATCTGCAGATAAATTGGCAATTACACCTTTCATCATATCGCTGAATCCACCTAAAGCATCTGCAGGAACACCTCTTACGGCACTTATATTGTTAATGTATTTATCAACAGAGGTTGCATCAAGATTTAGATCGTTTGCGAAAATAAACAGGTGAGAGGCATCTGTTAATTGCGCTTGTCCCCATGCTGCGGCTTTTAGTTGCTCTCTTATTTCGGGAGTCTCAACAATAATAACTTTATAAGGCTGCAATCCGTATGAAGAAGCGCTTAATCTCACTGCCTCTTTTAAAGTATTAAGATCAGCGTCTGATATCTTTTTTGAAGCATCAAATTGTTTGGTTGCGTATCTCCAATTTTGATTTTCTAAGAAATTGCTCATAGTATTTAATTTATTTATTGGTTCTGAATTTTTCTAGTAATTGATTTAATAAAGCTAATTCGTCTGGTTTTAAATTGTTGCCAAACATATGTTCATGTTCGTCTACTTTCGGATCCAGATCTTTTAAAACGTCTAATCCTTTTTGTGTAATTAAAACTTCAATCTTTCTTCGATTGTCCGGGCAAACATTTCTGGTTACAAATTCTTTCAATAATAATTTATCTACCAGTCGTGTTGTATTGCTCGTTTTTGCCAGCATTCGTTCCTGTATCACGCACATATTGGCAGGTTTCCCTTTTTGTCCTCTTAATATTCGTAACACATTATATTGCTCTCCGGACAAATCATACGGTTTTATCAATTCGTTGAAATGATCCTGAACCACATTTTGAGTGTACATGATATTCAGAATAACTTTTTTCGCATTATCCATCTTAACCGTACTCTTAATAACCTCTTCAATTGTCATAGTCGTAAGTGTATAATTTGTATATACAAATGTATAACTTTTAATAGTTGTATATACAAGTATTATGTTAAAGATATGTTAATTTAATTTAACCTATAAATGAGATGGTAATTTGAATCTCTGTAAAGTTAGGTTTTTTAGATTTTAATTACCTGATTTGTTGATGATTATATTTGGGATAGATTTTTTAAAAGAAATTATAAATTGCATGAATAACGCAAATAATGAAAGTTTCTTTTATAACGTTCCCCGCGTGAGGGATAGAAGCAGGCTGCCGAAGCAGCGTGGATAGCCCGACAGCATTTAAAAATTGGCCCCATGAACGCAAAGTATTTTGGGCCAATTTTTAAATGGTGGCACGCCCAGGTTGGTATTTATTTTGTTTCAGGTTTGAAGTTTGAAGTTTGAAGTTTCAGGTTTCAGGTTTCAGGTTTCACGATGCAACTTTAAACTTGAAACCTGAAACTTGAAACTTGAAACAAAAATATTCAAACCTTAATGTGGTAGTTTGTCTTTTATTAAACCATAAAACCAGGTTCCGGCGATGGCGCTTAACAGGGTAATAATAATTACTGTGGCGCCGGTGCCAATTTGCGCAAAAAGCGGCCCTGGACAAGCTCCCGTAATTGCCCATCCGAAGCCGAATAATAATCCGCCGTAGATTTGTCCTTTGTTAAATGTTTTGGGCTGAATCTCAATTTTTTCGCCCTGAAGGGTTTTAATGTTGAATTTTTTGATTAATTGTACCGATATAAGTCCAACCACAACAGCGCAGCCAATGACGCCGTACATAAAGAATGACTGCAGATTGAACATTTCCTGAATACGGAACCAGCTGATGATTTCGGCTTTTACGAATACAATGCCGAAAAACAGGCCAACAATCAGATATTTAATATTTCCAAATGCTGATTCTTTTTTCTGACTTGCGTTGATTCCTTCTCCGTCTGTGTTTTTATTTTCTAAAGTATCCATTTTTGAAATTTTAAAGTGAAAGAATATGAGGCAGAATTAAAAGAGCCATTACGAATCCGCCAATCATAAAGCAGATTGTTGCCACTAAAGACGGCCATTGGAGATTGGATAATCCCATAATGGCATGTCCACTGGTGCATCCGCCAGCATAGCGGGTTCCGAAACCTACCAGGAATCCGCCCACGACAATCATAATGAATCCGCGAAGTGTTAATAAGCTTTCCCAGGAGAACAATTGCGACGGCACTAAACCTGTATGATCTGTGATTCCGTACGTTGATAATTGTGCTTCTAATTCCGGTGCTATTGTTACATCGTTCGGATTGGTTAAAAAGTAAGCCGCGATAACTCCGCCAAGAAAAATTCCAAAAACAAAGAATAAATTCCAGCTTTCTTTTTTCCAGTCGTATTTAAAAAATGAAATATTCGCCGGAATACAAGCCGCACAAATATGACGCAAGGACGAACTTATCCCGAAAGATTTATTTCCGATTATTAATAAAACAGGAACTGTTAACCCAATTAACGGACCTGCAATATACCAAGGCCAGGGTTCTTTGATGATTTCGAGCATAATTTTAAGGTTCTAAGGTTCTGAGATTTTAAGCTGCTAAGTTTAAAATCTTTCTGGTAATATTTTTTTTTAGATTTTAGGATTCTAAGTTTAATAGGTTTAAAAAAAAACTTAGGACCTTAGAAACTTAGCAGCTTAGTATCTTTTATTATTTTAATGTTTTGCTCTGACAAACAAAATCAGATTTTGGGATTTCTGTTTTGGAGATTGCTCCAAAACCGCCTTCGACTTCAGAGAAGTTTCTAAAACCTCTTGCCTGCAAGATCGAAGCGGCGATCATGCTTCTGTAACCTCCGGCGCAATGCAGATAAAAATGCTCATTCGGATTAATATCTTTTACCCAATCATTAATATAAGCCAAAGGTTTGCTGTAAGCTTCGTCAATATGTTCTGCTTCGTATTCGGTTTCTTTACGAATATCAACCACTTTATCTTCGCCAAATTTAAATTCGTTTGCAAATTGTGCGGCTGTAATTCGGTTCACGGTATCAATTTCGTAACCTGCATTTTTCCACGCTTCAAAACCGCCTTCAAGGTGACCGATAATAGAATCAAAACCAACCCTGCTTAAACGCGTGACGGTTTCTTCCTCAAGACCAATTTCAGTAACTAGTATAATAGGTTGTTTTACATTGGCAATTAAAGTTCCGACCCAGGGAGCAAAATCACCGTTGATTCCTATATTAATAGATTGCGGAATAAATCCTTTACTAAAATCGGCAGCATTTCTGGTATCGAGAATTAAAGCTCCGGTTTCTTCAGCGACAGCTTCAAATTCATTTACATTTATTGCTTTCATTCCATTATGAAGAACAGTCTCAAAGCTTTCGTAACCTTGTTTGTTCATGGCTACATTCATGCTGAAATAGGCTGGAGGAGGCAATAGTCCGTCAGTTACTTCTTTAATAAATTCTGCTTCGGTCATATCGGCACGCAAAGCATAATTTGTAGCTTTCTGATTTCCGATTGTAGAAACGGTTTCTTTACTCATGTTTTTTCCGCAGGCGCTTCCGGCTCCGTGTGCAGGATAAACGATAACGTCATCGGCCAAAGTCATAATTTTATCTCTTAACGAATGAAATAAAATCCCTGCCAATTGATCCTGAGTCATTCCGGCTGCTTTTTGAGCTAAATCGGGACGACCGACATCTCCAATAAATAAAGTATCTCCGGAGAAAATCGCGTGATCTTTACCGTTTTCATCAATCAGTAAAAAAGTCGAGCTTTCCATTGTATGTCCCGGTGTGTGCAAAACTTTTATAGTTATGTTTCCTATTTTAAATTCCTGTCCGTCTGTAGCAGAAATGCAGTCAAATTCGCAGGCAGCGTTTGGTCCGTATACAATTGATGCGCCGGTTTCTTTGCTTAAATCTACGTGTCCGGAAACGAAATCAGCGTGAAAATGCGTTTCAAAAATGTACTTTAATGTAACACCGTCACGTTCTAAACGGTCCAAATAGGGTTGTGTTTCTCTAAGCGGGTCAATAATGGCCGCTTCGCCATTTGAAGTAATATAATATGCACCCTGTGCCAGGCATCCGGTGTAAATTTGTTCTATTTTCATGATATTGTAAAATGATGGGATACAAAGGTAACTTTGTTTTTTAATAAAATGAGTGACTAATGTTACAGAAATTAGGTTTTTGTGTAAAAAAAAGGGAACAGTATACCATAAAGATGATTTAAACAAATTTAATGCGGAGCAATTGCGCTTTAAGCTTTAATTTTGCATCTGACGGATGTCATTTCAAACCACAATAAGATGAAGACACAAGACTTATTAAATCAGATTGCTTTTATAAAAGAAATTGATAAACTTAAATACATTCAGCGCAAAACAAAACTTTTTAATAGTGACCGCTGCGAAAATGACGCCGAACACAGCTGGCATCTGGCTTTAATGGCAATTGTGCTGGCAGATCATACTAATGAACCAATTGATATTTTAAAAGTAGTTAAAATGGTTTTGATTCATGATATTGTAGAAATTGATGCGGGCGATGTTTTTATGTATGATACCGCAAAAAACCATTCCAATACCGACGAGGAGCGAATTGCGGCAAATCGCATTTTTGGCCTGCTGCCAGAAAAACAGGCGCAGGAATTTATTTCTATTTGGGAAGAATTTGAAGCCGGTGAAACAAGCGAAGCCAAATTCGCAAAATCAATGGACCGGTTAGAACCTCTTTTACAGAATACCTCAAATAACGGCGGTACCTGGAAAGAATTCGGAGTGAAATACGATAAAGTGTATGAAAAGAAAAGTGTGATTAAAGAAGGTTCAAAAACAATTTGGAATTATGCCGAAGGTTTGATAAACGATAGCGTTGAGAAAGGGATTTTGAAGAAATAAATTTTTACCAATGTTTCCCAAGGTTGAAACCTTGGGCTATGTTAAAAAGCAAGAATGTCAGAACATGGCCAATGGTTTTAACCCTTGTTTCACAAAGTATATAAAGTATAGTTTGTCATTTCGACTGAAAGGAGAAATCGCACTCGTAACCATAAAGCTTATCAAATTATTTTTGCGGAATCCCGCGTGCGATTTCTCCTTCGTCGAAATGACAAACTCTGGCGAAGCAGTGACAAAAACTAAAATGAACTTACATCACTTATATGGTTCAAAACTTTAAAAATAAACTCCTTTGTTAAGGCAGTATTTCGGGTTTTAATGGGTAAATTTGTGGAACTTCATAAAACAAATACCACCTTATGGAAGAAATGCTCTTTTATGACCGAATGCAATTTGCCTTCACCATTACCTTTCACTATCTTTTTCCGCAGCTTACAATGGGTCTTTCGCTCATCATAGTGTACTTTAAGTGGAAATATTTAAAAACTAAAAACGAACAATACAATCACGCCACGCATTTCTGGATGAAAGTCTTTGCCCTCAATTTTGCAATGGGCGTTGTTACCGGAATTCCGATGGAATTTCAGTTTGGGACCAATTGGGCGAAATTCTCTGAGTTAACCGGAGGAATTATTGGCCAGACGCTGGCAATGGAGGGAATGTTTTCCTTTTTTCTCGAATCTTCTTTTCTCGGAATATTTTTATTTGGAGAGAAACTCCTCGGACATAAATGGCACTTTGTAACCGGATTGCTGATTTGTATTGGTTCCTGGGCGAGTGGTTTTTTAATTATTGCCACGCATTCCTGGATGCAGAATCCCGTTGGTTATGAAATTTTGGAAAACGGAAAATTTGTGTTGACGAACTTTCAGGCTTTGTTCTTAAATCCGTGGTTATGGCCTTCATTTTTGCACAATCAGGCTGCTTCCTTGGTTACGAGTTCTTTTGTTGTCGCGGGAATTGGTGCTTTTTATATTTTAAGTCAGAAGAATATGTATTACGGAAAATTATTTTTAAAAACCGGAGTCATTTTTGGATTGATTTCGAGTGTAATCGTAGCAGTTCCTACTGGTGATTTACTGGCAAAAAATGTCGTGAAATATCAACCTGTAACTTTTGCCGGAATGGAAGGGATTTTTCATACCGAAAAGAGAGGATCAGAGATTGTTTTAATTGGTCAGCCCGATGTAAAAGACAAAAAACTAGACAATAAAATTGCCGTTCCAAACATCCTGAGTTTTCTGACTTACGGAAATTGGGATCAGGAAATAAAAGGTTTAGATCAATTTGAAGAAGATCTGCATCCGACCAATATTTCGGGATTGTATTATGCGTATCATATTATGGTAGGACTCGGAACGGTTTTTATTGGTTTAATGCTAATTTCGCTCTTACAATTAATAAGAGGTAAATTATTTCAAACCAAATGGATTCTCTGGTCACTCATGTTCATGATGCCATTTCCTTATATCGCCAATACAACAGGCTGGTACACTGCCGAATTAGGAAGACAACCGTGGCTGGTTTATAATCTTTTGAGGACTTCTGCCGGCGCTTCGCCAACGGTTTCTTCAGGAAACACCTTATTTACTTTATTAGGTTTTATCGGATTGTATCTTTTACTGGGAATGTTATTTTTATTATTGATTGGAAAAATTATCGGTAAAGGACCTCATCACGTTGAACTTTCAACAGAAAAAATATAATTATGGAATTTTTTTGGTACGTAGTTTTAATGGGAATTCTGGCCGTTTATATTGTATTAGACGGTTACGATTTTGGCGCAGGAATAATCCATTTATTTTTTGCTAAAGAAGAAAAAGACAAAAAAGCTATTACAAACTCAATTGGTCCGTTTTGGGATGCCAATGAAGTTTGGATAATTGCGGCGGGAGGCGTTTTGTTTTTTGCTTTCCCGACTTTATATGCATCGTCTTTCAGCGGATTTTATCTGCCTCTAATTATGATTTTATGGCTGTTGATTTTCCGTGCGATTGGTCTAGAAATGCGCGGGCAAATTCATCACCCGATGTGGGAGGCCGTTTGGGATAAAGCTTTTGGAATTGCGAGTTTGCTTTTGGCTTTGTTTTTCGGAATTGCTTTGGGAAATATTGTTCGCGGCGTAAATCTGGGAATGGTAGAAAACGGAGTTTCTACACAGGAAGCGCATTTTTTCTTTCTGCCTTTATGGAATCCGACTTTTAGTCCGAAAGCAGATCAATTGGGGATTATCGATTGGTTTACTTTGTTTTTGGGGATTGTAAGTGTTGTGGCTTTAATGATTCACGGCGCGAATTGGATTGTTTACAAAACCAATTCGGCATTAAACGAAAAGCTTAAAAATTTGGTTTTTAAACTGAATATTGTCTTATTAATTCTGGTTATTATTTCGCTTCAAATCTGGCATTTTATTGAAGCGGAACCGTTTCATAATTTTATAGAAAACCCCATTCTTTGGTTTTTCCCGATTATGACTTTTGTTGGAATTTTAGGTTTATTTAAAGTTCGTTCATTCAAAAAAGACGGACAGGCTTTTATATTCTCCACTCTTTTTCTTGTTGGAGGATTTGCTTCGACAGCGGTTTCTATTTTTCCGAATGTTTTACCATCGACTAATAAAGTGAATCCATCACTGACTATTTATAATACTGCCGCCGGAGAATACGGATTATCTGCGGGAATGAGTTGGTTTTTTGTGGCTTTGGCTTTGGTAATTGTTTATTTTATTATTCAGTACAGAGTTTTTAGTGGGAAAATGGATGAGATTGGGTATGGGGAGCATTGATTTGTTTGTCACGATTGCACTAATTTTCACAAATTGAAATTATTCCTTTCACCTTTGCCGAAGTTTTAAACTTTGTCACAGACTGATAATGATACAGATTAACTTTTAAATTGCCTCCAGCTTTGGCTGGGGGTTTTTGTTTTAATATAGATGAGGCTTAGCCAAAATAGCTAAGTTTAACTAAAGCGTTTTTTAGATATATTTGTTTATCTCCCGCTGAACCTGGAGGCAATTCATACATTTATAAACTGAAATTTTGATGACCCAAATTTGCGTTAGGGATAGAAGCGGTATCCTTTTTGTTTTTTTCTTTAAAAAATAAAAAGATACAAGTGGATAGCCCGGCCGGAGGCAACGCCCTGAGTATTCTCCTTAACGCGGACATTTTAATAGTAATTGATAAAATAAACTTCGTTTAAAGATTTAATTACAACCAATAGTTATATTCTATAATTTTGATTGTAGGAAAATGAATCAGCTAATTCTTAATATTGCTTATCTAAGAATTTTTTATCCTTAGAATTCTTAGAAATGTTTTTTACCAAAAGCTTAAATCATTTTACCTACTTAAATTATTATGTCCTTAACAATTTTTGCCGACAAGGTTAGATTTTGCTACAAATCTAAAAGCGGGCAGTACCAATTTGATCCCAGTCACTTGCCTGGGCTGCTGATAAAAAAAGAAAAAATATTTTTTGGAAACCGGCGATTTAATTTCCGTACATGTTATTCCTTATTTCTATCTGATTTTTTTAAAATGGATACGTTTTTGCTGCGGCGTTTTTGCCCTGATTAGTATATTCTTGTTTTAAAAGGGAGGTTTATAATAAAGCCGGATTTATTGGTTTATTTTTAAAAAATATTTGTCAGATTAATCAATGCCAAATTAAAAGATTGTACATTAGTAGGCATGCGGGACAAATACTTCTTAAAGCTTTCTTTTAATATAAATGCGAGACAACTATTAAAAATAAGAGATGTTAGGATTTGACATTTCTTTATTATGAATTCGTTTTCATAATCGAAGCTTTGTACAAATTATAGTATAACCCAAACAAAAAAATTAACCAATTGCTAATTCGTAGTTTCACCATATGAATTAGCTTTAAATTCCCAAAAATAAGTATAGTTATGCCGTTTTTACGGCTGGCTGTTTTAACTATACATGACCCCAAATCAGAAATCAAAATTATGGCCGCAACAATTAAAAACAAAATTAGAAACATTAGAGAGTTAAAAAATTATACTCAGGAATATATGGCAGAAAGGTTAGGTGTAACGCAGGCAGGTTACAGTAAAATTGAAAAAGGAAAAACGTCTCTGAGTTATGAGAAACTGGTTGAAATTGGACGTATTCTGGACGTCAGGGTTGAAGATATTATTAGTTTTGATTATGACAGGTATTTTAATAATTTCAATAAAATAACCGGAAATAATAACGGCAGCATTTTGATAAATGCCGATAATACTTCTGTTTTAAGAGAATTGTATGAGGATAAAATTCGCTTATTAGAAAAACTGTTAAACAGGACAGAAAGTGAGCTTGAGCGTTATAAAGGCAGGTTTGGAGAAATTTAAAGGCTGTTTTAGTTTGATCTTTGTCAAAGTTTTAAATTTTGACAAAGATCACGCTACAAGTAAAAACTCAATTAAAATAAGTGCACTACAGCACTTATGTTTTAAAGCAAAATTTCTTTTGCGATAATATAGAATCCCATTATCAATACAAACCAGCCGAAAACGGGTTTTAATTTTGCTCCGTCTATTTTCTTCGAAAGACGGCTGCCAATAAACATTCCGATTAATGCCATGGCAGAAATACTCAGCAGAAAAGTATACTGAATTGGTGTGCCGATGTATAAATCGCCTGCAAAACCTATTGTTGAATTAATAGTGATAATTAATAATGAAGTCCCGACTGCTTGTTTCATGGGCAGATTGGCAAAGAAAAGTAAGGCCGGAATGATAAGAAACCCGCCGCCGGCACCCAAAAACCCTGTTACGATTCCGACCAAAAAACCGATGAAGCACAATTGCAGATAATTGGTTTTTGTTGGTTTCTGTTCGTCCGGTCTTTTTTTGATCATAGAGATGGCTGCTGTAATCATTAAAACGGAAAAGATGATCATAATGAGAAAATCTTTTGAGACAGAATACGAAGCAACCGAAAAAAGGGTTTGTGCAATCTGCGGAAATATTACTTCGCGAATTATTAAAATTGAAATAATAGATGGAATGGCAAAATACAAAGCCGATTTTAATTTCAGATTTCCCATTCTATAATGACTATAACTTCCAAACATGGCTGTTAATCCGACAATAAATAAAGAATATGAAGTGGCCTGATCGGGATTGACTTTAAACAAATACACCAAAATCGGAATCGTCAGAATAGAACCGCCGCCGCCAATTAACCCAAGAGAAATTCCGATAATGATTGAAGCAAAATATCCTGCGTATTCCATTGCAATTGTTTTTATGCAAAGATGATTTGTTCTGCAGAAACCTACAGTAACATTTATCACAGAAGGGTATTTGTTTTTTTTTTGCTCTAATCCAATAATTGTTTTTTTATTTTTCGAAAATCAATGTGTGAATTGCGACTATTTTTTCAATAATTCAATCTGGTTTCTGTTCAGTTTAACCAGACCGCGCTGTTCCATTTTTTTGAGTAAACGCGAAATAACTTCGCGAGAGGTGTTGAGTTCTGTCGCGATTTCCTGATGTGAGAGGTTAACTTCATAGCAGCCACAGGCATCAGAATGTCTCTTTAGATAAAATTCCAGACGCTCGTCCATAGAACGGAAGGCGATATTGTCTACAATTTCCAGCACTTCTTCAAAACGGCTTCTATAGGTTTCAATAACAAATTCGTACCAGCTTCTGTGTTCCATCATCCATTTTTCCATCATTTGCAGCGGAATCATCATCACGGTAACATCCTCGACCACTTTAGCCATAATCTGACTTTTTTCGCTTTTTGCAGTACAGATCATAGAAATAGCACAGGCCTGACCCGGTTGTAAGTAATACATTAAAAATTCGCCGCCGTCTTCTCCTTCACGATATATTTTTATTTTGCCTTTTGTAATTAAAACTGTATTTTTAATATACTGTCCGGTACGCATTAAAATAGTTCCGGCGTTAAAATCCTGCAAGGTGCCGTTTTCTTCAATTGTTGAAATAAGCTCGTTTGAGAAATGAGGAAAGATGGTTTTTAATGAATGTTGCATGAGTTATGTTTTATCTGAAATGAGCTAATTTTTACAAATTAATTGGTTTAAATTGCTGCAATTTTCAGCAGAAAATTTTATTAGAATCTAATTAAAAATCGTAATTGATTGCAAAGATAAAGGTTTGAATTAAGATTAATTGTCAAAAAAACAGAATTAAGAACTGTTTAATGCAAATGAAAAAATCCTATTTTCTATCGATTTTGTAGGCTGTATTTTTAAAAATAGTAACTAAATTTGTAATTCACTGATTATAATAGTTTCTCTAAAACGTTTTCTGAGAATAATAATCGAAATCGCATTGGGTACGTTTTTTATATGGAGAAACGTCGTAATTTTACAAAAACACATTTTATTATGAATTTATCACAAGAAGATTGGGTTGCTCAGTTAGAAGCTGACGAAAATGCCGTTATACTTGACGTAAGAACGCAGGACGAATTTAACGATGGCTATATTGAAAATGCTGTAAATATTGATATCAATAAAGGACAGGGATTTATTTACGAAATTGAAGAATTAGATAAAAATAAAAATTACTATGTATACTGTCGTTCGGGAGCCAGAAGCGCAAAAGCGTGTCAGGTAATGAACGAACTGGGTATCGAAAATGCCTACAATCTGCTTGGAGGAATCCTGGATTGGGAAGGCGAAACAGTACAACCATAAAAAAAGAAGAGGCATAAAAAGGCCTCTTTTTTCTTTTGAAAAATAAAATTACCAGACCTTTAAACAAACCAAATTATGAGTTTTATACCAGAAGAATATCAGATTAAAACGCTTATCAATCAGGATACGTATCTTGTAAACGGAGAATTGAAACAATGGACAGGGCAGACCACACCTGTATTTTCTACTATTTCTTCAACAGAAAAATATACGCCAACTTTATTAGGATCTATTCCGTTTATGGCAGAAAAAGAAGCGGCAGAAGTTGTTGAAGCTGCTACAGCTGCCTATGATATGGGGCAGGGTTTATGGCCCACTATGAAAGTGGCAGACCGTATTAAATGTATGGAGAATTTTGTAAGCCAGATGAAAGAAACCCGCGAGGAAGTAGTCAAACTTTTGATGTGGGAAATTGGAAAAAACCTTGGCGATTCGCAAAAAGAATTTGACAGAACAGTAGAATATATTTACGATACGATCGCAAGTTATAAGGAACTAAACGGACGCAGCTCGCATTTTGAAAAAGTACAGGGCGTTAACGCCATGATTCGCCGCGGACCTCTTGGCGTTGTTTTATGTCTTGGACCGTACAATTATCCTTTAAATGAAACTTTTTCATTGCTAATTCCGGCGTTAATTATGGGTAATACCGTAATTTTTAAACCGGCAAAACACGGTGTTTTATGTATTTCTCCATTACTGGAAGCCTTCAGAAGCAGTTTTCCAAAAGGAGTGATTAATATCGTCTACGGCAGAGGACGTGAAGTGGCTTCGCCAATCATGAAATCTGGAAAAATAGATGTTCTGGCTTTAATCGGGAACAGTAAATCGGCAATTGCGCTTCAGGATCAGCATCCTAATAAAAACAGATTGCGTTTAATTTTAGGTTTAGAAGCTAAAAACCCGGCTATTATTCTTCCGGATGCCGATCTGGATTTGGCTATTCAGGAATGTATTACAGGAAGTTTATCGTTCAACGGTCAGCGTTGTACAGCATTAAAAGTGCTTTATGTACATGAATCTATCAGAGAAGAATTCAACAGACGTTTTTCTGAAAAAGTAGATGCGTTACAATTTGGAAATCCTTGGGAAAAGGGAGCTTCTTTGACACCACTTCCGGAAACGGAAAAACCAGAATATATTCAGGGATTAATCGATGATGCTATTTCAAAAGGTGCCAAAATCTTAAACGAAAAAGGAGGAAAACATACAGAAAATTATATTTTCCCAGCTGTTTTATATCCTGTAAATCAAGAGATGCGCGTGTACCATGAAGAGCAATTTGGACCGGTAGTTCCCGTAATTTCTTTTCAGGATATTAAAGAACCACTGCACGATATGGCAGAATCTAATTACGGGCAACAAGTAAGTTTGTTTGGTAAAGATATTAAAACACTGGCACCGCTTATCGATTCTCTGGTAAACTTAGTTTGCAGGGTAAACCTCAACAGTTCGTGCCAGAGAGGTCCGGATGCTTTCCCTTTTACAGGAAGAAAAGATTCGGCTGTGGGCACTTTAAGTATTCCGGATGCTTTGCGTTCATTCTCAATCCGTACGTTTGTAGCTTCAAAAGATATCGATTATAATAATGAAATTCTGCAGGAATTGCTGGACAGCAAAGAATCAAATTTTATTAACACCGATTATATTTTGTAGTAATCAGGTTATATTAAATTGTAGAATCCGCCCATTGCTATAGTAATGGGCGTTTTTTTTGTAATCCTTTTATTCAATTTTTTATTTACCACTTACAATTCACAATTGACAATTCGCCATTTGTAATTAATAATTAACTTTGTAACATTACACAGAAAACTGCCACTAATAGTTATCTAAAATAAATTTAAAGACCTAAGAATAATTTATAATGAAGAAAATCCTGCATTTTGCGCTTATCGCATTTGTTCTTTTTACTCAAAGTAATTTTGCACAAGAACTTTATATGCCCCGAAATATAAAAGAGGCGTATGCTAACGGAACCCGGTCTAAAGATGGAAAACCGGGAAAAAAGTACTGGCAAAACCACGGCAGATATAATATGGAAATTTCGGTTGATCCTAAGACAAAGATGGTCAGCGGAACCGAAACTATACTTTACGAAAACAACAGCAACGATACGCTAAGAAACATAGCGATTCGTTTTGTCAATAATCTTCATAAACCTTCTTCGCCTCGTGGAAGTAGTGTAAGCGATGATTTTTTAAGCAACGGATTAACAATTACATCTTTAAAAATAGAAAATGAAGTTTATAAGGAAGATGCAAGAAGTTGGGGAACAGTAGGTCGTGTGAAGTATACAAAAGGAATAGCGCCACATACTAAAGTCACCATTAAAATAGACTGGAATTATCCATTATCTAAAGAAAGCGGCAGAGAAGGACAAATTGACGAAACCACTTTCTTTGTGGCTTATAGTTATCCGCGCATTTCTGTTTTTGATGATTATAATGGCTGGGATATTTTACCACATACAGATCGCCAGGAATTTTACAATGATTTTAATGATTATGTCTTTTCTGTAAAAGCACCAAAAAATTATGTGGTATACGCAACCGGAGATTTATTAAATCCGGATGAGGTACTACAACCTGAATTTGCAGCACGATTAAAAAAATCATATACAACAGATGAAATTCTGCACATTGCGAATGAGCAGGAAATGAAAAGCGGAATCGTAACCAAACAGTACGACTGGAATGTCTGGAAGTTTGAAGCTAAAAACATTTCAGATGTATGTTTTGGATTAAGTGATCATTATTTATGGGATGCAAGCAGCGTAATTGTAGATAAAAAAACAAATCGCAGAGCAAGTGTTCAGGCGGCTTATGATGTTAAAGGAACCGATTTTGTAAATTCAGTAAAAAACAATCAATATGCTTTGGACTGGTTTTCGAATAACTGGCCGGGAGTTCCGTATCCGTTTTCAAAAATGACTGCTTTTCAGGGTTTTGCCGACATGGAATATCCTATGATGTGTAACGATTCTCAAATGGGCGATGCAAAATTTGCTCAGTTGGTGCAGGATCACGAAGTGGCTCATACTTATTTTCCTTTCTATATGGGAATCAATGAAACGCGTTACGCTTTTATGGATGAAGGCTGGGCAACTACTTTTGAATATTTAATCGGAATTGCAGAACATGGTAAAGAGGCGGCAGATCAATTTTATAAGGAATTTAGAGTTCAGAATTATATAAATGACCGCTCGGCAGAAGAAGATCAGCCTATTATTTCCATGTCGACACAAGTTTCGGGAGCAGGTTACGGTAATAATTCATATGGAAAAGCTTCTCTTTCTTATCTGGCTTTAAAAGATATGCTGGGAGACGATTTGTTTAAAAAAGCGCTTCACATGTACATGGAAACATGGAATGGTAAACATCCGATTCCGTGGGATTATTTTAATTCGTTCAATGCAACAACCGGCAAAAATTTGAATTGGTTTTTCCACAATTGGTTTTTTACCAACAATTATTTAGATATCGCAATTAAAAATATCTCATCAGACAAGAAAACGATCACTGTAGAAAATATTGGAGGTTTTGCTATTCCGTTTGATGTAATCATTACGTATGCCGATAAATCTAAAGTAACGCTGCATCAGACACCTGCTATTTGGGAGAAAAACCAAAAGTCGGCAAAAGTTGTTTTAAAGACTACAAAAAAAATTCAACAAATTCAGCTTGACGGCGGAATTTTTATGGATGCCACTCCTTCAAATAATATTATTAATGTTAAATAGATGAATAAATTTAAATAAAATCTGCAAAAGAGTCAATATTATGGATATATGTTGGCTCTTTTTTATTAATTAGTAAAAAATAAAAAAGAAGTACGGATTCCCGTAAATTTTTCTGCAAAAAATCATTTACGTTTGCAAAATAATACTAAACCTACTAATTTGATGAAAAACTACTTAATTATTGTCTTTTTTTTGGTATCTCTTCAATTTTTTGCACAGAATGATCAAAAAACAGCATTCCAGAAAAATAAATATGACCTGGCAGTTTCCTATTACAAAAAAGATGATTTTGTAAAAGCTATTGATCTTTTTTCTTTAGCGGCGAAAGTTAAACCTGGTAGCGAAATAGCACATCAGGCAATTCAAAAAGTAGATACACTGCGCGAGGTGCTGAGAAAGAAAATCTTAGATGTAGCTGTTGGAACATGGAAAAAATCGGGGAATAAACCTGTCTGGTCCAGTTCTCAGATAAATAACAATTCTAATATTGACGAATTAATTGAAATAAAAAAAGACGAGATTTTGTTTTATCAACTGGAAAAAAGTACCCAGACAAAAAAGCTGATCAGAACAGAGAGTTTAATTTATAACGATGCGAATAACACAGTGTCGCTATTCTCAGAAATTATACTTTCAGACGGAAGTATATGGAATTGCAGTATTAATGAAAAAGCTACTATTCTCCATGTTATTAATGTTGCGAAAAAAACAGAGGCAGGAATAGAAAAAATTGAAAGTGATAATGAAGAAAGTTATTACGTAAAAATATAGAAAAAAGGGAATCATTTGATTCCCTTTTTTTTGGCAATAATCTGAATTAGGATTGGTGATATAAATTAGATATTATTTAAAAATCACTTATTTTTGAAATTAAAAAAGAAGAATGGTAATTAAAGCAATTGATGCATCAGAAACCTGGCAGATTCGCCATGAGGTAATGTGGCCCGACCAGCCTTATGAATTTGTTCAGCTTGAAGAAGACAATGCCGGCTTGCATTATGGCGTTTTTAATGAAGATCAGGTAGTGTCTGTTGTTTCGTGTTTTATTGTAAAGGATGAAATGCAGTTTCGCAAATTAGCTACTTTGCCTGCTTATCAGGGAAAAGGTCTGGCATCTGCCTTATTGCATTTTATTTTTAATGTTGCCAGAGAAAAAGAATTGAAAAAAATCTGGTGCAACGCCAGAAAAGAGAAAAAATATTTTTACGAAAAATTTGGTATGCGTGATACAGGTGCAGTTTTTACCAAAGCCGGACAAGAATTTATCATTATGGAAGTTTTACTTTAATCTTTTGGTCTTTAATTGTTTATCGTTTATTTTCTGTATAAAGACGCTCAACGTGCCGCGATTACAATGAAAACGTTTTCGTTTAAGATCCAATGTTAAGACTTTCTTATTTTATTTTTTTTATTCCGATCTTTTATTACTTTCGCACCCAAATGAGAAAGTTAATAGTATTTTTAGTATTCATGAATATGCTTCTGCTTGGCGGAGGTCAGTATTTGAATGCCAATACTTTTGGCTTACCTCAACACCACAATCTGGAAAAGAAACATCGTGTTAAATTTACCAGTCATGATCGCGGATCTTCAACAATAGAAGATGCCGCAGATATTGATTTAGAAGAGGATCTTCTGGGAAGTGATGATGTGGATGGAGACAGCAATAAACTTTTTGCAGCTGGTTACAGTTTTGTTAACGACTTATATCTGGCACTTTCAGATCAGTCTGCTGCAAATGATTCCAATCGTTTTAAAATTTCTACGCCTTCTTTAGGGCATTCAAATCCTTTATACATTACTCAACGCGTATTAAGAATTTGATTTTCAAGTATACATCGGTTGCCTAAGTTGCGATCCTGCATATCTTGTTGATGTATATTTTTTTCTTACTTCTACTTATATGAAAATTTAAGGTCAGACCAAAGGCTTACAGATGTCTAATTCCATCTTTACGGAATCTTTGTATTCCAGGCATTCAATCGCTTAATTTCCATTTTTAAAATCATGAAAAGAATTATCTTATTCACAGGCTTTATGGCCTTGGTGTGCTTAACCAGTTGTACAGCAAAAAAAGAAGAAAAAGAAGAAGCGGAAAAGTTCACTGTAACTAATCCTGTAAAAATCGACACTTCATTTACAAAAGAGTATGTTTCTCAGATTAAATCTGTCAGAAACATCGAAATCCGCGCCCAGGAAAAAGGGTTTCTGCAAAATATTTATGTTGATGAAGGTCAGTTTGTGAAAAAAGGACAGCTGTTGTTTAAAATTATGCCTAACATGTATCAGGCAGAATTACTTAAAGCTCAGGCTGAGCAAAAATCAGTTGAAATTGAGTTACAAAACGCTAAATTATTAGCAGATAAAAATATCGTTTCTAAAAACGAATTAAGTGTCGCTCAGGCAAAATTACAATCTGCAAAAGCACAGGTTGCACTGGCGAAACTTCACTTATCTTTTACTGAAATCAGAGCTCCGTTTGACGGAACAATTGACAGAATTCCTTTAAAACTGGGAAGTCTTATTGATGAAGGTGAATTATTGACAAGTCTTTCAGATAACAGTCAGATGTTTGCTTATTTCAACGTTTCTGAACCAGAATATCTTCAATATGAGACCAATGTGAAAGACCGTGCAGACAATAAAGTAAATTTAGTTCTGGCTAATGGAGATACATTTAAGGATAAAGGAAATGTTGAAGTTATAGAAAGTGAATTCAACAATGAAACCGGAAATATCGCTTTCAGGGCGAGATTTCCAAATTCAGCAAAATTGCTTAGAAATGGCGAAACAGGACAAGTTCAAATGATGGTTCCTTTGAAAAACGCTATTGTAATACCACAAAAAGCGACTTACGAAATTCAGGATAAAAAGTATGTTTTTCTTGTTGATAAAAACAATAAAATTTCATCTAAAGAAATTACCATAACAGGCGAAATACCTGATTTATATGTAATTAAAAGTGGTTTGTCTGAAAATGATAAAATCCTGCTTGACGGGGTTCAGAAAGTAAAAGAAAATGACAAAATCAATTTTGCTTACATCGCACCACAAAAGGTAATCAACAATTTACGATTAAAAGCGGAATAATACAAAGTGTTCAGTAAACAGTTTTTAGTATTCAGATTAATCATTAAAAAATATACAAATGTTTAATAAATTTATACAAAGACCTGTATTGTCGATAGTAATATCGTTGATAATTGTCTTTTTAGGAGTATTGTCGGTATTAAATTTACCCATTACACAATTCCCTTCCATTTCTCCTCCGATGGTAAACGTTACGGCAGATTACCCTGGATCTAATGGGGAATTGATGATCAAATCGGTTGTAATTCCGTTAGAAAGAGCCTTAAACGGTGTTCCCGGAATGAAATATATGACTTCTGATGCCGGAAATGATGGTGAAGCCAGTATTCAGGTTGTGTTCAACTTAGGTACAGATCCAAATCAGGCAGCGATTAATGTTCAGAATCGTGTGGCTTCGGTAACGAATAAACTTCCTCCATTGGTAGTTAGAGAAGGTGTGAAGATCACGCGTGAGGTTCCGAGTATGTTAATGTATGTGAATCTTTACAGTACAGACAAAAACACCGACATGAAATTTCTGTACAACTATGCAGATATCAATGTTTTATCTGAATTAAAAAGGGTAAATGGTGTTGGTTCGGGAGATATTTTAGGAACCCGTGAATATGCAATGCGTATCTGGCTGAAGCCTGATCGTATGCTGGCATACAAAATCTCCGCTGATGAAGTAATGGAAGCATTATCGAGTCAGAGTCTGGAAGCTTCGCCTGGTAAAACCGGAGAAAGTTCCGGTAAGCGTTCTCAGGCATTTGAGTACGTATTAAAATATTCAGGACGTTTTACCACCAAAGAACAATATGAGAATATCGTAGTTAGATCTACTTCAGACGGAGAACTTTTACGTCTGAAAGATATTGCAAAAGTAGAATTTGGAAGTTCGATGTATGATATTTATTCGAACCTTAACGGAAGACCTTCTGCTGCAATTGTATTAAAACAGTCTTTTGGAAGTAATGCCAATCAGGTAATCGAAGATGTAAAAGCAAAACTGGAGAAAATCAAACAAAAATTTCCAAAAGGAATGGATTACGAAATCTCTTATGATGTTTCTAAGTTTCTTGATGCTTCCATAGAAAAAGTAATTCACACACTGGTAGAAGCTTTTATTCTGGTAGGTTTAGTGGTTTTCCTTTTCCTGGGAGACTGGCGCTCAACAGTAATTCCGGCAATTGCGGTACCTGTTTCGTTGGTAGGGACTTTTGTTTTTATGACATTTTTCGATATTTCCCTGAACTTAATTACCTTATTCGCTTTAGTTCTGGCGATTGGAGTCGTCGTCGATGATGCGATTGTAGTTATTGAAGCTGTCCATGCCAAAATGGAAGAAGAACATCTTTCACCATTTAAAGCAACTAAAAAAGCGATGCATGAAATTGCGGGGGCAATTATTGCAATTACGTTCTTAATGGCTGCGGTATTTATTCCGGTTGCGTTTATGTCGGGTCCTGTTGGAGTTTTCTACAGACAGTTCTCCATTACAATGGCAACAGCTATTATTCTTTCGGGTATTGTAGCATTAACGCTGACACCTGCACTTTGTGCGATGATGTTAAAAAACAATCACGGTAAACCGAAAAAGAAAACTCCGGTAAACATGTTTATCGACGGTTTCAACAATAAATTTAATCTTGCACAGGGAAAATACCAGAATGTATTAGGTAAAATCGTAGACAGAAGAGCCGTTACGATTATCGTACTTCTTGGATTTTGTGCCGGAACATGGTTGATAAGTGCTACGGTTCCTTCCGGATTTATTCCGAATGAGGATCAGGGAATGTTTTATGCCATTATTCAGACGCCTCCGGGATCTTCATTAGAAAGAACAAATTATATTGCATTAAAACTGCAAAAAATATCGGAAACAGTAGAAGGCGTAAAATCAGTTTCTGCATTGGCAGGTTACGAAATTTTGACAGAAGGTACAGGATCAAATGCCGGAACGTGTTTGATTAACCTGGAAGACTGGAACGACCGTAAACAATCTGTGCAGGAAATTATGACGGAACTGGAAGAAAAATCAAAAGATATTCCGGGTGCCAATATTGAATTTTTCCAGCCACCGGCAGTTCCGGGATATGGAGCAGCAGGAGGATTTGAACTTCGTTTACTGGATAAAACAGGATCCAGCGATTTTAAAAAACTGGAAGCGGTTAACAAAGAATTTGTTGAAGAATTAAATAAACAACCGGAACTTTCTAACGTATTTAGCTTCTTTAGTGCGAGTTTCCCGCAATATATGATGAAAGTAGATAATGATCTGGCACAACAAAAAGGGGTTTCAATTGAAAATGCCATGAATACGTTGTCAACTCTTGTGGGAAGTAACTACGAAATCAGTTTTATTAAATACGGAATTAATTATAAAGTGATCGTACAGGCAGCACCGGAATATCGTGCACAGCCGGATGATATTCTGAAATTGTATGTAAAAAACAATCGTGATGAAATGGTTCCTTTTTCTGCTTTTATGAAGTTGGAAAAAGTATACGGACTTTCTGAAATTACCCGACACAACATGTACACTTCTACAGAAATTAGTGGTGGCCCGGCTCCGGGTTATAGTTCCGGTACAGCGATTAAAGTTATTCAGGAAGTAGCAGAAAAAAAATTACCAAGAGGCTATGACATTGACTGGGCGGGTATTTCTGCCGATGAGGTTGCTCAGGGTAATCAGGCAATCTGGGTATTTTTAATCTGTTTAGGATTCGTTTATTTGGTTTTAGCAGCACAATACGAAAGTTTTATTTTACCATTATCTGTAATTTTTTCTTTACCTGCGGGTATTTTTGGAGCGTTCCTTTTATTGAAGGTTGCAGGTTTAGAAAACAACATTTATGCGCAGGTAGCCATGGTTATGCTTATTGGATTATTGGGTAAAAATGCCGTATTGATTGTGGAGTTTGCTATCCAGCGACATGCTGCGGGATTATCTGTTTTACAAGCTGCTATGGAAGGGGCGAAGGCAAGGTTCCGTCCGATTCTGATGACTTCATTTGCTTTTATTGCCGGTTTATTACCACTTGCATTTGCTTCTGGTCCGGGAAAAATTGGAAACAGAACTATTGGTACTGCAGCTGCAGGAGGTATGCTTATCGGGACAATCTGTGGTGTATTTGTAATTCCGGGATTGTATTTCATATTTGCCAAAATTGCTGAAAAACACAAACTGGTAAAACATGAAGAAGAGAATCCATTAACTGAAGAAATTGACAACAATCATGTATAAAATCAAATTATATCAATACAGTATTGCATTGGGTTTATGTCTTGCCGTGGCAGGATGTAAAGCCCCTGCAGCTGAAACCGCAACTGCAAGCGCTCCTGTTCCGGAAGCGTTTGGAGCTGTAAAATCTCAGGACACAACCAATATGTCTGCTCTAAAATGGAAAGATTTTTTTAAAGATCAAAATCTTACAGACCTGATCGATGTCGCTTTAAAAAATAATCAGGAACTGAATATGACTTTGCAGGAAATCGAAATTGCAAAGAATGATATTCGTGTTCGCAAAGGATTGTTGCTTCCAACAGCGGGTATTCGTGCCGGTGCCGGTGTAGAAAAAGTCGGACGCTATACCAGTCAGGGAGAGGGAGACGCTACGACAGAAATTAAACCTGGTATTGAAACCCCGGATCCGCTTGGCGATTTTACTATCTCCGCTTACGCGAATTGGGAAGTAGACATCTGGAAAAAACTTCGTAACTCAAAAAAAGCTGCTCTAAACAGATATTTAGCAACGGTAGAAGGTAAAAACTTCGTGATAACTAATCTGATTGCAGAAATAGCCGATTCCTATTACGAATTACTGGCCTTAGATACACAGTTGGATATTGTAAAACAAACGATTACTTTGCAAAGTAATGCTTTAGAAATTGTAAAAATTCAAAAGCAGGCAGCTAGAGCAACAGAATTAGGAGTTCAGAAATTTCAGGCTGAAGTCCTGACCTCTAAAAGTTTAGAATTTGATATTCTTCAGAAAATAAAAGAAAACGAGAATAAAATCAATTTCTTGTTAGGACGTTATCCGCAGGAGATCAAAAGAACGCATTCTAATTTTACAGATTTATTGCCGGCAGCAGTAAGTTCCGGAATTCCGTCTCAGTTGTTAACAAATCGTCCGGATGTTAAACAAGCCGAGCTGGAATTGGTTGCTGCAAAACTGGATGTAAAAGTTGCACGTGCAGAATTTTATCCTTCATTGGATATTTCTGCCGCAATCGGTGTTCAGGCTTTTAAACCATCCTATTTATTTACAATGCCGGAATCACTTTTATATTCTCTGGCTGGAGATCTGGTTGCGCCTTTAATTAACAGAAGTGCGATTAAAGCAGAATTTTCAAGTGCCAACGCCAGACAGCTTCAGGCATTATACAATTACGATAAAACGATTCTGAATGCTTATCTGGAAGTTTCTACTCAGCTTTCTAAAATCGATAATCTTCAAAAGAGTTACGATTTAAAATCGCAGCAGGTAGAAGCTTTAAATACATCCATTAATGTTTCAAACGATTTGTTTAAATCGGCACGTGTTGATTATTTTGAAGTTTTAATGACACAGCGCGACGCCTTAGAAGCAAAATTGGAATTGGTTGATACTAAAAAAGAACAATTAAATGCTGCCGTTCATGTCTATAGAGATCTGGGTGGCGGATGGAAATAATTTTGCCTGTTAATTTGTAGTGAAAAGCCTTTTGGGAGTAAAATCCCGGAAGGCTTTTTTTCTTTTATAAATAAGTCTTAAAATGCTGCGGCTATTTTTTTTACTTTACTTAAAGTTTGTTTTGGCATTGCTATTCTGGCCCGAAATCCTTTATCGGGTTGTGTGTCAAATTCAATAGTACCTTTAACGGCAAAAATACGGCTTTCCATATTAGTGAGACCATTTTTTGAGATCTTATCATTTTCGCACCCTACGCCGTTATCCATATAATTGATAAAGATTGATTTTTGGTCGCTTTCAAATTTAAGGACAACCAGATTTGCATGACTGTGCTTCTTCATATTGACCATCAATTCCTGTAAAATTCTGCTGATGGTAATCTTTTTTACATCATCAATATTTTCCCAGTCAATGCTTTCTAAATTCGTAACCATCACATTTCTGGCGTTAGTCTGATAATTCGAAAGCATATCTTTTATACTTTTTGTAAAATGCGCACCGGTATCAATTCGGTTATTTTCTTTTGAAATCCCTCTGACCCGGCCATAAATATCATCTAATTTTTGAAGAAGATCTTCCTTTGTTCTTTCTGTCGATAAGGGCTGAGATTCTGTAAAAGCAATTACCTGAAAAACATCGTTGGCCAGTTCATCGTGAATTTTTTTAGCAATTCTGGTCTCTGTGTTGTACGAAGTTTTGAATTCAATAGCCTTGTTTTTATTTCTGAAATAGCGGATTAAAATTAGTATTAGAATCAGTAAAAAGACAAATACAATGGCAAATACAATTTTGAGGTATTTATCTCTCTGTAGCGATAATTGATTTTCTGCCTTCTCCAGACGAAGCTTTTCGTTTTCATCTTTTTCCTTTTGCGAATCGTATTTAATTTTGGCAAACTTATTTTTAAAGTTATTTCGAACTTTTATAATACTATCGTTTAAAGAAAAATAATGCTGTATATATTTATTGGTTTTCGGAGAATTATCATTTGAAATTAGAATTTGAAGTGCCTCTAATCTTTCGTCAACGCTATTTAGTTTTGTTGAAATATCGTAAGCTGCCAGTGCATGTTCATCTGATTTTTTAAGGTCTTTTTTGGAATAATAATCGGCAAGATGAAGATAACTTTCGATGCTTCCATAATTATCATTAATATCTTTTCTTATCACAAGGCTTTCATTCATTAAATTAAGTCCTTTTTCATCTAACCTTTTTTTAAAATAGGCATAACCCAAATTATCTAAATATTTAGATTTGCTTGTTACTTCCGGCTTTTCTTTTTGGTTTGAAATAAACTTTAAAATAAATTCTAAAATAAATATGGCCTCATCGTATTTTTTTTGATGAATATAAAGAGCGGCAATATTACTTAAAGGGCTTAATTTGTCAATAGGATCTTTATAACTTTGTATTGATTTTTTATAATAAAGAATAGCATCATTATAAAGAGAAAGTTCTTTGTCAGCAACGCCTAAATAATTATTTATGACAGGTATGTTATTAAATTTATCTGGCGCGTAAGGTAATGCTTCGGTGATGGTTTCTTTGCTACCGTAATAATCTCCATTTATTTGCTGGATAGCAGCCATTCGAATAAGGACGTAGGTAATATTGGCACTGTCTTTTAAAGATTCAAAAAGTGTTTTCGATTTATTAAATTGATAAAAAGCAATATTTAATTTTTTTTTCTCACAATTTATATCTGCTGTATCTCGTAAAGCTAAAGCTTCTTTTTTTATAGGCTCTGTATTATCATTAATTATCTTCTTTTCCGTACAGGAAAAAAAAAGAAAAAGAAAAATAAGAAAATAAAAAAACGGGGACCGTAACATATAAATTTACTTTCCCCGAAAATAGTAATTAATTAGATACTAAAAATAATATAATTTTATTATTATGGTTTTGTCGGTGGTACCCCCCATTTGTCACCAGGACCATCAGGATTAGGAGCATCTGCTTGCAAGTTATTAGTGTTTTTTTCTAATTTGCTTTTAACTTGTGTTTCTTGTTCATCAGTAGTACAAGAGAATAAAGTTAGCACTAATGCTAAAGTAATAAAAAGGTAATAATTTTTCATCGGTTTTGATTTACTTAATATTTTATAAATATATTTTTTTTCTTAACAGGAAAATAAATAAGAATAAAAAAAAGGGGATTGTAATATGAAAATTACATTCCCCAAAAATAATAAATTATTTTATGGCTTTATTGGTGGTTTTGTATCGTCACCAGGACCTTCGGAATCCGGAGCATCAGCCTGAGCCTTCTTAATATTTTTTTCAACTTTTTTTGTTGGTTGCGTCTCGTATTCGTCAGGAGTACAAGAAAATATAGTGAACAAGAACGCAAATGCGATAAATAGTATAAGTTTTTTCATTTTGATTTAATTTAGAAATTAGACATGGGTATGGCCGTCCGGATTATGTCCGGAGCTATTGAAGGCAATACCAAATTGCTTTTGGGAAGTAAAGCGTGAAGAAATAGTAAGACGTTGTTTATACTTCCCGAACAAACTCGGTCTTACGATTTTCAACACTAATGTTTAAATTAGTTTGTTTGTTTTTGTTTTAATCTGCAGATAAAACGAACTAATTTCTTTGGCAAAGTAAAGGCGCTTTTAAGTGGCTGTAGATAAGAATTCCCAGAATTCCCGCATTTTCCTGAGATTCCCGGAAATTCCCAAAAAACAAATTACATTGCTTATAATTTTAAGCTTATTACAACTTTATTGTAAGCCAAAATCAAATTGAATCTTTACTATTATAGATGCAAGATGAGCCTAAAAAGTTGGTTGTAAATTCAAGAAAAGACGATAAATGTAAAATTGAAGGAAATGGTAAATTGAAATCAATCATAAAACAAATGCGATCACGCGAAAACAGGAAATAAATCATATAAGTAAGGTTTAGTTTTTGGGAAATAAACATGAGGAGTCGAAAGAAAATCCCAAAAAGGGAAATCTTTGAAGTTTAAAGGATTTATTTTTGAAAGAATCAGAAAATAAAACCGCAATACAGCATTATGATGCTAATTGGAGCGTTTGCGGGGAATTATTCTGCCAATGTACGTTTTGTACAGAAAGAAAAGAGAGAGGATTAACTTCTAAAAGAAATTCGGAGGCATTTTGAAAAATAAAATGCAGGAAGAAGTAAAAAGGATAATTTTTTGAAGAACATTTCAGGCTTTTAAAAAGTTTGTTTTTTGGCATATATTAAGTGTTATTTAGTACTTAAAGATAAGAAAAATAAATGTATAAACCTAATGATTATCAGTAAAATAATGAAAAAATTAGTCTTTTTTTAAATTTTTTTTTCATGGAATTTCCTCGCTCGAAATAGCGGTTAAGAACTATTAAATTTACTTTTTTAACACAGCAGTTTTGTATAAAAATATTTATATTTATAAAATTAAAGAAACTTAAACTTCCTGAAATTATTCTTTTAAAACATTCTCTATGAAAAAGCTCCTGCTACTTTTAATTGTTCTCTGCATTTTTGGTTGTAAAAAGTATGTTGTTTCGTTTGAACAGCCAACAGATATGAAACTTGATAATTTAAAACTGGAAGTATTTCTGGACAAGAAGAAAATTCAGGACATCAATTTGAAAGCGACAAATGAACTCCCAAAATACGAGGTGGCCGATCTTTCAATTTCAGATGAAGGAAAGCATATCCTTCAGATTAAAGCAAAAGACACCACTTTTAGCTATGAAATAAAATATCCGGAAGAAAAATATATCCTGATAACGGCACACTTAAAAAAGAATGGAAAAGTGCATGTCGGAATCTTAAAACAAAATTATAAATTCAGGCATATTTAAGAGAAGATCTCTCAAAAAATAAAAGCCTTTCATAACTATATTATGAAAGGCTTTTATTTTTTTTAGAAAAAAAATCTAAGACAGGAAATCCTTAAACCACAATCCCGAATTTTTTATTGTTCGTTTCTGGGTTTCAAAGTCGACGTGAATCAATCCGAAGCGGGCATTATAACCTTCTGCCCATTCAAAGTTATCTGTCAGGCTCCACACAAAATAGCCCTCCACATTAAATCCGTCGTTTTTGGCTTTTAAAATCTGTTCGAGATGATCCTGAATATAATGTGTTCGTTTAATATCGTGCACTTTTCCGTTGGTTACTGTATCGGGAAAGGCAGCACCATTTTCAGTAATAATGATTTTTCGAATTCCTTTATATTCATTAAATTTTTTCAGAATGTGATATAACGCGGGTGGATAAACTTCCCAGCCCATTTCGGTAGCGATCACATTTCTTTTTTCGGCGCTTACCAATTCGGCACCAATATACGGAATCAGCATAGCAGATTTTACAACTTCGCGGGTGTAACATTGCAGGCCTATAAAGTCAAAATCGAAAGCGAGGTTGTCCAAATCGTCTGACAAAATATAAGTATTGAGTTTTTTTAGCACCGGCAAATCTTTCTGAGGATAACCTAAACCTAAAATCGGCTCGATAAAAGTCCGGTTTAATAAAGTATCGACCCGTTTTGCAGCTTCCACATCTTTGAGATTTTCCGATGCAGGTTCAATGTGTGTGCATGAAAAAGTAGTACCGATATTAGCATTTGAAACCAGGTTCCGAATTATTCTACCGCCTGCAGTTGTGGCCAAAGTGACATGATGCATCGCTTTTAAATAATTTGAAATTCCGGTTTTGCCAGGTGCATGTATACCAAGAAAATATCCTGCTCCGGTAAATACAGAAGGTTCGTTAATGACCATCCAGTTTTTAACGCGATCGCCAAAATGCGTGACGCAAACTTCAACATAGTCTCTAAACCAGGAAACTGACTCCCGATTTGTCCATCCGCCTTTTAATTCAAGCTGATGAGGCAAATCCCAATGATAGAGTGTAATCCAGGGCTGAATTCCCAAGGCCAGTAAAGAATCTATGATTTTATTATAATACTCTATTCCGGCCTGATTTACAGGATGAAGGCCGGTTGGCATAATTCGGCTCCAACTAATGGAAAATCTAAAATTCGGAATATTTAATTCGCGAATCAATTTAATATCTTCCGTATAAGAGTTGTAGAAATCGCATGACGTACGAGCGTGATGCCCGTTTTTTATTTTACCTTTTTTAGAGGTAAAAACATCCCAGATAGAAGTGCCTTTTCCGTCTGAATCATGCGCTCCTTCAATTTGGAAAGCGGCTGTAGAAACACCCCACAAGAAATCTTCACCAAATTGGTTTTTGTTTAGAAATGAGCTTTCAATTTTATTCATTCAATCGTAATTTCCTTTTTTTAAACTATTATTAATGAAGGAAAGAAGATTGCATTGCTCTTAAAAAAAGCCATTCTTTAAAAGATACCAGAAAATTTAGGTTGAAGAATTTCATAACGATTAGTTTTATTCAAATTAATAAAACGAATGTGAATTTATGGTAAAGTGATTATTATCAAATGATTAAATAATATATTTAGACTTTAATCTTCCCATCCGCAAAGCGTTAAACCAAGATTTTGAGCCTGCTTAACAGATGTTTTAACAACGCCGCGACTACAGGAATTGAGTCCGCGACAGGCTTCCTTATAATGATATTTTTTTGCTCCGGTCGAACCACAGAGATAAACAGAAGTTTCGACAGTGTCAAAGGAACTTAAGATTAAGAATATAAAGAGTAAAGTATATTTCATAAGTGTGGTATTTTAAAATAAGTTAAGTTGAAGAAATAAATTATTTCACGATTAGCTGATATTCATTTCCCTGGTTATCCGTTGCTTTAAGTTTACCGTAGCCAACCCATTCGGTTTTAATCTGAAGTTCTTCTATGCTGTCAGATTCCAAAATTCCGGCGCCGTATTTTCCTTCTGTATTAATGTTTCCGAAAACGGAATCCCCCTTTATATCAATTCCTTTCACGTTATAATTGTATTCATAATGGCCTGGATTTCCGGTACGATATCTAAACTTACGTTTAGAATCAATATGATACGTTTTGGCTTCTTCGACAGTAATTGTTTTTCTGTCATCAGGAGTAATAGATGATTTGAAAAAAGTATTAATCTGCGGTGGAGGAGGGGCGTCCGCTTTCTTGCAGGCGAACATTCCTAAAAGAAAAATCAGGAACGTTATTTTCTTCGTCAGTAACATGCTTTAAGAGTAGTTTTGTTGTCTATAAATTGGTTTTTTGATATGAAATAAAATTTAAAATTTGGTAACAGATGTAACGGATTCTAAATATTAGGTTTGTTTATTAACAAAAATTCAGGTAGTTATACCTGAATTGGGCTCTCGTAAACATCAACCGTTTCCAGTAATTCTTTTTCAAACTGATAGATATCGTCAATTGAGGAAATAGGATTTTTTGCTTCCGTTTTATTATCATTAAAAAGACTGATATATTTTTTACTTCCGTTGAGGTGAAGTCTGGCAAGAGGTTTACGATTATTATCGTCCAGAAGTATTCCGAAATACGATTGAGTATCACGATAGACAATTCTTTTTATGGGAAGTTTTCTTCTCAAGATAGCGACAATTATTCTGTAACCTTCCAATTCCTCTTCGGTAGTAGTGACTTTATTATCTTCCTCAATCACTTCAATTTGTTCATTTTGCTGTTTGATAGTTTCTTTAGAAAGGGCCGCATTTAAACGATCATTTATCTTTTCGCTTATAAATTGATTCAGGGATTTCTGAACTAAATCTTTAAACTCATCAACCACTTTTTCTGTCAATCTCCCCGTGTATACTTTATTAGCAAAAAACTTCGTAAAATCATTCGAAGGATTTTCAAGTTCATTACTAATTTGCTTTTTAATTTCTTTAATAAATTTTAAAGAACTTGCATTACTTACAATATTATCAACATTGAAATTGGATTTATGAAACTTCGTAATTTCATTAATTGTATTTTCCTTTAGATTCGTGATGTCAAATTCCAAAAATGGTTTTTCATCCATTTTATTTTGTGCATCCAGATCAGTAAAAAATTGATAAGTAATTCCGTTTGTTAAAAGTGCAAAGCGTGTTTTGGTAACATGAAAATATCTGAATAATTGCGAATTATGAATGGTCAGTTTTTCTTTCCAGCCTTTACATTCCACAATAATTATAGGTTCACCATTTAAGAAAATAGCGTAATCTACTTTTTCACCTTTCTTTAGACCTAAATCTGCTGTAAATTCAGGTACAACTTCAAGCGGATTAAAAGCGTCATATCCTAGGATATGAATGAAAGGTAATACGAAAGCATGTTTAGCAGATTCTTCCGTTTCAATTCTGTCTTTTAACTGATTGATTTTATCTGCCAATGATTTTAGTTGAATTGCGGTTTCCATGATATTTTAAGTTTTGTAGTTGATTTATTTTCCAAAAGTACCCCCAATCAAAACCAGTATTTTACGGAAATCCATAATCCTGAAAATTTAAATGGCAGCCATAAAAAAAAGCTTCCGGAGAAGCTTAAGAGTTTAGCGTGCAAGATTTTAAATAATTCCCATATCTTTTGTAATCGAAACCAGATGAACCGTATTATTTGCTTTAAAAAAGTCCTTTAGTTTGGATAATCTTTTTTCTACAGCGCTTTTACTATTGGGTTTTATATCTGAGTTTTTAAAGATCTCTATGATTTCGTCCTGTGAAGTTCCGCCAGACAAATACTTTAAAATTTTAATATCGGTATCATCAATTTCGAAATTACTTTTTTCGTGTAATGCCGAGGCAACTTCCGGGGAAATAAATCTTTCCTCTGACGTTGAGATTAAATGAATGGCTTTCTTTAATTCTTCGATACTGTTCAAACCTTTCAAAACAAAACCATTGATTTTGGCATTTTCGAAAAGCGATTTAATTCGAAAACTTTTATCTTCTACAGAGTAAGCAATGATTTTAATATTGGGCTGCAATTCACGAACTTTCTGAACCAGTTGGTCGCCGTTTTCGATATCGGCTTTTCGGTGATCTGTTTTGAAAGAAAGATCACTAATCAGTAAATCGTAAGGTTCATTTTGCTGAATCGCTGCGCGAATTTTTAAAAACGCGTCATCGCAATATTTAGAATGCTGAAAATCGACAATATTTAAATCTTTTAAAACTTGTTGAATTCCTAAATTCATTGCATCAAGGTCTTCCGCAATTAGTACTTTTTTAAACATAGAAAATTATTTAGGCATGGATATTTTTACTTTAAAACCTTTATGTGGTTCAGTGTCAAAAGTAATAGTTCCTTTTGTTGCCGAAATACGGTTTTCCATATTTAGCAGACCATTTTTTACTATTTCTGATTTTTCGCAGCCTTTTCCGTTATCTGTATAGTCAATTAATACGTTATTGGAGTCAATTTCAAACTTTACAACTACAACAGGAGCGTGACTATGCTTTTTCATGTTAACCATTAATTCCTGTAAAACACGGTAAATCGTAAACTTTTTAATTTCATCGATTATGTCCCAGTTAATTTTTTCAATATTGGTAATAATAACGTTGGTTTCGGGAGTATTATAGGTGGAAAGTAATTCTTTCAAATTAGCAGAAAAATTTGGCCCCGTATCAATATTATTGTTTTCTCGTGAAATTCCGCGAACGCGGGAATAGATGTGATCTAGTTTTTGAAGTAAAGTCGCTTTATTATTTTCCGCTGTTAGCGACTGGGTCTGTGTGTATGTAATAGCCTGGAAAACATCATTTGCAAGTTCATCGTGAATATCCTTAGCAATTCGGGTTTCGGTATCCTGCATGGTTTTGATTTTCTCAATGCGGTTTCGGTTTTCATAATGCTTTTTCCCATAAGCCAATAAGAAGAAAAGTGCAATAATTCCTCCAATAAAAAATATTCGCTGAATTTTAGAATTTTGGATCGCCAAAAGATTCTCTGTTTTTTCTAAACGGAGTTTCTGGTTTTCGTCTTTTTCTTTTTTCGAATCGTATTTAATTTTAGCAAATTTATTTTTAAAGTTGTTTCGGATATCGATAATACTATCATTTAGAAAAATGAATTTTTTGGCATAATTGTTTTGATCGTCGGAGTCATTGGAAATTAGAAAAGACAATGCTTTTAAACGTTCATCAATGCTACGGAGTTCTGTAGCTGTACGATAGGCTTTTAATGCATATGAATTTGATTTCTGAATGTTGGTCTGAGAGAAAAATTCTGCCAAATGAAGATTGCTTCCAATTATAGCATAAAGGTCTTTAGTTTCATTTCTCAATTTCAGGCCTTCGTTCATTAAATCTAGTCCTTTTTCGTTTGCACCGGTTTTAAAATAAGCAAAGCCAAGATTGTCTAAAACCCGTCCTTTGCTTTCTTTCGAAATTTTTTTCTCCTGTAAAATGGATTCAAGAAGCGTAATGGCTTCTTTATATTTTTTTTGTTCTATATAAATAACGGCGATATTATTTAAAGGAGAGAATTTAGAAACATTATCATCAGATTGTCTGATTGCTTCTTTGTAATAATAAATGGCATCGCTGTAAAGCGAAAGTTCCTTGTCTGCTATTCCAAAAAAATTATGGATCGCAACACTGTAGATATCTTTCTTTTTTAAGTAGGGGAGTGCTTCTGTTAATGTTTCTTTACTACCATAATAATCTCCGTTTACCTGTTGGATAGACGCCATCTGAATTAAATTATAAACGATATTGGCACTGTCTTTTAAAGCTTCGAAACTTATTTTCGATTTATTAAAGTTGTAAAATGCACTGTTATAATTTTTTTTCTGAAGATGTGCTATACCTTCATCTCTCAAAATGTAAGCCTTGTCACGGTTAAGATCAGCTTTTGCAGAGACAATTGTTTTTTCTTTACAGGAAAAGCAAAGAAGAAAAATTAGCAGAAATAAAAACGGGGATCGTAACATAAAGTTTACTTTCCCCGAAAATACTAATTTATTAAATATTAGCGTTTTTTATTAAGGTTTTTTTGGTGGCGGTGGTACAATAACCGGATCATCATCTGGGCCGGTTGCCTGCGCTTCTTTGACAGGATTAACTTCTTTTTTTACTTCGGTTTTATCTGCTCCTGTTTCAAATTCGTCTGCAGTACAGGAAAATAATGTAGTTGACAATAACGCAAATACTCCGGATAATAATAATTTTTTCATTTTGTTATGAATTAAAATTAGGCATTGGTATTCCTGTCTGGATTCTGTCCAGAACTTTTTTGAGTAATACCAATGATTTCGGAAGTGAAGGGCGTAGAAGCGTAAAAAGGTTCTCTATACTTCCGGATAGATTGCGTTTTACGGTTTTCCGCATTTAGTTACTTAACTAGTTTTGTACTTTTGTTTTTGACCTGCAGATCAAAACGATAACTAATTTTGTTGAGGCAAAGGAACGGCCGTTTTGAGCCTGTGTTTATTGGAAAGTCAGGAAAGTCTAATAAGTTTTCTTAAAGTCGGGATAAGTTCTAAGAAGTTGGAAAAAGTAGAATAAAATACTTTAGAAAAAGTTTAAAAAAGTTTAAAATGCCTATGTCAAACAATACTTTTGAAGATTATAAAAATGCTATCAAAGCAAAATACAGAGAGGAAGCAGATGGAGAATTTTCAAATTATCTGAGTTCGCCAACGACGGCAAATCTGAGAAAATTGTGTATCAAAAGATTTGAGTCAAATACTAATAATGAAGACTTAAACGGATTTAAATCATTTTTCGATTTTCCATTTGACGGAGAGAAAAAAAATCTTTTTGGAGATGATGAGATGAATAAATTAGAAGCTGTTAAAAGGTTTTTTTTGGGTAAAACAGAGAATCCCGCTGATGATACAATCCAACTGGCCGCAATTCTGGTAGATCTGCAGCCAAGACCTTTTAGAGAATTTAGAAAACATATTGATGAAGAAGATTTACAAATTTTCAATGAATTAAAGGATACTAATATCTCTAATGAGAAAGTTTCTAAAGAAATAAAAATCGAAATTCCTGATAAATTAGACGAAAAAGCGACGCAAATTCAAGAGTCCAAATCCATTAAAAGTGAAAGATCACAAGCAACATTAAATCTCAAGCCAAAATCTAAAATAGCGAGGTATATAGCAATCATATTTGTTCTTCTCGGGTTAGGAACAATTATACATATTGCCCTAAAAAAACATTGTATGCAATGGTCTGGTGATCATTTTGAAGAAGTAAGTTGTGATTTTAAAACAGAAGGAATAGGAACATTTACTGTACTTGAGCCTTATGATGAAAGAGTTATTAATCTTCGCAAGATTAAGGTTTGTGATACCACTGCCTTTTTTAAAAATGGAAAAGCCGTTATTTGGTATTCTAAAATCGGAGACAGTGTAGAATTTTTTAATACCCATGGAAATCATCCGGAAACTGGAAGAGGGTTAAAACCGGTAACTCACTATATTATTAATAAATATGTAGTAAATCATTAAAAAATTTAGAAAAATCAGTTTTCTTGTAAATAAATGCGATTTATGTAAGGTTTTACTAAAATCATGGAAATGTGTTTAAGATTATACGTCTAATTTAGCAGTATTAATTTTTAACACAAACAAACATGAAAACTAGAAGAATATTATTTGTATTAGCCTTAAGCTTAGGGATGTTTGCTACCTCTTGCAGTAGCGATGATAACGAAGGAGAAACAATTGTACCAATCCAGGGGAAATACAATTTAAGCCAAACTGGAACACTTGGACCAAATGGACAGGAAATATTGATCGATGCATTGGAAAACACACCAGGATGTAACAGAGATTATTTAGATTTAAGAGTAAGTAATGCTGCCGTTGAAGGTGATTATAGTGGTTCTAACTGTGCTTTAGTAGAAACAACAGGAACTTACGTAAGATCTCACAATGATTTAACGCTTACTATTGGTGGGGTAACTACAACAAGTGATATCATGAATCTTACTAACAAAGAGTTAAAATTAAAAGATAAAGCAACTGGTTTAATCACTGTATATACTAGATAATAAATCTTTTTTTTAAAGATAATTTCAAATCGTTTGAAATGGAAAAAACGGAAACCACTTTATGTGATTTCCGTTTTTTTATTTTTGCTTTTTGTGAAAATTTTACGCTACCGGAATATAAATATCAAAAGAAGCTCCCTCGTTAAGAATTCCGGATGCAGTGATGATTCCGTTATGATTTTCTACAATTTTTTTTACGATTGCCAGTCCGATTCCTGTACCGGTATAACGGTCCCGCCCGTGTAAACGCTGAAAAACTTCAAATATTTTTTTCGCATATTGTGATTCAAAACCAATTCCGTTATCCGAAACTCTGATGTGACAGTAAAGGTGAGCAGCAATTAATGCATCATTATTAAGATTTCTACCTTCTGCAATCCCGCTTCTGATTTTTATGACAATTGGAACTTCCGGATTTGAAAATTTTAATGAATTGCTGATGAGGTTGTATAATAACTGCTTAAACTGAAACGGAATGATATCAACTTCAGATGTTTGTTCAATCTCAATTACAGCGCTTTTTTGTTCTAATTCCTCCTTAAGGTCATCCTTAACTTCCTTGATAATATTGGAAAGATCTGTTTTTATAAAAACACGTTCCTGAATATTCGTTCGCGAATACGCTAATAAATCATTAATTAAAGTCTGCATTCGCTGTGCTGCATTTTGCATTCTTTTAAATTTATCTTTTGCATTTTCAGATAAACTTTCGAATTCCCTATCTATAATCTGCGAAGCAAAAGTCTGGATTTTTCGAAGCGGTTCCTGCAAATCATGACTGGAAATATAAGCAAACGACTGAAGCTCTTTATTCATTTCTTCCAGTTCGTTATTTTTTTGTTCCAGTTCCAGAGCATTCATTTTTAGTTTATCGTCGGCTTCTTTGCGCTCTGTCAGATCGTGCGTCACTTTAGAAAAACCTACAATTTCACCATGTTTGTTATGAACGGCAGTAATAACGACACTTGCCCAGAAAAGATCTCCATTTTTTTTGGCGCGCCACCCTTCATGAATCACCTTTCCATTTTCTCTTGCAAGTTGTAACAGATTTTGAGGCAGATTGTTTATCTGATCTTCTTCGGTATAAAAAACAGCAAAATATTTTCCAATAATTTCATCTGCTTTATAACCTTTTATTTTTTCGGCACCGGCATTCCAGTTTTCAACAATTCCGTTTGGGTTTAAATACAAAATTGCATATTCCTGAACTTCGTCAACCATTAAATGATAACGTTCTTCACTTTTCTGCAGCGATTCATTGATCTTAATTAATTCTATTGTTCTTGCTGTAACCTGTTGTTCCAGTTCGTGGGTAAAAGCTTTTTCGGTATGGATATCTGTAAAGGCGCCAACCCATTTTATAATTTTATCGTCAGGACCAAAAACCGGTTCACCAATAACAGTGTGCCATCTGTAGATGCCGTCTTTTCTTAGCATTCGTACATCACAGCGGTATATTTCGCCAGTAGTAAGCGCATGCTGCCACATTCTGGTATTTTCATCAAAATCGTCAGGATGAACTATCTGCTTCCATGAATTTTCTCTACTTGGTTCTATACCAGTATATTCGAGCCATTTGGCTGAGGTAAAAAGAGAGTTTCCTTCGGCATCTGTTTCCCAGATTAATTGCGGAATACTTTCTGTAAGAGAGCGGAATCTCTTCTCACTTTCTTCGATTTTTTTTCTGGCTTCTACTTTTTCTGTAACATCAATTAGCGTGATTCTGATTCCTGAAATTGTATTATTACTTTCGCGGAGCGGTGCAAATTCAAAATCGACATAAAACTGATTTCCGCCATATTCATTATCAATAAAAAGTAAGGATTCAGATTCAGAATATACTTCACCCGAATCATACACCATCTTTAGTAGTTGGGCGTATTTTTGTTTTTTTAATTCAGGGAAAAGTTCTAATATTTTTTTCCCTTCAACTTTTGTTTCTTCTTTTTTCCAGATATTGTTTAAAAGGACAAAATTGGCCATTTCTATTACGAAATCCTTTCCACGCAAAATAGCTTTCGGGACAGGTGACTGCATAATGAGATTGCGTAATTTTTTTTCGCTCTCTTCAATTTTCTGCTGATATTCCTTCTCCTCCGTTATATCTCTTATAGTGCCAATTAATTTTTCGGGTTTGTTGTTGTCATCGTAAAAAAGTTTTCCTTTACCCTCCATCCAATGTATGGATTGGTCTTTCCAGATTACCCTTGATTCATAAAAAAGAATACCTGAAGTGAGAGCTTCCTCGAAGCTTTTATTTCTGATGTGCATGTCATCAGGATGCAGATGCTGCAGTAATTGTTCGTGAGTTAATACAACTTCCTCTTCATAACCGCCAATTATTTCCAGATATCTTTTGGAGTAAGTTGGGATTCTGGTTTTAACATTCAGTTCCCAGGTGCCGAGTTCGCTGGCTTCCAATACAATTTTAAGGCGGTCTTCGTTAAGTTCGACTTTTTTTCTGGCTTCTACTTTTTCACTGACTTCAGATGCTGTTACTAAAATTCCTGAAATGCTTCCGTTTTCTTCTTTTAACGGATGATACAGGAAATCAAAATAACTGGTTTCCATTTTTCCATATCGTTGTAAAGGCACTGGAACTTCATATCCATGAAATGGAATTCCCGTATTCAAAACCCCATCCAATAAGGCACTTACGGTTTCTTTTACTTCAGGAAGCGAGTCGTATAGTGATTTTCCAACAAAGGCAGATTCTTCTTTGTCTATTAATTTAAGATAGGCCTCATTTGCCATTTCGACCATATATTCGGGTCCGCGCAGAATAGTAATTCCTACTGGTGCCTGTTTTACGGTTTCCCTAAATCTTTTATCGCTTTCTTCAATTTTTTGTTTGGCTAAAAACAAATCTGTAATTTCTACAGCCGTATTCATTACGGCATACACTTTACCATTCAAATCAAATAAAGGTGTAAAGCTGTAATTAAAGTAAGATGTTTTTAATACATTATCTACAAGAATATCAATTCGTGCATTATTAGAATGGAAAGATTGTCCGGTTTCATAAACGGTTTCAACTTGTTTAAAAATCGGTTCATTTTTCAATTCAGGAAGAATTTCTGTGTATTTTTTTCCAATGACATCAGGACCTTTTCCCCAAACCTTAATTATAGAATCATTTGCCAGTTCTATTCGCATTTCTTTCCCCACATAAACTGCAATAGGAAAAGGAGCGTTTTCTACCAGTTGTCTGATTTTTTGTTCACTGTCTTCGACTTTGGAGCGTGCCAGAACCTGTGCGGTCACTTCATTTGCAATTATCGCAATACCAGATATGGTGCCGTCTGCTTCCCGAAGTGCTTCGTAAACAAAATTGATATAGGTATCGTCAGTCTGACCGTTTCGATGAATAGAAAGTTCGTCAGCCGTAATTTTTTTGCCATTTCTAAATACGTCGTTCAGAATTTCATCAAAACCGTGGTTTTTTAACTCAGGTAAAGTCTGTAAAATAGGTTGGTGAATAATGTCCTCCGCTTTTGTTCCCCAAAGCTGTAACATTTGTTCGTTGGCAATTTCTACAACATGATCTTCGCCTCTCAAAATACACATTGCCACAGGTGCCTGCATAATATTATTGACAAATCTGGCATTACTTTCCTGTAAAGCATCTGCAATAATTTTTTTTCCGGTAGTTTCTCTTATGGTAACCAAAATACCACCGACAGATCCATCTTCGATTTTTATCGGACTGTAAGCAAAATCAAAAAAACAATCTTCGATGTAACCATTTCGATGTAAAGAAACCTTAAAATCATTAAAACTTACCGCTTCTCCCTTCATTGTATCATGAAACATGGGTCCGATTTTGTCCCAGATTTCAGAGAAAGTTTCTTTTGGACTTCCGCCCAAAGCCGCAGGATGCTTAGTCGTACCTAATATCGGACGAAAAGCATCATTGTATAATTGCGTATAGTTTTCGCCCCACGCAATGTACATACCAAACGGATTGGCCAGCATTACAGAAGTCATCGTTTTTAAGCTCTGAGGCCATTCTTCGGGATCGCCCAAAGGGGTTTTGCTCCAATCGGCAGAACGTATCAGGCTGCCCATTTCTCCTCCTTCGGACAAAAAATAATGTTCCTTTTTGTTTTGGTTCATTTCCAAAGAGAATTAAGGTTGCAGTATAAAGCTGGCTCTTTCGGGCTGTTTAAAATTGTTTTCGGATGCCTGTGTCAGTGCTTTTGTAATAACTAGTTTTAGTTTAGAAAAATCACCAGGTTTACGAATATAAAAGGAAGCGCCTTTCTGATACAAATTATCTACTATTTCACTATCCAGCGAAGTAGAAAAAATGATAACAGGAAGGGTTTTTAAATTGGGATCATTTTTAATCTCGGTAAGGCATTCCAAACCGTTTTTTCTTGGCATATTCAAATCTAAAAAGATAACATCCGGAAAATTCGGACTGTGGTTTCTTAGATAATCCATTAATTGTACACCGTCATGCACCATAGACAGCGTCGCGCTGACTGTTATTTCATCGAGAGCTTCTTTAAAAAAAAGGCAGTCATCTTCATCATCATCTGCAAGCAAAAGATTGTAATGCTCTTTATTCATTTTGTAATCTCTGTAATTTAGTATTAAGTTTATTTCGATAAATTTAACTTTTTTAAGTCGGATTTCCTGCTTTTTTTTCGAAGAATGCTTATTTAAATTCAAAAAAAATAGCAGACTAAATAAATTTTCCTACTTAAAATATACTTTTCTTATAAAAAGCAACGTTTAAATTCTTCTTTCTGTTTTTTAAAGAAATGGTCTTAAAGTGCTTTGGTATTTCTTAATGATCATTTCAGTCTTAAAAAGCTCCTTCCTGAATTATCAATTTACTCTTATTGTATACTGTAACCATAAAAGTGTAAAATAATTATACACATCTTTTTGTTTCAATATTCCTAAATGCCTCTGTAACAGCTTAGAGTTGTATTGGCACGACGCTTGCAAATTGTGTTTATGTCAAAATCTTCAAAATATTTTTAATCGATGCACAGAATCGGTTGACATTAAAAAGAAAGATTTTACTAAAAGCCATATAAAGAAATCAAAAAAGGAGTATAAGCATGGAAAGCGAAACAATTACCTCGAAACAATTTTATTCATCTAATAGCGCTGCAGTTATTAGTGAAAACCCATTAAACAGTTCTTTTTTTGGAACTAAAAACAACGCAAAAAAAATACATGTAAGCAGGCCGAAGAGTCTTTTTGGTTCTGCTGTCTTAATAGGAACATTTATATTAATGTTGGTTGGAACGTATTTCGTTATTCAGTTACAGGATGATTTTGAACAATTTCAACTGGAAAGAATCGAATCTACTTTAGGATTCCCATTTTTAGTTATTGCTACCATATTGTTTTTCTATCAGGCAGGGGTTTTTCTATACAGCTCTTATTTATATTTAAAATATAAAGCAATTCCTTCTGTTTCAGATGATTTGTTGCCAACTTGTACCATAATAGTTCCTGCTTATAATGAAGGAAAATTAGTTTGGGAGACTTTAATGAGTCTTGCAAACAGCGATTATCCGGCCGAAAAATTACAGCTTTTAGCAATTGACGATGGAAGTAAAGATGATACCTGGTACTGGATGCAGGAAGCAAAAGCGAAATTGGGAGATCGTGTAACGATTTTTCAACAGCCTAAAAATGCAGGAAAGCGTCATGCTTTATACAGAGGATTTAAGCTGGGAACAGGAGAGATTTTTGTAACAGTAGACAGTGATTCTATTGTGAAAAAAGATACTTTAAGAAATTTAGTAAGCCCGTTTGTGGTAAGTAAAAAATGTGGTGCTGTTGCAGGAAATGTTCAGGTTCTGAATAACAAAAAAGCAATTTTACCAAAAATGCTAAATGTAAGTTTCGTGATGAGTTTTGAATTCCAGCGTTCTGCAGAAAGCGAGTTGGGTTCTGTATTATGTACTCCGGGAGCACTTGCGGCTTACAGAAGAGATGCAGTTTTTAATTGTCTTCCCGAATGGATCAACCAGACTTTTATGGGACAGCCATCTGATATTGGAGAAGATCGTGCTATGACCAACATGATTTTGAAACAAGGTCTGGAAGTAAAATTTCAACGAAATGCGGTGGTTTTAACCAACGTTCCGGAAGACTATAAAGGATTGTACAAAATGTTTATCAGATGGGCAAGAAGTAATGTGCGTGAGAATCTGGCAATGGGTAAATTTGTATTTACCAATTTTAGAAAAGAGTCTAAATTTGGAGCAAGAATGTTGTTTTTAAATCAGTTTTTTAGAATCGCTATGACGTATCCGTTTTTAATATTTATGATTTACTTTATTGCAGTTCATCCAATATTGTTTATAACGTCTACATTTTTTGGAATCCTTATCATGTCGACTTTCTCCATGATATTTTACGCAAAAAGATACAAATCAACAGAATCTTTCTGGGCTTATACCTATAGTTTTTTCTATACCTTCAGTTTATTCTGGATTGCACCATATGCTTTGGTAACTGCCAACAAAAGAGGTTGGCTAACAAGAGGATTATAATTTCGTACACTATTTATTCTATATAAACTCCACCCAAGGAAAAGACCCGCTGTTAATTTTACAGCGGGTCTTTCAATTTTATTTGGATTCTAAAGTTTTAATTATCTGCCTTTTCATACTTGTATGTATGTAATCTAAAGCCTCGGCATACGAAATAGAAAATCGTCTTTCTATATTTTGAAAATGCTCCGGAAACGTACTTAGAATTTTATCGTAATAGAGATCAAGTTGTTTCTCTAACGGCATTTCGTATTTTAAACGCAATTGAAACCTTCGTAATAAAGCGCTGTCAATAATCTCGTAATGATTTGTAGCGCAGATGAGTAAACTGTCAGAAGGGAAATAATCAAAAAGCTGAATAATAGTATTTACCAAACGTCTCATTTCGCCTACATCTTTGTCATCGCTGTCCCGGCTTTTTCCAATCTGATCAAATTCATCTAAAAATAAAACGGCTTTCTCGCGGATTGCCTTGTCAAAAATGGCTTTTAGATTTTTTGAAGTTTCTCCAATTCTCGAATCAATTATGGTACTAAGGTTTATAATAATAATTTTTTTGTCCAGCGTATTAGCGATTGCTTTTGCTGTAGTCGTTTTTCCACAACCTGAACTTCCGTGAAGTAAAATTTTATTATCGACTTTAAGATTGTACTTCTTTAATTCGTCCAGATATCGATGTTCTTTAATAATTTGAAGCAGAGCAGTCTTATTTTCATCACTAAAAAAAAGATCTTCCAAAGCAATTTTTTCACTATCGTTTACGGTCAGGTCATTCAGGTTCATGCAGCTAAATTTGCAGACAAAATTAATTTATTAAATGTAAATAACAATTGTTATACATGCTCTTCTATAAATTTTCGGCAATAGTCTTTAATACTATTTCTGACCTTACGAAATTCTTCCAGGATTTCATTTTCAGTTCCTGTGGCTTTTGCAGGATCAGGAAAATTGTAATGCATTTTAACTGCTTTTGAAGCCACGAACGGGCAGCGTTCTTTTGCGTGATCGCAGACCGTTATTACAAAATCAAATGCTATAGTATCATATTCTTCGATAGTATTAGAAGTGTGGTCTGAAATATCTATACCATCTTCCTGCATTATTGTAATTGCCTTTGGGTTCACACCGTGGGTTTCTACGCCGGCACTGTAAATTTCGGCTTTGTCTTTTGCATAGTATTTTAAATATCCTTCTGCGATCTGGCTTCTGCAGCTATTTCCCGTGCATAATACCAGAATTCTAATTTTAGATTTCATATTTATATATGATATAATTCACAATTAACAGCATCCGCCGCCCGGAGTACAGGAATTAGATTCATCTGAAACATTTAGTATTTTAAATGTTTTATTCTCTGATGGAATTCCGCATTGCTCTTGTGCAAGACAGGCAGTTTTTTTATTCACTAATATAAAATTCCCGCCATTGAAATCCAGACTATATCTGCCAATTGTAGTATTTTGGTATTCAACCTCAATCTCATGATCTTCAATATGTAATATTTTCTCGGAAAGTTCGATAATGTCCAGTAATTTTTTTGGTTTCAATCTGTGATCAAAATCATTTGCATCCCATAACTGAAAGTTTACCGAAGTTTCTTTTCGTACTGTTCCGCCACAATCAATATAGCTTTTATGGATTTGACCAATTTCTGTAACATGGAAATTTTCCGGAACAAAAGTCCCGTCAGGAAGTTCAAAATTAACACTTTCCAGTTTTTCTAAAACGGATTTAATTTCTGATAATTTCATAATAATTTCTTTTTAAATGTTTTATCGTAATATTACGATTTATTGAAGCAAAAAAAGGTCAGCAGCACGTATTGGTTTTTACATCAGCAGTAAAAAACAACTGAAGTTCGTTTTTTATTTCATTCCAAACCACTTCGTTTATGCAATAACAAATACTCGTTCCTTCAATGCTTCCTTTTATAATGCCGATATTCTTTAATTCTTTCAGATGTTGGGAAATAGTGGCTTGTGCCAAACCAAGTTCATTCACCAGATCATTGCAAATGCAGGCATTTTGTTTAATTATATATTGCAAAATGGCAATGCGTGCAGGATGGGCGAGTGCCTTGAGCTGCGAAGCAAATTTATTTTGCTGTTCATTAAACATGTCTGTTTTGGTAATTCCCATTTCTTAGATATTAATTAATCGCAATATTACGATTAATTGTTGAATTGAAAAATAACTCTTTGTTAAATTTTAATTTATCTCTAAAAGTCAAAAAGGGAATAGCTTAAAAACTATTCCCTTTTTTGTTGAAATTGATATGAATATATAGATTAAGAAAGTACTTCTGCAGGCAGTTTTTTAACTGTCTTCTTGGTGAAATTTAAAGTAAGCGGATCTAAATGTCCATAGAAAAAAGTGTCCAGTACTTCCTGAAATACAGGATCTGCATTTTCAACCTGAACAAACAGACTCATAGAAGAATGCAATTTTCTCGCACCTAATTCTCCTAAAATGCCTTCGGCAGATTTTTTACTAAAATTTAAAAGAAGTTTAGAGATTTCAACTAAATGTTTAGCTAAAATAGGATGTTTTAAATATTCTGTAGCTTCTTTAAGATTGGCTATACCATAGTAATCAGAAAGAGTGCTTTTTCCTAAACCCTTGATCTGCGGAAAAATAAACCACATCCAATGGGTTTCTTTTTTGCCTTTTTTAATTTCAGAAAAAGCAGTTAGGTAAAGTTTATTTTGTGCATCTAAGAATCTTGTCAAATCATTTTTTGCGTAGATCATCTTTTGATTATGTATTAAATGGTTAAATCTAATTTGTGTATCGGGTAACATTATATATTTTTTAAAAGAACTTTGTCAAATTTTCGATACCCAAAAGTAGATTAGATCTCAGCCGTAGAGTTATAGAATTTTAGCGGTGAGTTATATAATTCCGATTGTCAGGCCACAGTGTAAGAATGTCTTGTTAATTTATTTTTAAAGTTTTAAAGTCAGTCAAATTCTAATGTTATTTTAATGTTCCGAAAAAAAAATGGCTCTAAATTGCGCGCTCATAAAAATTAAAATGACGGCCTTATATCACTGAGCTTTCAGTACAAAAGGAGCATAATTTTTAAGATGAAAAAAATAAATTTAGCGGTAAGAATTAAAAACGAGGTTTAAAAAGATTAAAGAAGTTTTTAATGTGATTTTAGAGGTGGATAACTTTTTATTTTTTAGAAAATGTTGAAAAAAATTAAAAATAGCTTTTTTTGCAAATGCCTTCAGGTGTTATTAGTGGGCTATTTTTTAATTAGCAGCTTAAACATTTCAAACAGCTTTGGACGTATTATAAACGACAACGCCGAAACCTATACCGTAAAAGGAATTGCGTGTAATTTTCTTAAAAAAGTTTTTAAATGTGACGGCATTACAGAAGAACTGGACGATTACGAAACCAAAGACACTAAAACAGCCAAATTAACAAAAGGAATTCCCGCTATGGAATATCTTATTTCTTTAGAATCTGCTATGCCGAAACTGTATTTTCTAAAAGAACAAAAAGGAAAAAACTACATTAATAATACCATATTTTCGCTTGGTTTTCATGGTAAAATACATTTACCGCCTCCTCGGTTAAATTCATAAATACTTGTCCTTTAAGGATTAGGCTTAAAATCCTGATCTTAAATGCGGTTTTTGCCGTATATTTATTCTATGTAATAATCTTGTATTTATACTTACATTCATGACACCATTTAAACGTTTTTATAACTTATTGCAGCTCGATAAGCGCGATGTATATCAAATTATCTTCTATGCTGCATTTGCAGGTTTAGTAAATCTTTCTCTGCCCCTGGGAATTCAGGCTATTATTAATTTCATTCAAAGCGGACAACTTAGTGTTTCGTGGATCGTTCTTGTGATTCTGGTGACAGTTGGAGTAGGTTTTGGTGGAGTCCTGACTATTTTACAGCTGAGAATTGTAGAAAACCTGCAGCAAAGAATTTTTGTACGCTCTTCTTTCGAATTTGCGTACAGAATGCCTTTAATAAAATTTAAGGAAATGTACTCTGAGTACGCTCCCGAAAAAGCAAATCGCTTCTTTGATACTTTAATGGTACAAAAAGGTACTGCAAAGTTATTACTTGATTTCTGCACCGCATTTCTGCAGGTAGGTTTGGGTATTATTTTACTGGTACTCTATCATTCTTTTTTTATGGTAATTGGACTTCTGTTTATTGCCATATTATATATCATTTTTAAATTTTCATACAAAGACGGACTAGAGACAAGTCTTAACGAGTCAAAATTTAAATATAAAGTAGCAGCATGGCTTCAGGAAATTGCCAGAAACAGAGAAAGTTTCCGCAGAAAAGGTGCTTTTGAATATGCTCTGGAAAGAAACGACGGCTATGTAAGCAATTATGTCAATTACCGAGAAAAGCATTTTCAGGTAATGAAAAAACAATATATTCAGCTTACTATTTTTAAAGTAATTGTTACTGCTGCCTTATTATCGATCGGTGGTTTTCTGGTAATTCACCACCAAATGAACATAGGGCAGTTCGTAGCAGCTGAAATTGTAATTGTATTGTTGATTAATTCTGTTGAAAAAATCATTTTCGGACTGGAATCTTTTTATGATGTTTTGACATCTGTGGAAAAAATTGGTCAGGTAACCGATATGGAGATCTCCTGTATTCCGCAAACCTCTGATAAAACAGAAAAAGGAATTAACATCGAAACGGAGAGTATTGCGTACAATTACCCCGGCCACAATAAAAAATCACTTAAAAACATCAACCTTAAAATTTCACAGGGAGAAAAAATCATTTTGGCAGGAACAAATGGTGCCGGAAAAAGTACTCTATTAAGACTGCTTTCTGGTGTTTTAGAACCTGAAAGCGGAGCTATGTATGTGACCGATAATTATATGAACCGACTTAACGAAGACACGTACAGGGCGCAGGCCGGAACATATTTACAGGGCGATACCCTTTTTGCAGGAACTATTCGCGAAAATATTGTTTTTGGAAATGAAGCACTTAATAGTGATGATTTAAAATGGGCTTTGGATAATGTAGGTCTTACACCGTATATTAAAACTTTTGAGAATGGACTTGAGAATCAGATTCATCCTGGCGGACGCGAACTTTCAGCTTCAGATGTCCAGAAAATTCTTTTGGCAAGAAGTATTGTAGGGAAACCGAATATTTTATTTTTAGAAGATCCGGTAGATAAAATGGATGACATCACATCGGCTAAAATTGTTGATTTTCTACTTTCTGAAGAAAACGACTGGACTGTAATTGTAACCTCTAAAAATGATGTCTGGAGAAACAAATGCAGCCGTATGATCACGATTGATGACGGAAAAATTATTAACGACATAAAGCTTTAATCATGCTCAATATATCTAAAGATAACAATATACTTATAACGCCGGGCAAATACAAATCGATTACGAGCGTCGCCCGCAGACCGCATTACAGAATTTTAAATAAAGTCATCATTGGGTTTTTAATTTTTCTGATTTGCTGTCTATTTCTTCCATGGACACAAAATATTTCTGGAAGCGGTTCTGTTACGACTTTAAAACCAGACCAAAGACCTCAGACGGTACACAATACAATTGCCGGAAGAATCGAAAAATGGTTTGTTAAAGAAGGAGATTTTGTAAAAAAAGGAGATACGATTCTTTTTATTTCTGAAATTAAGGAAGATTACCTGGATCCGAATCTTGTTGGAAATACCAAACAACAAGTCGATGCCAAAAAAATGGCGGTAGAATCGTACGGAGATAAGGTAAATTCGCTTGACGTGCAGGCACAATCGCTTACGACCGAACGACAATTAAAGCTGCAGCAGGCACAAAACAAAATTCGTCAGTCACAATTGAAAATTAAAAGTGACAGTATGGATCTGGTCGCTGTAAAAACACAGCTCCGAATTGCAAAAACACAATTTGACCGTTCGACTGCCTTAAACAAGGAAGGACTTAAACCATTAACAGATGTTGAGCAGAAAAGACTGAAGCTTCAGGAAGCAGAAGCGTATATTATTACACAGGAAAATAAGTTATTGAGCAGCAGGAATGAGCTGATAAATGCGAAAGTAGAAATCAACAGGATTACGGCTGAATATGCAGAAAAAATTTCGAAATCAAGAAGTGATAAGTTTACGGCTTTAAGTACCCAGTACGACACGGAAGCCCAGGTAAATAAACTTCAGAATCAATATACAAATTACCGACTGAGAAATGGTTTGTATTACATTACGGCTCCGCAAAGCGGTTATGTAAACCGTGCTTTGCTTGCTGGTTTAGGAGAAACAATTAAAGAGGGAACTCCGGTAGTGAGTATTATGCCGCAAAGTTATGATATTGCAGTAGAAACGTATGTAGAACCAATTGATTTACCGTTAGTTCACAGAGGCGCAAAAGTGCGTGTCTGGTTTGATGGATGGCCAAGAATCGTATTTTCGGGATGGCCGGGATTGTCTTACGGAACTTACGGTGGTAAGGTGGTTGCGATAGAAAATTTTATCAGTCCGAACGGAAAATACAGAATTCTTGTTGCTCCTGACGGAAAAGATCATAACTGGCCCAAAGAACTTAGTATAGGAGCGGGAGCGCAAAGTATTGCACTTCTTGAAACAGTGTCTGTGGGATATGAAATTTGGCGAAATCTAAATGGTTTTCCTCCTAATTATTATAATTCGGGCGAAAAAGAAGAAAAAGGAAAGGAGAAAAAATAAAATGAGAAATCTTGTAAAATTGTTTTCTTTCTTAATCCTGTTTTGTTTTTCTTCCATGCAAAGTCAAAATTTTAATCAGGAAGAGCTAACATTTGAAGAGTTTTTAGGATACGTAAAAAAGTATCATCCGCTTGTTAAACAGGCCAATCTTGAAGTAAGCAGCGCTCAGGCAAGATTAATGACAGCGCGTGGTGGTTTTGATCCGAAAATTGAAGTCGATTACAGTAAGAAAGAATTTAAAGGAACAGAATATTATTCGTTATTAAACAGCAGTTTTAAAATTCCGACCTGGTACGGTATTGAAGTAAAAGCCGGTTTTGACGATACCGACGGCGAATATTACAATCCGCAAAATCGTACTCCCGAAGCGGGTTTAACTTCATTGGGCGTAAGCGTAGCCTTAGGTCAGGGAATGTTTATCAACCAGCGAATGGCAGATGTTCGCGAAGGAAAATTGCAGGTAAAATTAAGCGATGCCGAGCGTAGATTACGCGCTATTGCCGTTCTGGCCAAAGCAAGCGAAGCTTATTTTGAATGGAGAAAAAGTTATAACGAAGCCGAATTGTATAAAAATTACCTGGGATTTGCGAGTGCCAGGTTCGAAGGCGTCAGAAAGTTAATTGAAGCGGGAGATTCTCCGGCAATCGATAGCGTTGAAGCAAAAATTACAGTGCGAAACCGCGAATTAAATTTCGAAAACGGAAACCTGAAATTGGCAAAAGCGCGATTAAATCTGGCTAATTATTTATGGATTGAAAATGTTCCGGTTGAATTGGGAGAGATGGTAAAGCCCGAAACCAATTTAATTCAGACTATAGAACAAACATTGCGTACAGATGCCATGATGGTCGATGTACAATCGCTGGATTCGCATCCGAAAATTCAGTCTTTAGAAACTAAAATGTCTATTTTGGAAGTTAACAGGCAATTAAAAGCCAATTCGCTTCTTCCGAAAGTAAATGTGGGTTACAACTATATATCTGAGCCTCAGCATTGGAATTCATTTAATGCTGATGACTATAAATTTAATGTCGATTTTAGTTTCCCGATTTTCTTAAGAAAAGAGCGCGGAAGTTTAAAAATGGCTAAAATTAAAATTCAGGACCTTCAATTCGATATTGGGCAGCAAAGACTTGAACTTAAAAATAAAATAAAAGCACAGCAAACCGAAATTGCTTCCTTAAGAAGACAAAAGAAAGTAATTGACGATCTGGTTAAGGATTACAGTACAATGCTAAACTCAGAAGAAAAATTATTTTCATTTGGAGAAAGTTCGATTTTCTTAATTAATTCAAGAGAAAATAATCTGGTGAGTGCCAAGTTATCTCAGATAAGTTTAGAAAACCAATTTTATCTCTCCAATGCCGAGTTGTATAAAATCATGGCCAATCCGGATTAAACAGAAATGCACTTGGTAAAAAGATTGCACTATATTAATTTTCAGATTTAATTTTAAAAAAGCTTCAGAAAAATATCTGAAGCTTTTTTTGTGTTTATTTTAAAAACCACAATTTATTTTTAAAATAATTTAATATTGATATGTAATTTATTATAGGGATTTAAAAAATAATTTAAATTTGTCGCAAATCAAACAAGCACAACAATGAGTTTAAAAGATTTATTAGATAATACAAAAGATAAAAGCTTATCTGAACAAAAATGGCATTTGCTTCGACAATCAATTGTTAAGAGATTATTGTCAGGTGGCAATTCTACCATTGCGGAGTTAAGTACAGAATTGCAATCGAGTGTTCCAACGGTAACAAAAGCCGTAAACGAATTATTGGCAGAAAATTATGTGATCGACATGGGGAAGATTACCAATAGCGGAGGCCGCCGTCCCTCGTTGTTCAGCATTAATCCCACATGTGCCTATTTTTTGGGAGTCGAAGTGGGGTTGACGAGTATGTCAATAGGACTTCAAAATATTAAAAACGAGTTGGTAAGTGTAGAGCTTGGAACTTCGTTTGCATTAGAAAACACCGAAGAATCTCTTCAAAAATTCTGCAACCTGATCAATTCTTTTATTGAAGACAGTTCTGTAGAAAGAAAGATGATTGTGGGTGTCTGCATCAACTTTTCAGGCCGTATTAATTCAATGGAAGGCTTTAGTTACAATTATTTTTTTAGTGAAAACCGACCTTTAACCGAAATTATTTCAGACCAATTAAACCTTCCTGTTCATTTAGAAAATGATACGCGTGCAATGGCTTTTGGAGAATATTGTGAAGGCGTTGTTGATGATGAGCAAAATATCATTTTTGTTAATTACAGCTGGGGCGTGGCAATAGGAATGATAACTGACGGTAAGCTTTATTATGGAAAATCAGGATATTCAGGAGAATTTGGACACAGTACCATTTTTAATAATGAGATAATGTGTCAGTGCGGAAAACTGGGTTGTTTAGAAACCGAGATTTCCGGTTGGTCATTAGTAAATCAATTTAAAGAAGCAATAAAAGAAGGGAAACAATCAAAAGTAACTTTAGATGATAACTCTCCTGTATTGCAGCACCACGCCATTATAAATGGTGCAGTCAATCTTGAAGATACGCTTTGTGTAGATTTGGTTACGCAGCAAAGTGAAAAGATGGGACGTTATTTATCGATCCTTTTAAACATCTTTAATCCTGATCTTCTCGTAGTTGGAGGAGATTTCGCACAACTGGGCGATTATGCACTTTTACCTATTCAATCTTCTTTGAAAAAATATTCCCTTGGTTTGGTAAACCGCGATATGAAACTTAAAAAGTCGGGACTCGGTCGTCGCGCTGGCGTCATTGGGGCCTGTTGTGTCATTAAGGAAAAACTCCTGTTTCCATTAATAAATAACTAGCATTAAATTAAACACTACTTATTAAAATATTTTAATAAGTAGTGTTTTTATTTTAAAATAATTTATATCTTTACAAAATAATAATAAAAAGTTTAATTATTATTTGCATTTAAAATGTTATAATAATTGAAAACTTAAAAATCGGAGTGAAACCAAACTAACCATTTGGGATAAAGTATTGTTTTTTGATCATAAAAAAAGCCAGCCAATGCTGTGAACATTGCTGGCTTGTTCTTAATAGAACAGTGATTGGAAAAAAATAAATTGCCTTAACAAAGTTTTATTAACCAAACCATTACAAAAGTATGAAATTATTGCCGAAAAGTAAGCCTAAAAATTTTGGGTTTACTCCTAAACACCTAAAAGTTATTAAACTTACGTCTACATTGCTTTTAGCTTTTACCATGCAGCTGGCTTCAGCAAGTACAGAAAAAAGCATTGTGTTTACGGATAAAAATGTAAAAAAGACAAATCCAATTCAGAAAAAAGTTACCGGAAAAGTAACTAATGAAAAAGGAGAATCATTGCCTGGTGTGAATATTGTTGCCAAAGGAACAACTATAAGCACCCAAACCGATTTTGACGGTAACTTTGCATTCGAAGTACCAGATAATGCCACTACATTAATTGTTACTTATATTGGACTTCAGGATCAGGAAGTTGCAATTACTGAAGGCTTTATAAATGTTGTCCTGAAAGAGATAGGACAGCAAATGAACGAGGTTATTGTTGTAGGGTACGGAGCGCAGAATAGAAGGACTCTAAGTACTGCAGTTTCTAAATTGGATAAAAAGGTTTTAGAAAACGTTCCTTATACAAATGTTACACAGTCTCTGCAGGGGAGTGTTACCGGTTTGGTGGTAAAAACATCATCAGGGCAGCCTGGAAAAGCATCAAATGTTTTAGTTCGTGGTGGGACTTCAATTGATAATCCGTCTGGAGCAACTCCTTTATATATTGTCGATGGTGTTATCCGTTCGCAGATCGACGATATAAACTCTGCAGATATCGCATCCTTACAAGTGCTAAAAGATGCTGCAGCTACATCTATCTATGGGGCACGTGCTTCCAATGGTGTAATTATTATTACAACTTCTACAGGAAAAGCAGGAAAGTTAAAGGTTACTTATAATGTTTCGACCCAAAACAGCCGAATCGCAAAAAAATACGATTTTATGGATGGGGGCGAATATATTAAAATGCAGCGTTTAGGCTTATATAATGCGGCAGAACTCGCAGGACTTTCTACTACAACCGGTATTGCAAGATTAGGGCAATTAACAGGGGCAACTCCAGCCGGAACAGGAAATAATTTAGAAAACAATACTCCTTTTGCCACTTTATTAAAATCAAATTTATCTCCGGAGACCGTTAGTACACTTCAGGCGAAGGGCTGGCAGGAAATAGCAGATCCCTTAAATGCCAATAATACCATTATTTATAAAAGTACAGACTGGAATGATATTTTATTTCAGGATGCTATTACTCAAAATCACACACTCGGTTTTAGCGGAGGTACAGATACAGGTGTTTTTGATTTAAGTCTTGGATATTTGAAGGGGGATGGAATTACCATCTTTACGGGTTACCAAAGATTTACCAGTAAATTAAATGCTTCGTTAAAGATTGCAGACAATTTTACCATTAATGGTCGTGTATTATATTCGAGAGCAAGCAATAATCAGGTGGTGGCAAACAGTGTAGTTTTTAATAGATATTTAGGAAACTCACCAACAACAAAATTATATCTGGAAGACGGTACTTTGGCACCCGGACAAAATAATATTAACGGGAATCCATTATACCAGATGGGCAAAGTAAAAGGCGAAAATCAAAATGATAAACTTCAGATGGGCGTAGATGGTGAATTAAGACTTGCGAAAGATTTTACATTCACGCCATCGCTTTCATTATACAGCGAGAATCAAAATGACAACACATTTCAGCAGGCATTTTTAAGCGGAAGCAGCGGTCTTGTAGACAATACAAGAACTGCGACCAGATTAAGTAATCAAACTTATCAGGTTCAGTATGAGGGTGTTTTTGCGTATAAGAAAGCGTGGGATAATATTGGTGATTTTGATGCGAAACTAGGAGCTTCAAAATACGACAGAACTATAAAAGCTTTCAATGCATCAGGAAAAGGAAGTCCGTCAGATCTGGCACAGACGTTAGACTCTTCTCCGGTACCGGTTTCTGTTTACAGTAACAATACGAAACTAGTCTTGAATAGTGTTTTTGGACGTGTGAACTACGATTATAAAAACAGATATTTTGCAACGGCTTCATTTCGTTATGATGGTTCGTCTAGTTTAGGACCAGACAATAAATACGGTTTTTTCCCGGGGATTTCTGCAGGATGGAACATTCAGGAAGAAAAATTCTGGAGCAATACAATGCCTAAATTCTTTTCTTCTCTTAAACTTCGAGGAAGTTATGGTGTAAACGGTAACTTGGGAACGTTGGGCGATTTTCAGGCGGGAGGATTGTATGCAGGAACTACAAACGGAATTCCAAACAGTTATAACGGACAATCGGCCATTATTAATTCTCAAATAGCAAATCCGGGCTTAAAATGGGAAGAATCTGAAACAGTAAATGCTGGTTTTGATTTAGGTTTAAACGAAGATAAAATCAGAATTATCGGAGATTTTTACAACAAGCTGACTTCAGATTTATTAACGAATCTTACATTACCTTCAAACAGTGGTTTTTCTACAGTTTTAACCAACTTAGGAGGATTAAGGAGTAAAGGTTTTGAGTTAGAATTGTTGGCAAATGTGTACAATCAGAATGACTGGAAAATAAATATTGGGGCAAACGTTTCGCACAATACCAATACGATTGAAAAACTTCCGTTTAACGGAAACTTAAATAACCGAATTGGGGGAACAGAAATCTGGGATGCCAAAAGTGGCTCTTATGTTTACGTGGGCGGATTACAGGAAGGACAAAAAATCGGTAATTTCTACGCTCACAAGCAGTTGTACATTTTGTCTACTCAGGCAGAAGCAGATGCTTACAATGCAACAACGCATGATACTTATGTAACAAAAACAGCTGCAAATGGAGGAAATCCGGAAGGTAAAAAATTTGCCGGTGATGCTGTTTTCGAAGATACGGACAAGAACGGAATTGTAGACAGCAGAGACAGACAATATATGGGAAATATGTTTCCAACTTTCGTAGGAGGCTTCAATTTTGATGCAACATATAAAGGATTATCTCTAACAGTAAGAACAGATTATTCTATAGGTTCAACAATTTACAATGAATCAAGAGCACGTTTCTTAGGTCAGTTTCAGGGTAACTATGGTTTATTGGCAGAAAGTGCCCAGGCCTGGCAAAAAGAAGGTGATGTTACAGATGTGCCACGTTACCGTTGGGCAGATCAGACCAATCAAAACAATTTATTCAGATCTGAGGCGAGTGGAGCTGCTTACAATACAAACATGTTCCAGGGTAACAGCCGTTATTATGAAAGCGGAGATTATTTATGTATAAGAGAAATTACATTGAGTTATAGTTTTCCAAAAACTCTTATCGAGAAAGCAAATCTGACTTCATTACGCATGTATGTAACAGGAAGTAACCTGTATTATTTTACAAAATATAAAGGTCTTAGCCCGGAAGTACAAGGAATTGACGGAGGATCAAGTTTAGGATTAACGGCAGCTGGTTCTACAGGAACGTATCCAATTCCGAGAAATATTATTCTTGGTTTAAATATCAGTTTGTAAATTTTTAATTAAAAAATCATGAAAAAGAAATTTCTTTTATATACAATACTTTTTTCCAGTCTTGCCATTTTTAATTCTTGTCAGGAAGATTTAGAATTAACATCTGAAAGTGTAATTACATCCGATAGTTTCTGGAAAACAGAAGATGATGCTAAAGCAGGTGTAAATGGAATGTACGTTAATTTTAGAATCCAAACCCAGCAGAACTATTATTTACTGGGAGGGGCAAGAAGCGCTGAAATTACAGGCGGAGTTCAGTCACCGTTAACATTGGCAAATTATTACAACAACAATCTCACTCCTCAGAACATGGATGTAGAGTGGGGAGGTTTGTATACGGTAATTCATCAGGCTAATCTGGTTTTACAATATGTTCCAAAAATTACCTTCAGTTCTTCTACAGTAAAAGAACAAAAAAGGTATATTGCGCAGGCATACACTATGAGAGCCTTATGTTATTATATAATGGCACGTTCGTGGGGAGGTGTTCCTCTGGTAACAGAGCCAACAGAAAACACCAATCAGTCGCAGTATATTATTCCGCGTAATACTATTCAAGAAACTTTTGCACTAATAAAATCAGATATCGATCAGGCCATTGATAATTTTCCAGATGCTAATAATAATACTACACAGTTAGCACTTCCCTCAGTTTATGCTTTAAAAGCAGATGTAAATTTATGGACAGCCAAACAACTAAATGGAGGAACAGCAGATTTAAATACAGCTTTAGCCGCTATAAATGCAATTCCTGGAACTCCAACACTATTACCAAATTTTAAGGATGTTTTTGCTTATGATAAAAAAGGAAATGCCGAGATACTTTTTGCAGTACGGTACTCTGTTACCGATCTTCCTTCTTCATTGGCAGACAACTGGAACCAGTTTATGTTTGTAGGACCAAGTGATTTTGCTCCATTAACTTCTGGGCAGGCAACTGCTGTTTTTGGAACATTAGGAACCGGTGCAGGAAATGCGGGAATTTCGAGAGTACAACCAGATATTACCAGATTCAATTTTGCAGCTACAGATACCCGAAAAGAAGCGACATACAAAACTTTATACAACGGCGAAACTCCTGTTGTTACAGGTTTGGTTAAATACAACGGGACGGTTGATGGTGCAATAAGAAGATTTGTAAGCGATATTATTATTTACCGATGGGCAGATGTATTATTGATGAAAGCGGAAATTAAGAATGCTCTGGGCCAGGATCCTACAACAGAAATGAATTTAGTAATGAAAAGAGCAGACGCTTCGGCAGCGTTTACAAATGATACACCAGCAGCAAATGATGATGTAATCTTAAAAGAGAGATTAAAAGAATTGGCTTTTGAAGGAAAATCCTGGTGGGATATTGTACGTTTTAACAGAACAGATTTAGTACCATCAATGGCAGGAAAAAAAGTGTTGTTTCCAATCTCACAAAACACAATAAACTTCAATCCGCAGATTGAACAGAATCCTTTATAAATAATAGAGACAAAAAAATAAATAAAACTAGAAGTTTAAAATCAGACTGGAAATGTAAAATTTCCAGTCTTTTAAAACAAAAAATTAAAACAAGTCATGAAAATCGAACATTTACAAGGTCTTATTGCTGCTCCCTTTACTCCATTTGACGAGAGCGGAAAATTAAATGTGGGTTTAATTCCGGCGTATTATGCTTTTCTAAAAAGAAACGGAGTTACGGGTGCTTTCATTAACGGATCTACTGGCGAAGGAGTTTCTATTTCATTAGAAGAAAAAAAAGCAGTTGCACAGGCATGGGCAGATTGTTCTAATCACGATACCGATTTTAAGGTTATGGTTTTCCTTGGCGGAACTTGTATCACAGATTGTATCGATCTGGCTAAACACGCTTATGAAATTGGTTTATATGCCGTTTCTTTAACAGCGCCGTTTTATTTCAAACCGGCAAACGTTGATACACTTGCAGAAATTTGTATTAAAGTAGGAGAGAGCTTGCCTGATATGCCGTTGTATTACTATCATATTCCGGTATTAACGGGTGTCAATATTCCGATGTTTGACTTGGTCAGAGCTTTAGACGGAAAACTTTCAAACTTTGCAGGAGTAAAATACACACACGAAGATTTTATGGATTTTCAAAGCTGCATGAGCTATGCAGATGGAAAATTTGATATGCTTTGGGGACGTGACGAAAATATGCTGTCTGCATTAGTATTAGGTGCAAAAGGTTCCGTAGGAAGTACTTTTAATTATGCTGCTCCATTGTATTACGATTTAATTGATGCATTCGAAAAAAATGATTTGGTTAAGGCAAGAAAGCTGCAGCAGAAATCAATTGATATGATTCGTTTCCTAGGAAAATACGGTGGTATCTCTGTTGGAAAAGCTTATATGAAGCTGGTTGGACATAATTTAGGAGAATTTAGGTTGCCGGTAAAAAATATGAACAGCGAACAATTTGAGTCATTCAGAAAAGACGTTTCAGGTTTAAATTTTGATGATTTCAAATCCAAATAATTAGTTCAATTCTATTCAAAAAACAATATGCCCAAATCTCTTTCTTTCTTAATTATTACTTTTCTTATGTCGACAACAGTTGGTTTTTCGCAGCAAAAAAATAGTTTAAAAGTGGATTGGAAAAAAGCCGCTCAGCTTCAAAATGAAGATGGAAGACTTTCTTTGGGTTTTGCAGGACCAATTAACGGAGTTCATAACAATGTTCTGATTGTTGCCGGAGGAGCTAATTTTCCAGATAAAATGCCTTGGGAAGGAGGGAAAAAACAGTTTTCTAAGGAAATCCATGTGTTAGAAAAAAATGGGGAACAATACAATTGGAACGAGAAATCACGAGTAGAACTGCCTGAGCCAATTGCCTATTGCGGTGTTGTTTCAACCAGTTGTGGAGTAGTGTATGTTGGAGGAGAAAATGAAAACGGACTTTCTGATAAAGCATACATTTTAAAATGGAATTCAATTAAAGAGGAAATCGAAATAAAAGAATTACCGGATTTTCCACTGAAAATAACCAATATAGCGGTTGCCAGTATTAATAATGTGATATATGCAATTGGCGGAGATGAAGCTGCAAAAAGTTCAGATTTTGTTTTTAGTCTTGATTTAAATAATAACGCATCAGTCTGGAAATCGGAGCCAAAATTACCTTTTGCTTTGGCAAATTCAGTTGCAGTTGTTCAGAATGAGGAAGAAGATTTAAGTATTTATGTTATTGGCGGAAGGACCAAAACGGCTTCAGGAATAAGTAAGCTGCACAATACCACACTTTCATTTAGCATGGAGAAACAAATCTGGGAAAATAAAGCCTTTATATCAGAAGGAAAGAAAACAACCCATTTTTCTGCTGGCGCAGGAGTGCCTTTTGGCAAACAATTTATTATAATCACTGGCGGAGATAACGGTGTCACTTTTCATAAAATCGAAACCTTTTTGTCCCAAATTGCCAATACAGCTTCAGAAGAAGAAAAAGCAAAGCTGATTGCCGAAAAAAACATCTTAAATACCACGCATCAGGGATTTTATAATGCAGTTTTATTGTACGATACAGTAAAAAACAAATGGTTAAAAATAGGCGAATTGCCTTTTCTGGCGCATGTAACAACAACCGCACTAATTTGGAATGATAAAATTGTGTTGTCAAACGGTGAAATTAAACCGGGAATTCGAACACCAGATATCATGCTCGGATCTGTAAAATAAAATACCAAAAAAGAAACCACGATAATACCACACCAAAATGAAAAACTCAAAATATTATCCATGGCTTGTTGTAGCGTTGCTCTGGATTGTAGCACTTCTCAATTATATGGACAGGCAAATGCTGGCAACTATGAGACCGTCGATGGAAAGTGATATTCCGGAATTGGTTTCAGGTGAAAATTTTGGACGCTTAATGGCCGTTTTTCTTTGGATTTATGCTTTGATGAGCCCCGTTTCGGGAATTATAGCAGATAAATTAAACAGGAAGTGGTTAATAATTGGTAGTTTATTTGTTTGGTCTGCTGTTACATATGCAATGGGTTTTGCCAAAACATATAATGAAATCTATTGGTTGAGAGCAATTATGGGAGTAAGTGAGGCTTTATATATTCCTGCGGGATTATCCTTAATCGCCGATTATCATCAGCAGAAAACAAGGTCTCTTGCAATCGGAATTCACATGACAGGTCTTTATGTCGGTTCGGCTTTGGGTGGCTTTGGAGCCACAATTGCCGCTACATATTCCTGGCATTCTACTTTTCATCATTTCGGTATTGTGGGAGTAATATATTCGATTGTTTTGGTTTTCTTTTTATATGAGAAAAAAGATAAAGCAAAAACTTTTGATCCTGATTTTAATAAGACAAACGAGAAAGTTCCTTTGCTAAAAGGTCTGGCATTATTGTTTACCAATATTTCCTTTTGGGTGATCCTTTTTTATTTTGCAATTATAAGTTTACCGGGATGGGCAACTAAAAACTGGCTTCCAACGCTGTTCTCGGATAATTTAGGAATCTCGATGGATCAGGCCGGGCCTTTAGCAACTATTACAATTTCGTTTTCGTCTCTGCTAGGAGTTGTATTCGGCGGAATTTTATCAGACAAATGGGTTCAAAAAAACATTAGAGGTAGAATTTATACCAGCGCAATAGGCTTAAGTTTAACTATTCCCGCACTAATGTTGATTGGATTTGGGCATTCGCTGTATCATGTGGTTGGCGCAGTACTGTGTTTTGGTATAGGATACGGAATGTTTGATGCAAACAATATGCCTATTATCTGTCAATTTGTTTCTGCCAGATACAGGGCAACAGCATACGGTATTTTAAATATGACAGGAGTTGGCTGTGGCGCATTGGTCACCTCACTGTTGGGTAAGTCAGCCGATGCCGGTAACTTGGGTTATGGTTTTTCTTTGATGGCCGGTATCGTCCTGATTGCCTTAATATCACAAATTAGTTTTTTACGTCCAAAAGTAAATGACTTTGTGGACCTATAGAATAGAGTAATCTATCCCATTTTTTAAGATTGAGTTGTTAGTTAGCTTTTTGGTTTTATAAGCTCGGGCGGAGCCATGCGTTCTGCCCGGCTCATAATGCAGCCACTTAGTTTGATTTAGAGAAAAATGAAAACAAAAAAACAAAATTTATTTCTGCTAATGTTCTTGCTTTTAGCGGTATTTCATTTGAATATGAATGCGCAGCAAGCTCTGGTAAAAGTGGCTTGTATAGGAGATTCTGTTACGGCGGGTTATTTATTGGCTAATCCACAATCAGAATCATATCCATCTCAGCTTCAGGGTTTGATGGGGAATAAATATGAGGTTAGAAATTTCGGGCATTCTGGTGCAACTCTTTTAAGGAAAGGCAGTAATCCTTATTACAAAACCAAGGAATGCTCTCTGGCTGTCGCATACAAGCCCGATATTGCAGTTATTCATTTAGGATTAAATGATACCGATCCCCGAAACTGGCCGAATTACAAAGATGATTTCAATTCAGATTACTTTTGGCTGATTGATAGTTTAAGAAAACAAAATCCGGATGTAAAAATTTATATCTGTAAAATGACTCCTGTTTTTAACGAACATCCCCGTTTTAAATCAGGAACAAGAGATTGGTACTGGCAGATTCAGGAGCATATTGCAGAAATTGCAAAAGCCAATAAAGTGCGGTTAATTGATCTTCATGGAAAATTATATAACCGCCCCGATCTTTTTCCCGATGCTTTACATCCAACAAAAGAGGGTGCAAAAATTCTGGCTCAGACAGTTTACCAAAATATCACTCAGGATTTTGGCGGATTAAAACTGCCTTCTGTTTTTACAGACAATATGGTTTTACAGCGAAATCTGCCCATTTTAATTTATGGAAGTGCAAATGCCGGTGAGAATGTAACGATAACTTTTGATGATCGGAGAGAAATTATAAAAGCAAATGATTACGGTCAGTGGAAAGTGAGTTTTCCGGCAATGAAATCGGGAGGAATACATCAAATTTCAATTGCGACTTTGGAAAAAAATATCACTTTAAAAAATATTTTAATTGGCGATGTCTGGTTTTGTTCCGGACAATCCAATATGGCTTTTCCTTTAATAAAATCTGAAAACGGTATTGCTGAGGTTAAAAAAGCAAAGAAGAACATTAATTTAAGACTGTTTCATTTTGAAGTAATTCAGGAAACAGACGAAAAGGCTTGGGATTCTCTCACTTTAGCCAAAACAAATCAATTGGAATATTTTTCCGGTAAATGGAAAATTTGTGATTCGTTGAGTGCCCAAAATTTTTCTGCGGTTTCTTATTATTTTGCGCAAAATATTATTAGGGAAGAAAATGTTCCTGTTGGACTTATAGAAATTGCGGTCGGCGGTTCTCCCATAGAATCATGGCTGGACAGATATACACTAGAGCATGATGATAAGACTGTAGATTTGTTAACCAATTGGCGAAAATCTGATTTTATAATGCCCTGGGTGAGATCCCGAGCAGATGAAAATTTAAAAAATGCCTTAAATCCAAAACAGAGACATCCTTATGATCCCTGTTATAATTATGAAGCTGGGGTTGCTCAGTTTACGGCATTCCCGATAAAAGGATTTTTATGGTATCAGGGTGAAAGCAATGCTCATAATATTGAGCTTTACGAACATTTAATGCCAGAATTAGTCCAAAGCTGGCGAGAGGCCTGGGGAAGTTCGCTTCCGTTTTATTTTGTTCAACTTTCAGGAATCAGCCGTCCTTCCTGGCCTGCCTTTAGAGAAGCACAGAATAAACTGCAGAACAAAATTCCGAACAGTAAAATGGCAGTCAGTATGGATTTTGGAGAAGAACTCAATGTGCATCCAATAAAGAAAAAACAAATTGGAGACCGACTGGCAATGCTTGCACTTAAATATACTTACAGAAAAAATATAAAAGCAGAAGGACCAATTCCTGAAAAAGCCGAACAGACTGGAGAAACAATTTCAGTTTCTTTTTCTAATTCCAAGCAATTGTTTACAGGAGACAATAAAGAATTAATTGGTTTTGAGATTCTTACTGATAAAGGGATTCGGATAGAAACCAGAGCAAAAATTATAAAAGACCGGGTATATATTTCTGTGCCGGCTGGCGAAAAAGCGAAAGAAATCTTATACGCCTGGAAACCTTATACGCTTGCAAATTTGGTAAATGAAGCCAGTCGTCCCTGTTCTACTTTTAGACTTGAAGTACATGCATTAACCCAAAACTAAAAGTATTCCAATTTAAACTTTCTCTTTAGATGAACTGGATTTATCTAAAGTGATTTTACCAATCAACATAACTAACCCTGAGACCTTTTCAGGAGTAAAAACATACAGCAAAATGAGCTATTCAAAAACTGATTTGATAGAGTTAAAGGATTTTTATCAGAACCAATTATTAAATAATACAGTTCCGTTTTGGTTTCCAAGATCGATTGATACTGTTCACGGAGGTTATCTTCTGATGCGAAATGAGACGGGAGATTTGATTGATACAGACAAATCAGTTTGGTTTCAGGGACGTACAGCCTGGCTTTTGTCTACGCTTTATAATACCGTTGCGCAAAAACAAGAATGGCTGGACGGTGCTAAATCCGGAATTGATTTTATCAATAAATTCTGTTTTGACACAGACGGCAGAATGTTCTTTCATGTTACGCAGGAGGGAAGTCCGATTCGTAAACGCCGTTATTATTTTTCTGAAACTTTTGCAGTAATTGCGATGAGTGCGTATGCGAAAGCGAGTGGGGATGAGGCTGCTGCAAAAAAAGCCCGTTATTTATTTGGAGAGTGCATTAAATATGCTACAACTCCAGGTTTATTAGAACCAAAATATACTGCTGTAAGACCTTCAAAAGGTATTGGTTCTCCTATGATTATGATTAATACAGCCCAACAGCTCAGAGAAAATATTGGCGATCCACGCTGTGATGAATGGATTACAAAATGGATTGCAGAAATTGAAAATGACTTTGTAAAAGACGGTATAAAATGTGTCATGGAGCAAGTAGCACCTGATGGCTCGATTATCAATCACATTGACGGACGAACTTTAAATCCAGGACACGCTATTGAAGGCGCATGGTTTATTCTTCACGAAGCCAAATACAGAAACAACGATCCTCATTTAATCGAATTGGGTTGTAAAATGCTCGATTATATGTGGGAACGCGGCTGGGATAAAGAACATGGCGGTATCCTGTATTTCTGTGATGTATATGATAATCCCGTTCAGGAATACTGGCAGGATATGAAATTTTGGTGGCCGCACAATGAGGTAATCATTGCAACATTATTGGCGTATACTATGACGGGAAATGCTAAATATGCAGCATGGCATAAAAAGATTCACGATTACTCGTACAGTAAATTTCATGACAAACAAAATGGTGAATGGTTTGGCTACCTCCACAGAGACGGAAGCGTAGCCCAGACGGCAAAAGGAAATCTTTACAAAGGACCTTTTCACTTACCACGTCAGGAGTGGTATTGCGCGCAATTATTAAACGAATATCTTGAAAATGTCTAAAATCTGATTAATCGAATATTCGCCTGTTCATCAAGTTTTTCGTTATTATTTTTTAATGCTTATTAACCAATTTATAACCAAAATTTTAAAAACTATGAAAAAATTATTGCACTATTCTTATTTGTGTTTACTGTGTTTATCAGCTATAAATACAGTGGCACAAAGTGGAAAAGTCTTAAATCTTGATGGACTTTCTACTTATATGACCGTGGCGGATCATCCGGATTTAGACTTTGGATCAGGTCAGAATAAAACCATTACCTGTTGGATTAAAACAACTACCAATACAGGGACACCAAGAATTTTTGCCAAAAGAAACGGTTCGTCCGGAAATGGTTACGAATTCTGGACAGGAAACGGCTCAAATGCAGGCAAATTTGCTATCAATATGAGCGGAACAGGAACACCTGCAAATATTAGTACAGCAGGATATTCTGCCAATTCATTGGCAGACGGAACCTGGCATCATATTGCATTGGTTATTGATGCTTCTGGCAATCGTACCATGTACGGTTATATTGACGGAATGCTGGCCAACACAGGGAAAACATTTACATCCGGGACATCAGATTTTTCCAATGCCTTAAATTTTGTAGTAGGTGCAACCTCAGATGCTTCCAACAGTTATAAGTGGGCCGGGCAAATCGATAATATCCGTGTCTGGAATAAAGTTATGACGGCAGCTGAACTGCAGACAGACAGGACAGCTGTGGTAAACGGTCCGACTATAAATCTTTTGGCCGCATGGAATTTCGAAAACATAACCGGTACAAAAGTTCAGGATGTTTCAGGAAATAATCATCCGGGAACACTTTTTGGATCGATCCGTTTTTCAAATGCTTTTCCGATGGTTTTAAATCTGGACGGAATTAATGATTATATGTTGGTTGCCAATAACGCAGATTTAAATTTAGCAGCGGGCCAAAATTTAACCATAACGTGCAGAATCAAAACCCCTGATTTCGGAAAGCGTATTTTGAGTAAACGTCCTAATGGATCAGGAATCGGATATGAATTTATTAATAATACCAGTGCCGGCGGAGGACAATTTGGAGTAAACCTGACAACAAGCGCGGGTGCAGCAGGTCCTCCATACGGAACATCAAACATTTCAAATAATATCTGGCATCATTTAGCCATGGTGGTTGACGTAGCGTCGACAAGTTGTAAAATATATGTTGATGGCGTTTTACAGCAAACTAAAACATCTCCAAACATTGGAGGAACTAATACAGTTTCCAATACAGGAGATTTGTTTTTTGGAACATTGAGTAATTTTTCTTCTTATATGAATGCACAAATTGATGACATTCGATTTTGGAGAAAAGCCATGACAGCAGCCGAAGTTTTAACAGATAAAACGACAACAACAATAACGGGTGCAGAAACGAGCTTACTGGCGGCGTGGGATTTTGAAAATGTAACCAATACAACTGTTCCGGATATTTCAGGACATAATCATCCGGGGACTTTAATGAACGGTGCTTTAGTTATTGCTCAAACAAACGAGATGCAGATTAATTCGGTTTCTTTGGTTCAGACAGAATTGCCAACGGGTTTAGGCGATAGTAATCAAAGGATTATAGCAGTAAAAACTTTGGTAAGCGGTAATTTAAATCCTTTGACTGTAAGTGCTTTAAAATTTACTATGGCTGGAACCACAAACATTTCAGATGTTACGGGAATCAAAGTATATTCAAGCGGAAATACATCTATTTTTAATCCGGCCACAGCAACATTGTTTGCAACAGTTTCCCCGTCAGGCGGAAATTTAGCGGCTAACGGATCAAAAATTTTAACTGCAGGAGATAATTATTTCTGGATCACTTATGATGTTTCGGCATCAGCAACAGAAGGAAATTTATTAGATGCAACCTGTGAGTCAATCACCGCAAACGGCATAACGTATCCTACAACAGCTAATACTGTGGCAGGAAACAGAACCATTTTATTAGCCAATACACTTTTGTTTACACCGGGAGATGCAGGCTCTGCAAGTTACCGTATTCCTGCAATTATTACAGCTGCCGATGGCTCTCTGGTAACCGTGACAGACAAAAGATGGAATGGCGCCGGTGATTTATCTGCAAAAATAGATCCGGTGGTTCGCAGAAGTATAGACAACGGAAAAACATGGTCTTTACCGCTTACAATTGCCAATTTTGGAGGTCCAACCGGAGCCGGAGATGCCGCTTTGGTATTAGATCGTACAAATGGAAATTTATTGTGCATGGTTTCTGCAGACAAAGGTTTTTTTGCTTCTACAAATGCTGTGCCGGCAAAAGTTTTGGTTATTAGAAGTACAGATAACGGTGTAAGCTGGGGAACTCCTGTTGATATTACCAGTCAGATTTATGGACCAAACCCGAATTGGAAAGGACTGTTTGTTGCATCAGGAAGGGCTCATCAATTACGTGACGGAAAACTTGTGGCTGCAATTGCTGTAAGAGAAAATATTTCAGGAACAGAACGCATTACCAATTATATGATTACGAGCGCAGATCATGGTATAACCTGGACAACATCTGCAAACAGAGCAGAAATAGACGGAGACGAAGCCAAAATCGTGGAATTAAATAACGGAAACATTATGATGAGTATAAGAAATCCGGGAACTCGCCGTTTTAATGTTTCGACAGATAAAGGCACAACCTGGGGAACAGCATATAACCAGACTAGTATAACAGATCCTAATTGTAACGGCGATTTTATTCGTTACACTTCGACTCTTGATGGTTATAATAAAAATCGTTTGCTCCATTCTATTCCGTTTTCAAACAGCAGAAAAAATGTAAGCGTGCAAATGAGTACCGACGAAGGCACAACCTGGGGAACTCCTAAAACAATTTATACAGGGTCATCTGCCTATTCAAGTCTCACGATTTTGCCGGATGGAACAATCGGTATTTATTATGAAAACGGAGAGAGTTCAACCTATCAAATGTATTTTGTGCGTTTTAGTTTAAACTGGCTGACTAATGGTGCAGATACCTATGTACCTCCATCGAATTCCTCAACATCCAGAAAAGTAACTGAAACCGTAACAAAGGATCAAAGATTTACAGTCGAAGTAAATCCGAATCCGGTAAATGACATTTTAAAAGTAAAGGTGAATAATGCAAACGGAACTGCAAGCATTAAATTATTTGATTTGTCAGGTAAATTAATCCAAACTTCCTTTTTAAATTTGAATGAAAAAGAGGTTTCCATTTCATTAACAGATCTGCCAAAAGGAATATATCTTTTAAATGTAAATGATGCTAAAAGCGGAATCAGCAATAAAATTATAAAGAAGTAAAAAAAATGAAGCAGGCAATTGTAAATGCTGTTGTGCATACAGGAGACGAAATATTGGATAACGGAACTGTGATCATTGAAAACGGCACCATTATTTCGGTACAAAAAGAAATTCCAACCGATATCAAACAAATTGATTTGGGCGGAAAACATATTTCATCAGGATTTATCGATATCCAGATTAATGGCGGAGAAAAGTACTATTTCAGTCAGACTCCTAATGAAGAAACCATTCAGGATATCTATGATGCGAGTATGAAGTACGGCACAACACACGTTTTACCCTGCCTGATTTCTTCTTCAAAAGAAAGTATTTTAAAAGGAATCGAAGCAGTTCGCGAGTACATGCAAAAACATAATAATGGTGTTTTCGGCATGCATCTGGAAGGACCATTTTTAAATCCGTTAAGGAGAGGCGCACACAGTATTGATCAGGTGAGAAAGCCCACTAATGATGAACTTGAAGAAATTATTAGATACGGAAAAGACATTATAAAAGTCATTACAATTGCTCCGGAATGTTTTACAGAAGAACAATTGAACATGTTGATTGAAAGCGGTATTACGATTTCGATCGGACATTCGACCATTACACATAAAGAAGCACAATTTTATTTTGCTAAAGGAATAAATCTGGTTACCCATTTGTTTAATGCCATGACACAATTTGGACATCGGGAGCCCGGTTTGGTCGGCGCTGTTTTTGAAAATGAATCTGTTTATGCACCGGTAATTCTGGATGGTGTACATTGTGATTACGCTGCGGCAAAAGTGGCGTATAAATTAAAACAGGAAAAGTTTTTTTTAATAAGTGATGCAACCTTTCTAGGGAGAAAAGTAGCGACTTTTAAATGGGATAATTTTGATGCTCATTTGGAAAATGGTTTCTACAGAAATGAAGACGGCAATCTGGCAGGCGCAACAATATCAATGACAGAAGCGGTACAAAATGCTTACAATCATCTGAATGTTTCGGTTGATGAAGCAATAAAAATGGCAACTACAAGAGTAGCTTCTGCTGTTGATATGCAGCATAAAATCGGAAAAATAAAATCTGGATTTCCTGCCAGTTTTGTCCAATTTAATTCTGATCTGAGTGAAATAGAAACACTGGATTTTTCTATACCTGAAACCACTGTTTCCTAATGATGAAAGAAAAATTACTTTCTGTCTGGAATAACTTCAAAGAGATGAAAATCATTCTTGCGGGAATTGTTTTTTCCTTTTTATGGGCATCTGCATCGACTGCCACAAAAATCGGACTTCAATCTGCGCAGCCTTTTGTCATTTCTATTTTTAGATTCATGATTGCAGGAAGTATTATGCTTATTGTTTCACACCTTATAATGGCACAACGTATGCCCAAAAAAAGAGAATGGATTCAAATCAGTATTTATGGTTTACTCAATATTACTTTTTATTTGGGTTTGTATGTAATTGCTATGCAAAAAGTATCCGCCGGTTTGGGGAGCCTGGCTGTGGCCACAAATCCTGTTTTTATTGTTTTGATTTCGGCGGTTTGGTTATCTCACAAAATCAATTTTAAGAACATAATAAGCTTATTGCTTTGTTTTACAGGGGTTTTTCTGGCAGCTTATCCTTTGTTTCAAAGCAGCTTTGCAACTCCCGGCGGTATACTTATTTTAATAATCAGCATGATTGCTTATTCTTTGGGAACTATTTACTATTCAAGACAGGAATGGAATAATCTGCACATTTTAACCGTTAATGGCTGGCAGACGATAATTGGAGGATTGTTTCTGCTGCCGGTTTTAGCGATGACGTATCAGTCAGATAAAAATGTTTTGAATTTAGATTTCTGGTTCTCTACCTCCTGGCTTGCAATTGCAGTTTCAATTGGTGCCGTCCAGTTTTGGCTGTATCTTCTAAAAATTAATCCCATTAAGGCCTCTTACTGGCTCTTTCTGTGTCCGATATTTGGTTTTCTAATCGCCTACTTTATAGTACATGAACCTCTGACTTTATACACATTATTCGGAATCATATTTGTAATTGTAGGATTATACATCAGTCTTTCATCAAAAAAATAAGGAAAAAATAATATTACTAATCTATACTAAATCATATTATTAACTCTTTTTGAAATATTTTATTTATTAAAAAACTTACTATCTGTATAATTACATTCTTATTTTTCTTTCATAGAAATTGTTTTTATACGCTCTATTGATAGTTTTGCAACGTATGTAACCCCAAATTTTATATTAAAATGAAAAAAAACATTCACTTATTTGTACTTGCTATTTTATCAGGTATCATTTTTAGCTGCAGTGACGATGCCGAGTCGTACCAGCCGAATTATCTGCCGAGCATAGACGCTACAGCTTTACCTGCAGAAAATCATCCCATGACAATGTTTGAAGATACGGAAGATCCTGCCAGAATGTACGACAAAACAGATCGCTGGTTTAGAGTAAACGAGCCGCTTCAGATTATTCAGAAAGGGAAAGATTCTGTACAGGTTTCTCTGTATTCACCGGTTGGACTTTCAGATGTAAAAGTGTATGCCAAATTGCCTAATTATGATAAACGATTTTTGATTTATGAATTTTCGAAAATACCGGCTTTTCATCGTTCGTTTCATAAACTTCCAATGACAGATAAGAAAAACGATTATTTGCTGGAATCGGGCAACACCCTAACAATTGATAAAATTGAAGGTTTCTCTTCCGGAGCGATTGAATTTTCTGTTGAATCGGACGATCCTTTATTTCAAAAATTCAAAAAAATAAAATCTTCACATTTAGTTCAGTTTCATGATGGTTATCACATTAATGAATTAGGGAAATATTTACCAATGAATCCTGCGTTGGCAAAAGAAGCAATTGCAATGATTATCAATTACTCGTATGCATTGAGTCATCCGTTGTATTACAGCACTTTTACCAATTTTGATAAATACAAACAAGAGCAGGCAGCAACAGCAGGAACAGCGATAAATGGTGCGTTAAACTGGCACGGAAATACGGAAGATGCCGACGGAGTTTACGATTACATAAGCAAAGACGAAATCGAAAAAATATACTGGAATTATCTGGATAAACGTACTCTGTACATGGCAATGGTGGGCGGAGATTCTGCCTGGGGCGGAGGCACACTGGCGTCACAATGGGAATCTGGTTATGTAACCGGCCACTGGGTAGGAGAAATGTCGGTTTGGTCACACGAATATTCGCATCACATTGGTTTTAGCCACAGCAGTAATTTGGCAAACAGCGGTGAAGGAGGAGGACAGCAGGAAATGCTGACAAATTTTTATAAGTATCTGATTTACTTAAATGATCTTCCTTTTACAGATCCGGAGGTTTTAAAAACATATACAAAAACCGCATATTTGAAAGGAACCTATAAAAAACCAGTATTTACAATTAATCCGAAAAATCCATTTTTGCTGAAGTATAAAGGCGAAGGGAAATGGAACTAAAATATAAATTAAACATGAAACATATTTTGCCCCTGATCCTTGCGCTTTGTTTTTTTACAAATTGCAGTAAAGACGATATTGAATCTAAAGAATATACTTATTACTATCCTACAGATGAAGCTTCTATCACTGCCGAAAATATTCCCGGCAGTACAGAAGGATTTGACCCGAAAGGAATCGCCAGTGCAAACGAAAAATTGTACGTCATTAATGGAAATGTTCTGGAAGTATTTAACGCTTTGACATTAGCCCATATTAAAACCATTAAAGAATATACAAAAGGCACAACAACAATTCCGCTTACAAGTTTAACTTCAGTTGCTGTAGACAACGGACGTATCTATGTTGGAAGTACAGAATCCAGATTATTTGTTTTTGATGAAATTACAAATGCCGGAATCAGTACGGTTGGAAACGGGCAGTGGTGGCAGACTTTCGTACACGTTTTTGGGGTTGTTGTCAGAGACGGTCTGGTATTCGTAAAAGAAAAAAACACATCGATAAAAGTGTTTGAAACTTCTCAGATTACCGAAACAAGCAACTGGAATCTGGAACCAATTGCAAAATTAAACACTTTAAACGGTGGCACAGAAGTTTATTCTATGGATGTAATTAACGGAAAATTAGTTGTAGCCGGAAGAGATGCCAAAAGTTATTTGTACTATAATATTGCCAACATAAAAGCAAATGCCGCAAATTCGCTTCCCACTCCAATCGAACCGGAAAAAATACCATTGGTAGATGTAAAACCAATTGCAGTTTCTTTTAGTAAAGACTGGGCAGTAACATCAGAAAATGTGGGAAGTGCTTCTTATCTGAGATTGTATCCAAAAGAAGAGTTTAGTAAAATGAATTATAAAGCGGTTTTAAACGCTTCGGATATTCTGGGACAAAACAAATTTGGAACTATTGTAGGAACTGCACAACTCGACGATAAAATTTTCCTTTCTGATAATACGAATAAAAAGATCCGGGTTATTAAGCTCAATAAATCTGTTATGGCAGAGCAGAACAATTAATAAATTTTATTTTAATACTTTAAAAGACAGCTACTATAGCTGTCTTTTTTGTTAGATGAGTTTTGTGTTTTTTTTGAAGCAGAAGTAATCGTTATAGTAGTCTATTAATCTGATAGGGAAATAAAAGTTTTGTTGATTTATGCATTGAAATTGAAAATAACTGCTTAAATTTGCAACCGCAATGAGAAATTACGGCCTGAATATGAAGAATTATTATAATTGCAGTACATCAATGTGCTGTGATACTGTAATGAGATTCATTGAACGGGCTTCGATATAAACAATGTTATATATTTCAAAGAGCCTTTCCTGAATTGTTGAAAGGCTTTTTTGTTTTTAAACCTTTAAGAATGATTGAATTAAAAAATGTAACCAAAACTTTTCATCAGAAAGACAGAATAGTTGCTGCCTTGTCTGATGTCTCGCTGCGAGTTCCGCCCGGGAAAATTTTTGGTGTAATCGGAACTTCAGGTGCCGGAAAAAGTACGTTGATTCGTTGTGTCAATTTATTGGAACGACCAACATCCGGCGAAATTATTGTAGACGGAAAAGCACTGATGCAATTATCAAATGCAGAACTGGCAATTGAAAGAAGACAGATCGGAATGATCTTTCAGCATTTTAATCTGCTTTCTTCCAGAACTGTTTTTGAAAATGTCGCCTTTCCTTTGGAACTGGCCGGAACTTCGAAAAACGAAATCAAAACCCGCGTTTCAGAATTATTGCAGTTAGTGGGACTGGGAGAAAAAGCAAACGATTATCCGGCGAGTCTTTCAGGCGGACAAAAACAAAGAGTTGCGATTGCCAGGACTTTAGCCAATAATCCCAAGGTTTTATTGTGTGACGAAGCCACAAGCGCACTCGATCCTGCCACTACAAGATCAATCTTAAATTTACTGAAAGACATTAACAAACGCTTAAATATTACCGTTTTATTGATTACGCATCAGATGGAAGTAGTCAAGTCCATTTGTGATGAGGTTGCGGTAATCAGCCATGGAAAATTAATTGAGCAGGGAAGTGTGGGCGAAATTTTCGCAGATCCAAAACACGAGCTGACAAAAGAATTTATTTCTTCTTCTCTTCATATTGATGTTCCGTCGGTTTATCAGGAAAAGTTAAAGAAAGAAGACAACGGAAATCTGAATCCGTTAGTGAAACTCGAAATGACAGGAAAATCGGTTAATGAACCTGTTATTTCTGAAGTGTCCAGACTTTTCGATACCGATTTTAAAATCGTAAGTGCACAGATGGATCAGGCAGGAGAAGTTAATTTCGGAGTGATGCTGATTGAACTTTCAGGGAAACGCGAAAATTATGCTGCGGCGATTCAATATTTCAATTCAAAACATATTAAAACAGAAATTATAGGCTATGTCTGATTCTCTTATAGATTTATTGTTAAAAGGAACGTGGGAAACCATTGTAATGACTTTTGTTTCGGGTTTTTTTGGTTTTTTAATCGGACTTCCAACAGGGATTTTACTTTTCCTGACCCGTAAAAACCAAATTTTAGAGCAAAAGGTTTTAAACAGCACATTATCTGTGGTAGTCAATATTTTTCGTTCTATTCCGTTCATTATTCTTATAGTGTGGATGATTCCGTTTACACGTGCAATTGTTGGGACATCGATTGGTGTAAGTGCTGCGTTGGTTCCGTTAAGTATTGGTGCAGCGCCGTTTATCGCGCGTTTGGTCGAAAATAGTTTGCTGGGACTTCCTTCAGGATTAATAGAAGCGGCAAGGGCTTTGGGCGCAACGCCTTTTCAAATTGTTTATAAAGTATTACTTCCGGAAGCTTTGCCTTCGTTAATAAATGCGGCTTCAATTACCTTAATTACCCTTGTCGGATATTCTGCAATGGGTGGAGCTGTTGGCGCTGGCGGACTTGGACAAGTGGGATACCAATACGGATATATCGGATATGATGCCGTAACAATGAATTCCGTCCTGGCATTACTGGTTTTACTGGTATTTGCAATTCAGTTTGCCGGAGATGCCTTATCCAAAAGATTTGATCACAGATAATTAGATAATTGGAAAATATAAATGCAAAATAAATAATATTATGAAATTAAATATTTTAAAAACTACTGGAATTATAGCTTTGTCACTTGTTTTAGCAAATTGCGGAAACGATAAAAAAAATGATCCCCATTTTATAAAAGTGGGAGTTGCTTCGGGATCGGAATTAAAGGTGGCGGAAGCAGCAAAAAAAGTAGCGAAAGAAAAATTTGGTCTGGAAGTAGAATTAGTTTCCTTCAACGATTATGTGATTCCAAATGAAGCTTTAAGTCAGGGGGATATTGATGCCAATGCTTTTCAGCACAAACCATACATGGATGAACAATCGAAACAGCGTGGTTACAAATTGGCAATTATCGGAAAAACATTTGTTTATCCGATTGCGGCATACTCCAAAAAGATAAAAAACCTTTCAGAATTGAAAAATGAAAGCACGATTATCATTCCAAATGATCCAACAAACGGTGGACGTTCTTTATTGCTTCTGCAAAAAAATGGTTTGCTGAAATTAAAAGAAGGTGTCGGTTTACTGCCAAAAGTAACAGATATTATAAGCAATCCAAAAAACTTAAAAATTCTGGAATTAGAAGCACCTCAATTGCCACGTGCATTAGACGACGAAAATGTTTCTATCGCCATTATCAACAATACATTTGCTTCACAGGCAGGTTTGGTTCCGGCAAAAGACGCTTTGTTTGTTGAAGATAAAGATTCTCCGTACGTTAATTTAGTGGTAAGTCGGGAAGACAATAAAAATGAAGAAAAAGTAAAACAGTTTTTAAAGGCATTTCAATCTCCGGAGGTCGAAAAAGTTGCGAATGAGCAATTTAAAGGCGGCGCTGTTAAGGGATGGTAAAAAATTTGTAATATGTAAAATGCAAAATGTGAGATCCATTTTTAGCATCTCACATTTTTGCTTTTTGCATTCATAAAAAGCAGAATTTTATAAAACTATCTTTTGATTTTGTAAGACTTATGTTTTTAGTTGGCTTAATTTAGAAGTCAATTTTAAAACAAATGTCATGAGATCAATTTGGACAGGTTCAGTAAGTTTCGGATTAATTAATATTCCTATAAAGATGTTTTCTGCAGTTCAGGAAAGCACGCTTGATATGGATATGCTTGATCCAAAAGATCATGCTCACATTAAATTCAAACGTGTGAACGAAGATACCGGCAAAGAAGTAGAATTTGGAAAGATTGTAAAAGGCTACAAACTGGAAGACAAGTACGTAATTCTGGACGATTCTGATTTTGAAGCTGCCGATGCTGTAAAGACCAAAACAATTGATATTGAAAGTTTTGCTTTTGAAAAAGAAATTCAGAGCATTTATTACGAACAGCCATATTATCTGGAACCCGATAAAGGTGCTATGAATGCCTACGGATTGCTTCGTGATGCATTGCAGGCGTCCGGAAAAGTGGGCGTAACACGTTTTGTTATGCGAAACAAAGAAAGCCTGGCAATTTTAAAACCATATAAAAACGTTATTGTTCTAAACCGAATTCGCTTTGAACAGGAAATTCGTTCTACCGAGGAATTAAAGTTGCCACCCATGTCCAAAAAATCTACCAAAGAAATGGACATGGCCGAAAAACTGATCGATCAGCTAACCGAAAAGTTCGATATATCTGGTTTTAAAGATGAGTATACCGCCAAACTTTTAGATATTATTAAAAAGAAAGCCAAAGGAAAACTCAAAAAAACTGCTCCCAAACTTGAGGTGGTACACAAACAAAGCGACGATTTAATGTCAATGCTGAAAGCCAGTTTAGAAACGAAAAAGAAAAAGTCTTCTTAGACTTTTTTTATTTCTTCCAGTTTCTCAATAATCTTTTTAATATCGGCTCCTTTAGATAAAACCGGCTGCCATAAATCTCCTTTTTTCTCAAAACGTTTCATTGCATTTTTGATATTAAATTGAGACGGATGCAGTTTTTTGTTAACCTCACTCCATTCTAGTGGTGTCGAAACAGTTGCGCCAGGTTTTGGTCGTGCCGAATAAGGCGCAGCCAACGTTTGTCCGCGTCGGTTTTGCAGAAAATCGATGTACAATTTATTGTTTCTTTTTTTGATGCTTCTTTCTACAGAAGTAATATCAGGAATTCTCGAATGCACTTCATTAGCAATCAATTCCCCTAAAATTTTAATAGATTCATAATCGTATTTACCGCCTAGCGGAATGTAGATATGTAAACCCGAAGCACCGGAAGTTTTACAAAGACATTCTGTTTCCAATTCGTCTAAAACCTCTTTTACAACCAAAGCGGTTTCAATTACCGGACTAAAATCGTCTGTTGAGGGATCCAGATCGATAACCAGCCAATCCGGATTTTCGATATTTTTTATTGTGGAGTTCCACGGATTCATTTCGATACAGCCTAAATTAGCCATGTACAATAACGTCTCCTTATCGTTGCAAATAAGATAATCTATTTCGGCATCATTCGATTCTGAGTATACTTTTTCAGTTTTAAGCCAGGTCGGAATTTTATCTACATCAACATCTTTCTGATAAAAACTCGGACCGGCGATTCCATTAGGAAAGCGGTTCATCGATTCAGGACGGTCTTTTAAATACGGTAAAATCAAAGAAGAAACTTCGTTATAATATTGCACGATTTCGCCTTTTGTAATTCCGTCTTTTGGAAAATATATTTTATTTTGATTAGTAAGATGCAAAACTGTTTTTCCAACCTTCAAATCGTAATCATTTTCGGTTTTACCCTTTTTTTTAGTTTCTTTAGAATCTTCCATTTCTTCTTTTTTTGATTGTGTATTGGATTGTGAATTTGATTGTGAGTCTGACGACTTTGCGTTTTTATCCTTTTTAAAAGACAAAGAAACTTCGGTTGCCTTTTTATCAATTCTAATTCCCAGATAAACAGGATGTCTCAAATGTTGATCCTGAGTCCATTCTGAAAATTTGACCTGACAAACCACTTTAGGTTTCACCCATTGAATAGTATCGCGCAACGGAATTTTTTCGTCAAGCGGAGACTGATCTGTAAAGTGAGGTTCTAGTTCGTTGTATAATTCTTTTAAAACCGCTTCGGTAAAACCCGTACCACATTTTCCAATATATTGCAGCCTTTTGCCGTCATATTGCCCGAGCAGAATTGCCCCAAAATACTTTCTTGAGTTCTTAGGTTCTGTAACTCCGATAATTATAGCTTCTTCTTCATTTGCGGTTTTTATTTTTAGCCAGTTATTGCTTCTTCTGTTAATGGTATAGGTACTGTCTGCTTTCTTAGCGATAATACCTTCACTTTTGTTTTTAGCAGCTTCTTCAAACCGTTTGATTCCGTCGCCGATTGTGTGTTTGGAGTAAATTACATTGGTAAACGGATATTTATTAAACAGAATTTTAAGCAGTTCCTTTCTTTCCAAAAGAGATAATTCTGTAATTAGGTTTCCGTCGAGATTTAATAAATCAAAAACATAATATTTCAGATTTCCAATTCCGGTTTTCATGTAATTTTGAAGCAATTGAAAGTTTGCTTTTCCTTCCTCATTTTCGACAACAACTTCACCGTCCAGAACAACTGTATGATCTATTTTTTTAAGATCTTCTGCAATGGTTTTGTAATTGGTATTAAAAGAAATCTCGTTTCTGCTAAACAATTCCACCTCATTCGGATTTATAACGGCAACAGTCCGGTAGCCATCATATTTATTTTCAAAAATCCATTCATCATCATCAAAAGGTTTTTCTTTTACCGTTGCCAGCATTGGTTTTAAAAACTCCGCTTTTTCAGTTTTTGGGCTGGATTTTTTTTTTGCTGTTTTTTTTGCAGCAGGTTTTTCTTCCGCTTTAAGCGAAACTTTTTTAGCTTTTTCTTCCAGTTGGTCAAGGCTTCTTTTGGAAATAACCGATTTATCTTTTACTAAAATATCTTCAGTAGAAGCATATTTATCATCTTTCTTCATTAAAAGCCAGGCATTTTCCTGTTTTCCGTGAAGTTTAATCAGAGAAAATTCGCCTTTTAATTTTTTTCCTTTCAGGATAAAACTCAGACGTCCTTTTGCAAGGTCGCTTAATAATTGCTTTTCGTCAGAATCTGTTTTTTCGTCAGAGGTGTACGTTCCGTGATCCCAGACAATAACATTTCCTGCGCCGTAATTTCCTTCCGGAATAGTACCTTCAAAATCTTTATAACTGTACGGATGATCTTCAACCATCATTGCCAGGCGCTTCACTTCCGGATCTAACGACGGACCTTTTGGTACCGCCCAGCTCTTTAGAACACCATCCATTTCTAATCTAAAGTCATAATGCAGGTGTGATGCGGCATGTTTTTGCACCACGAAAATCAATTCGCTTGCCGATTTTGCAACTTTTCCTTTGGGTTCTTTGGTTTGTTTAAAATCTCTTTTCTGATTGTATTTGGATAATGACATAACGTACTGTATTAAAAAGTTGAAAGGCTTAAAGCATAGACTGCAGTTGCAACAATACCAAAAATGACATGTGCAAAAAACAACTGGATGTAATAGCCTTTAAAATCAATTTGCGGCTGATGATGGGTTATTTTAAATAAGAAAAACCATCCTATAATTCCGATGATCCCACTTATGGCCCCAAAAATTACGGCAATCAATGGTGAAATGGGTAAAATATGGTCTGACCATAGTAAATGATAACCAATAACAAATAGAAGCCCTATAAAATAATGAATCAGCCAGGCCCAAATTTGTTTTGATTTTTCTGAAAGATTGATTTTTAATTTTTCTAAAACAAAAGTCAGCAAAACGGGTTCTTTGTACAACTCGCGAAACGTATTGGACATTACATAGCTAAAAAACGTCATCGCTGTTGTAGCTGCAATTGTAACTATTATTAATTGTATAGTAGTATATAAAATCATAGCTTTTCTGAATTAACTATGGTAAAGTTACTTTCAGTGATACTTTTTTATTTATACTATTAAAACCTGTAATTATATAATTATCAGTATTAAAGCGATTTATGGGTTACGATTTTAATACAATCCTCTAATATAGAAACTGCTTTTTCCATCTCTTCATTTTCCAGATGGCCAAATCCTAAACGGGTGGCGGTGAGATTTTTGGTTTGGTATAAAATTGTTTTAGGAAGAAACAAGCCCTTGCCGGCACATTCTTTTTGTAATTGTATGAGATTAAAATGATCCAGCCATTCTACCCAGATCGCTAAACCTCTTGGCGGCACTTTAAATTTAATTCTGTCCTTTAATTTTTCGTTAAGGAGTAAAACGAAATGATCGCGACGTTCTTTGTAGAGTTTTTTATTTTTTTTTGAAAGTCGGTGCACTTCGCCTTCCGTAATCCATTCGGTTAAAACCTGTTCTTTCATAACATCGATTCGGGGTTCAAGAATATTTTGATGTTTTTCGAGTTCCTTTATAAATTCCGCAGGAGCGGCAACAAAACCATAACTAAATCCCGAGGGCAAAGATTTACCGAAAGAGCCGATATATACCACTTTTTCATGGGAATCAAAGGCTGCTAAAGGTAAAACGGGATTGTTATCGTAATGAAAATCAAAATCATAGTCGTCCTCCAAAATTACAAATCCGTATTGATTGGCTAATTCAAGAACTTCGATTCTCTTTTTAGCGCTAAGCGAAATTGTGGTTGGATAGTGATAATTGGAAGTCAGGTACAGGATTCTGATTTTGGTGGTTTGGAAAATTTCTTTTAGTTTTTTAGTGTCAATTCCGTCATGATTTACCGGAATAGAAATAATTTGTGCTCCCGTATTGGTTAATGTCATATTAGACATATAATATCCCGGCGAAGCTACCACAACTGTATCGCCTGGTGCAATGAGCACTTTGGTAACCAGATACAAAGCAATTTCGTGACTGCTTGCCGTAAGAAGATTGGATGTCGCAATACGTATGCCGCGGGTAAGATTTAAATAATTGGAAAAATGAGTTTTAAAATTCGAATGTGACCGCTGTTCTATTTGTTCGTATGTTTTAGAAGTTTTTCTTCTCTTTAATTTGGAAACATAAATTCGGGCAAGGACATCGGTCTGAACGAGTCGTAAATCGGGCATTCCGTCATTAAACTGAAAAGGAAGATTACTGCTTTCTGTAGGATTTTCGAGAATTGTGGAAGTTTGAAACGTAAAACCAACCGTTGTACCAAATGGCTGCTGATTTTTTGACACTGAAAATTCGGCCTTGCTTTTTTGCTTCTGCTGCGATAAAATAAACGTTCCGCGGTTTGGAATAGTTTCAATCCAGCCCTGCGATTCTAAATCCTGAAAGGCTTTAATAAGTGTATTTCTGTTGACCGACAATATTTTACATAAGATTCTGGAACCGGGAAGTTTAGTTCCTTCGGGCAGAAATCCGGTCTGAATGGCTTTGATAAATTCGAATACAATCTGAAGATAAATTGCAGTGCTTTCTTCTGGTTTAAGATGAATAAAGCTTTTAAAAGGAATTTCAACCGGACTATTCATAATTACAAAACTGGTATACTTGATTAGTACGGCAAGATACTACTTTTGCCAAAAAAAATACCAAAATGAAAAAAATCTATTTTGCTGTCCTTTCAGTAATTTGTACCCAATTTTACGCACAGACAAAAAGTGATTCCATTACGCAGATGGATGAAGTTATAATTAATGAAAACCGTTTTAATACGCCCATCTCTAAACAAAACCGCAACGTCTATGTAATTACCAGCGAAACCATAAAAACTTTACCGGCAAGAACCTTACAGGAAATATTGCAATACGCCAACGGAGTCGACATTCGCCAGCGAGGACCGTTTGGAACCCAGGCAGACGTAAGCGTAGACGGCGGTAGTTTTGAACAAACTGTTGTTTTATTAAACGGAGCCAAAGTAATCGATTCGCAAACAGCTCATAATATGCTGAATCTGCCCCTTCCGGTTGAAGCAATAGAAAGAATTGAAATTGTTCGTGGTCCGGCTGCAAGAATTTATGGCATCAACAGTTTAACCGGTGCGATCAATATTATTACCAAAAAACCAACCGATTCAGGATTTATGGTGAGTACGTATGCAGGTTCTAATTTTGAAAAAGATACGCAGGACACCGGCGATACTTTTTACGGCACCGGCGTTCAGGCAGGAGCGGTTTTAGGTAAAGAAAAACAACAGCATTTAATCTTTGCATCGCACGATAAAAGTAATGGGTACCGTTACAACACCGCATTCGAAAATAATAAAATTTTCTATCAGGGAAATGTGCAAATCAATGATTCTAATGAAATATTAGGTTCTGCGGGTTACATTAATAACGGATTTGGAGCAAACGGATTTTATGCCGCGCCCGGAGATCTTAATTCGACAGAGATTGTACAGACCACATTTGCAAATATTCAGTCTAAGCATGCAATTACCGAAAGCTGGAAAATTATGCCGCGCGTTACCTACAGATACAATTATGACGATTACCGTTATTTAGGAAATGCCAATTTAAATGTGGGAAGAAGCCAGCATTACACCAATTCGATTGCAGGAGAATTAAATTCTACCGTTAAATTGTCTAAAGGAGAAATTGGTTTTGGGGCCGAATTTAGAAATGAAAATATTCATTCTTCCAATATAGGAGATCACGACCGCGAAAATGTGGGGATTTACGCCGAATACAGAACAAGCTTTACTGAAAAGCTCGATGTAAATGTTGGAACTTATCTGAATTACAATTCTGATTATAAATGGCAGATTTATCCCGGAATTGATGCAAGTTATGCCATAACTGATCAGTTTAAAATTATTGGAAATGTAGGAACCAGCCAAAGAATTCCTTCGTTTACGGATTTGTATCTGAAACAAACGGGAAATATAGGAAATGTCGATTTAGATTCAGAAAATGCATTTCAGAGTGAAATTGGTTTTAAATACAATAAAAACGCATTGAGTTTTAATGCAAATTATTTCTACAGAAAAATTGATAATTATATCGACTGGATGCGCAATGCAACCACGACACCATGGCAGAGCCAGAACACTGGAGACTTGAACACCAACGGAATTAATCTAAGGGGTACCTATCGACTTGAATTGTCAAAAGACTCGAAGCTGAATATTTTATTGGCGTATACTTATCTGGATTCTGAATTTAAAAGTTCCCGAACAGAAATATATTCTAAGTATTTAATTTCTTCATTAAAACATCAAATTACCAATACCATAGATTATCAGTTTAAAAATTTATCTGTCTCTTTTGCAACTCGTTTCAACGAAAGAATTACCGGACCTTCATACTGGGTAAATGATTTCAGAATAAGTCAGTCCATTAATAAATTTACGATTTTCATTGATGGACAAAATATTTTCAATGCTGTTTATTATGAAACTGGTGCAGTACCATTGCCATCAAGATGGTTTACTTTAGGCGTGAAACTGGTTACTTTTTAAAATACTTTTTATTACATTGGTTATTAAATAAAAAAGCTTGCAACATTGTTTTGTTGCAAGCTTTTTTCATTCACCATAACATTAATAAGGACATTTTCGGAATGTCGGCCTTATACTATTTAATATGAATATTTGATAAATTATCTTCTGCAGGTCCGTTTAAAACTGTCCCGTCTGTAGCAAATCGGGAACCGTGGCAGGGGCAGTCAAACGATTTTTCGTCTGAGTTCCACTGCACAATACAGCCCAAATGCGGACAAACAGCAGAGAAAGCCTGTAAGGATTTATCATAATCTCTGTATACCGCCACTTTTCGTAATCCTAAAGAAAGTACTCCGCCTTCACCAGGTTCCAGATCAGCGGTATTTTTAAGATCAGATCCTGTAATCCAGTCCAGATATTGTTTTGCCATATTTCCTGCTTCCTTCAGATAGTCGCCCATTGCCTTAAAAGTAATGCGCGACGGACTGTATAAATCCTGCCATTTATTTTCCTTACCCTGAATCAGGTCTGATATTATCATGGCACCAATAGTAGTATGAGTCATTCCGTTTCCGGAATCTCCTGTGATGATATAAACATTATCATCGCCGGGATTTCTTCCCATAAAACCTAAAGAATCAAAAGGTTCCATAACCTGACCCGACCATTTATATATTACTTCATCTAATATCGGGAAATATTTTCTGGCCCAGTTTTCTAATAGCTCATAGCGCGTAAGAGCAGAAATATCTTCTTCGTCTGCCTGTCCCGTTTTATGATCTTCTCCCCCGCAGATTAACAAATCATATTCATCATCAAAATCTTCGAGTCGGACATAATGATAAGGTTCTGCAACCCATTTTGATTCCGGATCACCGCTGTCCCACCACAAAGCGTGGGGCAAACTGCCCTTCGGAATTTTTCCGCCAATAACATACGTTCTGTAAGCATGCTGTTTGGTGTGCATGGTCACAACATCGTTAATTGGTGTATTGGTCGCTACTACAATATGGTCTGCAGAAAAACTGAAACCATTTACTGTTGCGCCTTTTTCGGTTATATTTTCGGCATGGGCTTCTGTATAAATTGTTCCGCCAAGGTCTATAATGGCTTGTGAAAGCCCTTTTAAATAATGTAATATATGAAACTGTGCCTGATTTTTAAATGTAAGGCAACGTTGATCCTGCGCGTTTGCTAGAGATGGGATATGATTTAATAAAACAGTATCAAGTCCTGCGTTTTGAGTTGCTTCAAACTCCTTGTCAAGATTCTTTTCCTTGTCATTAGGATGAAGGAATAAATAACCATTTACTCTTTTAAAATTGCAGTCAATATTTAACTCAGTTACAATTTTTTCGATTTCATCAATTGCGGCGCTATGACTTTCCGCTGCAAGTTTGGCGTTTTCTTTTCCAAAAGTATTTTGAATATAATAATATCTGTCGTCAAGCGCACAAGTAAGATGAGCAGTTGTTCTGCCGCTTTCTCCGCTTCCGATAAAGCCATCTTCAACTAAAACTACTTTTTTTCCTGCTTTAATAAGTTTGTAAGCAGTTGTAAGTCCAGCAATACCACCACCGATTATCAAAACTTCTGTAATAATGTCCTTAGTTGGTTTTTCATAGGAGATCAGATCTGTAGAATCTACCCAAAAAGAAACATTTTCACCAGAAGTGATGCTTCCTTCATTTATATTTTGATTTGAATTTTCCATCTGTAATCTTTTAAATGCTATTTAAATGAATATTACCAAATCTACTTCGTAAATGCCGAAAAGGATTACAATTTTCCAATTCCAGTTTTATAGGATTTCAAGTAGGCTTTTATGTAAGGATTTTAAAAAATAATGTAATCTCAAATATTTTATAATTAGTTACTTAGTAAAAATGAAAATCCAATATATTATGAAATCGATACTTAGAATAAAAATTATGTTTTTAGCCGCTTTTATAGGACTATTTGTTTCCTGTAAAAAAAATGACGGCTACAGTGATGAGATAGAAACAAGCACGATTCCTGTAGATACAACCAGTTCTGCAGATTCGACAAGAATCACGACAGATACTGTTTCAACTGAAGCTGCTCCTCAGACACATGGAGCCGGAAATCAGGAAAGAGCAGATGATCAGTCTGAAAATACCACAGGAACAGGAACCGGACCCAGCGCAAGTTCACAGGATGGCGCAACTTATACACCTTCTTCAGGTGTACAGAAGGATAGTGTAAGGCCAAAATCCGATACACAAAAAAGCAAGAAAAAGTAACTCTGATATTTAACACACAGATTGAATTAATTAATTTAAAAATATTTAGGATGAAAACAATAGTAAACATTAAAATTGCTTTTGTGATTCTTTTAATCGGCGTTGCATTTTCCTGTAAAAATAATGAAGCTGCGACAATGACACCAAACGAGAATGATACTATTCAGAATACACTCGACACGGTTGGACCAGAAGTAGATACAATTATGGAAGATACTGCATCCAGTGTTCAGGTTGATTCTGTAGCTAAATAAAAAGAAGCCAATATTACAATAATTTACAAAGCTGAATCTCACGATTTGGCTTTGTGAAATTAAAACAGTCTGCCAACCTGATTTTACCTGATTTTATTTGTGCCTAATAATTAAAATGATGATTTAATTACGCAGGTTTTTATTTATATTTGAGAAGGATTTAACCCAAATTACTATGTCTTTAAATTCATTAAACAGCATCGGAAATTATTTTCATCAACTACTATAATGGAGATAATAAATAATTCAAGCCTCTTTCAGACTGTTTTTAATTCTGCTCCAAGCGGAATTGCAGTACTAAAACCTTTATTTGATGATAAAGGTAATGTACATGATTTTTCCATATTATTACTAAATACATATCTGATAAACTGGATTAATAATCCGGATTATGCAGGTAAACGTTACAGTGAGCTTTCGAAAATGAAAGAAACTGACAATCTCAGAAAATTTATTGAAACTGCAGAAACAGGAGTGGCGTGTAATTTTGAACAATCTTACACAGAGGGTGATACTGACTATTGGTTTGTTTTTAATGCTGTAAAAGAAGGGGATCTGTTGGTTGTGACAATGGAAGATATATCTGAAAAAAAGCAAGCAGAAACCGCATTAAATTCCGCTTCAGTTGATGCAGAAAAACAAAAAAGACTTTACGATTCTATAATAAACAGCACGCCCGATCTGGTTTATGTATTTGATCTGGATTATAAATTTACGTATGCCAATAAAGCCCTGCTCAACATGTGGGGAAAGTCGGCAGAAGATGCAATAGGTAAGGGCTTAAGAGAAAATGGATACGAAGAATGGCATGCTTTAATGCATGAAAGAGAAATAGATATTATTGTTGCTGAAAAAAGATCAATCAGGGGCACGGTTTCTTTTCCGCATGCAGAACTGGGAAAAAGGGTTTACGATTATATCTTAGTCCCGGTTTTTAACGAAAAAGGAGAAGTAGAAAGTGTAGCAGGAACAACCAGGGATATTACCGAAATAAAACTGGCCGAAGAAAAGCTCCGCGTTAGTGAGAACCGATTCCGACATATGATTTCTCAGACTCCCGCACCTACTTTGGTTTTAAAAGGAGATGATTTGGTTATCGAACAAATTAATACGCGCATGCTTCAGATGATTGGTCGTGGCGAAGAAATTATCGGCATGCGCCTCATTGATGTTTTACCGGAACTCGAAGGACAATATGTCTGGCAACAGGTTCTGAAAGTGTATAATGAAGGAATCCCTTTTGACCAAAGCGAAGTTCGTGTACCACATAACCGTACCGGACAATTAAGAAACTACTATTATAATTTGGCTTATCGTCCTTTAATTGAAGAAGGAGAGATTACCGGAATGATACAGGTTGCAGTCGAAGTAACCGAACAGGTTATTGCACGACAGAAAATGGAAGAGAGCGAAAAACGTTTTCGAGCACTCGTAAACGCTTCGTCAGATTTAGTCTATCACATGGATGCGGACTGGATGATTATGCAAAGTCTGGAAGGTGACGGATTGTTATCCGGACCTGAAGGGCGCGGCGTGAATTGGCTGGATAAATTTGTGTATCCCGGAGATTTGGAAAAAGCAGTTCATCTCATTTCTAAATCTATCGTAGATAAAAGCATTTTTGAAATGGAACACCGGGTAATTAATTTAGACGGTACAGTGGGCTGGATTTTTTCGAGGGTTGTTCCCATATTAGACGAGCACAATAAAATTATAGAATGGTTTGGTACAGCGAGTGATATCACTTCGCAAAAAGAACTTCAGAATGTAATTGCAGAAAGCGAGGAAAAATTCAGACAGCTAGCCGATCTTGTTCCTCAGATGATCTGGACCGCCAATCCAAACGGATTTGTAGATTATTATAACAGCCGATGGTACGAATATACAGGTATGGAGGAGAATGATTTTGGAGATTCCGGATGGATTTCCAAAGCTCATCCCGACGATGCAGAACTGGTCTCTAAAGTATGGTATAACAGTGTATACAGCGGTACTTCGTATCAGCTTGAGTTTCGATTGCGAAATGCGAGTACCGGAGAATACCGTTGGTTTTTAAGTAAAGCCGTTCCTATTAAGGATAAAGATGGTGTAATTACGAAATGGTTTGGAACCTGCACCGATATTCATGAACAAAAATCAATTACAGAGAATCTGGAGATTCTGGTTGCAGAACGTACCAAAGAATTACAGCGCTCTAATGATGATTTACAACAATTTGCGCACGTGGCATCGCATGATTTAAAAGAACCAATTCGAAAAATAAAAACATTTGTAGGCCGTCTGGAAAATCATCTTGAAGGTAAATTAGACGAATCTTCATCCCGATTTATTGACAGAATTCATGTAGCTTCGGATCGTATGTTTAATATGATTGATGGCGTCCTGGCGTATTCTAAAATCAATGCCGACTCTCAAACCGCTACTTTAGTAGATCTTAATGAAGTGATCAAAAATATTGAAACAGATTTGGAAATTACGCTGCAGAAAGCAAACGGAAAAATTTTCTATGACCACCTTCCTACCATAGAAGGCGCTGCTGTATTGATTTATCAGTTGTTTTATAATCTAATCAATAATTCTATTAAATTTGCGAGGGAAGAAGTACCCCCGCAAATTGTTATTAGCGCCAAAGATCAAACTGAAGACGATAAAAAATTTGCAATAATTACTGTTGAAGATAATGGAATTGGTTTTGATATTGATCAGACAGGTCGTATTTTTGAAACTTTTACCCGACTTAATTCCAAAGACCGTTACGAAGGTACCGGATTGGGATTGTCACTTTGTAAAAAAATAGCAGAACGTCACGGAGGTACAATAACAGCCTCAGGAGTTCCAGATAAAGGTGCAGTTTTTATAATTACACTGCCATTTGAGCAAAAGGAAAAAGACATTTAATTATGAAAGAAAAAATAATTTTACTAGCTGATGATGACAGGGATGACACTGAAATGTTTTGTGAAGCATTGATCGACATAGATCAAGATGTAATTTGTCATTGTGCAGAAAATGGAAGTGAAGTTTTAAAAATACTCGAAAATCAGGATCAGTTGCCGGGCGTTATCTTTCTTGATTTAAATATGCCGATCATGAATGGTTGGGAATGCCTCAAAAAGCTTAAAGCTGATGAGCGTTATAAGGACATTCCGGTCATTATGATTTCGACTTCTTCACACAAAAACGATTTGGACAACGCATCTCATCAGGGTGCACTTTGTTATTTTGTGAAACCTAATAATTTTAATGACCTGAAAGATGTTTTGCGATCGGTAATTGAAAATTTAGAGATGGGATTAAAAGACTCGGCTCCAAAATTGGCAGTTAATAAATATCTTCATGTTTTTGCTTAGAATAAAACGCAATATTTTTCCTCGTCATTTAATTATGAATTTGAGTTGTTGATTTAGTAATCCCTTTTTTGAGCCATTTTTAATAAATCGTGCATTTTATTTGGCATTTTATACATAAAAATATCTTTAGAACTGGAGGATAAACCTTCCAGAGCAATAGCACCAACATAATCATCTGCAAGATCAAAACTGTGAACCTGCCAGTCCTGACTGTTTTTTATTAAAGAAAAATCTACATTGTACTCTCCATCCAGACATGGAATGTACTTAAAATCTTCGTCAATACCTTTTCCCAGTGCTTTTACAAAAGCTTCTTTACGCGTCCATAAAGTATAAAATGTATTTTTTTTGTCCAGTGCCTTTTCTATGATGTTGGTTTCACTTTCATTAAAAACATCAGGAAGCATACTTGTAAAATTAAAATCCTTACTCATATATTCTATATCCATTCCAACTTTTCTGCGGGAAACAGCAATAGCAGCAAAGTCTTCAGAATGCGAAATATTAAAATGCAGCCACGGATGCGAAGCTAAATAAGGCTTTCTGTTAAAATCATAATCCAGATAAATGTTTTTTACATTTAATTTCGTGTAAGCACCCAATACAAGTTTCAAAATCGACCGGTATATTATAAACCGGTTTCGGTCTGTTTCCTTATAAAAGCGTTTTGTTTTCTTTACTTCGACAGAATTCAGAAATGCAGCCAGCTCATCCTTAATTTCGCTGAAATTTGGCAGATAGACAATATAAATAATGATCTCATTTTCTTCTAATAAATACTCTTTTTGTGGTATAAAAGCGGTACTTTTTGCCTGAAAGAATGAAACCAGGAGCTTAGAGATCTTCATGATTCCTGTCTAAAATATCCTGAATTAATCTCGCCAGCACTCTATCATTTGGTGGTGCTACAATGTTTAAATGATTACCTGAAATATTGTGAATGTTAACTCCGCCCATTGCAGCTTTTTTCCATCCCAGATGCGTTGGATCTAATTTGTAATTCTCATCGTCTTTGGAGCGAAAAAGATCAACACTAAAATTTTGTGGTTTGAGATGGTAGCGGTCCACAATTTTCTTCACCATTCCGTCTGCTTCAATAAATTGCCGAAGAGCCAGTTCTTCCTGTTCTGTCATTGTAATTTTTTTGCCAAAATGCCTTCTAAGTATATATTCTTTTTTTCCGTTGATGCGCATTTTAAAAGCTTTCCAGCTTAACAGCATTTCTTTAAGGAAATCCAGTCTTTTGTGCGTCAGATCAAAGTATCTCACAAGTTGTTTGCGTCTGTAATTTCCATAATAATAAGAAGAATCGACATAAGAGTCGAGTAATCCTGTTAAGGTTACGGTTTTGCCCATTTCCTTTAATTGACGGGTCATTTCAAAAGCTACAATTCCTCCAAAAGAAAATCCGGCCAAAGCATAAGGTCCTTTTGGGTTTACTTTGATGATGGCCTCAATATAATGGGCTGCCATCGCTTCAATCGATTCGTACCAGCCGTCAAAACCTTTGGGCCTGGTTCCCTGAATGCCATAAATAGGCTGATCGCCATCAAAATGTTTACTTAAATTTATAAAATTCAGAACATTAAGTCCGGCTCCGTGAATGATAAACAACGGTACTTTATTGCCAACTGGTTTAATCGGAACGAGACAATCAGCGTAGATTTCGGTTCCGGTGTTTAACAACTTAGCAAATTTCTCAACGGTTGAATATTTGAATAATGCCGATAACGGAATTCGCTTACCAGTATGTTTTTCGATTTCGATCATTACTTTTACTCCTTTAATGGAGTGTCCGCCCATTTCAAAGAAGTCGCTGAAAATGTCAATATTTTCGAGATTTAAACTTTCTTTCCAGATAGTGGCCACTATATTTTCCTCTTCTGTTCGGGGAGCGGTGTATGTGATTTTTTTATTTACCTTATATTTTGCTAATTCTTTTCGGTCTGTTTTACCGTTAAGTGTAGTGGGGATTTTTTCAATTAAATTAAAATCATGTGGTATTAATTGTGCCGGCAATTTTGCGCCCAGTGCTTCGCGCCATTCAGGGATTTTCTCCGCAGCACTTTCTAAGCTGGAATCTGGTACAATGTGCGCAACAAGAAAGTTTTCATCTGCCAGTACCACAGCGTATTTAATTCCGCCAAGGAGTAAAAGAGCCTGTTCTACTTCGCCGGGTTCTATTCGATGTCCTCTAATTTTAACCTGCTGATCTACACGTCCCAAACACTCTATTTCGTTGTTTGGATTTATTTTGCCTAAGTCACCAGTGCGATAAAGTATCTCATCTTTTTTGGCTGAAAAACTATTTTTAATAAATTTCTCAGCAGTAAGTTCGGGTCTGTTCCAATATCCTTTGGCGACACCATCGCCGCCAATTACAATTTCGCCTACATTTCCAGGCGCCACAAGTTGGCCTTGATTGTCTAAGATATAAATCTGTGTATTTCCAATTGGTTTACCGATGGTGATTGCTTTGTCTTCGGCTTTAATTTCCTTTACAGTTGACCATATGGTGGTTTCGGTAGGGCCATAAACATTCCAGAGCGAATTACATTTGGATAGTAATTCGCCCGCCAGATCTGCCGGCATTGCTTCACCTCCGCATAAAGCTTTAATCGGTAAATGCTCGTTCCAGCCGGAATCTAATAACATAGACCAGGTAGTTGGCGTAGCCTGCAGGAAATTAATGTTTCCGCTTTTTACCAAATCGAGTAAAAGTCTGCCATCTCTGGCAGTTTCGTGATCTGCTAATATTAATGTTGCACCTTTTGTAAGCGGTAAGTACAATTCTAAACCTGCAATATCAAATGAGATAGTTGTAATAGAAAGCAGTCTGTCGTTTTCCTTCAAACCGGGTTCCAAAGCCATACTACAAAGGAAATTAACCAAATTTTTGTGTGTAATGGGTACGCCTTTAGGATTTCCGGTAGAACCTGAAGTATAGAGTATATACGCAATATTTTCAGAACTTATCATAAAAGCAAGCGGAAGTGGCGAATAGTCATTCAATACCTCCGTTGCATCTTCTATAAATAGTGTTTGAGGCCAGGAGGGAAGGGATGCGAATAATTTTTTACTGGTCAGCAGTACTTTTGCACCAGAATCATTCAGCATAAAATCTAAACGCTCTTTTGGATATTCCGGATCTAAAGGCAGATAGGCAGCGCCGCATTGCATAATCGCGAGTAATGCATAAAGTAGCTCCGGACTTCTTTCAAATGAAACTGCAATAAAATCTCCAGACTGTATACCCTGCGCCTTTAAATAATGCGCCATTTGATTTACTTTTTTATGTAATTCAAGGTAGGATGTTTTAGAATCGTGAAATTCCAAAGCAATGTTATGTGGTGTGAGCTCCGCCTGTTTCCTTAATAATTCGGTTAAAGTTACATCCGGATAAGGCATATCCGTATTGTTTATTTCGGCATAGTCTTCTAAATAATTCCCGCCTATTATATCTGATAATGGATTTTTTGGATCAGCGATTAGTTTACTAATAATTTCCTGCAACGATTCCATCATTTTATTTATGGTCGCGGGTTTAAATAATGTGGTATTGTACGTCCATTGAAATTCGGGTCCGTTTTTGGTTCTGAAAATATGAAGCTGAATTTCAAAAGTTCCAAATTCGCGTGGATTTTGTTTAAATTCATGGGTAAGACCTGTATAAGAAAAATCTTCCTCAATAGTTCTGTTCAAGTCAACTGTTAGAATAACCGGAACTAAAGGTATTCTCGACGGATCTCTTGCGATCGGAAAACTTTTAAGCAGATGACCAAAACTTACCTGCTGATTTTCGTATGCATCAAATAATTGCGAATTTCTTTCTTTTAGATAATCAAAAAAGCTGAGATGCGACGCAATTTTACTGCGGAGCGGAAGTAAATTAACACAGTCTCCAATTAATTGTCTCATGTCGTAGACGCTGTTTCCGGAAGACGGAAATCCTACTACGACATCATTTTGGCCTGTTGTTTTGCATAAAAAAATTTCAAATGCAGCCAAAAGTGTAGTCACAAGACTACTTCCGGCAGAAATTCCGATGTTTTTTAATTTGTTGATAAGGGCATCATCAAAAGGAAAATCAATTCGGTTGCTGTTATATGTTCGTAACGAAGGTCGGGTAAAGTCCAGCGATAATTCAATAACTGGAACAGATTCTTTATACATATTGATCCAGAAATCTTCTTGCAATTTATAATCAGTGCTTTCCATGAAGGAATTAATTTTTTCAGCAAACTCACTGAAACGTTCCGGAACTGGGAGTTGTGGCTCTTTATTTTCAAAATAGGCAGAATATAGTGCAGCTAATTCTTCCAGAATAATATCGATACTTAAACCGTCGCCAATAATATGATGAATTGTAAGCGTAACAAGATGTTCAGCATCATCAATTTTAAGAATGTTAATCCTAAAAAGCGGACCATTTACCAGATCAAAGAGAGTGCTGATTTCTTCTTTGATAAATCGGTTTATATAGCCTTGTTTTTCGAATAATGCTAAATCAGAAAAATCATTTTGAGAAACTTCAATTTTGTAATCATTATAAATACACATAAAGTGACCGTCCGGACTAAATGTGGCCCGCAAACCTTCATGACGTTGTACTAATGTGTTTACAGCGCGTTCAAAAATGTCTGTAAAGAAATTGCCTTTCAGTTTAATAGATACAGACAAATTGTAAGCTTTGTTGGCATCACTTCCTCCAAAAATGCAATCACTCCAAATTTCCTGTTGCGAATTTGTAGCGTAAATTACCCTCTCTATTTCGGGTGAAAATGGATTAAATTGAATTTCAGTTTCAGTTTCCATTTCTAACTGTATTTGAGGTTGATTTTTCATTGTTCTCCTATTTTAAATGTTAAACCGGACAGCTTTTATTGACATTTTAAAATATTATTTTATTATAATTTGATCTTTATAAAATTTCCTTTCCTGACAGGATCATCGATAAACCAGGCAGGATTTCCATACTCATCCCTTCCCAGTTTACTGCCTTGAACAGGAGGTTCATTTGCTTTTATAGTATATTTTTTTTCTGAATTTTGACTCTTAACAATGTCTGCGGTTTTTTCTTTTTTAGAAATACCATTGGTTCTGAGAATTCCGTTTGGTTCGGCTTTAATTTCATTAGTACTGACTCTGCCTAAATCGTGAATTTGTGGTTCCGGAGGAATAATAAAACTATTTCTGTCGGCAGATAAACTTTTCAAATTTTCTAACTGATTTACTTTCTGACTTAATTGCTCAATTTGTTTTTTAATTTGTTCCAACGAAACTGCACCTTCATTTGTAGTTCTATTTTCGATATTTGTTTTATTTGAAATGATAATCGGAGCAGGGATTTCAGTTTCTTTTCCGGAAACTACTACTTCAGGAAGATGAAGTTCTATGTAATCTGCCAGAAGCGATGGTGTAGCATACGATTCATTAAGTTGCCTGAAAGTAATAGGTAAATTAAATTCTTTCTTTAATTTCCCCGATAACTGGGTAAGCGATAAAGAATCCAGACCTAATTCCAGAAAGGTATTATCTGATGCAACTGAGTCGTAAACCATTCCTGATGCATTCTTAATAATCTCAGAAATTTGAGAAAGGATCGCATCTTTTCTAAAATGGTTTGATTCCGATTTAGTTTCAACAATTCCGATCTCTACAGCAGTTTCAGAAACGAATGATTTTTGAGGGCGAATTTTTTCGGTAATTTCCAAAGGTTCTATCCAGCAAAGTTTGCGATCAAAAACATAGCCTGGCAATTCGACTTTTTGTCTTTGCTGCTCTTTGTAAAATGCTTCCCAGTCGGGATTTAAACCTTTCATCCATAATTCGCCTAAAGTGGTCAATAATGTGTTGTACTCATTTTCCTGATCTTCCCGCGGAGGTGTTATACTTGCAAATGCAGGAATAATTTTTCCGGCAGCCTGCTGGCGTGCGAGTGTTATTAAGGTTTGTCCGGGCCCCACTTCCAATAGTACAAAATCGTCCAGTTTAAATGCGGTGTTCATCGCATCTGCAAAGCGAACTGTATTTTTTAACTGATTTATCCAATATTCCGGATCTGTTGCTTCGGTATCTTTAAGCCAGGTTCCCGATGCAGTCGAAATAATTGGGAGTCTGGGAATACTTAATTTTACCTTTTCTAAAGTCTTTTTAAAATCTTCCAGCATCGGTTCCATCATATAAGAATGGAAGGCATGACTTGTATTGAGTAATTTGTTCGGAATATCTTTCGCGTCAAGCATCTGGTTGAAAAGTGAAATATCCTCTTTTTTCCCTGCAACAACACAAAACTGATTAGAATTGATGGCAGCAATGGAAAGCGTATCAGGAATTAATTCTTTAAGCTGATCCACCGATACACGAACAATAAGCATTGCGCCAGCCGGCAACTTACTGATTAATTTTCCTCTGACCGCTACAATGTGTAAAGCATCTTTTAAAGACAGAATTCCCGCTAAATGTGCTGCTGCAAATTCACCAATACTATGACCGCAGAGAAAAGTGGGTTTTATTCCCCAGCTTTGCCACAATTGAGACAATGCATATTCTGTTACAAACAAAGAAGGCTGTGTCAACCGCGTATTTCTTAAAAGTTCTTCTGCATCAGCAGAATTGTCTTTTGGATACAGAATTTCGCGGATGTCTAATTCCAGATCGTCCATCAGTAATTCGGCACATTGATCAACGGCATCACGGTACACTTTTTCGTTATCATAAAGTGTTTTTCCCATTTGGATATACTGCGATCCCTGTCCCGGAAAAAGAAATCCGATTTCCTGGGGAATACTTTTTAAGGTAGAAGATTTTGTATTTTTAGTCTTTAGTGAAATCAATTTTTCAGCAGCATTCTCATTTGAATCTGTTATTAAAAAACTTCTTTGATTAAAATCCTCTCTTGTAACATTCAGTGAATAAGCAATATCAGCTAAAGAAACATTTTTAGATCTATCGATAAAATGTCCCAAAGTATTTTTATAGCCCAACAAACTGTTCTTATTTTTTGCAGACCAGGTTAATAATTGCAAAGGTCTCGTGGTTACAGATTCTTTACGTTTTGGTGCTTCATATTCTTCAACAATAACATGAACGTTGGTACTTCCTATGCCAAAAGAACTTATTCCGGCTCTTCGTTTTCCGTCTGCTTTCCAGTCAATTAATTTGTTGTTGATATAGAAAGGACTGTTATCAAGATCAATATTTGGATTGGGTTTGACAAAATTAACAATTGGCGGAATCTGCTTGTGCTGCATCGCCAATAGCGTTTTAATCAGACCTGCCACACCGGCTGCAGCGGTAGTATGGCCCATATTACTTTTTATAGAGCCTAATGCGCAATAGTTGTTTTTTTCTTGTTTACCATAAGCAATTTTAAGTCCTTCAATTTCAATGGGATCGCCAATAGGAGTGGCAGTTCCGTGTGCTTCCATATACGTAATTGTCGAGGGCGATATTTGCGCATCATTAAAGGCATTTATTATGGCTCCGGCCTGACCTTTAGCACTTGGGGCCATAAAACTTCCTTTGTCGCCGCCGTCATTATTTACACCGACACCTTTTATTACACCGTAAATGATATCACCGTCTTTTTCGGCTTCTTCTAATTTTTTAAGTACAACAACTCCCGCGCCATCACTAAAAACAGTACCCTTTCCGGATGCATCAAAAGAACGGGTAGATCCGTCAGGACTTTTAATAAATCCATCATCATAAAGATGTCCGCTGTTTATCGGTGCTGTTACACTGGATCCTCCTGCGAGAGCCACATCGCACATTCCGGTTCTTATTGCTTTTACAGCTTCGGCTACAGCCAATAAAGAAGTAGAACAGGCAGAATGAACACTTACTGACGGCCCTTTTAAATTTAAATGATACGAAGTGCGCGGCGCAATAAAATCTTTTCCGTTTACGGTGTAAATTTGTAAATCGCCAACAGCACTTTTTAGCTCGTTGTTTGGGAAAATATTGTTTTCATAATAAGAATTAATTTCACTTCCCGAATAAACTCCGATGCTTCCTTTATAATGTTTGGGAAGATGTCCGGACTGCTCCAGAGCTTCGTATGAAATTTCTAAAAATATCCTGATTTGGGGATCCATAGCCGCTGCCAACTGGGGATTTAATCCGAAGAAATTGGCATCGAATTCTTTGGCCGACGGCAAAATTCCTCTCGCTCCAATATACAATGGATCTTTTCTAAGACTTTCGGGTAAACTTGGATCTAATTCTTCTTTGGCAAATAAGGAAATAGTTTCTTTACCGTCCCGTAAATTTTCCCATAATTCCCCGATGGTGTCAGAACCTGGAAATCTTCCCGCCATACCAATTATGGCAATATCCGAAGAAGTTCCGTTTTCATTGGGTTTTTTAAATTCAAAAAGATTCTCAGGATTTTTGGCTTCTTCTAAAACAGAGGCGAGATCTTTTATAGTAGGGTGAATATAAATTTTAGAAACCGGTATTTCCAGAGACAAACGCTGTTTTAGCAGCGTAGCTACTTTTTGTGCCAGCAAAGAACTTCCGCCCAAATCAAAGAAATTATCATCTGTTCCAATCTCGTCTATTTTCAGTTCCTGACCCCAGATTGCTGCAATATCTTTTTCTAATTGAGTAGCTGGTTTTTTGAATAGAGGAGCCGATTCTGGTCTGTTATTTTTTGGAACAGGTAAATTTTTCTTGTCAATTTTTCCATTTGGTGTAATTGGAAATTCATCGACCCAAATGTATTTTGACGGAATTAATATTTCGGGTAGAACTTTTAAAAGTGTTTCAGAAATTTCCTTTTCATCTTGTTGCTTTTCAGATTTTAAATAGGCTATAAGTTTATCTTCATTTCCAAAATGCCTGCTAACAATAACCGCAGATTGTTTAATTCCGGAAATGGTATTTAGAGTTGCTTCGATTTCTCCCAGTTCAATGCGATGCCCCCGCAATTTTACCTGATGGTCAATACGTCCCAAACATTGCAGTTCTCCATTTGGAAGCAGCTTTCCTAAATCACCAGTACGATAAAGGATGGAATCGGGTACTGTAGAAAACGGATTTACAATAAATTTTTCAGCAGTTAATTCAGCACGTTTCCAGTAACCTTCTGCGACTCCGTCTCCGCCAATTACAATTTCACCAATTTCTCCTTGCTCTACAATTTGTAATTTTTCATCCAGCAAATAAATCTGGGTGTTGGCAATGGGAAATCCAATCGTAATTACTTTATCTTCAGCTTTTATTTGTTTTACCGCAGACCAAATCGTCGTTTCTGTAGGACCGTACATATTCCAAAGAGAATCACATCGTGACAGTAATTCTTTTGCAAGGTTTAAAGGCATGGCTTCGCCTCCGCAGAGTGCTTTTAAAGCAAGCGATTTATTCCAGCCCGAATCTAGTAATAGCTGCCATGTTGTGGGAGTTGCCTGTAATATGGTGATTTCTTTTTTTTGTAAAAGATTAAATAAAAGCTGACCGTCGCGTGTTGCTTCATAATCGGCAAAAACTACTGCAGCACCTTTTATTAAAGGCAGAAATAATTCCAGACCTGCAATATCAAACGAGATAGTGGTGATTGATAATAATTTGTCCTGCGCGCTTATACCCGGCTCAGTTGCCATACTAAAAAGAAAATTGACTAAATTTTTATGGGTAATAGTAACACCCTTTGGTTTTCCTGTCGAACCTGAGGTATATATTATGTAAGCAACAGCTTTGGGAGTAACCGAAATACCTGCAGGTGTATCAGGATAATGTGTTCTTGATGTTAAGACATCTTCAATTAATATTGTTTTTGGATGTTTTGGTAACGACCCTGAAAGTGCTTTTGTTGTAAGAAGAAAACCCGCCTGCGAATCCTCAAGCATGAACTTTAACCGTTCGGCAGGAAATTTTGGATCTAAGGGCAAATAGGCTGCCCCACATTGTAAAATGGCCAAAAGTGAAACAATTAAGTCCGGATTTCGATCCATTGCAACAGCAACAAACTGGCCGGGAGATAATCCCTGCCCGACAAAATAATTTGAAGTTTGATTCACTTTTTTTGACAGTTCCTCATATGAAATTTTCAGATCTTCATATTCAAGCGCTGTTGCATGAGGTGAAACTGTAGCCTGCTTTGAAAAAATTTCGGTAAGTGCATTATCCGGATACGGCATTGTAGTCCCAATGCATTTATTTTCTAAATTATTGTTTTTTGGTCTTTTCATTTTAATGGTATTAAAATTAAAGAGGAGCAAAATAGGATGATAGTATCAGTGCTTACCCGAAGAAAATATAAATATTTGTCTTACAGTTTTTTAGTGAGGTATTTCGTCATCGCCATTATTGTGTTTTCTGTTGAAAAAAATAAAGGATAGAAGAAATGGATTGGTTATTGGCTTTTATTTTGGCTCGGTCTTAAATACTTTTTATTGCTTATTCTTTAATAAGTCGATCAAAAAAAGGAAAAATATTTCACTAAATCTTGCATATTCTGTATAAAGCTATTATTCTCGATTAAAAGCATATTTTGAATAATTGAGAGCGATTTATAATTTCTAAATGAATTAGAAATTAAATTTTTATGAATTGATTTTGGAAGTATTAAGGCCAAATGATCGCATTCGAAATCCAAACCTTATAAAATAAGATTTTGATGATGCCGGGTATTCCTAATATCGACCATTAAAAAAAAGTTTCTCAAATGTTTGCAAACCAAACAATTGTGTTTTGTTGAGGTATTTTTGTTTAAGTATCCAATCTTTTATTAAAATGAAATAATTAAGGGTAGTATATTGAACATTAGATAAAAAGCATTGATAGATATAATTTTAAAAATAAATCGCCGTTATTTTATAAATCTTCCTGCTAAGATTTACTCGATAATTATTACACTCCTACTTTTAAAATTTGTAATAATTCAGCAAAGTTAAAATAAAAGTATTGCTCCTTCTTACTTTTTTAACTTTTTCAATGTAAGTAAATAGTCACTAAAATACTACATTTTGTACCGATAATCGGAAATATCGTTTGTTATATCGATTATTTTTTGAAATTAAATAATTTTGCAGTATAAAATTAACGTAAGAATAAATCAACTGTGAAGTATCTAAAATCGAGAAACATATCCCTGCTATTAATTATAATGTTATACATTCCTTTTAGAGGAATAAGTCAAAGTACTCCCGCCAATGGAGATTTAATGGAGACAATTATAACATCCGGAAGTAGTGTAAGTGGAACCTCGGGAACAGTTACTTATTCTATTGGTCAGGTATTCTATACTTACATTGGAGAAGAACCTGTTTTTAGTATTGCGCAAGGTATCCAGCATCAGGAAAAAGGGGGTAATCTCGATATTCCGCAAGTCGATGAACCTGCTAAAGCACAAATGTTTGTTTTCCCAAATCCAACAGCAGATTTTATTACTATTAGTATGAATGGCGTCGAGTCAGAAGGAGGTCAGCGATCATACAGGCTTTACGATATTCAGGCAAGATTATTAATTCAAAATACTATTAATCAGGAAGAAACACAGGTTAGTCTAAATAATCTTAGTCCGTCAATATATATACTGGTTGTATATGTCGACAGCAAAATCCTCAAATCATTTAAAATAATTAAAAATTAAAACTAAAAATATAATGAAACTCGCACATACCCTCTTATTATTATTTGTAACCGTTACGTTTAAGGTATTTGCACAATCACCTGAAAAAATGAGTTATCAGGCAATTATACGGTCTCAGGACAACAGTCTCGTTGTCAATTCCAGAATTAGCGTTAAAGTTATTGTGCATCAAAGTACATCAACAGGAACAATCGTGTATCAGGAAACGCATTCTCCTACTACCAACAGTAATGGTCTTGTTTCTCTTGAAATTGGAACAGGAACGATTGTAACAGGTGATTTTAGTAAAATTGGCTGGGATAAGGGACCGTATTACATCGAAACCCAGGTGGATGTAAAAGGAGGTTCCTCTTATAATATTGTGGGAGTAACCCAGCTTTTAAGTGTGCCCTATGCATTATATGCCAAAACTGCCGGGGGAACATCAAGCACGCCTTTCCGTTCTGCGATTGTTCCCTTTACAACTTCACGAAGTATTGCCACAGGAGATGTAAATAATACGATAGAATGCACAACATCGTCGACTTTAACGTTACCAGCAGACTTTGCAGGTATGGCAGTTGGTGAAACTATTAATTTAGAAGCCCACAATGGTGCGGTACTTACTATCCAGGGAGCTTCTGGCGTAAGTCTGAACTATACAGCGGGCGGTACTGGAAAGTTTACCAGTACTGCAGGAAATGTCAGATTTGGATTTCTAAGAAAAACAGGTACAAACTCCTATATTATATCCGGACAATAATGAAAAAGCTAATTTACCTCTTACTTCTTTCTACGACGGTTTTCTCACAAAACTATCAATATGCAATTGATGAATTGCCAGCGAGAACTCCGGATAATGCGATAGTTGGTAATCAGCAGGAAGAAAATAATTATTTTAACGCTTATTTATTGCCCATTACCAGGAAAGCAACTATTCAGCAGGCGTTAGATCAATATGGTTCGGTTAGATTAGAAAAGGGAGATTATTCTGGAGTAAATATAGTAATGAAAAGTAATCAAAGGTTATATGGTCATCCCTCTTTGACCAAAGTTTCTAATATTACCATAACTGCAGGAAGTTCAGGAGTAGTGCTGGAATCATTACTTCCGGCAGATCAGACAATAACACTTCAGGCGGGAGGTTTGATTTCTAACTGTACTTTAAAATCAATTAAATGGGCTACTTTAAAGGCAACCAATGCAACTTTCGAAAATAATTCATTTATTAATTTTGGAGGACCAATTTTAATTGATTGCAGCGGGTCCGGTTATTTTAGAAATAATAAATTTATAAAGCACCAGTCGGGTGGAGTTTCTACTGTTCTGACAATGAAGGGAAATTCGTCAACTCCAAGTTATGGAAATGTGAACTTGCATACTAACTTTTTAACGCCGCATGGAGACACAAGTGAATTGGATAATCTAAAAACGGCCACTTTTATAGGAATCGATGCAGAAGGGTGGAACCTTAGAGGGACAGGAACTAAGGCTATGTTTAAAGCGACCAACATGGGAAATGTTAAGATAACAGATCTGGGTGGTGGAAATTCATACTCGGCTGTGCGAACAGGAGCATATGATATTGATGCTACGAACGTACTGATATTGAATAAAAAATTAAATACGGAGTTTGATGTAATATCACCAAAAACAAATATGAATCTCATAAGCGCTTTAGGAGTTTACAAAAGAGCAGCCGGAACGCTTACAGGTTATGATCTTTGGGGACATGTAGACAATAGTAATTCGGTTAAGTACAACAATATTGAACAAACTACACCAATAACTAATTCAACAGTGCTTGCCAATATCAGTAGTTCTATTTTAGGAACCAAATATACTCCCTGGCCCAGACCCACGTGGGAAACATTGCCAGATCCGTTAGGGGCAAACTGGAAAACTGATAGAATAGGTAAGCCGGACAATACTACATATATTCAAAATTTAATTAATAATGAAGGTATCGCAGAACTCCCTGAAGGGGTTTTTTATATTAGCTCAACCTTAAAAGTACCTCTTGACAGAAACCATGGAATTATAGGGAAAGGCACAGGCAAAACTGTTATAGTTGGTTTAAAAGATGATTTTCCTTTAATTACACTAACTGGTGGTCAGGATGATAACTTTGTATTGTCGTACTTAACTCTGCAAGGTGGCAGCACGGGGGTATATTCGTCTCAGAATTTTGGAACACAGCACATGAGTTTTGTATGGTTGAAATATGTTGTTTTTAGAGATCAGACTAATGGTATTCATTTGGATAAAATGATGGGATTTGATAATAATTTCCTGGATAATATTTCTTTTGTAAATTGTAGTAAAGGCTTTTATCAGGAAGCTCTCGCAGGCGGCGTCTCTGATAATTCCAGTTTTGTAGATAAAACAGTTTTTTATAACAGTCAATTCATCAATTGTACCACATCAGTTTCAATGCTGGCGACAAGGGCTGATAATTTGAACGGATGGATCAATTGCAAATTTACCGGAGGACAGACCGCACTCAATTTAGCCGCCAACAATTATCCGATGGTTGCCAACAGTGATTTTACAAATTTCACAGGTAATCATGTTATTAGTACGGAGCAGATTTCTCTATATGGAGTTAATTTTTTTAATAATAGTGTTTCAAAATCTACAATAAGATCAATTGCAACTCATATTGAAGGATCAAATTTTTTAGATGAAACTCCAATGTTTTCATCCGTTATTTATAATCCTGTTAATGTCAGTATTTTAAATTCAACAATAACAAGCAGTATTTCATCTCTAGTGATAGATGGCGATTGGAATAGTAAATATTCCGGGGTATTTATCAATAATAATTTTAAAGCGAACTCATCGCTTAGCAAATTACTTGTAAATGTAAAAGAAGGTGTTTCAACAGTAATTATAAATACTACATCTAATCCTTATCCTCAACTTTTAGTAACACAGTAAGATTATATAAATGCGATAATTTCATTATCACCGCTATCTTTTTAAATATATTGATATTTAAAAAGATAGCGGTTTTCTGATTTTATAAATAATTATTTTTTCCTGTGTATTTTCTTTTTTGAAGTAGTAAACCTTTTTTTATTCTTAGCTTAAAGATTTAAAATTAATATCTGCAATAAGTAAAACTACGTACTTATTATCGTGTAAAGTGAGTTTTTTACCCATTTTAGAACCCTTTCTGGAGCCTTAGAATAGATCATGTTGTATTTTATCGATTTTAAAATCCGTTGAACAGATTTATTATTATATACTCGAAACATTATATATTTTTGATCGAAAATTAAAATTAATGCTAAATAAAAAGAACAATTTAGCGGTAAACTTTATTAATAATTGAAAGGTTATTGTTAAAAACTGATTTTTTTTACAGAACAGAAAATAAGGATCAGTTTATATTGAAAAAGAATTTTAAGGATACTTACAACACTAACTTTTGACTAAGAATTTATACTTTTTATTTTTTATGAAATATAGTGTATACGAAAATATTAGAAAGATAAGAGAATTAAAAAATTTCACCAGAGAATATGTTGCCGCCGAATTAAATATGAGTACCAGTGGGTACGGCAAAATTGAAAGAGGTGATGTTGATTTAACTGTTTCTAAATTAATTGAAATATCAAAAGTTTTAGAGGTTTCAATTGAGTTCATATTTAAGTTCGATGTTTCGATCTTTTTTAGTGAAACCAGGTAAAAGTAATATGTACATATTGAATATTAGATTAACCAAACTAACCATTGCAAAATAGTATCAAAAAACTGAATCATGGAAAATTACTACTTAAAAATTAAAGAGTATCGGTTACAGAACAATCATACTCCGGAATATGTAGCTATTCAAATGGAAATGACCGTAAAAAAATACGAAAAAATTGAACTTGGGATGATTGACCTGAAACTGTCAAAATTAGATCAGCTGGTTAAAATCCTGGGCATTAAAAAGAGCCAGATTTTTCAATTGGAAAACTGATACTTCAGAAGTTTAGGATTAGTCCTTCCAAAAAAAGAAGCTGGCGAAGTATACGCCTTGCCCAAACCTCTTTTTTATTTTTATTTATGTTTCACTTTTAAGACATATCCCAGAGATTCTAAAATTAAAACATAATGGGTTTTTGTAATATCTTTTACAACAGCATTCTGATTACAGAAAGCACCCGAATTTAAATGTATTTTATCACCAATTTGATATTGCATTACCGAGATTTCCGAGGCGGTATCTCCACTATCCAGCCATTCTCTGATAGTTTCTATTTCTCTGTCTTTGACAATTGCATGTCTTCCAAGCCAAAATAAAAACCGGACAACTCCCGGAGAATTGAAAACCATATTTCGATCCTTTTCTGCTAACTGCACAAATATATAATGATTAAACAACGGCACTTCGACACGTATTTTCCGGTCTGATCTTTGTTGCACTTTTTTAATAACAGGACAATAACAATTAATATTAAACTTAGTTAACTGTTCTGCAACTCTTTTTTCCCATTTAGGTTTTGTGTACAATACATACCATTTCATAATGCTCAAATTGTTTTAGTGTTTTTGTAATAGCTGTCTTTTAAAAATTTATCAGTTATTGTTGAAAATCTATTTCATTTAATTTTTCAAAAAAATATAATCCCTGATTTATAAAATGTTCCTCATATTAAATCGGATTTCTGCATAATCAAACCTTCAATCGATATAGTACTGGCGGTTATAAAATTGCAATCAGAAATCAGGTTTTACATCTGTAAACCAGTTAGTAAATTTAATTCCACGGTTAAAAAAGGACTAAAGTGTTTTATACTAAAATTTCCTTATTCAGGACATTTAGCAACAAAAATGAAATTCTGCATTTGTGCTATTATCCTACTTTTATCTTAATTATTGGGAGCGATAAATTGACTTTGTTGAGCAGATTTTAAAGCTTTATTATAAAATGTTTTAATCATTTATAACAGTTAATTATTCCCGGTTTAAATTTTTTTCACACCATTTATTTTTTCTTTTTTGAGTAGTTAGTATGTAACTATTCACGGGGAACCCTTTTTTAAATTTTTATAAAAAGCGCCAAACCCCAGCAAAATGGGTGAGTTGATTTTTGAAAATCCTACCACATTAACAAACATATTTTTTTAATTTAAAACATTAAGCAGATGAGAACCGGAATTACATTTAGTGCTTTTGATTTGTTACATGCAGGGCACGTTAAAATGCTTGAAGAAGCGAAACAACATTGTGATTATTTAATAGTTGGTTTGCAAACTGATCCAACATTAGACCGTCCGACAAAAAATAAACCGACCCAAACTGTTGTAGAACGCTACATTCAGTTAAAGGCATGCAAGTTTGTAGATGAAGTAGTTCCGTATTCGACAGAACAGGATTTAGAAGATGTTTTAAAATCTTTTGCCATAGACATCCGTATTTTGGGAGATGAATATAAGGAGAGAGATTTTACAGGCAGAAAGTATTGCGAAGAAAAGGGAATTGAACTTTATTTTAATACCCGTGATCATCGTTTTTCGAGTACTAACCTGCGCAACGAAGTTTATCAGAGAGAAGTTTTAGTGCATTCTAATGGGAATTAATACAATAACGCACGTTGTTTTAACAGGCGGAGTGGGCAGCAGACTTTGGCCCCTTTCCAGGAAAACGCTGCCAAAGCAATATTTAGAACTTTTTGACGGAGAGTCACTCTTTGAAAAAACAGTTGCACGAAATCTGAATATATCCAATAAAACAATCGTTGTTGGAAATATAGAAAATTATAAAATGAGTAATGCAATTATGTCAAAATTCGACAGGCCATTTACTCCAATTATAGAAGCAGTTCCCCGCAATACAGCTGCTGCAATTGCATTTGCCGCGTTTGCATCATTACCTGAAGATATTTTATTAATTACTCCGTCAGATCATATTATCGAAGGAATTAAATTATATGATAATGCACTGGAGCAGGCGCTCTTATTAGCCAGTCAGGATTATCTGGTTACTTTCGGAATAAAACCAACAAAACCAGAAACTGGATATGGATATATTGAATTTGAGGAGGAAAATGTAATTGCATTTCATGAAAAACCTGATTTTGATACAGCAAAACGTTACTTAACCAACGGAAACTATTTCTGGAACAGCGGTCTTTTTTGTTTCAAGGCAGGAAGGTTTTTAGAGGAACTGAGGAAGCAGGAACCAGAGGTTTACCAAAAATCTAAGATTGCATGGGAAGCCAATACGAATGGTTTTTTAGATTATGAATTATCATTAGAAATCCCTTCTATCAGTATTGATTATGCAGTGATGGAACGCAGTAAGGAGATTAAGGTAATTCCGGCTCATTTTGAATGGTCAGATTTAGGTTCGTTTGAATCTGTATACGATTATCTGGTTTACAAAGGTCACCCAATTGATGTCAATAGAAACATTGTAATAGGCACTTCGATGTATACAACTTTTATAGGGGTAAAGAATTGCATTCTAATTTACACTGCCGATGCTTTGATGGTTTTGCAAAAAGAAAATTCTCAGGAAGTAAAACAAGTCTATCAACATTTAGAATCTATTGCTTCGCCATTATTATAATAAATAAGCTCACAATGATTGATAAAAATTCTGTAATATATATTGCCGGACACAAAGGAATGGTTGGCAGCGCCATTTGGAGAAATTTAACTGCAAAGGGGTATCGAAATTTAATAGGCGCTACAAGTAAAGAACTGGATTTAAGGGATCAGAATGCAGTTCGGGATTTTATACAAAAATCAAAACCGGATGTAATTATAGATGCCGCCGCAAAGGTGGGAGGGATTTTAGCAAACAATGATTTTCCCTATCAATTTTTGATGGAAAATATGCAGATTCAGAATAATCTTATTAGTGAAGCCCAAAGTCTGGATGTCGAAAAATTTATCTTTTTGGGAAGTTCCTGTATCTATCCAAAATTAGCGCCACAGCCACTTAAAGAAGATTATTTACTAACAGATTCTTTAGAAAAAACAAATGAGTGGTATGCTTTGGCAAAAATTACCGGGGTAAAATTATGTGAAGCGATTCGCAAACAGTTCGATAAAGATTTTGTGAGTCTGATGCCAACCAATTTATACGGTATTCATGATAATTTCGATTTAAATAGTTCGCACGTTCTTCCTGCCATGATTAGAAAATTTCATGAAGCGAAAGAAAGTAATAATGCTCCTGTAATTCTTTGGGGAAGCGGTACACCAATGCGTGAGTTTCTATTTGTAGACGATATGGCAGAAGCAGTCGTTTTTGCATTAGAAAACAAATTACCCGGGCATCTTTACAATATTGGAACAGGACAAGATTTAACAATAAAAGAATTAGCTTCTATAATACAAAAAATTGTCGGACACAACGGCGAAATAATTTGGGATGAAAGCAAACCAGATGGTACGCCCCGAAAATTAATGGATATTTCAAAAATGCATGCCATCGGATGGAAACATCAGATAAACTTAGAACAAGGAATCCAAAAAACATATGACTGGTTCCTTAAAAATATCGAAACGCTGAAAGAAAAGCATTACTAGATTTCAGATTTCAGCAAACTCAAACGACTTTATCAATTTGCAACATTGCAGCAGAACGCCTCTGTGCCATACAATTATATTATGAATCCAATCCAAAAAACAGCTTTTATAACCGGAGTAACAGGTCAGGACGGAGCCTATTTAAGTGAATTTTTACTAGAAAAAGGCTATGTCGTTCACGGCTTAAAAAGACGTACTTCTTTATTTAATACCGATAGAATAGACCACTTATACCAAGATCCGCATATTGACAACAGAAATTTCATTTTGCACTATGGCGACATGAGCGATAGTACCAATTTGACACGACTAATTCAGGAAATTCAGCCAGATGAAATCTATAATTTGGCGGCGATGAGCCATGTAGCGGTTTCGTTTGAAACTCCGGAATATACAGGAAATGTAGATGGTTTGGGAACCTTAAGAATTCTGGATGCTGTTCGTTTACTGGGTCTGGAAAAGAAGACCAGAATTTATCAGGCATCCACTTCAGAATTGTATGGTAAAGTGCAGGAAGTTCCACAAACAGAAACTACTCCTTTTTATCCCAGATCACCGTATGCGGTAGCCAAGATGTATGCTTTCTGGATTACGGTAAATTACAGGGAAGCGTATGGAATGTATGCCTGTAACGGTATTTTATTCAATCATGAATCACCAATTCGTGGAGAAACTTTTGTGACCCGTAAAATCACAAGAGCAACTTCCAGAATAGCTTTAGGCTTACAGGATAAATTATATTTAGGAAACCTCGATGCACAACGCGACTGGGGACATGCTAAAGATTACGTTCGTATGATGTGGATGATTTTACAGGCAGATGAGCCAGAAGACTGGGTAATTGCAACAGGAAAAACCACGCCGGTCCGTGAATTTGTGAGAATGAGCTTTGCAGAAGTGGGTATTGAATTAGAATTTAAAGGAAAAGGAGTAGAGGAAAAAGGTTTTGTGGCGTCTTGCAGCAATCCCGATTATCAGCTTCCTGTTGGTACAGAAGTATTAGCTGTAGACCCACATTATTTTAGACCTACAGAAGTAGATTTATTAATTGGCGATCCAACTAAAGCGCAGACAAAATTAGGCTGGCAATGCGAATACGAACTTTTAGAATTGGTGCAGGAAATGATGCACTCTGATTTGAAATTGATGAGAAAAGAGCAGCTTCTTCAGGAATCGGGTTTTACCATTTTTAATTACTATGAATAATATTACCGAAATTAAGAAGGAACACTTTTTTGCCTCCAAAAAGATATTTAAATGAAAGTCAAAAATATTTGCTGTTTAGGTGCCGGTTACGTGGGTGGCCCTACAATGTCTGTTATCGCCTTAAAGTGCCCCGAAATTAAAGTAACGGTTGTAGATTTAAATGAAAGCAGAATCGCTGCCTGGAATGAGGAAGATCTGGATAAATTACCGGTCTATGAACCCGGACTTGCAGAAGTAGTTCAGGAAGCACGAGGACGTAATTTGTTTTTTTCTACAGAGGTTGATCGTGCTATTGAGGAAGCAGACATGATTTTTATCGCAGTAAATACCCCGACAAAAAATTATGGCGAAGGTAAAGGGATGGCAGCAGATTTAAAATTTGTCGAGTTGTGCGCCAGACAAATCGCCAGGATCGCAAAAAATGATAAAATTATTGTGGAGAAATCGACGCTACCGGTGCGAACAGCCGAAACTTTACAGACCATTTTAGATCATACCGGAAACGGTGTAAAATTTGAAGTCCTTTCTAATCCAGAGTTTTTAGCAGAAGGAACAGCAATAAATGATTTATTTAATGCAGACCGCGTTTTAATTGGAGGCAAACAAACAGAAAATGGTCAAAAAGCTATTCAGGCTCTGGTTGATATCTATGCGCACTGGCTTTCGCCCGACCAAATTTTAACTACAAATGTCTGGTCTTCCGAATTATCAAAATTAACGGCCAATGCTTTTCTGGCACAGAGAATTTCTTCCATAAATGCCTTGTCTGCTTTATGCGAAGTTACAGAAGCAGATGTCGATGAGGTAGCTAAAGCCATTGGAACGGATAGCAGAATTGGACCAAAATTCTTAAAAGCTTCTGTAGGTTTTGGAGGTTCCTGCTTTCAAAAAGATATTTTAAACTTAGTGTATTTGTGCCGTTATTTTAATCTGCCGGAGGTGGCCAATTATTGGGAACAGGTTGTCATTTTAAACGATTATCAGAAATACCGTTTTGCAAAGAAAATTATAACCACGCTTTTTAATACGGTCAACGGAAAAAGAATAACATTTCTGGGATGGGCTTTTAAAAAAGACACTAACGACACAAGAGAATCTGCCGCTATTTATGTAGCCGAACATTTAATCGAAGACGGTGCAGAAATTCATATCTATGACCCGAAAGTTTCTGAAGAAAAAATTAAAGCTGACATGAGCTATTTATGGGAACATAATGGATTAACTGAACAAAAAATTTCATCTAAATTAAAGCAAATATCTGTTCATCAATCAGCAGATAAAGCACTTCACCAGGCACATGCAGTTGCGGTATTAACAGAATGGGACGAATTTAGAAAACTCGATTGGGACTCTATATATCTCCAGATGTATAAGCCAGCTTTTGTTTTTGATGGGCGAAATATATTAGATGCAGAAAAATTAAAAGCCATTGGTTTTCAGTTTAAAGGAATTGGTAAAGGTTAATCTATTTATTTTTTAAAAGATTTTTTTAAAACGATTATAATCCATTTCTTGAAAAATATTTTGCTAAAATTCAGACAACACCCCAAATACGAAATCTTTATTAACTGGGGAAAATTAATCTCTATTACCGGAGGTGCACAAATCTTAATACAAGCTATAGGATTAATTTCCGGTATTTTAATCATTCGTGTGTTATCAGTTCAGGAATATGCTTTTTATACCCTGGCAAATACCATGTTAGGAACTATGACTGTGCTTGCAGATAGTGGCATTGCTACAGGAGTAATGTCGCAAGGAGGTAAAGCATGGCAAAATAAAAAAAAGATGGGTGTTGTAATGGCTACAGGTTTAGATCTTCGTAAAAGATTTGCATTAGCTAGTTTTTTGGTTTCCATTCCAATTTTAATTTATCTTTTAATACGAAACGGAGCTAGCTGGATGATGGCTGTCCTGATAGCATTGGCAATGGTTCCTGCTTTTTATGCCGCATTGTCTGATTCATTGCTTGAAATTGTACCCAAATTAAATCAGAGTATTCTACCCTTACAGCGCAATCAGGTTGAGGTTGGAATGGGCAGATTACTCTTACTGGGGATCACAATGTTTATTTTTCCGTGGGCTCTGGTTGCAGTTTTAGCTGGTGGCATTCCTCGTGTTTGGGGGAATGTTGGGTTGCGGAAAATCGTTTATACTATGGCAGAAAAAGAGAGTAAGCCTGATAAAGAAGTTAGAAAAGATATTCTGGTTCTAGTAAGACGTCTTTTGCCTACATCAATTTATTATTGTCTCTCCGGACAAATAACGATTTGGCTGATATCTGTATTTGGTAATACCAGCGCCCTGGCACAATTGGGAGCTTTAAGCAGGTTAAGTGTAATATTATCTATTTTAAACGTAATTATTACAACTTTAATTGTTCCTCGTTTTGCAAAGTTAATATCAGATAAATATCTTTTACTAAAACGGTTTTTACAAATAATGATCCTCTTAGTGCTGTCCTTATTTATCGTTATCGCGTTCGTTTATATATTTCCCGCTCCTATACTTTGGATTTTAGGAGATGCCTATAAAGGATTATCATATGAATTGTTTTTAACAGTTATTAGTAGCTGTATCGGATTAATGACTGGAGTTGTTTTCAATTTATATAGTTCCAGAGGATGGGCAATATCTCCAATTTTATCAATTTCAATTAGTGTCATTGCAATTATTGCTTTTGCAAGTGTCCTCGACTTAAGCACTCTTAAGGGGGTTTTGTTTTTCAATATTGCTACAGGAATAATTGTTTTGTTTCAAACTATTTTATTTTGTATTTACAATATTCTTCTTGTAAAAAATAAAATGCAAACTATTTAATGATAGTTAGTTATACTAACGTCAACTTTTAGGATTACTTATAAATTCAATTTCTTCAGTATACATAATATGGACATTCTCTTTATTTGCGGATCTGCACAAATTGGCTGTGACGGAGTAGGCGATTACACTCGCAGATTATGCGGCATGCTAATAAACGCAGGACATAAAGCTCAGATTTTATCGCTGTGCGATCATCAGGCTGCTTTTTTTATCAGCGAAAAGCAAGTTGTAGAAAACACTCCGGTAATGGTGTACCGTATACCAACTGATGTTAATAATAAAAAGCGTATTGCTTATCTGCAAAGAGTTTTACTAGAATTTGAACCAGATTGGATTTCTTTACAATATGTTCCTTACAGTTTCAATCCTAAAGGATTACCTTTTTGGCTTCCGTCGCACTTAAAGAAAATAAGAGGAAATCATAAATGGCATATTATGTTTCATGAATTATGGTTAGGAATAGATACAGAGTCATCCCTGAAGCATAGAATTATTGGAAAGCTTCAGCAGACAATTGCCAAAAAAATAATTAAATGTATTAAAGCAGATTGTATTAATACACAAAATAAACTTTATCAGTTCATTTTGAAGTCTCAAAATATTAATGCTGAGATTCTGCAAATTTGTGGTAATATACCGCTAACGGCTGTTAAAAAAGAGCAATCAAAATATATTCAGTTTGTTCTTTTCGGAAGTATTCATAACGGTGCTCCCTTCAAAGATTTTATTGATGATCTTATCCAAATTTCAAATGTATTTTATAAGCCCATAAAATTTGTATTTATAGGAAAAAACGGTTCAGAATTAAATAAATACACGGACATTTTAGATAAATATTCCATACTCTATGAAGTTCTTGGAATACAATCTGTGGATGTTATTTCGCAGGTACTTTTTGACAGCGATTTTGGTATCTCTACGACACCCTATTTTCAAACCGAAAAAAGTGGCGTTTACGCAGCTTATAAAGAACATAAAGTAGGTACAATTTGTATTTCCCGCAACTGGACTCCAATAACAGGACAATATACTATTCCAGAGGTAATTAAATACGAAAAGAATAATCTGAAAATTAGTCCTTTAAATGTTGAGGCATCAGATGTGCGTAATATCGCGGTACAGTTTATAAATTCTATATCGATAGCATGAAAGTATTGGTTTCACATCCGACCTTAAATGCCAATTCCAGAAATTTGATTCAGGGATTGCTGAGCAATAATCTTCTATATAAATTACTTACGTCGGTTGCTATATTTCCGGGTCAGTTGCTATATAAAATGGCAAATAATCCCAAATTAAAAGACCTTAAAAGAAGAAGATTGGAAACAGACTGGCAACCTTATACACGATCTAATTCCTTCTTTGAATTTGCCAGATTGTTAACTTCAAAAGCCAAATTAAATTTTTTAATAGCTCATGAAAAAGGGATTTTCTGTATTGACAAGGTTTATCAAAAACATGACAAATGGGTGGCCAATACTTTAGCGAAAGCTAAAAAACAGGGTTTATCTGGTGTCTATGCATACGAAGATGGTGCTTTAGCGACTTTTGAAGAAGCAAAACAATTAGGAATTTATTGTATTTATGATTTGCCAATTGGATACTGGAAGAGTGCGCGGTTATTAATGAAGGCAGAATTTGAACTAAATCCCGATTGGTCCTCAACACTTACCGGATTTAACGATTCGCAAATCAAATTAATAAAAAAAGACAAAGAGCTGGCTTTGGCCGATGTAATTTTTGTGGCAAGCAGTTTTACTAAAAAAACCCTGGAGGAATATTCTGGCGAACTCTCAGAGGTAAAAGTAATCCCCTATGGTTTTCCCGAAGTTACTCAAAAGAAAAACTATCAGCCTTTGATAAACAGAAAACTGAAAGTACTGTTTATCGGCGGATTATCGCAACGTAAAGGACTCTCTTATTTATTCGAAGCAGTAGAGGCGATGCAGGAAAAAGTAGAATTGACCGTCGTGGGACACAAAGCAGTAGCACACTGTAATGCACTTAACAAAGCATTAGAAAGGCACACCTGGATTCCCTCGCTTTCTCATGATCAGGTTTTGGCCTGTATGAGGGAACATGATGTATTTGTTTTTCCTTCTCTTTTTGAAGGTTTTGGTTTGGTAATCACAGAAGCAATGTCACAAGGGACTCCTGTTATTACAACCGACAGAACGGCGGGGCCCGATTTAATAAATAATGGCGAAGATGGATGGATTGTTCCTGCCGCTTCTTCAACCTCGATAAGAGATGTTTTTGATGAGATATTTCTAAACCCTGAAATAGTAGAGAAAGCCGGGGTTGCAGCTCAAAATAAAGCAAAAAACAGACCGTGGTCGGTATATGGAAAAGAAATGTCTGATGCACTTTCTACATTGAGTTTTACAAATAATTGGGACAAATGGATATAATACACCAACCAGCCGCAGAACCAGATTATAAAATGCTGAAAACAGCAATTTGGTTATATTTTTTACTTTGGATTTTTGAAGGAGCGCTGCGTAAATGGGTCTTGCCTGGTCTCGCTACTCCTTTGCTGGTCGTACGTGACCCTATAGCGATTTATATTATTATACGAGCTTTTTATCTCAATGTGCAATTCTTAAATCCGTATGTAATTTTTGGTTTTATATTCACATTATTCGGATTAGCCATTACATTGACTTTTGGTCATGAAAATCTTTTTGTAGGCATTTACGGAGCTCGTATTATGCTGCTTCATTTTCCCCTCATATTTATAATAGGGCAGGTATTTACTAAAAAAGATGTACTCAAAATAGGAAAATTTCTTTTAGCAGTAAATATTTTAATGACTGTAATTGTTTATTTTCAGTTTACGAGTCCTCAAACTGCGTTTATTAATATTGGTATTGGCGGAGAAGGAAGTGCAGGATTTTCTGGAGCTATGGGATACAGTAGACCGCCCGGAACCTTTTCTTTTATTTCTGGATTATCTATTTTTTATACTGCTGTTTCTGTTTTTATATTTTATTTCTGGTTATCTAAGGATTCGTGTTCTAAAATCTTATTATACACCAGTACTCTTGCATTGATTATTGCTTTACCGCTCACAATAAGCCGCGGAGCCGTTGTTGCTGTCGCCATAGTCGGTTTGTTTGCGATAGTGGCATCGGTAACAACAGGAAGAATGCTGTTTAAATTAATCGTAATAGCCATCGTCTTAACTTTTCTGATTTTTCTTCTCTCCAAGTACTCTGCCATCTTTAGTCTTGGTACTGAAGTTTTTATGGATCGTGTAGATACCGTAAATAAAGTAAGTGGCGGGGGCTTGAAAAATTCAATCTTATTAAGGGCACTAAACGAATTTCTCGGACCAATCAGTGATTTATTTAGTCAGCCTGTGTTTGCCGGAAATTTAGGTATGGGTACAAATGCAGGTGCACAAATGTTAACGGGTAAAACGGTCTTTTTGGTTGCAGAAACAGAATTCGGACGCCTTGGAGGTGAACAGGGAATTATTTTTGGAGGCGGATTAATGGCTCTCCGAATTATTTTAGCAGTAAGTATTGCCTTAAGATCATTTAAATTACCAAAAGAAAAAAAACTTCTTCCCTTCATTCTTTGCGGAGCAGCCTGTATAGCAATATTTCAGGGGCAATGGGCACAACCCAGTATTTTAGGATATGCAGTTATTATGGCTGGTTTGGTCATGGCTAGTTTAAAAAATAGTCAGCCCTTGCCTAAAAAAGAAATTTAATGAGTACTCCAATAATTATAATAGGCAACTATATGCCTGACAAGCAATTTAGTATGCAGATTTTTGAGAAGTTAATGGCTCAGGGATATTCAAAATCAAAATGTAAAGTTACGGTAATTCGTCCTGCTGAGGTTTTCCGAAAATTAGGTTTTAATAATGCGGGCTTAATCAAATGGCTTGGTTATGTAGATAAATTTTTTGTCTTTCCGCTTAGACTTTTATTAATCAGAAGTGTAAACTTAATACTGTTCAAATCTGTAAACTATCATATTTGTGATCATTCAAATGCTTTCTACCTTTATTTTTTACCTCAAAATAAAACAATAATTACTTGTCATGATGTTCTTGCTATCCGTGCAGGTCTCGGGTATGCAGATACTTATTGTTATGCAACCCGGTCGGGTCGGGTTTTGCAGAGAATTATACTGAATGCGTTGTGTGGTGCACATAAACTTGCCGCCGTTTCTGACTTTACATTAAATCAGTTAAATGAAATTGATAATAAAAACATTCCTCACAAAAAGTGGATCACTATTCATAATGCCTTGTCAGGAAAATTTACACCTCTTGCAAAAGATAAGATTCTATCCATATTGGAGAAATTTCCCCAATTAAAAAACAAGAGGTTTCTATTACATGTTGGTTCTGATCTGGAGCGTAAAAACAGAAAATCATTAATCTTAATTATTAATGAGCTGCAGCATAATTGGGATGGAATTTTAGTGTTAGCCGGAGAAAAATTAAACAGTGAGCTTATGGAATTAATCGGGAAACTCAATATTTCAGATCGAATCGTACACATAGAAAATCCAGACGATACAGAGATTGTAGCTCTTTATTCTATGTGTGAGGCAATGATTTTTCCTTCTTTTTCGGAAGGTTTCGGATGGCCAATAATAGAAGCCCAAGCCTGCGGATCGCCTGTTATTACAAGTAACAAAGCCCCTATGATGGATGAAGTAGGGGGAGTCGCCGCTTTATATGCTGATCCCGATGATCCACAGTCTTTTGTAAAGCAATTTCAAAAATTTGAGGATAAGAATTTTAGAAATAAAGTTGTCATGCTGGGTTATCAAAACGTAAAAAGATTTGATTACGATAACACCATACGTCAATATATAGAATTAATAAAAAAACCGGCATGATAGTTCTAAAAATAATTACCGTTTTATTGCCCTGGACATTAAAAAGATTTATGCTGGTTCATTTTTTTAAATATAAAATAGACAAATCTGCCAGAATTGGATTTTCCTGGATTTATCCGAAAAAGTTAATAATGGATGTAAATTCTTCTATAGGTAATTTTAATGTAGCGGTTCATTTAGATTTAATTCAGGTAGGAAAAAATTCCAGTATTGCCAGAGCCAACTGGATAACGGGATTTCCAACCGGTACAGATTCAAAGCATTTTTCGCATCAAAAGGAACGAAAATCCTGTTTAATTATTGGAGAGCATTCTGCAATCACAAAAAAGCATCATATAGATTGTACCAACCTGATTCAAATTGGCAATTTTGTAACCATTGCCGGTTATTCGAGTCAGTTGCTAACACATTCTATTAATATCGAATTCAATAGACAAGACAGTAATCCGATTAGAATAGGAAATTACTGTTTTGTCGGAACTGCATCCACTATTTTGGGTGGTGCGGCCCTGCCAGATTATTCTGTTCTGGGCGCAAATGCATTATTAAATAAAAACTTTACTGTTCCCTTTAGATTATATGGTGGCAATCCAGCCAAAGAAATCAAAGAGTTGTCCAATGACTATGGATATTTTAAAAGAGAGACAGGATTTGTTTTCTAAATAATTCCTAAAAAATAGACTAAAAACGATGAAAGTAATTCACTATATAGCCAGTATCGATAAAAACGGTGGGGGAACTACTGAATATATACGATTGCTAAGCAATGCATTAAGAGATGATACGTCGTTTAGCATCGCTACCGGATTTTCTAAAGACCCTATTTCAATAGAAGCTGTCCGGGTAAAATTTTTTAACAATAAAATATCACGCTGGTTTGCTCTTATGAAAGAGTATCGGGTATTTCTGAATGAAGAAAGACCTGATATTGTACATATTAATGGAATATGGAGTCCTGAAAATTGGGGTTTTCAAAATGAAGCCCAAAAGCTGGGTATAAAAGTTATTGTTTCTCCACACGGTATGCTGGAGCCCTGGATAATGGCTCATAATCCCATTAAGAAAAAACTAGCGTTGTTTTTATATCAAAAAAGTGCTATCAAAAAATCAGTATGTCTTCATGCGACGGCTCAAATGGAAGCTGAAAATATTCAGGCACTTGGGTTTGAAAATCCTATTCACATCATTCCAAACGGAATTCATTTAAGGGATATCAAAAAAGTCAAAGAGTACTATGGTACAAAAAAAATGATATTTATGTCTCGCATCCATCCTAAAAAAGGGATAGAATTACTTTTGGAAGCATGGAGAACGAGTAATACCGAAGACTGGACACTTGAAATTGCAGGCAGCGGAGAAGAGGAATATGTGGCAAATCTAATTAAAAGTACTAGTGATTTGGAAAATGTACATTTTGTCGGGGCAAAATATGGCGAGGAAAAATGGGATTTTCTAAGATCTGCAGATGTAATGGTATTACCTACTCATAGTGAAAATTTCGGGATTGTCATTGCTGAAGCGCTCGCAGTCGCGGTTCCGGTTATAACTACTCAGGGCACACCCTGGGAAGATCTGGAAATTCATAAATGCGGCTGGTGGATCGATTTATCAGTTAGCAATTTAGAAAAAGTATTGTTTAAAGTTTTCAATTCGCCAACAATGTTGCTGGAAATGATGGGAAAACATGGCCGGGATTTAATTATTGAAAAATACGATATAAAAACAGTTGGCAGAAAAATGGTTGAATTATATAAAACAATTTAAAATATGAAGATCACTATAGTGCAAGGAGCCTTTTTCCCGGTACCTCCATTACTGGGTGGTGCTGTAGAAAAAATGTGGTATGGTTTGGCGAAAGAATTCGTAAATAACGGACATGAAGTTAGTTATATATCTAAATCGTATGAAGGGTTTTTAAATATCGAAAATGAAAACGGAATCAATCATATAAGAATAAAAGGTTATAAAGCACCAATATCCGGTTTTATTCTTAAGATTTTGGATTTGTTTTATACAGTGAAAGCTGTCCGGAAAATAAATAACAATACAGATATCATTGTTTCTAATACCTTCTGGCTGCCCATTCTTTTATCATCAAAACTAAAAAAAAAATGTATGATTGATGTAGCACGAATGCCAAAGGGACAAATGCGTTTTTATACTAAAAGCGGGAGATTAAGAGCAAATTCCAGTTCGGTAGCAAAAGCGATAAAAAATGAAATTAATACGGAGTACTTTGAAAAAGTTGTAGTTATACCCAATACACTTCCATTTAGGAATATAAATGGTATTGATTTTTCTAAAAAAGAAAAGACGATACTTTATACCGGAAGAATACACCCTGAAAAAGGTTTGGATATATTAATAAAAGCATTCGCTGCACTTAATGCAAAAGACTGGAAATTATTGATAGTGGGTCCTTATTCTCCTGAGACAGGAGGAGCAGGAGTTTTATATCTGGATCAGCTTAAAGAATTGTCTAAAGAAAGCAATGTCAGATTCTTAGAGCCCGTTTTCGATATAGATAAACTGAATGAGATCTATTCAAAAGCTTCCATATTTGTTTACCCTTCGGTAGCAGAAAAAGGAGAAACTTTTGGTGTTTCGCCTCTTGAAGCCATGAGCTGGGGTTGTGCAACTATAGTTTCAAACTTAGATTGTTTCAAAGATTTTTTAATTCATAATAAAAACGGATTGTGTTTCAATCATCGGGCTGAAGAACGCGTTGAAATACTGACTCAGCATCTGCATGATTTAATTGAAAATCCAAAACTAATTAGAGATTTAGCAACTGGAGGTCTTATGGTAAATAATACGCATTCTAACGAAAAATTGGCAACAGAATTTTTAAAGGAATTTGAATTGATGCAAATCAAATGACAGGAACAATGGAACAAGAATACGCACAAAATGTGCCTTACGATTCGCCATGGACAATTTCACAACGAATTAAAATGCTGCTTTGGGAATATGTTTGGTTACTATTTTGCATCTGGACACCAAAACCCGCAAATGCATGGAGATTGTTTTGGCTTAAATTATTCGGGTGTACCATTTACGGACAACCCTTTGTGCACCAAAGGGCCAGAATCCAGATTCCATGGAATTTAATATTACACGATCGTGCATGTCTCGGTGACAGAGCAAATGCATATACACTGGGAGTTGTCGAAATATTTGAAAATGCCACTGTAGGGCAGGAAGTATATTTGTGCACTGGCACACATGCATTTGAAAATCCTGCTTTCAATCTAATCACCAAAAAAATAACAATTCAAAAAGGAGTTTTCATTGGAGTAAGAGCTATTATAATGCCAGGTGTAACAGTAGAAGAAAATGCTATTGTGGGAGCCGGAAGCATAGTCACGAAAAACGTTGAGAAAAACACTGTAGTAGGAGGTAATCCTGCAAAAATCATTAAAACGAGAAGCTTTGAATAAAATTCCAATTACTGTGATCGTTTCTGTTAAAAACGAAGCTTTGAATTTACCATCCTGTCTGGATAAATTAAAGCAATTTGATCAATTAATAGTAGTAGATTCCGGAAGTACTGATGATACTACCACTATTGCAGCCAATATGGGAGCAGAGGTTTTGCAATTTCAGTGGAATGGCAAATTTCCGAAAAAGCGAAATTGGGCACTCCAGAATGCAAACCTGCGCCATGAATGGATTTTGTTTTTGGATGCTGATGAATTTGTTACCGATGCCTTTGTAAAAGAAGTGGCTCTTAAAACTCAGGATCCTGATTATAATGGTTTTACTATCCAATTTGAGAACTATTTTATGGGCAGAAAACTCAAACATGGTTACGGATTTCAGAAATCGGCTCTTTTTAAGAAATCTAAAGGCGCCTACGAAAAAATCGAAGAAGATTTATGGAGCCATTTGGACATGGAAGTTCACGAACATCCTATAATCGAAGGTAAAGTGGGAGTTATAAAATCAAAAGTGGCACATAAAGATTTTAAAAACCTCGAACATTACATAGCAAAACATAATGCTTATTCTTCCTGGGAAGCTCAGAGATATCTTCAGTTAAAAGAATCAAAAAACGAGCATCTTTCTTTAAATCAAAAGATTAAATATGGTTTGCTAAATACGGGATTCCTTCCGGCAGTTTACTTTGTCGGAGCTTATTTTTTCAAATTAGGATTTCTGGATGGCAAAGAAGGATTTTATCTGGCGCGTTTCAAATCGCATTACTTTTTTCAGATTCAGACTAAAGTAAATTCAATCAAAAATAATATATAGCTATGAAAAGAATATTAATTACCGGCGGTGCAGGTTTTGTAGGATCACATTTGTGTAAACGGCTGTTAAACGAGGGCAACGAAGTAATTTGTCTCGACAATTATTTTACAGGAGCTAAATCTAATATTATTGATTTACTGGATAATCCTTATTTTGAAATGGTGCGTCACGACATTACAGAACCTTATTATGCTGAGGTAGACGAGATTTATAATCTCGCTTGCCCTGCCTCTCCCGTGCATTATCAATACAATCCCATAAAAACAATTAAGACTTCGGTAATGGGCGCCATTAATGTTTTAGGTTTAGCAAAACGTGTGAATGCAAAAGTATTGCAGGCCAGTACAAGCGAGGTATATGGCGATCCGCTGGTGCATCCTCAGACCGAAAACTATTGGGGTCACGTAAATCCGATAGGAATTCGCTCCTGTTATGACGAAGGGAAGCGTTGTGCCGAAACTTTATTTATGGATTATCACAATCAGAATAAAGTGGCCATTAAAATCATCCGAATTTTTAACACTTACGGACCTAATATGAATCCTGCAGATGGCAGAGTGGTTTCCAACTTTATTGTTCAGGCTTTACAGGGAAAAGACATTACCATTTTTGGCGACGGACTGCAAACGCGTTCCTTTCAGTATGTCGACGATTTAGTAGAAGGAATGATAAGAATGATGAATTCCGGACCGGATTTTTTAGGACCTGTAAATTTAGGCAACCCAAATGAATTTACAATGCTGGAGCTGGCTGAAGCCATTATCCAACTGACAGATTCTAAATCCAAAATAATACATCTGGATCTTCCTAAAGACGATCCGAAACAAAGACAGCCGGATATTTCTCTGGCTAAAAGCAAGCTTCATGGCTGGGAACCTGCCGTACAACTACGAGAAGGTTTGGTTTCTACCATTACTTATTTTGATCAGTTATTGCTAAATCAGGCAAGAACTTCTTTTTTACAAAATACCATTATTTAGTTCAACTGTAACTTCCATTTTTTTCTCCGTTTCCTTATTAAGGAACTAATTTGCTGCACCTTAAAGTTCAAGTCTTCGTTTTTGTGCTTTTAACGAGTATTGTGGTGCTTCATCGAGAACATTTTTTAGTAAAACACCTTTGTTTTATTTTTAACATGGAATTGGAAATACAGTAAACTATGGCAACTATTTATATTTTAAAAAATAAATATTATGAGAGTTACTATAATCACAGTATGCTACAATCGCAAAAATACTATTGCAAAAGCAATTCAAAGTGTTTTAGAACAGAATTATAATGATATAGAATATATTGTTATTGACGGAAATTCTACAGATGGAACAAAAGAAATTATTGAGACTTACAAAGATAAAATAAGCCAGTATATTTCTGAACCAGATAAAGGAATGTACGACGCTATAAACAAGGGGCTGAAATTAGCAACCGGAGATATAATAGGTCTAATGCATTCTGATGATGAATTTTATGACAAAAAAGTTATCACAAGAATCGCTTCCCGTTTTGATTCTGAAAAATATATAGACGGAGTTTATGGCGACGGAGTGTATGTTTCGAATGACAAACAGGAACGTTTAATCCGCAACAGAATTGGTGGCGTTTTCAGTCTTAAAAAAGTCAAAAAAGGATGGCTGCCCTTACATCCGACTGTTTACTTAAAGAAAAATATTATTGATAAATACGGTTTGTACAATCTTGATTTTAAAATAGCGTCGGACACCGAATTTTTGCTTCGTTATTTATACAAATATGAAATTAAGATAAGCTACGTCGACTCCTATATCGTCAAAATGAGAATGGGAGGGATGAGTACCAGTTTCAAACGTGCTTTTGAAGTTTTACAGGAAGATTACAGAATTTATAAATTTCATGGTTTAGCGGCTATGGGAACTGTATTTCTAAAGAAAACAAGTGCTTTAAAGCAATACATAGTGCATTAAAACAGGAAATATGAACCTTCGTTTAAATGTATACGTCGTTGGCAAGATTAGATTATTGAAAATCAAAGTAATTAAGAATACTAATATATATAATATAAAATGAAGAAAATTTACCTTTTGATAATTCTATTGCCTTTACTGATGCTGGAGTCTTGTACAACCAAAAAACAAATGCTGTATTTACAGGATTTAGACAGCTATTCGAATTCTACAGTTACATACACATCTCCAAAAATACAGCCAAATGATATTCTGAAAATTGATATCGGAGATCTTAATCCGGTTGTGGCAGCGCCTTTTAATATGAATTTTGCAACTGCCGGTGCTCAAAACTCAGTAGAAATTATGAAATTGTCAGGTTATCTGGTGAATCCTCAGGGGAATATCATGATGCCAATTTTAAATGAAGTAAAAGTAGGCGGACTCACGCCTGCAAATGTAGAGATCAAAGTAAAAGAACGTCTTATAAATGAAAATTATCTCGTTAATCCGACTGTGCAGGTTAGAGTTCTCAATAATAAATTTACCATTTTGGGAGAAGTAAATGCCCCGGGCGTTATTCCGTTTAGCGAAGAATCGATTAGTATGCTCGACGCAATCGGATTAGCAAAAGACCTGACCTATTCTGCAATCCGCAAAGACGTAAAACTAATTAGGGAAGTAGATGGAAAACGTTTGGTTTTTCATGTGGATTTAACTACAGCTTCCTGGATGTCGAATCCTAATTTCAGAGTGAGACAAAATGATGTCATTATTGTGACAGCAAATAAACTGAAGGTAAATAGTGGCGGTTTAATAAAAGATCCGATACAATTGATGGGTATAGCTGCCTCTCTTGCAGCAGTAATTTTACTGATTACAACAAATTAAGATTCTTCATTAGACAAGACGGATATAAATAATTGAAATATTATGGATTTTAAAAAAGAATTTTTAAAGTATTTACAATATTGGCCCTGGTTTTTACTCAGCCTTATTGTATTTGTTGGTGCTGCGTATGTTTTTATAAAAGTAGTGCCGCCAACTTACGAAACTTCGGCTTCTATTTTTATTGATAAAAAACAAGAAGACAAAACAAAAGTTATTACGATAAGTACAGATAAGACAAACGAAAAGGACAATCTGGAAGATGAAATCCGACTGATGACTTCTAATGAATTTTTGTTGGACGTGGTAAAAAACCTGAATTTAAATTTCAGCTATTATGAAAAGGTATATACTGTACAAAATAACTATGTAAATGTTGTACCGTTTGTTGTAATTCCGACTGTTTCTAAAGATTCGTTACCCGAGATTTCATACGAAATTAAAATAAATAAGGACGGTTTTGTAGTGACAGAAACCGGTACAGAAAACAGCTATGATGTGAAGGGATATCAAAGTAATGCATCTGTTATGGGTTTGCCATTTAAAATTCAGTTATCAGCGAAAGCGAAAAAAAATCCGTCTGCGTATTTTGAGAAAGAATATAAAGTGAGTCTTGAACCGACAGCTAAGGCATTAAAAAAATTAAAATCCTCACTTTTTGTTGTATCCGACGAAACGGCTACAGGGGTTTTGGAATTAAAACATATTAGTTCGAGTCCCGATCGTTCGAGAAAAATATTAAATGAAATTATTGTTTTGCTGGATAAAAATATTGTGCTTAACAAACAACAGGTATTTAGAAATACGGTTTCTTATTTAAATCAAAGAATTAAAAGTTTTACGAAAGAAAAAGATTCGATAGAAACGGTAAAAGAAAAATATTTGCAAAACAACGATATTGCTGTAATGGAAAACTATGTTACAGAAAAAACAGCAGACAGAAGTCAGAAAAAAGAAAGTGCGACATTAAATGAGCGACAAATTGGACAGGCTGTTTTTGCTATAAACGATATCAAACAATCCGGTCCTGCGCAGACTTTGGGTACAGATTATAATTTAGATTCGCCTACGGTCAATCAAATGCTTGTCAATTATAATGCAAAACTCATGGAAAGTCAGTTGATTTTAGAAAGAGCACAAAAAAATAATCCGGCCTATATTAGTTTAATGACACAGCTTAAAAGTCAGAAGCAGGAGATTCTAAATACTTTACAGGGTTATTTAAATTTTCTCAATCAAACCAATAATGCGAACCGAAACGAGCAGAGTATTGCCGACGCCAAGGTAAAAAACATTCCAACCCAGGATAAGATATTAGGTAACATCAATAGCAATCTTACCCTAAAAGAAGAAACCTATGTAGCGTTATTACAAAAGAGGGAAGAAGCGGTTTTAAACGGTGCCATTTTAGAATCGAATTTAAAAACTTTAAATGCGCCCGAAACCAATTATTCTGCTATTTTTCCGCAGCCCAAAGTTTTTATGTTAGGAGCTTTTATGTTTGGTTTATTGCTTCCTTTCGGAGTTACTTATGCCCGTTTATTCTTTGATACCAAAATTCATAACGAAGAGGACATTCAGAAAATAATCAGCAATATTCCTATTTTGGGACATATTCCTAAAATTAGTCTCAACGACAGATTAGACAATACGGCAACTTCGCGCTCTATGATTGCAGAATCATCGCGGGCGCTGGTGTCAAACGTATCGTATTTATTGCCTAAAAAAGAAGAAAATAAAGGAAATGTAATATTGTTTACGTCTTCTATACAAGGTGAGGGAAAATCTTTTTGTGCAGTTCACAATGCGATAACGATAAGTAATCTCAATAAAAAAGTGCTGCTGATTGGTGTAGATTTGAGAAATCCGCAGTTGCATGATTATTTTAATATCAGCAGAAGCGGATTAGGACTTTCTAATTTCCTGGCCAATAAAAGTGATGACTGGAAAGGATTTGTCCAGAAAGACAATAATTTCTCTAAAAATCTGGATGTTCTTTTCGCCGGAGAAGCGCCTCCTAATCCTTCTCAATTGATAACCAATTCTAATTTTGAATCATTGATTGAAGAAGCAAAAACCTTATACGATTTTATCATACTGGATACAGCACCGGTACAAATAGTTTCAGATACACTCAACTTTAGCTACCTGGCAGATGTAACCGTATTTGTGGTAAAATATGATTATACAGATAAAAGCAATTTGGTTCAGGTGAATAATTTCATTAAAAAAGATCAATTAAAAAATGTGGGAATTGTTATAAACGGCGTAAATATGAAAACCTCATACGGATACGGTTATGGCGCAAGTTACGGCTATCAGTATCAGGAGGCAAAAATTAAAAGACCCTGGTATAAAAAAGGGCTCAGAGTAAAAGAAGCCTAAAATGATGAATGCATATTTGCTAAATTAAATAATTATAAAAATGTCTCACAAAATAGTTTTGTTACTATTAATTATAGTTGTGGTTGCCGTTTTATATTTTTCGTGGCTGCCGGATCCCGGTTTGTCTGGCGAAACTTATTTGCCGCGCTGGCTTTTAAACTGGAGTAATGAGTATTATAATTTGCGAACTGCGGTCCCTTTTTTAGCTGTTGGTTTTTTATTGAAAGCATATACAGGATCAAATCCAAACGATATTAAAAATTTGAATTTAGCACAAAATTTAGGAATTGCAGCATTGATTGTATGTGTGGCAGAAGGCGGTCAATTTATTATAGAAAAAAGAAGTCCCGATTTTATGGATGTTTTTTATGGCATTGCAGGAAGTTTAATTGGAGCAGTAGGTTATAACTTATTGAAAAAAATAAAAAATGCGTAACAGACATAAATTTACTTTCATTATGTGTTGTGCTATTGCAGATATGATTGCAATGGTTTTGGGTACAATGGTCTTTTTGAATTTTGCAATTGAGGAGAAAGTGGGCTGGAATACTTTGTTTCTCAATAAAATGATCCCAATTACGATTTTAAGCTGGCTGTTTTCAGTTACTTATTTTCAATTGTACCGCGTAGACGTTCTTTTTAGTTTAGATGAATTTTTCCGTAACAGCTGGCGTGCCTTCTTTACACAACGGGTTTTGTGGCACAGTTACATTTTTATATTTCAGGATGATGTGTTGTATTTTTTTGGAACAAAAGCCAATTTAATTCAGTTAAGTTTCTTACTGTCTTATTTTTTGCTTTCCAGAATATTATTTACAGTCGTGATCGGAAAAATAAAAGGCTGGGTTTTTAAACAATATACCGTAGCAATCTGGGGATTTAACAAAACCAGTATCGAATTGGCTTCTCATTTAGAAAATAATTCTTTCTTTATCAATTTTGTTGGCATATTAAACGAAAATTCTTCGGTCGAATATACCAATAACAGGGATTTTACAGTCGCACTTTGTGAAGCCATTCATGAAGCATCCAAAGACAATATTAATGAATTATATATCGTTTCAAAACCCGATTTTATCTCAGATTTAAATGATTTTTTTGAACTTGGCGACAAGTACTGTATGCGTTTAAAATTTGTTCCGGATTTTTCCTCCATTTCAAAAAAGCATTTTAATTCCAGTCATTTAAATAATTTTCATGTTATAAAACCCCGTTTTGAACCCTTACAAAATGCGTATAACAGACTCGCCAAAAGAATATTCGATCTCGTATTTAGTATTCTGGTAATAGTTTTTATCTTATCATGGCTGTATCCGATCCTGGCGATTATTATTAAAAAACAAAGTAAAGGACCTGTCTTGTACAGGCAAATGCGGACAGGTAAAAAAAACCAAAATTTCTGGTGTTACAAATTTAGAAGTATGTATATAAATGTTGGAGACGAAACCCAGCAGGCGCAAAAAGGAGACAGCAGGATTACGCCAATTGGAAAATTCATCAGGAGGACAAGTTTAGATGAAATGCCTCAGTTTTTTAATGTTTTAATTGGAAATATGAGTGTTGTAGGCCCGCGCCCGCATATGGTAAAGCATACAACTGATTATAATGGACATATTAACAATTTTATGGTTCGTCATTTTGTAAAACCCGGAATTACGGGTCTGGCACAGGTTTCGGGTCTGAGAGGTGAAACAAAAAAGGTCTCTGATATGAAAAGACGAGTAACGACCGATATCGAATATGTGCAACGCTGGAGCCTGATAAAGGATGTCAAAATTTGTTTTCTTACTGTAATTGTAACTTTAAAAGGAGATAAAAACGCATTTTAATTAATTTAAAACCTAACTATAAAACCTAATATTTAAAAATAACCAATAACTAACTTAATTATGGATATTAACAACTACCTAATTGGTTTACTTACAGGAGTTTCTGTAACAACCTTTTTTATCGGAAAAGAATGGTATAAATATTATACAAAATATACTATTCAGCAAAAACAACTGGATAGAGTTCTTAAGCTGAACGACAAAATCAAAAAAGTAAAAAACATGAATACAGTAGAAGCTCCAAATGTAAATGTTGGCGTTTAGTATTTTAGTTACCTTCATTTTTTTCTGACTGCTGATGGATTAACAATCCATTAAGCCTGCTGTGTTTGTGGAATGGATTACTATTGTCCATTTTGGTATTTCACTTATCGCCTCTAATAAGTTCAAAAAAAGCAACAGCAAAATGTTACACGATGTATAGTAAAATCTAAAAGTATTTTGCCCAATAAAGTATGTGCTTAATACTTTTAGATCTTTTTTTTACATTGTTGTAAACTTTTCACTTCCCTAAATTTTATAAATTCCTATCATTTCAAGATTGTATTTTTTTTGCAATCTCAAATTGCTATGGATTTTCCTATGTTATTCCCTGATTTGAATGCTTCAATTCCGAATCCATTTTAGTAATTCGAAATTCATCAATTGTACTTTTTGACAAATTAAATTTATGCTCTTTTAAAAAAAATCCACAATAAGTGCATGTCCCTTAATCTGTTTATCCTACCCTTAAATCGCGTAAAGTTAAAAACAGTTAAAAAAAATGACTTTTCTTTCTTATCCGAGAAAACAAAAGAATTTTTTATACTCATTAAAATTTTCGGTGTTTTATCAAAATGAATGCAATGAGTCAGGTGAACTGTGTATAAGAATAAATACTAATTTTTAAGAGATGATTAAAAAAGAAAAAGTTTTGGTTCGCGATAATAAAGGTATTTTTTTAAAAATGTTTAAAAGAAAATTTAAAAACGAATTTGAATTTTCTGAAGATTCCTTTTTATTGAAAAATGAAAATAAATCAACCAGCTTTGATCACTCTGTATTTGTAGTATATGAATATTCTGAATTACTGGATTTTTTTGAACTCGAAGGTATACATTCCAATTTTATAGTTTGTTTATTTAGTAAACATCTCTATAATGGCTTATCTATGATTGAAGAAATCAAAGATGTACTTTTGATTGATGCTTCCAAAACAAAAACTGAGATTTTTGAAGATTTAAAATTGTATTTTAAAAAGCCTTCACGAATACTTCCTAAACTTTCAAAAGAAAAATTTGATAAGTCACAAACAAATGAAAAGCAACTTGAAGTGCTCCAAAGGGCTTTGTTTTTTATGATGTAATAAATAAGGCAAAAAAGATAATTTAATTTATAAAAAGTCTGTAGACATTTAGTTTACAGGCTTTTTTTGTTATGATTTGGGTCTTTTTTTAGTAATTTCTTAATAGAAAAATTGCGTAATTTTGCATGACACAAATCAAAAAAATGAAACGTTCAGGCACAGCAGATCTTCCTTTACATTATGGACATGTTCCGTTATGGCTTGCCGAACGCATGTCTAAACTTGGTTTTGCGATTGTCGAAACTATTGCTCTGGAATTCTCAACTTCAGAAGTAATCAGTAAACTTAGTAATCCTTTCTGGTTTCAGAGTTTTGGTGCCGTGATGGGAATGGACTGGCATTCTTCGGGAATCACAACCTCTGTACTCGGAGCTTTGAAGAAAGCCGTTAATCCGCATTCAAAAGAACTCGGAATTTACATCTGCGGAGGCAAAGGCAAACATTCTATGACAACCCCACAGGAACTTTTATTTGTGGGGGAAAAAACAGGTCTCGACGGCAATAATCTCGCAAATTTCAGTCGGTTAACGGCAAAAGTAGATAATACAGCAATCCAGGACGGATTTCAATTGTATCAGCATAATTTTATTGTTGACAATAAAGGACAGTGGGCGGTCATTCAGCAGGGAATGAATGCGAATTCGCAGACAGCCAGGAGATACCATTGGCATTCACAGGATCTGAAGTCTTTTATCAATGAGCCTCATACTTTTATTTATGGTGAAAATCAGGGCAATATTCTTAATCTAACAGCTGGCGCTGCAGAAAAATCAAGAGAAGGCATTCTAGAATTGATGAAGGAATCGCCAGCCAAAATTATTAAAGAAATGCAGCATCTTTCTATGCCTGCGCATCATGATGTGAGGATCGAAGATGTAAACATGAAAAGACTGGGCGCGATGCTCTGGACAACGCACGATAACAAGCCCGAAGATTTTGAAGAATTATTGCTGTTGAAAGGAATGGGACCCAGAGCCTTACAGTCATTGGCATTAGTAAGCGAAATAATTTACGGCACTCCGACAAGATTTGAAGATCCGGCACGTTTCTCATTCGCACACGGCGGAAAAGACGGACATCCATTTCCTGTACCGGTAACCATTTATGACGAGACAATTGATACTTTGCAGAGAGCCATTAACCGGGCGAAAATAGGAAACAGCGATAAGATAAGTGCAATTCAGAAATTGTCTGAAATTTCGAGGAAAGCAGAAGAAAGTTTTACACCAAATTCAAATTTTGACGCGCTCGTTCAGAGAGAAAGAGATAATTCATATAAATATGGAGGGAAAACTATTTTTGGAGATGCAAAACCACCAAAAAGAAAACCAATGCCTCCAAACAACCAGCTTGAATTGTTTTAATTTTAAATAGTATTGCCCTTCGCAATTATTACCAATAACAACATAATGTCACAAAACGAAAAATCAATATATACTTTACAATTTATTTTACTTTGTTTAAGTTCCCTACTTTTCTCTTCAAGTTTTAACATGATGATACCGGAACTTCCTAATTATTTAAGCAGTCTTGGAGGTGCAGAATATAAGGGTTTGATTATTTCGTTATTTACGCTGACAGCTGCTATTTCGCGTCCGTTTAGTGGTAAACTTACAGACAAATGGGGTCGTGTTCCTGTTATGGCAATCGGATCATCGGTTTGTGTAATCTGTGGTTTTCTTTATCCTGTTTTAAGTTCCGTTTCGGGTTTTCTTCTGTTGCGTTTGGTTCATGGTTTTTCTACCGGTTTTAAACCAACATCGACATCAGCTTATGTTGCAGATATTATTCCGCAGAAAAGGTGGGGAGAAGCATTAGGGATGCATGGTTTGTGTTTTGGAATTGGAGGCGCTCTGGGACCGGCATTAGGAAGTATGATTGTGAATTCTTACGGAATGAATGTGATGTTTTACAGTTCCTCGTTTCTCGCTTTTCTATCCATTATTATTGTATTCAATATGAAAGAAACTCTTGCTGTAAAAGAAAAACTCAACAAAAGAATGTTTTATATTGGTCGAAATGATATTGTAGACAAAAATGTGTTTCCCGCCGGAATTATTACGTTCCTGTCCTATACCGCATTTGGCTTAATCTTAACTTTAATACCAGACTGGAGCGAACATTTGGGCGCTACCAACAAAGGCCTGTTTTTTACCGCTTACACCGTGACTTCGGTCTTAGTACGTTTTGGAGCAGGAAAGGTTTCTGACAGACATGGACGCCCAAAAGTAATCATGGCGGGACTGATTATAACCACAGTGGCGCTATTTGTAATAAGTGAAGGCAGGAATCTCCAGATGCTTTTGGTCGGAGCCGGAATCTACGGAATGGGAACAGGTATTTTATCACCTGCAATAAGTGCCTGGACAATTGATTTGAGTAATCCGGAACATCGGGGAAAAGCCGTGGCCACCATGTATATTTCAATGGAACTCGGAATTGGAAGCGGGGCGCTTTTAGGAGGCAGTTATTACAATGACCAGATTATGCGGATTCCTCAGATTATAAAGTTTGACATATTAGTATTTGCAATAGGAATCTTATACCTTTTGTATTGGGCCAGAAATAAAAGAAAACTTAATCAGATTTAATCACGTTTATTTTTACAGTTCATTTTTAAAACTTAAAAGTTTACTCTTCAACTTCAGCGAAAGCTTAAATATGTTCTTTTATAATTTTCAGTATTAACACATTAGCATATTTAATTTGTTGTTTTATAAGAATTAAATAACATAATTATGCTTAAACTTTGTTCAGAAAGATTTAACTTACGTTTCAATTAGTGAAGTTTAATTTAAAACTTACAAACATGTCTGTAAAATTATTTACCATTGGCGACAGTATTTCCCAGGGATTTATGTCGGGCGCGGCTGCGAAAACAAATCAATCTTATTCTACGCTGCTTGCTAAGATTTTAGGTTCAAAAGATTACAACTTTCCGGAATGGGATAAAGGAGGATTGCCTTTAGACCTCGAAACTGTTTTTCGCCGTCTCGAGCGAAAGTTAGAAACCAATATTTCCGGACCATTTGAATGGATTAAAGCCGTATCGATAATTGATGGCTATCTGGACGAAGTAGAAGATTATTATGAAAGAGGAGCCGGATCCCTCGAGAAATCCAAAGCGAAAAACGCCTACCATAATGTTTCTGTCAGAGGTTTTGATGTCTCGAATGCATGGCAGCTCAGTGCCGATATCTCCAAAAAATATGTAGAGAAGTCAGATAAAAACGGAGATAACCGTTTTGGTATTGTCAATGAATCCCTGCACAGAACAGCTTACAAAGTATTAGGATCCGGAAATGCAGATAATAAAGACCAAACCCAATTTGGATGGTTAAAATACCATCACAAAAAAGAAGGAGTAGAAAATCTTGTTTTATGGCTCGGGGCAAACAATGCTCTTGGAACCGTAACGAATTTAACCATCAAACAAACATCTCCAGACGGAACTGCTTTTGCAAGTGGACCACAAAATGTAAGTTATGATACACGCCGCGAACAAGACTGGAATCTCTGGCATCCTGAAGACTTTAGAGTAGAATATCAATACATGATGGATCAAGTTATCGCTATTATGGAAGATAATCCGATGGAAGTGGATTACAAAGTTTTTATCGGAACCATTCCGCTTGTTACTATTTGTCCGCTTATTAAAGCAGTTGAAAGGGCCGGAAGAACAGATATCGAAATTACAGAATGGATTGTAGATCCGGATAAGCCTGCACCGATGAAGAAGAGTGATTTATCGAATGAAAAGAAATCGATCGTATCGTATGGGAAATATTATCCTTATTTTCTTTTTGAAGATAATTTTGATATTACGCTAAAACATCTCAATCAAAGAGATGTACTTCATATTGACAATTGCATCAGGATGTATAACAGGATTATACAGGAAATTGTGGCAGAAGCCAATAAAAAACTGAATAAGGAGCGATTCTATTTAGTGGATATCGCTACGGCACTTAATGATATGGCTTTAAAAAGAAACAGTTACGATCCTCCATACGAATTTCCTGATTATTTTAAATTTTGCTATCCAAGAGTCGATTCCAGATATTACGGAGTTACACGTAACCGCGAAATTAAGGCAGGAGGGTTGTTTAGCCTTGACGGAGTTCATCCAACCGCAATTGGTCAGGGATTAATAGCGTATGAATTCCTTAAAGTAATGACAAAAGCAGGCGTTTACAAAGGTAATCCGGCGACTGCAATTAACTGGAAAGAAGTTTTTGCCAGCGATACCTTATATTCAAATCCAATAGGCTTATTAGGCGAAATCTATGATAATCCTAATTTTAAAAAATGGATTTATAAAAAACTAAAAGATTCCTGGGAACATAAGAAGTATTAAATAAAGGTAAATCTGTTCACTTTTTGTTCACTTTTTTTAAGCTTTTTTTAAAAAAAAACCTCCTGATTATCAGGAGGTTTTTGTGGAGTCGCCGGGAATCGAACCCGGGTCCAAACAAGCAACTAAAGAGCTTTCTACACGCTTATTTCCTGATTAGGTTTTCGTTGTTGAGCCAGGCCAGAAACAACCATTCAACACTTATCTTCTTAATTTCGAAATCTACCCGAAGCTCATAGAAATCTAGGTTTATTTTTACGGTTCCCCTTAACTGACCGCCACAAACCAAGGCTTTCAAGGAGAATCCAGCTTCCCTATCTGATAGGGACGTGGCTAATCTTACTATAATTCAGATTATGCAGCTAAAGCGTAGTTATTTTCGCCGTGTAAAAGTGTCGAGATCTTATATTTACGAGCAAGGTCTCAATGCTCGACGTGCTTACTGTTCAATTCGACTTGCTGTCAAAACCAGTCGACCCCAAAAATAAGTCTGCAAATTTAGAGTATTTGAAATTACTTTCTGCTAAAATTTTAAAAAAAAAGTTATAAAGTCCAAAATCGAAAGCTCAAAGTCAGCATTGGCAAATGTTTTTAAGACTTTACGACTTTTGACTTTCGGCTTTACGACTATAATTTTACTCTTCGTCTTTAAAATTAAAAGGATAATCTCCGAACACCGGAGCTAATTTTCGAACTGCATACGTGTTTCTTGTCATTTTATTAGAAAGCGCAATTATTGTAACTCCTTCATTCATCAAAGTAATGTAAGAGGAAGTGTTACCATGCCACCAGCCATTATGGAAATAAAAATTTTGTCCCGTTTCCCAATTGATCATTCTAATGCCAAGGCCATAATTTTTTGTCCCTTTTCTTTCATTACTATAACCGGTGTAAACTTGTTTTAGTAATGCAGGTTTTAGAAAATCAGGTGAGTTTCTGGCTCTGTCAAATTTCAGTAGGTCCCTTGCAGTCGAGAAAACGTTTTTATCGCCATACACATTGTCCAAATAATCGAAACCAATTTCTACACCATTCCCCTTATAAGAAGGAACAATCTTTTTTCGGTCTTTATCATCGTCAAAAACATAAGTATGAGTCATTCCAAGGGGTTTGAAAATCATTTCAGACATTGCTTCCTTATAACTTAAACCCGTAATTTTCTCAATAATAAGTGCCAGCATAGCATAATTCGTATTACAATAGCTAAAACGGGTACCAGTTTTGGCTTCCAGACCAATATCTTTAGTAGCCAGAATATCCAGAATGTCTTTATTTGTCAATTGATTGTGACGGTCCCAAACCGATTTGTCATGATCTGTAAAATAAGCGTAATTACGCATTCCGGTACGATGGCTTAAAAGCATTCTGATGGTGCATTCTTCGTACGGAAATGTTTTTAAAATAGTATTTACTTTCTGATCCAAATCTATTTTACCCGCATTTACCAACTTTAAAACTGCTGTAGCCGTTAACACTTTGCTGACAGACGCAATCTGAACAGGAGTTTCAGGTGTAATTTTTGTGCCCTCATTTTTATTAGCAAAACCATTATATTTTTCAAATAAAATCTGACCGTTTTTGGCCACTAAAAAACTGCCGTTCATATTATTATTGGGCCAGTTTTTAGTATAAAAATGATTTATTCTGCCCATAACAGAATTTTTATAGGCCTGAGAAACTTTTGGTTCTGAAGCTAAAGGCTTCATTTTAGGCAATGTATCTTCGACTTCCGGAGTGGTATCTGTTGCTGTTTTTTTGTTTTGGCCGCAAGAACTTAAAACTAGTATAGAAAAAAGTATTTGTGGTATCTTTGTTTTTTTAAGGAAAATCATTTGCATCGTTCTTTAAAAACAAATATATCGAATTCAATTTTGTCGTTTTCTCAATTAAAACGTGTTTACAGCTGCTTTTAACATAATTTTAAGACTGTTAAATTATAGTGTCTTGTTTTTCAACTAGTAACGGTTTTGAAACATTCTAAATAGGAATTTGCAAACAAAATTTTAACTAAATTTGTTACATTTGAAACAAATACGATATAAAAAGTTATATAATTAAATATTAAAATTAAGTCTAAATGAAGTTTGGAATAATAAAAGAAAGAAAAAATCCGCCGGACAGAAGAGTTGTATTTTCTCCAAATGAATTGAAAAAATTAAAACAACTTTATCCCGAAGCTTCTGTAAAAGTGGAAAGTTCCGATATTAGAATATTTTCAGATGACGCCTACAAAAGTATGGGGATTACAGTTGCAGATGATATTTCTGACTGTGATGTTTTATTTGGTGTTAAAGAAGTTCCGGTAGAAAATCTAATTCCGGACAAAGCGTATTTCTTTTTTTCTCATACCATTAAAAAACAGCCTCATAACAGAAAATTACTGCAGGCCATTTTAGAAAAAAATATTGACTTATACGATCACGAAACCATTGTTGATGAACTCGACAGACGTTTAATTGGTTTCGGAAAATATGCCGGAATGGTTGGGGTTTACAATGGAATTAGAGCTTTCGGAATCAAATTTGAATTGTTTAAGCTTCCAAAAGCAGAAACACTTTCTGGAAAAGATGCGATGATAACGCAATTAAAACGCATTACAATGCCCGCCTTAAAATTTGTATTTACCGGAACAGGAAAGGTTGGGAGCGGAGCCAGAGAAATTCTGGATGCCATAAAAGTAAAAGAAATTACGATTGATAATTACCTGAATAAAAAATATGCTCAGGCTGTGTATGTACAGCTTGACGTTTTGGATTACAACAAAAGAAAAGACGGTGAAATGCTGGATTTTAAAGATTTTGTGAATCATCCTGACGAGTACGAATCCGATTTTGAAAAATTCACAAAAGTGTCGGACATTTATTTTGCCGGCCATTTTTACGCCAACAATGCTCCATTGATTTTGACTAAAGAAATGCTAAACGCAAGTGATTGTAAGCTTAAAGTTGTGGCAGATATTTCTTGTGACGTAAATGGCCCAATTGCCTGTACAATACGTTCTTCAACAATTGAGGAGCCTTTATACGGTTATTTTCCGTTAGAAGACAGGGAAGTCGATTTATTTCATCCCGCTGCAGTGGCAGTTATGGCGGTAGATAATTTGCCATGTGAGATTCCAAAAGATGCCAGTGAAGGATTCGGAGAGCAGTTTATGCAGCATGTAATTCCGGCCTTCTTTAACGGAGATAAGGACGGAATTCTACAACGCGCCAAAATCACAGAGAACGGAAAATTGACGGAAAGATTTAGTTATCTGCAGGATTATGTAGATGGTAAATAAGTTTCTAAGGAAACAAGGTGCTACGTTTCTGTGCTCTTATAGCTTAGAAACGTAACACCTTAGTATCTCAGAATCTATGGTTACACCATTTCCTCTGGCTTCACCCATGCATCAAAGTCTTCCGGCGTTACATAGCCTAGACGAACAGCTTCTTCTTTAAGAGTTGTTCCGTTTTTGTGAGCTGTCTGAGCGATTTCTGCGGCTTTGTAATATCCTATTTTAGTATTTAAAGCCGTAACCAGCATAAGTGAATTGTCTACCAATTCTTTGATTCTTTTATGATTAGGCTCAATTCCCTGTGCGCAATGTTCATCAAACGAAACACAGGCATCTCCTAATAATTGTGCCGATTGTAAAAAGTTGGCAGCCATAACCGGTTTAAAAACATTCAATTCGTAGTGTCCCTGCATTCCTCCAACAGCGATTGCCATATCGTTTCCTATAACCTGGGCGCAAACCATTGTTAATGCTTCACATTGGGTTGGATTTACTTTTCCCGGCATAATAGAAGATCCCGGTTCGTTTTCAGGAATATGGATTTCGCCAATTCCGGAGCGTGGGCCTGATGCTAACATCCTTACATCATTTGCGATTTTATTTAATGAAACAGCGAGTTGCTTTAAGGCACCGTGTGTTTCTACAATCGCATCGTGAGCTGCAAGTGCTTCAAATTTATTTTCTGCCGTTACAAAAGGATGATTGGTAAACTGCGCAATATATTCGGCTACTTTTACATCATACCCTTTGGGAGTATTTAAGCCGGTTCCGACAGCTGTTCCACCTAAAGCGATTTCAGATAAATGAGATAAGGTGTTTTTAAGCGCTTTTAAACCAAATGCCAATTGTGCAGCGTAACCCGAAATTTCCTGACCCAAAGTTAATGGCGTTGCATCCATAAGGTGTGTACGTCCAATTTTGACAACATCCTTATATTCTGCTGCTTTCTTAACTAAAGTTGCATGAAGTTTTTCAACACCCGGAATTGTAGTTTCTACTACCATTTTATAAGCCGCGATATGCATTCCGGTTGGGAAAGTATCATTGGAAGATTGTGATTTATTAACATCATCATTGGCCTTGATGAATTGTTCGCCTTCACCGATTTCAAAACCTTTGAGAACTTGTGCACGATTAGCGATTACTTCGTTTACATTCATGTTGCTTTGAGTTCCCGAACCAGTCTGCCAGATTACTAAAGGAAACTGATCGTCTAGTTTTCCTTCGAGAATTTCGTCACAAACGGCTGCGATAGCATCTCTTTTTTCTATTGGTAAAACACCTAAATCGTAATTTGCATACGCTGCTGCTTTTTTTAAATAGGCAAAACCTTCAATGATTTCTTTTGGCATGGATGCCGATGGTCCTATTTTGAAGTTGTTTCTGGAACGTTCTGTTTGTGCACCCCAATATTTATCAGCTGGGACCTGAACTTCGCCCATGGTGTCTTTTTCTATACGGTATTTCATTTTGTTGTTTGTAAAATGTTATTTGTAAATGTAAAATATAAAATGTTCAATATTAAATAAGTGCTTATTTTTGAAAATGAATTTCCAGCCCTGTCGAGCGCCATCTTTTTTGTTTTTCTTTAAAAATAAAAAGATACAGATGATTACGAAATTTCAGGAGAAACAGCTCCTTAAAATTATTATTGCTTTTAACAAAGTCTTTATTTAAAAGGTTTCGCATTAAAAAAAGCTTATTTAAAATCAGTATAAATATACGGATAAATGTTATTTAACGAAAATTGATTTAGATTTTATTGCTGAAAAAAAATATATAGTCTACATTTGTCGTAACATTCAAAATTCCGGAAAACATGTTTGAATTTTCACAGTACTTAGGCTTTTTACTTTTCTTAACCATTCTTACTATAGGATTTTGGTTAATGTTTTTCTTAGTTGGTTTCGTATCTTATTGGGTTACGGGTGCAAGCTGGGAAATGATCAAAGAGAAGAGAGCTAAAAAAAGACAAGAAGAACAATCTTTTAAATTATAAGATTTTAGATTGATGTCATAAAAAAAGGACCCGTTTTTACGAGTCCTTTTTTTTGTTTCATAAAACAGGAATTTTAATTTCAAATTGAAGTAAAAAAATCGGGATTCCAATTGTAAATTGAAATCCCGATTTGATATATATTAAAATTTAAATGGTTTATCCCGGGAAATCACCTCCACCTTCGCCACCGCCTTCGTTTTTAGGCATGTTTTTATCTCTTTCGCCTTTTGCTTTATTGAAACGGTATGTAAACGATAAATTGAACTGACGTTTACGGAACTGAAATTCACTGTATGAATTTGCATTATCTAAATACGTATAAGATCTCATTTTTCGTGAATTGAAAACGTCGCTGATATTGAAAGCAATGGTAGCTTTGTCTTTTAATACATCTTTGCTAAAAGCAGTATTCATCCCGAACTGACCTAGATTTTTTCCTTGTGCAGTTTTTTGATCGCCGTTATACATGGCAGTTAATTGCCAGTCAATTTTGTACGGAAGCGTTACTTTAGAGTTAATTCTTGCGAACCATGAATTGGCCTGATTGTCTAAATTCTGAACCACAACATTGCCTTGAGTATCGGTATAGGTGTTTTCTCCTGTAGTTTTTACATTAAAGAAATTGAAGTTACTGTTCAATTTCCACCATTTGTATGGCGTGTAATTAAAGGTAAATTCGAAACCAAATTTTTGTTCTCTTCCTAAGTTAATAGGAGAACTTTTGATTACCGGAGTACCTTCAACGATCTGACCTGGTGCTGGAGTTACCACTTCACCATCCGGAGTCACCACATCGCCCGTAGGAGATCTTACGAAGCTGAAAACGTCCTTTGTGTTTTCAAAATAGGCAGAGGTATTAAAAGTGACTTTGTCCCATCTTTTAATATAGCCAATATCATATTTATCCGTTAAAGAAGGATCTAAATCCGGATTTCCCTGAAAGATGTTAATGTTACTCGCGTAGTTTACAGCTGGATTCATAAAACGTCCTCTTGGTCTCGATAAACGTTTGCTGTAACTAGCTGAGAAGTTGCTTTGGTCTGAAATTTCGTAGCTAACAAAAGCACTTGGAAATAAATTGTTGTATTTTTTAGTATTGAAATCGTTGTTGTCTAATAAGTTAACTTCGATGTTAGTGTCTTCCCATCTTAAACCAAATAAATAAGAGAATTTATTTGTTTTGAAACCATATTGCGTATAAAGTGCATTAATGTTTTCCTTGTATTCTAATGTGTTTGATAAATTAGGATTTGGAACGCCGTTATTTGCAACATCATAAACGTTGTTCAAATCGCCAAAACTTCCTTTATAACCTGCTTCAAACTGGCTTCCTTCGCCCAATGGCAATACATAATCTGCCTGAAATAAAACTTGTTTTTGTATTTGATCATTTAATGTACTGTCGTATCTCGGCGAGTCTTCAATTATGCTTTCGCTGTCATCGGTATTTCTTGAAATAGAAAAATCTGCAGTAAGTTTGTGTCCTTTGTCGTTGAAATTTTTAATTAAGTTTGAAGTAAATTCAACATTTTCGCTGCCCGTATCAGCATTGTTTAAACGATATGTTGTTCCTGTAAAATTACGACCGGCATCATAATTATAGTAATTGATCAAATCACGGTCGTCACCAGTATTTTTTTGGTAATTGATCGCATTTGTCCAGAAAGTGGTTGGAGTAATCGTCCATTCAAAGCCGGCTCTTCCGTTAAATCCGTTTCTTACACGCTTGGTGTCACGAGTTTCGTCTAAGAAACTTGTAGTGTTATTATTGTCGTCTAAATACTCAGAATTTGTTTTTCCGGCTCCTTCATTTGTTCTGTAATTGTATCCGGCTGTTGTAAAGTAGTTAAATTTTTCTGTCTTGTAATTCACATTGCCACTAATCCCATACGTTTCCGGTAAACCTGTCGAAGCAATTAAAGTCCCGTTAAAGCCTTGATTTTTTCCCTTTTTAAGAACGATATTAATAATTCCAGATCCACCTTCGGCATCATAACGCGCAGATGGATTGGTAATAACTTCAACTTTATCAATTGCATCGGCAGGAAGCTGTCTTAAAGCTTCTGCCATGTTGATAGCCTGCGAAGGCCTTCCGTCAATTAAAATTCGGATATTATCACTTCCTCGTAAACTGACATTTCCTTCAGTGTCAACAGAAACAGACGGAACATTGTCTAAAACATCGCTTACACTTCCGCCTTTAACAATCATGTCCTGGCCAACGTTGTATACTTTTTTGTCCAGTTTTATTTCAACTGTAGATTTTTCAGCGCGAACTACAACTTCATTAAGCTGAGCTGCGTCTTCAGATAAATTGACAACACCTAAATTTGTGTCACCCGAAATGCTTCTTTGTTTAATTTCTGTTGATTTGAATGATATAAATTCAACTTTGATATCGTATGTACCCGGAGCAACAGCAACTTCAAATTCTCCTTTTGGATTTGTAATTCCGCCTGCAACTACCTTAGTATCGTTTGGAGCAGTAATCGAAATTGTAGCATATTCTAAAGGTTGTTTACTTACTTTTTCCAAAACTTTTCCGGAAACTTTAACTTTTGTATTTCCGCCCGGACCTTGTTGTGAGTAATTGTAAAAACTCGTAAACAAGAATACAAGTAATACGACAAATTTGATTTTTTTCATTTTTTGGTTTCTTTTCTCTTTAGACGGCAAAAATAGTTTTTGGTTTAATGAGAGAAATCACAAAAAAATGTTAATTGAATATTTTAGAATCAGTCTAAAAAAGAAGCAACCTTCTCAGGATCCCGGCCAATTATAGCTTTCCCGTTTTTAACAACAATTGGGCGCTCAATTAAAATCGGGTTTTCAACCATTGCGGCAATAATCTCATCATCAGTCAGCGTTTTATTTTTAAAGTTTTCAATCCAGATTTTTTCTTTTGTTCTAATTAACTGAATCGGATCTAAATCGAGCTGTTGCAGCAGTTTTTTCAAGTCTCCAAAAGAAGGCGTTTGTGTTAAATAAGGTATAATTTCAAATTCCTGATTGGTTTTTTCAATAAAAGCCAGACAGTTTCTCGATTTTCCGCATCTTGGGTTATGGTAAATTTGTATCATTTTGTTATATTTAGGTATTCCAAATAAGGAAAGATAAAAAAGAGGTAATTTAGCGTTACCAAAAGTAAGACTAACTTACTAAATAAGAATTCTCATTTTTTAAAATTTTACATTTATGTTTTTAGAGCAAGGCATTAAACCTGAAAATAAGTTCTGGAAGTATCTTTTAGGATCACTGTTTATAATCGCCGCTTCTTTTGTGGGACAAATTCCGATTACAGCTGCTGTTTTTTATAAAACATTTACCGAAAAAATTGCTTTTCCTACTACGAATGAAGGAATTATGGGAATGTTTGAATCTAATACCACTCTTTTTCTGGTCATGATTTCATTTGTTTTTGCTTTTGCAGGAATCTATTTTGTGGTGCGGTTTATTCATCATCAGACTTTATTATCCGTTACAACTTCACGATCAAAAGTAGATTGGAAACGTGTGGGTTTTTCCTTTTTTATATGGACGTTTTTTTCGCTTCTTAGTTTTGCATTTGTTTATTTCAGATCTCCGGAAAATTTTATTTTAAATTTTAAATTAATTCCGTTTTTGATTTTGGTTGTTTTGGGTGCCATTTTAATTCCCATTCAAACCAGTACAGAAGAATATGTTTTTAGAGGTTATCTAATGCAGGGATTTGCGAATTTGGCCGGTAACAAATGGTTTCCGCTTCTTATGACTTCGGTTATTTTCGGATCGATGCACTGGGCAAATCCGGAAGTGGCCAAAATGGGAAATGTAATTATGATATATTATATAGGAACCGGTTTGTTCTTGGGAATAATAACATTGATGGATAAGGGAATGGAGCTTGCCTTGGGTTTTCATGCTGCAAATAACCTTATAGGAGCTTTGCTGGTCACGTCAGATTGGTCTGTTTTTCAGACGAATTCCATTTTCAAGGATTTATCAGAACCATCGGCAGGTATAGATGTTATCTTGCCTGTAGTAATTATTTATCCCATTTTGCTGTTTATTTTCAGTAAAAAATACGGTTGGACAAATTGGAAAGAAAAGTTAACAGGAAATATTAATAATACAGAAGTAATACAGTAAAGTCATGCCAAATTTAACCCATAGAAATGTTCATAATTATTTTAAGCTAAATGGCTATCATCTCAATGCAAATGATTTGTGCCGCGTTGCCTACAGTTATGTTAAAGAAGGAGATGCTTACGAACAATCGATAGGAGAGTTTTTTATGGATTGGTTTGATAAAAAAGATTATATCGAAATGACAACTTCGGGAACCACCGGCCTTCCAAAATTGGTTCGTTTAGAAAAACAGGCTATGATTCATTCTGCCCTGGCAACAGGTGATTTTTTCGATTTAAAACCGGGCGATAAAGCCTTATTGTGTCTTCCAACTCAGTTTATTGCCGGAAAAATGATGTTGGTGAGAAGTTTGATCTTAGGATTAGAATTGGATGTTGTTTCGCCAAGTCTTCATCCTTTGGCTTTCAACTCGACAATTTACGATTTTGTGGCAATGGTGCCGCTTCAGGTTCAAAACTCAATAGAAAAACTGGCTAATGTACGTAAGTTAATTATTGGCGGTGCTAAAATGGATTCTTCACTGGAGGAAAAATTATTGCCTTTAAAAACAGAAATCTACGAAACTTACGGAATGACTGAAACCATAACGCATATTGCAGCAAAACGTCTGGGAGATGCTGTTTTCTCTGTTTTGCCAAATGTAAAAATTGCGCAGGACAAACGTCAGTGTCTGGTGATAAATGTAACCACAATTTCTGATGAACCGATTGTGACAAACGATTTGGTAGAATTGGTAAATGAAAAACAATTTATCTTTTTGGGAAGAATAGACAATGTGATAAATAGTGGAGGAGTAAAATTGATTCCCGAGCAGATTGAAGCTAAATTAGTAGGCAAGATTAACAGCAGATTTTTTGTTACCGGGCTGCCAGATACTACTTTGGGCGAAAAGTTAGTTTTGGTTATTGAAGGGGAAAAACAAGATTTCGCTCCCGATTTTTTTGAATTTTTAGGTAAATATGAAAAACCAAAAGAAATTGTTTTTGTTTCTAAATTCAAAGAAAACGCAAATGGAAAGTTACTGCGTAAACCCACTTTGCAGGATTAATTTAAAATAAAAAATTCCAGATTCCAATAGTGAAATTGTAATCTGGAATTTAAATTATTGAGATATAAATCTTAAGCTTTTCTTTCTAAAAGAGCCATGTAGAATCCGTCAAAACCAGATTCTGAAGCTAACATTTTACGATCCTGAACAAAAGTAAACTGTTTTCCTATTTCTGTTTTTAAGAATTTCTCTACTTGCTCCTGGTTTTCAGATGGTAAAACAGAACAGGTTGCATAAACCAGTTTTCCGCCTGGTTTTACAATTTTAGAATAATTTTCTAAAACCTCACTTTGAACTTTACGAATGTTGTCGATAAATTCAGGTTGTAATTTCCATTTAGAATCCGGGTTTCTTTTTAAAACTCCTAAACCGCTGCAAGGTGCGTCAATTAAAACACGATCTGCTTTTTCGTGTAATTTTTTGATCACTTTTGTGCTGTCAATTATTCTGTATTCAATATTAAAAGCGCCATTTCTTTTGGCTCTTAATTTTAGCTGTTTCAATTTACTTTCGTAAAGATCCATCGCAATCAACTGACCTTTATTTTCCATTAAAGAAGCCATATGCAATGTCTTTCCGCCTGCACCTGCGCAGGTATCTACAACACGCATTCCGGGCTTTACATCTAAGAACCCGGCAACTAATTGTGAGTTAGCATCCTGAACTTCAAATAAACCTTGTTTAAAGGCATCAGTTAAAAATACGTTGGCTCTTTCTTTTAAAACAAGAGCTTCTGGCTGGTCTTTTAAATATTCTGTTTCAATATTTAAATCCATTAACGTATTTCTAAGGCTTTCTTTGGTGCCTTTTAATGTATTAGTTCTTAAAATAACTTTTGCCGGCTGATTTTGAGCTGCAATTTCTTTAGACCAAACCTGCTCACCTAATTCCTTAACTCCAACTTCGTCCATCCAATCCGGAATCGATTCTTTTAAAGCTCTAATTTTAGATAATTCGTCAAAGCGGCCTTTTATTTTTCTTTCGGGAGTTCCTTCCAATTGTCTCCAATCCGGAATCGGATAACCGCGAAGTACTGCCCAAACAGCAAACATTCTCCACAAATTATCTCTGTCGTAAGGTTCTTTTACTTCGGCAATTTCCGCATATAATCTTTTCCAACGAACAATTTCGTATATCGTTTCAGCAACAAACTTCCTGTCTGAGCTTCCCCAGCGTTTGTCTTTTTTTAATGCTCTTGCTACCACTTTGTCTGCATATTCTCCTTCATTGAAGATAGCATTCAAAGAGTCAATGGTAGTATAAACTAAATTTCTGTGTAATCTCATTTTTAATATTTGAAGTGCAAAGGTACTATTAATTGATTGAAAGTTAAATTTTTAATACTGATTCTTATTCTGACTTTCAGTTTAAAGAAAAAAACACTCCGATTGAGAGTGTTTTTTTTGAAATATATTATTGTTTTGTAATTCGGGTTAACCCAATATTTTCAGGAGCATGCAGCACCATTGGGAATTTTTCGATTTTAACAGAACTGCTGTCCAGACCAAAAGCTCTTTCTTCAGACAAACTCAGTTTTTTAATGAAGAAATAAGAATTCATGATAATATTTTCGTGCCATCTTAAATCATTGTCATTTGATAAAAATTTCTCAGACAATACAAATTTAAAGTCTCCGATAATATTGTTTTTGTTTAAAGATTCATAACGACTGGTAATATCTACTTCGCCACGTTTTACCATATCCTTGATAACCTCCCTGAACATTAAGTTGATTTTGGTTGGTTCTCTAAAACCTAAATTAAAATCGATTCTGTAAATATCATCTTTAGCAATTTCGGTTACTTTATATTGTGTTTTATAAGGCTCTGTCAAAATATTTACGTGTACAAACCAATAAATATCAGCTCTCTTTGGACGTTTTTGAAGAATCGAATAAATGATTTTTTCCTCCAGTTCGTCAATACGGTTTGCATTTGTCATATAAACCAAATGCGTAGCATATTTGGGAATAGAAAAATCTTGGCTTAACTCTACTAATACCTGTTTGTAATCATCAATTTTAACAACCTTGGTATAGTTCTTATTGATTTTCTTAGCTAAATACCAGATCGTCATTATCGAGATAAGCATTGATGCAATAATCAAAGTCACATACCCACCCTCTGCAAATTTGGTGATATTGGCAAAAAGGAAACTGAACTCAATCAATAAATAAATTGTAATTAACGGCACCATAAAGTACAGTTTTACACGCTTCATAATTAAGTAGTAGTTCAGTAATATTGTTGTCATGATCATGCACAAAATAATGGCAAGACCATACGCATGCTCCATATTTCCTGATTTTTCGAAGTGTAAAACAATTCCAACACAACCAAAAAACAATAACCAGTTAATAGACGGAATGTACAATTGACCTTTTACTTCTGTAGGGTATTTGATTTTTACTTTTGGCCAGAAATTCAGACGCATTGCTTCGTTGATCAGTGTAAACGAACCGCTTATAAGTGCCTGAGATGCAATAACGGCTGCTAATGTCGCAACCACAATTCCGAAAGGTAAAAACCAATGTGGCATAATTAAGTAAAAAGGGTTACCATTTTCTCCGCCTAATTGCTGTAGCGTGCTTCCTTCATGGTGAATTAGATAAGCTGCTTGTCCAAAGTAGTTTAATACTAAAGTTGCTTTAACAAAAATCCAGCTAATTCTGATGTTTTTTCTACCGCAGTGTCCCATGTCAGAGTACAATGCTTCTGCTCCGGTCGTACACAGAAATACAAAACCCAGAACAAAAAAACCATCAGGATGAATCGATAATAAATGATAAGCGTAATACGGATTAATTGCTTTAATTACTTCCGGAAAGTTAGCCACCTGAATAGCGCCTAGAGTTCCCAGCATCGAAAACCAGATTAACATCATCGGAGCAAAGAATTTACCGACCAGTTTAGTTCCGAATTGCTGAATTGTAAATAAAATGAATAAAATCGTAATAACAATATATACAATGGTTTGTGTTTCCATTGTGGGATAAAATGCCCGAATTCCTTCTACTGCAGATGAGATCGAAATAGGAGGGGTTATAATTCCGTCAGCGAGCAGTGCACTTCCTCCAATAATGGCAGGGACTATAAGCCACTGAATCTTTGTTTTTTTGACCAGAGCGTAGAGTGCAAAAATCCCACCTTCGCCATGATTGTCTGCACTTAAGGTAATCAGTACATATTTTATTGTAGTTTGTAACGTAAGGGTCCAGAAAACACAAGAGATACCTCCTAAAACAATGTCAGCATTAATCGTATGATCGCCTAAAATCGCCTTCATTACATACAATGGAGAAGTACCTATATCTCCATATATTATCCCTAAAGTAATCAATAAACCCCCAATAGACAACTTACTATGTAAGTTTTTATGCGATGCGCTCATGTATATTTTTATAAAAGACGGTTGCAAATTTACTGTTTTAAAACAAATTAGCATCAATTAAAAGTAAAAAGATAAAAAAAAGCACAATCCTAAAATTGTGCTTCTTTCTCATATTTTGCATTTAATTACTTAACCTCTTCTGCCACCGCCACCTCTGGAGCCCGATCCGCTCTCTCTTTGCGGCTGGCTGCTTCGTGATGACTCTGAACCTCTTGATTCCTGACTCATTCTTGGAGTTTCAGATCTTTGCTGACTTTGCTGCTGTCTTGGAGCTTCAGATCTTTGCTGACTTTGCTGCTGTCTGGGAGCTTCAGATCTTGGTGCTTCAGATCGTTGTTGACTTTGTTGTGGTCTTGGAGAATATTCTCTGTTTGGCGCACTCGATCTGTTTTCAGCCTGACTTCTTGCACTCTCAGATCTTTGTGCAGACATTTGGCGATTAGTATTTCCTCTTGATTCTGAGTTTCCTCTGGACTCTGCTCTTGGGCTGCTTTCAACTCTTTGGGCATTGTCATTTCTTGACGAATAATCGCGATTAACATTTCTTCCAGTACTTGCATTTTCTGTATTTCTTCCGGTAGAGTTGTTCGACCTGCTACTGTTAGATCTGTCTACAGCATTTCTGCTTGTAGAATTTCTGTTTTCGGCATAAGTTCTGTTTGAATTCCTGTTATCAGAAGATCCTGTTCTCGCTGTAGCATTTCTGTTGGTATTGTATGTATTTCTCCCAGATTCTCTGCTGGCAACCCTTCTTTGATCCAGTTCGTATCGGTTCGAAACATTAGAATGTCTTTGCGAAAAACTACTGTTAGGACGCATTCTTTCGTAACCATAAGTACGTCTTGTTTCATAAATAGCAGGAGCTCTGTAACTTCTTCTTACATTCACGTAATTGTAATGGTTGTTTACATTGATATAAACATTTACATTATTTCTGTATCTGAAAACCGGATAAGGATTCCAGGCTCTGTAGTACGTTGGATAATAACCCCAATACCATGTCGAATAATAGGGTCTGTAATTTGTAACCCAGAATGAAGTATAAATAACCGGAACGGTGTTGTAAACCGGTTCGTAAATGTAATTATCGCCATACAAATAAGTATTTCCGACAACCTGAACATTAACTTTGTTGTAATTGTCTCTTTCCACATCTATGGTCGCAATGTCTTGATACACATCACGATCTAAAACAGCCTGAATAATCACTACGTGTGTTCTGTCTTCTACACTTTCGATTACTCGAAGATAATCAACCTCATTATCGCCATTAAGGTCAAGATTTGATATCTGATATTTAGGATCGTTAAGGCGTCTTTCAAAATCCTGAAGGTTTGCTGATTCTCCAAAAATAGAGGCAACAGCCCTTAAATCTAAATTATCGCTTATATCTGAGTTTTTTGCATAAACAGTAGCGCCGGCTTGTGCCTGACAAGAACTTACACCTAATGCAAATAGGGCTAATAAAAGTATTTTCGCTTTCATGACTTATATATTAAGTTTTTCTGTAATGGAATATCCAATTACTGTGCCACAAAAAAATAGAAGAGGTTTGTAGTTTGTGATTGAGTTGTTAATGTATTGAAAATCAATTATCTTATTCTTGGTAATCTTTTGTAAGTTAAGATCTGATTGATAATTATCTTCTGTTGGATAAAACGATATCGAGTACATTCAGAAAAATAGCAGCCACGAATCCTATTTTTTGAAACGTTTGAGAAGCGTCAACTTGTTGTAATTGAGGCTGCGGTCTCTGTCGGGGTTCAGAATCCAAAATTGGATAGATGTATGCGACATCCTCATATTTATTTCTGCCAATTACAGATTGAATATAAATGGTGTTGATGCCTTTTTCCTTATGTTCGATTACTCTGAAATAGTCTACTTTGCCATCATTGTCCATATCAACATTTGAAATAGTGTAGGCTGGAAAATTTAATTTTCTTTCAAAGTCCTGTATATTATGAGATTCTTCGTACATATTCAGAACTTCATTTACATCTAAATTATCTGATATATAATCGTTTTTAGGTTCAATTTCAAATCCTTGAGCAGTGAGAAAATTACACGATAATAGAATTATTCCTATAATTATTATTTTTAGTTTCATTACTTTTCTTGTTAAAATTATATTAATTATATTTCAAACACTGTGCCACAATTATTGTAGAAAGCTATTTGTATTTTTATAAATAATTGTATTTTAGCAAAACCCTAAATATTATTTATATGAAAAAAGTACTACTGTTTTTTTGCATGTTTCTTGTGTTTGTCTCTTTTAGAGTTGTAACAAATGAGAATAAAGCAAGTTTCTTTAGCGGTTTTACCGGAGTACAAATAGATACGTTGTTTCGGGATAAAATTAGTATCCGCGCTATTATAATTGATAAAAATAAAATTTGGTACGGAGCAGATAATTCACGTTTTGGAAGTTTTGATCTGGATAAAAAGGAAAAACGCGAAGAACGTATTTACCGTGACACCCTTAATTTAGAATTTAGAAGTATTGCTCAGACATCAAAAAATGTTTTTCTTTTAAGTGTTGCAAATCCCGCATTACTTTATCAGGTTGATAAAAAAACAATGAAAACCAAACTTGTCTACAAGGAAATTAATCCGAAAGTTTTTTACGACAGTATGCAGTTTTGGAATGATAAGGAAGGAATCGCAATTGGCGACCCGACCGAAGATACCTTTTCAATTATTATTACCCGTGATGGCGGCGAAACCTGGACAAAGGTTTTGTCTGATAAACTGCCAACAAATTCTCAGGGCGAAGCAGCTTTTGCGGCAAGTAATACCAATATCGTAATAAAAGGAAATGATACCTGGCTGGTTTCCGGAGGAAAAAAAGCCCGTGTTTTTTATTCTGCAGATAAAGGTAAAACGTGGAAAACTGTTGATACACCAATTGTACAGGGAAAAGAAATGACAGGAATCTTTACGGCAGATTTCTACGATTCCAAACATGGATTTATTGCCGGAGGCGATTACGAGTTTCCGGATAAAAAAAAGGACAATAAAGCTTTTACTGTCGATGGTGGAAAAACCTGGCAGTTAATAGGGCAAAACATGGGGTTTGGTTATGCATCATGCGTGCAGTATGTTCCCGGAGGAAATGGAAGGGAGATCATCTGCGTTGGATCTGAAGGCGTGCAATATTCTCAAAACGGTGGTGAAAACTGGACGCAGTTATCTACAGACTCCACGCTTTTTACCATTAGGTTCGTCAATCGAAATACGGCAATAGCTGCGGGGCATAATAAAGTGATCCGACTTCGTTTTAAATAATAAGAACCCTAAATAATAAAGTAAGTATTATTATATAGGGTTCCTATCGCTGTTGTATCGTTAAGTTTAATCTTTGTTGGCTTTGTCGCGGTATTGCTGCAGCAATTTTCTGCTAAAATCGTCTTCCGATTTTTTAAGTACTAATATTTTCTTTGCAGGAAGAACTTTCTTTACATTATTCATGAATTTTTCACGAAGCTGGTACAATTCCTTATCTGTACTTTCTATTTGAGATAATAGAGTAACAGCTTCTTTTTCTGAAAGGTTTTTGATATTATCATCATTTAATTTCTTCAGATAAGTTTTCATTTTATAATGTCTTAATTCGAATTGTTTATCGTCATACGCATTATAAATTGGCCAGAATTTTTCGGCTTCTGTTGAAGTTAATTCTAATTCTGTCGTTAAAAAAGAAACTTTAAAAGCCTTAATTTTTTCACGTTTTTCATCCATTTTTCCATTTTGTGCAAAAAATGAAAAACTAATCAGAAAGAGCAATAACGGTAAAATGTTTTTTATTTTCATTGTTAAGCTAAGTTGTGGGTTAAGTTTAATTTTGTTCCGAAATCAAATGTTCAATATTCGGATTTGTTGCTAAAATATCTTCCAGCGTTTCATCTTCCAGTGAAACATTTTTATTTAGTTTTTCGATATCACTGTCGTCTAATTTCTGAATTAAATCGTACTGGCTTATATTGGACTGATAAGATAAATAAGTTTCTAATGTAGCTTCGTCAAGATCATTAGATGTTGCTTTGTAATTATTAACGATCGGGATTAGTAAAGCAAAACCAATCACCGCAGCGGCCGCCAGCGAAATTGATTTTTTATTTTTGTAAAACGGAATTACTTTTACTTCTTTTTCGTTTAATTGCTGTAAAACCTTTTCGGAAAAATCATCAAAATAATTCTCCGGAGCTTTAAACCCGGATTTTATTTTTGGTTCGTTTTCTAATTTAAATGTTTTCATAATACTTATAAGACAGTTTTAGTTACAAAAGGTTTAATTGGATGTAACATATAATTCAATTTTTTTTACTGCATGATGATAAGATGCTTTAAGCGCTCCTACTGAAGTGCCCAGAATATCTGCGATCTCTTCGTATTTTAGTTCTTCAAAATATTTCATCTTAAAAACAAGTTGCTGCTTTTCGGGCAGTGTTACAATTGCTTTCTGAAGTTTGATTTGAATTTCATCTCCGTCAAAATACTGATCGGCTTTTAAATTATCTATAGTTTTATTCTGAAGATCTTCAGATGAAATTCCTCTCAGTTTTGCTTTCTGCGATAAAAAAGTCAAAGCTTCATTTGTAGCAATGCGGTACATCCAGGAAAAAAGTTTGCTTTCTCCTTTAAAATTTTTAAGATGTTGAAAAACTTTTACAAAAGTGTTCTGTAAGACATCGTCTGTATCATCATGATTCAAAACAATGTTTCGAATATGAGAATACAAAGGTTTCTGGTAATCGGACAAGAGTTTTTGAAACGCAATATTTTGCGTCTCAGGATTTAATAATTGTTTTATAAAATCTTTCTCGTCTATCAACCTTTGTGTTTTGTAGCCTTCTGTTAGAAGTTAGACTGAATTAAAAACAAAAGGTTTAATCTGTTTAAATTAAAATTCTGACTGTTCTTCTTCTTGTGCAGGAGTTTGTGTTGGAGCAGGCGTTGCAGGTGTGGCCGGTTTGCGTTTTACAGGTTCTGTTTGTGTAGGTTTTGGAGCCTGGGTTTGCGTTTGCTCTTCAGATTGCGGAACTGTTGTTTCCAAACCATAAACCGGTTCTGTAACCGTTGGAATTACTCTCGGTTTTACCGGGAAATAAATTTCGGTTACCAATTTAGAAGAACCTTTAACGTCCATTTTGCTAAGAGTCCAGATCTCAAGATGCGACCAGCTTAAGTCCGGTGTAATTTTTTCTTTATTAATATAAGCTGTTGTTTTTGCAATAGCTTCGTTTCTATGAGAATAATCTCCTGTAAGAGTAGTTTTTACAGCATCAAATCCGTTTAGTTTTCCTGAAAGGATATCACTTCCCGAACTAATGGAAATTTCTTTATTGATAGGAAGACAGATTGAAATTTTAGCTAAACCAGATTTTGTATCATAAGTATGGTAAATAATAAATGGTTTTCCGTTTGCCGCCAGTCCATTGGTTTCACTAAAGTGAATGAGTTTCGGAATTACAATTCGTGCATTTTTATTTACTTTGGCAATTTCACTTGTAAAAGTCTGGCGAATATAAGGGGTTTCTGTTTTCTTAACCGGTCCGTCTACTTTAACGGCATATGTTTTAGTTTCGTAATCCAGATTTTTATCAATATTAGCTAAACTTTTTTCGTAAATAGTTCCTATAACCCTGTCAGAACCTCCATGTAATGAGCTGTAGATTTTAAAAAGAAAACTCATCGTTCCTTTTCCTTTCCAGGTAACTTTTGTTTTTCCGTTTAAAGTATCTTTTAAAGTCCAGGTCACATCGGCATCTGTACCATCATATTGTATTTTTTGATCGATACTTTCTCCCTCTTTTGTTTTAAGAATAATAGCATTTCCTTTTCCATCAGCTCCATCCCAATAAAATGAAGCGCCATTTCCGCTTGTTTTATTAGCGTAAGTCATTTTTATAGAAGGATCTTCCAGAGACCAGGATTCAAAATCTTCATAATTTCTAAAGTCATTCAAATAATTATACACCGTCGAACGTGGCGAATTGATAACCTTACTTCTTTCTACAATAAAATCTCCCTTCTGAGTTGCAATAAAAACAGTAAGGGCAACAAAGCTTAGTAACGCAAAAAGGAATAAATACTTTAGAATTTTCATAGCAGATATTTTGATTTGGGTAAAGTTAAAAATTTTATTGTCATCTCAATAATAACCCGTAATTATTAGGTTTTATTTTATAACAGCGGATATTTTATTTGAAAATTACTTTTTTATTTTCAGATCGGTTATCTCTTGAAGAAGAATTTAATTAAAAATAAAATGGCAATAAAAAGCAAAAATACAAGAAGCACTTTGTAATTTCCTTTATAAAAGATTTTATGTAAGGCTAAATCTTTTCGATATGCAAATATCATAATAATTACAAAAGCAATAAAAAAACATACTCCAAATAGTATTTGTCCCTGGCTAAACATGATATAAAAATTTTTAGCAAATTTAGAGAATTGAATATGATTTACTGCTAAATTGCTTTTCAATTATTAAATTATATATTTTATTTTCGAATTTATTTCAAAGTGACTTACATTAGCAAAAAAAAGAAATTATTATATGAAAAAACAACTCGACGCCGTAACAGAATTTCACACCGCTTTTAAAATTGGCCACAGTGCAACTCCAATTGCAGATGTTGGAGTAGAGAAGAAATTGCTTCGTTACAATTTAATGAAGGAAGAAAATGAAGAATATTATGAAGCGGTTCAGAATAATGATTTAGTCGAAATTGCCGATGCACTTGGCGATATGATGTATATTTTATGCGGAACAATTATCGAACACGGACTTCAGGATAAAATTGAAGCGGTTTTTGATGAAATTCAACGAAGTAATATGAGTAAATTAGGAGAAAATGGACAACCAATATATCGTGAGGACGGTAAAGTAATGAAAGGTCCTAATTATTTTAAACCTGATTTTTCGAAGCTTTTGTAAAATTGAAAATTGAATTACTTATTTTCTAATTCTTTTATCAATTGCATTAATTTTTTTTCCCAATAACTAGTTTCAAAAATGACATTGTATTGATTTTTTAAAAGTTCAGTTAATATTTTTGAAGATGTAATTACTCTGCTAGTAAAAATTATCTCTTCGGCTATTGAAAATAAGTGAGCTTCTGGTGGATAATTGTCGTTATATTTTGACTGATAAATAGTATTCAATGTATTTATTTCATCTTTTAAATAATGATCAAACTCAAGACTATCAATCTCAATATTTTTATAGATTGGATTTTCAATATCTTCTTCAATCCATATAGGAGAGCAGAAATATTCGAAGGTATACTTTAAACTTTTCATATTGCAAATCTGATAATTATATTACAAATAAAAAACCCGATAAAACTAAATTTATCGGGTTTTCTATTTTTGGTGACTTTTGTATTATTGAACTTTAACGGTCCAGCCAAAAGTATCTTCAGAAAGTTTGTTTTGAAGACTTGTAAGTTTTTCTTTTAAAAGAGAAGCATACGAATTCTCGATTGGAGTCATTTCGTAATATTCGTCCTGATAAGAGAAACCTTTAATTACACTGATAACTGCAGCAGTTCCAGCTCCAAAGATTTCTTTTAGAGATCCGTTTTTAGCAGCTTCTACTAATTCTGAAACAATTACCGGACGAACTTCTACATTAAGACCTTCTTTTTTAGCCATTTCAATCAGACTTTTTCTGGTAATTCCGTCCAAAATTCTTTCGCTTGTCGGTGCCGTTAGTAAAGTATCATTAATTCTGAAGAAAACGTTCATAGTTCCTGCTTCTTCCAGTTTGGTGTGCGTAGCATCATCAGTCCAGATAACCTGCTGAAACCCCTCTTTGTTGGCCAGATTGGTTGGGTAAAACTGAGCAGCGTAATTTCCTGCCGCTTTTGCAGCTCCGATTCCGCCATTTGCAGCTCTGCTGTAATGTTCAGCAATAATAACTTTTACTTCACCTCCATAATAGGCTTTTGCCGGAGAGAGTAAAATCATAAATTTATATTCATCCGAAGGATTTGCGATAACTCCGGGACCAGTAGCAATCATAAAAGGACGAATGTACATACTTGCTCCGTCGCCTCTCTGAATCCAGTCTTTGTCTAGTTTAAGCAATTCATTTAAACCATCCATAAAAATAGATTCCGGAATTTCAGGCATTGCCATTCTCACCGCAGAATTATTAAAACGTTTGTGGTTTTCATCCGGTCTGAACAACCAAACATCGTTATTGTCATCTTTATAAGCTTTCATGCCTTCAAAAATAGCCTGTCCGTAGTGAAAGACTTTTGAAGATGGATCCATCAAAATTGGAGCGTATGGTTTAATGACAGGATTTTGCCATTGTCCGTTTTTAAAATCGCATTCGAATAAATGGTCTGTAAATACAGCACCAAAACTTAAGTTGTCAAAGTCAACTTCATTTATTTTAGTAGAAGTAGCTTTTATGATTTCAATTTTGCCTGTTTGAGTTGTACTCATAGTTATGTAAGTTTTTTGTGAGGTATGCAGTTCGAAACTATTGATACCGTGTAAAATAGATTTTATTGTATGCAAAATTACGTAAAATTATGTAAAATGCTTAGCGAAAATTCATTATTTACCGTCTTTGATTGAGATTTATTTATCCTATAATAAACTGAATTATTTGATTGATTTTTATAAAGAATTTATGAAAAAAGTATGGTTTTTTAAGGCTTTACGCATTTGTTTTGATTAAATTTGAATGCCAAAACAGCTTTAAAATATGGAATTGGCTGTTGTAAAATTCTAAAATGTGAAAAGAGAAATAATTAAAACGTTAGATGGCTCAACCACAATTCGTTTACCGGAATGGGACGAATGTTATCACTCTAAACATGGGGCTATTCAGGAGGCTAAACATGTATTTATTAAAAACGGACTTTCCTTATTTGATACTCCGGTTAGTGTTTTGGAAATCGGGTTTGGTACAGGTCTGAATGCTTTTATAACGTATCTCGAATCTGTTCGTAAAAATCAAATTATTGATTATGTTGGAGTAGAAGCTTATCCTGTGGATGCCAATGAGATTTTAGAGATGAATTATGCGGAAGAGCTGAATGCATTGGAATTTGAAAACATTTTCGCGAAAATGCATAAATCAAACTGGAACGAAAAAGTAGAAATTTGTGATCGCTTCTCGTTAACCAAAAGAAAACAATTTTTTCACGAAATAAACGATTTAGAAATTTTTGATTTGATTTATTTTGATGCCTTCGGATACAGAGTTCAGCCGGAGCTTTGGAGTACTGAAATATTTAAGAAAATGTACGATAGTTTAAAACCAAATGGAGTTCTTGTAACTTATGCAGCCCGCGGAGTTGTTAAAAGAAGCATGATCGAAGTTGGGTTTACCGTAGAAAAATTGGCTGGACCACCGGGAAAAAGAGAAATGTTTAGAGCCTTTAAAAAGGTTTAAATGAGTTATTTAGAACAATTCTATATTGATTTATTTGTTTTAAGAAAACGTATTCGCTGCTAAATTTTATAAAAAAATAAGTTAAAAATAGACTTTATGTGGGTAATTTGTTTACTTTTGGTGCGAGTTTAAAAATATAGATAACCCCCGAAAATCTAATTTTATTATGTCAAAAATGATGTTTGATTACACGAAATCAATACTTGAGAGAGTAAGTTTCGATCCGGTACTTTTCTGCAAAGAGCTAGAAAAGGCTATCAAAACATTGCTTCCTTATGAGATGGAGCAATTACAAGAATGGTTGATGAATTTTATAATTGAAAAACCAGAATTAAAACAAAGTCTACAGCTAATTAAAGTATAGTGTAATAAAAAAGGAGCCCTTTGGCTCCTTTTTTTATGCTTTCTTTTGTAGCGGACTAATGATCTGAACATTTTGAAAAACAATTGCGCCTTTTACAACGCCGGCAATTGTAGATCGAAGTGCATCGATAATCTGCATTTTTAATTCGCTTTTTGGATAAATCAAACTTACTTCGCGAGCGGGTTTGGGTTCCTTAAAGTTTCGGAGTTTCAGTTTGTCTGATTCTTTTAAATCTAATGTGTGCAGGTACGGAAGTAATGTCGTGCCTAGACCTTCATCTGCTAATTTGATCAGGGTTTCAAAACTGCCGCTTTGAATCTGAAAATTATTTTGGTCGGTGTCTGAAACATTTTTACACAAATTTAAAATTCCGTCCCTAAAACAATGCCCGTCCTGAAGCAACAGAATTTCATTTAGATTTAGATCAGAAACTTCAATTTCCTGTTTTTCAAAAACGGCATGATGTTCCGGAATATAAGCTACAAAGGGCTCAAAATACAAAACGATTTCTTTTATTTTTTCATCTTCTAAAGGTGTTGCGGCAATAGCAGCGTCCAGGTGACCGTTCTTTAATTTGAGGATGATTTCCTCAGTATTCAATTCTTCAATTAGCAATTTTACTTTTGGATATTTCTTTATAAAATTATTTAGAAACATAGGAAGCAAAGTGGGCATAATGGTCGGAATAATTCCTAAACGAAATTCACCACCAATAAAACCTTTTTGCTGCTCCACAATATCCTTAATACGGTCGGCTTCGTTAACGATGTTTTTGGCCTGGTTGACTATTTTTTGTCCAATGTCTGTAAGCTGAATGGGTTTCTTGCTACGGTCGAAAATTAAGATATTTAATTCTTCCTCTATTTTCTGAATCTGCATACTTAAAGTAGGCTGGGTAACAAAACATTTTTCGGCCGCAAGAGTAAAATTTTTGTGTTCTGCAACTGCGAGAACATATTGTAATTGAGTTATCGTCATTTTGATAGTATTTTGTGATGCAAAAATAGGGAAATATAATTTTTTATTATACAATTTCTGGTGAAGTTGCTTTAATTTTGTAGTAAATTAGAGTAAAAAATAATAGTATGAAGACAAATATTTTAGGATTACCTGTAGAAGAATCAGAATTATTAGTAAGAGAATTAAATGTTTTATTATCAAACTTTCAGGTATATTACCAAAATCTAAGAGGCATTCACTGGAACATCCGCGGAAAGCGCTTTTTTGACTTACACGTCAAATTTGAAGAATTATATACAGATGCCCAACTTAAGATAGATATGATAGCGGAAAGAGTGCTGACAATAGGAGGGACTCCCTTACATACATTTGAAGATTATATTCAAAACAACAAACTGGCTGTTGGGAAAAATATTTCTAATGACGAAAAAGCCGTTCAGTTAATCGTTCATTCGCTGTCTGATTTATTAAAAATCGAAAGAGAAATATTAAACAAATCGGCCGAAATAAATGATGAAGGAACCAATTCTATGATGAGTGACTTCATTGCAGAGCAGGAAAAAACGATCTGGATGATGAATGCCTGGTTAGAAGAAACACTTTAAATTGTTGTTCTTTAAATATTTAGAAGCAGAATGTGATTAAAATTGTATTCTGCTTTATTATTATTGTTAAATTTCTATAAAAATCTCTTTGATTTTATTTGTTTAACGCTATTTTTGCCTTGATGAAATTTATTGCACGCATATTATTATTCATATTTATTGCCTTCTTATCGACCCCGACTATTGTTCAGGCGTTAAAGAAAGGTAACAGTGCGGCTGTATCTTTTAGTATTACAGAAGAAGAGGTACACAAAGAACTTAAAAATGTAGTGCATCCTTCTATTTTAGAACACGAGGTTTTATTACCGGTTTACATCGAGAAAAAAACAATCATTTCTGAAAATATTGTCAAACTTGATAATATCTCTCCGAGCATATTCGCTCCCCCACCTAATTTAGTATAATACTTCCGATTATCTTAATCTTAACCGCATCTCAGAAGAGATGGGGCAAATCTTTAATGAATAATTTTTTTAGTATTGTATTATGACAAAAAAAATCAATCTTTTTGCCAACCTTAAATCTGATTTTGCGTCAGGTTTAGTGGTTTTCTTGGTGGCTCTTCCATTGTGTTTAGGTATTGCAATGGCTTCTGGAGCACCTTTATTTTCCGGAATTATTGCCGGTGTTGTGGGTGGTATCGTGGTAGGATATCTGAGTCAGTCACACATTAGTGTATCAGGTCCGGCTGCTGGTTTAACAGCTATTATTTTAACCGCTATTACCGATTTTGGAGCTTTTGATGTGTTTTTAATGTCTGTTTTTATTGCAGGAGTAATTCAATTAACATTAGGATTTTTAAAAGCCGGAAGTATATCAAACTATTTTCCAACAAATGTAATTGAAGGGATGCTGGCGGGTATTGGTATAATTATCATTTTAAAACAAATTCCACATGCTTTTGGCTATGATGCAGATTTTGAAGGAGATCAGGCATTTATACAAAATGACGGAAGCAATACTTTTTCGTTTTTATTTGATATTCTAAATCATATTACTCCCGGTGCTGTAGTTATTTCTGCAGTTTCGTTAACAATCCTCCTGGCCTGGGATAAAGTTTCTTTTCTTAAAAGAATAAAATTAGTTCCGGGAGCTTTGGTAGCTGTAATGGCCGGGGTAATTTTAAACGAAATATTTATATCTACAGGAAGCACGTTGGCAATTGCAAAAGAACATTTGGTTTCTTTGCCAGTTCCAAAATCTTTTGATGAATTTAAATCCATTATAATTACACCAAATTTTGCTGCTGTTTCAAATCCGCAGGTTTGGGTAGTTGGTGTTACAATTGCCATTGTTGCTTCTATCGAAACACTTTTATGTATTGAAGCTTCAGACAGAATGGATGTCCAAAAAAGATATACCAATACCAATGTAGAACTTAGAGCGCAGGGTATTGGGAATATATTAAGCTCACTTTTGGGCGGACTGCCTATGACCTCGGTAGTAGTGAGAACCTCTGCGAATAATAACGCTGGTGCAAAATCCAAAATGTCGGCTATTATTCACGGAGTGCTTTTACTGATAAGTGTATTGTCTATTCCAACAATTCTAAACAAGATTCCATTGGCAACATTGGCGACAGTTTTAATTTTGGTTGGATATAAATTAGCAAAACCAGCAACTTTTATGCATTTCTGGAAAAAGGGAAAATACCAGTTTGTTCCTTTTATTGCAACTTTGGTCTTTGTCGTTGCGACAGATTTGCTAAAAGGTGTTGCGTTGGGTATCGTGATCAGTATTATTTTTGTTCTGAGAGGAAACCTGAAAAGAGCATATATCTTTAAGAAAGAAGAATATGAAGATGGAGATATCATTCATATTGATTTAGCACAGGAAGTTTCTTTCCTGAACAAAGCGGCAATTAAACAGACTCTGAGCGAAATTCCGGAAAATTCAAAAGTAATAATCAACGCTCATGATACAGAGTATATCGCGCATGATGTCCTGGATTTGATTCGTGAATTTAAAGAAACCCGTGCTGTTGATGAAAATATAAAAGTAAAGCTGAAAGGCTTTAAAAAAGCATACGAATTGGAAAATACGCCTGAGAATAACAATCATGTTACAATTGAACATTATTATGATGTTGCAAAAAGAGAAGTTGTTCAAAAAGAAGTTGTTAGAGAATAATGAATAAATTTTGGTGTTTTTGAAGAAGATGAAATGTCAAAATTTAGGTAACTTTACATCATGTTCCTTTTTGATAAGTTTATAACTTATAAATTACCACAAAAAAAATAAAGAAATGAGAAAATTTTATGAGCAGTTATTAGAAAACAATAAAAAGTGGGTAGAAAATTCATTGGCGTTAGACCCCAATTATTTCGCTGATCTGGCGAAAGGTCAGTCGCCTCCTTTATTATGGATTGGATGTTCTGACAGCCGCGTTCCTGCTAACGAGATTGTGGGGGCAAAACCAGGCGAAGTTTTCGTTCATCGTAATATCGCAAACATGGTTGTGCATTCTGATATGAATATGCTGAGTGTTTTGGATTATGCTGTAAATGTGCTAAAAATCAAACACGTAATTGTTTGCGGACATTATGGCTGCGGTGGGGTAAAAGCTGCAATGGGAAATCAGTCTGTTGGAATTATTGATAACTGGATTCGTCATATTAAAGATGAATATCGTTTACATGATAAATATTTAAATTCTATTGAAGATGAAACGGAGCGTTTTAATGCTTTTGTAGAAATCAATGCCAAAGAACAGGTTTACAATCTGGCTAAAACTTCTATTGTTCAGAATGCATGGAAAAATGGTCAGGATCTAATGCTTCACGGATGGGTTTATGGTTTAAATTCGGGATTTGTTACCGACTTAAATGTAAATATTGCCTCGAATGAGGAACTGGATGAAGTGTATCAGTTGAAATTTTAATAAGTAAATAAAAAAAATCGCCTTTTAAGGGCGATTTTTTTTTATTCGTTTTCGTCTAAGTTTTCATTAAAAGCAGACGGTAGCATTGTGGGTATAAACTTAATTAAGATAGGAAGTAGTAAGCTTCCTCCCGGCAATAAAAATATAGTCAGTGATGGAATGGTCTTACAAATATCCAAAAGCTGTTTTTTGACTTTCTTTTTTTCCTTCGCATCCAGATCTCTTGTGGTAGAATAGGCCAGTAAAACCATTAATTCCTTGCTCTGGACAATTTCCTTAATTAATCGGTTCTTATTTCTTATAATCAGTTTAACAACGCTATGCGTCATTTGATCATAGAAATGCTTAACCGGATTAGAATAATTAAAGTATGGAATCTTCTTTTTATGTGTTGTAATAAAATCGTGGGTGGTGTCTATACTTTTTGTAACAAACGCATCTCCGGCGCCCATCATGGAGCCTAATGAATAAAGAAAATAAGATTCTTCATTTTCTACAATACCATCACTCCACAAAGCCATTCCGGCCATGTCGATTAAATAATAATGTTCCAATTTATTTTTGAAATAATCGAGTTGTAAAGTTTCTAAAGTTTCAATAGTAACTTTTGAAAATTTAGAATAACGTATGGAAGCTTCAAAAAGTTTGATCAATAAATCATCATGCTGTGATTTTACCGTTTTTGTTTTCAGTGCCAAACCCACAATTCCTAAAACAGTTTCTTCAATGCGTTTTAAATATTTTTCGGGAATATGTCCATGTTCCAGATATTGTCTAAAAGCCAAAACATCAATAAATAACAATGCATTGGTTACCAAATGCGAAAAGTTTTTACTTATGATGCTGTCATTGGTCTGAACTCTTTGATCTATTATATTTTCGAGGGAATGTGAAGGTGTATCTTTTGGTAATAAAATTTTAAACAAATTAAATCCCTCCGGATTCATCTCTTTGTAAAACTTTAAAACTTCTGAAATAAAATTTTTAGGTTCCGAATTTTTTTTCTCTAAACAAAAAACATGATAGAGTGTATTTAAAAGTGCTACCTTAGAAATTTCGGTTTTAAACCAGCCTTTAATCAGAATTGGAACTGGCGAATCTATAGCAATAATATGACCGTAGATAAACCCTGTTTCTCTTACTTTATAGTAAAACGAGTCTACAGTTTCAAAAGGAATTGCTTCTGAAAACTTCTGTTCACTAAAAAACTTATCGATCCAGCCGTGTGCTGATGGATTAATCATTGACTTAATTTTGCTGTTGCAAAGCTATGTCTTTTTCTGGTTTTAGAATTCATTTTAAAATGAAATAACCACTAGATTTTGTTAAAATAGTGGTTATTACGATATAGTTATTTGATGATTCCGGCACAGGCAGCTCTTCCTCCTGCATTTCCTGTTGGCTGGGTTGTAAAATCATCTGTTCCCTGATGTACAATTAAACCTTTTCCTAAGATATCTTTATTAGTGTCTCCACATCCAATACACCATTCATCTGTTGTTAAAGTGATCGATCCGTTACCTTTTGCATCTGCAGTAAAGTTTCCAATATCCCCTTTATGATATTCTCCAACTCCCCATTTTCCATGTTTCTTAAAAGTCGGATTCCAGTGTCCGCCTGCTGAACTTCCGTCTGCAGCGCTGCAATCTGCTTTTTCATGAATATGAATTGCATGAACCCCTGGTGTTAAACCAGTCATTTTTGCTGTAAATGTTACTTTATCATTTTTTTCGGTAAAAGTAGCAGTTCCGGTAACTGTGCTATTGCTTTTTGGCTCCAGGGCAACAGTCAGAGTTTTGGCATCATTAGATTTTGTACTGGTCTTACAGCCAATAATTAAGGCAGTAATTATGGCGAAAGAAGCGATTATCTTTTTCATGTTTCAAGGCTTTTTAATTAATTATTAAGTAAATTTAACATAAAATAACGACTTGGATTAACTCTAAAAGTTAAAAAAAAGTCAAACTATTATCGGTAATTTAATTTTGATTGAGTTAAAAATAGAAAAATATTGCTTAAATTCGTAAAGGTTTTAACGAAAAATTTCTGAAATTACATTTATCTAACTAATTCAAAATTAATGATTAATGATATGACGGAACATATTCTTACCTTAATTTGCATTAACTTGACTGCACTACAAAAAATTACGTGATAAAACATTACAGGTGGAGGAAAACATAAAATTTTCTCTCTGGTGATATTGCCATGATCAGTTTTACTAAAAAATAATATTATGAAAACAATAGTACTTTGTATGCTGACATTTTTAAGTATTTCTAACTTTTCATTGTTGGCGCAGGAAAAAACGAAGAAAGAACTTAAACAGGAAAAAGAACTGCAAAAGCAAAAAGAAATTCAGGAACTTGTAGCTTCTCAAAATTTTATTTTTGAGGCACAAAAAGCAACACCGCAGGGCGGAAGATTAATTCATCTGGATTATAATACGTATTTCTTAAAATTTAATGCTGATAAAACAACCTGTGATATTCCGTTTTTTGGACGTGCGTATAATGTTCCTTACAACGGAGATGGCGGAATAAAATTTGAAGGTAAACCAGAGAATATAAAAATCGAAAATAAATCTAAAAATATCAATGTAAGGGCAACTGTAAAGGGTATCAATGATTCTTATGACTTAATGTTCAGAATATTTTATAACGGTAGTGCAACACTTTCGGTAAATAGCAATAGCAGAGGGCCAATTAGTTATGACGGAATAATTAGTGCTCCCAAACCTGCAGAAAATAAATAAAAACTATTTTTTTTAATTGGTTCCAAACTCTTCTTTCGTATGGTAAAAAAGATTTTTTGGTTAAGAAATAAGAAGTGTCCTTTTTTTCTGTTTTTCCTTTTCAAGATTTTCACCATTCATAGTCAGGATCTGGAACCGCGTGTGTATGCAAACGTACCCAAAGACTTAAATGTTATTGCTGCCGGTTATGGTTTTATAGATGGAAATGTGTTGACAGATCCATCATTGCCTATTAAGGATTTCAAAATTCAGAGTCATAATTTGGTAGGAAGTTATATCAGGACTTTTGCTATGGCAGATAAATTAGCCCGTATTCAAATAGTAATTCCTTATGCTTTTATGGATGGGGCAGCAACTATAAACGATGGTTCTGTACTTGAAGGTTCCAGACAGGGTTTTGCAGACATGAAAATTCGCTTCGGAGTTAATTTACTGGGTTCGCCGGCACTTGCGCGAAAAGATTTTACCAGTTTTGAACAAAAAACGATATTAGGAGTAAGTCTGGTTACTTCTATTCCGACAGGAAAATATTTTGACGACAAAAGAATCAATATAGGAAATAATCGCTGGGCATTTAAACCCGAGATCGGAGTTTCGCATCGTTTTGCACACTTCTACGCAGAAATGTATGGCGGCATTTGGTTTTATACCGATAATAAAAATTTTATGGGTAAAAAATTAGAGCAAAAGCAAACCTATAGCCTGCAAATGCATGGTAATTATTATTTTAAAAATAATATGTGGTTTGGTCTTAACACCAATTGGTTTTTTGGTGGTGAGACTATAACAGATAACATTGCCGATGATAGTGCGATAGACAACTGGCGGGTAGGAGCAACCTTTTCTACACCAATTGCAAAAGGGCAGTCGCTTAGATTTCAATACCATATTGGCGCATACACAAACAATGGCTTAAATTATTATGCGTTGACAGCATCTTATCAGTATTCTTTTTTTTAGTTAAATCTTAATCCCAGGATTTAAGAATTATAGAAAATGCAAACCAATTATAAACCCTATTAAAAATTTAAGATTATGAAAAAATTACTTCTTGTTTTTGTGGTTTCAATTACTGTTTTTTCTGGTTACGGGCAATCTTCTTATAAAGAAGACCTTGAAGTGGTGCAGAGTATTTATGGCAAATCTAAGGCAGATGTTGTCAAACAATATATGAACTTGTCTGATGCCCAGACAGCTGCATTCTCTAAATTATACGATAGTTATGAAGCAGAAAGAAAGGCACTCGGTCAATCAAAATTTCAATTGATTAACGATTACGCTGCAAACTACGAAACACTTACAGATGCCAAAGCAGATGAACTGGCTAAAGGCACATTAAAAAATCACATGGCGTATGAGAAACTTTACTCGAAGACTTACAATCAGGCAAAAAAAGCAATAGGCGCTATAAATGCAGCAAAATTTATTCAGTTAGAGGTTTATTTGCAGACGATTATTCGAAGTGAGATTCTGGAATCAATTCCTTTTATTGGAGAACTCGATAAGTCCAAAGTGATGTAAAATAATTTACTAAATAAAAACGGAAGCTATTTTTAAATAACTTCCGTTTTTTTATATTTTTATTTGGCAGATTTCACTTCATAGATGGCGTTTACCATTCCGTTTCTTGTACTATCCAAAGTAAGTTCCCAAAACATAATTCCTCCTAGTTTTTTTGACTTTACATACTCTGTTTTTTCCTTGATAGATCTGATATCGTCAGAGGTTGCAAAACTTTTTGTTTTCGCGTTGTACCAATATGGTGCTTTGGCTTTATCATCCCAAAAATACTTCCATCCATTTGCCTCTGTATAGGTTTTGGCATAATCTTTAAAATTAACACCTTCAACATGTTTACCTGCCTGATAAAGACCATTATTGATGTTTTCAACGTTGATCCATGTTCGGGTATAAAAAGCACCTCCAATGATTAATTTTTCTGCAGGAACTCCTTGTTTTAGCAAAAATTCAACTGCACGGTTTGTCGATTCTTCATTTGGGGTCGTGCTATACAAAGGTGTATGATGACCTGTAACCTGAGAATATCCGTTTACCAAGTCATAGCTCATAATATTTATGCGGTTTACCAGCGGTGTAACGGCATTCCAATCTATAGATTCATCCAAATATTTTTGAAAACCTCCGGCCGCAAAACTCAGTTCATATTTTTTGCCTAAGGTTGATCGTAAACTCTTTAATAATTCTGTAAAATTCGATTTGTCTGCGGGCTGAAATAAATGTCCGGGAAGACCTTCAATTGCCGGATATTCCCAATCTAAATCTAAACCGTCTACCTTAAAGTAGTCACTGACTTCTTTTACAGATTTAGCAAATTTTACTCTTCCTTCTGCCGTAGAAAATGCCTGAGAACAAGGCTCGCATCCGCCCCAGCCACCAAGCGATAATACAATTTTAAGCCGTGGATTTTTAGCTTTCAGACTTACTAAATGTTTTATAGTAATTGAATCTTTAGCCGAATCAACACTTAGTTTTCCATCTTTCAAATGGCAAAAACTAAATATAATCTGATCTAATTTGTTAATCTCATATTCATCTATAAGTTTAGAATCTCCGGTATAATAGGCAATGATGTCCGGTTTTTTGTTTTTTTGAGAAAATGTAATACCCATACCAAACAGTAAAAGTAATGCAGATAAAATAATTTGTTTCATTGTGTGTCTTAGTTTTTAGAGCCCTAAATATATAACATTTACTGCGTAATCTCTTTTCAATTTAATAGCAAATTTATATTGTTTATAAAAGAGTAAAAATTAAGAAGTAAATATTTGTTAATAATATTAATAATTTTGCATAAATTTACTAAGTAATTGATAATGAGGATTTAATTAGTCTGAAATATAGAATTTATAATCGCAGGAAGGTAAGGGATTATTCCAATTTTAAAAAGGCGTTATTATCACATCAATGGTTCATACAACAAGTTCTGAATTCAAATTTTCATCATTGAAAATAAGAGAGGGGAAAAGCTCACTTTTTTGTAAACATTTTTTGGAGTAGGAAAATAATTTCCTCTAATTTTTTAATAGGTCGTCTATTCTCCGATGACAGCGAAAATAAATCTCAAAGAGAGAAATTATCTAATCCTTAAATATATAACCATATGAAAGATTTTCCCGAAAACAAAAGTAAACAGATCTTCGAAACCATCCTGCAGTTAGGAATCGTCTTCCTTATATTAGGATTTTGTTTTAAACTTTTATTGCCTTTTTTAATGCCAATACTGTGGGCAGTCATTTTGGCAATTGTATTGTATCCCATATTCAATTTTTTGCAGAAAAAATTAAAAGGGCGAAAAAGCCTGACTTCATTTCTTATTACGACCCTTCTTTTACTACTAATAATTTTACCCACTGTAGTATTTTTTGACTCCGTTACTTCAACAGTTACAGAGCTTAAAAACGGAATTGAAAACGGAACGCTAAAAGTCTCACCACCCGGTGCAAATATCAGGGAATGGCCGATTATTGGAGAAAAAGCATATAATTTTCTCTTTGCATTATCAGTCGATCTTGAAAATGGTATACTCCAGTATAAAGAACAGCTCCTGGATATTTCAAAATTATTATTAGCAAAAGCAGTTAGCTCAGGAGCCGCTTTTCTACAAATCATTTTGTCGGTTATCATTGCCGGAGTACTGCTGGTTTCTACAAGCGGGCAAGCATTGGCGATCAAATTTGTCAAAAGAATCTCAGGCAGTTACGGAGACGAGTTTTTAACCATTTCTATTTCAACCGTACATCAGGTCGTTAAAGGTGTTTTAGGCGTCGCTGTCATTCAGACTATCATCCAGGCAATTGGCCTTTTTGGTGCCAATATTCCGTTTGCCGGAGTATTAACCATATTATGTCTGATGTTATCCATTATCCAGATTGGACCAATCCTGATTAATCTCGGAGTAATCGCTTATCTTTTTTCATTAGATGATACCTCTTCCGCCATTATATGGTCAATATTTTTTATCCTCAGCGGACTTTCAGATAATGTCTTAAAGCCTTTATTATTAGGAAAAGGTGCCATGGTTCCCATGCTAGTCATTTTTCTTGGAGTAATTGGAGGTTTTATGATGTCGGGATTTATAGGCCTGTTCGTTGGACCAATTATTTTTTCTATCGGATATAAATTGTTCGTGGCCTGGCTCGACGATAAACCGGAACATATTATTGTGCAAGAAGATATATAGACTGTTTTGGGCGTGCCACCATCCTGAAAAAAGGGCAAATTTTGTTTGCGCATATACGCCCTTTTTCAGGATGCTGTCAGGCTATCCGCGCTACTTCGGTAGCCAGCTCCTATCCTTCACGCGGAAAAAAACAAACAAACCAGGAAATAAATACCAGCAATGATATGGAGATACTATTATCACCCATATTCTCAGATAATTAATAGTTATCTTTACAAATAAACTTTTGAGAAAATGAATAAAAACGGCCCAATTTTAATAGTCGAAGACGACATAGATGACCAGGAAGTCTTTGGAGAAGTATTCAGAGAACTAAATTATAAAAATGAAATTATCTTTTTTAGCGATGGGCAGGAAGCACTTACCTATTTAATAGAAAACACCGAAGAACCTTTTATAGTTTTTTCCGATATTAATATGCCAAAATTAAATGGAATTGAGTTGAGAAAACAGATCCATGAAAATGAAGATATTCGGCTAAGAACCATTCCGTATTTATTTTTTACAACCAGCGCCGCACAAGAAGATGTCGTAGACGCCTATTCAAAATCTATCCAGGGATTTTTTGTCAAGCCATCAAATTTTCAGGAATTAAAAAACCTCATAAAGACAATAGTTGAATATTGGCAGCATTGCGTATCTCCACATTACGTAAAGTAATGCTGATAATCATAGTTTCAGTTTAGACTTTGAGAAATTGATACTTTCTTATATGTAAATAAGGATATAAAAATAAACCCGTGCAGTTTCGGACTTGCACGGGTTTAAACAAATTAAAAGCTAAAAACTATTGTTATATTAGAAGCAGTATGAATTTTCTGCAACTAATTTTTCTGCGATTTTTTCTCTCAATGCCACTACATTTGGCAGGTTGGTGTATTTTGTAAAACGTTTTAATCCCATTAACATCATTCGCTGTTCATCACCTTCAGAGAAAGAAGCAATACCTTCTTTTCCTCTTAAGTTTACAATATCTACTGCTTTGTACAAATATAATTTTGCCATCGCAATCTGCTCCTGAACTTTATCTTCACCTTGAGATTTTGCTAATTTTTCAGTTCTCAAGATTGTACTTTCAGCCATGTAGATTTCGATTAAAATATCAGAGGCAGCCATTAATAACTGTTGATGAGAATCTAAATCCGGTCCGTATTTTTGAACAGCACTTCCGGCAACCATTAAGAAAACTTTCTTAAGATTAGCAACAATTCCTTTTTCTTCTGCAAATAATTCAGAGAAATCCGGAGTATCAAAAGACGGAATTCCCATTAATTCTTCTTGCACTTTCATAGCTGGTCCAAGTAAATCAACGTGACCTTTCATAGCCTTTTTGATCAGCATTCCCACAGAAAGCATTCTGTTAATTTCGTTCGTACCTTCGTAAATTCTAGCGATACGGGCATCTCTCCAGGCACTTTCCATTGGAGTGTCTTCAGAGAATCCCATTCCGCCAAAAATCTGAATACCTTCGTCAGAACAGTTTTGAACGTCTTCAGAAACCGCCACTTTCAAAATAGAACATTCGATAGCATATTCTTCAACACCTTTCAATTCTGCTTCTTGGTGAGAAGTTCCTTCAGCTTCACGGGCAGCAATTCTGTCTTCTATATCTTTTGCAGCACGGTAAGAAGCACTTTCTCCAGCGTAAGCACTTGTAGCCATTTCAGCCAATTTAGAACGAATCGCTCCAAAAGATGAAATAGAAGTATTAAACTGAATTCTTTCGTTAGCATATTTTACAGCGCCAGAAGTAACTCTTCTTTGAGCATCCAAACAAGCGGCAGCCAATTTAATACGTCCAACATTCAAAGCATTCATAGCTATTTTAAAACCGTTTCCTCTTTCAGACAGCATGTTTTCAACCGGAACTTTTGTTTCGTTGAAGAAAACCTGACGCGTAGAAGAAGCACGGATTCCTAATTTATGCTCTTCTTCATTCATAGAAATTCCGTTTGACGGGTCGTTTTCTACAATGAAACCTGTAATATTTTTATCATCTCCAATTCTGGCAAAAACGATGAAAACGCTGCAGAAACCTGCATTCGAAATCCACATTTTCTGACCAGTAATTAAGTAATGCGTTCCGTCTTCAGATAAAACCGCTTTGGTTTTTCCAGAGTTGGCATCAGATCCTGCGCCCGGCTCCGTTAAACAATACGCACCAAACCATTCTCCCGAAGCCAATTTCGGAACGTATTTTTTCTTTTGTTCTTCAGATCCGTAAAGTGTAATTGGCATAGTTCCAATTCCGGTATGAGCACCAAAAGCAGTAGAGAACGAACCCGTTGCTCCTGAAATGTAGTCGCAAACCAACATTGTAGAAACAAATCCCATTCCTAATCCGCCGTATTCTTCCGGAACCGCAACTCCCAGAAGTCCAAGTTCACCCGCTTTACGCATAGAAGCTTCTGTGTATGCGTAATCTTTCTTTTCAAAACGATCTTTATGCGCCCATAATTCTTTGTCAACGAACTCTTTTACAGAGTCACGCATCATTAACTGCTCTTCCGAGAAATCTTCTGGAGTAAAGATGTCCTCGCATTTTGTTTCTTTTACTAGGAATTGACCTCCTCTTGTTTTGTCGCTCATGACTTTTTTGTTTTTTAGATTGATAAGATGAAAAAGAGACAAGAAGCAAGAAGAAAGATTAATCTAACTTGCTTATGAAACCTGAAGTCATCCTTTGAAATTCAATTATTTTGTTTTCTAATTTTTCTGTTTTTTCTTTAGTTAAATAGTCGTTTTGACAAGCTATTAACAATTGTGTCTGTAATTCAAATGATGAGCCTAAACTGATATTCAAATAATGCTGAAAATGTTTATTTCCTCTGTTTGAACCTTCAGCAATATTAGAAGGCATCGATACAGAACACCTATTCATTTGATTTGATAAACTATAAATTTCTGATTTTGGAAAATTGGCTGTTAGTTTATAGATGTCATTTGTAATTTCCATAGCTAAAATCCAAATCTTCAAATTCTTAAAATTGTGTTTCATGTTTTTGAGGCAAGATAAGAAGAAAAATTAAAGTAAGTTTTTTACTACTTTATTGATTTCTCTTTTTAGACTGTTTTTTAGTCCAACAGAAAGTCTTTCCTCTTGCTTCTTTCCTCTTTAAAAAAAACTACAACACCTCGTAAATCCCCGCAGAACCTTGTCCAGTTCCCACACACATAGAAACAATTCCGTATTTATTTCCTCTGCGTTTCATCTCATCAAATAACTGAACAGAAAGTTTAGCACCTGTACAGCCCAGCGGATGTCCTAATGCAATCGCGCCGCCGTTTACGTTTACGATATCAGGATTTAATCCTAACTCGCGAATTACAGCTAAAGACTGAGAAGCAAAAGCCTCGTTTAGCTCCACCAAGTCAATATCTTTCAATTCTAATCCTGCTTGTTTCAACGCTTTCGGAATTGCTTTTACCGGACCAATACCCATAATTCTTGGTTCAACCCCGGAAGAAGCAAAGTTTACTAACCTTGCGATTGGTTCAAGGTTTAATTCTTTTACCATTTCTTCGCTCATGATTAAAACAAAAGCAGCACCGTCGCTCATTTGAGAGGAGTTTCCGGCAGTTACACTTCCGTCAGCAGCAAAAACCGGTTTTAATCCAGCTAAAGCTTCTTTAGAAGTTCCGGCTCTTGGTCCTTCATCTTTATTTACAACGTATGATTTTGTTTCTTTTTTACCATTTTCATTAATAAAAGTCTGATCTACAGTAATTGGAACGATTTGTTTGTCAAATTTTCCTTCTGCCTGTGCTTTCAAAGCTTTCATATGCGAGTTATAAGCAAACTCATCCTGATCTTCTCTTGAGATTTTATATTGATTGGCAACTGCTTCTGCAGTTAATCCCATTCCCCAATAGTAATCTTCGTGACCTGCAGCGGCCACTTTATAATCCGGCGTTGGTTTGTAACCTCCCATCGGAATAAAACTCATGCTTTCTGCACCACCTGCAATAATACAATCTGCCATTCCAGACTGGATTTTAGCAGTAGCCATTCCGATCGTTTCCAATCCTGAAGCACAGTAACGGTTTACCGTAACTCCGGGAACGTCTTCTACTTTTAATCCCATAAGAGAAATTAAACGTCCAACGTTAAGTCCTTGTTCTGCTTCCGGCATAGCATTTCCTACCATAACGTCGTCAATGCGTTTTTTGTCAAAATCAGGCAGTTCATCCATCATAAACTGAATGGTTTCTGCAGCTAATTCATCAGGTCTTTTAAATCTAAAAACCCCTTTTGGTGCTTTTCCTACCGCTGTACGGTAAGCTTTAACTATATAGGCTGTTTTATTCATCGCTTTTGTTTTTTATGTTATCAAGTTCAAATCGAACTCTGTCTTGGTCAATAAGTTGTTTTAGTTCTTCTTCTTTAGGTAAATACAAAACATATTTTGAAGCAAAAAGGTTGTTTTTATCATTCAAAACAGAATATTTTACAATAGTTTCGTCTTTTTCGGTACATAACAATAGCCCGATGGTTGGATTATCATCATCTGACTTTTTCAAATCATCATACATTCTGACATACATGTCGATTTGTCCAATGTCCTGATGTGAAAGCTCAGTTGTTTTTAAATCAATAATTACAAAACATTTTATGATATAATTGTAAAAAACCAAATCAATAAAAAAATCAGAAGTATCGGTGACGATATGCTGTTGTCTAGCCACAAAAGCAAAGCCTTTTCCAAATTCTAATAAAAACTTCTGAATATGTTCCAGAATTGAAGACTCAATTTTATTTTCAGTATTTTTTACATTGTTTTCTAAACCTAAAAACTCAAAAATATAAGGGTCTTTAATGATATTCTGAATTTTTATTTTTGCTGAAACCTCATTTTCTGGCTTTAGAATCCTGTCAAAACTTAAAGTATTAATTTGTCTCTGTAAAGTTCTGCTGTTCCAATTTCCTGTAATACTTTCATTTAAATAATACATTCTTTTTTCTTCAGAATCAATTCGTGATAATAACCGATAATGTGTCCAGCTCAATTCTTGACGCACTGCGTCAAGAATTGGGAAAGCCATATAAAAATTTCTCATATTGGTTAGGTTTGTATAATCAAAACCTTTTCCAAATTCGAAAGTCAGTTCTTTTGATAAATTTTTTAAAGTCGATTTGCCGTAAATTGCTTTGGTATTTCCGTTTTGTTCGTCTTCAATAATTAACCTTCCAATATTCCAGTACGTATCCAATAAAACTGAATTTACCATTCGATAAACCCGTTGTCGAGACTGAATGATAATTTCTTTTACTGATAGTAATAAATTTGGATTCTGAACTTCCATGATTAATTTCTCAAAGGTTTTCCTTTAGTTAACATATATTGAATACGTTCTAACGTTTTTCTTTCTGTACAAAGAGATAAAAACGCTTCACGTTCGATATCCAGTAAATATTGTTCAGAAACTAAAGTTGCTTCAGATAAATCTCCACCCGCCATTACATAAGCCAGTTTGTTGGCAATTTTCTTGTCGTGTTCAGAAATGTATTTTCCGGCTTCCATTTGATCTGTTCCTACTAAGAACATACCTAAAGCTTGTTTTCCTAAAACTTTAATATCTGTCCTTTTAATTGGCTGTGTATAACCTGCTTCTGCCATTAACAATGCATGTTTTTTAGCTTCAGCAATCTGACGGTCTTTGTTTACTACAATAATATCTTTTCCATGTTGAAGAAGTCCTGTGTCAAAAGCTTCATAACCCGAAGTTGAAACTTTAGCCATAGCGATAGTCAAGAAATACTCCTGAAGAACATTTAATTCAACGTCATTTTTGCGGAATAAATCTGAAGCTCTTAAAGTCAGTTCCTTAGAACCGCCACCACCAGGAATTACACCAACTCCAAATTCAACCAATCCCATATAGGTTTCTGCCGCCGCAACCACTTTATCAGCGTGTAAACTCATTTCGCATCCACCGCCAAAAGTCATTCCGTGAGGAGCAACAACAACTGGAATTGAAGAATAACGAACGCGCATCATTGTGTCCTGGAACAATTTGATTGCCATGTTCAATTCATCATATTCCTGCTCAACGGCCATCATAAAAATCATTCCGATATTAGCACCAACAGAGAAATTCGCTGCCTGATTTCCAATAACCAAACCTTGGTGTTCTTTTTCAGCTAAATCAATTGCTTTATTGATAGCCTGAAGAACATCACCACCAATCGTATTCATTTTAGACTGGAATTCTAGGTTCAAGATTCCGTCACCTAAATCCTGAATGATGGCTCCGCTGTTACTCCAGATTTTTTTGCTTTCGCGGATATTGTTCAGAATAATAAATGAATCCTGACCCGGAACTTTAGTCTGAGATTTTGATGGAATATCGTAGAAATACGTAGCGCCTTCTTTTATCGTGTAGAAACTTTCGCTTCCGGAAGCCAACATTTCATTTACCCATGCAGCTGGCTCTAAACCTTCGGCTTTCATGATTTCTATTCCTTTGGCAACACCAATAGCATCCCAGATTTCGAATGGACCATTTTCCCATCCAAAACCAGCTTTCATAGCATCGTCAATTTTGTATAATTCGTCTGAGATTTCAGGAATTCTGTTTGAAACGTAAGCAAACATTCCGGCAAAACTTTTTCTGTAAAATTCTCCCGCTTTGTCTGTTCCTTTTACTAAAACTTTAAAACGATTAATTGGTTTATCAATAGTTTTAGTCAATTCCAACGTTGCAAAATTTGCTTTTTTTGCAGCGCGGTACTCCAATGTATCTAAGTCTAAAGAAAGAATGTCTTTGTCTACTTTTTTATAAAACCCCTGACCGGTTTTAGAACCTAACCAATTATTTTCCATCATTTTAGTGATGAAATCAGGAAGTTTGAATAATTCATGTTGTTCATCGTTAGGACAATTTTCGTAAATACCGTTAGCAACGTGTACTAACGTATCCAATCCAACAACGTCAACGGTACGGAAGGTAGCCGATTTTGGACGACCAATTACCGGTCCTGTTAATTTATCTACTTCTTCAATCGTTAATCCCATTTCTTTTACTAAATGGAATAAACTCTGAATTCCGTAAATACCAATTCTGTTTCCAATAAACGCCGGAGTATCTTTGGCAACAACAGAAGTTTTCCCTAAGAATTTAGATCCGTAATCGGTTAAGAAATCCAGTACTTCTTTTGAAGTTTTTGGACCCGGAATAATTTCGAATAATTTTAAGTAACGCGCAGGGTTAAAAAAGTGAGTTCCGCAGAAGTGCTGTTGAAAATCTTCGCTTCTTCCTTCACTCATAAAATGAATCGGAATACCAGAAGTATTAGAAGTAACTAAAGTTCCCGGTTTGCGGAATTTGTCAATTTGCTCGAATACCAGTTTCTTAATATCCAGACGTTCCACCACAACTTCAATAATCCAGTCCACATTGGCAATTTTTGCCATATCATCTGTCGTATTTCCAGTCGTAATTCGGCTTGCAAATTTCTGACTGTAAATAGGAGAGGGTTTCGATTTTAATGAGTTCGCCAAATGGTCATTTACAACACGGTTGCGAACGGCTTTACTTTCAAGAGTTAATCCTTTTTTAGCTTCAGCTTCTGTCAACTCGCGGGGTACGATGTCAAGCAGTAAAACTTCAACACCAATATTGGCAAAATGACTAGCTATACCCGAACCCATAATTCCGGATCCGATTACAGCAACTTTTTTAATTGTGCGTTTCATATTTGTTGATTTTCTTTTTTATTTGTCAAATATGTTATCGCCTTTTTTAATTGGTATTTGTTTACACAAATTTTTTTTATGATGGGCGATTTCATAATTTGTTACTTGTTTGTTTTTTGTAGTTTTTGAAATATTTCTTTTCTGAGGAAATACTATTCTTTTTCTTCGTTTTCTGTTTGCTTCGCCAGTTCGCTGGCGCTCGTGTGATTAAATATGTTTTTATCCTGAATTAGTTCATTTATAATTTCCGAAACTTCGATGAAATGTTTCATTTTTTCGTCTGAAACATGTTTTCTGACGGTTTCATTAAATTTCAGAACAGTATTTTTAGATAATTCTCTCTTTTCTTTTCCAAAATCGGTCAGATAAATTAAAACACCTCTTCCGTCAGTTGGATTTTTTTTGCGGACAATCAGACCTTTGTCTTCCATTGATTTTAATGTCCTTGTTAAGCTCGTCGCTTCCATACCCATTCTTGGGCCTAAAGCAGTAGACGGAGTTCCTTCTTCCTTATCAATACTTAACAGAGCAAATCCTGTTGCCATGGTGGCATCATATTTTGCAGCCTCTTCATTATACATTCTTGAAACAGCCTGCCATGTAGCTCTCAAAATATAATCTATCGTTTTGTCTTTCATAGGTAACTATATCGATTTCAAATATAATAAAAAAATACTATGCATGCATATTATTTTTTCATAATTTTTTGGTTAGTTAAAAAATCCCTTTGGTTTAGAGGGCTTTGTAGTTTATTTAATTTGAAATATACTATTCTTTTCTCTGATTTTAACAATTTTGATATCGTAAAAATCTTTTTATACTATTTTAGTAATTTTAAATTTGATTAATTTCCAAAAATCATGAGTTTATCTCAGTATGATCTGGTTCCTCGTATTTAGAAATAGCTTCTTTTAGAGTCTTTTTAAGTCGGTTTCTCAAATTTTCAGGTTTAAGAACTTCTAATCCACATCCAAATCCCAGTAGCAGACGCTCCATTTCATAATTCGCAATCAGAAATAAATCAATAATGATACTGCCGTCTTCATTTTCCGCAAGCAAACGTTGCGAAGAATGCAAAGGTTTAGTCAAAACATACGGGGCATTTATAGAGTCAATCCACAATTCAATGTGTTTGGGCTGCAAACCCGAATTCATCGTTACGCCAATAATATTTTCATAATAGGATTCAGCATCAAAATCTTCTTCCAGATAAGTAAGATTGAAATCATAATCAATCGAAATAATTCTGTCCAAAGCTAAATTCGTAATCGGCTGAGTTGCTTTTTTCTTTCCGACTAAAAACCAGCGGTTGTTGAACTCCTTTAATATAAAAGGATGAAAATAAAATTTCGTTTCTTCTCTCGATTTGAATGATTTATAAGTAATAATCAAAACCATCTTTTTGATAATCGCCTGATAAATTTCATCTAAATAGTGCAGTCCTTTCAATTTCTCATTTTTGTCTAAATGTATAACTGGTTTTGTATGTGATTTTTCGGCATAGATTTTATCTTCCAGACGTTGTAAAATATCAGATACATCACTAAAAAGTGAGAAATCTTTAAATTGTTTCAGCATAGAAACGGTTTCCGTCAGCACATTCATGTCGGTTTCCGTTAGCGGAATATCAGTAATCGAAAAATCTTCGTCTTCGTAGCGATAATACTTTTTATCATAAACCACGATTGGCGCGTTATAACCGAGTTTTTCACTACGCATCATCTGGATATCCATCTGTATGGTGCGTTTGCTGATGGGGATTTTGCGCCCTTCGTATTCTTCCAAAGCCTGAGAGCAGCATTCTATTAAATCTTCCAATGTCCATTGCCGGTATTTATTCTGCAGACATTTATCGATGGTTTTATATCGAATTAAGGCGTTTTTGTTTTGTGACATGTTTTTTTGTTTGCCACAAAGGCGCTAAGGCACAAAGTTTTTTGTTTAGGTTTGTCATTTCGAGGAACGAGAAATCACACTAGTAACTCTACAAAGAAAATCAAATCTTCGTCGAATCCCGCGTGTGATTTCTCGTTCCTCGAAATGACAAAACTGTGAGAGCGTTGCTTAAATAAAAAAACTTTGCGTCTTAGCGACTTTGCGAGATTATTTTTTGCGTTCTAAATAACTTATCTCAGTTTCAATATTTTGTCTGGCTTTCTCTTCATATAAATTTCTAAATTCATCCGTTTGAAAAATAAATTCATTCTCCAGAAAATGTTTCAGCGCTTTGGCGCGTCCGGGTTTATAAAGAAAATCAGGGTAAATTCGGTATTCTTTTCGTATTTGCTCAAAATAGATTTTATAATCGTCCCAGTCTTTGGCTAGGATTTTCAAATCGAAATCAATCAGCCAATTAATATCTTCGTTTGCATTGTGCGCGTGAAGTTGTGTAGCGCAAATGGCATCAAAAACTAATTGTTTATTTAAAGTGTGATTTTCATTTAAAATCGACAAAGCAAACTCGGCACTTTTCAATTCATTATCTTTTTTGGAAGCTTTATAAATATAGTCGTGATAGAAAATACTAAAGAGGATCTCATTATAATTTTTGAGATGGCTTTGGTAGTCATCAAATAATTCAATCATTTCTTTTAAATGATTCAAATTATGATAATGCCTTGATTTTTTGCAATATGTATTTTCTAAGCTGGCCCAGTTTTTCTGAATTTCATTATCTTCAAAACCAATATTTAAAAGCAAATCACTGTAGATTTTATAAAGATCCATCTTGTTTTTTACTCAAATTTAAAATTCTTTTTTTACTGCGCAAAATAATTGCGTAGTAGTTTTGAAATCTTTGTTCAGGAAATAAAAACAAACGTTCTTAGAAATAAAAATATTAAATAAAAGTAGGTCAAGTTTAAGTTACTTCTAGAAACCTTTCAATGATTTATACTTATGCCATTATCTCTTTATTTAAATTGAAGCAGTAGCTCAGCGGTTAGAGCAGGTAGTTTTGAAATTATCCTTAAAAGGTCAATCCAAACTTACTTCGTACACTTCTAATGTCCGGGTCGTGGGTTCGAATCCCATCTGCTTCACTAGCAATGGTCAATTAAAACTTACTGCAGAAACGGTTAATTTCGGTTCGAATCCGAACAAAGTTTTAAAATCATCATTACAAAAAAAACGAAGGTCAAGATTAGCTTACTTCTCGGGGAAACCCACAAACTTCCAATTTGAATTAGCTAATTCATTACACTCCAATTTCAGGTCAAGTGCTTCTTACTTCAAACTCTTTTAGGTAGAACTCAGAAGCACCATTATCTAAATTTTTAAAATTAAAAAAAATGAAAACACAAGAATTATTAAAAATCAGTTTACGTCAAAATGCAATTTTCGTTCCAACAGAAATGATGACGAATGAAATTAAAAATATATCCGGAACCACTTCGGTGTTGCTGGCCAATGTTTCCAAACTCGGATTCACATTTTCTGAGCCGCTTTTGTATGCCTTAAACAACGTAAACCCAAAATATAAAATAGAAGTTTTAGAGGTTCTGAGAGAAGTTTTAGGAACCGACAAAAACTGGACACCATTGGTAAAAGAATGGAATGTGCCAACAAACGAATCTGTTGTAGATCATATTGTCACGTTTTTCGCAAATGTTTTCCAGCCTAAAAAGGGAACCAGATTACAATGCGGTCATATTATTCCGGAAAATACTTTTCCTTTAGAAAGATACAATGGTTGTCCGTTTTGCGGAGCTCCATTTGAATTCGGAAAACTGGAAGAAATAGGTCAGGGAAGTAAATTAAAAGTTCTGGAATTGTGGAATGAAAAAGAATTGCAGGATTTTTATATTTCATTATTACAATCAAAAACTGCTTTAGACGCAACTCAGGTTGATAGTTTAAAAATCGCTTTGAAATACTTGCCATTGCCAAAAACGGATGTTGCAATGAAGGAAACTTTAATGCTGGTTATCGATCTTTTGATTGAAAACGGTAAAGAGGAAGAAGCTCAGCAATTTTTGAAAACGCCAACTGATATCTTACGTTATTTGTGGTATAAAAACACAGGTTTATTGCAGATTATTGAGCCAAAAACGATCATTAAAAGAACGGCTAAAAATGCACAGCATTTATACCATGTTCTGGACACAAGCCCACAGGCAAAAGTTGCTTCTCAAAAAGATTTGAAACTTAAATATTCAAGAAAAGAGTGTCTGATGGTAGCAAACTGGTTGAACAACATGGAAATGGATGTCGAAATGATGTGCGAAATCATGCACCCGAAAAGAGGAATGTGGGTTCGTTTTATCCGCGCGTTGCGTTTGGCAGAATACAGCAAAAGAAAAGGATTTGAGAAATTAAATTTTTTAATGGATGTATTTTACAACCAGGTGTATGATGTCTGGCAAAGCAAAGTGAATTCGTCAAGATTAAAATTTGATGCCGAAAAAACATTTGCATTGTTAAAACAACGTCCAGGATTGTTTGCGCGATCTTTATTCTCAAATATGCTTTGGTTTGGTGCAGACGAAACGATTGCACATTTTGAAGAAATTATCGATAAAGTTCCGGCCAGATTGATATTTACGCTAAACATGTATGCTCAAAATTATTTTGATGTAAAGATGGAGAGAAGTGTGAAACCTCTGGGCGGAACAAACAAACGTATTGCTTCAAATCAATTATTGAAATTGTATGAAGATTTTCAATTGGAAGAAATGAAAACTAAAATTGAAGATTTGTGTATTCTGGCAATGAAAAAGCGTTTTGCGGCGATTAAAAGCACAAACAAAACGATCTATATTGATCCGCAATTGTATAATATGCCGGTTTCTATTGGAGACCGAAGCGATACGGTTCAGGATTTGCCGGTTGCTTTAATGGGAACACGTTTCCCAATTGAAGGAAACGAAGTGCGATTGTTTATGCAATGGGGTAAAGATCTTCCGGCACAACATCTGGATATGGATTTAAGTTGTCATATCGCTTATGAAGACCGTTCAGATATGTGTTCTTTTAGCCGATTGACGACTACGGGTTGTCAGCATAGTGGTGATATCAGAAGTATTCCGAATAAAATTGGAACAGCTGAATATATCAACATTAATATAGACGAGTTGGCGAAAGCAAACGCAAAATTTGTGACGTTTACCTGCAACGCGTACAGCAACGGAGGTATCACACCAAATTTGGTTGTAGGTTGGATGAACAGTAAATATCCGATGAAAATTTCGGAAAAAACAGGTGTTGCCTACGATCCGTCGTGTGTAGATCATCAGGTTCGTGTAACGCAGAATGTTGCCAAAGGTTTGGTTTTTGGAGTGTTGGATGTAGCAAAACGAGAAATCGTCTGGCTTGAAATGACATTCGGAGGTCAGGTCGTTGGAGGTTTGGATTTCAAAGGAGTTCAGGCTTTATTGGCAAAATTGAACAGCAAACTAAATATCGGTCGTTTGTTACAACTAAAAGCGGAAGCTCAAGGTTTGACAATCATCGATGATGAAAATGCTGATGAGGTGTACAACGCGCAATGGGCAATGAACGCTGCTGCGGTGACGCAATTATTGATTGACTAAGGAACAAAGGTTCAAAGGAACAAAGGTTTTGTAGAGGCGCACTGCTGTGCGTCTCCCGCAAAGCTTGGTAAATTTAATCTCGCAAAGTCGCAGAGACGCAAAGATTTTATTGTTTTAAGCCACAATATTAGGGTTGAAATGATTAGAAAAAATCTCTTAAATCTCTTAAATCTGCGAGAGAGAAAAACTTTGCGATTTAGCGACTTTGCGAGAAATAATAATCTACGCAAAATAACTGCGCAGCAAGTAAAGACCTTTGTCACTATCAACCTCTGGACCTTTGTCCCTTAAAAAAAAAGAAAAAAATGAAAACACAAATAAACGGTACAGATATATTAGAATTAGGATTTCCTGAAGGAAAAATAATCGGGATTGCCTTAAAAATAAACAGCAAAAGAAACGGATTTACAAGAGACGAAATGATTGCCAATTTCAAAAACATCTTAGCAACTCCGGAAAATTATATAGACGATAAAGTATTCAGTAAACTGGCTGTAGCTTTAATCGAAAAAGCGAATGAAAAACCGGAAGATTTTATTGCTTTAAATCAAAATCCGAATGCGTATTCGGCTTACGGATTGGATCATATCGAAGACGGTGCGAGAAAACAAATGGAAGTTGCCATGAAATTGCCAGTGACAGTTGCGGGAGCCTTAATGCCAGACGCTCATCAAGGTTACGGATTGCCGATTGGAGGGGTTTTAGCAACCAAAAATGCTATTATTCCGTATGGTGTTGGAGTTGATATTGGGTGTCGAATGGCTTTGTCGGTTTACGATATTCCTGCAGCTTTTTACTTTGAAAACGAAGCCAAATTCAAAAAAGAATTAATTGCGAATTCTGTTTTTGGAGCAGGTCACGGATTTCAAGGTCAGTACAAATCAGATCATGCGGTTTTAGAGAATGATACTTTCAATATGAATCCGTTTGTGAAGAATCTAAAAGATAAAGCCTGGTCGCAATTAGGATCTTCGGGTGGTGGAAACCATTTTGTGGAATTCGGAATTATGGAATTTGCCAAAGACGATGCCGTTTTAAATATCCCAAAAGGAAAATATGTAGCTTTATTAACACATTCCGGTTCACGCGGAATGGGCGCAACCATTGCCGGACATTATACTAAAATAGCCAAAGACGAATGTAAACTTCCGGAAGCAGCTAGAAATTTAGCGTATCTGGATATGAATTCGCAATTGGGTCAGGAATATTGGTTGGCGATGAATTTGGCGGGAGATTACGCTTCGGCTTGTCACGAGATTATCCATAACAAAATGCAACGTGCTTTGGGAGCCACGATTTTAGCGAAAGTTGAAAACCACCATAATTTTGCCTGGAAAGAAATCTGGAACGGCGAAGAAGTAATCGTACATAGAAAAGGCGCAACCCCCGCCGGGAAAGGCGTGATGGGAATTATTCCGGGATCTATGACCGCACCGGGATTTTTAGTGAGAGGAAAAGGCGAGGAAAACGCCATAAACTCTGCGTCGCATGGAGCAGGAAGACAAATGAGCAGAACTCAGGCGATTAAAAACATTACGAAAACAGAGATGAAATCGATTCTGAGAGATCATGGCGTTACGCTTATTGGTGCCGGTCTGGACGAAGCCCCAATGGCGTATAAAGATATCAATCAGGTGATGGAAGCACAGCAGGATTTAGTAGATGTTGTAGCCAAGTTTACCCCAAAATTAGTGAGAATGGCCGATGATGGAAGCAGAGAAGACTAAGGAGAGAAAAGAGGCAAGAAGAAAGATATTGCGCTAAGATTTTTTGTTTCACGCTGATACGGCAGATTTTAGCAGATTTAATTAGATTTTTTTTAAGATAATCTGCGCCGATCTCCTTAAATCTTTTTTAAATCTGCGTGAAACAAAAAAACTTTGCGTCTCTGCTCCCGATAGCTATCGGGATTGCGAGATTAATTCAACACAAAGAAAAGAAACAAAAACTTTGAGCCTTACCGCCTTCGTGGCAAAAAAATAAAAATGCAGACAAAGAAGAAAAAGCAAAGAAGAAAGATATAAAGTCTTGCTTCTTGCTTCTTTCTTCTACAAAAAATCTAAAAAAAATGAAATACATAGACATAGGAATCAACCTAACCAATAAACAATTCCAAAACGACATAGACGATGTCGTACAAGACGCGGTAGATGCCGACGTAACACACATGATCCTTACCGGAACAAGCGTAAGAAACAGTGAAGAATCGGCAAAGATGGCCCAGCAATATCCAAGTGTGTTGTATGCCACGGCGGGAATACATCCGCATGATGCTAAGAGTTTCGATAATCAAAGTATTGCAAAACTGCGGAAATTATTAGAACAGAAACAAGTCGTTTCGGTAGGCGAGTGCGGACTCGATTTTGACCGTGATTTTTCGCCTCGAAACAAACAAGAAGAATGTTACAGAGCGCAGTTAGAACTGGCGATTGAAGTTCAGAAACCATTGTTTTTGCATGAGAGAGCCGCTTTTAGTTCGTTTATGAACATCACCAAAGACTATCTGCCGAAACTGCCCAAAGCCGTTGTGCATTGTTTTACGGGAACTTTGCCCGAAGCCAAAACCTATCTCGATAACGGATTTTATCTCGGTTTTACGGGAGCGATTTCAGACAGCAAACGTTTCGCACATTTAAAAGAAGTCATTCAGTACGTACCGCTCGACAAAATGATGATCGAAACCGATGCACCGTTTATGCTTCCGAAAAATGTGCCCAACAGCCTTTTGAAGAAATACCATGAACGAAGATGCGAACCAGCTTTTCTGCCTTATGTTGCGGGAACCATTGCACAGTTTAAAGGAATTGCTTTGGATAAGGTTGCCGAGGATACGACGAGGAATTCTAAGAGTTTTTTTGGGATTTAGATTTTATAATAATAAAGATTATTTGTTCGCTTTTAAATCAGGGGTTTGTACTTGGTTCGAAGGCTTTTTGATTGTATATATTTGAGAGATCCGAAATTTCAAAATTTGAGGATTATGGAAAACCGTAAAGTAGGTATTAAAATTTTGTGCACTTTTGAATAATCTATTTATATACAAAAGATAAAAAGGGCTAATAATCCAAAGAGATTTTGATAACTCTTAATTTGTTGAAATTTTAGAGCTATAATGGAAAGTTAAAATAGAAAACATTAATCTAAGTCATATGTATAAGTTGAATCAAGAAAATAGCGAAAAATTTAAAATTTTTAAATACGATAATAATTATTCATTTTATCATATTTCATTTAAAACTTCCACATTTTATGATGATTTATTTGAATATTTTCTTAGTGAAGAAAATCTTCTAAAATTTGCAGAAAATAATAGTTCCTTAAAATTTTTACCATCTAAAACAAACTATGCATATTTATTTAAAACTCTTTATATGTTTATCGATAGTGAGCATGTTAATATAGAGTATGATGATGCAGAAAATAAGATCGTAATTGAAGAATTTAACGGATATGTGGATAAGATAACTGGAAAAGCAATTGTTAGATTAAGTAAAATTGGTCGATTAGGGGAATACTTTTTTCATGTTTTACTTTCTGATTATTTTAGTTTTAATTGCGTTTTTCCAAAAATATTAATGTCAACAGACAAAAACATGAGTGTTCATGGAATAGATGTTATATTTTATGATCAGAAAAATAAAATGCTTTTGTTTGGCGAATCTAAAGTGTCAAAGAGTTTAGATAATGGAATAGCATTAGTAAATAAGTCATTAAAAAATTATGAAGAAGAAATCGATGAAGAATTTAGACTAGTGCTTTCTAACAGGATCTTGAGAAAGAATGATATTGATATTGATCTACAAGACGGAATTGCTAGATGTATTTCATTTAAACATTTCATTAATGAAGTAGGAGTGAAGCAAATTGGGATTCCTATTTTTGTTTCACATGGGGATGATCAAGATGAAAACATCATAATAGAAAAACTTCAAGATAAAATTTTAAAAAACACTTTATTTGGAATTGATACCTTGTATATAATTATTTCACTGCCAATTATTGACAAAGATGATTTTTTTATTAAAATAAAGGAAAATATCGTTAAAAAATTAGAGTATTATGGTACTGTCATTTAATAGTGAAGATTCAGAACTTAGAAACTATAGAGAAAAATTAATTCTCAAATTAGAACAATCAAAAGGAACAGGTCATGAAATCGAAGTTTCTAATAAAATTTCAGAATGTCTTTTTTCTGCTGATTTAACTATGTATTCAAGAACTAAGAATTTAAATTCTCTAATTTATAATGCCTTTTCAATATCTCATCTTGATAATACAGTTTCACTTCACCCAGAGCAAATTGAAATTATAAATCAAGTAATTGAAAATGAAGGTATAATTTTAAGTGCACCAACAAGCTTTGGTAAAACTTTTTGTGTTTTTGAGTACATAGCTAGAGAAAAACCACAATGCATTGTTTTGGTTGTTCCAACTTTGGCTTTAGTAGATGAATATAATAAAAAAATAATTAAGCGATATAAAAAATCTTTTGAAAACTATAAAGTTTATCTAAATATAAATGAAGATTATGATTATGATTTTTCATTAAATAATATTTTTATATTAACTCATGATAGGGTTGTTGACAGAATTAATTATTCTGTATTTGACGAGATCGATCTCTTGGTAATTGATGAAGTATATAAATTAAAAAGAGATGATTTTGATGATAGAGTCTTAATTCTAAATTTAGCATATTATCATTTAGTGCAGAAAGCAAAAAAGCATATTTTGCTAGCTCCATTTATTGGGGGCATTGAGAATATAGATGTGCTTGAGAAAAAACCTAAATTTATTAAAAGCGATTATTCTCCTGTTGTTAATAAAGTTGAAACTTATAATATTGATAATGACGAATCGGCTACACGATTCAATAAAACATTAGAGATTATAGATAACTTATCTGCTGATGAAAAAAAAATGATATATTTTCCATCAGTTCATAACATATATAGCTTTGTAAAGTTCCAAACAAACGATGAAACTCCTCGTCCACTTAGTAAAGTTATAATGAGTTTCATAAAGTGGATTAAAAAAGAGATTCATCCAGAATGGTATCTTGTAAAATCAATGGAATTAGGTTATCTGATACACAATGGTCAATTGCCTATAGGGATTAGAATGTTCCAACTAGACTATTACAATCAAGATGACTCAGGTTTTAATACTTTATTATGTACTTCAACATTGTTAGAAGGTGTAAATACAACTGCAAAACATATAATTATTACTAAACCTAGCAGAAAGCCAAGTGAAAATTTTGATGCCTTTGATTTTTTTAATTTAGTTGGTCGCTCTGGTAGACTTTTTCAGCATTATCTAGGTATTGCTCATTACATAAAAAGCCCAATTGATCCACATTATAGTCGAAATGACGCAGTAAAAAATATTGAATTAGAAATAACTGAAAAAACAATAGACATTGATATTCAGCTTAATAATTATAGACAAAATGAAGAATATCTTAATTTTTTAAGTGAATTAAATATTACGCATGATATCTATTTGGAAAAGATAGGTTCTAAATTTAGATTTACTACTGTTTTGGAACTTTATTTGCAATATATAAAACATAAGGATGAATTATTATTAGAACTTAAGAGTTTATTAGAAAACGATGTTAGGGGAAGATTATATTTGATTAAGATTTTTTTAAAAATCTTTCTTAACAGCCAAGTTTCTTTAAATTCAAACATTATAAATCAATTGTTGAATAAAAAGAAGCTAAGTATAAAGACCATTGTTGATAATGTTAAAAAATATTATAATGGTTATGAGTTAGATTATATAATTACAAATACTTTAAAATTAAAATCAAGCTATATTGAATATGAATTTTATTCAAAAGTACTTATTGTTCATTTTTTTTTAGAATGTGAAAAAATTGATTTATCGCTAATTAATATAATTGATGATAAAATTAAACAGAGTATTGATTATTTATATTATACAAATTCACGCTCAAGGAAATTATTAAAAGATTTAGGTATTTATGAGGGTGACATTGAAAAAATAATAAAAGTAATTGGAGATGATTTTATGGATACATTTGATTTAAGATTACTTTTGATTAATAATATTAAAAATTTTAAGGGATTAAGTATTGTTTCAAAATATATAATTAAATCATTTATCTAGCTTTTATATCTATTTCTTGATTTAACCTTATAAAAACAAAAAAGTAAGTTTTTTCTCTCTTTTAAAAAATAAACGAATATTTTTGCCTTGCTAAAATACTAGGATATTATCCTATAAACTTTATAAGTTAACATAAGCGATTCCCTCGCCATGATGTACCTTCGGAAACTATGGTAAATCTATCCTATCGGGTATTTTAGCACATCTAAAGCGAGGGTTTCGTGCGTCTAATATTTTCGATTATGCTAAAAGAAAATCAAAAAACACAACAAGAAGTAATGCCTTCCGTGGCGAACTTCCTTTCAGACGTTTGGTTTGAGGGAGAATTTCAAAATCAGCCTTTGTATCTGCAGGAAATCTTCGAGCTCCTCCTCGAAACAGAAAACGGTAATAATCTCGATTTAAGGCTCAAAATGTTAAGCTGTCTCAGAACAAGCCGGAATCTGGCCAAGACTTTGTCGCCGTTTTCAAATACAGAAATTGTAAATGCGTGCAACACTATAGCGGTTGCAAAAATTAACCAATGGAAAAACCAAACCCCGCAAAACACCAATGCGGGGTATTTTTTTAGTATCCAATACCACTTTTTTTTCGTACTATTTTTTAACATTTAAAAGACATTCTTTTAAGAAAAACCTGCGGTAAAATTCTTATTTTACAGCTTTAAAATAAAAGCCAGTAAAGATGAATATAAGCATCTCAGTTAAACAATTAGGTAAGAAACATCCTTTACTTCAGGAAAAAAGTATCGATCTGTCGATCGAAAGTCCTGTAATTACCACACAAAATCTTATAGAAGCTGTTGTCGATCATCAGGTACAATTGTTTCATTCTTCTTCGTTTGAGTTTGAAGATGAAGACAAAATCCATCTTCCCAAAGAAAATTATCTTCCTATTTTAACCGATACCGGAAAAGTGGGTTTCGGCGCTTTGTACAATCATAACAAAGTCGATTTAGCGAAAGCGCAGGAAAATGCCATTGTAGCGTTTGAAGATGGTTTATATGCTGTTTTTTATGGAGAAGATCAGCTGGAAACGCTTTCAGAAGAAATCGATTTATCTCAAAATAAGAACCTCATGTTTATCAGGTTGACTTTCTTGGCGCGGAGCTACTGGTAATTGTTGTTTGTTAGATGTTAGATGTGAAAGGTGAAATGTAAAATGTAACATGTAAAAGTGTTAGAAATAAAATTTTACAAAACAATCCACATTTCACGATTCACATTTTCACATCTAACATTTTTTAACATTTCACATTTCACAACTCACATTTTACAACTCACAATATTATGACAATAGAAGATCTTTTAAAAAGTAAAATAATCGAGAATCCGATTAAGAGATTTAAGAAAGAACTGGAAGAAATAGTAAACAGCAATCTGCTTTCGAAATTGCTATCAAAAACAAAACTCAAAAAAGAAGTGGCGGAGTTTGGTCTCGAACTCTTAAAACTTCAGGACAATTATTACAGCAATTATATTTCGCTTGGTTCTGCAGAAGCAGAGAAATTTGCCACGCTTGTAAAGGAAGATTTGTGGGAAGATAAAAACTACTACGATCTGCTGCTTTATTTTTTTGGTGAAGAAACCGCCGCCTACGTAAAAGAAGCCTGGAGCAGACTGCCGCAAAAAATGTATCAGAGTGGTTATACAAGACGTTCTTTTAGGGCGCCTAATCATAAAAAATACCTGTTGGTCAATCAGATTAATTTTCTGCGTTCTTTATTAAACGGACCTTCGAAATACGATTATCAGGACGGCACTACGGTTTATTACAATATCAGCATGGAAGATCAGGTCGTTTTTGATACCGAGATTTCCAATTCTGCGAATCAGTTTATGGTTTGGTCTGCGGCACTTGATTCTGGCAGAGAAAACTTTTTCCAGTTATTTGAAGATATTATTTTTAACAAAGATTCGAGAGGAAAGGTTTCGAGAAATATTATCAAAGCACTTTTAAACAGCGAAAAACAGGAAAGTTGGGAACTGGTAGAAAAATTACTGCTGGCGGCACAGCGTCAGGAAGGTTTGCGCCAGACGGTTTTAGAAGCGCTTGACGAAACCAGTGTGGGTGCTTTGCAATATATGATCAAAGTTATTATTGATAATAAACTAACGCGTTTTTCATCGGTTGTACGAGCAATTGATACCTGGACCGGTTTAGTTTGGGAATCGGAAAAAGAAACTACCGTTCGTACCATCATCGGTCTGGCTTCGGGTTATTTTGCCAATCCTGAAACGATTCCGAATGGTGTAAAAAGCAAAAACAATAACGAAGTTTATATGGCGCTTTGGGTTCAGGGCGTTCTCGATGTAGAGAAAACGGTTCCGTATCTGCATGAATTGTTAGAAAAAGGTTCGGTCGAGAAGAAATCGCTGGCGCTGAAATTTGCCGGGGAAACTAATGATCCGTATATTGAAATGCCGCTTTATTTTAAAGCGTTAGACGATGAAAACCTGCAGGTTCTGGCTTTTGCCGTTCCAAGAATGAACGCTTTGCTGGAAGCCAATACAAAATCTAAATTTTATATTGAAAATGCCGATTATCCTAACTTCTTTGCTAAAGTTTTTGACCTCACTCAAAAAATAACCGAAAAGGAAAAAACTTTTGAAGGAAAGGTATTTTCCTGGTTGACTGTTAAATTTGAAAAAGACAATCTTTTTGCAGCGGCAATCAATCTGGTTGGCGACAATAACGAGAGACTGCAAGCGGTGTTAGAGCATTTTGAAGGCTTCTCAATTCACTTAAGAGAAAAACTAACAAGGAATTTATTGGGTAATTTTTACCAATATTCTTTCTATAGTTCGAATCAGAAAAATTTGGAATCCAAAACGCCAACCGATTTTCAGAGAAATTTCGCATTGCGTATTTTAAAAGACAGAGGAGAATCGCTGGTAGCTTCGGCAATTTGCGTTTTAAACCATGTGACTCTGACGGAAGAGGAACTGTCGATTTTTCAGGAATTATTTAAACGTAAGAATTCCAATTTAAAAAAGAACCTAACAGCGATTTTAATCCGACAGGACGAACAGAAAATTACCTCTTTTGTCAATCAGACGTTACAAAAAGGTGATTTAGAACAACGTATGTCGGTTTTGGATGTTATGCTGCAGCTTCAGAAAAATAATAAGCTTACCGATCAGGTTAACGATTGGGTAAAAGAATATCTAAAAAGACCCAAAATTACTGAGAAGGAAACTAAGTTTATCGAACAGCTGGAACCATCGCAAAAGAAAAATCTTTTAAGTGCCGAAAACGGATATGGATTCTATACACCAAATGAAATTTCGCCTTACGAACTGCCCAAACCAAAGACAGATGGTTTATATACCAAATCGGTTAAAGCCGAGCAATATGGATTCTCTAAATCGATGTCTCATATTAAAAATGAAATTTCGAAACTTTATAAGTTATATGAAGAAAACCGAAACTACGAATACGAAATCGAAAACTATGACAACAGCAGATCGACTGTTTTACTTGGAAATACCTTTAGGCCAATAAAGAATCTCGATGATAAAAAATCAGATTTGGCAGCAACCAATTACCCGTTGTATGAGGTTTGGGAAAACTGGTTCAAAAACTCCGGATTAGAAGAAAGAGATTTGTTCCTGATGACGCTGGTAAGCAATTGCGACAGAAAAGTGTGGAGGGACTTTCTGGAAAAACATGTTTTTTATTATAAAGAGTTATTGCCGCATCAAAACAAAAGAGGCTACGACTGGGATAATGCTGTTTTGAATATTCTGAATGCCTTACAAATAAAATATACGTTTGCCGAAAAAGCAGATTTCTTAATCGACGCCTGCAGTGCGCTGTATGCTGACCTTCCAAAATCGATAATAGAATACGAATACAAGCCGTCTAAAGATGAATATTATTACAACAATAATAATGGAAACGGCTGGCAGAATCAGGGATTTTTTGATATTTATCTGAATAAAATCAACTTACTGGATTTAACAGCCGAGCAAAACCAAAAAGTATGGAATCTCTACAGATGGCGACAGTTAAACGGACTTGAGAAAAATATTCCGTTTGCCAAACCGCCAATTCATTTGTATGCTGTGGCTTTTGAGAACAGCTTAATTACTGAAGGAGAATTGTATGAAGGTATTTTAGAAAGTGAAAGAATCTCTGTACTCACCAGCGAAACCAAGCACTACAGACATTTTGGAAGTGAAGATCTGATCAAAAGGTTTCCGTTTCTGGTTCCTATGATTGATAAGATCAGGGAAACATTTTTGGATGTTGAGATAAAACGAGGTGATTCTAATACTACGGTTACGCATCTGGTGCAGAGTTTCCAGAAAATTTTTGGAGTTCATCGATTGGTGGAAATCATTACAGCCCTTGGAAAAGCAAGTTTATACAAAGGCTACATTTATTCGTGGAGTTATACTGAACTGACTAAGCAAAAGCTATTTAGTTTCTTATTAAAAAGATGTTATCCGTTAGCCACAGATACGCAGGAAGATTTTAACGAACAGATTAAAAAAGCAAAAATTTCTGAAGAGAAGTTAATTCAAACCGCTATTTATGCGCCGCAATGGCAAAAATTTATCAGCAGTTATCTGGATTGGAACGGTTTGGATGAAGGAATCTGGTGGTTTCATGCGCATACTAAAACCGCGAGTTACAGCGCTGTAAACTCGGAACTGGAAAGTGAAGTGGCAAAATTCTCATCAATCGATCTGCAGGATTTTAAAGATGGGGCAGTAGACAAAGACTGGTTTTTATCAGCATATAAAAAACTCGGAAAAGCCAAGTGGGAACTTTTATATGAATCTGCTAAATACGTTACAGACGGAAATGGCCATAGACGTGCGAGATTATACGCAGATACTATTACAGGCGATTTGAAAATAAGGGAAGTTACAGCAAAAGTAAAAGACAAACGCGATCAGGATTATCTGCGTGTTTACGGATTGGTGCCATTAAGTAAAACAGGTCCCGAAAAAGATATTTTATCCCGTTATGAATATCTGCAGCAGTTTAAAAAAGAAAGCCGCGAGTTTGGTTCGATGAAGCAGGCGAGTGAAGCACTGGCCATTCGTGTTGCATTGGAAAATCTGGCTAGAAATGCCGGTTATCCTGATCCTGTCCGTCTGACCTGGGCTATGGAAACTAAACAAGTACAGAATATTTTATCTAAAGAAACCGAAGTCAGACTGGATGATATTGTTGTAAGTCTGGTGATCAATAAGGACGGAAAAGCCGATTTGGTTACTTTAAAAGGTGATAAGGAAATCAAAGCTATTCCGGCAAAATACAAAAAAGACAAAGGTATTCTGGAATTGACCAATTACAGAAAAACCATGCGGGAACAATGGATACGTTCGCGAAAAGGTTTGGAAGAAAGTATGATTCGCGGTGACGAGTTTTTATTCGCAGAAATGCAAAACCTTTTTGAACATCCTATAATTTCTAAACATTTAGAGAAATTGGTCTTTCTCTCCAACGAGAATCAAATTGGTTTCTATATTGATGGAAGTTTGATTACTGCTTTGGGAGAAGTAAATACCGTAAACGATAATCTTACTTTCAGGATTGCGCATTGTTTTGACTTGCATCAAAATAAGGTTTGGACAGATTTTCAGAAATATTGTTTTGACAACAAATTACAACAGCCTTTTAAACAGATTTTCAGGGAGTTGTATGTTCCAACGCCAGATGAATTAAAAGAAAAATCAGTTTCGAGAAGGTATGCAGGACATCAGGTGCAACCGACACAAACTTTGGCTTTGCTGAAAACAAGAGGATGGAAAGTAGATTATGAAGAAGGATTGCAGAAAGTCTTCCACAAAGAAGGTTATCAGGTAAAAATGTATGCTTTGGCAGACTGGTTTTCGCCTGCCGATGTTGAAAGTCCGACTTTAGAAACAATAGAATTTCATTCTTTAAAAGATTATAAAAACATTGCTTTTGAAGAAATTAGTCCGAGAATTTTTTCAGAAGTTATGCGTGACATCGATTTGGTGGTAAGTGTTGCCCATGTCGGCGGCGTAGATCCGGAAGCAAGTCATTCTTCAATAGAAATGAGAGGGGTTTTACTTCGGGAAACACTGCGATTATTTAAAATTAATAATGTTGAAATCAAGGAAAATCACGCTATCATCAAAGGTAAGCTCGCAGATTACAGTGTACATTTAGGAAGCGCAGTCGTCCATCAGCTTCCGGGAAAATATCTGTCTGTGCTGCCAATTCATTCTCAACATAGAGGACGTTTATTCCTGCCGTTTGCAGATGAAGATCCAAAATCGGCTGAGGTAATGTCAAAAGTATTACTATTTGCAAAAGATGATGAAATTCAGGATCCGACTATTTTAAATCAGATTGATAAAAGCTATGCTTAAGTCATTTTTAAAATGTTTTATTTTTAACTTTTATAGCATAAAATGTTAAATTAAGAAAAAAATAGCTACATTTGTACATTAAATAAAAGCAAAGAAGATGCGTACGAGTTTAATAAAAACAGTAAATAATGATTGTCCGGCAGAATTTGCCCTGGCAAAAAGTTATAGGCGTATGTATTTTTTTGAAGAGAAAAGCAAGTTGTAATTTCGAATCGAAATAAATATAGAAAGCGTCCTTTTATTAAGGGCGCTTTTTTTGTTTTAAAGCAATTTGCAGTTTGTAAAGATTAAAATAAAATATAAGAATTAACTTAAAAATGAAATGTAATAATAAAAAAAATTGATGAATAAATATTCGAAAATTAAAGCCAATACCCAAAATTAATCTTGGAAAGTAATTGGATGAAGGACAATAACTTGATAAAAAAAAGAGAGCTGCACCAGTTTGCGGACAGGAATTTCTTTGACTTTTTTTTGGGGTTAACTAATTGTATGTCAGTAAAATATGTTAAAATAAATTTGGAGAATTGATTTTTTCAATAGTATATTTGCCAAACAAATCTGAATAAAATAACATCAGATTAAATGAATTAAAATAAAATTATAAAAATGAATTTCAGGTTAAAAAGTAAAATAGAATTGGTATTACCAGGATCAGCCTTTGGAGGTATAATAAAGCAGGTGCATCATCATGAGCAATAAGATACGTATGTATATATCTTAAATTTTCGTGAGCGCCTTTAATCGGGTGCTTTTTTTATGTCTTTTTGCCAGTCAGGCAACAGAAACAAGTTTAAAATTAAAAAAATAAAAATGAATCCAAAAATAGCCATTAAGACAGATCATCATTTTGATCAAACAGATACAGGTCGCTTTAGTGTATTCCTGATCTATTCTGATGAAGAAAAAGATTCAGAAGCCATCAGACTATGGAATGCTGAGGTATTTTTTTGGGAAAAAGTAATATCGTATTTATGATATTGCGTTGATAATATAAAGATGCAGATAAGTCTTTATTGTTATTGGTTTCCCTGAATTACAAAGTGTTCCTGAGATTCCAATAACCTTAAAAATAAATTATCATGCACAACAATACAATAAAAAATTATAAAAAAGCAATTCTTAATAAGTACAAAATCGCAAAAGAAGGCGAATACTTCGATTACCTATACAAACCGTCTCGTGGAAAACTGCGTGATTTCTGTTGGATGATCTTCGAAGAAAACCCAACGCAGGACGATTTGATCGTCTTTAAAAACATGTTCTCTATGGATTTTGATCCTCTCAAAAAGAACAAGTTTAAGGAGAAAAAAGATAAGTTCAGACCTATCGAAACGTTCTTTAAAGGAGAAACCGACCTAACCAATATGGACGCCATAAATATGGCAGCGATTTTGGTCGATTTTCAACCGCGTCCGTTCAGAAAGTTTAGACTGGAAGAAACAATGCAAATTGAAAGCAGCAATAAAGTTAAAGCTGAAAAAACGGGTATCAGGAAAGAAAGCAAGAAAACGAAAAAAGAAAAGTCGAGAAAGGAGGCGAAGAATATAAGTCTTTTTGCAAACTTTAAAAATATGTTTTCGAGAAAAATAATCGAGATGTCAAGCAGCTAGCATGACCTGGCCAATTGAAGCGAAACCTTCTTAAACTAAGAAGACTGCCAGCAGATAGGCTGGCAGTTTAAAAAATAATGATTAAAAATTAAAACAAAAATGAAAACTAGAGATAAAATTATTATCATAGATTTAGAAGCCACATGTTGGCAGGGCGAAGTTCCGAAAGGCCAGCAAAATGAAATTATCGAAATTGGCTTAGCTGTTCTGGATTCCCAAACTGGAGAAATTAGCCAAAATAAAGGTATTCTCATAAAACCGCAGCGCTCAACGGTAAGTCCGTTCTGTACGGAGCTGACCACCATTACACAAGATTTACTGGATCAAAATGGTGTCAGTTTTGAAGAAGCTATCAATCAGCTAACAGACGAATACAATCCAGATTTGTATACCTGGGCCAGTTACGGTCAGTACGACTTGAATATGCTTCTGAAACAATGTAAATCGTTCGAAATTACATACCCGATGGGAGCTGAACATATTAATGTAAAAACATGGTTTGCAGAGAAATTTGGTTTGCAGAAACCTACGGGAATGAATGGTGCCTTAGCTTTATTGAATATTCCTTTGGAAGGAACGCATCACCGAGGAATTGATGATGCCAAAAATATCGCTAAGATTTTGAATTGGTGTTTACGTAATTAAAAAAACGGCTGTCTAAATTTTAGACAGCCGTTTTACTTTTGGTTATATTATTTTGATTAATTATTGTTTCCGTAGATTTTTGCGTAAAGATCTTTATAGATTTCTTTAATGATTTTACGTTTTAATTTTAGAGTAGGAGTCAGTTGACCACCGTCAATTGACCAGACATCCGGAGTTAGCTCAAAACGTTTGATTTGTTCCCAGTGTCCGAATTTTTTGTTTATTTCTTCCACTTCAGTATCAATGCGCTTCACCACCTCAGGATTTGCAGCAATTTCAGCATTTGTGCTTCCTAAAGTTATTTTATGGATTTTGGCCCATTCTTTTACAAACTCAAAATTAGGCTGTATAAAAGCCGACGGCATTTTTTCGCCTTCACCTACAACCATGATCTGCTCAATAAAACGGGATTGTTTCATAGCGTTTTCAATTAATTGTGGTGCAATATATTTTCCGCCAGAAGTTTTGAACATCTCTTTCTTACGATCGGTTATTTTTAAGAAACCTTCGCTGTCAATTTCTCCTATATCGCCCGTATGGAAGTACCCGTCTTTTAAGGCTTCGGCAGTTTTTTCTTCGTCTTTATAGTAGCCCAGCATTACATTTGGACCTTTACATAAAATCTCTCCGTCTTCGGCAATTTTTACTTCAACATTACGGATTACTTTTCCAACAGTTCCAATTTTGAAACCTTTATTTCTCTGGTCGTTTACCGCAATTACGGGTGAAGTTTCAGACAATCCGTAACCTTCCATAACCGGAATTTCTGCCGCTGCAAAAACTCGTGTTAATCTTGGCTGTAGTGCTGCACTTCCTGAAACCATTAAATCTAAGTTTCCGCCAAGACCTTCTTTCCATTTGCTAAATATAAGTTTACGCGCAATTTTTAACTGAAACTCATACCAGAATCCGTTTGCTCCATAAGGTTCGTATTTTAAACCCAGATCGATAGCCCAGAAAAACAGTTTTTTCTTTATTCCCGTAAGTTCTCCGCCTTTAGCATATATTTTATCGTAAACTTTTTCTAAAAGTCTTGGAACTGCCGTGATTACAGTAGGACGAACTTCTTTTAAATTGTCACTTATTTTCTCGATAGATTCTCCGAAATAAACCGAAACACCATAATATTGGTAGATGTACAAAATCATTCTTTCGAAAATATGGCAAATAGGAAGAAAGCTCAATGCGGTACTTTTTCCGGCATCGAAGGGAATTCTTGGTGCGCTGTCCAATACATTAGAAACAATGTTTCTGTGCGATAACATAACACCTTTTGGTTTTCCGGTAGTTCCGGAAGTATAAATAATAGTGGCTAAATCATCTTCCTTAATACTTTCTTTTAAAGCTTCAACTTCAGACTGATTGCTTTCATCAGCTCCTAAAGTTAAAAGTTCAGACCAGTGTTTGCATCCCTCAATTTCATTAAATGAATACACTTCTTTTAAAGTAGATACATTACCGCGTATGGCTTTTACTTTCTGATATACTTCATCATCCGAAACAAAACAGTAAATACTTCCGCTGTGATTTAAAATATATTCGTAATCTTCCTCTGCAATTGTTGGATAAATTGGAACGTTTTGAGCACCGGTTTGCAAAATACCGATATCCATGATATTCCACTCTGTACGATTATTAGACGTGATTAGTGCAATTTTATCGTTTTTCTGTACGCCCATGCGCAATAATGCCCGTGATACAGCATTTGCTTTTGCAATATATTCCTGGGTTGATGTTTTTTCCCAGGCTCCATTTTTTTTAGTTGCCAAAGCAACAGGGAGATTATAAGTTTCTAATTGATAATAAGGAAAATCAAAGAGGCGTGTGATTGAAACCATGTTTAATATATTGAATTTTACTGCAAATTAAATAAAAATTAGGAATGATTTTTAATTTTATAAAATTAAATGGCAAAATTTATGGGTACTATTAAAATTCAACGAAAACGTTTTCTTTTTTTTAGTAAATTTTATAAAATAGAGAGAAAAGTTTATTTTCTTTAATGTTTGGTCATGTCATTATAATCCTCGTAATCTTTTACGCGCTCTCCCATAATATACATTTTCTTTTTATTGAAATGAATAGAAAGCTGCGTGTAATTCCATTCTTCCTGATCATCTTCCTTGTACCAGAAAGTATAAGAAGCACTGTTGAAACCTTCTTTAAATAAAGGAACGCCTTCTTCGGAACATTCAACTCCCCAACTTATATTTTTCTTTGATAAATCTTCAAATTGGAAAATCCCTTTTCCATTAGTATTTAATTGTACAACAGGCTCTTTTTTTCCTTCATACAAAAAAGTTCCGTCTACAGGATATCCAATTGTTGTGGTAATGTAGCGGTCGTGTCCTTTGTGTGTAATTTGTTCAACCTTAATTTGTGCATGTAATGGAATAGCAGTTAGAAATAAACTGAAGAAAAGTAATTTTAATTTCATTCTATGTAGGTTTAATGTTTTTGGGGACTGAAAATCTTGTGGCGAATATAAATTAATTTTACTTCTCTAAAAGAATGAAAAATCCTTAGATCCTGATTTTTTTTAAACAAAATGACAGATAAAAAAAGATAGTTTTCTTCCTGCAAAAAAGAAAAAAAGTACTATGAATCAAAGTAAAATAAATCAGTAATTAAATGGGTCCGGTTCAGACAGTTTGGGTCAAAAAAAACGCCCGAATTATCGGGCGTTTTGTGTATTAAAACATATTTTTAGTTTTTCTCAATCCATTTTCTGGCGTTTACAAAAGCTTCATGCCAAGGCGAAACCTCGTCATTTGTGTCTTTTGGATAATGTGCCCAGTTCCACGAAAAAGTAGAACGCTCAATATGAGGCATCATCACCAAATGTCTTCCGGTTTTGTCACACATCATGGCTGTGTTATAATCAGAACCATTCGGATTTGCCGGATAACCTTCATAAGCATATTTAGAAACAATGTTGTAGTTTTCTTCCGCTAAAGGCAAATTGAATTTTCCTTCTCCGTGAGAAACCCAAACTCCTAAAGTACTTCCGGCTAATGTAGAAAGCATTACAGAATTATTCTCCTGAACTTTTACAGAAGTAAAAATACTTTCGTGTTTCTGACTTTGATTGTGAAGCATTTTTCCGTGAACTTCATGCTCCGGATTAATAACTTCCAATTCCATAAACAATTGGCATCCGTTACAGATTCCGACAGATAATGTGTCTTCTCTTTTAAAGAAATTAGCTAAAGCGGTTTTTGCTTTTTCATTGTATAAAAATGCTCCTGCCCAGCCTTTAGCAGAACCTAAAACATCTGAGTTAGAGAACCCGCCAACTGCTCCGATGAACTGAATATCTTCTAAAGTTTCACGACCTGAAATTAAGTCGGTCATGTGAACGTCTTTGACATCAAAACCTGCCAAGTACATTGCATTTGCCATTTCGCGCTCAGAATTACTTCCTTTCTCGCGGATAATTGCTGCTTTTGGTCGTGGCTTAGAATTGTCAATTTCCGGTTTTTTTCCTGTGAAATGTGCAGGGAAAGTATACTGTAAAACCTGATTTTTATAGTTTTCAAAACGTGCCTGAGCTCTTCCGTTTTTAGATTGTTTTTGGTCTAATAAGTATGAAGTTTCAAACCAAATATCTCTGTAAGTGGGAATGTTTAGAGTCCATAGTCCTAAGTCCAAAGTTTCGTTAGTTGTAACTGAACCTAATTTAAAGAATTCAACATTATTTGATTTTAATTTCGCTTCAACAGCTGAATCTGATTTTACCTGGAATACGATTCCGATGTTTTCTGAGAAAAGGATTTTTAATAAGTCTTTTTCATTAAATGCAGAAAAATCAATTTTTGCTCCAAGATTTACATCAGCAAAACACAATTCTAATAAAGTTGTGATCAAACCACCGCTTCCTATATCGTGTCCGGCTAAGATTTGGCTTTCGCCGATTAATTCCTGAATCGTGTTAAAAGCATTTTTGAAGAACTTCGCATCTTTTATAGTAGACGTTTCGTTTCCGATTGTATTTCTAATTTGTGCAAAAGAAGAACCTCCAAGTTTGAAATCATCTTGTGACAAATTGATATAGTAAATAGATTCTCCGTTTTTCTGTAAAACCGGTTCAACCACTTTTCTAATGTCTGTACAATTTCCTCCCGCAGAAATAATAACCGTTCCCGGCGCAATTACTTCATCGTTTGGATATTTTTGTTTCATCGAAAGTGAATCTTTTCCTGTCGGAATATTGATTCCCAATTCAATTGCAAATTCAGAACAACCTTCAACAGCCGCGTACAAACGAGCGTCTTCACCTTCGTTTTTACAAGCCCACATCCAGTTGGCAGAAAGAGAAATCCCTTTCATTCCGTCTTTGATCGGAGCCCAGATAATGTTTGATAAGGATTCTGCAATGGCATTTCTGGATCCCGCAACCGGATCAATCAAAGCCGCAATAGGAGCGTGCCCGATAGAAGTTGCAATTCCTTCTTTTCCTAAATAATCCAAAGCCATTACACCTACATTGTTCAAAGGCAATTGTAACGGACCAGCACATTGTTGTTTCGCTACTTTTCCTCCAACACAACGGTCAACTTTGTTCGTTAACCAGTCTTTTGAGGCAACAGCTTCTAAACGTAAAACGTCTTTTAAATAACTTTCGAAATCATTTGCCGAATACGAAACGTCAGCATATTTTCTGTCGATCGTTTTATCGGTCATAACCGTTTTTGGAGAACTTCCGAAGAAATCTTCCAAAGCATAATCCATCGGTTTAGAACCATTTGAATGCGATTGGAAAGTAAAACGGTGATCGCCCGTTACATCGCCAACCTGATACATTGGAGATCGCTCTCTGTCAGCAATTCTTTGTAATGTTTCAATATCTTTTTGACCAATAACTAATCCCATTCTTTCCTGAGATTCGTTTCCGATGATTTCTTTTGCAGAAAGTGTTGGATCTCCAACAGGTAATTTATCCAAATCGATTAAACCTCCGGTTTCTTCCACTAATTCAGAAAGACAGTTTAAGTGTCCGCCCGCACCGTGATCGTGAATCGAAACAATTGGGTTATTGTCGCTTTCTACCAAACCACGAATGGCATTTGCAGCACGTTTCTGCATTTCCGGATTCGAACGCTGAATCGCATTTAACTCGATTCCTGAACCGAAAGCTCCCGTATCTGCAGACGAAACCGCAGCACCACCCATTCCGATTCTATAATTTTCTCCTCCAAGAATTACGATTTTATCGCCTTCTTGTGGTTTCTTTTTGATTGACTGATCCAGTTTTCCGTAACCAATTCCACCCGCCTGCATGATTACTTTATCATAACCAATTTTACGGTTGTTTTCTTCGTGTTCAAAAGTTAAAACAGAACCCGTAATTAACGGCTGGCCAAATTTATTTCCAAAATCAGAAGCTCCGTTTGAAGCTTTGATTAAAATGTCCATTGGAGTCTGGTACAACCATTTTCTTTCTTCAACAGCATTTTCCCATTTTCTGTCACCCTGAGCGGAGTCGAAGGGCTGTGCTGAGTCGGACTTAAGACGAGAATACGAAGTCATGTAAACCGCAGTTCCCGCTAAAGGCAATGAACCTTGTCCTCCTGCTAAACGGTCACGAATTTCTCCTCCCGAACCTGTTGCAGCTCCGTTGAAAGGCTCAACTGTTGTTGGGAAATTGTGGGTTTCTGCTTTTAATGAAATAACCGAATCAAATTCTTTTACTTCGTAAAAATCGGGTTTGTCAGCCGATTTTGGTGCAAATTGCTGCACTTTCGGTCCTTTTACAAAAGCAACGTTGTCTTTGTAAGCAGACACTATATCGTTAGGATTTTCCTGTGATGTTTTTTTGATTAATTTGAAAAGAGAAGTCTCTTTTTCTTCACCGTCAATAACGAATGTTCCGTTGAAAATTTTGTGACGGCAGTGTTCTGAATTGGCCTGGGAGAAAGCAAAAATCTCAGAATCAGTTAGTTTTCTTCCTAGTTTTACAGCAAGATTGTTTAAGTAATCAACTTCTTCTTCGCTTAAAGCTAAACCTTCAACTTTATTATATGTAGCAATATCATCAATTTCCAGAATCGGTTCGGGCTGAATGTTGATCGTAAAAATTTCCTGATCTAATTCATTGAATTTTTGAGAAAGCATTGGATCAAAATCATTGAAGTCTTCCGTTGCCGGATGAAATTCTTCGATTCTGATAATGCCCGGAATTCCCATGTTCTGAGTAATTTCTACGGCATTAGTACTCCAGGGTGTGATCATAGTGGCACGCGGACCAACAAAAAAACCCGGCAGTGCGGATTTATCGATCTTGTTTGCGTCGGCAAAAAGCCAGTTTAATTTTGAAATGTCTTGAGCTGAAATTTCGTTTTGCGTTTGTACGGCAAAAACAGTTTTGCTTTGGTTTTCAAAGAAATGGATCATTTTTGTGTGTAGTTTGTTGTATTGAGGTGCAAATTTAGTTTAAATAAATAGTAAGCGCAAATTTGGAAACCTTCTCTTTAAAAAAAAGTTGAAGATGCTTTTTTATTGCAGAATTATTTTTTTGCCGCGAAGGCTCTAAGACCCAAAGATTTTTTTATTCTGAGTGAAGTAAAAGTTTTTATTTTTAATGGATTGTCGTAATTTTTGAATTATTCTCCTGACGGGAATTTATTAAAACTGTTTAATATTAGCTCTCGCAGATTTTGCAGATTTTGCGGATTTTTTTCATTTCGAGATGGGTTAAAGGTTTTGTTTCACGCAGATTTCCTCAGATTTAGACAGATTTAATGGATTTTTATTAAAACAAAAAGCAGCACAAATTGCTGCTTTTCAATTTTTATAAATGTAATAAATTAACTGATCACGATTTTTTTTAAGAATGGATTTGCGGAAAGCATTCCATATAAAATAAATTTTAATTAGTTAATAATGATCTTTTTACTGCTAGTTTTTGAACCTTGCGTGATTCGCACAATATATATTCCTTTTTGGATATTGTTTATGTTTATAGACGAACTCGTACTATTTTCTTTCGAATATATTCTCTGTCCTAGAATGGATAGTATTTCAATATTTGAGGCTTCAGCGGAATCTTTTAGCTGAATAGTAAAATGTCCATTCGACGGATTCGGATAAATGGAGAAGGAATTGAAATCAAAATCTCCAGTTCCTAAATTAGCCAGAGTATGACTACCTAATCCGTTGCAGGTATCTTTTGGATATACATCCCATTCTGCAGCTTTATCAAAGGTGATATTTGGCGAAGAAATTGTTGGTTTTCTTCTTAAAGTTTCATCGATAGAAAAATTAGCAGTATTTCCTAATGTACCAATTATATCTATTAAAACATCATCTTTGAATAGCCCAAGAGGATCATTTCCGTTAAACTGAAGTTCCGCTGCCCCGTTTGATAAATTAGCGTTGGCAGGTGCATAACAAGTTACTGTTCCCTGATTATAAGCGATAACATATGACGCAGCATGTGCCAGTGTTCCCGTAAGTGCAAGTCCCGCAGTTGATGTCCACGGACCAGCACCATTTACTTGTTTTTTGATCGTATATTTTGTTAAATCAACGCTGCTTCCTGTGAAGTTCGAGATCTCTAAATATTTATTATTACCTGATCCCTCAATATATTCTGTAAAGAAAATTTCATTACCGGTTCCGCCGCCTGTTGGAGCTTCAATTGTGCTTCCGCTGACAGTATTACTTTCGGTTGACGAATTATTAAAGGTATCTTTTGCAATGACATAAAAAGAGTAAGTTGTTAAGGGAGTTAAACCTGTTACCGTAACATTCGTCCCAGTTGCATTTTGTTTAAAAACGCCATTTGCATAAACCGCATAACCTGCAATTCCCACATTATCTGTCGAAGCAGACCAACTTAAACTTATTGTATTTGAAGTGCTTCCGGTAACAATCAAATTGGTTGGCGCGCTTGGCGGCGTCGTATCATCAGATTCGGTTGTCCAGATTTGATTTACATATTCCGGATGATCGATAAATGGATTTCTATTATTCTGACGTCCATAAATCGCGTCGTTTCTTTCTATTTCTCTCGCACTTACCGGATCCTGTGTGTGCCACGCCAAAAGCATACTTAAGAAAGCAGGTGTAAAAACCTTGCTCGAAGTTCCGTTAAACATAGGATAAGAATATCCGGCAATTGTATTTTCGTATCGTGTTGCAAAATAAAAATACATTCGCGCAATGTCACCTTTGAATTCGTCGATAGGTTCAAAAACAGTTCCTGAATATCCTGAAACGCCGCTTTCTCCTAATTTACTCCCGTTTTGAGAAGTATAAGTTACACTACTTACAGTTCCGTGCGGATAATTGGAACGGATTCCGTTTACTTTTCCGTCTGTTGGTGTAATAAAATGAGCATCAGCAACCATAGGCGATTTTTCGTCAAATACAGATTGCGGAATAATGTGTTCTCTGTTATAACAATCTCCCTCGTTACTGTAATTACCACATCTTTGTGTTGTTGCAATACTATAAGTGTATGGATCTGTGCCGGCAGGATTTTCAGAATACATGTCCAGAACCGAACCATCGTTTTCATAAAAATGATCTAAATCAGATGTGGCATACGTGACATAAAGACCCGCATAGCCGTTATCAGTATGGCCTTTAATAATGTTGTAAAGTTGTGTTTTTAACGCATAGCCCGTTCCTGTTGCGGTGCTATAATATCCTGAAGGGATTTGGGCAAATCCCAGTGTGGCAAACATCAATAAGAGCAAAAAGTAGTTTTTTTTCATAAGTAACAAATTTGGGTTAGAAATTATAATTTAACTTTTAAAGAATTGTATTTTAGAAAGTTAAAATAAAGTTCAATCAAATTTACATTTTTAATGAATACGAAATGTTAAGCGATGTTTAATTTTGGGTATATTTTCTTACTCTGTTTTTGAGTAATAAAAATGGTTGAAAGCCTCGATATTTTGAACACTATAGAATTGTTCAGATTACCATAATGTGTAAATTTTATTTCGGAAATTCAGCACTTTGATAAGCACCCAAATCGGGAGGAGAAGTTCTTGCAATCCCTAAAATATCCATGGGAATTATATAGGCCTGATTCCCTTTCGCGAAAGCGGCAGAAGTTTTATCAATATTAAATTTGTTCTGACTGACATTGTAAAACTTCGGATTTTCGTTTAGAATAATACCGTTATAATGCTCTGTATCTGTTTTAAATTGATAATCGGGATTTGTTGTGGTTGCAAATTTCAGCAAACAATTGTTTAATTGATACACAAATGGAGCGGTTGCTTTTTTATCTAAATTAAATGCGTTGCTGCCGGAGCCGTAAATAATGCAATTGTTAAAGGTCGCCTTAATGAGCGGATTCGTTTCCGGTGTTGCGCCGCCCAGACTATTACTCAAATTTACTGCAAACTGAGAACCTGACGGCCAGTTATTGTAGAAGGTACAATGAGTAAAACTGTAATTTCCGCCGTATACGCAGGATAAACCCGCTAATCCGGCATAATTTATTACAATGTTTTCTCCCACGATCTGAGCATTTTGAGCCAGAATTCCGTACTCGACACAATTGTAAATCTGCGAGTTTTTGATTTCGACTACATTTAACGGACTTCTTAAATCTAAACCAATAACGGCATTTTTTAAGGTTAAATGATTGATGGAATGATCCAGACTTCCTTTCTCAAAAATGACCGATTTCCATTGACCGGGAATATCATCATATAAAGATTCAAGACGATCACCTTCAAAAATCACTTCGTTTTCTAATTTTTCGGTCGTTGAAGGTGTTCCGTTTATTTGAAGCGAAGCTTTTTCGCCAACATACAATCCGGAATTAGCATGAAAATGGATTCGGGAACCGGCTTCAAAAGTTACAGTTTTATTTTCGGGAACTCCCGCGTAGCCATAAATGACGTATGGTTTTTCTTTAGTAAAATTGAGTTCGTTATCTTCCAGATAAAAGCCGTCTATATCTTTGCCTTCAATTTTTATTTTTTCTTTTGTCCCGTCGGGATTTTGATTTGGATACAGGAAAACAGCATCCTGAATTAAAGTAACCAATGCTACTTCTTGCAGATTAGCTCCGCTGTCGAATCGAATTTCATCGGTATATAAAAAATCTGCCGGATTAGCGTCTGTAATGTCAGCAGTTGTTTCTATAAAAATATACAGACTGTCTTTTGCTAAAAGTGTAACATTATTAAAAATCTTACCATTAGTCCCCGACATTCCGTCAACGGTCATACGATATTTAGAGTTCAGGCCTTTTTTAAATTGAACGACCGGAATCGAGATATCATTTTTACTACGATTGTAGACTTTTAATTGATAGGTGCTTGAACCGATATTTTTAAAAACGGTATCCAGATAAACCGTGTCTTTGGAGAACTTTAAATCTCCGGAACTTGCAACCGTATCAAAGTCAGTCCGGCAGGAACTGCAAATCAGAATTATTCCGAAAATAAAAAGTATAAAGTTTTGACGCATTTAAATAGATGTTTTTGCCACTCTGATTGTTTTTGTAAAAATAACAAAAAACCTACAGCTTTAAAGTGATTTTTAAATTTTAGTCCCGAAATTTCGGGAGGATTTTAGATTTATGTCTTATCTTTCTTTAATTTTACGATTTTAAAGTTTATTTTAATGAATCATATAAAACAGGAAATTTTGGCACGCTGTAATGAGTTTTCTAAAAACACATTGATGGAAACGCTGGAAATAGAATATATTGACGCCGGAGAAGATTTTTTAACCGCAAAAATGCCTGTTAATCCGAGTGTTCATCAACCGATGGGACTATTGCACGGCGGCGCTTCAGTGGCTTTGGCAGAAAGTGTTGGAAGTGCGGCTTCCTTCTTTTTTATCAATCCAAAAGAGCAGGAGGTAAGAGGAATCGAAATTTCTGCCAATCATTTGAAAAGTATCCGTGAGGGATATGTTTTTGGAACAGCCAGAATTATTCATAAAGGACGAAGTCTGCATCTTTGGGAAATTAAAATTACAGACGAAGAAGGTAATTTGATTTCGCTGTGCAAATTGACGAATATGGTTTTAGACAGAAAGAAAAGTGAATAAATTATGAATCCATTTTTCTTAAAAATTAAAAATCATAAAGAACAAAATTTACCCTTTGTACTTTATTCTAAGCCCAATACTTCGAATCTTGTTGGCATTTTACAGCAGAATAATACTTTATTTCACGTTGGAGATTACAGCGAAAAAGGATTTGTTTTTGCTTCTTTTGATGAAAAACAACTGATTTTAATTCCGGAGAGTGAATCGGAGATTATTACTGCTGAAAAGCAAGCTACTTCATTTGAACCAATTGAAATTGATGATTTGAATTTTGATACTGAAGCTAAATTCCAATATGAATATTTAGTTGCTCAGGGCATTCAGGCGATTAAAAATGAAGAATTTAAAAAAGTAGTTTTATCGCGAAGTGAAGAAGTTCCGTTATCTGAATTTGATTTTATCGAAACCTTTCAGCATTTGGTTCAACTATATCCTGCAACTTTTTGTTACTCCTTTTTCCATCCGAAAATTGGAATGTGGATGGGAGCAACGCCTGAAAAACTTCTCAAAGCAAATGAAAATGTTTTTGAAACAATGGCTTTGGCGGGAACGCAGAAAGATAATAGGCAAACCGAAATTGTCTGGCAGCAAAAAGAAAAAGACGAACAGCAATATGTAACTGATTTTATTGTGAAGCGTCTCCGCGAATTTGCCGCTTCGGTTGTGGTTTCTGAACCTTACAGTTTAAAAGCAGGCTCAATCTGGCATATTAAAACTGATATTGCAGGAGTTTTAAAAGATAATTCGACTTTAGAAGAAGTAATAGATACCCTGCATCCAACGCCGGCAGTTTGTGGTTTACCGAAGAAAAAATCGAAAGCATTTATTTTAGAAAATGAAAAGTACGACCGAAGTTTTTACACCGGATTTTTAGGAGAGTTAAACAGCACTTTTGAAGGAAATAATTCGAGTTCTGATTTATTTGTAAATTTACGATGCATGCAGATTGAAGATGAAAAAGCCATTTTGTACATGGGTTGCGGCATTACAAAAGAAAGCATTGCCGAAAAAGAATGGGAGGAAAGCGTGAACAAATCCATGACAATGAAAAGAGTTTTGAAAAAATAGTTTAAAAAATTAGTTTCAAGTTTCAAGTTTCAGGTTTCAGGTTGCCTCCACAGAACTTGAAACTTGAAACCTGAAACTTGAAACAAAAAAAAACAAAAATGAAATTAGATATATTAGCCTTTGGCGCTCATCCTGACGATGTAGAATTAGGTTGTGCCGGCACTATTTTAAAAGAAGTTTCCCTGGGGAAAAAAGTTGGAATCGTTGATTTAACCCGTGGTGAATTAGGAACCCGCGGAACGGCAGAAACCAGAGATCAGGAAGCGAAAGATGCAGCGAGGATCCTAGGAGTTGCTGTGCGCGAAAATTTAGCGATGCGTGATGGCTTTTTTGTCAATGATGAAAACCATCAGTTAGAGGTTATAAAAATGATACGAAAGTATAAACCGGAAATTGTTTTGTGCAACGCAATCGACGACCGCCATATTGATCACGGAAAAGGAAGCAAATTAGTTTCTGATTCGTGCTTTTTATCAGGCTTAATGAAAATTGAAACTGTTCTTGACGGAGAGAAACAAGAAGCCTGGAGACCAAAACTCGTATATCATTACATACAGTGGAAAAATATTGAACCGGATTTTGTAGTGGACATAACAGGATTTCAAGATAAAAAGATCGAAGCGATTGCCGCTTACAAAACGCAGTTTTACGATCCGGATTCAAAAGAACCTGCGACACCGATTACCAGTAAAAACTTCTTTGAAAGCTTAAATTATCGTGCGCAGGACCTGGGGAGGTTAGTGGGTAAAGATTTTGCTGAAGGTTTTACAGTAGAAAGGTGTTTGGCAGTCAATAGCTTAGAAAATTTGTTGTAAATTTTTCATTTTTTTCTTTGTAGAAGTAAACCTTTGTTATATATTTGCACTCGCTAAGCAAAAATGGTGGTTGTAGCTCAGTTGGTTAGAGTAGCGGTTTGTGGTGCCGCGGGTCGCCGGTTCGAACCCGGTCAGCCACCCAGAAATTTAAAGCCCTGAAGAAATTCAGGGCTTTTTTTGTGCGTTGTTATTTTACCATATAAGTTAAATAAGAGCATTTAAGGCTTTTTGTATTTATTCTATAAAAGTGTGAAATAAACTTAAATAATTAAAAACAAAAAAAGCATGACGTTTAAGTCATGCTTTCTAGCGGTTATTATATTTGGTTTAATGTATTATCTAATTTCTTCAAATGTATTGCCCTGGTTGATATCTCCGGTTTTAAAACCTTTTTTAAACCAATACATTCTTTGTTCTGATGTTCCGTGTGTAAAAGAATCCGGAACTACATGACCCTGCATTTTACTCTGAATGGCGTCGTCTCCTACTGCATTTGCTGCGCTAAGAGCTTCGTCAATATCTCCGACATCTAAATTATCCTGATTGTAATGTGCCCAGACTCCGGCGTAAAAATCGGCTTGTAATTCTAAAGCAACAGAAAGTTTATTGGCCTGAGCTTCACTTTTTCCCTGCTGATCCTGACGCATTTTATCAGATGTTCCCAATAAAGTCTGAACATGATGTCCAATTTCATGTGCAATTACATAAGCAATTGCAAAATCGCCGCCTTTGGCTCCAAATTTTGTTTTTAATTCCTCAAAGAAAGCCAGATCCATATATACTTTACGATCGCCCGGACAATAAAACGGACCCGAAGCAGAGGATGCACCACCACAGGCAGTTTGTACAGAACCTTTAAAAAGAACTAATTTTGGTTTTTCGTATGTCATTCCGTTATCGGCAAAAATTTTACTCCAGATATCCTCATTATCTGCAAGAATGACACGGACAAAATTCCCCATTTCTTCATCTTCTTTGCTCAGAGGAGCAGCTGCTTCCGTCTGCGGGTTTTGTCCACCCTGAAGCTGCTCTAACGCAGATCCTACAGTCTGACCGGTTTCACCGCCAAAAACATTTAACAACAAAATAATAATCCCAATAACACCACCTCCAAGTACGGCTTTTCCGCCGGAAATTGATCTCCTGTCTTCAACATTATCGCTTTGTCTTCTTCCTAACCATTTCATATTGAATTCTTTTTATACTGATTGTTTTTAATGATGTACGAATTTATATATTTTTTATGATAAAATTCACAATTACATCATTTATGTTTTACAAAAAAGCAGTCAGTATCAGGTTGGGGTTATTTATGGCTTCAGGAGCATTCTTAGTCTGCTTATGGCGTTCAAATAATAGAAATCAGCCCAGCCATTTTATCAATGCTTCTTCTACGGTTCCTTTCATAATGGGTTTGGAAATATAATCGTCCATTCCTGCGGCAATGCATTTGTTTCTTTCATCTTTTTCTGCGCCGGCTGTAACGGCAATGATCGGAATATCCTTGCCATTTTTAGTGTTTCTGATGGCTTTTGCAGTTTCATATCCATTCATGATAGGCATTTGAATGTCCATAAAAACAATCGTGGGATTTATTTTTTCAAATTGCTGTATTGCTTCATAACCATTCTCGCATTCAAATACATAGGCGCTATTGTAAAGGTTTTTAATTATAGTTTTAAGCAGCAGCATATTAACTTTATTATCTTCTACAATTAAAAACCGAATCGTATTTGGGCCTGGTTCTATTTCCTCAGAATGAAGTTCGCTATTTAAATTTTTAAGTTCGGCATTATACTTTTGATTACCAATTTGATTGCTGGTTTTTAAATTTAAATCGAAGAAAAAAGTACTTCCTTCGTCAATTTTGCTTTCGAGTTGCAAACGGCTTTCCATTAAAGCAAGCAGCTGATTTGAGATCGTTAATCCCAAGCCCGTCCCTCCAAATTTTCTGGTTGTAGAACTGTCTTCCTGAGAAAAAGCCTTAAAGATTTTCTTTTGGTTTTTATCCAGAATACCTATTCCAGTGTCAATTACCGCAAAACGAATCAGATGATGGTTGTTTTTTTTCTTTTCTAAAACAGTGACATTTAATTTAATAGAGCCTTCTGTTGTAAATTTAACCGCATTTGAAAGGAGATTAATCAAAATTTGTTTAATACGGACAATATCCGTCCATATATATTTTGGAACATCCGGATCGATGTTGAGTTCCAGTTCCAGATTTTTCTGGTTGGATTCGTAGAGGATTAAGTCGAAAACCTGTCCCAGCACTTTCTGAATGTCGTAGAGATCAATAAATAATTCGAGTTTTCCGGCTTCAATTTTAGAGAAATCCAGAATATCGTTAACAATTTCAAGCAGCGAATGCGCCGATTGGTTTATCGTCGTCATGTATTTTTCCTGAATTTCTTCCAATTCAGTTTTCATCAATAAATGGGTAAAGCCAATAATTCCGTTTAACGGAGTTCTTATTTCGTGCGACATATTCGCCAGAAAATCAGACTTAGATTTATTTGCGGCTTCTGCCAGTTGTTTGGCTTTTATGGCGTCTTCTATTTCTTTTTTGTTGGTAATGTCAAAGTAAATCCCGCCCACAAATTCGATTTCATTATCTCTTTTAATCACGTCGCCAAACTCCTCAACCCAGATATATTCACCCGTTTTTCGCTTAATGCGATATACATTGTGCAAAGGATGGCCTTTTTGGAGATTATCAATCTGGTTGTTAACTACGTCTTCTTTGTCTTCGTGATGAATTAAAGAAAGAAATGACAAATTATTTTCAATAAATTCAGATTTGGAATATCCTGTTAGATTTAAAACTTCGTCATTAAGAAAAATTTTAGTCGAAAAAGCATCAAATTTCGATAAGTAAACCGTTCCCGGAATGTTGTTGGCAATTAATTTGAATTTTTCTTCGCTTTCAACAATTTTCGTTTCATTCCGATTTCTTTCCAGTGCAGAGGAAATATTATTGGCTAAAACCTGAAAAATATTAATTTCATCTTCCGACCATTTCTTCTCTCTCATGCAATCATCAAAACCAATAAAGCCGGTAAATAAATCGTTGATATACAGTGGTAAAATGAGAATAGATTTTATTTCGTTGTTAATGAGCAGTGTTTTAAAAAAGCCATCTTCGAGATTTTTGGTCAGCGTATTGAGGATTTTTTTTTGCGATGCAGCTTCGTAAATCTCTTTTAAATTTTCTTCTGTCATATGACGCAAAGGCGTGATCTGATGCGTAACTCCCTCGCGTGACCATTTGTATTTCTGACTCATCGTATTATAAACCGGATCTTTTTCGTAATAATACATGTGATCTACATTGGCCACTTTTCCAATGATATTATACGTTTCCTCAAACATCTGCTGTGTCGTTTTACTCAGCAGGAATTTTTCGGTACAGGAAGAAAGGGCGGATAAGAGCTGACTTTTAAATTCCAGTTTTCTCTCCGCTTCCAGTCGCATTTGTGAAGAAATTGCGAGCGAAATAACATCCGAAATCGTTCTGGCATAATTAATATCCTCATTGTCCCAGTCCCGCTTTTTTTCGGTGCTTTCAAAACAAACAACTCCGGCAAGCTGTCCTGTAAAAAAGATAGGAACATCAAGCATTGATTTGATATTATTTTTAGTAAAATAAAGTTTGTGAAACTCCGAAGTTTCCAATTTGCTAAATACGTCCGGAGCGTTAATAATTGCTTTTTTGTTTAATGTTTCAAAATAAATGGGATACGATTCTTTATCTAAAATGTTTTTGTCTTTTAAACTCTGGTTATCAATACTAAAAATGTTTTGACAGGTAATTAAATCCTTATCATATTTCCAAAAACTAACGCGGTTTGTGCGGCTTATAATGGCGGCTTCTTTAATTATCAGATCAATAACAACATTCAGTTGGTCGTATTTGCTAAAATCGGTGGTCGATAATTTTTTGGTTGAATTATTATAAGCTTCAATTTTTTGAAGACGTTTCTTTTTCTCGTTTTCTATGTTCTTTTTTTCTGTTATGTCTCTGGCAATTCCCGAAAAGCCAATTATTTGCCCGGCATCATTTTTTCGAATAATAATTTTTTGCGAAACCCATATTTCTTTACCGTTTTTCTTTAAGATCGGAATTTCTATAATAGGGTAATTGTCTTCATTGAGCACAAGATTTTCGTAAAAATCTACGGCGCTTTTTATGTGATTTTCAGGAATTATATTGGAATAGTGCTTCTGCATAATCTCCTCTTCAGAATAGCCGAGTATAGAATAGCCAAATTCATTAAGGAAACTAAAATGGCCATCTGCATCAATTTCGAAAATAATATCTGTTGCGGTCTGAATAAGATTTTTGTATTGATCCTGAACATTTACCTGTTCTGTAACATCCTGTCCAATGCTGATAATTAAATCATTAGAAAACTTTTTATCTTTCCATTGAATGTATTTATAATCGCCATTTCCCGTTTTTAATTTTCTGATATAAAGTTTGTTTTCATAATTTTTAACAGGATTTGATTTTTTAACGAATTCCGGATCCTGAGTTAATTCCCAGAATTTTAATCCCATAACTTCTTCCGGCTGATAGCCCAGAATGGGTATTATGGTTTCACTGCAGAATACTATTTCACCATTTTGATTGGATGCTATTGTGAGTGAATTTCCTTTATGAACAATTTCGCTTGCAAACCTGAAGTTGTCACGATTATTTAATAAAACGGCATATTTTACCTGATTGATTATGAAAATCAGAATGCAGAAATTAATTAGCAGGATAGATGATTTTATAGGAATGAGCTGAAAGGCTACTGTTGAAATTAGAAAGAAAAAAGTCAGCGCTATAAAAAGCCAGTAGACTTTTATGGGTTTAAGAATGCTGTACGAAAAGAAAAAGGAAATTAAAAAAACAATAATGGGAACAACATCATCGGAATGCGAAACGATATTGTACGCCACGTAACCGATGTAGATAAAAAAACAAAATATAAAAATCTGCTGAATCTGATCTCTAAGCCATTTTATTCGATCGGTAACGCCATAAATAATAAGAACTGTAATACCAATTGAGACATTTATCAGCAAGAGACTTTTGGGTCTTATCTTAAAAATTTCGTTGATAATTTCTATTACAATTATTGCAATACCAAAAAATAAAATATAAAGCTGATATTCTCTGCCAATTGCATCCTGTTCTTTTTTCTTTTCTATGAAATAACCAATTTTAGATTTAATTCTGGAAAACTGGTAAATTAATAATGTTAGAAAGGCAAGAAGCGATAAACCTAAAATAATAATTTTGGGATTATTATAGAAAGTAATATCAGGATTATTTACATACCATACTTTCATAATTGATTCTAAGATATTCCCGTTACCGGAAATCCCTAAAATAACCTGATTGAAAAAACTACAGTCTGCGGCCATAGAATTTGAGGTATGTTGGTTAGATAAACAGTCTTTTGAAATTCTTTAAAGAATTGGTTAGGTTCTTTTGCAATAAGAATTTCTAATTTAATCTACATTGTATTTTCCAATTGAGTCGATAGTATCTTCTTCCTCATTTTGCACTCCAAAAATTCCGAAATAAGTTGCGTAGGTCATAGAACTGTTAAAAACCACTGTAAAGAGTATTCCGATACAACAGGCAAACAAACCGATTACAGAACCGATTAACCCTACAATGAAAAATGCAAATATGTTAAGCGGATTTTTGGATACTACAATAAAACTGGATTTTAAAGCGTCAATGGCATTTAATTTTCCAAAAACAATCAAAGGAATTGACAGATAGGTCCAATATGATATCATGTATGGAATGGCAACAGCAATGATATTGCCTCCCGAAGAATTTAAAGAGACTTCAATTAAGTTGGCAATACCACTTCCTACGATAGTCGTAAGAAAGGTCAATAGAAAAATTTGTCCAAAATAGGGTGATTTATAATAACTAAAAATGGTAGATACATTAAATTCCATATCCTTATCTGCACAGTCGGCCATTTTTAGAAACCCAGCTCCAAAAGGTGCTCCGATTCCGGCAACTACAGCAACAATAACCGTTTGTATTAAAAGTTCTACAGAAGTAAAATCTTGATTTTCAAATTCTTCAAAGAAGTTTTTGCTGATGCTTTCCGCACCAAAATAGGCGATCAAAATTCCCACAACAGCTATGAAAGCAATAATGGAAAAGACCAAAATAATAAGTCCGGAGTAAAGCGCTATTTTTTTGTAGTTCTCGAATGCGTGATTAAAAACGGTTGCAAAATCAAGGGAATAGCCATTCTTTTTGATGTCCTCAATTTGGTCATGCGTAGATTTCATTTTGCGTAATTTTTTTTAATAGACTTGTAAAATTTGACGGGTATGTTGACGTAAATATAATATTTTAAATCAATTCTCGTGAAAAATCTACAAAACATTACCAAATGATTTAACAGATTTAAAGCCAGTCTAAAATACGTTTTATGGAAGCTAATTTATCTTTATAAGGCGCGTAACGCATAGGTAAATCGAGCCAGTTGCCTTTTTTGACAACAGCTTTGTGATGAGAAAAGGTGTCGAAGCTGCGTTTGCCGTGGTAAGCGCCCATTCCGCTATGACCAACGCCTCCAAATGGCAGTCTTTTGTTAGAAAAATGAACCACTGTATCATTAATGCAGCCGCCTCCAAAAGAATATTTTGAAATTAATTGTTTAACAAACGAATTATTTTCACTAAAAATATAAAATGCAAGAGGTTTCTCATAACGACTGATGACGTTCTGGATGTCATTTTCATTTTCGTATACCAGAATGGGAAGTATAGGGCCAAAAATTTCTTCCTGCATAACCGGACTTTCCAAATCAGGTTCTTCGATTAAAGTTGGAGCGATGTAAAGTGTGTTTGCATCGTATTCTCCGCCAAATAAAACATTTTCGTTCTGAATCATATTCGTTAAACGATACCAGTTTTTTGTATTGATGATGCGTGCAAAATCTGGAGATTTATCTGTTTTCTTTCCGTAAGCCTTAATTATTTCTTCAATTAAGTAAGAAATAAAATTGACTTTCATGTTTTTCTGAATCAATACATAATCAGGGGCGATGCAAGTTTGTCCGGCATTAATAAATTTTCCCCAGACAATTCGTTTGGCTGCTAGTTTCAAGTCAGTGCTGTCATCAATAATACAGGGATTTTTACCGCCTAATTCTAAAGTTACGGGAGTCAGATTTTCGGCCGCAGCTTTTGCAACCAGTTTGCCGACAGCCACACTTCCGGTAAAAAAGATATAATCCCAGCGCTTTGCCAGTAATTGATTTGATACTTCTACACCGCCTTCAATAACTTCTACATGATTGACGTGAAATGTTTTTTCGATAATTTTAGCTATTACGGCAGAAGTATGCGGTGTAAGTTCTGAAGGTTTTAAAACCACTCTGTTTCCCGCTGCCACGGCTGCTACCAGCGGACAAAGTGCGAGTTGGAAAGGATAATTCCACGGCGCAATGATTAAAACATCTCCGTAAGGCTCCTTGTAAATACGGTCTGTAGAAGGGAAATTAAGAAGTGAAGGAAAAACACGATCGGGTTTTGCCCATTTAGTGATGTTTTTTATAACATCTTTTAACTCTGAAATAACATAATTGGTTTCTGTTAAAACAGCTTCAAATTCCGGTTTTTTGAAATCATCATATAACGCTTTTACGATTAGATCTTCGCTTTTCTGAATATTATATAATAACTTTTTTAAAGTTTCTTTTCGATATCCGATGTCACTTTTATAATCCATTTTTCGCCCAGCTTGATTTTCTCTATGCAAGTTAATTGATAAAATTTAAAAAATTAACAATTAAATCATAAAAATCAGACCGCGTTCCAAATCGGATCGTCGGGAGTTGGAGCGACAATCGTTACCTCTTCTTTTGAAACAGGATGCACAAAAAACAATTTTCTGGCATGGAGATGGATTCCGCCGTCAGGGTTACTTCTGTCTGCGCCATATTTTAAATCGCCCTTTATAGGCGATCCGATGGCTGACAACTGAGCGCGAATCTGATGATGACGTCCCGTATGTAAATTGATTTCTAAAGCGGTATAGTTTTGTAATTCTTTAATTATCGTATAATCTAAACTGGCCTTTTTGCTGTCGGGAACTTCTTTAAGATGCGCTTTTGAAGTGTTGTTCTTTTCGTTTCTTTTTAAAAAATGAACCAAATTTCCGGAGGTTTCTTTTGGTTTGTTTTTAACAACTGCCCAATACGTTTTTTGTGTTTCGCGATTACTAAATAACTCGTTCATTCTCGAAAGCGCCTTACTTGTCCGCGCAAAAGCCACGATTCCGGTTGTAGGTCGGTCCAAACGATGTATTACACCCAAAAAAACATCTCCCGGTTTATTGTATTTTTCTTTAATATATTCTTTTACGATGTCAGACAAAGGTTTGTCGCCGGTTTTATCGCCTTGCACAATATCGCCTACACGTTTGTTTATCACAATAATGTGATTGTCTTCGTGCAGAATTTGGAGATTATTTTTGTTTGATACTATTTTCATTTTAGACTGGCTTAGGTTTTTAGATTGTTAGATTTTTAGTGTTGATCTGAATTTTGAGATCATTTTGACTATTTCCTCCAATTGTTTTGTTAGGAATTCCAGCTTTTCAATATTCAGAAAGCCTAAATCACATGAAATTGTAAGCTGTGTTTCAATTTCGTAAGCAGAACCAATAGCAACTTCTAAAAATCTGGAAAAATCTTTATTAGAACTTCTTGAAGAACCTTCAGCAATATTCGAAGGGATTGAAACAGAAGCTCTTCGTAATTGATTTACAATTCCAAATTTTTCATCATTTGGGAAAGTTGAAGTTGCAGAATATATTTGGACACAGAATAATCTACTTTTTTTCCAAATTAAAAGTTCTTTAAATTGATGCATTATATTTTTAAGTTTGTCTACGTAATCTAATAATCGAATTAGTCGAATAATCGAAATGGTCTAATTTTCCAAACATCTAAGAAGTCTTCCAGTCTAACTATTCCAATAATCGAATTAGTCTAATAGTCGAAATGGTCTAATTTTTTCCAAACATCTAAGATGTCTTCCAGTCTAAGTAATCTAAGTAGTCTAAATTTAATATTGCTCACCAGAATTAGGAAAATCACTAGACTTTACATCCGCAGCATATTGTCCAATTGCTCTGGTCATTTCTTCATAAAGATTTAAGTAACGGCGTAAAAAGCGCGGACTAAATTCATTATTCATTCCCAACATATCGTGAATAACGAGAACCTGACCATCAACACCGCCACCGGCGCCAATTCCGATTACCGGAATAGAGATGCTTTCTGCTACCTTTTTGGCAAGATCTGCCGGGATTTTCTCAAGCACAACGGCAAAACATCCAATTTTTTCCAGCATTTGAGCGTCTTCAATTAGCTTTTCTGCCTCTTCTTCCTCTTTGGCACGAACACTATATGTTCCAAATTTGTAGATCGATTGTGGTGTTAAACCTAAATGTCCCATTACCGGAATACCGGCGTGTAATATTTTTTTTATAGATTCTTTAATTTCTTTTCCACCTTCAAGTTTTACGGCATGTCCGCCGCTTTCTTTCATAATTCTGATCGAAGAACGCAAAGCTTCTTTCGGGTCAGATTGGTAGCTTCCAAAAGGCAAATCAACAACAACTAAGGCTCTTTCTACGGCGCGCACAACTGAAGATGCATGATAAATCATTTGGTCTAAAGTAATCGGTAAAGTCGTTTCGTGACCCGCCATAACATTTGAAGCCGAATCTCCAACTAAAATTACATCAACACCGGCCGTGTCAACGATTTTCGCCATTGTATAATCATACGCGGTAAGCATAGAGATTTTTTCTCCGTTGCTTTTCATTTCAATTAATGACTTTGTTGTGATTCTTTTATAATCTTTTTTAGCTACTGACATTTTATGTTTTTTTGAATATGTAAAAGTATTGAATAATTGTAGATTGGGAATCAGCAATAGTAGAATATTTCGACAGAAAATAATTTCCCGTCTTTAAATTCCAATATAAATTGGCTGTCTTCCATAATAATGGTGTAATGGTGAGGTGTTTTTAGGGAAGCCTCAACATAGGTTCCATATTTGTCGATGAAGTCTTTTTCAGAAAGTGTATGATCTAAAATAGCATTAGGATTAAGAATGAAAGTGTTGTTTTCATTGATAAAAACTTTGATGATTTCTCCTTTATCCTGTTTTTCGTCTACAGAAACCTGTAAATCGGGATAATAATAAAATAAATCGCTTAAGTAAATGCCGCATTCATCTGAAATGGTTGCTTTTTTGGATGGTTTGCCCATTACTTTCAGCAAATTGGTCTTTGAAATGAAAACCGATTTTGTTTTAAAACCTTTAATAGAATATTGAGATTTCTGGGTAAAAGCAGTAATCTGTTCGGGTAATTTATGATTGGATAAAGCTTTCGCCAAAGCCATATTAAGCTCTGTTTCTGCAATTAATTCGGGATCATTTATTTGTTTTACAACTTCGTAATATCTTTTATATGACGGAACTAAACTCGAATAATCGGTATTCCAGGCCAGTTGCACAATTCTTTCGCTCAAAGTTTTACGTTCTGCAAGAGCATTAACATCAAGTTTGTCAAAATCTTTTAAAAGCGCATTAAAATTAGGTCTTTCGCCAAGAAATTTTCTTAATGTATATTGTACAGATTCCTGATTAAAGCTGCCATTGATATTAACCCATTCCTCGGGATTTACAGGAAGATAATTAACGGGAACAGGATCTCCGGTAAAAAGAACTTCCCTTATTTTAGCATTTTTATCTGGTAGAGCCCTGGCTTTTAAACCTGCGGCGAGTACAAAAAGATGATTTCCGCCATAATAAGCATCACCGCCTTCTAAAATCGGATTTTGAGAATCTCGTGTTTTTACATCTTTAGAATTAAGTCTGGTGGCTAGATACTTGGACTGAATATATCCTTCATTCAAATTATCGGCTTGTATTTTGTGCCAGCCGTTTTGATCTTCAGATAATAATCGGACTTCGGCGCCATATTTAAAATAACCAAGAAAGTCAGCAGAAGCGTTTGGCGATGTATAAAGTCTTGTATCTGAATTTAAAAAATAGCGCTCCTGCGAATGAGATACAATAGATAAAAATAAAGCAAATAAGAAGTAAAATTTTTTCATGAATGTTTTATTATTTTGCCCGAATTCATTTTTTGATACATTATAATTAGTGCAAATCGATGTAATTCGTAGTAACTTAAATTTTTAGCAATCGGCCATATTTACAGCAATTGCCAGTCCGCCTTCTGAAGTTTCTTTATATTTTGAATTCATATCTTTTGCTGTTTCCCACATCGTATTAATTACTTTATCCAGAGGTACTTTTGCATTTCTGGAATCGGTTTCTAATGCTAATTCTGCAGCATTAATCGCTTTTATCGCACCCATGGTATTTCTTTCGATACACGGAATCTGAACCAGACCGCCAATAGGATCACAGGTTAATCCGAGGTGATGTTCCATCGCGATTTCTGCGGCCATAAGTACCTGAGCCGGAGTTCCGCCCATCAATTCACAAAGTGCAGCCGCTGCCATTGATGACGAAACGCCAATTTCTGCCTGGCATCCTCCCATTGCAGCAGAAATAGTCGAACCTTTTTTAAAGATACTGCCAATTTCGCCTGCCACCATCAAAAATTGTTTGATTTCTTTTTCGCCCGCATTGTGGTTTTCAATAACCATATAATACATTAAAACTGCCGGAATTACGCCCGAACTTCCGTTAGTTGGAGCCGTAACAACGCGTCCTAAAGATGCATTTACTTCATTCACGGCAAGTGCAAAACAACTTACCCATTTTAATATTTGTCGAAATTTAACTTCTGTTTTTCTAATTTCTCCCAACCAGCTTTGCGGATCATTGTAATTGGATAAACCGATTAAATTCTGGTGCATATCAAAAGCTCTTCTTCGAACGTGTAATCCGCCCGGAAGAATTCCTTCAGAGTGACAGCCAATGTACATGCATTCCAACATTGTATTCCAAATACGCATTAATTCAGAATGAACTTCTGCTTCCGGACGCATCGAAATTTCATTTTCGTAGACAATCTCAGAAATCGATTTATTTTCAGAAATTGTATAATTCAATAATTCTGCAGCATTTTGTACCGGATACGGAAATGCACATTTAATGACTTCTTTTATTTTGGCATTTGTGCGTTCTTCTTTCACTACGAAACCGCCTCCGATAGAATAAAAGGTAGATTCGTATTCCGAATCATCCGATTTATATGCCGTAAATTTCAGGCCGTTAGCGTGAAAAGGAAGAAAGTCTTTATTGAAAACAATGTCCTGAAGAAAAAAGAACGGAATTACTTTGTGGCTACCCAAATTGATTTCATTTGTAGTTTCGATTTTTTTGATAATTCCGGCAATATCTTCAACAGGAATATATTCGGGATCTTGTCCGCTTAATCCCAGCATAACTGCAAGATCGGTGGCATGACCTTTTCCGGTTAAGGAAAGGGAACCATATAAATCGACTTTTACCCGCGTAATTTCTTCCAGAATTGACTCTTCTTTCAATTCTTCAAGAAAACGTTCTGCAGCGCGCCACGGACCTAAAGTATGTGAACTTGAAGGTCCAACGCCAATTTTAAGCATATCAAAAACAGAGATACATTCTTCCATTGTTCAATTTTTGTTAAGACAAAGATAATTGAATAATGCAACGAAGATTTATAATCGAATGTTAATCTTGCGTATTTGTTAAAAAAAATATTAAATTTTAATAATTTGTCAAGGAAATAAAATTAGATCCTAAATCTTTACCTTTGGTAATATATTAATGTTTTTTAGGTATTTTTGTAATGAATCAGGATGCACATGCACTTGATTTTTAATATTAATACTTCCTGTATTTTGTTTAAACTCTGCGAAAGTCTTTTGACAAAAAGTAATACCACAAGAAGATAAAGTTACCATATGATAGAATTTTTCAAACATCTATTACAAGAATTCGAATTACCGCTCAGCAATCCAGTATTAATTTTTTCTTTAATACTCTTTATAATCCTGCTTTCGCCGATTTTACTTAAAAAGATTAATATTCCGGGAATTATCGGACTTATTATCTCGGGTGTTATAATTGGTCCGCATGGATTAAATATTTTGGCGAAAAACTCGGCAGTCGATTTATTTTCGACCATCGGGCTATTGTACATTATGTTTATAGCGGGTTTGGAATTGGATATGAATGAGTTTAAAGCCAATCGGAATAAGAGTCTCCTGTTTGGATTTTTTACTTTCATATTTCCGCTGTCAATAGGTTTTCCGGTTTGCTACTATTTACTGCAATATGATTTTAATGCCAGTTTCTTAACGGCAAGTATGTTTGCCACACACACTTTGGTGGCGTACCCGATTGTGAGTAAGTTAGGAATTGCTAAAAATCAGGCTGTTGCGATTACCGTCGGCGGAACTATTCTGACCGATACGGCAGTACTGATTATTCTTGCCGTGATTATGGGCAGCAGTCAGGGAAATCTGAATCAGGCTTTTTGGATTAAATTAACGGTTTCATTGGCCATTTTTTCTGCTATTATGTTTCTGGTTATTCCGCGTATTGCAAAATGGTTTTTTAAGAAACTGGAAAGTGAGAAACACGCCCATTATATTTTTGTCCTTTCCGTCGTTTTCTTTGCCGCGTTTTTGGCAGAAGTAGCGGGAGTAGAGCCAATTATCGGAGCTTTTGTTGCCGGTTTAGCGCTAAATCCGTTAATTCCGCATTCTTCCGCTTTAATGAACAGAATCGAATTTATAGGAAACTCATTATTTATTCCGTTTTTCCTTATTTCGGTAGGAATGCTGGTAGATGTCAGCGTAATTTTAAGTGGTCCGACCGCTTTAATTGTTGCCGGAACTCTGAGTGTTGTAGCCATTTTTGGAAAGTGGATCGCCGCATTTTTTACACAAATTGTATTTAAATATACCAAAACCGAAAGACAGCTTATTTTCGGATTGAGCAGTGCGCATGCGGCCGCAACTTTAGCTGTAATTCTGGTCGGATTTAAAGCCAAAATTTTAGATGAAAATATTCTGAACGGAACGATTATATTAATTCTGATAACTTGTATCGTCGCTTCTTTTGCAACTGAAAAAGCAGCAAAGAAAATTGCAATTTGCGAAGAAGAAATTTCTCCCGAAGACAATGGAAAAGACCAGATTTTGGACGAGCATATTCTGATTCCGCTGGCAAAAACTTCTGCAACAGCAAGTTTGCTGGATTTTGCTTTGCTGATAAAAGATAAAAAATCTTCTAATCCTGTGACTTTATTAACCATTGTACCTAATAATAGTCAGGCTGAAAAGAACATTTTAAAATATCGAAAAGCGGTTGATAAATTTGTGATTCAGGGTTCTGCATCAGAAGTGAAAATTAATACGATTGCCAGAATCGATCATAATCCTGCGAGTGGAATTGCGAGAACGTCAAAAGAAATTATGTCGGATATCGTGATTGTGGGCTGGCCAAGAAAAACCGGTTTTATAGATAAAATTTTTGGAGAAAACGTAGATTCGATTATTAATAATGTAGACAAGAATTTATATATCTGCAGATTTCAGAAGAATTTTATTGAAGAAAAAAGACTTGTTTTTGTTTGTCCGCCATTTTCAGAAAGAGGAATCGGATTTCAGTTATTACTGCAAAAAATCTGTCGTTTGTCTCAGGAATTGAGTATTCCGATCGTAGTTTATGCAGAATACAATACACATCAGGCGATTCAGCAAATTGCTAATAATTTAAAAATCAATGCTAAATTAGGTTTTAAAAGTGTCATCGACTGGGAAAGCTTCGAATCTATTTCCGATGAAATAAAATCCACCGATTTGGTCGTTTTCAATTTGTCACGAAAAGGTTCTGTTTCGTATCAGTCCATTTTTGACCGATTACCGCAGAAATTTGAAAAATCATTCAACGAGAATAATGTAATTCTGGTTTATCCGCATGACGATCGTAAAGAAAGTGCTATGGATGCGTACGAAGATTTTACCGCCTCGCCTTTAACAAAAGGAATTGAAGCAATTGAACAAATCGGACGTGGTTTAGGAAGTATTTTGAAAAAAGGATAAATTGTCTCTTATGAGGTTTGTAAAACTTATTGTGATGCTATTGGTTTTTGTGGGCTGCAATAAAAATAAAGTTCTTAAGGAGTCAAATTTAAACGCCACTAAAACATTAAAAACAACAGCAGTCGAAAGCTTTGACGAGTTTAATAAAAAATTTCATTCTGACTCTGTTTTTCAGGTTTCAAGAGTTGATTTTCCTATAGACGGAAAACATGTTTCCGGATTTCAACAATATAGCTGGACGCAAAAGAATTGGCAATTTCAGGCAATTCCGGTTTCAGACCAAACAGAAATTGGAGAGTATCAGCATTCTTTGGAGAAGACAGACACTTTAATTATCGAAAAGTTTTGGATTCCCGATAGTGGTTTTGAAGTGGAAAGACAATTTAAACTCATAAAAAACCAATGGTTTTTAATTTATTATAATGATATAAATTTGTAATACACAGGTTTAGGAATATTTTTTTATAGATATTTTTTTGTAAAGTACCAAAAAATGGTAACTTTGGCAAAAAGTTTAAATCATGGGTAGAAACACTTCAATATCATTAGGTAATCACTTTGAAAGTTTTATTGAATCAACTGTTACAAATGGGAGATTTAATAATGCAAGTGAAGTTATCCGTGCGGGATTACGACTTTTGGAAGAAGAAGAAAATAAATTAGCTGTTCTTAAAAATGCAATTGATGAAGGATTACAGAGTGGTAGGGCTGAGAATTTTAATCCTCAAAAACATTTAGAAAGTTTAAAGGCATCTAAAAGAAATGGGTAAATATTATTTGACTAATAAGGCTGTTAGTGATTTAGCAAATATTTGGGATTACACATTTGACTCTTGGTCTGAAAAGCAAGCTGATAAATATTACACATTGTTACTTGAAACTTGTCAGGAACTTGCGGATAATCCTTTACTTGGGAAATTTTATAATACTGTTTCTAAAGATTTGAAAGGATATAAAATTAGTAAACATGTAATATTTTATAAAGCTATTTCAGAAAATGAAATTGAAGTAATAAGAATAATCCACAGCATGATGGATTTGAGAAGTATACTTTAAAGTTATCATCTAAATTTACTGCAATGAATCACCAGATAAAATCAATTCGTCCATTTATAGGTTCTGAAAATTTTGCCGTCTCGAGACAATTTTATCAGGATTTAGGTTTTGAAGAAACAGTTTTAGACCCAAAAATATCTGTTTTTAAAACCAATGATATTGCTTTCTACCTTCAGGATTATTACGATAAAAACTGGATTGAAAATACGATGATTTTTGTGGAAGTTGATGATGTCGAAAGATACTACAATGCACTTTTAGCTTTAAACCTCACGGAAAAATATGGTGTTAAACTAACATCAATACGGTATGAGGACTGGGGAAGTGAATGTTTCCTCCATGACCCCGCAGGAGTTTTATGGCATTTTGGAAAATTCAAATAAGCTACTATACTACTAAAAAAAATTATTGATAATTAGTCAGCAAAAAATATCATCTCAAGCCGAAATCTCCCAAAACCCGAGTTGCCGCTTTACGCTGATACCAGTCATTATAAACCAATTCGATGTTTTTTACATCAAATTCGCCGAAATCAAAATCACGGAATTTTTCTGCAACTTTTAATAGTCTTTTAGGATCATGAAGCTTTTCCTGAAAACGCATTACGGTGGCATGAGCGGCAAAAATTTCATAACGGCTGTCCATACTTTGCTGTAATTCGGAATTTTTAAAATTTTCACGCAGTCTGTTTCGCAAATTGTTGAGGGTTTCATCTGTTGGAAATCCCTGTATCATTAAAGCAGAAGGAGAAGCTGTTATCCCTTTAAAGTGAATTTTAATTTTGTCTACATCTACAAGACTTCGACAAATAATTTCAATGTATTTGTTTGGTGCAATCTGATTTAAAGTAAAATCCTTCGAACACGAAATAATCGACAGAACCGTAATATGAATATCAGATTCGGGGTAAAAATACTGCTCAGGTTCTACTTTTTCTAACTGGCCAATAAATTCCTGAATATTTGCTTTTATCTCATCGTTTGGACGTATAAGCAATGTAATTCCAAATCGGGAATCAGATTCATTTTTGAGTTCTGAATCTATCACATATTTTCCTGATGAAATGGCCTTTTCAGCTGTTGTGTATAGTGCGTTATAGTGTCCGGTTAACTTCATTGCAGTTATTTCTTCTTTATTTTTGCCAGATTCTCTTTCACTCTGAATTTTACAATTTTAGAAATCAAATCGTAAGGCATAGGATCTTTAATCGGAAATTGAACAGAACCTTTACCTGATTTATATTTTGAAAGTGCCTCTTTAAATTCTTCGTGACCACTCGGAAGTGCGTATAAACCAATATGATTTTTAAAGGCTGCAAAATAAACCACAATTCCGCTCTGCTCGAAAGCAGGCATCGAATAACTTATTTTTTCTTTTGCATCTGGTGCCGTTTTCCGGATTGTCATTCTGATTTTTTCCAAAATTTCCTGAACATCATTAGGAAATGCGCCAATATATTCGTCTATATTTACGGGTTTTTTAATGTCCATGAGGATTAATGTTTTGGTCTCAGGTTTCAAGTTTCAAGTTTCAGGTTTCAGGTTTAAAGTTTCAGGTTTCAGGTTTCAGGGTTCAGGTTGCTGCATAAAACATAAAACGTGAAACTTTAAACCTGAAACAATATTTATCTAAGCAAGACCTTTTGGAAAACGATCTAAGACCAGATTTAATTGTATATGATGTTCCAGATATGCTTTTGCACCGGCAAGAACCAAAGTAAAGCCTTCTGTAGCATTACGTACCTGATCTATTATGCTATCTGCGTCACCGTGGAATCCGGAATTTATAATGCTTACAAATGTTTCACTTTCGTTTAACGGATGAAAAATCCATTCTACTAAAGTCATTTCGTCAGGATTTCCCCATTCGATCACTATTTTTTTATTTTCCTGTAAAACAAGCGTGGTTACCGAAAGAGAAAACCCGTACATTTCCCAGGTCCATTCGGTATTTTGATTTTCTTCTAATTTTCCGGATCCTTTTGTAAACCAAAATTTACTCGTAATCTGAGGATCAGTAAAAGCCTGAAAAACTTCTGAAACAGGTTTCCGAATCAGCATTTCGGCTTTCGCAAATTTGTTGTTTTCTGTTTTCATTTTAAAAAAGGTTAGAAGTTATTTGTAGAGTAATTGTAAAGATAGCTCTAAAATCTGTACTTCATAAATCAAATTAGGAATTTATGATTTCTCCTTATCAATCCATTTTCCAACCGTTGGTGCTGTATAATTTCTCATTTGATGCAGTAAATCATCGATATCTTCGCTTACCAGAAGCATTTTCTGATTGACTTCTTTCAACAAACCTTTCTCGGTCATATTTTCCAGCAAATCGATAAGAGAATTATAAAAACCGTTTGTATTTAAAATGGCAATGGGTTTTTTATGAAGCCCTAACTGCGCCCAGGTCAGCATTTCGAAAAGTTCTTCAAGAGTTCCAAAACCTCCGGGAAGCGTAATCACGCCATCACACAAATCGTTCATTTTGGTTTTTCTCTCGTGCATACTTTCAACCAGAATTAATTCGGTTAAACCTAAATGCGCAATTTCTTTGGATCTTAAAAAATCCGGAAGTACGCCAATCACTTTTCCGCCCGCATTTAAAGCTGCATCGGCAACAGCGCCCATTAGACCAACATTTGCGCCGCCATAAACGACTTCGATATTTTGTTCTGCCAAAGTTTTTCCGACTAAAGCAGCCTGTTCCTCATAAATTTTATCTGTACCAAAACTGGATGCACAGAAAATGGTTATTCTTTTCATTTTTATTTTTTTTTATATTTTATTTTGAGAAGCAAGAGGCAAGAAGCAAGAAAATATCTGATAGTATCTTGCTTCTGCCTCTTGCTTCTTGTCCTTCATCCAAAGTCTTATTTTTTCTTCAATTCATATTCAAAATATGGGACCTCGATATCATTGATAGTAAAAGTTAATTCATTAATTTTTTCTGCACCAAGTTTTAAAACGGCTTTTTGCGAACGGAAATTTTCTGCTCCAACATGAAAAAGTACCGAATCTAGATGTTGAAATGCATAATCGATCATTAACTGTTTGTTTGACTTATTGTACGGGCCGCCCCAATATTTTCTGATAATAAAAGTATAGCCAATTCCAACATTCGATTTTTCTGGATTGTAATCGTAGAAACTCGTTGTTCCCATTATTTCATTGGTTTGTTTATCGAGAATTAGAAATGAACCTTTTGTGAGAAGCATATCAAAATAAGTTTTAAAAACGTCTTTTTTATATCGATCTTTCACTGGATTTTGTTCCCAAATTAAAGGGTCGGAAGCAGCTTCAAATAATGCTTCAAAATGTTTTTCTTCTAACGGAATTAATTTCGAGATTTCATTTTCTAAGAAATCAGGTTGTAAATTGAAGTTTGATGTTTGCATTTTATGGTTTTTAGTTAAAAGCTAATTTTAGATTTTTTTAATCTGTACACAAGAAACATTTTCCATTTTAATCTGTTTTCCTGTTTTCTTCAATAATCCGGTTTTAGAATCTCTTTTAAAAACAACAATATTTCCAGTTTGAACATTGGAAGCAACCAAAAATTTACCACTTTCATCAATAGCAAAAATTCGCGGATGTTTTCCTAAAGTCGACTGATAACCAATGTTTTTCAAAATTCCGTTTTCATCAATTGAGAAAATAGCGATATTATTTTCTTTCCCGCGATTTGTGGCGTAAAGGAATTTTCCGTCCGGAGAAATATGAATATCAGAACTTTCAAAACCTTCTTTTATTTTATCAGGATGTGTTGCAATTCGCTGAATTTTTTTCAAAGTTCCGTTGTAATAATCGTAAACACTTATTTGTCCAGCCATTTCTTCTATACAATATGCACGGTTTTGATTGGGATGAAATGTAAAATGTCTTGGTCCGGCTTCTGAATCTGTCTTTATAAAAGAGGGTTCAGTTTCGATCAAAGGCCTTTTCAGACTTTCGTCAAAACGATAACAGCGAATTTTATCTGCTCCTAAATCAGGTAAAAACAAAAAATCGCATTGGGGGGAAAATACAGCCGAATGCACGTGCGATCGTGTTTGTCTCTCTTTGTGAACGCTTCCGTCTGTATATTGAAAATTCTGGGCAATCGAGTCTATTTTGCCGTTTTCTAAAATCGGAAAAACAGAAACACTTCCTTCTGTATAATTCGCATTTGCAAGCCATTTACCATTTTTGTGTACACTCACATAAACCGGATTTTCTCCACCGCTGCGCTGGCTGTTTAAAAAAGTCAGTGTTTTAGTGATCTTATTAAACTCGAAACTGCTTATACTTCCCGCGTTTGGCGTTTTGGTATCGGTGCAGGCATAAACAAATTTTCCATCGGGAGAAACCGTTAAATAAGAAGGGTTTACTAAGTTTTTAACAGCAGTAAATTTGGTCAGTTTCCCATTCAAGGTATCCAATTTATAAACCTGAATTGCCTCGGCATTTTTGTCGCGATTATACGATCCCAGAAAAACAAAAGTATCCTGAGCATATCCTGTAAAAGTGATGAGGACTAATAAAGATATTAAGAGTATATTTCTTTTCATTATTTAATATTTAAAGTAATCCTGATTTTTTCCGAAACCCGACATCACCAAAGAAAAAACGCAGGACGCAATTTACATCCACATTTCACAACTCACAATTCACAATTAATTAACCCCTTCCCACCATTCTGTAAACTGTTGATTTTCATTTTTCAACTCTGTCAATTCGCCAATCATTGGTGTAATTAAAGGAACTTGATGATCTGATAATCGGTTTAATTCTGTTATTTTTTTTAGTGGTTCATCCCAGGCATGAAGCGATAAGGCAAATTTTGATGAGTGAACGGGAAAAACCCTTTTGGCTTTCAGATCTTTTATGGCTTTTATGACATCTTCCGGCAAGTTATGAATGTATTTCCAATCCTTATTGTACTGACCGTTGTCAATCAAAGCAATATCAAAAGGACCGTACTTTTCGCCAATTTCTGCAAAATGTGAATCGTAGCCACTGTCGCCGCCCAGATACATTCTAAAATTATGGCTTTCGAGAACAAAAGAAGTCCAAAGTGTATTGCATCGTTTAAATCTTCTACCCGAAAAATGTCGTGCAGGAGTGGTGTAAATAGTTAAATTTTTATCTAATTCTACTCTGCTGAACCAATCTTTTTCTATAATAATTTCTTTTGGAAATCCCCAGAATTCAAAATGCGAACCTACACCCAAAGCCGTAATTACCTTTTTGGTTTTAGGTTTTAATTTTAAAATGGTCTCATAATCCAAATGATCATAATGATCGTGTGTAATTAGTAAATAATCAATTTCAGGAAGATCATCTACAGTATAAATATCGGTTCCTTTAAATGATTTTGTTGTTCCGGGAACAGGCGAGGCATTTCCGCTAAAGACAGGATCGATCAGGAACTTTTTTCCGGCAAGCTGGATAAAGTAAGACGAATGTCCGAACCAAACCAGAACATCCTGATCGGGAGTAAGTTCGTGGAGATTTGTTTTTTGAGACGGAATTAAATCAGATGGCTTTTTTCTGGCTACTTTTTTAAAGAAAAATTTATAAAAAACAGAGAAATAATTAGCGTCTTCAGCAAGGTCGGGAGTAAAATTCTGATTTTCAAATTTTCCGTTTTTATATTGTACCGAATTTTGGATCCTTGTTAATCTTTCGCCGGAAGGCGCTTTTCCAAATTTTGGATGTTGCAGAAAATTATATACAAAAAGAACTATAATAATAAATAGTATAAGTAAGATGTAGCTTGTCATTTTTATTTGGAGGGATATAAGTTTGTGGTATATTGAATTGAAAGCAAAATTATCTCTTTGAAGGTTTACGTTGTTTTATTTTTTATCATTTCCTTTGGTTTTTTGATTTAATAAATTGCTTTTCAAAAGTAAATTTTTGATTTCAATTCCGGTTTTGTAAAATAAATCAGAATTTGCATTCATTTCATTTTCCAATACAATCAAACTGACATCACTCTGGGGAAAGTATAAATTTAGAGACGAAAATCCATCACCCAGCCCGGTGTGTCCAATATATTTTATGGGTTCCTTATCGACAATCCGAAGTCCATAACCGTAACCCACTTTTTCTTTTCCAAAAACATTATGTTGTGCCAGTATATTATATTGCAACATTAATTGATATGTTTCCGGCTTTAAAATTTTTCCTTTATGGAGATTATTATTCCAGATCAGTAAATCATTTGCAGTTGAAATAACGCCGGCTGACGGAATTTTTTCGGGAGTAAGTAAATAATTTTGTGCCTTTTGCAAATGATTATTTTCATTTATATAGCCCGTAACTAAATTTTTGGAATTGCTTTCCGAATAACAAAAAGTATTATTCATTTTTAGTTTCTTAAAAAGTTCTGCCGTTATTTCGGCGTATGTTTTTTTAGAGACCGATTCAAGAATAAGCCCCAGCCATGGATAACCTTCATTACCATATTTAAATTCACTTCCAGGTTTAAAAAGCAGCGGTTTATTTAAACCTGCAATTCCATGTGTATGATTTAATAATTGATGGACGGTAATGGAGTCGGTCCAGCTCTGTTTTAAGTTGGGCAGATATTTTTTAATTGGAGCTTGTAAATCTATTCTGCCCTGTTCAACTTCTTTTAAGATCAAAACAGCTGTAATCTGTCTGGTATTAGACATAATCTTAAAGTGACTATCCATTTTTAAAGCCGTCTTTTTATCAAAATCGGCAAAACCTTCTGCTTTACTGTAAATTACTTTTCCTTTTTGAGAAATTAAAATAGTTCCATTAAATTTAGGATTGGAAACAAGCACTATACTATCAATCTGTCTGGAAATGTTTTCTTTTTTCTGGGCTGAAGTATGGCAGGAGGAAAAGATCAAAAGCAGTAATAACGAGATTTTGGACATAAAGTTCATTGGTAATTAAGTTTTTTTTTAGCTTGGATGGTATTTTTAGTAACTTTTCAGGTTGTTTATGAAACCTGAAATAAATATAAACATGAACAGTAATTAAAACATTCCATTTTCGTTAATGGGATCTTTGGGTACGGGTTGTCCCAAATCCCATAGTTCTATAATTTTATCTCCTTCAAATTTAAGTAAATGAACTACTGCAAAACCAAGATCTACAGGGGTTTGTTTGAGATGCGAGTGTACGGCAACCAGATTTCCGTCTTCTAAAATATGATGGATTTTGAAGATTTTATTCGGATTTGTTCTGGCAGATTCTTCCATAGCCAGCATTAAGGTCTCGGAGTCGCCTTTAAAGTATGCGTTATGATGTTTGAAGTTCTTTCCGACATACAATCGAAAACCTTCATGAGAATGTCCTTTTGCTGCTAATTTCAGGAAGTTTTTAGCGATTTCTTTCTTAGTCATAATTCAATGCTTTTAAAGCTAACTAAGGTATGAAATTATGTCCTGAAATTTTTCCAGAAAATCAGTTGAAATTTATAAAATTAAATACTCTAAGAATATCAAATTTAATTGAAAGACTGCCGAAATGCAATTGGAGAACTATTGGTCTTGGTTTTAAACAATTTGCTGAATGATTGCTGATGTTCGAAACCGAGTTCAAAAGCGATTTCACTAATTGACAGGGTAGTGGCAGAAAGTTTTTCTTTTGCTTTTTCAATCAGTTTGTTATGAATGTGCTGCTGCGTACTTTGGCCTGTAAGCGATTTTAGGAGACTGCTTAAGTAATTGGGAGAGACATGGAGTTCCCCGGCTATTTGATGTACCGTCGGCAAACCTTTTTGCTGCAAAGAATCACTGCTGAAATAGTCTTCCAGCAGTTTTTCTAAGCGTGATAAAATTTCGTGGCTACTTATTTTTCTGGTTATAAACTGTCTGTTGTAAAAACGTTCACAATAAGTGAGAAGCAATTCTATCTGTGCAATAATTACATCCTGACTAAATTTGTCAATATTAGACTGATATTCGCTCTGGATGTTTTTAATAATATTAATAATCAGTTTTTCTTCTTTCTCTGAAAGATGCAATGCTTCATGAACGTCGTAACCGAAATATTCATATTGTTTTATTTTCTGCGCAAGCGGCGTATTCCAAAGAAAATCAGGATGAATTAAAAGGGAATATCCGGTATGTTGCAATGCTGCATTTCCTTCAATAGAAAAAACCTGGCCCGGCGCTAAAAATAACATTACGCCTTCTTTAAAATCATATTCCTGTTGGCCATAACGCATTTTGGCATTGGCGTTTTTCTTAAGGGCAATCGAATAAAAATCCAGGATCAGACTTTGCGGTTCGTTTTCATTAAGGTATTTAAGGTCTTCAAAATTATACACGCTAACGAGCGGATGTTCGGGTTTTGGTAAATCCCGAAATTCGTGAAAATCGCTGATCGTTTTTATGCGATGTGGATGAGAAGATGCCATAACCAGAATTAATTATTGTTGATTGTATTTTAAAGCAAACTCCTTTGCATAATCTGCTAACTTAATTTTTCCCATTTCCGCAGGTCTGTTTTGGTAATAATCTTCGCCTAACACACCATTTTGTAGTGCAGCGTACATTTCGACCAGGCCTTTTGCAATTTTTGGCTGCATTCCTGCATTTAGTAAACCATCCAAAACCTGAGCGTCACTAATAAATTCCCATTTTAAATCTGGTTTTCCAATAGCGTTACCCAAAATTTGAGCAGTTTCATTTCCCGTTAATTCTTCACTGGATACATAACGTATTTTTGCACCCGATGCATCTGTAAGTTCCTCGGCAATTGCTGCCGCAATATCCAGAGGAGAAACCCAGGGTATGGTACTTTTGTCTCCATAATTGGAGTAAATATTTCCTGTACTTTTTATCATCGGTATATAAGCATCCAGATTATAGAAAAAGGAAGTTGGACGCATAAAGGTAATCGAAACATTTGAAAGCGCATTTAAAACAGTTTCAATTTCGTTGTAACGTTGAATGATTCCGGAGTTTTTTTCTAAATGTGCGCCAATACTGCTTAAAAAAACAGCACGTTTAACACCCGAATTTTCGATTGCCTTTGCGTAGTTATTTCCAATTTTTCCTGTAAATGCATCTAAATCCAGAATTGGATCAAAGTAATTGGCACGCGGTATCATGCAGTACACTGCATCGGCATTTGAAAAAGCGGTTGTTAAGAAAGCCAGATCCTCAACAGAACCTATAAGTGCTTTGGCGCCCAATTCTTTTATTTCGTTTTCTCTGTCAGCGCTGCTGGCAATTACGGAAACAGAATGACCTTTTTGAACCAACTCTTCTGTTAGTGGTTTGCTAATGTTCCCTAAAGAACCTGTGATTGTAATTTTCATCTTTGTACGATTTTTGTTGATACAAAGTTGCGTAACATTCGCAGATTCAATTTAGCCAAATCTATTATTGTCTTAGCCAAATTTAGCGTTCAGATAATTTTTTTTCGGTTTCGGTTTGTGGCTTTCCGGTCGAATTGGGTTCGCCTTTTCCTGTAGTAATCAGTTTTTGCAGACTGTTTTGTATATAATTGGTCCAGCCCGATTTACAGACTTCATAACATTCATAATCCGGTACCAGACCCTGATGCGTAAAAACCAGTTTTGTTTTGTTGTTTTCTGTTGAAATTTCGAAGACCGCTTTTGTGTTGGTCCATTCGGTATCGTCCTGGGTAAAACTAAAGTAGTTTTCCTGAATCAGCCACACCATTTTCTTATTGGGAATCACTTCAGTCAATTTGATTTTACAGCGGTGTATGTCTTCATAATGATAGTTAAATTCATCGTTAAGGTCTGCTGTTTTTCCTTCAATTTCTTCCGACCACCATCCTCGTACGTTTTGTATGGCTTTAAAAACATTTTCAGGAGATTGATCCAATACTATTGTTGTGGTAAAATCTTGTGCGCTCATTTTAAATGATTTACAAAGTTAGTAATAGTAAATTTACATTTAAAAATCAATTAGTTAAGGCCTTAAACGGACAGATTTACGGGCTGTTTCAGACAGAATGCTTAGGTTCTCAAACCTTAATTTTGGTCAGAGCAAACTAATAATCGTTCCTGCAGCCAGGATAACAGATAAAAATACCGCGACGCTAATAAGGCCCACTATTGTAGTTCTCCATCCATTAAAGGTTTATCCACCATTAGCAATATGGATCTGAATATCTTTTTCCTGAAATGTTTTTACTAAATAAGAAGTTATGGATAAATAAAAGACAGGAAAGATAAAGCTTGGGACATTCTCCGGAATTAAATATACCAGTGCAATAATTAAAACCGCAGAGATTAGCGTAATAATCCAGGTTTTTTTTGCTTTTTCTGAGTAAATTTTTTGTGTTGGAATTTCTTCAAAAACCGATTTTTCTTCTGTTTCCTTTTGTATCATTTATTTATTCTATCGAATTTATTTTTGTTGAATATTTTTGCATCAGGCATCATAAAATTCCTCGCTCATTAATTTGATTTTCTCCGGGATTTTTTCAATTACCTGAAAATGAGTTTTTTTAACGTCATCTAAATCCAGTGTACCACCCAAAATAATCATTTCCTTTTCTTCAAAACGTTTTCCAAGACGATCTTCCAGCATAACTTTTACCATACTTGGAGCAATCTCTGTCTCGTTTAAAAAATCGTTTGGATGTCCGGCTGTACAAATAACCAGTCCAAGGGGAACAGTTTTCATTTTTCTGGAAGTTTCATTTTGTCCGTATGCATATCCAACTGAATAAACGCGATCGAACCAGCCTTTTAACTTTGCCGGACAATCGCTCCACCAAACCGGATATAAAAAGATAATGCAGTCTGCTTTTTCTATTTTTTCCTGTTCTGCCAGGACATCGTCTGGAACAGGAAGTTCCGTTTTGCCAAAGCCTTCGCGTTCGTACTCTTCTTCAGACAAAGCACTTTTGAAATTATTTGTGTATAAATCGGAAATCTCTACATTAAATTCGCTCCTATCTAAAACAGTCTTTAGTTTTTCTAAAACCTGAAAGGTGTATGATTTTTTACTTGGGTGTGCGTAAACAATTAATATATTCATTTTAAATTTTTTAATTAATAATTTTAAAATAATAATTGCATTACGATTTGTGGCTATACGAAAATACAAATTAAATTTTTAAGAATAAAGTTTTATTCGTCTCCGGAAATTCTAAAATATGCCTGGCTGGCAAGTTAGATTGTTACAAATTGCTTTTCGCGGAATAATTTGTTTAAGATTGAAGTTTATTATTTAAGAAGTTCAAATAAAATATAAGCACCCTGATGAGATAACCCTCTTTCTCTTTGTACAAAGCCATTTTTGAGGTAGAAAGAAACCGCTTTTGTATTGTTTTCGAGACATTTTAAAGTTAGAGGAAAGTGGAGTTTCTTTTTTGCTGCTTCTAATAATGCAGTTCCGATGCCTTTACCGTGAAATTTTTGATCAACATATAAATGATGAATAAAATTTGCCTTTACATACAGGGAGATAAAGCCAACTGTTACATTGTCAAGCTTTGCCGTAAGTATAAATTCGTCTTTAGTGTCACGCTCAAAATCTTTAACCTGAAACTTTGCAGAATCGATCCAATAGAAAGTGGTTGTTCTTTCCTTAAGGTAAATTGTGCTGAGCAATTCATAATCGTTTTCGCGGGCCTTATTTATTTCGATTTTCAACCTGAATTTTTTAATTGTAAAATTGTGAAAAAAATATTTCTAATGAAAATGGTTGCGTGAAGGATGGGAGCGGCATCCTTTTTCTTTTTTCTTTAAAAAGGAAAAGATACAGCGGACAGCCTGACCCGGAGGGACACGCCATTATATAACTTTTAGTGGTGATGCTTTTTTTATTTGAGACGAATCAAAACTCCTTTGCGTTTTACGATATTTTTATAATCCCACTGAATTTCTTTTCCTTTTTCAATCCAGCGCTTCAAATCAGTTTCTTTTATTTGGTTGATATCGGTGTAACGCATTTCGGCGGCTTTAAAAGAACCTTCCTTCTGAAGCTTTTCTTCGTCAAAAGATTGTCCGCTCCAAAAGAGTAATCTAACAGAACCTTTGAGTTTGCTGTAACCCACAATCGGATTTCCGTCCAGAAACCAGACCGGATGTGCGTGCCAGATTTTATTTTCGGCTTGCGGTAAATTCCCGTCTATAATTTCGTAAAGAAGATCGCAGATTTTTTTATCCGAATCGGTTTGTAAACTATTGTAATTCGCAATTTCGTTTTTCATAGAATTATTTTACAGTTTTGTAAAATTATGAAAAACAATAAGATAGATTTCCTGTAATTTGGTTTTATTTTGTTCGAATTAGATTAGCCATCCTTAAAGGTGTTCTTAGAGGTAGTCTATTCTATTTTTTTGACTAATTGCATCGCAGCCTGCTGCAAACCTTTGTAATAGTCTCCTTTTTTCAATTCGGGAACAGCGTGTGTTGAAATTATATCTTTCATTTCCTGATCGCTCATTTTTGCGCGTATTTTATCTATTCCCTGTACCTGAATTTGTCGCAGCTGTTTGCTTATGACAATTAGAATAGAAGTGTCTATTTTTAATTTTGACAGTAAATACTTGTCCAAATCCATAGAATAATCTGTGAGGTCGGTGTACGGACTTATGGAAGATGTGGTGATAATAAGGATTTTGTTTTTTGTTTTTTCCTCGCTTGATTTTAAAAAATCATTTAAATTTTTGATCTGAGCAGGAGTAAGTATTTTTTCAAAATCGTTTACGTAATCGTATGATTTCGCAAAAATGACTGAAGCTTCCGGTTTTATTTGAGCATTGAAATGTAGAGGTAAAAAGAAAACAATGGCGAATAGGAAAAATAATTTTTTCATGACAGATTTAATTGGGCGCTGCAAAATTAAGCCTTTATAATTAAAAATTTGTCTGCAAATTGTTATGAAAAATAAATATTTATTCTGCATAGATTATATGAAAAATCCGATTCACTTGAGCAAACCGGATTCTAAATTTTATTTTAGCAAGGGTAATAAATGATCCCATTTGAGTTCTTTGGCGAAATCTAAGGCTGTTTTTCCGCTGTTTGTTTTGGCATTTTTGTCTGCGCCATGATCTAAAATTACTTCGACAGAATTTTGGTTTCCGGCAATGGTCTCGCGATGCAGAAAAGTATTGCCTAAATCGTCCTGCCCGTTTATTTCGTCAGGATTATTTTTTAAAAATTCAATTAAACTTTCTTTCATGTTTTTGCTCATAGGATGTTCTATGAGATTTTCGGGATTTTCTTTTTGCTCAAAGACAACCTCAATATCATCAAAATCTCCGAATTCCAATCCCCAGGCTTCATCGTGCGATTGTCTTTCTTCATCGCTCATTTCAGAACGCATGGCATGAATTGTAAATGCGCCGTATGTTTTGCCCTGAGCAGCAAATAGCCAGTCGCTAATCTGATTGACCGGTATAGCAACTTCGTCACCGTTGCTGACATTGGTTAATTCATCCGGATCATTTACTAAGACGCCGTAAATAACTTCGCCGTCAAAATTCACATCGTTAATCCACATGTGTTCTACCACGGTTTCGCCATCGATTTCCTGTGTAAAAGCCAGTTTTACGCACGCTACATCCAGTCCGGGAACAATTCGGCGATATTCCCATGATAATTCTCTCCAGAAATATTTAAAGGTTTCCTGAGCGCGTTTGTACGCTTCAATCATTTTCGGACTTTCGCCGTCGGCGTAGAATATTGGTGTATCTGACATAATTTTATATTTTTATTTGATTGTATCGTTGCGAAAATAAATTTACAGCAAGATAAAAAATCCGATCTGTAAAAAATCGGATTTAATTTTTATTTAAGAATATAAAATACTTTTATGTGCGTCTTTAAACTGATGAGCGTTTGATGTTTTAATTATAATTGCTTTATTTCATTCCAAATTCCCGTCTGCGCTGTCTTCTGAACATAATCGGAAAAATCTGTGGCTTTTCGACCCAGAATTTTTTCAATATCATTTGTAATACTTGAGTTTCGTCCGTCTAAAACTTCTGTAAATAAATAATTGATAAGCCAAATTTCATCTTCGGGAACCTGATATTCACTAAGCATTGAGATGTATTCTTTCAATTCGAGAGATTGAAAAGTGATTTTTTTACCTGAAATTTCAGCAATTTCATTTACTGCTTCTTTAAAAGTCAGTAATCTCGGTCCAGTCAATTCGTATGTTTTTCCATTGTGCTTTTCATTCAAAAGAGCTTCTATTACAACCTCTGCAATATCATCAGCGTCTGTAAATGGCTCTAAAACTTCTGCTCGTGGTAATGCTACAAAACCAGCTAAAATAGGTTCTAAAAAGATGCTTTCGCTAAAGTTTTGATTGAACCAGCTTGCTCTTACAATGGTCCAGTTTTTTGCTTTAGTTTTGACAATTTCTTCGCAAACCTGGGCTTCTTTTTCGCCTCTGCCAGATAGAAGAACTATTTTTTCGACACCGCTTTGAGTAGCAAGATCGGTAAAATTCTGAATGATCTCAGGTGCATATGGTACTGCAAGATCGGGTTGAAATGTGATGTAAATGCTATCGATATCTTTTACAACGTTTGCCCAAGTTTCCGGTTTTTCCCAATCAAAAGGGATTGATGCAGATCTGGAACCGATCCTGATTGATACATTTTTTTCTTTCTCCAGTAGTTGAACCACGCGACGGCCGGTTTTACCATTTCCGCCCAGAACTAAAATTTTGTTTGTTTTCATGATTAATGATTTAAATTAATGATGATGCAAAGTTGCATCGATCATCATGAAAACATTTGTCTAAAAGGAATTATGATTTGTCTGAAAGGAATTGTTTACGTATTTCATTGGGCCTTGATCCAAATTTTTTCTGAAATGCATTCGAAAACGAACTTAAACTTTCATAACCCACTTCCCAAGCCGTTTCCTGAACCGTTTTTTCGCTGGAGAAAAGTAGTTTATAAGCCTTATTGAGTCGTTCTTCCTGAATGTATTTGTAAACCGGAATTCCAAATAATTCTTTAAAATTCTTTTTTAACTTGCTGCTGTTGAGTCCGATTAATTTGGATAATTCATTAATCGTTGGAGGTTTTGAATAATTTGTGGTCACAATATCTTTTGCCCGAAAAAGTTTTTCTTTGTCTTTTTCGGTTAACTCACTTTTCTTTTCACTGGATAAAAGTGCGAAGTAGTGGGCCAATAATTCGTTTACCTGACTTTTTAAGAATAAAAGTCGGGTATTACCTGTATAGGTAGTATTGAATATTTTTTGGACTGCCAATTGCATTTCCAGCGTCATAAATAGGGTAGGGCCTTTTACAAAATGCGCTGTCGGATTTACTAATTCAGGTAATTGTTTTTCGAATATTTCTTTTTCTTCTTTTGGTAAGGTCTGCAGGGTTTTAAGTTTTGCAAATATGCTGATGGATTGCAACGGTTTTTCGGGTGCAATTTTATGTGCGAAAGCTACTTTCTGATTTCCGAAAAACGAAATCGCCAGACCTGTCGTATTGGTTAAATATTTTGTCTGGTTGTTATGTTTAATTTCTAATTCTACATTCCCGGAACCGTAAAAAGCAAATCCAACAGAGTCGCCATCTATTTCGCATTTTTGTACACACTCTTTATCAGAATTGGATTGCTCGATCAGAACCACGAAATTGTTTACTTCTATAATGTCAGTGGTCATTTTTTTGAATTAGGTAATTTGGAATTGAGATAATTAGATAATTTGTAAAAGCTTAAAATGCAATCAAATATACAAAAGTAATTTTATGACAAAGTATTGTCATTCGACTGAAAGGAGAAATCGCAATAGAATTCTGCGAAAGAAAATCTCCAATCTTTGTGGAATCCCGCGTATGATTTCTCCTTTCAGTCGAAATGACAAAAAAGAAAAATACGCAAAAAAAATCCGATTCACTTTCGCAACCGGATCCTAAAATTAAAAATGGTTAACTTTTATTTAAATGTGAATTTCTTTTTCCAATAAAAATATACGTTTACAATATTTAAACCGGCGAGTATCCATAAACGCATTAAAATCCCTTTGCTTTACAAATTTCCAAATAATCAATTCTTGCATTTGTTTTTAGGGTAATCGCGGTTTAAATTATTTATTTCTCTTAAAAAATATAACCTATTCTTAGATGCAAATAAGGTGTATATTGTTTGTTTGTGTAATCGAAATCATCAACACTTTGTGAATTTCCAAAATTGGAATTAGCTTTAATAAATACAATTCTGTATCCCAATCCAGCACCAGCTTCATAAGTAAAATGGTCACCCATCATGCGTTTAATTCCCCATGTTGGTATAATTGACAAATCTGCATTTTTAGTAATGTTATCATCTAAATTGATTACAAACCAATCTGGATGATAACTTGTTTTTAAAGAAAGATAATTACCACTGTTATTTGAAATATTTCTTCCTTTGGAATTTCTTTTCTTTAAGTTAAAATAAAATTTAGGTTCTACAGTTATAACAGGCTGTAGAATAAAACCGGCTTCGTCATAATGATCACCGACAGCAAAATCATATTCGATTCCAATTTCACTTTTTAAAGCGATTGAATTAGATAATTTAAGCTCGTTGTTAAGCCAGAGTCCTGCAAATCCAGTTTGAACTGAAAAAATAGATTTTTCAACACTTCCTTCCTGAGCTTTAGAATGAATGTTTATTCCTAAGATTAAGAAAAGAATTATTTTTTTCATACAATTTGTTTGGTATTAATTAGGTTATTTTTTGCACGAAAATAATATTTTAATATTAAACCTATTTAACAAAATAAGTAAACGTAACCTTTTTGTCTGGTTGTTGTGTTTAATGTCCAATTCTACATTTCCCTAACCGTAGAATTGTCATTTCGACTAAAAGGAGAAATCACAATAGAATTCCGCTAACGAAAATCTCCAATCTTTGTCGAATCCCGCGTATGATTTCTCCTTTTAGTCGAAATGACAAAAAAGAAAAATGCAAAAAAAAAATCCGATTCACTTTCGCAAACCGGATTTTATAAATTGAAAATTATATATAACTCCGTAAAGATCTTTCAATCTTTACTTTGTATATTTTACAAGTGAATCACTTCGCCGTATGCATCTGCAACAGCTTCCATAACTGCCTCGCTCATTGTTGGGTGAGGGTGGATTGATTTTAGGATTTCGTGACCTGTTGTTTCAAGTTTACGGGCTACAACTGCTTCAGCAATCATATCTGTAACTCCTGCACCAATCATGTGGCATCCTAGCCATTCTCCGTATTTAGCATCGAAGATTACTTTTACGAATCCGTCTGCAGCTCCGGCAGCTTTTGCTTTTCCAGAAGCTGAGAATGGGAATTTACCGATTTTCACATCGTATCCTTTTTCTTTTGCCTGTTTTTCTGTTAAACCTACAGAAGCGATTTCGGGTGTTGCATACGTACAACCAGGAATATTTCCGTAATCGATTGGGTCTACGTGTAAACCTTTGATTTTTTCAACACAGTTAATTCCTTCAGCAGAAGCAACGTGTGCTAAAGCCTGACCCGGAGTAACGTCTCCGATGGCATAATATCCTGGAATGTTAGTTTGGTTGTAAGCGTTTACTAAGATTTTATCTCTGTCAACTGCGATTCCAACTTCTTCTAAACCAATATTTTCGATGTTTGTTTTGATTCCAACTGCAGAAAGTACAATATCAGCTTCAAGGATTTCTTCTCCTTTTGCTGTTTTTACAGTTGCTTTTACTCCGTTTCCGGAAGTATCAATTTTTTCTACAGAAGAGTTAGTCATGATTTTTACCCCTGCTTTCTTCATAGAACGCTCCATTTGTTTAGAAACGTCTTCGTCTTCTACAGGAACAATGTTTGGCATAAATTCTACAATGGTAACGTCTGTTCCCATTGAGTTGTAGAAATGAGCAAACTCAACTCCAATTGCTCCGGAACCTACAATAATCATAGATTTTGGTTGTGTAGGCAACGTCATTGCCTGACGGTAACCAATTACTTTTACACCGTCTTGTGGCAGGTTTGGAAGTTCGCGGGAACGAGCTCCTGTTGCGATGATAATGTGATCAGCGCTGTATTCTGTAACTTTATTGTCTTTATCGGTAACGTCAAGTTTTTTTCCTGGTTTAAGTTTTCCAAAACCTTCGATAACGTCAATTTTGTTCTTTTTCATTAGAAACTGAACTCCTTTGCTCATTCCTTCTGCAACACCACGGCTACGCTGAACTACTGCTGGGAAATCCTTATCAAAGTCAGAAACTTTTAATCCGTAATCAGAAGCGTGTTTAAGGTAATCAAAAACCTGAGCCGATTTTAGTAATGCTTTTGTTGGGATACATCCCCAGTTAAGGCAAACTCCGCCAAGGCTTTCTTTTTCAACAACAGCTACTTTAAAGCCCAATTGAGAAGCTCTAATTGCTGTTACATATCCTCCGGGACCACTTCCTAAAACAATAACGTCGTATTTCATTTTTTTTGTTTTTAGTATTAACTACCGAAAAATGAGATTATTTTTCCGAAACTCACTTCCGATTTTTTATTTTGTTATTTGTGTTTGCGAATTTAAGGATTTATTTTAAATCAACACCTGAAAATTTATTTTTGCACCTGTAGATTTTGATCTTTTCACAGAAACCGAAGGAATTGTGAATTGTAAATTATGAATTATGAATTGAATTTAGTTTTTTAGGCTTTTAATCTAAAAATTAAATTGTTTTTCGGTTCATTTAAAAAAGTATGCCACAGATTATCAGGATTAACAGGATTATAAAAATCATTAATTCTAATAATATGTGGCAACTATATTTAGAGGTAAGGCTTATATTGACAGGCATAACCTGAAAACCTGAAACAAAATTTAAACCTTCACGTGTCCCCAGTTTTCACCGCTGGCAATTCTTCTGATTTGCATTTCGCTTACGCCGAATTGTTTGGCAATCATTTTCAGACGTGTTTTTTGTTCGGGTCTTGCCAGGATTTTTTTAATTAACATCACTTTTGTGGTGGTTAATTTTCTTCCGTCCGATTTAAGATTGTGTTCTATAAGATTCTTTTTAGCCTGGATCACACGCGGACTTTTGCGACTGTGGGCCATCATCTCCTGTTTAGTAGCCCAACGCAGATTGCTGACGTCGTCATTGCTTCTGTTGTAGTCCAGATGGAGTACATAAGTCTGATCTTCTGAATCTTTCGGAATAAAATATTGTGCAACCAGTTTGTATAAAAAGAGATATTTATTTACGATTTTATCGTCTTTTTTTACTTTAAAACGAAAAGTGGGATATCCATCGCTTAAACCGCCTTTAAGTATGCGGCCGTTTTCTATATTATCTGTGAAACTAATTAAGCGTCCTCTGTTCGAAATGGCATATTTTAATTGTAATGAGGCGTTTATTTCTATTTCCTTAAATTGTTCGTTTGGATAAAATCTATTTTGTGGCATTTTCTTTTACATTTGATTTCTATTCTCTCAAAGATAAATAATAAACGAAAAATTAATGCTATGTTGTTGATTCAGAATCGGCAATTTTATGATTTCTATAACGCTTATTTAACGTTTTGAAATCTTTTTAACAGCTTTTAATGCGATTTTAATTCACAAATTGTGAAATATTCAGTTTTTTGATCTTCCGCGAAAGCGCAAATCTTAAAAATAGTAACTTAATTTTACTGGTCCAGCCAGTTTTTAAAGTTATTAATCTCTTTTTTACTGATCAAAATCGGATCACTTTCGACTGCAGGAACCGTGAGAATTAATTCGACTTTTTGATTGGAATGTTTTATAACTTCCTTAATGCAATTTCTATTAACAATATACTTACGGTTTATTTTAAAGAAACGGAACGAATCGAGACTGTTTATAATATCAGTCAGGGTATTATTATATAGGTAGCTTTGACCCGATTTGGTGTAGATAAACAAATGCTTTCCTGTGGCGGCAAAATAGGTAATTTCACTTTCGTTGATGGAGATGAGTTTATATCCGTGGTTGACCAGAAAATGGCGCTGTATCTTATTGCTTTCAGGATTTTCTATTGCCACAAGTGACTGAAGAGTCGAATCGCTGTTAAAGCTGTCTTTTATTTTTTTGAATTTTTGAAGTGCTTCCAGTAATTCTTGTTCTTCAAAAGGTTTTAAAAGATAATCAATTGTAAAATGTTTAAAGACCGAAATGGCGTAGGAATCATAAGCAGTGATAAATATGACAGGGCAGGAGACAATGGTTTTTTCAAAAATCTCGAGACTTTTTCCGTCACCTAAATGAATGTCCATAAATGCCAGATCAATTCTGTTTTCGCTAAAAAAAGTAACTGCTTCTTTAATAGATTTCAAAACCGTTATGTCGGAAATCTCAAAAATATCCTGTTGCTCTAAAATAGATTTTAGATAACTGGATGCAAGATATTCGTCTTCGATAATGGCGATTTTCATTCTGCTATTTGATTTGCGTATCGGAAAATGAGCTTCTCATTTATTTTGCAAATATAGTCGACTCCGGTTTTTATGCAAGATTTTTTTAAAAACAAAAAAGGCCCGGGTTTAAAACCGGACCTTTTTCAAAAAAAAAACAATAGGTAAACCTACAGATTGGGATTATTCAATCTAGCGTTTGCAGGATAAATAATCGTGTAACGCGGATCATTTTGTAACAAAGTATAATTGTCACCGTCAAAAGTGTGAACAATTTGTTTTTGAGTTGTTCTTCTTAAATCAAACCATCTTTGACCTTCAACAGCAAATTCTCTTTGTCTTTCTGCTAATATAAAAGTGTTTAGATCGGCTTCATTCATCGCATTGATGCTTGTTTCAAGGTCAGTATATCCGGCTGTCGAATATCTGTTTTTGATGAAGTTTAAAACGGTTGTTTTAGCTTCTGCAATATTATTCAGTTTCAATGATGTTTCTGCTTTTGTTAAATACAATTCAGAAGTTCTGAAAGTACTTTTCTGATCATCATTACCACCTTTTTGAATTCTGAAACGGCTTCCGTTTGCTACAAAGTAAAGCGGGAAACGTAAATCTGTTGTTCTGCTGTAAGCTGAAAGTAAGTCTGAAGAAGCATATGTTGCTCCTTTTAAACCATTGATTAATCCGTCTTCAAGCGCCAGAATAGATTCTTTAGAGTTGTATTTGGTTGCAAGAACAGCAGTCGCTTTTAAATCAATTAAATTACTGTTGATCGCCAAAGCTTTGTTTGCAGCGTCTAAAGATTTTTGCCATTGTTGTTGGTACAAATACAAACGGCTTTCAAATGCATACAACGCTATCTTAGAGAAACGGTAATTTTTACCTGCAATCTGAGCATCTACATTGATTAAATTTTCGGCCTTTTGAGTGTCAGAAATTATTTGATTGTAAATAACTTCTACAGTTTCAGGTTTGTAAACATTTTCCAAATCAATTTCTAAAGCCAACGGTACTCCTTTGTCTGAAGCAGCTGTTGCAGGGTTGTATGGCTTTCCGAAAAGATTTACTAAATCAAAGTTCGCTAACGCTCTTAATGCATAAGCTTCTCCAAGTAATTGATTTGTTTCTGAAGAATTATCTAATTTTGATGGAACTTCATTAATGATAACATTTGTATAAAAAATGATATTGTATAATTCCTGATAGTGGAAAGCTTGTGTGATTTTATCAGGATTTGAATCCTTCCAAAAGTACACATCTTTGTAAATGTTAATCTCATCATTTAAATCATTTAGTACCAATTCGTCTGTACGAACTGCTGTCAATGATTTATGTTCAGGATAATTAGAATATGCTGCTGTTAAAAGCGCACGGTACTGGTCTAATGTTTCCGGAATTACTCTTCCTACAGGTGTAATATCCAGGTAATCGTCACAACTTGTTACGGCTATCGCAGCAACAAAAAGTACTATATATTTTGAGAATTTTTTCATCTTTAATTGTATTAGAAAGTTACATTACATCCAAGAGTGAATGATTTAGGAACTGGTTGCGCATAAATATTTCCATAAGTTTCAGGGTCAAAATAACCTTTGTAATCTGAACTAATTACGAATAAATTTCTTGCTTCAACATTAAATCTTATGCTTGAAATATTGATTTGGTCTGTAAACGCTTTAGGGAATGTATAACCTAAACGCATACTGCTTAATCTCATATAACTCATTTCGCTAACCCATGTATCTAAATAATTCAAAGTCTGAATAGCGTTTCCTCCTGAAAAATATTGATAAGCCATCCATGAATCTCCTGATCCAGAAGTTTCACTTGTAATTCCAGGTAAGTTAGAAGAAGTATTTGTTGGAGAATACGCATCTAAAATATCTCTGCTGTAATTTTGTCCTCTGTCAACCTGAGTTCCGTTGTAAGGAGGAGTTTTTACTACAGTTTGTTTAATGTTGAATGCTGCAGCAACTGTCAAATCAAAATTACTTACTTTGAAAGTATTGGTAATACCACCTGTAAATTTAGGATCTCTGTCTCCCATGTAAGTAAACAAATCTCTAAATTCGGCAGAAGTTAAGTTTGACTGAGATGTTAATCCAGGGAAGAAATCTGCGTAAGGATCATACAAACCAAAGAAAGTCTGAGCATTTACAGTTTCTCCTTTTTTGTTTACAAATAAAGGATATCCGTTTTCGTCGATTCCGTTTGTTTTAAATGCAAATACTGAATTTACCGGACGACCTTCTCTGCTTGGGAAGAACTCCAGGTCTCTAACTTCGATACGATCTACATTACTTTTGTTGTGAGCAAAGTTGATACTTGTATTCCATTTGAAATTTGGACGGTCGATGTTTTTTGTAGACAAAGTAATTTCATATCCTTTGTTTGATACCTGTGCCCAGTTTAAATTAGTGTACTCAAAACCACTTTCTAAAGGAAGAGCTCTACTACCAATTAAGTCAGAACTTTTTCTGCCGTACACCTCTGTAACAATGCTGATTCTGTTATTAAATAATCCAAGATCCAAACCTAAGTTGACATTTTCTGTTTTTTCCCAACGTAATTTATCATTTGGAGGACTTTCTACCACAATAGATGGTTCTGCCTGACCCGGAAGTATAATTACAGTTCCGTTTGTACCTACTACAAAAGGAGAAGTATTTTTGTCGATGTTACCTTGTAAACCGTAAGATGCACGAAGTTTTAAGTTCGAAAGCGTCATGTTGTCTTTTAAGAAATCTTCTTCAGAAATTGCCCATGAAGCAGAAGTAGACCAAAGTGGTAAATATTTGTATTTTGGATCTACACCAAATAAATCTGAGCCGTCGTATCTAACACTTCCAAAGAAACTGTATTTCCTGTCGTACGTATAAGATGCTGTCGCAAAAAATGAAGCAAATGCATTTTCGTTCTGCGTCTTTAAGTAAGTTTTATAATCTGCGTCGTTAATGTTTGTGGTGTTTGGGAAAAGAATCTGTTGTGTAGTCAGATTATTTTTATCAAAACCAAATCCTTTTGTCGCAACCAAAGTATTGTAGCTTCTTCTTATCTCATTACCAATCATAGCTTCAACCTCATGTTTTTCTCCAAAAGTTTTAGAGTAATTCAACATGGTTTTAAGGTTGTACTGAAAGAAGTCGATGTTAGAATTCTGAATGATTCCGCCCGTTGGAAGAAAATAATTGAAAGCTCCGTTAGCAAAATAACGTGATTTTTCTCTTTGTTTTCTTGTGTAATAAGTATCCTGATCAGCGTATTTTTCACTAGAACTGTTATCGAGCTGCAAACCTAATTGAGAAGTAGCTCTTAAATCTTTAGTGATTTTGTATTCAGCATCCAATAAAGCTTTAACCGCTCTTGTTTTATAATCGTAAGAAGTATTGTTTCTTTCTTCCAGGAAATTAAAAGGCACATAACGCTCAGAGTAACCTGTAATATCCTGATCGTATTTATAACTTCCGTCAGCATTGTAAGGAGTTAAATACGGGTTTACATTTCTGGAGTAATTTGCAGGATTTGTTGCCGCTCCGGTATCTGTCACGTAAGATGAAGTTTTGTTTTCTGAACCAAAAATTCCAACGCCAACTTTGAATTTATCTGTAATTTCGAAATTGTTTTTCAAAGTTAAATTGTAACGTTTGAAACCGGTTCCGATAGTTGTTCCTTTCTCATCATAATATCCTAAAGAGAAGTAGTAATCTGATTTTTCTCCACCACCAGATAAACTTAGACCGTGTTGTGTATTTACAGCAGTTTGGTACAGTAAGTTACCCCAGTTAGTGTCGTTACCTCTTAAGGCATTGATAGATTGTTGTGTTTGCGGACTCAAAGAGGAGAATCCACCGGCTCTGAATGCCTCTAATTCATTCGAACCATTTAAGATTCGAGCAATTTCACCACCGGCGTCTCTATAAGTCAAATCGGCACGACTAGCCAGTCCAAGCTCAAAATCAACTTTCTCGTTCGAGTTCATTAAGTTTAATTTTGAAAATTCTGGTCTAAGTGTGATAAATGTATTTGTATTAAGGCTTACAACCATTTTACCGGCTCTACCTTTTTTGGTAGTAATAACGATAACTCCGTTTGCAGCACGTGCACCGTAAATTGCAGTTGCAGCAGCATCTTTAAGAATCGTAATATCTTTAATATCGTCTGGATTTAAACCAGCAATAGAGTAGTTGTTTAAGGCATCGATATTATCTTTATCGTATACTTTAGGAACCTCATTGTTATCTAATGGTAAACCATCAAGTACCCATAAAGGATCCTGAGTTCCGTTAAGAGAAGCAGTACCCCTGATTCTGATTCTTGCTGGCGCTCCCGGTGCTCCTGACGGAGTAGAAACGGCAACACCCGCAATTTGTCCTACCAGTAATTGATCGATACTTGAAACCCCAGTCTGCTGGATTGCAGCCATATCAATTTTAGTGATGGCAGCTGTAACTTTTCTTTTCTCAATTTTTTGGTAACCGGTAACGACAACTTCCTGAAGTTTTGCAGATTCAGATTTTAAGCTGACAGTATAGTCTTTTTGAGCATCAAGCTCAAGAGTATACGATTTGTATCCCATAAAAGTAACTCTAAGGGAAGTAACACTCTTTTTAATTTTTAAAGTGAATTTTCCGTCGAAATCACTAGTAGTTCCGATTCCTTCACTTTGAATAATTCCTGCTAATGCAGTTTTGTTTGAAATGGAATTGTTTTCGACATAAATAGAAGCACCCGGAATTGGCGAGTGATCTGCTTCGTCCAGAATAATTCCCGTAATAGTACGGGTTTCCTGCGAGTAACCTGCGATGGCCAGGAACAGCAGTAAGGCATGTAGAATTTTTTTCATGTTTTGGGTTATGTATTAAAAGGTTGTATTATTTAGGGCTTTGTCGATTCGTTGTATCAAATCGCGGTAATGGTTTTGGGTAGATTGATCTCCTGTACTCTTTTTAGTTTTTAATAATTGAAGAATTTTATTTAATTCTCCTTTTTTATCAGAAGTCACTTCTGTAACTCTTTTTAAAGAAGATGAATTAATATTTCTTGCCATATGCGCATCGTCTAAATGATTGCACAAATGAGGCATATTTAATGTTTGCTGAATGGCAATTGTTTTCTTAGGTTCTGTTTTTTCAAACAATTTGTTTGTCGAAACAATCAGCACATCAACATAATTTTTTTGGGTCATACGCTCCAGTATGGATAGATTTTTGTTCTGAATTGTTCCTGCAAATACACTCTGATGTAATTTTTTGAACAAATCATTTACGGTAAAAACCGTTTCTTTAGATTTATTTCTTTGGTATAATTCGTTTTCAGTCATTCGAAGCAAACGATCATCACCTAGTAAATCATACAAAATGCTGTATTGTAGTTCTCTGGAAAGCGTATAAGGCGTATACTCATAAGGCCCAAGTGGAGAATCTTTTAACGGATTGGTTTTATCCAGGATATCATTAAAAAACAACCATTGGGGAATGGTAATTAAATTTCTCGTCAGGTAATCTGTTGCTTTTTTCTGCATCGCCGCCGGAACCGGAACATAACTTTGTTTGTTATCGCCGTGAACAGTTGGATTAAGATAAATACCACCAATATTATTCATGACATGACGGTTGTACATTTGCCATTGACCGATAGTCCCGATGTATAATTTACCGGTTTCATAATACGATTTATCTTTATCGTATGTCCAGTCTAAGATGTTGTCTACAACGCGTTTTAGGTTTTTTAAACCATATTCACTTGCTTTTACAGCATCGTTTCCTAAATCTTCAGATTGTGAACGCGGGTCGACAACATTTTCCTGCTGTTCTCCGTAAAAATAAACCGGATCGTTTTGATGTTGTGCGATTAAAGCGTTTAGTTTTAAAGTCTCATTTTCATTTGGACCATACCATCTGTAACCCCATTCGATAGCGTATTTATCATATTCACCAATTTTTGGCGTGATTACCGTAACATTATCTTCGGGCTGTGCCACATAATTGTAACGCGCATAGTCCATGATAGACGGAGCCGTTCCGCCCATTTTTGCTGTGAATTCTTTAGAACGCAATGACTCTACATCATAAGCAAAAGAAGAACCCATATTATGTTTTAAACCAAAAGTGTGACCCACTTCGTGAGAGGAAACAAAACGAATTGCTTCTCCCATATGCTCATCGCTAAAAGTGTTTCCACGAGCTTTTGGATCAATTGGGCCGGTTTGAATACGCATCCAGCTTTGTAATGAAGTCATTACATTATGCCACCAGATAATATCCGATTCTATAATTTCGCCACTTCTTGGGTCAACTACAGATGGTCCCATTGCATTCGATTTTGGAGAAGCAGCATACGTGATTACCGAATAACGAACATCATCAATATCAAAATCTAAATCTTGTTCAGTAGGTTCTTTTGCAATAATAGCATTTTTAAATCCTGCTTTTTCAAAAGCTGCCTGCCAATCGTGTACCCCATCAATAATATACTTTCTCCATTGTTTTGGAGTTGACGGATCGATGTAGTAAACGATTGGTTTTTTCGGCTCTACTAATTCACCTTTCAAATAACGCTCTTCATCTTCCTTTTTTGGTTCTAAACGCCAACGGGTAATAAGCTCTTTTTCGAGCATTGCCTGCTGTGCATCGGCAAAATACCAATGCTTTTCAGAGAAAAAACCAATTCGGTTATCAGAAAAACGTGGTTTCATTGGAGTTTTATCCAATAAAATAATATTACTTGTCACGCCAAGGGTTACTGATAATGCCGGTCCGCCCTCGCTGACAGAAGTTGTTAACTGTGACTTTACAACAATATTTTTTGGGAATGATTTTAAATCCTGAATATAAGAAAGCTCCGATTTTACAGAACCGCCAAAGCCAATATTGCTCAGGACATCATTGAAGCTTTTTTGCTTTCCGTCAAAAATCTTATTTACTTTAATTACAACAGCGCTCGAATCGTTACTTTTAGTTTCAATATCAAAAACTTCAATAATAGATTCGGCAAAATTATTTTGTACAGATTGTGTAATCGCGTCTTCTTTTGGTGAAGAGACTTTAGGTACATAGGATTTTACCCAGACTTTCTTTGCAATTGTATCTTTATAAAAACTGATGATTTTGTTTTCATAATTCATTCCTTTATTTAATCCGGCTTCATTTACCTGAAAAGGAACCTGAGATAATTTATTTACAACTAAAAATTCTCTCGTGAACAAACTGTCGTGAATTTCAAAATAAACATCTGTTTTAACCTGAATGATATTAAACAAACCTTTTTTTACCGTTCCTTTTTTTACAAGATCATTGTATTTTTTTCCTTTTTTGGAGTCGGTAGAATCTTTGGCGATTTCAGTCGACGTTTCTTTCTTGTCCTTTTTTTTCTTTTGAGATTGAACAGTAAGTGGTAAAAGTAATAATATGAGTAAGCATGTTATCAAATTATGCAGGAATGCCTTTTCCTTCATCAGATGTTAAGTTTAGGTTAATTTTGGACCGAAACTATTTTGTTTTCGCGTGGAAAAAAAACAAAAAGGAGTGAGTGGCTTTTTTTTAGGAGTGAATGGATATTAATGGAAGAATACAGACGAAATTGCCGTCTTTTTCTGAGGTTTTAAAATCGGTTTTTCCGTAGTGTTTATAGGTCCTTTTCAAGTAATTTAGGCCAAATTTTGTGCCCGGTTCGGCAGTCGATTTTTTTTGTAAATTATTACTGATAATCACCTGATTAGATTTAATAAGAATTTTAGTCATTAGCGGACTTTCCTGTGTTGCATTATTATGTTTTACAGCATTTTCGACCACAGTCTGAAAGGCCAGATAGGGTATTTGTTTTTCTAAAGCAGATTCGTCTTCGATCTCAATCGAAAAAAACAATTCTTCCTTAAATCGGGTTTGCTGCAAAAAAATGTATTTCTCTATAAATAATAATTCATCCTTTAGCGGAACAAGGTTATGCTCCGGCGGATCGATAAGATACCTATATATACGGGACAAATTCAGCGTGAATTTTTGCGCTGTTTTAACATCGCTTCCCATTAACATATAAAGAGAATTAAGTGAATTGAATAAAAAGTGCGGATTCATCTGTTCTTTTAATTGCTGCAGCTGAATAAGAGCTTTTTCCTTGATGATTTTTTCATTTTCAACCAGGAGTTTATTTTTCTCTTTTATTGCGATTCCTTTTTCTTTATATGCGCGTCTGTTTGCGTAAGAGAATAGGTAAAAAATCACTAACAGCATTATCGTGGTTAGGGAATAAATCCAGGTTGAATATTTTTTGATTAAAGTTACATTTTCATTCACAAAAATTTTCGGAAAATTGACGCAGATAAACCAATGCGAATTTTTGACATCAAATTTTTTAGTAAATCTGATAACATCCAGTTTCAAAAATTCAGACATAGTGATTCTTTTTACAAAATCCTGATTTTTGGTAAAAATAGTATCAACAGATTGGGTCGAAGAAACCTCATAAATATTCTTGCCTATAAAATCACGTTCCGGATAATAGATGCATTTTCCCGATTTGTCAAATATAAAAGCATAATTATTGGTTGATTTATCCAGTGGAATAAAATAATCATGCAGTTTTTTTAAGCTGATATCATAGCCGTAACATACTGTTGTGTTTTTGGAACTGACTTTGAAATAAATTCTCCAGACCCATTCTTTTTCCTCCTTAATAACACTGCTCACATGATCTGAATTTTTATTCAGACGAATAAAATCTACAACGCCTTTTTTGGTGTCATTAGATATAGTATCATTTCCAAACTGAATTTCATTGTCATTGATTTGAAACCAATTGTCAACAACCAGCACATTTGTAGTTTGAACAGAAGATAACAATTGTAAGTTAGAAGCCAGATTTGCCGGCTTGCTTATTTTTAAAACATGTTTTATTCTGTTTTCCTGTTCCAGAAGTTTTGAAAATTCCTGCAACATAAATTCATTCTTTTTGATGAAATTACGCTGCGCCAAATCTTCATTTGCCTTTTCTGTCTGTTCTGCAATTAAATTACTAAGAATATAAACAGAAGAAACAGTAACAAATATAGAAACGGCCATATATATTATAAAGGCTCGTCTGGAAGTTATTTTTTTTAATCTAAATTTCAAAGAATGCTGTTTCTGTTAGAACTAATTCGCTACCGCAAATTGTGAGTCGTATAAATTTTTATAATATCCATCAGTTTTATTTAATAATTCCTGATGCGTTCCTTGTTCTACAATCAGACCTTTGTCCATCACAACAATTTTATCGGCGTTTACAATTGTAGCCAGTCGGTGTGCAATAATGATAGAAGTCCTTCCTTTTGTAATGGTTTCTGTTGCGCGTTGAATCAGTTCTTCAGAATACGTATCAATTGATGAAGTTGCTTCGTCCAAAATCAAAATACTCGGATTGCTTACATACGAACGTAAAAATGCGATAAGCTGTCTTTGTCCCGAAGAAAGCATCACGCCTCTTTCTTTTACATCGAAATCGTAATTGTCAGGCAGATTCATAATAAAATCGTGAACACCGATTTTTTTCGCTGCATCAATCACCTTATCTCTTGTAATGTCGGGATTGTGCAAAGTGATGTTGTTGTAAATGGTATCGGCAAACAAAAATACGTCCTGAAGTACCACTGCGATTTGTTTTCTAAGAGAAGCCAAAGTGTAATTTTCAATATTTTCTCCATCGATACAAATGGTACCACTGTTAATTTCGTAAAAGCGGTTCAGCAGATTTATAATGGTAGATTTTCCTGCACCTGTCGAGCCTACAATCGCAATGGTTTGCCCCGCAGAAACAGATAAATCAATTCCTTTTATGACTTCTTCTTCCGGAATATAACTAAAGCGCACTGCTTCAAACTGAATACTTCCATCAAAAACCGGAGCTTCAAGAGTTCCTGTGTCCTGAATATGATCCTGAGTATCAATAATATCAAAAACACGATTGGCAGCGATCATTCCCAATTGCATTTCGTTAAATTTATCTGCAATTTGTCTCAAAGGGTTAAACAACATTCCGATAAACATGGTGTACGAAAATAAGTCTCCAAAAGTGGTAAAATGATCTCCGTTTAAGATTCTGAATCCGCCGTAAACTACAACCAGACCCAAAGTTATAGAGGAAATAATATCGGCAATGGGGAAGAAAATCGAGTTGTACAAAATGGTCTTAATCCACGCCACACGGTGTTTATTGTTGATATCTTTAAAGTTTTCGGCTTCGATTTTTTCACGGTTAAAAAGCTGAACGATTTTCATTCCCGTGACACGTTCCTGCACAAACGAATTCATGTTTGCAATCTGTGTTCGGACTTCCTCAAAGGCAACCTGCATTTTTCGCTGAAAAATTCGGGTTATAAAAACCAGAATAGGCATCGCAACAACAACAATCCAGGTCAGTTTCCAATTCATATAAAACATGAAAATTAAAACGACAAGCATTTTCATTAAATCGCTTATAATCATAAACAATCCCTGACTGAAAATACGTGCAATCGACTCGATATCTGAAACTGCCCGAGTAACCAACTGACCAACCGGAACCAAATCGAAATATTTCATTCTGAAACTCAAAATGTGCTTAAAAAGTTTTGTGCGGATATCTTTTACAATATCCTGTCCCAGCCAGTTCGCCCAGTATACAAAGTAAAACTGCGAGAAAACCTCCATTATGAGAACGACGCCCATTAATATAATATACATCAATAAGCCGTGTTTATCGTGGGTCTTTAGATAACCATCAACCGTTTCTTTTAGTAAATACGGACGCAGCGCCGCGAAAACAGACAACGAAATGGCAAAAATAATGACGCCATAATATCGCCACTTATATGGTTTGGTATATTTTAAAATTCGTTTGAATAATCCGGTATCAAATGCTTTTGCTTTCATTTATTTATTTTTGGCTTTAAGCTTTAGGCACTAAGCTATAAGCAATTTAAAAGCTTAAAGCTTTATATATTCGTAATCTATTTTGGTTAAATATAAACCATGTGCTGGAACTGAAAATCCTGCTTTTTCCCTGCTTTTGCTGGCTATGATATTTTCAAAATCTGTTAAAGTAATTTTCTTTAAACCAATATTTATCAATGTGCCAACAATAGCGCGAACCATATTCCGTAAAAACCGGTTTGCCGAGATGGTAAAAATAAGTTTGTTGTTTTCTTTTTTCCAGAATGCCTCAAAAATCGTGCAGTCAAAATTGTTAACATCGGTATGGACTTTCGAAAAACATTGAAAATCGGTATGTTTCAATAAAATTTGTGCTGCTTCATTCATTAGATCCAGATCGAGTTTCTGATTCACATACCAGCTCAATTCTTCCAGAAATGGATTTTTGACCGTATTGATATGGTATTCGTAAGTTCGCTTTTTGGCATCAAAACGGCAATGCGCATCGTTATGAACAGGAATAAGCTCAAAAATTGCGATGTCTTTTGGTAAATAAGAATTCAGTTTATGCACCAAAACAGGAACATCCAACGTTTTTTCTGTGTCAAAATGCCCAAACATCTCACTTGCATGAACTCCTGTATCTGTTCTTCCTGCACCCATGATGCTGATTTCTTCATTCAATAAAACAGAAAAAGCTTTGTTTAAAGTTTCCTGTACAGAAGAGGCGTTCGGCTGTATTTGCCAGCCATGATAATGTGTTCCGTTATAAGCAAATTGAATAAAATATCTCATTTTAAGGGACAGAGGTTCTAAGCAACAAAGGTACAAAGGTTTTTTTGAAGAAGCTAAGATTATACTGGACTAAGGTTCTAAGATTTTTTTTAGGCTCAGAGTTGCAAAGGTGCAAAGGCACAAAGTTTTTTTTACAGCTCGGAGTTGCAAAGATTATGAGTTGCAAAGTTTTTATGTAGAGAGGCATAGCAATTAATATAAACGGCGAGAAATAATAAAACGAGTATGTTTGTAATTTTTGTAGAATGAGGGAATTGAGATAATCTATGCGTTAGACCAACTAACTATGCGCCTCTACAGAAAAACCTTTGTACATTTGTAACTTAGAACCTTTGTACCTAAAAAAAAATGACAAAAATCCTTCTGCTATCCGATACCCACAGTCATATTGATGAAACGATCTTAAAATATGTTAATCAGGCAGATGAAGTCTGGCATGCGGGCGATATTGGAGATTTAAATGTTACCGATACCATAAAAAAAATAAAACCTCTAAGGGCAGTTTACGGAAATATAGATGATGCCAAAGCTAGAATGGAATTTCCGCTCAATAACAGATTTTTCTGCGAAAATGTTTCTGTCTGGATCACGCATATTGGCGGTTATCCTGGAAAATATAATCCGAATATAAAGGAAGAAATGGCACAGAATCCACCGAAGCTTTTTATTTGTGGGCATTCTCATATACTCAAAGTGATGTTTGATAAAAAAAACAATTTATTACACATGAACCCGGGTGCAGCAGGAAAAAGCGGTTTTCATAAAGTGAGAACCATGCTACGATTTGTCATTGACGATGATAAAATTAAAGATCTCGAAATTATAGAAATAGGAGAGAAGTAGTCTAATGTGGCAGGGGAATCTGAATTTTTATTTTTGTTCCCTCATTTTCTTTAGAAGTAATCGATAACGTGCCTTTGTATTTTTTAATTCTGGCCCTGATTCTGTTTAATCCAAAACCTTCGGGATCTTTTAGTTTTTGGGTTTTAAAACCAATTCCATTATCTTCAATTCGCAGAATCAACTGATTGTTTTTTTCGTGTACGGAGAGTTTTGCCTGGGTGGCCCCGCTGTGTTTTGTAATATTGCTGAATAACTCGCTGACAATAAAATAGACTTTCATTTCGAACTTTTCGACATATCGTACGCTGGTTGGAATCGAACTGGAAAATTCAAATTCAATGGCTGAATTTGAGTTTTTTTCACATAAATCTTCCAATGCGAAAATCAATCCAAAACGAACCAAAAGTGCGGGAACCAAGTCATGAGACATATCTCTTAAAAGTTCATGCGCTTCAGATAAAATCTTTCCGGCTTTCTGAATTTCTTCTGACTGTATATCATGCTGCGCTGTATAGGTATTCAAATGTAATCCGGCAGAAGATAAAAGCGAGTTAATGTTGTCGTGAAGAAATGAAGCGATTTTTTTGCGTTCTACTTCCTGAGAATCAATTCCGGAATTAATAATATTGAGAAGAATTTTTTGTTTGGTGTCTTTTCGCTTAATTTTTTGTTTCAATTTATGATTCTCGTAAAGGAAATAAAATAAAAGGAAAACAATGATGATGAGTATTATAGATAAGCTGATGATTTTTTTATTCCGCAATTGTTCTGCCATCTGGCCAGTAACAGGATGGCTTATATTTTCTATTTGTAAAAGGGAAGCAGAAAGAATAGTTTTTTGAATAAAAGCGATTCCTTTTACAATAAGAGCTAAAAGCAGCGAAATAAAAGATGTAATGCCGGACATACAAACAATTTTAAGGATTAATTAAATTGTTTTTAAGGGCATATTTAACCAAACCAATTGTGCTTTTGATGTTTAGTTTTTTCATGATATTTTTGCGATGGGTTTCTACAGTGTGGGAACTAATAAAAAGCTTTTCGCTGATTTCCTTTCCACTGTATTCTAATGCTATCAGGGTGATGATCTCAATTTCACGCGGGCTCAAAAGCGGATTTTCTATAGCAGTATTTTGATTTAATTTCGGATTGTCCATAAAACTATGGAAGATTTTTTCTCGTACAGCATCACTAAAATATTCCTGTCCGTGGTAAACAGCTTCAACAGCTTCGATTATATTTTCGCCAGCGCAATTTTTTGTCAGATAAGCTTTTGCGCCCAGTTTCATTACTTCTTTAATGATTTTTAAATCATCGTAGCTCGAGAGGATAATTACCTTACAGGCAGATTGTTTTTCGTTGAATTCCTTCAAAGTTTCAATTCCATCTTTTTTTGGCATACTAATGTCGAGAATGAGAACGTCTGCATTATCAGCCATTACATCCTGATAAACGGTTGTGCCGTCAAGCGAACTTCCTGCAACCTCAAAATTAGGTACAGTCTGTAACAGTTTGGTAAGTCCATCAATTAAAACCTGATGATCGTCTGCGAGATGAATTTTAATTTTAGGATTCATTTTAAGATAATTAAAAAACAAAATTAGGATAATTATCTTACAATTAGATGTTTTTAGGCACAAAAAAACCCGGACAGAAATCCGGGTTTTTTCACACAAATAAATTAAGTTTATAGGTTTACCTCAAACGATCTACAGATTTTACGAGATCTTCATCCTTTTTGATGGCCTTATTAGCTAAAACTAATAATACGATAGCAACAATTGGTAAGAACATCCCAATACCTTTCTCAGAGACTTCTGCCTCTCCAGATAAATTTAGTGACCGATATACAAATAATCCTAATAAAATTAAGTTTAATATTATGTTCAGTCTGTTCAGCACAAACTGATTTTGTCTTTTCTTAAATGACATTATACTGATAATACTAAGCATGGTTGTTAATCCTAACAAAACAGTATAAAGCTGATCCTGCATAAAAAAGAATGATTTTCCTGCACTTGTTGTCCATAGCGGAACAAAAAGCATTAAAATGCCAGTTGCAGCAAAAGCCAAAAATAAATATACACTCTGAATTCTTTGTATCATGGTCTAAAATTGTTTTACAAAAATATATTTTCTTTTTTTAAAATACTATTGTATGATTAAATTTTATTCGTATTATTGCATCATAATACCGTAAGCACTTCATACTGCGGTCAATTCAAATTAATTATCTACCTATTCTTTTTACAGTATTTCCTTTAAAATAATTAAATTCATAGAACATTCATGTTTGATATTTCTGCATTAAAAGAAATGAAGCTTGCTGAGCTTCAAGAAATAGCTAAGTTAGCTAAAACAATAAAGATTACTGGTGTTAAAAAAGAGACTTTAATCAGTCAGATTTTAGCGCATCAGGAAACATCTAATGCACCCGCTGAAGCTCTTCAAACAGCTGTAGTTTCGGATGCTAAAGATGATAAGCCAAAACGTGCCAGAATTGCACCGGCAAAAAGTAAAGCAGCAAATACCAAAAATACTCCGGTTTTAGAATTTGAGAAAGTAGAGGAAACTGTTCAGAATAAAGATACTGCCGAAACTGTTCAGCCCATTAAAGAGACTGAGCCCACTACAGCAAAAGAAAATAAACCAGCAGCAAAAAAAGAACCGAAAATTATTAAATTTAATAAGTCGGCATATGAAAAGAAAGTTGCTGTTCAAAAAGAAAAGGAAATTGAAAAGGAAGTTGTAGCGGAGAATAATACAGAAGCGGCACCCGCTGAAGTAACTTCTGAAACAACTGAAAAAACGGCACCGGCTGCTCCTGCTAAAAAGATCAATCCGAATCAGAATAAGAACCAGAATCCAAATCAAAACCAGAATCCGAATCAAAACCCCAATCAGAATCAGAACGGGAATACTAACGGAAACGGAAATCACAATAATCAAAATCCAAATCATAAAAATAAAAAAAATAATAATTTCAGGGATTCAGACTTTGAATTTGACGGAATTATTGAAAGTGAAGGCGTTTTAGAAATGATGCCGGATGGTTACGGATTTTTACGTTCATCAGATTATAATTATTTAGCTTCTCCCGATGATATTTATCTATCAACTTCGCAAATCAGATTATTTGGTTTAAAAACCGGAGATACTGTAAAAGGAGTGGTTCGCCCTCCAAAAGAAGGAGAGAAGTTTTTCCCTTTAGTTCGTGTACTAAAAATTAATGGTCACGATCCACAGGTGGTTCGCGACAGAGTTTCTTTCGAACACCTGACACCGGTTTTTCCATCAGAAAAATTCAAACTTGCCGAAAAAGGCAGTTCAGTTTCAACCCGAATAATAGATTTGTTTTCACCAATTGGTAAAGGTCAGCGTGGTATGATCGTTGCCCAGCCAAAGACAGGTAAAACAATGCTTCTTAAAGATATAGCAAACGCTATTGCTGCCAACCATCCGGAAGTTTATTTAATTGTTCTTCTTATTGACGAACGTCCCGAAGAGGTTACAGATATGCAAAGAAGTGTACGTGGTGAAGTTATCGCTTCAACTTTTGACAGGGAACCACAGGAACACGTAAAAATTGCCAATATTGTGCTTGAAAAATCAAAACGTTTAGTAGAATGCGGACATGATGTTGTAATTTTACTAGACTCTATAACACGTTTAGCAAGAGCATACAACACAGTACAGCCGGCATCTGGAAAAGTATTAAGTGGTGGTGTTGATGCAAATGCACTACAAAAGCCAAAACGTTTCTTTGGAGCGGCAAGAAATGTAGAAAACGGAGGTTCGTTAAGTATCATCGCAACCGCATTGACAGAAACAGGTTCTAAAATGGACGAAGTAATCTTTGAAGAGTTTAAAGGAACCGGTAACATGGAACTTCAGTTAGACCGTAAGATAGCCAATAAACGTATTTTCCCTGCAATTGATCTTACGTCTTCAAGTACACGTCGTGACGATTTATTATTAGACGAAAAAACATTACAAAGAATGTGGATCATGCGTAAATATCTATCAGACATGAACCCGGTAGAATCTATGGATTTTGTAAACGACCGTTTCAAGAAAACCAAAAACAACGAGGAGTTTTTGATTTCTATGAATGACTGAAAAAGACGCTAAGGTACTAAGTTTCTAAGGTGCTAAGGTTTATTTACTTTTGTAAAAGATAAAAACAAAAAAATGGATGAGATTTTCTCATCCATTTTTTTATATCTAAAATCTAAAATCTAAAATCTAAGATACTCAGAACCTTAGAAGCTTAGAATCTTAGAGCCTTACTTCTTATCAACTACCGGTCTGTTTTCTCTGTTTGCTAAATCCCAGGCCAATACAAAAGCCAATTTTGTTCTTTTGGTTAAGGCATCGTACTCGATTTTTTCCGGAGTATCGTCTTTACCGTGGTAATCTGCGTGAACCCCGTTAAAAAAGAAAATAGACGGAATGCCATGTTTAGCGAAATTATAATGATCAGAACGCTCGTAAAAATGATTTGGATCTTTCGGGTCGTTAAATTTAAAATCTAAGTCCATTTTAATGTACTTATCATTCTGAGCCACAACAGCATTATGCAAATCTGATGATAATCTGTCTGCACCAATTACATAGACATAATTATTAGTGTTTGAATGCTCGACATCGCGACGGCCAATCATATCAATATTGATGTCTGTAATCGTATTGGCAATTGGAAACAGCGGATTTTCAGAATAATATCTTGATCCGTGTAAACCGTGTTCTTCTCCGGTTACATGAAGGAATAAAATTGAACGTTTTGGTCCGTGACCCTGTTTTTTTGCTTTCGCGAAAGCTTTAGCCATTTCCATAACTGCGACAGTTCCAGAACCATCGTCGTCGGCGCCATTGTAAATTTCGCCATTTTTAATTCCGACATGATCGTAATGAGCAGAAATCACCAAAACTTCATCGGGCTTTTCAGAACCTTCAATATAGGCCCAGATATTTTCAGAATCCGGAAGATTTTCATTACGTCTGGCATTTAAAAACGCTGCAGGAATATGCTGGTAATAATCTGAAGCTCCTTTAGGAAAAGATATTCCGTTTTTTTTGTATTGTTCGATCATGTAAAGACCTGCTTTTTTCTGTCCTTTAGAACCGGTTTCGCGTCCTTCCATTTCATCAGAAGCAACAGTATAAAGCATTTTTTTGAGGTTTTTTTCGGATATAGCTTTTACATATTTTGACGGATCCGAATTGTCTTTAGATGCAGACGATTGCGCCGTTTTGCAGGAATAAGCAGAAGCAATTAATAATAAAATGAGTAATTTTTTCATTCTAAATAGTTAGTGTAAATTAATAAATGTGTAAAGAACGTAAAAGGTTATTAAAAACGTAATAAAAATTGAGTTTATTATAAACAGGCATACACTTTTGGCAAACGAAACTATTCTCGACTCGCCATAAAAGCGATGATGTGCAGGATAAAAATAATAACACATCCATATTGTACCCGCAAAAGTGGTAAGTCCCGAAATGTAAGTTAAAGGACTGTCATCGCCAAATAGCCCAAATATTTTGTCTATGATAAACATAATCAAAAAGATAAGCAGCAGGAAAGAAAAGTAATGAAGTGTGAAAATTCCGTGATCAAAATAATACCACCTTTTTTTATCATGAAAAAGCCATAAGAAAAAAGCAAAAAATGGCATAATGAGAAATAGAATTTTAGGAAGATTATGTAAAAAAGAATCTATAAATTTTTCTACAATCTCTTTCTTAGTGTATTTTTCTGTAACATGAACTGCTTTTTCGTAAACCCAATAGGAAAAGGCATTCATTTTACTGCTTTCTTTGCCATATTTTTGAATAGAATCAATTTCCTTCATCGACTTAAGATGGAAATATTTGTCCTTCGTGATGTTGCCAATTTTGATATTGGCTTTTTCCATTTCTTTTTTTAATTCTTTATCGCTTTTATCCATCTGGTCGTTTACCTTGCCTGGAAACATTGCAATTAATAAAAAAGTAATAAAACTGATAAAGATATAAAGGCGAACCGGTGCTAAATAAGAAAGTCGTTTTCCCGAAAGATATTCTTTGGTAAGCGTAGAAGGCTTAAAGAGAAGGTTTTTAATCGTTTTCCAGAAAGCATTTTCATAATGTGTTAAATCTTCAAAAAAGTGTATAAATAAATGATGAAAAGTTTTCCGGCTGTCGCTGTTTTCCTGTCCGCAATTCGGGCAAAATTTTTGTTCTACAACGTGTCTACAATTTAAACAAGTTTTGTCTTCTCTGATTTTACTGTGTGACATTGGTTTTTTTGGTTTGGTTTTTTGGTAGTTTTTGTGGTTTATTTCTTTAATACTTCATTTAGAAAAAGCTGTAAGTGGTCAAAAGATCTTTTTGCAGCCACAGGATTATATGCCGCGCCTTTCGAATTGTCATTTCCTGCTTCTGGATTCGTAAAAGAGTGAACAGAATTCGCGTAATAAATCATTTGCCAGTCGGCTTTTGAATCACGCATTTCCTGCTGAAAAGATGTAATTTCTTCTTTAGGAACAAAAGGATCATCTGCGCCATGACAGATTAAAACCTTGGTATTGATTGTTTCTGTTTTTCTGCTCGCATCTTTACCTAAACCACCATGAAAAGAAGCAATACCTTTCAGATTCAAATGGCCTCTTGCGGCTTCCAGAACTCCAGTTCCTCCAAAACAATATCCAATTGCTACAATATTATCGGCATTTGCTCCGGATTTTACCAGTTCTTTTAAGGCGGCATCAATACGCTTTTGATATGCTTCGTAATTTGTTTTGTAAAAACCGGCTTGCTTTCCTGCTTCGCCCGTATTTTTAGGGTAATTACCTTCTCCGTAAATGTCAGCTATAAAGACATGATAACCCAATTTTGATAAGTTTTCGGCGATTCCTTTAGAAGCATTATCGATTCCCAGCCACGCCGGCAAAAGCAGGATTCCGGGATTGTTACTGCTTTTTTTATCAGATGGTATAAATAAGCCATTTAACTGCTGACTTCCATCTTTGTATTTCACGGGCTTTAATTGCGCATTCATAACGTTAGAAAATAAGATTGCACTAAATAAAAGTAGTACTGCGTTTTTCATAATTCTACAATTTTTAACAAATATCAGAAATAATATGTTACAAAAAAACCTCACAGGTAAATTCTTGTGAGGTTTATAACGCAAATTCTTAAAAAAGTATTAGTATTTTATAAGGTGATATTTCTTTTAAAAGCGCAGCCCAATTCTATAATAGAATCTGTTTTGGAAATACCCGGAATACCATCGATTTTTTCGTAAAGTATACGACGCATATGTTCGTGATTTTTAGCAATAATTTTAATGTAAAGTGTAAACGAACCGGTGACATAATAACATTCGGTTATTTCAGGAATTTCTTTTAAAGCTTCAATAATACGATCAGAATCGGAGTCTTTGTTCAAACTAATTCCGGTAAAGGATGCCCAGTCATAGCCAATATTTTTCTCCTGAATAATAGGTTTTATACCTCCAATTACACCTTGCTCCATCATTCTGTTGACCCGCTGATGAACCATTGTATTTGATATTTTCAAATTAGCAGCAATTGCAGAAAAGGCCATTCTGCCGTCTTTTTCTAATTCTTTTATGATATTGATATCAAATTCGTCTAATAATTCCATTGGCTTAAATTCACTTTTGTAATCCATAAAAGTAATTAATTTTTTTAATTACGAATAATAAACAGAACCTCAATTGAAATTAAATTTTTCACTTTTAATGTATTGAAATGTTTATTTTGACTTATTATTTGATGATCCAGAGTCAATTATTTCTTTTCTGATTGTTTGTTAAGTAATTTTTGATATTTTTGTTGCAATAAAAAATTTAGATTATGATTAGCACAGAAAAATCACTTTCGTCAAAATCTGAAGTTTTGATCGAAAAAGAGAATAAATACGGAGCTCATAATTACCATCCGCTACCGGTAGTATTGGAACGCGGTGAAGGAGTTTATGTGTGGGATGTTGACGGGAAAAAATATTATGATTTTTTATCAGCTTATTCCGCAGTGAATCAAGGGCATTGTCATCCTAAAATTGTGCAGGCAATGGTGGATCAGGCGCAAAAACTGACTTTGACCTCTCGTGCTTTTTACAATGATAAATTAGGAAATTACGAAGAATACGTAACCAAATATTTTGGTTTTGATAAAGTTCTGCCAATGAATACGGGTGCAGAAGCCGTTGAAACAGCACTTAAAGTTTGCAGAAAATGGGCTTATGAAGTAAAAGGAATTCCTGAAAATCAGGCGCAGGTAATTGTCTGCGAAAATAACTTTCACGGAAGAACAACGACAATTATTTCCTTTTCTAATGATGAAACGGCTCGTAAAAACTTTGGTCCTTTTACAGACGGATTCATTAAAATTGAATATGATAATCTCGAGGCACTTGAAAACGCTTTAAATTCATCTAAAAATATTGCTGGATTTCTTGTTGAACCTATCCAGGGTGAAGCCGGAGTATATGTACCTTCTGAAGGATATTTAGCGAAAGCAAAAGCACTTTGCGAAAAACACAATGTCTTATTTATTGCTGATGAAGTACAAACCGGAATCGCAAGAACAGGGAAATTACTGGCGGTGCATCATGAAAATGTACAACCGGATATTTTAATTTTAGGAAAAGCAATTTCTGGCGGAGTTTACCCAGTTTCGGCGGTTTTGTGTAATGATGAGATCATGAACGTAATTAAACCAGGGCAACACGGTTCTACTTTTGGAGGAAATCCGGTTGCGGCGGCAGTTGCAATCGCAGCTCTGGAAGTGGTAAAAGACGAGAAACTGGCTGAAAACGCAGAACGTCTGGGGATAATTTTAAGAGACGGACTGAATAAGATCGCAGAAAGAAATAATATAATTACTTTGGTACGCGGAAAAGGATTACTGAACGCTATCGTAATTAATAGCGGTGAAGATTCTGACCTGGCTTGGGAAATCTGTTTAAAATTTAGAGACAACGGTTTATTGGCAAAACCAACGCATGGCAATAAAATTAGATTTGCGCCGCCTTTGGTTATGACAGAAGAGCAAATTCACGAATGTCTGGAGATTATCGAAAAATCTCTGAGCGAGTTTAGAAATTAACATCATACCTGAATATATAATAAAAAAGCAGCAATCTTAAATTGCTGCTTTTTTTTAGACCATTTTTTGTAGAAGATTAAACTTGTTCCAAAACCGGCTGAACTTCAACCTCAACCGTTTTTGGTTTAGCAGGAACCGCCAAAACACCTTCAGCCAAAGCGCTTCCTTCTTTTTTAGATTTGAAAATCGGCCAAAGAAATTGTGCGTACCATTCTTCCTGTTTATATGATTTCATTCCATACGATTTTGGGAATTTACGGGTAATTAATCCCGTTCCAAAAATCATATCCCAGATAAAAAACATGTTTCCAAAATTTCCTTTAAAATGTCCGATGCCATCTCCACTGGTATCTGCGTGATGTGCATGATGTGTTGCAGGCGTAGAAATCAGTCTTTCTAAAACCCATGCAATGGGATGTAACACTTTGTATTTGTAAAAAGGTTTATCCCAGGCAATACTGGAATGAGCGCCCAAAGTGATGAAACTTTTAATAACCAGAACAAATAAAGCAGGCAAACCTAATCCTAAATAGGTTAAAGTCGCTGTTAGGTAAATCTGCGAAAAGAAAATTGTGTAAATAAAGTTTTGTCTCGAAGCCATGGCCATTCCCATGTAAGGAGCCGAGTGATGTGTGCGGTGAAAACGCCATAAAAACGGAACCTGATGATGCAATCTGTGGTACCAATATTGCGTCAGGTCATCGGCAATTGCGATCAGGAAAAAACCTCCCCAAAACGGAACCCACGATAAGGAATTGGCCAAATTTGGTAACAGATAAGGTAAAGCCGTTAAACTGAAAAAGGCAATTACCGGCGGTAAAATTAATTTTGGAGCCAGGAAAGAAACGATATCAATTTTGCGTTCTTCTCCCGTCCATTGGTCGTCGTATAGACCTGCACCGAATTCGATAATTCCTAAAACAATCATAAATACGGTTAATCCCCATGTTCTGATGTTAGCAAATGCAGGTTGCATGAATTCTAAAAAGGAAGGTAATGCAACGTGAGATTCTGTTATAACGCCATTTCCCAGTTTAAAATAAAGGTAAATTGCCAACACAGGCAATGCGTAAATAAAAAGACTTATGGTAAGGTCTCTTGTCAGTTTTGAATTTTGAACTGCTGCCATGATTTCTTATTTTAAAAATTGATTAATTAATGATAATCCTCCGGCAAGAATGGCCAGCGGAACTAAAAACAAGATTATCCCAACGACAATCTTTTTTCCTATAATTTCATAGTCTACCCGTTTCATGATCATTTTCATTTAATGATTAGATTCCTGCAAGGTTTTCAAAACCTTACAGCTGTTTTTTTAGTTTGTGTAATTTGAAGCCTGCGAGGTTTTGTAATCCTTGCAGGTTTTGCGAAATTAGTTTGTACTTCCGGCTGGTTTTGTAGCCTGTTTAATTAAATCAGAAACACTTTTACCTTTATCGGCCCCTGTATTATGTATTCTTCTGTTGTAAACATCCTGCCAGTCAATCAGCGGATAAAGATTGTTTTCCTTGGCTTGCTCATCAAATAATTTTTTAAGCTCAGCCAGTTTTTCCGGATATTTTTTTGCCAGATTATTGCGTTCGTTAAAATCTTCGTTAAGGTTGTATAATTCCCAGACATCAGTCTCAAAATTACTTTCAACAGGTTTTTCATTATTTCCTATAGATTTTTTTACTGCGAAAGAATCCGGTAAATGTGCTGCAGAAGCTTTCCATCCGTCTTTGTAAATGGCTCTGTTTCCAAATATGTAATAATATTGCACCTTGTGCAGCGATTCTGCTTTCGGATTTTCCAGAGAAGCTTTAAAAGTAGAACCCTGAATAATATCCTGTTTTACATTTTTGATGTATTCCGGTGCTTTGATTCCCACAATATCCAAAGTCGTTGGTAAAAGATCGGTAACGTGACTGTATTGGTTTCTGATGCCGCCTTTTTCCTTAATTCCCTTAGGATAATAAACAATCAGCGGATTACGCGTTCCACCTTCAGAATGTGCATCTTGTTTCCAGTTTTTAAAAGGAACATTTGTTGCCTGCGCCCACCCGAGAGGATAATTGGTGTTTAAACCTTTTGCAGTTCCGATTTCACCAATATTATTCAAATTACTTTGGAAGTTTTCTTCATCTGTTTTCCCCTGAGAAAATAAACTCTGGCTTATGGTTCCTTGTAAAGTCCCTTCTTTACTGGCTCCATTATCACCAATTGCGACAAAAATCAATGTATTCTCCAGCTGCCCGCTTTCTTTTAGATAATTAACTACTCTTCCAACTTCATAATCGGTATAGGTTAAAAATCCGGCGTAAACTTCCATGAATCTCGCGTATACTTTCTTTTGTTCCGGACTAAGTTTTTTCCATTCTGTAATTAAGGCATTACGTTCCGGTAAAACGGCATTTGCGGGAACAGTTCCTAATTTTTTCTGGTTAGCCAGTACTTTTTCACGATACACATCCCAGCCTTCGTCAAACTTACCTTTGTACGGTTCAACCCATTTTTCGGCTACCTGATGAGGAGCATGAACAGCACCGGGTGCATAATAAAGGAAGAAAGGTTTTCCCGGAGCTGCCTTTTGTTGCTTCTGGAGATAACTGATTGCTTTATCGGTAATCAATTCATTTAAATGACGGCCATCAGGTTTAATATGCGCCTGATCTTCTACTAAATCCGGATTGTACTGATCGGTCTGAGAACCTAAGAATCCGTAAAAATGATCAAAACCTTTTCCGGTTGGCCATCTGTCAAATGGCCCGGCATCTGTTGCATCTTCATCCGGAGTTACGCCATATTTTCCAACGGCAAAAGTGTTGTAGCCGTTTTCACGGAGAATTTCTGCAATAGTTCCTTTATCCGAAGGAATACGGCCATCCCATCCCGGAAAGCCAGCCGATAAAATTGTATGTGAAAATCCGCTGACATGAACTCTCCCTGAGTTTCTTCCGGTTAATAATGCAGCACGCGTTGGAGCACAAATGGCGGTTGTATGAAAGTTGGTATATCGTAAACCATTATTCGCTAGATTATCAAATGTCGGTGTATTTATTAATCCTCCAAAAGTGCTTGCAGCGCCAAAACCTACGTCATCCAGTAAAACCCACACAATATTCGGAGCGTCTTTTGGAGCCGTTACCGGATCTGGCCAGTATTCTTTAGAATCAGCCAGTGTTTTGCCCATTGTGCCTTTAAACTCTTGATTTTCCTGTGCTAGTCCCAGTTGCAAAACCAGAAAAGCAGTAATTAAAAGTCCTTTTTTCGGACTTTTAATTGCAATGCTATTATTCCATTTTTTCATTTTTATAATTTTTTAGTTATATGATTTTAAATAAATAGTTGTTGTTTTTTTTGATTCAGTTTTGTCATTTCGGAGAAACGAAATCACACTGAAATTCCGTAAAGTGAAAAAGAACTATATTTCCATGTTTATAATTATTTCGTATTAATATCCAGGATTCTGAGGCAATCCATCCGGATTAATATTTCTTTCGCTTTGCGGAATCGGATACAGATTATTTCGTTCTGAAACTGAATTTTTAGCGGTTACTTTTTTCACTTCCGCAACTAAAGTTCCCCAGCGCACTAAGTCAAACCATCTTTGTCCTTCCTGAACAAACTCTTTTTTGCGCTCTTCCTGAATCGCTGCTCTAAAACTGGTTTGATTCAATCCAACTAAATCAACAGCTGCATTCGGAATGTTAATTGGTTTTGCAAAAGCTCTTCTTCTAACCTGATTGATTAATTCGTAAGCTTCTGCAGTTGGCCCGCTTTGTTCATTTATTGCTTCCGCTAAAGTCAGAAGAATGTCTGCATAACGAATTACCGGAAAATTAATCGCTACGTTTGAAGGAGTGGCCAGATTACTCAGGTCCAGATATTTTTTAAAAATAGGTTTCGGAAAAGTATAAAGTGTTCCCGTGGTCGTATTCAGAAGCTGTTTCGCATAACTTACATCTCTTCTGGTATCTCCCGGAGCATAAATGTCATAAAACAAAGCCACGTCTGAGATAATATCCGCAGGTTCAGTCGCTGTAAATCCGGTAAAAGCTGTCGCCTGAAAAGTACTTCCGCTGGAACCGTTTCCGGCTTGATTGGGTTCAAACTGAACAGAGAAAATGTGTTCCTTTCCGTTCTTTTTGGTTTTAGTAAAAATATCCTGAAAATCTTCAAACAAAGCATATCCGTAACCTCCCTCAATAACTTCTCTTGCTTTTAAAATGGTATTTGGCCAGTCTTTTCTTGTGATGTATACTTTGGCTAAAATTGCTTTTGCCGCTCCGGAAGTAGCACGTCCCGCATCTGCTGCGGTAAAGGTTTTAGGCAACGCTTCGGCATCGGTTAAATCTTTAATGATCTGTGTGTAAACTTCTTCAACTGTAGCTCTGTTTGTTTTTAAATCATTTAAATTAATCGAAGTCGCTTCGTGCAAAACAATCGGAACACCGCCCCAAAGACGAACTGCCTGAAAATAAAGTAATCCTCTTATAAATTTAGCTTCATTAATTAATCTGGTTTTAATAATTTCAGAACCCGATACTTTCGGAATATTATCAATAGAAACATTGGCTCGGTTGATTCCCGCATAAATCTGTCTCCAAGCCACCTGAACGCGATCTGAAGTAGCGTCATGTGTTAAACTGCTTAAAGCCCTAACCTGAGGATTAGTAGCAGAAACTCCAGCCGACGCATAGTCAGACGCCATATCGGTTAAGAAATAAAGATTCCTTCCAAACAAGCTCTGCTCGCCCGGATCGATACTTAATGAGGCATAAACTGCAGTAACGCTTGCAACGGCATCGTCCTGAGTTACAAAATAGTTTTCTTCGGTAACAAAGGAGTTGGGAGTTACCTCAAGTTCTGTGCACGAGACCAATAAGCCGGCACTCAATAGAAATGTTATGATGATCTTTTTCATTGTATTTTTACTTAGAATGTTACATTAATACCGGAAATGAATGTTTTAGAATTTGGATAAGAACCAAAGTCAATTCCCGGATATAAGTTGTTTTGTTCGTACGAGCTAACCTCTGGATCATAACCTGTATATTTTGTCCATGTGATTAAATTTTCTGCAGAGACGTAAATTTTTACACTTTTTGTTCCCAGTTTTTTAGAAACGCTTTTGGGTAATGTATAACCCAAAGTGATTAATTTTAAACGTAGGAAAGAAGCGTCTTCAACATATCTTTCAGAAACGATTCCTAACGGAGAACTCGATGCTCTCGGAATTTCATTACTCGGATTGGTCGTTGTCCATCTGTCATTTAAAGTCGATGCTGCGTTGGTTCCAAGAGTAGAAATTTCTAACTGCTGATTTAAGGCATTGAATATTTTCCCACCATAAGAGCCTTGGAAAGAGAAATTCAGATCAAAATCATTGTATGAAACGGTGTTGCTGAAACTTCCAACAAATTTGGGTTGTGAAGTTCCTAAATTTCCTTTGTCCAATGCCGTAATTACACCGTCGCCATTGGTATCTACATATTTTCTGTCACCTATTTTGGTGTTCGCCAAACTATTGATTTTTGGCTGTGTGTTCACTTCTTCCTGGGTCTGGAAAATTCCGTTTGTTCTGTATCCCCAGAAACTTCCTAAAGGCAAACCCACTTTTACTATAACAGGCTGTTGTTGCAACAATGATCCATTTGGAACCACAGGAAAAAACTCGTTTACACCATTTCCAATTTCAGTAACTTTATTTCTATTCGCAGAAAACACAACGTTAGAATTCCATGCAAAGTTTTCGGTTTTGATATTTTCTGTTGTTAGGCCAATCTCAATACCTTTGTTTTCAACCCCTCCAATATTCTGAAGTACAGTGGCATAACCAGAACTCAACGGAACCGGAACACTGATCAGCAAATCCTGGGTTTTTTTGTAATACACATCAAAAACAAAATTGATTTTTCGGTCTAATAAGGATAAATCCAATCCCACGTTATACTGATTTGTTTTTTCCCATTTCAAATCCGGATTGGCCAGTCGGGTAGGAGCGATTCCGGTATATAAAGTTCCGCCAAAAGAATAATTGGCAGAACCCATAGATGCCATAGATAGATAATTACCAATTTCCTGATTTCCTGTTGTTCCGGCGGTAATTCTCAGTTTTGCTTCTGTAGCGCCTTTAATGTTATTGGCAAATTCTTCGTCGGTAATATTCCATGAAAATCCTGCAGAAGGAAAATAACCCCAGAGTGATTCGGCACCGAATCTTGAAGATCCATCCGCACGTCCTGAAACGGTAAAGTTGTATTTTCCTTTATACGAATAATTGACTCTTGCCAGCCAGGATTTCAGGACACTTTCATAAGCTTCACTATAAGGTTTTACTGCAACCCCATCCTGAATGGCGTTAAAAGTATTCGCATCATTCACAAAAGTATTGGCCCCGGCGTTTACTACTTCACCTTTTGTATATTGAAGTGTATATCCGCCTAAAGCGGAAAACTTATGATTTTCGCCAAAATTGGTATTGTAATTTAGGGTGTTTTCGTTCAATACAGACCCTACAAGACGATCTCCTACAGAAGCCAAACCTTTTGTTCCTGCTCCGGTAGTAGTATTAGACGGGGCGTAGTAATTTTGTTTAGTGTTTAAGACATCTCCGCTTACCGCAACTTTGGCAGTCAGTTTTTTGTTGATTTTATATTCTCCAAATAAACTCGTTAAGATTCTGTTGAGATTGGTCTCGTTAGTTGTATTCTCAAGATCATTAATAGGGTTTGGCACGTAGCCATTTACAGAAGTAGCATAAGGATTATTGGTTACGTTATAGCTTCCGTTCTCATTTTTAATGGGAACAACCGGTGCAGTTAGTACCGCAGCCACCAGAGGATTTGGTGTTCTTCCGCTTCCTGCAGTTCCTACACCATTTGCAAGAGAGTAGGTATAATTGGCATTTACACCAAATTTAAAATTCTGCGAATAGTTTCGTTCGTAATTGGCACGAAGCGAAATGCGTTTAAAGTCAGAACCCAAAACAATTCCTTCCTGATCAAAATAACCCGCTGAAACAGCATATCTTGATCTTTCATCTCCGCCGGAAAATGATAAGTTATGACTCTGAACGGGAGCTGCCGTTCTAAAAGCTGCAGATTGCCAGTCGTAATTTCCGGAAGTTTTAAAAGCTTCGATTTGAGCGTCTGTAAAGAATGGTGCCTGACCAATACTCGCCTGAACATCATTTCTCAAACTTGCCCACTCACTGGCATTCATTAGTTTTAATTTTTTAGAGATATTCTGAAATCCGAAATAACCCTGATACGAAATATTATCCTGACCTTTTGTACCTTTTTTAGTGGTAATGATCACAACTCCGTTCGCACCGCGTGAACCGTAAATTGCCGTTGCAGAAGCATCTTTTAGAACTTCCATAGACTCAATATCAGACGGATTAATGGTCGACAATACGTTTACACTTGCTCCTGCGTAAGTCACACCTGCCGAACTGTTGGTATTATCATTATATATTAAAATTCCGTCTACCACATAAAGTGGTTCATTTCCTGCTGTAATGGAGTTTCCCCCACGAATACGCACACTCGACGAAGCACCCGGACGACCCGAACTTTGCGTAACTACCACTCCCGCAACTGCGCCTCTTAAAAGGTTATCTGCAGAAGAAGTTACCTGAGACAAATTAGCTTTAGGAACAGACGCAACAGAACCGGTTATGTCTTTTCTTTTCTGGGTTCCGTAACCAACAACTACTAATTCATCCAATTCCTGCCGCTCTTCTTTCAGATGAATGATAACCGGATTCTTTTCTACAATTACTTCTGCTTTTTTATACCCGATGTAACTTACAATTAAAGTATAAGGAAATTTCTGTCCCGTCTGAAAATAAAATTTTCCTTCGGCATCGGTTACAACGCCATGAGTTGTTCCTTTTATGGTTATAGATGCCCCTATAATGGGCTGATTTGTAATGTCATCCACTACTGTTCCGTCTAGTTTGGACTGAATTAAAGGTGTGGTATTTTGGGCTTGTATAGCTGCTGTTATGGAGAGTAGAAACAGCAGTGTGTAGATGTTTAACTTTTTTTTCATTTCTTTGTACTGGTTTTAAGTAATTAACAAGACGCCCTGAGCACTGTTTTTACAGCACTCTGAATGTGTTCTTGATTTAGTGATAAATGTTTCTTTAAGCCTCGCCATTTCTGTTGCCGCAGAAATGGCTTTTTTTATTTAGAGCAGCACATTTGCATTGTTTTCATTTTTAGTTTTTTTAATTTGTTAGTTATTTAATTTCTGAATTTAAGCAGGATTTCAAGAATCTTAACGACGTAACAAAAATGCATCACAGAGATTTTTGGAACTATCAATAATAATTAGATAATTTGTTTTGTGATTTGTTTTGGAATTTATCCATTGCAAACAAATGCATAAGGGCAGAGTATTAACAGCAGCTACACATATAACACATAGCGTTATAAGCGTATTTTTTTGGAAGAATATAAAACAAGATGTTTTCTGCTGTTTTCAAAATATAGTATTTTATGGTTTGATTATATTTAAACTCTACTAATTCGATAGACAAAGTTAATTTTAATATAATAAAAACCAAAAGTTTATTGCTTTTTTTTGAAAAAAAATTATGCTTAGGATAGTTTAGAAAAAATTAATCTGTCTTAGGCCTTGATTTTAGAGAGATTTACTTGGAATTAAATCACGAAGGAAATGTTAATTTATCTTTCAGTCTCAGAGTTATTGTAATATTTATACCAATTTCTTTATGCCTAAATGCTAACTCCTTATAAATTTAAGTAGATCAGAAAGATGGTACTTATAAAAAAATAGATACAGGAATTTCATTTTGTTATCTATATTTTATTTAAGGTATTAATTGTTAGTACTTTAGGTATTTTTATTACTTTTAATATATTTTTTTTTATTCCTGTAAAAGACATTTTTTAAATCCATCATTGTATTATCGATTTCTGGAGTATTTGTTAAATTATCCACTAACACATTTTTCTATGGAAAATCTTTCACAATCTCATCGCATTCTCTTTTTCAACACTTTGGCCTTTATGGTTTGTTTTGCCTGCTGGACGCTTAACGGTGTCTTAGTAACTTTTTTAAACGACCGCGGAATTTTTGAATGGAGTGTCGTCGAGATAGGATGGCTTTTAGGAATTCCGATTTTGACAGGTTCGATAATGCGTTTGCCAATGGGAATTCTTACTGATAAATTTGGAGGAAAACCCGTCTTTTCCTGCCTGCTTATTTTATCTTCCATTCCCCTGTATCTATTGCCCTTTGCAGATAGTTTCTGGACGTTTGCCATTTTAAGTTTTTTATTCGGAATGGTAGGTACCAGTTTTGCCATTGGAGTAGGATACACTTCAGTATACTATCCAAAAGAATGGCAGGGCAGGGCATTAGGTATTTTCGGAATGGGAAGCTCAGGGGCGGCATTAACAACTTTTCTTGTTCCGACATTACTGACCCACTTCTCAGAAAGTGATTCCGAAAATGGATGGAAATGGATTCCTGTAATTTATGCTTCAGTATTACTCGCAATGGGAATTGTATTTTTAATTTTTACAAAAAATAAAAAAGTAGCGTCGCCTCCTAAAACAGTACAACAAGTTTTAAAACCGTTAAAAAGTATAAGAGTCTGGCGTTTCGGCCTGTATTATTTTTTGGTCTTCGGCTCTTTTGTAGCTTTTTCACAGTGGCTTTTACCAAATTTCCTAAATGTATATCATACTACCTTAGTTATGGGTGGCTTTTTCGCCGCTATTTTAGTCTGCCTTCCGGAGTTATCAGAGCCTATGGTGGATTTCTGTCAGACCGTTTTGGAGCCAGAAAAGTAATGTATTGGGTTTTAGGTTCTTCTGTAGCTTTGAGTTTTCTTTTAATGTTTCCGAAAATGGATATTACAACCTCTGGTTCCGGATTAGTCGCCTCAATAGCGGGAACTGTAACCGAAGTTTCAAAAGATAAAATTGTCATAGAAGATAAAACCTATCCCATTATACAACAAAATGAAAATGCCGTACAAAGTCAATTTTTTCCTTCTAAAAAATCCTGGCAGGAAATTGTTGTAGAGCAAAATCAACAGGTTCAAAAGAAAGATCTATTGGCTCAGGGAGTTACTCAAATTCACTTTGAAGCTAATATGTGGATATATCTTATTCTCGTTATCTTAATTGGGGCCGCGTGGGGAATTGGCGCTGCGGCAGTATACAAACATATTCCCGATTATTTCCCCGATGAAGTGGGTGTCGTTGGCGGAATGGTCGGACTTCTTGGAGGGCTAGGAGGTTTTTTCGGTCCCATCATTTTTGGATATCTACTGATTTTTACAGGTTTCTGGACCAGTTCCTGGATTTTCATTTTAATAATCTCACTAATTTGCTTAATCTGGATGCACAGAGTAGTCGTTAAATTGATGAAAGAAAAATCTCCGGAATATGCCCGGGATATGGATCGTAAATATTAGAATATTTAAACTATTCAATAAAATTAATAAATGCTAAAAGTCTTTTTTCTGTTTGAAAAAAAAGGCTTTTTCGCTTTATAAGAACTACATTTCTTTAATTGTTTAGTATAGTTTTAAATAAGGACAAACCTGTCCTTAATATGATATTTGTCATTTTTAGTAAGATTTTATGAACTTAATTTTGACCCTGTAATTGGGAGCTATATACTCATTTAGTGGTCGGCGGAATGGTGGGTTTAATTGGAGGACTTGGAGGATTTTTGGGTCCGATAATTTTTGGCTATCTCCTTAATTACACAGGTCTCTGGACGAGTTCGTGGATATTTATCTGTCTGGTTTCTGTGCTTTGCCTAATCTGGATGCACAGAACAATTATAAGTGCAATGCATAACAAATCACCCAATTTTAAAAGAGAAATAGAAGAGAATTAATAAAAATTAAAATAAAATAAAATGAAAACTTGGTTAGACAAATGGAACCCTGAAGATGAAGCGTCTTGGAATTCTGGCGGAAGTAAAATTGCGTGGAGAACATTAACAATTACAACTATTACATTATTACTATCATTTGCATCGTGGTTTATGATGAGTGTAATTGCAGTAAAATTACCGGGTTTAGGATTTAATTTTTCCAAAGATCAGTTGTTCTGGTTAACGGCTATTCCGGGATTAGCAGCAGGATTTTTAAGAATCATTCACACTTTTTTACTGCCAATTTTTGGAACACGACACATTATATCATTCGCTACAGCGATAAAATTAATTCCGGTAATCGGAATCGGGATTGCCATAATGGATGTAAACACTCCTTTTTGGGTTTTTGCAGTTTTGGCTTTTACAACAGGTTTTGGAGGCGGCGATTTTTCTTCATACATGCCAAGTACCAGTTTGTTTTTTCCGCAAAGATTAAAAGGAACGGCCTTGGGAATTCAGGCTGGAATAGGAAATTTTGGTGTTTCGGTCGCACAGTTTGTGACACCGTTGGTTATTAGTGTAGGTATTTTTGGTGCATCCACCGTTTTTACAAGCATTGACCCAAAGGAAACTTTAGCAGTTATTCAAAACTCCTCAATTGAGAAGCAAAAAGAAGTATTTGGAGCTTTATATCCTGAAGTTCAGACAAAAATACTTTCTAATGTTAAGAAAACCATCATTGATTCTGTAAGTGTTTCAAAGAATACAAATGATAATGTGTTGATTTTTACTTCTCTTCCACTTAAAGCAAAAGCAAAAGCAATTGCCAATACAAATCCAAAAGTAGCAGAGAAAATATTAAACAACATTAAACCTGAAAATGCAGCAGTCAAAAATAAACCAATTTATCTGCAATCTGCAGCATTTTGGTATGCCCCGTTTTTGCTGATAATGGCGGTAATAAGCTGGTTTTATTTAAGAAGTATTCCAATGAAAGCGTCTGTAAAAGAACAATTGGATATTTTTTCAAACAAGCATACCTGGTATTGCACAATTACTTACGTAATGACTTTCGGAACGTTTGCAGGTTTATCTGCCGCGTTTCCGCTAATGATTAAATTTTTGTACGGAGATTTCCCAAATGCACCGGATCCTTTAGTGTATGCATTTTACGGTCCGCTAATTGGTTCTGCCAGCCGCATCGTTTTCGGATTTGTAGCAGATAAAGTAGGAGGTGCCGTTTTAACAACTATTACAGGTTTAGGAATTTTGGCAGGAGCAGTACTTTTAGTGACTCAGGGCTTGGTTGCGCCTACAAGTATGGATCAATTTCCACTTTTTGTAACTGTAATCTTAGCAATGTTCTTTTTTACCGGAATTGGAAATGCGGGAACTTTTAGACAATATCCAATTATTTTCAAGGAAAATCCGCGTCAGGCTGCAGGAGTTATCGGCTGGACAGCTGCCATTGCTGCATTTGGACCTTTTATATTTTCTAAATTAATTGGTAATAATATTTCTGCTAATGGTACTGTAAATCAATTCTTTATTGGTGTTGCTTTTTTTACTATATTAGCTACAGGTATTAATTGGTGGTTTTACAATCGTAAAAATTGTGAGAAACCAAGTTAAATAAGTAATCATTAAATTCAAATTAAGGATGAAAAATAAAACGTTTAATACCAAGGCTTTACTCGTCGCTTCTTTGGTTTCTGTACTTACAATTGTATTTGTATTTTATGGTTCCAGAGAATTACAAAACTTTGATGCTGCACTAATCACTTATCTTTTCGGAACCGTATTTGCTTTCTTTGGAATAGTTTATCGGTATACGGTTTGGTTACAGCGTCCGCCAACCTGGATGTATTTTAAAAGAAGTATTAAATTTCTTTTTACAGGAAAAGTTTTTTCACACTTATGGTTTCTGGGAAAAGAATCCGTTCAGAACATTGTCGTTCAGAAATTTATTTATCCGAGAAGTAAATACCGATGGTTTGCCCATTTTTGTATTGCGATCGGATGTTTATCTGCTTTCGCTATTACTATTCCGCTAACATTTGGATGGATTCACTTTACGTTGGCACCGAATTCTATTTCGATTTATGAAGCTCACTTCTTCGGATTTAAGATGATGGAATTTGAAATAGGCTCCATCTTAGCTTTTTTGATATTTCATGCATTAAACTGGTCTTCGTGGCTGGTAATAATTGGCTCTGTTTATTATTTAAGAAGAAGATTAACCAATCCGGGTTTAATTGCAACCCAAACTTTTGAAGGCGATTTATTACCGTTGATTTTATTGATTGCCATCTCAGTAACAGGTTTATGCCTAACATATTCGTATCAGTTTATGAAAGGTTTTGCATATGATTTTCTTGCTGTAATTCACGCCGTAACAGTAATTATGTTTTTGATATGGATTCCCTTTGGTAAATTCTTTCACATCATTCAGCGTCCGGCACAGATAGGCGCACATATTTACAAAAAGGAAGGTATAAAAAAAGGAATGGCAGTTTGTCCTCATACAGGAGAAAAATTTGCTACTCAACTTCATATAGATGATTTAAAATTGGTAACCAAACAATTAGGTTTCGATTTTACCCACGAAGACGGAACCTCTCATCTGGATTTAAGTCCTGAAGGAAAAAGATCACGATTGGCTCAGGCACATTTAAAAGCCAGATTGGATGGCGGAAACTTATTTGGATAATCTTAAAGAGTTTCAGGTTTAATGTTTCAGGTTTAATGTTTGTAGAGAACCTGAAACCTGGAACTTGGAACCTGAAACAAAACAAAACAAAGAAAAATGGCTAAACTACCAGTAGAAATAGAGAAAATCATAGACGTTTTTGGGCCACATTTAAATTATGCACCAGTAGACGGTTACGATGGAAAAGATGAACCCGATGATGTAGTGAAAACACATTGCTGTTTTTGCGGAATGCAATGCGGGATTCAATTGTTAGTCAAAGAAAATAAAGTAGTAGGCTTTGAACCCTGGATGGAATTTCCTTTTAATGAAGGTCGTTTGTGCCCGAAGGGAGTTCAAAGATATCTCCAGAATAATCATCCTGACAGACTTTTGCATCCCATTCAAAGAGTAGAAGGAAAAGGTTTTGAAAAAATTTCCTGGGACGATGCAATGGATAAAACCGTTTCCGAAATAAAACGAATTCAGGAAAAATACGGAAAACATGCTTTCTCAATGTTGTCAGGAGTCTCCTTGACAAATGAAAAAAGTTATTTAGTTGGAAAATTTGCCCGCGTAGCATTAAAAACCAGAAATCTGGATTACAATGGGAGACTTTGTATGGTCAGCGCCGGCGCCGGAAATAAAAAAGCATTTGGTTTAGACCGCGCTTCCAACAATTATTCGGATTTGGAATATGCCGAGGTAATCATTGTAACCGGCGCAAATATAAGCGAAACTTTCCCAACACTTACACATTGGATTTGGAAAGCCAGAGACCGCGGTGCCAAATTAATTGTGATTGATCCAAGAATGATTCCCTTAGCAAGAACAGCCGATATTCATCTCGATGTAAAACCCGGGACAGATTCTGCTTTGTACGGAGCAATGCTAAAATATCTGGCAGATCACGATATGCTGGATCATGACTTTATTGATAATTATACATCTGGATTTCAGGAAACATTAGATGCTGTAAAAGAATATACTTTAGAATGGGCCGAAGAAATTACCGGAATTGATAAGGAGAAAATTAAAGCGGCCGCCGAATTATGGGGAAAAGCAAAGACCAGCTTTTTACTTCACGCCCGTGGTATTGAGCATCATTCCAAAGGTGTCGATAATGTTTTAGGATGTATCAACCTCGTTTTGGCAACAGGAAGAATCGGAAGACCTTATTGTGGTTACGGCACTATCACCGGACAGGGAAACGGTCAGGGCGGAAGAGAACACGGACATAAGTGCGATCAGTTACCTGGGAATCGGGATATTGAGAATCCTGAACATCGTAAATATATCTCTGAAGTTTGGGGAATCAAAGAAGAAGATATGCCTCATACAGGACTGACAGCGTATGAAATTATTGAAGCCATACACCGGGGAGAAATCAGAGGATTAATTTCGCTTTGTTTTAATCCGCTGGTTTCACTTCCAAACAATAATTATGTACGATCAGCACTTGAAAAATTAGAGTTTTACGTTTGTATCGATTTCTTTTTAAATGAAACTGCCCGTCATGCGGATATTGTTTTAGCAGGTTCTTTACAGGAAGAGGAAGAAGGAACCACCACTTCTGCAGAAGGACGTGTGATCAGAATCAGACAGGCGGTAACGCCTCCGGGAGAAGCCAGGACCGATACTTCGATATTGTTGGAAATTGCAGAGCGACTAGGAGAGAAAGATAAATTTACATACAATAACAGCGAGGAAATTTTTAACGAATTAAGAGTTGCTTCAAAAGGAGGAACAGCAGATTATTTCGGAATTTCATATAAAAAGGTAGAAGACAATATGGGCGTGTTCTGGCCTTGCCCAACAGAAGATCATCCGGGTACGCCAAGATTGTGGGAAGATAAAAAATTTAAAACGCCAGACGGAAAAGCACATTTTAATCCTGCGCCTTATAAATTACCGGGCGAAGTAACGAATGACGAATATCCGGTTACTTTGACGACTGGCCGCGTTGTTTCACAATATTTAAGCGGTACACAAACCCGAAGAATCGGAAAATTAGTAGATCAGTTTCCTGAACCTATGGTGGAAATTCATCCGGAAATGGCTTTGCTATACGGAATTAAGCAACGCGAATTAGTCCGCGTCGTAACAAGAAGAGGCGAGGGGATTTTTCCTGCCAATATTGTGGAGACTATAAGAAAAGATACTGTTTTTATACCTTATCATTGGCCGGGTAGTAAATCAGCCAATCAGTTAACGCCCGGAACTCTGGATCCGATTTCTAAAATCCCGGAATTTAAAGTATGTGCGTGTTTCCTTGATCCGCAAGGAACAATTGCGCCCCCGTCTAAAGAATCTGAAGCTTATGCAAGTGTTTAATCTATAAAAAAGGACCTTATGAATTTAACCAATTTTAATACAAGCGAAGAATTTTTTGTAGACATGCAGCGCTGCATTGGCTGTAAAGCTTGCGAAATGGCCTGCGCAGAATGTGAAACAAACGGTCAGCAGACTTTAATCAGCGTCAATTATGTTGATCGTGCGTCAACCATTCAGACAACGGTACAGGTCTGCATGCACTGCGAAGATCCGGTTTGTGCCAATGTCTGTCCGGCAGATGCCATTTCGCAGGACGAATTTGGAGTGGTACACACGGCAAGCACCGAGCGATGTATTGGCTGTTCAAACTGCGTGATGGCTTGTCCTTTCGGAGTTCCTAAAAAAGTGGAAGAATATGATTTAATGATGAAATGTACCATGTGTTATGACCGGACAAGCGTTGGTAAAAAGCCAATGTGTGCCACTGTTTGTCCAAGTGGTGCTTTGTTTTACGGAACGAAAGAGCAAATCGAAGAAATGAGACCCAATAGTACACCGGTTAATAATTTCGTTTTTGGTAAAGAAAAAGTAAAAACGAAGGTTAATATCATGATGCCTAAAGGAAGTACAGAATTACGAATTTATTAAATGACAAGTCATGTCTAAAGAAGATAATTTAAATCAAAATTGGAAAAAAGATTTCCCGATTAAAAAACAAGAATCAACACAGGTCAGCCGTCGTGATTTTGCCAAATTCCTAACTTTTGTTTCCGGCGGATTAATGGTAGGCAGCGGATTTGTAACGGCAAAAGCATTTTTACTACCCAAAGAGGAAGTTCAGGGAGAACATTTTATCTGTAATAAAGAAGAGGTTCCAGTGGGAGGAACACGAGGTTTTGTGTTGGAAGGTAGTACAATTCCATATATTTTAATTCATTTGGAAAGTGGCGAATTCAGAGCGTATGAACAAAAATGCACACACCTTTCATGTTCGGTTTTCTACAAACCAGGAACCGGAATTATTCACTGTCCCTGTCATGAAGGATCTTTTGATGCCATGACCGGAGATGTAATTGCTGGACCGCCACCAAGAGCTTTGCCTCAACTGGAAGTGTTTTTTAAAGAAAATGCTGTTTTCGTAAAAGCCTATATAGAGAAAAAAGACAGTTAATTTAAATTTTTGAATTATGAGTACATTCAGAAGAAGTCAGAACCGCGCAAACCCTAACAAATTAAATAATATACTTTCTACACTTATTTTTATACTGATTTTAAATGTCAGTATTCAAATCTGGCTTTTATATGCCTCGCTGAATAATGCATTAGATAATAATAAGGAAATATTAATTCCCGCTTTTATAGCATCTGCAGTCCTGTTTTTTATTGGATTTGCATGGCTGTATTATCTTCCAAAAGGAAATTTCCGAAAAGAATAAACGAAATCATCAATTTCGAAAGGCTATTTTAGTTTTTTCTGAAAGTATTTGAAGGAATTACGCTAAATTTATATTTTTTAAAAGTTTAAGATATATTAATGATTTAAACTAAGTAAAAGTACTTATATTTGTAATAAGTATTTTTTGCTTTTAATAAATAGCCTAATGATCAAAGTTGAAGAAGCCATCGCAATAATTGAAGCAAACAGTACTAAGATGCCAACTAAACGAATTCCGGTAGCAAAAGCTTTAGGATATGTTTTGGCAGAGAAAGTAATTTCGCCTATCAATATGCCGCCGTTTCGGCAATCGGCCATGGATGGATACGCTTTTAAGCACGGCATCAGGCATCAATATGATATCGTGGGTATTTCGCAAGCAGGAGATCATTCCAATATAAAGCTCAAAGAAACAGAAGCTATTCGAATATTTACCGGTGCGTATGTTCCCGATAGTGCAGATACGGTAGTAATGCAGGAGCATGTAATGGGGAGCAAAGATTCAATCCTGATCGCAACAATGCCTGTGAAACTGGCCAATGTACGTGCTAAGGGTGAACAAATCGCAAAAGATGATATAGTTTTCGAAGCTGACACTTTAATAACGCCTGCCGCAATTGGATTTTTAGCCTGTTTAGGAATTACAGAAGTTGAGGTTTACAAAAAGCCTAAAGTTGCGATTTTAGTCACGGGAAACGAATTAATTGCTCCGGGTAAAAAATTAAAAAAAGGGAAAATTTTTGAAAGTAATTCCATTATGCTTGAAGCTGCATTGCAGAGTATCGGAGTTGCAAAAGCGAAAGTTCATAGGGTAAAAGACAATTTAAAAGCAACAAAAAAAGCATTAAAAAGCATTTTAAAAAAGAATGATATTGTTTTGATTTCGGGCGGAATTTCGGTTGGTGATTACGATTTTGTAAAAGAGGCTTTATTGCAAAACGATGTAAAAGAACTTTTTTATAAAATAAACCAAAAACCAGGAAAGCCAATGTTCTTTGGTTCTAAAAATGAAACTTTGGTTTTTGCCCTTCCGGGGAATCCTGCTTCATCGTTGACTAATTTTTATATCTATGTGGCTCCCGCAATAAAAAACAGAATGGGATTTGCCGAAATTCATACATCTAAATTAGTTCGCAAATTAAATTCTGATATTAAAAACGATACAGGAAAAACCTTGTTTTTAAAAGCACAGTACGACGAGACAACTGTTACGGTATTAAACGGTCAAAGTTCTGCGATGCTGAACACTTTTGCTTTGGCAAACAGTTTACTGATTGTTCCGGAAAATATAGAGAATTATAAAATAGGGCAGGAGGTAACTTTATTGTCGATTGATTAGATTTTTTTTGAAAATAGAGTAAGAATATAGATTAAAGAATATAGATTAAAGAATATAGATTTTAGAGGCGATGCTGAAAAGCGCTGTGTAAATAAAAACATATAGCTATTAATAAACAGATAGTTGCTATTTCTCCTTTCAGTCGGAATAATAAGATGAGGTGAAGTAACAATAAGCAGAATTAAAATAAACGCACAGTTTTGTCCTCCTGAGCGAAGTCGAAGGATTCGCCATGTGAGTAATCCAAAGGTTTTTTAATCCCCGCATAACGAAAAGATTACAAAAAAAACTGTAGCAAAAAACAAAAAACAAAAAACAAAAAACAAAAATGAATCTCCTAAGTTCCGAAAATATAATCCTGTTCAGTTTTGCCTTAATCATCATTGCGTTTTTATACTCAAGTGTGGGTCACGGCGGGGCTTCGGGATATTTGGCTTTAATGAGCATTTTTGCATTTCCGATTTCAGTAATGAAACCATCGGCATTGTTGCTGAATCTTTTTGTGTCCAGTATTTCATTTTTGTTTTATTACCGGAATAATTATTTCAAGCCAAAGCTCTTTTATCCATTTGCGATTGCGTCAATTCCGGCAGCGTTTATTGGAGGTTTTATAACATTAGATAATACGATTTATAAAATAATTCTCGGAATTGTATTGGTTTTTGCGGCCTTGAGATTATTTGGAATTTTTAATTTTAAAGAAAAAGAAGAAGTCAGAATAAATCTTCCGCTTGCACTGGTAATTGGCTTTGCAATCGGATTATTATCCGGAATGTTAGGAATTGGAGGCGGAATTATTTTAAGTCCGATTTTATTGTTTTTAGGTTGGGCAAATGTAAAAGAATCAGCAGCAATTTCGAGTTTATTTATTTTCGTGAATTCATTTGCAGGAATGATGGGATTCTTTTTAGGAGGAAAAGCAATTCCGATGGAAAGTTTTTATTTAGTGCCCATTGCAGTTGTGGGAGGAATGTTAGGAGGATTTTACGGAAGCGGTTCCTTCTCTAACAGAACATTAAAAATGGTTTTAGGAACAGTAATTTTAATGGCGAGTATAAAATTGATTTTCCCATGAGAAAAAAATATAGATCTAGTTTGTCATTTCTCATTCCTCAAGGTGACAAGATTTTGAAAAACTAAAAGAGATTTACAATGCGTCCAAAGGTTTAAACCTTGGCAACGTCAAAAAACAAAAGAATTTAAAAGCATAACCAATGGTTTAACCATTGTAAAGCAAAGATTAGAAAACCTGAAACCTGAAACCTGAAACAAAGAAAAAACCTGAAACAAAGGAAAAACCTAAACAAAAAACGATGAAAACAACAGTATTTATTCTTTGCGGTGGAAAAAGCTCCAGAATGCAGTCAGAAAAAGGATTGGTTCTGTTTCAGGATAAACCATTTATAGAGCATATAATTCAGGCGATTTTGCCTGTTACAAATCAGATAAAGCTAATCACAGCATCAAGTGAATATGATTATTTAGAATATGAAAAAATACCTGATATAATTGTTGATAAAGGACCTTTAGGAGGAATTTATACCGCCTTATCACATTCTGAAACCGAATTTAATCTGATTTTAAGTTGTGATATTCCATTAATTTCGACCGGGTTATTGCAGGAATTGATTTCTAAACATACCAGGGAAGCGGGAATTACAATTTTTGCTTCCGAAAGCAAAGCCCATCCTTTGATTGGTATTTATTCGAAGGATATTTTACCGGTAATCAAAAAATCTATTGATGCGGGTGAATTAAGAATGATGGATTTGCTGTCCAAAGTGCCGCATCAAATTGTAAAAATAGAGGAAAACGAAACTTTTCCTTTAACCAATATAAATTCAGCTGACGAATTAAACGATTTGAATACCAATCTAACTTAAAGACTATGCGAAATTTAAAAACACCAAAATTGACCATTGTAGGCGCAGGTCCGGGCGATGTCGAACTGATTACAATAAAGGCCATTAAAGCATTGGAAAGTGCCGATGTTGTTTTGTATGATGCGTTGGTCAACGAAGAATTGTTGCAGTACGCACCCCATGCAGAAATTGTTTTTGTGGGTAAGCGTTTAGGTTGCCATGCGTACACGCAGGATCAGATAAACGAACTAATTGTCTCGATGGCCAATCGTTACGGACATGTAGTGCGTTTAAAAGGTGGCGATTCTTTTGTGTTTGGAAGAGGTAGTGAAGAAGTAGATTATGCGGTAAAATGTGGTTTGGAAACCGCTGTAGTTCCAGGAATTTCATCGGCTCTGGGTGTTCCGGCAGCTGCGGGAATTAGTTTGACACAACGGCAAATCGCAGAGAGTTTTTGGGTGATCACAGGAACAACATCAGATCATAAATTGTCAAAAGATGTGCATTTGGCTTCAAAATCGGCGGCGACCGTGGTTATTTTGATGGGAATGCATAAATTAGACGAAATCATATCCATTTATCAGGAAAATCGCGATGATGATCTGCCGATCGCGATTATTCAGAACGGAACGAAAAATTCAGAGCAAAAAGTAATAGGAACCATTCGTACAATTACTAAATTGGTATCAGAAAATAATATTTCTTCGCCTGCTATTATTGTCATTGGCGAAGTAGTGAAAAATACATCAAAACTAACGGAATATTTCCAGGAACATTTTGATGATGAATTCATTTTTCAAAATTTAAATTTATAAAAATGATTGAGGTTAAATATTTTGGAGCGGTTGCTGAAAAAACAAAATGCGAATTCGAAAAACTATCTTTTTCTGAAGAATTATCACTGCAAAAGTTGTTGAAGGATTTGGACGAAAAATATGAATTTGATTCGATGACTTTCAGTGTGGCGGTAAATCAAAAAATAGTTTCTAAGGAAAGTGATTATAAATTGCAAAGCAGCGATACAATAGCATTATTGCCACCATTTGCAGGAGGATAATTTATGAACGAAGGAAACCGATATAACAGACAAATCATACTTCCTGAAATAGGAGAAGAAGGCCAGCAAAAATTATCTAAAGCTAAAGTTCTGGTGATTGGCGCCGGAGGTTTGGGCGCTTCAATTTTAACGTATCTGGCCGCTGCCGGAGTGGGTGAAATCGGAATTGTAGATGATGATGATATTGAAGTTTCAAATCTGCATCGTCAGGTAATTTATAAAACTGCAGCAGTTGGAAAATCAAAAGCAGAAGAAGCCGGATTGATGATTTCAGAATTAAATCCTGAAATAAAGGTCAATATATTTGCCGAAAGATTATCGGGTAAAAATGCGATTTCCTTATTTGAAGCCTATGACATAATTGTTGATGCAACTGATAGTATTTCGATTAAATATTTAATAAATGATGCTTGTCTGGTTACCAATAAACCAATGGTTTACGGTTCTGTTTTTAGATTTCAGGGACAGGTTTCGGTTTTTAATTTTAAAAACGGACCAACTTATAGATGTTTGTATCCCGCCGAAAATTCAAACGCCATAAATTGTGAAGAAGCCGGTGTCATCGGTATTACAGTTGGGATTATCGGGATGCTTCAGGCAAATGAAGTTATTAAAATGATTATTGGAATTGGAGATGTTTTGAGTGGAAAGATATTGGTTTATACTATTTTAAATAACGAACAACAGAAGTATGATTTCGATAGAAGTTCGATTTTTGAAATGACAAAAGAGGATTTTGACAGAAAATACAATTCAATTGAAAGCGAAGTGCCTGAAATAAAATTTGATTTGATTTCGGAAGAAATTGATAATGATGAAATTCTTTTTTTAGATGTAAGAAATGATGAGGAACTTCCAAAAATCAGTATCAAAAATCAAATACAAATTCCGTTAAAGAATTTAGAAAACGAAATTGAGAAGTTTGATAAAAACCAAACCATTTATGTTTTCTGCCAGTCCGGAATGAGGAGTAAATTAGCTGTTGAATTGTTTCAAAAACATCAATTTAAGAATGTAAAAAGTATTGAAGGCGGTGCTTTGGCAATGAAATTATTATTAAAAGAAGAAAAAATATAACCACTCCGATAGCAATCGGGATTCATAAATTAATGTGAAGTTAGATTGTCACCTCTGAGCGGAGTCGAAGGGCGTGCCAATTGTACCTAGGCTTCGACTCCGCTCAGCCTGACAAAACAAAAATCATTTTTAATCTGTGAAATCTGTAGCAAAAAAATAAAAAACAATGAGTAAAAACGTATTTGTACAAGGACCAATTTCGCCGGAATTTATTGCAGAGTCAATTGCCAAACATCAATCCAAACACACTATTGGTGCGCATAATATTTTTCTGGGTCAGGTTCGCGCCGATGTGATTCACGATAATACTGTTGTTGCGATCGATTATTCGGCTTACACCGATATGGCAAACGAAGCTTTACATGCTATCCGGGAAAAAGCATTTGCCAAATTCGATTTAACCTGCATGCACATCTACCACAGTTTGGGCGTTGTAAAAGCAGGAGAAATTTGTTTGTTTGTTTTTGTGTCTGCGACGAGAAGAAAACAAGTTTATGAGGCAACAGAGTCGATCGTAAACTGGATTAAAACCGATGTGCCGATTTTTGGTAAAGAAATGTTTGAAAACGATACATTCACCTGGAAACAAAACACCTAATATGGTAGATATTACGCATAAAATAAGTACTTTAAGAGAAGCAACCGCAACCGCAATTGTAAAAGTCAGCAGACTGGAAACCATTGAAGCTGTGGAGCAAAATCTTGTACCGAAAGGAAACGTGTTTGAAATGGCAAAAACGGCAGGATTATTTGCGGTAAAAAATACCCATCTCGCAATTCCCGACTGTCACCCGCTTCCTATAGAATTTACATCGGTTAATTATAAAATTGAAGGTGTAGAAATTCATATTATTTTTAAAGTAAAAACCGTTTACAAGACCGGCGTTGAGGTTGAGGCTATGCACGGTGCTTCTATTGTCGCGTTGACGATGTACGACATGCTGAAACCTATCGATAAGGAAATCGAGATTTCAGCTATTAAACTGATTAATAAAGAAGGCGGAAAATCGTCTTTCAAAAATAAATTTTCGAATACAATTAAAGCCGCAGTTTTTGTTTGTTCAGACTCTATTTTTGCGGGAGATAAAGAAGATCGCTCGGGAAAAATAATAGTCGAAAAATTAACTTCTTACGGAGTAGAAACCGGACATTATGAAATTATTCCCGATGAACTGGATATCATTCAGGAAAAAACAAAAGCTTTCGCTGAAGAAAATCAACTGGTAATATTTACAGGCGGAACAGGTTTGTCTCTGCGGGATGTTACTCCGGAAGCATTAGAACCATTATTAGAAAGCAGAATTCCGGGTATCGAAGAAGCGATTAGAAATTACGGACAGCAAAGAATGCCGTACGCTATGTTATCCAGAACTGTGGCAGGAACTTTAGGAAAAACCATAGTTCTGGCTTTGCCGGGTTCAACAAATGGTGCAAGAGAATCTATGGATGCTGTTTTTCCACATCTTTTGCACGTTTTTCATATTTTAAAAGGTAAAAACCATGACAGCCTCTAACACTGTTTTAACGGATGATTTTGGGCGAAAACACAATTATTTGCGTATTTCGCTGTTGGAGAAATGCAATCTGCGCTGCACGTATTGCATGCCTGCCGACGGAATTGCCCTGTCTCCAAAAGCCGACCTAATGACGGCCGATGAGATTTTTGCAATAGCCAGAACCTTCGTAGAAAATGGGGTTGACAAAATAAGATTAACAGGCGGTGAACCACTTTTGAGAAAAGATTTTCCAGAGATTATTGCGAAACTGGGAGTTTTAAAAACGTCGCTTTCCATAACGACTAACGGAATTTTAATAGATCGGCATATTGCTGTTTTAAAGCAGTTTAAAGTGGATAGAATCAATTTGAGTCTGGATACTTTAATTGCTTCCAAATTTCATTCTATAACTCTTAGAAATCAGTTTGAAAAAGTAATTGACAATCTTCATTTGCTTTTAAATAATGATTTTAAAGTCAAAGTAAATGTCGTCTTAATAAAAGGTTTTAATGATAATGAAATTATCGACTTTATTAAACTAACGCAATTTCTTCCCGTTTCTATTCGTTTTATTGAGTTTATGCCTTTTGCCGGAAACGAGTGGGACAGAAGTAAAATGGTTTCTCAAAACGAAATACTTTCTCTGGTAGAAAATGCTTTTTCATCAGAAGAAATTCAAAAAATGGAAGACGAAAAAAACTTTACATCCCGTAATTATAAAATAAAAAGCTTTCAGGGCGATTTCGGAATTATAAGTTCTATTACCAATCCGTTTTGTGACAGCTGCAACAGAATCCGCCTGACGGCAAATGGAAAAATTAAAAACTGTCTTTTTTCAAATTCAGAAACCGATTTGTTAACCGCTTTTAGAAATGGAGAATCCATAACAGAATTGATTTCAAAATCTATTCAGGCTAAAAAGAAAGTTAGGGCAGGAATGGTAACGATTTCAGAAATGGACGATCCGGCGCTTCATTTCGATAATCGCAGTATGATTACTATAGGCGGGTAGCTTTAATAACGAATCTGTATTTAATACAATACTTTTTTATTTCGGCTGAAAAGGTAGAGACAACAATTTTATTAATAAAAAAAGGTTCAACTTTTTCAAGTCAAACCTTTGCTGTTATTTTTTCTTTTTTTTATTCTTAGCTTTTTTTGCTTTTTTCTTTTCTGACTTTTTAGCTTTGGCTTTAGCTTTTTCCTTTGCTTTTTTAGCTTTTTCTTTCTTTTTCTTTTCTGCTTTTGCCCGCTCTTTTTTTACTTTCTCTAATTTTTTTATAATAGATTTTATAGCTTTTGCTTTTTTCTTTTCCTTCTCTTTTTTTGCCTTCAGCTGTGCCTTTTTTTTGTTTTTAGATTTATCTTTTACCACTTTTAAGTTAGAAAGATCAAGTTCTCCGCTTACTTCCTCCTCTTCTAAATTTGTGTCTGCGTTTTCGAAAGGAACCGGAATATCATTGGTTTGAATCTCAATTATTTCAGAAACAATTGGCTCTGTATTTTGGGTTGGCGGGACAGTTTTTGCAGCAGCTTTTCTCGTTCCGGTTGTAGCGGCACGAACTGGAGTTTTAGCTGCTGGTTTTATAATCCCGGTCGCTGTTTGAGCGGCCGTTCTTGTTGTTCTTTTAACCGTTGTTTGGCTTTCCGGTTGCTGTTCTGTGCTTTCTACCGCAGTTTCTGCCGGTATGTTCGATGAAATGTCTGTCGGCTGAGTATCATCCTGAGGTATCGGATTTCTTTTTATCATGACTATATTTTTTTTATGGGTATAATAGATAGAGTAAAGAATTAAGGAGATTAAAAATGTATTTTCAATGTATTAATTCTACAATAAGCTAAATATACGCAATTTTTAAATATAGAAATGTTAAGTTTTTCCCTGAAATCTACTCATGAACTGTTTCCAGAATTCTAAAATTGCTCTTTGGCGCCTCGCATAAAGAACAGCAATACGTTTCAGAAAGATCTGTAAATAAAATACCTTTGGGAATTCCCTGCATTTCATCTCCGTATTCTGATTTATAAAGTGTGAGGCACTCCTGGCATTGGTAAACATCCAGTTGCGGTTTTTCTTTTTTCTGCGGATTTTCTGTTGTTTCCACGGATGAATTTCCGAGATCCTCAAAATATTTACGGCTTAATTCAATCAAAATTGTCGGAAGTTCGAGTTTATCAATATCTTGAGAATGCACAATGTATTCGCGCGTGTTGGGATCGAAATTCCTGGCAAACAAAACGTTATAGGTATCCCTGATTTTGATCGATTCCAAAGCTGCCGGTAATTCGTTTTTTTCGATTACAATCGAAGTAAAATAATGCCCGTCACGATTGTATTCTGAAATTCCGAAGTTTAAACCATACGTACTAATGTCAAATTGATCTAATGTTCTAACTAGAAACGTTTTAAGATTCAAAGCCCATTCCATCGCCACAGGTAAATGCCAGTTAAGTTCCAACAGAGAATGACGAACGTTGATGCCTCTTTTTCCAAGGAATTTTTCCCATTCGAGTTTACGGTCTTTTGGAATTCCTTTTATAATAAATGATTTCCAGGGTGTTATACATATTTTCCCAATTTTACATTCAAAGCATAAATCGCACATTTCTTTTAGAAAATCCAGATCGTAAAGGTTATTTCGCCAATACAATCCCAACCAGTATTGATCGATACCCATTCTGTTCATTCCTTCGTAATAAGGAAAGGGATAAAAAGGAACTTGCAGAGGTTTGTCAATGGTTCTGTTGTTTGTTTCAAGAGCTTCACTTGTTAGCGAAAAGAGCAGTTCTATATCAATATCTGCCTCTTCTGAAATTTTTTCGATCTCATAATATATTTTGGACAGATCCCAGCTGTAAATCAAAACGGGATAAACTTCCATCTTTTCCCATTGTGGTAATCGGATATAGAGATACCAATAGTCTTCATGTTCGGATGCAATGAAGTTTAAATGACCGGTAAACAATGGTACCAATTGTTGCTTTGGATCGGTAATGTTCACTTTAAGCTTCGGCTGATTTTTAAATTCTTCCAGAATATATAAAAACCGATTTCCGGTCAGCCAATTTGTATTTCTAAATATATCTGTCGAAACATAAGAAGAAACAATATTATTACCGCTTTTTTGATCGGGATAAACAAAATGGTGTTTTCCTAAAGTAGTTTTGTCTAAAGATTTAAATCCCTTTGGGAAAATAATATCCTGTCTGGAACCAAAAGAAATAGAATCCAGACCTTCCTCCATAGCAATATTTACAACTTCCCGCAATTCTCCCGGAGATATTACGCCACCTTTTACTATAAGTCTTGTTAGTTCCATTTTTGTTTTTTTGTTTCAGGTTTTATTTGTTTCAGGTTTTTTTGTGTCAGTTTATTAGTTTCAGGTTTCAGGTTTCAGGTTCGATCAGCGTTTTCCTGCAAGGTTTCCGAAACCTTGTAGGTATCTATCAAGACCTTTATAATTCATTTTTAAATTGATATTTACTTAATAAGTTTTAATACCTACAAGGTTTTGAAAACCTTGCAGGAACACATATCGTATTAGTTTCAGGTTTTCTTACTTTGAAGCAACTTGAAACCTTAAACTTTAAACCTGAAACAAAACAAAAATAAAATTACACTTTGCACTTTGCGAGTATCTCTTTTACTTCGGTTTTACAACTTCCACAGCCTAATCCTGCGCCGGTATTTTTGCATAAATCGGTAAAATTATGGACACCGCCTTTGATGGTTTCTTCAATGTTTCCGGCTCCAACCTGACTGCACGAACAGACTAGTTTTCCTAAAACAGGTTTTGCATTTGAACTTCCTCTTAAAAGTGTATTTCGTTTGTCTGATAATTCGATCTTACTTTCAATCATCGTTTTAAATTCGGCAAATTCATTTTTATCCCCCATCAGAATAGCGCCCACAAGCAGATCGTCTTTGACAATACATTTTTTATAATAACGTTTTTTCAAATCGGTAAAAACAATTTCTTCATAGGAATCATCGTTTTCGGGAATTTCGATATCGCCGATGCTGCAAAGATTTATGTCTTCTAATTTTAAAATATTCATTAAAATCGAACCTTTATAATAACTGCTGATGTCTCCTGCGAGAAAGTTAGCCAGAATATCGGCCTGCTCTTCGGCGGCAGAAGTGATTCCGAATAATTTATTGTTGAATTCGGCTATTTCGCCAATAGCAAAAATATCCGGATTTGAAGTTTGCAGATATTGGTTGACTTTTACGCCGCGTCCGCATGACAGCCCGCTTTCACGTGCGATTTCAATATTAGGAATGGTTCCAATTGTATAGACAATGGCATTTGCAGTAATAATTTTGCCACTTTTTAAAGCAATTTCAATTTCATTCGGATTATCAGTTTCAAAAACCGTACTCACTTCATTATCAAAGTAAATTTGAATATCACGAAGCTGAACTTCCTCTGCCAGTAATTTGCTTGAAATTCGATCCAACTGGCGTTCCATAAGTCTGGAAGCTCTTTGGACAATGGTAGTTTTTACTTTTTTATGCTTCAGGGCCGCAGCCAATTCCAAACCCAATAACCCCCCGCCAATAATGAGAACATGTTGTTCTTCCGGAGGAAGGTTGGTATTGTCCAGATGTTTTTTTAAACGATCGGCATCTTCTTTTTTTCTTACTGTAAATCGACCGGGAAGATGAAGCTGCGCGTTTTCTGGTACAAAAGGGCGGCTTCCAGTAGCCATAATAAGAGTATCAAAAGTATGGATTTCGCCTTGGCTGTCTATTATTGTTTTTTGTTTTGAATCTAATTTTTCAATGGCAACTCCGGCTTTCATACTTATTTTTAATTTACTGAAAGCTTCGCCGTCTTTGACTTTTAAAAGCTGTTCCCAGCTGAATTCGCCCGTCATATATTCCGGAAGCAAAACGCGATTGTAAAACGGATTTACTTCATTAGAAAAAACAATAATTTCGTCGGTAGAATTGAATTCGCGATAATTCTGAATAAATCGAAAAGACGCGGCTCCGGCGCCGATAATCGCAATTTTCTGAAATGGTTTTACATACTTTTTAATCGAAACGGTGGTGAATTTAAAATCAGGTTCTTTAGAAACCGGATCTACAACTGTATTAGTTAGATTATTGGTTCTGTTTAAATCATTCTCAAGCTGTTTTCCCCAATGCATCGGCAGAAAAAGTACTTTTTCTTTGATAGAATCGGTAACTTTTGCTTTGACCCTGACTTCGCCATTTTTGCTGGAAACCACGACAATATCACCATTTTTGATTTCGTTTTTAAAAGCATCAATTGGATTTATTTCCAAAACCGGACTCGGAATATGTGTTAATAAACGGGACACTTTTCCTGTTTTTGTCATCGTATGCCATTGATCCCGGATTCTTCCTGTTGTCAGAATAAAAGGAAATTCGGCATTGGGCTGTACAGAAGTATTTTCTATTGAAACGGGAAGATTAAAAATTGCTTTCTGCGATGACGTATAGAATTTTTTATCAGTAAAAAGACGTGGAGTTCCAGGATGACCATAATCGGAAACCGGCCATTGAAAAGTGCCTTCGGTTTTTAATCGGTGATAATTTAGAAAAGAAATATCAATATTTGTGTTTTTGGTAAGCGCACAATGTTCTTTATAAATTTCTTCTGCACTGTTGAAATTGAATCCGTTAAAATTCATTTTTTTCGCAAAGCGAATTAAGATTTCAATATCAGAAAGAGCCTCTCCCGGTGCATTGATTCCTTTTGGTAAATACGAAATACGTCGCTCAGAATTGGTCATGGTTCCTTCTTTTTCCAACCAGCCGGCAGCGGGTAAAAGCAAATCGGCAAATTTTGCGGTGTCTGCATTATGCGAAATATCCTGAACCACTACAAATTTTGCATTTTGAAGTGCTTTTTCTACTTTTCTGGAATCTGGCAAACTCACCAAAGGATTGGTACAGATAATCCAGACGGCTTTCATTTTTCCGGACTCTAATGCTTCAAACATTTCTGTCGCCGTTAAGCCCGGCTTTTCGGAAATCTCGTCAACGCCCCAAAAATCGGCAACTTCTTTTCGATGTGTCGGATTTGCTATGTCTTTGTGCGCAGCCAGAAGTGTCGCCATTCCGCCCACTTCGCGTCCGCCCATTGCATTGGGCTGACCTGTTAATGAAAAGGGTCCCGAACCAGGTTTACCGATTTGACCCGTTAATAAAGATAAATTTAGTAAAGCCGTATTTTTATCCACACCAACAGCGCTTTGATTCAATCCCATGGCCCAAAGCGAGATAAATCCTTTTGCTTTTCCGATAATGTCAGCCGCAAGTTTAATATCGGGAACAGAAATTCCGCACAGTTTGGATGCTTTTTCCAGTGAAGTGCTTAAAACTAAATCTTTGTACTGTTTAAAATTCTCAGCATTATTTTTTACAAAATCATGATCTACGTAGCCTTTTTCGATAATTCTCTTGGCGATTGCATGATATAAAATAATGTCAGAACCCGGAATAATCTGTAAATGCAAATCGGCAAAAGCGGCTGTATCTGTACGTCTCGGATCGATACATATAATTTTGGTTTTTGGATTTTTCTCTTTGTGTTTCTCAATTCTTCTGAAAAGAATAGGGTGGCACCAGGCAGGATTTGCACCCGTAATTAAAAAAGTATCGGCCAATTCGATATCGTCGTAAGCAATTGGAACAGAATCTTCTCCAAAAGTTTTTTTATAACCCACAACCGCAGAACTCATGCAGAGTCTGGAGTTGGTATCAATATTATTAGTTTTCAAAAAGCCTTTTACCAGTTTGTTTACCAGGTAATATTCTTCGGTTAAGCATTGTCCTGAAATATAAAATCCCACGCTATCGGGTCCGTATTTTTTTATAATTGATGAAAATACAGCAGCAGCACGATCAAGTGCCGTGTCCCAGCTTACACGCTCGAGCGGATAATTTTTGCTTCCGCGCATTTCGGGATATAAAATTCTGTCGGAAGTATCGTTAACTACGTAATGCAGATTCATTCCTTTAGAACATAACAATCCTTTATTTACAGGATGATCTTTGTCGCCTTCGACCATCACACCATTTTTAGCATCGTTGGTCACGATTATACCGCAGCCAACGCCACAATAGGAACAGGTAGTTTTGATCTTTGTATTTTGCATTACAGTTTTGATTTTGGAATACCAGATTAGTATAGGATTGTTAAACTCTAAATACTTTATTATCTCTAAAACAAAAATAAGTATTTTTTACGTATTAATACTTATTTTTTTAAATTTATTTGTTATTTTTGATGACCGATAATGAGCAGAGCAATTATGTTTAATGCAGAAAATTAAGCTTATGAAAAAAGAAGAAGCTATTTGTTATACCTGCAGCAATGAAAATTGTTTTATTAAAAAGCATTTGCATTTAGAGCAGATGAATCAATATGTCCTGAAAAAAAATAGTTTTGTCTGTAAAAAATCACAACAATTTATTACCGAAGGCGCTCCGTTGCAAGGACTATATTTCATTTGTTCCGGAAAAGTAAAAACGGTAAAAACAGGAATAAACGGTCGCGAACAAATTGTAAGGCTGACCAAAAACGGTGATACAATTGGTTTTCGCGGATTTGGAACCGGCAACCGATATTTGATTGGGGCTTATGCACTTGAAGATACGATTTTGTGTAATTTTTCTAACGAAACCATGTTGGATATATTGCAAAATGTTCCTCAATTTACGTATGCTTTAATGCTGTTTTATGCCGAGGAATTAAATAAAAGCGAAAATAATATTCGTAAGATTGCCCACATGAATGTTAGGGAGCGTATTGTAGATCTACTGCTTTATATCCATCGTAAATTCGGACAGGTGAATGGGTTAATTGATATTGAGCTTTCGCGGAAGGAAATGGCAGATTTTGCCGGAACGACTGAAGAGCAGGCGATTCGCATTTTATCCAGTCTAAAAAAGGAATTACTAATAAAAACAGTTGGAAAGCGTGTTGGAATTTTGGGAATTTCGGAGTTGAGATCGGAAATTATGGAGCATAAATATTTTTAATTTTTTAGGCTGTAAGGTTCAATAGTTCTTGGTTTAAGTATGCTGCTTTTTAAAATGCTTTCAAGCACTTTAACTCTCATATATAGTCCTTCCTTATTTCGACTGGGATCATATAAGCTTGGATTTTGTAACATTGCGAATAATGTTATTACCTCAATTCTCTTGAGTTGCTCTACGTTTTTAGTAAAATAGAACTTTGAGGCTTCTTTAACGCCAAAAGTTTTGTAATTGCAAGTACTATACGTGCTTTTAAAATTAGTATTTAATAATATATATTTAAAGCAATCTGTTTGTGTAAATTTTCTTTGGATTTTTAGTTTATATAATAATTTTGTAGGTGAATAGCCATGTCTGTAAGGCCCAATGTAATCTGTCGCCCGATCGCATTGGCATTTTTTTTCTCTTGTTTTACTATTAATTTTTTCGTAAATCAAAATAAAAGCGTTTAGATTTTCTTTCTTGGTATCTTTCAATTTATTAGTTAGAGTTACAAATTCATCATTCTGATATATTGGATTAAAATCACTTAGCAAATAGAATGTTAACAGTACAACAAAAATTAGTATTCCAAGAAAGATTTTTAGTGATTTTTTTATCATAAATAAAAGTTTCTATTTTTTTCTTCCCACAAACCGAATTACAGAACCCGTTCCATTATGGAATAAGCCTTCGCTTAATTCGATTTCTTTTTCTTCTAATTCAATAATTTCATAATCCGGAAAATCGGCTTTAATTTCTTCTGTCGAAAATAAAGATTCAATATCTTTTGGGCCGCCAACCTTTTCGTTTTTGGTTACATATTCCAAATGTTTTTTACTAAAAGCTTCAAAAATAATAATGCCATCTTTTCGTAAAAGTTTGTCAAGCTGTTTGTGAATTACAGATTTTATTTCTGCCGGAAAATGTGCATAAATCAAAGCAATTGCATCAAATTGCTCTTCCTTAAAATCTAATGTTTCCAGTTCTCCAACCTGATAATTAATAGAAACATTGTTGTTTTCGGCAAGACGAAGTGCTTTGTTTTTTCCTTCTTCGCTAATATCAAAAGCCGAAACATTCCATCCTGATTTTGCCGCGAAAATGGCATTTCTTCCTTCGCCTTCAGCAGGAAAAAGAATAGTTGCAGGTTCTAGTTTTTCGAGTTGTTCTTTTAAATAATGGTTTGGGTCTTCGCCGTATGCAAATTCTTCGCTTTTGTAACGGTCGTCCCATCTTTTTGTCCAGTTGTTCATGGTTTATATATTAATTTAATTTTAAAACATTTTTTAAGAGACCCAAGTTTCTTCGATTTTATCTATAATCCAATTTTCATTTATTTTTTTTATATAAATTCTAAAACCTTGCCCGCAAAGTCTCCCGCAAGCAAAGCCTGCATTTAGAACTCCAAACTTTTTAGTTTGATCAAATTGTATTCTAGTAAAGAAAACAGCTCCTGAAAAATTGAAGCTATATTTGGTTTCCCAAATTTTCCCCCTTTCTTTTGGAAATTGATTTATATTTCTTAATTCAAATCTATTATTTAGTTTGATGTTTTTAAAATCAAAAATATATTCGTTGTAAATTTTTTCTTTTGGAACAAAAGCTTTTGTGCTTTTAAAGTGCTTTTAAAGTGCTTTTCAAGATATTCTTTCAGGTCTTCGCCGCTATATTCAATTGTAGGGTCAAATGCAATTATAATTTTTGAAGTGTCTTTTTTGATTCTTTCGGTATTAATTTTCCACTCTACTAATTTTTGCTTTTGTTCTTTGGTGGCTTTTGTACTATCAACACCAATATAATGACCTTTTTTATCAAATATTGATTCACCATACTCAGGAGGAAAATTAGTAAATACTCTTGTATCCATACATGTTGAATCAATTAATCAGGGAATATTTCGGTCATTACATTTTTTTCAAATTCCAGATCGGAAATTTTATTTTTACAACTCGTAAAAAAGAGGGATGTTGCGATGAATATTAAAAAACTGATTTTTTTCATATTTAGAATAAAAATGGAATATCAAATATAATTATTTTAGATATTTAAGTTACGACAAAAAAATACCCTTTCTCAAATCTGAAAAAGGGTGATTTAAAATATATTTTAAAAAGAAACTATTCTTTACATTTAACCAACAAGTTTTGTTACGCCACTATTTACATCGATTTCCGCAAAATTGTGTTTTCCCATAACAATAAGCAATTTGTCAGAGTTGTAAGCTACATATCGTATTTCAGGATTACCTTTTTTTGGTTTTCCACACACCGAAATGACATTGGTCTGCCATTTCAATTTACTTCTTTTGTAAGCAGAAATGGTTTGCAGATCGTTTTCAACATAATAAATCATGTTGTTTTTTTTAATGCCTCTCTTTTGTGTTTTCGCAAAATTAATTTCTGAGTGGTTCGAAATTAAAGCATCATTGTATTTTTGCGCAATGCCGGTCTGCGTAGCAATAAATGCTAACATTGATAATTTTAAAAATGGTTTCATCAGGATAGAATTTGGGGTTCATAATCGCTTCAAATATAATTAATTAAATGAAATAAAAACTTTTTTGCACATCAAAAAAAATACCCTTTTCGGAAATTAGAAAAGGGTAAAATTTAGAAGTTAATTTTGTAGAAAAATTATTTTTTCCAGCTAAAAATTCTTGGATTCACAGAAACCATTAACCACGCCCAATTGTTGGTATGGGAAGCGTCACCGTTTTTTATATATTCCATTGTTTTAGAACCAAACATTTGAGAATATCCTCCTGTTATGGTGATGTCTTTTTTGAAATTATAACCGAAAGTAGCATCGATTTCAGTTCCCAAATACGAATCTAATTTTTCGTTTAAAGGAGTCACAACATCAGCCGCTGATAAAAATACATGGGGGATTAGAGCGAACTGCCATTTGTTTACACTGTAATTCAATTTGATGAAAGCATCCTGTAAACCAACATTGTTCAGGTGATTGCCTACATAAAAGTAATCCATATAACCATTGAATCCGTGGTTCGTACCAAAAATAGGGTTGAAAGATTTGATTACTGTGCTTGCATCATCAGATCGTTTTCCTGATAAAAATTCGTAGCCTAAACCTGCCTTGAAAGAATCTGTTAAACTGTAATTAAAATTCGCAGCAGCATTCCAGGCACTCACTTGTAGATCGGTACTTTTTCCGGTCTGGCCATACACCCAAAAGTTACTGTCAATTTTATTGTTCTTATAAGTTAAATACGGTCCAAAAGTTTGTTTATAATCCACCAGTAATTTTGCGTCGGCATTGGCATATTCGTAACCTGTGTTTAAAAGTAAGAAGCTTAAACCTAAATCGCTGGTAAACTGATTGTGGTACCAGGCGTATTGTAGCGTTTTATAAGTTGCAACGGTGTAAGGAGTCTGAACCACATTTTCGGCAGTAGAATTGTATGCGCCCCCAAAATCCAGCTTTTGTTTTTCGTTATGAAAGGATATTGTTAAAGCATCATGACTTTGAGCCTGTTGTCCCCAATCCTGTTCTCCTAAAATACGCTGGTTGTCGTAAGAAAGAACCTGACGTCCCATTCTTGCGCTCCATTTTTCGGTGAAATTATATTGTGCCCAGGCTTCAAAAACAGCCACTCCATTTTTATCTGCAGTCGCTGTCGGCGTTACATCACCCCATGTTCTGGTGTTTTGAAGCGTTAGTTTAACAATTAAATCTTCCTGTTTATAATTAAAGTTTAAACGGGAACGCTGCGAAATCTGCGATGTACCTTTTTGTCCTTCCTGAAGAAGTGTTTTGTAGCCGTTTCGATATTCAAAACGTGGCCTGATCTGTAAATTGACATCTAATTCCTGTGCCTGCATTTCGAAGCTTAACCCTATGATGAGTATTAAAATTAGTTTAAGTTTTTTCATGAATGATAGTTTTTACCCTGTAAATTTATAAGAAAAAGGCGTCCTTTACTATGATTATAATCATATTTCTAATTTATTTTTAATAGCATTTTAATACACTGGATTCAGTTCTTGGTTGCCTGCTTTGATTTGTCTTTCTTTTGTTAGTTGCGTTATGGTATAATGCATCCAGATTAAACAAACTATTGAAAATAGTAAGATAAAAATCCATGAACTGGACCAGATACCGGTTGCAGTTAATAAATAGCCAAAAATGATAGGGCCAAAGAATCCGCCTAAACCACCAATCATTCCGACCATTCCCCCTACAACACCCACTTCATTGGGAAAATATTCCGGAATATGTTTGTATACGGCGGCTTTTCCAATTCCCCAGGAAATACCGATCAGAATTACCAAAATAAGAAAAACCCACATGTTTGCATCAAATTTTATAACCGTAACTCCTTTGGCAATCAGTTCCTTTTTTGCCACATTTTGATTGTTGGCAACCACTACATTCTGCCAGCTTGAAGTAGTTGGAAAAATAGTGTTTTCCTTTACAATAGATGCTTTTTGCATAATTGGATATTCTTTATCGCCAACTTTTACCGTTTTGTCACTTATTTGGTTTACAACTCCTTTTTTAGCCGCGAGAATTCCGGGCCCTGCAGTGGTGATTTCCATTTTTGGGATCATTAAGAAGGCGCTTAATAGTACCGAAGATGTTAAAACCCAGTACATCACTTTTCTGGCTCCGAATTTATCTGATAAATAACCACCAAATGCTCTTATAACACCAGAAGGAAGACTAAACATCGTCGCAAACAATCCGCCCATTACCAGACTGGTCTGATAAACATTCATAAAATTAGGTAAAAGCCATTGCGAATAGGCTACAAAACATCCGAAAACTAAAAAGTAATACGCTCCAAATCGCCATACTCTTTCCGATTTTAAAGGCTTAAGCATTTGTGGAATCGTTTTGGTATTGTTTTCGAGTTTTTTATTTTCAGCAAAGATCAGAAACGCTATTCCGATTACTACTAATGAAATGGCGTAGATTACTGGCAGAATCTTCCACCCATTTTGAGGATCCCCAATCGAAAAATGGTTTAACAGGGAGGGAGCCAGAAAGGTGGTAATTGCTGCGCCGGCATTTCCCATTCCAAAAATTCCCAGAGCGCGGCCCTGCCATTCTTTTGGGTACCAGATTGAGGTGTAGCCAATTCCGACTGCAAAACTGGTTCCGACCATTCCGAAAAAGAAACTTAGTACGGCAAACATAAAAAAACTGTCGGCGTAGGAAAGGAGAAATAAGGGTATTGATGAAAGCAGCAGTAAAAGTGAAAAGACATATTTACCGCCAAATTTATCGGTTAGGATTCCAATTGGCAGACGCATTATAGATCCCGTTAAAATCGGAATTCCTAAAAGCCATCCTACCTGGACAACACTCCAGTGAAAAATGCCGTTATCGACCAAAAAGGTTACCAGCACACCGTTTAGTGTCCAGCAGGCAAAACACACCGTGAAGGCCAATGTGTTTAAAAATAAAATTTTGTGTGATTGCGATAATGAGTTTGTATTTTTCATAGCACTTATATTTTTATGTAAAAATAAGTACTATAACTTAGTTGAAACCTGCTAAAACGCAGTTTTTAAAAAATAATTAAGTATTTGTACGTAATTTTTATATTAACGAATATTCGCTCGCCTTATTAGAAAGTTCCATTAAGTTTTTAACTTTTAGTTTTTTCATCAGGTTAAACCGGTGCACTTCGGCAGTTCTTTTACTGATATCCAGTGCTTCAGCGATTTCCTTATTTCCTTTTCCGGATAATAAAAGTGTCAGGATTTCTTTTTCTCTTTTGGTAATCATCATTTCCTCGCCCAAAGTTTGTTTTGGTTCTAATGAAGGTGTGCCATTGGTAAGCTGACTAATTAAGATGGATGAAATATCACCGCTGAAATATTTTCCGCCTGATGCCACAATATGCAGGGCTTTTAAGAATTCTTCTTTGCTTGAACCTTTTAGTAAATAACCGTCTGCTCCTGCTTTTATGGATTTTAGCACATATTCTTCCGATTCGTGCATCGAAAGCATGATGATTTTTACGTTGTTATTATCAGTTCTAAGTTTTTCTACTACCTCTATACCTGTTAAGTGAGGCATACGAATATCTACTATAAGTAAATCCGGTTTTGTTTCGGCAAGTACTTCGAGCGCATCTGCACCGTCAATTGCTTCACCGACAACCTCAATGTTTGCTTCATTTTCCAGTAAAGATTTTATTCCGTCCCGAACAAAAACATGATCGTCTGCCAACACTACACGAATGATATTACTCATAGTTTACTTAATTTTGATTTTGAATTTTTACGTATATTCATCTAAAAAGAAGATGCTAATATACGTACTTTTTTTAAAAGTAAAATTCAAATTTTGTATTTAGAGATTCTAATATTAAAAAATCATTAGAAATCTTTCAGATAATTTTCAATTTTTAAATTGCTTCGCCTGTTCACTATCGCTCGAGTCCAAATTCCGAAGTTGTGGAGATGGCATTCGGGATTCTACAACATTGTCGAATTTGTTTGCTGATTTAGATTGTGGAGTTTCTAGTGTGATCCTTCCTTTGTCAGGATGAGAGGATTGTGGCGTTTTTTGTGATGCTACTTTGTCAAAGTTTTAACTTTGACAAAGTTCTCTCTTTAATTGCCTCCAGCTTTAGCTGAAGGTTTTTATGATTGGAGAGAAAGGGCTTTAGCCAAATGCGAGTTTGGCTAAAGCCTTTTGGATATTTGTTTGTATACCTCCAGCTAAAGATGGGGGCATTGATTTTTTATTTGTTAGAACATTAAGAAATTAAAAACATCTTTTGAAACCGTTTGCCCGCGAGAGGGATGGGAGCAGGCTACCGAAGTAGCGTGGACAGCCCGACAGCATTAAGGAAAGGGGCTTTATGTAGACATGCAACTTTTAGCCCCTTTTCTTAATGCTGGCTCGCCCTAATTATTTTAGATTTTAGATTTTAGATCGTGGATTTACTTTGCGGGATTTCTCATGAAGTCTCGCGATGCTGTGCCTGACAAAGATTGTCACAAATTGGAATTTCCTACTTAAGAATTGGAATATTGAAAGTAATTCTCGTTCCTTCGCCGGGAATGGAGTTCATGAAAACGCGGCCGTTGATGTACTGGATTCTTTCTTTCATGAAAAGGAGTCCCATGCCGGATTCGCTGTTGCGTTTTTTGTCGACCGAGTTGACGTCAAAACCTTTTCCGTTGTCGTCTACAATAATGCTCAAAAGTGTTTCGCTGTGGGAAAGCTGGACAATAATATGCGATGATTCGGCGTATTTTATAGCGTTGTTGATGGCTTCCTGTGTGAGCCGGTAAATGTTGATTTCGATTAGGGAATCAAGACGCTGGTCAAAATCGGTTTTGTTGTAGAAAAGGATTTCTTTTCCGGTGAGTTTTGAAAGTTCCTGCGTGAGTTTTGAAAGTGACGAAACTATTCCATGATCGCTTAATTCCGGCGGCATCAGATTGAAAGTTGCTGTTCTTACGCCTTTTATAATATCCAGCGATAGTTTCTTTAAATATTCAATTTTTTGTTCTGATTTTTCTCTGTCGTCCAGATTGATACTTTCTAAACTGAATTTTAAACCGGTTAACATTTGACCAATTCCGTCGTGAATTTCTTTGGCGATTCGGTTTTGTTCGTTTTCCTGATTTTCAACGATTTTGCTTGAAATAATCTTTTGCTGATTGATTTTTTCAGTTGTATTTTCAAGGTTTAGACGCTCAACTTCCCGTTGTGCTTTTTTGCGTTCGGTAATATTGAAACAAACAATTAAAAGTTCGAGTTCGTCTTTCTTGATCATAACGGGAACCATCGACAAATCGAGCCAGATTTCTTTTTCGTCTTTGTTGACAATTTTAAGTTCGCCCTGCCAGCCGCTACGCTGTTTTTCGAAAATTAAGCGATCAAAATTAATCTGTTCTTTTTCGTCTTCGGTAAGGACTTCTGAGAATTTTTTGTTAGATGAAAACTTAGTATAATTTAGGAGTTTGGCAAATTTTTCCCCGATATGAATAATAGATCCGTCGGGAGCAATTCTACAATACAATAAAGTGTTTTCCATCGCATAATTGAGCGATTTCAGTTCTTTTACGGAGTTTTCTTTTATTTCGCTGATGACTTCGGTATCGTAAGCCAGTTTTAAAGCTTTCTTTTCTGATGCTAAAAGCTTGGCGATTAACCTTTCGATTTTTTTGTTGGTTGGTTTGAAAATGAAGAAAAATTCCAGTAGTAAAATCAAAAGTGTAAAACCGAAGATCCAATATTCAATTCGGCGTTGTTCGGTTACTTTTTCGTGGGCTTCGAGATCGTATTGTGTTACGATTTCATTCATTTTAGAAAGGAAAGGTCCTTCGTTTTCTAAAATGTTCTGAACCAGTTTTTGATTGTCCCCTGAGTGTTTTTTCTGTTTTAAATTCGATAAAAATAAATCTGCAGAATGTGCAATTGTATTGAAAATCGGATTGATTTCGATATACAGTTGGTTTAAATTCTCGCTTTTTTCTTTTGGAAAAGCCAAACTGTCATTTCCGTTTTTGAGTGCATTCTGGTTTTTTTTCCAAAGTGAAAGTACTTCTTCTAAATGCGAAATTTGTTCAGCAGAAGCAGTATCAGAAACATAATGCAGAATCAGAACTTCTTTGACAATTTTCTGGCTCAGCATTCTTTGCTTACCCGAAAAATTAATGATTTTAGAATCGCTTAACTGCTGATTCAGATTGTATTGAACTAAAAACTGACTGATAATTATAGTCAAGGCAATAGTAAGCAGTGCAAAAAAATACAGTCGCCGTAAATTTTTGAAAGTAATTTTTTCTGCTTCCTGATTGTCTTTTTTCATAGTATTTTACAATCCCAAAGAAGCTTTAATGAGGTTTAGGTTTTCTGTGGAATAATTGATTTTTAAAGCTTCCTCATGTCCTTTGTCCGACATTTTCTCCCAGGTTTTTTTGATGATGTTTTTGAGTTTCTCTTCGTCGTGTTTCTGCACGAAAGGCTCTAAATAATAATCCAGAAAAACAAGGCAGATTACGTCTTCGAGCAATTGCGCTTCTGCATCTTTTTTTAGTAGTTTTTTTTCAATTAGAAAGGAAACGCGGTCGATAAAGGTTTGGTCGTAACCGGCTTTTTCTAAAATTTCAGCAGTGGTTTCAGCATGAAATTTTTTCAAATCTCCGCGCCATTTCAAATAACCGACACGATCCATCGGGTAGGATTCGCGCGCGACCTTCCATCTGCAGATATGCTGTGCTTTTGAAGCGATCTGAACTTCTTCTGAAGCATTAGGTTCAAACTGTAAAAGCTTTTCGTACATCCTGTTAGAATACAATAATTCTTTAGGATATTCAATATTTTGATCTAATTCGATGTTTGGATCTTGCGCGTTTTCAGCATCAATCCATTCGCTGGCTTTTTGAAAAGGTGTTGTCATTTTGGTTTAGTAATAGATTTCAAAGATACGTAAATACGATTTTTTTCTGCCACGAATTCCCGAATGATTTTTTTGCCACAGATTAAAGTTTTTTCGCCACGAATTCACGAATTAAAACGAATTAGATTAGTGAAATTAATTACACAAATTGAACACAATTATTCGTGAATTCGTGGCGGGCGAAAGTAATCTGTTTAATCTGTGCAATCTGTGGCTATAAAACTAATCCACAAACCCAACAAATACCTCGTCTTCAATGAGTTTTACCGGATAGGTCGCTATTTTAAAATCTTCGCCATTTAAATTTGAACCATCAACAAGCGAAAATGTCTTTTTATGCATAGGGCAGGCAATTTTCGGAATATCGTCTGCAGAACCTGTCATTCCTCTTGAAAGCACCATTTCCATTTTGTGCGGGCAGGCATTTTGGCAGGCATACCAAGCGTTGCGACGTGCGAAATTAAAAATCGCGATTTGTTTGTTTTTGTATTTGATGCATCCGCCACGATTGGTTGGAAAATCTTCAATTTTACCTGCTTTGAACCAAATTGTCGCCTCGCTCGCATGAACTGTTTCGTATTGATTTAAGATTTCTTCCATGGTTTTTTAGTTTTATTTCCTGTTTCTTAGCCCTCTTTTTACAATCATGAGAGTTATGATGGCGCAGTAAAAAAGAGGGTAAGAAGGACAGCAAACGTTTAATTTTTTTTCTTTTTTTTTGGAGCTGATTTTTTTTGCCACGAAGACGCGAAGGCGCAGAGTTTTTTTCTATTCCTTGTCTTTTTAATCTCGCGAAGTCGTAAGGACGCAAAGTTTTTTTTTCGTAAACTTTGCAATTAGATTTGCGACTTTGCGTCTGTGCGAGATTTTTTTTTTATGACCAGGCTTTTGGTGCTTTTTGATCTCTTAAAGGCACAAAAGCTATATTATCATCTTTCTCGTCTGTGTTAACAAAGTGACTGAAACGTTTTAATAATCTTGGTTTTTCTAAAACCTGTTTCCATTCGCATTCAAAAGTGTTTACCATCGTCTCCATTTCGGCTTCAAGAGTTTCACAAATTCCTAAACTGTCTTCAATAATTACTTGTTTTAGATATTCTAAACCTCCGTCCAGTTTTTCCAGCCAGGTTGATGTTCGAATTAGCGGACCGGCAGTTCTAATATAATACATTAAGAAACGATCCATGTATTTGATGACGGTTGCTTTGTCGATTTTTTCGGCTAGTAAAACGGCGTGTTTTGGGTTTGCACCACCATTTCCGGCGATGTATAAATTCCAGCCACCTTCAACAGCGATTAAACCGAAATCTTTTCCGCGTGCTTCTGCACATTCGCGGATGCAGGCCGAAACACCACCTTTTAATTTATGTGGAGAACGGATTCCTTTGTAGCGATTTTCCAGTTCTATCGCAAATCCGGCGCTGTCGTCCATTCCGTACCGGCACCAGGCGTTTCCAACGCAGCTTTTTACGGCACGAAGGGATTTGCCGTAGGCGTGACCACTTTCAAAACCATTATCGATTAAGATTTTCCAGATTTTTGGCAGATCACTTAGATGCGCTCCGAATAAATCGACTCTTTGCGCTCCGGTTATTTTGGTGTACAAATCGAATTGTTTGGCCACTTCGCCAATGACGATTAGTTTTTCTGCTGTTATTTCACCGCCGGCAACTCGTGGCACAACAGAATAGGTTCCGTTTCTTTGAATATTAGCTAAAAATCTATCGTTTGTATCTTGTGTAGTTACGTGTTTGTTTGCTGTATCATTGTAAATACTGGAGAAAATAGAAGCTACAACGGGTTTACAGACTTCGCAGCCGTCACCTTTTCCGTGATGATCCAAAACGTCATAGAAATTTTCGTATTTATTGATTTTAACCAAATCAAATAATTCCTGACGGGTGTAGTTAAAATGTTCGCAAATTACCTCTTTGACTTCTTTTCCCAGCGATTTTTGAGTGGCTTTTACCAAATCAGAAACCATTGGTTTACAGCCTCCGCATCCGGATGTTGCTTTTGTTGCTTTAACGACATCTGAAAATGAAGCACAGCTTTCGTCTAAAATTTTACAGCAGATAGCGCCTTTGGTTACATTTTCGCAGGAACAAATTACAGCAGTGTCCGGTAAATCCATTACACTTCCCATTGAAGAACCTTCAGATCCGTCACGTGAACCTAAAATCAAATCTTCCGGATTTTTAGGCAATGCCATTCCGTTATTATAAATCTGAAATAACGAGTTGTAATCGCTTGAATCGCCCACTAAGATTCCGCCCAATAAAGTTTTAGAATCTTTTGTAACGTTGATTCTCTTATAAATACCACTTAATTTATTTTCGTAAACAATGGCAGTTACATGTTCATTTTCAATAAAAGGATCACCAAAACTTGCTACTTCAACGCCAATTAATTTTAATTGTGTCGACATGTCGATGGTTTCTCTCATGGTTTTATCGCCATTTAAGATCTGCTCGGCAGCAACATCGGCCATTTCGTAACCGGGAGCAACCAGTCCGTAAATGTTTTGGTTGTAAAGTGCTGCTTCGCCAATAGCAAATATCGAAGGATCTGATGTCTGCATTTGATTGTTGACCACGATACCGCCCCTTACGCCAACTTCTAATCCGGAAACTCTTGCCAGTTCGTCGCGGGGTTTAATTCCGGCAGAAATAACCAACATATCCACTTTTAGCAATTCGTCGTTGGCAAACATCATTCCTGTTATACTTTCTTTTCCGTCAATGTATTGTGTTGCTTTATTAAGGTGAATTCCAATATTCAATTCCTCAATTTTAGACTGCAGCATATCGCTCGCGCCCTGATCTAATTGTCTTGGCATTAAACGGGGTGCAAATTCCACTACATGCGGATTCAATCCTAAATCTCTTACCGCTTTTGCAGCTTCAAGACCTAATAATCCGCCTCCTAAAACTGCGGCTTCTGTCGCACCTCTTTGTTTTATTTTTTTTGCGTATGTCATAATAGCGTCCAGATCTTCTATCGTTCTGTAAACAAAGACACCTTCTTTTTCTACGCCTTCAATTGGCGGTACAAAAGCAGAAGAGCCAGTGGCTAAAACTAAGTAGTCGTACGTATGTGTTTTGCCTAAATGGGTATGGATCGTTTTAGCATCGCGATTAATATCTGTAATTAATTCAGATGTATTGAGAGTAATTTTATTTTCTAAGTACCATTCTGTTGTTGATAAAGAAAGATCATCTGCCGTTTTACCACCGAAGTATTCACTTAAATGAACACGGTCGTAAGCTCTTCGCGGTTCTTCACCAAACACTGTAATCTGATACTTTTCCTGTCCTGATTTTGCAACAAACTTTTCACAAAATTTATAACCAACCATGCCGTTTCCAACTACTATTACTCTTATCATGATTTCATTAATTAAGTATTACTACGCAAATATAAGTATTTATACTTATAAAAATACGTATTAATTTAATTTTAATTAATTTTTGATTTTTGAGATCTAAGTATTTCATCGGGATGCCTTACATAGTGCGAAGTTTTTAGAAACTTGCTCTATTGCATTTTTTCTAAATTTGAAAAGATTCTAAATAAGATTTTCAAAAAAATGTCGTAAATTCATAAGAATTTTACCTGTGTTTTAACTAAAGATATTTTTAATTCTAAATCTCATGAAAAAAATACTTTCACTTTTGTTGTTATTTATGATAATAATAAGTTGTAAATCAGTTGCTGGAAAAGATTCCAATACTGTTTCTTCGGTACCATCTACAGAAGAGGATTTATACTATTATTTTAAAGCTTCCGGAAACGAACCTTTTTGGAATATAAAGCTGGGAAACGAGAAAGTTGTTTTTACCTCTCTTATTCCGGGGAAAGAAAATATCACATTCCCATCTGCCGAATCTGTTAAAGCAATGGATGCTAACGTAAAAATGTACAAGGTAAGTAACGAAAAAACAACTGCCACTATTACAATTCAGCAATTAGATTGTCAGGATTCTATGTCGGGTGCTATTTCACCCTACAGTACAAAAGTGGAAATCAGGAATAATTCAGAATTAGAAACCCAAAAACTCACAGGATGTGGTAAATATCTAACCGATTATCGTTTACACGATATTTGGGTTTTAGAGGAATTAAATGGCTATAAGGTATTTATAACTGATTTTCAAAAGGAATTTCCGAGAGTCGAAATCAATTCTGCAGAAAACCGATTTTCCGGTTTTGGAGGCTGTAATTCTATGACAGGACAAATATTTTTTGAAAAAGATGTCTTGCGTTTTAGCAAAGTGGTTTCGACTCTGATGGCTTGCCCTCAGGGAAATAAAGAGGGAGAGTTTTTGAAAGCTCTGCAGGCAACTACGACTTATTCTATTGGAGATAACCGATTGACACTTTCGAATCCTTCTGGCAAATTGGTCGTTTTTAAGAAAGTGGATTAGAAGTTTTTTATTTGTTTCAAGTTTAAAGTTTCAGGTTTTTGCCAGTTTTGTCATTTCGACTGAAAGGAGAAATCGCACAAGAAATTCCGCAAACAAAGTCTCCAATCTTTGTCGACAAAATAGTGCGATTTCTCCTTCGTTGAAATGACAAACTAAAACGAAAATCTATTGAGCAGAATCAATTGAACATAGCCAATTGTTTCATCCATTGCAACACAAAGCCAAAATATTTATTCAAACAATTCTTTAGGTTCTTCGTTTTCTTCGTTGTCCTGAATAAAATCCAATTCAAGGGCTTTTACGGTTTGAACCGCATTTCCGGCGATACCACGAATCGAACCGTACATTCCCAAAGTGTTATGAACCACTTTTTCTATTTGCTTTTCGCGTTGTTTCCAGATTCTCTGCATGGCTCTTTTCTCTGAATCTAAGTCACTTTGCATTTGTGTAAAACCTTCTACAATACCTTCAATTTGTAAACGAAATTCGTTGCTTGTCAGGAAATCGTATAACATTTCCATTTTATCGCCTTTGTTTTCCTGTGCCTGAACCGCCTGGTTGACCTGAATTAAAGACTGACGCAAAACGGCGCTTAAACCTTTAAATTCTTCATATGTACAAATCCAGATTCCGTCCCGCATTCCCATTCTCTCCATTCCGGCGGGCATTACTTCGGTAACCAAAACGCCGATATTGGCTCTCTTGATTCTGATATCGTTTTTAAACTTCTCAATCCACGAAGGCTGAAACGCTTTTGTTCTTTTACTTTCGTAATAAATAGAACCGCAATTTTGGTGCTCGCGCGTGTTTACAATCTGAAGACAATCTGCTCCGTTTGCACCTTTTTTAATTTCATCGATACTGTCCAGAGGAAAGTTGTTGGCCAGCCATTCTTCAATTGCCAATTCCATTACTTCGCCTTGCAATTGCATGGAGCCTTGTTCCTGCTTGCGTTTCATTTCTTCCGTCAGTTTTTTTTGTTCTTCCAGCTGTTTTTGAAGTTCTTTAAATTTTAACTCGTTTTTGTCGTCTTCCTGTTTTCTTATTTTTTCGCGTTCCAAAGCCAGTTGTGTATTCAATTGTTTTTCTGCTTCGGCTTGAATCGCGTCTTTCATTTCCAGTTTTTCGCGTTGGAGTTTGGCGATTTCACCTTCCATTTTGTTTAGCTCCCTGATTTTTGCAGACTTTTCAGAGAGTTCTTTTTCCATCAATAACAACCGGTCTTTGTTTTCTTCTTCCAGTTTGGTTTTTAGTTTCTCACCAATTTCTTTCTCAGCCGCTTTTTTCTCACGCTCTAATCGCTCAGCAAAAAGTTCATTTTCGTGTTTTTTCTTGGCTTCAAATTCTAATTTGGCTTTTTCTAATTGTTCGTTTTTAAGTTCTAATTCACGATTTTGAAGATTAGCCTTTTGTTGAAATTCCTTACGAATACTGTCTTCCAGCTGATGTTTTAAAACATCATTAACATCGATAGGAGTTCCGCAGTTCGGACACTGAATTGAAGATTGCTCAGCCATTTTTTTTGAATTGTATTATTGTAGAATTATAATTTGCTAAGGTATTTAAAAGTTCTGTTTTTCTGATGTGGATTTCTGTACTAAATTGTAACGAATTTTTGTTATGGCTACATTTTTTGCCACTAAGGCGCTAAGGCTCAAAGTTTTTTTTAATCTCGCAAAGTTGCAGAGGCACAAAGTTTTGTTTCACACTCCCGATAGCTATCGGGATTATAAGATTTAGGCAGATCAAGCAAATGATTATTCTCTTTTTTTTGTCATCCTGAGGAACGAAGGATCTCCACAAGAAACTCGACAAAGATTTGATTTTTGGTGCGGAGCTACTTACGGAGATCCTTCGTTCCTCAGGATGACATAATGAATGGTTACTTTGCAAAAAAACTTTGAGCCTTCGCGCCTTTGCAAGCTTAACAATAAAAAACTTCGTGTCTTAGCGTCTTTGTGGCAACAAAAAAGCAACAGCAGATTGCGTAATTTCAGAGTAATCTTCTTTTGAAGTAATCAGCGAAACATCTGTAAACAAATTCACTTTTTTCAATTCTATAAAACCCAATTCCGGATCTTGGTTGTTTTTAGCAATATTGGATGGAACAATCGAAATTCCCAATCCGTTTTTGACTAATTGTACGATTGAATTGATATTATTAGCTTCGTGAACAACTTTTGGCGTAAAGCCATAAAAAGCACAAAGCTCTAACAAAACTTCATGATAATGCGGAGCGTAATCTTTATTGAAAAATACAAAAGTTTCGTTCTCCAGATTCGGAATGTCTTTTTCTGAATTAATCTTAATGAGCTTTTTATTAAAAACAACCGAAAATCCGTCACGAAACCACAATTGCGATTTTATTTTCGGAGATTTTATTGGAGAGCGAATAATTCCTAAATTAATTTTTCCTTTTTCTAAAGCTTCAATTTGTTTGGTTGTCGAAATCTCAAAAAGCTTAAAATTCACGTAAGGAAATTGCTCTTTGAGATATTGAATTAATTCTGAAATTACAGAAGAATAAATCGAGCTGATATAGGCAATACGAAATTCTCCGCTCACATTTTCTGCGATTTTCTTTGTCTTTGTGCTGATTTGCTCCAAATTTTGAAAAATGGCTTTTACTTCTGTTTCAAAGTATTTTCCAGCTTCAGTGAGTTCGACTTTTTTGTTGTTTCGAATAAAAAGCTTTGCCTGCAGTTCTTTTTCCAGTTCCATAATTTGCCGGCTTAACGGCGGTTGTGAAATAAAGAGTTTTTCTGCCGCTTTGGTAAAGTTGAGTTCTTCGGCTACAGCCAGAAAATATTTTAGGTGACGTAATTCCATTATACTTTTAAAGTATTATTAATTGATAAAAATAGTATTTTTAAAGTATATATTGAAGTTTTAGTTTTGAGTCGAAGTTAAATGTTAGAAGTTAAATGTAAAAAGTGCAAGCGAATAACTCGTAACAAATAACTCATAACTTAAAACCAAAAAAATGAAAAAATCAACTACACAAGAAATCAGGGAACGATTCGATAATGATGTCGAACGATTTTCAAATTTAGAAACAGGGCAGGTCGCTACAATCGATGCCACAATTTCACTAGAATTAATAACTGAAGCTTCAAAAAGAATTGTTCCAAATGCCAAAAATGTTTTGGATGTTGGATGCGGAGCGGGAAATTATACTTTGAAAATGCTTTCTAAAGTGCCGAATTTAAATGCGTCTTTAGTCGATTTAAGTTTGCCAATGTTAGAAAGGGCTTTTGAGAGAGTGTCTAAAGAAACAAACGGAAATGTCGAAATTTTACAAGGTGATATTCGGGAAGTCCCGTTGCCGGAAAACCACTTTGATATTATTCTGGCGGGGGCAGTTTTGCATCATTTACGTGATGATCAAGATTGGGAAACGACTTTCACAAAATTATTCAGATTATTGAAACCGGGCGGTTGTCTAATGATTTCTGATTTGATCACGCAAGACACAGATTTGTTAAATGATTATACCTGGCAACGTTACGGCGACTATTTAGAAGGAGTAGGAGGGAAAGAGTATCGCCAAAAGGTGCTTGATTATATCGAAAAAGAAGATACGCCAAGATCTATGAATTATCAATTGGATCTCATGAAGAAAGTTGGTTTTTCTAAAGTAGAAATTTTACACAAAAATATGTGTTTCGGTGCTTTTGGCGGAATTAAATAAAGTTTTAGCCACGAATTCACGAATTTATTTTTTTTAATCTATGCGCAAAGGATTTTTAATTAATTCGTGAATTCGTGGCTATAAAAAACTTTATAAAATTTGAGCTGTTTTGTAAACCTGAATTGGGCTTGAAACTAAGCTTTCTGTTTTTTGAATAAATTCTTTTAAATAAGACTGATTGTTGTGTAAATCCAGTCCAATCTGATCTTTCCATTCTTCCCAGAGTATAAAAACGTTTTCTGAAGTATGTAAATCGTAACGAATGCAGGCTGCTTCTTTTCTGGTTTCTGTCACCAGATGTGTCAGCATATTTTGAACTTCAATTAAGTTCTCAGGTTTACTTTTTAAAATGGCTGTAATTGAAATCATAATTATAAGTTTTTAAAAGTTTCTTCTAAATGCTTGATATAATTCTCTTTAAAGATAACGATATTTTCTGGTGTTGCTCCTTTTTCGACATCATGAAAATGAAATCCGTTTATGCGTTCCATTCCGGTAAATTTGTTCATTTTATGGAAACCAAACATGACGCCGTCGTCTACTGAAGTTTCCTCAAAGAACTCGTCCGGAAGCGTAAAAGCGGTTGCAGGTGCGTTCCAGCTTGTAGTTAACATGTATTTGCGTCCGTGGAGAAGTCCGCCGGTTCCGTAGTTGATGTCGGGATTTACACGGCTTCTTCCGTCGCTTCTGTAGATTCCGTTGTTGTGTCCTTGCGTGAAAACGTCATCGATGTATTTTTTGAAAAGATTCGGCAGCTGAAACCACCAAACCGGCGTATGGTAAATGATTAAATCTGCCCAAACGAATTTTTCTACTTCTTCCTGAAGATCGATTTCAGTTTCGATATGTGTTGTTTTGATTTCGTAATTGTTGTTTTTAGACAGAAATTCAATGGTCCAGTCCTGAACAGTTTGATTGAATTTTCCACCTGAATGTGCGAATTTCTGTCCGCCGTTGATTATAAAGATCTTTTTCATTTTTAAATGTTTTTTCTTATGAAAATGTTGTGTGAGGGATAGAGGCGGTATCCTTTTGTGAAATGAAATGGAGCAAAAGATATAGCCGAAAGCCCGACCCGGAGGGGCACACTCTAATTATTTTTATTATTTATTTTTTGAGATTTTAATTTTAATACATAGAAAAATGAGGTTGTAAAAAACTAATTTGTAACCGATTTACCTCAAAGTTTGTCATTTCGACTGAAAGGAGAAATCACACACGTAAAACAAAGATTTTCCACTAGTATTGTGGAGTTTCTAGTGGGATTTCTCCATTTCAGTCGAAATGACAATATTGTGCGTACAATGTGAATTAATGCAAGTGAAACACCTTTACGCGCAAAGCAAAACTATATTTCTATGTGTTTAAATATTTAAGCAAAGTATTATTTCACTTTTGAAATGGCCTGATTGATAAATTCTAATTCTGAAACAGATAAATCAAAATCCATGGCGCCTGCGTTTGAGATGGCTTGTTCTGCATTTCGTGCTCCGGCTAAAACAATTGAAATTCCTTTTTGTAAAGTCGTCCAGCGAAGGACCAATTGTGAAATCGAAATGTGTTTGTCGTTGGCCAGTGAACTCAATTCTTCAATTAAAGTTTTTACTTTCTGAAGGTCGAATTTTCCGAAATAACCGTTTCTGTGATCGTTTTCTTTTAGTTTGCTGTCGGTGAAATATTTTCCGGTCAGTAAACCTCTTTCCATCGGACTATAAGCTATTATTCCAATATTTTCTGAGACAGTAAACGGAATTAATTCGGTTTCGATTGTGCGATTTAACATGCTGTATGCAACTTGGTTGGAAGCGATCTGAACTGTTTTTTGCGCTTCCTGAATTTGCGCAATATTGTAATTACTTACTCCGAAAGCCTTTATTTTTCCTTGCTGAATGAGTTTTTCAACGGCTTCCATTGTTTCGGAAATGGGTGTTGTAACATCGGGCCAGTGAATTTGCAATAAGTCGATATAATCGGTTTGAAGACGTTTTAAACTGTCTTCAATTTCTTTGATTACATTTTCTTTGGATGAATATTTATAAATGGGCACTTTTTTACCGTTATCATCAGCATCAAAAAAGAAATCGCCTTTTCTGTTGTTGCTTCCGTCCCAAACCAAACCAAATTTAGTCAGTAACTGAACTTTGGAACGATCTGTATTTTTTATGGCTTCGCCGATCATTTCTTCGCTTAAACCAAATCCGTAAAAAGGAGCCGTGTCGATTGTGGTAACGCCGTGGTCGATTGAAGCACGGATCGAGTCGATTGAATCTTTCTTTTCGGTGCCGCCCCACATGGTTCCTCCAATAGCAAATGCACCATAAGTTATAGCTGATAATTCCAGTTCTGAATTGCCTAATTTTCTATATTCCATAATTGTGATTTTTTTCGTTTAAAATTGATTTGGCAAAATTATACTGTTATTATGATAGTAATTTGGTACATATTTGTCTTTTTTAGGTATATTTGCATCTTCAAATAATTTCAACTATGAAAAAAGAAAATTTATACGAACCTTTTACCGTTTCTTTTGAGACGTTAAGTGAATATCCTGACGTCGGGGATCGTCATAATTTTTTTGAATTGGTTTACATTCTGGAAGGAACTGGTTCTCAATGTATCAATAAGAATATTTTTAGCTACGATCCCGGGCATTTGTTTTTACTGACGCCCGAAGATTGTCATAATTTTACCATTGAAACGGAGACGAGGTTTTTCTTTTTGAGATTCAATGATATTTATTTGAAAAATTCAAGTCTGCAGAACGAGAATATTCAGCGTTTGGAATATATTCTGCAAAATGCGAATCACCAGCCAGGTTGTATTTTAAAAAATGATCCTGATAAATGTCTGGTAAAAGTGATGATTGAGGCGATCTGTCGTGAACATCAGGATAAGGATGTGTACAATCAGGAATTGATTCAGCAGCTGGTCAATACGCTGATTATTATTGTAGCGAGAAATATTGCGAAATATCTACCAGAACAGGTTTCCATTAGTACAGAAGCAAAAGCAATGGATATTCTGCAGTATATTCAGAATAATATTTATTATCCGGAGCGCATAAAAGCAGAATCTATAAGTGATTATTTCGGAATTTCGAATACGTATTTAGGCCGTTATTTTAAGAAGCATGCCAGCGAAACGATGCAGCAATATATCAGTAATTATAAAACGAAACTGATTGAACATCGCTTGCAGTTCAGTGACAAACGTATTAATGAAATTGCATATGAGTTTGGCTTTACGGATGAAAGTCATTTTAATAAATTCTTTAGAAAGCAAAAAGGCTATAGTCCGTCTGAATTTAGAAAAACGATTCGATTGAGTGCTTAGGTTTTTTTGCTAGCCACGAATTCACGAATTTCTCTAATTTTATTTGGCCACAGATTAAATGGATTATAGAGAATTTTATTTCACGCAGATTTTTATAGATTTAAGCAGATTAAAAGAGATAAAAATAAATTTGAATGGATAGAAATGATGACAGGAAGTTAATTTCAATTTATGAAGAGATTTGATGCCATTTAATTTTCTTTTCCAACTATAAAATCAAAATGTTGTGTGTTGCCCGTTTTGAGATTATTGATTTCGTTTTGAATTAATTCTTCAAGCGATTCTGCAACAATGTCTCTTGACCACGATTCATTTTGCAATTCTATAATCTGCCCAAATTTTCCATTTGGAGCAGGATCGGCATCAAAAAGTAAATAATCGCCGTTTCTTCCTGTTGCAAACGGAATCCATTTTGGATTTGCATAATTATTTATATTGATTTTTTCAAGGTCATAATCCATTAAAGGAAGATCATCTTCGTGAAATTGTAAATCCTGAATAGAATTCCATTCTTCTGTAATGTCTTCAAACGGAATGAGTTCGTAAGGCCAGTTGTTTATTAGAATTTGAAAAGCTGATGTAACGGCGTCGTATTCTACATTCTGGACTTTGTAAAAATTGAGCAGAGCGGGAGGGACCGTAATTCCGTCTTCCAAAGTAGAATGATTTTCTATATCTTCTTCTGAAATACCTTCTGTAAGATTGTAGTAATCATTATCTGTGGGCACTATTTTATTGATTTCTAAAATCCATTCGTTCCATAAAGGTTCGAAAATTTTAAATTCCGGATCAAGGTTTGCAGAGATCTTTTTTTCTTTTTCTTCGTACGCAGAAATACTCAGACTTGTAATTTTGTCGTCTTCTTTGTCAAACCAAACGCTGATTCCGTTGCGAACCAAAGCGCCGCTTCTGTCTCCTTTAAAAAGTCTGACAAGCTCGTTTTTATTGTTTTTGTAGTATTGAATTATTTCCTGTCCGTCAAAAATAAATTCTCCTGCAAAAATGCTTTTTGCGCAAAAGTCATATTCTTTAATTTCAAATTCAACAGCCAGACTTTCTGCTTCCTGTCCTTCTTTAGAAAAAGCAACAATACCGCGATCATCCCAGGTAAAAATGTGGTTGTACTGTTTTTTGATTTGTCTGCAATCTCCTAAAGCTTGTCTTAAAACTGAGATATCAATTGGGAATTCAATGTTTATGTTGTTAATCTGAAAGCCTGTTTTGGATAATTCAAGTTTTGTCATTTTTGCTTTTTTAAGAATTAGATAATCTTCTTGATTACGCGAAGTTTGTGTGTATGTTTGTTCATTTCAGGATTATAAATTCCGGTGTGGTCCAAACGGTCAATGCGTACTTTTCCACTTGCGTGAATGATGTAATTGTTCTCCATTATGATTCCAACGTGAATGATGTTTCCTTCGTCATTATCAAAAAAAGCCAAATCGCCGACCTCACTTTCTTCAATAAAGCTTAAAGGTTCGCCTTCTAAAGCCTGTTGCGAGGCATCACGGTGAATTTTGTAGCCGTTTAATTTGTAAACCATCTGTGTAAACCCCGAACAATCGATTCCGAAAGGTGTTTTTCCACCCCAGAGATAAGGTGCGTTCAAATACATAAAAGCGGTTTTAATAAGGGCGCTTTTAGGTTTTAAACCGCTGGTTTTGGTTCCTTCAAATTCAAAATTTGAAGTATTAATTTCGCTGTTATTTAAAAATGATAAGGAAGCCCCAAGCGGAATTGGAAGTAATAAGTTGTTAGATCCGGTGATATAATCGATCAGATCTGCATTTAGTATAATGGACTCCTGGCTCAATTGTTTAAACTGCTCTTCAGAAATAACCTGATATTGCTTAGAATCTACCCAGCCTATATAATCATCATACTGAATTCGGATTTTAGCCCATTGATTTTGACGTTCTAATATTTCGATATGTTCGCCAAACAAAAGTTGTGTTACGATTTCACTTCTGTCGCTGGCTTCAGCTCGAACCGGTACTATGGCTAAATTGCAAATTCCGAACATTGATGGAAATTTATAAGTTGAAAATTAGGAGCTATTTTACCATAACTCCTAATTTTAAATAATATTATTTAAGCTCTTTCTATAACAATTGCAGATGCACCGCCACCGCCATTGCAGATTGCTGCAGCTCCGGTTTTGGCATTGTTTTGTTCTAAGACATTTAGTAAAGTTACAATGATACGTGCTCCCGAAGCTCCAAGAGGATGTCCCAGCGAAACTGCGCCGCCATTTACATTTACTTTGTTATTGTCTAAATTAAGAATTTTTGAATTGGCCAGTCCTACTACAGAGAAAGCTTCGTTGAATTCAAAATAATCAACATCTGAAATCGAAATTCCAGCTTTATCCAGGGCTTTGGGTAACGCTTTTGCCGGACTTGTAGTGAACCATTTTGGTTCCTGAGCGGCATCTGCGTAACCTTTTATGTAAGCTAAAGGTTTTAATCCTAAGGCATTTGCTTTTTCTTCAGACATTAAAACCAAGGCGGCAGCTCCGTCATTAATTGTCGAGGCATTTGCAGCAGTTACCGTTCCGTCTTTTGTAAAAACAGCGCTTAAAGAAGGTATTTTATCTAATTTTACATTCGTGTATTCTTCATCTTTTGAAAAAATAACGGGTTCTCCGCGTCGTTGCGGAACTTCAACCGGAACCACTTCGTCATCAAATTTTCCGGAATCCCATGCTTTAGTACTTCTTTCGTAAGACTGAATGGCATAAGCATCCTGTTCTTCACGGCTGATCTGGTATTCAGTTGCACATAAATCAGCGCAAACTCCCATTGCGTTGTTATCGTAAGCATCTGTCAGACCATCTTTCTGCATTCCGTCCAGCATTGTTGCAGGGCCAAATTTATTTCCGGCACGCATTTGTACGTAATGCGGAATCAAACTCATGTTTTCCATTCCTCCGGCTACTACAATCTCTGCGTCTCCACAAGCAATAGCCTGGGCCGCAAACATTACAGCTTTCATACCGGAAGCACAAACTTTGTTTACAGTTGTAGCGGCAACTTCTTCAGAGAGACCGGCAAAAAGTGCCGCCTGACGTGCTGGAGCTTGTCCAACACCGGCCTGAATTACGTTACCCATAAAAACTTCATCAACTAATTTTGGGTCAAGGTTAATTTTTTGAAGTGCGCCTTTAATAGCGGCAGCACCTAATTTTGGTGCGGGTACGGTAGATAAACCTCCCATGAAACTTCCGATAGGTGTTCTAGCGGCAGAAACGATAACAACTCTTTTGTTCATTTTCTGTTAGATATTAGTTAATGTAGCAAATTTACTTAATATTTAAATAAATTCAAATTTTGGTTTAAATAGGAAAGATTTTAAATTCCCTTGAAATTTTTATTAATTCTATTTGTTTGATTGTGAAGTCTTTTTGAAAAAAGATTAAAAAAAGTTTAAAAAAATGGAAAAAATACTTGTGAGATATGGAATGTTGTTATACCTTTGCCACCGCAAAACAGGACACGTTCCTTGAGCTTGGAGAGGTGCCAGAGCGGTAATGGAGCAGATTGCTAATCTGTCGACGGGTAACCGTCGCCAGGGTTCGAGTCCCTGTCTCTCCGCTTAAATTTTGCCTTCGGGGTGTAGCGTAGCCCGGTTATCGCGCCTGCTTTGGGAGCAGGAGGCCGCAGGTTCGAATCCTGCCACCCCGACTTTTTAAAGTTTTTTGCAAAAAACTTACTGGTTCCATAGCTCAGCTGGATAGAGCAACGCACTTCTAATGCGTAGGTCGAAGGTTCGAATCCTTCTGGGATCACTCAAGAGGATAATCATCACTGATTATCCTCTTTTTGTTTTACCTTATTTGGGTTTTAAAATTGGTGCTTTTTTCTACTGTCCAATAGTAGAAATGATGCTCCAACGAAACTTAAATAGTTTTACTTCCTGCACTCTCTGTACCGTCTGTCTTTATGTTATGATTTTAAGATTTAGGTTAATTGCGTGATCACAGATAAACACTAAATTTAAACGTTACCATAAATGCTCAATTTAAATTTTGCAATTTTTGAAACTTACCAGACTAGTGTCTCATTTAGAAACAGTTATTTGTATTAAAAAAAATATTTTTGTAATAGTGTCAGAAAGTTCAATCTCCGGATTCGTAATGTTTATTGTAAAGATCCTTGACTAACCTCGTTGTATGGAGAGAAAGCTTTCGAGAAATGTAGTTTTTTTGTATCCTATTTTTCGAAAGCATGCAAATAATAGACAACAAATTCATTATTAAAAGATTAATTCTTATTTTTAGTCAGTATTTAACTTCAAAACTAACTGTTTAAACTACCAAAAATGAAGAAAATTTCCCTTCTATTGCTAAGTATAGTGTTGTGTTCCTTTACCACTCCTGAAGAAATAACAACTATTTCTGGAAAGATAATGAACGCAGAAAATAACACAATCAGGATTAAGGGAGAATTGCTGGATAAAGAAATCAAACTAAAAGCAAATGGCAGTTTTTCAGAAAATTTGGTATTAGAACTTGATCGCATTTATAAAATTGAAACTACCAGAAATAGCTTTCCTATATATGTTTCTAAAGATTACAGATTGGTAATTAATGCTGATGACGCAAACCTGGCACCAACTTTAAAATTTACTGGGAAAGGAAGCGTGGAAAACAATTATCTATATCAAAAACAGCTTGTTACTTCTGCGACTCCAGATCAGGAACTTTATAAACCTGGTGAAAATGAATTCCTGAAAAAACTTCATGAAATAAAAAGTTCAGTCCTTAATTTGTACAAAAAAACAAAATTTACTGATGCAAATTTTAAAGAAAAAGAAGCTCGAAGTATTTATTTTTTAGAACAAAAGCATTTATTTTATTATAAAAAATATCATAATTATTATGGCCAAGTAGATAATTTTATAGTTTCTGAAACATATCCAAAGCTTGATGCAACTATGGATTTGGACAATGATTCGGATTTTTTATTTTCAAATGAATATTGTGATATTGTACTCCGCAACTTCTACGCGAGCGTCAAAATAGATGATGATCAGCCTTTTGATGTTTCGGCTAAAAATGCAATTCCACAAATTAGAGCTTTAAAAAGTCAAAGCATAAAAAACCGTTTAGTTGAAAACTTGTCTTATGATATAAATATCGGGAATCCAAACTATGATCTCTTATATAAGGAATTTTCATCGATTACAAATAATCCGATATTGAAACAAAAGCTTACAGACAAATATAATTTAGCAAATAGTTTACAACCTGGCAAACCGTCTCCAACATTTGATTACGAAAATCAAAAAGGGGGAAAAACTTCTTTAGAAAACCTGAAAGGAAAATATATTTACATTGATCTTTGGGCAACATGGTGTAGTCCATGTCGGGAGCAGATTCCATTTCTTCAAAAAGTAGAAGAAAAATATAAAGGAAAAAATATTGAATTTGTAAGCATTTCAATAGACGCAAAAAAGGATCAGCCGAAATGGAGTAAATTTGTTACTGAAAAACAATTAGGCGGGATTCAGTTATTGGCAGAAAATGAATGGAAGTCGAAAATCATAAAAGATTACGGTGTTGATGGAGTTCCGACATTTATTCTTCTTGATCCAAATGGTAATATTGTCACAGCACGCGCTCCAAAACCATCTGACCCTAAGTTGATTGAGTTATTAAGCAGTTTAAAAATATAATTTTTATCAAAATATAAGGCTTTACAGATATATATAGTTTTTTGCGAGCTAAAAGTCATAATTCCTGTTATTCAAGTGGCTTTTTTTATTTCTGTATTTTTATTTTTAAATTTTATTTTACAATTACTTACCAAAAGTAATTAGCAGTGGGTAAAAATTATAAAGTACTCCCAAATATTTTCATTCATTGGTGAAATAGTTTAACTTAGTATAAATAGGTCATTAAACATTTCATATAAACAGTAAAAATGCGCTTCAAATATCTACTAATTTTCTTTGTTTTACTTTCGTTTAAATCAAATTCTCAAATTGTTGAAGAGAAAAAAAACTTTCGTGCCGCCGATTCATTATTAAAGGAAAATAGTTTTTCTGTTCACCGAGATAATTACTTCTTAACCGGTGTTCCGCTTGACGAACCTATTACCAGCAATTCTGCAGATGTTAAATATCAGGTTAGTTTTAAACTTCGGTTGAATTCTAAGCCCATTTTGGGTGGTTTTTTTCCGTATTTAATGTACACTCAAAAAGCTTTTTGGGACATTTATGCGAACTCAAAACCTTTTTCTGAAATCAATTTCAATCCCGGCGTCGCAATCGTTCGTCCGTTTTATCTGAAAGGAAATAGATTAACGTATGGGACCATTTCCTTAGAACATGAATCAAATGGAAGGGATTCTATTTATTCCAGAACCTGGAACATGCTTGCTTTCTCCCTAAAGTCTCAGGTTTCTCCAAGATGGGTTGTGGGAATAAGAGGCTGGATTCCACTTGTAGATAAAGAGGATAATCCCACTCTAACGAAGTATGTTGGTTATGGTGAAGCCAGTGCTACATACCAAATTCAGCCCGGAAGATGGAGTGCAGATGTTTTATTTAGAAAAGGCAGCGGATTAATTAATTACGGCTCATTACAGACACAAGTCAACTGGAGGCCTTATAAAGAAGAAAATTATTATCTAACCCTGCAATGGTTTATAGGATATACCGAAAGTTTAATTGATTATCAGGAACATAAAAGTATGATCAGACTAGGATTTACTATAAAACCTGAGGGAATGGGTATATTCTAAATACCTTTCTGACATCCGTATAAATTATTTAGATTGTTACCGTACGATGATATATATGATTTTACTATTTATGATATCAGAAGTTTAATTCTTTCAATAGCTTCTTTATTTTGATGGGCAACTTCAACCAATGCTAAAAGAATGTCATTTCTAAATATGGTTTTATTTCTTACATTTCTAACCAGTGATTTACTTGGTGCCGGACTGCCTTTTGCTACAATACAATTAATCGTGAGATCCACATAGGTTACAGGTAAATGCTTATCTATAAATTCATAAGCTTTTTTATTGTGAGAATTATCTTCTTTAAAATTGCTATTATTGATTAATTTTGACATATATTTGCGGCTAATAATTTAATGTTTCCATATTTTAAGTAAATGTAGGAATAATATTATACTTAACATTCTATTTTATGTTAAAAAATATATTGTAACTATATTTCATATTGAATTGAATGATGATGTATAACGAGAAATTAAGCAAATTCTTTAAAGCTAAAGGATTAAAGCAAAAAGAGGTTGGAGCAATCTTAGGATTTAGTCCGGCAATGATTGGAAGATATTTACATGGAACTGCGAGTATTGGTTCTGAATTTATTCTGAGTTTAAGTAAAAATTTTCCTGATGTGGATCTGAATGATCTTTTTGCTCCGGAAATTGAGGAAAATATGATTAGGGAGACGGGAGCGGTTTATGAAAAACAAAATATTCTTAATGATCTTGAAGAAATTGAAGGCCGCATTCATACTATTCGAAAAAAGCTCTCAGAGAAAAAGTTTGAGAAATAAGCAATATATCCAAAATCCGTCAATTATAAAATAAGACATTAAAGCCACTCGTAATGAGTGGTTTTTTGTTTAACGTGCTTAAATTTAGGTGTTTGTATTTAAAATGTTACGTATTTTTTTATTAAATTTGGTTACCAATTTTCTAGCAATAACCACTATGGAAAAATTAAAACGACCAGTTTATGCAAAACCTGGAGGCGATGATTTTTTTAAGAAGATGCGTTTGGAAGTAAATGAAACGGTCTTAAAAAACTCGACTTTATATGTATTGAACATTGTAAAATCTGTTGGCCTGCTGGCAATTTTCTTTTTGTCTTATTTTTGCATTTTAATTTTTGGTAATAGCACATCTTTACTTTTTCTCTTTTATATCTTGTGCGGAATCCTAATGATTGTGTTGTTTATAAATGCCTTTCACGATGCTGCTCACGGAGCTTTGTTTAAAAAGCCTAAGCATAATCAGTGGTTTTTATATGTTTTAGAACTTTTCGGCAGCAATCACTGGCTCTGGATGCGGCGGCATATTGGTCTCCATCATGCTTATCCCAATGTGCCCGATTGGGATGTAGATATCAAGCAGAGTGATATTATCAGAATATTTCCCAGTAGTCCATTGTTAGATTATCATAAATATCAGCATATTTACATGTGGTTTATTTATCCGTTATACAGTCTGAACTGGATTTATATACGGGATTTTAAAGATCTTTTTGGAAGAAAAGACAACTACGTCAAAAAAATAGTCGAAACAATTCCCAAACGCGAAATATATAAGCTATTTGCAGCAAAAATCATTAATCTGAGCTATCTGCTTATTATTCCCATAATTTTTTTAGATCATCCTTGGTACCTTGTTTTTCTCGCCTGGTTGTGTATGCACATGTCGGGTAGTGCACTTGGAGTGGTAGCACTTGTCTCCACACATGTGGATGAAGATGCCAATTTTCCCAATACAGACCAGGATGGAAATCTCTCTGATACCTGGGCGGTCCATCAAATGATTGTAACAAAAGATTTTAGCACAGAGAGTGCTTTAGCCAATTTTCTGTACGGCGGGTTCACGCATCACGTCGCGCATCATCTTTTTCCTAATGTAGGTCATACTTATTATCCGTATATAACTCCCATTATAAAGCGATATGCAAAAGAGTATAATCTTCCGTATACGGCTTATCCTTTTTATCACGCGGTTCGTTCGCATTTTAGAATGCTTAAAAGTAAAGGTGTAAAAGAAAATATTCTAATGACTGGCGAAATTTAAAGAGCGGTTTTTAATCCTGATCAGAATCATCTCAGTTTTTTTTGTAACTTCATTTTTTCAAATTATTTAAAATGAATTTTTTCAAAATATATTTATTAAGCCTTCTTTTTGCTATTACATCATTACAAGCTCAACAGGAAGCTTATATAAGTCCCGCAGTTGAAGTTTCTGATACAACTTTTGTGAATCTTAGAGATTACAGCAATGATTTTGTCTACGATATGAAATATGCAACCGAAGATAATTTTCTAAAGGCAAAAGTCTACGATTGCGCAGAATGTATGTTGCGTTTAAAGACAGTCAAAGCTTTGATCGCAGCAAATAATGATTTTTTAAATAAAGGTTACCGAATCAAATTATATGATTGCTACAGACCTCTGGATATTCAGAAAAGAATGTGGGAGATTGTATCTAATCCTAAATATGTTGCAGATCCAAAAAAAGGCTCCATCCACAATAGAGGAGGAGCCGTTGATATTTCTCTGGTAGATTTAACCGGAAAAGAAGTTGATATGGGAACTCCTTTTGATTTTTTCGGAATTCAGGCAAGTCATAATTTTAAACAGCTTTCAAAGGAAATACTTTCAAAAAGAGCTTATTTAAAAAAGACGATGATCAAAAACGGATTTAATTCATTTGATTCTGAATGGTGGCATTATAATCTGAAAGCGGGTTTAAAAGATAAAGTTGCCAATCAGAAATGGAAATGTGATTGATTATTCAACACATCGAATGTTTTCCATAAAATAAGTATTCGGATTCGTTACCTTACCGGTTAATTCAGAAGTAAGTTCACGCTTGACGATATAATCTTCAATGTTGGTCAGATATTTAATTCGCATTATAGAAATTGGTGATTTTTTAAGCTCTTCATAACTGTCTTTCATAAAAACAAAAATTCCCGTATTGATTCGGTTATCAAAACCTTTATCATCATGTACGAGTGTTCCGCAGTTTTCCTGATTGATGTGCATTAGGGTAACAATCTTTCCGTTTTCTAATTGCAGAAATATTTTCGAACTTTTGTCAAAACAATTAGCTTTAATAAAATCCTTGCTCTTCTGAATGAGCTGTAAATTTAAGGTCGGTAAGCCATCAGTCTGAGCAAGCGAAAAGAAAATGTAACTGAAGTTGCCTCCAAAATATTTTTCACTCATTAAGTATTCGTTTGTTACTTTATAAGAACCAATTGAGTCGTTTACATTGACGCTGTATTCACATGGTTTTTGTTTTTGGGCAAATACAGTTAAGGTTAATAAAAAAATGGACAGAGTAAATAGTTGTTTCATTGTTTAGATAATTTTGGTGCAAATTAAAACTATTTTGTTATCTTTTACATCCGTGGTAAAAAAACAATACAAATTTCCGCCATTTTTTATTTTCCACTTTTTTCTAATGTTTTCTACCGTTTCGGGAAAATTACGTGTGGTAATATTGGCCTGTCGATTTGCCAATTCGTTTTTCATTTCATTTTTGGTATAAGAAATGACTTTTTGAATCTCAAATTTTCTTCCCGGAAAATCTATTAATTGTTCTGAGGTATATAAATGCGAATGTTTATGAAGTTTATTAATTTCGAAAGCAATGCCTACTTCATCAAAACCGCCGGATTTCATTATAGCAGCGTTGGGTTCGTACAGATATTTTTTTGGGAGATCATAATCCGGAAACGTCTTTTCATTATCAAAATTAAACTCAAATATTTCTGTACTTTCTTTTAAAATATTGGCTGTCTTTAAAGTTATTGGACCGGAATAATTTTTGTGAATTTCAAAAAGCAATTCCTTAACTTCATTTTCTAAAGCTATGATATGTATGTTTTTAACATTTTTCAGCTCTGATAATCCTGCTGAAATGTCCAGTAACGGTGCTGTTTTAATTAAAATTGAATCTGATTTTTCAAAGTAAAATTCCAATAATTCAGGAACATTGGGAAGGCAGTCCTTCAGCATAAAAACCTTTCCTTTGCTGTCATTTCTTCGTGAAGGATCAATGTAAATCCAATCGAATTTGTGTTTTGTTTCTTCCAGTAAATGAAAGGAATCTCCTGTGTAAAAATGACAATTTCCGATCTTTAACTGTTCGAAATTGTGTTGGACAATTGCGGATAAATCCTCATTGATTTCGCAATGCGTAACTGATTGAAACTGCTTGGAAAAATAAAAATCATCAACACCAAAACCACCTGTGAGATCAATTAAAGAATTTCCCGAGATTAAAGATGCCTTATAAAGTGCTGTTTTTTCTGAGGAAGTTTGTTCTACCGAAATTTTGGCAGGATAAACGATATTCTCTCTTGCAAACCAACTCGGAAGTTTATCTTTCGCTTTTCTTCGCGCTTCGATCTGATTTAAAATTAAAATCCATTCCACATCGGGGAACGGATTTTTCTGAAGTGCCAATTTTGTTAAATCTGCACCAGTATTTTCTATAATAAATTGCTGAATATCTTTTCGTAAAATGGAGGGGTTCAATGCTAAATTCTTTCAGTTAATACAGAGACAATTCTATTGTTAGGAAAAAATTCTTTCAGAATAACTTTTATCATGGTAAAAACAGGAACGGCGATGATCATTCCGACAATTCCAAAAGTGATACCGCTGATTAAAATGATTAGGAATATTTCTAACGGATGCGAATTTACACTTTTTGATGAAATTATAGGCTGACTGACATTGTTGTCAATAGCCTGAACAATTAAGAATCCTATAATAACATAAATTGTCGTTGGCAGAATTTCCGATTGAAAGTCCTGTCCGATCATACTGATCATGGTTAGGATTCCTGCCAAAATAGTTCCAATTATAGGTCCTAAATACGGTATTATGTTTAAAATAGCACACAGAAAAGCAATAACGAATGCATTTTTATTTCCGAAAATGATTAGTACGATTAGGTAAAGAATAAATACAACTATCAATTGCAGTAACAAGCCAATAAAATATCGGGTTAGCAAATGATTTATTTTGGTAACTGAATTTAATATTTTGTCTTCATTGGAGTCCGGAAGTATTCTTCGGGCCTGATCTTTAAAAGTTTCCTGATCTTTAATTAAAAAGAAAGTAATAAAAAATACCGAAACCAATCCCATTCCCATGTCGGCCATAAAGTTCAGTATCGAATTAATGAATCTTGTAAAATAACTAAAATCGAATACCGAGGTAAGTTTCGAATCCTTTATAACTTTATTTAAATCAATATGCTGAACATTAAAATAGGCTTCGAGCTGGTTCTCTGCTTCTATGAAGTTGGTTTGCAGATGCGCTGTATCTAATAGGGCTAAATTGTTTGCCTGGGAGATAATTAAAGGCACAAATAATAAAATAAAGCCAACAATTAAAAAGATAAAAAGTATGATGGTTGTTGCCGCAGCCATCGAATTTCCAAATTTAAGCTTTTGTTTCAGAAATAAAATTAACGGATTGGCAATCAGACAAAGTAAAAGAGATATGCATAAATAAACAATAACGGTTTGTATTTCATATAAGAAGTATAAAACGACACCAATTATTAAAATTGTGGCTAAGGCTCTTAAAATTCCGTTTGAAATAGTTTTTGATGTTATCATGTTTATAATTTAGACTATAAATATAACAAAAAGCTTTTTTAATTACGGACGCAATCAAAAAAAAGCGAGATGAAACATCCCGCTTTTATTCTTATTGATAAACCCGCTTATTGTGCAAAAGAAGCTCTGGCTCCTCCAGATGTAAAAATAGCAGAGATTCTGTTTTTCTGACCTGTTGAAAACATGTACATTGCTGCATCATCCACATAATCCATATAGTTCATTGTCATTTCTACAGGTGTTCCTGAGCATGTGCTGTAATGTGGGTATGCCGGAACGCCATAATTTTCTTCATTATGAGTCGGAGTATCGGCAACAAGATCGCTTCCGCAGGTTGCATCTCCCCAAATGTGACGTAAATTCATCCAGTGTCCTACTTCGTGTGTAGCTGTTCTTCCTAAATTAAATGGCGCGTTGGCAGTACCAGATAATCCGAAATAACGAGGATCAATCACAACACCATCAGTAGCCGAAGAACCTCCCGGAAATTGTGCATATCCTAAAATTCCGCCTCCGATATTACACGTCCAAATGTTTAATTTAGTAGTTGGAGAAGTAGGTGCAAGTCCGCCCTGAGCCGTTTTTTTCATTGCATCATTTGTTCCCCATGATGTTTTTGTTGTAGATTTTCTAATAACCTGATCTAAAACAAATGTAATTCCAACGTTGGCTTTAACGCCTGAAAATAATGCTGGTACATTATTAAAATCAGAGTTTAAAGCATTAAAATCTTTGTTTAAAACATCGATCTGAGACTGAATTTGTGCATTAGAAATATTTTGTGCGGTGGTTCTGTACAAAACATTTACTACAACCGGAATTTCAATTTTGCCATTAACTAAACGACCTGTAAAACTTGAAGCAGCATGTTTTGCTGTAAATGCTTCAATTTCATTCATTTTGATTGCCAAAGCGGGATTCGCTTTTAATTGTGCTTCCAAAACTTCTTGTGTTGCACATCCTCTTCGGGAGGCAACAGTTGCGTCTGCACCAGAAGACTCAGATTGATCGTTTTGACAAGCAAACAGCATTAATGCCGCAAATGTGGTAATAATAACTTTTTTCATAATAATTTGAGTTTTTTGTTATAAAAATGTTGATTGGTTAATCATTGATGCAATTTTATAACAAAATATCATTATCGAAAAATATTACAAACAATAATTTGTGAGAAATTTTACAACCCCTTACAAACACTCGTTCCTACAAAAAATAACAAAATAATATTAATATGTATTTTCTTTCTTTTTGAAAATTTTAATGTATTTTAACGATTATATTTGCCGTTCGTCGATTAAAAAATAAGTAAAAAATTTATATTTTAAGAAGAAATAGCTTATTAAAAAGATTCTACTCCGCTGAAAAAGATTAAATTAATTATTTCATAATGCTAGTTTAAAAATCGATTTTAAGAAAATATAATTCTACAAAGAAGTAATTTCATAAAGAGCGATACTCGCAGCCTGAACCACATTCATACTACTGTTTTTTCCAAACATATTAATGTGAACAATTTGATGAGAAAGTTTTAGAAGTTCTTCTGATATTCCATTGATTTCACTGCCAATGATAAGCGCGATTTTTTTGTTTGTGGGAATAGTAACTTCTTTAAGAGGTTTACTGTTTGATGCGATTTCAAGTGAAATAATTTCAAAATTATTATCCAAAAGAAAAGATTGAAGTTCTATAAATTCTTCGATAACGGAATGAGCCACATGAAGATGTGTACTGCGTGAAGTTTTATTAATTTTACGTGGCGTCAGCGGAATATCTTTTCCAAAAAAGATTATATTTTCCACACCAAAAGCTTCAGCAATTCTAAATAAAGAACCAATATTCTGCTGAAAGTAAATATGATCACAAACTAATGTAATCGGAAAGGTTTTTCTCTGAAATTGATTTTCTTCGTGAGTCAGCTGCACTTTCAGTAAATTAATTGGTAAAAATGTAATTGATAATATTGGCACCCATTTTCAGTGCTTTGTCTCTTACGTTTGCAGGATCATTATGTACTTCGGCATCTTCCCAGCCGTCGCCCAAATCACATTCGTAAGTATAAAGTAAAACCAGTTTGTTTTCTACAAAAATTCCAAATGCCTGAGGTCGGGTCCCGTCGTGTTCATGAATTTTCGGCAATCCATTAGGAAAAGGAAATGGTTTTTGAAAAATGGGATGATTTGCCGGAATTTCGACTAAACTATTATTAGGAAAGATTTTCTTGATTTCTTTTCGAATAAACTGATCCATTCCGTAATTGTCATCAATATGAAGAAAACCTCCTGCAGTGAGATAATTTCTTAAATTGGTCACATCTGCATCACTAAAAACAACATTTCCGTGACCGGTCATGTGCACAAACGGATACGATAGCAGATCCGGATTACCAGGTTCTACAGTAGATGGTTTTGCTTTTATTCGCGTGTAAATATTGGCGTTGCAAAAGCTTATCAGATTCGGTAAAGAAGTGGGATTAGCGTACCAATCGCCACCGCCGCTATATTTAAGCAAAGCGATTTCTTGTGAAAAAGAAGAAATGGAAATTAGTAAGAGTAAGTAAAATATTTTTTTCATTTAATTATATTTTTGCTTCATTTTCCTCAGGATGAAAAACTTAACTTTTCAATTTATTCTTCATTAAAGAAAACAACACTATGACAGGCCACAACCGCTGCCGTTTCTGTTCTTAGACGTGTATTTCCTAAAGTCACAGGTTTGTAATTGTTTTCTATAGCCAATGCAATTTCCTTTTCAGAAAAATCACCTTCGGGACCAATTAAAATGGTTACATCTTCATTTGGTTTTAAAACTTCTTTTAGTGATTTTTTATCGGTTTCTTCACAATGCGCAATTAATTGCAATCCTTCATTTTGTTGTTTTATAAACTCTTTAAACGAAATAGCATCATTTAATTTAGGCAGGAAAGTTTCATTGCATTGTTTCATTGCCGACAAAATAATTTTTTCAAAACGATCGCGATTAATTACTTTTCTCTCCGAACGGTCGCAAACAATTGGTGTTATTTCCTGAATGCCTATTTCGGTTGCTTTTTCCAGAAACCATTCAAAACGGTCATTCATTTTAGTGGGAGCAACGGCCAAATGCAAACGATACTTCGGTTTTTCTGCATTTTTTACAGAGAGAACTTCAACCGTGCATTTATTATCAGATGCGAGCGTAATCTGCGTTTCAAATAATAAGCCTGAACCATTTGTTACCAGAAGAATATCCGAATCTTTTTTTCGTAAAACTTTGATTATATGACGGCTTTCTTCTTTATCAAAAGAAAAACTTTCTGTCTTTTCGTCTATATTCGGATTAAAAAATAATTGCATGATTTAAAATTCAATTCTTGCTTTAGAAACTACAGCAGAAGTTTCAAAACGATTAGATAAATATTTTTGATAACCTACAATTCCAATCATTGCAGCATTGTCTGTGGTATATTCAAACTTCGGAATAAAAGTTTTCCATCCGTATGGATTCTCTTGCAAACGTGTTCTGATTCCCGAGTTTGCAGAAACACCTCCGCCGATTGCAATTTGGGTAATTCCCGTTTCTTTTACTGCCAATTTTAATTTATCCATTAAAATTTCAATAATGGTATGCTGGATAGAAGCACAAATATCATTCAGATTTTCTTCAATAAAATTGGGGTTCTCTTTTTTATTTTTTTGTATGAAATATAAAATGGCTGTTTTTAATCCGGAGAAACTAAAGTCTAAACCCGGAACTTTGGGTTTGGTAAAAACAAAAGCCTTCGGATTTCCTTCTTTTGCATATTTATCGATCAAAGGTCCTCCTGGATAGGGAAGTCCGAGAATTTTGGCACTTTTATCAAAAGCTTCTCCAACCGCATCATCAGTAGTTTCTCCGATAATTTCCATATCAAAAAAACTGTTCACTTTTACAATTTGAGTATGTCCGCCGCTTATGGTTAAGGCTAAAAAAGGAAACTCGGGTTTGTCAAAGCCTTCCTCATCAATAAAATGAGCCAAAATATGTGCATGCATGTGATTTACAGCGATCAACGGAATGCCTAAAGCAAGAGATAACGATTTACTGAAAGAATTTCCCACCAATAAAGAGCCCATTAGTCCCGGACCTTGTGTAAAAGCGATTGCGCTTAACTGTTCTTTTTGTACATTTGCTTTACGAAGTGCAGCATCGATCACGGGTACGATATTCTGCTGATGCGCGCGTGAAGCCAATTCCGGAACAACACCTCCGTATTGATTGTGAATTAATTGATTGGCAACAACATTTGACAATACTTTGTCGTTATGTAAAACCGCGGCAGCAGTATCATCGCATGAACTTTCGATGGCTAGGATAAAAACCTCTGGATTTTGCATATAAAGGCACAAATTTTGAATTATATTTGACAAGTTAAATCTTTAGAAATATCTTTGATAGAAGCAGTGCCCAAAATTAAAGAATTTTTATCAAAAACAGCCGTTCTTTGTCTGTCCAAAATAAATTAAAAGAAAACTAAAATTAAAACAGCTATCAGAATAGTAAAGAAAATAATATCACGAACCCTATTGGGGTTGCTTTTACTTTTGTTGATACTTGCTATCACACTTTCTCTTCCCGTTGTCCAGACTCAGATTGCCAATTATGTAACCAACTCTTTAAATGAAGATTTTAAGGTAAATATTAGTGTCGAGAAAACAGCCATTAATATATTTGGCGGAGTAAAATTAAAAAATGTCAGGATATTAGATCACCATAAAAAGACTTTGATTTACTCGGATATCATCACTACCGATATTGCAAGTTTTACCAGATTATTAGACGGTGATATGATTTTTGGCGATTTGCGTTTAACAGGTGTGGTGTTTAATCTGAAAACTTATAAAGGTGAAAATGAAAATAATATCAATAAGTTTATAAAAGCTTTTGAGGTTAAAAATACTCCTAAGAAAAAATCAACGAAACATTTTCTTCTCACCGCAAAAAATGCCTACATCGAAAAAGGGCGCTTTTCTGTGGTTGATGAAAATAAAACCACTCCGAAATTTTTAGATTTTACCAAGCTAAACGCATACATAAGTGAGTTTAGATTATACGGTCCGGATATCAATACCACTATTCACAGGTTTTCGTTTATGGATCACCGCGGCTTGTATGTTTCTAATTTTGCAGGAAAATTTAGTTATACCAAAAAACAAATCAAGGTTGAAAATCTGGCTATTAAAACCAAAAGATCTTCTATTTACGGAGTCGCAATTTTAAATTATAAACCGGAAGATTTTCAGAATTTTACAGATAAAGTCAGATTTAATGTGGTGGTAGATTCTTCTTCGATCGCTACCAACGATATTCGTCATTTTTATAATGGTTTAGGGAAAAATCAACATTTTAAACTAAAGACAAAATTAAATGGCCCGCTGAATAATCTAACGCTTACCCGATTAAGATTAAGCGATACAAATGGTTCGAAAATTAACGGAACGATCAATTTCAGAAATCTTTTGGGAAGTAAAAACCAGAAATTTTCCATGGATGGGAAGTTTGATAAATTACTTTCGAGCTACGATAATCTGGTAATTTTGCTTCCTGAAGTTTTGGGTAAAAAGCTTCCGAAAGAACTTAAGAGAATCGGAAAATTTAATATTGTCGGAAAAGCTAAAGTTTCTACAACAGCATTAGAAACAAATTTCAAGATGGCAACAGATCTTGGAAATGGTCAGGTTGATCTCCATTTAAATAATATGGATTTTATTGATAAAGCGTCTTATACAGGGAATATAATTCTGAATAATTTTGATGTTGGAGCTGTCTTAGCCAGAAAAGACATGGGAAGAACAACTTTAAATCTGGACGTAGACGGGGTTGGTTTTACACAAAAATATCTAAATACTGTTATCAAAGGAGATATTTCCAAATTAGATTACAATAAATATACGTACAACAATATTGTAGTTAACGGAAACTTTAAGCTTCCATATTATAAAGGACAAATTGCCGTGAATGATCCTAATTTAAGTTTAACTTTTGATGGTTTACTGGATTTAAGCCAGAGGGAAAACCGTTATGACTTTCATATTAATGTGGAGAATTCAGATTTACGAAAGCTTAAAATAATTGGCGATTCCATTTCACATTTTAAAGGAGATGTAGTCGTTCAGCTGACCGGGAATTCATTAGAAAATCTGCAGGGCGATATTTTTATCAATGATGCAGAATATCAGAATCTGAAGGCAACGTATGCATTTGAGCAGGTAAATTTAAATTCCAGTTTTGATGCCGATCGATTGAGAACCATTACCATTAGTTCTAATGATGTTGTGGATGGAAAAATTGTAGGTAAATTTAGATTTGATCAATTGGATAAATTGGTCATGAACTCGGTAGGAAGTTTGTATACCAATTACAAGCCTTATAAAGTTAAGAAAGGCCAGTTTCTGCGTTTCAATTTCCATGTTTATGATAAGGTGGTAGAAATGCTTTATCCGGAAATAAATATAGATTCATCTACCGTGGTAAGAGGAAAAATTGATTCTGATTTACAGGAATTTAAATTCCGTTTCAGGTCAAAACAAGTTACTGCGGCAAAAAATACATTTGACAATATCCGTATAAATATCGATAATAAAAACCCGCTTTATAATGCTTACGTGGAGTTAGACAGCATCAAAACACCATATTATAAAATCAGGGATTTTAATTTGATAAATGTTACTTCGAAAGATACACTTTTTGTACGTTCTGAATTTAAAGGAGGAAATAAAGGTGAGGATTATTTTAATCTCGATTTGTATCACACGATTGACAAGAATAAAAATAATATTGTCGGAATCAAGAAATCTGAGATGAAGTTTAAAGACTATATCTGGTATTTAAACGAAGATTCGGAAGAAGACAATCAAATTGTGATTGACCAGTTTTTTAGAAATTTTACATTTGATAATATTGTCTTATCACATGAAAATCAGAAAATTGATTTAAACGGCGTCATTAAAGGAACCGATTATAAAGACCTCGAATTGAATTTTGAAGATGTTGACATAAATAAGATCACGCCTTTAAATTCCAAATTTGTTTTCGACGGTAATCTAAACGGGACGGTCAATTATAAGCAGAATAAGAATATTTATCAGCCAACGGCTTCGATTAAAATTGATCATCTTGTTTTAAATAAAACAGAACTCGGTACACTGAATTTTGATATTTCGGGTGATGAATCCTTTAGGAAATTTACGGTAAACTCCTCGATACAAAACGGTTTTACAGAATCCTTCAGAGCAAACGGAACTTTTGCAGTAGAAAACAAGGAAACTGTTATGGATATGAGTCTAAAGCTGGAAGGATTCAATCTTGCGACTTTAGGAACGATTGGCGGAGATGTTCTGTCTAATATCAGGGGTTCTGTGTCCGGAAATGCGGCTGTGATAGGGAATTTGAAAAAGCCTGAAATCAACGGTCGTTTATATGTAGAAAAAGCCGGAATGACAGTTCCGTACCTAAATGTCGATTATGAGTTAAGTGACCGGACTGTTATCGATTTAACGAATGAAAAGTTTTTGTTTAGAAATAATCAGTTAACCGATACCAAATACAATACAAAAGGTTTGCTTAACGGAAGCATCGAGCATAACAATTTTAGTGACTGGAAATTGGATTTGAATATCACTTCCAAGCGATTGTTGGCACTGGATACAAAAGACAGTGATGATGCAGCCTATTTTGGTACCGCATTTATAAATGGATCAGCAAGTATAAGAGGACCTGTTGAAGGTCTGTTTATTAAGGTCGATGCCAAATCTGAGAAAGGTACAGAAGTAAAAATACCTATTAATAATGTTCAGAGTGTTGGAGAAAGCAGCTGGATTCACTTTGTGACACCAAAAGAAAAATACAATCTCGCCAACGGTATTGTTGAAAAAACAAAAAATTACAACGGACTTGAACTGGAATTTGATTTTGATATCACGCCAGATGCCGAAGTTGAAGTAATTCTGGATCGAAATTCCGGTCACGGTATGAAAGGAAAAGGATACGGATCGCTTTTATTTAAAATTAATACTTTGGGTAAATTTAATATGTGGGGAGATTTCCAGGCATACGAAGGAACTTATAATTTTAAATATGGCGGACTTATAGATAAAAAATTCTCCGTTAAAAAAGGAGGTTCTATTATTTGGGAAGGAAACCCGATGCGTGCGCAGCTGAATCTGGAAGCTGTTTATAAAACATCGGCAAATCCTGCCGTACTTTTAGATAATACTTCTTCATTTAATAAAAAGGTTCCTGTAGAAGTGGTAATTGGTTTAAGAGGAGACTTAGCAAGTCCGGAACCCAATTTCGATATTCAGTTTCCGTCTGTTAGTAATGTATTAAAATCAGAGATACAATATAAATTAGACGATAAGGATATCCGCCAGACTCAGGCACTCTATCTGTTGTCTACCGGTTCGTTTATGAGTACAGATGGATTTAGTCAGGGAGATTTCTCGGGTACATTGAGTGAAACGGCTTCGAGTTTATTTGGTTCTCTTATAAAATCAGACAATGATAAAGTAAATATCGACTTAAATTATATTGCTGCAGACAGAAGAATGGGGCAGGAAGTTGATGGTCAGTTTGTGGCAAATATTTCGTCTCAGGTCAATGAGCGAATTACGATAAATGGTAAATTGGGAGTTCCGGTTGGCGGGGTAAATGAATCTGCAATTGTCGGAGATATTGAGATCCTGTACCGCGTAAACGAAGATGGTACCATGAATCTCCGCTTGTTTAATAAAGAAAATGACATTAATTATATAGGACAGGGAATTGGATATACACAGGGAGTAGGTATTTCATATGAGGTAGATTTTGATACTTTTAGCGAATTTGTGAACAAACTCTTTAAAAATCATAAAATTGAAAGAGCGGTAAAAACCTCTGACGATTTACAGGATTCCAGTCTTAATCCGGATTATATTAATTTTTCCGGTAAAAAAGAGACCGAGAAAAATAAAAAGAAACAGGAGAAAGAAGAAGAGAAAAAGAAAAAAGATCAGGACAACAAGGAAAAACAAGAAACAGGTAATAATCAAGGGCTTATTCCGGATAATGATTATTAACACTCTGTTAAAATAAATATTTATAAAACCATTATTCTCATAATGGTTTTTTTGTGCTAAATTTAGGGCCACTTTAAGGATTTTTCATGTGAGAGAGAAATTCTAATTTTTATAACACTTCATTCTGGTATTGTTATTTTTGATGATTTAATCAAAAAGATAACGTTTTATTATTTTTAATGAAATTTTTTCCTCGAAAAAACTTATTAACGAAAACGTTTGAATTTAACAAATTCTATTAATTTATGATAATTGTAACCTGAGAAGTGCTGAATGTTTGCTAATTTTACACTTTAATACTTAAATAATGCCAAAAACAATAAAAAAAGTAGGTGTTCTAACCTCAGGAGGAGATTCACCTGGAATGAATGCTGCAATACGATCAGTTGTTCGAACTTGCGCATACCATAATATAGAATGCATCGGAATTTATAGAGGGTACCAGGGAATGATTGAAGGCGACTTCAAAGAAATGGGTCCCCGAAGCGTAAATAATATTGTAAACAAAGGCGGAACGATCTTAAAATCGGCTCGTTCAGTTGAGTTTAGAACTCCGGAAGGCAGAAAAAAAGCACACGAAAATCTTTTAAAAGCAGGAATCGACGCTTTGGTTGTTATTGGTGGTGATGGAAGTTTCACAGGAGGTTTGATTTTTAATGCAGAATATGGTTTCCCAGTAATGGGAATTCCCGGTACAATTGATAATGATATTTACGGTACAAGTTTTACTTTAGGGTACGATACGGCTTTAAATACAGTAGTAGATTGTATCGATAAAATCAGAGATACAGCAAGTTCTCATAACCGTCTTTTCTTTGTAGAAGTAATGGGTAGAGATGCAGGTCATATTGCTCTTAACGCCGGTATTGGCGCGGGAGCAGAAGAAATCCTTATTCCTGAAGAGGATTTAGGTTTGGACCGCCTTTTAGATTCACTTCAAAAAAGTAAGGCTTCAGGAAAATCATCCAGTATTGTGGTAATTGCTGAAGGAGATAAAATTGGTAAAAACGTATTTGAACTGAAAGATTATGTAGAGGCAAATCTTCCTGAGTACGACGTTAGAGTTTCTGTTTTAGGACATATGCAGCGTGGTGGTTCTCCATCTTGTTTCGATCGTGTTTTAGCAAGCCGTTTAGGTGTAAAAGCAGTAGAATCTTTAATCGAAGGAAAATCAAATTATATGGTTGGTCTTCGCGAAGATAAAGTGACTTTAACTCCGCTTGAGCAGGCTATTAAAGGAAAATCTGAAATAGACAGAGAATTATTAAGAGTGTCAGACATTATGTCTACATAACCAATATAAAGTTTAAAAAGAAGAGAAGTTTATTGTGAGGAAATTAGACTTTGAATTAGTGTAATAAAAACAAAAACAAAAATTTAGTAAAATGTCAAAAGTAAAATTAGGAATAAACGGATTTGGACGTATCGGAAGAATCGTTTTTAGAGAGTCTTTCAATAGAGATAATGTAGAAGTTGTTGCAATCAATGACTTGTTAGACGTAGATCACTTAGCTTATTTATTAAAATATGATTCAGTTCACGGTCGTTTTGACGGAACTGTAGAAGTAAAAGAAGGAAAATTGTATGTAAACGGAAGAAATATCCGTATCACTGCAGAAAGAAATCCTGCTGATTTAAAATGGAACGAAGTTGATGTTGATGTTGTTGCAGAATGTACTGGTATCTTCACAACTGTTGAGACTGCAAATGAGCACATTAAAGGTGGTGCTAAAAAAGTAATCATTTCTGCTCCTTCTGCAGATGCTCCAATGTTTGTAATGGGAGTTAACCACGAAACTGCAAAAGCAACTGATTTAGTTGTTTCTAACGCTTCTTGTACTACAAACTGTTTAGCTCCATTAGCTAAAGTTATCAATGATAATTTCGGAATTGTTGAAGCTTTAATGACAACAGTTCACGCAACTACTTCAACTCAAATGACTGCTGACGGACCATCAAGAAAAGACTGGAGAGGTGGACGTGCTGCTGCAATCAATATTATTCCTTCCTCTACAGGTGCTGCAAAAGCAGTAGGAAAAGTTATTCCTGAATTGAATGGAAAATTAACTGGTATGGCTTTCCGTGTACCTACAGCAGACGTTTCTACAGTAGATTTAACTGTAAAAGTAGCTAAAGAAACTTCTTACGAAGAGATTATGGCTGTATTGAAAAAAGCTTCTGAAAATGAGTTAAAAGGTATCTTAGGATATACTGAAGATGCTGTTGTTTCTCAGGATTTTATCTCAGATAAAAGAACTTCAATCATTGATGCAACTGCAGGAATTGGTTTGAATTCAACTTTCTTCAAATTAGTATCATGGTATGATAATGAGTACGGATACTCAAGTAAATTAATTGATTTATCTGTGCATATTGCAGGTTTAAAATAATAATATATATTTTTGCAAAATCCCGTTACTTCAAAATAACGGGATTTTCTTATTTTGTTGCTTCTATATTTAATGTAAAAATTACACTTTTAAATTAACTGTAGAAAAACTAATTCCAAAAACTAAACAAATGAAATTAATAGTTGACAGTGGATCTACTAAAGCCGATTGGATTGCGATAGATGATAATGGAAAAGTATTATTCACAACACAAACTTTAGGATTAAATCCTGAAATTCTTGACGCGCCAGAAATAATCGAAAGATTAAATGACCGTTTTGATATCTTACAAAACAAAAAAGAAGCTACACATTTATTCTTTTACGGTGCCGGATGTGGTACTGAAAGAATGAAAACCGCATTATCTCAAATTTTCCAGGAGTATTTTACTAACGCTATTGTAGATGTGCAGGAAGATACGTATGCTGCTGTTTATGCAACAACGCCAAAAGGAGAAGAGGCTATTGTTTCTATTTTAGGAACGGGTTCTAACTGCAGTTATTTTGATGGAAAAGTGTTGCATCAGAAAGTACAGTCATTAGGTTACATTGTTATGGACGATTGTAGTGGTAATGTATTTGGAAAAGAATTAATTAGAAAATACTATTTTAATAAAATGCCAAAGGAACTGGCTGTAGAACTTGAAAAAGAGTATGACGTTGATCCTGATTTTATTAAAAATAAATTATACAAAGAACCAAATCCGAATGCTTATTTAGCCACGTATGCAAAGTTTCTGATCAAACATAAAGACACAGAATTCTGCAGAAAAATTATTTTTAAAGGAATGAAATCTTTCGTTAAGAATTACATTAAACAATTCGACAACTGTAAAGAAGTTCCTGTTCATTTTGTGGGTTCTATCGCATTTTATCTGAAAGATGAATTACAGGAGACTTTTGATAAATATGAACTTCAGTTAGGAAATGTTTTAAGACGACCTATTGACGGATTAATTGCATACCATGTCGCTAATCAATAGTTCTGGTTTTATGGAAATTGCCATTATTGCACATGATGGAAAAAAAGCGGATTTAATTGATTTTCTAATCAAAAATGAAGCGGTATTGCACAATGAAAAAGTAAGACTGATAGGTACAGGAACTACCGGAGGAAAAGCAGAGGCGGCCGGGTTTAAAACCCAAAGAATGCTTTCGGGACCTCTTGGCGGCGACGCGCAAATTGCCGGCAGGGTAGCAGAAGGAATTACGCAAATGGTTTTCTTTTTCAAAGATCCACTTTCAAGTCATCCTCATGAAGCAGATATAAATATGTTGATTCGTGTTTGTGATGTACATAATGTGCCGCTGGCAACCAATGAAGCAACGGCACAATTATTATTAGATGCTATTGCACAGCAATTATAGAAATTTCTACATTAACATTTTTTGGCAGACAAGCCACCTGAACCGTTTCACGAGCTGGAGCGGTTTTTTCGTTAAAATAAGATCCGTAAACGGTATTTATTGCGCCAAAGTTATTCATGTCCATAATGAAGATAGTTGCTTTTACAACGTTCTCAAATGTCATGTCGGCAGCTTCTAAAATAGCTGCAATGTTCTGCATAACCTGGTTGGTTTCATCATTGATGTTGTCTGTGACTAATTCTCCTGACGCAGGATTAATTGCAATTTGTCCGGACGCATAAAGTGTGTTTCCAGACAATACAGCCTGATTATAAGGTCCGATAGGAGCCGGAGCTTTTTCGGTGAAAATGATTTTTTTCATAATGAAATTATTTTAATTCAAAAGTAGTTATCGGTTTGAAACGCTTCGTTTGTTCCATTTGATGTCGCTAAGAAGACCGGACTTAATTCCAATGAAGAAGTTCCAGTTGGAGTTTGTTCCCAAAGGCTGCCAGTTAAATGCCATTCTCCAGCTTAATAAATCTCTTTCAAAACGAAATTGAGTAAAAGTAACCCCTTTCTGTACAAAGTCGTAACCGGTAGAAACCCCGGCTTTCCATTTAGGCGTTAAATCAGTATTGATGGAAACCATGATAGAATTCCCTGAAATGGTATTTTCTCTTCTTACATTTGAATATGTTAGTGAATAGGCAAGAGTCATGTCCCAGGGAACTTTAGAATTAAAGAATTCGGTTATGACATCTTCTTTTTCAGGATCATCGACAAACTGGCTGTTGCGGCTGTCGTTTAGGTCGGTATTGGTACCAAATAAATCATCGCTTCGACCACCATTCCGCTGACTTTGGGTATTCTTCTCCTTATTGTTGTCGGTTCCCTTGTTTGAAAAGGAATAATTTACCGTTACATTGGCACTGGTCATTCGGAATAAACTTCCACCATTGTCTATATTAAATTTATCAATTTTGTTACCGCCGTTATCAATCGCATACGGATCTAATGTGGCACCAAAATTCATATTCATTTTATTATCAAAAAACTGCGTTCCTCCACTTACCAATACGGGTTGCCAGCCAAATGTCGTTTTCCCGTCGGCATCAAAATTATAACTTGTGCTAAAGTTTAGATTGTTTAGCAGCATTATCTTTTTCGGCTCTGTTTTGGTACTGTCTTTGTCTCTAACTTTGGCTTCAAAAGTATTGCTCAAGGCAAACCCAACAATGTTCGAATTTTCTTTTCCGGGCTGTCCGTAAAGTCCGTTTTCAAATCGGGTATATTCAGAAGTAATTCTTCCGGCCGCATCTACCGCATAGGTATTGTAATATTTTTCAAAACTCGGTGTGTACGCATACGTTACACTTGGACGCATGACGTGTCTGATGGACTGAATTCTTTTGTCCTCTCCAAAATTGAAAGTTCCGTAAATGGTAGTACCTAAGTTGGTACTGAAATTGTATGTTCTGAAAGAGTCAAATCCGTTTACTGTTTTGTCAATTGTTTTACCCTGAGTAGGATCGTAAACTTTTTCAATAGTTTTGTTGACCCAGGTTTCCTGATAAGTAGTGGATGCTCCGGCACTAAAATATTTAAAAATCTTGAAGTTGGTACTAAGCGGAATAGTATGCTGCATTCCCAACTGTGCATCTGCAAACATTTGCGGTTTAAAAAACAAAGAATCTTTTGTTTTGAAATAGTTTTTACCGCTTACATTATATTGCAGGTTGATATTTTTTATTAAACCTTTTTTAACGCCATTTTTACCAACGAAAGGATAAATACGGTCAATACTTCCCTGTAAAGACGGAAGAGTCATAATTATGTCTTCTGTCTGCGTATTCTGGCTATGTGTGGCAGAAAGCGAAATACGAGATCCGGGAATAGTGTTGAATGTCTTATTATAAGAAATCGAAGAACTCAGAGTGTTATTTAAATTCGAACCAATATTAGCCTGATTTATCGATTGTTTAAAGTATTTACTGCTACCCATATTAACCGATGCAGAAAAAGTGGAATTTGGATTTGATTTTGAATCTTTAGAATGGGACCACTGGATGTTGTAAATATTTTGCTTGGAATAATCCGGGTAACCACGCTCACTGTTAATTAAATTCTCAAAACGGATATTTACATTTCCCCTGTACTTATAACGTGTTGCGTATGCTGATTCAAATCGCATCGCATAACTTCCGTTGGTATAATAATCTCCCAGCACTGTAAGGTCGTAATTATCGCTGAGAGCAAAGTAATAACCACCATTTTGAAGCGAAAAACCTCTCGTGTTCGAATCATTGTAACTCGGAATAATAATTCCTGAAACGCTCTTTTCCTGACTAAGCGGAAAAAAACCATAAGGCAGGGCAATAGGAGTAGGAACGTCGGCAATTACCATTTGCGTTAAACCCGCAACAATTTTTTTGCCGGGAACAAATTTAATTTTACTCGTTCGAAAATAGTATTCCGGATTATCAACATCAGAAGATGTGGTAATATGTGCACCTTTCAGATAATAAACAGAATCGTTTTCTTTTTTGGTTACAGCCGCTTTGATATTTAGTTCACCCTGTTTGGTTCTGGAGTTATAAATTAAAGCTTTTTTAGTTTTAAAATTAAATCGGATGGAGTCGGGCTGGACTTCATTAGAACCCTGCTTGAAATTAGGATATTGGGATAAAACGCCTGCAGAATCCTTAATTCTTCCGGCGTAAACTTCATCTTTTTCGTAGTTAAGAACAATTATACCCGATTTTAATTCAACATCTTTATAGTATAATTCCGCTTCATTATGCAGAGTGATCAGTTTCTTCTTCTGATCAATTTTAGCATAATCTTTAGCGGTGTATCTTACTTTTCCATCCAAAAAAGTCTTTTTGGGTCTTACGGTGTCAAGTTTTATGGTGTCTGTAATTGCAGGAGTTTCCTTATCTGTTTGTTTTACAGCAGGTAAAGGCTTTTTTTTGTTTTTTATTTCTTGCGAATATACATTACCACAACCTATAGTTAGGAAAAATGATATTAAAACGATATTAAATAAGTTTGTATGCAAAGGTTTAAATGCTATTTTTGTAAAATTATGGCTTGTTTTTTGACATGTCAAACTTACATATAATTTTTTGGCAAAAATAATCAATTCTAAAAATTATAACAGCTGCTTTTATTAAAATTAACTTTTAGATTTATGAATAGAATTAACAAATTTAAGGCAATAACTACTTTATTTTTAATTATACTGTCGTTTTGTGCTCATAGTCAGTCGAATGTGTTTAAGGTTACGCTGGATGCCGGACATGGAGATCACGATTTTGGGGCTGTTTACAGTGGGAGAATTGAGAAAAATATTGCTTTAGCTATTGTTTTGAAGGTGGGTAAAATTTTAGAACTTAATCCAAATGTAAATGTAATTTATACCCGTAAAACAGACGTTTTTATAGATTTGGTTGAAAGAGCCAACATTGCCAACAGGGCCAACTCGAATATTTTTGTTTCCATTCACTGTAACGCTAATAAAAATACTGCTGCTGACGGAACCGAAACGTATGTAATGGGTTTAAGTAAAGTAGCGTCCAATCTGGAAGCTGCGAAAAAAGAGAACTCTGTAATTACGTTAGAGAAAGATTATAAAAGAAAATACGAAGGTTACGATCCTAATTCGCCTGAATCTATGATTGGTATGACTTTGATGCAGGAAGAATATCTGGATAATAGTATTTCGCTGGCCACAAAAATTGAAGATAACTTTGAGAAATTAGGAAAAAAACTTCGTCAGGGAGGTGTTAAGCAGGCGCCTTTTATGGTACTTCATAAAGCGTATATGCCAAGAGTTTTAGTTGAAACGGGTTTTGTATCAAATCCGACAGAAGGAAATATTTTAAATTCTGAAGAAGGTCAGGATGATATTGCAAGAGCCATTGCAGAAGCAATCCTGAGTTATAAAAGAGAATATTTTGGTTCAGGAGCGCCGGAAGCTAATGAAAGCAGACCTGTAAGAGATACTTCGACTCCGGTTAAACCTAAGACGACTTCGGTTGCGGCTTCTAAAAGTGCTCCAAAAGGAACTTTTTTTAAGGTGCAGCTTATTGCCAGTATTAAGAAAACGCCTTTGGAGCCTAAAAACTTTAAAGGGCTTAAAAATGTATCGATGATATATGAAAATAATATTTATAAGTATTTCTATGAGGAAACTTCAAGCTACGAAACAGCTCAGAAATATTTACAAGAAGCTAAAAGTAAAGGGTATGGTGCTGCATTTTTAGTAGCAACTAAAGATGGAGAAAAAATCAATATTCAGGACGCCATTAAATAATAAGCGCAAGTTCGAATATTTATATTAAATTTGTATAAACACTAAGAATTTTGAAACTAACAAGAGAAATTAAAACGGCTATTTTAGTCATCGCGTCCATTTTATTATTTATTTGGGGATATAGTTTTTTAAAAGGCAGAGACCTTTTTACAAATTATAAAGTATTATACGCTGAATATGATAATGTTGAAGATTTATCTGCCTCAGCGCCGGTAACCTTAAACGGACTTGGAATTGGTAAGGTAAGTAAGATTACTATTAACGAAGTGACAGGTAAATTACTAGTTGAACTTCAGCTTAAAACAGATTTTCCAATTTCAAAAAGCAGTAAGGCTGTCATTTATTCGCCAAGTTTAATTGGCGGGAAACAAATAAAAATTGTTCCAAACTTTAATGATAAAGAACTGGCAGAAGACGAGCAGAAATTAGAATCGACTGTAGAGCTAGGTTTAACCGAATCATTAGGTGGAAAAATCGAACCGATTCAGCAAAAACTGGAGAGAATGTTAGTGAGTATTGACACTCTTGTTACGGGCTTAAACAGAACTTTAGATCCAAGTACACAACGAAATCTGAAGAAGACAATTGCAGAGTTAAGTCAGACTATGGAGCAGTTTCATAAAGCTTCAGGAAGCATCAATTCTATTCTGGATACCAATAAAAACCAGATTAACGGAGTGGTGACAAACTTCAATAAAATGTCAAGTAACTTCAACAAAATCTCTGATTCCTTAAACAAAGCCGATTTAGGAAAAACAGTTCGTAACCTGAATAAGACTTTAGCAAAAGTAGATGGTATTATGAATAACCTGAACACCGGAAAAGGTACTGCAGGTAAATTGTTAAACGACGATGCATTGTATAATAATCTGGCGAAAACTTCAAAAGAACTTGAATTGTTATTACAAGATGTACGTCTTTACCCGACGCGTTATGTAAATGTTTCTCTTTTTGGAAAGAAAAACAAACCTTACGTAGCGCCTACAGAGGAAACAAACTCAACTGATAAAAAATAATTATAAATGAGTTATTTAGATAATATTTTATTTGCCATACTTCTTATAGTTGGTTTCGGTTTTTTTGCAGCGAGCGTAAAAAAGATCATCCGAAATATTAATTTAGGAGTTGATGTAGATCGAAAAGATAATCCAAAAGCTCGTTGGGCAAACATGGCCTTGATTGCACTTGGTCAGTCAAAAATGGTGAGACGTCCTGTTGCCGGAATCCTGCATATTTTAGTATATGTTGGTTTTATTATAATTAATATCGAATTATTAGAAATCATTATTGATGGATTGTTTGGAACACATAGAATCTTTGCTCCGTATTTAGGAGTTGTTTATGATGTTTTGATCGCGTCCTTTGAAATATTAGCGCTGCTGGTTATTGTTGCAGTAACGGCTTTCTGGATCAGAAGAAACATTATCAGAATGAAACGTTTTATTCATTCTGATTTAAAAGGTTTTCCGAAAAGTGATGCGAATTACATCTTATACTTTGAAACAGTCTTAATGATTTTGTTTCTATTGATGAATGCCTCAGATCTGCATTTGCAAAATGTTCCTGGCGGATATTCTCATTTTCACAAAGCAGGAAGTTTTCCGGTTAGTCAGTTTATCGCGCCGATTTTCAACGGCACTTCAAACGAACTGGTTGGATTGTTATACGAAGTTTTTTGGTGGCTGCATATTACAGGAATTTTGATTTTTATGAATTACCTGTATTTTTCTAAACACCTGCATATTCTTTTAGCTTTCCCAAATACTTATTTTGCAGATTTAAGACCTAAAGGTCAGTTTGATAATTTGGCATCGGTTACGAAAGAAGTAAAATTAATGATGGATCCAAATGCAGATCCTTTTGCAGCAGCACCGGCAGACGAAAATGCGCATCCGGCAAAATTTGGCGCCAGTGATGTTCAGGATTTAAACTGGGTGCAATTATTAAACGCTTACACTTGTACAGAGTGCGGAAGATGCACCTCTTCCTGTCCGGCAAATCTAACCGGAAAAAAATTGTCTCCCCGTAAAATTATGATGGATACGAGAGACCGTTTGACAGAAGTCGGAAAAAATATTGATGCCAATAAAGGTGTTTTTGTTCCCGATAATAAAACGCTTTTAAACGATTATATTACTCCGGAAGAATTATGGGCTTGTACATCTTGTAATGCGTGTGTAGAAGAATGTCCGGTAAATATTAGTCCGTTGTCTATTATTATGGATATGCGTCGTTATTTGGTAATGGAACAAAGTGCTGCTCCAATGTCATTAAACGCCATGATGACCAATATTGAAAATAACGCGGCACCTTGGCAATATAGCCAACAGGATCGTCTGAATTGGAAAAACGAAAATTAAAATCTATTTTTTAAAAGGTTTTTACTTTGAACCTTTTAAACAATTTTAAAATAATTTCGGTTTTAGTTTTGTTTGCGCTACAGGCGATTAAACAATACCGTATTAACCGATTTAACAAAATTAAGAAGATGTCAGAAAGTTTAGTAGTGCCAACAATGGCTGAGATGCTGGCCGAAGGAAAACAACCAGAGGTTTTGTTTTGGGTAGGTTGCGCAGGAAGTTTTGATGATAGAGCAAAGAAAATTACAAAAGCATTTGTGCGAATTTTAAACCGTACGAATGTTTCTTTTGCAGTGCTGGGAGCAGAAGAAAGCTGTACTGGCGATCCTGCAAAAAGAGCCGGAAATGAATTTTTGTTTCAGATGCAGGCTATGATGAATATCGAGGTTCTAAATGCATATGAAGCAAAAAAAATAGTAACGGCTTGTCCGCACTGTTTTAATACTTTGAAGAATGAGTACCCGGAACTGGGAGGAAAATACGAAGTAATTCATCATACGGAATTTCTAAAATCATTAATTGACGATGGAAGACTGACAGTTGAAGGAGGACAATTTAAAGGAAAGAAAATAACTTTTCATGATCCCTGCTATTTAGGAAGAGCAAATAAAGTTTATGAAGCACCAAGAGATTTGATTGAAAAATTAGATGTAGAATTGGTCGAAATGAAACGTTCTAAATCAAATGGTTTATGTTGTGGAGCTGGTGGAGCGCAAATGTTTAAAGATGCTGAACCGGGGAATAAAGAAGTAAACGTGCTTCGTACGGAAGATGCGTTAGAAGTTCAGCCTGATATTATCGCAGCGGCTTGTCCGTTTTGTAATACGATGTTAACTGACGGAATAAAAAATAAAGAAAAAGAAGGTCAGGTAAAAGTGCTTGATATTGCTGAGTTAATTGCAAATGCGCAGGATTTGTAAAAAAAAGGTTATAAGGTTCTGAGGGGCATAGGTACAAAGGTTTAGAAACCTGGAGCCTGAACTTTCAAAAAATCTTAAATCAACAATCCAAAATTTTAAATCTAAAATTAAAAATGTATATACCTTTTGAAGATTTACCGGGCGAATCCAGAATCTGGATTTACCAGTCGAACAGGAAATTTTCTGATGAAGAATTTTCTGAAATAGAAATTGATCTAAAAGCTTTTGTAGAACAATGGGCGGCACACGGGACAAGTCTGGAAGCTTCTTATTTAATGAAATATAACCGATTTATTATTTTGGCTGTAAATCAGGATGTACAGGCGGCTACGGGATGTTCTATTGATAGTTCTGTCGAATTTATTCAGAATTTAGAAAAGAAATACGACGTTGATTTACTGGATAAAATGAACGTTACTTTTAAACTGGGTGAACATATTGCGCACAAACCTTTAATTGATTTTAAAAAAATGGTTAAAGATAAAGCGGTAACAGGAAATACAATTGTATTTAATAATCTTGTTACTAATATTGAAGAGTTTAATGATGCCTGGGAAGTTCCTGCTGCCGATAGCTGGCACAGCAGATTTTTTTAATAGTCATATCGATATTCAAAGCAGAAAATTTTATTTTCTGCTTTTTTTTGTCCTTATGTTTGGTAATTTCTAATGTCCTGAAATAATACATATTGAAGTGAGGGAAATATTTCTTTTGAAAATAAGACTTCTAGTCTAGCCCCGATAGGAGCGGTTCCTTTTTTTGGTTCTGGTTTTTTAACGAGGGCCGGAAAAAGATATAGTGTCCCGAAGTCTCGGGAGCGGACAGGTGTTGTTTTAAAACCCGCACGTCTGCTTCTAATTATTCAATCAATGGAGTTAATCTAATTTTGTCAAAAATCTAACAATTTAAAAGCGTAATGAAACGCTATTTTTGAGTATTTTCGTAGAATTAAATTTAATACATGAAAATAGCAATTGTTTGTTATCCTACTTTTGGCGGAAGTGGCGTTGTAGCTACGGAATTAGGACTTGAATTAGCCAGAAGAGGACACGAAATACACTTTATAACTTATAGCCAGCCTGTCAGACTGGCGCTCCTGAATCCGAATGTACATTACCACGAGGTAAACGTTCCGGAATATCCATTGTTTCATTATCAGCCTTACGAACTGGCTTTGTCGAGTAAGCTGGTTGATATGGTTAAGCTTTACAAAATTGAATTACTTCACGTGCATTATGCTATTCCGCATGCTTATGCGGGTTATATGGCGAAACAAATGCTGAAGAACGAAGGTATTAATCTGCCGATGATTACAACGCTTCACGGAACCGATATTACCTTGGTTGGAAATCATCCTTTTTACAAGCCTGCAGTTACTTTTAGTATTAATAAATCGGATTATGTGACCTCGGTTTCGCAGAGTCTGAAAGATGATACTTTGAAATTATTTAAAATTAAAAATAAAATTAAAGTTATTCCGAACTTTATTGAATTGGATAAGGTTAAGAAAGATCCGCTGGCTCCCTGTCATCGTTATGTTATGGCCAAGGAAAATGAGCGTATTATAACGCATATAAGTAATTTTAGAAAGGTAAAGCGAATTCCGGATATTATTAAAATTTTCTACAACATTCAGAAAGAAATTCCGGCAAAACTAATGATGGTTGGAGACGGACCTGAAAAAGAAAAAGCAGAAATTTTGTGTCAGGAACTGGGAATTTTGGATAAAGTAATTTTCTTTGGAAACAGCCACGAAATTGATAAAATTTTATGCATGACAGATTTGTTTCTTCTTCCCTCTGAAACCGAAAGTTTTGGTTTGGCGGCTTTGGAAGCGATGGCCTGCGGCGTACCGGTAATTTCGAGTAACTCTGGTGGACTTCCAGAGGTAAATTTCGAGGGTTTTTCAGGATATTTGAGCGATGTCGGAAAGGTTGATGAAATGGCCGAGAATGCACTTAAGATTTTGAAAGATGATGCAGTTTTAAGTCAGTTTAAAACAAATGCGCTTGAAGTTGCAAGAAAGTTTGATATTAAAAACATTCTTCCTAAATATGAAGCGTTATACCAAAAAGCTGTTGATGATTATAAATATGAAAAACATTAATCTTTAAAATAACGTAATGAGAAAAGTAATTTCGGTTTTAGTAATTTTTGTTTTGATTTCCTGCGGAGCTAAAAAAGCTTCGACTTCAAAGGGATTGTATGAGGTACTTACCACACAATCTGACGGTGGAGGAAATATTAAGTTTTTTGAGATTCTGACGGAACCCAATGAAGTTAAAATGCTCGAAAACGACCCGCTTCTGGCTGGGAAGGTAAAAGAAGGGGACACCAGCAGCTCCAATTATGTTATTCTGAACATGGGTGAGAAAAATACAAGCGGTTACAGTATTGAAGTGGTCAATGTAGAAGAAACAGATAAAAATGTTATTATAACCGTTAAGGAAAACGGTCCTGCAAAAGATGCCATGACAATGCAGATGATTTCTTATCCTTATACTGTTGTGAAAATTAATTCTAAGAAAGAGATTATTATTAAATAAAAATAAAAGCTTCGAATTCGCTCCGCATGACATACAACAGTTGATGAAATTATTTCGTCTTTGTTTGTCCGGCTCAGTGAATTCGAATCCTTTTTATCAAAAAAAACCTGTTGCTTTAACACAACAGGTTTCTCCTTACAATTTTTTTTATTTTAATTAGAATCTGAATTTAACTCCAAGACCTACGTCAAATCCGAAGTTATCATCGTCATAATATCCTGAACCAATTTCAGGTCTTGCGTCAAGTGACAAAGTAATTGGCACTTCACTAAATCTATATTCGATACCGATATCTCCGGCAGCAAAAACATAAGTTCCGCTATCATTATATCTGTTATCGTTGAAACGGTAATCGTAATCCCAGGCAGCAACTCCACCACCGACACCAGCGTACCAGTTGAAACCTCCATCGATGTTCCAAACCCATTGGTAAAGAGCAACACCTTTTATAGCATCAACATCTCTGCTGTTTCTCCAGCCTAAATCAAATTCAAGTCTGTTTTTCTGGTTTAAACCTAATTGGTAAGATACTTCTCCTCCAAATCCGTTATTGTCTCCTAAACGTAATCCTAAGGCGTGTTTTGAAATTTCTTGTGATTGAGCCGTAAATGCTAATCCAAAAAGCATAAGGGCAGATAATAAAATCTTTTTCATAAAAATGGTTATTAATTTTTTTTCAAATGTATAATTACACTCGTACAGAGAACGTATATTATTTTTGAAAATTGTTATATAATTTACATTTAGATGATTTGAATTATATAAATCTACAAAAAGTATATTATTTTAGTATGATTGAAGTTATCATTTGAGATGTGATGACATCTTCCATTTCAAAGAGATTTTCTTCGTCTTCTGCGAAATTACTGGCTTTATAAGAAAACATTTTCCAGCGTTTTTTATGATATTCAAGTGCGGTTAAATTTTCTATCCAATCTCCGGAATTTAAATATAAAGTAGAACCGTGTTTGTTTTCTATAGTAGCAATTTTAGGTTCGTGTATATGCCCGCATATTACGTAGTCATAGTTCTTTTCGATTGCTAAATCGGTAGCTGTGGTTTCAAAATCAGAAATAAATTTAACAGCTTTTTTCACGCTTGCCTTAATTTTTTTAGAAAAAGAATAAGGTTCGCGACCTAATTTAGCCAGACACCAGTTTACAAACCGGTTGATTAAAATAAGATAATCATATCCCAGACCACCCAATTTTGCTATCCATTTTGAATGTTGAACAGAGGCGTCAAAGACATCTCCGTGAAAAATCCACGCTTTTTTATCATCAAGTTCTAAAACTAATTTATCTACTAAAGCAAAATTTCCCATGTTCATATCGCTGAATTTACGCAGAATTTCATCGTGGTTTCCAGTGATGTAATAGACCTTTGTTCCTTTAGAAGCCATTCCGATAATACGCTGAATTACTCGTAAATGCGCTTTCGGAAAATAAGATTTTCTAAACTGCCAGGCATCAATAATATCTCCGTTAAGGATTAAGGTTTTAGGTTTAATGCTTGAAAGGTAGTTGTTTAGTTCTTTTGCATGACTTCCGTAGGTGCCCAAATGAACATCAGAAATAACAACCAATTCGACATTTCTCTTTTTCAATTTTTCTCGATTTGAAGTTTTACAAATGAAAGAAAGTTTGCTCATTATTATTTTATCAAAAGGTTATCAAAAAGCGGATATTTTTACCAAATTGTAATTTTTAATCAGTTTAATGTTTAGTTAATAATACCAGTTTTAAATTTTTTAATTTAATTCATAAAACTTACATTTGCTCAAAACAAAATACAATGGCAGGAAACAGCTACGGCACCCTATATAAAGTTACCACCTTTGGAGAGTCACATGGTGAAGCTCTCGGCGGGATTATTGACGGATGTCCTTCAGGAATTGAACTTGATTTTGAAGCAATTGAATTGGACATGGCCCGAAGAAAACCGGGACAATCAGCAATTGTAACGCAAAGAAAAGAACCGGATGCAGTTCAGTTTTTATCCGGAATTTTCGAAGGGAAAACAACTGGAACCCCAATTGGTTTTATAATTCCCAATACCAATCAGAAATCAGACGATTACTCTCATATAAAAGACAATTACAGGCCAAGTCACGCTGATTATGTATACGATCAGAAGTATGGTTTTCGTGATTATCGCGGTGGCGGAAGAAGTTCTGCCAGAGAAACTGCAAGCAGGGTAGTAGCAGGTGCAATTGCAAAACAAATGCTTCCTGAAATTAAGATCAACGCTTATGTTTCTTCAGTTGGTCCTATTCATTTAGAAACACCTTATCAGGATCTGGATTTTTCTAAAATAGAAAGTAATCCGGTGCGTTGTCCCGACGAAAAATCGGCTGCGGTTATGGAAGAATATATTCGTGATATTCGCAAGCAAGGTGATACTGTTGGAGGTGTTGTATCCTGCGTTATACAAAATGTTCCGGTTGGTTTAGGAGAACCTGTATTTGATAAACTTCATGCAGAATTAGGAAAAGCAATGCTTTCTATAAATGCAGTGAAAGGTTTTGAATACGGAAGCGGTTTCTCCGGATCTGAAATGAAAGGTAGCGAACATAACGATTTATATAATACGGACGGAACTACGAAAACGAATCTTTCTGGCGGAATCCAGGGCGGTATCAGTAACGGAATGGATATCTATTTCAGAGTAGCTTTTAAGCCTGTTGCAACAATTATGCAGACTCAGGACTCCTTAGATAATAAAGGTAATATCACACCAATGACGGGAAAAGGCCGTCATGATCCCTGTGTAGTGCCTCGCGCAGTGCCAATCGTAGAAGCGATGGCAGCAATTGTTTTGGCAGATTTTTACCTGATCAACAAAACATATTAATAAAAGGTAAGACAGTGAGGGTCTTATATTTTAATAATTAAAAACAATATTAATGCAAGTTACAGAAACCAAAAAAAAATCATTTCTTTCAGGATTAACAGGGCAAATTATACTTGCAATGATTCTTGGAGCAACTTTAGGAATTATTCTTCATAATACTATTTCGCCGGAAGCAGCCCAGTCATTTAGTACGAAAATTAAAATGTTGGCCACTATTTTCATTCGTTTGGTGCAAATGATTATTTCGCCGCTTGTTTTTACGACTCTGGTAGTAGGAATTGCGAAATTAGGAGATATTAAAACTGTTGGAAGAATTGGAGGAAAAGCACTTGGATGGTTTTTTACAGCTTCATTTATTTCTCTGTTAATTGGATTATTCTATGTAAATATTCTGCAGCCGGGTGTTGGTCTTAAATTAGATCACGTTGACATGGCTGCGGCTTCTGAAGTTACCGGTAAAACACAAAATCTGTCTTTCGAAAACTTCGTTGAACATATTGTGCCAAAAAGTATTGTCGAAGCAATGGCAACCAATGAAATCCTGCAAATTGTAGTTTTTTCTATTTTCTTCGGATTAGCAGCAGCCTCTTTAGGATCTACTGTAAAGCCAATTGTAAATGCTTTTGATAAGTTGTCGCACATCGTATTAAAAATGGTAAACTATGTAATGAACTTTGCTCCAATTGGAGTTTTTGGTGCTATTGCAGGGGTTTTTGCAATACGTGATGCAGAAGAGCTGGTTATTACATATTTTAAATTCTTTGGATCGTTTTTAGTAGGTATTGGTACATTGTGGGTTATTTTAATTGCAATTGGATATATTTTTCTAAAAGGAAGAATGACTGAATTATTAAAACGTATTGTTGGACCATTGGCAATTGCTTTTGGTACAACAAGCAGCGAAGCCGTATTTCCTAAACTGACTGAAGAATTGGAAGGTTTTGGGGTAAAAGATAAAATTGTTTCTTTCATGTTACCACTGGGTTATTCTTTTAATCTTGACGGTAGTATGATGTACATGACTTTTGCGAGTATCTTCATTGCACAGTTCTACAACGTTCATTTGGATTTAGGTACACAAATGGCCATGCTTTTGGTTTTAATGCTGACCAGTAAAGGTATTGCAGGTGTTCCCAGAGCCAGTTTGGTTGTAGTTGCAGCTACCTGCGGAATGTTTGATATTCCAATTGAGGGAATAGCATTAATTTTGCCAATCGATCATTTCTGCGATATGTTTAGAAGTGCGACCAATGTTTTAGGAAATGCCCTTGCAACCTCTGTTGTAGGACAATGGGAAGACGGAAAAGGTATGGAAACAGACCTCACTGAATAATACGTAATATTTAGCCTACGTATCTGGTTTTTACTGGATTAAAGAGCTAAAAAATAGGATAGAAAAGCTGTATTTTAATGATAAATACAGCTTTCTTTTATTTTAAAGTGTATATTTGGCGAAACTAGCCGATTAATGCCCCAAATACGGATTTTTTTATTTTTATATCTTCTGCTGAACTGCTCTGGCACTTTGGCTGTGGCTCAGTCTGACTGTAATACAGATCCCAAGATTGATAAACTCGTAAAAAACGCTTTGCTCAATTTTAGAGAATCGAATTTTGAACAATCTTTAATTCTTTCCAGATCTGCACTCAATTCGGCAACCGTTATAAAAGACTACTGTTTAATTTCCAGATCGTATAATATTATTGCAGCTAATTACAATGAATTAGCCGATTTTGATAAAGCAATCTTCTTCTATAAAAAAAGTCTTTTCTACGCCAACAAAACAACTAACGATTCTTTAAAATGTGATCTGTACAATAATTTAGGCAACATGTTTTGCTTCGAGAAAAAACGTTTTGAAGAAGGAATTCGTTACTATAAAAAATCAATTGCTTACGGTTTCAAAATTAATGATCTCAGGCAGGTTTATTTCACTTATGTGAATGTCACCTGGGCTTATTTTGATGCCGGGAATTTTAATGAAGGTTCTTTTTATTTAAAATATTTAAACAGTAATAAAGATAAATACGGAGACACCTCGACCAGTACTATTGTAAATATGCTCAACGGTATTTATCTGAGTCATAAAAAGGAAAATGAAGCAGCAAATACGTTTTTTTTAACTGCAATTCAATCCGGGATGGCTTCAGAAGACAGATCGGATCTTACACATGTGTATCTGGAGTATTCCAAATTTCTGGATAAGATAAAAAGACATAAAGAAGCTTATGAAAACCTTATTAAGCATCACGAGATTTCTGATGAATTGTATGGTGAAAAGAAAATTAAAAAAGCTTCTCTGGCTGGAATGAGTCTTGAACTGGATGAATACAAAAGACATATTGATAAAATTGAAAGTGAAAAGGTAGAACAATCGCAGAGCTTAAAAAAATCACGGATTATTGTTATCCTTTTTGTTTTAACTTCATTTATTCTGGTGTTTTTAATTATAACCTTAGTACAAAATATCCGATTTAAGAAAAAACATAATTTAGAGCTTTTAAAAGCAAAAGAAATTGCAGAAGAGGCTTCCTTGCTTAAAACTCAGTTTATTTCGACCATAAGCCATGAATTACGTACTCCGTTGTACGGTGTTGTTGGTATCACAAACATGTTGCTGGAAGAACATAAGGAATTGTCTAAAAGTCAGCATCTGAGTTCTCTCAAATTTTCTGCCCGCTATTTGTTATCATTGGTTAATGATATACTTCAAATTAATAAAATTGAAGAGAATAAGGTCGTTTTAGAGAATTTGACTTTTAATATATCAGATGAAATTATTGTCATTAAAAACTCTTTGTCTTTTCTTTCGCAGAAAAATAATAACAGGATTTACATCGATATTGATCCTAATATTCCCGAATATTTAATTGGTGATAAACTTCGTTTGTCGCAGATCCTGATGAATTTAGTAAGTAACGCTTTGAAGTTTACAAAAGACGGAGAAGTCGAAATTACGGTCCGCTTAAGTAAAGTTGAAGGCAAACTGAATTTTCTGGAATTCATAATAAAAGATAACGGAGTGGGAATTGCGTTTGCCGATCAAAGCAAAATATTCGAGAAATTTGTCCAGGTTGGGCGTAAAGAAGAAGATTATCAGGGAACCGGACTCGGACTCAGTATTGTTAAACGACTGCTTACTTTATTCGGAAGTACGATTACCCTTGAGAGCGACATTGGAAAAGGGACTTCATTTTCTTTTACAATTTCGTTTGAGCATGATTTAGTCAAAACAAAAACCATTATTAATGAAATTGAAGTCGATCTTACATCAAGTGAAATTTACAGAATACTGGTTGTAGAAGATAATTTAATTAATCAGTTGGTAACACGAAAAATAATCGAAAAAAACAATTACTTCTGTAAAGTGGTTGATGATGGTTTTGGAGCGCTTAAAGTTTTGGAAAATGACGAATTTGATCTCATTCTGATGGATATCAACATGCCTATGATGAACGGATTTGAAACCACGAAAAGAATTCGTTTAATGGGAATAGATACGCCGGTTGTAGCGTTGACCGCCTTTGATAAAGATGAAATTACTGATGAAGCGATTTCATCGGGCATAAATGATATTATTATTAAACCATTTGAGCCTGTCAAATTGTTTAAGATTATAAACTACCTTATAAATGAAAAAAACGCTGTTTAGTACCAGCGTTTTTTGTTTTTCTTAGAAGTTTCAGATTTTCTCGATTTGTGTGCACCGCCGCTTCTGTTGGAGCTTTTAGGTTTTTCTCCGGCTTCCGGACTTCCCGAATGCCATTGGTACGGATGATCTGCTATTGTTTTTACATCCACTTTGATTAATTTCTGAATGTCTTTCCAGTACGGAAGCTCATCTTTTCCACAAAATGAAATCGCAATTCCACCATTTCCTGCACGTCCTGTTCGGCCAATTCGGTGTACATACGTTTCTGGAATATTGGGTAAATCAAAATTAATTACAAAAGGAAGCTGTTCGATATCAATTCCTCTCGCGGCAATATCTGTAGCTACCAAAACACCTACTTCTTTATTTTTAAAAGCATCCAGAACGCGCTGTCTTGCATTTTGAGATTTATCTCCGTGAATGGCTTCTGCCGGAATATCTTTTTTTCTGAGTGCCTTTACAACATTGTCTGCGCCATGTTTAGTTCTTGAAAAAACCAGGACATTAGACAGATTTTCTTCTTTAATCAAATGATATAATAAATTTCTTTTTTCTGTTTTATCGACAAAATAAATACGTTGTTCTACATTTTCAGCTGTTGAGGAAACGGGAGAAACTTCTACTTTTTCAGGATCAGTCAAAAACATTTCTGCCAGTTCACGAATTGCAATTGGCATCGTTGCTGAGAAAAGAAGTGTTTGTCTGTTTTTTGGAGTTAGTTTTACAATTTTTTTGACATCATTAATAAAACCCATGTCCAGCATTTGATCTGCTTCATCCAGGACTAATGTATGCAAATGATCCAGATCGATAAAGCCTTGTTTCTGAAGGTCTAGTAATCTTCCCGGAGTTGCTACTAATATATCGATTCCTTTTTTTAGCGTATCGACCTGCGGGTTTTGAGAAACACCTCCAAAAATAGTCAACTGTGTTAGGTTCGTATATTTGGCATAAGTTTCAAAGCTTTCTCCAATCTGTACGGCCAGTTCACGGGTTGGAGTAACTATAAGGGCGCGAATTTGTTTGGCTTTTTTTGATGAGCCCACAATTCGGTGTAATTGGTGTATGATTGGAATAGCAAATGCCGCCGTTTTCCCGGTTCCCGTCTGTGCACAGCCAATTAAATCTCTTCCTGCAAGAACAATCGGAATGGACTGCTCCTGAATAGGAGTTGGATTTAAATAGCCTTCTTCAAATACGGCTTTTTGTATACTTTTTGAAAGTGATAAATCTTCGAATAACATATCTTAGGTATTAAAGCATTTTAGTTATAAGTACTAAAATGCTGTGCAAAGATAGGTTTATTCAGTCAATCGTTTGTTTGAATTGACTTTTATTTGGCAAAAGCACCTTTTTTAAAAACGGATTTATATGTAAAGTTCAGTCTTTTTCGATATTTGCCTTTATAAAATCGGTTACGAGATAACCAATCAGTTTTCCAATTAAATTATGGTTTGGGGCAATGTCTAAATCCGGTGCGCCTTCGCAGATATGTATATAGGCAGCATTTTTATGTTCGCCGAAAAAAGAAACAAATTGTCTTAATTCTTCAACCGAAAAACCACTAATAGTCATAGCACTGCTGGCAATATTAGGAATGGCGTCCAGATCAATCTCGATTCCGAAGGCATCGTTTTTAACGAAATCCAAAGCGGTGATCATTTCACGATTAAAATCTTTTTCTTTTCTGATGTTTACACTGTCGTAGGTATTGTAGCGAACACGGTCTTCCAGTTTTTTAATAATATCCAATACGCTTTTTGAAGTGTAATTTTCATGAAGACCAAATATGAAATACTTTTTTAAGAAACCTTCTTCATAAGCATATGAAAACCCGTTTCCGCTGTGACGTCCTTCGAGAATCCTGAAATCTGAATGCGCATCAAAATTGATTGCATTTACCGGTTTTCCTTTCGCTAAAGCGGCACCTTTAATATTTCCGTAAGCATTATTATGACCTCCGCCAATTATTATCGGAGTTTTTCCGGCTTTAATAATGGTAAAAATAATGTGAGATACTTCTTTATCGATTTTTTCAACGAGCTGACTTAGTTTAGAACGATCATCAACATCATTAAAATCCAGGTTTTCGACTTCACGCATTTCTGTTGTAACATCGATATGGCCTAAGACAATGATGGTGCTACCTTTAGAAAAGCGGTTATGTTGAATATTGGCAATGCTTTTTATTGCAGACTGCCACGCTGATGCCGCTCCGGGTCTTCCGTAATTGGCACGTACACCAATATCTTCAGGAATTCCTAAGAGTACATATTTAGCTTCGCTTTCTTTAAGAAAATCAACTTTGTCTACTCCAGGTGGAATGACAATCATTTTTTCTCCGAATTTTATTTCACCACTTCGATGATTTGTGACTTTTGCTAAATCATTAATAGTAAAAGGGATCAGTTTCTCCATTAAAAAAAAATATTTTCCAAAAATAATATAATTGTACAAACTTACGTTATTACCTTATATTAATTGTTAAATTTGTTATTAAGAAAATTATTAAATATGGAAAACCCAAAGAACAACAATTCAAGTCTAAAGGCGGTAATCGCAGTTTTAGCAGTCCTACTTATTGGTAGCTTAGTGTATATTTTTAAATTGTCTTCTGATTCAGATGTTCAAAAAACAGAACTGACAACAACATTAACAGAAAAAGAATCTGTTATGAAAGATTTGCAGGAATTAAAAGCAACTTATGATGCTGCAATTGCTGAAAACACTTCTATGTCTGACGAATTAATCCAGGAGAGAGATAAAGTTGTCGCTTTAATGGATGATTTGAATAAATCTAAAGGAGATGTTTCTAAATACAAATCTCAGGTTCAGGCAATGCAAAGCAAAATGAAAACTATGGTTGCTGAAAACGATGAGTTGAAAAAACAAAATGGAGTTTTAACAACACAGAGAGACAGTACAATTGTAGTTTTAGGAGAATCAAAAAAATACAATGAAGTATTGGTAGGTCAAAACGAAGAATTGGCTAAAACAGTAGAAAAAGGTTCTAAACTTTCAATTCTGAACACAAAAACTGCAGCTTACAAAATGAGAAGCTCAGGAAAACAAATTGAAACAGATAAAGCAAGCCGTGCTGACATTTTAAAAATTAGTTTTACAATTGCTGAAAACCAAATTGCAAAATCTGGAGATAAAACGTATTACGTACAGGTTATCGATGCAAAAAACAATGTTTTAGGCGATAAGAAAACGGAAAGTTTTGGTGACAACACTTTAACTTACAGCTTTAAAACAACAGTGCAGTACGAAAATAAATCTGTAAATGTTGTTCAGGATCTTCCAGGAAAAGATTTTCCTAAAGGAACTTATTTTATCAATGTATTTGATAATGATGAATTAGTATCTAAAACTAGTTTCAGTTTAAGATAATCGGCCATAAGGATAAGAATACCACTTTGATATTAAAGGTCTGTGATTTTTTACAGACCTTTTTTTATGGCTAATTTTGAAAAAAACATAAGTGAAAATTTTAAGAAAGAATTTGTCCTTCAATAAAAACAGATTCAATTAAATTACTTCCAAAAGCGTACGGAATCTGGTAGTACGACGAAATGGGTTTCGTAAGGATTAAATTGGCTTTTTTGCCCTTTGTAATACTTCCGTGCGTCTTAGAAATTCCCATTGCGTAAGCTCCGTTAATTGTTGCGGCATTGATAGCCTCTTCAGGTGTCATTTTCATTTTAATGCATGCCGTGGCTACGACAAAATTCATGTTTCCGGAAGGGGTAGAACCCGGATTAAAATCAGTTGCTAACGCTAGTGGTAATCCCGATTCAATCATTTCTCTTGCCGGAGTATACGGAATGCTTAAAAAATAAGAACACGATGGCAATGCGACCGGCATAGTTTCGGTATCTTTTAAAGCTTTGATATCTTCCGGATTCATAACTTCAAGATGATCTACAGAAAGCGCCTTAAATTTAACCCCGGCCTGAATGCCGCCTATAGAATTAAATTGATTGACGTGAATTTTAGGTTTCAAACCAAAAGCCAGTCCTGATTCCATAATTTTTTCTGTTTCTTCTACAGAAAAATAACCGCTTTCGCAAAATACATCTACAAAGTCGGCTAACTTGTTTTTAGCAATTTCAGGCAGCATTTCGTTAATGATTTCGTCTAAATATCCTTCTTTGTTCTCTTTGTAATGTAACGGAAAAGCATGCGCTCCTAAGAAAGTGGCCTTGATGGTAACCGGATAATTTTCTGCCAGCTTTTTTATGACACGAAGCATTTTCAGTTCACCGTCAACGGTTAAACCGTAACCCGATTTTATTTCTACTGCGCCCGTTCCTAAATGCATTACTTCTTCCAGGCGGACTTTAGATTGTTCGTAGATTTCATCTTCGGTACTGTCGTTGAGTTTTTTAGCAGAATTTAAAATTCCCCCGCCTCGATTTGCGATTTCTTCGTACGAAAGTCCGTTTATTCGATCAACAAATTCCTGCTCGCGATTTCCAGCGTAAACTATGTGGGTGTGACTGTCGCACCATGACGGAAGAACCACTCGTCCCGCTGCATCGATAATTTTATCAGCTTTTGTTTCCGGAAGATTTTCCATCATACCAAAATCTTCAATAAGATTATCTTTAAGAAGTAGAAATGCATTTTTTATTGTGGGAAGAAGTGCCATCTCTGAACCTGAAACTTTTTCAATTGAAGTTTCCCGTACCTGCAGTAATTCTTGAATGTTAGTTATAAGTGTTGTCATATTTGAAAGTAGTATAAAAACACAAATTTCACGAATTAACACTCAGAATTTGTGGTAATTGGTGAAATTTGTGTTTTAGATTATGGAGTATTACTTTTATTCTGAAACTGTAATTTCGAACATCTTGCTCCAGTTTTTTCCTGTAATAAAAATGGTTTTAGTTTTAGGATTATAAGCAATTCCATTTAGAACGTCGTCTTTCGTAATATCTGTCATCGTTTTTCTCAGATCAGATAAATTTAAAATTCCTTCAACAGCTCCAGTATTTGGATTTACAACCGCAATTGCATCTTTAAACCAGACATTAGTGTATATTTTTCCGTTAATCCATTCTAATTCATTAATAGCTTTTATTTTAGAATCTCCTGAATAAACATTGATAAAATCAACCATTTTTTGAGTTGCAGGATCAACCTTCCAGATTTTTTCTGTACCATCTGTCTGGTAGATAAATTTTCCATCATTTGTCATTCCCCAACCCTCAATATCTTTTTCGTAAGCAAATGTTTTTTCAAGTTTTAAAGTCTTCGCATCGTATATAAAACCAGTTTTATTTTTATACGTTAATTGAAATAATTTTCCATTAATGAAAGTGATTCCTTCCCCAAAATATTTTTGCTCCAAATCGATCTTTTTGAAAATTTTTCCGGTTTTGTAATCGTACTTTTTAATAAAAGAAGCGCCTTCCTGTCCCGTACTTTCATATAATGTATCATTGTAAAATTCGAATCCTTCTGTAAAATCCTTCTTGTCGTGAGGAAAAGTATTTACAACTTTGTACTTAAGAAGTTTTGGTTCAATATCCGAAACCAATTCAATTCTTTTGGTAGCATCAGACGAATCTCCGTCAAAATATACTTTAGCTTTCAGGTATTGATATCCTAATTTTTGATCTATTAATTCAAATCTAAAATCTTCAGCACCTTTTGTGCCTCCAACTCGCTGATCATTTACAAAGTAAGCAATACTGTCGATTTCTTTCGATTTTGGGTTTAAAATTCCGATTGAAAGTACTTCTTTTTGCGTAAGATGAGCCGGAAAAGCAGAATCATCGATTGTAAATAAAGAATTTTCACCTTTATTTTTTTCTCCACATCCAACTAATGTGATTCCTAATAAAATGAAAGTTAGGAAGTTATATTTTTTCATAGTTTAAAATTTGAATAAGGCAATATACGACGATATTTTTATTGCGGCAAAGGTCTTGCAAAAATATAAAAAGGTTGTATATTTGCACCGGCAAGTCCTACACGACCAGCTCCTGCAGACTCCCCCAGGATGGGAACATAGCAAGGGTACGTGGTTGAGCGGTGCGATGTAGGTCGCTTGCCATTTTTTTTTTTTAGAATATCTAATTTGTAATCTTCCTTATGGGAAGATTTTTTTATTTTTACCCTGCTGGAAGTTAGAAGTTATTGGTTAGAAGATAAAAGTTTTAGCCCTAAATGATTTTTAAAGACCGCAAATACATTTAACTTATAACATTTAATATCTACCCTAAATAATGAGTAAAGTCGTTTTAATTACCGGAGGTTCATCCGGAATCGGGAAATCTATTGGAGAATTTTTGCATCACAAAGGCTTTGTTGTTTACGGAACCAGCAGAAATCCGGAAAGGGTTTTAAATTCAGTTTTTCCGTTAGTAGCATTAGATGTCCGAAATGCAGAATCGATACAAACTGCTGTTCAAAAAATTATTGCAGCTTCGGGAAGATTGGATATTGTTATCAATAACGCCGGAGTCGGAATAACCGGACCTTTGGAAGAAATTCCGACAGCGGAAATAAGAAATAATTTTGAAACTAATTTCTTTGGTCCGATTGAGGTGATGAAAGCTGCTTTGCCTCAAATGCGTGAACAAAAGTCCGGACTTATTATCAATATTACATCCATTGCAGGATATATGGGACTGCCTTACAGAAGTGTTTATTCGGCTTCCAAAGGGGCATTGGAATTAATTACCGAAGCATTGCGAATGGAAGTAAAGTCTTTCGGAATCGAAATTACAAACGTAGCGCCAGGAGATTTTGCTACTAATATTGCCGCGGGTCGTTATCATGCGCCGGTTATTAAAAACTCTGCTTATGCAAAAGTGTACGGCGACATGCTGGCTACAATGAATGATCATGTAGATGCAGGAAGTAACCCAAACGAAATGGCAGAAGCGGTTTATAAAATTATTCAAACTCAAAAACCAAATGTGCATTATAAAGTGGGAGCTTTTATGCAGAAGTTCTCCATTGTATTAAAACGCGCACTCCCAGATAAAATATATGAAAAGATGTTGATGAATCATTACAAGTTGTAGTGATGGGTCAAAATATCAAATAAAAAATGCGGGAATATTTTATTCCCGCATTTTTATTTTATTACTTTTTTTTAGTCAACATGAAGACTTCAAAAACTAATTTTTAGATAGAACATTTTAGTACTATAAAACAAAATTTAATTATTCTTTACCGGAATAAAGATATTAAAAGTCGCGCCTTCGTTTAAAACACCTTCTGCTTTAATAAAGCCTTTATGATTTTCTGCAATTCTTTTTACAATGGTAAGTCCGATACCGGTGCTTTTAAGGGGTTTTGTGTGTAAAGCCTGAAAAAGACCAAATATCTTCTCGGTGAATGCCGGGTCAAAACCAATACCATTATCTGAAACTTTAAGGTGATAATAGAATACATTTGGATCCAGTTTGCTGTGATTTTCATCGGAGCCTTTGATGATGGCTGATGTGACGCTGATAATTAATTTTCTGTCAGGGTGGGAGAATTTGATTGAATTACTGATGAGATTGTATAATAATTGACGAAATTGAAATTCGATTACATTTAGAAATCCTAATTTGCCTATTTCAAATTGAATGTCTTTATTTTTAACTTCTTCTGTAAGATCTTCGATAACATCATTGGCAACGTTGTTTAAATCTTTTAATTCAAATTTACGTTCGTCAAATTTGGTTTTAGAATAGGTAAGGAGGTCGTTTATTAAATTTTGCATTCGAAGTGCCGAAACACGAATTTTGTCAAATGCATATTTGGCTTTTTCAGAAAGATTCTCGAACTCTTCTTTTTCAATCGTATCGGTAAAAAACTGAATTTTTCGTAATGGTTCCTGAAGATCGTGGCTCGAAATGTAATTGAAGGCTTCGAGTTCGCTATTCATTTTTTCGAGTGAGATGTTTTTTTCGATAAGTTTTTGCTCCGCGTCTGATTTTTGTCTTTCTGCTTCTTTTTTCTGGTCTTGTGTCTTTATAAGAAGATTACTTTTTTCCTTTAGGATAGATTTGTTTTCGACTCCCTGCTCGATTGCTTGAATGTGAAAGGAAATTAAATCGGCAAAAAGGGTAAACATTTCCCTTACTTTAAATGTTTTTAAACTGTTCGGTTTTGGATCAATTGCACAAAGTGTACCAAAAAAAGTTCCGTCCTGGCGAATTATGGGCATCGAAATATAACTTTGCAATCCGTATAAAGCGGGTGTGTGATGGTCACGAAAATCGGGATCTTCGCTAACGTTGTCTATAATTACAGGCTGTACATTTTTTCGAATATCATCGCAAATGGTTGTTTTAATTTCCAATTCGTCTCCGGATTTTAGTCCGAAATTAAGATGATCTTCAGAAGCGCAGGTAATCCATCGGTCTTCGGTAACTCTGGCAACCGCCGCAAATCCCATTCCGGTACTCTGGCAAATTACGCTAAGCAATTTTGGAACCATTGGTATACTCTGGATATTCAGGATGTCTTGTTTAAAATTTTCTTCTAGCACAGGTAATTATTTATTTTTTAAAAGTACAAAATAATTTGCTTTGGGCATTGGTGTTTTTATTTCACTAAATTGTTTAATTTGTAATTATTTTTTAAGAATTTACTTTTTGAAATTATAAGTTGTAATTTTGCACGTGAATCGCGTGAGGGATAGAAGCAAACTACCGAAGTAGTGTGGATAGCCCGACCAGATTTGAAAAAGGCGCTTATATGCGATCTGATAAGTGCGCCTTTTGCAAATATGGTCACGCCCTGAAAATCAACACAATTTAAATAATATAAATTATGAAATTTTTTATTGACACAGCTAATTTAGCTCAGATTAAAGAAGCACAGGCTTTAGGTGTTTTGGATGGTGTAACGACTAACCCGTCTTTGATGGCGAAGGAAGGTATTACCGGAAAAAATAATATCCTGAAGCATTATGTTGACATTTGCAATCTTGTAGAAGGTGATGTAAGTGCTGAAGTTAATGCGCTTGACTTTGACGGAATGGTTAAAGAAGGTGAGGAGCTGGCTGAATTACACGATCAAATCGTGGTGAAATTACCAATGACTAAAGAAGGCGTAATGGCTGCAAAATATTTTTCTGATAAAGGAATTAAAACGAATGTAACTCTTGTTTTTTCTGCTGGTCAGGCTTTATTGGCTGCAAAAGCTGGCGCAACTTATGTTTCTCCTTTTATTGGCCGTCTGGATGATGTTTCTGTTGATGGTTTGAACCTGATTCAGGAAATTAGAGAAATCTACGATAACTACGGGTACGAAACTCAGATTTTGGCTGCTTCTGTACGTCACACTATGCACATTGTAAATTGTGCTAAAATTGGTGCTGATGTGATGACCGGACCTCTTTCTGCAATTTATGGTTTGTTAAAACACCCATTAACGGATATTGGTTTAGCTCAGTTTGTTGCTGACTTCGAGAAAGGAAATAAATAATTTCCCAGTAACATACATATAAAAAAACGTCTTTTTCTAACGGGAAAGACGTTTTTTATTTACTTTTATATAAATCTTAAACAATTGAATATGAAAGTTATACTCTTATTTGTGTGTTGTATTGTAATGAATTTATCGCTTCATGCACAGTCGGCAAAAGTTATTACTTCTGTCAACGAAGCCGGTGATGTCGCTACTTATGAATTGGATTGCTCGGTAAAGTTTCCTGTTTTAGCAAAAGGTCTCAAGTACAATATTACGAGGCATGAATTTAAAGGTCCGGAATTGAAAAATATTTATCGGTTACTTCTGGTGATGGATGGTTTTTATTCGAAGACATTAAACAGTGAGATGACTATTTCTGCCGTTTTAAGTGATGGTACTGTTATCGAAGCCAGAAAAACAATTGAAGAGGATGGATTTTTTGACGGCGCCTGTACGTTGAAGATTAAAGATCCGAAAGCCCTTTTGGCTGCCGATGTCGACAAGATTATTGTTCACGCAGATAAGGATGTTGTCTATTCGATTTCAGCCAAGGATAAAGCTATTTTTAAGAAAAATCTAAATGCAGTAATTTCGGCAAAATAGTAGATTTACTTTCTGTTACTATCGCATTTACTACAAATAAAAAAGTGCCGGTTACTTTGTAATCGGCACTTTTTTATTTTATAAACAATAAGATTAATGTCCTCCGCCTTCGCTTATAACGTGACTTACACCTTGTCTTCTCAATATTTTTGGACAATAAAAACCATAGAATGCTAAATAAGCAAATCCTAAAAGTGGTACTACGTAAGAGAAATGCGTATAAGTAATACCCATAATTCCGTCCGGATGTGTAGCATCTAAGTCGCAAATACTTCCTTGTACTAACGGAATAACTCCACCACCAAGAATCATCATGATTAAGAAAGATGAAGCTTTACCTGTGTTTTTTCCTAAACCGGCGATCGCTAAATCGAAGATTGAAGGCCACATAATAGATAAGAATAAACCGCCTGAGATAAAGAAGAATTTAGCAATTTGCGGATCTGGCCACACCAATCCTAAAACCATCATTAAAAGTCCCGAGATTCCGAAAAGCATTAATGTTTTTCCGGCATTTTTTCCGCCTACGAAACTTACTGCAATGAAAAGTAAAATCCAGAAAGGGTAAATGTAGAAAGATGAAACATCGTGTGCAGCAAATATATTTGCTCCTATAATTACGCCAAAAGCCAAAGCCGGAACGATAAATTTAAGCGCAGTATTTACGAGATTGGAAGTGTTGAAAACGTTTACACCACCATTCCATCTTCCGATCATTAAACTTCCCCAGTATAAGGCAATGAAAGGTGCAATGGCATCTTCCAGAATGTTTCCAAATTCTGCTGTGTGTAATAATGCAGGTAAGTTACTGATGATGGTAACTTCTGTTCCTACGTAGATAAAAATCCCCAACATACCTAAGTATAATTGTGGATAGTCTAAAATATTAAATTTTGTATGTGCAACTTTTACTTCTTCAACGTCTGCTTTTGCAGGATCTTCGATTTTTGAAAAGTACATAAAAATCGCTACTACAATAAAAGCAAGTCCTAAAATGATAAAAGGTAATTTAATGTCTTCTAAAGAAAGGTTTGTTTTTTTATTGTCTCCCATTCCGAAAAGGGCAATTCCTAATAAGATAGCACCAATAGTGGTTCCGAAAGAGTTGATACCGCCCGCCAACGTTAAACGGTGTGCACCTGTTTCCGGGCTTCCCATTTTAATAGCTAGAGGATTGGCAACGATTTGCTGAATCGAGAAACCTAATCCTACTGTGAATAAAGCAGCCAGGAAGAAAGGGAAACTTTCCATAGTTGCTGCGGGAATAAATAAAAATGATCCTACTGCAGAAAGGAGTAAACCTGCGGCAAGTGTTTTTTTGTAACCAAATTGCTGTAAAACGTCTCTTTTTAAAGATACTAAAAAGAATATAATGGAACCCACAAAATAAGCGGCATAGAATGCCCATGCTACTAATTGTGATTGTACCTGCGATAGCGTAAATACTTTTTTGAATACCGGAATCAGGATGTCATTGGCAGAACCAACAAATCCCCAGAAGAAGAAAACAATTATCAAAGAGATAAATTGTCCCCACTTGGTTTGTACATTTTCTGAAGTCATAATAATGATGAGGTTAATTTTATTTTAATGTTTTTTGAAGACCGTAAATATATTTGTTAGGATTATCAAAAAAAAATAAAAAGACAAAAATAATGTTAAAATTATACCAACGACGTTCTTTTTTCAACAAAGTGTTAATTTTAACCTCATCTATTTATGATTTAAGAGTTGAATTATTCTAATATCTTATTTTTAACATCTTTACTGTAGTTTCTTCCTATCGGAATCGTGTAAGATTGTATCTGAATGCGGTTGCCTTCGATAGATTTTACTTTATTTAACGCAATTACATAAGATTTATGAATTCGAAGGAAGCGCTCGGCAGGCAATTCTTCCGATAATGAGGTTAAAGATTTGTGGGTAATGTAGGTTTTATCAGGAGTGACAACTTTAATATATTCTTTCATTCCTTCAACAAACAGGATTTCTTCGATATTAATTTTCATCATTTTTTTATCGACTTTGATAAAAATATGGGAATCAACTTTTGACGTTTCGACCTTAATGTTGTTTTTTAAATTGTATTCGGTTGTAATTTTATTGATACATTTTATAAATCGCGGAAGAGGGATAGGTTTTACCAAATAATCTAAAACATCCAGATCATAACTTTCAGCAGCAAATTCTCTGAAAGCTGTTGTAATAATAACTTTTGTTTTGCTTTCTATCAGGCTTATCAGTTCAAAACCTGTCATCATGGGCATGTTAATATCCAGAAAAACAGCATCAACAGCTGTACTGTTAATAAAATCCAGAGCTTCAAGGGAGTTGTTGAATGTCGCAATAACTTCAAAGTCTGTAAAATTAGTAAAATAATTCTGCAGCACTTTGATAGCCAAAGGTTCATCATCAATTAACACGCATTTAATCTTCATTCCGGATAGGTATTTGTAATCTGATTATATAGAAATTGAATTTGGTTTTGTTCTTAAGACTAAAGTCGTTTTTGTAAATTAACTTTAATCTCTTTTTTGTATTAACTAAGCCAATTCCTTTTTTAGGATTATAATTTTGTGAAATTACAAAATTATTTAAGATCTCAAAATCGAGTGTTTTGTTGTCTATAACTTTACAATTAATCTTGATTTTTAAATTCCTGTTATTTAAACCACCGTGCTTAAATGCATTTTCTACTAATGAAATAAATATTAACGGAGGCACCACTACATCTTCGATATTGGATTCGAGATTGATTGTAACCTCAACATTTTCAAAACGCAATTTTTCGATTTCAATGTAATTCTGAATATAATCGATCTCTTTAATTAACGGGACAAACTTAGTTCCCTTTACGTCGTATAAAACATATTCCATTAAATTGGAGAGTTTTATAATCACATCCGGAACTTTTTTTGATGATTCTAATGATAAAGCGTAAAGATTATTTAAGGTATTGAAGAAAAAATGCGGCTGAATCTGATTTTCTAAATACTTCAGTTTGATCTTAAATTGATTTTCACGTAATGATCTGTTTCTTTCACGTTCGCGCAGCCAGGTTAAAGTAAGATAGACAGAAGATGCCATAGCAAGAACATATAATTCGCCTATGCACACGGCTACGATATGGTTAATTTCAAAAGGATGATATTCTCTGTTGGCTTCCGGCCAGATATTTTCGGAGATGATGTAATAGGTTAGGGCCGTTTTTAGCAGATAAATGCCAAACAGACTAACTAAAAGCCATGCGGTGTACTGAATGTATTTCTGCTTCAATACATATTTTGGTACCAGAACAAACAAGTTTAGATAAACCAGCGGAATTACAAGAGAAAATTCTATTAAGTTGGATTTAAATGCATACGGATAATCATTAAAATACGCGCCCCACCTTAAAAAGTTTAGTGTAAAATATACTCCCCAGAACCAAAAATGATTTTGAAGTTTGATGTCAAATTTAACTTTTCGAATTTCTTTCAATGGTCTAACAATTAGGCAATATTTGGTTTTTCTTAACCCTGTTTAATTATGGTGCAACTTTAAACAATTAAAGGTAAAATAACAATTCTTTTGAATAAAATTTTAATAAATAATCGTTATAGTATCTTTTTTTTGGTATAAAACGTTTTCGTGAAACGCATTATTGAATATTTTATGTCGTTGGTTTAAAATTTATTGTCGTTGGTTTAATTTATTTTTTTTAACAGTATCTTAAGAATAATTTTACCTCATAACTAACAAAATAAAATAAACATGAAAAAAATTTTCTTAATCTTTATGATTGTTTTTACGGCGCAAGTTTCTCTTGCTCAGGTAAAAAGTGTCAAAGGTGTGATTACAGATTCTGATGGTATGCCCTTGCCAGGAGCCTCTGTTGCGGTACAAGGAGGTCAAAAAGGAACAACTACCGATTTTGACGGATTGTATTCAGTAGAAGTTCAAAAAGGTCAAAACTTAGTTTTTACTTATGTGGGGCTTGAGACGCAGACAATTGTTGTGGGAGATGCTGCTACAATTAATGTGAAAATGGTTCAAGGAGCTTCAAATGCATTAAATGAGGTTGTTGTAACTTCGTTAGGTATTAAAAAGACTAGAAAGTCCTTAACTTATTCAGCTCAGGAGCTTAAAGGAGATGAATTAGTTCGTGTAAAAGATGCAAACGTTATTAATACTATTGCAGGTAAGATTGCAGGTGTTGCAGTAACTAAAAGTGCCGGTGGTACGGGAGGTTCTACAAAAGTTGTAATACGTGGAAATTCGTCTGTTTCTAATAGCCAGCCTTTATATGTTATTGATGGTATTCCTATGTTAAACTCAGGTTCCGGCCAGCCGAACGATACATTTGGGAGTTTAGCGGGAGGTAATCGTGATGGTGGAGACGTAATTTCTTTGGTAAATCCTGATGATTATGAAGGTATGACAGTTCTTAAAGGTGCTGCGGCCTCTGTATTATATGGATCTCAAGGAGCAAACGGGGTTATTTTATTATCATCTAAAAAAGCAAAAACAGGAAAAGCAAATGTTACATTTTCATCTGTGACAACATTTGAAACAGCTGCTTACCTTCCTGAATTTCAAACAGATTATCTTGCTGCTGACGGTGCAGATGAGTCTTGGGGAGCAAAAGGAAAATCTGAAGATCATGTAAAAGACTTTTTTACTACAGGTACAACTCAAATTACATCTCTAGGATACTCCATTGGTTCTGAAAATTCTTCTACGGCATTTTCTTATGCAAATACTTCTGCGAACGGTATTATTCCAGGAAATAATTTAAAGAAAAATAACTTTGGTATTCGTCAGACTGGTAAGTTCTTTAATGATAAACTTATATTCGCTGCAAACGCAAACTATACAAGTCAAAATATAGCAAACAAGCCAGTTAATGGATTTTATTTCAACCCGCTTACAGGTGTTTACCTGATGCCGAGAGGAAACGATTTTAATTTTTATAAAGATAATTATGAAGAATTTGATCCAGCAAGAAACTTACTAGCTCAAAATTGGATGACCAATAGAGATATTATGCAAAATCCATATTGGGCAATTAACAGAAACAAATCTGAGGATAAAAATGATTTCTTCAATGGCGCTTTGTCTTTAACTTACAAAGCAAATAATTGGTTGTCAATTACTTCTAGATATAGCTATAATAGAGTGACAAGTTTATTCGATAAAAGAATATTTGCTACTACACAAGGAACTTTATCACATGCTAATGGTAGATATATCAGCGAAAATGCTTTGAGTACACAACGTTATGGTGATTTGATCGCTACGATCAATACAAAAATTGGATCTGATTTTAACTTTAATGCAAACGTGGGTACTAGTGTGACTAATACTTTAACAAATCAAAAAACGATATTAGATTCTGGTATTGGAGGAGGATTGAAATATGCTAACTGGTTTACATTGCATAATTTCAATAATAATGACGGTAACTACCAAACAATTGACTCCAGAAGAGAAGTGCAATCAGTATTTGCAGCTACTACATTTGGTTATAAAGACATGTTATTCTTAGATCTTACAGGAAGAAATGATTGGTCATCTACTTTAGTAAATACAGGTACATCAAGCTATTTTTATCCATCTGTTGGTTTAACTGCAATCATCAGCGAGATGGCAACTTTACCTGAATGGATTAATTATGGTAAAGTTCGTGGAACTTATGCGCAAGTTGGGAATGATATCTATCCTTTCATTTCTACTCCAACAAACTACTATCCTAACGGAAGTGGATCAAAATATAATCCTTTAGTTGCGCCAAAACCAGGAACTACATTAAAACCTGAGCTTAAATCAGAGTTCGAATTTGGTACAGAATGGAGAATGTTTAATAACAGATTAGGTTTTGAAGTGTCTTACTATAATTCAGAAACTAAAAACCAATACTTACAAGTTGTTGCTCCAGTTGGAAACAGTGCAGGTGCTGACTTTTATGGAATTAATGCTGGAAGTATAGAAAATAAAGGTTTTGAGGTGGTGTTAAATGCAGGAATTATTAGAGGAGATAAATTTACCTGGGATTCAGCAATTAACTTTTCACAAAACAAGAATAAAGTAAAAGAAATTCCAGAAGAATTAGGAGGAAAAGTAAACTTAACAGATCCTGGAGTTAACGGGTATAAATATACGTTGACAGAAGGAAGACCTTACGGAGTTATTGAAGGTTATAAAATGTTGAAAGACGATCAGGGAAGAATTTTATTAAATAGCGATGGAAAAATTCAAAAAACAGAATTTGTTGAATTAGGAAATTCAAATCCTGATTTCATGTTAGGTTTTTCTAACTCTTTCAAATTAGGATCATTCTTCGCAAATGTATTAATTGATGGACGTTTTGGGGGAGATGTAATGAGCTTAACACAAGCACAAAATGATGCGTTTGGTGTTTCTAAAGCTACAGGTGATGCAAGAAATGCAGGTGGTGTTAAAATAAATGGAGTAATGCCTGATGGTACAGCAGTAACAACTATAGATGCGCAGTCTTACTATACTACAGTTGGGGGTAGAGCCGGAGTAACGGGTGAATATATCTATGACGCAACAAATGTAAGTGTTAGAGAGATTTCTATTGGTTACAATTTTAATCCTAAAACATTACCATTTATTCAAACAGCGAGTATTTCATTTATAGCTAGAAACTTATTCTTTATTTATAAAGATGCTCCATTCGATCCAAATATTGCATTAAGTACAGGTCAAGGTTTACAAGGGGTTGATATTTATGGTTTACCTTCTACCAGAAGTATTGGTCTTAATTTAAATGTAACTTTCTAATTCTAAAAACATGAAACTAAATAATATAACAAAAGCAACTATTTGTACTTTGTTACTCGCAGCTGCGGGGTGTACAGATAATTTTGAAGACATTAATACAAATCCAAATGGTATTACACTTCCCGATTTTGAACAAGATTTTAATCATATCAAAGGGGGATTTGCTCCAATGTTTAATAATATCCAGGTTCTTTCTCCAGAATGGGTTTATCAATTGCAACAAGGCTTGAACTCAGATATTTGGTCAGGTTATATGGCCACTCCAACTGTCTTTGAAAGTGGTGTAAATAATACGACATATGCATTGTTAGACAACTGGAATGGATTTATCTGGGATTATGGTTATAAAAACGTGATGTTTAACGCCTATGATATAGCGAACAAATCTAAAGGGAAATACGATCAATTCTATGCACTCTCCTTGATTTTGAAAGTGGAAGGAATGCACAGAATGACAGATACTTTTGGACCAATTATTTATTCCAAATTCGGTTCTAATGATGCCACTATTCCGTATGATTCTCAAGAAGAAGTTTATACTCAAATGTTTGCCGAATTAGATACTGCAGTTGAAGAATTGACTAAAAGAGTTGATGCAGGTGAAGCTTCTACGTTTGAGTCTACAGATATGACTGGGTACAAAGGAAAGTATGAATCTTGGGTGAGATTTGCGAATACTTTACGATTAAGACTTGCAATGCGTATCGTAAAAGTTAAACCAGCTTTGGCAAAAACAGAAGCTGAAAAGGCGGTTGCTCAAAAATTTGGCGTAATGAAAGTTAATGATGATTCATTTAAAGTTGTTTCGCCAGTTTACACAAATCCAATTGCAACAATTAGTGGTTCATGGTTAGATATTCGTATGTCGGCTGATATGGAATCTATTTTAAAAGGGTACCAAGATCCTAGAATTGCTTCTTATTTTGATGTTTCCAAACAATTTCCCGGAGACTACAAAGGTGTTCGTACAGGTATTAATATTGTTGGAAAATCAGATCATCAGGATTTCTCAGGAATTGGAGCTGTTATTAGATCAAAAGAAATTTATCTTATGAACGCTGCTGAAGCTTACTTCTTAAGAGCCGAAGGAGCACTAAGAGGTTGGAATATGGGCGGTTCTGCTCAAGATTTATATGAAGCTGGTATCAAAGTTTCATTTGAGCAAAGAGGAGTTTCAGGTGCAGCAAATTATATCGCTGATAATGTTAAAACTCCAATAGCATATGTAGATCCAAACTTTCCAGAAAATAATGCAGCAGCTGTAAACAATGTTACTGTAGCATGGGATGCTGCGGCTACAAACGAGGTTAAACTTCAAAAAATTATCACTCAAAAATGGATTGCCGGTTTCCCGGAAGGACAAGAGGCTTGGTCTGACTACAGAAGAACAGGATATCCAAAACTTTTCCCAGTTGTTAAAAATTATAGCGGAGGAACAATCACAACTGAATTCGGTGTAAGAAGGGTCAATTTTGTGCAATCTGAAAAAGCTGGAAACTCTGGTGGAGTTGCTACAGGAGTTGCTAAATTGAATGGTCCGGACAATGGAGGAACCAGAACATGGTGGGATGTGAATGCTCCAAATTTCTAAGAAAAAACAAGAGAATGTAAGTTTGGTTAGTAAGATGGTATAGACGGCGAAAGCTGTCTATGCTATTCTTAAAACCAAAATGGTAAAGACTACAAAAAAGAAAAAGAAATGAAAAGTGCTTTAGAAATAAAACCTGACATCAGTTATAAAAGCGCTGGAAAATTTGAAGAAACCCGATTTGAAAAAATTCATAACGAAATCTTCAAAGGCTCAGTAGAAGCTTCTGTGATTGTTGCACAGGAGATTGCGCAGCTTATTAGATCTAAACAGGAGAAAAACAAATCCTGTGTTTTAGGTTTAGCAACAGGTTCTTCGCCTATAAAAGTGTATGAAGAACTGGTGAGAATGCACAAAGAAGAAGGACTGAGTTTTAGTAATGTGATCACTTTTAATCTGGATGAATATTATCCAATGACAAAAGAGAATAATCAGAGCTATCATTATTTCATGCATCAGCATCTTTTTAATCATATTGATATTAAGCCGGAAAACGTAAATATTCCGGACGGTACTGTCGCTATTGAAGAAATTAATCAATACTGCATTGACTATGAAATGAATATTAAAAATGCAGGTGGTCTTGATTTTCAATTGCTTGGAATTGGTCGTACGGGACATGTCGGCTTTAACGAGCCTGGCTCACACATCAATTCGGGAACCCGAATTATTACATTAGATCATATTACAAGAGTCGATGCTTCATCTGCTTTTAATGGTATTGATAATGTTCCAAAACGTGCTATCACAATGGGAGTTTCTACCATTTTGAGATCCAAACGAATTGTTTTGATGGCCTGGGGACAAAATAAAGCCGAAATCATCAAAAGAACAATTCAGGGCGATATCAGTTCTGAAATTCCGGCTACTTTTTTGCAAAATCATCCTAATGCGACTTTTGTTTTAGATCAGTCTGCAGCATCCGAATTAACCCGTTTTAAAACGCCCTGGCTGGTTGGCGAATGTCTTTGGACGCCAGAATTAAAAAGTAAAGCAATTGTCTGGCTGTGTCAGAAAACAAAACAATCTATTTTAAAATTAACAGACCGTGATTATAATAACAACGGAATGTCTGATCTTTTGGCGCAGGAAGGCTCTGCTTATGATATGAACATCAATATGTTTAATATTTTGCAGCATACCATTACCGGATGGCCCGGAGGAAAACCCAATACAGATGATTCACATCGTCCCGAAAGAGCAAATCCGGCAAAGAAAAGAGTAATTCTTTTTAGTCCGCATCCCGATGATGATGTTATTTCTATGGGAGGAACTTTTTCAAAATTAATCAAACAGGGTCACGACGTTCATGTGGTCTATCAGACTTCCGGAAATATTGCAGTTACAGACGACGAAGCTTTGAAATTTGCCGAAGTGGCAAGTGATTTTATTGGGGAGGAATCTTTGGGTGTTAATTTTAAAGATGTAATAGAATTTTTAAACAACAAATCTGGCAATCAAATAGACTCTTTAGAAGTTAGAAAACTCAAAGGACTAATCAGAAGAAGGGAATCTTACGCTGCAACCCGATATATTGGTTTGAAAGATGAGAACACACATTTCTTAGATCTTCCTTTTTATGAAACCGGACAGGTTAAAAAGAATCCGTTAGGGCCGGAAGATATTGCTATTGTAAAAGATATTATTGCTAAAATAAAACCGCATCAGGTTTTTGCGGCCGGAGATCTTGCAGATCCGCACGGCACACATGAAGTTTGTCTTAATGCGATTTTTGCAGCTTTAAAAGAACTTAAACCAGAAAAATACATGGACGACTGCTGGCTGTGGCTTTATAGAGGAGCCTGGCACGAGTGGGATATTCATGAAATAGATATGGCAGTTCCTTTAAGTCCGTCAGAAGTTTTATTAAAGCGCCATGCTATTTTGTACCACCAATCTCAAAAAGACAGAGTGATGTTTCAGGGAAATGACTCCCGTGAATTCTGGGTTAGGGCAGAAGACCGAAACAAAAACACTGCCATTCTGTATGATGAGTTAGGTCTGGCTGAGTATGAAGCAATAGAAGCTTTTAAGCGTTTTGATTACTAAACGTCAGCAATTCTTCAAAGAATAAAAACAGAAACAAAATCCAGATTGGCCTCATGGCAAAGTGAGGTATGCAGATGTCACTCTGAGTTTTGTTTTTTATATATTTAGGATATTAAAACATCCAAAAACAAAAAAAGAAAAAAATGAAATATCTATTTGTACTATTATTTGCAGGCATATCTGCGGGTGCTCAAATCCAGAAAGAGCAGCTAAATCTTATGCCATGGCCTCAGAGTGTTGTTATTAATGACGGTAATTTTAATTTAACTAAAAATTTTAAAGTAAACATTACAGGTAATCCAAACCCAAGAATTTTTGGTGGAGTAACGCGTTTTTTGCGCCGCTTAGATGGTAGAACAGGAATATTTTTTGAGCAGGGATTTATTGCTAAATTAAATGAGGTCCCAAATGCAGAATTACAAATCAATTGCACCAAAAGCGGTAAAATTGGTATATACGAAGACGAAAGTTACCATCTGGATATTACTTCAAACAAAATCACCTTAAATGCATCAAGCGATTTAGGTGCTTTGCATGGTTTAGAAACCTTGTTGCAAATGCTTCAAAACAATGCTTCATCTTTTTCTTTTCCTGCTTCAAAAATTTCAGATTTTCCACGATTTACATGGAGAGGTTTGATGATTGATGCTTCAAGACATTTTCAGCCGGTTGATGTTATTAAAAGAAATATTGACGGACTGGCAGCAATGAAAATGAATGTTTTCCACTGGCATCTGGTTGATGATCAGGGATGGAGAATTGAAATGAAAAAACATCCCAAGTTTATTGATTTAGCTTCAGACGGGATGTACTACACACAAGAGGAAATTAAAAATATCGTAAAATATGCCGATGCACGCGGTATTTTAATTGTTCCGGAAATAGATGTTCCGGGTCACGGTTCTGCAATTTTAACGGCTTATCCGGAAATTGGCAGTAAAGTAACCACACTGACAGGAGGAACATCCGAAAAAAATATTCAGGGCACCGCAATTGCGACCTATGGAATTGAAAGAAATGCAGGTATTTTTTCGCCGACATTAGATCCTTCAAATCCTAAAACATATCAGATATTAAGTGAAGTTTTTGATGAGGTTTGCCCTTTGTTTCCGGGAGCTTACTTCCATATTGGAGGAGATGAGAACGAAGGAAAGGACTGGGATGCAAACCCTAAAATTCAGGAGTTTAAAAAGAAACATAATTTAAAAACCAACCACGAATTGCAGACTTATTTCACGATGCAATTGGCTCCTATGTTAAAGAAACACGGAAAACAATTAATGGGTTGGGAAGAAATATTAACTAAAGATTTGTCTAAAGAGGCAATTGTACATTCATGGAGAGGTCCAAACGAAGGTATGGCCGCGGGACAATCTCTTGTAGATGCTGTTAAAAAAGGATATAAAACAGTTTTGTCGAATGGGTATTATATCGATTTGATGTATCCCGTTGCAAGTCATTATTTAAATGATCCCATGCCAAAAGACGCCAATTTAACCGCCGAAGAGAGAGCAAGAATTCTGGGTGGCGAAGCTACAATGTGGACAGAACTGGTAACGCCGGAAACGGTAGATTCTAGAGTCTGGCCTAGAACGGCTGCAATCGCAGAAAGACTTTGGTCAGCAGAAGATATTACAGATGTCGCTAATATGCGTAAACGTCTTGAAGTGGTTTCTTTCAGACTAGAAGAATTAGGATTAACACACATTCGCAATAAAGCAGTGATTTTAAGAAATATTTCAAATAACCAGAATATAAAATCTCTTAACGAATTTACCAATGTATGCGAACCATTAAAAGGCTACACCAGAAATAAAGGCGGAACAGAATACCAAATGTATTCTCCGTTTACTTTGTTTGCCGATGCCTGCGGACCGGATGCGAAAGATTCCCTGGCTTTTGATGAAGCAGTAAATCAGTATTTAAAATCTAAAACTCCGGAAAATAAAGCAAAAGTAACAGCATTTTTCACCAAATGGATTGCCGTAAATAAAGGTTTAGTTGAATTGAGTACTAATGCACCGCTTGTACAGCCAATTTTACCTTTATCAAAAAAATTGAATGCCGTATCTCAGGAGATGCTTTTGGTTTTGGATAATAAATCAAAATTAAAAGCAGACGATTTAAAAGCGTTAATTGAAGAATGTAATACAAAAGACCATGCTGATGTTGAATTGTCAGTTTATAATAGTCTTAAAAAATTAATCTAAAGTTAGGTTTTGGATTAGTGTTGAATGAAGTAAATCGCCATCATATTGTTATTTAGAGTTAATAATTAATTATCTCTATTGGAGTTTCCGGTAGAGATAATTGTGGCGAATTTTAATCAGCAAGCTTTCAAAATTTATAAAAAAAATATGTTCCACAACATGATGTATGAATTGAATTATTAACCTTTAAAAACCAAATAAAGAAAAAGAGTAAAAGTAAACATGACAAAAAAGTATTTATGATGATTAAGGTTTCCCCAGATTTATCTTATTGAATGTAATACTGAATTAAAAGTTGAATAAACAGAACTACTGCTTACTAATGTTTATGGTATTGGTAATAGTACGTACTGTTTAGAAATGTAATTATGAATTTGTTTCCGGCGAGATGCAGTTTTTGTATCGGGCTGAATGAATTGTTTTATGCGAACGCGTAAACATTGAAATTGGAGTATTTATTTTCTATTAACCAATATTAATTATTATGAAACATTATTACAGATTGCTTTTTTTGTTACTGTTTCCCTTACTTACGTTTGCACAACCGGCACACGGAAAAAAAGTAGTTGGGTATTATGCGCAATGGTCGATCTATGCACGGGATTTTAATGTCCCCAAGATTGACGGAAGTAAATTGACGCATTTGAATTATTCTTTTTATGGAACAACTTTTGACCCGGCGCATCCGGAGAATACAAAGTTGAAATGTTTGGACACTTATGCCGATTATGAGCATATGGAAGGTGGAATTCCGTGGGACGCTCCCGTCAAAGGAAACTTTTACGATTTAATGAAACTCAAACAAAAGTATCCCCATTTAAAAATTTTAATTTCTGTTGGAGGATGGACCAAAGGTCAGGATCTTTCTCCAATTGCGGCAAGTCCGGTGGCAAGAGCAGCGCTGGCTGCAGATATGGCAAATTTTATTACAACTTATCCTTTTATTGACGGATTTGATATTGACTGGGAATATCCGCTGTCCGGCGGAACAGACGGAACCGAAATTGTTAACGGTTCTCCGGTTCCTCCACAAAAATATAGTCCGGATGACAACAAAAATTTAGTTTATTTATTAAAAGCAATGCGTCAGGCAATGCCAAATAAACTGGTTACCATTGCTGCCGGAAATAATGTTAGAAATGTTTCCAAACAATATTTAGGACCAAACAACAGATCGCAATACGGAATGACGGAGGATATTTCTACTTATTGTGATTATATTACTTATTTTGGATATGATCTTGGAGGTAACTGGTACGACAAGACCTGTTACAATGCGCCATTATATGCAAGTGGAAATCCCAATGATCCTTTATACGGAGCGACACAATCTGAATCTTTAGATGAATTGACCAATCAATTTTTAAATGTTGTTGGTTTTCCTGCGAATAAATTAATCATGGGATTGCCTTTCTACGGAAAAAAATTCGATCACGTTGCCAACAACGGAACCAATCCAAATTTACCCGGATTATTTGTTTCAGCACCCAGAGATATTGTTCCGGGATGTACCAATCCACAAAATCCAACAGGAACATGGGACGGTTCTGGAGCGTGTGAAAAATCGGGAAGTATCGAAATTTGCGATTTAGTCGGTAATCCCGTTACCAATTCGCATGCATATTTGGACCCAGGTACAATGTTAGTAACGCCAAGTGCTGCTTCTGCAGGATGGGTTCGTTATTTTGACAACACAACAAAGGTTCCTTATTTATACAATGCGACTTTAAAACAGTTTATTTCTTATGAAGATAAACAATCAATGGATTTAAAAGTTCAATATATCAAATCAAAAAATCTTGCCGGAGGTATGATTTGGGAATTGTCTCAGGATACAAGAGGTTCGATTCCGAATTCATTATTAAACCAGGTCGACACGTCTTTCGGAGGGATTACTCCCGGAACAGTAAGCATTTCCGGTTCTGCAAAAAATGGATCGACTTTGGTTACAGATGTTACGGTTGAGTTGCGAAATTCAAGTAATGCCGTTATACAAACAATAGTTTCTCCAACAGGAAATTTCACTTTTAATAGTTTAACTTCAGGTCAAAATTATTCGCTAACAGCTTTAAAAGCTTCTTATACTTTTGTACCGGTTAGTTTAACAAATGTGACAACAAATCAGACTGGTGTAACAATTCAGGGAACGCAGCCTTTATATACAGTAAGCGGAACAGTTCTTGACGGAACAACACCAATTTCGGGTGTAACAGTTTCTGCAGTTTCCGGGACTACAACTTTAACAGCAGTTTCTAATGCAAGCGGCGTTTACAGTATTGCAGGTTTAACAGCCGGATTAAATTTTACTGTTTCTGCTGTAAAAACTGGATTTGCATACGCGCCGGCTTCTACAGTTTATAACGCAATTGACAGCAACAAAACGTTGAATTTTACGCAAGGAGCAGTAATTGTAAATTATACGGTAAGTGGTACAGTTTTAAATAATTCAATTCCGGTTTCCGGTGTAACGGTAACAGCATCTTCGACAGGAGGAAATTTTACGGCTGTTACCAATATAAGCGGAGTTTATTCGCTTAGCTTGCCTTCCGGCGGAAATTATACTGTAACGGCAGCTTTGAGTGGACAAACGTTTACTCCGGCGTTTACGGTTTATACAAATTTGAATGCAAACAAAACATTAAATTTTGTTCAGGATGTTGTTTCAGTTTCAGGTAAAATCAGCGGAACTGTTAAAAATGGTTCAACGCCGGTTTCAGGAGCAAAAGTAGAATTGGTTTTGCCGTGGACAGATAATACACACAATTGGAAAAGTGTTATTGCAATAACAGATGCTCAGGGAAAATACAGTTTTGATAATTCAGTTACTGATGGTTATACACAAGCTTTAAGTTTAAAATTAAACTCCTGGCAGAATTCAGAAGTAGCTTACTTTCCAAATAATCTGGCAAACTTTGCAATTCCGGCAAATCCGACAGTTTATAATTTCAATACAAGTTCTACAGCAAAAGTAGCATTAGCTGCAGCTACAAATTTAATCAGCGGAAGCGTTAAAAATGGTTCAACTCCGGTTTCAGGAGCAAAAGTAGAATTGGTTCTGCCATGGACAGATAATACACATAGCTGGAAAAGCGTTTTAGCAACAACTGATGCACAGGGAAATTATACTTTCGATAATACGGTTGTAGCAGGTTATACGCAAATTTTAAGTTTAAAATTAAACTCATGGGAAAATGGTGAAGTGACTTATTACCCAAATAACTTAGCCAACTTTGCCCTGCCGACAACGCCAACAGTTTATAATTTTAACAGACAAGCGGTAGTTGCTACTAAACCAGTTGTGGCCATTACAGCGCCAACAGCTTCGGCGATTGCTATAAATTTAGGATCAGCAGTTAATTTTGTTGCAACCGTTGGCTTAAGTGCTGCCGATGCTACTACAATTTCATCTGTTGTATTTAGTTTAGACGGGCAAAGTTTAAGTGCTTCCAATTCTTCGGGAACGTATACAGCGATTTGGACACCAGCAGCAAATCAGTTTTCGCTTTCTCATACGTTAACTGTTACAGCTACTGCTTCAAACGGAACAACAGATTCAAAAACATATAGTTTTACATTAAATTGTTCAGGGGCAAACTGTCCAAATTCATTGCCTGTCATTACCTGGAATTCACCATCGAATACCACTGTAAATCAAAGTTCTTTTCAGGTTGTACCCATTTCAGTTACAGCTGTTGACAGTGACGGATCGGTTTCAGGTGTTACCATTACAATCAATGGCGGTACTTTTAATATGACTGCGGCTGCAAACAATTCTTACACCTACAATTTTACGCCGGCAGCTTATCAGGATTATCCGGTTGTAATTAAAGCAACCGATAATAAATCTGGCGTAACGACTTTAAACAGCACTATTAAAATTGCTCCGGTAAGCAATAATAGATTTATCCCGCTTCCGTCTAAAGTTCTTTTAGGATATGCACATTCCTGGGAAAATACAGCTGCTCCGTTTTTATATTTTTCTCAAATTGTAGGAAGCAAGTTTAACGTAGTTGATTATGCTTTTATAGAAACAGTTAATCGAGACGGATATACGCCGGTATTAACAACAAATGACACCCGATATCTGACGAATGGTGTTTTTAATAAGCAATTGTTGAAAAATGATATAAAATCCTTAAGAGATAGCGGTGTTCCGGTGATTGTGTCTATTGGAGGTCAGAATGGTCATGTTGTTTTAGACAATGTAACGCAGAAAAACATTTTTGTTAATGGTCTGAAAGCCATTATTGACGAGTATCAATTTGATGGGGTTGATATTGATTTTGAAGGCGGATCCATGAATTTTAATGCGGGAGGTTTACGAGATATTTCTTATGCGGGTATTTCTGCTTATCCAAGATTAAAAAATGTAGTCGATGCTTTCAAAGAATTAAAAACCTACTATGGTCCTGGATTTTTATTAACCGCAGCTCCGGAAACACAATACGTACAAGGAGGATATTCTACCTATACGGATACTTTTGGTTCTTTCCTGCCAATCATTCAAAACTTACGTAACGAATTGGATTTATTAGCAGTACAATTGTACAATACAGGAGGAGAAAACGGATTAGATGGTCAATACTACGGATCAGCTAAGAGAGCAAACATGGTAACAGCGCTAACAGATATGCTTGTAAAGGGATTTAATATTGGTACAACCGGAATGCATTTTGATGCTTTACCACCATCAAAAGTTCTTATCGGATTACCCGCTTGTCCAAGTGCGGCAGGCAGTGGTTATATTACACCGGCTGAAGGAATTAGTGCTTTGCATTATTTAAGAACAGGAACCACTTTTTCCGGAAGAACATATACAATGCAGCCAGGCGGACCTTATCCTAATTTGAGAGGTTTAATGACCTGGTCTGTAAACTGGGATGCTTCTTCTTGTGGTAATTCGTCTGAATTATCTAAAGCGTATGCAGCTTATTTTGCATCATTAGCAACAGCAAAAACATTGGCAGTCGATAAAATAGAATTCGGTAACAGTACTTTGGTGTATTTTAAAAACGATGCACTATCAGTTACAAATGATACAGAAAATATTGCTCAGGTAGACGTTTTTAATTCTACGGGACAATTATTAGTGAATCATAAAAACATTCAGAATAATAAAGAAGTACTGCTTCAAAGCTATAGTTTTTCAACAAAACAATTGTTTGTAGTAATTGTAACAGACAAAGCAGGAAACAAAAAATCATTCAAAGTGATCAACTTTTTAAACTAAGAAAAACTAAGAATGGACAAAAACGAAATAAAAGAGAAATCTGGTAGGGTTAAAATTGAGTTTGGTTATTTATTTTTTAATCTATTTTTTATTTCGAATAAATGCAGCAAATTTAAGTGATTTGTTATTTGGTTTTCACTTAGAGGCGCGCATTATAAGCCCGGCAATTTTCATTGTCGGGTTTTTTTGTTTATTTAACGACAATAATTAATAATTCTGATCTATTTTGATATTTTTACATCCATAACAATCCAACCAACCCAAATGAAAATTATAAAATACATCTTCCTTATTATCGGCTTAGCTTTATTAGGCGGTGCCTTTTTTCTTTATCAGGACAAACAAACCTTTTTAGACAAAGCAGCAACTGCTAAAGGCACCGTTATAGAATTAATAGCCTCAAGATCTGATAAATCAACAACCTATAGACCAGTTGTTTCTTTTACAACAAATGACGGAAAGAAGATAGAATATAATTCATTGGTAGGTAGTAATCCGCCGAGTTATCATGAAGGCGAAATCGTAGAGATTTTTTACGATCCGGTAAATCCACACGATGCAAGTATTAACGGATTTGCTTCTTTGTGGCTTGGAACTTTAATTCTCGGAATTATTGGAACCGTTTTCTTTTTAATCGGATTCTTCATTATTTTATTTGGTAAAATGAAACAAAAGAGAATTGAAGATTTAAAATTTAATGGAAAACAAATTACAACAAAATTCGACAATGTAGCATTAAGCACCAGTTACAAAGTAAGCGGAAGAAGTCCGTTTGTTATTTATAGCCAATGGCTCAATCCCTCAACAAACGAATTACACTTGTTTAAAAGCGAAAATATTTGGTTTGATCCGGCAAATTATATTCAGACAGAAGAAATAAAAGTCCTTATTGATCCGGTAAATCCAAAGAAATACTATATGGATATTTCATTTTTACCGAAATTGAATAGTTAATTTCAGATCCGGATTTGAATCAACTTTTGAGTAATTTTGCTGCTTATTTATTTTATTTCATTTAATGAAAAAGTCAATCCATTTTTTAGTTTTCTTTTTAATAATTACAAATTCTTTTAGTCAGGAAAAATTCGGAAATCCCGAAGCAGATCCTGTTCAAATTCAGAAAACATATGAAACCTGGTCTGCTTATAACAAAAGTATAATGCTTTCCAGCGATTTTACAGCTCTTGATGCTTCTTCAAAAGAAATGACAAAAGAAGCCTTTCTAAATGCATTGACAAGCGAAAATTATATTCCAATTCGTTTAAAATCTAATGATTCAGTTTATTATAAATTATTTAAAATCCAGCCAAAATCAGATTCAAGTATCAAAGCAACTATTAATCAGGAAGCTTTTGATGCTTTGAAAAATTATGAAATGGAAGGAAAACCTTTTCCGCAGTTTTCCTTTAAAGATTTAGACGGAAATGAAGTTTCAAACGAAACGATGAAAGGCAAAATCATTGTCATAAAATGCTGGTATATACATTGTGCCGCCTGTATAAAAGAATTTCCAGCCGTAAACGCATTAGTCGAAAAATACAAAAACAGAAAAGATATCGTTTTTATAAGTCTTGCAGAAGATACTCCCGAACAATTAAAAACATTCCTGGCCAGAAAACCATTGTTCTATTCTGTTATTCCCAACATGAAGGAATATATGAATACTACTTTGCAATTGAATGCTTTTCCAACTCATTTTATCATTAACAAAGAAGGGAAAATTGCCAAGGTTTTAAACAATTACGAAAGCCTTGAAGTTGCTTTGAAAAAAAATTAAAACCATATAAGTTATATAAGATATTATAAGTTTTTTGTTGAGAGAATCTCGCAAAGACGCGAAGACGCAAAGTTTTTCTCATTTCGTCTGAAAGGATAAATCACATTAGAAACTCAACAAAGATTGGCTATTTTGCTTGTCGAGCTACTCGCGGAGATTTCTCCTTCGTCGAAATGACAAACTGTGGGTGACAATCAATAAAAAACTTTGCGTCTTAGCGACTTTGCGAGACGAAACACGTCTAGCATTTCTTTTAAATGAACTTATATAACTTATCTGGTTAAAAAAAACTTAGCATCTCAGCATCTTTGCAACTTAGAACCTTTTTCACTACTTCTGCACCAAATTTCGCTTTACAGTCGAAATAACAAGCTTTAAATATACTTTCATCGAAAAAAAAAACTTTGCGTCTTCGCGACTTTGCGAGATTAAAAAATAAACGCTGCATTTTAAATGAACTTATATAACTTATATGGTTCAAAAAAAACTTAGCATCTCAGCATCTTTGCAACTTAGAACCTTTTTCACTACTTTTGCACCAAATTAATTAAAAAGACATTCATGTTAACAGTCAATAATTTATCAGTACAATTTGGCAAACGAATTTTGTTTGACGAAGTAAATACCACATTCACTCACGGAAATATTTACGGCGTTATTGGAGCCAATGGTGCTGGAAAATCTACATTCTTAAAAATCATTTCGGGCGATATGGACCCAACTTCCGGTCACATTCACCTGGAGCCGGGAAAACGTATGTCGGTTTTGAACCAGAACCACAACATGTTCGACGAACATACGGTTTTGGAAACCGTTTTAATGGGAAATAAAGTTCTGTATGCTGTTAAAAAAGAAATGGATGAACTTTATTTAGACTACAACGATAAAAACGCAGACAGAATTGGAGAACTTCAGGTTCAGTTTGAAGAAATGAATGGCTGGAACGCAGATTCTGACGCAGCATCTATGTTGTCTAACTTAGGAATTAACGAAGAGCATCATTATACTTTAATGGCCGATATGGAAGGAAAAATGAAAGTTCGTGTGCTTTTGGCGCAGGCACTTTTTGGAAATCCTGATGTATTGATCATGGATGAGCCGACCAATGACCTGGATTTTGAAACCATCGCATGGTTAGAAAACTTCCTGGCAAATTATGAAAACACTGTAATTGTAGTATCTCACGACCGTCACTTTTTAGACGCGGTTTGTACACATATTTCTGATATTGATTTCGGAAAAATCAATCACTATTCCGGAAACTATACATTCTGGTACGAGTCCAGCCAATTAGCGGCAAAACAGCGTGCACAGCAAAACAAAAAAGCAGAAGAAAAGAAACAGGAGCTTGAAGAATTTATTCGTCGTTTTAGTGCGAACGTGGCGAAATCGAAACAGGCAACTTCCCGTAAAAAAATGATTTCTAAATTGAATATTTCTGAAATCAAACCTTCCAGCCGTCGTTACCCTGCGATTATCTTCGATCAGGATCGTGAAGCGGGAGATCAGATTTTGAATGTAGAAAATTTAGCAGCTTCTGTAGATGGAGAAATTTTGTTTAAAGACGTTGATTTGAATATGGCAAAAGGCGATAAAATCGTTCTTTTCTCTAAAGATTCACGTGCTACAACAGCTTTCTACGAAATCTTAAACGGAGAACAAAAAGCAGACTCCGGAACTTTTGACTGGGGAATTACAACCAATCAGGCTTATTTACCAGCTGAAAACCATGATTTCTTCGAGAATGATTTAACTTTGGTAGACTGGTTACGTCAATACGCTAAAACAGAAGAAGAACGCGATGAGGTTTTTATTAGAGGATTCTTAGGGAAAATGATTTTCTCGGGAGAAGAAGCCTTAAAAACATCCAGAGTTTTATCGGGAGGAGAAAAAGTGCGTTGTATGTTATCGCGAATGATGATGGAGCGTGCAAACGTTTTAATGCTGGATGAACCGACAAACCACTTAGATCTGGAGTCGATTACAGCTTTTAATAACTCTTTGAAAAACTTTAAAGGTTCTGTAATTTTCACAACGCATGACCACGAGTTTGCACAAACTGTTGGTAACCGAATTGTAGAGTTAACACCAAACGGAGTAATTGACCGTTATATGACATTTGACGAATATCTTGATGATGAAAAGATTCAGGAACAAAGAAAGAAGATGTATAATCTTTAATAAAAAAAATCCCGTTATGAAAATAACGGGATTTTTTATGTCTTATCTCTTAAAAAATCGGGTAAAGATCCAGATTACAATAGCGATTATAAATATAACGATGAAGATTCCAACGCCCATTCCGGCTTTAAAAATGTCTCCAATAACTTCACAGCTTGTAAATGAAAACAGTATAACGAATACCATTAACAATCTTAGTATTTTATTTTGCATGATTTTGTTGTTTTAAATTGCTTTAATAAAATTACTTCAAGAATCGGAGAAATGTTTTATATAATTTTTTGGAAATGTTTTAGGATTTGGATTTAGTTATTCACCAATAGTACCGGTTTTCACATCACCAGCTCGTTTATAACTAACAGCAATTACACCTTTTGGCGTAACCGTACTTTCAATTAAGGTAAATGCCGAAGGAACGGCACCATCAGCAAATAATTTTTTCCTTTGCCCAAAATGATAGGATAAATTAGCAGCGCCAGTTCATCAACTAAATCATGTTGCAGTAAAAGCTGTACTAATGTTGCGCTACCCCACACTTTTATATCGCCGCCGTCTGAATTTTTAAGTTTTTTAATGTCTTCTACAGCAGAAAGAAATTCTGAATTTTCCCAATCTGATTTTTTTCGGGTTGTTGACAAAACGTATTTGGTCACCTCATTAATTCCCGGCCATCCTTCTGTATGTTTGGGCCAATAATCTTCAAAAATATCAAATGTCTTTCTGCCCAAAAGAACATCTCCAGGTTTCATTTGTTCTTGCATCACTTTGCCAGATTCCTCATCCCCAAATGGTGCTAGCCAGCCACCATATTCAAAACCGCCCGATGTATCTTCTTCAGGACCACCTGGAGCCTGCATCACTCCATCTATTGTAATCATTGATATTACGATTATTTTCCTCATGATGTTTGATGTTTTTTTGTTTAATCAAATATATGGAAAATTAGAAAAATTCATTTGTCGAATGAGTGATATACTTTGTGGTAAGAAAAAAAAATATAAGGCATGGTTTTAGATATCAGATCGTTAATCTTTTTTAGTGTGTGCTCAATTGACTTGTCGGAGCAGGATTAGAAGTGGGAGTAGTTAAAGATTGATGCTCAATTTTGTTAGATTTTTTAAGTTCTTTTATTTCTTTTTGTAATCGAATAATATTAGATCTATTTTTTTCAACTTGAAAAATAGCTTTGTCAACTTTATTAATTGAGCAGGTTGCACCGATGTATAAAAATATCATTCCAATCACGGCAAATACCATGTTTATTACGTAAGTTGGTTTTTTAAAATCTGACCAAGAACTTTTATCTTTTGAGATGTCATTAATTACTAAAGCAAAAAACATCACAAAAGCCAGTGATATAGAAGTAATTCCAATTAATTCAAGAATATTATCTTTGTTTTTAAATACTTGAACTTCAATTGAAAGAAAGGTAACGAAAGATGCAAATAATCCAAAAATTGTCAAAAAATCTTTTTTTATTTCGTGACTTTCTTTATTTAAATCTAATTTTATTTCACTTACAGAAGATTTTAATTCTTCCTTTAGGAGTTCTTTAATTTGCTCATTCTGTTCTTGACTTAATGAGAATTTACTGAACATTGCTGTTATATATTCACTATTTTTATCAAGTTCTTCACGAAAGGTATTTGATACTAAATTTTCACTACCTTCTGAAGACAAATTTGTTTGATTTCCATTTTGTTCAGGAGAATCAGATGTTAGTTCTTCCATAATTATATTTGGATAGATGGAACAAGAACTTTTAAAGCAAAAGTGTAGATTAAACCTGTGGATTTTCCAACTACTGAAACACATGGTACAGTTGGACCTCCCACAATAATAGAATTATCTATCTTTTTATTATGTGTCATATTAAAAAAACCATCTAACAAAATAAACCCATTTGGATCTTTAATTAAACCACTTTTTATTCTGACGTTAATAGCATCTTCTATTTCTTTTTTATAAGTATCAAAAATTACGGGATCCATTTTTTTATTTTTAAGTATTCAGCTAAATTATAATTTTAAATTTATATTTCTTAGATAGATTGATGATTTATCAGAAATGTTATGCACGAATCAATCGTGAACTATGTAGGCAAAATTCCATCCAAACCAAAAAAATATATTTCCAACCCCAACACCCCAACAAATAAATTCCAATTCCGTATATTTGCCCAACTAAATAAGTCAGTATATTATGAGCCAAAAAGTATTACTTAATTCAAAAGAAGTTACTATCATACTCCATCGTTTGGCTTGTCAGTTAATTGAAAAACACTTAGATTTTTCGAATACTATTTTGGTGGGAATTCAGCCTCGCGGTGTTTTTTTAGCTGAACGTTTAAAACAAATCTTAGAAGACGAATATAAGGTTCCTGAAATTTCCTTGGGATATCTGGACATTACTTTCTTTAGAGATGATTTCCGCAGAACCGAAAAACCACTTGAAGCCAATAAAACTCAAATCAATTTTATTGTTGAGGACAAAAAAGTCATTTTTATTGATGATGTATTGTTTACAGGACGAAGCATTCGTTCTGCGTTAACTGCTATTCAATCTTTTGGGCGACCTTCAGAAATTGAATTGCTAGTATTAATTGACAGACGTTTCAGTCGTCATTTACCCATTCAGCCCGATTATCGAGGCCGTCAGGTAGATGCCATTAACGGCGAAAAAGTAATTGTGAGCTGGAAAGAGAATGATGGTGAAGATGTGGTTCATTTAGTGACAAATTAAATTTGGTTAATCGTTTAATCGGTTAATTGTTTAATCGATTCATTTCGATTACTCAATTTAAAAATTATAAAAATAGGTTAACCGTTAAATCGTTTAACTGTTTAATCGCAAGCAAACGATTAAACGATTCAACAAATAAACAATTAAACAATAAAGATGAAAGAATTAAGCGTAAATCATTTATTAGGAATAAAATATATCAATGAGAATGATATTAACCTGATTTTTGAAACGGCAGATCATTTTAAAGAAGTCATTAACCGACCTATTAAAAAAGTTCCTTCATTACGAGATATAACCATTGCCAATATCTTTTTCGAAAACAGTACAAGAACCAAACTCTCTTTCGAATTAGCGCAGAAACGTTTATCTGCTGATGTAATCAGTTTTTCTGCGGCTCAGTCATCGGTTAAAAAAGGAGAGACCCTGATTGATACTGTTAATAATATCCTTTCCATGAAAGTTGACATGGTTGTAATGCGCCACTCCAATCCCGGAGCGGCTTATTTTTTATCCAAAAATGTCAAAGCCAGTATCGTAAACGCCGGTGACGGAGCGCACGAACATCCTACACAGGCTTTATTGGACAGTTATTCCATCCGTGAAAAATTAGGTGATGTTGCCGGAAAAAAAGTCGTAATCGTTGGGGATATTTTACACTCAAGAGTGGCACTTTCTAATATATATGCTTTGCAGCTGCAGGGCGCAGAAGTAAAAGTTTGCGGTCCCAAAACACTGATTCCGAGATATATTGAATCTTTAGGAGTTACGGTTGAACCCAATCTTAGAAAAGCTTTAGAATGGTGTGATGTGGCCAATATGCTTCGTGTGCAAAACGAACGTATGGATGTTAATTTCTTCCCTTCAACACGCGAATACGCACAACAATACGGTGTAGATAAACCACTTTTGGATTCTCTGGGAAAAGAAATCGTCATCATGCACCCGGGACCAATAAACAGGGGAGTGGAGATTACTTCTGAGGTTGCTGACTCCGGTCAATCTGTAATTTTGAATCAGGTAGAAAACGGTGTAGCAATCAGAATGGCAGTTATTTATCTTTTGGCGTCTAAAATTCAATAAATTTTGTTTCAGGTTTAAGTTTAAAGTTTAAAGTTGTGTACACTACTTTGCACAGGCGGACAATAGTATTCAACCTGAAACTAAAAAAACCTGAAACAAAAAAGTAAAAAAACTTCGTACCTTAGCTCTTAGGAAATCAATTTTTATATAAGCCCCACAATTTTAAAAAATGAAAGTAGATCAAAAAGGACATACCACTACAATAAAAGATACTCAGAGAGATGTGACTGCTTTTGTTGAAAAAGTAACGCAGCAGTTTAAAACCTTTGAAAAACAAAATATTATAATCGATTTGACAGCGGATGCTTCGGTGACAGAAAACGATTTGAAACTTTTTTTACCGCTTTCTAAAGTTCAGAAAAAAGCGAAAAAATCATTTGTAATTGTAGCTTCCGATCTTGATTTTAATGCTATTTCAGATAAATTGGCTGTTGTTCCTTCTCTTTTGGAGGCGCACGATATTATTGAAATGGAAGAAATCGAAAGAGATTTAGGATTTTAAATATTGGTTTAATTGTTTAGTCGTTTAACCGTTTAATCGATTTTGATTTAATTTTGAACGATTAAACGATTTACCAAATAAACGAATAAACAATTGAAATTAACGATACTTGGCTGTTATGCCGCAACTCCCAGAACGCTTACGAATCCGACTTCGCAGGTTTTAGAAATTAGAAACCGATTATTTTTAATTGATTGTGGCGAAGGAACTCAGGTTCAGCTGCGGAAAAATAAAATCAAATTTTCTAAAATTAATCAAATTTTTATTTCCCATCTCCATGGAGATCATTTATATGGATTAATTGGAACAATTTCTACTTTTTCCCTTTTGGGAAGAACAACAGATTTACATGTTTATGGACCCAAAGGAATTAAGGAACTGATTCTTCTGCAATTAAAACTAACAGAATCCTGGACCACTTATTCTTTGTTTTTTCATGAATTGGAATCGAAAAACAGTGAAGTGATTTTTGAAGATGCCAAAGTAATTGTAAAAACGATTCCTCTAAAACATCGTGTTTACACAAACGGATATTTATTTCAGGAAAAACCTGCTGAGAGAAAACTGAATATAGAGGCAGTGCAGCAATATGATATTCATGTCGCTTATTATCAGAAGATTAAAAACGGCGGTAACGTAACGCTCGATGATGGAACGCTCGTTATAAATGAAAAACTGACTTTTGATCCCGAGCCGCCAAAAAGTTATGCTTTTTGTTCGGATACCGTTTATAATGAAGAAGTAATTCCTGTAATTCAGAATGTTGATGTTTTGTATCATGAATCGACTTTTTTAGAGTCTGAAGCTGCTTTGGCACAAAAAACACTGCATTCAACAGCAAAAGAAGCAGCAACTATTGCTTTAAAAGCCAACGCAAAAAAGTTGATCGTCGGTCATTATTCAACGCGTTACGACGGAATTGAACTTTTTAAAAAGGAGGCAGAAACCATTTTTCCAAATGTCTTATTGGGAGATGACGGACTTTCATTTGATTTTTAAAGAGACTAAGATTCTAAGGTGCTAATCTACTAGATTTTGTAACCTTAAACATAAAATGTAAAAAAAAACAAACCTCTAAGATGTCTAACTATCTAAGAAGTCTAAAAATCTAAAAAATGAGTGATTTAAGCAATTATAGAAAATCGTACGAGAAGAGCGAATTACTGGAAAGCAACATTCCGGAAGATCCGATTAATCTTTTTAATCGTTGGTTTCATGAAGTGGAAGATTTCGGCGGAAGCGGAGAAGTTAATGCTATGACCGTATCTACTATTGGTCTTGACGGATTTCCAAAATCACGTGTGGTACTTTTAAAGAAATTCTCTGAAGAAGGATTTATTTTTTATACTAATTATAATTCTGAAAAAGGAAAAGCAATAGAAGCCAATCCGCATGTTTGTCTTTCTTTTTTCTGGCAGGAAATGGAACGTCAGGTAATTATTAAGGGAATAGCTCAGAAGACATCTGAAATTATATCCGACAATTATTTTGATTCCCGTCCTGACGGAAGTAAACTGGGTGCTATTGTTTCGAACCAAAGTGACGTGATTCCGTCCAGGACTTTTTTAGAAGATAGTTTAAAAAAGTTAGAAGCAGATTTTGAAGGAAAAGCAATCCCGAGACCCGAAAATTGGGGAGGATATATTGTTACACCGTTACAGGTAGAATTTTGGCAGGGAAGAGCAAACAGACTCCATGACAGGATACGTTATACCAGCCAATCTGATTTTTCATGGAAAATTGAACGATTATCTTCCTGATTTGTAAGATTTTTATATTTATCTCAAAAAACTTAATGCATTTCATCGATTATATTTGTAGTTTAGCGACCAATTGAATATGTTTGACACAGAAAATTAGACGAAATTATTCAAAAATAAATTTAAAGGATTTGCCCCAACATCTACTTTAAACCGCTAAAATGCTGTTGATTATGAAAAAGATTATGCGCATCATGTTGTTCATTGCGATTCTCATCGCAATGAACTCATGTTCTGCCGATACTGTAGAAGGTAGCGTGGATAATACTCCTGTCAAAGCGCTTGTTTCCAATTATACTTACAACGATACAGAGATCGAAACTATGAGGTTAATAAACGAATACCGTTTAAGTATTGGTTTGAAAACTTTGGAACAAATAAATCATATATCATACAAATGTGAAGAACATAATTTATATATGATTGCCAATAATGTGGTGAATCACAATGATTTTGCTGAAAGATCAAAAAATATCATGCAGGTCTTAGGAGCTATAAAAGTAGGCGAGAACGTAGCTTATAATTATAAAACTCCAGAGGCAGCTGTAAAAGCATGGCTGGATAGTCTGGGACACAAAGAAAATATCGAAGGCGATTATACACATTTCGGATTATCTGTTACTATAGATCCAGCGACAGGCAAAAAGTATTATACTAATATTTTTGCCAAAATTTAGAAAGTAATTGAACAGGTTGGTTTTTTAGAAGTCGTTGCAATTCTTTGAGTTGCGACGACTTTTTATTTTTAGACTTTGGGAAAGATATTTAAAAAACTTAAAACATATTTATATGTAGCTTATTCTTATGTTTACGTTTTAAACAAACAGTTATGAAAATAGATAAAATTATTGTGTCAAAAAATTCATTTGAGAGTAGTGATGTATATTATATCATAAGCTCTAATATTTCAGTAATTAATCTTTTATTGCAAGAAGATGTTGATGAAAATGATATTAATGAAGATGCCTTGGCAAGTTATTATGTTGATTATTATACAGCCCAATACAAAAACGGAAATTTTTCTCAATTTGTATGGAATTCAAAGTGGAATGAAAGTTTAAATGAGATTATTATAAAAGGGCTGGAGAAAATGGGCGCACATAAAAATCTGGAACTTTTTAAAGAACAAAGCTTAAAAGTTTATGAGCTTGGTGAAGAGAAATTAAATGCCTTTTTAGAAAGAGATTATTTTGGTCCAAATCCAACACGGGAACAATTAAGAAATAGCTCATTTTATTCCTTAGACGAAGATATTGTTCAATTAAATGCAGAATGGCTTCGAAATCATCCCAAACTTCAGTCATTATCAGAAGAAGATATGTATACCGAACTGGAAAAAATTACAGGTAAAAAAATTGCCCGGGAATAAAAAAAATGATTTAACAATTTTGATCTTTCTTTTTTACAAGGTTAGTAATTAAAAATAATAAAAAACTGCCTAGATTTTAGGCAGTTTTTAAACGATACTAAGTTCTGGCTTAATTTATAAAGCAGTAATAATAAATTCGCTACGACGATTTTCCTGATGTTGTGCTTCGCTGCAAGGAACGCCGTCTGAACATTTGTTTACTAATTGTGTTTCACCATAACCTTTTCCTGTTAAGCGATTTGGAGCTACTCCGTTTTTAATTAACCATTGAATTGTTGATTTTGCTCTTCGATCAGATAAGGCTTCATTGTATTTCTTTGTTGCTCTGCTGTCTGTATGAGATCGGATATCTAATTTCATCGTCTGATTTTCATTTAAAACCACTAATATTTTCTCAAGATCTAATGCGGCCTCGGTTCGGATATTCGATTTATCAAGATCAAAATAAATCATTTTAATTCCAAAACAAACACCTAAATCATCGCCAATTGTGACTTTACAATTTTCTTTTTCCAGAGCAATAGGCAAATTCGTTTTACCACTTGCTTTTGCAATGGTAATGCTCACTTCTTTAGTTTGATATTCTGGTTTTTCGGCCCTTACAAAATAAGTCTTACCACATTCAACAGCAAATGAATATTTGCCGGATTCATCTGAAACTGTAGAATTTTTAACTGTCATCTGGTTATCATATAAGGTCACTTTTGTGCCCGGTAAAATAATACTGGTTTCTAAGTCTGTAATAATACCTTCAAGTTCCTGTACACATTTTAGTTTCCTTGTTTCCTCAAATTTATAAATATCATCAGAACCTTGTCCGCCATCTTTATTGGAACTGAAATACCCTCTTCTGGAAACAGGATCAATACTATAAGCAAAATCATCCTTACTAGAATTAACATCAGCTCCAATATTTTGTATGTTGCTGAATTTGCCTTCATTGTCAATATTCGCGACGAATACGTCTAATCCTCCTAAACCGGGATGTCCGTCAGAAGAAAAATAAATTTCATTTTCATTGGTTACAAAAGGAAAGGTTTCTTTGCCCTCTGTATTAATAGTATTTCCGAGGTTTTCGGGTGTTCCATAGCCGCCATTTGAATTGATACTGACTTTGTATAAATCAGATTGTCCGATAGTTCCCGGCATATCAGAAGTAAAATACAATGTTTTTTCATCAGGACTCAACGCTGGATGTGCAGTACTGTAATTATCGCTGTTGAAAGGCAGTTCCATTATGTTGCCCCATTTATTATCGATTCCTAAAGTGGCTTTGTAAATTTTAATTAAAGTTACTTTATTGTCATTTTTTCCTTTTTTTCCATTAACAAAGTTATTTCTCGTAAAATAAACTGTTTTTCCGTCCTGGGTAAAAATGGGCGAAGCTTCATGGAATTTTGTATTTATAGCAGATTTAAACTTGTGCACTTTAAGCGCACTTCCCGTTTCGGGATCAAGATCGGCATTGTAAATATTAGTAAAATATTCGCCCGTCCAGGTATGTTTGCGCTGCGAAAAATTTCCTGTATCTCTCGCTGAAGCAAAATAGATTTTATTGTTAGCAGTAAAACTTCCGTAGTCGGAGTATTTACTGTTTATTCCGGCATCTTCAATTTTATATCTTCCGGAATTGGCCTTAATCTCGTCCAGATAGTTTACATCTTCTTTATATAATTTGGCTCTGGTATCATTCTTTGATTTAATGTAAAATTCGTCTAATAACGTATTAGCCTTATCGGTCTGACCAATGGATTTTAATGACTGTGCGTATCTGTAGTAATATTCAGCTTCAACAGTGCTGTTCATTCCAAATAATTCGCCGTACCATTTTGCAGCTCCGTTGAAATCAGAATTGAAATAATAAGAGTTGCCCAGTTTTTTAAACATGTCTTCAGATTTATACCCTTTATTGGCTACTTTTTCATAGGTTTTAATGGCGTTTACGTAGGCGTAACTGTCATATTTTTTGTCCCCCGAATTTACTTTTGTCTGTTGTGCATAATTTTTTTGTGCAGAAACGCTTAAGATAAGGAAGAAAAGAAGAGTAAAGTTTTTCATGATATTTTTTTTAGAAGAAACGAGGTGTTGTCATTTTACTATTATTTTTGAATAATTCAAAACGCAGAAAAATTTCATGCGAGCCCGAATTGTATTTCCTTAATTGAGTTGTTTCATTATCATACCCATAACCAATATACATGGCATCTGTAAGTTGAAATCCCGCCATTGCACTTACGGCAGCATCCCAACGGTAGGCAACTCCCAATGTCAGTTTTTCAAAAAATAGAAAATTCGCCGATACATCTACCTGAAGTGGAGCACCTTCAACCATTTTGGTTAAAACGGCAGGTTTGAATTTTATTTCCTGAGAAAAATCAAAAATATAACCACCCATTAAATAATAGTTGATCTGGTCTTTGTAAATAGCAACATCATTATCGTTATAACGGTTTGTCTGAATGAAGTTAGGAACGGATAATCCGATGTATGCCTTATCAGAATGCCAATAAATACCGGCACCGACATTAGGAGAAAAGTCGTTTTCGAGATTTTGAAATTGCGGATCGCCCTGATCTGCCGGATTTAATTTGCTTACATCAAGATTGAAGATGTCAGCAGAACCTTTTATACCAAAAGAAAGTTTCCAATTATCTGATGTTGGAATAGTATAAGAAAGATCAACGGAAAACTGATTTTCTGTGGTAGGTCCGATTTTATCATTAACTAATGATACGCCAAGTCCCACATTACTGTTATTAATTGGAGTATTTAAAGAAATGGCATTTGTTTTCGGAGCTCCGTCTAATCCTATCCATTGATCACGGTGTAACGCAAATACACTCAAAGCGCCACGGGAACCGGCATACGCAGGATTTATATTGATTGTATTGTACATATACTGTGTAAACTGCGCATCTTGCTGCGCATGTCCGGAATAGGTAACTAACAAAATGACGAATAAAAATAATTTTGTTCTCATAGTAGATATTTTGTGATTCAAATAATTGTAGTGACCTTAAGTTTTAAAATCATTCAATTATCTTATTTAAAATGGATCAGATTTCGATGGTTTTATTTGGACAGGTATAAGTAACCGTTTAGATTATTATCCTGAACATTGTTATTTCCATCTAAAGATTTGTAATTGATAATATAATAATAGGTTCCTGTTGGCAGTCCGTCAGATTGTTTAACGGTTGTTCTTCCTCGGGAGGTTCCGTCGAAAGCGTTTGTATTGTTATTATAATTTTTGGTTTCGAAAACTAAAATTCCCCAGCGATTATATATTTCTACTGTATTTTCAGGATAGCAGGTTAAATCATTGATGTTGTCAATTTCAAAATTATCGTTCAATCCATCACCATTAGGTGTAAATGCATTGTGTGCTAATAGATTTCCGCAGGCTAAAACTTTACAGTCATTGTTTACTTCCATATTAAGAATGATTTTTCGGGGACAATTTTCATCTGTAATCGTATATTCAAATGCGTAATTTCCCAATGCTAATCCAAAAGGATTAAAAATAGTACCCTGAAGTGTATTATTATTGCTCTTATCCAGCCATTTTCCGTTTAACGGACTTCCCTCGGGAAGTAACTCTGTTAAATTGATGAGAGTAGAATCATCTGTACAGGCTGTACTGGCAAATTCAGTACTTCCATTTAAAGGAACCGTAATGGTAATAATTGCGGTATCACAGTTAGCGGCACTTAATTTATCGCAGATCCTGTAACTGTAAGTATAATTTCCCGGTGGCGTGAGTCCCGAAACAGTTACATTTCCGGAGTTGTCAATAGTAATATTAGGATCTGTTTTAAAACTATTATCTTCGTTAAGAAGCGTGAAGTCCACAAGTTGTAATGTTGCCGGACTTGTTCCTTTAAGATCATTACCTAAAACATTACCCACTATTCCGAAGGCATTACAGCCCATAATATTGTAATTATCATCATTTGTAACAACTGGAGTTGGAGGAGCCGGTGAATTTACAATTACGGTAACAAGTGCGGTATCACAGTTTCCAAAATCAGTCTTTTCGCAAATTTGATATGTTAAGGTGTAAGTGCCTGCAGATGTATTGGGCGCAACATTTACAGAACCATCAGGATTTAATGTTATCGCACCTTTCGGATCCGGAATAGTAACTGACAGTGTAACATCATTTATATTTACTGAAGTACCGTTAAGGATATCATTGGTTAAAACATTTATGATGTTGTTGGCTCCTGTAAGTCCGTTAACTGGCGCAGGATTATCATCATTGGCAACAATTGCAAATGTGGGTTTTGCGGTGCAATAGGGATCTGAAGGAGGATAATTAACGATAACAGTCTCACTCGGATTTAAAGTCATAATAAGATTAGCCGTTGGACGTAATTTTTCAAATCCATCAGCACCCTGAATCCATTTATTGTCTTCAAAAATCCATCCTGGCCAGTCAATTCCTTTTCCATTTCCATCAACAATTGCTCCTGGCCATAATATTCTGCCTTTCAAAGGTAAATCTGCAGAAGTTGTAATGATGTTGTTTGCATTGTCTGCCCACGAAATTGTTACACCATTCACAGGAGTGAAATTTATTGGAGTGACCACGTAATCAACATATGGAACATCATTAACACAAATAGCTGTAGCGGTAACGGTCATTTTTGGCGCTTCGATTGTAATGGAAACAGTTGCAGTATCACAGTTATCTGTTTGGGCTGCTTCACAAATTTGATATACCATTGTTAATGTTCCAACTGGTGCATTTGGCAATACATCTACCGAACCATCCGGATTTAATTGCAAATAGGTATTTGGTGTGACTGTCGTTAAAATAACATCAGATTTTGTTATTGCTGCACCATCCAAAGTGTCATTTGCAAACACATTTAAGACATTCGCAGTAATGTGATTTACACCGGCAAGTGGTCCGGCAGTATCATCATTTGCAACAATGCTTTTGCGAACTTTACAATCTACACTAAAGGTCTGAACAAGTTCTGTCTTATTGCCGGCACAATCGGTTAAAGTGTAAGTTCTGGTTAAGATGTAGAAGTTTCCATCACATCCATTATTAGAATCTGTTACCGTAATATTTACTGTTGGACTGCAATTATCGGCAGCATCTGTAATGTCTGCAGGATTTCCAATCGGAATCAAATCAATACTGCCTAAATTCATGACATTCGCGGGTGCAGTTCCCGTAGGAGCTTGTGTATCTTTCACAGTAATAATCTGAGTATAAGAAGCAGTATTTCCGGCACAATCGCTGCTTTTCCAATTACGGGTTAACGTATAATTAGACATACAGCCATTTTGAATATTAGATTTTACTTCTGAAAATACAATTGGAAGAGCATCACTGCAATTGTCAGCAGCGTGCATTTCTGCCGGTTCAGGAACTGCATCGCATGACACCTCAATATCCATAGGAAGATTTCCTGTAAATACCGGTATAATGGTATCCTGAATAGTGATCACCTGCGTGAATGCATTAGAGAGATTTCCGCAATCGTCCGTTACCGTCCATGTATTGGTATAAGTTCCCGTAGTGCTACAATCTACAGAAGCGACAAATGAACCACTTATTTTTGTAATGTTTGTGACATCACTATCACAGGAATCTGAAGCAGTTGGAAATAATGCCTGAGCCTGAGTCAGCGCATTTGCATCGCTGCATTCTATTGTTTTGTCTAAAGATGCGGTTGGAGTCAGCCAAACGGGAGCAGAGATGTCCTGTACGATAATGGTCTGGCTGGCGGGCAGCGAAATATTTCCACAGGAATCTTCTGCAGTCCAGGTTCTGGTTTTAGTGTACGAATTGGTGCAATTTCCCTCGACAACGTTATCGATATAAGTCAAAGAAGAAATAGTGCCACTATTATCTGTCGCAATAGCCTGTTCAAAAACGGGCTCTTCAGGACAATTAATAACAGTAACCTGAGGTAACGGATTGATAATCGGTTTAACCGAATCTCCATCTAAAATTGTAAACGACTTAGAAATGGTACATCCATTAGTATCGGTAACGATAACTGTATAATTACCTTCTGTAAGGTTTGTAGCCTGAGAAGTGGTCTGAACCGGATTTGTATTCCATGAATAGGTATATCCTGCAGTTCCTCCGGTAACGGTTACTTTTGCCGAACCATCATTGCCGCCGCCACAAGTTACATCTGTTTGAGATGCACTTAAAGATAAAACTTCATTAGGTTGTACAATAGAGATAATTAAAGTTCCCTGACAGCCATTTGCATCTGATGCGGTTACTTCATAAACGCCAGATCCTAAATTGTTTAAGTTCTGAGAATTACTGGCATAAGCAGATCCATTTTTTGTCCAGGAATAAGTGTAGGGAGCAATTCCGCCTAACGCATTGTTAATTGTAATAGCTCCTGTAGAGTCATTATAACATTTTACATCGGTATGAGCAGAGGTTAATTCTGTAATTTCAATTGTACTTTTGGTAATTACGACCGGTTTAATATCGTAACAATTGGATGCATTTGTCCCTTTTATGTAATAGGTTCCGGGAATGGCAGCAGTAAAATCTGCGTATGGAATTGTTGCAGCTGCATCACTCCAATACGTAAAGGTTAACCCGGTTGTGCTGCCAGCGGTGATATTTGCAGCAGTTAAATCTGCAGAAGACGCTGGTGCACAAACAGGAAGTGGATTGGTTATTGTAACAGTTGGTTTGGCATTTATATTTACTACAATGGCTTTTTTAGGGCCAATACAGGCATTAGTTTTTCCTTCGGCCACATAATAAGTAAACTGACCGGCAGTGGTAGTAGATGGTACAATTGATTGTTGTCCTGTTGATGTTGCTGTTTCATAATAATATAAAACATATTCAGGTTTTGTTGGAGTCGCAGTTAAGGGTAATGCAGTATCGCCTATACAATAATTGATCGGACTTTCTACCAACGGAGTACTGGTGATGCTTTCGATAGTGATCGTAAATTCAAAATAGCATCCGGCAGCAGCTCCGGGAGGAATTGCATAATACGTCGATGTTCCCACCGTAGCCGGAAATGGATTATTTATACTAAACTGTGTTGTAGTTCCTGAAGCTACAGGATAAGCGTTATAAAACGTAGAACCAGAAGGAAATGAACCCGTTACATCTGTAATTGGAATGGAGGAATTGAGATTACAAAAAGTAAATGAAATCATCGGAGAAATGGCCTGACAATTGACATTCGTATAATTGGCGGAATCTATGGTTGTTGAAAGCGGACCTGCAATCGATGTGCCCTGACAGTTTCCAGATGATGTAAAACCTAAAATTAAAGGTTTGTCGGTTACGTTAACAGTAGAAATAGTTCCCTGACCGCTTAAACTGCCACTCACCTGAATGATATTGCTGCAGCCTGAATTTTTAAGGAGCGCACAATTCTCTGTTGATTTAAAGCTAAATGTTAGTTCTGCTAAAACAGTATTTGGATCAGCAGGTAAAGGTAAAGTTCCAATTTCCCAAACAATAGAACCATTGGCACCAATTGTTGGTTCATAAGTTAAAGAGTTTGGTGAAGGCAATGGAGAAAAATCGATGTTCCCGGCTAAACTTCCGGCAACAAAAGAAGCGTTGTACGGAATTGGAATCACAATTTTACTATTCTGTACAGCTTCAGTTCCACTGTTTTTGATCTGAACTTTATAACCAAGTTCCTGGCCAGGCATTACCGTATACGGACCCGCACCGGCAGGATTTCCATTAACAGTTGTCGCAGAAAGAACACCTTCTATTTCTGGTACATAGGCATCTATTGCCATAACAATCGAAAAAATAACGTACGTATCGACAGTAGATCCGTATCTAAAAGTTGTGGCAGTCTGATTATTTCCAATAATATCCTTATTCGTATTTGGTAGATCAAACATGCTGATATCCATCCCTGAATTATTAGCTAAATTGGGATTTCGGGCATTTCCTCCGGTATTAATAGTCGAATTGAAGAAATTATTAGGTGAATTTCCAGGTCGACTCAAACTTAAAAAGTTATTGGTGTTCAATTTTTCAATTTGAAAATAATCACCATCATAATTAATATCGCCTTCTCCTGCCATAACGCCCAATTTAATTCCGACTGGGCCCGAAGTAACCGAGTTAAATCCCGAAACAGGAAAAGTATGACTGGCCGTTATATTGTTTTGTACAAACGCGTGACCATCAAAAACGGTAATATCTCTGTTTTTCATGTTAGAATTTTCGTAAACAACTACCAATCCCCACCCGGCATATTTTCCAATTGCGCCACCATCAGTCCCTTCAGTTACAGCAATATTGGCTGCAAAATATTCGCCGATTCCGTTTTTGCGGACATAATCCGTAACTTCAGCGTAAGCGGTGTACATATTGAGGTCAGCATTTGTAGGGAAATGAATGTCTGTAGCAGTAAACTCATCGTATGAATTTTCCTGAGGTCCTTTAAACAAAATTTTTCTTTTATCTAAGTTTTTGGTTATCCCGTTTTTAGTTACATCAAAAGAGTTGGGACTATTCGTGTCGTCCGTAACTCTTCCTGTCCAGTATAATCCCGCATAAACAATGGTGTAGCAACTAGTTAATTTTGTGCCATTATCATCTGGAAGATCTAAAGTTGAAGATGAAGAATTAATAGTTTGAGAATCATTATCTACATCAACGTATACCATCGGATTAGAACCATTCGTTTCATGAATATCATAATTTTGTAATGTCAGGTTAGTGTTCCCCATCATTGTAAAATTGCCTTTAATTTTATAATTCGTTTTAATGGGTGAATACGACGAAGTTCTTTCTTTAAAAGGAACAATTACTTGTGAGTTCGCTGTAAAAGAAAATCCGCATAAGAGCATAGAAAGGGCGTAAAACACAAAATATGGAGAGTATTTTTTTTTCATAATAAGAGCTTTTAATTATCCGCCAATAGAAATTTTATACATTAGAGTGTACTTTGAAGAGTCATTTTTAATTAAATTATTAATGACAGAAGGTATTGTCGGAACCTGAGAAATAATAAAAATGTATTTGAGATTTTCGAAACCAGAAAAGGCGTTTAGATCTATTGATTGATTTAAATCGGAATTGCTGTCAATTTTTATAGTAACAATTTGGATGTCTTTTTTGGAGTTGACAGATAAATTGAGAGCATTAATCGAGCGAATATTTGAGAAGAGTGCAGTGGGCTTTTCTCCATAAACTTTAATTTCTCCATTTGGTGAAGAATAAACAGCAGATTGTAGGCCGTACAAAAGATGTTTAAGCTGATCGCGTTGTGCAATCTGACCGGAATTTTCCAGATTTAATAGGTATGAATCTACATTTTCAGTCTGTCCGAATCCATTTGCAGTTAGTAAAAATGACAAAATGAAAAAAATGTTTTTTTGAAAGATGTTCTTTTTGAAAGAAAAAATGTACTTACAATTTGAAACAAATTTTACTGCTTTTTCAAGAGTAGATTTAGTTCTCATATCTTAATATCTGATTTTAAATGTTTATGGAATTTTAACAAAATCAAAGTTATACGAGACTTTTTCGAATTGAATTTTTTATCTGTAACTAACCTAAAAACTCGTTGAAGTGTACTTTTTTAGCAAAAAATTCCGTCTAAAAGAACATTTTTTAACAAAAAAGCCATCAGAATTTTATCTTATTTATTGGAGTTTAGTTTTAAAACAATAACTTTTTAAACTTTTTAAGTATTTAATATTCAGTATTTTAGTTAAAAAGTTATAGAAAAATAAAATATCGATTAAATACTTATTTTCCAGACGAAGTACACGAACAGCGTTTCATCAGATTCAGTTGTTTCATTGGTATTATGCAGGCTAGTTCGACAGATTCCTGTTAAAATTTTGATTTAGTGTTAACAGAATTAAAAAATGGAAAGCGTTTAAAATAACTTTTGTAAATTAGAACTTGAATAATTTCCGGATCAGGATATTAAAAAATAGAAGCTTATGAAAAATCTCATTTTAATACGTCATGCCAAATCCAGCTGGGAAGCACCGCTAAAAGATTTCGATCGCCCCTTGATGAAAAGAGGAATTCTGGATGCACATGATGTATCATTACATATATCAGATTATCTTCCGAAAACTTTCATAATCTGGAGCAGTCCTGCCGCCAGAGCTTCAGAGACAGCCTTGATTTTTGCACAAAATCTTTCGTATCCTATTGAGAGTATTATTTACAAAGACGATCTTTATACTTTTGACGAAAAACAACTGGAAAAAGTTATCAAATCATGTGATAATAGTTTCGAAAGCGTTATTCTTTTCGGACATAACGAGGCTATTACAAATTTTGTTAATAAATTTGGGGATGTTTTTATAGAGAATGTACCCACTTCCGGCTTTGTTTCATTGCAATTTGATGCTCAGAGTTGGGACACTATCAGTAAAGGCAGAACACATAAAACAATTTTCCCCAAAGATTTAAAATAATAACCGTGTACGAACAGAAATATATCGATAGAGAAAAAAGCTGGCTGGCATTTAATGCGCGCGTGCTTCAGGAAGCAGCAGACAATACGGTACCACTTTTAGACAGACTGCGTTTTGTTGGAATTTTTTCGAACAATTTAGACGAATTTTTCAGGGTTCGTTATGCAGCCATTCGACGATTAAGTCTCTCTGGTATTTCTGGCGAAAAATATTTAGGCGGTGTTTCTGCTCATCAGTTAATTAAAGATATCACAGAAATTGTTATACAACAACAGTCTGAAAGTCTGCGTATCCTTGGAAATATCGAAGCCGAGCTTGAAGCTGAAAATATTTTTATTATTAACGAAACCCAGATTACTCCAAAACAGGAATGTTTTTTAAAAGACTTTTATACACAAAAATTAAGTCCGGAACTGGTTACCATTATCTTAAATGATCTGGCCGTTTTTCCGATTTTAAAAGATACTTTAGGATATTTGGCCGTTCGTCTGGAACTCAATAACGATGAGGTTAGATATGCCTTAATTGAGATTCCGAAAAACATAAACCGATTTGTGGTTCTTCCTTCTGAAGATGAAAAACAATATGTGATTTTGATTGACGATGTAATTCGTTTTAAGCTCAAAAACATATTCAATATATTCGATTATAAGAGTGTTTCTGCCCATATGATCAAAATTACCCGGGATGCCCAATTGGATATCGATAGTGATTTGAGTAAAAGTATGCTCGAAAAAATATCTTCGTCTGTGAAAGACCGAAGAATGGGAGAACCTGTCCGTTTTATTTATGATAGTTTAATTGAAGATGATACGCTTCATTTCTTTCTGGATAAAATGAAAATTGTAGAAACAGACAGTATTATTCCCGGCGGAAGATATCACAATCGCCGCGACTATATGGATTTTCCGAATCTGGGACGTTTCGATTTATTATACAAACCAAACGAGCCTTTACCGGTTCCGGGGCTAAGTCTGGAAGGTAGTATTTTAGAAAAGATTTCAAAAAAAGACTATTTGGTACATGCACCTTATCAGTCCTTTTCTTATCTGACAAAGTTCCTTAGGGAAGCAGCATTAGATCCTAAAGTGACGAGCATCAAAATTACTTTGTACCGTTTGGCAAAGAACTCTCAGATAATCAGTTCCTTGATAAATGCGGCAAAAAACGGTAAAAGGGTTGTGGTTCAGATAGAGCTTCAGGCGCGTTTTGATGAAGCTTCTAATATTTCTTATGCAGAGCAAATGCAGACAGAAGGTATCGAACTTATTTTTGGAATAAAAGGACTCAAAGTACACAGTAAGATATGTGTTATAGAAAGATTAGAGGAAGGTAAAAACCGTCGATACGGATTTATTTCGACCGGTAACTTTAATGAGTCTACAGCTAAAATATATACAGATGTAACGCTTTTAACATGTCATCAGGGAATTTTAAAAGATACCTCAAAAATATTTGAGTTTTTTGATATTAATTACAGAGTACACCGATACAAACATTTAATTGTATCACCACATTATACCAGAACGAAATTTATAAAACTGATTGACCGCGAAATTCTTCACGCACTGGCAGGAAGAAAAACGCATATTAAATTAAAAATGAATAGTTTATCTGATTTTAAAATGATAGATAAATTATACGAAGCCAGTAATGCCGGAGTGAAAATTCAGTTGCAGGTAAGAGGAATTTGTTCGTTGATTCCCGGAATTCCCGGAATGAGTGAAAACATAGAAGCCATAAGTATTGTAGATAACTATCTGGAACATACAAGAGTATATATTTTTGGAAATGCAGGTTTAACCGAAGTTTATATTTCGTCTGCCGATTTCATGACCAGAAATCTTGATGGAAGAGTAGAAGTAACATGTCCTATTTACGATCTTGAAATTAAAAAAGAACTGATTGATAATTTTAATATTGCCTGGAAAGGAAATGTAAAAGTGAGATATCATTCTTATAAATTAGATAATAAGTATAAGCCGAAAAATCATCATGCTCCATTTAGAGCCCAGTTTGAGACCTATAAATATTACCAGAATAAATTAGCATTGTTAGAACAGGTTCCTCAAAAAGTAAAATTATAATAAAAACCAATTTCAAATCATAAAGTGAGCATGATTAATATTAGGAAGTTTGCAGCAATAGATATCGGATCAAATGCCATGAGACTATTGATATCTAATGTTGTGGAGCAGGACGGTAAAGAACCGCAGTTTAATAAAAGTTCCCTGGTTCGTGTACCGATTCGTCTGGGGCAGGATGCCTTTACTGTTGGAGAAATTTCACCCGAAAATATAGACCGAATGGTTGATGCCATGAAAGCATTCAATCTTTTGATGAAAGTACATAAAGTGGAGCGTTATATGGCCTTTGCAACTTCTGCAATGCGCGAAGCATACAATGCCAAAGAAGTTGTGGCATTAATTAAGAAAAAAGCCGATATAAAAATCGAAATTATAGACGGTAAAAAAGAAGCGGCTATTATTGCATCGACTGATTTACATCATTTAATAAAATCAGACGAAACCTATTTATTTGTTGATGTAGGTGGAGGAAGTACAGAATTCACATTATTTTCTGACGGAAAATTAATTAATTCAAGATCTTTTAAAGCCGGAACCGTGCGTTTGCTGAATAATATGGTACATGATGTGGTTTGGGATGAAATCGAAAAATGGATCAAGACTAATACAGCAGACTATCATGAGGTTACCTTAATTGGTTCAGGTGGAAACATTAATAAACTGTTCAAAATGTCCGGAAAACAGCAGGAAAAGCCACTTTCGTACATTTATGTCAACTCGCAATATGCTTTTTTAAATTCATTGACTTACGAACAGAGAATTGCAGAATTAGGTTTGAATTCTGACCGTGCAGACGTAATTATCCATGCTACAAGAATTTATCTGAATGCAATGAAATGGAGCGGTGCCAGACAAATTTATGTTCCTAAAATCGGACTTTCTGATGGTATTGTAAAAGCAATGTATTACGGAAAAATTTAATTTTTCAGCCACGGATTTTCCATTAGTTGCTGTATAATTTATTAATTCGTGGCAAAATTATTTTATGAAATCAGTTTTTAAATCCGTTCAAAATTTTTCTGACGGGGAATTAAATCTTTTAGATGATTTAGTACAATTTCGTACGTTAAAAAAAGGGGAGCTTTTATTGACTGAAAATGAAGTTTGTAATGAAGTTGTCTTTATAAAAAAAGGAATTTTGCGTTCTTTTTTCGTGAATCATAAAGGAGATGAAATTACCAATTGCTTTGCTTTTGAAAATGAGTTTATGGCTTCTTTTGCCAGTTTTATTACAGAAGAAAAAGCTGAAGAAAACATTCAGGCACTCGCCGATACAGAATTAGAGATTTTAAACAGAAAAGATCTCGAAAAGCTCTATCAATCAGGTTTCAACTGGCAGGAAACTGGTAGAAAACTCACTGAACTTGAATTTGTCAATCTTCACAAGCGCATGGTTTCATTTCAGAAATTTTCCGCTGCCCAGCGATATGATGAGCTTTATAAAAATCATCAAAGATATGTACAGCTAATTCCACTGCAATATTTAGCGTCGTATTTAGGAGTATCACCAAGGCACTTAAGCCGGATAAGGAAAGCTGTGGTTTAGCAGAAAGTTAGCAGATTCAACACAAGTAAACATGCAGTATTATAGAAAAAAAATTCTGTAAAATCTTTAATCATCAGCATCTGCTTAATCTGCCAAATGAGGGAAATAATAAAAAGCGTTTTTAGGACATTTGTCCTGTAAAACAAAAATCGCAAAAAGTATTTTTGGAAAAACATTACTATGAAAAAGATACTGATTATAAACGGACACCCAAATGCCGAAAGCTTCAATTTCGCACTGGCAGAATCGTATAAAAATGGCGCTATTGCTTCAGGAGCAGCTGTCGAAACTATTACAATAGCAAATTTAAATTTCAATCCGAATTTAAGGTTTGGTTACCAAAAACGAACAGATTTAGAACCGGATCTAGTAGAATCCTGGGAGAAAATAAAAAGAGCCGATCATCTGGTGTGGGTGCATCCCGTTTGGTGGGGCGGACTTCCGGCTATAACAAAAGGCTTTATAGATCGTTTGTTTTTGCCGGGAATGGCATTTCAATACCGGGAAAATTCCGTGTGGTGGGACAAATTGCTCAAAGGGAAAACTGCGCACATTATCACTACTTTAGATCAGCTGGGTTGGTATTATCGTCTTGCTTTTGGAAGACCAAGCGTCAATCAGTTAAAGAAATCAACTTTAGAATTTTGCGGAGTAAAGCCAATAAAAGTAAGCTATATCGGAATTGTAAAAACTGCCGCCGAAGACCAAAGAAAAAAATGGCTTGAAAAAGTTTACGAATTAGGTCTTAAAAATAAATAAACGAGATTTTTTGCGATAAAGAAATTACTCCTTTAAATCTAATCCAAATGTTGAGCGTAAAAGTTCAATGTTTGGATTTATTTCCAAAAAGCGATTATAACGATCCTGATTGTTGTACGTTCTCTTCATTTCTACCTGCTCGTTTACAATAACATCAATAGTGATATCATGATTGTGCAAATGCCCCTTTAAATAACCCAATAATCCATTCATCTGACTTTCAAAATCCAGTTTGGAACCTTCATTTGGCAATTCGTAAGTAATTGTGGTACCTTCCAGAATAGGATCATTAATCAATAAAATAGATTCCATTATCTTCAGGCCTTTTTGTCCCAGACGCTCTGCATATTTGTTCCAGTGAAGACGCATGTCTGTCTCATTAAATTCTTCGGTCGGTAAGACAGAAGTCGGTTTAACGTACGATTTGCTGCTGGCTTCCATTTCTTTTTTCTTGCGAATACTGGCAAGAGAAAAAGCAGAGACTTTTGGGGTGTTATTGGTTTCTGTTTTGGGAGTTTCTGCAGCCTGAACTTTCAGATTTTCAACAACTTGTGCGGGTTGTGAAATCACATTTTGCGGAGCAGCTTCCGTTTTTTCAGCTGAAGATGACTGGTTTTCTGCTGATGATGAATTTTCGGCAATAGGTTTTGGACTTTGAACTTCAACAATAGAATAACCTCCGTTTTTAAAGTAAACGGGTGGAATTATGAATTGCTCAGCTTTTTTTTTTCTCCATCAAAATTGATAGAGGCCAGTTGCATCAGACATAATTCAACCAAAAGACGTTGATTCTGACTAAGTTTGTATTTTAAATCACAGTCGTTGGCAATATCAATTCCTTTTAATAAAAAGTCCTGGGAACATTTCTGAGACTGTGCGGCATACATTTGCTGCGCTTGTTCCCCAACTTCTAATAAAGCAATAGTGGCAGGGGTTTTGCTTACCAATAAATCTCTAAAATGAGAAGCAAGGCCGGCAATAAAATGATGTCCGTCAAATCCTTTGGACAAAATATCATTGTAAGCCAAAAGGAGATCCGGAATTTTATTTTCTAAAATAAGATCCGTGACAGAAATATAGGTTTCGTAATCTAAAACGTTTAGGTTTTCCGTTACAGCCTGACGTGTTAAATTGGTTCCGCAATAAGAAACCACACGGTCAAAAATTGACAAAGCGTCACGCATCGCGCCATCTGCTTTTTGCGCAATAATGTGCAGTGCATCGTCTTCGAAATTAATTCCCTGACTCGCCGCAACTTCAGCCAGATGCTCTTTAGCATCCTTAACTGTAATTCTTTTAAAATCAAAAATCTGGCAACGGGATAATATCGTCGGGATAATTTTGTGTTTTTCTGTTGTTGCTAAAATGAAAATAGCATGTTTTGGCGGTTCTTCCAATGTCTTAAGAAAAGCATTAAAAGCAGCCGATGACAACATATGAACCTCATCAATAATATAAACCTTATACTGTCCGGTTTGCGGTGGAATGCGAACCTGATCGATAAGGCTTCGAATATCATCAACAGAGTTGTTGGAAGCGGCATCTAACTCAAAAACGTTAAATGCAAAATCCTCAGTCGGATCATCGTATCCGGGCTGGTTTATCTTTCTGGCCAAAATACGTGCGCAGGTAGTTTTACCAACTCCACGCGGTCCTGTAAACAAAAGAGCAGAAGCAAGGTGATTGCTGTCAATAGCATTCAACAAAGTGTTGGTAATGGCTTTCTGTCCCACAACATCCTTAAAGGTCTGCGGGCGATACTTACGAGCCGATACTACAAATTGTTCCATATTCTCTTTTATTCGATAGCAAATATAGAGTATAATTTACGGATTTAAAAATTTAAAAATTGAAAGATTTTTAAGTGGCTGGAAAGTAGATTGTAATAAAATTGTTAAACTTTTACCAGAGTTTTTTAATGAAAAGTAACTTACATCTCCTTTTCATTTTTAAATCAAATAAATAGTATTTTTGTAGTAAAAAGTTTGTTATTAATAATCGGCAAACTAATCTTAGAAAAGGAAATAAATTTATAGTTTTTGAAAATGACTCGAATAATTTAAATGAAATTTTTAAAACATCTATGAATGAATTCAATCTCTAAAGTATCTTAAATGATAAAAAGAAATTTTCCAATCTACAATTTTTACTGGAAATGATATAAAACCAACTAACATTCCTATAATGATTTGATACTTAATCTGTATAATTTTGAAAAGGTTAATTATTAAAAATATATCATTATGAAATTTAAATCAATCTTATTAGGAATCGTCCTTGCGTTGTCTTTTGCGTCATGCACTCCAAAAGATGCAGATATTGAAAAAGCAATCACTGAAAAATTAGGCGATAGTCCGGGTGTACAAGTTACAGTTCACGAAGGAGTGGCAACAATTACAGGTACTTGTGAGGACGAAATTTTCAAAAAAAATATTGAAAAAAGTGTAAAAGCGGTAAAAGGAGTAAAATCTGTCGTGAACACTTGTGAACTTGCAAGAGCAAATCAGGAACCTGCTGCGGCAACTGTTGTGATTAATTCAGATGCAGAGCTGGATAAATCTGTACACAAAGTAGTAGATGCTTACGATGGAGTTAGTGTAACTGTAGTTGGTGGTGTTGTAACACTTTCGGGCGAAATCAAAAGAGAAAAATTACAGCCTTTAATGCAAAGTCTGCAGGAACTAAAACCCGGAAAAGTAGATAATAAATTAATTGTAAAATAAGGCAGTATGAATTTACAGGATAAATATAAAGGTGTAACAGATCTTGCTTCTCAATTAGGAGTTTCTAATTTAGAAGTGAGAGAACAAAATAATGTACTATATATTGATGGTACAGCGAAATCTGCAGCAGATAAGGATAAAATTTGGGATGCCTATAATAAAATAGATCCCGATTATCGCTCTGCAGATCTGGTAATGAATATTGATGTTATCGAAGGAGCATCAAGAGAATATACTGTAGAATCCGGAGATTCACTTTCTAAAATAGCCAAAGCATATGGTGTAACCTGGCAGGATATTTTTGAAGCCAATAAAGATATTATTTCAAACCCTGATCTAATTCAGCCGGGATGGAAACTAAAGATTCCAACGCTATAATTTCGAATCGCGAAGATTTAAAAGATTCAATTAAAAAATCCAAATTCCAATTCTGCATCTGCACAATTGGAATTTGGATTTTACATTTTTAAGCCTGAAGAATTTACCTTCCTCTAATACTCAAATCAAATAAAAATTTTGCCGTTTCCTGATCAGAATCGGCCGAAAAACCCGCTACGTAGACTCCTTTTTTACCTGTTACAGATTTAATTCCGTATACAACTGCTTCATCGCCCGGGTCTGATTCTCCCTCGTATCGATACACATGAACAATTTCAAATTTCTCGGGATTTTTCTTAATCATGTCTGCATTTAAATTAAAATCGCAGGTAAACCCTTTCTCATTCAATTGATCTAAAGCTTTTGAAACAGTTGCGTAATGATACATTCTTTTCATAATACTGACTTTAAAAATTACTGAATTTTAAAGATAACCAATTTAAAATTAAAAAGTTAGAAGAATTGTTTTAAATAACAAAAATGACCGCAATTGTATTAAGGGCAATATCTGATGGTTCCTTTCTCATTAACAATTACACTGTTGATTTTACCAAATGTAAAACTGATTGGCAGCGTTTTAATCGCAAGATTTGATTGTGATTTTGCTTTGGAAGTGCCAGCTCGTAAATCACTTGATAATCTTACATATAACATTCCGTCATCAACAATTTCATTTCTTGAAATACGTGAATGTTTTTCATTTGAATAGCTTTCTTCGCAATTAATGTTATTTCTGTTTTGGTAATTGTAAATAGGTAAATTTAGATAATAGTCAAGCAAATAGCCATCGGATTTTACAAAACTATACAAAATTTGATGTTTTTTACTGTCAAATGTTCCTTTTGGAAGATTAAAGAATTCATCGACTTTATGATCAGGAAGATTAGGGTAAATGTTTACAACGGTTTCAGTTTCCAATAAATTATTGTCGTGATAAATATTGTAAAATTTTCCGGAGAGATAAACAAGAGCAACAACGATAAGAATTGAGATTAAAAATTTTTTCAAAGATGTAAAAAATTAAAGGTTACGTTTTTAGATTTAATTATATAATTCTAAAAAACTAAAATAATAAAATTTTCGAATTCTTACTCTATAAATCGCTACTTTTGCAGCGCAGACCGCCTTATCGTCGTCTTGTCTTATGGATGGGAGGGAGGAAAGTCCGGACACCACAGAGAAGCATAGCGGGTAACGCCCGTCGGTCGCGTCTTCGGATGAGATTAGGACAAGTGCAGCAGAAAGTATGTACAGGTAATGCTGTAGTGAAACCAGGTAAACTCTATGCGGTGAAATACCAAGTATATCGGCATTTAAGAGCTTCTCGTTCGTTGCCGAAGGGTAGGTAGATGGAGTCCAGTAGTAATGCTGGATCTAGATAAATGATAAGGTATTGTCTTGTTGCAAAATAAGACAAGAACAGAATCCGGCTTACAGGTCTGCATTTTTTATATATTTGTGAACTATCTAACTAATTTTCATGAATATTTCTGCACCTAATTCCCCTTTTTCAGCTAAGAAAAATCTTTTAACGACGATTGTCACAAATCTTACTTTCTGGGTTTTAATTGCCATTATTGCCGGTATTTTACTGGGACACTTTTCTCCGCCAAACGGGGTTAAAATGGAATTTCTGGGAAAGAAATTTATACAGCTGATTTCTCTCTTCATCGGACCGATTATTTTTCTAACGATTGTTCTGGGAATCTCAGGAATGGGAAATTTAAAAAAAGTAGGCAGAATTGGTGTTAAAGCTTTGGCTTATTTTGAAGTGGTTTCGACAGTAGCCCTTGCTATTGGCGTATCTGTAGCTTATATCTTTAAACCGGGCAAAATAGACAAATCAGGTTTGACTTTTGGCGATGCGACTCAGTACACACAAGGAACTGCGGAACATTTTTCGTGGTTCAATTTTTTCCTCTCCAACTTTACATTACAGGTTTTATTGGTTGCCATTATTTGCGGAATTGCTTTGAATTTTTATAAAAAAAGAGAACAGACTATTCTGATTCTCGAGCGATTTTCCAAAGTTGTTTTTACAGGATTAAAATATATTATGTATCTGGCGCCAATTGGTGCCTTTGGCGGAATGGCATATACTATTGGCAAATTTGGACTGGCAACTTTAATTCCGCTTGGTAAACTCATACTTTGCGTTTATATCACAATGGCACTTTTTGTTTTTTTAGTATTAGGAAGCATACTTCGGTATTATAAAATAAGTATATTTTCTGTTTTGAAATATATTAAAGAAGAACTTTTACTGGTTTTAGGAACTTCATCTTCTGAAGCTGCTTTGCCGAGTATTATGGTAAAACTGGAAAAAATGGGTTGTAGTAAATCGGTTGTGGGATTAGTAATTCCAACCGGTTATTCCTTCAATCTTGACGGAACCTCGATCTATCTGTCTATGGCGGTTTTATTTATTGCACAATTGTATGATGTACATCTGAGCTTTTTTGAGATTCTGACCGTGATTGGCATTTTAATGATTACATCAAAAGGAGCAGCCGGCGTAACAGGAAGCGGATTTATTGTTTTAGCCTCAACGCTGACAGCACTTCATAAAATTCCGGTTGAAGGTTTGGCATTTTTATTGGGCGTAGATAAATTTATGAGCGAAGCCAGAGCCATTACCAATCTTATAGGAAATACGGTAGCAACTATTATAATCTCAAAAACAGAACGGGATTTTACAGAGTTGAATCTTGATCCGGTTAGAGAATAAGGTTTTTAGGGAAGATTTGCCACGAAGACGTTAAGGCAAAAAGTCTTTTTCCCGCAGATTAAGCAGATTTTAATTAAATCTCCAAAATTTGCAAATCTGCGAGAGAAAAAGAAGTTTTAGGATGTGGAAGAAATTTAGCACGTTAGTAACTTAGCCTCTTAGCACCCACCAGATATTAAGCTTCGTCCTTAGTAGCTCTAACCAGACTAATGCCCGACATGAAGAATACTATTCCAAGAATTCCATATATAATAAGTGATTTTACATCGCGTGTTTCTCCAGAAGTTCCGGCAAAAATAACAGCAGTATAAATAAGGCCTACGATTCCCAGAATCGTCAATAAGCCTCCAAAAAAGCGTTTTAGGTTCATGACTTTTAGTTTAATGTTAATCAAATGTATAATGGATTTGTTATTTGTTTATTATACAATTGATTACGAAAATTATATCTTTTGCATCTAGATATAATTGGGAATTATGAAGTTTTTATTTAATACTCCCTTAATAATAAAAGCACTCTATGAATCAATCCTTTTTTATTTTAAATTCTAACCCCACATTCCGCACACTTTCGATGCTGATTTTTGGATCAGAATTAAAATATTTTCGTAGTCGGCTAATAAAAACATCCATACTGCGGCCCGAGAAATAATCGTCATTTTTCCATACTGACATTAAGATTTGTTCCCTTTTTAATAATTGATTGTGGTTGAGAAATAAATACTCAATAAGAGAAGCTTCTTTCTCAGTAAGCTGCTGGATATGATTTTGACTATTTAGGGTTAAACGTTCATTATCAAAAATATACGAACCGATTTCGATAATATTATTTCCATTAAGGCTTCTTTTTTGCTCTACCCGTTTTAGTATATTCTGCAAACGAAGAATAAGTTCATCGGCTTCAAAAGGTTTTACAATATAATCGTCGGCGCCGAGTTTCAGACCAATAATTTTATCTTCTTTTAGTTTTCTGGCTGTCAGAAAAATAAAAGGAGTTTCGGGATTGATTTTGATAATTTTTTCTGCCAGCGAAAATCCGTCGAGTTTGGGCATCATCACATCAAAAACACAAATATCAAAAGTTTGGTTTTTAAAATAATCTAAAGCTATTTCACCATTTTCTGCCCAGATAACTTCGTATTGATGCAGTTCTAAATATTGCTTCAGAATGACAGCAAAATCAGAATCGTCTTCGGCTAAAAGTATTTTTTTCAAGAGGAAGAATTTAAACTTTAAAATTAATGGTAAAAATGGCGCCTTTTCCTAAATCACTCATAACAGCAATAGAACCCTGATGCGCTTTAATAATTTGATCAACATAATAAAGCCCTAAACCTAAGCCTTTTGTATTATGCAGATTTCCTTGTTCTACACGATAAAACTTATCGAAAAGAAGTGATTGTGTGCTTTTGGAAATTCCGATCCCGTTGTCTTCAAAACTGATAGAAAAGTGGTTCTCAATAATACTGGTTTTAACAGTAATGGTATCTGAACCGTATTTTACAGCATTTTCCAAAACATTTAAAAACGCAGTTGTTACATGAAATTTATCCAGAATCAAAATTGTTTTTTGTGTTTGAAAATCAGTTTTAAGATGGATTTTTGGAAATGTGATTTTGAAATCATTCACTATTGACAAAAGGAAATCTTCTGTTTCGATTTTTTCTTTCTGAAGTTCAATCTCATTTTCAGCCAAAGAATTGGCCATCACCTGATCGATTAAATTCTGAAGACGATTGTTCTGACGTGAAATAGTATTCACAATCATGTTGAAATTTTCGTCGTTGTCACGAATGTTTTTCTGCTCCAGAATTTTAGTCGAAATTCCCAGAGTGGCCAAAGGAGTTTTAAGTTCGTGTGTAATATTATTAATAAAATCGGTTTTAACATCACTAAATTTTTTCTGTTTGATTAAAGCTTTAATGGCAATTACAAAAAGACTGATCAAGGTTATCACAGATAGCAAAGACAAAACCAGAATAAACGTCATTCGTCTTAAAATAATCATTTCCCAGTCGACAACAGAAACGTACATAGAATCCTCCGTCAGTAATTTATAATGTACTCCGGCAAGATTGGCACTGGTGGTCCCAACATAATTTCGAACCAAAAATGCCTGATCTAAAGAATTTAGATTACCATACAGTTTATTTTGTATAAATGGTTTTTCAGAAAAAATAGTATCAGATTTCTGAGTGCTTTTATACAATATAAATTTGTTAAGAACGATTGCAAAATCAATTTTAAAATTAGGAAGGTCACGCTCCAGTTTGCGTTGAATTTTCTGAGTTACAGAGTCTCTGAATTCATTTTCAATAATACTTTTTCGGATTTGAAATTTGTTATTTTTTCCTCTAATATAACGCTCTGATAGTTCTTTATATAAAATCTCTTTTTTAGAAATAAAGGCAGAATCTATATCACTGTAATTATTGGTAATCTGTGCAATTTCATTTTTGATTTGAGTATGAAACTGCGCCACTTTATAATCATAAGTGGTTTTAACCAAATAACATTGCACCATTGTGAGGACAATAAGCGCCACAGCAGAAAATGTTATTAAGAGGTTGATTCTTTGCTTCATATCATTATTAAATCTGTTTCAAAAATAGTGCTTTTATCACACAATGCACAGATTAACCATGCATTAACCTCCAATTAACTTTCAAAAACTCTTTTCTGATTCACTTTTGTATCATCATAACCCAAACTATTTTTAAGAATGAATATTTATCTGCCTTTAAAGATTTTCATAATAGTATATTTCTTTTTGTTTTCGCTGCTCGGAAATGCTCAGAATGAAATAAAAAAAGATTCCATTTCTAAAGAATTGAAAGAAGTCGTAGTTACTCAGAATAAAAAAACATTTACAAATAATAACGGCAATATAAAGATAGATGTAGCCAATTCGGTTTATAATTCGATTCCAAATCCCGTCGACTTACTCGCAAAACTTCCTTTGGTTCAGATAGGTACCAATCAGGAAAGTATTTCAATTGTGGGTAAAGGAACTCCGTTAATTTATATCGACAATCAAAGAGTCGGAATGAATGATTTAAACGCTTTAAGTGTTTCTGATATCAAAACTATCGAAATTATTCAGAATCCGTCTTCTAAATATGAAGCCGAGGGCCGCGCCGTAATTTTAATTACCAGAAAATTTAGTAAAAAAGATGGTTTTAAAACCGATGTTTCGGAAACAGCTTCGTTTAAAAAGAATTATAATAATTATTTGGGTTTTAATTCCAGTTTTAAAAAAGACAAATTAGAATGGAAAGCCAATCTAAACTACAATCGACGGAATCCCTGGGAAAACCATGGTATTGCTTATCAAATTCCACAGGCGGACATTATCTCCAATTACGATGTAACCGCAATTTCCGCTGTAAATGAATATATTTTTGGAGCAGGTCTGTTTTATAAAATCAACGATGAAGATTATTTTTCAGTAAATGTAAATGGTAAATTGAAAGGAGACGCTTTTGGTATTAACACGTTTACATTCAATAACAATCAGGGCGAGATAAATAATGTTTTTACGTGGAGTGAGAATTCCAGTTCAAAAAATTTCATCAATTCATTTGTAAATTATTCCAGAAAAATAAAAGCAATAGATACTAAATTATTTGCGGGCTTTCAGGCTTCCAATTTTAATCAGCATTTATGGAGTTTGGTTCAGAATAATTTTAATGAAACAGAACTTGAATTATCTCAAAATCGTGACCAAAAATTTAATGTAAATGTATTTTCCGGCCGGATTGATTTGGAAAAAAAGTTTAAAGATGGAATGAACTGGGAATACGGCGGACTTTATTCATTGGCAAAATCGAAATCGGATTATGATGTTTTTGATTATCAGAAAAAGAAAGATACTGCTTTTAACTATAATTTTAAAGAATCAAATCTCGCGGCGTATACCCAGCTTTCGGGGAAAATTAATAAACTGGATTTCTCCGTTGGATTACGAATTGAAAATACAAATGTAAGGGGAAAATACAGTACAGATAATTTTCTTTTAATCGATAAAAACTACGTCAATGTTTTTCCGAAGGCTCAGGTTTCATTTGCAATTGACAGCACAAAAAGTGTAAGTGTAGAGTACTCAAGAAGTATTTCGCGACCCAATTATTCTTCTTTAAGTATGATTGCAACGTATATAAATCCTTATTTTGTTTACGGGAGCAATATTAATTTAGGACCAACTTTTGCCGATGTGATTTCGGGTGTCTTCCAGTATCATGACAAATCTGTAAAGCTTACTTTTTATCAGAATAAAAATCCAACTTATCAGGATTTTGTGTTTGATAATCAAAATAACATACTAACTTTTACGGAGAAAAATTTTCAGAAGCAATCAGGATATAATATCGAATTTGCGTTGCCTTTTACTTATAAAATATGGACAAACATAAATTCATTAGTTTTTGCAACTAACAAAATTGAAGATGAATCTGCAGTTTTTAATTCTTCCAGAACCTATTTATATTACTATTCTAATAACACTTTTAAACTGCCAAAAAATTTTACATTTGTTTTATCATTTTGGGGTGCAACCAAACAAAAAGAAGGCGTTTTTGAGCGAAATGCAAAGTTAATTTTTGATTTGTCTCTGGCGAAAGCTTTCGGTAAAAACTGGAATCTGACTTTAAATTATAATGATATTTTTAAAAATACTATTTATATCGATCGATTTACGGTCAATAATGTAAGTTCGACAGGACGATATCTGGTTGATGCTAATGAGATTTCCATTACGCTTCGATACTCTTTTGGAAAAATAAGGGAATCGGAGTTTAAAAAGAAAACGGTAGATGAAAACGAGAATCGAATTAAATAAAAATAAAAATCCCTTAGTAACAAGGGATTTTTTATACTTTACAAAGCCTATTATCCTTCGTCTTCTTCTGTTTCTTTTTTCGAAGTCTCATTGGGCAATTCCTCGTCGTCATCGGTAGAATTTAATTCGAAAAAACTAAAGAAAGATCCCCCATAACTTTTCTGGAAGGAAAAATTACTCAAATGATCCATTTTGGTATATTTGGAGTGTTCGATTATCATCATTCCGTCTTCCTCCAGTAAATCTCTTTCAAAAACCGTTAAAACAATTTTCTCAAAAGTGACCTGATCCAGTCCGTAAGGCGGATCGGCAAAAATGATGTCGTAAGTAGTTTTGGCATTTTCCAGAAATTTGAAAACATCACTTTTGGTTGCAGCGATATCAAAATCAAATTCTGATGAAATTTGTTTTATGAATTTAACACAGCCAAAATCTCCGTCTACAGAAGTAATTGGAGCACTTCCGCGTGAAGCGAACTCAAAACTTATATTTCCCGTTCCCGCAAATAAATCCAAAACCTTTAAGCCGTCAAAACTAAAATGGTTGTTTAAAACATTAAATAATGCTTCCTTACTCATATCAGTAGTGGGGCGTACAGGTAGATTTTTTGGCGGAAAAATTCTGCGTCCTTTGTATTTTCCTGAAATGATTCTCATGATTGAAATAAGATATAATGTTTTTGATTTTGAGCAGTTGTAAAGCTGTTTTTCTCTTTCAGCGTGCTAACATCCATAAAAGAAATATGGCGGATATATTTGTATGCAATAGCATAAAAAGGATCGTTTTCTGTAATAGTTCCCAGTAATTCTAATTTAAAACTTTCCGGATTCAGACTTAGTTGTTCTGCTGTAAAAAGAATATAATAAATAAAATCTTCGGGTGTCTGATATTCAAATGAATTAAACAACAGCAGTTTCTGATTCTGTACCACAATAATTTCAAAATTCCCGGGATTAAAATTTACGACCATTTTCTTGTCGTCATTGTTTCTGGAATTGTCCAGGATTTTTTCTACCAAAATACTGTTAGCGTGTTTGTAGTCGAAAGAACCAACGTTGTCAATAAGGAAATTATTGATATTCACGTAGGGAATATAAACCGCATTCATCTGGTAGTTTGAAATCGTATCGTAAGTAAAAAAATCTGTTTCAAAGACTTTGGTAGTATACTGAAGGTAACTTCCGAGATAATTTTCATCAAATAAGGCTGTCGGCACAAACGTGGAAAGATTATTTTCATGAATTACCATTATCTCATCGTAACTTGCTTTTAACTCAGGATTGTTTTTAAATGCATCACTGTACAATTCCTCAATTCTGGTCGTTTTATTAGTCGTTTCAAACTGAATTTCTTTAAAAGAAGTAATAATATTATTTAAAGTATCAAAACAGCAATATGAAAATCCGGTCAGGGAAACCTGAATCGAAAGTTTTTTATAAATTTTTGAAGTGATGTTGGTGTTTTGTAATGACATAGTTGATTTACAATTCGTTACCTGTTTTAAGTCAAGAAAGAATTTTAGGCGTCACAAACTTACAAATTAAAAAGGAACAATAATAATTGCAATTTCAAAAAACAATTTCAATTGCGTTTTAAAACAAGGTTAAGAAAAAGTTTTAAAACATGTTTTGAACACATATTAGTGATTTAAGTTCATTAAAGTTAATGGGAAGTTGTTTAACGCTGATGACACTGATTTGCTATTCTGAAGACATGGTTAATGTGTTTAAAAATTTAAAGTTGAAATTGCCATTAAAAAAGGCGAACTTTGTATTTCAATATTATTTTATGAATTCTGCACTGTTTTACGGTATTTTACAAAAACGATTTCCATTTGCTCCAACTCATAAGCAGGATATTTTTTTTCAAAAGATTGCTATTTTTCTAACCGAACCGCAAAACGACACCATTTTCGTTTTGAAAGGATATGCCGGAACAGGAAAAACAACCGTTATATCTACTATTGTAAATAATCTGCAGGATATAAATAAAAAATATGTACTGCTGGCACCTACGGGTCGCGCTGCAAAAGTAATCGCCAATTACTCGAATACACCGGCATTTACCATTCATAAAAAAATATATTTTCCGAAGAAATCTTCAGGTGGAGGAATCGCTTTTACCAAACAGGTAAATAAACATAAAAACACCATTTTTATCGTCGATGAAGCTTCTATGATTTCAGACAGTACACTGGACAGCGGTTCACTTTTAGACGATTTAATACATTATGTTTATTCAGGAAATAATTGTAAAATGATTCTTCTGGGAGATACTGCGCAGCTGCCTCCGGTGAATTTAGATATTAGTCCCGCCCTGGATATACAAACTTTAGGCGTGCATTATGATAAGGAAATCGAACATATCGAACTCGACGAAGTAATGCGTCAGGAAGAAAGCTCGGGTATTTTATACAATGCCACAGAACTTCGTGAACTGCTAAAAGAAAGTTTTCTTACAGAGTTTAAATTCAATGTTAAGCGATTTAAAGATATTGTTAGATTAACAGATGGTTATGATATTCAGGATGCGATAAATACCGCCTACAGTAACTGGAGTATCGAAGACACCGCTTTTATTGTAAGGTCTAATAAAAGAGCCAATCAATACAATGAACAAATTCGCAGCCGGATTTTATTTAAAGAAAGTGAGCTTTCTGTTGGTGATTTTCTGATGGTCGTAAAAAATAATTATTTCTGGCTAAAAGAAACCGATGAAGCGGGATTTATCGCCAATGGAGATATTATTGAAGTTTTGGAACTTTTCGGAGTCAAAGAATTATACGGATTTACTTTTGCAAAGGTCAAAATCAGAATGGTCGATTATCCCAATCAAATTCCGTTTGAAACGGTTTTAATTTTAGATACTTTAAAAAGTGAATCTCCATCTCTAACATATGAAGAATCGAATCGTTTGTACGAAGAAGTGATGAAAGATTACGAAGACGAACCGACTAAATATAAAAGATTTCAAAAAGTAAAAGAAAACGAATACTTTAATGGCTTACAGGTTAAATTCTCTTATGCCATTACGTGTCATAAATCGCAGGGAGGGCAGTGGAACACGGTTTTTATCGAACAGCCGTATCTTCCAAACGGAATTGACCGCGATTACATCAGATGGCTTTATACGGCCATGACACGTGCCAAAAATAAGTTATATTTGATTGGCTTTAAAGACGAAAGTTTTGAAGAATAGTTTATTGGCCGCGAATTCACGAATTAAATTATTTCGAAAGATTAAAATTACATTCGTGAATTCGTGGCAAAAAAGTCTAAACAATGACAACACTGCACGATTTACATTCGATTTCTTCTTCGTTTTCGAATACCGATAAAATGCCGGTTCTTTTTTTAGGACATGGCAGCCCTATGAACGCTATTGAAGAAAATCAGTTTGTGGCCGGTTTTCGGGATTTGGCTAAAACTTTACCGCAGCCCAATGCTATTTTATGCGTTTCTGCACACTGGTTTACCAAAGGAACAAAAGTTACGGCGATGGAAATGCCCAGAACTATTCATGATTTTGGAGGTTTCCCACAAGCACTTTTTGATGTAGAATATCCGGCTAAAGGAAGTCCCGAACTGGCTGTTGAAACACAAAAAATCCTGGATCCGGTTCTGGTCGAGTTAGACGAACACTGGGGATTAGATCATGGTGCCTGGAGTGTGATCAAACATTTATATCCGAAAGCAAATGTTCCTGTAATTCAGTTAAGTATCGATTATACCAAATCTGGACAATATCATTTTGAACTGGCTCAGAAACTTCAGTCTTTACGTTATAAAGGAGTTTTAATAATTGGAAGCGGAAACATTGTACATAATCTCAGGATGGTAGATTTCAGGAATTTTGATAAAGATAATTATGGTTACGATTGGGCGATAGAAGCAAGGGAAACGGTAAACAATTATTTGTTGGAGGGAAATTTTGATCCTTTAATTAATTTTGAGAGATTGAATAAAGCCATACAACTAGCAATTCCAACGCCGGAACATTATCTTCCTTTGTTATACACATTAGGATTAAAAGATAAAACCGATGATTTGAGTTTGTTCAACGATAAATTATTAGCGGGTTCTTTAAGTATGACTTCTGTAAAAATTATGTAAAAAACTTTGTGAATCTTCGCGTAAATCTTTGCGGATCTCTGTGTAATAATTTCCACAAAAGCCACGCAAAACTTATCACAGAGATTCGAAAATGAAAAAAATCTAAATATGAAAATAATAGCGGTAATTCCGGCGAGATATGCTTCAACACGTTTTCCTGCAAAACTAATGCAGGATTTAGGAGGCAAGACAGTAATTTTAAGAACGTATGAAGCTGCAGTTTCTACAAACTTATTTCAGGATGTTTTTGTGGTTACAGATTCCAATTTGATTTTTGATGAAATTATTTCAAATGGCGGAAAAGCGATTATGAGTATCAAGGAACACGAATCCGGTAGCGACCGAATTGCCGAAGCGATTGCGGATTTAGATGTTGATATTGTAGTAAATGTTCAGGGTGATGAACCTTTTACAGAAGCAGAACCTTTGGAACAGGTTTTATCGGTTTTTAAAAATGATGCTGAGAATAAAGTTGATCTCGCTTCACTGATGCGCGAAATTAAAAATGAGGATGAGATCAATAATCCCAATAATGTGAAAGTTGTCGTTGATCAGTCGCAGTTTGCGTTGTATTTTTCAAGATCTGTAATTCCGTATCCGCGAGATATAAACGCAGGGGTTCGTTACTTTCAGCATATAGGGATTTATGCTTTTAGAAAACAGGCATTATTAGATTTTTACAGCCTTCCGATGAAATCTCTTGAAGCATCAGAGAAACTGGAACAACTTCGCTATTTAGAATTCGGAAAACGTATTAAAATGGTTGAAACGACTCATATAAGTATTGGAATTGATACTGCTGAAGATTTGGAAAAGGCGAGAGCTATCTTGAAAGATATTTAATTATCCCCATTAATATTAACCACAATCTTCGTCATCCTGAGCGAAGTCGAAGGACACGCAAGTAATTCTAAAAAATATTCTTAATCTTTGAAGGATATTGTCGCGGAGATTTCTCCTTCGTCGAAATGACATTCTTTGAGTAAAAACAATAAAAAAAGCTCCATTGGAGCTTTTTTTATTATTATAATCTATCCCGTCCCGAGGCTTCGGGATCGGGACTAAAATTTAAAATCTAATTAATACAATTCAGGAAACTTAGAAGGATTAACTTCATTCATCATTCCGTAAACTTTCTCATAAATATCTTCTGCAGAAGGTTTAGAGAAATAATCTCCATCAGTTCCGTAAGCAGGTCTGTGTGCTTTTGCAGCCAAAGTCTGTGGTTTGCTGTCCAGGTATTTATAAGCATCCTGTTCCTCCAGAATCTGTTGTAAAATATACGCCGACGCTCCACCGGGAACATCTTCGTCAATTACCAAAAGACGATTTGTTTTTGCAATACTTTTCACAATATCTTTATTAATATCGAATGGAAGTAAAGACTGAATATCGATCACTTCGCAATTAATTCCGATTTCTGCTAATTCTCCGGCAGCCTGCTGAACCAATCTTAAAGTAGATCCGTAAGAAACCAAAGTAATGTCTTTGCCTTCTCTTAAAGTCTCAACAACTCCAATTGGCGTTTTAAATTCACCAAAATTAAGTGGCGTTTTTTCTTTTAGACGGTATCCGTTTAAACATTCAATCACTAAAGCTGGTTCATCGCACTCCAGAAGTGTATTGTAAAACCCTGCTGCCTGAGTCATATCTCTCGGAACCAAAACATGGATACCACGAATCGCATTAATAATCATTCCCATAGGAGATCCCGAATGCCAGATTCCTTCCAGACGATGCCCGCGGGTTCTGATGATTAACGGCGCTTTTTGTTTTCCAACAGTTCTGTATTGAAGTGTAGCCAAATCGTCACTCATGATCTGAATTGCATACAATAGATAATCCAAATACTGAATTTCAGCAATTGGGCGTAATCCTCTCAATGCCATCCCGATTCCCTGACCAATAATCGTCGCTTCACGAATACCAACATCGGCAACACGAAGTTCACCGTATTTTTCCTGCATTCCTTCAAGACCCTGATTAACGTCTCCGATATTCCCAACGTCTTCACCAAAAATTAAAGTCTCCGGATATTTAGTAAACAAAGCGTCAAAATTATCCCGAATAATCATTCTTCCGTCAGAATCCGGTTTTGCATTTTCAGCATATTTTGGAAGAACCTTTTCAACAGAAAAAACATTTTTGTCCGATTCAGAATACAGATTACTGCTGAATCTACCCTGTGTCGCACTAATATAATTAGTGATCCAGGCCGATAATAATTTTCTGCTGTTTGGGACTTCAATAAAACGCAGAATCTTTCTTGTAATAGAAAGCATTTCTTTCTTTAAAGGCGATTTTATAGCGCTTAGTTCAGCAATATATTTTTTTATCTTGTCTTTGTGGTGGATACTTGCCTCTGCAATTTGTTCCAGCAAAGCAAGAAGATTTTTTTGATCTTCTATAATTGGATTAATAAAATCGTTCCAGGCTTGTTTTTTAGCTTCAAGAACTTCTTTCTTTAATTCAAAATCCAGCTCGGCTAATTCTTCCGGAGAAGCAATATTTATGGCAATCATCCATAAACGCATTTGACGAATACAGTCAAAATCTCTCTCCCAGGCAAGTCTGTCTCCACTTTTGTAGCGCTCGTGCGAACCCGAAGTAGAGTGTCCTTGTGGTTGCGTTAATTCGTTTACGTGTATTAAAACGGGAATATGCTGTTCGCGTGCAATTGATCCGGCTCTTTCATAAGTCGAAACCAATTCGGCGTAATCCCATCCTTTAACTCTGAAGATTTCATACCCTTTAGAATCCTCATCACGTTGGTATCCTTTTAATATTTCAGAAATATTTTCTTTAGTTGTCTGATGTTTAGCATGAACGGAAATTCCATATTCATCATCCCAGACACTCATTACCATCGGAACCTGTAAAACTCCCGCGGCATTTATAGTTTCAAAAAACAAACCTTCAGAAGTACTGGCGTTACCTATAGTTCCCCAGGCAACTTCGTTTCCATCAACAGAAAATTTCTCCTTAATGGTTATTCCGTCAACATTTCTATAAATTTTCGAGGCTTGTGCCAATCCCAATAAACGGGGCATTTGCCCGGCTGTTGGAGATATGTCTGCGCTTGAGTTTTTTTGTTTGGTTAAATCTTTCCAGGAACCGTCTTCGTTTAAACTGTGCGTTACAAAATGTCCGCCCATTTGTCTTCCTGCAGACATGGGATCAAAGTCCAGATCGGTATGACCATATAAACCGGCAAAAAACTGTTTGGCAGTTAATTCGCCAATAGCCATCATAAAAGTCTGATCGCGATAATATCCGGAACGAAAGTCTCCGTTTTTAAAAGCCTTTGCCATCGCAAGCTGAGGAACTTCTTTTCCGTCTCCGAAAATTCCAAATTTAGCTTTTCCTGTTAAAACTTCTTTTCGACCTAAAAGGCTACATTCACGGCTTGTAACAGCGATTCTGTAATCATTCAATACCTCAGTTTTGAAATCTTCAAATGTCAGCGTAGTATTGTTTTTTTCTTTTATCATAATCTGGAAGGCTCATGTTTATGACGCGAAATTACTTAAAAACAATCAATAATCATAATTCTTTAAAATAAATATAATTTAATTATTTCTATTTAAAATGAAAAAACTACGTATTTTATTTATGTTATATTTATTTTTAATCTATAATTATTGATAATAATTTATGTTTTTGATTAAAATTTATTTAATTAAAACCATTTTCGGGTAAAAAGAGTAAGTAATGTTTTAGGAGAGAAAGTAATTATAAATCTAACTTTTTCGTTGTATTTTGTTTGTGTTATTTCCCAGCCGTTATTGCTGTACACCGGAAAATAAAGCTCAAAATAATCCGGAACCAGATTTAAACGCACTCCGGTATCATAAGCAAAGAACGGATTTTGATGTTTATTTTTTAGAAAACCAACATCACCATACAATTCTATCCAGTTCCATACGGCATAACTGGCGTTGAAAGTGGTCATCCATTGATTGGCGTAGGAGGGTTCTAACAGTGATTTAAAACCGCCCTCTGCATTGACATATTGCTGACTAAAAAAACCGCTGCTTTCAGATCTTCCAAAAAGATTATAATCGAACAAATAATCGGTCGGACGGTCCAAACCAAAACTGAAATAATCTGAATTTGTGGTATTATACAAAAAGCTTCCGGCAAATAGTCGCAAATTTAATTTTCGGTTATTTTGAAACAATCTTCTGTATTCAATTTCCCCCGACACCTTGCCAAATTCTCCGGCAAATTGTAAATCGGTCATGAAATTAAAATGATTTATTAATTCTGTTTTGGTATTGGAATATCTGGCATTAAAAATCGAATAATTGGGTTCTGAATTGTCTGTGATATATTCGCTCGCTTCCCGATTTACAATAACCTGGCGGAATAAAAACATTTGCTTTCTGTTGTCCCTGAAATCTTTGTCGCGAATACGAAACTGTACCATCGGGTTTAATCTCAGGTAAGTGGCATCTGGCGCGTAATGAAAAAAGTTTTGACTTATCGAATAGCGAACATTATATAAAGTACTGTTTCTGTAATATTGACTCCATGAAAATGCCGAAGATCCTGATAATGTTCCGGCTTTTAGCGAGTACGCAGGGTTTATGTCAAAATTAAAAGGTTTGTCCAGAATGGTTTTGTTACTAAAGCGAATTCCGGGTGTAAGTCCGTCGTAATAATTATAATATAGTGTCGGCAAATATAAGATTTGATTATAAAAAGGATCTTCTAAATCTTTGGCAAAATTAAATTTGACAGGACGGTTCAAAGAAATACTCTTTAGAGATCGCCAGTTGTTTCTTTGATTGAATTCTGGAACTTCATTATCGTAGTTAATAACAATTTTATCTGCATTTTTTCTGTCAAATTCATAAACTGAATCCTTGGTTTTGGGCTCAATCCATTCTTTAAAGACAATTTGATTTTTCCTGATTCCGTAAACAGGAATCGGAGCATAAATTCCGGTTTTATTATTAATTGAAAATTTTACACTGTCAGCCGTTCTGGAAACATGAGAAAATTTATAATCAATAATATCGCGGGAATCAATTATGGTATTAAAAAACCAGTCTATATTCTTTGGACTTTTTTTGGTTAAGATTTTCTCTAAGTCATAACGATTTGATTGTCCAACTTTATTCAGATTGTAAAACTCTTTTAAACTTTCGGGTACAATGTTGTGGTTTAAATAATCATCTAAATATCTAAGACTAAGACCAGCTCGATATTTACCTGCAATTTGTTCGTTGAATTTGATTAGTGTATTTTTGGAATCTCCCAATGGCTGATCCAGATTTTTACGTGCCATCAGCATATAATAATAGCTGTACTGCTCATTAAATGTGAGATTGGTAATATGGTAACTTTTAAAAAGTTTCATATCCGAAAGCCTTCCGAGCATTTTTTGATCTTTATGATGTTCATCCATATAATGCATCATCGCATAAATCTGGATTCCGTCATAAACCCAATTGTCTTTTCGTTGATCTAAACGGAGACTGTTCTTGAGGTAATTGTTTAAGAATGTTTTTAAAAACTGAATTTCAAATATAAAATCATCTGAAAACGGACTGATAAATGACGGCAGCTGATTTAATCCGTAAAAAGGATTTCGGTCATAATCGATTTGGGAAACTACTATTTTTTCATGTGGATATTCGCCAATAAAACTTTCGGCAAAAGAAACAATACGATCTATAATTACAGCTTTCTGAATATCATCAATTCGCTTACTTTTTAAATCGGTAGAAACTTCAATTAATCCGTTGTCAAAAGTTTTAAAGTGATTTTGTTTTTCAATATAGAGATTGAAATCAGTTCTGTTTTTTCCTGTAAATTTATAAATACTGTACTCCGGATTGGTGACATTTTTTGAAACCGAATTTAAATCGGTAGTTAATGAATATGGATTTGGAATTTTAATTTCAAGTTCATAATCGGTTGCAGCATTTGCAATGTCATCCAGATTAAAATTGTTATATTTAATAAAACTGCTGTTTTCAAACCGCGCCGGACTTAAAAACCAGTTTTTTAAAGCCATTCCGCCGTTCTGATCAAAGCCAAAACGGGTAAATTTATCATTCGCTATTTTTGATATATAATTAAGATGAATATCGATTTTTTCGTTCGGAAGAAGCTTACGATTCAGCTTTACAATTATATAATCAGGGTTTTCCGTAGTTCTTTCCCAATCTATTGCTGTAAAATCGTTATCTGTAAGATTGATAATAGTCGTCTTTCCTCTGTCGGCTGCTTTTGCCAAATGGAAACCTCTGTAAAATTCATCTGAAAAGCGCTTGGCTAAAGGCGTATTTTTATTTTCAAAAGCATTATTCCAGTCATTTAAAACAATCGAAGTGAGCGTATCGTTTGAAGTATTGTAATACGTGATATCCTGTTTGATATTTAGTGTTTTAAGTTCAAGATTTACCGCCACTTCCATCTTCGACTGATGTTGTGCAGATAGTTTCATCGAAAAGAATAAAACTAATAATGGGCAGATAATTTTATAAAATACTTTCAAAAACGGACTTAAAAAATTAAAGGATATATCTAAGTTACGGACTTATGGTAACTTTGGTTTTTGTAAAAATAACATAAAAAAAGCTGTTTAAAAAACAGCTTTCAATTTTTACGATACTTTAGATAACTTTTCCTGAATCAGCATATATTTGTTATGAAATATCTTTTTGCAGGGAAAAAAAATATTTTAGAAATTCGGACTAAGGTCGTATTTTTTGTAGAATTTATCCAGAGCCTCAACAACCTCATCTTCAGTATCTACAATTTTGAACAAATTCAAATCGTCTGGGCTTACGGTTTGCATTTTTTCAACCAAAACTGTTTTTACCCATTCTATTAGTCCGGACCAAAATTCAACTCCGACTAAAATAATTGGGAATTTTCCAATTTTCTTGGTTTGAATTAATGTTATTGCTTCAAACATTTCGTCTAAAGTTCCGAAACCACCCGGCATAACAACAAAACCTTGTGAATATTTGACAAACATAACTTTTCTCACAAAGAAATAGTCAAAATTCAGGTTTTTATCGTGATCGATATAAGGGTTAAAATGCTGCTCAAAAGGAAGTTCAATATTCAGTCCAACCGAAATTCCGCCTCCTAAATGCGCACCTTTATTTCCGGCTTCCATAATTCCGGGTCCTCCACCTGTAATTACACCGTAACCTGCCTTACTAATTTTGAAAGCTATTTTTTCAGCAAGTAAATAATATTTATCATCCGGTTTTGTTCTGGCCGATCCAAAAATAGAAACACAAGGACCAATACGCCCCATGGCTTCGTAACCATTTACAAACTCCGACATAATTTTAAAAATCGCCCAGCTGTCATTGGTTCGGATCTCATTCCACGTTTTTTGTTTCAAACGGTCCTGAATTACTCTATCTTCGTCATTATCAAAATCTTCTAATCTCATTTTAGGTATTTTAATTTATTATTTTATTTATGTTTTTTGTCATCCTGAGCGTAGTCGAAGGAAGAAGCTATTTCCTGCTGTCCGCTGTATCTTTTGTGGTGAACTCCACCACAAAAGGATGCCGCTCCCATCAGGGCTAGGGCAGTTGGTTCAAAATAAACAATTGGTTTAATTGAAAAATCTTTCTTTAAACTTTAAATTTTCAGAAAAAGCGGACACTAAATTAACTCTTTTTTCCAGAATTGTTACAGAAAACACAAATTATAATCCAAAAGTAATCTTGTGATAATAATCAATTTGAGACTTTTGATTCATTATCAGTGAATTATGCTACTTTTGTTGCGCTAATATTTTTTTGTTTTATCTCTTTTCGGAATTCCAAATTTCTGGATTTCTGCTGGTGTGGAATATAGAATAAATCTCTACAACATTTAATTCTTCATTTACTATATATGAATCATAAATGGAAATTTCTTAACAAGCATGCATCGAATATTCTGATAACGAACGGTACATATAAAGGGATATGTCTTTAAAGAGTTAATCTGAGATTTGACTTGTTTATGAAATCTAGTCCCTAAATTTTGCGATTGCTCATTATACCACTTAACAATTTCCCTCAAATCTTATAAGGCGTCCTCATCTATCTTTATCTGGTACATTTTTATTGAATAGGTAAATCTGAAACTTCATCCCAATCAAGCATTCTTTCAGGAGAATTTTTACTTTTTTCAATTCTGCTTAAAACAATTCTCTGATGTTCCTCAGGTATTTCAAAATCATTGTCTTTCCAAATTACATCATTGAGTTTTAATTTTTCAGCAGGAGATAATTGTTTAACTACTTTTAGTAATTCTTTAAAATCCAAATCTACTTTTAAACTTAAACCGTTCATAATCAAAAATATTTTGTAAATATTAAATACTAAGATAATTCTTTTTTCAAAAACTTAGCCGTGTAACTATTTTTATTCTTTACTACTTGTTCAGGAGTTCCTTTAGCGATAAGCTGTCCACCGCCTTTTCCGCCTTCAGGACCAATGTCGATAATATAATCGGCAAGTTTAATGACGTCCATATTATGCTCAATAACCAGAATCGTATTTCCTTTATCAACCAGTTTATTGATGACTTCCATTAAAACGCGGATGTCTTCAAAATGCAGTCCGGTTGTAGGCTCATCTAAAATATAAAATGTATTTCCGGTATCTTTTTTAGATAATTCTCCTGCAAGTTTAATACGTTGCGCTTCTCCACCAGAAAGTGTTGTACTTTGTTGACCAAGTGTGATATAGCCTAAACCAACATCCTGAATCGTTTTGATTTTTCTGTAAATCTTCGGAATATTTTCAAAAAACGGAACTGCTTCATCAACTGTCATATCCAGAACGTCAGAAATGGATTTTCCTTTGTATCGAATTTCCAGAGTCTCTCTGTTAAAACGTTTTCCCTGACAGGTTTCGCATTCAACATATACGTCTGGCAGAAAGTTCATTTCAATAGTTCGTACACCAGAACCTTCGCAGGTTTCACAACGTCCGCCTTTTACGTTAAAACTAAAACGTCCGGCTTTGTAACCGCGAATCATACTTTCAGAAGTCATCGTAAAAAGATTTCTGATTTCTGTGAAAACCTCTGTATAAGTTGCTGGATTCGAACGTGGCGTTCTTCCAATCGGACTTTGGTCAATATCGATAACTTTATCTATATGTTCTAAACCTTCAATTTTTTTATAAGGTTGTGGTTTTTTAACTCCGTTAAAATAGTACGCATTTAAAATCGGGTAGAGGGTTTCGTTAATTAAAGTCGATTTCCCACTTCCAGAAACTCCCGTAACGCAAGTCATTTGACCAAGCGGAATCTCAATTGAAACATTTTTCAGGTTGTTTCCGGTCGCTCCGGTTAGTTTTAAGAATTTGCCGTTTCCTTTTCTTCTTTCTTTCGGAATCTCCAACTTCATTTTACCATTCAGGTACTGAGCGGTAATAGTATCCGATTTTAAAGTTTCCTCCGGTGTTCCAATACTAATGATTTCACCACCATACTTTCCCGCTTTTGGTCCGATGTCTATTACATAATCTGCTGTTTCGATCATGTCTTTGTCGTGCTCGACAACAATAACCGAGTTACCAATATCACGTAATTGTTCCAGTGATTTAATCAGTTTTTCGTTATCTCTTTGGTGTAAACCAATACTTGGCTCATCCAGAATATATAAAACACCAACCAATTGTGAGCCAATTTGAGTAGCGAGACGAATACGCTGTGCTTCACCCCCGGAAAGTGATTTTGAACTTCGGCTTAAAGCCAGATAATTAAGTCCAACATTCATTAAAAAGTTCAGTCGGTCTTTAATTTCTTTAACTACTTCAGAAGCAATTAAAAGTTGTTTGTCAGATAAATGACTATTTAAATCCTGAAACCAGGCTGTTAAATCTGAAATGTCCATATCACACAATTCGGTGATATTTTTGCCATTCACTCTAAAAAACTGTGCTTCTTTTTTCAGACGTGAACCTTCACAAACCGGACACGGAATTTCATCCATGAAATCTTTTGCCCAACGTTTAATGCTGGTTGTGGCGCTTTCGTCATATTGATTTTTGATGAAATTAGAAATTCCTTCAAAATCAATTTTGTATTCACGGGTTACACCAAGATCTTTTGAATTTACCGCAAATTTATCTTTTCCGCCATACAAAATCATCGTCATGGCTTCTTCCGGAATTTTCTCAATGGCATCGGTTATTTTAAACCCGTATTTCTCTCCAATGGTTTCCAGTTGTTTGAAGATCCACGAAGATTTGTATTCACCCAATGGAGCAAATCCACCGCCTTTAATAGATAATTTCGGATTTGGGATAATCTTTTTTACATTGATTTCATTCACAGTTCCTAATCCGTTACAGTGTGGACAGGCACCTTTTGGCGAATTGAATGAAAACAAATTTGGCTCTGGATTCTGATAGGAAATTCCGGTTGATGGGCACATTAAATTTCTACTGAAATAACGTACTTCATTCGAATCCTGATCTAAGATCATCAAAACATCTTCGCCGTGGTGCATTGCAGTATTTATACTTTCTGCCAGTCTTTTTTGGGTGTCAGGATTATCTTCAGTAACCATTCTGTCTACCACAATTTCAATATCATGGGTTTTATAACGATCCAGTTTCATTCCCGAAACCAAATCCTGAACATCGCCATTTACACGAACTTTCAGAAATCCCTGTTTGGTGATCTGTTGGAATAATTCGGCATAATGTCCCTTTCTGGCTTTAATGACCGGCGCGAGGATATTGATTCGTTTTCCATTATAATCTTCAATAATCAGATCTTTAATCTGCTCATCAGAATAGGAAACCATTTTTTCGCCGGTATTGTAACTGTATGCATCAGCTCCACGAGCGTATAAAAGTCTAAGGAAATCGTAAATTTCGGTAATAGTTCCAACGGTAGAACGCGGACTTTTACTGGTTGTTTTTTGTTCAATTGCAATAACAGGAGAAAGTCCGTCAATCTTGTCAACGTCCGGACGTTCCAGTCCGCCAAGGAATTGTCTGGCATAGGCCGAAAAAGTTTCAACGTATCGACGCTGACCTTCGGCATAAATAGTGTCAAATGCCAATGATGATTTTCCCGAGCCCGATAAACCGGTAATTACAACCAGTTTTTCGCGCGGAATAGAAATATCAATGTTTTTTAGATTGTGAACTCTTGCACCAAGAACTTCTATAGTATTGTCTTTTTCTAACATAATTTTGAGCAAAACGCAAAGTTACCACTTTGATTTGGTCTTTTTGTGCTCGATAGCAAAACTTTATGTTACAATTAATAACAAAATAAGCTGATATTGATTAGCGTTTTCTTTGTCTGTTTTGCATATAATTTTCGATTGCTTCTTTGGTGGTATACCAATTTCTGCCTTCCTTATATGCATCAATTTTACCTGTTCTGGCCAATAAACTTATATATTCTTGTCCGTATGGCGTTTGCGGTTCACTTACGATGTCAGAAATTTTCTGAAAATCATTATCGTAACCCGGCATCGAATTCAAATAAATATTTAATGTTCTTTCTAAAGCCTGACACATTAAAAGTGTAAGTTTATGATAATTGCCATTATTGGCCTGATTTAAAGCTTCGTAGTATTTTTTTTGGTCATTTTTTAAAATAATAGCCGGCGGAAAACCACAACGCATTAAAAGTAAATTCATACTCAAACGGACTGTGCGTCCATTTCCATCAAAAAAAGGATGAATCCAGACTAGTTTATGATGGTAAATAGTGGCTAATTCTACATCATTTAAACCCAAAGGATTTGTATTAACAAAATCAATCAGTTCATCCAAATAATCTGAAACCTTATTAGCATTTGGAGGCATAAAATTAGCGCCGGAAATGCGAACGCCTCCATTGCGAATTCTTCCTGCAAAATCATCTTCAATAGATCTTAACACTAAACCGTGTATTGAAAGTATATCGATACTTCTAAGTTTATAATCTTCGCCAACAATCGCATACAGATAATCAATCGCTTTATCATGATTGTGAGTTTCAAAATGTTCTCTAAGTGATTTTCCTTTAATGGTAATTCCTTCCTGAATAACCATTTGGGTTTCTCTTAAACTCATTGTATTTCCTTCGATACTATTGGAATTATAAGTCCATTCTAAAGATAAGCTTTCGCGGATTTTATTCAAGGCGATGTTCGGCAGCGGTCTGCTGTTCTGCAAATCCTGTCTTTTTTGATACAATCTTTCAAAGGTTGATTCAAATTCTGGGCGATATGTTAAATCGATATTCCACATCCGACAAAGATAATTTTTAATATCGGATAAATAAAATTTTTAACTTATCCGATATTAAGCTATTCGATTGTCATAGAACGAAGTTTTGTTCTATAGGCCTCAAGTGCTATAGATTTGGATATAAAACCATGATATTTTCCATCTCTTAAGACCGGAAGGAAAGCCGATTTTGTGGTTTCAAACTTACGCATCACAATTTCCATACTATCGTGAGATGAAATGGTTGCTAATGGTGTTTTCATGACATCTTTAATCAAAGTATATTTTACACGATACGCATTAAAAATAATTTCTCTGATATCGTTAAAATGCACGACACCAACGAGATCTTTGTCATGATTTACGACAGCAAAAACAACCTGATTGGAGTGCGAAATCAAGTCGACTAATTTACTGAGATTCTCCTCCGGATGCACGGTTAAATAGTCACATTGAATGATTGCATCAATATCTAAAGTTGATAAAATGTTAGAATCCTTATTACTGGTAAAGGCGTGCCCTTTCTTAGCAAGGCCTTTTACGTCAAGCGAATATTTTTCGAAACGTTTTGAGATTGCAAAACTTATAGAGGAAACTATCATCAGCGGAATCATCAAACCGTAACCTCCTGTAATTTCTGCAATTAAGAATATGGCGGTAAGTGGCGCGTGAAAAAGACCGCTTAAGATTCCTGCCATTCCGACCATTGTAAAATTAGAAATCGGAAGTTTTGATAATCCGATAAGCGAAATAAATTTAGAAAAGAAATAGCCCAAATAAGAACCTAAAAATAGAGAAGGGGCAAAGTTTCCTCCGTTTCCTCCACTTCCCAGAGTTAATCCCGAAGCAAAAACTTTCATCATCATCGTCGCACCAACAAAAAGCAGTAAAACCCACTGATTGTTTCTAAAATCGGCAAATAATGTGTTGTCCAGAATTTTTCCGGGATCTGCTTCAGAAAGCGTTTTTATACTTTCATATCCTTCACCAAAAAGTGTCGGAAAAATAAAAATTAATAAGGCCAAAAGTGATGAACCAATTAAAGCTTTTTTGTACGGATCGATCTGCTGTTTAGAAAAATAATGCTCTACACGTTGAAAGTTACGGGAATAATAAATCGCCGCTAATCCCGTCAGTACTCCCAAAAGTACGTAAAAAGGAATGTTATGAAAGTCGAATGTTTCTTGCTTTTTAAAACTCAATAAAATGGTTTCGTCCAGAACAATAGCAGAAACCAAAGCACCAGTTGCAGCAGAAATCATAATAGGGGTAAAGGCAGAAATGCTTACATCGACCAATAAAACTTCGATTGCAAAAAGCACTCCCGCTATTGGCGCGTTAAAAGCGGCTGCAATTCCTGCTGCAACTCCGCATCCAATTAATAATGTTCTGTCTTTATATTGTAATTTATAATTTTGCGCAAAATTAGAACCAAATGCAGCACCGGTAATCACAATCGGACTTTCTAAACCTGCAGAACCTCCAAGGCCAACAGTTAAGGAACTGGTAACAATTTGGGCGTACATTTGCTTTTTCGGAATTATACTTGCTTTTTTTGCTACGGCATATAATATTTGAGAAGTTCCTTTTTGAATGGTTCCATTCAGCACTTTTTTAACCACAAAAACAGTTAATAAGATACCTACGATTGGCAAAATACTATTGATGAAGCTTAATTTTAAAATTCCGTTAATGTATGTTGCGAAAGAAAAAACACTGTGCGCAAAAGTTTTCAGAACAATTACCGCAAGGGAACACGATATACCAATTAAAACACTTGATAAAAAAATAAACTGCTTTGGGGTCATTAAGGATTGTGCCAAAGCAATTATGCTTTCGAGTCTTCTGAAATATTTTTTTAACATTTGGGTTTTTAAATTATCGGTTTTACAAAATTAGGTTATAATCTTAGATAAAAAAACAAATAGGAGAACTATTAAAATCCAACCGCCTTATCATCGCCTCTAAAATCGGCTCCTCCTTCGAGTTTTTTATCCGGTAAAACTAAAATAGCATCTACTTTTCCTATTATAGGAGTTGGCTTTTCATTGATCAGGTAATTTTTGGATTTGAGTTTGTCAATTGTTCCGGACTCAAAAGTATTGGGTTCGAAAGTTATTAAATCCGGAAGCCATTGATGATGAAAACGAGGTGCATTTACAGCTTCCTGCATGCTCAGATTATATTCGTAAACATTTAAAATTGTCTGCAAAACAGAAGTTATAATCGTCGAACCTCCCGGAGTTCCTACCACCATAAATAATTTTCCGTTTTTCTCGACAATTGTTGGTGTCATCGAACTCAGCATTCTTTTTTGAGGTGCAATACTATTGGCTTCGTTACCTACTAAGCCAAACATATTTGGAGAACCTGGTTTGGCACTAAAATCGTCCATCTCATTATTAAGGAAAAAACCCAATTCGTCACAATAATATTTAGAACCGTATCCATCATTTAATGTTGTAGTCGCCGCAATTGCATTTCCAAATTGGTCTACGATAGAATAATGTGTGGTTTCGGTGCTTTCGGCGTAATTCACGGTTCCTTCTTTTATTTCAGAAGAAAGAGTGGCTTTTTCAGGATTAAAACTCGCCATTCGGTTGGTTAAATATTCTTTTGCCAATAATTCTTTAACCGGAATTTTTACAAAATCAGGATCGCCCAAAAAGAAACTTCTGTCGGCATAAGCTCTTCTCTCAGCTTCAACAATGACCTGAATAGCATCAGCTGTATTGTGTCCCATTTTGGCTAAATCATACGGTTCCAGCATTTTTAGAATCTGGGCCAGACAAATTCCCCCGCTGCTTGGAGGCGCCATTGACGTAATTTTTAGATCTTTATAAGTAAACTGTAAAGGTTCTCTCCATTTGGCTTCGTATTTTGCTAAATCTTCCAACGTAATAATACCGCCTTTTTGTTTCAGGTATTTTACCAGTATTTTTGCAGTTTCACCTTTGTAGAATTCGTTTCTTCCTTTTTTCTGAATTCTTTTTAAAGTCTTTGCAAGCGCCGGATATTTTATAGTATCATTTTCATTGAAATTTCCTGAAAGCAGCGAATTCTCTCCGTTTATTTTTACAATACTTTCGTGATAATCCTTTAAGCTTTTTTCCTGTTTCTTTGTCACCACAACACCTCTTTCTGCCAGTGCAATGACGGGTTCAAGAATTTTTGCAATTGGCATTGTACCATATTTTTTATGAACGGCAAAAACGCCTGCAATAGTTCCCGGAACGCCAATAGCCAAAGCAGTTTCGGTACTTTTGCCTTTTATTACATTTCCATTTTCACCCAGAAACATGTCTTTCGATGCTGCTAAAGGCGCTTTTTCGCGATAATCCAGGGAACCTGTTTCGCCATTTGCTTTTCTGTACACCATAAAACCGCCTCCGCCAATGTTTCCGGCAAACGGGAAAGAAACTGCCAGCGCCAGTTCTGTCCCGACCATTGCGTCAAAAGCATTACCGCCTCTTTTCATAATGTCGGCTCCGATTTTTGAAGCTTCCTCACGGGCAGAAACCACCATCGCTTTAGTGACAACTAAACCTGTTGGATGGGGGTTTGTCTGCTGTGCCTGAATATTAGATATAAAAATAAATGCCAGTAAAAGCGTAATTTTTTTCATATTATAATGAGATTTAATTGAAATAAAGCAATTAAAGAGCGTTTAATTTTTCTTTAGCTTTCACTTTAATTTCTTCGAAGAATAATGTAAATTCCTCTTCAAATTCGTCGTAAAATTCTCTTAATTCTTCAACGGCAAACTGCATTTTAGAAATGTTCTTAGAACGACGATCCATTTGAGTAAGGATTTGATGAATTCCATCAACTGTACGATAACTCAATAACCAGTTTCTTTCAATCATATACGGCATTAAACCCTTTGTTTTGTCCGTTAAGATATCGTAATTCTCATGTAATGAATTATAAAATCTTTGGATAAAATCTTCCAGTTTTTCATCAGAATATTTTGTCCAGTTCTTTGCCAGAAAATGGTCGTACACAATATCTACAATAACACCGGCGTAATGATGGTATCGGTCATGTAAGCGTTTGGTGCTCGTTCTGAAAATATCGTGGGAATCGGTATAAGTATCAATAAACCGATGCAGTAAAATGCCTTTTTGAACATCTTCTGGAAAATGCGCAAATTGTTTACCGCGAATTCCATCGGCCATAAAATTCCCAATTTTAATCAGATCGTTTTCTCCGGAAAGATATATATGGGCTAGGAAATTCATTTTTCTTAAAGTTTCTGAGATACTTAGCGACTAAGTTTCTAAGTTATTTAGTAAATGTATAAAAACTTTTTTAAATGGTTTTGTTATAAAAATGGTCTTCTGAAAGTACTTTCTTATAGTTTTATGTGAATTCTTGCAAACTTAGCGCCCCAGTTACCCGGCAACTTTGTTATATTTGTAAAAAAATAACCCTAACTCATAAAAATGACTTTAATAAAATCTATTTCCGGAATCCGTGGAACGATCGGAGGAAAAGTCGGAGACAATCTTACTCCTGTAGATGCTGTGAAGTTTGCATCTGCATACGGAACTTTCTTAAAAAATAATATTGCTAAAGATAAATTGACTGTTGTAATTGGCCGTGATGCAAGAATTTCGGGACCAATGATTCATAACTTAGTTGTGAATACTTTAATTGGTTTAGGAATTAATGTTATTGACCTTGGACTTTCTACAACACCAACAGTTGAAGTTGCCGTACCACTTGAAAAAGCAGATGGCGGAATTATTTTAACGGCATCGCATAATCCTAAACAATGGAATGCATTAAAATTATTAAATGCAAAAGGAGAATTTTTAAGCGGTGCAGACGGAGCAAAAATTCTTGAAATTGCCGATGCAGAAGCTTTCGATTTCTCGGATGTGGATAGTTTAGGCGAAATTACAATTAATGATGCCTACATGGATATTCATATTGATGAAGTTCTGAACTTGCCTTTAGTAGATATCGAAGCGGTTAAGGCGGCGAAATTTAAAGTGGTTGTTGACGGCGTAAATTCTTCAGGAGGAATTATCATCCCGAAAATTTTAAAATTAATGGGAGTTGAAGTTGTCGAATTATACTGCGAACCAAACGGACATTTCCCACATAATCCGGAGCCGTTAAAAGAGCATTTAACGGATATTTCTGAATTGGTTGTAAAGGAAAAGGCAGACTTAGGAATTGTGGTTGACCCGGATGTTGACCGTTTGGCTTTTATTTCTGAAGATGGAGAAATGTTTGGTGAAGAATATACTTTGGTTGCCTGTGCAGATTACGTTTTGAGTAAAACTCCGGGAAATACAGTTTCGAATATGTCTTCTTCTAGAGCTTTGAGAGACGTTACCAATTCTAATGGCGGCAGCTATGAAGCAAGCGCAGTAGGAGAGGTGAATGTGGTAGAATTAATGAAGAAAAATAATGCGGTAATTGGTGGTGAAGGTAACGGTGGAATCATTTATCCGGAATTGCATTACGGACGTGACAGTCTGGTAGGAGTTGCTTTGTTTTTAACGCATTTAGCAAATAAAAAAATGTCTGTTTCTGCATTAAGAGCTTCATATCCTGAATATTATATGAGCAAAAACAAAATCGAACTGACACCTCAAATTGATGTCGATGCGATTCTGACTCAAATGACAGAAAAATACAAAAACGAAGATATTTCTACAATTGATGGTGTAAAAATTGATTTTGCTACAGAATGGGTTCATTTAAGAAAATCCAATACAGAACCAATTATCCGTATTTATACCGAAGCGCCTTCTCAGCATGATGCAGATAAATTGGCGTTGAGAATTATTGATGAAATAAAAGTAATTGCCGGAATTTAATACTTCGGCTATAAATAATAAATCCTCTTTTTGAATTTCAGAAAGAGGATTTTTTTATTGAAAAATTAAATTTAGTTTTTAATTATTTTGACAGACTTTTTAATGTTTCCATAAGAAGCATTTACAATATACACGCCAGGCGCGAGTTTTTCGCCGATTTTAATATCTTCATTCGTAAAATAATCGCCGGAAGAAAAGCAGATGTCGCCTTTCATATCTATTATTTTTAAAGTTAATGGCTCAGTAACTTTAGATTTTATATGCAAAGTCGATTGGTTTTTAACCGGATTTGGATAAATCGTAAAACTATCCTGTTCTAAACTATGATCCTCAACGCCCAAATTTGCCGCTGCGACATCAATAAAATTGAAATTTAAATCGTTTGTTTTAAAATGAATTCTCAAATAAACTTCACCCTGAGGAAGTGCGATTCCGTTTACCGTTTTATTGGCCCAAGTCTGGTAGTCTCCTGTCGCGTTAAAAGTTTCGTCTGTTTTTACTTTTATGCCGTTTACGCTAATGTCAAATTTACCATCGGCAAATGCCGCCATTCTAAAAGTCATATTATAAGTTCCGGCTTGAGCAACATTGATCATAAATTCATTCCAGTCACCTGCATTGCTAAAACACACATTCTGACCTGTTCCTGAGTCAGTAGTAGCTTGTAAACCTGTACCTTTTCTTCTATAGTGTTTGTTTGCCGTAATTCTGCCTGGAACCGTCATTTTCTTAGAATTGTACGGTACATTGATATATTCGGTTCCAATTGGTCTCAAAACACCATCTGCTCCCAAAAGTTGGCCTTCCTGCATATCGGTCCAGTTAGAAGGAACTCTTCCTGTAAACCAAGAATAACGGTAAATATCCGGATCGTTTTCAAAACTAGTAAGGATTTGTTTCATAAACGCTGTCTTATCTGCCGCGCTTTGTATCACCCGGTTCGCAAATTCGGTAACCCAGATTGGGCGGTTGAATTTTTTAAGAAGTCCGGTAACGCCAATTACCGATCCCGCGGTATCATCATAAGTATGAAATGCGATATAATCTACCTTGCAGTTTGGGCATAATTGAAAGAACTGATTGTGCCATACCACCGGATCTGAAATTCCGCCATAGTTCGCAGGACCGTTATACGCTGGTGAAGCACTCACAATCTCCAGGTTTTTTGCTGCCGCTATTTTTTCAATATTTCCCCATGCATTTACCGCTTCCTGAGGTGTTAAACGTGCACCGTCATTAAAATTAGGTTCATTAAACGCAAGAAGATATTTTGCACCCGGTTTTATTTTATCGATAAAGGCCTGCAGATCCGTATCACTGATTTTGCCCCACGCCATTGGTACAAATTCAACTGATAAAGATTGATAATCAGTATTAATAGCAGTTTCCGGTTCTGGTGACCAATTGTACCACCAGGAGATGCCTGGCTGTAAAGCCAGAATATCATTTTTGGAATGATTTCCGTAAGCGATTCCTCTTTTCGGACTTTGTGCGGAAACTGTCCAAAACCAAAACGATATTGAAATGCAAAGAAGTAATTTTTTGATCATGGTTAATAATTTTTGTTTTATTAGATAGATAGAGACTTCAAATTTAAATTGTTTCTCTTTTTTATCCGTTTTAAAAATCATTACAAAAACACATCAAATAAGCTATACAGGATATAATTTGGAGATCTAAGACTTTCATAAAAAACAAAAGCCCGAAAAACAGTTTTGCTTTCAGACTTTTTGTTGATTTGTTTGGTAGATTATTTAATGCGGTGTTTCCATCTTTTGTGTGTCCATAAATAAAATTCAGGAGCTTCCAGAATTTGTTTTTCTAATTCCTGTAAATACATTTCGGTAATTTCAAAATCTTCAAATTGTTTCGAATCATCTGCAAGAGTTAAAAATGTAGCTTCATAATATCCTCTTTTTACTTTTGTTACTTTTACCATTATAACAGCCAGGTCATATTTTTTTGCCAGCATTTCTGCTCCGGTATGCACAGGTACTTCAATACCAAGAAAGGGCATAGAATGGAAAATCCGGTCCAGTTTGGGCGACTGATCGCTTGCGAGTCCGTACATGCTTAAAATTCCGTCACGCTGGTTTTGTGCCATAGTTGGGATTGCTTTTCGGGTTTCAATTAACTCAGTGTCATATTTTGTCCGGATTTTTCGAACCAATTTATCAAAATATGGATTTGCAAGTTTTTTATAAATAGCAACTCCCTGAAAGCCAATTTTTTTATTTATAGTGAGTAACCATTCGTAACTCGCATAATGCGAAGCTACCAGAATGACACTTTTCCCTTTTTTTGCGTAATCCAGTACCAGATCTATATTGGTTACATGAAATCTCTTTTCCATTTCTTCGGCAGAGATACTCATGGTTTTAATCATCTCCAAAAACATATCACACATATGTTTGTAGAATTTCTTTTCAATTTCCTTTCTTTGAGAAATAGTAAGGTGCGGTAAAGTAAGCGCCAGGTTTTCGCGCACTACTTTTTTTCGATATCCTATAACTCTGTAAACGAGAAAGTATACAAAATCGGAGAACAAATAAAATATAGGAAAAGGAAGTATAGAAATCAGCCAAAGTATCGGGTAGGCTAAGATGTAAACGAGAAACTGCATCTAGATTTTTTTTACAAAGATAAATGAAAAATGATTAACGATGGATATTTTGCAATCTTGCTAACTTATCTTTAAGAATGATTATATTTACAATTCACAATAATTATTATTTATGAATATCATTTTAGTGGCGATTATCATTGCAAACGCTGTTATAAGTTACAAAGGTTTTAATGATCTTTATTTTTTTAGGAAATACGAATTTCATGTAGGAAGTATTCGTTCCGGCGAACAAATCAGAATGTTATCATCGGGTTTTTTACATGTAGATATGATGCATTTGATTTTCAATATGCTGACACTTTACTTTTTTGCTCCCGTAGTTTTAAACTGGCTTGGTAACTTTTCTTTTGTTTTAATTTATTTCGGAAGTTTGATTTTCGGAAACCTTCTTACCATGTTATTGCATAAAAATGATTACAGTTATCGTGCCGTTGGAGCTTCGGGCGCAGTAACAGGGGTTTTGTATTCGGCGATATTATTACAGCCTGATATGATGCTTGGAGTATTTTTTATTATCCCGATGCCAGCCTATATTTTCGGAATTTTATATTTATTATATTCCATCTACGGAATGAAGGCTAAAAATGACAATATTGGCCATACAGCACATTTTGGAGGTGCTATTGGCGGATATTTAATTACTTTGATCAAACAACCCTCCCTGCTTACAGACAATACATTGATGGTGGTGCTGTTGGCTATTCCGATTTTGATACTTTTTAGAATGGCAAAATTTGGAAAACTGTAATGCTGGCACAACTTTTGGAATGCTATAACTAAATATTAAAATTTAACAAAAATGAAAAAACTAGTATTATTTTTAACAATCATGTTTATGACTATGTCTTACGGCCAGGAAATCAAACAAATACCTCTAATTAATGTTAATGGAGAGGGAAAAGTAAAAGTTGCTCCGGATCAGGTTTGTATTTCTGCTTCGGTTGAAACAAAAGGGAATAATGCTAAAGACGTTAAAAAACAAAACGACGAAAAAATGGATGCGGTTCTGAAATTCATCAAAAAAATGAATATTCCAGCAGCAGATTTTAAAACAAAACAAGTAGCTCTTAATCCGCAGTACGATTATGAGAAAAAGAAAACTTCTTATAATGCTACCCAAACTGTTGAAATTGTAGTTAAAGATTTGTCTAAGTATGATGAATTAATGGAAGGTCTTGTTCAGCAAGGTATTAACCGTATTGACAGAGTTTCTTTTGAATCTTCTAAGTTAGCACAATACCAGTCTGAAGCAAGAAAACTGGCGATGAAAGATGCAAAAGTTAAAGCCGAAGAATACGTTTCTGTTTTAGGGCAAAAAGTAGGTAAAGCATTTACAATTTCTGACAATTCTCAGGTTTACCATCCGCAACCAATGTATGCTGCGATGAGAATGAAAGAAGCAGATTCTATGGGAGGCGCTTCTAATGAAACCCTTGCAATTGGGGAAATAGAAATTACAGCAAATGTGAGTGTAAGTTTTGTTTTAGACTAAACCTTATAAAATTCAAATTCCGGGACTTCGGGATAAAATCCAAATTTCGGATCTGTCCGGAATTTGGATTTTTTGTTTAAAAGAATTTCTAAATAGCTTTTTAATGAAATTTTAATGGTTCGAAGGAAGTTTCAGCTTTCTTTTTTCTTTAATAATTCTTATTTTAGTAATTGAACTACTAATAAGTAAAACATGATTTTAGGTATAAAGCGTTTGCTGTTGTCTTTTTTGTTTCTGGCCTTGCTGATAAAGCCAGATCTGATGCAGGCTCAGCTTCTGGGTTCAGTTAAACCTGCGGAAGAAGAGGCTAAAATTCCGGATGATTCTCTCGGCAGAAGATCGCCACAGGGAACAGTAAATGGGTTTATTAAAGCCATTGGAGACCAGAATTATCTGCGTGCCAGTCAATATTTTGTGCTAAGCAAACGCTCTTACAGAAAAAATGCCGAAAGAATAAGGATTGTAAAGACTTTTCAGCAGCTTTTAGATCAGGGAGGAAATTTTTCACCCTCATCAATTATCAGTAACAAAGAACTGGGCCGTATAGATGATGATTTAGCGACAGGAGTGGATTTTGTTGGAAATATAGCGACAGATAAAAATTCTATTCCGATATATGTCGAAAATCAGTCCGATGATAGTGAGCCCGCAATATGGCTGTTTTCTTCTGAAACTGTAGATGCAATATTGTCGGCTGATATTAAAGGCGAGAAAACATTTTTAGATAAAATTCTTCCGAAAGTTTTAAAAGAAACAAAATTAGGAAATGTTCCAATTGGACATTGGGCTGTTATTGTAATTATGACGGTTGTATCTTATTTTCTTGCGCGATTACTTATTTTTCTGACCGTTTTTCTCACTCAGAAATTATGGAAAAAAGCAAACAGCGAAAAAGGATTGGCTATAATAGATGCTTTTTCGTTGCCGGTAGAAATGTATCTGGCAGTCATTTTATTTGTTGCATTTACGCAGCGTATCGGGATTTCTATTGTAGTGCGGCAGCGATTTAGCATTATTATAATCACCATCGGAATCGTTGCTTTTTTATTATTACTGTGGAGAATGACCGATTTCGTCAGTTTGTACGCCCGCAGCAGAATGAACAGACGCGGACGAATTTCTGCGGTTTCAGCTATATTATTTTTGAGCCGCACCACCAAAGTGGCTATAGTCTTTATCGGAATTATAGCGATACTCGGAATCATTGGAGTAGATGTTACAGCCGGATTGGCCGCCCTTGGAATTGGAGGTATAGCATTGGCATTGGGTGCGCAAAAAACAATTGAAAATTTTGTGGGCAGTGTAAGCCTTATTGCCGACCAGCCGTTACGAGTGGGAGATTTCTGCAGAGTCGACGACATTAAAGGAACAGTAGAATCTATCGGTATGCGTTCTACTACACTTCGTACGTCTGCGCGCACAATTGTGACCATTCCGAACGGACAATTATCGGCCAGTAAAATAGAAAATTTTGCGCACAGGGATCGCTATTTCTTTAATCCGATTTTTAATTTCAGAATGGATACTACTCCGGATCAAATGCGCTTTTTGTTAATAGAGCTGAGGACGCTGCTGTATTCGCATCCGGAGATTTTAAATTCGTCTCCTGTTGTACGCTTTACAGGAATAACAACTGATGCCTTAAAAGTAGAAATAACAGCCTACATTGAAGCAGTAACTTTTGAAATTTCACAAGAAGTGCAGGAAGATATATTGTTACGAATGATGGATATTATTGAAAAAAGCGGAACATCTTTGGCGTATCCTTCGCAAACCATTTATATGGCGAGAGAAACTCCGATATCGGAAGAAAAATCGACCGCAGTTTCTGAAACTGTGAAAAAATGGAAAGAACAAAACGAATTGCAACTTCCCAAATTTGATCCAAAAAAGATTGAAGAATTGAAAGGATCCATACAATATCCGGGAGAGGGCAGTTTTAAAAATGAATTATAATTTATAATAAGCTCATAACAAAAAAGCTGATGAAATTATCATCAGATTTTTTGTTATTTTTATTTAATCGACTTTATATCCATCTTCAGAAAATGTGTCGACATCGCGCTCATTTTCATCATAGTGTTCTACTAAGTCGTCGTCAAGATCATTTTCTACCTCTTCCCAGTCGTTCTCATCATATTCTGATTCCATATCATCTTCCAGTTCTTCGTCCTGAAGACTGTCAAGGTTAATTGCATAATGATTATGAGAAGCCATAAAACCTGTAAGTGGAGCTTCCAGATAATTATCGTAATTCAAAAGAAGCTGTTCTTCGTATGATGTCAAATCACCATCATATTGCTGATTCGAATTAAAGTAGTTTTCAGGTGTCATAATATATAAATTTTAATTAATAGCGAGAGTTGGTTCTAATTCTAATTCTAATTAGAGTATTTAAAAGTAGAACTTTACAAAAAAAATAAATTATACAATTTAAAGCTTCGCGTTACTAAATTTACATTTTACAGACCCTTCATGCCCTGATTTTCCCCCACAACAGCACCTGGATCTTATCTGCATAATGAATTTTATCAGGATAAGTATGTAAGCTGTATTTTTCAGTTTCGTATCTGATTTCGTTTATAGTAACTTGCGGATCTGTCAGGTTCCATTCCATATGATGAATGTCAAAACGGCAAATCTTCTTATTGCAGACATCATAAAGTGAAAGTCTTTCGGTTAGCCAGATGTCTAATTCGGTTTTTTTTCGGAGAGAAGTGCTTTTTCCTATTTTGATGGCTAGGTGATGATCTAATTTTTTACTTCTTGAAAACAGTTGATTCTTCTGGCGTTTAATTATAGCTTTTTGATAAGGAAGTCCCATAAATGTTCGTGTAAGGAGAACCTCAATTAATTTATTGGTTTCTATAGAAAGCATGAAGATTCCGGGAATACCATCTTTAATAACGTATGTCCGGATATTGATTTCCTCAAAATTTGACACATACGGAAAAGGAGGAAGGTTTCGAATTCTCATATCCTTTACTTCAAAAGAAACATGAGAAATCCATGCCCTATTTTGGTATGTATCGAGTTCTAAATCTTCAGGAATATATTGTTCTAAAAAAGAAACCGGAACTTCCCAATGAAAAAACAAGGTTTTATGCCATTCCTGATAAAATTTCCATTTTCTCTGAGGTAAGGGATATTGTCTGTTTCTGGTAAAGTTCAGTATTTCTTTTATAGAAGCCATATTACTTTGTATCACCGTTTGCTACCCAATTTAGCGCTTCATTGTATTTATCTTTAGCAAAGCCTTTAAACTCGCCCGGAACAAAATAGCTAAATCCGTTTGTAAATGTTATAGCTTTATCAGAATCGGTTACAATTGCAGCTCGATTCCATTTCCCGAGATTTTTTAATCCCAGCAAAGCATCTTCCATCCAGGCAGCTGCCGTAAAATTTTTTATTTCTGTATCAATCAGAAATAAAAAGTTAATTTCGTTTATTTTCTCCACAAGTCTGGTCACTTCCGGAATAAGAACATTTTTGTAATCATCTGCCGTAACTTCACCAATAGCTCTGAAAGCAGCGACGTTTTCTGGTGCTTCAATTATCTGTATCATAGTAATAATTTTTGATTTGATTTAAAAGTAAATATTGATGATAATAGTTTTTTATAAAATAAAATTTAGAATTTATAGAATATCTATTTGAATAACAATTAATTAAAAATGTTTATTTTATAATTAACTGGCGTAATTCTGTAAAAAGAGTATGGTATTGAAATCTAAATTTGGAATAGTTTAATTATCAAAAAAAATATTATTATGAAAACTACAGAAACTAAAAAAACAAGTACAAAAAAAGCTCCCGCAAAACAAACACAATCTAAAGGTAGAGCAGTAAAAGCAAAATCTAATGCTGCTGAAGGCTTAAGAGAATTATTTATAGACTCTTTAAAAGATATATACTGGGCAGAAAAAGCTTTAACAAAAGCACTTCCTAAAATGGCGAAAAATGCAACTTCAGAAAACCTTATTACTGCAATCAATGAGCACCTTACAGTAACTCAGGGTCAGGTAGAAAGATTAGAGCAGGTTTTTGAAATCTTAGGAGAAAAAGCTACAGCAAAGAAATGTGATGCTATGGAAGGTTTGATTAAAGAAGGCGAAAGCATTATGGAAGAAACTCAGCAAGGGCCGGTGCGCGATGCGGGAATCATTAGTGCTTCTCAAAAAATTGAGCATTACGAAATTGCATCTTACGGTACATTAGCTGCTTTTGCACTTACTTTGGAAGAAGAGGATGCAGCCGCTTTATTGCAACAAACTCTGGAAGAAGAAAAAGAAGCTGATACAATATTAACTGAGGCAGCTTACAACACAATCAATTTTGATGCTTCTGAAGAAGATGAAAACGAAAAATAATTCTCATCAGAATTTGAAAAAAACCTGTAATCGTAACCAAGTTGTTTGATTACAGGTTTTTTTTTAAATAAAAACACATTTAGGATCGTTTAAAATTAATATCATGGAAAATAATATAAATAATGCTGATTGGATCCGCGAAAGTAACCATCAGGAAGAGATGGGAATAAATCCTGCATACCAGATGTCATTCCCCGATAGCGAAGAAGAAAAAGGAGAAACATTCAGAGATCCTGCCCAAAAACCAAATACAGGAGACTGGGGTGATGAAGGTGACTGGGATGAAAATGAAAACGAGAGGGATAATGAAGAAAATCTCGGTAATGATAACAGTGGAGGTGCAGGAAGCACGGGAAGCGAATCCACTAATAGTTAATATTAAAAAGAAGAGCGGGCAATCTATAGTAGACTGCCCGCTCTTCTTTTTAATAAATTTTACTTTATAAATTTATTCGGCAGGGACCAAAACAGAGTCCATAAATTTTCCGGTAATTATAGTTCCTTCCTCATCTTCCCATTGTGTAATAATATTTTCTATTAATTCAGGTTCAAAACCAATTACTTTCATAACTGGCCCGCCAAATTCCTGTTTTACATCCTGACCTTTTTTAAATTTTGCTTCCATAATAACTATGATTTTTATAAAACAAATTTTAAAAATAATTAACTATTCCGATTACATTTTTAAGCGCAGATTTTATAGGATTTAAAGCATCACAAATTTTCAATTAAGTTTGAGGTTATGTAAAAATGTGTTTAAATAATGTAATCTTAACTATTTTATTTATAGTTACTTAGTGATTCAATTTTAAAGATATTATTATGAAAGCAGCTGTTATTCACGGACCGGGTTCTATTAAATATGACACGGTCGACGATCCGATCTTAAAAGAAAAAGATGATATTATTCTAAAGGTAACTTCGACAGCCATTTGTGGCTCAGATCTGCATATTTATTCAGGTGGATTTCCGCAGCCCAGACCAATGGTTTTAGGACACGAATTTATGGGAATTGTTGAAGAAACAGGTTCTAGCGTTACTCATTTAAAACGAGGTGACCGTGTGGTAGTTCCTTTTCCTATCGCTTGCGGAAACTGTTTTTTTTGTAATCATGATTCGCCTGGAAATTGCGAGCACAGTAATCCTGAGAATTATGGTCCTGAAGGAGGGATAGCTACAGAAAAAGGAGGAGCACTTTTTGGTTATACAGATTTATATGGCGGTTATGACGGAGGACAGGCGCAATATGTAAGGGTTCCATATGCCAACTACGGACCAAGAGTAGTGCCCGAAGATTTATCTGATGAACAATTGCTTTTTTTAACAGATATTTTTCCAACGGGTTATACAGGTGTTGACTGGGGAGAAGTTAAAGGGGGCGAAACGGTTGCTATTTTTGGAGCAGGTCCTGTCGGAATTATGGCTGCAAAAAGTGCATGGCTTAGAGGCGCCGGTTTGGTTATTATTGTCGATACCGTGCAGTACAGACTTGATAAGGCAAAAGCGACAACAGATTCTGTAACATTGTTATGGGAAGATGGTCCTAAGGATGTAATTGAGCAAATCAGAGCGATGACAAATGGGCGTGGTGCCGACGTCTGTATTGATGCCGTTGGCTTTGAACCCGACAGAAATATAGGCGACCGCATTAAGGCTACAATTAATTTTGAAAAAGGTTCTATTAAAGTACTCGAGGCCTGTATGAGCGCCGTTAGAAGAAATGGTATTGTTTCTGTACTGGGAGTTTATCCTGTGAATTATGATAATTTTCCGTTAGGACAATTTTTTGATAAAGGAATTGTTCTGAAAGGAGGACAAGCGCCTGCCCACAAACATATAGATAAACTAATGGAATATGTAGTACAGGGAAAAGTGAAACTGGATGATATTATTACGCACAGATTGCCGCTGTCTGAAATAGCTCATGCTTATGAAATATTTAAAAAGAAAGAAGATAATTGTGTCAAAGTTGTTTTAGATCCATGGAAATAAAAGTTAAGTAAAAATTAAAGGTGGAGTTCCCTGTTTACGGAACTCCACCTTTAATTTTTTTTATCTGAAAACCAGTATTTTTTAAAATATTACTCCCCCGTTTCCATGTGCGGCGCGTCTACAGGTTTGGATTGTGAAGAACCAATTTGACGGAAATAAATTGATAACATGACAATTGCAAAAACAGATAAGAATTCGCTTTGCCAGTTCTGAAAAGATTCAAACCAGAATCTTGAATTTCCCATATAAGAAGAAACTGTTTCCAGTTGTTCGCCCTTTATCAAAAGCTGTTCATTTTCATCTTTTAAACTTCCATAAAAGTGAATTACAAAAGAGATTACAAACAATAATAAAAGCACAATTGTAAGTGAATGTTTGTATATTTTTAAAATAAAACCGCCTTTTTTTACCGGCCAGGGTGCATCTTTTTTATTAGGATCCGGCTGACGGTCCACTTCTTCAGGTTCATCAATTTTTTTCGATTCCGAAGATCCCTTTTGTTTTAAGAAAATGGTAAATATAACCAGTAAGGCCATTTGTAGAAATTCACTTTCCCAGTTTTCAAAAGTAGATTGAAAAAAATGTCCGGAAGTGAGATAAGAAGCAAGCCCAATAATTGCCGCTCCTTCGTCAACAAGTTCCTTGTTGTGTTCTTTGTAACCTAAAATTACCTGGCCTGCAAACGAAACAATAAATAATGTCAGAAAGCAAATGCATAATCCGTTATTTCTTAGAAATGTTTTCATTTTATATCTTATTATTTAACTCAAATTTCAAATAAATAACAAATAAAATATTACATGATTTACTTGTCTGTTTATAGTTTTCGCATTGATGTTTTGATTTTATAAAAAAAAACGCCTCTTAATAAGAGACGTTTTATAAAGGTATTATAATTAATTCTGACCAGATTCCAGATATAATTTAAGGTTAGAGATATCATCTTTCACCATTTTTTCAAAATAAGGATTCAGTAATTTAGCGGCACTTTCTCCGGCTACTCCAAGTGGCGCGTGGTAAGAGATGGTAACATCTATTTCGGTTGCATTTCCTTTGGATTTGAAAGTTACTTTTCCTGCATTTTTAATCGTAGATCCTTCAATCGAATTCCAGCTTAAAAGCTGTTCCTTTTCATCTCTGACGATTTCTGCATTCCATGAAATTTTTCCGATACCCGCCGGACCTTTGGCAGTCCACTCTGAAATAGTGGAGCTTACAGATCGAACGGAGTCAAGGTGATTCATGAATTTTGGTAAATTTTCCAGATTTCTCCAAAAAGCATACACCTCACTTACTGGTTTATTGATGACACTGTTGATTCTAATATTAACATTAGAAGCTTTGTCATTCATCAAATGACCTGCTGCATCGTATATCGGACAATATCCTGAAATTCCTCTTAAAAGCATTGCACCGCCAGTACCGGCCTTGGCAATACTTTTATTTTGTTTTGATAATCCGTTGTATAAAAGATAAGCTCCGCTGGTAACCATTAAGATTCTCTCTAAAGTTGACACATTAGTCTTTAATAAAGGTTTTGATGTCAGATTTTGTTTTAATGTTATTGTGTTCATAGCTTTAAGTTTTTGAATATTAGTGTTTAGATGACTTTTTATAGTACATCACTTTATTTTGCAGCTTTGGCAAGGGATTCTGCCATAGCACTTGCGTCTTCGCTGTAGTTTTTTGTATAATATTGTTTTATTTGTGCTTTTGTCTTTTTCGAGTCTTTACCGTGTCCTTCCCAGATTACACCCAAAGATGTGTAAGCCGGAACTGTTACTCCCAGAGAGGAGAAAAAGTTTGCGATATTTCCGGTTACATGCTCAACTCCGTCAGAATCTCCTGTTATAATAACGCCGCCCAGTTTTCCGTCAAGCGGAGAATCTTCACCAGAATTTATAATATCATAAACCTCATCAAGACGTTCGATGCATTTCTGTAATTCAGAGGAATGATTGTTCCACCAAATTGGAGTGGCAAACAATATAATATCAGCCGCTATTATTTTATCATAAATTCCCGGCCAGTCATCCTCAACATCAAGATGCGTATAACTTCCCGGAAGAATATTGTGATCCATCAACTTGATAATTTCAAAATCAATATTTTGTTTGGAAAGGAAGGAGCTAAAAAAATCTACTAGGATTTCTGTGTTGGATATACCGGTTTTTTTTAATGTGGCTAATAAGATAACAGCTTTCATAATTGTACTAATTTAATTTTTGCTTCAGATCAATATTTTATAAAGGTTTGATTTTGAAGACATTTCAATTCACTCAAATTTCCGATAGTTAAACAGATTTTATTTACACGATTAAATATTTCATTTACAGATTTTACATTTATAGTTTAATGAATCTATAAATCCTTTTGGAAATTATGTAAAATGTTTGCTAATCAGTATTTTATATTTGAGTTTAGAAAATTTACAAATGAAATTTTGATATTATGAAAACACAATTGAAAACAAAAATCGCAATGTTGCTTTTAGCAGCAGCATTCGTAGTTTCGTGCAAGAAAAACGATAATAACGAAAATGCAAATTCAGACGCGACCCAAACAGACTCTATGGATATGTCTGTAGATACGATTAGTCCGGCAATGGATTCAACAGCCACGCCAGAAATGGATCAAAGCGGTAAGCAGGGTACAACTGGAGCGACTGGCGAAGGCAGTACAGGATCCGGAACTGCCGGTTCTACTGAAAAAGGAAATGAAAATATTAGAAGAGATTCAGTTAAATAAATCTTTTTTAGATTATAAAAGGAATTACTTTTTATAAGTCCTTTATAATTTGTTGGGTTTGCTGACATATTTATTTCCCTTAACAAAAAAACGCCAGGGAAGAAGTGCATGGTCCTCCGCGTAGTCAACACCTACGCGGGGAACGCTTGCAATAGCATTACTATCGTATTTAATTCCGTGATCTTCTACCCAAATTTCTTCGCCGTCCAATGCTTTTTTATTAAAAGTAGAATCAATTCCCAACGCTTTTGCTGCAGAACCCGGCCCGGACGAAATTCGCGCATTTGCGGCATTCATATTTCGTCTGCTCTCAATCAGATCAATACCTTCCAACGGTTCAACTGCACGTATCAAAACCGCATGAGGTTCACCTTCTGATGCAGTCACAATATTGAATAAGTAATGAATGCCGTAACACAAATAAACATAAGAAATACCTCCCTGGCTATAAAGGGTTTCAGTTCTGTTAGTTCTTCTTCCGCCATAAGCGTGCGATGCCTTATCGACGGCGCCCATATAAGCTTCGGTTTCTACAATTATTCCGGAAGATAATTTTCCGTCGGTTACAGTGCAGAGCACTTTCCCCAGCAAATCTTTGGCGAGAAAAAGTACGTCCTGATTTTGAAAATAGGAAAATGTTAATTTGGCAGGTTTAAATTTTGACGAGTTTTTCATTTTTCTTTTAAAGGCAAATATTGATCGTATTAAATTTAAGGTGCAATTGGCACATTAGCAAATAAAAAAGCCGTTTTACTTAATGGGCATTTTGTAATTAATAGAATAAATCCTAAAATCATCTTCACGGATTCTTTAGTTATTTTGTAAATCACTGTTTATTAAATATTTGACAAATTAAATTAGCAATTATGAAACTACCTAAAGAAATTATTAACGGAATTCTGATCTTTGTCGGAATTGGATTGTTCTTTTTAGTAATGGAACTTCTAAATCTCTCCAATCTGTTTTATCTGAGACTTCTTAATGTATTATTTATTTTTTACGGAGTAAACAGAACTCTGAAAATGAATCTTGCGGAAGGGAAAAACGGTTTTGTTCCCAATGCTATATCGGCTATGGTTACTTCTTTTACAGCTGTAGTTATAAGTATTGTGGCACTTCTTATTTACAGTTATGCCAAAGGCGGAGATCGTTATGTTACCTCTCTTTCTGAGGCATTTATGTTTGGAGGAGAACCGTCAGTTGCATCTTATTGTATTTCTTTATTTTTTGAAGGAAGCGCATCCTGCATTATTGTGACTCTTTTACTGATGTTGTACTGGAACAATAAATACGCAGCCGATTAAATAGCTACTTTTAATATTCACATAAAAAATAAATCCTGAAACGAATTTTACGAAATTCATTTCAGGATTTACTTTTGAATAACATATTCAATTATTTGAGATTTAATAATCTTCATCCTCATCTTCATCTGCCTTTTCTTCATCCAAAGTTCTTCTGTCGGCATCATTATCAAAATCATCGTCTTCGCCTCTCAGATCATTATCCAAATCCTGTGCTATTGGTGCGTTTTTTTGAAAGAATGGATCTGAAGGGTCATTTTCCTGGTCATCTGATTGATAAGAATGACTGTTTTCGCTCTCATAATGAGTTGAGGTATGAGTGTGTCTGTCTGAATCATTCTGGTGCTGATTGATAGCAGGATCTTTATTTTCCATTGTTTCAGAATTGATAGAATCGTCGGCTGCGTAATAACCAAAATCTTCCTGATCGTAGTTATCATAGTTTTCTCTTGACATAATATTTAATTTAGTGAGTTAATAATTAAAGTTTAGAAAGCTTTGAAGGATCTGTTGCTTCATCGATACTTTTTCCTTCCGGATTGTTTTGATCATTTTTTCCGTTCGCTTGTTTTTCATCTTCCTCTTCGGCTTCTTCAGAGTAATCATTTAAGCGACCTGCCTGGCCGTCGTTACCGCCGGGCTGCATACTTCCTGATCCGCTGTAAGCACTATTGGCATTTTGATTGGTTTCTTCGTTTCTATTTTCAGAATCCTGATTGTTATTTTCCATGATGTTTGTTTTTATCGTTATGTACTCCGTGATTTTTAAGAAGTTCCCGCGCTTGTTTTAATCCTGTTGCAATTGCGATTCCTTCTTCTGTACCGTCCTGAAGGAGGGCGTTGGCTATTTCAACAGCTTTTTCTCTCAGTTCGTCCGGTTGATTTTTATAGGATGGAGGATAGTCTCCGTTGTACCAAGGCATAATTTTTACTTTTTAAATTAAGTTTAAGCTATTCTATACACTTCGCAGTGATTAAGGATTACCTTCACCACCACTGGATCCGTATATTTGTCCGGTTGCATAACTCGCGTCTTCGGCAGCAAGCTGTACATAAATAGAAGCAAGTTCTACCGGCTGTCCCGGTCTGCCCATTGGTGTTTGAGAACCAAATTGTTTTAGTTTTTCCATTGTTGCTCCGCCACTAACCTGAAGAGGTGTCCAGATTGGTCCCGGTGCAACACCATTTACTCTGATACCTTTTGGTGCCAGTTGTTTTGCCAATGATTTGATATAATTGGTAGTTGCAGCTTTGGTCTGTGCATAATCATATAAATCTTCGGTAGGCGCATAAGCCTGTACAGAACTTGTACCGATAATTGAAGAACCTGGTTTTAAATACGGTAAAGCCGCTTTTATAATCCAGAATGGAGCATAAATATTAGTTTTCATTGTCGCATCAAAATCTTCTGTCGAAATATCCAGAATAGACGCATGAGTTTGTTGTCTTGCAGCATTATTAACCACAATGTCGAGTCCGCCAAGTGCCTTTGCTGCCTGATTTACCAATGACGTACAAAAACTTTCATCTCTTAAATCTCCCGGAATCGCAACTGCTTTTCTGCCTTCTGCCTTTATAAGCTGAATTACTTCCTGAGCATCTTCCTCTTCATTAGGATAATAATTAATAGCCACATCGGCACCTTCCCGTGCATAAGCAATTGCAGCAGCTCTTCCCATACCAGAATCGCCACCAGTTATTAATGCTTTACGGCCTTTCAGTCGTCCGGAACCTTTATAACTTTTTTCGCCATGATCAGGACGTGGATCCATTTTACTTACTAGTCCGGGCCATGGCTGTTTCTGCTCCTTAAAAGGAGGACGGGGATATTTTGTTGTGGGATCTTCAGGAAGTGTCGAAGCATTTTTTTCATCTAAAGAAAAATCAGCACCTAAAACAGGAGTAAAAGCAGTCGTAAGACATATTGCCCCCATACTTGTTAATGCCGTTCGTCTTGATATTTTGTTTTTATTGTCCATAATTAAAAACTTTGAATTAGTAAATCTTTTATATTACTAAACTAACGAACTTGATTATCAGTATTTTATATAATTATTTTGACTTGTTACATAATATGTGCTGTTTCCTGCGTATAATTAGTAGTAATTAAACCTTTAAAATAAAAAAGAGCATTGAAAATCTTTTCAATGCTCTTAATATGGGCTTTATTGCTATTAATTTTATTTCTTAACTTCTAATTCAACCTTAAATGTTCCAAAATAAGGATTGTCTGCCATTTGCGAGTGTCCAATTACAAGTATATGATTTCCTTTTTGCGGAAGATCCAATTTTAAATCCATTCCAAAAGGACCATCTGAGCTTTTATCCGGAAAAATAATTTGGTTAAACCGAATGTTTCCTTTTCCGCCAGCAGGAATAATTTTTCCGTTTAACTGACCCGGATTTTCATTTTTAAATTTAACGTATATTCTGGTACGCACAGAATCTATTGAACCTTCTGCGGTATAAATGCCTTTATCGTCCTTATAATTCATGAAAATGGTATCACCGGTTTGAGTGTTCTCTTTTTGTGCTTTCTCAGTGATTATTTCCTTGTTTTCTATCTCTGGATTTGCTTCTGAATTTTCATGCTTATTTTCTTTTTGCTGGCATGAAAAAAAGAGAATGGAGAATAATAGTATGCAGAAATTTTTCATAATAATATTTTTAATAGTACTCAAATTTAAATTTTTTCCTCAAATATTTTGTTACATAATATTCCCTGAATTTTGTACTAAATTCAAGTTCTATTTCAAAATTCCTTCCAAAACCGTAACCGCTTCGCCATAAATCAGAACTTTGTTTCCAAGTAATTCCGTATCCATTTTACCGGTTCGGGAAGAAGACTGGAAAGCCTTAAATTTATTTTTTTGAAGTTTATCTGCCCAATATTTCGTTAGAAAAGTTTGTACACCACCGGTAACGGGATCTTCATTGGTCCCCGCCCAAGGCCAAAAATAGCGGTAGTGGAAATCAAATTCATGGGTGTATGATTTTGCAGTTACCAATATTCCGTTAATGCCGGTAATTGAATTTAGTAAAGTCACAAAATCCGGTTGCAGTTGGGCAAGTTTTTCAGAACCATCAATTTCAATTAAAACGATTTTTCTGTCTTCGCAAAATCGAATGTTAATTGTATTGTCTATTCCAATTGCTTTTAGTACTGCTGTTGAAACATCAAATTCGATTGTTTCGTACACCGGAAATTCCATGACAATTTTATCATTAAATTTTTCGATTTTTAATTCAATACCGTCGCAATTTATAAAAGTTATATTCTCCGGTTTTATGGTATCAAAGATTATTTTAGATGCTGCCAGTGTTGCATGTCCGCATAAGGAAATTTCCATTTTTGGAGTGAAAAATCTAATGCTATAGCTATTTTCGTGGATTTTTTTTATGAAAGCAGTTTCAGAAAAACCAATTTCAGTTGCAATATTTTGCATTGTAGCATTATCCAGATCTGTTTCTGCAATACAGACAGCAGCCGGGTTTCCTTTAAATTTTTGATTGGTGAAAGAATCAACAAAATAGGTTTTCATATTTAGATTTATCGCAGATTAAATTTGTATGATCAAATTTATCATTTCTTTGTCATTATTAGAGTTATACAATGCCGATTTTCTAAAATATTAATTCTCTCAAAAGTAAGTATTAACTAGTCCACACTATTAACTTTTAATGAGTCGATAATCACGCGCGCGGCCTGGTCTTTTTGATCTCTTGTGTAATCTTCATCATCGCAATGCTCAGAGCAGCTGTACAATAAAACGGATATAAAAATTAATAGTACAAATGGTATGTAAGGGATTTTCATAATTATAATTTTATAGTATCCGAAAATAAATTTGGCGGAAATTTCAAGCTTTCATAATTAATCCCAGATGTTATATAATTTCCATGTTTGTTATGTAGAAATTTCAGAAATTAATTCCCGCAATCGCAAAGCATTAAATGCTGCAAAACCCTGTTCATCATTATCGAAATAAACAAATACATCTTTGGTTCTTAACCATGTTTTGCATTCTTTTGCCCATTTCATTAAAGTGTCGTCAGAATAACTTCCCTGATATTTATTTGCACCAGGGCCATGCAGTCGTAAATAAACAAAATCTGCGGTTATTTCTAATGGAGAAGTATGCCCGGCCAGTTCATAAATGCAGAATGCGATGTTGTATTTTTTAAGAATCTCATAAACTTCCGGAATGTACCATTCTGTATTGCGAAATTCAAAAATATATCGGTGTTGAGGAGGAAGTTCGAGAAGAAAATTTTCTAATAATCTTGTATCAACTTTCAGAAAAGGCGGCAGCTGAAATAAAACTGCACCCAATTTCTTGCCCAGAATTTCGATCTTCTGCATAAACGAAAGGATACTTTCTGCAGGGTCATGAAGTTTTTTCATGTGTGTAATAAATCGATTGGCTTTTATTACATAAACAAAATCTTCAGGAACATTTTTTTGCCAATTTAAAAAAGTTTCATCGGCGGGCATTCCATAAAAGGTGTTGTTGATTTCAACTGTATTAAACATCCTTACATAATAAGCAAAATGGTCTTTAACTTTTATTTCGTCGGGATAAAAAGTGCCACGCCAGTGTTTGTATGACCAGCCCGAGGTCCCAATATTAATAGTATGCTTTTTCATAAATTAAATAACATACAAAACCCTTCTGTTAGAAGGGCTTTGTACGAACTTTTTATAAGTTACGATTTGAATTTGTATCATTTTCTTCTTCATCAAACGAATCATATTTTGCTTCAAAAGTATCGTCATCTTCATCCTCAAATGAATCTTCATCATCGCTGTCAAAATCTGTACTTTCCTCGTCAAACTCATCGTTATCAAATTCGGTAGATTCTTCAATATCAAATTCGTTATCGATATCATCGTCGTTTCCTAAATTTTCCTGGTAGTTGTCAGAACCCAGATTTTCGTTATCGAAATTTTGATCCAGTTCTTCGTTTACAAGGTCATCGCCATAATCCGGTTCTGCATTGTCGCTAATAGAATGGTCTGCTGCAGACATCTTGTTATTGGTTTCATATTGTTCGTTATCAAACTGATAAAATTGATCTTCGCTGTTGTTTTGTGTGGTATTCATAATATAATTATTTAAGTTAGTGATTGTATAGAGATAAGGCGTCTTGCCTGTTTTCTAAAGGGTTTAAAATCTTATATGGTAAAAGTAGAGGCATTTAGCATATAATTTTTATAAGTAAAACTATTGTAATTGTATAATTCACAGATTTCCAGTGAGAAAGAGTATCATTTTGATTTTATGAAGCTAAACCCTGCATCAAACCGAAAACGCCAATAGGATTTATTTTTATAAATTGGAAAGATTAAGAAAAATAAGCTCTGCGGTTTTATCGATCGCCTGCATTACAATTTCTTCCGGTGAACCACTGAAAACTTCCCGGTGTTTTATTTTTTCATTCGGCATGATGATGTGAAAAAATATGGTGCCCACGGGTTTCTCTTCCGTTTCACTTCCTCCAGGAGAAGCTAATCCGGTTATGGCAACCGTGATTTTTGAATTGAAAATTTGAGATGCCTGCTGTGCCAGTATTTGTGTTACTTCAGCAGATTCGGGAGTATGTTTTTCGATCGCAGCATGTGGAACTTTTAAGATCTGTTCCTTTACCCAGACTTCATAACACACAATTCCTCCTCTGAGTATCGAGCCTGAAAATTCTGTCATAGAGAATTCTGCTGACATTCGTCCTGCCGTTACACTTTCTGCAAAAGCAATATTCCATCCTTTTGCTTTTATGGCTTTACTACATTTTTTAACAATTTCTGATGGCATATAATTGCGATTTAAATTTGTTATTAAATTTGATGAGAAACGCTGTTAAGAGTTCTTTTTTGGTCGTAATAGCATTCTTTAATAGATTTCATCTGAGACGGGTTATCGATTCCGTTACAGAATTCCTTCCAGATATATTTGGGTATTAAATCCAATAATACTTGTTTTGTTTCCAGGACTTTTGGAGCATTTATTCGGATCAGTTCGTCCCATTCTTTATAAAAAGTAAGAATGTCATCCGGATATACCGTTTTTCTAACGGTTCCTTCATCAATAACATCAAAAGGTTCTTCTACATTTAAATAACCATAATCATCTGTAAGTTCTTCCCCCGGATGAATGTCTCTAATTGCTATTTCAAAATCATAGGCGGTGCTAAAACAACTTGGCTTAAAACTGTGATTTACAAATTTGCCATTATCTGAACACAATACCAGATCTCCATCTTTGTTAGTAAAAGAATAGGTTGCGAGATATTTTTTTATAATGGGATTTAAATTCTCCACCTTATCCCTTGCAAAAATCTGATCCAGTTCGCACTGTACCCAGGTTATTGTGCCTTTCGGAATTAATTTTGTAGCCACAAGTCCGTATCCTTTTTCAGGACTTATAAATCGTACTTCTGTATCTGGATGTATCATTATACTTTTTTTAAACATTCACATTCATATACCTCTCTTCTAAGTCCGCTGCTGGAGAAACGATGATTGCGTTGGTTATAAATTAGTTTGATGCCCATCTTCTCGCAGTATTCGCGGCCGGTAAAATTCTGATCTTTATATTCGTCTCCCAGAATGCGTACATCGATCGGAAACGCCTGAAGAATATCCTGCAGGTCCTGCTCGGTAGCGTAGGGTATAATTTCGTCAACAAATTTGCAGGCTTTTAGCTGAATATATCTTTCTACAACAGTTTGTGTTGGTTTGTTTTTCTCGGGTCTGTCTATTGTTGGATCTGTTTGTAATCCGACAATTAAATAATCACAGTGTGCTTTTGCTTCCTCCAGCATTTTAACGTGTCCGGCATGCAATAAATCAAATGCACTAAATGTAATTCCGGTTATCGTTTTTATTAGTTCCATCACTTCAGTTTTTCATTAAACATTAACTAAAAAAATCTACTATCTCACCCAGTATATTTTTCTTTTTCTTTATGGAATGCTGCGCTTTTATAATAGCGTCAATGTATTGTAAATCCGGAATTCTGTTTTTTTCATGATCCAGATCCCAAATTCCGCAATCACAATATTTAGTGAGATTATCCCAGTCGGGTCTGTCGGTAACCGGATAAATGCAAATACCCAGTAGATCGACACCCTTGTCTCTTGCTATCACACATTCGGCCGTAATTTCTTCGATCCATTCGACACGTCCGATACCGAAGTGTCCGGTTTCAGAAATAATTACCGGTTTCTTATATCTTTCGTAGGCATTTTGCAGTAATTCTGAGAATGGGGCTCTTTTTTTGTCTGTATCTGGCCAGTCCAGCGATTGTCCGTTTCCTTTCCACTGACAATTCCAATAATAATTAAAACCCAGGATTTCGAGAAAATCCTCAGATCCACCGAGTTCCGGGCAAATTCTTCCGGCAATAATATCCATGGCCTGAAACTGATGTTCATTACTGGCAGAGACATCCTGATATTCGTCTGTGGGATGAATCTTAACCAGAGGTTCTACCAATATAATCGTGCAGTCGGGATTGGTACTTTTAAGTTTTTTTATACCCAGAATCGCGGCTTGACAAAGATGATATTTAATATCCCAACCGCTGTTTACTGCAAAAGGAACTGTACCGCGAACATCACCCGAATGCCAGGATAAAAAGCTGATTTCATTAATTGGTACAACCAAAAGCGGATGTTTCGAATGCTGTTTATGAAATACGGCAAAAGCTTCGCACAACTGCTCAAAACGCTGGCAGAACAGGGGATGCGTTGGATATATTCCGTCAGGATATCCAAAATGAATCAAATCCCAAATCTGCTGTACACCCAGTTCTTCGGCAATTCTTATTCGCTTAAGGATTTCCGAAAAATCAAAAATTCCCGGAGCAGTTTCGACATCGCTCCAGCAGATACCTTCGCGGACTGTTTTAATACCAATTGAAACCAGAGCTTTATAATCTTCATAAAAGCGACTATCATGCTGTGTTTCCCTGAGTAGATTTACTCTTTGGCCCGAGCGGTTAATGTGGTCGGCACATTCAAATCCGCCCATAAAAAAAGTATTGAATATCGCCATTATCCAGCTGTTTTAAATTGGTTGTCTTTTTCCAGCTCTTCAAACAAATCCAGAGCATTTTTAAAAGCCTGATCCATATTAAAGTATTTGTAATTGGCCAGTCTTCCCACAAAGTGGATGTCAATTAATTTATCTGCTTCTTGTTTGTAACGCGAATATATTTCCTGATTTTTCGGATTCGGAACCGGATAATAAGGTTCTCCTTCATCTACCGTATATTCTCTAACTACCGTAGTTTTGTCAGATTTCTGATTTCCAAAATGTTTGTATTCGATAATTCTGGTAAAGTCTACTTCGGTTCCCGGATAGTTCACAACTGAGTTTTCCTGAAAGAACTCGGCATTTACGGTTTCACTCACAAAGTTGATAGAACGATATTCGAGTTTATCGAGCATGCTGTGTTTGAATTCAAAAAAACGGTCAACCGGACCGGTGTAAAACAGTTTTTCATAACCTTTATACTGGTCTTTAACATCAAAATAATCCGTTTCTAAGAGAACTTCAATATTGGGATGATCCAGAATATTTTCGAACAACTGCGTGTAACCCCCGGTTGGAAGTGCCTGAAAGGAATCAGAAAAATAACGGTCGTCGTAATTGGTTCGTACAGGAATACGGTCCAATACAGAAGCATCAAGTTCTGCCGGATATTTGTCCCATTGTTTTTTGGTATAATGCTTGAACATTTTTTCGTATAAAACCGGTCCCACACGGTTTAAAACAGCTTCTTCTCCGTTAGATGGTTTATCTATAGGAGTTCTGTTGCTTTCCAGCCAGTTTTTCATCTCTTCCTCGGTAGTAATACTACTGCCAAATAATTGATTTACCGTCGTTATATTTACAGGAATAGGCACTGTTTTATCATCGACTCTGGCTACGACTTTATGTTCCCACGGATACCAGTCTGAAAATTTATTTACATATTTCCAAACCGATTCTTCATTGGTATGAAATAAGTGTGCACCATATTTAGAAACCAGGATTCCGTTTTCATCTATATAATCATAGCAGTTTCCTGCGATATGATTTCTTTTTTCAATAATCAGAACTTTTTTTGCAATAGAAGCGTAACGTTCCGCTAATACGGAGCCAGATATACCAGCTCCAATAATTAAAATGTCGATTGGTTTCATTTGGCAAAAGATTTAATGATTGATTTCATTTTAGCAGCGGTCTGATCCCATGAAGTATCCTGAAGTATTTTATCATATCTCACTTCCATATCTTCACAATCGTGATCTTCGCATAAGAACGTAATTACATTGGTAAAGTCATCCGAATTTTCGATTAACTCTATACAATCGCTGTAATCACGAACAACATCCATAATTTTGGTTGAAATAATTGGTTTTCTTGCCGCCATATATTCCAGCGTTTTAGTCGGGCTGATATATTTCGTAGCATCGTTTAATGCAAAAGGCATCATGGCAAGATCAAAGGCTTTTAGGTAAAAAGGCAGTTCGTTATAACATTTCATTCCTAAATAATGAATATTTGCAGCTTTAGGCAGGTCATTGTCACTAATTTTAGCAAGCGGCCCAACCATTACAAAAGAAACATTTGGCAGATTTTTAGCCGTTTCCTCAATTAATGCTAAATCTATTCTTTCATCTATGACACCATAATAACCCACGATTGGACCTTTAATATCTCCAATATCTCGAGGAATCGAAATATTGTTTAATGCCTGTGCAAAATGATCCTGATCTACAGAACTTGGAAAACAATGCACATTGTTATGGAATTGTTTTTTTGATTCGTATAATGATTTTCCGCCGGTAAAAATGATATCTGCATTCGACATTAAATATTTTTCCTGATCGATTAAATGGGCTGGTGCTCCTTTAAATAAAGAAAGTTCATCCATACAGTCATATACTGTGGTATCAAACTGAAATGATTCTATAAGCGGGCAGAACGAAGCCGAATAAAACCATCCTACAGAAACGTTTTTGTTTTTTACATACTCGGGAATTATGTTTGCGATAGAAGCAATATCATCTACATTTGGCTGTAATACATTAATGTTTTCACTAACAGCAAATAAATTACCGGAAGCTTTATTTTCATGATTTCTCACCGGTTCTTCAATAAACAGCACTTTCATCGTTTCGGCCATACGGCTAATGATATGCTGAGGTCTTTGATAAACAAACTGCCATCTTAAATGACAAAAAACTATCATATCATAATACTGAGCTTGTTCATCTGCCGCACTTTTCTGTGCCTCTCTGCCTGCTATTGTTTTTTTTAAATTGTTTATCATAATGTTTAATTATTAGTTATTTAACTCATATTGTTTGTAAAGAGTGAAAACAAATGTATAGGGGCAGTTCGGTCATTTCTTACAAATAAATACGCAAGAGTTACATAATTAACAGTTGAAACTTATTTTGTATTATTTATCATATTATAAAAAAAAGCACCTGGACCGAAGTACAGATGCTTTTGGAAAAAAACAAAGAAATGATTTAATTTTAGTGTTATTCTGCTGCTACAACATTTACACTATTTAGTGCAACATCATTCAATAAACAGTCTGCTTCTTTTTCTTCTGCAAGTGTTTGTGTTAATAATTTTGCAGCGTCATTTTCGCCTAAAGTTTTTGCAAAAGCACATAATGTACCGTACGTAGCAATTTCATAGTGCTCGATTTTTTGTGAAGCGGCAATGATTCCGGCATCTCTTACGGCACCCGGCATTGTTTCTTCAAGAATAGTATCGCCTTCTTTTAATAGACCTGCCATAGCTTCACATTTTTTTCCTTCGGCTTTTTCTCCCAGAAGTTCAAAAATTTGTTCCAGTCTTGAAACCTGAAGCTGCGTTACAGCCAAATGTTCTAATATTGTGCTCGAAAGTCCCGCAGATGTTGCATTTGCAGCCATCTTAGGAAGTGCTCCAACAAGTGCATTTTCTGCCCAGTAAATATCTTTTAAGCTGTCAATAAATAATTCTTTTAATTCTGAAGCAGCGTCAGATGATGGCTCTACCATGCTGATGTTACTCTTTGCAGTATTTTTGGCAGTTTTTGGCTGCGTAGTATTCGTTTGATTTGGTTTTTCTGAATTTTTCATTGTTGTATTTTTTTATATTAAAGGTATAAGTTTGGTTCACGGTCCCAAAAACGGTGCAGATACATTGCGTTTATAAAATCCTGCGCAAATTCCTGAGATCCCGTCTCGTTGGTTAAAATAATTCCTGAGTCCTCGTTTGTTATTTTAGAAGCAAAAGGTGCTGCACTAACAATTGCAGAAGCATCGCCGTCTGCGCCGATCACCTTACAATGTTTGTAAGCATCGTTTAAGTATTCCATTACATCGTCATTTTCTGCAAGAACATTTAATCCAATTCCGTGAGGAATATAAACAGCATCAAATAAAACAGATGACGCGGTAAGGAAACTGAATTCTGCAGAAAGTGCTCCATCAGCATCTGTTAACACTGATCCTAAGTGAGGTGCTACTACAAAACCTTTTGCGCCTTCTTTTTTCAGCGCGTCTTTCATATTCATCACTGCACTTTCAGAAACACCATCAGAACAAAGAATTGCTACTTTACGTGATTCTATAGTAGGAGAGTTGGTTGGGTTTTTTATCATACTCAACGCATCAGACGAAGAAACTTCCTGCTCGACAGTTTTTGGCTCCTGATCACCACCTTCGTTTTCCGGAGAAACTCCTTTGTTAACAGGAAACTCTAATGTAGGAGGTACAGTTGCTCCAAGACCAATTGCTACTTTTTCTGCAAGGGTTGCATCAACCTGAGATAATAATCCTAACATTCTTACTCGAATCGCTGTGGTTTCTACTTTACCAAGCTCAAAACGAAGTGCTTTTACAATGTGACTTTTTTCTTCGGGTGTCTGGCTGTTAAAGAATAATTTTGCCTGACCAAAATGATCTGCAAAGCTTTCGCTTCTTTCTCTAACTTTATGCGCTTCGATTCTTTCGTTGAAACTAGAAAATCCTCCCTCAGCAATTTTAGCCTGATAAGGACATCCTCCGCCAAGTGAATTTGGATGATAACTTACTCTTCCAACATTCACTTCCTGACGCATAAATCCATCACGTTGGTTGTTATGAGTCGGTGCGATACTTCTGTTGATTGGTATTTCATGGAAATTAGGTCCGCCTAATCTTGTTAACTGTGTATCGGTATAAGAAAATAATCTTCCCTGAAGCAACGGATCATTTGTAAAATCAATTCCAGGAACAACATGCCCTGGGTGAAAAGCGATTTGCTCTGTCTCTGAAAAGAAATTATCAGGATTTTTATTCAGTACCATTCTTCCCACAATAGTTACAGGAACTAATTCTTCGGGAACTATTTTTGTCGGGTCAAGAAGATCAAAATCATATTTATGTTCGTCTTCCGTCGGAATAACTTGTACCCCTAATTCCCATTCGGGGAAATTCCCCATTTCAATTGCATCCCATAAATCTTCTCTGTGATAATCAGGATTTTTTCCTGAGATTTTCTGAGCTTCATCCCAGGCAACTGCGTGGGTTCCTAATTTTGGTTTCCAGTGAAATTTTACAAACACAGATTGTTCTTCAGCATTTACCAAACGGAAAGTGTGTACACCAAATCCTTCCATCATTCTGTAACTTCTCGGAATCGCACGATCTGACATTACCCACATAATCATGTGCATAGATTCTGGCATAAGCGAAATAAAATCCCAAAATGTATCGTGTGCAGAAGATGCCTGAGGCATTTCGTTATGAGGCTCTGGTTTTACGGCATGTACTAAATCTGGAAATTTTGATGCATCCTGAATAAAAAATACAGGAATATTATTTGCCACTAGATCATAAACACCTTCCTGAGTGTAAAACTTAACAGCAAATCCTCTTACATCTCTTGCAAGATCGGTTGAACCGCGGGAACCTGCTACTGTTGAAAATCTTGCAAATACAGGTGTTTTCTGACCAGCTTCCTGCAGAAATCCTGCTTTTGTTAACTCTGGAATTGGATTCGTAACTTCAAAAAATCCGTGTGCTCCGGAACCTCTGGCGTGTACAACTCGTTCCGGAATTCTCTCGTGGTCAAAATGGGTAATCTTTTCACGAAGTATAAAATCTTCCAGTAAGGAAGGGCCTCTTTCGCCGGCTTTCAGCGAATTGTTGTCATCATTGATGCTCACACCCTGATTGGTAGTCAGGACTTTATTTGTGCCATCTGATTTGTTTGTCGATAAATCGCGTTGTTTTTCGTTTTGCAAGTTTTTCATAAAAAATAATCTTATTAGTTAACTATTTTGAGATTTTACAGTCAAAATAAAAATGCTGGATTACAAAATAGGAAAGTATATTTTTTCAGCATCTCAAATTTAATTTGCTGATACACACCATTTTTATATAATTAATCAATATGATTATAGGATTACCATAAAGTGAAATTCTTATAAAAACGAAAATCTGAGTTTACTAGCTAAAAAATGATAACATAATATTACGTAAGCTTGAATCAATTATGGCAATCCTATAAATTTTAAAGGTTTTATTGTAAAAATCAACTTTTATTTCTTCTAAAATTTGTCAAATACAATAATGCATTTATTTAACAATCAATTTATTAACTAAAAAATTAATTATGAAAAATTTAATTTTAACCTGCAGTATGTTATTATGCTTTGCATTTGCATCTGCGCAGGACACACCGCAGAAGACAAAACAGTCTAAAACAAAATCTGATACGGTTTACAGTAAAAAAAGTAAGACTACAACTCAAAAAAGTACAAGTACTACACGTAAGACAGATACGGTAAACAGTAATCATAAACACAAAAAAGGAACAACAAAATCTGGTAGTACAGAGACTGTTCCACAAAGAAAAGATTCTGTAGGCGGAACGACAAGACCTTAATAAGATGCTGGGTCTGCAATGGATACAATTTCCAATTCAATAAAATTACAAACTAAAATTTATTATTATGAAAACATTCTTTAATTACAAAATCGTATTACTTGCAGGATTCACGGGTTTATTATTTTCATGCAAAAACAATAATAGTACTACTCCCGAAGAAGGAAGCGGCTATAGCAATGAAACAGAAACACAGCAAACAACTGATACTATGGCAACTGCTACTGATACAACGCACGTAACAGATCCTGCTGCAAGCGGACAAGACGCGAATGGAACAGGTACAGGTACAGAAGGAACAGGAACAAGTGGTACCGGAACAGATGGAACGGGAACCGGAGGAAGTTCAGGCTCGGGATCCGGAACTGATAATGCCAAGTAAAAAAGCAATCATTCTTACTTACTTATTATTTAAACCCCGAAGCCTGTTGTGATATTTCACAACAGGCTTCTTTATTTTAAAATATCTTAAAAGTAAATAGCAATAATAACTTTAAGATTTTAGCTGATTATTTGTTTTACGTATAAGAAGCCATCCGCCAATTATTAAGAGAAGTCCAAAAGACAGGAAACCATAATTCCATAAATCTGTATGACTGCTGAACTCTCTAACATTGTGCAGTTTTAATATCTGGTGATTGATAACGCCTTCAATCACATTAAAAATTCCCCATCCGCAAAGTAAACCTCCGGTTAGAAGATTCCTGGATTTATTAATGTGGAAATGCTGAAGTAAATTCCAAAATAAATAAATTCCGGTTAGCGTAATCAAAAATGTAAAAAGATGAAAAATTCCATCCCAAAACATATTGACGCTTTTAGAAACTATAGTAGTTGATGAAAGTTTATTTGTCAGCATTTCGTGCCACTGTAAAATCTGATGAAGCACGATGCCATCTGCAAATCCACCCAGGCCAATTCCCAAAACCATGGCTGTGTATTTAAGCGGTAATGCCGATATTATATGATGGTCACTATCACGGATAATTTTTAAATTTTTAATTGTAAGATATACTAAAAGTATAACTACAATTGCCAGAACGATAAAAGCTGTAAACATAGAAAAATGATTCTCATACAAGCTTTGTCGAATGCCGTCCTGTACTTCCTGATTACAGTTTACACAGGAATATCCATTTATGCTAAATAGAATAAATAAAATACTCAAAGCCGTATTCAGTAGTGTTTTTTTTCCTGCGAAAGATGTAGGTGATTTTTGAGTTTTCATCGCTGTAGAATTTAAAATTAAATAAATGCTATACTAATCAGCTTAAAAGAGAGTGAGATTATTATTTAAACCATTTAGAATTTACCGGAAGATTACTAATATTTCCTGTTTGGAGCATTTTTAGAACTTCATTCAAAGCCTCTTTTAAATCTTTAAAATCAAACGGCTTGCTTAAAAAACTTAATGCGCCGCCTGCTTTTGCTCTTTTGGCATCTTCCTGATAGTTAGAGGTAGAATACATAATAACCGGTATATGGGCATAGTCTACATTTTCTTTTAGGTTTGAAAGACAGGTCCAGCCATCCATTTCCGGAACATTGATATCCAGAAAAATAAGGTCAGGAAACTGTAATTCACCACTGATTAAATCTGATATTAAATTAACACCATTTTGCAATGCCGTAACTATCAATTCGTTTGATACAACGGCAGCAGCATCAAGAAAAAAATCCCGATCATCCTGATCATCGTCTATTAATAATATATGATAAGGCATAATTTTTTGGGTGAAATTTATATACTTTTTTAATCTATAGGCAGTAAAATTGTAAATGTCGCTCCAACTCCCGGTTCTCCTTCTGCTGAAATAGTACCATGGTAACGTTCAATTATTTTTTTGCATAATGCCAGTCCAATTCCCGAACCTTCATATTTATCTGCAGCATTTAATCTGGTAAAAGTATTAAAGATAGTTTGAGACTGCTCTGGCCTAAATCCGATACCATTATCCTGAATTTTAATCTTGCAAAACCTGCCTTTTTGTTGATTCTCTATCAAAGCTACAATTTTAATTTGTGAAGGCTCGCTGGTTTTTGCGAATTTTAATGAATTAAGTATAATATTATAAAAAAGTTGATAAATTAAAGTCGAATGCGCTTTAATAAATGGCAATTTTTCACTGACAATGGTGGCCGATTTACTTTCAATCAGTATTTCAAGATCGGTGCGGATAGCCATTATAATTTCGTTAAGATCGATTACTTCAAGTTCCTCCTCTTCGCTGCCCAGTTTTGAATAATGCAGTACGCCATCTATCATTGCGTACATCCTTGCAGCTGCAATTTCTATTCGCATTAAATAAGATCTGACGTCTTCCGGAATTACATCGCTAAACTCTTCTAAAATTCTGTTATTAAATGTTCTGATTTTTCTAACCGGTTCTTTTAAATCATGACTGGCTACATGCGCAAACTGTCGTAAATCATCATTTGAGCGCTCCAGTTCTATTGTTCTTTCTTTTACCTGACGTGTTAATTCTTCGGTAAACTGTTTTTGTTCGGTAATGTCAAACATAACACCAACCATTCGTACTGCACGTCCGTCTTCGCTGTTTACGGTACTTCCATAACCTTTCATCCATAATTCTGCCTGGTTGTCTGCCTTGATAATGCGGAATTCATCGCGAAACTCTCCTGCATTTTCAACCGCTTTCTGCAACCTAGTCAGAACACGGGCCTGATCTTCCGGATGTACAAACTGTATGAAAAAATGAGTATCTATTTTCTGATTTTCGGCTTTAATACCCAATATACTATAATGATTTTCATTCCAGTTTATAAGGTCCTGCTGAATATTCCAGTCCCAGGAAGCCATTCCGGCAGATTCCAGTGCAATTCGCGAGCGTTCCTCATAAATGCGAAGCTGCTCCTGTGCCTGTTGCTGTCCGGTCATATCACGCGCTACCTTTACATATCCCGTTAATTCCGGATTGTAAATTGGCCTTACAATACCACTCATAAAAAAATGAGTACCATCTTTATGGCGATGCCAGCGGCCGTCTTCTGCAATGCCTCGCTCGCGCGCGATCTGTAATTCTTTTTGTGGAATATTATCTGCCTGATCTTCCTCTGTAAAAATAATAGCGAAAGGCTTACCATGAACTTCCTCTGCGGTATAGCCTAAAATTTGCTCTGCACCGGTATTCCATTGGTCAATATTGCCGTCTCCATCGATGGTAATGATTACAAAATCTATAGCACTTTTCATCGTCACACGTAAGCGCTCTTCTGAATGTCTTAAAGCCTCTTCTGCTAATACACGTTTAGATATATCGGTAAAAATTACAGCTACTAAGTTTTCGCCCGCTCTTCCGACAGGAAATGCATAGAGATCGAAGTGGCGTTTGAGTGCTGTAGAATTTTCTTTGAAACGAAGTGGCTCGCCGGTTTTGGCTATACGTCCGTAGATCTCAAACCATTTATGTTCAATATCCGGAGCCATTTCAAGAATCGTTTTTCCGGTTGCATTTACCAATCCGTTGTTTTTTTCGAAAGCAGGATTTACTTCTATAAATGTCCAGTTGTAAGGTCGTTCATTTTCATCAAAATGCACTTCAATAATACAGTAGCCTTCATCTATAGCATCAAATAAATGATGGTATTTTTCTTTTGATAATTGCAGGGCTTCCGCTGCATGCGCTCTGTCTACTGCTGTCCACGTTCTTTGGGCAATGTCTCGCAGCAGCGTTATTTCGTCGGTAGTCCAATGACGCGGTTCGATTGTATTAACAACCAAAATCGCAGCAAGCTGTCCTGATTTTATAAACGGAACTCCAATTCCGCTTTTGATCCCGCTTTTTTTCCAGAAACTTCTTTCCTTTTCGGTAAAGCGTCCATCAGAATTTATATTTTCGATCGCAAGAAATTCATTTTTGGAAAAATAATCGAGCCAGTGCTTGTCAAATTCAGCTGTTGGAAATTTTTCCAGCGCACAAATTCCGTCAATGGTATAACCATGAGGCGCTCCGTTCCACTGTTCATTTTCGACTTCATAATAACAGGCACTGTCCGCCTGCAGTACTGAAGCGCTCAATTTCATTGCGGCCTTTTTTATCTCCAGCGAATCGGTAAGAGGACGCAGTGTATCACTCAGTTCAAGGAGTGCCCGCTGTTTGTTTTCCTCTTTTTTACGCTGCGTGATATCATTAAATAAGACACCAACCATGTTATCTTCGGGATTGCCGGTAGGAAATGCATAAACTTCGTAGAAGCATCCCAGTGCTTTTGCCTCATTCTCAAATCGTTCGGGCTGTAATGTTGTAGCAATTCTGCCGTAAATCTCAAACCAGATAGGTTCGTGGTCCGGATGAATTTCCAGCATTGTATGACCTACAGCATCATCTATGCCGGTATGTCTGTTAAAAGCTTTGTTGGCTTCGATAAAACGATAATCATACGGTTTTCCATTTTCATCAAACAGCATTTTTACTATGCAGAAACCTTCATCTATCGAATTAAAAAGTTCGAGATAACGATCATTGGCTTTTTGAGCTAATTCGTCTTTTAGTCCAAGAAGTTCTCTTTCTGCTTTAATTTGTTCGGTAATGTTTCGGCTGGTCATGACTACTCCGTCATCCTGTTTAACCATTGCCTGATAAAACCAATTATCATTAAACTGTTCAGAGGAGTAATATTGTTCATGTTCCAGGGGTATTCCTGTTTCGGTAACCTGAACGAGTTTATCAAAAATACCAGAGTCTATAATACCCGGATTTTTGGTCAGAAGTCTTTCGCCCACCACATTCTCATTTTCTTCGACTCCTTTAATATTCTGTACCAGCCAGATAAAATCTATGATTTTGCCGTCCTTATCTCGTACGGCTTTAAATACCTGGATTACATCTAATGAATTATCAAGTATAGATCTTAAAAATTCTCTGCCGGATTTTATTTCCTGTTCTGCTTTTTTAAGTTCCGTAATTTTTATTGTTGTTGTTACTACGCCATCATTCAGCTTAACAGCAGATTGCTGAAACCAGTCATTAAACTGTTCATGAGCATAATGATGCTCTGACTGATTTGGGATTCCGGTTTCTACTACTTGCTTCAGTGTATCAAAAATGCCTTCTTTCACCACCCCCGGATTAAGTGTCAGCAGGCTTTGGCCAATTACATCACCGTAAGTTTCTTCTGCCGCATGATTGTTTAAGATCCAACGGAAATCTACAATTTCGCCTTTGCTGTCTCTTACTGCCTCAAAAACCTGTATCATATCCGGTGAACTGTCCATTGTGGCTTGTAATAATTCTTGTTTTTGTTGAATTTCTTCTGCCGCAGTTCTATACTGGTCCCTGCTTATTTTAAGTTCAGCAGTACGTTCTTCAACCTGATGTTCGAGTTGCAGTCTGTATTTTTCTTCTGCGGAGCGCAACGCTTCTTCTGCTAGTTTAAGTTCTGTTATGTTTACAAACGTGATGATGATACCATTAATACGGTCTTCATCTGTACGATAAGGCGTTAAACGCATCAAATAAACATTGCCGTCAATAGTTCTGACTTCCTTCTCAATTACATTGAGTTTATCGAGTACGCTTTCTGCATCTCGTTGTAATTCTTTATATTCGAGTTTGTGTGTGATATCGCTCAGGGGACGCCCGTAATCTGCAGGTATTAAGTTAAAAATACCTCCTGCAGCAGGAGTGTATAGGGCTACCCTGAAACTTCTATCCAGAAATATAGTCCCAATGTCTGTAGAATTAATGATGTTCTGCAGATTATTGCTGGCAATACTCGTTTCCTCAATTTTAACCTTTAACTCCTGATTGACCGTTCTGAGCTCTTCATTAATAGACTGAAGTTCTTCTTTACTGGTTTCGAGTTCTTCAGCAGCAGAACGTAATTCTTCGTTCATCGCCTGAAGCTCTTCATTGGAAGCTTTCATTTCTTCCGCCTGAAAATCATGCTGTTCGTTTGCCGTGCGAAGCTGGATTTTGACCCTTATTAATTCTTCTTCCATTTGTTTGGCCAAAGGCTCATCAGAAGATAATAAGATCTCATGACCGCTTTCATTGCTGCCCGGTTCAAAAATAATCAATATAAAACCTTTCGCTGTATCGCCAGAACGAAGAACAGGACGGACTTTGATATTAATCGTCTCGGTTTTGTCGCCAATATTAACTTTTAATCCGCGTGCTTCTACGGCCGACTGTCGTTGTGCCGACTGATACAAGGCAGATCTTAGTTCCAGTCGCAGCTCTGATCGTATTAATTTCAGAAGGTTTTTTGAAGGTTCTCCTCCTGAAATCTGCAAAAACTGACCTGCGCGCTCCGTCAAATGAAGGATTTCAAATTCTTCATTTATTACAAGAGACGGCGGTGCATATTCTTCTAGTAGCTGCTGGTGCAGATCTCCGAAAGAAATGCGATCGAGTATCTTTTTTTCTTTTTCCTGTGAGGTATCGTCATTTTTGAATTTTTCAAAATGAAGTGTTGGTGTAGATTCCGGAATAGGGTAAGAGCGCGGCGTAACCTGTCTTCTTTGAAAGATATGGTTTTCACGGTTATGTACAGAATATAAATCGCTAGCCCCGTCTACAGATTCAGATGTGCCAAGAAATAAAAAGGCTCCCGGTTTTAATGCAAAATGAAAAGTTTCTATAACTCTTTCCTGCGCGACTTGATTGAGATAGATCATCACATTGCGACAGCTTACCATATCCAGATGAGAAAACGGCGGGTCTTTGAGAACATTGTGCGCTGCAAACATTATAGTTTCGCGTATCTCACGACGAATTCTGTACATATCACCTTCTTTGTTAAAGAATCGGCGAAGTCTTTCGTTGGTTACATCTGCTGTATCATTTAAACTGTATAATCCTTCACGGGCATGTGCAATTGCTGCTTCATCAATATCGGTTGCAAATATCTGCACTTTTGGAGCATCTATCGCACCCAGCGTAATTTCGGCACATAAAATTGCCAGAGAATACGCTTCTTCTCCTGTAGCACAACCAGGAATCCATATGCGTACCTGATCTTCGCTGGTTTTGTTTTTAAAAAGCAAAGGCAGGACTTCAGCTTCAATAAGTTCAAAAGGCTTTTTGTCCCTGAAAAAATTAGTAACCGAAATTAATAGGTCTTTAAGCAGTGCAGCCGGCTCATCAGGATTATTGTGAAGATAGGAAGCATAGGAGGGAAGGTCGGGAAGACCGCTGATATTTATTCTTCTTTCAATTCTTCTCAGTAATGTCGGACGTTTATAATTTGTAAAATCATGACCGGTACGCAATCTTAGATGCGTAAAAATTTCACGTAGTGCCTGTTGTTGATCGTTTGTTCTTCTTTCGGGCTCGTCTATAATTTCTACTCTGCTGATGCTGTTTTTATACGAAATAATCTTTTCCGGAATCTTTGCAACCGGCAATACTTCGTCAACCATTTGAGTAGAAATGGCACTGCGGGGCATTTCGTTGAATTCTGCCTCCCGTGGATTTTGAACAAAACACGCGCCGCCTCTTTCTTTAACACGTTTTAATCCCATAGATCCGTTTGCTCCCGTACCGGATAAAACGACGGCAATAGAACGCGGTCCGAATTCATCTGCCATAGTACGGAAAAAGATATCTACAGGCGCGCGACGCTCTTCCATCAGTACATTTGTGCTTGCCATAAGAACATCACCCTCTATTTTAAGATGTTTGTTGGGCGATACCACATAAATATGATTTGGATAAACCCGCTGTTTATCTGTAACCTTTGTAACCTCGAGTTTGGTTTCACGCTGTAAAACAGCAGTGAGTGCGCTGTCATGATCGGGCGAAAGATGCAATATTACGACATAGGCAATACCACTGTCCTCAGGTACATACCTGAAAAATTCCTGAAGTGCCTGAATACCGCCTGCAGAAGCACCAATTCCTACAATTAGGAATTCATTCTGTTTGGGTTTCTGCTGTAACTGTCTTACATCTTTGCTATTGTTGTCAGCGTCGTTTTTTTTCATAGTATTTTTAACAATGAAACAAAGTTAACATTTAGTTTCATTTTTCACATCTTTCAGATTTTTTATATCAAACTGTAATTTGGCATTGCTTAACTGTTCGTAATTTTTTACTGTAATTCGCAATGCATCTGCATGTGCTTCGGTTTCTTTTGCTTTTAAAAAATAAAGTGCGGCCATCTGCGATTTGTTGATTTCGGCAAGATGATCGCCAATATGATTCAGGAGAAATATGCTTTCATCAATTCCTGCTAAGGCAGTAAATAAATCATTTTCCACTCTTTCATGAAGCGTCGCCAGCAGCGTGTCGGCAGAAAAAGCATGACCCGTGTGGCAGCGGTATCGGGAAAATCCTCCTTCTGTTATTTTGGCCAGTACGCCGTTGCATTCCGGGCATGTCAGGGGAGAAAGTTCGCCCATAGCAAAAGATTCCCGGGCTGCATTTTTATCACCGGAGGCAGAAAGCAATTCTGTTTCTGTTCTTTTATCCCTGATTATCGGATTTTGATTTTCATTTCTGCTTTTGGAGACTCTGGCCAGAATACCGGCAATATCTGCCGCGGGAGCACAATAATCAACTGCAACTTCTCTTATAACACTTTGAGGCATAGAGGGTACTTCTGCATCACCGGGACTTTGTACCACAGCTATTCCGCCACTGTTTTTTATCCGCCACAATCCCACGGTTCCATCATCTAATGCTCCGGATAAAATAACTCCGATAACACGGTTTCCGAAATTATAAGCTGCAGATCGAAATAACGGATCAATAGCAGGGCGAAAGTGATTTTCTTTAGGACCGTGTGTCAGACGTACCCTATCGTTCTGCAGAAGCAGATGATAATCCGGAGGCGCTATGTAAATCCGGTTTAACTGGATTTCTTCATTATCTTCGGCATAAACCGCCGGTATATTATTAAGTTTACTAAGTACACCTGGCATAACTCCCTGAATTTCTGCTCCTGTGTGCCAGACGATAAATATAGGAGGCTGAAAATTTGCAGGGAGATTTCGGATTATTGTTTTTATAACATCAAATCCGCCTGCAGATGCGCCGATTACGATAACAGGATGATCGGAGAGTTTTACTCTGCTCGTTTTTGTTTCAGACTTTTTAACAGATATCTGATTGGAGTTTTTAGCCATTTCTAATTTTATTAACGCAGCAGTTTCCTAATCCAAAAACAATTCATTTAATTAGTACACTTTATTTTATTAATGGCAGTCTCTTATAAATGAATATGAAATTGACGAACCAATGGAGTATTGATCCGTCAATTATGAGGATTTAAATTAGTTCTGACTATAATTTTCAATCAGTGAATTTTCTAAAGGCAGAAAAATATAGATAGCGGTACCTTCTCCCGGCGAACTTGACGCTTTAATAAAACCTTTGTGGTTCCATACAATTTTCTGCACCAATGTTAGTCCAAGTCCGGTTCCATACTGCATATCATTACTTTCAAGTTTATAAAACGGGTTAAAGATTAAAGTTTCAAAATTTTTGCTGAAACCAATACCGTTATCGATAATAGATAATTTAATATACTCTGTATGAGGCCTCATATCTATATTGTTAATTTCTTCAATATCGGTAAAGTTCAACTCTATTTTTATTTGAGGCTGCGTATCTTGTTTAGCATATTTTATTGCATTTGAAATGAGATGCGTAAAAAGCAGGTGCATCTGCCATGGAATAATATTCATAGGCGGAAGAGGATCTGCTGATATAATCGCTTTTCGCTCATTTATAATGTATTTAAGATCGTTAAGCGCTTTTTTTAATACAATATTCAAATCGGTTTTTTTGAATTTTTTTTCTGCAAAATTGATCTTAGAGAAGTTAATGAGATCTTCAATAAGCTGATTCATATTAACAGCAGTATTCAGGAGTCGGTTCACATTATGCTGAACAGATTCCGGCAATGATGAGTCGCTGTCTATGATTTTTTTTCCAAACATGTGAATTTTTCGAATTGGCTCCAGTAAATTATGACTGGCGGCAAGTGTAAAAGATTCAAGCTGTCTGGTTCTGTTTTCTAATTCTGCATTTTTATTTTTTAAGATTTCATTGCTTTGTTCCAGATCTGTAATGTCTTCCAGTGCAATCAGAATCATACCTTCAGGAATGGAATCCAGAATGTTAGCGGTATTAACCAGCATGATTTTTTTTCTTCCCTGACCCAGGTCAAATTCAATTTTAACATTTTCGACCGTCTCTTTTTTTCTGATCTTGTTAAGAATGGATTCCTTGATCTCGGGTGAATTCCATTGCGAATTTTCCAGTTCAAATATCGAAATTCCTTCTGTGTGTTCTTCCTGAGTTCTAAAATAGTGATAGAATGCAGGATTTGCACTGCGCACAATAAAATTCTGGTCGATGATAAGCAAAGGCTCCCTGATAGTTTTTACAATCGATTCATAAAAATTTCGCATCGAAGAAAGCTCGTTTCGGCGATTTTGAAGTTCATCGTTCGTACAGGATAATTCTTCATTATTGGATAAAAGTTCTTCAGCTGTAGTCTCAAGCTGCTCATTTAACAACTGCAGTTCTTCCGTTCTTCTTAGTAATTCTTCATTAGTGGTTTGAAGTTCTTCAAAATAAATCTGCTGTTCCTCGTTTAATTGTCGGTAATCATCCTGAAGTGATAAGAATTCTCCGGAGCTTTCTCCTTTTTTATTATCAGTACGATCCAAAATTGACTTTCTGTAGAAAATAACCAGAAGTAAATCCTTGTAAGAAGGAAGATAAACAACCTCAAATGAAGTAAGGAACGATTGGTTTTTTACTGCAATATTAAGGACTTCAATATTTTTTTTCTCGCTTTGAACTTTTACGATTGCATTTTTTAATTCATTGCGCACCTCCTGATGCAGCATATTTATAACATTAAAACTTGGAGTCCCCGCGGGCGGCTGCAAAAATGGACTGGTATCGCCATGAAAATGGACAATTTCCAGATCTTCATTTACTAAAACTGCTGCCGGAGAATAGTTTTCTAAAATTATGTCTGCCGTTATGGTTCTGTAATCTTTTTCAACAGAACGAGCGGGTGCTACGGTTTTTACTTTACTTTCTTCTTTTAAAAGCAGATTCGGCGTTAAGCGGACAGCTGCATCCTGGCGCATGAAAATTTTCTCCTGCTTTTCAACAGGGGTAAATAAATTCGGAATTGTAAGTGCTGTTTCTGCCTTTCCGAGAAATAAAAAGCCATTTTCCCGAAGTGCATAATGAAATGCTGATAATACTTGTCCCTGCAATTCTGTATTAAAATAAATAAGAACATTGCGGCATACTATAAAGTCGATTTTAGAGAAAGGAAAATCTTTGGTTAAATCATGTACAGCAAAAATACAGGTATCACGTATCGCTTTATTAATGTAATAGCCACTGTCTCTTTTGGTAAAATACGACGAAAGTCTTTTTTCGCTCACATTTTTCAAATCCTGAGCTGCGTATACGCCAGTTCGGGCTTTTTCAACGCATTTTTCAGATATATCTGAAGCAAAAATCTTAACTGCAATATCTGTGTTATCGGTCTTCTGTAAATATTCGTCCAGACATATTGCCAGCGAATATACTTCCTCACCGGTAGAGCAACCGGCCGACCAGATTCTTAATTCTTTTCCTTTAATACTATCTATTAAAGCAGGAAAAACATTTGTCTGCAGACTTTCAAAAAATACGGGATCCCTGAAAAAGTATGTTACTGAAATCAGAAAATCATTAAACAATAAATCTTGTTCCTTCTTGTTGTCTTTTAGAAGATTAAGGTACTTTTCTGCAGACTCCTGTTTAGTCAGCACCATTCTTTTGGCGATTCTCCTGCGAAGTGTCTGCGGTTTGTATTTATGAAAATTGGTTTGGGTTCTTAAAGAAATTACCTCCAGAATATCCTCAAAAATCTTTTCATCAAATTGTGAAATGTCTTCTTCGACATATGCATGATTCGTCTGATAACTATTTTTGATTTCAAGAAGCTGTGACGCCGCATTCTCTGCAGTTGTAAAATAATCTATAAATTCTGCTATCTTATCATTATGAGAGAAACCGGCTTTATTAACAGCAGAAACTGCCGCTCCGCCAAGCTCTTTTAATTTTTTAAGACCTGCCGCTCCATCAAGGGATGACCATGACAATAACATACCAACCGCATAAGAACCGTATTTTTCTGCCAGAGCTTCAAAAAACAGGTCAAGGCTATTGGTTGGTTTAGTACTTCTGGTCGAAGGTTTTAGTTGTAAAGTTTCGTTTTCCCACACCAGAAAATTACCTTGCGGAATAATATAGATATTATTTGGGTGAAGTTCTACCGTGCTTACGATTTCGTGTACGGGCAATTTGGCGGAGTCCAAAAGTAACTCAGTCAAATCTTCGTGCTGCGGCATGGCAAGATTTTCAATAATGATATATGCCATTCCCGAATCTTCGGGCAGATTTGATATAATTTCTTGTAATGCCTTAATTTCAGACGCTGCAGAAGCAATTCCTACAACCGGAAATATAGAGGTAATGTTGTTATTTAGTTCAGCGATGTTCATATCCTTCAATTTTAAATGTGCAGTTTTTTAATACTGCTTAAAAAATAATGTCCCGAACTGATAATATAAGTTGTTAACTATTTATTATATAGCAAATTACAAAATAAAATACAGTAATCATATACTAATAAACAAAAAAAATCCTCCCTGCAGTTTTGCTGGAGAAAATAAGTATTGCACACTTAAAAGCATACGTGGAGGGATCTCTAGTGAATGCTGAATATCACTTTCTCCTTTTTGTTACCTTATTAATTTATACTGAGATTATTCTTATATATGATTGATTATTTCATAGTGATTATAATTTGAGCGGGAGGTAAATATAGAGGAACACCTCGGGTTGTATTTATATAATTTTAATCGATTTTTTTATAATTCACATGTTGGTTTGGGCGGTATGCTATTATTTAAGCTTTTATAATCTATGGATTTCAATTTTAAAAAGTTGAATTTAATTGATTGTCAATAATTTGGATATTGTAACATTGAAATTTAATTCTGTAAGCAGACAACGATCTGATGTTATACTTTGCAATCATATTAATTATAAAAAACTAAATGTTATGTTATTAGAAAATGAAAACACCGAAGGCCGCACGGCTAAAGCAATTGAGGAACAAACTTCAAAAATCCCTTCTGATTTATTTTTGTACGCTTCATTAGCGGCTATGGGAACTTCACTTGCATTAAAATGTATGGGAAGCAAACACAATGCCTTATTTGTAGGACAATGGGCTTCTCCGTTTTTACTTTTGGGTATTTATAATAAGCTTGTAAAACAAGACGGCCATGACGCTCAGGATAAACCTGGAAACTAATTTTATTTAAAGATTTTTCTTTAAAGCAATAAAGCTGCTTCTTATATTAAAAGAAGCAGCTTTATTTTTTTGTTATAATTTTATCTAAGCTTTAATTGCTACTGCAGGTCTGGAATTAGTAAGAACCGCAGCCAGGATTTCAATTATTCCTAAAATCAGATGAGGTACATAAACCTGATCTGAAAAGTGAAAAATCCATGGCGAAAGCGCCAGAAAAATACCAGACATAAGATCCAGTACCAAATGGATTTTCATCGGAATTATTTTAATCAGTCCCAATTCATAACTAGTGAGAAGGCTGTAAACTATAGCAGCAATACCTGCAATGTAAAAAACATAGCTTTGCATCGCATTCATTTCAAAACTAAACAGCGAAGGCGCTGCAACAAGAAAAATACCCATAATATAATCTAAATATCCATGGGTATTAGTATCAATTGGTTTCATGATATAAAATTTTGATTAATAAAAACCTACAGTTGTGTCTGGCGCGATTTTTTAGAAGAGGAAAAAATTACCGCTAATGCAGCTCCAACGATCAGGACTTTCACAGCAGTTTTGATAAGGAATTTTTCCCTGTTGTATTTCCACTCCGATTTTAAGCCTATTTCTTTTGGAATATTAGGAACTCGTCCTTTTGAAAAGTCTTCCAGAATACCTTCCATCATATCTATTCGGTCCGCAAGCATGAGCGGCAGCCAGCGTCCGTAACTGGATTCACTGTACATATAAGCAATTCTTCTTATCATGCCACTTAATCCGGATGGCGGTTTTGATGTGCCGTAAACTGCTGTAAGGTTCGGTCTTTCTACAGATTGAAGTATTTCTACTGTTTCTTCCTGTAACTCCGGACGCTCCCAGGCATAGCCTTTGTGCTCATCGTCATTTCGCTTTTTGATAGGATATGTAGGGTCATTTTCTGTATTAATGTCAACTCCCCAACCTTTTATATGGTTGTGATTACCTCGTCTTTTATTTGTAAAATCTTCCGGGTTTGTCTGATCTGTTATCATAATTGTAAAGTTTAAATATTAGCCCGCAGATGGCGGTACTAAAACAGTTTTTATACAGTTATCTAATTTGGATGAAAATATATGATACGCTTCACCCACTTCTTCAAGAGGAACGCGATGGGTAATTAATCCTTTTGGATTTAGAACTCCAGACTGCACGTGATCGATAAGTCTTGGTAATAATCGTTTAACAGAAGCCTGATTGGCGCGAATAGTAATTCCTTTGTTCACGACATTTCCAATCGGGATCAAACTGTCGATCGGACCATAAACACCAACAATCGAAACGATACCGCCTTTTTTAACACCATTTATTGCCCAGTGCAATGCTGTTGTCGATCCGCCCTGAAGCAGAAGTCTTCTGCCGGTAAGTGTATTAATTGCGTTCCCGGCCGCTTCGCATCCAACGGCATCAATACAGACATCTGCCCCAAGAGAATCGGTTATAGTTTTTAAAAACACCACGGGATCGCCGATCGAATTAAAATTAAAAGCTTCACATTGAGCATATTTCTCGGCAAATTCCAGACGATAATCTATATGATCTATTATGATAACACGTCCTGCTCCAAAAAGCCAGGAGCATTTTGCAGCCATAATTCCAATCGGCCCGGCACCAAAGACTACCACTGTATCTCCAGGCTGAATACCTCCCATTTCTGCTGCCTGATAACCTGTTGGTACAACATCTGTTAGAAGTACTGCATCATCAGGATCCATCCAGTCTGGTATTACTACTGGACCTACATTCGCGTAAGGAACACGTACATATTCGGCCTGACCGCCATCATAACCTCCGGCAGTATGAGAATAACCAAATATTCCGCCAACTGCAGTTGCTTCCGGATTCGATTCATGGCAATTCCCATATAATTCCTGACGGCAGAAAGCACATTTTCCGCAGGCAATATTAAACGGGACCATTACACGATCTCCTATTTTTACTTTATCTACTCCGGAACCTACTTCTACAATTTCTCCAATAAATTCATGACCAAATGTAGATCCGATTCGGGTATCCGGTACAAGACCATGATAGAGGTGAAGGTCAGATCCGCAGATGCAGGAACGCAGTACCTTTACAATGGCATCATCGGGATGTAAAATTTCAGGAATAGGTCTGTCCTTGTCAATACGGACTCTGTGTGGCCCGCGATAGTTCATTGCTAACATATTTTTATTTATTTAAATTAAACTTCAGTAATCTTTATTGTTATTGTATCGGGCACCAACATGCAGGAATAGTTCCTATTGCACCGTCATAAATTATTTGTAATTTCTATATTGCAATCTCGGCAATTGATTTGCGTTTAAATAAGCTGGAGATGTGGTCTGACCTGAATTGTTACAACATCGCATCTTTTTGGCTGTGATAAGCAGAATAAAATGTTCATTGCAATATCTTCGGGCTTCATCATTTCTAATTTCTTTATGTTTTCCCGTTGTTCTTCTTTTGGTGCAGGTTGCAGATCACTCATAACAGAACCGGGTTCAATAAGTGAAACTTTTATTCCAAGCGGATTTATTTCTTTACGAAGTGCCGCGGTAAATCCTTGTATTGAAGCTTTTGTTGCTACGTAAATCGTTCCCGTCTCTTCGCGGGTTTCTGCGCTCATTGATCCGATGTTAACAATGTGCCCGGCTTTTTCTTCCGTCATTCGGGAAACCGCTTCTTTTGTAAAAGCGATGTAACCCAAAATGTTTGTTTCAAGAATGTATTTAATGCTTTCGTATTCTTCTTCAACAATTCCGTCGGCAGGTACGGCAGCATTGTTTATTAAAATATCTATGCCGCCCAGTGTATTGGCTATTTCTTTCCAAACTAATTCAATATCTTCTTTTTTGGATATATCGGCGGTAATTCCGTAAACTTCTCCTTCGGCGTGTTGTTTAATATCGCCGATTGCTTTATCAAAGTCATCTTTATCTCTTCCAAAAATAAAAACATGTCCTCCCAATGAAGCCAGCAGTTCGGCAGTGGCTTTTCCAATTCCGGTAGTGCCGCCTGTTATAACAATACGTTTTCTGTCAATATTCTGTCCAAAATAATTAGATAAGTTTTCCATAAACTGTTGTTTTATTTAGTTTTATTATTTAAAATTTTACTGTGATGGTGCCTTGCCCACTTATTTTATATTCGTGCATATCAGCGCTTTTCTTAAATGGGCTTATAGTTTTTCTTTTTTGGGTTACTTCTGCATTTATCTTTTTAGTACCCCTTTTTATGATTTTCAAATCGCAATTCATGTTTTCGTTTCCATCGATCCTAATGGTTACTGTGTCTTTTCTTTTGGTATAATTAGTCACAGGATAATCAATGAAAATCATAAAATCATCATTTGCTTTAATATATTGTCGCGGAACGATAGCAAAGGCAGAACCGACACCGTAAACTTCCTGACCTACCTGTCCACTTTGTTCCCAGCCCGTGTAAAGATCTTCAAGCGGAATCCACAGATCTTTTTGAATTTCTCCTGTTTTAACTTCTTCCGATAACATATCTTCGGGAAGCAGAGAAGGAAAATAATAAGGAATTCGGTTAACGGCATACTTTACAAACTCCGGTATCAGCACGCGCAGTGCAGGCAGGATTTCTACATCTTTGGCCTGGATCATGTATTCTGTAAGCGCTGCATAAACTTCCATTTCTTCGTAAGCAGCACAGTAGGGTGCGTCATTAAGGGGAAAGACAGAAAAATAATTAGCGTAATTCTTTCCAAAGCCATACTGACAATCCCAAACCTGAACGTTTTTAAAAACTCCTGCAAGACACATATAACTGGTATCCAAATAGATTTTTTCCCCTGTAATTTTATACAGTTCGAGTAATGCATTAGCGGCAAAAGCCGTATTATTTGCCTGATAAAAAATATCGAATCCGCATTGTGTAAGTTGTTTAGCGGCTTTTTCAGCTTCGTTAAGGAATTTTTTATCCTTTGTAAGTTTGTACACCAGCAGCATTAAGTGTGCATAAGCACCGGGTACATCTTTTTCTCCGCCTTTTCCGGGCTCTGTTTCTTCTTTTATAACTTCAAAAGTTTCAACATTGTAAAAGACAGGCCATTCATATTTAAAATGATGCGCCGCTTTAATCACAAAGTCAATTGAGTTTACTACCAGTTCTTTTGCTTCCTTATTTCCGTCTAATGCAAGTCTGGTCAGATTAATTAAGGGATGATGTAAATACCAGGAATCCATTGTGGTATCTTTTTTTTGCTCTTCAGACTGATCCAGTTTATCCTGAAGTGCGGGATGCCAGCGTGTAATACAATTTATTTTTGGATCGTAAAAAGCACTTATACCGCCTGCCAAATCTCTCGATATCGGGCTTTGCGCGCCATCCCACTTTTCGTATTCCTTCAGCGGTATTAAAACGGCAAGCTGCACCATACTTTCAGCGGGTGTTTCATAATCAGTCAGGTAGGCATTTAGATAAGGAAATCCTTTGGTTTGTGTCCAGCAACCTTTGTTATTGTAGAGGTGTTCGCTGGTTTTCTGCACAATGTCTGTCCATTCGTGATATTCGGTTTCCGGATGCGGGATAACCATATAAATCTGTGCAAGGTTTTCTAAATATTCTGCACAGAGTTTTGAAGGGTCTTCTTTTAGTTCATCTCCCAATAAAACATACGCATCAGAAATTACGAATTTTTTTCCTGCCGGAATAGGATTTTCCATTGTTATCGGTAAATTAAAACCAATCTCTGGCCATGTTCCGCCAACGGTTTCTCCCAGAGAAGTTTTGGTAGCTTCGCAATACTCAGACATCGAGCTGAGGTTTTGAAAGTAAAACAACGTACATTTTTTTGGTTTCTGCACACTAGCAAAAATGAGACCTGTTCTGGTACCCACCTGATGCACATGAATTTTGCCAATTGTATTTTCGATAATACCATTGTCGGTCAAGGGTATTACATCTTTAGGCCAATACGGAATAAGAAGTGCCTGGTTTGCGGTAAATGTTGTCTTATAATGTAAAAGCGGAGGGATATCGGTTTTGGGAAAATCGATATACACCTCATACTTTCCATGTCCGCTTTTTAAATTAATTGTGATTTTATTTTCGTCATCCACAATATCTTCCACCTCAAAAAAGCTATTTAAGGCAAATGCAGCGCGAAAACCAAATCTTTCATTTTTTGGTCCTTTGCTTACAATCCAAATGGAATCTCCTGAATTGAAAACTTCAAACGTATAACCTGAAATTTCTTTTGTTAATAACGGTACATTAATCTCAATATCGGTTTGGGCTGTTGTAGCCCAAGGTGAAACTGCCTGCATATTAAAAGTTTTATAGTTGAATGATTTAAATTGACAAGTTGTTGATTATCAAATTTCAAACTACAGATTGTGTTTTTCTTACAGAATTTCCGTCAGAATTTATAGATTTTAAAGAAATCAACATTTTTATAATGAGAAAGTATCCCTAAATGTGAACCTTTTGGAGATTTGTTGAGCTTGGTCTTTTTTCTTTTTAAAAAACTCTTTTCACAATATTGAGTTTACTGAAATATTATCGTGAATTATGTAACGCATAATTTTATATATGTAAACAGGAACTTAAAATTGATTTTAAGTTTAGTTATAATTTTAAACACTTCAGGTATGAAAATTAAAACGCCTATATTAACCGAAGATGTTCCTCTTTTCTGGTCGCTGCATAAATTTTTTATACACACACTAAAAGAGGTTTTATGGGCAGAAAGGGAATTATCTGCCACAGTACTTTCTAAAATTATATACAATGTTGGCTCGCCAAATCTATCCTTTGTAATTAAGGATTATAAAAAGCTAACAAAATTACATGCAGCCAAAACAGTTAAAATACTAAATGATGCAGGAATCACTGCTCGGGGTAAAAAATCTCCGGGAATGCAATCACTTATGCATGAATTTGCGATTCTTTTCGAAAAAAGAAAAAAAGGACCTGTAAGAGATGCTGCCATAATTTCTGCTTTACAAAAAATGCTGCATTATCATATAGCATCTTATCGGTCGCTGGAAATTGTTGGCAGAATGTTGGGTGAAGATGCTATAATCGGAGATTTTGAAAGTGCTGTAGCCAATATCAGAAAGATAGATATTTTGCTCACAGACGCGGCACAGAACACTATAAATTTTGATGCCGCAATTGATGAAAATAAATATATAGCAGCCCCTCATTATAAGCCTCACAATTTATAAGCTGATCCAGACTGAAACATCTTTATCATAAATTATATAAACAGTACATATTATAATATAATAAAGATGGAGGAATGAATGTAGAAATTTGTCTCATCAAACATATTGAAAAATGAAATTATTAAATACGATAACACTTTGTGTCTCCCTTATATCTTTTGCCGCTGCCGCACAGGAAGAAATTGAAACAGATCGTCCTGACCAGACCGAAAACTCTGCTTTGGTACCAAAAGGACGATTCCAGTTTGAAACCGGTTTGAAACATGAACAGACCGCCTCAAATGAAATGGAGTTAACAGCTCCCGAAATTCTAAGTAAATACGGACTTCATGAAAATATAGAACTTAGGCTTATAACAGAATTTGCCTATAATAAAACGGAGGAGCCGGAAAGTTATGGTTTACAGGAACTGAAAATTGGAACTAAAATTAAGATTAATGACGAAAAAGGCGTCATTCCGGCTGTATCTTTTATTGCACAATTCCAGATTCCGAAAGTGGAGGCGAAGGGTTTTAAATCCCAACATATTGCGCCGGAATTGCGATTGGTGATGCGAAATAAATTATCTGAGAAAAGTGATTTAGGATATAATGCAGGTGTGCAATGGGACGGAATTTCAACTCAGCCTCAATACTTTTATACGATTGCTCCCAATTTAAAAATCACAGATAAACTTCAGGCCTTTGCAGAAAGTTTCGGAAATTTTTCTGTCGCCCACAGGGGGGAACAATGGATAGACGGTGGTTTGTCGCTGCGGCTTAATCCCGATGTGCAGCTCGATTTGGCACTCGGCTGGGAATGCACTAAAAAAGACGGCGAATACCATCACTTTTTTGAGGCAGTCGGGTTTTCAATTCGAATTTAAGGAGTAGAAAAAAAGAGGAAAGAGTAAAGAGGAAAGAGGAAAGAGGAAAGAGGAAAGAGGAAAGAGGAAAGAGGAAAGAGGAAAGAGGAAAGAGGAAAGAGGAAAGAGGAAAGAGGAAAGAGAAAAGAGAAAAGAGAAAAGAGAAAAGAGAAAAGAGAAAAGCAACACTTATTATTCTTTAAAAATTATTCTTCAAAAAAATGGCAGGATACTCTTGTAGCCTGCCATTAATTTTGAAATAAGATTAGATTGTGTTTCATGACTAGTCTACTTTTAAGCTGTCGTCAGCAAAAGTATCAGGTTCATCACCATTTTCTTCATCATCTTCCCAATCGTCGTCGTTATCATCTTCCCAATCATCCTCTTCGTCTTCTAGCTCATCATCAGGATTTCCTTCTTCCAGATCTTCCTCTTCGAGACTGCTTTCGTCAAAATCCTGATTAGAATCGTTGCTGTCAAGTTCATTAGAGAATTCGCTGTCAAGATAACTATTGTCATTTAGCAGCATTGGTTCTTCTAAATTATTTTCGTCTCCAACATATTGCTCATAATCACTTTGATAATCGTGATTGTTTTCAGTAAAATTACCCTCGTCCTGATTGTAATTTTGATAATTATTTGTTCTCATAGCTTTAGTATTTAATAGATTAATTAATTTTTATCCGATTGCAGAAGTACTCTGCAGTTTGTTTGAGGAATTCTCGTTCTCTGAAACGTTTGCTACAGATTCCAGCTGTTCAACACCCTCTTTAATAAAGTCTTTATATTTTGTCAATCCGATTCCGATAAAAGGAATCGCAAGTTTGCCAATAGCTGAGGCGGCTTCTTTTTTGCCGAATTTATCAAGGTAAGTCGACAGCAGCAGAGATCCCAATGCGCCACATAATATATAATGACCTGGAACATTGGCAATTTTACTTTCTATCGCTTCTCTTATTTCCTCAAGGTTTTCCGGGCTAATTAAATTTTCCATACGTGTAGTTTAGTTTATAGTTATAAGTTTAAAACTACAAGCTTTAAATGGTGTCATTTTATATAATTTGAAAGCTACATTATATAATTAGCAGAATGATTACGATATGTAAGTAGAACAAAGACTTCTAACCTTTTTCACAGAGATAATCATGTTATATTCAATTTATTGATATCGTGATAATTATACAAATAGGTTTAAAAATTTTATAAGTGTTTTCGAAAAAATCAGTTCAACTTTATACTATCGAAAATCTACAATTATTTTATTGTTTGGGTTTAAAACAAATGAAAGTCAAAATAGAGATTACGTGATTTTCCTTATAAATAATAATAATTATATGAAGTTATACAGATATAATCAATTTTTCAGGCTATGCGCATTTATGCTTTGTTTACTCTTATTGCAGGGCTGTACAACCTGGAAAATGGGAAAATCAGGTCAAGAGAAAATTGCCGGAAAAACTTACGTCATTATTGGTGCCTCGAGCGGAATGGGACGTGGTGTTGCGCAGGAGTTAGGAAGGTATAAAGCCAATGTTGTACTAGTTGCGAGAAGAACAGAATTGCTCGAGGAAATTGCCGATACCATTAGGAAGTCCGGCGGAAAAGCTATCGTTGTTACAGCAGATATTAGCAAACTCGATGAGGTTAAAAGTGTCTCTGAAGCTGCAGTAAAACAATTCAATAAAATTGATGTCTGGATTAATATGGCAGGCGTTGCGGCAATGGGTCGCTTTTGGGAAGTACCTGTTGAGGATCAGGCGCGTGTTGTAGATGTAAATTTAAAAGGTTTTTTCTACGGAAGCAGGGTCGCTATTGATCAATTTATAAAACAAAAAGAAGGCGTACTAATCAATATGGGATCGGTAGAGAGTGAAATCCCGCTGGCTTACCAAACAGGTTATGCCGCTTCAAAAGCTGGTGTAAGAAGTCTCAGTCTTTCTATTTCGCAGGAGCTCAGGCTAAATGGCTACGATAAAATTAAAGTTGTTGTTATAGAGCCGTGGGCTGTTGATACTCCGATTTGGCGACATTCTGCCAACTATACCGGGGTAGAACCCAAAATGGCCATGATGGATCAGCCGGATAAAGTAGTAAATGCTGTTCTTCGCAAATCGCTCCGTCCTTCTAAAGTTGTACCGGTGGGCTGGAAAGCAAAAGGAGCATCCTTTAGTGCCAATGTTTTTCCGAGATTTAGTGAATGGCTCAGCGGAAACCTCTCTCAAAAATATCAGATCGAAACCGGACCTGAAGCGCCGGACACCAAAGGTTCATTGTACCAACCTATGTCGGAAAGAAAAGGTGTGTCTGACGGTGCTGCCGAAAGAATGAAGCTTTATAAAAAAAGAAAATTGAAACCCGAAACTAAAAAAGATCAATAACCTTATATATTTTGTACTATGAAAATCAAATTATTATTACTGTTGATATTAATTATCAGCTGTATAAGTCTTACCATTTACGGACAGGAGAAAAAATCTCCGATAGAAAATAAAATAAAAATTAATACGCTAAACGATAGCCCGACTCAATTAGTCCCTGACTTTAAAAGAAATTAAAAAACTATGAAAAAATATAAAATTGGAATAATTGGATATGGAGGTTTCGGTAAATTTCTGCATCATTGGTGGTCTAAACTCGAAAATGCCGAAATAATAGCCATTGCAGATCATGGATCAAGCAACGAAGAGAATGATAAATTTAGGCTGTATACAAACTGGGAAGATCTTATCAAAAATCCGGAAATTGATATTGTAAGTATTGTTACTCCGCCCGGAATGCACGCTGAAATGGCCTGTGCAGCAATGAAGGCAGGAAAACATGTTTTGCTTGAAAAACCAATTGCCATAACGATAGAAGAGGCCGAGCAGATTTTAGCCGTACAAAAAGAAACCGGCAGTATTATTACCGTTGATCACATGATTCGTTATAATCCTATTATTCAGACTATAAAAGAATTATCCCAAAGTGGAGTATTTGGTCAAATGCGTCACGCGGTGGTTAATAATTATGCACAGGATGAAGCGCTGCCTGTCGAACATTGGTTTTGGAATAAAGAAATGTCAGGTGGAATTATGGTAGAACATGGTGTGCATTTTTTTGATATCATTAATGCATTGAGTGGCCAGCAACGTCAGCAAGTTTGCGGCGTTTCCCATAAAAGAAATGAGAACCAACGCGACCGCGTTTCTGCAATGGTACTATATAACGAAGGGCTGATAGCATCTTATTACCATGCTTTTTCTGGTCCGGGATTCTTTGAGCAGACTACGATTCAGCTTGCATTTGATCTGGCAAGGATAGAAATTGAAGGCTGGATGCCGATGAAAGGAAAAGTAAAGGCGCTGGTTAATTCACAGACCAAACAGCAACTTGACAATTTGCCAGGCTGGAGCGAATCTACTTCGGAAACTTTTTCTAAAGTGGGCGATGAATCAAGACCTGAAGGCTGGGGTTCTGCAGAAACAGAAGAACAAAAGAAAACAGGTATTACGGCCGGAGGTATTGCATACGATGTTGATGAGACGGTTTCGGGAACTTTTGAAATTCAAAAGAGCAAAGGAGAAGTCTATGGAAGTTGCGTACAGCTCATACTTTCGGATATCATTCAAAAAATAGAAAATAAAGAACACGTTTTGACGATCACTATTGAAGATGCTTTCGAAGCGCTGCAAACTGCAGTCTTGGCTTCACGTTAGATTAGAAAACTTATATTAAAATTAGAATGTACAGTAAAATGGGCGTTTCCCATGAAATTATATAAACCCGAAGCTTTGAAATGTAAAGTGTTTTGGGTATCGGGTTTGTAAATTTGCTTTACATTTTAAAAAATAATTATAATATGAAATTTTTAGACACAAAGTTCCATGGCTATCTGGACTACACAATAGGAATACTTCTTCTTTTTATACCTTCAGTAATGCATTTGGAAGCGCACACCGCACAAAGCCTTATATTTTATATCTTCGGAATTTTTACCCTTTTTTTAGCATTGCATACAGATTACGAAGCTGGACTTTATAAATTGTTACCAGTAGAAGTACATGTTGTTATTGAGGTAGTAACCGGATTGTTTTTTGCTCTCTCACCATGGATATTTGGTTTTGCAGGAAAAGTATTTTTTCCACATCTTTTTTTTGGAGTTATGACCATAGTTCTAAGTTTAGGAACAAAAACACAAGATAATAGTCTTAGTAGATTTTAATTAATTTATCCAGGTTTATATTTTATAATGAGCAAAAAGGCAGATATATTCTGCCTTTTTTTATGGCTGTAAATGAATAGATTTCATTTTAGAAGTGCTTTTAAGCGCTTTCTAAAATCAATTTTATTTCTTCTTATTTAATTAGCGGTTATTACGGCTGGAATTTTTTTTTGCTATAACATTTTGATTTTAAAATATTTATCATATCTTTAACATTCGACATGGGAATTGTATAAGATTTGTATATAATTTTGCAACCAACAATTAGTGAATAAAAAAGATCCCAAATCTGTTTAACTTACTTCTAATTATTTATGAGAATACTTATTATAGCGACGCTTCTTTTCTCTTTAAGTTCTTTTACTACTTTTAATGTAGCAAATAAAAAAGAAATTTTATCTGAGCTTGAATTTGCAAGACTCAATGAACATGTTAACGAAATCAAATCGTTTACTGCAAGTGATAAAAATTACAACAAGAAAATTGCTTTTCTGGTTGATATGAAAATCAAATCCGGTAAAAACCGTTTTTTTGTTTATGATTTGGAGAAAAACGAAATCATTGATCAGGGCTTAGTAGCTCACGGATCTGGTTCTGAAACCGGAATAAAAGGCGATATCCTGCAATTTAGTAATCTTCCAAATTCCAACTGCACTTCACTTGGGAGATATGCCATTGAAAAATCTTATAAAGGTGTTTTCGGAAAAGCTTTCAGACTTTCTGGTCTTGATGCAAGCAATAATAATGCAATGAAAAGAGCTGTAGTCCTGCACTGTTACAAAGAGGTACCAGATGAGGAAAAAGAATACTACATCATCAATAGTCACGGTTGCCCAATGGTTAGCGAATTATTTTTCAAAAGATTGGAAAAAATCATTGAAAGTTCAAATTCTAAAATCATGCTTTCTGTTTACTACTAATTAGTGAATTCTTACGGGTAATTCTAAGCTATCTTTAAAAAAATAAGCGTTTATAATTTATATTTGTGGCTGGAGCAGAGTATTCTTCTAATATTTTTCTCTTCTATACAACTGCCTAAAATCAAATATAAATATGCTTAAAGAATTCTCGTTCAAACAATTTGGCAATCTTAATTTTACTGCTCAGGATCTTGATCCGACAACATTAATTAAAATTGATGATCATATAAAAGTACTGTTTCTCCCAAAGAACACTAAAGTACATGTTGATTTTCAGGAATTTCAGATTGAAACCGATTCATTGCTTTTTATAAATCCCAAAGTGATTGTAAAACCGATGGGAGCAGAATTTGGTGGTGAACTTTTGCTGCATTTTAACAGGGATTTTTATTGTATCGAAATTCATGACCAGGAAGTGGCATGTGATGGCATCCTATATAATAATGTTTTTGAAATTCCATTTATTAAATTAAATGAAAGCCAGTCAGCCGACATTCAGAAAATAATCGGAGAGATAAAAGCTGAAATGGAAGATGAAGATTCCAATACAGAAGAAATGCTGCGAATCTTATTAAAACTCATCATTTTAAAATCAACACGAATATGGAAACAGCAGCATCTTTTATCAGACAAAGACCAACAGTCGGATGTTCAGTTTCTAAGAAAGTTCAGTAAGTTAGTCGAGCAGCATTATAAAACACATCATACAGTTTCAGATTATGCCGAAATGTTGTTTTTAACTCCGAAAAATCTCAGTAAGAAAATAGGACTGGTAAGCAAGGATACTCCAAATGACATTATTAAAAACAGGATTATTCTGGAAAGCAAACGACTTTTGGCTCATACAGCACTTTCTGTCAAAGAAATTGCTTTCAGTTTAAATTATGATGATGATGCTTACTTCATCAGGTTTTTTACAAAAAGTACCGGAATTTCGCCGCTTTCTTTCCGAAAGCAGTTTTAAAATAAATAACTCTATATTGAAAAAGCATGGCTGAAAAGTCATGCTTTTTTGTTTGAAAAAAAGTCACAAAAAGAACTTTAATGGGAATATAAGAGCTATTTCTGTAGAAAGGGGAAAAAAGTGCAGTTCAAAGAGAAAACCGTCCATTGTTGTGGGGTTACAATTGATGCAACTTTGCAATATCAAATTAACAATATAAAAATAATCAATTTTAAAATTTACAAAATGAAAAATTTAATCTTATCAATCGGACTATTTACTGCACTATTAGTTACTATGCAATCTTTTGCACAAACAAAAAGAGTACCTGCTTCTTATGGAAGAGAAGAATTTATTGAAGTAGAGAAAAATGTAAAACTTCATGTTACAGATCTTGGGGACGGACAACCAATAGTTTTAATTCACGGATGGCCATTGAGCGATGCCATGTACGAATATCAATATGCTTATTTTGTTGAAAAAGGATATCGTGTTATCGGAATAAGCCTTAGAGGTTTTGGACAATCTGATAAACCAGGCGGAAAATATAATTATGATGTTTTTGCAGATGATATCAAAGTGGTTCTGGATAAACTGAAAATAGAAAATGCAACATTAGGAGGTTTTTCTATGGGAGGTGCAACAGTAATTCACTACGCGGCAAAATACAATGCAGCACACATTTCTAAATTAGCCTTATTTGGCGCAGCAGCACCAATCTGGACAAAAAGAGCCGATTTTAACTATGGCAACTGGACAAAAGCAGATGTTGACGGATTAATTCAGTTAAATAACACAAACCGACCACAGTTATTGGAGAACTTCGGCCAAATATTTCCTGCCAACGCAACTAGTGTTTCTGCCGGATATGGTGCATGGTTGGGAACAATTCAGGCGCAGGCTTCTCCTTATGCAATGGCTGAAGGTTTAAAAACACTTAGAGACACAGACTTACGTGATGATTTGAAAAAAATTAAAATTCCAACATTGATTCTTCATGGTAAACTTGATAAAATCTGTTCTTATGATTTGGCAGAACAAATGCACGGACTTCTTTCTAATTCTACATTGGTTCCTTTAGAAAAAAGTGGTCATGCTTTATTTATTGAAGAGTTGGAAAAATTTAATTCAGAATTATTAAAATTCATTAAAAAATAAGTAATAGCAATTAAAATAAAATGGGGATTGATCAGAAGTCAGTCCCTTTTTTTTATCTGTTAAATAAAAACAATGGCAATGAAAAAAATAGTTTTAATTATACTTGTACTAACTATATTGTCCTGCAATACTGCAAAAACAATCAGGACAGTAAATCATTCTACGCTGCCTGCCCCAATTGGACCTTACAGCACTTCAATAAATTACGGTGATTTAATTTTTGTTTCGGGACAGATTGGTATTGACCCTAAATCAACTATGCTAAAAGACGGTTTACAGGAACAGACCATACAAATATTTGAAAATTTAAAGATCATACTTAAAGACAACGAGTCCGATTTAAATCATATAACCAAAGTGACTATTTTCATTACCGACATGCAACAGTTCGCTGTCGTGAATAAGATCTACGCGGGTTATTTTCAAAATCACTTTCCTGCGCGAAGTACCATCCAAATAGCAGCATTACCAAAACAAGCGGCTATAGAAATAGAATGCATCGCGGTAAAAATCAGAAAATAAACTGTTTACATATAATTACTGTAAAATATTAATCTCTTTTCCAGAATTGATTTTCAATTTTTAATGCTATTATTTTATATAAAATGCATAATATTAGACTTTTACACTACTGGGAATTGTATAACTTCTGTCTGAAATTAAGTACAACATACTCTGTTCTCCTTTGTACCTTTAGTATACTATTAAAAGTATAATACTAAAAAAAAAAGTTATGGCAGAAATTAAAATCGAAAAAAAGAAACCCGTATGGCCGTGGATCGTTGCTGTTCTGTTAATCGCAGCACTGGTATATTATGTGTTTTTAAGAGATACTGATTCACAGGTTGAAAACAGAGTAGAAGTTGAAAATACTACAACTGCAGAATAAAAAATCATTTTAGGTTTACTGCAATTAGATTTAGGGAAAATATAATATTAAAATTGAATGTATGGAAAATAAACATAGAAATTTATACAGACTGGATGAACTTTCTGATTATAAAATAGCTTCCAACTATTCAGACGTACGCGGATGGAAAATAGTTGATTCTGATAACCGAACAATTGGTAAAATTGATAATCTATGGGTAAATAAAGATATGCAACGCGTTGTCTATCTGGATGTAAATGTAGATAAAGGTTTAATAGACGACAGCAAAAATGAAGTGCATGATGCAATAGTTAATGATAATGGAAGAGAATTTGTCTATAAAGACGGAGACAGTCATATCATTATCCCAATTGGATCTGTGAGCATTAATAAAGACACCAAAATTGTTATGGCTAACAGTATCGGATATGATACTTTTAGAAAAACAAGCAGATATAATCAGCAACATAATTTTGACAGAAATTATGAAAGAAGAGTAATGAGATCGTATTATCCTGAAGATGAGTCACAATTTGGCTATGACAGCGAAGATGATACTTTTTACAATCGCAGGGAATTTGATAATCACTAACCGGATTATTATCATCAAAAAAAAGATCAAACTATTTAAGGTTTGATCTTTTTTTTTGTGCTTATACATTTATTAAGAACTGAAATCCATAGGATTAATCCGCTAATTTTATTTTTTATTTTCAGAATAGCCGAAATCGCGGACAATCTATAATGTAATACAACAATAGTTATCGCAATTGTGTAAAAAAAAAATTACCTTTGAGCATAGCGTAGAACATACAATGCGCCTTATCAATCTGACTTTGATAGATCACATGAACAATTACCAACCTGCAAACTATAAAAATTTTTATTTTCTCCCGAATCGTGCCAAGATGAGCGCTGTAATATGTGACTTGGACTGGAGTCTTAATTCTTTACAACAACCGGATAAATGGCCTTCGGGTTTAAGAACATCTCTTGGGATTTTGATGACATCTGAAATCCCGATGATGCTTTATTGGGGTCAGGAAAACATACAGTTTTTTAATGATGCTTTTTTCTGTAATTTTTATGAAGATAGTAATGCTAAAAGCACCATTGGAAATAGTGGTTCTGAAAATCCTGAAACATGGAATATCTTCGGACCTTTAGTAAAAGAAATAATGCAATCCAGGGAAGTAAATGATGCAGAGGATAAACAGTCTTACTTCAAAAATCAAACAAAGTTTCGCAATAAATTTTACGGTTGTAACTACAGCCCGATTTATGGAGATACGGAAAATGTAGATGGAGTATTAATTATTTGTTCTGAAATCAGTGAAACAGTATGGAGACTTCAAACCCTGCTGGAAAATGTCCCTTTTCCAATTGGTGTTTATGAAGGTCCTGAAATGCGAATTACACTGGCAAACCAGTCTATTATCGATGTTTGGGATAAAGGGTCAGACATAGTAGGGAAAACTTACTTTGATGTTCTACCCGAATTGGCAGATCAGGAAATTTATCCTAAGCTCTTAAATGTTTTTCATGCCGGCATACCCTTTCATGCTTACAATCAGCCGGTTGATCTTATGTTTCAGAATAAGCTGCAGACATTCTATTTCAATTATAGTTTTACTCCGCTTTTTGATGAGCAGGGAAAAGTGTACGGTGTAATGAATACTGCCGCAGATGTGACAGCATTAAATCTCGCAAAACTTAAAGTTGAGCAAAGCCATACCAATTTTGTTAATCTGATATTACAGTCTCCTGTATCGATGTGTCTTTTGACGGGACCACTTCATACAGTAGAGGTAGCTAATGATTCTATTATCGATTTGTGGGGCAAAGCCAAAGAGGAGGTAATGGACAAACCCATATTCGAAGGGCTTCCAGATGCACGTGAGCAAGGACTTGAAGCGCTTCTGGATAGCGTTTACAGAACCGGAGAAGCCTCTATTTCTAATGAGAGACCTGTAAAACTGATACGGTATGGCAAACCAGAAATAGTATATCTTAATTTTATTTACTCACCGTACAAAGACGGTGCAGGTGAAGTTCTTGGTGTAATTGCAATAGCAAATGATGTAACCGAACAGGTACTTGCGCGTCAAAGGGTTGAAGAACTCGTTAAATTAAGAACAGTGCAGCTGGTAGCGGCAAACGAAGATTTAGCACGTTCCAACTCCGAGCTGGCACAATTTGCCTATATAGCATCGCATGATCTGCAGGAACCGTTGCGTAAGATTAGTATTTTTACACAGTTGCTGGAGGGCAAGATCGGACAAACGATTGATCAAAAGTCGCAGGAACAGCTTAAAAAAATCGGTCAGTCGGCTGGCAGGATGCAGGCTTTGGTGAAAGATGTTCTGGGATATGCCCAGCTAAATAAGCAAGTAAGCGAATTTTTACCGGTTAACCTTAATGAAGTTCTTGACGGAATCTTATCTGATTTTGAGCTTCTTATAGAACAAAAGCAGGCTGTGATTTCTTTTTCAGAGTTGCCGTTTATTCCTGGACAAGCACTCCAGTTAACCCAGCTTTTCAGTAATTTAATTGGGAACGCTTTAAAATTTCACCATGAGGGAAGTTCACCTCACATTAGCATTCAGACTTTTCAGGCTGACAGAAACGAATTAGAACGTCTGGAACTTTTTGATGATCAGGAATATATAAAAATAACGGTTAGCGATAATGGAATAGGTTTTAGACCAGAAGAGGCTGATAAAATCTTCGGAATATTCGAGAGACTGCACAATAAATCGCAGTTTGAGGGAACCGGAATAGGATTGTCTATCTGTAAAAAGATTGTGTACAATCATCAGGGCGTCATAACGGCTGAAGGAAGTTCTGAGAATGGCGCAAATTTCAATATCTATCTTCCTTTAACTATCAATGATAAAGCTACAGGCAGCATCTCTAAATTTCTGTACTAAAAAGTTTAATCATATAAAATGTTTTTACAATTATGGCTTGGTCTCTTATTTAAAAAATAATGACTGCGCCTTCGCTAAAGCTTTTTTCATATCGATTCCTTTTTGGAGCGAACCCTTAAAGATATCGCCTTCAGCTCGCATGCGGGCTGTGGAATTTTCTATTGTAAAATCTTTCATTTTCAGACCTTTTTTTACTTCTTCCCAATGCAGCGGCATCGAAACTGTTGCACCGATTTTAGGACGAAGTGAGTAGGGGCATGCAATGGTTGCGCCCGGACGGTTCTGAAGAAAATCGAGGTACATCTTACCATCCCGGTTTTTGATCTGGCGCTCCATACTGGTAAAATCAGGGAGTTGCTCGTGAACAATCGAAACAATCAGTTTTCCGAACATTTGCGACTGATCATAATCATATTTTGCACCAAGTGGAATATAAATGTGAATTCCTGTTGAACCTGACGTTTTAACATAGCCGGTAATTTCCAGTGCATCGAGTATGTTTTTTACTTCGCAGGCGGCCTCAATAACCTGCTCAAAACTATTCTGGTCAGGATCCAAATCGATTACGCAGTAATCTGGATTATCGGCATGCTGCGTCCGGCTAAACCACGGATTCATTTCAATACAGCCGAGTGTCGCCATATATAAAAGTGTTTTCTCATCGTCACCAACCAGAAATTCTTTGGCTTCTCCGTCACTAGTTGTGTAAGGAAAAGTTTCTGCCCAATCCGGAGCTTTTCCTTTAACATCTTTCTGATAGAAGCTTTTTCCGTGGATGCCTCCGGGAAATCGGTTAAGTGATAAAGGGCGATCTTTAACATAAGGCAAAATAAACTCTGCGGCCTGATAATAGTAATTAAACAGATCACGTTTAGTGAAACCGTCTTCGGGCCAGTATACTTTGCTGAGGTTTGAAAATTTAATAACTTCTCCTTTAATTTTTTTGGACTGTGTCTCTTCTGTTGGATTTAAAAGAGTTTTGCGTCCAGTAGTTTCAGGCGCAGTTAAAGGGGATTTATTTTTGGCGTTGTCATTCGATTTGTTTTTTTGAAGAACAGAAGACGATGACTCCGCTGTTTCCAATACCACATCTGTGGCCTTTTTATCATTGCGCATTCCTTCAAAAGAAGCATGGCGGAATACTCCGTCTGAGGTAATTTCGGCGAAGCTTACCTCGCAGATAAGCGATGGCTTTAACCAGACGGCCTGCGCATGCGGAGGGTTAGGACGAAAGCGCGAAGGCTTGTTAATATCCGGCTCGGTAGCAAAAGGAATTTTTGTGGTGATGAGCGGTGTAAATTGCTGCATCATTTCTTTCTGCATTTTATCGGTAAATCCTGTACCAACTTTTCCGGTGTAGCGAAGTTCTCCATTTTGATAAATTCCTAAAAGTAGTGAACTGAATAGTTTAGAAGAAGTGTCATTCTTAGTGTAACCGGCAATTACAACTTCCTGTCGTTTATTGACTTTAATTTTAAGCCACTGTTTATTTCTACTGTCCTGAATGTAAGTTGAATCTTTTCTTTTAGCCATTATGCCTTCCAGTCCCATTTTTTTTGCTGCTTCAAAAAAATCGATACCGTCGCTAAAACTTTGACTTAGGCGTACACGGTCATCATTTGTAGGCATTATCTTTTTTAGGATTTCCTGTCGTTCTGATAATGGAAGCTCCGTAAGATTTATACCATTATACCATAAAATATCAAAAACATAATATACTAAGTGTCCGTCTGCTTCACTTCGCCAGTTCTGCAATGCGCTAAAATCGGCTTTTCCATCATCCTGAATTACCAGAATTTCCCCATCTAAAACGGCATCATTTGACCATTTTTCTAAAGCTTCTGTTATGGGATAATACTTGCCGGTAAATGATTTGTTATTTCGTGAGGCAAGCTCCACTTTTCCTTTTTCTATATAAGCAATTGATCTGTAACCGTCCCATTTCACTTCAAAGTTCCAAAGCGGATCATCAAAAGGCGCGTTAACAAGTGAGGCCAACATAGGTTTAACCCCTTTTGGAATAGAAGTATTAATGCCTTTTTCAAGAAGAATATTCAGGCTTTCATCATTTTCGGAATTCACATTTTTCTTTTTCATCTGATGGTTATTAGTAAATGAGACTTTCTTAATAAGTATTAGAAGATTGGTCAGGAAAGCTTAACAGAAATCAATAAAGATAAAAATCCCCGGCATAGTCATGACGGGGATATTTTAGTGTGTTATTTTCTGCGAAGTGCCTGTTCTACGGCATCTGCAGAACTGCCTGCCTGATCAACTGCCTGTTGGAGTTCTTCTCTTGTAACATTAAATTTTTCGGTCCAGTATGCTACTTCATGGTCCTCATTCATATTGATTCGTGACCTGTCTTGTGATCCTTTTTTGTTTAAATCGTCGCTCATGATATTTGTATTTAAGGTTAGAAAGTTTTTTAACTGTTTGTTGCTGCGCTTCCAGTGCTTCCGGCACCTCCCGAGTTATCGTTTCCGCCCTGTTCATTACGATCAGGATCTGTTCCTGCATCATCATTGTTATCCAGGTCATCCCAGTCACCTGTATTTTCTTTCGAATCGTTATTCCCTTGCATATTTAAAAGCTGACTGTGATAAGGACATTTTTGCAAATCCTCGGCACTGAAATTTGATGTATTTTCCATAATTACTTTTTTTTAAGATTAATTAACTAAAATTAATTTGATAGATTAAAATATACTTACAGAAAAAAAAGCATTTATTATTTAATTATCACCTTGACAAATACTCGTTGTAATTAAAACTAAAAAATCAAGGTAATATTTTTATATCCGATCTTGTTAAAAATAGATGTTGGTAAAAAAATTTAAAAGTGATATTTCATTAAATTTTTTCAGTCCCTCGCTTTTTTTGATAAAAAATGTCGAAATGCACTCTTCGAAGACTCAATTTTCAATTGAAATGTTTTTTAATATAAAATTTAGACGAATGACAAATGTCAAACTATGAATAACATTTAGTTCCTGTTTAAGGTGTTTTTTTGCATCAAAAAGAGGCTGTAAAATTTCAAATCTAAAAAAATCTCCACTCTCTTCAAATTGTTAAATTGTGTTTTTTTTGTGATAAATTTTCTTCATTAAAAAATGAATAAATGTCAGTAATAATGCGGTATAGCAAGTAAATGTTAAATTTTAAAGTTAAAAATAAACATTTTTATAAGGTTAAAACAGTTTAAATGATATTTATAAATCAATAAAATATTTATATTTGTTTAACAACGTGGGGTTGATTTTAATATAAAATTAACAATTTAGAGTCATTGAATTAATCTAAAAACTGTCTCTCGAAATTAGTCAGATGCAAAGAAGAATTCAACTATTTATTAAGCAGTCAACGTTGCAAAAAATACAAATCTTACAATAGAATCTTTTTAGGAAATTTTTTAATGCAATCGCTAAATCGATTTACTAAATCGATTTATCAAATATTTATTATCCGCCAGTTAATTATTAATCACCAAAAAAAATGCTTATGAAAAAAAGATAAAAGTATACAAGTTCAAATAATTATGACTTCCACTAAAAGGAAAGTAATTAAGACTGTTTTTGATTTTTTCTCTCTAAGATAATTTCGAAAGCTAAAAAACCAAACAAACCAATTTCCAATCAAACCAAATTAATATGAAAAAACTGTTGTATGAAGTGTTGTTAGTTTTTCTAACGTTGATGTGTTTTCATGAAACACATGCTCAGAACAATACTATATCTGGTGTAATCAGAGATAATGCAAATATTCCTGTACCTTCTGTCAATGTCAAAGAGAAAGGCACAAATCAGGAAACTATTACAGATGAAAATGGTGCTTTTAAAATAGCAGTGAAACCCGGAGCCACTCTAATTATAAGCTCCGTAGGATTTAAAACCACAGAAGTAAAAGCGGCAGAAGGAATAGTAGTAAAACTGGCAGGTGCCACTAACGAATTAGATGGTCTTACCGTTACGGCATTAGGACAATCTAAAAGGAATAAATCAATCGGATATGCTACAAGTACAATTAAAGCAGATGCGATTGTAAAAACTGCGTCTCCAACAATTGCTAACTCTTTGTATGGAAAGGCGCCTGGCGTTCGGGTTTCATCTACTCCCGGAGGAGCCGGAGCAATTAATATACAGATTCGTGGATTAAACTCTATAACCGGTAAAAATCAGCCTTTAATTGTTTTGGATGGTGTTCCGATTCGCGATGGAGAGGTAAATAATAGTGATTACTGGAACCAACAACGTGTAAAGAGTAATGGTCTGGCAGATATAAATCCAGAAGATATAGAGAATATTTCTATTCTTAAAGGAGCTTCAGCTGCTGCATTATATGGCTCCGAAGCTGTAAACGGTGTTGTATTGATTACTTCTAAATCAGGAAAAGGAAAAAAAGGATTGGGTGTAGATTTTAGCACTAGTTATTCTAATAATTCAATTGCTTATCTGCCCAGATTTCAATATGAAAGAGGACCAGGATGGACCAACGCAAATTATTCAACCGGTTATCTGGCTCCGGACGGTTTTGCTCATTATGATACAAATGGCGACGGTATAAATGATACCAGAGGAGTATCAGCTAGTTCAAATAATTTTGGGCCGTGGTTTGACGGACAGCCAATTATGTCCTGGGATGGAGTAATTCGTCCGTATTCTGCTCAGAAAAATGGATATAAAAATTTATTCCAAAATGCCTGGGATGGAACAACAAATTTTGCCCTTACCAATAATACGGAAAACTCCAATTTGCGTTTTTCCTATACACATACAGAATCTGAAGGATTAAGTATGGGAAATACCAATAAGAAAAATACGTTCAACTTAAATGCTTCATTCAAAACGGGCTCCCATTCTAAAACTGATGTAATTGTAAGTTACATGAACCAAAATATTGCCAATCGTACTTTTGCCCTGGATCGTCTGGTTAATAATTTTACAGGAATGTTGAGCCCTTTTGATAATGGGGACTGGTATAAAGCAAGATACAAAACAAGTTTAGGCTATAAGTATGTAACAGGAACAAATCAAAGTCTAACACCAAATGAAAACATTATTCGTAATGGTTTTAAAGCAGATATTGGTGATTTTTTCTGGAATGTAAATGCGAATCAGCAGGATGAAATTACAAATCGTCTGATTGCCAGTATTACAGAAACACTTACTATTACAAAAGAGCTATCATTGCGTGGCCGTGTTTCTACCGATTTAACATCTGTTAATATTGAATCGAGAAACCCTGTTGATAAACCAATAATCTACGGATTTGGACCTGGTTCTTATTTAATTGATTCGAATGATTACAACATTTTATACGGGGATTTGCTGCTAACGTACAATAAAAAAATTACAGATAATTTTAATTTAAGTGCCGTTCTTGGATATTCAGGATCACAGGAAACCGGTAAATTTCTTTCCCGTTCTACTAATGGAGGTTTGAGTGTTGAAGGGTGGTACGATATGAATTCATCTGTAAACACTCCTACAAGTACATCATCTAAATATGAAATTATAAAAGATGCAGTATTTGGAACTTTAAATTTAAGCTATAAAAATTATTTATTTGTTGAAGGTACGGTGAGAAGAGACAGAACTTCGACTATGAATCCTAATAATAACGCTTTTACCTATCCATCTGTAAACTCAAGTTTCGTGCTTTCTGATGCTGTGCAGCTGCCAGAATTCATTAGCTATGCAAAAATGCGTGGGTCCTGGGGTATTGTAGGTAATTATCCTGATCGTTATGCTGCCAATATTGCGTTTTCGCAGACTTCTTTAGGTAATCAGGGAACAGCAACTCCGGTACTAATTACGACTTCTCCGTCAAAATATGGAAATGAAGGCATTAAACCGGAAATGAAAACAGAATATGAATTTGGTTTTGAAACGAAATTCTTTGACAGAAGATTAGGTCTGGATGTTTCGTATTATAACGCCACTATTAAAGATCAAATTCTTGATTTGACTTTGGCTCCAACGACAGGGGCAACCTCGATTTTAGCCAATGTGGGAGAACTCAGCAATAAAGGATTCGAAGTTTCACTTACTGCATCTCCTTTTAGAACCGAAAGTTTTTCGTGGGATGTTACAGTAAACTGGGCAAAAAATATCAATAAAATTATTAAGCTGGCAAATGGAGCAACAGAATTACTTCATGCAGACTATGATGGATCTGCAGCGCAGTTGAAATCTGTAGTAGGACAGCCGATGGGCGGAATTTATGCACATCCATTAAAGACAGATGCAAATGGCAACAAAATGGTTGATTCTGACGGATATTACATGATCGACGGAGATAAATGGGAGAAATACGGAACCGCAACTCCTCAGGGTGTAGGAGGTTTGTTGAACACATTTACCTATAAATTTGTAACATTAGATGTGAATATTGATTATTCTTACGGAGGATACTTAATGCCAACAGGTATTAACTGGATGCACTCCAGAGGTCTTACTGAAGAAAGTTTAAATTACAGCACGAATGATCGCGGTGGTTTAACATATTATATGGAAAATGGTAAAGGGGTTCAGGTACCTAACAGCGCAACTACAGGACCTGCCGGACAAACATTATATCGTGATGGAATGTTAATGGATGGTGTTACTACAGATGGCTCACCAAATACAAACGTTATTTCTCAGGCAGGTTATTATAATATGACGTATAACTGGGGTGGTCCTCAATACAGTAGTTCCCGTTATGATTTATATATTCAGAAAAACAATTATGTAAAACTTAGAGAGGTATCATTGGGCTTCAATATGCCATCTGCATGGGCTGAAAAAATAGGCGCTTCCAAATTAAGTTTTTCTGTATTCGGACGTAATTTATTTTACCTGTACAGAACAATTAAGGATATGGATGCTGAGGCTACTACATCAGGTTCAAGATGGTCGCAGAATGTTAATAATGCCGGACTTACTCCATCTACCAGAAGTTTTGGGGCAATGCTGCGAGCTTCTTTCTAATTGATAATTTAAATTAAAAAAATACGACATGAGAAAATTATTTTATACATCACTCGCTGTAACAGCACTTCTCTTATCTTCATGTACGCAGAATGATTTTGAAAATGCCTACCGAGATCCTTCTACAGTTACATCGACCACTGTACCTAAACAGTATGCTGGTTTTATGAAAGTTAATTTTGAGGATGTTATTCCATCTTATTGGAATTATTTTACAGTATTAAGAACGACTTCTCTGAACTATACTCAGGCTCACGGATTTCTAAACTCAACCGGACGTTACATACCGGGAGCAGCAGTTAACGACAGATGGAACAGATATTACAGGTTTATTACCCAATACAGAGAATTAGAAAAAGTAATGGCTGCTTTACCTGCAGGAGAACAGGCAGAGAATAGGATTTATACCATTACTTCAACGATTTATTTGTACGATCATACACAAAAAATGATTGATAATTTTGGTGATATTCCTTTTTCTGAAGCTGGTAAAATCAGCTCGACAGGAGGTAATTATGCAAACGCATCAGCAAAGTATGACAATCAGACGGAGCTTTATACCAAAATGCTGGACGAATTAAAAACTTTTTCAGGGGAGTTAAATTCAATTACTTTATCGACTAAAGTAGGTTTAGAATTTAAAAACCAGGATCTTATCAATAAGGGAGATCTGGCAGCATGGAAAAATTATTGTAACTCACTGAGATTGCGAATCCTGAACAGGGTTTCTGCAGTTCCGTCTTTTAGTGCAAGAGCAAATAGTGAAATAGCAGAAATAATCAATGAAGGAAAACTGGTAGATGAGAATGCAGAGAATATCGCGTTTAAAGTTTATACCCAGGATATAGATTTAGATACATCTGGCTTTATCGATGCATTAGAAACAGGTTATAATAATGTAGCTCCTAAGTTAATGATCGACCACATGAATGCAAATGCAGATCCACGTTTGCCATGGCTTTTTGAAAAAGGGACAACGGCGACAGTTTTTACCGGACTAGACCCAACATTAACATCAGGTGTTCAGGAAAAGTCAATTGTTGATGGTAAAATAGCAGTGTACAACAGATCTGTTATCAGCAGAAATAAATGGCTTCCGGGAACATTAATAAATGCGGCCGAGGTAAACTTACTTCTGGCAGAATATTATACAAGAAATGGAAATGCGGCAACAGCAAAAACTTATTTTGAAAAAGCAATTGGACAATCTGTAGAATATTATGTAAGATTAGGAGATAAGGCAGATATTTTGGACTGGAAACCAACTGTTGAGCCAACAGCTACGCAGATCAATGCATATATTACCGCAATCAATTTTGCAGGTGCAACGACAACCTCAGATCAATTGGCATTAATCGCTTTTCAAAAGTACATTCACTACAATATAATGCAGGCTGATGAAGCATGGGCAGAACAAAGAAGACTAAAACTTCCGGTTTTAACATTCCAGGAAGATGAAACAAGTACAATTAGAAAAACTCCTCCTACACGCTGGACATATCCAAATTCAGAAAGTGTTTATAATGCTGATAATTACAATGCTGTTAAAGCAAATGATAATTTAGGCGCTAAAATTTTCTGGGATGTAAAATAGTATTTTAGAGTTACTAACGTCCTGTAAACCTTGATTGTAATTTTCAATCAAGGTTTTTTTATTTTATAAATCTCTGAAATGGAAATTAGTTCGTACTAAAATTATAATGCTATTGAAAGCTTTTTATGACATTTTTTCAGAATCTGATTCTGAAAAAATGTCATAATTTTCTACTGGCATATTATTTGTTTTTTTAGTATTGCACCAATCGGTGTACGTTCAAAAATTTATTGTATAACAATTTTAAAAATTACAGTTATGAATCTTATTAAAAGAAATGGAAACCGCGTACCTGCATTCCAGCGTTTGTTTTTTGATGATGTTTTTGGCCGCGATCTTTTCAATTGGGAAAACAACAATTTTTCTACAACAAGTACAACGCTGCCGTCAGTAAACATTAAAGAAACTGCCGACAATTATGAAGTTGAAGTTGCCGCTCCGGGGATGAACAAAGAAGACTTTAAGATTACGCTGGATAACGGACAATTAATTATTTCTTCGGTTAAAGAGAACGAATTAAACACTGAGGAAGAAAATTACACCCGCAGGGAGTTTAGTTATCAGTCTTTTCAACGAAGTTTTGTACTTCCAAAAAATGTAGTCGATGAGGAGAAAATCAGTGCCCGTTACGAAAACGGACTCTTATTATTATCCATTCCAAAAATGGAGCAGGCAAAACAAAAAGCTCCAAGGATGATCGACATCTTTTAATTTTAAATCTTTCAGATATAAAGCTGCCTTAATAGGGCAGCTTTTTTTATGTATTTCTTTAGATGAAAAAACGAAAAAGGATTCCAGTACTGAGCTTAAAAAATTAACAGCGAGTTATTTAAAATGTTTTTACAAAGCATACCGTAAAGTCCCTTCCGTTATAGAATGGAACGAGTAAAGAAGTTGATTTTTCGGTTTTATTTCCGAATAATTTTCGGGTAATATAAGGATTCGTCCAGTAAGCGATCTTTGTGCTTAGAATTCCGATACCGGCACCTGCGGCTACATCTGTGAGCCAGTGTCTGTTATTGTACATTCGAAATACACCTGTGCCTATTGCGACTGTATAACCGGCAACTCCGTACCAGACCGATTTATCTTTATATTCCTGATAGAGAAACTCGGCGCCGGCAAATGCAATTGCGGTATGACCGGAAGGAAAGGAATTATTTGAAGTTCCGTCCGGTCTTTCGACATTTGTAGTTGACTTTAAGGCTAAAACCGATCCGACAGTCAAAATTGTTGAAGTTGCCAAAATAACAGAACGGTCGCGCATCGTATTTTTTCCTTTTATCCCAAAGGCATTTAATGCGTAAACAGAAATTGCAGGTACGTACCGCGAAAAATCATCTATTGATACTTTTCGGTCAATATCTTCTGTAAACTCATCCCGAATCTGGTGGTTAAAACTTTTTATCTGCCCGCTCTCGTTTCCCCAGAATCCATAGCCAATCAGCACGGCGGGAATTATAAGCTGCTTATAGTTAAATCTAATGTTAGATACAGAATCTTGTAACGTAGTTGTACTATCTGCTGCAGTCAGATTTTGTGCTGCTGCTCTTCCGAACATAAATAATAAAAGTAGGAGAATGGTTTTTCTCATGTAAGCAGCTGTTTTAGAAAGTAAGTTTTATTTTTTTTACATCTGATTGCTTACTCCAAGATAGCATAATTTACATTGAGAAACAATAGTTGATTTTGCTTGAATTGTGGTCTTTTTTGGTTTATTAAGTCACGAAAATGCTTTGAATATACGAATCCAGGTTAATCAAAACGTGTCTGAGACGCTACAAGACGGAATAACGGTTCGTATTTCTTAATTTCTTTCCCAAGATCTTCGCTGCGATCTGTTGGCCCAATACTTCCCTGAAGACAATATAATTTTTCGTCTTTTAGCAGCATAAACTGAAGCATTCTTATTTTCATGTCGGCTTCAGTTTCCACTAATTCCTCAACCTCGACCATAAAAGCTGTACTATCATCCATTTTAAATTTTTCTATACGAATCACATTGGTTTCGGGAGAAATAAAAGTTAAAATTGACTTTTCGTTCAGCGTAATTTTATTCAGTTCAGCTGGAAGATCATGAACAACCAGCAGTATTTTTTCAATTCCGTTTCCGTTACAGCTCGTAAACTGCTGAATTGTTTGCGGCATTTCAGCTTCCTCCGCAAGCCAGCTTTTTGGGATCGGAATTTTTACATCGACGTCATCTGCTTTGGGATGATTTCTGGTCTCAAAAAAGTGCACATGTCCGTCTGTAATTTCCTGATGAGGATTATGATGGTATTTAAACGCCAGAATCCCTCTTGCCAAGGCCGTATTAGAAATCTTTTTGGATCTTTCTGTAGCATTCATCAGGAAATCACGGGCGTATTGTTCTTTTTCAACAGGATGTAACAACTGCTCATGTAAAAGTGAATCCAGTTGATTATGAAATTTCAAGAGCTGTGCACTGTCGAGTTCTTCTTTAAGATATTGTTTTATATTATGCTCTGCATTGCCAAATGTTTTATTGAGATTTGATTCAGTAGCTGCTACATCATTTCGTAAAGAAGGAAATTCTGTGGCGATTTTTTGCAGCGCGGCGGTCTGACCTTTTAAATAAGCATAGGTTTCGATAGCCCATATAATTTTGGGATTATATGCGTCTTTCTGTGCAGAACAAAAAATGGGAAATAGTAAGTATAAATAAAAAAGCTGTCTTAACATTTATTACCTATTTAATTCCTACAAAAGTGTTGTTTAGATTTTATTTCATTTTATAAAATTTAACCAAAACATTATAGATTTCCCATTAGAAGTATTTCTGATAAAAGTATCTCATTACTCCTTAAATTAAATTGAAAGGAATACTAAACTGCAATCTCAAATCCGATTTTTTCCATACTGAAAAGAATTTGTGAAACAGAATTTTTGCAGATAATGAAATTAGAAAGCATGTGTTGAATTTCATTTGTATTAGGTTGTATCTCAAGCAGCTTTGCCAAATATTTTTTAGCTTTTTCTTCTTCATCCAAAAGAGATAGACAAGCTGCTTTAAGAAGTGGATCCCAGATATTTTCTTCAGATTCCAGTTTATATGCCCAGTAATATGCTTTGTTAAAGTCTTGTTTATTAATGTAATAACAGCAATAACCGATATGTATCCACCACGGATACGATGGATTAGCCTCAATTGCATTATTCATTATTAAAAATCCTTTTTCGTAATGACCTGCAAAAATTAGGATGCAGCCTACACCACAAACCATTCCCGATGCATTGGGATTTATTTTGATACATTGATGAGCAGTTTCAAGACAGCCATCATAATCCTTTTTAAAGCAGTTAATCCACGTAAGGGTATGCCAGGCGTGCTGACAATTTGGATCTGCTTTAAGTGATTTTATTACACAGCGATATGCTTCCTCAATTTGCATTTTATCATTATCAATGCCGTGTGCAAGCGAATTTATATACAGTTCACCAAGCATTGCCCAGAGACCTGCATGGTTCGGATATAGTTTAACCGCATCATTGACGCTATTAAAAGCAGTAGTATAATTTTCTACAGCAAACGAACACTGATACTTATAATAATTGGAAATCGCATTCCATAGTACTATATTATTAGATTTTCCGGAAGACGAAGTTTTGATGATTTCTTTGAAGATAATGCCATAATAACCACCAATAAGACAGGCGGTCGCATGTACGATATTGTTCTGAATCTTGGCAATATTTTTCACATTATCGTCCTCAAATGATCGCGTCATAATGTAACGTCCGGTTTTCGAATTTAAAAGACTAATTCTAATCTGAAGTTTTTTGGCAACACATTTAATAAGACCGGTAATAATAAAATCTGCTCCGGCTAATTGTGCTGCTTCTAAAATATTTTCATCAATTTTCGCAATGATATCCGGAGAAAAATGTCCGATAACTGCAATCTCTTCAAAAAGTGAAAGTTCGGCACAAATCTCTTCACACAAAATTTCCGGCAGGATTTCTAAATTCGGCTTTTGCGTCATTAATTTAAAAGGGAAAACGGCAACAATCGGATTTGTATTATCAATATTCGCTTCACGCGGAGTTTCTTTATTCTTATAAGTAAACTCTGGAACGTAACAGCCTTTTGGAACATGAATTACAACCAAATTCTCTTTTCCTTCTGTATGATAATAATCGAGAAGAATTCTTCTCAGCCTTCCGGCGTGTATGCGAACTACTGCATCGTCATTAGAATTAAAGTCTACAGACTTATTCAGGACGTTAACTGCTATTGTATATTCTTTAATGTACTGTCTCCGTCCTTCTAAAGTTTCGGTAACAATGTATTTGATAAACTTACTTAATGTGGTAGAACTTTTAAATGAGCTAAACTTCAAAACGTTATCCAGTTCACTGTAAATCTTGTCGTGAGAAATTGTATTTAAAGCTTCCATATCTATTTATCTTTTTGGTAATAAAGTAGTTATAAACTTTTTAAAACTTCTCAAAGTTAAATTATTTAAATATAGCATTAGAATTTCTTTAACATTTTAAGTAGTTATTTTCTGATTTAACTGTTAAATGTAACCGTTAATAACTTAAATGACGGCGATTATGTAAATACATTTGTTTAGCTATCAGATAAATAGCAGCGATAAATAAAGGTTTCAATAGAATTTAAGTCGTTATAAAAACAACTTTAAGAAAATTATTTATCAGCATAAAAACCAACACTAAATTAAATAACTATCGACAATGAAAGAAAAATTTGTACAAATGGTGCGGATACTCCATTCGGCCACTTTAATTTATTTTGTTTTCATAAATGTAGTGCAGGCTCAGGAACAAGAGAAAAGCATGGAAATTTATGGGTTTATTATGACGGATGTTGGTTATAATTTTAACCAGATACAAAGCGATTGGTACGATGTAGTAAGACCTACTAAATTACCATCCTATGAGAATGAATATGGAGTTGACGGAAATTATTATGCATCAGTCCGTCAGACCAGATTAGGTTTCAAAAATTACTTTGATACCGGAATTGGTGAATTGAAAACCCAATTTGAATTTGAATTATTCGGGACAGGCGCAGATGCAGGTCAGACTACTTTTCGTCTGCGTCACGCTTACGCGGAATTAGGAAAATTCGGCGCCGGCCAAACCTGGAGTCCTTTTATGGATATTGACGTGTTTCCTAATACGCTTGAATACTGGGGACCAACCGGAATGGTATTTTTTAGGAATATCCAGATTCGTTATATGCCTATTCAGGGTGATACACGTTTAACAATTGCATTAGAGCGACCTGGTGCAAGTGCAGATCAGGGCGAATATGCCAATCGAGTAGAGTTGCAGGGCGTTTATCCAAGATTTTCATTACCCGATCTTTCTGCAGAATACCGATACGGCAGTAGTTGGGGCTACGTGGAATTAGCAGGAATGCTCCGAAAAATCGAATGGAAAGACCAAAACAACGATCAGTTTGATTTGTCCGGAGATGCCCTTGGCTGGGGATTAAATTTAAGCACCAATTTAAAGTTTACCAAAAATGATGTTTTTAGAGGACAAATCGTTTATGGAGAGGGAATTCAAAACTACATGAATGATGCTCCTGTAGATATTGGTCTGCAAAACAATCCCGGAAATGCGGTAAAACCTGTCAAAGGAATGGCATTACCTCTTATGGGTGTTGTAGCCTTTATTGACCATAACTGGAGTGATAAATTTAGCACGGCACTGGGATATTCGATGATTGATATCGACAATTCGGACGCTCAGACAGACAATTCGTTTAAGAAAGGACAATATGCAATTGTCAATCTTCTTTATACACCTGTAAAAAATTGTATGATGGGAGCCGAGTTCCAATGGGGAGATCGTGAGAACTTCAGAGATGGATGGAGTACTTCGATCTCTAAAATACAATTCTCTTTTAAGTATAATTTCTCTGAAGTGTTTTACAAAAAAAATCAGTAATAGTTACAGGCACTTCAGATAATATTAAATAAATAAAAACATAATTAGTACAATATGAAAACAAATTTACGATTGAGTATTATGCTCACAGCGTTAATACTTCTCATTTTTATTCCTCAGATCCAGGCTCAGAAATCGGTTGATTATCAAGCGGCTATCGATCATGCATACGATAAATTTAAGGATGTCAAAGAAGGGAAAAATGCAGATTATATTAAAGAACTCGCCAATGTTGATCCTTCTATTTTTGGTATTGCGATTGTCACTGTAGATGGAAAAGTGTACAGCAAAGGTGATCTTAATCAGCGTATTTCCATTCAGTCCATTTCAAAAGTTTTTACTCTGGCAAGAGTGATTGAGGAGCAGGGGCCGAAAGTCCTGGCAGACAAAATTGGTGTCGATGCCACCGGACTTCGATTTAATTCTATTGTGGCGATTGAACTTCAAAAAGGAAAAGAAATAAATCCGCTTGTAAATCCCGGAGCGATAGCTGCAGTAAGTATGGTAAAAGGAAATGATTCTGTAGCCAAATGGAAAAACATTCTAGATACACATAATGCATTTGCAGGAACAAAATTAAAATTAAATATGCCGGTTTATATTAGTGAGGCCGGAGATAATCTTAGAAATCAGGCTATTGCGCATTTACTATATGCATATGGGCGTATGTATTTTGATCCTGTTCAGTCTACAGATGTTTATACGAAACAATGCGCTATTAATGTAAATGCCAAAGATCTTGCGGTTATGGCCTCAACATTGGCAAACGGAGGATTAAATCCGGTTACGAAAGAAAAAGTGGTATCTCCTGAAACTTGTGCTTTCACAATGGGAATCATGTCGACAGCGGGATTATATGATGATTCCGGACAATGGCTTTATGCAGTTGGTTTACCCGGAAAAAGTGGAGTAGGAGGCGGCATTATAGCGGTTTGCCCCGGAAAATTCGGAATTGCAGTTATTTCCCCGCCACTAAATGAGGTCGGAAACAGTATCAAAGCGCAAAGAGCCATTTTTGAAATCGTCAAAGAACTTAAAGCCAATCCTTTTGTTGTACAGCCTTTAAAGTAATCAGTTCACATAATTAAAGCATAATATATGAATCAGGTACGAAAAAAAACAAGATTGCTTATCGGAATATTTGCTTTAATAGTGCCTGTTTCGATGTTATTTGGGCAAAAAGCGACTTCACAAGAAGCGTATTTATTTAATGACAGCCACTTTCATTTAACAAATTATATTCAGGAAGGAATAACAGTTACTAAATTTCTGGACATAATGGGCGATAAGGCCGGGCGATCAACCTTATTTGGCATTCCGCTGCAGCAGCAGTGGTCGTACCAGAATTCAGGTCAATACAGTCCGACCTATTATCTGCAAACTGATGCTCCTTTGTATTATTACTCTTTTACAGATGCATTTATTGCCATGCAGTTTAAATCACTCACCAAAGAACAGCAAGCACGTTTTGACCCTATGATTACAGGATTTAATCCGTCAGATATGTATGCGTACAAACATATTGAGCGCGTACTGCGAACTTTTCCGGGAGTATTTACAGGCATTGGAGAATTCTCTGTACATAAGGAATTCGTTTCTGCAAAAGTGGCCGGAGAAGTGGCAAGCCTTACCAATCCTGCTTTGGACAGCATTCTTGATTTTGCAGGAAAAACAGGATTAGTAGTTATACTTCATAATGATATGGATATACCAATGGCAAAACAAAAAACAGAGCCTGTATATCTTAATGAAATGAAGGAGTTATTAAAACGCCATCAAAAAACTACCATTATCTGGGCACATATAGGGCTGGGACGAATTGTATATCCCGCAGGTTATGGAAATGAATCCTCTGATAAAAGAGCACCAAACCATATAGATATCGTAACGGATATTCTGGAAGATCCGGCTTTTTCAAATGTTTATTTTGATATTTCCTGGGATGAGGTTGCCAAATATATTATTTCGTCGCCGGAAGTAACACAGAGATGTGCCGCCTTAATGGATAAATATCCGGACCGGTTCCTCTTTGGAACTGATGTAGTGGCGCCGCCCGATCAGAAATTTTATATGGCGGTGTATGAAATGTATGCCCCTTTATTTAAAGTTGTGAAACCCGAAACAAGCGAAAAAATCAGGAAACAAAATTACACCAGACTCTTTGACGATGCACGCCGGAAAGTAAGGAAATGGGAGTCAGCCAACATAAAACAGTAGTTATTACCAAATGATTTATATGCTCTTTAACAAAAAAATCTCATCGATATGCGAGTAAAATATATAATACTATCCTTGATCTGCACCTGCTCTTCATGGGCCCAGATAAACAATGCACCAGCCGACAGCACCCTGCAGGAATTACCCGAAGAAGTACATCGTGGCGGAAGTGGTTTTAAACTCGTAGACAGCAAATTCGGATCTATGACGCTTTCCTTCTATACACTGGCGCGCTATTTAAATCAAACAGGAATCGACGACAGTTACACCAATCATAATGGCGAGGTAATTCCAATCGACCGACGAAATGATATCATGTTTCAAAAAGCGAATCTTTATTTTAGAGGCTGGGTTGCCGATCCTAAAATAAGATATACCGTTTTTGTCTGGACTTCTAATGCCACTTTAGGACAAGGCGCACAGGTTGTTGTAGCCGGTAATCTTCAATATAAGTTCAATAAATATTTTGAAATAGGACTTGGAATTAACGGACTACCATCTGTTCGCTCTATCCTGGGACAATGGCCGGAATGGCTCAGAAGTGACGCAAGACCAATTGCCGAAGAATACTTCAGGGGATCTTTTACGACCGGTATTTATGCACAGGGACAAATCACAGATAATCTATTTTATAAAACAATGCTTGGTAACAACCTGAGTCAGTTGGGTGTAGATGCGGGTCAATTGGATAATAAAATTGATACCTGGAGTGGTGCTCTCTGGTGGACAACCGGAAATTTTGGAAGAATACCTACTTATGGAGATTACGAAAAACACAAAAAGATCGCAACACTTCTTGGAGGCGCTTACACCAGAAGTACAGAAAACCGCCAGTCGCAACCAGATGCCGATGCACCGGAGAATTCGCAAATACGATTGTCTGACGGTACAGGGATTTTTGCTCTCAACGCCTTTGCTCCAAACACTCAGGTAATCAACGCAAAGTATCAAATGACGTCTTTCAACACCGGAATTAAATACAATGGTTTTTCACTGGATGCGGAATTTTATGTCCGATGGATTTCAGATTTCGAATCAACAGGTCCAATCCCGGTTACTGAGCTTACCGATACAGGTTATTCCCTCCAGGGATCTGCCATGCTGGTTGATAAAACACTTCAGTTTTATACCACATACTCTTACATAAATGGCGATTATGGAAAGCCTTATGAAATAACCGGAGGTTTTAACTGGTTTCCTTTTAAAACCAAATTTTTCAGGATCAATCCCGAAATCATGTATGAAAGTCACTCTCCCGTTGGGTATTTAAGTTATCCTACGCAGGTAGGCTCAAAAGGAATAATCGGAATGCTCAATGTCGAATTGAATTACTAAACAGGCTGCATTTGTAAATCGTTAAACTTAAAATTGTTAGAATATGATAACTGAAAAAATTAAAATACTCGTAATTGCCGGCGTACTTATATTGGTTAACAGCTGCAATAAAAAAGACGATGCTCCTGTCATTGATAAAGAAAAAATCAAAAAAGAAATTCAGGAAAAGGAAACCGAATTTGCTAATACATATAATGCCAGAATAATTAAAAGCATTGGCTATTATGCTGATGATGCAATTAGTTACTACCAAAATATGCCACCGCTAGTAGGGAAAGATTCTATTGTGATTTTTTTAAGGGATAATATATCGAAAGACCACAATACTATTTCTTACACAACTCAGGAAGTTTTTATTTCTGATGACGCCAATCAGGTTGTAGAAATAGGTTTGTTTAAAGTGATGGACAATACGGACATGGTAGTAAATCAGGGCAATTATATGAGTCTGTTTCAAAAAAGAAATGGTACCTATTTCTGCGTACGGGATATGAGTACTTCAAATATGCCTATTCCGGAAAGAGAATATAGTATGGCAGATTCGACAGCGTTGCAGGACCAGAAAGTGAAAAGTGTTTCGGTTTCTAAATAATAGCTTTAAGCTTAGGTATTCGTTTTTATTTAATCAAAAACAATATGAAAAAAAATATAAGAATTTCTCTTCTGGCAGTATTTTGCCTTTTAGCGCAAAACGTATTTTGCCAATCCGATGATCAGCCTGCGCTGGGACTTCCTGGTGATAACCTGGATCTGTATGCCGTTCTGGATCTTTTTCAAAAATCCAAGACGATTGAAGATTTTGAAAAAAAGTTAAATGAACAGAAATCAGGTGTAAACAACCTGGATCTGGATCTGGATAAAAAGGTTGACTTTATAAAAGTGGTTACCAAACAAAAGGAATCGTCTTTTACGTTTATTCTGCAGGTCGCCGTTAGTAAAAAAGAAACTCAGGATGTCGCTGTTATTCTGGTTGATAAGGATAAAAAAGGAAAAATAAGTCTGCAGATTGTAGGAGACGAAAATCTGTATGGCAAAAATTATGTTATAGAGCCATCAAAGACCGGGAGTCCTGCTGTTACTTCAAATCCTGCCTATACGGGTACAGAACCTGTAAAGAGTGCACCTGCAACAACAACAGTAGTTGTAGAGACCGTTCCGATTGTTCAATATGTGTATTCTCCAGCCTACGTTCCGTATTATCCTCCCTATTATTATGGATTTTATCCTCCATATTTTGCTGCTTTTACAGTTATGGCAGTGGGAATTTACAGGCACAATCACTATCACCATCACGGAGGTTATCATGGTGGACATTATGGAGGAGGAAATACCGTAATTATTAATAACAGAAATAATTACAACAATTACAACAATAACAAAATGAGGTCAAACACCGTAACCAACAACAGGGCGAATGGTAAATACAATACGGGAAATACTGCTGCCAACCGCGCCTCTACAAAACCTTCTGCCGGAACTTCAAATCGGGGCTCAAATACGTCGGCCGGCACTAGAAACAACACAGGACGTGATTCAAAAGCGCCATCCGCAGGAGCTTCAAACCGTTCTTCATCAGGATCTGCCACACGTTCCTCCAGTAATAATTTTTCTCAGGGATCAGGACGTACCACAAACGCAAGCAGTTTTAGTTCCGGACGATCAGGTGGTGGAATGGGAGGCGGCATGGGCGGAGGCGGACGAAGAAGATAAGTTACAATACCCGGTCAAACATTATTCATTTAACTAAAAAATCAACATTATGAAAAGTACACATTTATTACTCATCTTTATTTTGAGCTCTATAGGAGCTTCAGCTCAAAGTTCAAACTCTTTTCTGCTTAATTTATACGGAGGTTATACCTTTTCGGACAGAGTAGATTTTGATGTTTCCCACGCCACTGTGGAAGACGGATTTGAATATGGAGCCGGACTGGAATATTTTTTTATGGAAAACAGTTCAGTCGAATTAAAATATAAAAGACTCGACAGCAATTTACCTGTATACGGACTAAATAATGAGCAGATCAACAGCGATGATGATAAAAGTGCCTTAAATTATATACTGCTGGATTATACACATTATTTCAAATTAAGCTCCGATACTGTAATGCCTTTTCTTGGTGCAGGTGGAGGTCTGGGAATTATAGAAACTCCACAAAGCGGCAACGGAACTTATTTTGCATGGGATATTAAAGCAGGTGTAAAAATCAAAACCAATTCTCCGCTTTCAATAAACCTGCATGCTTATCTCGAATCGATGTCGGCAGCAGTAGGGAACGATTATTACTGGACATATTACGGTCTAGTGGGAGTTTCAGATTATGTTTCTACGTTTCAGTTTGGTCTTGGTGCTTCTTTAAGTTATGATTTCAGTAAATAATTAAAACCTGTAATATGAAAAAGATAATAATACTAGTAGTACTTGCTTTTACAGCAAACTTATCAGCACAATCTTCCATGTCAGATGATCTGGCTTTGATACAGCAGATTTATGGTAAAAGTAAGCAGGAGGTAATAAAAGAATATATCCCGCTTACAGAACCGAAAGCTACTGCCTTTCAAAAAATTTATGATGCTTATGAAGTGGAGCGAAAAGCACTCGGAGCAACAAAGTTAAAAATTCTCGATGAATACGCGGCAAATTATGATGTCCTGAGTGACGCTAAAGCCTCAGAATTAACAGAAGCAAATTTGAAGAATATTATTGATTTTGATAAATTATTATCAAAAACACATTCTAAATTAAAAAAAGAAATTGGCGGAACCAGCGCTGCAAAGTTTGTTCAGTTAGAACAATACCTGCAGGTTATCATCAGGGCCGAAATGCAGGATGCAATTCCATTTATAGATGAACTCAAACACACTTCAAAAAAATAATTATTTATTATAATAAGAAGCCGAAAACAGAGTAGGAATGATGAAATGCGTCCTACACACGGTCAGAAGGTGGACGGCTTCTTAAATATTACTGATATTATCACTTCTTAGTTTAAAATATGAATGAAAAATCTTTCTTTTTGTTCATTTAGCACTTTTTTCCTGCATTTAATCTATTTCTTTACATAAGTTAATTTTTATAAAAGCTTTTTATATATTTTTGTTGTAGTCAATCACGTACATTTACATTTATATACGCACATAGCAAGTTTTTATAAAAGTGTTAACTAAAATAGAAATAGTTGTATGCAAAATCCTGAAATGTTCTCTTCTGAAGAAATTGATTACGAACTGCAGCGTGTAATTGGTTTCGCTGGCTTTAAAAGTTCTCCAACCCTTTCTAAATTTTTAGAATACATTGTAACTGAAACTGTCCAAAACAGATTTCAAAGTATTAAAGAATATAATATCGCCGTAGACGTCCTTAAGCGTCCGCCAGGGTTTAATTGTAATGATGATGCAGTGGTACGCATTCACGCTGGAAGGCTTAGAAGAGCATTAGACCAATATTATAATGGTGAAGGAAGAGACAATCCGATATGTATTGAAATTCCAAAAGGTTCGTATATTCCTCATTTTACAAGGCGATCAAAAGTTCCAGTTAAAAAGGGCAGATTAACTCCGGATCCCTCCCCGGACAAAAAACCAATCGTAGCGATATTTCCTTTTAAATCTTTATCTGAAAAAAAAGATCATACTTCTTTTTCCCTTCTTTTAGCAGAAGAAGTCAGCGCCGAATTGTCCCGGTTTCAGGATATTTCGGTAATTGGTTATTTTTCTAAAGAAATGACTTCAAACATTAATCATAATATTCTGGAAGCAGGAAAGTTGCTAAATGCAGATTATATTATCAATGGCTGTCTTCAGTTTATAGAAAAAAGAGTACGTATCAGAATTAATCTTTTATCCACAGCAACTGGCGAAGTGATGATGACGAAGCTAATTGATAAAGTGCTCAAATATGGAATGTTTGAAATATGCGATGAAATTGTACAAAGTTTTCTCGGTGCATTGGGAGGATATTACGGCAGCATTTTTCAGGAAATAGCCCGGGAATCTTCAATGAACAAGTTACCAAATGCAAAAATCAGGGACGGAGTTTATAGTTATTACCGATACCAGCGGTCTTTTTCTGTAGAAAATTTTAAGGGCGCCGTTACAGCATTGCAGGAAACTGTTAACACACACCCAAAGCGTGCATTAGCATTGGCTATGCTCGGAGAATTATATCTGGATGGTATTTTACTCGCCATAGAAACAGTTCCGGATCCACTAAAAGCGGGTTATGAATGTTCTGCAAATGCACTTAAAATAGATCCGAACTGCCGGCATGCACTTCATAATTTAACATGGGTCAATCTGCTGAGAAAAGACAATACCCCCCGTTTTAATTCTCCTCTTTAATTTTTCTTCCACTTATTTTAATTTACTCGTCACTCCAACTAATAATTGCGGTGCAATTATCTGTATCCCTGTTTTGAAGTAGCATTTTATTATACACTAAAGCGATTCTTTGCTCAAAAAAATAGTGAAATATATCGTTTATAAAGCACATTCCTTAATTTTTTAAATTACTGATAATCAGTATTTTGATTTGTTTATTTAACGTCGTTTAACAGTTAATAACAGAAATTGATCAATGTAATTATTTAATTTTATGATGTTTTATAACCATTTGATTATGATAAGATTAAATCTTCATAATCTGTTTCTGAAAAAAGTTAGTACTAGTTTAAATGATTTAAAAAGTATGGCTGTTCCCAAAGCTCTCTATATAGATAAGTTTGAGAATTTCATGGAGTCTATCATAATCCTGTATTTAACGGATGATGAATTTAAGGCAATATGCGATGATTATTGTACGAGTAAAATTAATATTGAAAAGTACAAGAAGAAGTCAGAAGAAGATCGACAATCAAAGGCTGATTATGAGTCTTTGTCTGTAGAATTAGAAGAGGAAATACTAAAATTTCTAAGCCGGTATAAATAAATCATTCATTCACACATAAAAAGTAAGCTATGAATTATAAAGTTACCATTACCAACGCTTTGATTCTTGCAACAATTTTATTGTCAGTAAAAACTTTTTCACAGGATTTGAGAGAGAGTACCACCGCCAGTATTCCTGCAGCTATTCAAAATAACAGTATTCAAACCGAGTCGTTAAACATCGAGACAGACGATCTTGAATTTTATAAAAAACCGAAGCCGACACCACCCTGGTTTGTCAGACGTTTTAAAATAACAGCAGGAGTATTTATTCCGGTAAACGGAACCAATGTAAGAGTCGGCAGTGACGCCAATTCTGAAGGGACCGAAATTGATTTTGAAGACAATCTGGGATTTAAAAAAGCGACAACTACTTTTTTAGGTAATTTACAATGGCGCGCTTCAAGAAGATCCAGATTTGATTTGGGGTATTTTCATCTCGATCGCTCCACCACCCATCAATTACAAAAAACATTAGAATTTGGCGATCATACTTATCCTGTAAATGCTACTGTAGATTCTTATTTTAAGATCAATATGTATTTATTTTCTTATGGCTATGCTTTTTTTCTGAAACCTAAATACGAATTAGGTCTTATGATTGGAACGCATACCCTGGCAACGGATATCGGAATTGGTCTTACCGCACAAAATGCTGAACTGAACTATAATGATAAATTTAATTTTACGGCGCCGCTGCCCGATCTGGGAATCTGGGGAGGTTATGCATTTACAGACAAATTTGTCATCAACGGAAACCTGAATTATTTCTCTCTTAAAGTAAATGATTTCAAAGGAAAAATTATTAGTTATAATCTGTCGGTGATGTACCAGTTGCTTCCGGATCTCGATCTGGCTTTGGGATACAGCGGAATGAACTTTACTATAGATGTTGTAAAAGACAAACTGGATGGCCATATTAAATGGGGATATAATGGTCCTTTATTTACCGTTTCATACGCGTTTGGAAGCAGAAAACCTTTTGGAGAATAAAAATTAAAAATAGTCAGCAGACCATTTTTCGTAGTCTATTAATTTAAAAATAATTGTATGGATGCTTTGAAGAGATTAAGAATAGTTTCTATTGCCAGTTTCACTGTTTTTTTGGCTGCTTGTAAAAAAGAAGTACCACCGGCCCCCAAACCTTTGGAAATTGCAGTAGTGAAAGTAGTTCAGCAGGATGTCCGTTTAGAATCAGAATTTACCGGACAGACATTTGGCCAGTCTGATATTCAAATCAATCCGAGAATAGACGGGGTTATAGAAAGCCTTAATTTTAATGAAGGAACTGTTGTAAAAAAAGGCCAATTATTATATACAATCGATCCTTTACCATTTAAAGCTAAAGTAAACGAGGCAGAAGGATCTGTTGCTGAGGTTGAAGCGCGTTTAGCCAAAACCAAATCAGATTATGATATGATGATACCGCTGGCTAAGATGAATGCAGTAAGCCAAAGGGAACTAATAGCTGCCAAAGCGTCTTATAATGCTTCAGTCGCTTCACTAAAAGCTTCAAGAGCCGGTCTTTCCAATTCAAGAATAGAATTGGGATACACCAGAATTCTTTCTCCAATAACAGGATTAATCGGCATTTCAAAAGTCAGAGTAGGTGATTATGTGCGTCCTGGCGCGGCATCTGTTTTAAATACAGTTTCAGATTTAGGCGATGTAAGAGTCCGGTTTACTTTGAGTGAACAGGAATACCTAAGGATTTTTAGAGAAATATCTAAGAAAAATTCAAGTTTGCTTGGCGCCGGAAAATCAATTTCGCTCATATTATCAGACCGCTCTGTTTATCCTGAAAAAGGAAAAATCAGCTTTTCAGACAGACAAATAGATCCTACGACAGGAGCGGTAACACTGGAAGCATCATTTGCAAATCCGGACAGATTAATTCGTCCCGGACAATTTGTAAAAGTAGCTGTAGTAACAGACGTAAGAAAAGATGCTGTGATAGTTCCGCAACGTTCTGTTATCGAAATGCAGGGCGTTTCGCAAGTTTATGTTGTGGGAAATGACAATAAAGTTGAAATGAAAATAATAGAGGTCGGACCTGCTTATAAAGATGCTTACATTGTTACAAAAGGCTTAACAGCAAATGATAAAGTAGCTTTTGGAGGTACTTCTTTATTGAAAAGCGGAAGTGTAATAACACCAAAGCTATTAGACTGGAGTCCCGACAAAACAGAAAAAAATAATCATCGCTAACTTAAAAAATACATTATGGGAGAATTTTTCGTTAGAAGACCAATCGTCGCGATGGTTATTAGTATCATAATTGTAATCCTCGGATTGCTGGCACTACAAAAAACGCCGGTATCACAATATCCGGATATCAATCCGCCTGTGGTAAAAATCACAACCAGTTTTACAGGAGCAAATGCCTTAAATGTAGAACAGGCCGTTGCCACGCCAATCGAGCAAAAAGTGAACGGCGTAGAGAATATGCTGTATATGAAATCGACTAATACTTCAGACGGAGCGTGTACGATAGAGGTAACGTTTGATGTGGGTACCAATCTGGATAATGCCAATATGCTTACTCAAAACAGACAGAACCAATCGTCACCTTTTATGCCGGCAAGTGTAAAACAACAAGGTGTAGTGGTAAAAAAATCATTGTCATTCCCTATGATGTTATTTACCGTGACATCATACAATCCAAAATACGATGCTAAGTTTCTAAATAATTATGCGAGTATTAATATCGTAGATCAGTTGGCCCGTATAAAAGGAGTGGGAGAGGTTTCCCTCTTCGGGGGAAGTGATTACTCTATGAGAATCTGGCTTAACGCTGACATAATGAGTAAATTAGGCATAACGGTAGATGATGTAAAAAATGCACTGAATGCGCAGAACATGATTAGTCCGGGTGGAAAATTTGGTGCAGAACCTGCTCCTCTGGGTACCGAATTTACTTATGGAGTTACATTGCAGGATCGTTTGATAACAGAAAAACAATTTAATAATATAGTAGTCAGAAGTAAGGAAGACGGCTCTCAGGTTCTTTTACATGACATTTCAAGAATCGAGCTGGGGACAGAAAACTACAGTTCAACCGCCCGCAGAAACAGTTCGCCAAGTGCTGTAATTGCTGTGTACCAGATGCCGGGAAGTAATGCTCTCGAAGTTGCAGAACTGGCCAAAAGTGCCATGAAATTGATGTCTGAAAAATTTCCGAAAGACATTGTGTATCAGGAATCATTAGACACCACATTGGCGATTACGGCTGGAGTTGATGACATTGTTCATACTTTATTTGAAGCTGTTTTACTGGTTATCCTCGTAGTGTTCATTTTTCTTCAAAACTGGCGGGCTACTTTAATTCCGTTAATCACTGTCCCTGTTTCATTAATTGGTACTATTGCTGTATTTCCCTTATTGGGATTTTCGATAAATACACTTTCATTATTAGGATTGGTGCTGGCCATCGGTATTGTAGTCGATGATGCAATCGTCGTGGTAGAAGCCGTGATACATCATATCGAAAAAGGCAAAACTCCTAGAGAGGCCACAATTCAGGCCATGCGTGAAGTATCGGGTCCTGTAATTGCCATTGCTTTGATCTTAATTGCGGTTTTCGTTCCGGTAGCGATGACGCCCGGAATTACAGGACGTTTCTACCAGCAGTTTGCCATTACCATTGCTGTCTCGGTTGCTTTTTCGGCTTTTAGTGCTTTGTCGCTGAGTCCGGCCCTTTGTGCGATGCTTTTAAAACCAACAAAACCTGTAGAAGAACAAACAGGATGGCTTGCCAGATTTTTCACGGGATTCAATAGAATTTTCGAAAAAGTTACAGGCAGCTATATTAAAGGAGCGACATTTTTTGCTAAAAAATCATTTCGCATAATTGGTTTATTAGTGATAATCATACTGGCAGTAGTTGTCTTGGGTAAAAAAATCCCATTAGGATTTATACCAGAAGAAGATCAGGGTTATGTACTGGTGAATATAGCATTACCACCGGCTTCTTCGATACAGCGCACCGATGAAATTTCAAAAAAAGTCGATAGTTTTTTAAAAGAAGAAAAATCGATTCTTTCTTATACTACTATAAACGGTTTTAGTATGCTGACGAATTCCTATCAGCCCAACAATGCATTTATTTTTATATCCTTAAAACCCTGGGAAGAAAGAGACGAAACCGCAAAACAATTTGTCGACAGGTTAAATAAAAGACTGGCTACACAAATTACGACAGCAACTGCTTTTTCTTTTGGCCCGCCGGCAATTCAGGGTTTGGGCGCATCGGCAGGTTTTAGTCTAATGCTGCAGGACAGAGGCGGAAATACCCCGCAGTATCTCGCAGAACAAACTCAGGCATTTATTACGGCTGCTCAAAAACGTCCGGAGATAAAAAGAATTTATACCACTTTTAATGCCGGAACTCCACAGATTAAATTAGAAATAGATAACGATAAAGCCATGAAATTAGGTGTGCCGGTTTCTAAAGTTACCGAAGCACTGGGCGCTTTTTTAGGCGGATCTTATGTAAATGATTTCAACCGTTTTGGACGTCAGTATAAAGTCTATCTGCAGGGAGAAGCAATTGACAGGGTAAGACCCGAAAATTTAAACCTGATTTATGTCAAAAACAATAATGGCGACATGCTGCCCATTTCTACTTTGGTAACTACCACAAAAGTGACGGGACCTGATTTTACTAACCGTCTGAATTTATTCCGTTCTGCTGAGATCGGAGGTAGTCCAAATGATGGTTACAGCAGTGCACAGGCTTTAGATGCCTTAGAGCAAGTTGCCAAAGAAACGCTTCCGGCAGATATGAGTTATGATTATATCAACCTATCGTATCAGGAAAAACATTCTCCGGGCGGCGGCACGGTATTTTTAATGGCTCTGATTTTTGTTTTTTTAATTCTGGCGGCGCAATACGAAAGTTGGAAATTACCTTTTAGCGTATTACTTGGTGCGCCATTTGCTGTCTTCGGCGCTTTCTTAGGATTGCTCCTCGCTAGAATAGGAAGCGATGCGTATGTTAACAATGTGTTTGCACAAATCGGACTAGTATTATTGATCGGACTGGTAGCTAAGAATGCCATCCTGATTGTGGAATTTGCCAAAGAAGAATACGAGAAAGGAAAACCGCTGTACGAATCGGCGATGGTCGCGGCAAAACTGCGTTTCCGTCCTATTCTTATGACTGCATTTGCTTTTATTCTCGGTGTTGTCCCTTTACTTACCGCAACAGGTGCCGGTTCACAAGCCCGTATTGTAATGGGAATGGCCGTTTTTAGCGGAATGCTGATTGCGACAATTCTCGGAGTTTTAATTGTTCCGGGACTGTTTGTCATGATTGAGAACATTGGCAAAAAGAAAAATGAGGTTGTAGAAACAGAGACTAATATGGATTCAAAAACTGCAGATCATGAAGAATAAATTTAAAATAATCGTTGTTATTCTTTTTCTTGCATTGCTGCCTGCGGGCTGTCTGGTTGGACCTAAATACTCAAAACCCGAAACCGAAAAAGCATCCTCTTTTAAATACGCCACTGCAAATGTCGACACTCTGGAATCTGTAGTCAATATAAAATGGTTTGAACTTTTTAATGATGAGGTTTTGGTTGGATTGATACACAGAGGATTAGAAAATAATTATGATTTAAAAATTGCTCTGACCCGTATCGAGCGCACACGTGCAGAATTGGGTTATACCAAAGCAGATTTACTACCTAATATAGGTTATAATGCAACTGTAAATAGTAATGAAAATGCTTTTCTGCCTTCTAACGCTTCTGCAACGCTTTCGTGGGAATTGGATTTTTGGGGTAAAATTCGTCATGAAAACAGAGCGGTAAGAGATGAATTAATTGCCAGTGATGAGGGCAGAAAAGTTATCTTGTCAAATTTGGTAAATGATATCGCAGTGGCATATTTTCAGCTTCGGGACTATGATAACCGGTTATTAATCGCGCAGAACACCTTGCTCACCAGACAAAAAGCATTTGATATTATTAATGAAAGATTTAAAGGCGGATATGTTTCTGAAGTTGATAAAGCACAGATAGAACAACAAGTGGCGATTGCCGAAGCCGAGATCCCGGCTGCCGAAAGACAGATAACATATTTAGAAAACACCATATCGATTTTAACCGGTCAGATGCCTGGAGCGATTCCGCGCGGAAAAACAAATACTGAACTTCAGGTTGCTAATACAATTCCTGTTTCTATTCCGTCAGTTTTATTACGTAACAGACCCGATGTAAATCAGGCAGAAATGACTTACAGAGCGGCCAACGAGAGAATTGGAGTGGCTCAGGCCATGCGTTTTCCATCATTTAATATTGCCGCTTTTGCAGGTTTTGCCAATAATCATGTCAGCGATTTATTCAATAGCTCTTCTTACCTGCAAAATGCAAGTGCCTCTTTAGCAGGCCCCGTTTTTAATTTCGGAAAAAATAAAAGAAGGGTCGAAATTTACAGACAAATTGCCGAAGAATCCAAATTAAATTATCAAAAAACCTGTATAATTGCTGTAGCAGAAGTAGAGCAGTCCTTACAAAATGTAAAAAAATACAAAGAAGAATGGATTGCGAGAAACAAACAAGTGCTTGCTGCAAAAAAGAACCTCGAATTATCTGAAGCCAGATATTATAACGGATATACTTCTTATCTGGAAGTTTTAGAAGTGCAGCGTTCGTTATTTGAAGCAGAATTAAGTCTTTCATCGTTGACCCAGTATCAACTCAGCTCAACAATGCAGCTGTATAAAGCTCTTGGCGGAGGCTGGAACTAGAGCTAAAGCTAAAGATTTCTTTTTTATAAATAACAATTTAACAGGAAATCAATAGCAATATTAGACAATCAATAATTGCTATGATCGCGGTTTAGATAAGTTCCTGTCGTACATAATTATGGTTCCCGCGACTGCCACATTTAAACTTTTTTCAGATTTAAACTGCACTAAATGATGACACTTTTCCATTACTTTTTTAGATAAACCATGATCTTCTGCGCCTAATAGATAAACACAGCGACGCGGATGTTCAAAGGTCTCCAGGGAAACAGCTTTTTCATTTAGTTCAACGCCAACCAATCGCGCTCCCTTTGGTAAGTTTTCAAAAAAAGCTTCAAAAGTATCATAATGAAAATACGGAATTGATTTTACCGCATCGTGAGTATCAGAGGCCTGTTTGGCGTAGCGATTGCCTATGGTAAATATAAAAGTAGCGCCTAAATTTTGAGCCGATCGCCATAATACACCCAAATTTTCAGGCGTTTTACCATTTTGTATTCCGATACCAAAATATTCATTTATAAAATTATCATTCATGCGGGCAAAAATACAAACTGTAATTGTATAAATCAATTTTTATTGGCTGAACAAAAATTTCAGTATCGGATACTTATTATATCAATTTTAATAATTTAAATAATAAAAGTTTGAACCGACTCACATATAACTAATTGTAGATAATCGAAACGAATACTATTTAGAAAATCAAAATATTATTTGTTAGGATGTCTGCAAAGTTTCCAGTATTCTATAATTGTGGTAATCGTATTTCTGGCATCAGTAATATCATTTTCTTTCTTAAAAAAGCCCTGAATAGTAAGTTCAGAATAAGCCTCGATAACCTGTTCCTGACGCACCGAAGTAGAATAAAATACAAACGGAATACTCTTTAATCTCAAATACGGATCATTGTCTATTTTTCTTTTGAGTTCCAACCCGTTCATTCCATGTAAGTTGATATCGCAAAAAATGAGGAACAAAGATTTAGTAGCTTTGTACAAATATTCCAGTGCTTCATCACCATTGCTGAGGTAAACCAGCTCATTTTTAACTCCAATCTCATTTAAAATTCTTTCCATCAGGTGCTTGTCATCCTGATCGTCTTCAAGTATAATTATGGGTCCCGATTTTGACATACAATTTGTTTTATAGTTTTATCATGTAAAAATAGGGAAATAGAGGTTAAACTCAGAACCTTTTCCACTTTCTCCTATACATGTTATAAAACCAGAATGCAGGTCCATTATTTTTTTACATAATGCAAGGCCAATTCCTGTTCCTTCATATTCTTCCTTCGTATGCAGTCTGAAAAATGGGTCGAACAATCGTTCTCCTACTGTTTCCGGAAAGCCAATACCATTATCTATAACACTTATATTAATAAAATTGGTTTTAGCAGCAGTTAAAAAACCTGCTGGTGGTCCGCCTGCAGAAGCCGTAATGGTGATAATAGGCGACTCATTTTCTTTACTGTATTTTAGCGAATTGGATATTAAATTGATAAATACCTGACGAATTAAAGCCGGAATTGTTTTCAAAGCAGGTATTTCTCCCACTGTAACGATACCTTTTTTATTCAGGATCATGTCATCAATTTCATCGCAGGCATCATTAATAAGCTGTGATAAATCGGTCTCCACAAAATCACCCTGATTTACACTTGTAACCTTAGAATACATCAGCAGATCATCGATAAGATGCTGCATTCGGCCGGCACTTACCAGTATACGGTTAAGGTGCCCGGTTGATTCTTCTGAAAGAATATTGTTTTTATTCTTAATGATCATGCCCGAAAAAATACTGATTTTTCTTAAAGGTTCCTGCAAATCATGACTGGCAACAGCAGTAAACGATGCCAGCTGTTTGTTTTTATCTTCCAGGTCATGGTTGGTAAATTCCAGTACTTTATTGGTACGAAGCAGGTCAGTAATATCTTCAAAAGCAAGTAATGCCAAAGGCTCCCCAAGCTTATTGTCGCTTATAGGCCTTACATTCATAATCATTGTCATCTCATTGCCGTTGTTCATCACTATTTTAACCTCTACATTATCCAGTTTTATGCCTTTGGAAAGTGAGAGTTCTATTTGATGACGTAAATCGGCGAGAGTTCCTACACCAATAATGGTATCAAAAATGACGCGGCCTTCAATTGCTTCTTCGTTTGTTGAAAAATGATTATAAAAAGAAGCATTGGCACTTTTTACACGCAGCTCCTTATTAATAATTATTAATGGTTCTCTAATATTTTCAATAATAGCTTCGGCATAAAGACGTGAAAAAACAAGTTGTTCCTGTCGGTCCACCAGTTCTTCATTCATAGCCAGCAACTCTTCGTTGTTAGACTGAAGCTGTTCTGCAGAAGTTTCAAGCTCTTCATTTAAAGTTTGAAGTTCTTCACTGGTGCTTAGTAATTCCTCGTTGGCACTCTGCAGTTCTTCGTTTGATAACTCCTGGTCTTCGGTAACTTTTTTAATATCTTCCCTTAACTGCTCAATTTCCTTTTCAAGGGTTTTAATTCTTTTCTCCGCTTTGCCTTTAACACCTTCATTATCCAAATCCTCTCCGACTATTTTAACGCTCTTGCGAAATAAAACCAGATAGTGTTTTTCTTCAATGTCAAAGGTTAACGGAACCACTTCAATATCGGCCATATATTTCCTGTCTTTCAACGGGATAGAAGTTTTGATGGCTTTTTGCTGTGTGGTTCGGGCGTCCAGCAGAGCAGAACGAACCTCAAATGCAAGTCCTTCACGCACCATTTCCAGAATATTGAAATTTGGTTTCCCTTGCGGGGAAAGCAGGAAAGCGCCGGTATCACCATGAAAATGAATGATCTCTTTTTTTTCATTCACAATAACCGCTGCGGGTGTATAGTGATTATAAAGAATGTTCTGCGCTGCTTCCTGATAATTGGGCTGAGAAAGTTCTTTTTTTACTGCCTTTGAACGGGAAGAAGAAACAGTATCAAGTCTTTCTCTCGAAATTGGAATTTTTGCGTTGACACCGTTAAGACGATTAAAAAGCTTTAAATTTTTAGATAAAGGTTCAAATAATCCGGGTGTATAACTGGTCGATTCAGATTTGCCCAGTAAAAGCATACCGGTTGACAACAATCCGTAGTGGAAAGTTTTAAAGGCTTTTTTCTGAAGATAAGAATCCAGATAAATAAGCGCGTTGCGACAAGAGACAAGGTCGAGTTTGGCAAAAGGCGGATCCTTAATAAAGTTATGTGATGCAAAAATACAGAGATCACGAATTTCCTTATTGATATGATAGGAACTTTCGATTTTTGTAAAATATCTTGCAAGGCGATTCTCGGATACACGTCTTATATCCTGACGGGAGTAAATTCCGGCACGTGCTTTTGAGATAGATTTTTCAGATATGTCTGAAGCAAAAATCTGTACTTTTAAAGAAATATTTTTCGAAGCAAGATATTCGTGCAATGAGATTGCTATGGAATAAGCCTCTTGTCCGGTCGAGCAGCCTGCAACCCAAATTCTGATTCCTTCCTGATTTTTTTTGTTTTCCAAAATCTTAGGAAATACCACTTCCGGAAGCATTTTAAAAACCTGAGAATCCCTGAAAAAATCAGTAACCGGAATTAGCAGATCGTTAAATAGTAAATCCAGTTCAACCGGGTTATCTTTAATAAATTCAAGATATTCTATTGAATTACTGATTTTGGCAATTACCATTCTGCGCGCAATTCTTCTTCGAATTGTCGGCTGTCTGTAATTTGAAAAATCATTACCGGTATTTTGGCGCAGGAGATTTAATATCGCAATATAAATATCATCGTCACCCTGAAGTATATTTTTATCTTTATCCGGATTCATAGAATAATTAGAATCATAAACCGATTCTAAAAGCATTAATTGTGAAGGAATATCTTCAACTTTTAATACAAAGTCGGCTGTTTCAGATAAAGAGTCATTATAATTTCGGCTATACTCATGCGTAGCTTCAGAAAGTCGGGCAAACGCAGTTCCACCTTGTTCCTTTATATAATTTAAGCCAATAAAACCATCTGTTTTGTTTTCGGAAAGTAATATGGCGCGGGAAAATTCTTTGCATGCCAGTGCAAGAGACACAAAAAAATGATCTATCGCAGATAACGAATCAACGCTGTTTTTTCTGCTGGTTACAGATAAAGTGCCATGACTGTGCGATAGAGTCTGATCATGCTGAAAGATATACAGTTTATCAGGTTCTAAAAAATTTCCGGGTTCAATAACAACTACCTCAGATTTTGTATTTTCAGTAAGTTGCTTAATTAGCTCAGTTTCCGATTCCTGTCTGTTTTCCACATATAAAATAAAGGACATACCACTTACAGAAGGGAGATTTTTTACAAGCTTAATAACGTCTTCATGATTTTCTAATGATGCTGCAACGCCAACTATAGGAAAACTTTGTTTTCGTATGTCAAAAATTTTATCACTGGTATTGTCCATATTTCAAAGATAACTATTGACTTTAGAGCATCAAAGTATATTTAAACTAATTTAAAAATAAAGATGAAAATGAATAAACAAACAGATTATCAAATAACAACTAATCCATCGTTTTTAAGTTTTCATTTTACTTGTTCTAATTTCTCGCAGTCTTAGTAATAAGTAGATTCTAAATAAGGATCGTACATATCCATATCCCAGGTTCTGTCATTATAATGATCTGTTAAATCATCTTCCTGATCGGGATCAATGGTGCTTTCATTGTCGTCATAATGTAGAGCCGAACTGTGCAGGAATTCGCAGTCAAAATCCGGTTCATCATCATATTTATAATGTAAGTCGATTAATTCGGTTGTGCTTTGCATTTCAGGACTAAATTCTGCATCAACAAAACGAGTCGAAGATTGTGCGTTAAATGAAGTACGCGAATTAGAATTTTGGAAAGTATGTGATTGTGATTTCATGTGATATTTATATTGCTGAATTATTTATCTCTTAATATTTATCCAAAAGTATGTGCTATGTCAACATTTTGATTTATAGGATTCTCTGGCATGTTTATATAATTTAAAGAGTTACGATAATTTATCAATGAAATATAGCAAGGAATTTTGCATTTAGTGAAAGTCATCCGATATGGATATTTTTAGATTTTATTTAAAAAGACTGCTTCAGTTATAGTGAAGAGCATTATCTAATAATCTTACGGAAATTATATAAATATCAAACACGATAATATAAGATGAAATGCAAATTGTTTGAATAGATTTGTTTGAGCAGATACGCTATAAATCAAATGATTATGAAGGATAAGCCTTTAATGAAAACCACACTAACTGTTAATCATAAAGATTATACAATCGATATACTTCCCTGGGTATCATTACTGGATACACTTCGGGACAGACTCCATTTAACCGGAACTAAAAAAGGATGCGACCACGGACAATGCGGCGCCTGCACAGTTTTATGCGACGGAAAAAGAATCCTGAGCTGTATGACACTTGCCGTGATGAAAAACGGAAGTGAAATTACGACTATAGAAGGAGTAGCAGAAAACTCCGAACTTCATCCATTACAAAAAGCTTTTATTGAGAATGATGCATTTCAATGCGGCTATTGCACGCCTGGACAAATTTGCAGTGCAATTGGTATGATGCAGGAAGGAAAAGCACAGGACCGTGAAGATGTAAAAGAATTAATGAGTGGAAATCTCTGCCGATGCGGTGCAAATGCCGGTATAATAGATGCTATTATGCAGGTTATGAAGGGAGGTAATCATGAATAATTTTCAGTACAAAAAAGAAGTGACCGTAAATGACGCAATCCAGAGTGTTTTGCAGGACGGAGCCATGTTTATAGCCGGAGGTACAAACATTCTGGATCTTTGGAAATATAACTTAACAAATCCGGAGACACTAGTTGATATAAATGATATAGCAGATTTAAATGAGATCCGTCAACTGGAAAATGGTGGTATTCGTCTGGGTGCGTTAGTTAGAAATGCCACTACCGCTTATCATCCTTTAATTGAAGAACGTTATCCCTTATTGTCTAAAGCAATTTTAGCGGGAGCTTCTGCACAAATTAGAAATATGGCCAGCAACGGCGGAAATCTATTGCAAAAAACGCGTTGTTATTACTATTATGATCCCGATGTTCCCTGCAATAAACGGGTTCCGGGATCAGGATGTCCTGCTATAAAAGGTTTCAATCGCATGCACGCTATAGTAGGTACAAGTGAAGATTGTATTGCAGTTTTTCCGTCAGACATGTGTGTGGCACTGGCTGCTCTGGAGGCGGTTGTGAATGTGAAAGGTCCTGATGGCGAGAGAAGTATTGCCTTTGCAGACTTTCATCGTCTTCCGGATGATAGACCTCACTTGGATAATACTTTACAAAAAGGAGAGATAATTATTTCGATAGATCTTCCTCCCAATAAATTTTCAGAAAATTATACCTATTTAAAACTTCGCGACCGTCATTCGTATGCATTTGCATTAGTATCGGTAGGTGTGGGTTTTGAAGTAAAAGGAAAACATATCGCAAAAGCGCGAATAGCTTTAGGAGGAGTAGCGCATAAACCATGGCGTGTAACAGAAGCAGAAGATTTTTTACAGGATAAGCAGGCAACAGAACAGAATTTTGCCCATGCAGCCGATATAATTCTGGACGGCGCGCAGGGAAGAGGAGAAAATAATTTCAAGATTCCCCTGGCGAAACGAGCTATTATCCGAGCTTGTTTTATGGCACTCAATCCGAAAACACAAAGACCCGGCGCCCGCCCGTCCCTTTAATCCTAAATGATAAATGAAATGGAAAATAAACCTTTAGTAGGACAACCGGTCAGACGGATCGAAGGATTTGAAAAAGTAACAGGCGGCGCTAAATATGCCGCAGAATATCACGTACCCGATTTATTATATGGTTACGTGGTGAGTAGTACTATAACAAAAGGTAAGATTTTAAGTGTAGATCCTGCCGACGCACTAAAAGTGAATGGGGTTATCAAAATATTTACCCATGAAAACCGTCCGGGTCTGGCATGGTTTGATTTGCAGTATGCCGATATGGACGCGCCGCCGGGAACCGTTTTTAAACCCCTTAGCGATAATAAAATCAGATACAACGGGCAGCCTATTGCATTGGTTGTAGCAGAAGATTTTGAAACAGCGCGATATGCGGCACAGCTAATCAGATTTACTTATGAAGAAGAAGCTTTTGAAACTTTGCTCCAGGAAAACACCGATCGGGCGCGAGAACCTAAAAAAGGATTGTCAACGCCATTAAAACCACCTCCGCCAAAACCGACAGGAGATTTTTTTGAAGCATACGAAAAAGCTCCTTTTAAATCGGAAGCAGTTTACTTTCATGGTACCGAACATCACAATCCATTAGAATTATTTGCTACGACTACCGTTTACGAGGGTGAAGGCAAACTTTTAATATACGACAAAACTCAGGGAACCATAAATAATCAATTGTATGTAGCCAATGTGTTTGGGCTAAAATACAAAGATGTGCGAGTGCTTGCTCCGTTTGTCGGAGGTGCTTTTGGATCAGGGTTACGACCACAATATCAGTTGTTTCTTTGTGTTATGGCTTCTCTTGAATTAAAAAGAAATGTACGCGTTGTTCTCGAAAGAAAACAAATGTTCTCTTTTGGCCATCGTCCGCAGGTAATACAATCTCTTAAATTTGCCACTGATGAGGCAGGGAAAGTCACAGCCATGAATCATAAAGCCATTGGAGAGACTTCCAGATATGAAGATTACAATGAAATACTGGTAACGTGGAGTCATAAGCTTTATCCTGCCGCCAATACATTATACGAATACAAACTTGCTCCACTTGATCTGGCCACTCCGATAGATATGAGAGCGCCGGGAGGTGTTTCGGGCATGCATGCGATAGAATGTATTATGGATGAACTGGCTTATAAACTAAAAATGGATCCGTTGGAATTTCGTTTAAAAAATTATTCAGAAATAGATCCTTCTACACAAAAACCTTTTACCAGTAAAGAGTTAAAACAATGCTATGAAATGGGTGCAGAAAAATTTGGATGGCATTTGCGAAATCCGGAACCGTGCAGCACCACAAGAGGAAACCGACTGGTAGGATGGGGAATGGCAACAGGAATCTGGGATGCATATCAATTTCCTGCCCGTGTTCAGGCTACCTTAACCAAAGAAGGAAAACTGGAAATAAGCAACGCAACAACCGACATTGGTACAGGAACTTTTACCGTAATGACTCAGATTGCTGCAGATGAGCTGGGACTTTCCCTCGATGATGTTACTTTTTCTTATGGCGACAGTAAAAAACCTTTTTCTATGTTTCAGGGAGGTTCTGCAATAACGGCTTCAACCGGAGCAGCTATTGTAGTTGCGGTAAAAGAATTAAAAGAAAAAATTATCAAAGTATTAAAAGACCAGCCTGACTTGCCTTTTAAGAATCTAAAAAATGATGAGATTCTTTTTAAGAATGGTAAAATCGGCGTGACAAATAATCCCGGGTTTAGCATTTCGTTTGCCGAGACAATTGCGGCAAATAATGGAAAAGCAATTAAAGTCACCAAAATGGGCGGTCCTGATCTTCTAAAACTACGAAAATTCACGAAGGCAACCCATAGCGCTTCCTTTGTAGAAGTCGAAGTTGATAAAGATTTAGGCACGATAACCGTTACAAAAGTGGTAACCGCAGTTGCTGCCGGGAAAATTATAAATCCCAAGACAGCAAAAAGCCAGATATTGGGTTCCATGATTTGGGGAATAAGTAAAGCGCTGCACGAAGAAACCATAATTGACCAACAGTTTGGCAAATACATGAATGCCAATCTGGCTGAATATCATATTCCGGTGCACGCCGATATCCCGGAAATGGATGTGATTTTTGTGGAAGAAAAAGATGCCTTAATCAATGAGCTTGGCGTTAAAGGAGTAGGGGAGATCGGGCTTACGGCTATTCCGGCAGCGGTAGCGAATGCTATTTTTCATGCCACGGGAAAGCGTATCAATAATCTTCCCATACATTTTGATCAGCTTTTGTAAACTTATTTTTTCTTTAAAAAATCTGATTACCGACATCCACTACGACTGTAAATTAAAAATTTCATTAAACAAATTAAAATAGCCTTATGACAGATTCTAATCCATATATTCAATATAATGATAGTATAGAAACCATACAACCTGATGAACAGGAAATTAGCCGGAAAATTGTAGACTCTATGGCCAGAGTAAACCGTTTGATGTACGAGAAATACCGTCACGCCATCAGAGATGCTCATTCAAAAAGTCATGGGATACTAAAAGGCGAACTTCAGGTTTATGATAATCTTCCTTCGCATCTGGCTCAAGGTTTATTTTGTACTCCTAAAACGTATCCGGTTATTGTTCGTTTTTCTACTGCGCAGGGATCTATTGTACCCGATAAAATGTCGGCGTTCAGAGGTATGGCTATAAAAATAATTGGGGTAGAAGGAGCGAAACTTCTTCCGGAATTATCTGATGCTGTTACACAGGATTTTCTGCTGGTCAACTATCCAGTTATACCGACCGGAACTATTCGGGAATATCTTAAAATGCAGGAAGGCCTGGAAAGTCAGGCTAACAGTGGAGAACTGTTTCAGAAGGTGGCACAAAAGGCGGCTGTAGGAGTTCAGAATGTTTTGGCAGCAGTAGGTCTTGCAGATGATACAAACAACTTAAGCGCGCCTGGCCCGCATATTCTTGGAGACACTTATTTCAGTATGGCTGCTTTGCGATTTGGAGATTATATCGCCAAAATAAATGTACGGCCATTATCTGAAAATGTTAAGGAGCTGGCCGGAAAAAAGCTTGATGACGAAATTATCGAAGCTGATGAAAATGCTTTTTTAACTAAAATTATCTCAGATTTTTTTGAGAATGGTACAGCAGAATATGAAATGAGTGCCCAGCTTTGTACAGACCTGGATATAATGCCTGTAGAAGATGGTTCGGTACAGTGGCCTGAGGATAAAAGTCCTTATCAGCCCATTGCAAAGCTTACTTTTAAACCTCAGCAAACCTTTAGTCCGGAGAGACGTGTGTACGCTGATGATGTTTTAAGTTTTAATCCTTTTCATTGTCTGCCGGAGCATCGTCCTTTAGGAAATATTATGCGCATTCGTAAGCTGGCGTACGAAACTTCCAGTCAATACAGACATCATATGAACGCACAGCCAAGAAAAGAGCCAGTAAGTATTGAAGATTTGCCGGAATAAAAGGTTTCAATTTATTCAATATTATCAAATGATATTTTCCTTATCGAAAAGAGTTCTGCTAAAGAACTCTTTTTTTATATTATAAAAATCAAAATAAATTGTACCTTTTATAAGATTTTAAAAAAGATACAGGATAAAATAATAAGTTATGATAAAGTCTATAAATCCTTATACACAGGAGGTAGTGTACGAGGTAGCCGAATTCGATAAGAAAGATATTGAGGTTGCCATTAACAGGGCAGATGAGCAGTTTAAGCACTGGAGAGAAGTTTCCTTTTCTGAACGTGCCGTATTGATGAAAGCTGCAGGAAATGAATTGCGAATCAATGCCCAGGAATATGCCCGCATTATTACTCAGGAGATGGGAAAACCTATCACTCAATCTATAGCAGAAATAGAAAAGTGCGCCAATTTATGTGATTATTATGCAGATCATGCCCCTGAACACCTTGCCGATAAAGTAATAGATACAGAAGCGTATAAAAGTTATGTTAGTTATGAACCAATAGGAATTGTGTTAGCAATTATGCCATGGAATTATCCGTTCTGGCAGGTTATGCGTTTTGCAGTACCGGCACTCATGGCTGGTAATGTCGGACTATTAAAACATGCCAGTAATGTAATGCAATGCGCAGACAGTATTCAGAAAATATTCCAAAAAGCAGGTTTTCCTGAAGGCTGTTTTACTAATTTGCCTATCGGGAGCAAGATGATTGAAGAAATCATTAGAAATCCGAAAGTTAAAGCGGTTACACTAACAGGAAGCGAGGCAGCAGGAAGATCTGTAGCAGCCGCAGCCGGAAGTGAAATTAAAAAAACAGTACTCGAACTTGGTGGCAGCAATGCTCTGATTGTTTTTGCAGACTGTAATCTTGAGCAAACGGTGAAAACCTGTGTGCAGGCCCGTTTTCAAAATGCAGGACAAAGTTGTATTGCCGGAAAGCGACTGTTGGTAGAAGAGCCGATCGCAGAAAAATTTACAAAGGCTTTTCTAGAAGCTGTAAAAGAACTTCAGCCAGGAGATCCATTACTTAAGGAAACCACAATAGGCACAATGGCACGTGTTGACCTTGCCGAAGAATTAGAAAAACAACTCCAAAATGCTCTGGATAAAGGAGCACAAGTATTGCTGGGTGGTAAAAGAAATAACGCGTATTTCGAACCTACCGTGGTAGGAAATGTTACTGCTGATATGTCTCTTTTTAAAGAAGAAATTTTTGGACCGGTCATCGGAATTACAACTTTTAAGAATGAAGATGAAGCGGTTGCACTCTCGAATAATAGTCCTTTCGGACTCGGAGTTACCATTTTTACAGAGGATTTTGAAATAGCATCCAGATTAATACCAAAATTGGATGAAGGTGCTGTGTTTGTAAACGAACTGGTAAAAAGCGATCAGAGGCTGCCTTTTGGAGGAACCAAAAACTCAGGATACGGACGTGAACTTTCGCAGGACGGAATTCAGGAATTTGTAAATAAGAAGACGGTTTACATTAACAAATATTAAAATCAAAACCCGCATTATTTTAATGCGGGTTTTTTGCTATTAAGCATATGATAATATCAATAAGGATATATCTCTTTATTTTCCCGATTTTTGTATGGTATACAATCCTCCGGCGAAAAGCAGGACTGCAAGCCCTAAATAAATATAGCCTTGTTGTTGTCCGGACTCATTTGAAGCATCAATTTTTAGTCCTAAAAAATTAATTTCCTTTGTGCTGTCTGCTATTTTATTTGCTCCTATATAACCAACCGATAAACTAATCGCAATTAGTACAATACCTAGTATTTTTGATAAATTCATTTCTTTTTGATTTAATGTTTCTCTAATTTAATCAAATAATTTAACATTTAAAAATTACTTTATCATTCCTTTTATGATCTGTTTCAGAAGACACTCCAAAATCGGTAATTTAATTTTGATAACACTGTAAATTTTTGTTTCTAATTTTTAAAATTGATTATAAAGTCTTCTGCATAGGATCATTTAAAAATATTTACAAGATTACCTTACGTAATCAGCCTGTTAAGCATCCCTTTAAAAATAAAACCATGGAAAGGAAGAACCGAATACCAATACAATTTCCCTAAAATACCTTTTGGTCTAAAAGTAGCTGCCTGATATAAAGTATTGTTAATGATCTTAAACTCCAGCCATGCCTCGCCTGGTAATTTCATTTCGGCATATAAAACTAATTTTCCCTGCTGACGATCAGCGTAAACGACACGCCAAAAATCAAGTGCATCACCTGGAAACAGTGCATTTTTATGAGTTCGTCCTCTTCTGGTACCAACACCTCCAAAAATCTTATCAATAAAACCGCGTAAACTCCAAAGCCAGTCTCCGTAATACCAACCTGTTTCGCCGCCAATTGCCCAGATTCTGTCAATTGTATAGTCACGATTTATAATTTTCCTTTTTCTGCGGTCTATATAACAATCCTTTTTTGGAACTTTGAGATATTGGCTGAGGCTTCCTTTAAAACGACCGTTAGCCAGGGAATCTTTCCAGCTCGATACGATATCGTCTTCCTGTATTTTCTGCAGCGCACGCTCCAATGACTTTTCGTATGTAATGGGGTTAATTCCTAAAATAGCATTTATGCGATTGTCTTTACAGATGACTTCTACTTTCATACTGCTGACTAAGGAAGAGGCCAGTTTATAAGAAGTAGAGGTTACAAAATAAAGCCAGTATGAGGACAATTTAGGAGTCATTACTGGAATCGTAAAGATGTAACGTTTTAATTTTTTGGCTTTTGCAAAACGCAAAAGCATTTCTTTGTATGTAAGAATGTCCGGACCTCCAATATCAAAATTCTGATTGTAAGTTTGCGGATTTAAAAGTGATCGTAATAAAATTTCGAGTACATCTGTAATAGCTATTGGCTGGCATTTGGTATTGAGCCATTTTGGTGTAATCATGACCGGAAGTTTGTCTACAAGATCACGAATTATTTCAAATGAGGCACTGCCGGATCCAACAATAATTCCCGCTCTCAAAGTAGTAAGAGGAACATTTCCGCTGTTTAAAATATCTTCGACAGCTTTTCGTGAAGACAAATGTTTGGATAAGGATGTATCATTCACAATTCCGCTAAGGTAAATAATCTGACGGGCGGCTGTTGCATTGAGTCTTTTTATAAAGTTGTGAGCCGATTCGCTTTCCATCTCGTCATAATTTCCTGCAGTATCAGACATGGAGTGAATTAAATAATAGGCCGCGTCGATATTCTCAGGAATATGGGCAAGAGTATCGGGATTTAGAAAATCCGTTTCAATCACTTTTAGATTATCCGAGAATGTTACGGAATAATTAAATCTGCTTTTGTCTCTGACACAGCAAACTACTTCGTGACCATCTTTGAGTAGCATCGGTAAGAGCCGTTTTCCTATATATCCTGTTGCGCCTGTTAATAGAATTTTCATGTCTGTATTTATTATAATTTAAAACTCACCAATCCGTAATCCATCGTAAAGATCTGACCGGAAATTGATGATGCATTATCAGAAATAAGATAATCTGCCATTTTTGCCACTTCTTTGGGCTGAAGATAATTTTTAAGCGGATGGCGTTCCTTCATGGCTTCTTTCATTCTGTCATTTCTTAATATTGATGCTGAAAGGGAAGTCTCAGTTATGGTGGGTGCTATAGCGTTGATCCGCACTGAACCCGCCAGTTCGGCAGCAAGGGATTTTACAAGTCCTTCTACAGCAGATTTTGAAGCTGCGATGCTGGCATGAAAGGGCATTCCTAATTTTACTGCCACCGTACTAAACAATACTATAGAAGGATCATTTCCTTTTTTTAAAACCGGGAGATATTTCTGAATCACTTTGACGGCTCCTATAACATTTATTTCATAATCATTTCTAAAATCATCAACACTCAGACTCTGAATTGGTTTCAGGTTGATGGAGCCAGGGCAGTAGATTAGAGAGTCAATACTCTCTATTTCTGGAAGTTCGTCCTTTAAAATATCTACAGAAAAATGAATCAGGTTTTTATCCGCAATATCGGGCGTGGTGCGGCTTAGATTATATACTACACTATCTTTTAGTTTTTCGATCAGGAGTGCATTACCAATTCCTTTACTGCCTCCAATTATTACCACTTTTTTCATATCGCACGATTTTTAATTCCTTATAAAGTAATGATTTTCGAATGTTCTGATGTCAAATATTCTTATTCTAAATTAAAGGTAGTAATTGTTTAACTATTTTATGAAAAGATTAAACAAAATATGCGTAATTATTTTTATCTTCGACAACCGGATCTGCATATTTTGTTGGGAGGAATCAAGTAAATTCCTTTTAAAAACAATTGCATTCAATCTGATATAACTATACTATTATGAATCAACATATTAAGCTTTTAGAAGATATAATTCAAATGGCTCCTATACCTATAGCAGTGTTAGAAGGATATCAGTTAAAAATAATACTTGCCAATCAGGCAATGATGGAGGCGTGGGGTAAAGGCAGTCAGATAATCGGAAAAAATTATCTGGAAGTTCTTCCTGAAGTTAAAAACGATGTTTTTTTTACAGAGGCAGTTGGAGTACTAAAAACCGGAATCCCTTTTCATGAAACAAATAAAAAAGTGAATTTGGTAATTGATGGTATCAGCAGAGTTCATTATTTTAATTATAGTTTTACACCACTTTATAACGAAAACGGAGAAGTATATGCCGTAATGAATACGGGTGTAGATGTAACAGATGTAAATTTTGCAAGACAAAAAATTGAGAAAGAGCTGCAGCATACTCAGGAGCTGCGACGGTCTAATGATGACCTTCTTCACTTTGCCAATATAGTAAGTCACGACTTGCGTGAACCCATCAGAAAAATTAAGATATTTGAGGCACTTTTACGAGATGAGAAAAAAGCTGTCTTTACAGATAACGTAAAAAAATATCTTAGTAAGATTGAGAAATCTACACAGAGAATGGAGAATATTATAGAAGGAATTCTCGCTTATTCTACAATTGATAATACTACTCAGCAAATTGAAAAAGTAAATCTTGATGAGGTAATTGAAAATATAAAAGCTGATCTTGAACTTATCATTGAAGAAAAAGGAGCTGTTTTAGTGATCAGTACCTTTCCTGTAATCGAAGGAGCGCCAATTCTTATTACACAGCTGTTTTATAATCTGATTCAAAATGCGCTTAAATTTTCGAAGGCAGATGTGCCACCAAGAATTATAATCTCATGTAAAACAATAGAATATAATGCAATATCTTGTGTAGAAATTACAATAAAAGATAACGGAATCGGATTTGACGAAGCTTTTTCAGAACGTATATTTAATAATTTTGAAAGACTGCATTCTAAAGATCAGTATGAGGGAAATGGTCTCGGACTTTCTCTTTGTAAAAAAATTGTCAAAAGACATTCCGGTAAAATTAGTGTTAAAAGTCAAAAAGATGATGGTGCTGAATTTATCGTCATCTTGCCGCTTAAACAGCTAAAGGAAAATATTTAAAAAGATCACAACGGGATTTTCAAATCATCCATTGAGCTTGGGCCTGCAACTGTTGATTTTTTTACAACGGTCATTGTACCATTGAGTTCCATAATTACTGCTTTGACATCATCAATCTGATCGGTTCCTGACGATCTGATGGCTGCATAAATCTCTTCCTGAGTGATGCCTTCACGAAGCATTGTTTTTTCCAGAAAATGATTATCGTAGAAAACAACGTGTGGTTCTGTATTGATTATTTTTTCCATCGTAGCCGAAGATCTTGCGAGCCATGCAAAGATGTATTGCAGTAAAATGATAAGAAAAAGAACTACAGCTCCCTCAACAACAGGTACAGTGGCAAGCATCATATCTGAAAGTGTAGAACCAAGTGCAATCGAAACAACGAAATCAAAGGCATTAAGTTTGGCAAGCGTTCTTTTGCCGGAAATCCGCACAAAAAGAAAAAGTGTAATAAAGGCTATAATTGCTGTCATGGCAACAATTCCCAGACTTTGCCAGTCCCGAAAAAAAACTTCTTTCATTAATGTTTAATTAGTGTATGTTAATAGATACTCTAATTTACAATAATTAAAGGAGATATGTTGTTTTTTTAATTATAATGAAGAGATTAAAATCCTAAAAACGCAGTAATGGTTTTTCTAAGATCTTTTTCAAGCTGTGTCATAGAATAATGTTTGGTCATAAATAGCGCAGCATTGTTTTTAAGGGCAAAAGCTTTGTCTTCTTCACTTGAAGAAGTAGAATAAATAATGACCGGAATATCGCTGTAAGTGCTTTCCTGCTTAATATGTAATAGAAATTGCCTGCCATCCATTACGGGCATATTGAGATCCAGAAAAATCAAATCCGGTTTTTGGAAAGATTGTGTGTTTAATTTTTCAACTGCGTGAGCACCGTTTCGGGCTTCTTCATATCTTATATTCAGATTTAGAGAAAAAAGTATTTCCTGAAATATTTCACGGTCATCGGCATCATCGTCAATTAAAAGTACTGTTTTCATATGGAAGTTCGGCATCTGCAGACAAATATACGTCATTTCATACGGATGTCCGTTTTTTTAATATAAATGTTGTTTTAAAGGTATAATAATGATAAAAGATGTACCGATGCCTTCTTCCGATTCTGCAGTGATGCTCCCATTATGGTTCTGAAGTATCCTGCGGCACATGGCCAGTCCGATCCCGGTTCCTGCAAATTCATCTCTTCCGTGCAAACGCTGAAATATATTAAATATCTGTTCCGCATACGCCTGACTGAATCCGATCCCGTTATCTCTTACTATAATTTTCGCATATCTTCCAATACTAAAATCAGTACTGTCGATTTTGTTCTGCGTGTCTGAAAGTATTTCAGAACTAACATGAATATTAGGTGTGATATCTGCTTTGCTGTATTTCAATGCATTGGATATCAGATTACCAAAAAGTTGCGACATTTGAAGTGGTATGGCTTCAATGACAGGTAGGTCTTCACTCGTTATAACAGCGTTTTTCTGCTCAATTGTAAGGTCAAATTCATTTATAATATCCTGCAGTACGATATTGAGATCGACAGATTCAAATTTCTTAACAGCACTCGATAATTGTGAGAATCCCAATACGTCTTTAATAAGCGTTTCCATCCTTTTGGTGGAGTTTGTAATTTTTTCAAGATAAACAGCGGCTTTTGACGGATTTTTTTCGAGACTGTTTTTAAGCATTTCTGTAAAAACACTTATTTTACGAACAGGTTCCTGCAGGTCATGCGAGGCAATATAAGCAAATTGTTTAAGCTCCTGATTACTGGTTAGCAGTTCTGCATTGGCGGCATCCAGTTCTGCGGTCCGCTCCTTAACCTTAAATTTCAGTTCTTCCTGCAACTCACGTTCCTTTGTAACATCCTGGGCTGTTCCGCTCAGGCATTCCGCACTACCGTCTTTATTATAAAGTACCTGTGCGTTGGCATGAATGATACGAACTTGTCCGGTACGTTTATTCGTAATCGGAAATTCGTAATCATAAAAATCTGATGAACCGGGCTTTAATGCCTCATTAATCGAGTGAATGACTTTGTGCCTGTGTGTTCCAGCTATAAGTTCGAAAAGTTCTTCTACAGGTGCGACATGATTGGAGAGTCCGAGCCAGTTCTTGAATCGCGTAGAACATAAAATGCTGTTTGCTGCATGATCGAGGCGCCAGGTGGCAAGCTCTGCAAGTTCAATGGCACCTGCAAGTGCTATACGTGTTTCATCCAGTTTTTTAGATGCAATTACCTGATCGGTTATATCTATGGCAATATCCATTATTCCATAAATTTCACCTTTGGAGTCACGGATAGGAGTGTAGGTAAAATCAAAATAATAGGTGCTCAACACGCCGTTTATTTTAAGGTCGGCCGGCATAGCGCGACCGTAATAGGTTTCTCCTGTAATGTATACCTGATTGAGGATATCCAGGAAGGGCTGGCTTTTCAATTCAGGTACGGCAACTTCCATCGGCTGACCGATTACTGATTTATCCTTGCCCCAATAACTGATCATAATATCATTTGCAATCTCAATTTTCATATCACTGCCGGTGAAAAGGCAAATGGCAACAGGAGACTGCTCAATCATAAGGCTGATACGTTCCTGACTTTCACTAATTGCTTTACGGCCAGAAATAATTTCGTCCATATCCATGCAGAAACCGGCATAACCGGCATAACTTCCGTCTGCATCATAAAAGGGATCACCAGCCGCGCGGCACCAGATTACCTCGCCATCGTTTTTTCTTGCTCTGAAAAGTACATCAAAGTGGCTTCTTTTGGCAATGGCTTCCTGATAAGCTTTCACAGCATTTTTAAAATCTTCCTAAATAATAACAGAAGACCATCCGCCCTTTAGAAGCTCTTGAGTAGTTAGTCCTGTAAATTCAATGAGTGTTTTATTAAAATAGGTAAGAGTACCTTCTTGATTAGAGAGCCATAAACCGGTCGGGGAACTGTCTGTAACGTTTTGAAAAAGTGTGTCGGCATCCCGTTTAGTCTGCTGCAATATAGACTCGGCCTGTTCCAGCGCAATACGGTTTTGCTCCTGTTCGGTAACATCGGCTACAGTACCGGAAAAAGCGGTTACAGCTCCGTTTGAGTTGATCATCCTTGCTGCAGAAATTGCAACGCGGTGAATGCTCCCATCATCCCAAATTACCCTTGGCGTATAATAAAAAGTACCATTCTGAATGCCGTTGTCAATGGCCTGAGCACGAAGTGCCAGATCATCCGGATGTACATATTTTAGAAAATCTTTGCGGCTAAGATGCTTTTTATCCGATCCGGAAATTATCTTAGCAAATTCCGGCGAATAATCTATGGTGTTGTTTGAAAAGTCAACATTAAAAAGGCCGAGCCCCATACTCTTAATAGTTAGGTCGGTAAGCTGTCGTGATTTAACAAGATCTTCGGCGGTTTTACGATGTGCTGTTATGTCCTGTAAAGTGCCGTTAAAACGATATGCTTTTTTATCATCATCAAACCAGGCCTTGCCTAGTGCGTGTACGATGCGGTCCTTTTTTGTTCGCGGATTAATAATTGTATATTGAATGTCAAATTTTCCGCCAGATTCATATTGCAACGCCCTGTTAATTGCAGTGTTAACATTATCCCTGTCATATTCTGCTATAGCTGCTGTAGCGCTGCTAAGGAGGATTTCATCATCTGCCTTAAGACCAAACCATTCTTTTAATCTGGCGTTGGCAGAAAACCTGTTGGTTTCAGGATTAAGATCAAAAGTTCCGAATTCTGCGGCATTAATTGCAAACTCCAGCTCTTCTTTGTTTTCTTTAAGTTTTCGGTTGTAATTTACTTTTTCAGTAGTTTCATTACAGACCACCAGTACGCCTTTAATATTCCTGTTGTCATCACGAACAGGACTGTAACTGAAAGTCCAGTAGACGTCTTCAAGTTGTCCATTTCGGTAAATGGGCAGCAGCAGGTCTTCATACCAGACACTTTCACCTGTAGAAAGCACCTTAGTAATAAGCGGATTAATAAAATACCAGATTTCCTGCCAGGAATCCGCGCCTTTTTGTCCCATGGCTTTTGGATGTTTTCCGGCTGTTCCAAGGCTTGGCCTGTACGAATCGTTGTAAAATTGAATCAGCTCTTCTCCCCACCAAAGAAACATAGGGAATTTGGATGATAAAATGGTAGCGACAGTGTTTTTAAGGCTTTCAGGCCAATTATCGGGTGTTCCAAGTACGTTAGACGACCAGTCAATATTCCGAATGATTTCTGCTGCTTCTCCGCCGTTTTGTAGAAAAAAGTAATCGGAGTTATTATCGGTATTATTCAAGTGATGTTGTTTTTAGAGACAGTCGGGGGGACTGTTGTAAATATGTTTCTGATTGTGTGTAAATGTAGTAAATTAAATAGTAGCCCAAATAAAAGACCGTTTTTTAGTATCAATTTAAAATCCATAAAATAAGCTATGGTTTTTTCAGAATAATTTTCTCTTTTAATAAGAATAGACGGTTATTAAATTTTAAATTTAAAGCTGACTTTGTAATGATTTTTATACTAGAAACTTTATTTTTTTACATAGGCGTTCCCTACTTTTAAATAAATGATAACGTGTAAGAAATTTAATGTTTATATTTTGTTCTTTTAAATAAAATAATTTATCTTTTATTGTGTAATTATCTGTTTTATATAGCTTTATGGGTTTAGTAATTGTTAATTTTTATTTACTAAATTATGATATATAAAACATCTACTGTTGAAAGTTTAATAGTAGTGCTTAAATTAAATCGAAACACTTGTGACGTTCTCCAGAATAGTCAGAAAACGTCAATCTGCTCATTGAAAAATTATAATTACTTCGGATGGATAACTTCGCAGATAATATAAATACAGCTATTTCTCATTAATAATCTGTCTGCTATTTATTCTAATACGCTAATCCGATTTTTTGATACTTAACTATTAATTTATAAGCATATGATTTTAAAATACAAAAACAAAAGAATGATTTTAAATGTGGTGCTAATTGCAAGCTTAATTTTGTCGCTGCCACTAGCTGCGCAAAAAAAGGATAAGCCGAATGTTATTATGATAATGACAGATGATGTTGGTTGGGGCGACCTCGGAAGTTATGGCGGAGGAGTTATGCGTGGCGCACCCACACCCAATCTTGACAGAATGGCTAATGAAGGTGCCAGATTTGTGAATTACTACGGACAGGCAAGCTGCACTGCTGGTCGTGCGTCCTTTATTACCGGTCGTATTCCGGTGCGTACTGCACTTTCGGCTGTTTTGGTTCCGGGAGATCCAAACGGACTTTCAAAAGAAACGCCTACAATAGCACAAGCGATGAAAAAAGCTGGTTATTCGACCGTATTTGTTGGTAAATGGCATTTAGGTGATAAACAGGCAAACTACCCAACAGAACATGGTTTTGATGAGATGTATCATATGCTGCCTTATTATGCAGGTGTATATGCATATGACTACAAACCGCTTCACCCTAATTTTCCATCAGACGATGCAGCATTTATGAAAGTCTGGGAAAGTATAAATCTTGGTGAATTTGAAGGTAAAGCCGGTCAGCCTGCAAAAGTGGTAAAGAAGAAAGTGGGCTTTGATGATTTAGCTACGGTCGATGACGAAATGCGTGAATCAACAGTTGAATATATAAAGAAACACGCCAAAGATGATAAACCTTTTTTTGCTACAGTATGTTTTGAAAAAGTCCACAATCCAAATAATCCGTCACCAAGATGGAAAGGTAAATCTCCCGGTGGAGGAATCTACTTAGATGCTTTGATGGAAATGGACGATAATTGCGGGCAGATTTTGCAGGCTGTACGGGATGCAGGAATTGCAGAAAATACGTTAGTAATCTGGACTACAGATAATGGAGCGTGGATAGATGCGTGGCCAGATGCAGGATATACTCCTTTTAGAGGGATGAAAGGTTCTGTTTACGAAGGCGGTTTCCGTTGTCCTGCGCTTGCGTGGTGGCCCGGACATATTAAAAATGGTACTGTTAATATGGATATGTTTTCTCATATGGACTGGTGGCCTACTATAGCATCTATTATTGGACAGCCGGTTCCAACTCATGAATGGAAAGACAATTCAGGTAAAACAATAATTTTTGACGGTCTCGATTTAAGCGCATCTTTACTAGGTACAGGACCGGGAGTAAGAGATAGCTTTATTTATTTTGCAGGACAGACATTCGGTGCTGTAAGGGTTAAAAATTTTAAATTTCTGTTTACAGCCAAAGACAGCTGGCTGGGGACAGATAAACCTCTAAAGGTTGTTGCTACTTACGATTTGCAATGGGATCCTGCAGAACATTATGATATGACTTTTAACGGTGCAGCTCCTGATAACGGAAATTCTCCCGGACATTTTAGCGGCAGTGACAATGGATGGGCCGGAATGTATATGGCACCGCATGTTATACAATTATTTGAGGAAATGAAAAAAGTGCCCAATAAAGAATATATTCCATTTGGCGAGGGACTTCCAAAGATTATTCCTCAGGAGTATAAATAATGATTTAAAGGCTTTTGGTGAATTTCAATACTACAAAAAAAAGGAATGCATTTTTGAACTTATTTACGGATTGCTGCTTTTAAGATTACAATTGTAAAACTGAGAGCTTAATAAAATAAAATTGCCTTATAATATATCTAAATATAAAAAAAGAAAACCGGAATTTACGCCGGTTTTTCTTTTTTCATGTTCTAAAATCTTATGTAAGCTTGTTGACATCTCTGAAAATACTGAGATACTTTTTTTTAAGATTCAGTATTGAGATTAAATCATCCTTCAGATCAGGCTTTAACTTTTAGCTACAATTTTTATTTCGACCATTTGTCCCGGCAGTGCCAGTTCGGTTACCGCAATAATACTGCTGGCAACTCGTTGGGGATCCGGATAAAAGGACTTTCCTAATTTTTTCCTTGCCTGAAATGCAGATGCCATATCTGTCACGTAAATAACTTCTTCTACAATATCATCTTCATTCATATCAAAATTATTTAATAGAATTTTAATGTTTTCGTAGGTTTTAATAAACTGATCTTCCATTCCAATTGCAAGATTGCCCTCACTGTCATGACCCAATTGTCCTGAAATCCAGAGCGTATCTCCATTTTTTACGGCTTGCGCATAACCATATTCTTTTTCCCAGGGCATATTTAAGGTACCCAGCTCTTTTTTTGAGTTTAACATACTTTAAGTTTTTAATATTTAAAATAGTAATGCTATCATTACGCCAATTATGTAAATCTCTTATTGTTAGTTAATAAGAAATGAATGCTGTGAATTTGTTTTACGACATTTCGTTATTTTATTAAATATTTAATAAACAGATACATTATTAGTACAGGAGTAGAAAACCAGCTTTTTGTTTTAATGTCTAAATCTTCAATTTTACATTTTAAGTTTATAGGTATAAAATAGCACATACGACTTAGTATTACCTATTTTTGTGATGCATAAATCAACTTATTTTTAAATATTTTTTTCGATGATCAATACATTTTCTACCAGTAATCAAATTGGTATTGTTTCCACTTTCTCTGAGCTCGTTGGTACCGATTTCAAAGGGGAAACAAATGCATTATGCTGGTACAGAAATATGGATGGCGATTTTAACGAAATTGTAAACCAACTCTTTATACAATTAGATGTACGGGAAAATATAACAGAAGTTTATGCAAAAGATTTAATAGCGCTCCGGCTCTCAGAAAAGGGAAATACTGCAAGGCAAATAATTTTAAATGATTTACAACTGCTGACTGATTTTGGAGCTTCGCCCTCGCTTAATCTGCTAAAATGCTATGAACGGGATGATGAATTTGACTTTATATCAACCGACGTGTACTCTTTTCATGTTGATCGTTCTCCCATTGCAACAGATACTTTTTTGTGTACCTATCACGGAGCGGCAAGTGATATTATTTCGAATTCAGAGGCAAAGCAGAAAATTAGGATTCCGGAAATCCGCGCACAACTAAAAGAGTTGCATAATGGAACAGAGGAGGAATTTGAAAACTTTTTAAAAGATAATTATTTTGATTTGCATTATCAGGCAAACGAAGATGCCAAACCTGTTAACTTAGGTAAAATGCACCTTTGGCGCCTGGCTGTCGATCATCCGAAGCAACAAGTGTTGCCCTGTATTCACAGAGCACCACTAGAAAATGAAGGTGAATATCGCTTATTGTTGATTTGTTAATGAAATTTGTTGATTCGTATCGCTACAGGTTAATCAACCGATATTTCCTTTAAAAATGACTTTACAGACTGGTCGGCGGGAATATTCAGTTTTTTACGGAGCCTGTGTCTTGCGACTTTTACAGAAGTGAGTGAAATTCCAAATAGCGTTGCCATATCCTGCGACGAAAAATCAATTAAAATTAAGGCACATAATCTGACTTCTCGCTCACTAAGCTGGGGATAAAGTTTTTTTAAGCTTTTAATAAAAGTGGGGTGGACCTGATTAAATAGTTTATAGAAGCTTTCCCAATCAGCATCTAGTATAAAACTATCATTTATAAGACTTACGATACCTTCTAAACTTCCTTTTTCTACCGTTTTGTTTTTTAATTGGATTTTGAGCTTTTCTTTAATGTCATTTAGAAGATTGTTTTTATGCATGCTTCTAAGTGTATTATTTGTGAGTTCATCTATTTTAAAAGTCAATTCATCCTCCAGTTTTCTCTGCTTTAAGACCTGATTTTGTTTTTCAAATTCCAATATCGAAATTTTTCCCTGAGCTATTTTTTGTTCTTGTTCCTGAACCTCTAAGGTTTTTAGGTTTAAAAGTTTTTCGAGTTTTTGTTTTTGTTTTTTAATAGCAGAAGTTCTCATATTATAAATAAAAAGAAGCATTGCTACTACCAAAAGAGTCAACATTGTCTTTACTATGGAGCGCTGCCAAAAGGAAGGTTGAACAACAATGTATAAGGTTGTATAAGTGGGTCCCCATACTTTTAAATTATTGGTAGCCCTAATTTTCAATTGATATTTTCCCGGATCCAGATTGGAGAATGAAATTTTATTCTGGCTTCCTAAATTCTGCCAGCTGTCATCCAGTCCAGCCATTTGAAATTGATATTCAATACTGCTTTTAGAATAAATTTCAGAAGAAGAAAAGTTAATATTCAGTAATTTGTTTTCAGGCTCAACAATCACAGTATCGCTGTTAATTGTAGCAAATGAATGTACTGATTCTTTTTTACCATTAATGCCTCTCACAGAGGTGAAATAAACGTGCGGAAAATAAGTTTTGTAATTTAATTTTTGCGGATTAAAGAAGGAAAGTCCATAAACACCAGCCATTAATATATTGCCATTAGCATCCAGAGCAGCTGAGCCTCCATTAAAAGGGTATACACCATCGCTTGCACCAAAATTAGTTACATTGTTTTTTATATCTATTTTGGTCAGTCCGATGTTAGTGCTGAGCCATATATTCTTTTGCCTGTCCTGCAGAATTCCGCGTATTATTCCGCCTTTAATTCGGTCCCAGTTCAAAATGGGAGAGAATTTATTATTTTTAATATGCATTATATTTAATCCGTCTCCATATGTTCCCGCCAGGATGGAGTGATCATGGGTTTCTCCAAGCGAAATAATATGACTGCTGCTTAATGAGTTACGATCATTTTTATTATGTTTGTAAATGCGCTTAAAAAGTGTACCATTTCTATTTTCATATTTAAAAAGGCCATCTGTTGTCCCAATCCACATGGCACCTTTAAAATCTTTGTAAATGCAGTTTACCTGATTTGAATTGGAATTAACATCAGATTCAGGATGTACTGAATGTATCAGTTTCAGATTACTGCTGTAAATTTGTATTCCCTTTCGATGACCAACCCAGATCCAACCATGATCGTCCTCAGCTATAGAAAAAACTCCTTTTAGATCTTTGCTGCCTGGCGCCTGGATGAACTGATTTGTTTTCAGATCATAAATATTAATACCTTCTCTTAAAGTTCCGGACCATACTCTTTTGTTTGTATCCTCAAAAAGTGAAAGTACAATGTCGCCTTTATATCCATTGGCAGAATTTCGGCTGGAGTACACATTCAGCGCTTTTGTCTGCGGGTTATATTTTCGGAGTCCGTTTCTTCCCGCTGTGATCCAGATATTTTTATAGCTGTCCTGCATAACGCGGGAGCCCTGCGGATCCTGAATTATGAAATTAAAATTACCGGCTGAAATATTTTCAATTTTATAATTATTTCTGAAAATTGATATTCCTCCATGAACAGTTCCTAATAATATTACATCATTAAGCCCCGGCTGAATGTCAATCACAGAATTATCAGACAAAGAAAATTCATTTCCGAAGTCGTACATATAGTAAGTGAAAGTTTTATTAATCTGATCATATAAATTTAGTCCGCCTCCATCAGTGCCAATCCAGACATTTTTTCCTTCTGCGTAAACCTTCGTTATCACATTATTATTAATTGATGTACCTTTTGAATTGTTATCTTTTACAAAATTCCTGATATCAGAATTCCTGATATTATATTGATAAAGTCCGCCACCGTTAGTGGCAATCCATAAATTGTTAAATTCATCTACCGAAAGGTCGTTTATATAATGATGATTTACAGATTGAGAAAAGTTTGTTTTTCTGATAATATCATTTTCCAGGCTCAACACTTCACCCTGATCAGTTGCAAGCCAAAAGAAATTATTATAGCCTTTTTTAATTTTTGTTATATATCCTTTAATGTTTGGGCTTTCTAAAATTTTAACCGAGTGATCAATAATTTTTCCATCCCCTGTGATTTTAAATTTTACAATGTAATTTTTTGTTCCTCCTACAATTAGTTCTCTGTTATTTACTTTTGAGATACAAAGGGTATTGGATGACAATAGCTTTTCTGCCTTTTTCGAACTCGTATGTATTTTAATAAACCGATTGTTTCTTTTTTCAAAAACATAAAGTCCATGTTCTGTAGCAGCCCATATATTTTTATAGGCATCTTCTAAAAATTGATTTACACTGTTATTTTCACCAGCCTGATATACATTCGCAAGCTCACCGTCAAACCTGTTAATTCCAATTTTATTACCTACCCATAGTGACCCATCGTTATCCTGCAGTACGGCATCGATCCTGTTTGCTGTTAGGCCGTGTTGAGAAGTAATTCGCTTAAATCTCAAAGAATGCTTTTGTGGATATAAGAGTGTAACCTGAAATAGTAACACCAGAAGTATATGTTTTCGCTGTAGTGAATAAGATGTAAAGCCTTGTATTAACTGCATTTTTGAAATATTAACGGGTGAATTGTAAATGGATCAGGTAACCTAAAAGTTTTGCAGATGTAACCTAATTGTAGCCCCGCAATATTAATAATAATTTAATACATAATATAAATTTGTCGCAGTTAATTTTTTATAAAAATAATGTCTACATAATAAATATTACAAATAATGAATATTAATTCAATTTGCTCTATAAAAGCTTTAAAGAATAATAAAGGGAGAATTTTCGGTGTTCAGAAATTTTCTTTAGGAGTACTATTGTTATCAGCATCGGGTTGTGCTGTACATAATACAATTGTCTCAGAACAAAAGCCCAATATCATATTTATTATGTCAGATGACCACGCTTATCAGGCAATTAGTGCATATGATGATAAATTAATGCAAACCCCGAACATTGATCGTATTGCGAAGCAGGGTATGCTGTTTACCAATGCCGGAGTGACCAATTCTATATGTGCCCCATCCAGAGCGGTAATCCTGACGGGCAAGCATAGTCACTTAAACGGAAAAATAGATAATTTAAGTGAATTTGATACCAGAAATGTTACTTTTCCGCAGCTACTGCAAAAGGCCGGTTATCAAACTGCCATGTTTGGGAAATTACATTTTGGAAATAATCCGAAAGGTTTTGATGAATTCATGATTTTGCCTGCTCAGGGAGATTATTATAATCCAGACTTCATTACCAAAAAAGGAGATACCACAATTACAGGTTACGTGACGGATATAACTACAGATATAACCTTGAACTGGTTGGAACATAAAAGAGATAAAAATAAACCCTTTTTATTGATGTATCTGCACAAAGCTCCGCACCGTCCATGGCTCGCTAAAGAGAAATACTACAAGGAATATACAAAAAAGAAATTCCCGCTTCCCGAAACGTTGTTTGACGATTACAGCACCCGATCTGATGCTGCTGAATCTGCCGAGATGAACATTAATAAGCACATGCTGTTAACTTATGATAATAAGATTGAAGGCACAGTCCTGGACAGTTTGGGTATTAGGGAAAAAAGATTAAATACAGGACTAAACAGAATGACAAAAGCAGAACGAAAGGCCTGGAATGACGTATATGGACCAATTAATGAGGAATTTTTAAAAAATTATCCGACCATGAGCAATAGGGATCTGACCGTTTGGAAATACCAGCGGTATATGCAGGACTACTGCGCTACTATTGCTTCTGTTGATGAAAATGTAGGAAGGTTACTAGACTATTTAGATGAGTCAAAGCTTGCAGAAAACACAGTAGTGGTATATACATCTGACCAGGGTTTCTATCTGGGAGAACATGGTTGGTTTGATAAGCGTTTTATGTATAACGAATCATTTAAAACACCGCTTCTGATTAAATGGCCGCACAAAATTACCCCGGGTACAACTGAAGACGAAATGGTGCAAAATCTGGATTTTGCACAGACGTTTCTTGAAATTGCCGGAGTAAAAGCTCCTAATGATATGCAGGGTAAAAGTCTCGTACCACTGCTTTTAGGAAAAAGTGAGAAGTGGGATAGGGACGCAGTGTATTATCATTATTATGAATATCCTGCAGAACATGCTGTGAAAAGACATTACGGAATAGCAGATAAAAAATACAAATTGATTCATTTCTATTATGATATAGATGCATGGGAATTGTACGATAGAGAAAAAGATCCCAAGGAACTGCATAATGTTTACAATGACCCTGCCTACACAAAAACTGCCCAAATGATGACTGCCAAACTTTTGGAATTGCGAAAGAAATACAAGGATTCTGAGAAATTGGACAACTTTTATATTCAGTTATACAAAAAAAGAAAAGCTGCTGAAAACGAGCATCATGAATTTACTGAATAACACAGACAGCATTAATTTTTTCTAACATTTTCAGAATGAATTAAATGAATTTTTTAAGGAAGTATAAATAAATAACCATTATAAATTCAACCAACTTCAATTATTTTTAACCAACTAAAAACACATTTATGAACAAAAAAAGTTTGATGCTGTCACTTCTTTTTATTATTGCACTAAGCAGTAATCTGCTTGCGCAGATAAAAGCAGTAAGCGGAAGAGTTTTAGACAGTAAAGGCGCACCTATCCCGGGTGTTAATGTACAGATAAAAAAGACTCCTAAAGGAACTACGACAGATTTTGACGGGAATTATAAACTAGAGGCAAACAAAGGAGATATACTCGTATTTAGCTCTTTGGGATTTAATTCCCTCGAGAAGGCAGTAAATCAGGATCAGAATATTAATGTTTCCCTGGAGGACGATACCCAGCAACTCAATGAAGTTATTGTGGTTGGATACGGAACTATGCGAAAAAAAGATCTTACTGGCGCAGTTGTGTCGCTTAAACCCACTCAGGACGAAGCGGCAATTGCAACTTCTTTTGATGACTTGCTGCAGGGTAAAGCTGCCGGGGTTACGGTTTCAACCGGTGGATCTACCCCCGGATCTGCGGGTTCTGTAATTATCAGGGGGGCAAATTCTCTTCAGGGAGACAGCCAGCCTCTTTATGTAATTGATAATGTTCCTCAGTCATCGACTGGCCAGGGAGTAAGAAATTCCAGCGGAGACTATCAGCCACCAACAGATCCTTTGGCAGGAATTAATCCTAATGACATAGAAGATATTCAAATTTTAAAAGATGCATCTGCTACCGCTATTTATGGTTCTCGCGGTGCCAATGGGGTTATTTTAATTACTACAAAGCGAGGGAAATCTGGAAAAGCAACCATTCGAGTAAGCGCTAACTTTTCGGTTGCTGATCCTGCCAATTTTCTAGATCTTATGAATCTAAGGGAGTATGCCTCATTTTGGAATAATAAATATCCCGCTGATCAAAGATTTTTGATCGGAGAAGATATAAAATATGTTTACTCTGGTGTTGATGAAAACGGTGCCACAGTTAGAAAAGAAACAGCTATTGCAAATAGGGACTGGCAGAAAGAGATTACCAGAACAGCCTTGTCTTCAGATTACAATTTAAATATTAACGGTGGAAATGAGAAAACGAAGTACAGCTTTTCGACATCCTATAAAGATGTAGAAGGAATTGTTAAAAATACAGGTTTAAAGCATGGTGACTTCCGGTTAAATTTAAGTGCTAATGTAACAGACAGATTATCATTGGGTTTTCAATTAAGCGGATTTTTGAGAAAAAACAATATGATGTCCGGAGGAAATACCGTGGGCCGCGTTTCAGGAGGACTTCTTTCTACTGCTGTCAATTCTGCTCCCTATGACAGACCTGTTGATGATGTAACATTTGCAACAGATGTAGATACCAGAACAACAGTGTTCAGCTGGCTTACAGATTATGATGATATAACAGATGAATATCGTTTTACAGGAGCTTTCGATGCCAATTATAAGATTTCTAAAAGCCTGAAATATACTTTCAGAACAGGAGGAAACTTAAATAATATGGAAAGAACGAATTGGTACGGACTTCCTCTATATAATGGTTATTTATATAATGGTTACCTTACACAAGACAGACTTAAACGAAATAATTATAACGTAGAAAATCTTTTATTTTACAACCAATCTTTTGGTGAAATAAACATAGACGCTACCGCAGGAGTTACTTATGATGCTTATCAGTTGGCGAGTACAGGTGCAATTGGAAAAGGTTTTGCTTATACGAACCTTCGTGCCAACGGTTTACACACCGCATCAAACGTGCAGATTCTAACGCCCGGACAGGGAGATTATCAGTTATTGTCTTATCTGGCCCGATTAAATACAGGTTTCTACAATGGAAAATATGTAGTTACAGCAACAATGCGTGCAGATGGAACCAGTAAATTTAGTCCATCAAACAGATGGGGTTATTTTCCATCATTTGCCCTGGCATGGAATGCAGCACAAGAGAACTTTATTGCCAATAATGCCAAATGGGTTTCGCAATTTAAGCTTCGTGCAGGCTATGGGGTTACCGGAAGTCAAAACATTAGTCCTTACACAACAATCTTTGGTTACGGAACTCCGGGCCTTGGGTATGCAACAGTTGCGGGAGCGCAGATACAAGGTTTAGGAGTAAATGGTATAACAAATCCGAACTTAAAATGGGAGAACACCCAGTCTGTAAATGCAGGAGCAGACTTTGGTTTTTTTAATAACAGAATTTCCGGATCTGTCGATTTGTACAATAAAATAACAAAGGATTTATTAGTAAATATTGATATACCAGGATCTACAGCATTTAGTTCATTAACGGTTAACAGGGGTGAAATCGAAAACAAAGGAATCGAAGCAGTCTTAAATGTAGATATAATTCGAACAAAAGACTTAAAATGGAATATTGGTGGGAACATTGCATTCAATCAGTCCACAATTAATAAAATAGGAAGTACTCCGGGAACCTGGGGAGCGTTGGGAACGACAACTGCATTTCTGGGTAACACTGCAGGAGATCATTTTGGTGCTGCTAATATTTTTATTGAAGGAGAAGCGCCGGGTCTTTTCTATGGTTTTAAAACAGACGGCATCGTACAGACAGGCGACACCTATACTGTAGGAGCTCCTTTTGCAAGTTCGGCAGCACCAGGAAATCTTAAAGTTGTCGATGTAAACGGAGATGGAGTAGTAGATATTAATGATAAAACTATTATTGGTGACCCTAATCAGGATTATACTTATGGTTTCCAAACGGGCGTAAGTTACAAACAACTGCGTTTTAAAGCTTCATTTTCAGGTGTTAAAGGGGGAGATATTTTAAATGCCAACAACCGCTATATTAATTTGGCTAATTTTCAAAGTGGAGACCGAAATATGAATCCGAATGCGATTGAAAATGCGTGGACAGCCTCCAATCCCTCCAATGAGTTTACATCGATAAACAGTAATGTAGTTAACGGTCATATTTACGACCGATATCTGGAAGATGGAAGTTACCTGAGATGTACGGACATTACTTTGGGGTACACTTTTAAACAGGATATCGCAAGGCAACTGGGTTTAAGCAGCATCGATTTATTTGCTGCAGCAAAAAATCCTTTTACAATAAGCAGCTACAGCGGCTATGACCCAACTAGCAGATCATTTAATTTTGATCCGTTAAGAAGAGGGTTTGATCTGTTTTCTTTCCCGGTTTCGAGACAAATTATTCTGGGATTAAATTTAACGTTTTAATTAATTAAGCCATGAAAATAAAATATACTATAGCGAGCTTTATGCTGGCAGCAGCATTGCTTATAAATACATCATGTTCTCTGGATGAAGATCCTAAGTACAATCTTAATTCAACTATTGTTTTTAGCGATCAGAGTACAGCAGAGGCGGTCATGATGCAAAATTACGGCTGGTTAGGAGCTGCAAATCTATATGGGCAACAGCTTCATGAAGGAACCCTGAATAATGGGATTTATTGGGGAAGAAGTGATGGTGACCGCCTCGAAACGACAGCAAGATATAATATTTATGCGGCCAGCAGTTCGGTAAACAGTATTTGGTCTGGATTTTACAAAGTTATTTCTGAAAGCAATTATCTGATAAATGGTATGGACGGATCTCCGCTCTCTGTTGCTTTTAAAACAAGAGCAGTCGCTCACGCCCGATTTTTACGAGGATTTGCCTATTTTCAGCTTGCTAATCTATTTGGAAGGGCAGTTATAATTACATCGCCGTTGACAACAAGTAATCTTCATAATCCGTTAAGCGAAAGAACGGCTGTATACGAGCAGGCACTCAACGATTTACAGTTTGCCGCAGAAAATCTGCCAGAGACTGAAAGTATGAAAGGCCTGGCAATTAAAAATACGGCAAATGCCTTCATCGCAAAATGTTACTGGTTAATGGCAAACCATTCACAGGCAGATGGCCTAGATGCAAAACCGTTATATATTTTAGCTAAAACATATGGAGATAAAGTAATTGGTAAGTTTACTTTAGAATCCAAATATTCCAATTTATGGGTTAATCACAGTAATTCAACAGAATCTATTTTTCAGATAAACTTTACTGATGCGATTGGTATTAATTTAAGAGCAACATTTAATTTTGGACCAAGCGGCGGTGTGAGAGTTGCTGCCCTTCAGCCCTCTTTTGGAAATATCAAAATTGACAGGGCGTTTTATGATCTTCACAGAGGAACTTATCCCGATGATCCCCGTATGGCTTCCACATATTTGTCCAAATATGCAAATGCATCCAATACGGCGCAAACCTACTGTACATATCCGTTATTTAATACGGGTACGGCGACTGCACCAGTTATCTATGATTTATATGCATCTGCTCCTCGTAAAGCCGGCAGTACAGCAGTAAATCCCGATTACGATTTTACTTCAACAGAAATGCCCGCATCTGTAAGGAGTACATGGAACAATACCACCTCCAACGAAAAATTATTAAATCCTTTAAACAATAAGCTGCTATCTACAGTAATTGGAAATGCACAATATGATCCTAAAAATCTGATTGTCTTTAGATATGCTGATTTACTTTTATTGATGGCGGATGTTGAAAATGAATTAGACAACAGCGGGCAGGCATTACAATATTTGAATCAGGTCTTAAACAGAGCTAGGGTTTCAGGCACTGGCGCTGTTTATCCGCAGGAACAGACTGCTCTTGGTAAAGATGCGTTACGGGATAAGATATTTTTTGAAAGAATGTTTGAAATGGCAGGAGAGGTCAATATGTTTGAAGACGTGCGTCGTCGCGGGACTGCTTATCTGCGAAAAGTGTTGGAACTGCACAACAATAATAAAAATGTACTGTACAGATATAATCTGGAACTTGCTAATGGCATCAATTCAGGAAGTTTCAGAGACTATATAATTGATAACGGCGTAGTAAGCGAGGACTTCTTAAAAAGAAATATGGTTTTGCCTATACCTTTAAATGAAATAAATTCTAATAACAGTATTTCGCAGGAAGATCAGAATTTTGGTTATTGATTCTGTTTTTCGGTTAAAGAACACGGCACTCTGCCGTGTTCCTATTACTATAAATTCATATTATAAAACTATAAAAATGATAAGGGAAACCATTTACAGACTAATGATTCTACTGTTTTTTCTCTCCGTGCTGAGCTCTTGTTCAGTGCGTAATAAAGGGAAAGTAAAAAACACGACTTATAAATTAATTTTAGAGGAAAACTTCAGCGGCACAGAAATCGACAGGAAATTGTGGAGCAGTTATCCATCCACGAACAGCAAATCGCCATGGAATAAATATGTAAAAGATGATCAAGAACTAACTGAAGTCAAAAATGGCAGTCTATTTGTAAGAGCGAGCTGGAATGCTAAAACAGATCTTCCCGAAACAGGTGCCTTATATACCAAAGACCAGTTTAGTTTTAAATATGGAAAAATTGAGGTCAGGGCAAGATTTAACAAATCAGGACAAGGCGGCTGGCCTGCAATCTGGCTTATGCCCCAAAATCCCATATATTCCGGATGGCCCGACGTGGGTGAAATTGATATCATGGAGAGACTTAATACCGATGTTCATGTAAATCAGGTTGTACATCAAAGCGACTCCAATTCCAAACATATCTCTACTGGAAAAACCCCTTCAATTAATCCGGAGAACTTTAATCTTTACACTGTAGTTAAATTACCAAAAAGAATAGAATTCTACGTTAATGATGTCTTAGTAATGGTTCATGAACCTTCGGGAGAATTTGCTGCAAGATGGCCTTTTGAAACAGATTATTACATTATACTTAATCATGCCTGTTCGGACAAAGGCACTTCTGGAATGAAATTCTGGCCCGGATATGTAAATTCTACTGATTTGTTTCCCTATGAAATGGAAGTGGACTATGTTAAGGTTTGGAAAACGGTCCAATGATAGTAAAAGAACTCAATTAAATCACCAACCAAAAACATGTTATATGAAAAGATATTTCTTACCTGTCCTATTCACTTTTTTATTTTTTACCGGCACTGTTTTCTGCTGGAGTCAGGAAAATAAAGCTGAGTATCAGATTATCCCGAAACCGCTATCAATAGAAGCATTTAAAGGAAAATTTTATATAAATAGCAAAACCAAAATTTTTTCTGACGCAGGTCTGTTAAATGAAAAGATGTATTTAACAACCCTTTTCGAACATATCACTAAAGCAAACCCAGCATTTGACAGTCAGAAAAGCGGAAGCATACAATTAGTAATAGATAAAAATATAAAGGAAGATGAAGGATATATTCTTTCTGTAACAACAGATAAAATCCTCATTGCCGGTAAAAATCCTTCAGGTGTTTTTTACGGTATCCAGACTTTAAGACAGTTGTTGCCGGCCTCAATTGAAAGTGAATTATCTCAATTGGAGATACCCGCAGTACAGGCAGTAAAAATTGTAGATAGCCCAAGATTTCCGTACAGGGGCATGCATTTGGATGTAGGACGACATATATTTCCTGTGGCGTCCATTAAAAAGTATATTGATTTAATTGCAATGCATAAAATGAATACACTTCATTGGCATTTAACAGAAGATCAGGGATGGCGAATTGAAATAAAAAGATATCCAAAATTAACAGAAATTGGTTCAAAGAGATATGGTACAATCACAGGGAAACTGCATCAGGAAACCGGGAATGATGAAACTCCCTACGAAGGTTTTTATACTCAGGAAGAAGTTAAAGACATTGTAAAATATGCCGCTCAGCGACATATTGTGGTGATACCAGAACTGGAACTTCCGGGGCACGCCAGTGCTGCAATTGCTTCTTATCCTTTTTTAAGCTGTTTTCCAGAGGAACCGACAATTATAACGAATGAGAAAGGTTCCAAAGGAGGAAAGAAAGCACAAAATCAGGGTCATCCAAAATTAGTTCAGGAGACATGGGGAGTTTTTGACGACGTTTTCTGTGCAGGTAATGAGAAAACTTTTAAGTTTTTAGAAAATGTTTTAGAAGAAATTCTTCCATTATTCCCATCACAATATATTCATATTGGAGGAGATGAATGTCCTAAAAACAATTGGAAACGCTGTTCTTCCTGTCAAAAGAGAATCGCAGAAAATAAGCTGGCCGACGAACATGAATTACAGAGTTATTTTATTCAGAGAATTGAAAAATACCTAAATGCTAAAGGCAGAAAAATTATAGGCTGGGATGAAATTCTGGAAGGAGGTCTGGCTCCCAATGCAGCCGTAATGTCCTGGAGAGGTGAAAAAGGCGGCATAGAAGCGGCAAAGCAGCATCATAAAGTTATCATGACGCCAGGACCTTATTGTTATTTTGATAAATATCAGGTTGACAAAGAAAAACAGGCACAGGAACCTTTGGCAATTGGAGGATATATTCCGGTTGAAAAAGTATACCAATATGAACCGGTTCCTGCTGAGTTGAACAGTGAGGAGGAACAGTATATATTAGGAGCTCAGGGTAATCTTTGGACTGAATATATTCAGACCGCAAATCAGGTAGAGTATATGGTGCTTCCAAGAATGTCTGCTTTGTCAGAAGTAGTCTGGTCTGCTAAAGGGAATAAAAACTGGGATAATTTTAAGATTCGTCTGAATGCCTTAAAAAAACGTTATGATGTTTTGGGGCTGCATTATGCAGGGCATGTTTTTGAGAATAGTTCAGAAACTAAGAAATAACAACAACTGTAAACCGGTTAGAATTAACTCATGCACTTTATATGTGCAGTTCTTCTGTATGCAGGTTTTTATATTCACTAAATTAAAGCTATTATAAATTTCAAAACTAATAATATTGGTTTTGAGGCTATTGCAATCATTTAAATGTTGAAATAAATTAAAATGACCTGCAATTTAAATCTTAATTGTAACGATATGAATTTTTTTATAAAAGATAATAATCAAATACTGTTGTGGATCTTATGTGTTTGTTTTCAGGTAAATCATGCCCAGAAAAACAATGCCTCTGTATCGAGAGAATCTATTTCGTTAAATAAAAACTGGAAATTCCATTTAGGAAGCGCAAGCGATCCTAAGCGGGATTTTGACTATGGCATTGTGCGTAATTTTACGATCGCAGGCGGTGGGGGCGGGTGCATTGTTCCCAAATTTGATGACAGCGCATGGCGTACTGTCAACGTGCCTCATGACTGGGCAGTAGAACTTCCTTTTGAGTATCACAAACATTTCGATGTTCAGAGCCACGGCTACAGACCGGTCGGCGGATTTTATCCTCACAACAGTATAGGATGGTACCGAAAACATTTTTCTGTTGATAAGAAAAAGAAGGGTGAACGTTTTATTCTTCGTTTTGAAGGCGTATATCGGGATTTTAAAATTTGGATCAACAATAACTACATAGGAAGCAATTTTAGCGGGTATTCTGAAAGTTCCTTCGATATAAGTGATTTTATTGAATTCGATCAGGACAATGTAATAGTAGTTCGTGCAGACGCCACGCAATACGAGGGCTGGTTTTATGAAGGCGCTGGTATATACAGAAACGTATGGCTTGAGACCTACAATCCTTTGAGAATAGAAGAGTATGGCGTCTATGTAACAGCAAAAGCCGAAAAAGCAAAAGCAGTACTACAAGTTCAAACAGAGGTGAAAAATCAGCTGGGAAGTAGTCAGGATTGCTTTGTTAGCTCTTACATTATAGATGCAAAGAACAAAAAAGTTTCAAAAACAGTAACGTCTAAATTAACAATAGATAATAATGAAAGCACTAAAACGTTTCAGAATATTTCTGTTGATAAACCGAATCTATGGGATGTAGAAAATCCCTATTTATACCGATTGGTTTCCATTATTAAAAAAGATGGCATAACGACAGACAGTACACAAACCGAATTCGGGATTAGAAGTTTTGTCTACGATGCTGAAAAAGGATTTTTCTTAAATGGAAAACCAATGAAAATTAAAGGGATGTGCGTGCACCAGGATCATGCGGGTGTGGGTACTGCAGTTCCGGAGGCATTGGTCTATTATCGAATAAAGTTACTCAAAGAAATGGGTGTAAATGCTTATCGCTGCAGTCACAATCCACCTTCAAAATCTGTTTTGGAAGCCTGCGACAGATTGGGAATGATGGTTCTGGATGAAATTCGGGTTATTGGAACCGGGAAGGAATATTACCAGCAGTTTGAAAAATTAATTTTAAGAGACCGCAATCACGCCAGTATTATGCTTTGGAGTCTGGGAAATGAAGAGACGGGAGTTCAGAATACTGCCTTGGGACAAAGAATGGCTCATACTCTGGTTCAAAGACAGAAAGAATTAGATCCGTCAAGACTAAGTACTTACGGGGGAAATAATGGAATTAATTTTTACGGAATCAATCAGGAAATGGATGTAAGAGGTTTTAATTACCACATTAGAGAATTAGACGACTACCACAAAGCTCATCCTAATCAGCCGATACTTTTCAGCGAAGTATCGAGTATGGTAAGTTCGCGAGGGATGTACACTAAAGATTCTATAAAAGGATATCTTCCTGATTATGATATGAACAAACCAAACTGGGGTCAGAATGCAGAAGAATGGTGGAAATTTGCAGCAGTACGACCATGGTTAATGGGAGGTTTTGTATGGACTGGTTTTGATTATCGGGGTGAACCTACGCCTTTTACATGGCCAAATGTCAACTCTCATTTCGGCATTATGGATGTCTGCGGATTTCCTAAAAACACATACTATTACTATCAAAGCTGGTGGACCGATAAAGACGTGCTTAAAATTTATCCACACTGGAACAATCATAAAGCGGGTGATAAAGTACAAGTTTGGTGTAATAGTAATGCAGATGAAGTAGAATTAGTACTAAATGGCAAAAGTCTTGGAAAAAAAGTGATGCCACGTAACAGCCATCTCGAGTGGGATGTTTTATATGAACCCGGAAAGTTAGAGGCTATAGGTTTTAAGAATGGAAAAATATTACGTACAGCTGTCGAAACTACAGGTAATGCTTTTCAGATTGTGCTGACACCCGACCGTGATACTATCAAATCAGATGGTAATGATGTTTCTGTAATTAATGTCAAGGTTCTGGATCGAGAGGGCAGGGAAGTTCCCGATGCTTCTAATGTGATACAGTTCTCCCTTTCAGGAGAAGCCCGAATTTTGGGTGTTGGCAATGGAGATCCCAGCTCGCATGAGGAAGATATTTGTCTGGATGGCAAATGGAAACGCTCCTTATTTAATGGAAAATGTCAAATCATAATTCAATCTTCAGAAAAAGATGGAAATTTTAAACTAAATGCCTTTTCTGAAGGTTTGCAAAATTCTACTGCTATTATAACGACCAAAAAACCAGAAAATGGAAGTTCGTAAAAAAATCAATTCTGTGAAACGATTACAAACCTATCATTAAAAATATTTATTATGAAAAAAGTATTTTTTCTTGCCTTTTTAATTTTCATCGTACAGACTATAAAAAGCCAGGTTGTTAACCAGAGCGCACAATTCTCCGGGACAGCAGGGAGCTATGCTTCCTTTGGAGATATTAATGAATTGGATGGTGTTAACAAGTTTTCGTTTGAAGCCTGGGTATATATCAACAGCTGGAATGTAAACAGCTATATTTTCAGTAAGACTGCTGCTACACTTCCTGCTCAAAACCGGATCGATATTCAATTAGGACAAGTCGCTACAAAAAGATTGTATTTCCATGTTGCTAATAATGGTAACAGTTATCTTCAGTTGGATAACCCGGCTATAGCCGTAGGACAGTGGAATCATATCGTAATGGCTTATGACGGAACAAAAGCCGCTTATAATATGATTCGTGTTTATATAAACGGAACACAGGTAACCACAGGTTTGAGTTATTCTACGGGCAATGGTACACTTCCTTCCATAACTCCCGATACAACCGGAGCTTTTGAGATAGGAAAAAATTTTAACGGCAAAATTGATGAGGTAAAGCTTTGGAATTGTGCAATCACAGCATCTGATCTGGATATGCATAATACCGTAAACAATTACCAGCCTGCTTATGACCGCTTAATTTCGTACTGGAAACTGGATAAAGCAGGAACATCAATACTAGATACTAAAGATAAGTATCCCGGCATTTTAATGGGAGCTACAACTGTTCCCGTTACCGATAATAATGCTTTTAAATATAAAATAGTCAGTAGTTACGTACGATCTAATTTCTATGAAAGCAATCAGATTAGTCCCGAATATCTCAGAAACAACAATGATATTATATATCTTGCTGCTAATCCTTATGCCAATGGCGATTTGTTTTTTGAATACCCGGTTAATAACGGAATACTGACTAATGCCAATTACGTGGCAACCTTTGCTTCGAGAAATGGAGTTATGGATTTTACAGGTGCGGGATCTTCTATGAATTGCGGAGGGGATTTGCTAAATAAAGCCTCGGGAGGAATTACCACATTTTCTTTTTCATCCTGGATTTACATTGACAAGTGGAATGAAAACAGCTGCATTTTTAGAAAGTACGAATCCTCAATTAAAAATATAAATCTGGAACTGGGTGCCGCAGCTTCTAATCAATTGATTTTTCGTTTTTCTAATGGAGCCGATAATTATGTAACAGCTGACAATTCCGGAATTTCAACTGGGGGATGGCATCATGTGGGTGTCACTTATGCTGGAAATGCGGCGGCTTTTCAGCAGGTTAAGATTTATGTGGATGGCATTGTTGTGCCTGTTACTTATAAAAACGGAAACGGTCTGATTGCTGCCTCGGGACCTTTTATCAGATCAGATTTTGAACTTGGTGTGGGATTCGACGGTAAGTTTGATGAAAGTGTTTTAAGTTTGTTAAGTTTTACCAGTGCTGAAATGACATCAATTAAAAATAATCCGATTGTTGTAGATACCTGGAACGAAACCAAAACATGCGCTTACTGGAAATTTGACGATGCCTCAAAACCGGGAAAAGATTCCAGAACATGGGTTGGGGTATTAAACGGATTGAAACAAACTTTCGATGGATATGATGGGGCCCAAATTCGTCTAGGGCTGAGTGGGGGTGATTGGAAAGCAATGATTACTACAAGTTCAGCAAGGGCAAATTTTGCCGCTAAAGTAAAAAAACTTATAGAAACTTATGGTTTTGATGGAGTAGACCTGGATTTTGAATGGTGCCTGACTAATCAGGAATGGGCTGATTACAGTGCTGCAATATTGGCTTTGGATGATGTTTTATCACCTGCTGCAAATTTTACCGTTACCCTGCATCCATTGTATTATAAAATTAGTGCCGCAGCAATTGCAGCTGTGGATTATATTTCCATTCAGTCTTATGGACCAAGTCCTGATCGATTTCCTTATAGCGAATTTGTAAGTAATATCAGTTCGATGCTTAGTTATGGATATCCTCCTCAGAAACTTATTATGGGACTTCCTTTTTTTGGAACTGCTTCAGACAACTCTAAAGTTACGGCCAGCTACAGGGCTGCAGTAAGCCAAAATCCGTCTCTAGATCCTGCATTGGATTTAATATCAATGAATGTTCCTCCTGTAAAAACGATGACTTTTAATGGGCAGCAAACCATAATTAAAAAAACAAAATATACAAGAGAACAGGATTTAGCAGGTGTAATGTATTGGGATACAGCAACTGATGTTGATTATAACAACCAGCTATGTTTGTTAGGTGCACTAAACACAATACTAAATGCTAATGTACAGAAAAACACTTCAGAAGCAACCCTGAGTGTTTTGCCTAGCCAGGAAAATGTATCCAAAAGTGATTCCAATCCAGTCTCTATATTTTCTACATATCCAAATCCGGCAACCAACACTTTTACGATAGAATTTCAAACTGGAGTACAGGGGTGTATCGAATTATATAGTATACAAGGGCGACTACTTTTTACGCAGTCGCTTGATAATCAAAAAAAAATAAGCATTAATGGAAGTCGTCTTGGCGCTGGAGTTTATATAGTTAAATATCTAAGCTTATCAGGACAATCCCAATCGACAAAATTAATTATCAAATAAAAATTTAAATAGAACAGATTTTAGATATTAAATAAGATATTATGAAAAACAAATTAAAGCTGCTCTCGCTACTTTTTGTATCTACCATAGCTGGTCATTCGCAAAACCAAAATTTTGCTGCTGTAAACCAGTCGATGTCAGATGAAGATTTAGTAAAGGTCGCCGCTCACATTACGCCGACACCGCAGCAACTAAGATGGCAGCGTTTGGAATTAACTGGTTTTCTTCATTTTGGGATTAATACTTTCACAGGCAGAGAATGGGGTGAAGGCAAAGACGATCCGAAATTATTTAATCCAAAAGAGCTTGATGCGAGACAATGGGTAAAGGTCTGTAAAGAAGCGGGAATCAGGCAGGTAATACTTACTGCAAAACACCATGATGGATTTTGCTTATGGCCAACCAAGACCACAGCATATTCAGTGGAAAGCAGTCCATGGAAAGATGGTCGAGGAGATGTTGTCAAAGAGGTTGCAGATGCCTGCAGAGAACAAGGTGTTGGTTTTGGAGTTTATTTATCACCATGGGACAGAAACAATGCCAGCTATGGAACGGATGCCTATAATGACTTTTTTATTGCTCAATTAACAGAGTTACTAAGTAATTACGGACAGATTGATGAAGTTTGGTTTGATGGCGCTAATGGCGAAGGCCCTACAGGTAAGAAGCAAATTTATGATTTTGAGAGATATTATGCTCATATTCGAAAACTACAACCTCAGGCTGTAATTGCCGTTGCAGGACCAGATGTTCGATGGGTTGGAACAGAAACGGGACATGGCCGTGAACAGGAATGGAGTGTGGTACCAGTTGGAAAAACTAATAAATTCAACGAAGGTTCACAAACTAATGCAGATGCACCGCCGTCGGGAAATATGCGTGGTCAGGTTTTGGGCAGCAGAAGTCAGTTAAGAAATGGAGATGCGCTAAAATGGTATCCGGCAGAAATAGATGTCTCCATCCGTCCCGGATGGTTTTATCATGAAGAAGAAAATGAGAAAATTAAAAAGCCGGAATATCTTAAAGAAATTTATTTCCACTCAGTTGGAAGAAACGGCGTTTTGTTATTGAATATTCCCCCAGATAAACGAGGATTAATTACCGACTATGACATAAATGTTTTAAAAGCCTGGAAGCAAAAGAGAGATGACATATTTAAGGAGAATTTCCTCAAAGAGTCAAAAAGCTTACAAATCGGGAAAAAACTTAAAGATCTTCTGGATGGCAATGACGCGACCGATATTGTATTATCAATGCAAGGAAAAGAGAATAGTATAGAAATTAAATTAAAGGATGAAAAAACTTTTAATGTTCTCCTGCTTCAGGAAAATATAAGCGTTGGGCAGCGTGTCGAAAAGTTTTCACTGGACTATTGGGATGGAAAAAACTGGAAACAAGCTGTTGAAGCTACCACTATCGGATTTAAGCGCTTACTGGAATTTCCCGCAGTAAAGACATCTAAGGTTCGATTATCTATTTTGTCCGCCAGATTGCAACCTGCCATAGCGGAAGTAGGATTGTATTTTGATAAAGAAGGTCAAAAGTAATTTTAAATTTTATATAAGCATAAAGCTGCCTGTAAAGGCAGCTTTATAATTTTTACACATCAGGTTGTTCATTTTGCAGATATCGTATAAAATCTAATGGTGAAACTCCGGTTATTTTTTTGAAGGTAATGGTAAATCGGCTGTGAGACGAAAAGCCGGCCTGATCAGCAAGGTAACTAATTTTATACTTCAAATAATTAGGATCATTTTTTAAGCGGTCTACAATGTAATTGATCCTTAACTCATTGATATAACCAGCAAAATCCTTAGAGGTGTTTTTATTTATCACATAAGATAAATAGCGGTGATTTATTCCCAGGTCGGCTGCTACGGTATTTAACGAAATATCTTTGTTCAGGTAAAAGTGCGATTTTTCAAACTCCTTTATACTATTTAAGATGGTGTTTTCAGTGGCTTCTGACATGTATTCCTTGGGAGTTTCTTTCTTCGGAGCTGTTTCTGCTTTATCGTAAACTGTTTCGTTTTTACTGATAAAATTTTTAAATTTTTTATAATCCTGACGTCTTCTATAAGTAAAAAACGCTATCAAAATCAAAATGACCAGAATGCTGCAGCCAACAATAATAAATTTGCTTTTTTCGTATTGCGATTTACTTTTAATCTGGTTTTTATGAAGTGTTTTGATTAAATCATCGGCAATAATTTTTCTGCTCTGTTCGTCGTCTTTGGTTAGTTTAGAATTTTTTTCATTATATAAAATGTATTTTTTATTATCGTTTTTTTTATAAAACTCTAGTAAAGAGGTATAAACTTCCTGCTTTAAAGTAAAGAAATTTGATTCATCTGCTATTTGTTCTGCTTTATTATAATGAAGTTGCGCTTTTTGATTATCCCCCATTTGGGCGTATACGTTTGCCAGGCCATTCAGTATAAAACCTTTTAACGGACTATTGGCAGATTGTGAAACTTCGAGCTCGTCGTAAGCTTTTTCAAAATAGAATAATGCAGAATCAACCTGATGCAAGGACAGATAATTTTTGGCGATCAACTCATCATTTACAGCCGTTTGAAAGTTGATATCGATACTGGATCCGGCTTTTTTAAATAGTATATTTCCACTTTTAAGATGTGCAATCGCTTTAGCATAATTAGAAGCGTACATTTCGTAATATGCGATTTCCTGAGAGAGGTTTCCCTGAAATCTGTACATTTCATTTTTATCTTCTATTTTCTTACTTACCGCCAACGCTTTCTGCAAATAAATTTTTCCTAAGCTGTAAATTTCGTTTTCACGATGCAGCGTAGAGAGAAAACCATTTATTCTTGCCTGCTGTGTATAATTTTTGTCAACACTTGCTATGCTGTCTGCCCGTTTTAGAGATGTAATGGCTTCATTACGTAAACCATACTGGCGCAATAATGTAGCCCTGAGCATAAAAGCTTTAATTTTTTCAGCATTATTTTGCGAAATTTTATAAAGATAATCGGTATTGCTTAACGCTTTTTTTGGATCAGAACTTAACAAGACCTGAGCAGTTTCGGCAAAAACCTTGTCGTATTTTGAATTTTGTGAATAATTAAATTGATTAGAGACAACAAGGGCAATCAGCAGTAAAAATGATTTGAAGTGCATATAGGTTGCAAAATTTAAATTAATGGCAAGTATGGTATTTTGTTCAGGTTTTAAAACTAAAATGACATTCTAATTTACAGAATTTTTTTAAAAGACAGAAACTTCCACATTTTCTTAACAACATCAAATTCTTAAGTTATAAAATACAACTTAAATAATTAGATCGGCTTCGCATAAATTTTGGAAATCCCTGAAATTGGAAGTTGGTAAAGCCATGCAAAAATAAAACAATTATAATGTGTATCTGTATTTTGTGGTGATGACATTATATAAATTACGAAATCGGTGTAGTTAATTAATTAATTTAAATAGAAATACGTTTTCGACACTAGGTAAGAATTTTATCAAGTATCATTAAATCAGAAATAAAAATTGTCGTTGGATAACGACTTTTGGGTGTAACCAAAATATTTCGGATCAAAATTTACAAATGGCAGTAGAAAATCTATTTTTTGTAAAAATCTGTAAACTAGTATTATACGGATTTATTATGCAGTAAATATTTGTCTTTTTGCGTAATAGAACAAGTAACGGTCTCAGGAAACTTTATGTAAATATTAATTTCGCGCACAATTAGCGAAAGCTGTGTTCAACTAAATTTTCAATTATGACTAAGACTATTTACTGGAAGCATTTCAGTTTAAAAAATGAAAAAGTCCTAATTTACATTTTCTTTTCGATCTTGTTTATTAGCTACAAATCGACCGCCCAGAACAACTTTAACCTTAATTCTGAGCAGTTTTACAAAACCATTTCTTTTGGTGAAAAAATTGATTTTGGAACTATCGATGAATCTGTAACATGGAGCATCGCTAATTCTAATAAAAGTATTTTCAAAACCATTCGTGGAAATGAAATTAACGATTACGTATTTGCTGAACCTGGTGAATATGAGATAAATTATCAGGAAAATAAAAAGCATGAAGGCGAATGTGATCATCCAATGTTTGCAGACAGATTCAAAATAAAGGTTGCAGCTGTAAAATTATCTTTTGATTTTTCAAAAATTTCCTTTTCTGAAAAGATTTCGAAAGGGAAAAACTACACCAATTTAATAATCACAGTTCCTGTGAAAATTAACAATACAGATAATTCTATTGCGAAATTACCTGCGCCGGGTCTTTTTATTGCAGGATTGGGAGTTTCAATGACTGCTGAGCCGATGGAAAAAGAAATCAGCCTGAATAAAACTCAATTATTAAAATATAAAGTTTCAGGAATCATTAATGAGGAAACTTATCTGATGTTTGATTTTTATGATTTCAGCAATCAGGTACAGACCTATAATCTTCCTCAGATAATAAAATAACAGGATCAATTATGATAAAAAACTACTTTAATTTAAATAGAGGATTAAATATAGAAAAGGCAATTTGTCTGCTTTTTGTATTTTTTATATTCAGTCAGATTTCACATGGACAATGTGCGACTCCTGTTTTGGGATGTCCCAATACCGATTTATCGAACTTTGGTACTGCTTCAAACAATAATGCTGCAACTATAGAGTATGATAATTTTGTTTCCAGTTTTCATACTACAGTGGTGAGAACCTCTAACGGTTCCTTTCAGGTATGGGGAGAAAAAATTGCAAATAATGGCACATCAAACCAATTGACTCCGTTAACAGTGAATGTCGCCAATTTTCCAGCTTTGACTACTGCTACTCCTTTAAAGGCGGGACTTGGAAGTTTTTCGTCGAATACTGTGCAGGGAATTCTTTTAGCTACAGACGGTTTATATGCGTGGGCTACTGAAGGTTCTGTTCTTGATGGGTCAATTACCAGTAGTGCAGCCTTTCAAAAACTGACAATTGATGGAAATACGAATGGTTTACCAGCAGGTGTAAGTCCAGCAGATGTAAAAATGTTGTTTGCGACTTATAAGACATTAGCAATAACTACTTGTAGCGGAGATGTCTGGGTAATTTCGCAAAGCTTGAATATGAGAGGAAACGGAACCGGCGCAACTTCGGCAACTAAATGGTATAGAGTTACTACTTCTGCTAACGGGAATCCGTTTCTTACAGATGTCGTAGCCTGTAGAGGATCCTATGAAGGACTTATGGCTTTAAGGTCAGATGGAACTGTTTATGTCTGGGGGAAAAATGTATATTTAGGTAATAATTCTGCTGTAATTGAGGATCAGACCACAGCAGTCCAAATGACAATTCCTTCCGGAATAACTCCAAAAATGATTGGTTCATCAGGAAATGGAACTTCGAGATCTTATTATATTTTAGCCACAGATGGAAACTTGTACGGAGTGGGTGAAAATTCTAACAGAGAACTTGGAGATTGGACAGTTACTGACAGGTTGTCCTGGGTACAGCCCAGATATACTTCTGCAGCAGGTCCTGTTATGAACAATATTAAATGGTTTAGCTCCCAAGAGCATGATTCCCAATACGGTAGTGTAAATGTGATTAATGACAGCAAGAACATTTATGCGTTTGGAAATAATAACGGCTCATTACTTGGAACTACAAATAATCCGTCAGATCCCATTATGCCAAATGGTCTCAGTGCAACAGATGATATTCTTGCAGTTGAAACAGGAGGTCATACTTCAATGATTGTAAAAAATTGCCAAACTAAATTCGGTTACGTCGGTCATAGAATTAGCGGTAGTATGGGTGATGGTAATAGTAATAGTGCAACAGAAAAAAGTTATACTTTTGCTACAGCTAATGTACAAATTTGCGGAGCAGAATCCAATCCTGCGATTCAGCCCATTTCAACGGGAGGAGGACCTAATTCTAAATATTGTGTGGATGATCCGGTATTATTAGATCCAACACCAACCGGAGGCACATTAAGTATAGTGAGTGGTCCCGGGACATTGTCCGGAAATACTTTAAGTTTTACCGGAGTCGGTACAGTTTCTGTTCAATATTCTGTAACAACTGCTTGTGGAGGAACATCCGTTACGACACGAAACTTTGATGCAGCGCTTTGTCCGGTAGATCTTCAGGTTACAAAAGTGGTCGATAATACAAATGCCAGTGTAGGAAGCAATAGTGTGTTTACAATTACTGCAACAAATAATGGTCCGTACAAAGCAACAGGAGTTGTAATTAATGATGCACTTCCTTCAGGATATACTTTTGTAAGTGCAGTACCTTCAGCAGGAACATGGACAGCGCCTGACTGGACAATTGGTAATCTTGCAAACGCGGCAAGTGCTACCCTAACGGTAACTGCTACAGTTAACCCTACAGGATCATACGCAAATACAGCTACGATTTCCGGAAATAATCCTGAAACGGGAACTACCAATAATTCTGCTACAGCTACGCCAATAATTCAAACGAATCTATCGGTTACTAAATCTGTAGATAAGAGTACTCCAAATGTTGGAGACACGGTTAACTTTACGATAACAGCATCGAATTCAGGGCCAAGTGCGGCTACAGGAGTTGTTGTTACCGATTCTCTTCCTTCAGGATATACTTTTGTAAATGCAACGCCATCAGCGGGAACTTGGCTTGCGCCCGATTGGGCAGTTGGTTCACTTTCTAATGGAGCAATTGAAACACTTATCATTACTGCGACGGTAAATGCAACAGGTTTGTATACTAATACCGCTACGATCTCTGGAGTGCAGAATGATCCAACTCCGGTTAATAATTCCGGCTCTGCAACTCCTGTTGTGAATCACGCTCCGGTAGCAAATGACGATGATCGTACTGCTTTTCCTTTAACTGAAGACGGAGCAGACAGTTCTGTTGCGATACTTGTTAATGATACCGACTCTGACGGAAATCCAACTGCGCCAGTAAATGGAGCAAATCAGTTTACAGTAGATTTAGATCCTTTAACCGCTGGCATTCAGACTACATTTTCTGATGCTAAAGGAAGTTGGACTTTAAATACCACTACAGGAATTGTAACTTTTAATCCTTCAAATAATTTTAATGGTACAGCAAAAATCACGTATACTTTATGTGATGCATTAGGACTGTGTGATTCTGCGGATATTACATTTTTGGTGAATGCTGTCAACGACAATCCGGTTGCGGTTGACGATTCTTATACCGTTTCAGAAGATACTTCTGTAACATTAAATCCGTTAAATTCAGATACAGATGTTGACGGTGACACTTTAACGATCACATCAATTAACGGAACCACTTTAACAGGGGGTGTTCAGGAAATCACCGTTCCAAACGGAAAAGTAAATATCTCAGCTACACGCGTAATAACTTTTACACCAGATGCTAATTTTAATTCTGCTACAGCAATCCAGTTCCCTTACGAAATCAGCGATGCAAAAGGCGGAACTTCGACGGCTAATCAGATCATAACGGTTACGGCTGTCAATGATAACCCAGTTGCGGTTGACGATTCTTATACGGTTTCAGAAGATTCTTCTGTAACATTAAATCCATTAAATTCAGATACAGATGTTGATGGTGATACTTTAACTATTACCTCAATCAACGGAATCACTTTAACAGGCGGGGTTCAGGAAATTACCGTTCCAAACGGAAAAGTAAATGTATCAGCTACCGGCATAATTACTTTTACACCAGATGCTAATTTTAATTCCGCTACAGCAATCCAGTTCCCTTATGAAATCAGCGATGGAAAAGGAGGGGCTGCAACAGCTAATCAGATTATTACAGTTACGGCTGTTAATGATAATCCGGTTGCGGTTGACGATACTTATACCGTTGCAGAAGATAATGCAGTAACATTAAATCCTTTAAATTCTGATGCAGATGTTGAAGGTGATACTTTAACTATTACCTCAATCAGCGGAACTACTTTAACGGGCGGAGTTCAGGAAATCACCGTTCCAAAAGGAAAAGTAAATATCTCGGCTACCGGCGTAATTACTTTTACACCAGATGCTAATTTTAATTCGACAACAGCAATCCAGTTTCCTTACGAAATCAGCGATGGAAAAGGCGGTACTGCTACAGCCAATCAGATCATAACGGTTACAGCTGTTAATGACAATCCGGTTGCGGTTGACGATTCTTATACCGTTTCAGAAGATAATGCTGTAACATTAAATCCGTTACATTCAGATACAGATCTTGATGGTGATACTTTAACAATCACTTCAATTAATGGAATTGCCTTAACTGGAGGCGTTCAGGAAATCACCGTTCCAAACGGAAAAGTAAATATCTCGGCTACCGGCGTTATTACTTTTACATCAGATGCTAATTTTAATTCTGCTACAGCAATCCAGTTCCCTTACGAAATTAGTGATGGAAAAGGCGGTACGGCTACAGCCAATCAGATTATTACAGTTATCGCTGTTAATGATAATCCGGTTGCGGTTGACGATTCTTATACGGTTGCAGAAGATAGTTCTGTAACATTAAATCCGTTACATTCAGATACCGATGTTGACGGTGATACTTTAACTATTACCTCAATCAATGGAATCACTTTAACAGGCGGGGTTCAGGAAATTACCGTTCCAAACGGAAAAGTAAATATCTCGTCTACAGGGATAATAACTTTTACACCAGATGCTAATTTTAATTCTGCTACAGCCATCCAGTTCCCTTACGAAATCAGCGATGGAAAAGGAGGGACTGCTACGGCCAATCAGATCATAACGGTTACAGCTGTAAATGATAATCCGGTTGCGGTTGACGATACTTATACCGTTGTAGAAGATGCTTCAATACCATTAAATCCGTTACATTCAGATACAGATGTTGACGGTGATACTTTAACTATTACCTCAATTAATGGCGTTGCTTTAACAGGCGGGGTTCAGGAAATCACCGTTCCAAACGGAAAAGTAAATATCTCAGCTACAGGCGTAATAACTTTTACACCAGATGCCAATTTTAATTCGACAACAGCAATCCAGTTCCCTTATGAAATCAGCGATGGAAAAGGCGGAACTGCTACGGCCAATCAGGTTATAACGGTTACTGCTGTTAATGATAATCCGGTTGCGGTTGACGATTCTTATACCGTTTCAGAAGATACTTCTGTAACATTAAATCCGTTACATTCAGATACCGATGTTGATGGTGATACTTTAACAATCACTTCAATTAATGGAATTGCCTTAACTGGAGGCGTTCAGGAAATCACCGTTCCAAACGGAAAAGTAAATATCTCGGCTACAGGCGTTATTACTTTTACATCAGATGCTAATTTTAATTCTGCTACAGCAATCCAGTTCCCTTACGAAATTAGTGATGGAAAAGGCGGTACTGCTACAGCCAATCAGATCATAACGGTTACAGCTGTTAATGATGCACCAATTGCAAATGCTGATAGTAATAACAGCATGTCGTCAAATGCGGGAGAAACTCCGATTAATGCGCTTTCTGCAACAGATATTGATGGTACAATTACTAATTATACCATTATTACGTTGCCGGCAGGCGGAATTTTAAAATTAAACGGAACAATTGTAACGGCAGGACAAGTATTGACACCTTCTGAGGCAGCTCAATTAACTTATGAGCCAAACGGAACATTTACAGGAAATGATACGTTTACTTTTACAGCAACAGATAATCTTGGAGAAGTTTCCACATCAGCAGTTATAACAATTCCGGTTGTAAATAACGCGCCTGTTGCCAATGACAAAACTAATTCTGTTATTCCTTCTAAAGCTGGTGCGACGGTAATCGATGCGTTAACAGCTTCAGACAGCGACGGAACTATTGTAAATTATATCGTATTGACCTTACCAGCCAATGGAATATTAGCTTTAAACGGTGTTCCTGTTGTACCTAATCAGGTTTTAACACCAGCAGAAGCCGCAATATTGACTTATGATCCAAGTGGTGCATTTGCAGGAAATGATACCTTTACTTTTACTGCAACAGACAATAACGGATTAATTGATGCAACACCTGCAATCGTTACAATACCGGTGGTAAAATCACAATTGAACGCAGTTAAAGATGAAGCTGGTTCAGTTGTAGGTATCAATGAAGTGGTTAAAGTTATCAATATTTTAAACAACGATACTTTAGATAATAATCCAATTGTAGTTACAGATGTTACTATTAAAACAGTAACTCCGGATCCTAAAGGAATATTGACGCTTAACCCGGACGGAACTGCTGAGTTAGCACCAAATGCTCCGGCAGGTACCTATACACTTACCTACGAAATTTGCGAAGCGGCTAATAACAGCAACTGTTCTTCTGCAACTGTTTCTGTGACAGTAGTTGCACCGGAAATCACAGTTACTGCAACCAGTTTTTGTTCAGACAACGCTGCTTATGTCACTTATAATGTTGCAGCAGATAACTTTACACCAAAAGGATTGGTTACAATCAACTGGATTGACAGCGCAAATAATATTGTGGCTACACAAACTAATATGCCTTTAAACGGTACTGTTTTGTGGCCGGGAACAATTTTAAACACAAATAACAAACCAACTGACTGGCCAGGATGGATATTGGTTAACGGACAATGGATAGAAGGTAATGACGGATTTGAATTAACAAGACCGTCGGTTACCATGCAGTTTTCATTAAACCCTACTAAATCTGTTCTTGTAAATTATCCTTCTGCGGTATCAGGATGCAGCGCAAGACCTCAATTCGGAATCGAAGCAGGAAATGATAACGACAATGTTATTGCAGACGGAATTAACGGTTCATTAGAAGTAGTTAATGTTTTAGAGAATGACAAATTAAATGGTGTTCCGGTTAATCCTGCAGATGTTACTCTAAAGGGACAAAATTTCCCAACCGGAATAACTTTTAATGCAGACGGAACAATTGATGTTGCACCGGGAACTCCGGGCGGAAATTACGATCTGACTTATCAAATCTGCGAAAAAGCCAATGCATCAAATTGTACTACGGCAACCGTTCACATTTTTGTTGAGGTTCCTGCCATCTCCCTTATCATGAAAGCGTCATTGAATGATACCAACGGAAATGGAACTGCCGAAGCAGGAGAAACGATAACCTATACTTTTACAGTTAAAAATACAGGTAATACCGCACTTCAAAACATTACAATTGCTGATCTCTTCCCTGGAGTAGTAATTAACGGCGGACCAGTCAATTTAGCGGTAGGAGAAAGCGATATCATGACATTTACAGGAAAATATGTGCTGACTCAGGCAGACATAATTGCCGGTTTAGTAAGTAATCAGGCAACAGTTTCCGGATTTACTCAAAAAGGTGTTAGTACTTCTGATATTTCAGATGCTGAGAATATCGACGGTGATACTCCGACTGTCATTGAATTAAAGGATGGTTGTAGTATAAAAATCTTTAACGCGGTTTCTTTAAACGGTGACGAAAAAAACACAAGATTTTACATTAGAGGAATCGAGTGTTACCCGGACAATACAGTTCAGATTTACAACCGTTGGGGCGTGTTGGTTTTTGAAAGAGATCATTATAACAACAATGATATCGTGTTTAAAGGTTTCTCAGAAGGAAGAACAACAGTAAAAGAATCAAACGGGTTGCCGGAAGGAACATATTATTACATATTGAGATACAAAGACAATCAGTCTAAACCTCAACAGGAAGCGGGCTACTTATATCTGACCAGATAATATTTCCATAGTAATAAAAATGGCTTAGCCATAGGTTAAGCCATTATTTTAAAAATAAAAAGATGAAAAAATTAGCTTTAGTTTTATTGTTTTGTTCTGTGGCAGGTTTTGCCCAACAGGACGCACAGTTTACACAATATATGCACAATACCATTACTATAAATCCCGCCTACGCCGGTTCTAGAGGAGTAATGAGTGTTTTTGGTCTGTATCGCACCCAATGGGTTGGACTTGATGGTGCGCCTGAAACCAGTACCTTATCATTGAATACACCTGTAAATGATAAGATAGGATTAGGTTTTTCTTTAATAAACGATAAAATAGGACCTACAAACGAAAATAACTTTTCAGTAGATTTCTCCTATTCAATACCTACCTCTGCTACAACGAAACTTTCATTCGGAATTAAAGGATCTGGAAACATTTTTAATCTTGATCCGAGTAAATTAACCCCCGAAGATCAGGGTGATGAGCAGTTTTCAAATTTTAAAAATAAATTTACGCCTAATGTCGGAGCAGGGGTGTACTGGCACTCAGACAAAGGTTATGTCGGTTTATCTGTGCCCAATTTTATCGAAACAAACCGTTACGATGATAATGAAACAGCAATATTTAAAGATAAAATTAATTATTACTTAATCGCCGGTTATGTATTTAATTTAGACCGATACGAAATGATAAAATTCAAACCTGCCGCTTTGGCCAAAATGGTTGAAGGTTCTCCATTACAGGTTGATGTTTCTGCAAACTTTATGTTTAATGATAAATTTGTTGCCGGTGTATCGTACAGATGGAGCGCTGCCCTGAGTGCAATGGCTGGTTTCCAGATCAATAAAAACATGTATATCGGCTATGCTTATGATCATGAAACAACAAATTTAAACCACTACAATTCAGGTTCACATGAGATCTTCCTGCGTTATGAGTTTTTGAATAATTACAGCCGTATCACTTCACCAAGATTCTTTTAATTATGAAAATGAAAAAAATAATATACACCCTGTTTTTATTGCTGTTTTTCTTTAGCGGAATAGCCCAGAAAGCCCTTTTGAATAAAGCAGAAAAAGAATATAATGAGTACGCTTACGCGGATGCGATTGCGATTTACGAGAAGCTTGCCGCTAAAGGGTATCAGGAGGAAAAAATGTTTCAGAGGCTTGGAAATGCTTATTATTTTAATGCCGACTTACTAAATGCAGTAGTCTGGTACGATAAGCTTTTTGTGATGAATGCACAGCAGGAACCGGAATATTATTACCGATATGCTCAGTCTCTTAAAGCGGTGGGGAATTATGTAAAATCGGATAAGATGCTGGACGAATTCAATAAAAAAATAAATACAGACAGCAGAGGAGTTTTGTTCGAAAATAATAAAAACTATATCGAACAGATCAGAATTAACTCAGGAAGGTTTGATATATCTTTTACCAGTATAAATTCGGATCAGTCCGATTTTGGAAGTGCCTTTTTAAATCATAACCTTGTTTTTAGTTCGACCCGTCAATTAGGAAAAAAGGATTTAAAAGTATTTAAATGGACGAATAAATCTTTTGCAAATTTATATATCGCAGAGATCAAGCCCGACGGAAATCTCATTAATCCCGTTTTATTAAATAAAGAAGTAAATTCAAAATTTAATGAGTCTTCTCCGATTTTTACAAAAGATGGAAAAACCATGTATTTTACAAGAAACAACTTTCTAAATGGCGTTAGAGGTAAAGATGATAAAAACATCACTCTTCTGAAATTATACAAAGCACAGCTTGTAAATGGTAAGTGGGAAAACGTGAAAGAACTTCCATTCAACAGTGATAGTTACAGTACAGCGCATCCAACTTTAAGTGCAGATGAAAGGAAACTGTATTTTGCATCAGATATGCCCGGAACTTTAGGTCAGTCAGATTTGTTTAGCGTAACTATTAATGCCGATGGCACATTCGGAAAACCGCAGAATCTTGGATCCGGAATTAATACAGAAGGAAGAGAAACTTTTCCTTTTATATCTGGCGATAACGAATTGTATTTTGCTACAGACGGCCGCCCGGGACTTGGCGGACTGGATATTTTTGTTTCGAAAATTTTAGAGAACGGAACTTTCGATCAGGTTCAGAATATCGGGGAACCTGTAAATACCAATTTTGATGATTTTGCTTTTATAATCGACAGTAATACCAGAAAAGGTTATTTTTCTTCGAATAAAAAGGGGAACGATGATATTTACAAATTTACAGAAACCAAAAAATTAGTTTGCGAGAGAACATTAGCAGGAACTGTTTTTGACAGTAAAACCAATACTGTTATAGCAGAAGCCAAAGTAATTTTACTGGATGAAAAAAATCAGGTTGTGGCAGAAATAGTATCCGGAAAAGACGGAAAATATAGTTTTAAGGTAAATTGCAACAAAAACTATACGGTTAGAGTGGAGAAATCAGGATATCCGGTCAAAGAAAATCGAGTTGCAATTTCTACAAACCCGGAAAATAAGCTGGATTTTATTTTGGAAAAAGAAATAATACCAAATATGCCTGCTCTTAGCACGATTAAAGTAGGAACAGATTTAGCTAAAACATTAGACATTTCATTAATCTATTTTGATTTGGGCAAAGCGCTAATTACAGACAAAGCAGCGGTTGAACTGAATAAGATTTTAGCAGTAATGCAGGAATATCCAAAAATGAGAATAGACATCCGTTCACACACAGACAGCAGAGCTTCAGTTCAATATAATTTAGTTTTATCAGATAAAAGAGCGAAAGCTATTATTGCATGGATGGTTAAAAACGGAATTGATGCAAACCGTCTAAGAGGAAAAGGATATGGGGAAAGCAAATTACTAAACCGTTGCAAAGACGGCGTAAAGTGCACAGAAGACGAGCATCTGGCCAACAGAAGAAGTGAGTTTTTAATCTTATCCTTATAAGTCAGAATCCCTAAAAACAGACTGCAGTAAAAACTGTAAATGAATTTTAATTTAATTTGATAATAAATGAGCCCGGTATTGTATCGGGCTCATTATTTTTAGATGAAATATTTTAGTGGTATTTTGTAAAATGTATTATCTTTAAATGTTTGTTGATTATGTAGTAATCAATGTGTTATCTCATGTTTTTTTATAAAAAGTTTGTGTCTTTTATGCGTTTTAAATGACCTTTGATTCGACCTGTATGAAATCATTTATAATACTTTCGTTCTGTCTTTTATTTATGTTGCCTGTAAAGGCACAGTCAGAACATGATTATGAAATCTTATTGGCACAAGCAGGTTTGTTCCATCTACAGAAAAACCCAAAAAATGCGATTAGTTTGTATGAGGAAGCGCTAAAGATAAAACAACCCGATGCATTAACTGCTTACAAAATTGCTGGCGTTTATTCACTTGATGGTAATGCTGAAAGAGCTTTTCATTATCTCAATCTTGCCTTATCCGCCGGCTGGACAGAAGCAGACTGGCTGTCATTTGATCCCTATTTTGATTATTTAAGAGAAAACTACAGCGAAAGATGGAATGTGATAAAACAACAGTCTTATGTTGTCGAGCAACAATTGGAGAAAAGAATTGCATTGCCCTCTTTACGAAGAGAAATTAATTTTATGACGCTTAATGATCAAAAGCTTCGGTACGAAAAGATACAAAATAAAGAAGATAACCGGACTGAAATACTGGATAAGGCAATTCAGGAGTCGGATATAAAAAATCTAACACGTGCAAAAGAAATTATAAAGCAATATGGATGGCTCAAAAAATCTCAAATAGGGAAAGACGGACAGAATAATTTATGGTTAATTGTCCAACATGCTGACAATGATGTTTTATTTCAACAAGAGGTATTGTCAGAAATGAAGAAATTAAAAGCAAGTACAGAAATCGATATGGAAAATTACGCTTTTCTGTATGATAGAGTTCAATGTAATTTAAATTTCAAGCAACTATTTGGAACACAAGTGGTCTGGACGAATAATGGAGAAGCTTCTGCCTTCAGACCTATTAGTGAGGAATATTTGGCAGATGTGAGAAGAAAAGAATTAGGATTAAAACCTCTTGCTGTTTATGCACTTAACTATGGATTCTCTTATGATAATTTGGATGCTAAAGAATCAAAGATTAAGGATTCACTTTACCAAGATCATGTCAGAATTTTAATTGATAGCGCAAAATATTTCTATACAAAAAAACAGTTTCAGAAAACATATGATTATTACAACACTGCGTCAACCTACTTAGGCGGAATGACTAATGAAAATCATTTTGAAGCGGCCATTATTTTTTCAAAAATAGCCGCTGAAAATAAGGAACCGCAGTACAAAAGTATAGCCTTAGATTTTTTAGAACTAAACGATCTCAGAAAAAGTTTAACAAAAGCACAATTGGCTAAGCAAAATGCTTTTAAAACATTATATAAAGAGCCGCGGTGGGTAAGTTTGTATAACAGGCTTGCATCGTTTACTTTTTAGGTTTTTTTGTTTAGTGCTGTTTAAATTTGTTGTAACACAATCTTAGTCAGTTTTATATTTAAATCAGGGTTAATTTCAGACTATAAAGCGGAAATAATTTGCTTGGTCCACTTCTCAACATCTTCCTTTGCCGCTCTGTCTGCTTTATCGAAAAAGAAATGCTTTTTAATCTCTAAGCCGCAGTAGGTGTAAATGCCTTTATCTGAAGTTAGTGAAAGCGCTTTATCCATACCAATGGCAGCGTACTCTTCATGAGATTTTCCGTGGGTGTTTATAATAAATGCCTGTTTACCGGTAAGAAGTCCTTTTTGTATTCCCTGATCATAACGATAAGCAAACCCATAACTGAAAACCCTGTCGATATAGCCTTTCATTATGGCAGGCATTCCGGTCCACCAAATAGGATGTACAAAGGAAATGCAGTCTGCCCATGTAATAAATTCCTGTTCTGCCGCCACATCAGCTGCCACTTGTCCTTTTCGCTGGCCATTCATGTCTTCGAGAGAAAGTGTACAGTCAAAATTTAACTGATATAAATCCCTTACTACAACTTCATGATTATTATTTTGAAGATGTGCAGTCAGTGTGTTTTTAAAATAACTGCTTAAGCTGCCAGGATTTGGGTGCGCATAAATGATTAAATGTTTCATCGTTTCTAATTTTTTAAATGATTTGATGAGACAAAACTACAATACAAGGATCTGCTAAAATTGTAACGAAACGAAATCAGCTTTTTGGATAACAAATATCCTGTTGAAATTTGAGATATTTTGAAGGACTCAAATGGGTATAATGTTTAAAATCATGTATCAACTGACTTTGGTCGTAATAACCGCATTTGTTAACCACATCAAACCAGTCTGCCTTAGAATTGGACAAAGCCATATTTTGTATGAGTTCTACAGCTTTTAAAAAACGCTGATGGCGGCTTATCTCTTTAGCAGAATAACCCAGATGTTTTTTATGAATGAGCTGTACATTTCTTTCAGTCAGGTTGTTTGATCCGGCTACTGATTTTATCGGATTTAATGCCTGATCCTTAAAATTTAAAAGCTGTTCAGAAATGCTGTTTTGTTGTCGTAAATAAGGAGTGCAGAATTGTAGAATATGATTTGCCTTAAGTTGTTTATCACTTATTGTATTGAGCTCATTCCACAATACAGAAAAGCAATTTTCATTTAATACATCATCAGGGTTCAGCGGAACATGCTCTGCAACAGAAGCATCGCCAAAGAAGCGGTAAAAGGCATCATCCTTAAAATTGGCGACCATTATTTTTGCACCGCTTGCCAGAGAATAATCAAAAGCCTGCTTTATCGGACCCAGAATAAGACATTGCGCTACTTCGATTTTCGTATTTTGTTTAGAATGAAAAAAAACTTTTGCATCAAAACTAAAAACGCAAATGGTCTGATAGCTTGGTAATAATGTTTTGGTAATTTCTTCAGACGAATTGTTTTCAGCAAAATAAAAATGAGTAAAAAAGTTTTCGTACTCCTTTGGAACTTCTATCCTAAAATCATTGTATTCTGATTGCTGACTCATTTTTAAACTTTTTTATTTGCACGAATTGCAGTAGTAAATAGTAAATATTTAGCTGATTCACTTTCAAAAGACCTTCTGAATCTAATTCTTTTTAAGCATTTTAAAAACATATTCCTTATAACTGGCGCCAATCGGTATTTCAATCTGGCCAATTTCAACATCATACGCTGTAAAGGCTGTAATATTTTTCAAATTAATGATAAAAGAGCGGTGTATACGAAGGAAATTTTTATCCTGTAATTCCATTTCAATATCGCTGATTTTATATTTAGCATTGAGTTTTATGCCGTCTTTCTGATGTACAATAATATAATCCTTTACACTTTCGATATATAAAACAGACTCCACATTGATTTTATTAAATTTTGCTCCGTTTTTAATGTAAATAAAATCTTCCTGCAATGGCGCAACAACTTTATTATTTACAGGGGCGCTTATTCGTAAATAACGATCAGTCGCCTTAAAAAAGCGGTCAAAAGTTATGGGTTTTAGAAGATAATCCACAATCTCAAGCTCATAACTTTCGAGTGCATATTCGCGATAAGCAGTAGTAAAAATAACAGAAGGAGGATTTCGTAAAGTTTTTAAGAAATCAATTCCTGTAATCTGGGGCATCTTAATATCTAAAAACATCAGATCGACAGCAGTAGTTCTTAAAACTTCTGCGGCCTTTAACGCATTCGGACATGTAGCAACCACTTCTAAATAATCTAATTTACTGATGTGGTTTTGTAACAAACTGATTGCCAAAGGCTCGTCGTCGACTAATAAACACTTTATTTTCATTTGGGTTAAATTATATATTGTGATGCCAGATTTATTTTTAACTGAGCAGTAAAATCGTAATCTGTTTTGGTGACGTTAAAAGTATAATTTTCCGGATAAATTTTATCAAGCTGCTGCACGATATTACTGAGTCCGATTTTACCGCTTTCGGTTTCAGATTCCACTTTACTGATCGTATTTCGAATCGTAAAATTAAAAGTGTCGTTTTGTAATTTTAAATCAATTTCGATTTTCGGAGCGCTTCCGATATCTTCTCCGGCGCCGTGTTTAAATGCATTTTCTACCAGAGAAAGTAATATAAGAGGGGCAATCTGGCCATTATGATCCATTTCATGATTAAAAACTACGCTCAAACGGTCGTCATAACGCAATTTTTCAAGTGAAATATAATTTTCAAGTAGATTAATTTCTTGCGAAAGAGGTACATAAGTACTGCTGCAGCGGTATAAAATGCAATCTAATATTTCTGATAATACAGCAATTGATTGTGAGGTAATAGGAGAATTGGTGACAGAAAGTGAATAAATATTATTGAGCGTATTGAATAAAAAATGAGGATTTAATTGCGCTTTCAGAATTTTCAATTCGGTTTCAGCTTTTTGTTTTTCCAGCAATAAAGATCTTTTCTGAATGATATACTGGTCTTTTATCAATTTTATAAAAATAAAAAAGATAGATAAGGAAAGTATGTGCAAAAAATAAGAAGCAAACAAAGTAGGCAGATCAGTCAGGATTTCTGCTACAGGTTCCTGGCCAAAAGGCGGTGTTCGCGTAATTGGCTCTAATACATAAACCATTGTTAATCGGGCAATAACGCAAACAACATAACTTCCAAAAATAAGCTCTGCCCAAACCCAGTTATGTTTTTGAGAGGTCATTAAACGGGGCAAAATTCGGTACGATAAAAAATAAGCGCCAATGATCGAAAAAATCTCATAATAAATGGTATACAAGAGATCGATCTTTAATTCTTCGGGATCGGAAGAGGTGTTTTTACTAAAAAACATTATAAAAATAAGAATCCAAAAAAGTATGTGAGTACTTAATCTATGGGCTGTAGCGAAGTTTATTATCTTTTCAAATGGTGTCATGCAGTCAAAATTACAATTTATTTGCAAACAGATATAAGTTGTCGATGAACATGTCAAAAAAAGATACCAACAAATAGAAATAGTCTATAAACGCAATATAAAACCTTTTTTGCATCATTTATCGCCTATAATGATGCTTCTGGCATGCGGGAGAATTTTGACTGTAATTAATCCTGAGTTTTGCTTCAAATTCTTAAATCAATCAAAAATGAAACAATTCTTATTATTAATCGCATTACTATTCGGATTTACAACTTTTGCACAATCAGCCGAATTTACCATCAAAGGAAAAATCACAGATGCTAAGACAAAACAACCGTTGCCATACGTAACCGTCACTTTGCTGTCGTCATCTCAAAAAACAAAACAAGCAGTTTCTGATGAAAATGGAAATTACATTTTAAAAACTGTTTCGGGAACTTATCAGATAAAAGCAGAATTCATGTCTTACAAAATCTTTACTTCTGAAACCTTTCAGCTCAATCACGATCTGGTTCAGAATATTGCTCTGGATGAGGAAGTAAATCAATTAGAAGAAGTAAGTGTTGTGGCCGAAAAATCGGCTGTTGAACTTAAATTGGATAAAAAAGTATTTAATGTGGGAAAAGATATTTTGGCACGCGGCGGATCTGCCAATGATATTTTAAACAATGTTCCTTCTGTAAATGTAGATGTTGCCGGAGTTGTCAGTCTTAGAGGGAACAACAGCGTAACGGTTTTAATTAACGGAAAACCTTCCATTTTAGCCGCAAATAACGGTCTGTCGCAAATTTCGGCAGCCAATATTGAGAAAGTAGAAGTTATTACAAATCCGTCTGCTGCTTATGAAGCGCAGGGCGGCGGAGGAATCATCAATATTATTTTGAAAAAGAACAGCCTCAAAGGTTTTAATGGTTCGCTGCTGGCGGGAATTGGAAATCCTGAAAATTATAATGTCAATGCGAATGTGAGTTACAAAACAGAAAAAATAAATCTTTTCTCCAATCTGGGGTATCGTGAGATGAACATCTATGGTTATGAAAAACAATTTCAAAGAAACCTAAATAACGGCATTACGAGTTTTTTAAATCAATATAATGACATTAAAAGAAGAAATGAGACTGCCAGCATTTACATTGGAGGTGATTATTATATAAATGATAAAAACACATTGACAGGAAGTTATTATCGTTCCAGAAATATTAACAGGGAAATCAGCAAATACAATTACAACTATGCAGACGAAAATAATGTAACAGATAGTATCGTTTCCAGATCTCAAAAATATGTGGAGCCTCAGATTTACAATGTCTTAGAGTTAAATTACGCAAAAACATTTGATAAAAAAGATAAAAAATGGACTTCGAGCCTGCAATATGTTTTCTGGAATGATAATGAAAATCAATACATTGACCAACAGAGAATGTTTCCCGATCAGTCGCCTGTTTCTAATTTATATACTAATGATATTGAGCACAGTAATGATATTTTTTTAAAATCTGATTTTGTTAATCCGATTAGTGAAAATTCAAAAATCGAAATGGGAATCAGAAGTGATTTAAGAGCCATAAAAAGTGATTATTACACTCTCTTAGATGACGTGCTGCAAAATCAGTTTACCAATAAATTAAACTATGACGAAAATTTATACAGTGCTTATTTTCAATTTGGAAGCAAAATAAAAAGATTTAATTACTTGTTGGGTTTACGATCTGAATTATCAGACATCAAAATTTCGGATCAAAAAAACACTTTTAATAATAGTAAAAATTACATCAATTTATTTCCGACAGTTCATTTAGTTTACAATTTAACATCCAAAACAGATTTACAGTTAAGCTACAGCAAGCGTATTAACCGACCAAGATTCTGGCAGCTAAATCCGTTTGCAGGACTTTCAGACCTGAGAAACCTTACCGTTGGAAATCCGGATCTTAACCCAATGTATACAGATTCATTTGAATTTACCGTTCTGGCAAAACCGGGGAAGTTTAGCATCAATCCGTCATTATATTACAAGCATACGACTAATTTTTTCGAATATATTGTAGAACGTACCGATGAGAATTATTTTATTAATACTCCTGTGAATCTGGGAACAGAAAATCGCTATGGTGCCGAAGTTTCTACAACTTATAGTCCTGCTAGCTGGCTTCGATTGTCTTTAGATTTTAATTATTACCATTTTAAACAGGAAGGAAATTATAAAGGAATCAGTTATAATGCCGAAGATCAGACGTGGTTGTCTAATTTTCGCTCGGTTATCAAATTTCCGAAAATTATCTCAGGAGATTTTAGTTTCAGGTACCGTGGTAAAAATCAGGGCGTGCAAACGGCCACCGAAGCACAATACAGCGCCAATCTAGGTTTGAGTAAAGATTTTCTCAGCGAAAAAATGTCCGTAACCTTAAATGTAAACAACCTTTTCGATTCTCAAATCAGAAAAAGCGAAACCAAAACAGCAGCTTATTATATTGATTCAGAGTATAAATCTCAGGGTAGATATGTAAACCTGACCGTAATGTACCGTTTTAACCGTAACAAATCAGAAGCTGACAGATTACCGGCTTCGATGTAATAGTCAGGTTCAGCTTTCAATGCATAAAATCCAATATAAATATAATGAAGTGCAGTTGCAGTAACCGTTTTAATATGAGTTTGAAATGAGAAAATTATCCTTTACTTTCGATCACAAAAGCTTTTAAATCTGTCATTAGGCCGTCTTTGAACGTCCAGATATCACAGTATTCATAATAAGTAGTTTTATCATTTTCATCTTTTAGGTTGATAGTGCCAATGACAGTAAGAAAATCACCCTCAGCGATGGTCGTCTCAATGTTAAATTCAGGAGGTGTAAGATAAGTTTGGGCCATATATTCACGTATGGCCTCTTTTCCTTCGAGCACCTGATCGCCAACAAAGGTCCATTTAATATCATCTGAGCAGAAAGCCAGAAATCCTTCATGATTTCCTTCCTGAACTGCTGCGTTTGCTTTTAATAATATTTCTTCGTGGTTTTTGGACATGGTATATGAAATTTAATTTTATTGCTTATTAAAGATAATTATAATTTTACTGATATCAAAAGCCATTTGCGGCATTAAAGTTTTCGGTTGCGGTTTGCAGAAGCGACTCTTTCTCATACACCTTATTGTAAAGCATTTTCTTTTCCCGTGCGAGCGAAATAAGAGTATTTTGGGCCGTATTTCGTTCCTCGTTTTTTAAGGTTTGAATAAGTGCCTGTTGCTCTATTTCTTTGCGATCAAAGAAATGAAGTTCTTTAAGAGACTGATAATAGGCAATGGAAGCAGTTTTTAATGGCTCTCCGTCCGGGATGCCATCAGTAGAAAGTTTCTTAATATTCGCAATCAGACTGTCAAACTCTACAGCCTGTTGCTCCACAGCCGCTATAGCACCTTTATAATCCCCTTTTCCGAGACATTTAAGCTTTTTGTTTTCCGAACCTTCTTTACCCACAATGATTTGAAAAGCTTTACGTTCCGATCGTTCGAGCGATTTATTAAAATCGGCTACCTTTGAAGATTCGCAGCCATTCATTGTTATAGATAGAATCGCTAATAGAAAAATACCGTATTTCATCATCATTATAGTTTTATATTTAGAGCGAGTAAGTAAAGATTTTAAAAACTTTCTAAATACTAATTTATAGATTATAAAGAAGTTGTGAAAATAAAATATATGAGATTTGGAAATTACGATCTAAAAGAATTGTTATTGCGAAATAGTTCCCCAAGATCTTCAGAAATGATTTCGTATATTTGAGAGAGTAAATAAAGGCATTTTTTATGAAGAAAATAGGATTTTTATCTTTTGGACACTGGGCCGATCATCCTTCCTATAAAGCCCGTACTGCTGCAGACACCCTGCTGCAATATATTGATCTGGCAGTCGCTGCTGAGGAGATAGGGATCGATGGTGCTTATTTTAGGGTACATCACTTTGCAAGACAGCTTGCTTCGCCTTTTCCTTTGCTTTCTGCGATAGGAGCCAAAACCAGTAAGATCGAAATCGGTACTGGTGTAATTGATATGCGCTATGAAAATCCGTTTTACATGGCGGAAGATGCGGGTGCCGCGGACCTGATTTCCGAAGGACGGCTGCAATTGGGAATCAGCAGGGGATCACCGGAACAGGTTATGGAAGGCTGGCGCTCTTTTGGTTATGAACCTATGGAAGGGGAAACCGACGCAGATATGGGGCGCAGAAAAGCCTTAACATTTTTAAAAATGCTGAATGGAGAAGGATTTGCGCAGCCAAACCCAAATCCGATGTTTCCAAATCCACCGGGCTTATTGCGAATTGAACCATATTCAGAAGGACTTGCAGATCGAATCTGGTGGGGAGCCGCTTCTAATGCAACTGCTGTTTGGGCAGCGGAAAACGGGATGCATCTGCAGAGTTCTACCCTTAAGTTTGACGAAAACGGAAAACCTTTTCACATTCAACAGGCCGAACAGATCAGGCTCTACAAAGAAGCCTGGAAAAATGCCGGACATGAGCGCGAACCACGGGTGTCGGTAAGCCGGTCTATTTTTGCACTGGTTAATGATCAGGACCGCTATTATTTTGGCAATCAGGGTAAAGGATCGGATAGCTTTGGTAACATCGAAGCGGACAAACGCGCCATCTTTGGAAAAAGTTATGCCGCCGAACCTGATAAGTTAATTGCAGAGTTGGCTCAGGATGAAGCGATTCAGGAAGCGGACACCGTACTGCTGACTATACCCAATACGCTGGGTGTAGATTATAATGTGCATGTGTTGTCTTCTATCCTCAAACATGTCGCACCCGGACTAGGATGGCGTTAACAATTAAAAAAAAACAGAAAATTATCTCTTACGGGAAAATTTTCTATTCCTCTATATAAAAAAAAAGTGGCGCTTGGGAGGCGCCATTTTTTAATAAATCCAAAATAAGGCAGAGCTTTAATTTTATAAATAGCTCAGTTACTTTTCCTCTTTATAAACAAGTTAATTAACATTAGGATTTCATTTTAAAGCTTCTGTTTAATTTAACACAAAGTTAAATTGACTTTTTAGGTATTTAATACAGGTTGTTTTTCATTTGCTTTTTGCGAATTATGAAAAAAGACCTTTTGAAAATGACGGATGAGGAGCTTCAGAAATTAATTTTTGAGGGCAATGATGCTGCTTTTTCAATTGTTTTTAACCGATATTGGAAAAAGCTGTATTCGTACGCTTTTAAGATTTACAAAGATGAGGCAGTCTGCGATGATATTGTCCAGGAAATCTTTATAAGTCTTTGGAAGAATGCATCAAATACCGTAATCTTAAATCTTGAAGCGTATCTTTTTAAATCGGTAAAATATAAAATTGCCAATCAAATTAGAAACCTAAAATTTGATCAGCAGCATATTGAAGTTTTAGAAACAATTCCGGATCCGGGTTTATCGTTAAATGACCTGGAATATATTGATTTTGAAAAAAATATAACGGCTCAAATCGATAAACTGACTCCTAAATGCCGGGAAGTTTTTTTACTCAGCAGAATGGATCATTTTACAAATGCTGAAATTGCGGCAAAACTCAATTTGTCAATTCATACCGTAGAGAAACATATCAGCAATGCACTTAAGCAGCTTCGTTTAAATTCGGCATCGTATAATTATCTTCTTTTTTACTGGGCAGCGTTCTTGTATGTTAACTAAAAAGTACACGTTTTAAGAAAACGTTAAGCCTGTATATTCGACTACTTGTTCTACTCAAAAAATGTGACTTGTTTATAAAAGCACCTATTTTGAAAAAAGAAAACTTTTTGCTTCTGGCAAAAAAATATGAACAAGGTACCTGCACACCTGAAGAGAAAATGGCCGTTGAAACATTTTTTGATAAAATGCAGGAACAATTATCAACTGCAGAAAATCAGCTGTCTGATGAAAAAGGAACTGTAATGCTAAATAAAATACTTTTAGAATTACAGGTTAAACCGAAGAAATACACAATACGAAAAGCATTAAAAATGGCCGCGGTTTTAGTTATCGGACTTACAATCGCTTTTACTGCTGCAAAATTTGCTTTTAAACCGGTTTTAATTACCCAAATTACAGCCAAAGGAGAAAAGAAAGAAATTTTTCTTGAAGACGGCAGTGTCATTGTATTAAATTCTAACAGCAGCGTCACTTATCCTGAGGAATTTGAAAATATCAGAAATATAGAACTTGCCGGACAAGCTTATTTTAAAGTATTCAGGGATGTAAAACGACCTTTTGTCGTACAGACACACGACGTAAAAGTCAGGGTTTTAGGTACTTCATTCGACATTAATTCTTATAATCATCATAATACGAAAGTTAGTGTGATAACAGGAAAAGTAGAGGTTACTTCACCAACAGGTAAAAAAGTACAAATCACAAAAAACCAACAAGCCGATTTAATTAAGAATTCTGATTTACAAATTTCTACAGAAAACAGCGACGATAAAATTGCGTGGATCAGCAATACCATTATTCTTAAAAACACCAAACTTTCTGAAACGGTTAAAATCATAGAAAACTGGTACAATGTCTCTATTACAATTGAAGATCAGGAACTGAATGATCTTACGATTTCAGGAAAATTTAAAGATGAGAAACTTGAAAATGTACTGGAAAGTATTGCCTATTTAAAACAGCTGAAAATAAATTACACAACTAAAAACCAAATCATTATAAGAAAAAAAACACATTAAAAGAAAACAAAACCCGCCTCCGGTGCAACGGAAACGGGCGATTTAAAACAGACTAAAAATAAAATTTATAGCCTAATAGTAATGAACACGAAACTACAATTTTTTTTCAATAAGTATATAAAGATGAAAAATCTTTATTTAATGATTTTATTCATTTTTTCCCTTAACGGATTTGCCTCAGGTCAATCCGGGAAAGACGTACAAATAAGTCTCAATCTAAAAGACGCAACCATTACCGAGTTTTTTAAAGCAGTAGAACAGAAAACGACTTTTACTTTTGTTTTTGATGAAAAAATATCGGGTACTTCACAACGTATTTCGATCTATGCAGAAAAGGAAAGTCTGGACGGCGTGCTAACAAAAATAGCAGCTAAAACAGGATTGTCTTTTAGAAAACTCAACAATACCATTACGGTTACTAGTAATCTTCGCGCGCAGCTGAACGTTCGCGGAAAAGTTCTGGACGAAAGTGGTATGCCGATGCCAGGCGTTACAATTCTTGAAAAAGGAACCCGAACCAGCACGATGACAGATATGGAAGGGAATTTCAGTTTTGCAGTTAGTTCATCTGCTATTCTTGTTGTTTCTTATATGGGATATGTTTCGCAGGAAGTTGCTGCCGGCAATAGTATGATTACCGTGACTATGAAATTAAGCACCAGCGAACTAAATGAAGTGGTAGTAACGGCTTTAGGAATTAAAAGAGAAGAAAAACGACTGGGATTTTCGCAGCAGACTATTAAATCTGAAAATTTATCTCAGGGAAGACCTAACAACTGGTCGTCCGGACTTAAGGGTAAAGTGGCAGGATTAAGTATAACCTCTACAGGTTCTGGACCTTTAAATTCACAACAAATCACGCTTAGAGGAAACAGATCGTTAAGTCCGAAAGGAAATTATGCATTGATAGTGGTAGACGGAGTTCCGGTCAATGCAGAGATGACAACATCCGGTTCTACAAGTGCCTATATGGGAGAAGATTCTCCAATTGATTACGGAAACGGAATCTCAGATCTTAATCTCGATGATATTGATGCGGTAACAGTTCTTAAAGGTGCAGGTGCAACTGCGCTTTACGGTAGCCGTGCAGCAAACGGTGCCTTGATTATTACAACAAAATCGGGTAAGAAAAATAAAGGTTTGGGAATTTCTTTTAATACCGGAGCAACTTTCGATGTCATTCAGAGATGGCCGGATTACCAATATACATACGGACAGGGAACAGGAAATTCACCAGATGCTTCCGGTAATCAGTATTATTCGTACGGAAATTCTGCTGACGGAACTTCAACCAGTGGAACCAGCAGTGCGTGGGGACCCGCTTTTACAGGTCAGAATTTTTACCAGTATGATCCTGTGCTGCAGGGACAATCGGCAGAAAGACTTCCGTGGCAATCGTACAGAGATAACCGTAAAGATTTCTGGAGAACAGGTGTCACTTTAAATAATAATATTTCCATTCAGGGCGGTGACACTAAAGGATCCATGCGACTTTCTTTGGGGAATCAAAAAAATGAATGGATCATGCCCAATACAGGTTTTGACAGAGTTACAGCGGCCTTTAACGCTAATTATCAGGTTTCAGACAAGATAAAATTAGGTTCAACTGTAAATTACAATACCAGAAACAGTGACAATCTTCCGTCTACGGGATACAATAACGGCTCAATTGCCTATTTCATGATTTTTCAACAACCCAATATTGATTTGGACTGGTACCGTCCAATTTGGGAGAAAGGCAAAGAACAGATTCAGCAGCTGCATCCTTTTAGTTCATTTATCGATAATCCGTATCTGATTGCTTATGAAGCAACCAACTCATTGGATAGTGATCAGATCATTGGAAATATCTTTGCGAATATTACTTTGTCTCCAAATTTAGATTTGATGCTGCGTTCTTCTATGAACACTTATAATCAGACCAGAGAACAAAAAAGACCCTACAGTATCAACAGATATGCAAAAGGATTTTATGAAAGACAGGATGTTTTCAAACAGGAAATCAACTCAGACTTTTTGCTTTCTTATAAAAAAGACTTTAGAGGTAAATTCTCCCTTGCAGCTTCAGCAGGAGGTAATGCAATGAGTTATAAATATAGAAGAACAGAGGCAGAAGTTACCGGTTTAGTTGTACCGGGTGTTTATAAATTATCCAACGGTTCAAGTGCGCCAATTCTGACTTTGGGCGATGCAAATAAAAAAATGAACAGTTTATACGGTCTAGTTTCATTGTCGTATCGCGATATGCTTTTTGTTGACGTAACGGGGAGAAATGACTGGACAAGTACACTTCCGGTAGAAAACAATTCATTTTTCTATCCGTCAATTAATACCAGTGCCGTGGTTTCTGAAATGTTTACACTTCCAAAATCTATTGATTTCTTAAAATACCGACTGTCTTTTGCACAGGTAGGAAATGATACGGAACCTTATAAAACGCAGAAATATTACGGACAAAGTGCTTTTCCAAGTTCTGCACAGACTTTGACTGTTTTATATAATGATCATTTCAAACCTGAAATCACCACCAGTTTTGAAACAGGTTTTGAAATCAGAATGCTTAAAAACAGACTTACAGCAGATGCGACAGTATACGAAAGTGTGACCAAAAATCAGATAATTGATATTCCGATGGACTTTTCGACCGGGTACAGCGGTGCAGTTTTGAATGGTGGTAAAGTTAAAAACCGCGGTATTGAACTTGTCCTTGGAGGAAAAATTATTGATAATGAGAATTTCAAATGGAATTCAACTGTAAACTGGTCCCGTAACTGGAATAAGGTAATGGAATTACCCGAAGGAATCGACGGGCAGCAGATAATCGGTACCGGAGGAACGGCTTCCATTATCGCTAAAGTGGGCGGCACGACAAGTGCTATTTACGGTTTCGGATTTGTGAGATCTCCGGAAGGTAAAATTGTATACGATAATGCAGGGCTTCCGGCATATCCTGAAGAAATACAATATATTGGCGATGCGAGCCCAAAATGGAAAGCAGGTTTTACCAATAGTTTTTCAATTGGAAATTTCACCATGAATGTTACAGTAGACGGTCAGTACGGCGGTATTATATATTCGCAGACGCATCACAAACTTGCCGAACAAGGCAAATTGAATTCTAATGAAATGGGAAGGGCAGACGGTTTTATCATTGGCGATGGCGTGGTGCAGAATGCAGATGGATCTTTTTCTCCAAATACCAAAAAAGTAGCAACAGCAGACTGGTACGTACGTTATTATCGAAGAGCCAATATTGAATCAAACTCTTTTGATGCTTCTTTTGGAAAACTTCGCGAAATCAGTTTTCAATATAATATGCCAAAAAGATGGCTGAGAAATACGGGATTACAATCGGTTCAGTTTTCAGTTTTCGGCAGAGATTTAGCAACAGTTTCAGATTTTCCAATATACGATCCGGAAACCGCTGCATTAAACGGAGATACAATTTTGCCGGGTATAGAAATGGGGCAGATGCCTTCTCCAGCTACTTATGGTTTCAATTTAAGTTTGACTTTATAATTATAAAATGAAAAAGATAAAAATTACTGCAATACTACTCTTGCTTACGGGCTTTAGTATTTCCTGTTCGGGAGGTTTTGAAGAACTAAACGAAAACCCAAATCTTATCACCGAAATAAGTCCGGGCACTTTACTGAATCCGATTATTTACGGAATAGCTTCGCAAAATGCGACTCAAAGTGCAGATGTAACATTCAATTTAATGCAGGTTTCACTTCCTTTTCCAAGTATTACCGGAGGTTTGCACCGTTATGATGTGAGTAATAATATTGGAAACTCAGCCTGGAATAATTATTACAAATGGTTGTCCAATATCAGAGAAATGCGTATCGCTTCAGTAAAAGCCGGAGACGGAAATTATGAAGCTGTGGCATTAACTTTAAATGCACTGGTTTATGCAAATCTTACGGATCTTTTTGGACCGGTTCCGATGACGGAAGCAGTTCGTGGGGAAGATGCTATTTTGTATCCAAAGTATGATACGCAGGAGTTTATTTATGAAACACTATTATCAGATTTAGAAAAAGCGAATACACTTTATGATGTAAGCAAACCGATGATTTATACAGAGGATATTTTGTTTCAGAATAATGTGCTGAAATGGAAGAAATTCACCAATTCTCTCAAAATGAGATTGTTGTTAAGGGTTTCGAACAGAACCGAAACCGGTGCTTTTGAGAAACTGACGTATATGGCCAATCATCCTGAAATTTATCCTGTTTTTACCAATACCTCTGAAAGCGCGATTTTGAAGATAACAGGTGTTTCTCCAAATGTTTCTCCATGGGGAAGACCTCAGGATTTTAATCTGAGTATCAAAATGGCTTCTTTTTTTATTGATAATTTAAACATACTTGAAGATCCAAGAAGAGCGGTAATTGCAACTGGCGCGACAGCTTTGGTTACCAATGCGCCGATAGGATTTAAAGGAATTGACAGCGGGTATGCTGGTGCAGATTCGCAGTTTAAGTACAATGCTTCAACACTTTATAATGTGCAGGTACAAAATCCAATGCAGATTTTCATTCTGACGTTTGCCGAGGTTGAATTGATCAAAGCAGAATTGGCTCAAAGAGGTCTTATTGCTGACGCTGCTTCACATTATGAAAAAGGTGTCAGAGCTGGAATTGAACAATTAAAAGCGGTAACTCCTGCAACTTATTTTGATAAATCAGAAGCGAAATACGACGGAACTTTAGAAAGAATCATGCTGCAAAAATATTATGCATTGTACTTTACAGATTATCAGCAATGGTTTGAATACCGCCGTACCGGATTTCCTGTACTTCCTAAAACAACAGCGATGCTTAATGGCGGAGTTATGCCGTCACGATTTACATATCCCGATAATCAGCAGATTAAAAATAATGCAAACTATCTGGAAGCAGTTGAAATGGTAGGAGGAGACAATATTAATACTAAAGTTTGGTGGGATAAATAAATTTTAAAGATGAAAAAGACATTTATATTTAGTGCAGCATTGTTTTGCAGTGCTCTGACAGCACAAACAACCGTAAAGGGAATCGTATTTGAAGATTTAAATCAAAACGGTAAAAAAGAAAAGAAGGAAAAAGGAATCGCCAATGTTGCCATAACAAACGGGCGCGAAGTGGTTCTGACCGATAAGAAGGGAAATTATGAACTTCCGGTTCAAAATGATAATATAGTTGCGGTAATCAAACCTTCTGGTTACAGGATTCAGGTCAATAAAGACAATCTGCCTCAATTTTTCCACAATCATAAACCTGCTGGTTCTCCCAAAGGAAAGTTCGAAGGTGTTGCTCCAACAGGAAAACTTCCCGAATCCTTAGATTTTGGATTGATACCGCAAAAAGAAACGGCTGATTTTACAGCATTGGTTTTTGGAGATCCGCAGCCTTATACGCTGGAAGAAATAGATTTTTTTACAAGAGGAATTGTTTCTGAAGTAGAAGGAATTAAAAACATTCCGTTCGGATTAAGTATGGGAGATTTGGTCGGAAACGATCTCAGTTTATTCAATCCATATATTCAGGCCGTTAAAAAAATCGGAATTCCGTGGTACAATCTTCTCGGAAATCATGATTTAAATTTTGAAGCTAAAGCAGATAATCTGGCCGATGAAACGTATGAAGCACATTTTGGACCAGCCAATTATGCTTTTAATTATGGCAAAGCGCATTTTATTATTCTTGATGATGTTTTATATCCTGACCCGAGAGACCATGAGGGATATTGGGGAGGTTTTACAGAGGAGCAAATTCAGTTTATAGAAAACGATTTAAAGACGGTTCCAAAAGACAATTTAATCGTAATGGCGTTTCATATTCCAATTAGTGAGCCGGACAGTAAAGATGATTCTTTTAGAGATTCAGACCGCCAGAAATTATTTGAATTGTTGAAAGATTTTCCAAATACGCTTTCACTTTCAGCCCATACACATTTACAGCGACAGGATTTTTTCGATAAAAAAGACGGATGGTTACAAGAAAAACCACATCATCATTATAATATTGGTACCACCTCAGGTGACTGGTATTCGGGAAAACTGGATGAAAAAGGAATTCCAATCTCTGTTATGAGAGACGGAACTCCAAAAGGTTATGCTTTTATACATTTTAATGGAAATAAATACACGGTAGATTATAAAGTCGCAGGCAAACCCGATAATTATCAAATGAAAGTTTTCGCCCCGAAAGTAGTGGCAAAAGGAAAGCGTACCAAATCTGGTGTTTTTGCTAATTTCTTTATGGGAAGTAAAAAAGATAAAGTGCTATATCGTGTCGATCAGGGCGAATGGAAAGAAATGGATTATGTTGAAGTACAGGATCCGTCGTATGTAGAATTGGTGTACGAATGGGAATTATCGGAAGTGCTGATGCCTGGAAAACGTTCATCAGATCCGGAAAAAAGCACACACGTCTGGAGAGGCAATATACCTTCTGATCTTGCCATTGGCGAGCACAAAATCGAGATAAAAGCTACTGATATGTTTGGTAAAACTCATACAGCCAACAGCAGCTACAGAATTGATAAAGCAAAATAATTCATTTGAAAAAAATGTTGAAAGTCAAAAAGATAAGTATCGTAATTGCTGTTATGGCGATCTGTTCCTGCGGAAGTCAAAAAACCGTCACTTCAAAAAGTAAAACAGAAGTTCAGGGACATCGTGGCGATCGTGGTAATTTTCCGGAAAATTCCATTCCTGCGTTCATCAGCGCTATAAAAAAAGGAGTTGATGTTCTGGAACTTGACGTTGTAATTTCTAAAGATCAAAAGGTTGTTGTTTCTCACGAGCCTTTTATGTCTTCTCAATATATGCTGGATCTTGATGGAAAACCAGTTTCTAAGGAAAAGCAAAAGAGTTACAATCTCTATGAAATGACGTATGACAGCATTAGAAAGTTTGACAGCGGTTCCCGAGGAAATACTGCTTTTCCACAGCAACTAAGACAAAAAACGTACAAACCATTACTGTCTGAGATGATGGATGATGTGGAGCAATATATCGCCAAAAATAATCTAAGACCTGTGAGATACAATATCGAAATCAAATCTGAAAAATCGGAATATGGTATAAGTCAACCGCAACCGGAGGCTTTTGTTAAGATGGTGATGCAAATCATTAAGGAAAAGAGGATGGAGGAGAAAATTAACATTCAGTCTTTTGATCCTGTTGTATTAAGTGTTATGCATAAAGAATATCCAAAAATAAAAATTGCGTATTTGGTTGGAGAAGGTGCTGTTGGTAAAAATCTTTCACAGCTTGATTTTAAACCTGAAATTTATAGTCCGAATTATAAATTACTGAATAAAGAAGTGGTAGATTCCCTGCGATCTATGCAAATAAAAGTTATTCCATGGACTGTTAACAAAGAGCAGGATATCGATGCTATGATTAAGCTAAAGGTAGACGGAATTATAACGGATTATCCGGAGAGAGTTTTGAGAAAACTGTAAAAAGTTTTTTCAGGTTTTGTGTTTTTTTATTTGGCCTTCAGTTTTGAAGGCCTTTTTTTAAAAAATAGTATCTAAATTTTAGTAAAAATTACAAACAACTACAACCTTAGTATTTAACAAAAACTCAACCCTATCTGTAAAAATTTTGTGAAGATTACTGTAATATTTACCAAAATGCAATTTTGGAAAATATTTTACAGATCGTTTGATGATTAAAACCTGCTTAGTCAAAAGATTACGTATGTTTCTTCATTATTGGTAAGAATATAATGCGCCACGATTATGTCACAAAACGTAAACTGGCTAAGTAGTAAAATTCGTCTTAGCTATTTGTGTGAAATAAAGTATGAAGTTTAAATTTTTACGGGATTTTACTTTTCAATCAAATCAGATGTGGATTTTTCCATTTTCGAATAGTTTTTTCATCTCTGAAATAAAAAAAAAATATAAAATGCTGTTTTTCAATTATGTATTATAAAATAGATTACCTTTAACAAAATTAAATTTATAAAATGCAAGAAGGTACAGTAAAATTCTTCAACGAAGAAAAAGGTTTCGGATTTATTACTCCAAGTAATGGAGGTGACGAAGTTTTCGTCCATGTTTCAGGTTTATCAGAAAACGTTCGTCAGGATGACGCGGTAAGATACGATATCCAAGAAGGCCGTAAAGGTCCTAACGCAGTAAATGTAGTGATAGCTTAATATATTATAATTATCTCTTAACAGCATCTGCTAATAACAGATGCTTTTTTTTTGCCAAAAATTAAACAACTAAATAAAAGCTTTAAAATTTCAAAGCCTCTAAAATTATTGATTTTAGAGGCTTTTTCAGGACAACACATGACTTATTTTATAGCAAATTCGATCATACAGATTAAGTGGTAATTCAAATCCATCACAAAATCAGTAATTGGATTTGTAGTCCTCATTAATTGAAAATTTAATACAGTTGTTTAATATTCTTCAAAATATTTCGGAAGTTTTTCTTATTTCAAAATAATACAATCCTATATTTGGTGAGTGTAAATCCTAAAAAAATTATATCCAGATGAACATCAAGACCAAAATAACTGTTATAGTACTTTTATCACTATTTCTTACAAGCTGTAATACTTCAAAAAGTGAGAAAGAATTAGAACTCAAGGAGAAGGAGTTATTGTTGAAAGAAAGAGAACTGTCCGTTAAGGAACTTCAAACCAATAGACCAAAAATAACCACCAACGAAGCGGTTCGACTCGCTGAAAGTAAATTTCAAAAATACCTGCCCAAAATCATGGCGTCCCACGATGCGGTACTCGACGGTCAGGAATCCTATACAGGGGATTTTACCGGCGACGGCATTGAAGATGTTGCGATATACTTTGTCCTTGTCCCAAAAGATGGGGGAAATGCCATTGTAGGACAAGGTTTGACCCTGTATCAGAACAGTGGATTTGATGTTAAAGTTATCGCGGGATATGAGCCCGAAACCATGTTCCGGTTTGACAAAATCAATAACGGTAAAATTTATGTGCAAAAATTGGAGTATGCAGAAAATGACGGGCACTGTTGTCCTTCGATCGAAACCCAGCATATCCTAACCATCTCAGGCAGCAAGGCTTATTGATTTTAAAGCAAGAATTCCGTACAGTTATAAGTATGAAAAGATACCAACCGCAGCTCCTAATAAATCTTCAGGTTATATCCGGGCTATAGATTCTTCTTTACAGGTGAAGCAGTACATAAGGCAGCTGTTGCTTATGGACAACAAGTGAAAGTCAACTATGGAAAAGTAATTCTGGCTACAGTTTAACTGAGTAAGTTAAGTTCTATTGCTATCGCAGCTGGCGCAGGTGCTTTGAGTATATATATTTCAGCTTTAATAAATATAAAAATACTTTTAAAGGAGTAAAATAGCCATTTTTTAAGCACTTAAAACTGAATAATGAAAAAATTACTATTAATTCTAATTACAACACTTATTCTGGCCAGCTGTAGTGACGGTTACATTATAGATAAAAACAATGTTTATTATGTAATAAAACCCACATCTTTTGCGGAACACGGCGGACATGGACATAAGATTTTAGCTAAAAATGCGGACCCTGATAGTTTTGAAGAACTTGAAGCGGGTTATGGTAAAGATAAGAGATATGTCTATCTAAAAGGTATAATAATAAAGAATGCCGATCCTGAAACATTTGAAATTATAGATTTTGTAAACAAAAATTCGTATGGAGATAAAAATTATTCAAAAGATAAAAATTATGTCTTTTTTTACGGAGAACAAATTCGAAATGCTAATGTCAAGACGTTCCGGATTCCAAAAGAAGAACAGTAGCTGTTTTAAGGTGGTAATTAATATGACGCAAAATATTATTATACATCTCAAATTCTGTGGCACATTTGCCCGACACCTGAATGTGCCACGATTTTGCCACAGAAGTTTTGGGCGCTTTTAAAAAATTTGAAAAATACCGTAAAAGCAAAAAACCTGCGAATCCATTGGATTTGCAGGTCTTACCACGTTTTTTGCGGGCTTTTGAAAAGATTGAAAAACCTTCGTTTTCGCTTCTTTTACCCTTTTGGTGGGGAGAGCAGGAATCGAACTTTACCGCTCAAACCCGCATCTATGCTACGTTTTTATGATGTCTTAAACCTAAGTGCACCGATTCTGCACCTGAATTTTAATTGTTGCTTTTATAGCTCTTTAACTAATTGATATTCAGTGAAATTATTCTGAATTTGATTGTAAATATATGAATATTTTTTTTATTATTGATAAATTTAATTTTTGACGCTTCTCAGATGGAAAGTCCTTTGAGAATTCCTTAGCTTCTTGTTGTAAAAAGGTACTAACCCAAGATCTAAAAGTCTTGTCTCCCAATAATTGTAATAATATCTATTCGGTTATCTCCATTAAATCGGTAGTAAATAGTATCGACACCGCAAACAAAATAACGATATCCTTTTTTGATGTGGTCGGCAGATGGAAATAAAAATGGATTTTGTTCTATTTTGTCAAAACAATCATAAAACATGTTGAAATAGTGATCGGCCTGATGCATTCCGAACTTACCGACATCATAGTAATAAATTCTTTTTAAATCTTCTTTGGCTTCGCTACTTAAATAATAGCTATACATCTCCCAAATCCTTTTTAAATTCCGCTAACACTTCTTCGCTGGTTTGTTTTTTTACAAAACCACTTTTTTCACCCTTATCTAATTTAGCTCTTACAAAGTCTTAAAACTCTTCTTGTGAACGTGCTTTTTTTATTAAAAAGTTAATGGCTTCGCTTTTACTGCTAAACTCTTCTGCATTAACCTGATTTTTTAACCATTCTTCATTAGGAGCAGTTAATGATATACTTTGTCGTGTCATAATAATAAAAATAATTTTGATGTAAATTTACACCAAAATTTTGTAAATAGGATAAGATTCGGAAATAAACCTGAATACAAAAACCGCCTTAGCTTTTACCTGCAAAAAAGGATCAACTCCAGTCATTTATATCCAGCTTTGCGAATTATATTCTTGAGATCTCGATGAATTACTATTTTATTTATGCCATAAGGGAAAACGCTGTGATAAATAATTTACATCCATAGTTACTTACTTTTTATTATTTTGTTTTTATAAGATAGATTTTTTGGAAGTACTGTTAACAATCATGGAATAATGAGAGATAAAATAAATAATTTAGCAATTGTTGAAATTGATTTAAGTAATGAATTATCTCGCCTTGTAGAGCAAAGTCAGCAGCAGATTATTGTCCAGAGTAATGCTGCATTAACATTACTTTTTTTGGCAGATTGGATATAGAATCAATGAAACTATACTGCAAAACAAGCGCGCCGAATATGGAAAACAAATTGTTCCGTCACTGTCACTACGGTTGGAAAGTAAATACGGAAGAAACTTCGAAGAAAAGAATCTTCGCAGAATGATGCTGTTTGCCGATCAATTTACGGATAAGGAAATTGTCGTGACACTGTCACGACAATTGAGCTGGCCACATTTTTTAGCTTTACTGCCTATTAAAAGTCTGGAAGCTAAATTATTTTATGCAAATCAGGTGAGTGATCAATTAATGAGGGTCATAGATCTGATAAAACAAATAGCTGCGAGAACTTTTGAACGGGCGACAATAGCCAATATACAAACTAGTCCATCTGATCATGATCTGCAATATAATTTTAAGGATCCATGCACATAGTTCAATTTAAGCGTTATTCTGAATTTTCTTTTTTTTTATTTATATTTGAATATAGAACAGTTAAAATTTTGGAACTTTGCGATTTAGATCACACATATGTTCCACTCTTTTTCGGCAGTAAGCCAGACAATATTGAAGGTAGTAGTAATCCGCTGCTGACTTTATAATTGTAACAAGATTTGATTTATATTATATTTTGTCAGTAAATGCTTTGCGCAGGATTGTGGAACGGCAAAAGATCAAAAATAATTTTACAAATACTGTGATTGGTTTATTATCGATACGGATTCCAGCAAATGCTGTGAATTACTTATTGTTCTTAGGTTTTAGGACCGAGCTGGAAAGTAGTGCAAGAGAAGAGATATGAGCAATGCCCAATGAATTTCTTGCTAATATCTTTCAGTGATGGGAATTTACATATAATAATTACCACCATACAGATCAGAAATTTACATAGTAACGGCTGACTTCAAATCTTGTTGCTGAAGAAAATTATAGAGTAAATAAGTTTTATATGAAAGTTAAACTAAAATTAGAGAGTATGAATACTAAATCTGCATTTAACAGGCGAATAATAATAGCGCAATTGTTATTTCTTTTTACTGTCGCTGTACAAGCTCAGATCGGAATTGGTACAGTTACCCCAGATGCGAGTTCGATTTTAGATATCACGTCCACCACCCAAGGTCTTCTAGCGCCGCGAATGACATCTGCACAGCGAATGGCAATTACAAGCCCGTCCGAAAGTTTACTGGTTTTTGATACGACTGATAAGGCATTTTATTACTATAATGCATTAAGCACTGCCTGGGTAAAATTAGCCGCAGAAGGAGCTCTGAAAAGAAATAATTATAAGCTTGTGAAATCGGCAGCGGATTTGGCTCCGGAACTTGCTAATGGGGGGAATTCAAGTTATTTATTAAGTTCAAATACTTTGTATGAAATTAACGGGACAATCACATTGACGGCTCCAATTAATCTAAACAATGCCTATGTCTCTGGACTAGATGCCAATGAAGATGTTTTATCTGCTTCTGGGGTTGTTTTTCAGGGAAATACCGGTGGCAGTATTAGAAATGTGACTTTAAGGGGAGCCACAGCTTTTGCAATTACAGGGCCCGGTCCCGCCACCGCTTCTTCGCTTCTCGTTCAAAATGTGGTCGTTGAGGGGATGACAGCCGGAGTAGGAACTGTATCGGGTTTGGGATTATATTTTGGCAATATTGTTCAGTTTGTCAATAACTCCAATGGAATAACATACTCCAACATTGGGAGTTTATTGCTCAATAATCAGGCATGGACGGCTTCAAACAATGGAACTTTTGAAACTTTTACAGGAACTTTTGGACTTATACAAAAAAACAGCGGTTTCAGCACAATGAATGGTTCAGATGTTGCATTAGATGTCAGTGCTGCCAGTTTAAGTGTGGGAACAGGTGTCTTATTGGGAACGGTTTTTTCCGGAACTACAACAAATGCTTCGGGGTATATAAGAGGTTATGGGCTGCCTCTACCTATCCAGGATATTATTTTAGCAACCCATGGACAGTTGATGCACCGGGGATTCCAAGGGAAGGGGATGCGGATGCTACGGGGGACATCAATTTTGATGCGGCCGTCGGTGCTGGTGTGACCACAACATTTATCGGTACCGGTACCTCCAGCAGGGTGAAATTAAATGGCACCACCACCTCAAATAGTTTATTTCGATTTACTAAAGACGGCAACAATCGTATTACTTACAGAGGTAATAAAACAAGGTACTTTCAGGTTACCGCCTCCGTTTCGTATCAGAGTGCAGCAGATATGACCCTCATTTTATACTTTGCCCGAAATGGAGTTGTGCTTGCTGATACCAAAGTTTATGCAAGGCCATCTACAGGATTTTTCTCATCTGCCGGCATATTGGCCCTTCCAATTGTGGGCACGATCCAACTAAAAACAAATGATTATATCGAAATATGGGGTGAGCGTTATGACGGAAGCGGGAATATGTCAACAGTTTCTCTAAATCTGACTGCCAGATAAAAACATCACCTGACAAGCTGAAAGTGATCTAGGATCTGGGTCGCTAAATACTCTGAAATGCTGCTAAAGTTAGTTTAAGAAATAAACTAACTGATGTTAATCTATGTAAAGTCTGCTTTAAAGTTCCTCATATGGATTACTTCGTCTGGATGCCTGGAAACCCACTCAATGAGTGGGTTTTTTGCTCTATGAAAATTCGAAATCAGTAATGCAGAATTAGGAAACTTGCAAAGGAATGGGCAGCCCTGGGACCTTGTATTTCTCGTTTATAACATGCCAGATTTAAAGGGAGTAAATTTATTGTAAAAATGATAGAGGTGAAACATTTAGGCGAGATCCCCATTATTATATTCGAGCTATTTAGAAGCCGCAGCGGAACATTTATGCATAGTTTAGGACACGGAAAAATATATCGCAAAAACATATAGTTTTGTTGAATTATAAAAACAAATCTCAGCCGTTGCTTCACGATTTACAGAACACTGAGCCAACCATATCGATCGTACTAAGTAGAGCTGCACTCCTTTTTATCTGTTTGGAAGTTTAATAAAAGGTCTTCAGACCAGCTTTAAAAAGCCATTATTTAATAAAGCCACGTTTTTTAGCTCAGGTTTTAATGGATTGCAAGTAAACAAACTACTTATCCTCCTGTAGCCGACATCTGTGCGATGCCGGTTAATTCTGAATGTCAAACTACCAATGGATGCTTAAAACATATTATAGCAATGTCGTACTGACCTTTTCCTGAGCTTTTTATACATGGCAAATGATTACGGATAGCAAATTATTAAAGGTGTTTTGTATTTAGAGGGTATGACACAATTAGTAAGTCATTATTTGTGATGTTATGGATACCTGTATATCCAAACTATACAAAGATATACCAAGGTTAAGGAAATGTAAAAAATTTGTTTTTATATGTTTTTTTAAATTATCACTTATCTTTGCCCTCCTTTGAGCCGATTACAGATATAATTCTATAATCTTGAATTTACCTGAGTTGTAAATTAGAAATACCATTTTGCTGCTGCAAATTATCTTTTTATTTAATATAAAATTTTTGGTTATGGCTTTTGACAACTACCCCACAAAGAGATATATTTATTTGGCCGATGACGATAATGATGACAGGGATTTCTTTGCAGATGCCATGTCGGAAATTGACTCTGATGTTATTCTAAAACAGACCTGTGACGGGATACATTTAATGGATGAACTGCTTGCACTTTCCAATAAAGATCTTCCCGAATTTATTTTTCTCGATATTAATATGCCGCGCAAATCAGGACTGGAATGTCTGGAAGAAATAAGGAATCATGAAAATCTAAAAGCTGTTAATGTTGTTATGCTTTCAACAAGTAGTGCCCCTGAAAATATCCAGATGGCATTTGCTTTAGGAGCTACATTTTACGCTGTAAAGCCCAGCACTTTTGAAAAATTAAGATCATTACTAGATGAGATTCTGAACATAAACTGTATTTCAGCTCTGGAGGAAAACAGGAAATTTCTTTTAATTTAGCGGACTGCATATGGTCTATATATGCTCTAGTAAGACGCCGGCTCCACACTTATTAAGGCAGGATTCCAATCCTGAATGTAAGTAGTCTAATCAGGTAAATAGTTTTCGGCTATATGTAGGAATCGTTTTAGCAGGGTGTAAATTAAAGGTGCCTTTAAATGTATGAATTTGGATGAACACAGTATTTCCAGTACTCAATTATATTGTTTACAATTGACTTTATCTTTTGATAGTCATTTTCTTTTTTAAAAAAGCCCTGAATGCTAAGTGTTGTATATGCCTCTTCAATGGCATTATGAGTGGCAGCGGTTGAGTAAAACACAAATGGGATGCTTTTCTTTCGAAGGACCGGGTCCGCATCTATCTGTCGTTTTAATTCCAGTCCGTTCATAATAGGCATGTTCACATCGCAGAAAATAATGAGTATTTTCTCAGTGGTGGTACATAGGTAGGAGAGTGCTTCGGCTCCATTGATCTGCCCAACTATTTTGTTAGTGTTGCCAAGAGATGCAATTATATCTGCTAAAATATCCCTGTCGTCTGCATCATCATCTATTACCAGTATATTACCTTTCATCATTATTACTTTAGCTTATGAAGCTCTAAATGTATTAAGTATTTTAACATATTCGATATTATAGCAAAGTATTTGTGAGGAGATATACTTGGAACATTAAATTTTCAGCCGCACTGCAGCTGCTATTTCAGCTGCTAAACATTTTTATAGAAGGGGTTTTGGAACCGGCAGAAGGACCTTCTCTAATTTCTTGGCTGCCCATTTTATTGTTCCCGAAGTAATACCGCAGAATGATAAAAGAAATGTGTGATATCGTACGGCAATTATTTATATAATCATTCAGGCCCATAATTAAAAAAGAATATTAGCCGATAAAGATTTGATTATTATATAAATAGTTTTTCCTGCTTCCTTTTATCTGCACTAAAATTTTTATCTTTGAGAAAGGCCAGGCCATCGCAATGGCTGAATTAAAAAATTTCCGATAAATGAATAATACTAAACCCGCAGCCGATAACGATTTTTATTTTATTCCCTCATCAGGTGCCTGCAGCGCGTCAATAAAGGCAGCAGAATGGTCCGGTTCTTCCTTGGGGGTGCCCGGTGAATGGCCTGTAAGTCTGAAAACCGCACTGGGGATACTTTTGGCGTCTGATGCCCCTATGCTTCTTTGGTGGGGAACAGAATTTATCCAGTTCCATAATGACGCCCTGCAGGATATCATCAAAATAAGCAGTGATAAGTGTGGTACAATGGGGCCTGAAACGCCGCTGCTGTGGAAAGATGTGAAGCAGAACGTGGAAAATGTGATGCGCACAGGTGCGGCTCAGGTAGAAAAGACTGCAACCTCTCAAAGAGACAGCAGTGATGCTGATTTGAATTTCAGCTACAGCCCTGTATTTGGTGACACGGGAAAAATCGAAGGGGTCTTGGCGAGAGGTGTAAAACCACCTGCACAGCCAGATTTAAAAGCAGATCTTCACTCTGGCGACTGGAGATATCAAACGCTGCTGGAACAGGCGGGGACTGGAATAATTGTCGTGCAGGGGAGTGAAAACAGGGTGCTGATGGCCAACGATGCCTATCTTCAACTCTCAGGAGCGGATCGCAGCGACATGGCAGGCGCGTCTTTAAATGCGTTTTTTCCCGGAAACAGTATTGATTTGCTCTCGTTAATAAATAGTGCAAAGCAGTCTTCGGAGCCGGTTTCCCTGCAGGAGCAGCTTATTGCGCCTGCAGGTAAATCCGGCCAGGGAGAAGATCGATTCTACAATATTATCTGCAGTCCCCAGATAAGCAATGGAGAAGGCGCGTGTCTCATACTTTTCATTGATGTTACCGGGATTGTCTTGTCTAAAATAAAATCGGACCATCTTGCACATCAGGTGCGTTCACTGGTGCAGAGCGCGCCTTTTCCGATTGGGGTTTATATTGGAGAGGAAATGCGCATTACAATGGCCAACGAGTCTATTATGGAGGTATGGGGAAAAGGAAAGGATATTGTAGGCAGGACTTATTTTAAGGTGCTGCCCGAGCTGGAAAACCAGCAGATTTATACCCAGCTTTTGGATGTTTACCATAAAGGCAGGGCATTCCATGCCAGAAACCAGAGGGTTGATCTTATGGTAATGGACAAATTCAAAACATTTTATTTCAATTATAGTTTTACCCCTCTCTTTGATGATAAAGGAAAAGTATATGGTGTCATGAATACCGCGGCCGATGTCACCGACCTTGCCCATGCTAAGCTGAAACTGCAGCAGAGCGAGGAGAATTTTCGCAACCTGATCCTGCAGGCCCCTATAGCCATGTGCCTGCTGCTGGGACCTGATCACACTGTTGAAGTTGCCAATGATTTTATGATAAATCTGTGGGGAAAGGAGAAAAATGAGGTAATGAACCGTCCTATATTTGAAGGGCTGCCCGATGCAAAGGAGCAGGGGCTTGAAGAGCTGCTGGACAATGTTTTCCGTACAGGCGAGACTTTTACTGCAAATGAGATGGCGGTTCATCTGATTAGGTTTGGAAGTCCAGACGTTGTTTATCAGAATTTTATATACGAGCCTTATCGTGACGGCAGAGGTGAGATCCTGGGTGTTATTGCAATTTCAAACGACGTCACAAAGCAGGTATTGGCGCGGCGCAGGGTTGAGGATGTGGTAAAATTGAGAACCGAGCAGCTTGTGGCCGCCAACGAGAATCTGGCGCGTTCCAATTCTGACCTGGCACAGTTTGCTTATATAGCCTCGCATGACCTGCAGGAGCCGGTCCGAAAAATCAGCACTTTTGCCAGTATGCTCGAGCAGAGGATAGGGGCATCAATTGACCAGAAGTCCTTATCGCAGATACAGCGCATAGGGCAGTCTGCCTCCAGAATGCAGGCACTGATCAAAGATGTGCTCTCACTCTCTCAGCTCAACCGCGAAATTAAAGAATTTCAGATGGTTGACCTCAATGAAATACTTCGAGACGTCCTCGCTGATTTCGAGCTGCTGATAACCCAGAGAGGCGCAGAAATACATGCGGATACACTGCCTGTTATTTCAGGACAGGCGGTCCAGCTCACACAGCTCTTCAGCAATCTGCTGGGGAATTCCCTGAAATTCCAGAAGCCGGAAACAAGGCCGGTAATCCATATAAATGCTGTAATGGCAGATCATGATGAGAAGGTGCGCCTTGAATTTTTAAGTGATATGGATTATGTCAAAATCACCCTTAGGGACAATGGTATCGGCTTTAATGAGGATCAGGCGGATAAAATTTTTGGAATATTTGAAAGGCTTCATAATAAATCCCAGTTTGAAGGGACGGGCATCGGGCTTTCGATCTGCAAAAAGATTGTGCACAATCACAACGGGGAGATAAATGTGCAGGGCAGCTCTGAAAACGGGGCGGTTTTCAATATTTATCTTCCTCTCGAGGCTTCAGCATCACGTGGTGCTAGCATTGAAAATTACATTTATTAAAGATTTCCAGCACCGGGGGCACTTGGGGAATGTTCACTTTAAGTTCGTTAAATACAACAGTTTACTTTGTTGAATTTATTGGAATTTGTAATTTTATAATTAACAAATCATCCATAAATAATGGTGATCAATAAGAACGGAGAGATTATTATCATAGAGGACGACCTAGGTGCGAGGGAGTTTCTTCAGGATATTTTGAGAGTCTGGGCATTGCCAACAAAGATTTTTTTGGAAGATCCGACACATGTGATATCCTATCTGGATGCTCAGTGTCAGACCTTTTATGGTGCTCTGGGGTATTAACCTGCCCAAACTCGACGCGTTTTGAGCTGCACAGCCTTGAGCTGCAGAACGATATGCTGCGCCGCAAGTGTGTTTCGTCTATTTTCCTGAGCACCTCGGAAATCCCTTGTGATACAGAAGAAGGGATAATCTAGACTATGTATATCATATTATCATCATTAAAAAACATCAATTTGAACTTTCAAATTGATGTTTTTTAGTTTAAAATTCTAGGTGATTCGCTGATTATTCCTATTAGAAAATTTCAAACCACTCTGGATTTAGTCCAAAGTATCAGATAAACAAGGTTGCATTTTAAGTACAAATTGAGTGGTTTGTGAGGGAAAAACAGCAGCATTACTTTCATAAAACAATCAAAAATCGTATAGGAATTAGGTAATGTTATGAGAGCTTAAAATAGATAGATGGCATTCTTCTTACTTTTTTGTTGAAAACATGTTGTTTATTGATTTTTAATAAGTGTCTGTAGTTCAATTAATTATGAATTGAACAATGGCGAAATGCTTTATATTTTGCGCAATCGGGCAAGCCTTTGTCAAAATTCCCCGTAATATTTAATTACTTTTGCCCGGCATTTGTGAATAGCAGTGTAGTACACAGTACTATTTGAGAAGAGCTTTTTCTTTTTACATTCTTCTCACACACTATTAAAAATGCCTATTTCTTTTTTGTTTTAATCATGTTTTAATTTTTTTGGCATAATCAAGATGAATCAATATAAATGAAATAATAAACTTTAGCTACACTTTGAAAGAATAGGAGGAAAGAGAGATGATTTTTTCTTTCAAGAAGCTACAGCGTTGAATTTAAATTAAACCGAAATAAAAAAATCTGAATAACTCATTACCTTACTCATTCCATCCTGTATTTTTGAAAAGAGGATTGATTGGCATACTAATGGTTTTTCATGATTTTGAATAGTGTACGGATTGATCTGCGGTTAAATGATCGTTACGTTAATAAGAAATATTTTAATTGTAGGCATAGGAAGTTAGACAACTCCCGAGGGCCTAAAATTCAATTTAATTGTTTTTTATCTGGTTTAAGAATGAATTTGTTAAGGATTTACAAAGAAGATTTAAAAGAAAAACTTTTATAAAAGATTATTTATGGAAAAAAACTACTCGTCTAAACACAAAAAATCCCATTTTAATACTTTACTTTCCTACTTGTTAACGCTGTTTACTGTTCTCTTTTTTGACGCGACTGCCTACGCACAGGATTGTTCTGTAAATGCTGGAATTCCTAGTACAATTTGTGCAAACAATCCGTTAGTTTTAAATGGTGTTGTAGGAGGTAATATCGTAAGCTACAAGTGGACTCAGGTCGCTGGTCCTTCGGTGGTTATTCAAAATCCAAATAGTGCCGTAACATCTGTTTTAGGTGCTGTTGGTGGTAACACTTATACTTTTCGTTTATCTGGAGTTTGTGTCATAGGAACTGTCTTTCAAGATGTTTCAATTTTGGTAAATCCAATAACAATTTCAAAAGCAGGATCAAACATTCAAGGCTGTCCAGGAACTTACGGACTGTCAGCAAATGCGCCATTAAATCCTGGAGAAACAGGAACATGGGTAAAGAGCGGTGCAGATAATGCAGGTGTTACAATAACAAGTCCAAACTCACCAAATTCAACAATAACACTATCTCCGAGTGCAGCTGGAAGTACGCAGTTGACTTGGACAATTAGTTCTGGATCTTGTACATCATCTTCATCCATAACGGTAACCAATTATGGAGGTGAAGTCATTGCTAATGCAGGTCCTGATCAAACTTTATCAGAATGTTATACGGCCACGCAGTCCACAAATCTAAATGCATCGATAGGAGGAAATGGAACAGGAACACAACAAGGAACATGGTCATTTGTATCAGGTCCTACTGTACCTACAATTACAAATGGCAATACACGAACTGCAACGGTTTCTAACTTATCTCAAGGATCTTACGTTTTCAGATGGTCGGTTCAAGGTCCCTGTGCAGTTGGTTCTGACACAGTAACGATAAATGTTCCCGCTGCTACACAAGATGTAACAGTTGCGGGAGGAACAAATACTTCACAATCTTTTTGTGATAGTTCAATAACTTCAACAATATTACAAGGAAATACTCCTTTGTATGCAGGTGAAACAGTGGAATGGACAACAAGCTCAGGAGCAACTATTGTTTCTCCAAACAGTCCAACAACACAAATCACAGGATTAAACTTTGCCACCAATCAAACCTACACTTTTATATATAAAATAAAAGGAAATAGTGCAGTAAATCCGAACTGTCAAACGCAGTCTACCTTTACAGTACGTTATGTTAACAGCCCAACAACTCTTACATTAAACAATGGTGTAAGAACTGTTGTTTTGCCAGTTAACAATACTTCTGGAAGCGTAATAATGAGTTTTACAGGTGGTAATGCCAATCAGGGTATTTTTGTAACTGGTCCAGCTGGGGTAACACCTTCTACAAGTTTTAGTGGAAGTAATTTTACTTTTTCAGGATTAACAAGACCAGGAACATATACTTTTAGAGTAAGAAGATATACAAATGGTAGTTTTGGAACTGGTTGTTCAGAAGCATTTGCAGACCTTAATGTTGTGGTGTCAAGAAGCCCTGAACCATCAAACGCAGGTACAAGAGTTGCATTGCTTTGTGGCGTTACTGCAACACAGTTATCAGGAAACAATCCAGCGTTGATGGCAACGCCGGGTTTATCAGGATACTGGTCTCAGGTAAGCGGTCCTAATACAGCTACTTTTAACAATATAAATAGTTACAACCCTAATGTAAGTGGTTTACTTCCGGGTGTATATGTCTTTAGATGGAATATCACGGGAGGAACAAATTCAGTTGACACATTTAGTGAAACATCAATTACAGTTTCACAACCGCCAGTTGCAGATGCAGGAACACCAATTGTTACCGTATGTGCTGGTAGTTACTTGCTAAATGCTACTCCATTAGTAGAAGGTCAAACAGGGAGATGGACACAAGTTGGAGGTACTCCAGCTGTTACAATTGTCGATCCAACAAATCCTAAAACCTACGTTAACGGAATGGCAGTAAGCAGTTCGTATACTTTTAGATGGACTGTGACAAGTGCTGCCTCCAATTGTGCCCCTGCGTCGAGTGATGTTGTAGTAAATACTACTACTACATTTTCACCATCTCCTGCAGATGCCGGAGCAGACAGATGTTTTCCTTCAGGAACAACTTCAGCGACATTAGCTGCTACTGTTCCTTCATTGGGTACTACAGGAACTTGGACACAAATTTCTGGACCATCGACTGCTACTTTTGTCAATCCTAACAGTGCAAATAGCAATGTAACAGGATTAACAAATGGTGTATATCAATTTCAATGGACTACCACATCTGATCCTGGATGTTCTACTTTTTCTGATACTACAAGTATTACGATTGCTGCGGCGCCAACTTCTGCTGCTGGAGCAAATCGGGATGATTGTACTGATGGTTCTGGTAATAGTGTTACTATGAATGCCAATGTCCTTACTGCAGGTTTAGTAGGAACTTGGGTTCAGGTTTCGGGAAATAGTTTTTGGACAATTTCTGATGTACACGATCCAAAAGCAGTATTCAGTAATTTGGCATCTGGAAATTACGTTTTTAGCTGGGTAGTTAACAGAGGAACATGTGATACTGCATCAAGTAACGTGAGTTTTAAAGTAAGTTTACCACCAACTACGGCGGTAGTAACCAATTCACCATTATCGGTATGTACTACAACTGCTAACTTAACAGGAAATACAATAACTGCTGGAACAGGAACTTGGTCTGTTGTTTCAGGGCCAACTAATCCAACATTTGCTAATGTAAATAGCGGAACAAGTGCAGTTTCTGGACTTACCACTGGAACTTATATTTTAAGATGGTCTAGTACAAATGGACCAGCATGTGCGACATCAACTGCAGATTTAACACTAAATGTAACTGCTCCTGCTGATGCCGGTACTGATCAAGTTCTTTGTAATGCAACCGAAATTATTTTACAAGGTACAAAAGGATCTACAGGTACTTGGACGGTTTCTACAGGAACTGGAGCATCTATTACAAGTCTTTCGGCTTCTACAGCAAGAGCTACAATTGTACCAGGAAACAACTATATATTTCAATATAGTATAGCAAGTTCTGGAACTTGCGCAGCTACTAATGATACAGTGGCAATTACAAATAGTGCTTTGCCAACAACGCCTAGTGCAGGAGTTGACCAAGATATTTGTTTATCGGCTGGAAATTCGATTACTCTAAATGGTAATTCAATTACTTCTGGAACAGGTACATGGAGTAAAGTAAGCGGGCCAACTGGCGGAACAATAGCTTCACCCAATTCAAATACTACAGCAGTTAATGGATTAACAGAAGGATTGTACATTTTTAAATGGACAGCTAGTAATGGCAGTTGTAATAATTTAAGTGATGTTGTTAGAATAAATGCTTATCTGCCTCCAAGCGCTGCCAATGCAGGATTAGATCAAAATGCTTGTCAATTAGCTACACAGCTTGATGCTCAATCACCTACAAGAGGAATCGGAACATGGACATTAACGACAGATCCATCTAATGGAGGAATTGTTATTGATAGTCCAAATAATCCAAAATCTACCTTAACAATTGCCAATCCTTATTTATTGCCAGTAGGAACTTATACTTTTACTTGGACAGTAAGAAATGGACCAATTTGTGCGGCAAGTACAGATAGCGTTAATATTACTTTCACTGGTGCACCACCAACACCAGCAAATGCAGGTCCTGACCAGAATTTATGTAACGCTACAAGTGCGGTAATGAATGCTAATCCTGTTAATCCAGGAACTGGAACATGGACTCAAGTATCAGGACCAACAACTGCTATTTTTTCAAATAAATTTAGTGCTCAATCGACCGTATCTGGTTTATCAAATGGAACTTACGAATTTAAATGGTCCAGTTCTAATGGAGGAGGATGTAATTTAGAAGATACTATGCAGGTAACTATTAATCCTGCTATCGCATCTGTAAATGCTGGACCAGACCAAACATTAGGAGAATACAGTACGGTAACAATGGCTGCAACAAATCCTGCGCCAAATGTAGGTACGTGGTCATTTGTATCGGGGCCTAATAGCCCGGTTATTTTAGATGTTAATAGTCCAAATACACAAATTGCGGGAACTGTTCCGGGTAAATATGTATTTAAATATACTGTTTCTAATGGTTCTTGTGCTGTTGATTCTGATACTGTAGAAATTACATTAATTGGTCAGACAGATTTAAGCCTGGATAAAACAGTCGATATTACAGCACCACGAGTGGGAGATATTGTAACATTTACTGTTGCTGTTAAAAACAATGGAAACCGTAATGGAACTGGAATTGCAGTTAGAGATAATCTGCCAGCTGGTCTTACTTTGGTTACTGGAAGTGTTTCTAATCAAGGTAATTTTAATGCTGGAGGAAATGCAATAAACTGGTCTGGATTATCAGTTGCAAATGGAGCTACTTTAAATCTAACTTACAAAGCTAGAGTAAATGCAACTACAGGAACTGCTAATGAATATACCAATACAGCTCAAATAACGGCAAGTGATCAAATTGATCCAAATTCAACACCAAATAATAATATTTCGACAGAAGATGATCAAGATTCTGTAACACTTACTCCAATACAAAATGTTGATTTAGCGATAAGCAAACAAATAAATAATGCCACACCAAATGTGGGATCAAATGTTCAATTTGCTATTGAAGTTATAAATAATGGTCCTAGTACTGCTACTGGCGTAGTGGCAACTGATATTTTACCAAGTGGTTATACTTGGGTAAGCGATACTGGAGCAGGAAACTACAATCAAGTTTCTGGTCAATGGAATATTAGCAGTTTAGCTAACGGAGCAAAAGCAACTTTAGTAATTTCAGCGAGAGTAAATGCAACTGGAAATTATACAAACACAGCAACGGTAACTAGTTCGGTAACAGATACAAACCCTGCTAACAATACTAGCAGTGTTTCCAGTACTCCAAGAGCAATTGCAAATTTAAGTTTAACAAAAGCGGTAAGCGCGGGTCCATACAATGTTGGTGACAATGTTACTTTTACAGTAAGAGTTACAAATGCTGGACCAAGTGCAGCAACTGCTGTAAGCGTATTAGATTATTTGCCAACAGGATATACCTATGTAAGTCATACAAGTACAGGAACAGCATATTCTAATAATTCAGGTTCTTGGAATATCGGAACTATAAATAATGGTGCTTCGGTAGTATTAACTGTCGTTGCAAGAATAAATGCAGCTGGCGATTATAGAAATGTTGCTGAAGTGGTACATTCTAATGAATTTGACCCAAATTCAACACCTGGAAATAATAACGCAGCAGAAGATGATCAGCAGCAAGTTATTATAACTCCAATTCAGATAGCTGATTTAGTAGTTACTAAAACGGTAGATGTTGCTGCTCCAAGAGTAGGTGACACTATTAAATTTACTATTGCTTTAAGAAATGCAGGACCAAGTGATGCAACAGGAGTTGTTGTGACTGATTTACTTCCTGCAGGTTATACTTTTGTAAGCGCTGCTTCAACTTCAGGTTCTTATAATGCAGCCAATGGAAATTGGACACTTTCAGGAAGTGTTTTAAATGGAGAAACAGAATATTTAGACATTGTAGCTAAAGTAAAACCTATAACAGGAGCTGCTAACGAATATAGAAATACAGCAAGTGTTACAGCAGGCGGTCAAACAGATCCAAATACAGGTAATAATACTTCAACTGTAACGACTGTTCCAACAGCTTTAATTAATTTATCATTAAATAAATCTGTAAATAATATTAGCCCGTCAGCAGGCTCAAATGTTGTATTTACAGTTAGAGTATCAAATGCAGGACCAAGTAATGCAACGGGAGTACAAGTTGGAGATTTACTTCCTAACGGTTACACATTTGTTAGTGCAGTACCTTCAACCGGAAGCTACGTTACTGGAACTGGATTATGGAACCTTGGAACAATCACAAATGGGAATTCCGCAGTTTTAACGGTTACAGCTACAGTTAATGCAAATGGAGATTACACGAATGTTGCTGAGGTTATGCAAGCTAATGAAACTGATGTAAACTCAACACCTGGTAATAATGTTTTAGGTGAAGATGATCAAGATCAAGTAACCATATCTCGTGGTCCATTAGTAGATTTAAGTTTAACTAAAGCAGTTAATACTGCCACACCTAACGTAAATGATGTTGTAACCTTTACAATAAATGTAAGTAACGCTGGACCAAGCGATGCAACTGGAGTTATAGTGACAGATAAATTACCATCAGGATATTTATTTGTTAGTGCTGCCGCATCTGCTGGAAGTTATAATGCTACATCAGGTTCATGGACAGTAGGAACTATAACAAACGCTTCTACAGCTACATTAAACATTCAAGCTCGAGTACTGCCTACAGGAAATTACAATAATGTGGCAGAAGTTACAGGAGCAAATGAAGTAGATCGCGATTCTACTCCAGGAAATAATGATGCTACAGAAGATGATCAGAGTGAAGTTATTGTAACTCCTATACAAATTGCAGATTTATCAGTAAATAAAATTGTTGATGTAACTGCTCCAAGAGTAGGCGATAACGTACTGTTTACGATTGCCGTTTCAAACGCAGGTCCTAGTGATGCAACTAATGTTGTTATCCGAGATTTGTTGCCTACCGGTTACGAGTTTGTCAATGCAGTTCCAACTGCAGGTATTTACAATAAAACAACAGGAGCTTGGACAGTTTCAAGACCAATTATTGCCAATACGACAGAAACAATTCAGATTACTGCAAAAGTTTTACAAAACGGTATTTATGTAAATGACGCCGAAGTTATTGCAAGCGATCAGTTAGATCCAGATTCTACACCAAATGATGGAATGGGAGATGATTTTTCAACAGTTACGACAACGCCTACTGCATTGGTAAATCTTGCAGTAGTTAAAAGAATAAATAATGCAACTCCAGATGTAGGATCAACAGTTCTATTTACCATTGAAGTTGTAAATAACGGACCAAGTGATGCTACCACAGTAGTTGTAAATGATAGATTACCTACGGGTTACACTTTTGTAAGTGATGATGCGGCAGGAAACTACAACATTACTTCTGGTGATTGGACAATAGGGAATTTAGCAAATGGAGTAAAAAGAACTTTAACTATTACTGCTACTGTAAATCCAACAGGTGTTTACCTTAATAGGGCCACAGCAACAAGTACTGAAAATGATGGAAATCTTACAGATAATGCAAGCGAAGTTTCCAGTACTCCAAGAGCTATAGCTGATTTAAGTTTGATTAAAACAGTTGTAAATGCAGCTCCAAATGTGGGTGAAAATGCTGTCTTCAATATAGTTGTTACCAATAACGGACCTAGTCATGCGACGAATGTTATTGTTACAGACAAATTACCTTCAGGGTATGCATTTGTTAGCGCAACCTCTATAGCAGGAACTTATGATAGTAATTCTGGCAGCTGGTCGGTTGGGAATTTAGCAAACCAAGCCAGCGCAGCTCTAACTATTACTGCAAGAGTATTAGCAACAGGAAATTACAACAATGTTGCAGAAGTAACAGGTTCTGATCAATTTGATCCTAATTCAATTCCAGGAAATAATAATTCATTAGAAAATGATCAACGTACAGCAATAGTTACTCCAGTCAACGTATCCGATTTAGTGACTGTAAAAACAGTTTCGGCAGTTACTGTTGCAGGTATCTCGGCATCAAGACCAAACGAAGGCGACACGATTAAATACAGTATCGTTGTTACAAATAATGGAGGACCAACTAGCGCTACAAACGTAACTTTAACGGATATCATTCCTGCTGGTGTAACATACGAAAGTCATACCGTAACAACAGGAGCTTACAACCGTGCCTCTGGAGTATGGACACTTGGAAACTTAGCCGTGAATGGTACAGCAACTTTAGAAATTACAGTAAAAGTAAATGCAGGTACGCAAGGTTTAACAATCATCAATAGAACAACTGCAGCAAAAGGCGATCAAACTGATCCAACAACAGCTGGAGATGATTTAGAAGAAACAATTGTGGTTAGTTTGCCTCCAATTGCTACTAATGATATTAGTAATGGAAATTTAACCAATCAACCATCGGCTGCATTAAATATTCTAACAAATGATAGATTAGGAGATGGAACGCTGGCGACTCCCACTAATACTATTGTCGATTTAAATCCAAATACTCCAGGTGTTGAAACAACATTTACAGTATCAGGACAAGGAACTTGGACGTATGAGCCAGCAACTGGTCTAATAGTGTTTACACCACAGGCAGGATTTACATCAGATCCAACACCGTTAGTTTATAAATTAACAGAAACACAAACAGGTCTAAGTGATACGGCTACTGTAACTGTAACCTATATCGCACAAGCACCAATAGCAAATAATGATTTAAGCAGTGGAAATGCTATTAATACAGCAGTAACTATAAATCCACTGGTTAATAATGGTTCAGGAATAGATTCAGATCCAGATGGAACGATTGATCCTTCAACAGTTCGTTTATTGAATCCGACTGGAGCAACAGCTATAGTTACAGATTCAAAAGGAATTACAAGTTTTGATGTTCCGAACGAAGGAAAATGGAGTGTTAATCCAGTAATTGGTGCAATTACTTTTACACCATTACCAACATTCCATAATGATCCTGTGCTTATTCAATATAATGTAAAAGATAATGATGGCAATTTATCTAATAATGCAACAGTAACAATAGATTACGTACCAGTTGCTGCAAATGATAGAAACACTACACCTGGAACTCCGGGTCAACCAGTACTATTAAATGTTGCAGGAAATGATACTACTGGAGATACAGTTGATGTGACAACAGTACTACTCGATGCATCCAGCGTTTTTGGAGGTGTTCAAGTATCTTCTAGAGAACTTTCTTTATCAGGAGTTGGAAGCTGGACTGCAGATGCTCTTGGAAATGTAACATTTACTCCAGAAGCAGGATACACTATAGATCCGCCTGTAATTACTTATACAATAAAAGATAATCAAGGAAATAGTTCGAATGCAGCTACCATAACAATAGATTATGCACCGATCACTTCGCCAGATTTTTCAATAGGAAACCCTATTAATACACCAGTATTTGTTGATGTTATTCTTAACGATACAACAGGAGATTTAGTGGATCCAACATCAGTGAGTTTGGTTAATCCTGGAAATGGAACCAACATTGTTCAAGATGCAAAAGGAGATATTACAAGCATAACCATTCCTGGAGAAGGAAGATGGAATGTAGATCTAGTAACTGGAAGAGTAACATTTATACCAAATGCTGGTTTTATTACCGATCCAACGCCAATTTACTATAATGTTAAGGATCATGAGGGTAATTTATCGAACAATAGTTTGATAACAATTAGAGTGATACCTCAAGCAGATTTAGTTGTTACAAAAACAGATAATAAAGACAAGTATACTCCTGGAACAAACAGCGTTTATACAATCACAGTTAAAAATAATGGTCCAGCAGCAGCTACAAATGTGGTAGTACTTGATGATATTACAGATCCAATATTGGAAGCAGTAACAACATGGTCAGCTGTTGGTACTGGAGGTACAATTGTGCCAAATGCAAATGGTACTGGAGATATTACAGCGGGTAATGCAACAATTAATACTTTAAATGTTGGAGAATCAGTTACCTATACCGTAACAATTGCAGTTCCAAGTAACTATACAGGTCAGATTGTAAATACTGCAAGTGCAACAGCAGCAGTTCAAGATCCTTATACAGCTAATAATAGCCAGACGGATATTGACACTGTAAACGCACTAGCTGAAATAGCACTTACGAAAACAATTGTAACTGCAGGACCACATAGAATTGGAGATAATGTTGAATTTTTAATAACAGCAGTTAACAACGGACCAAGTGATGCTACAGGTATCACGATCGTAGACAAATTGCCAAGTGGCTACACTTTTGTCAGCGCAGCAACCAGCACTGGAACATACAATTCTTCTAACGGATTATGGAATTTAGGAAGTTTAGTAAATACTGGAACAGCGACATTAAATGTAACTGCAAAAATCAATGCAGCAGGAAATTATACCAACGTTGCTGAGGTTACTAAAGTGAATCAATTAGATCCAAATGGAGTAATTCATGGAAATAATACACCGAATGAAATTGATCAATCGGATGTAACAATCGTTCCAGTGAAAATTGTGGATTTGGTTACAACAAAAACAGTTGACAAATCAAATCCAAATCAAGGAGATGTTGTTCAGTATACAATTACAGTTGTAAACAATGGTCCAAGTATCGCTACAGGCGTGAGTTTAACAGATAATTTACCAACAGGATTAGCTTACGTGTCACATGTTGCAACTGGAGGAACAATAAATACGTTTACTGGAGGACAATGGAATATTGGAAACATCAATATTGGATCTTCTGCAACATTATTAATTAATGCAAGAGTTACTGCAGTTGGAACACCTAGCCAGACACCGATCATTAATACAGTAACAGCTGCAGCAGGAAATGAATCAGATCCGACAACTGTTGGGGATGATTTAACAGAGCCAATTATTGTTACAAGTTCAGATATACTTACCGAAAAAACAGTAAGTAAAGCAAATCCTAGCGAAGGAGAAACCATTACATACAGTATTAAAGTAACAAATAATGGTCCGAGTGATGCAACTGGAGTTCGCTTAACAGACATTCTTCCAAATGGAGTTACGTATGTAAGCAACAATCAGGGAACAGATTATAATTATGGTTCTGGTATCTGGACAATAGGAAATCTTGCAAATGGAGCAACAAAAGTTTTAGATATTAATGTAATTATTAACTCTGGATCTGCAGGAAAAACAATTCTAAACACAACAACTGCAGCAAAAGGAGATCAATCTGATCCAACAACCGCTGGAGATGATTTAAATGAAACAATTGTTGTTCAAAATGGAGCAGATGTAGTATTGAAGAAAGTGGTTAATAATAGTACTCCGAACATTGGCGAAACAATAATTTATACGGTTACAGTAACCAATAAAGGAACAACATTAGTAACAAACCTAGTTGTAAAAGATGACTTACCAGCTGGATTAACATTCGTTTCGGCAACTCCAGGAAAAGGAGTATGGACAACTCCAAATTGGACAGTTGGAACATTACAGCCAGGTGAAGAAGGATCTATTGAAATTAAAGCACTAGTAGGATTAGATCAAGGAGGTAATGTATTAACAAATACAGTTTCTAATACGCAAGATCAATTTGATACAAACCGAACTCCTGATGATGCTACCGAAATAATAACGGTTACAAATTTAGATTTAGCAGTTACTAAAACGGTGAATAATGCTACGCCAAATGAAGGAGAAACTATTCGGTATACGATAAAAGTGACTAATAACGGCGCAAGTAATGCAACAAACGTAAGTCTAGTTGATAAATTACCAGTAGGAGTTATTTATGTAAGTGATGCGGTTTCAGCAGGAACTTATAACAATGGTTCAGGATTATGGACAATTGGTAATCTTGTAAATGGTGCTGTTGCAACCCTTACTATTAATGCAAAAGTCAATACTGGTACTTATGGTGCAACAATTACAAACACAACAACTGCTGTAAAAGCGGATCAGGCAGATTCTAATCCAGCAAATAACATTGGCAGTGTTGCAATTGTGCCAACAGCATACATAGACTTAAGTTTAACGAAAGAAGTAGTTGGAAATGTTACTAATCCTGCCGTAGGCGATGTAATTACTTTTGAAGTTAGAGTGATGAATGACGGACCAACAAAAGCAACAGGAGTAGAGGTAGTTGATTTAATACCTCCTGGTTACAAATTTATCACTTACAGCTCGACTATTGGTACTTATAATCCGTCTACAGGTCTTTGGAAAGTAGGTTTTATAGAAACTGGAAACACAGCCGTTTTATTAGTTGATGTTAAAGTTCTTGGTAGTGGAAATTACATGAACTGTGCAGAAATCATTAAAGCAAATGAACCAGATATTGATTCTTCTCCAAGTAACGGAAATGTTTCAGAAGATGATTATGCTTGTGCATCGGCATCGCCTAATCAATCTGTGGACTTGGCTGTTGTTAAAACGATCTTAAAAAATAATGCAAATCCAAAAGTAAATTCTGAGATTTCATTTGAGATTCTATTAACAAACAATGGAAACATAGACGCGACAGATATTGTGGTTTCAGACTTGCTGCCTTCTGGTTATACGTTTGTAAATTATAGTTCTACTAAAGGAATTTATGATTATCTAACGGGAGACTGGAAAGTAAGTAAGATCCTAAACGGAGAAACAGAGATTTTAATTGTCGATGTTATGGTCAACGAATCTGGTGATTATAGAAATTGTGCAAGCATAAAAGCAATGCATCAAACAGATACCGATTCAACAAATAATCAAAGTTGTATCGCTGCAGCCCCAATAGCTTTAATAGATTTAGAATTGACTAAAGAGGCAGATGTTTTAAAACCAATTGCAGAAACTAATGTTGAATTTACGATCACATTATCAAACAAAGGGCCAAGTAAAGGAACAGGTGTTGTTATTAAAGATCTACTTCCATCAGGTTTCAAATTCTTAAGTGCTGTGACATCAACAGGAACTTATAATGAGGTTACTGGACGATGGAATGTTGGGGAGATCGACATCAATGCAGTACAAACATTAAAAGTAAAAGCTTATGTTTTACCTGCAGGTAATTTTACAAACGTAGCAGAGGTTATTGCAGCAAATGAAGTTGATATAGATTCTACCCCTGGAAATAATAAGTTACAGGAAGATGATCAAGACGAAGTAACATTAGAAACTATAGTTCCTTTAGGTATACCAGAAGGATTTACGCCAAATGGTGATGGTATTAATGATGTTTTCGAAATAGAACATTTACAAGTATTGTATCCAAACTTTAGTATGGAAATAGTAAACAGATATGGTAACCTTGTCTACAAGTATAAACACAATGGAGACAAGTTTGAAACACCATTATGGTGGGATGGTCATTCTACAGGAAGAATGAATGTATCTGGAGAGACTGTTCCAGCAGGAACATATTTCTACACCATTTACTTTAACAATGACGAAAGAAAGCCACAAACAGGTTGGGTATATTTAAAAAAATAAAACTATTCTTTAAGGAGAGAAGAGGGTAAAAATTCTTCTCTCCTTTCAAAAATTAAACTCATTTTTATGAAAAAAATTAAAATACTAATTGGATTTTTTGTTTTGCTACTTTCCACTAGTACTATTTTTGCTCAACAAGATCCTCAGTATACACAATACATGTCCAACATGAATATTATGAATCCTGCGTATGCCGGATCCAAAGGAGTTACAAGTATTGGAATATTAGGAAGGACCCAGTGGGTAGGAGTAGATGGTGCGCCACAAACTGCAACATTATCTATCAATAGTCCTGTCGGAAAAAACGTTGGATTAGGATTTTCTGTTATTCATGACGAAATCGGACCAGTAAAAGAAGACAACGTTTATGTAGATTTCTCTTATACTTTAAATTTATCTGACGAAGATAAGTTTGCATTTGGTATTAAAGCGGGAGCCACATTTCTAAATATAAGAGAATTTATTACCGTTGATCCAGATCCGTTAAATGCGCCAATAAACCAAGTTGCACCAAATTTTGGAGTTGGTTTAATGTATTACAACGATCGTTTTTATGCGGGATTATCGGTGCCCAATTTTATTGAATCAAGATATCTGGATAATAAAAACGGAATCGTATCATCAGCTTCAGAAAAGAAACATTATTTTCTTACTTCAGGATATGTCTTTGATTTAGATGAAAACTTAAAGCTGAAACCTTCTACAATGTTAAAAGCTGCTCCAGGAGCACCACTTTCAGTTGATTTGTCTTTGAACTTATTGGTACAGGAAAAAGTAGAGTTTGGAGTTTCAATGAGATTAGATGATTCTATAAGCGGTATGATTGCTTACAATATTAGTCAGGATATGAGAATCGGATATGCTTACGATTATACAACTTCTAATTACGGAGTGTTTAATTCAGGATCGCATGAGATCATGATATTATTTGACTTATACAAGAAAAAAATAAAAAGCCCCCGATTTTTCTAAAAAAAATAAGATATGAAAAAAATTACTTTACTCATAATATTGTTATTTGGAGCTGTCGTTTATTCTCAAAATTATAATATTAAAAATATTGAGGCCAATACCAAATATTCTGATTTTGGCGTAACCTATTATGGTGAGAACGGCGCAATTTACGCTTCATCAAAAAGGACAAAACAATCAACAAAAAGAAAGTGGTATTTTAACAGTCAGCCGTTTTTAGAATTATACAAAGCCACTGTAAACGCTAATGGTGAATTGGTAGATTCTGAATTGTTTTCTAAAGACTTAAATACAAAAATGCATGAATCTAATGTAACATTTACAAAAGATTTAAAAACGGTATATTTTTCTAGAGACAACTACGATAGTAAAAAATACAGTACAAATGATAAAGGCTGGGTTTTAATCCAATTATATAAAGCAGATATCGATACTGATGGGAATTGGAAAAATATAACCAAACTGCCTTTCAATAGCGATCAATTTGATACAGGTCATCCTTCGTTAAATTTGAATGACACAAAGTTATATTTTGCGTCAAACAGACCAGGTTCAATGGGACTTACAGATATCTGGGCAGTAGATATAAAAAATGACGGCACTTATGGCGAACCCTATAATTTAGGTCCAGAAGTGAATACGACAAAAAGCGAAATGTTTCCTTTCATTAATGCAGATAATGTACTTTATTACTCTTCAAATGGAATGAAAGACGGAAATGGTGGTTTAGATATCTATGCCATAAAAGTTCAAGATAAAAAAGGTTTTGGAGAAGCAGTAAATCTAGGTTTTCCAATTAATACGGCTAAAGATGATTTTTCATTGGTTTTTCAAAAAGGAAAAAAAACAGGTCACTTTTCATCTAATAGAGATGGTGGAAAAGGAGATGATGATATTTATTCTTTCGAAGAATTAATCAATCCGATTACTGCAAAATGCGACCAAATTGTTCAAGGAACTGTCCGTGAAAAAGAAACAGGCGCCCTTTTGCCAGGTGCTTTAGTAACGTTATATAACGCAAATGGAAATAAAGTCGAAAGTATAGTAGCCGATAAATTTGCTGTTTTTAATTTTAAAGTAAACTGCGATTCTTCATATAAAGTAACTGCCGTAAAGGACAACTACGATATGGATGAAAAGACATTTGCCTCTACAAATGAAGCAAATCTAGAGCTTGCTCTTAATTTAGATTTAGGTTCAAGTGAATTTGTTTACGTAAGAGGTAAATTAATGATTAAAATTAACCCAATTTACTTTGATTTAGACAAATCATTCATTCGTCCTGACGCGCAGCTTGAATTAGAGCGTGTAGTTAGAATTATGCAGAAATACCCAAAACTTAAAATTGATTTAGGTTCTCATACTGACAGTAGAGCAAATGATTCGTACAATTTAGCTTTGTCTAACAAAAGAGCAAAATCGTCTAAAAATTGGATCGTAAGCCAGGGAATCAATGCCAGCAGAATCAAAACAGAAGGTTACGGTGAAACAGAATTAGTAAATAAATGTTCAAACGGTGTAGTTTGTTCTGAAACAGATCACCAATTAAATCGAAGAACTGAATTTATAATTGTGAATCCTGAAGTTATAAAAGAAGTAGATGGATCTGTAGAATTAGTATCTGTTAAAAACTAATGCTAAAATTAAAAACTTAGGTTTTAAAAAAAACAGATAATCATTGATTGTCTGTTTTTTTTTATAAAAGTTTCAATAAACAGATCTTTATTATTTTTTAGCAGCTTTCAAGCTTTAAAGACTTTTTTCAAACTTTTTTTGTCCTTACCCCCTTTGCTACAAACAAACTAGTCGCATTAAAGGCCTTATTAGCAGTACGGAGTACATCCGATTCGAACCTAAACTCAGTAGATATTGATTTTGATGAGTTTTACATATGAGGAAAAATGATGTGCCACGATCGTCGCACGGAAGTTAAAACAGAGAAAGATAAGTACAATTCGTCATAATTATTTTTGGTTAAAAACGATGTAGTTAAGTTGTCGTGGAGTTGTATTTCTTATTCGTACATTTCAGGTTTTATGATATAGTTTGTTACAAATTTCCCGTTTTTATCAGAATAAGAATAATTTAAAGTTACTTTGTTTTCTCTAAACAATTTCATTCCGGGATTGGTTTTTGCATTTTGGAGCACTTGAGGAAAGATATATTTTTTAACCGTATCAAGTTTTACTTCTGCCTTTGTAATCCCGACTAAAACATAGTTGTACTGAAGTGTTTTGTTGGGTAAAGCAATAACATTTTTTAATGTCGTATATTCATCAATATTCATTGGGCAGGTTTTATTGAATTCATTAGCAAAATCAGCACCGTCTGCAAAATAAACTCTGTGAAAAGGAGGGCTTAAATAACCATTTTGGCTGATAATATCACCTACAAACAATACCTGAAGGTTTTTGTTTACAACTTGAGAATAACTTACGGTCATTTTAAATTAAATACTTAAACAACAGATAAAGTCAATTTCATAATAAAGTGCAGGATAAGTCTAGTTATAATTGAATAAAAAAACTCAGCCGCAGATTCGAATTCAAATTATGTATTTCTAATCAACATTGAATTTCTATTTTTCAAAAACTCTTGTGCCATGATTCTGTCACAAAACTTTGAATGGTGAAATATTTTTAAAAACCGTCGTAAGTTTTTGTAGCAAAAAAGGTATTAAGTCCAATTGCATTGTGTCACGATTTTGCCACAAAACTTTGAGTAATAAAATTTTTAGCGCTTTTCATAAAATTCTTTTAATCTTAAGGTTTTAATTTTACCTCTTCAAATTGTATCTTCCTTATACCTCAAATTTATTTTATTCTTTTCAATGCTCTATAGTAAATTTCTGGAGTTGTAATTCGTAAATATTTCATGATTTCCCCTGATTCGCTTTAGCTATAAAAATATAAACAAAAACAAAAACAAGTTACTTTATAATTCCATTTAATGAGGATAAATTTAAGTAAGTTATAAATTCTGTGGTTCAATATTGGAGCAAGGAAAAATTAACTTAATCCCTTAAAAAAGATATCACCAACAGATATCCTCATTTGTAAAAAACTGTGCAATTTGGTTACTGCTAATTGAAGTCTATGATTTGATATCGAGTAATTAAATGCTTCTGGTACTATTATTTTTTCCAAATTCTATTTAGAAAAATCTTTTTGATTGCTTGGAAAGTTCTAGTATCGAATCATTTTTAAGATATTCAATTACTTCTTTTAAAGCAGCTTTAAGGTCTTTAAAATCATAAGATTTAGAGAAAAAACTCAATGCGCCAGCATTTTTTGATCTCTCCGCTTCTTCTCTGTGACTAGAAGTGGAATACATAACTACAGGTATGTGCGCAAAGAGTTCGTTAGTCTTTAACTGAGCAAGGCACGTCCATCCATCCATTCCGGGAACGTTTACATCTAAAAATATAATATCCGGTATTTGAATAGTGCCGCTTATTAAATCAGATATTAAGTTTATACCGCTTTCTAATGCAGTTAATTCAGCATCATTTGAAATACTCGAAAGGGCATCCAGAAAAAGATCCCGATCGTCCTTATCATCATCTATAAGTAAAATATGGTACAGCATGATTTAAATAAATTTTAATGATTTCTGTGCATCGGCAGCATAAGGGTAAATACTGCTCCATGATTTGGCCCACCGTTTGCAGTAATTGTACCATTGTAACGTTCAACAATTTTTTTACAAAGCGCCAGTCCAAGGCCTGTACCCTCATATCGATCAGCAGAATTAAGTCTGGTAAACGTATTAAAGATAGCAATGGATTGCTCAGGTTTAAATCCTATTCCGTTATCTGAAATTTGTATTTGAAAATAATTGCCGCTTTCATTAGTAATTTCTGATGATTTAATTTCAATTAATGAAGGCTCATTGGCTTTAGCAAATTTTAAAGAATTGAGGATAAGATTATAAAACAACTGATAAATCAATGTTGAATGTGCACTGATAACAGGAAGGTTTATAGTTTTTATAACTGCCGATTTGTTTTCGATCATCAATTCAAGATCAGTTTTGATATTATCAATTATAGTGTTTATATCAATACTTTGTAAATCTTTATCTTCACTACCAAGTTTCGAATAATGAAGCACTCCATCGATCATGTTATACATTCTGGCCGCGGCAGATTCAATACGCATCAGATATGACCTTACATCTTCTGGCAATACATCATTAAATTCTTCTAAAATCCTGTTATGAAATGTTCTTATTTTTCTAACCGGTTCTTTAAGGTCATGACTGGCTACATGAGCAAACTGGCGCAGATCATCATTTGAACGCTCGAGTTCGATGGTTCTTTCCTTTACCTGTCTGCTTAGTTCTTCGGTAAACTGTTTTTGTTCGGTTACATCAAACATAACCCCAACCATACGCACGGCTCTGTTATTCTCACAGCTTACAGTACTTCCGTAGCCTTTCATCCACAGCTCGGCTTTAGTGTCAGCACGAATTATTCTAAATTCTGCGCGGAATTCTCCGGCAGTTTCAACGGCATGCTGCAATGCGTCCATAACACGATTTTGATCATCAGGATGTACATACTGACCAAAGAAAGCCGCATTTAGAATTGTATTTCCTGGTGTTATGCCCAAAATTGTATAATGATTTTCATTCCAGTTGACAATATCATTTTTAACGTTCCAGTCCCAAGATGCCATGCCTGCTGATTCCAATGCAATGCGGGAACGTTCTTCATAGACACGAAGCTGTTCCTGTGCTTGTTGTTGCCCGGTCATATCGCGCGCGACCTTTACATATCCTGTCAATTCAGGATTATAAATAGGGCGAATTATACCACTCATAAAAAAATGAGAGCCGTCTTTTCGCCGGTGCCAGCGTCCGTCTTCTGCGCTGCCTTTTTCCTGGGCCTTTTTTAGTTCTTTTTCAGGGATTTCATCGTTCTGGTCTTCTTCTGTAAATATTATCGAGAAGGGTTTTCCCCTTACTTCATCGGCAGTATAACCTAATATTTGTTCTGCACCAGAATTCCACTGGTCAATTTTACCATCAACATCAATAGTTATAATAACAAAATCAACCGCACTTTTCATAGTAACACGCAAACGTTCCTCAGAATATTTCAGCGCCTCTGATGCATGAGCCCTGTCAGCAGCTGTCCACGTTCTATGCGCAATTTCCTTAAATAACATGGTATCATCTATTGTCCAGTTGCGCGGGGGTATTGAGCTCACTGTCAATACGGCGTGAAGTTGTCCTGATTTAATAATTGGTATCGCAATCGCACTACTAATCCCGCTTTCTTTCCACAGATTTCTTTCTTTTCGTGAAAAGCGTTTATCTGTATGTATATTATCAATTTTCAGATATTCATTCTCAGCGAAAAAATCCAGCCATCGCCGATCAAATTCTGAAGTTGGAAATTTTTCGAGCATGCATATACCTTCAACAGCATATCCGTGAGGCAGTCCGTTCCATTGGTTATTCTCAATTTCATAATAACAGGCACTGTCTGCATTTAATAATGTTGCACTAAAAGACATTGCAGCTTTTTTTATAGATAAAACTTCAGCAAGCGGGCGGAGTGTATCACTAAGTTCTAATAAAGTGCGCTGTTTGTTTTCTTCTTTTTTGCGCTGGCTGATATCATTAAATAATACGGCAACATGATGCTGTTCAGGATTTCCTGTCGGAAACGCATATACCTCATAAAAATTCCCAAGTGCTTTTGCTTCATTTTCAAAACGTTCCGGCTGCAGTGTTTTTGCAATTCGCCCATAAATTTCAAACCAATATAGTTCATGGAGAGGATGAATTTCGCGCATTGTACGCCCAACAGCCTCTGCAATACCAGTCTGCCTGTTAAAGGCTTTATTAGCTTCTACAAAACGATAATCGTAAGGTTGATCATTTTCATCAAATAATACTTTTATAATACAAAAACCTTCATCGATCGAGTTGAAAAGTTCCAGATATCGGTCATTGGCTATTTTGGCAAGTTCGTCTTTTAACGCCAACAGTTCTTTTTCTGCTTTGATTTGTTCGGTAATATTTCTTGTAGTCATGACCACGCCGTCATCCTGTTTTACGAGTGCCTGATAAAACCAGGTAGCATTAAACTCCTCTGTTGAATAGGATTTTTCAAGCTCTAACGGTATTCCTGTTTCAGTCACCTGAACCAATTGGTCAAAAATCCCTGCATCTAGAGCACCCGGATTTTTTTGCAGTAAATATTCACCAATAACATTCTCATTTTGCTCAAGTCCTTTACTATTTTGAATCAGCCAGACAAAATCTATAATTTTGCCTGTTTTATCTCTTACAGCTTTAAACACCTGAATTACATCCAGCGAACTGTCTATAATAGAACGCAGAAATTCTCTTCCTATTTTAATTTCTTCTTCTGCCTTTTTGAGATCGGTAATTTTTATTGTTGTAGTGACTACACCATCATTGAGTTTTACTACAGATTGATAAAACCAATCATTAAATTGCTCATGAGTATAATGACGCTCTGCGAGATTTGGTGTTCCTGTTGCAACAACTTGTTTAAAGGTTTCAAAAATTCCTTCCTTAACCACACCCGGACTTAATGTTATAAGGTTTTTTCCAATTACATCTCCATAAGCTTCTTCAGCAGCATGATTATTAAGTATCCAACGGAAATCAATAATTTCTCCTTTATTATCGCGTACAGCTTCAAATACCTGAATCATATCAGGTGAACTGTCCATTGTAGCCTGAAACAACTCTTGTTTTTGGTTGACTTCTGCTGCAGCAGTTCTAAGGTCTGTAATATCCCGTGCAATAGCCAGCACAGTTTCAATCTCTCCATTGGCATTTTTTTCAGGAGTTATTCGGGTATAAAAGTGAACTTCTCCATTTGGAGCTGGAAACGAATTATAATGTTCAACAGTTTGTCCTGTCGTAAATGCTTTTTGCAAACTTTCGGAATATGGATCTGAAATTTCTTCGGGCTGCCCCATATCCTTATATGTTTTGCCCAGAAATATATTGACTCCTGTCTTAGTTTCAAAAGCAGAATTGGCAAAGATCAATTTAAGATCCTTATCCCAACGCGTAATCACATCAGGTGTGTTTTCTACTAAAGTAAGATATTGGTCACGGCTCACTTCGAGTTCAGTAGTACGCTCTTCTACCTGCTGTTCTAACTGTAGTCTGTAATTCTCCTGTGCAGAGAGTAATGCTGCTTCAGCCTGTTTTCTTTCAGTTATATTTACAAAAGTAATGATGATACCATTGATGCGGTCTTCGTCTGTGCGATAAGGGGTTAAACGCATTAAGTAGCTATTGCCGTCATTGGTTTGTACTTCCTTCTCAATTACATTTAATTTATCCAGAACTGTTTCAGCGTCGTGCTGCAGTTGGTGATATTCCAGTTTATGTGTAATATCTGTGAGCGGGCGCCCATAGTCGGCAGGGATCAGGTTAAAAATAGATCCCGCAGCCGGGGTATATAAAGCAACCCTAAAACTGCGATCCAGAAATATTGTCCCAATATCTGTTGAATTAATTATATTTTGAAGGTTATTGCTGGCAATGCTCGTTTCTTCAATTTTTACTTTCAGTTCCTGATTCACAGTACGAAGCTCTTCATTGATAGACTGTAATTCTTCCTTACTGGTTTCAAGTTCTTCTGCAGCAGAGCGAAGTTCTTCATTCATGGCCTGTAATTCTTCGTTAGAAGCCTTCATTTCCTCGGCCTGAAAATCGTGCTGTTCATTGGCAGTACGCAGCTGCAATTTTACCCTGATGAGCTCTTCTTCCATCTGTTTAGCCAATGGTTCATCAGACGATAATAAAATTTCCTGACTGCTTTCATCACTGCCAGGTTCAAAAATAATCAGAATAAATCCCTTAGCCGTATCTCCTGAACGAAGTACTGGACGCACTTTAATATTTATAGTTTCAGTTTTATCGTTTATATTAACCTTCAATCCACGTGCTTCTACAGCAGACTGTCTTTGTGCTGATTGATAAAGCGCAGATCGTAGTTCAAGTCTGATTTCTGGTTTTATTAATTTTAAAAGATTTTTTGAAGGTTCTCCTCCTGAAATCTGCAGGAATTGCCCTGAACGTTCTGTTAAATGCAGGATTTCAAATTCTTCATTAACTACAAGAGACGGCGGGGCATATTCTTCCAGCAGCTGCTGATGCAGATCTCCAAATGAAATGCGGTCCAATATCTTTTTTTCCTGCTCCTGAGTAGCAGAGTCATTTTTAAATTTCTCAAAATGAAGGGTTGGCGTAGATTCCGGAATTGGGTACGAACGCGGAGTTACCTGTCTCCTTTGAAAAATATGGTTTTCACGATTATGTGCCGAATACAAATCGCTGGCGCCATCCACAGATTCTGATGTACCCAGAAAAAGGAAGGCGCCTGGTTTTAATGCAAAATGAAAGGTTTCAATCACTCTTTCCTGCGCTACCTGATTCAGATAAATCATTACATTTCGACAGCTGACCATATCCAGATGCGAGAATGGCGGATCTTTAAGAAAGTTGTGCGAGGCAAACATTATAGTCTCTCGAATTTCTCTACGGATTCTGTACATATCGCCTTCTTTATTAAAAAATCGACGCAGTCTTTCGGGGGAAACATCTGCAGTGTCATTTAAGCTATATAATCCTTCTCGTGCATGGGAGATGGCAGCTTCATCAATGTCGGTTGCAAATATCTGAACTTTAGGTGCATCTATAGCGCCAAGAGTGATTTCGGCACAAAGAATGGCAAGAGAGTAAGCTTCTTCTCCTGTAGCACATCCTGACACCCAAATACGAACCTGATCTTCGCTCGTTTTGTCTTTAAAAAGAGATGGTAGAACATCAAACTCAATAACTTCAAAAGGCTTTTTATCCCTAAAAAAATTAGTTACTGAAATAAGTAAATCTTTTAACAAAGCAGCTGGCTCATCCGGATTACTGTGCAGATAAGCGGCGTAGGAGGGAAGGTCTGAAAGACCACTGATATGTATTCTTCTTTCAATTCTTCTTAGTAAGGTTGGGCGTTTATAATTTGTAAAATCGTGTCCCGTCCGAAGTCGGAGATGGGTGAATATTTCACGAAGCGCCTGCTGTTGATCATTAGATCTTTTCTCGGGCTCGTCTGTAATTTCAATAGTATAGATACTTTTTTTGTATGAAATAATTTTTTCGGGAATTTTAGCCACCGGTAAAACTTCATCAACCATTTTGGTCGAAATTGCATTGCGGGGCATTTCATTAAATTCAGCTTCCCGCGGATTTTGTACAAAACATGCACCGCCACGTTCCTTAACACGTTTTAAACCCATTGAACCATTAGCACCTGTCCCGGATAAAATCACAGCAATAGAACGTGGACCATATTGGTCGGACATTGTGCGGAAGAATATATCCACAGGCGCACGACGTTCTTCCATTAAAATATTAGTTGTAGCTGTAATTATGTTGCCATCCATTTTGAGATGTTTGTTTGGCGATATCACATACACATGATCGGGTTCAATATTTTCTTTATCAATTACCTGTTTAATGGGCAATTTTGTCTGGCGTTGCAACACAGAAGTTAGCTGGCTGTCATGATCCGGAGAAAGGTGTAATATGACCACATAAGCAATACCACTTTTTTCAGGAACAGCTGTAAAAAATTCTATCAGGGCCTGGACACCGCCTGCAGATGCTCCAACTCCTACTATTAGAAATTCATTTTTACCCGGCTTTTCCTGTAACTGTCTTATCTCTTTACTATTACTGTCAGCGTCTTTTTTTTTCATAATATATTAGCAATGGAACAAAGTTAACATTTTGTGTCCTTTTTCAAATTTTTTAAATCCAGCTGTAATTTAGCATGATTTACCTCCCTGTAATTTTGGATAGTTAGTCGCAATGCATCAGCGTGAGCCTCGGTTTCCTGTGCTTTTATAAAGTAAACCGCCGCCATTTGGGTTTGGTTTATTTCTGCCAGATGATCACCTACGTGATTGATCAGGTGTATACTTTCATCCATTCCTGCCAAAGCAGTGTATAAATCATTTTCGACTCTTTGGTGTAAGATCGAGAGTAACGTTTCTGCAGAAAAAGCATGTCCTGTATGGCATCGGAAACGTGAATTTTGCCCTTCGGTAATTTTTGCCAGTACTCCATTACATTCCGGGCAGGTTAGGGGAGAAAGCTCACCCATTGTAAAAGATTCCCTTGCTGCGGTCTTATCTCCGGTAGCAGCACGTATTTCAAGTTCTGTTTTAATATCTTTTGTGATTGAATTTTTAATAACGCCGTTCTTTGATATTTTAGTAAGCAGTTCACCAATTTCGTATGCAGGGGCACAATAATCCACAGCAACTTCACGCAGAACACTTTGTGGCATTGAGGGCACTTCTGCATCAACCGGGTCTTGTATTATGGCAATACCGCCATTATTTTTTATACGCCATAATCCTGCAGTTCCGTCGTCTAATCCTCCAGATAAAACTACCCCAACCACGCGGCTGCCATAACTATAGGCTGCAGAACGAAAGAGTGGGTCAACCGCGGGGCGAAAATGATTTTCTTTAGGACCATACGTCAGCCTTATAACGCCGCGTTCTATCAATAAATGCTTGTCGGCCGGAGCGACATAAATATGATTCAGTTGTATCTCTTCATTATGAGTGGCATAAGCAACGGGTATAGTATTGAGTTTATTCAAGACACCCGGCATAACGCCCTGCACTTCGGCTCCCGTATGCCATACAATAAAAATAGGGGGCTGAAAATTGGAAGGAAGATCCTGAATTATTCTTTTTATAGCATCAAATCCACCGGCTGACGCACCGATCACAATAATATGATAATCATCGAGTTTCTTATTTTTGCTTTCTTTTTCGGTCTTATGTACGGGCATATTGCTAGAAGTTGTACTCATTTTGTGAAAGTATTTACAGCTTTGCAGACTAATTAGGACTACAAAAAACAATTCAAAATAGTATATAATTTAAACTTTAAGTATATATTATTTGCATAATACTTTAAAGCTGATTTGTTAAATTCATGCAGGTCGTATCAAAAAGTTACTTGTATTTTAATACCACTGCACCATTATAATAAATATAAATTGATAGTAGGATTTTTTGTGAGAAAAATTTGCTGACATTAATTATTACATTTTGTTGTGATACAAACCAATCTCCTACGCGATTGTATGGTTAACCTGACTGCTGAGCTAATATTTAATTTTGCATATAATTTTCAATTAAAGATGTCTCCAACGGGAGATAAATATAAATAGTAGTGCCCTCTCCGGGCGAGCTTGATGCTTTTATGAAACCTTTGTGGTTCCGGACAATTTTCTGAACCAGAGTCAAACCAAGTCCGGTACTGTATTGCTTATCGTCATTTTCGAGTTTATAAAAGGGGTTAAAAATGAGCCCTTCAAAATCCTTATTAAAACCTTTACCATTATCAATTATAGATAATTTAATATAATCTGTATATGGGTCAGTGTTCAGATCATTAAACTCTTCGATATCAGTAAGCTCCATGCTGATTTTGATGAGAGGATCTCTATCTTGTTTTGCATACTTTACAGCATTTGAAATTAAATGGGTAAATAGCAGATGAATTTGCCCCGGGATAATTTTCAAAGACGGAAGAGGATCTGCAATAATTATTGCATTACATTGCCTCATGACGTTTTTAAGATCCTTGGCGGCTTTTTTTACCAACACATTAAGGTCTGTTTTTTTGAATTTTTTTTCTGAAAAGTTAATTTTAGAATAATGAATAAGATCTTCAATAAGCCTGTTCATATTGCTGGCAGCCATTGACAGTCGTTTTAAATTATGACGTCCCGGTTCTGACAAACCGGATTCGCTGTCTATAATTTTTTTCACAAACATGTAAATCTTGCGAATTGGGTCAAGCAAATTATGACTTGCCGCAAGGGTAAAAGATTCAAGCTCTTTGCTTTGGTTTTGGAGTTCCGCATTCAAATCTCGCAAAGCTTCATTACTTTGTTCCAGATCCGTAATGTCTTCCAGAGCGATCAGCATCATACCTTCCGGAATTGAATCTTCTATTTGGGTTGCATTTGCAAGCATTACTTTTTTCCTTCCGGAACCCAGATCAAATTTTATTTTAACATTCTCTACGGTCTCCTTACGGCGCATTTTATTTATAATTGATTCCTTAATTTCAGGAACATTCCATTGAGAATGCCCTAATTCAAATATCGAAAATCCTGCAGTCTGCTCTTCCTGTGTTTTAAAATAGCTGTAAAATGCCGGATTAGCACTGTGAACAATAAAGTTTTTGTCGATTATTATCAGAGGCTCTTTTATCGTTTTTACAATCGATTCATAATAATTTCTCATCGAATGTAATTCACTACGCCGATTCCTCAATTCATCATTTGTACAGGACAATTCTTCATTATTAGACAAAAGTTCTTCTGCCGAAGTTTCCAGCTGCTCATTTAAATACTGTAGTTCTTCTGTACGCCTCAACAATTCTTCATTAGTAGTCTTAAGTTCGTCAAAATAGATCTGCTGTTCATCGCTTAAAAGCCTAAAATCTTTATGAGGCATCGATAATTCTCTTTCAGTATCATTTCTTGATTGCTTACTGCTATTTTTATCTATACCTTGTTCTAATAGTGGCTTTTTGAAAAAGATTACCAATAACAACTCAGAATAATTAGGAAGATACACGGCCTCAAAAGAAGTTAAAAAAGATTGGTTCTTAACTGCTATATCTTCGCCCTGAACATTTTTTTTCTCATTTCTAGCTTTCAGGATGGCATTTCTTAGCGCAAAACTGACCTCATGCGGAGCCATATTTATTACATTAAAACTTGGTTTACCGGCCTGAGGCTGCAAAAATGGGCTGGTGTTACCATGAAAATGAACAACTTCAAAATCTTCTGTAATCAATACCGCTGCCGGAGAATATTGTTCTAAAAGAATATGGGTGGCAATTTTTCTGAAATCCTTTTCGACAGAAGAGGGGATATCTGCAATACTGTTTTTGATTTTACTTTCTGACAGACTAAAATTAGTTGTAAATCGAATGTCGGCACTTTTACGCATGTATATTTTTTCCTGTTTTTCAACTGCCAAAAATAAATTTTGGAGTTTGTGGGCATTCTCAGATCTTCCCAGAAATAAAAAACCTTTATCCTTAAGGGCATAATGGAATGACGTTAATAGCTGATTTTGCAGTTCAGGATTAAAATATATCAAAACATTACGGCAGGATATGAAATCCATTTTAGAGAAAGGGAAATCTTTGGTCAGATCGTGTACCGCAAAAACGCACATATCCCTTATGATTTTATTGATGTAATAACCGCGGTCTCTTTTGGTAAAATACTCCCTTAGCCGGTTTGTATCTATATTTTTTAAATCCTGAAGTTGATATATTCCCGCACGCGCTTTCTCAATGCATTTTTCTGAAAGGTCAGAAGCAAAAATTTTAACCGTTATATGATTGTTGTTTGTTTTTTGAAGATATTCATCAAGACAGATCGCTAATGAATATACTTCTTCGCCTGTAGAACATCCAGCAGACCAGATTCTTAATTCTTTACCGGTAAGAGTTTCAATAAGAGACGGAAAAACAATTTTTGGTAAAGTATCAAAGAACTGCTGGTCCCTGAAAAAGTAAGTTACCGAGATGAGAAAATCATTAAACAATAAATCCTGCTCCCGGGTATTGTTTTTAAGTAAATTCAGATATCTTTCTGCGCTTTCCTGTTTAGTAAGAACCATTCTTTTGGCAATTCTCCTACGGAGAGTCTGCTCCTTGTAGTTATGAAAATTGGTTCGAGTTTTTAAAAATATAATATTGACAATGCTGTCAAAAATATTTTCGTCAAATGCTGAAATATCCTCCTCCACGTAGGCGTGATTGACAAGGTAACTATTTTTTATCTCCAGCAATTTAGAGCTGGTTTCCTCGGCAGTGGTAAAATAATCAATGAATTCAGAGATCTTATCGTTAAGTAAAAAACTACTTGTATTTATCGCAGAAACAGCCGCGCCACCAAATTCTTTTAATTTTTTAAGACCCGAAGTCCCATCAAGCGGTGACCACGAAAGAAGCAAACCCACTGCATAGGATCCATATCTTTGAGAAAGGGCATTAAAAAACAAGTCAAAACAGTTTGTAGTCTTAATGCTTCTTGTCCATGGTTTTAGTTGTAAGATTTCGTTCTCTAAAACAAGAAAGTTATTCTGCGGAATAACATAAATATTGTTTGGATAAAGATTTACAGAATTGACAATCTCATGTACAGGCAATTTAGTGTGTTCCAGAAGCAGTTCACTTAAATTAGTATGCTGTTCTGAGGCGAGATTTTCAATAATCATAAATGCCATACCGGAATCAGTCGGCAGATCAGAAAGAATTTTTTTTAATATCTTAATTTCGGAAGCGGCAGTTCCAATTCCCACAACAGGGAAAAGGGCATTATTTGTGTGATCTTTTTTTATTTCAGCTGTACTCATATTTTTTATTTTAAACTAACAGTTTAATTCTGCTGTAAAAGTAATTTCCAGGCTGAGCAATATTAAAAGACGATAAAGTAATATTCAAATCAAATTATTATTTGAGTTAAATCTTTAAAATTATGACTTTATAAGTATTGATTACCAAAAGAAACTGATCTGATTAACTGTTTACATTAATAAAAGTTTATACAATTACGGTGAATAAGTGTTTTTGAAATAAAAATGAACAGATAAAATTAGTTCGAACTATTGTTAACATCTATTATAACTTCCACTAAACTTCTTGAAATATACATTCAAAAATGCATTAGACTGTTTATTTAAGATATATGTATAGGTGAGAAATGTAAAAATATTGCTTCAAAAAATGCGTTTCTTATATAATTTTATTTAATTGTATCACAATTCCCATTTAAAATTTTCAATCACAATTTCATCCGACTAATGCAATTTTCATTCATAAAATTCTTTAGAACAATAGAGGCCTTTATAGAAGTGAAAATTCTATAAAAAATCGTTGAAATTGTAAAAGATAATCCATGGCATTGCTTTGTATATTTAAGGGAACAATTAAAATGCTTTAATATATACAGGCTTCATATGTTTAGTTTCTTGGATGCTCTCTATTCCACTACTTTCAGTGAATCCAGATCATGAAGAGCCAGGACTCGATGAGATACGGGCAAATTATGGGGGGCTCATTTTTAGGGTAGTTCTTATTATTTTTGGGCAACTCGTAAACTTTCAAGCAGAACAGCTGTTGGCCAACTGTCAAATGGCGTCGCCAGGTTGTCATATGACCATCGGATGCTTTAACAAAAATTAGAACGAGAGAATAAATAGTTGCTGATAGGTAATCGAATTAAAGGGGAATGGCTATGGAAACAAAAATATTAATTGTAGAGCAGGATCCTGTTGCTGCCGGGTCGATTCAGTATATATTATCAAACGGTGGTGTTACCTGTATGACGGAAGTTATCGGTTCTGAAAAGGAATACACAACGGCGATTCAAAATTTTAAGCCCCACGTTATTATCTGCAATTATAAATTGGAGGTATTGGATGGTGAATCGTTTTTCGGCATCAAAAGGCAATTGGCACCACAGACTCCCTTTATTTTGATTGCCCACACCATTACGGTAGAAAAAGCAATTGTGCTGATCCGTAAAGGGGTTTATGATGTAATTCTACAAGAGAATCTTACTATTTTAGCCAGTAGTGTTAATGCTGCATTACATAATAAAAGCCAAAGTACCGTAAAAATTCCGGAACGGTTTTCATTGGATTTTGCCAAAATACTGGATCTGACGATGGATATGGTTTGCTGCTGCGATGAAAACGGCAGGTTATTGTATGTGAACAAAGCGGTTGAGAACATTTTGGGCTACAACCGCCAGGAACTCATTGGTACAAGATACAAGGACTTGATGTTTGAGGAAGATTGCTGCGAACTGGAGACTGCCGATATTCCTATAAAAAGCGAACATTCTGATATACCTGAAAAAAGATTCCTGCATAAAAACGGCAGTTCGGTCTGCTTGCTCTGGTCTGTAATTTGGGACGAACAGTATAAAATGAGTTATTGTATTGGACGGGATATTACCGAGAAAAAAAACATTGAAAAAGCATTTGAGATAGAAAGGAGGCGTTTTTATAATTTGTATTCACAGGCACCATCCTCTATGGGCATTATAAAAGGACCCAACCATGTTTATGAACTGGCTAACGAGCTTTTTTTACAATTAATCGGTAAGAAGGATATTATTGGCAAAACGGTAAGAGAAATATTGCCGGAGCTGGGCTCGCAGGGAATTTTTGAGATATTGGATGAGGTCTATAAAACAGGGAAACCTTTTTCTGCCAATGAAATGTTGATTCAATTGGATCGACAGGGCAACGGCACCTTAACCGATGCTTATCTCAACTTTATCTATCAGGCCCACAGAGATGTTGATAACCATGTGGACGGGATTCTTTTCTTTGCCAATGATGTTACAGAACAGGTGATATCGAGAAAAAAAATTGAAGAACGGGAAAAGATGTACCGGGATCTAATTCAGAAATCACCCGTGGCCACCTATTCCTGTGATGCTGAGGGGCGTATCTTGACCTATAATAAAGCGGCAGCCGCGCTATGGGGAAGGGAGCCGGAAATAGGGAAGGATTTATGGTACGATTCCTGGAGTATCTATAATAATAAAAGTACCCAACGACATAGTTTAGGTGAACTCATTGCGGACATTGAGCAAGAGCAGCCCAGCCTGGGCAGGGAAATAATTATTGAACGTCCTAACGGGAACAAGCGTAATGTGCTGCCTTATCCTGTCCCATTCCGTAACGATCAGGGTCAGATTACCGGTGCTGTGATTGTACTGGCGGACCTTACAGAGGTGAGACTGGCACGGCAAGAGTTACGGAAAAGCGAGAAAAAATACCGACATCTCTTTGATAACAATCCCATGTCAATGTGGGTGATTGATTTAATGACTTTTAAATTTCTTGATGTAAACAAAATGGCGGTTCTTCAGTACGGATACAGCCGGGATGAATTTCTTTCCATGACCGCACTGGACATACGGCCTTTGGATGATCAGCAGCATTTTATAAAATCAAGTGACCCCTCCGAAATTAACGGATCCAATTATAATCGGGGAAAATGGAACCATCTGAAAAAAGACGGCACTATTATTCCTGTGGAAATCGTAGCGCACGATATTAAATACGAAGGATCACCGGCAAGGTTAATTCTCTCCAATGACATCACGGACCGCATACAAGCAGAAATAAATCTGGAAAAAAGAAACCGCGACCTGATCAAAACCAATTCAGAACTGGATAAATTTGTATACAGCGTATCCCATGACTTGCGCTCTCCACTTACTTCAATTTTAGGACTGTTAGCTTTCATTGAAACAGAAAGCCAGGAAGCCGACACGCTTTTTCATGTCGGACTAATACGCAAGAGCGTCAATCGCCTGGATGAATTCGTTAAAAATATATTAAGTTATTCACGAAATAACCGCCGAGGGCTCGAAGTTGAACAAATTCCGCTTCAGCAAACCATACTTGAAGTCGTTGATTCGCTGCAAGGCCTGCCTGAAGCAATGGGGATTAATTATCAAGTTGATATCAAAGAAAAAGAGCCCTTCTATTCAGATGGCCTGCGCCTGAACACGGTTTTGGAGAACCTGATTTCCAATGCCATCAAATACCACAGAAAAGAAGAGCCCGGAAGATTTATAAAAATTAACGGGTATTCAGATGATAGAGGCTTTCAGTTCACCATTGCAGACAACGGAGTTGGAATAGCTGCGCAATACCATCAAAAAATATATGAGATGTTTTTTCGTCTTTCGGGGAAGCAAAGCGGTTCGGGCATTGGGCTGTATATTGTTAAAGATGCCTTGGAAATACTGCAGGGCTCCATAGAACTTCAGTCACAAGAAGGTATGGGGACAACATTTACCATCACACTAAAAAATTTAAAACCATGAGTACAGCATCTGGGACAAAATTTGAAACCGTAATGATAATAGATGACAATAATGTAGATCTGTATATCACATCACGGATGATTTCAAAAAACAATTTTGGCAAAAACATATTGCTCTATACCTCGGCAGAAGAAGCCCTGAGGTACCTTAAAGAACATCGGGATAATAAAGCCATGCTTCCTGAGGTCATCTTTGTGGATATCTATATGCCTTTAATGTCCGGGTTTGAATTTCTGGAAGAGTACAACAAATTTGACGCCTCTTTAAAAAATGAAATCAGGACTTATATTGTGTCTTCTACAATTGATAAGCAGGACATTGCCAGATCGGATGAGAATAAAAATGTGGTATGTTTTCAGGTGAAACCCATCACCAAAGATTTTCTGGACCGGATAGTGTAAGTGATCCATTATTACAGCTTAATATCCAAATGAAATGATAAATTGACGAACATATTGAGAGATGCTGTCAGATTTATAAATATATCAAATAAGCAATGATACGATATTTAGTGGTAATAATTGTAATGAAAATGGTGAACTAAAACATCAGCGACATCAAAAAGCGGAATTACGACCGTTGTTGGCAGCAGTAATTAATATATATTGAGGCTAAAAAAATAATTACCTTGATTTGAATTCAAATCAAGGTAATCAAATAGAGCATTGATACTTGCTAAAAACAAAACATCAGATGTCAATCTAAATCTAAATAAGGGTTTAGTTATCCAGCTTTGTTCTCGACGCAATAAGCCGGAAAAGCGGCTCATATTTTTTTAAATGCAATTCAAGATTTTCTTCTTTCACTACAGGTCCAACACTTCCCTGAAGACAGTATAGTTTATCTTTTTGGATAACTAAAAATTGTAACATTCTAATTTTAGTATTTCTAACGTGATCTACCACTTCTTCAGCCTCCATCATGAAGGCTGGCATATGATCTATTTCCACTGCTTCTGTGCGGATCAAAGTGCTCTGCGGGGATAAAAAACTCTGAATTGTATTTTCGTTTAAAACTAAATCATTCAATTCAGTCGGTATTTTATAAATTAAGATCAATATTTTGTCAGTTCCTTTTCCATTATAGCTTGTAAATTGCTGAATCGTTTCGGGCATTTCAGCTTCTTCAGCAAGCCAGCTTTTTGGTATTGGAATTTTGATAGAGACAGCTCGTGCTTTTGGGTGATCCTTAGTATCGTAAAGATCTGCATACCCATCTATGATTTCCTGATGAGGAGCATGATAATATTTAAAGGATAAAATTCCTTTCGAATGCGTTGTTTTAAAAATATTTTTTGATCGTTCTGTAACAAGTTTAAGAAAATCACGAGCATATTTTTCTTTTCCGACCGGATGTTCCAGTTGCTGATTTATGATGGAATCAAAATGATTATCAATTGTCCTGAAATGATATTCGTTGAGTTCTTCTTTTAAAAACTGTTCAATGTTTCGCTGTGCAGAACCGAAAGAAATACTCTGTATTTTTTCTGCAGCTTTAACATCACTTTTAAGTGATGGAAACTCTCTTGAAACTTTTTGCAGAGCTGCATTTTGCCCCTTTAGAAAAGCGTAAGTTTCCAGAGTAATCTCAATTTTTGGACTATATTCTACTTTTTGGGATTGACACAAAACGGGAAATATTATGTATAGAAATAATAAAAATTTTCTCACCATATTTAAAATATTTATTCAAAAATTTTGCTCCCTAATCAATCCACTTTAACATTGGCCTGCTAGTTCTTTTCTATTAGTTTATCGTCATAATGGGAGCAGCAATAGTTAACACTTAAAAAAACAGGCTGCTAAAATAGATTTGATAAGTGGGATTTTCCTGATTTATATAATTAATAATATGCGAAAATATATTTGATTGTTATGTCGGGATTGTATAATTTTTGCGAAATATTATATAATTACCATGTCAAAATTCACCTGGTACTGTTGTATTAAATGCTGTGATTTTGACAATCACCCACTATAGAAAATGAAAACCGTCTGGATTTTAGACGGTCTTTTTTATGAGCCTTTATATGTTTAATTAGCATTGGCGGTATCTTCATCATCCTGAAATTAAATCCGCTTCGTCATCATCAAAAGACTCATCGTCGGTATCGACATCGTCATTTTCAAACGATTCTTTATCTGCATTTAAAGCCTGGCTTTGATCATCAAATTCTTCGTTGTTAAATCCGGTGGATTCTTTTATATCGAATTCATTATCGATTTCATCGTTATTTTCTAAATTCTCGATGTATTCATCATCGCTAGGATTTTCATTGTCAAAGTTTTCATTAAGTTCTTCATTATCATTATTTCTATACTCAGAATCGGCATTATCATTTATAGGATCTCTTGAGCTCGTATTGTGCATATATCCAAATCGCGTTTTATCAAATTGATAAAACTGATCTTCATAACGGTGATTATCTGCTAAATTCATAATATTTAATTTTAGAGTTATTTACTTTAAAAATTTTGACTGAAATAATATTTCATAATTGGTGTTCCACGATAGGCTATCTGCAAGAAGATTTAATGCAGTTAGTTAAAGTGATTATTGTATCAAAAATAATTTGGTTGTAATTCCTAAGTTTATATTTAAGGAGCTTATAATTACATAATTTACATTTTCAATACATCTTCTAAAATATTCGACATTGTCATAATAAATCATTTTAGCAGCATGCGTTTATATGCGGTGTTAATTTACATTTCACACTGTTCGTACTGTTTTGAAGCAGACACAAATATCCTAAATTGTATTATTCAAAAAAACTTTTTGAGTCAAAAGTCAGCTCTTTTATTGTGCCATTTATAAGATGCGCTGTAATTTCTTCCAACGCTTTTGTCAGCTCTTTGAAATCATAGGGCTTACTTAAATAAGTTAAGGCTCCTGCCTCTTTTGCACGTTTAATATCTTCTTTATGATGAGAAGTAGAGTACATAATTACGGGTATAAAAGCATACTTTTCATTTTCTTTGAGCAGCGAAAGACAGGTCCATCCATCCATTTCAGGGATATTAATGTCTAGAAAAATAAGGTCTGGAATTTTAACCACTTCATTATTTAAATCGGTTACCAGACTAACTCCGCTTTCTAAAGTTGTAATTTCAATTTCATCTGAAATAAGGGTTGCTGCATCAATAAACAAGTCCCGGTCATCTTGGTCATCGTCTATGAGTAAAATTTTATATTGCATAATTTTTCTTTAGATAGATTAGTATAGGGCTAAACAAAATACCATACAGACTCTTGGCTTGTACTAAAATTGTGGCATAATGTATTGATTATTTTATTACATCTGCGTTACTAGCCATTTATAGTGTAACAACTAATATCACATTTTAATTCTTATAATGTTGGATATCCTCCCGTCACCTGTATAGTTGAAGCAGTCATATAACTGGATTCCTGAGAGGCAAGTAGTACATAGGCTGAAGCCAACTCTGCCGGCTGTCCTGCACGTTTTAATGGAGAATCTGAGCCAAATTCTTTTACTTTTTCAGCGGGCATTGTAGATGGAATCAGGGGTGTCCAGATTGGTCCGGGTGCCACACAATTTACCCGGATTCCCTTTTCACCCCATAATTGCGCCAGACTTGCTGTAAAATTCTGGATTGCTGCTTTTGATGCTGCATAGGGAATAAGCTGTGGAGGTGCCTTATAAGCAACTACTGAAGTCGTGTTAATGATCGTACTGCCCGGCCAAAGATGTTTTTCTGCCGCTTTACAGATATAAAACATTGGATGAATATTAGTTTTAAATGTCTTGTCCCATTCTTCGCTTGATATTTCCTGCAGTGAATCCCTTGACATTTGAAAAGCGGCATTATTTACAATAATGTCAATTCCACCCAGCTGTGCAACAGCTTGTGTCACCAGTTCAATGCAGTGCTGCTCACTGCTGATGTCACCGGGGATTAATACCGCTTTTCGGCCAGCTCTTTCAATGTAAAGCGCAGTATCCAGCGCATCAGAATGTTCGCTGGCGTAGGAGATAAGTACATCGGCTCCTTCTCGAGCAAAAGCTATGGCAACCGCCTTTCCGATACCGGAATCTCCTCCGGTTATCAGTGCTTTTCTGCCTTTAAGTTTTCCAGAACCTACATAGGATTCTTCCCCGTGATCCGGTTTTATCCACATATCTTCTTCGTAACCCGGAACTTCTTGTTTTTGTTCTTGGTAAGGAGGCTGATTGTATTGTGTAACCGGATTTTTTAAATTATTATTTTCCATGATAAATTATTTTTGAATTATTAAAATATTGATTCCAATTCTTAACTTATATCTAAATATGGGGCCTTATTTTCCATGCATTATTAAATGGTCTTATTTCTTTTCTTGGTTTAGAACTGGTCAAAAGTCCCGCCATGATCTCAATTAAACCTAAAATGAGATGCGGCATGTATACCGAGTCAGAGAAATGGAAAAGCCAGGGAGAGGCGGCCAAAAAGATGCCCGAGAGCACATCCAGTATCAAATGGATTGTCATTGGTATTACCTTGAGAAGTCCCGATTCATAATTAGTGAGCACACTGTAGAGAATCGCGGCACTACCGGCACCATAAAATACAAAACTTTGTATTGTATTGATTTCCAAATTAAACAGGGAGGGAGAGGCAATGAGAACTATACCCATTATATAATCCATATATCCATGGGTCTTTGTATCAATTGGTTTCATAATTTTTATTTTAATTAATAATATTGATTTAGAACCCAATTTGTGCGGTCCGCGATAATAATTGTTAGTGTATTTAGTTGTTAAATTAACTTCGGTGTATTTCTTTATGTTATCGTAAGGGTTACAAATAGGGCATCAGAATGTTTCTTGTCTTTTGCTACCATAAAAGCGTCATTTATTTCTTCAATAGGAAAACTGTGCGAAATCATTTTTTTAGCATTTAGTTTGCCTTTTGCCAGCAGGTCAAGACAAATCTGCATTTCGGGGTATATGTCCCAGTACAAATAACTGGCACTGGGAATCAATTTTATTTCGCTCATTTGTATGCGCTCCCATTCGAGTTCCGTAGCTGTTTTCCCGGGATCAAACCCGCCTACGATTATTACTTTTCCGCCGATTCTGCTAAAAGAAGTTGCCAGAGGAAGTGTCTTTTTCATTGCAGTTCCGCCAGCACATTCAAACGTGATGTCTGCTCCGCGGTTATGGGTAAATTCCATTAGTTTTTGGTAGAGTGACTCACTAATTTCAATATCAGTTTGGCTGTAGCTGCCCAAGGTGAAACTGCCTCCATAAATTTATGGTTTTTAAGTTTTTAGAAAAATCAAATATCAAATTATAACAACCCAGATTCTTACATAATTTAAAATGAAATTTATAGCTTTTGCAGTAAAGCTTAAAAAAAGCAAATTTCTTAATTGTGGTAGTATTCGGAATAAATTGTATTTGGATAAATAATGATGTATTGAAAAAGGTGTAAACAATTAATTATATAACATAAATTCATACTATATAAATTCGGGATTTTCATAGATTTTAAGTTTGGGTATCAATTATATAACTATGAAAAAAACTTTTAAAGATCCAATAGAGACTGCCAGAGCAAAAAAACCTGGATTCTATGCCTTATTTGTACACCACTTGTATAAGATGTTGTGGGCTGAAAAAATAATTTCAGAGAAAGGCTGTCTTTCGTTGGCGCTATGGATTTGGTTTAGATGTCCTCTTGAGAATATCCATGAATTCCAGTAATTCGTAGTCGTTTCCATGTTTGTAGGAAACTATTTTACGATATGGTTGCTTAAGGTTTGTTCTTACCTACGAACTTCCCATACCCCGGAATTGCCTTCGTATCAAATTCCCTTGATAGTATTTCGAGCCCATTGATAAGTTGTTCACCTTCCATATGAGTGCCGTGCCCTGTAATGGCAAGCTTTGGCTTGAGATCGTTTAATAACAAAACTGAAACCTTGGCGCTCTCCCAATCAGTAGTGAGATAAACAGGAGGTCCATTGACTTCTTCTTTCTGTACTAATACCTTATACAGCGAGTCCTGCTTTACTGTCACAAACGCATCGCCTGCTATGAGCGACTGGTCTGTCTGCCTGTAGTAAGAAACATGGCCAGGCGAATGTCCGGGCGTGGGAAACCATTTCCAATCCTTTAGAAATGGGACTGACCCATCGGGTGGAAGCGCTTCCAGCCTCGCTGCTATATTGATTGGCTCATGAGGATAAAGCATTGCTAATTTTGCCAGCAAACCACCCTGAACGGATGTGTCCGGTTCTGGATACGCTTTTTCCCCGATAAGAAACGGAAATTCTGCAGGATGCGCATAGACAGATACATCAGGCCATGTCGTCAGTAAATGGAAAATGCTTCCAACATGGTCAAAGTGGCCATGTGTGAGTAAGATTGCCTGGGGTGCATTTCCCTTGCCGAAACGCTCTTCAGCAGCATCAATAATTTCCATGCCGGATGATGGCATGCCGGCATCAATGAGTACCCATTTGTTATTTTTCAGCCCGATAAATATAATATTTACAATCTGGTTTGTGTAATAGGCCAAATCGTCGCGTACTTCACGGAGTTTACCAGAAGATACCGATGTCATAGGTATCATGTGGCTGTCTTTGCTTTGGTTTAAATTTTCTTCCATGTCGTGTTGGGGTTGATGTAAATTTATATTAATTACGGTCAGGCTGCTCATCAGCAGGTCCCTGCTGCTTGTCCATCATTGCGGCAACTGTGGTATCGGGCAAAATATTGCTCATGCCGATCATAGCTTTATTCTTAAGGCCAGAGACAATTTTATCTTTGCCGGACATTAATGCCTCATATCCATCTTTTGCTACCTCGGCCGGATCAGACAGTGAAGATTTGTCCTGTATCATCGCGCTTTGCTGCATATCAGCTTTATTAAAGAAATCGGTATTGGTTGCACCGGGTAAAAGTGCGGTAACAGTGATGTTATTTTCTTTTAATTCGTACCTGATAGCTTCGGAAAAAGAGTAAACAAAGGCTTTAGTACCGTGGTAAACCGACTGCCATGGCCCTGGGGTCTTGCTTGCTATTGAAGCAAGATTCAATATTTTGCCATATTTGCGGGCGATCATTTGCTTTGAAAAATGTTTTGTTAGTATTATAGCTGATGAAATGTTAAGGTCAACAATGTCCAGTTCGCGTTCGACATCAGTATCTTTAAAAAGTCCGTAAACCCCTTGTCCGGCATTATTTACAAGTACATCAATCTGTATTTTTCTTGATTCGACTTCCTCGCATAGGGCAAAGGCGTCTTCTCTCTTAAACAGGTCTTTTGCAATGGCAATAACCTTTACACCTTGGTTGCTGAACTCCGCAGCCCTGTTTGCTAGTTCATCAGTATGCCTTGCCACAATAACAAGGTTATAGCCGTCGCTGGCAAAGAGTTTGGCAAGTTCATAACCAATTCCTTCAGTAGCTCCTGTAATTAGCGCATAATTTTTATTTTCTGACATGATTTCTATTTAAATTTTTAATTTTAATCAAATTATAGACAGGGAGTATTTAGTTTATATGTTATCCGAATCATCAAAAGATGCATCGTTAGCAGAGTGTTGAATTCTATCAGCCTAAAATTATGCCGCCATCTTTCTACATTCATCAGAACAGGCTTTACAGGCTTCAGAACATTCTCTGCAGTGTTCATTATCATGATTTGAACATTCTGTTCCACAAGTTTCACAGATGTCTGCGCATACTTTACAAATTTCATTTGCTTTCTCACTGCCTAAACTCATTAATTGGGCAGCAGCATAACAAATTGCAGCACATTCCATATCCAGTTGAATGCAGAGTGACATCATTGCTATGTTTTCTTCCTTTGTGCACGAGGATGCACAATGATTGCATATTGCGGCGCATTTTAGGCAGGCCTCAATGCAGCTTTGGTAATTGTGATAATTTTTCATGATTTATAATTTTAAAAAATATTTGAAATATAGTTAGATTGCATATTGAATTTTTATAAAATTTTTCTAACGATTTACTAAATTTACACCACTAAAGAGCTAAAGTTGAGTTTTGTTTAATATTCAGTCTGGAATATGCAATTTGCTTATGAAAGGGCGTGAGGCTGATTATGTGACACAGTTATAAAAAATCCTATTGCTCCAATCCTTGAATAATTGTAGCAATAGGAAGATAATTTCAAAAATTATATCAGTACTTCGTACTGAAGCTTTAATAAAAATATGGGCATACTATAAAGTCCGTAGCATACCCATATTTAAGTTTATAGGAGCAGAGCTATAATATTACTTCTGATTTATTATCAATACGTGCTTTTGCATGAGGATCTTTTTGAAAATCTTTTTCTAATTGTTCCCAACTGTCATCACCAGTATTCATTGAGGAATTTATGTAGGCTAAAATAGATTCACAGACAAAAGCCACACGTTCGGGGTTTTCATCAGATGTTTCAGCAACATCCCATCCTGAAATACCACCATAAATGTGTTCTGCACCAAATACCGTAAGTAAACTTTTATCTCCCGGAGCGTCATGATAAGGATCTGCACGCCAAGCTTCAACGTCTGAAAAATGGAGGTTTATGTCTTTATCACCATATACTATAAGTGCAGGAAGGGACATGGTTTTATAGTTAATGCCTTTTAAGATCGGATAATTTGTTAGTGCAAAATCACCGTTCAGGCCTTCCGGACTTCCAGGAGCTCCAATCAAAATTCGCGCTTTTAATCGGGGATCGGGCATACTTATAGTTTCTCCGGTTACATGGTCAGTTACTTCGGCACCTGCAAGCATTCCCAATGTAAGAGCACCCAGTGAGTGGCCTATAGCAGATACTTGTGATTTGTCGGCACGATTTTCCAATCCTGGCACTGTAGTTAAGATTTGGTCCAGATTGTCAAGAATAAAATGCATGTCTTTCACTCTTGATTTCAAAAATAATGGTCCTTCGGGACCTGTAGGATCAAGACCCAGGATTTTGGAATCGGGATGTGTTGGCTGAATTACAATGAAGCCTTTCGAAGAGAAAAACTCGGTCAAAGGTGCTAATCCTCTCAATGAAGAAAGATAGGTGGAGGGACCATGACCATGCGATAAAATTAGAATAGGAAGCTTATTTCCCTTAGCAGGTGCAGATATTTTCAGGTGCAGATCCACAGCTCTGTCAGAAATGGCCATTACTAAAGGACTGTAAGTTATAACAGGATTTGTACTAAGTCCAATTACTGAAATTTGATTTTTCATCGTTTAATATTTTAGTTTAACAATACACAAAGGTTGATAGATTTACGCCGTAGTACGTAGCCTAATTGAGGATTTGCTTAGTCGAAATGAGAATGGTTTTTAAAACACTTATTTTTAATATGTTGCAAAAAAAAAGAGGAACAAATTCCGTATAGTTTTAGTGGAATTTGTTTCTCTTTATCCATAACATTTATACAAATGCTTTTCAGAATATTTTTGACGTTGACTTCAAATCTGGTAGCTTCTCCAACTACATGAATGATTGTCGAAAATCAACAGGAGATATTTTCGTCTTTCTTTTAAAGAGTTTGCTAAAGGATTGCGGATGCTCGAAACCCAATTGATAAGCTATTTCTGAAATTGTCAGTTCACTGGTTGATAATAGTTCCTTAGCCTTTTCAATCATTTTATTATGAATGTGTTGTTGCGCATTTTGGCCGGTTAACGACCGTAACATGTCGCTGAGGTAACTTGGTGATAAATTTAAAAGGTCTGCGAGATATCGAACAGTAGGAATACCGTGGGTAGAAGTTTGGTAATTATTGAAATAGTCTTCCAATATAACTTCTAAATTTTCGAGTAAACCACTGTTAACGGTTTTCCTTGTAATGAATTGGCGTTTGTAGAAACGACTGCTATAATTTAGTAATAATTCGATCTGTGAAATAATTACATCCTGACTGAAATCGTCAATGCGGCTGTTTAATTCATCCAAAATAATATCAAATATAGAGAGAATGATGTTTTTCTCTTTATCCGATAAATGCAACGCTTCATTAGTAGAATATGAAAAATAGCCATAGTCCTTTATCTTAGTTGCCAAAGGATACGATAAAAGAAAATCAGGATGTATCAACAGTACATAACCGGACCTTTTAATTTCATCAGGACTTTCAAATAATTGGTTTGGGGCAGTGAAAATTAAGCCTCCTTCGCTAAAGTCATAATGACTTTGACCATATTTAACTGTGGCTACACTGGTTTTGTATGCAATTTTATAGTAATTGAGAATCATCCTCTCAGATAGTTCCTCTGGCACCACATTAACATCCTCAATATTAATTACGCTGACCAAAGGATGTAACGGCCTTGGCAGCCCAAGTGCACTATGGAAATCAGTAAGAGAGTCGAATTTTCTGTGGGTGGGTTCGTCCTTTTTCATTGTTTAAATTTAAATAAAATTAATTAATAGTTACTCTTTCAGCCTATTGCTTCTCCAGCCATTTTTTAAATAGTTGGGTATAAATTGGCATTATCACATAAGTCATCAATGGAACCAAAATCGCTGATAATAGTAGTGTACGAATTAGCTGTGGGATTTGCATCAATAGAGCATCAAAAAAATAGGACACAATGTTAATTACAGGATAAATAGCCAGCCATGATAAGAGTGCTGTCTTGTGCTTTAACGAATTTTTCATTTTTATAATTTTACAATACAAATTTCGCCAGATGAGTTTCTTTGTATGAAGCCTAAATAAGGAATTTGGTAGTTAAAATAAGGATGAGATATTATTTGTAATTAATAAATTATCTTTTTGTCTTCTTCGTGATCTGGGATAGATTTACAAAGGAATAAATCAAATTTTGCCTTAGCGGGCAAAATATGAGAACGGAAATTAAGTAATGATGAAATACTGATTATTTAACAAATGTAAAATCGGTAAAACAAAAAGCGCAAATTTCCATGTTCCATTCATTAATCATTGTTAAAATTTTTAATCTATTTATTAATTTAGTTGAAATAGTCTTATATTCGTGAAGATCTAGACTGAAAAAAAAGATCAGTCGAACCATAAATACGTTAATGATTGAATATGTTAAGAAAAGAAATACTTCTTTTGGATGATGACGATGAAGATATTGCAAATTTTATCGATGCAATCAGCGCTCTTAATAAAAGTGTTAATTGCCGTACCTTAAGCAATCCTTTGAAAGCTATAGCAGAACTCAGTGTCTCTATAAAGCTTCCTGATTTAATACTTCTGGATTACAACATGCCATATATAAATGGACTTGAATTTATGCGCCGCTTGCGCAGTGATAATAAACTGGCAAATATTGAAATAGTAATGTTCTCAACACTTGGCGATGATGTGATGGTTCCGTGGCTTTTGAAAAATGATGCGATCGTGAAATATATTTCTAAACCTGATACTTTTGAGGAGCTTAAAGCTGTGATGGATGAGATATTGTAAATTGCATAAGGTTGAAAATCAACCAAAATATGAATAATTTTATGGAACAATAACATATAAATTAGTACGTATCAACCCTTCTCGTTTTTATCTGACTCCCAAGTATAAAATAAACCCTTTTATCAATAGCTTGTAGATGAGAGAGTTAATGAGATAATAAGAAAGACCCCGCAATTTTTTTATTGCTGCGTTTGTTGTACTCTAATTATAACTGTATTATCGGCTATGAAATACAATGTGAAAACAGCTGGACCATTATTTGATTCTAACGGATTCGAGAGAACCCCTATTATTTGCTTGTAAACATTTCGTTGGATTCTTCTGCTGTAATTTCAATGAATCTTTCGTAATGTTTTAATACATCACTAATAAGTTCGTCTTTGGTAAAATACTGAACATCATATCCTGCCCTTGTATCTCCAAAATAAGTTTTGGGGTAGTAAGTCTCACTACTCTTCAGCTCTGGCAGATTCTTCTCTTCAACCAGGTACTCGGAAATCATTTTTGCCTCTATCTTAACTCCATAAATGAAATTATGAACTACATTATGAGAAATTTCCATTTCCATATTCAAAGGATTACTACCAGACCGGACTGAAACATTAATTCCCCGTGAGGCAAATTCAGCCTGCAATTCAGTAAATGCCTGTACTACTTTTGTGCTTATAAATTCTTCAACAGACGGCTTGTCTTTGAGAGAAACGATCTGTCTGAGGCGCTCTTTCCATAATTTGCCTGACCATGGAACTGTTGATACAGAAAAACTACGCTGGTAATATCTGTAATCGATCACCAATCCTTTCATCAAAGCAGCCACTATAAACAGCATGATAATGGCAAAGGGGAGCGCAGTGATAAGTGTCATGGTCTGAAGTGCTTTTAATCCCCCTGCCTTTAAAAGCAAAAGGGCCAGAGAAGCCAGCAATACACCCCAGAAAATTTTCTGCCATACGGGCGAGACTTGGGAATTTTTTGTTGCAATACTGTCCATTACCAGAATCCCCGAATCTGCGGAGGTCATAAAAAATATAATGACGATCATAATAACAAGCGCCTTTGAGAGAAGAGGAAATGGAAAATAATCTAAAAAGCTGAACATTAAGGCTTCAGGATTATTTACAAGGCTGCTTAGTTCACCTCCCGCAATATGAAAGTCTGTCCAGATGGCACTGTTGCCAAAAACTGACATCCATATAAAATTAAAGAGCGTTGGCAAAATGAGTACTGCCGCTATAAAAGATTTTATGGTACGCCCCTTTGATATTCGTGCAATAAACAATCCTACAAACGGTGCCCATGAAATCCACCATGCCCAATATAAAATGGTCCAGTTGTAAAACAGGGATTTTTCATCGTACACGTGGGTATTGAAAGATATCTTAAAAAAGCTGCTTATATAATTTCCCAGGCCGTCTGTTAAGCTTCCGATTATATACACAGTTGGACCTGCAATAAGCACAAAAAGCAATAAAATTATTGCAGCCGATATATTAATATTGCTTAAAACCTTAATCCCTTTATTAACCCCGGATATGGCTGAGAATATGGCCAGTGAAACCAATACTACTACGATACCTACCTGAGAGGTAAAATTAGTGTCCGAAACTATATTTAATGCCTTTAGGCCTGAATTAATCTGCACTACTCCAAAACCCAGTGTTGTTGTAATCCCGAAAAAAGTGCTGCAAAGCGCAAATACATCGATAGCATTTCCCCATCCTCCATTGACTTTTTCTTTCAAGAGCGGATAAAGGCAGCTTCGAAGAGATAACGGCAAACGGTACCGGTAAGAAAAATAGGCTAAAGAGAGTCCAACCAATCCATAAACGGCCCAGGCATGTATCCCCCAATGAAAAAAGGTATACAGTTGCGCATTTTTTGCCTGGTTGATATAATGATTTCCGGCAAATGCATCATCGGCATAGTGCGACATGGGCTCTGCTACCGCAAAATACATCAGCCCAATTCCCATTCCCGCTGCAAAAAGCATGGATATCCAGGAAAAGAAGGAATGTTCAGGTGTGCTGTCGTTATTTCCTAATTTTATATTGCCATATTTGCTGGACATAAGATAAACCAGGAAGATCACAAATATAGTGACAGACCATACATAGATCCAGTTGAGGTTTACAAAAATGAAATTTTTGACAGTAGCGAGCACAAATTCTGTCGGTTCGGGAAATAGTACCGTAAAGGCGCATATGCCAAAAATAAACAGCAATCCGGGAATTGTCACCCCCTTATCAAAAGTGGTGCTTTTTTTACTTTTTTTCATAGCAGAGGATTTACTGCAAATTACGATTTAATACAAAAAAGTCCAAATTTTACATTCGCAGATCAAACTTTGTCGAATAAAAAAGATTATTTAAAATTCCATTTTTTTAGATTTTAGAGATTTGCTCTTAAAATAACTTTTTGGAATTTTCACTTTAATTTCCATATACTTTGCAGGCTCTTTTATAGTTTAACTTATGAGCAGAGCGTATTATCTGACCAAAAGAGTAGGAGTATAGGGCTATCTTTTTAAATTTTATCTTGTCCGTCATCAAACAAAACAAGGCCAAAGAAGTAGTTTTAATGGTTAATGATCTTAGAAAACTAATGCCTAGAATAGGTAGTAGAAAACTATATTATCTTTTATTGGACAAACTCCATTCAATGAAATTTGGAAGAGATAAATTCTTCGATATACTTAGGGCTAATCATTTATTAATACAACCTAAACGCAGTTATCATATAACCACAAACTCACATCATCGTTTTAGAAAGCATGAAAACCGGATTTTAAATTTAGAAATAAATCGTCCTGAACAAAGTTTGGGTCTCTGATATTAGTTATATCGGAAAAAGAAATAATCCGTGTTATTTAAGCTTGGTCACTGATGCTTATTCAAAGAAAATAATGGGATATTATGTTGCCGATAATCTCAATACTCACAGCAGTTCAAAGGCTCTGAAAATGGCTCTTAAGCAAAGAACCAATAATGCTTTAGCCCTAATCCATCATTCCGATAGAGGTCTGCAATATTGTGCGAATGAATATCAAAAGAGCTTATAAAAAATAAAGTATTATGTAGTATGACCCAAAACTCAGATCCCTATGAGAATGCAGTAGCAGAAAGAATTAATGGAATTTTAAAGCAAGAATTTATGATTGATAAGTATAGTCAAAAAGGAAAAATTACAAATCTAATAATAAAAGAATCTATCAGTATTTACAATGATTTCAGGCCACATTACTCCAATCATATGTTAACACCAAATCAGATGCACTCTCAAAATAAAATACAAATGAGAACTTATAAAACAAAAAACAGTTGCAAGATTATTGCAACTGTTTAATTAATTATTTTTATGTTATAATCTGTATCGCTTTTTTAGGACTACACAAAATGAAAATTATCTTTGATTTAAAGGATCATTTCATTATTTCTTTAAGAAGAATTAAATCATAAAGAGCAAAAAAACAAACCTAAAAAAAGCTTAATCTCTTTATAAATTAAGCTTTTTTTAAACTGTATAAAAGCTTTTTAATTGTTGCGCAAAGCGTGTATTAATTCTTTCTTGGTCATGGTAGAGCGTCCTTTTATATCTGCTTTTTTAGCTTCAGAATAAATCTCTTCTCTTGTTCTGTCTGAGTAATCTTTGCTGGAACCGCCTCGTTTTTCGGCTCCCGTACTGTTTGATATTCGCGCAGATTTTTCTTTGCTGTATCCTTTATCGCGCAATGCTTCGTATTGGTCCTTATCTTTAATCTGCGGACCCGGATCTTTTCCTGGCATAATAAAGTAATTTAAAGTTTATAAATGTTTCTATAAGATTAAATTCTAACGGTTAGAAAGTACTATTGTAAAAATAAATACCCTCAAAGTTGAATTTTTATACTTTAAATAAAAACAGTTACAGAATTTCTACATATATTAAGGTGTCGATATTTAAAGTGTTTAATAGAACTAAATGCTATTTGTTGAAATTAAAGTCACATTTTATTTAAGGTAAAACACTTTAGGTTCAAAAGAATTTTGATCATTGAGATTAGGATTTTGTTTTTCCAGATTTTCATCTCAATATTCTAATCTAGGCCTCTTTATCAAAATCTTCCTACTGAAATCAGGGTGACCGTTATCCCTAAATCATCATCATTAAAAGCATCTCTCAGATTGTTCTCCCTTACATCATCATCTTCGGGCTGATTGTTGTATGAATCATAATTATCATTTAAGGGATCAGAATCTTCATTAGAATTGATATTGTCTAGCTCAGCTCTCTCTAAACCAAAAATCCTGAAAAGAATTTACAATAAAATTAATAAATTCTTTTCAAAATTTAGGACAGTAATTTTAATCTCCCAGTATTAAATATCGGACAGCCTGAAAGGGTCAGTAGCCTGGGCAATGCTTTTTCCTGAATTGTTTTTTTTGTCTGAAGTATATCGGGGTTCTTCCTTCTGGTAGTCATTCAGGCGGCCGGCTTGTCCGGTTCCTGCTCCGGGCTGCATGCTGTCCGAACCGCTGTATGCGCTGTTTTCATTTTAATTTGTATTTTCCTTGTTTTCGTTTGTGTTTTTATTGGTTTCCATGATTTTCAGTTTTATCGGTTTTATCGGTTTTATCGGTTTTCTCTTCATGATTTTTGAGTAGCTCATGGGCTGCTTGAGTCCGGTAGATATGGCCGTTCCTTCCTCTGGGCCGTCCCCAAGCAGGACATTGGCGATCTCGACAGCCTTTTCCCGGAGGTCAGCTGGCTGGTTTTTATAAGATGGGGGATAGTCCCCGTTATGCCAGGGCATGATATTAATTGTTTTCTGCCAGATAGTCCCTGACGTCATCCACTCTGGTGTCTGCGACTCTCACGGCACTTTTTTAATATTTCTGCGGGCAAATTGAACTTTTCAGACCCATACTGCACCTCATAGGCTGAATAGAAATAGTTAAAAGTTTTTTTTTAATGTGTTTTTTCCTAATTATGAATTATCTTTACTACCCTTAATACTATTTTGGAATATTTAGTGCCCTTACTTTACATCGCAAGTAAATTGAAAATGCCATTTTGCTTTAGCAAAATTCTCTTTATCATTTAATATAAATTTTTTATTATGGCTTTTGAGAACTACAGTACAAAGAGATATATTTATTTGGCCGATGATGACAGCGATGACAGGGAGTTCTTTGCTGATGCGGTGATGGAAATTGACCGGAATGTTATTTTAAAACAGGCCCGCGACGGCATGCATCTAATGGAGGATCTCCGGACACTTTCCGGCTCAGAGCTTCCCGATTTTGTTTTTCTGGATATCAATATGCCCGGCAAATCAGGGCTTAAATGTCTCGAGGAGATAAGAAGCTGTGAGGGGGCGCTAAAAGAAGTAAACATTATTATGCTCTCCACCAGCAATGATCCGCAAAATATTCACAGGGCAATGGAATTGGGCGCTTCATTTTACGCTGTGAAGCCCAGTTCGTTCGAAAAACTAAAGTCAATACTTGAAGAAATCCTTGCTATGGATCTTGCCTGGACTGTTGAAGAAAAGAAAAAGTTTCTTTTACTTTAGGCAGAAGCGCCATTGCTAAATGGCAAAAAGTGATTTGTAGATGAAAATACCGGTCTGAGACCTTCAGCAGCAGTAGGAACAAAAGACGAAGATTAATATACGGGCCTAACCGTCTATTTTGTCCTTATGGTACTCCCTGAGACATTTTTCCATTTTCTGGAGCAGCAGGATTTGTTTTCGGCTCGCCTGTGGGATGTAAAAGTCCTGTGATAGTGTGGCTGTAATTGAATTTATTGTTTTCAAAATGGATCCAATTTTGGTGATCAGCTTTGTTAATTGTATTTAATATTATTTTTCAGGAGCTTTTCCCGCTCTATGTTCCACCCGAGCACTAGCGAACTGGCGAAGCAATCTTTTGTGCCGAACCCCGGCACAAAAGGATTTTCACTTCTATCGGGGCTAGTGCAGCTGCAGGGCTGATTTGTATTCTTGTTCTTATAAAGTAAGTTCACCTTAGAAATTATTCATTGTTCATTGGCAGGTATACGTTAAATACCGCTCCATTTTCATTGCTTTGACTGGCATCGATTTCCCCATTATGGTTCTGGACTATTTTTTTGCACATTGCCAGCCCGATTCCCGTACCTGCAAATTCACTTTTACCGTGCAGCTTTTGAAATATATTGAAAATTTTCTGTGTATCTTCAGGCTTCATGCCGATGCCATTATCGCTGAATTGAATTTTATAATAGGCTATGCCCTCTTTTAGATGTACTGACCGGATTTCTTCGGGGGAGGCAATACTGCACGCAATATGAATTTGAGGCTGCACATCAGGGCGTATAAATTTTAAAGCGTTGCCTATAAGATTGAAAAACAGCTGGGACATCTGCAGGGGAATACCTTTGATAACAGGCAGCTCGTTCCATGTAACTTTGGCCCCCGTTCGCTCCATCAGTACATCATAATCTTCTAGTGCATTGCGGGCAGTATCCTCAAGGTTTACCGCAACGAAAGTGGCATCGTCTTTCGGCAAGGCAGAGTAGGCGAGTACATCGCGGATAAGTTTGCCCATACGAGCAGTGGCATCTTTTATTTTATCTATGTAGCCCAGTGCTTTTTGGTCAACATGCTCTGTTATTTTACTCTCGAGAAGCTGCACAAAGGTGCTGATTTTGCGAAGCGGTTCCTGCAGGTCATGTGAGGCTATGTAGGCGAACTGTTCGAGTTCCTCATTGGAATGTACGAGCTGCACATTGGTCTGTTCCAATTCTTCATTTGTAGCCCTTAATTCCTCTATGATAGCGGCTATCTCTTCGGTACGGTGCTGTATCTGGTTCTCCAGCTCCAGCTGCTGTTCCATCTGGATGGTAATATCCTGAGCCGTTCCGTTCATCCGCACAGGGTTTCCCTCGGGATCAAAGACAGTTTTACCCTGGGCATGCAGAATTCTTTTCTTTCCTGTTTTGGGATGAATCACAGTATATACTTCATCATAGATACCGCCTGAATCTGGGTTCAGTCCCCATGCCACAGCATTTGCTACACGTTCGCGGTCTTCTTCCAGCAGGATGGGTATAACTTCATTATAGTCCTGGGCGGAAGGGTCATACCCAAACCATTGGATCAGACGGTCCGAGTAGGTCAGTCCATTTGACGCCACATCAATGCTCCAGGTACCAAGCTGGGCAAGCTCTACGGCGCCTCTCATGTTTTGCTCTGCCTCCTGCAGCTTGTTTCGCGCAATTACTTCTTTGGTGACATCAATTGCCGTACAGATCACACCATAGATTCTGCCTTTTGCATCGAAGAGTGGCTTGTACGTGTAATCGTAATAGCCGTAATAGGGCAAACCATTCTTTATAAACATGATACGGGCGGCCGTTTGGGTATGGATTTCTCCCGTACTTAAAACATTATGATAGGCCCCGAACAAATGTGTCTCCTTAAGCTCGGGTACCGCTTCCATGATAGGCATGCCGATAATGGAATCTCCCTTGCCGAATATTTCCAGCATTTTCTCATTGGCCTGGTGCAGGACCATTTCAGGTCCGGTGTAAACCAATTTGGCGACAGGGGAGTTGTAAAAGACGGTACGCGCAAATTTTTCGCTTTCTTCGACCTTTTGCCTTTGGCTGACCTGCAGGGTATTGTCCATAACCCAGACGGCTACTTTTTTTACTTCCCCGGCATTATCTTTCAGCGGGGTATAAACTAAAGTCATGTAAACAGTTTGCTGCCTACCGTGCCTGATCACTTTGCGTTCGGCTTCACGGGCAGTGTAAGGGTTCCCATAAGAGATAACACCCGCCAGTGCGCTTTCATAGCTGGAGCGTGCTTCAGGGAAAGTATCCCAGTAAAAATTTCCGAGGATTTTCTCGCGCGGTTTTTCGGCCACGGCTATAAAGCTGTCATTTACAATTTCCGCTTTCAGGGTCTGGGCATCCAAAACACAGATGCCAACCGGAGCGTTCATGACCAATATATAGAGTTCTTGCTGATTGTCGATATTCATACGATTAATATTAAATAGGGGCGTAGAAGATTTGAAAGATCTTTGATGCTGGCGGGTTTTATGAGAAAACCGCTGGCTCCTTTCCCTTTGAGCTTATGAACTAGTAGGGAATCCGAGGCTGTAGAAAGAATAATTACGGGTATATCCTGTAAACCTGCAGTGGATTTTAAAGTAGACAGGAATTCCTGCCCGTTTATGACAGGCATATTGAGGTCCAGAAAAATAACGTCGGGAATAAGTTCACCACTTACCAGTTTTTGAGGTGCTTTGGAGGCATTGGTAAACGAAAAACAGCTTTTCTCGTCTGATATATACGCTATAGCCGCAATAAAGAAATCAATATCATCTTGGTCATCATCAATGTGAAAAATTTTTATATGTCCCATCACAGCAAGTTAATAATTTATCGCGATTTTAAAAATACCTTATAGAAAAAAAATTTATACTGGGGGCGGGGGGCTCGGTCCATTAGTTATAAAATGCAGGAAAAAAAATCAGGGAATCAGCCGTTTATTTTCTCCATATGATAGCGGGAGAGCCACTTTTCCATTTTAAGCAGCAGCTGGATTTCTTTCGGGTCGCCTGTGGGATCTGAAAGTCCTTTGATGGTGCGCTGTAATTGAATTTTTTGTCCTCAAAGCGGCAGGTAAACCTTGGTAGCTCATTGTGGGAAACCATCCAGCCGCCGGGGTCTATTTTTTTTATTTCAAACTTTTTTATATCTCATGCCCGTTGAAACCAGCGGACGCTGTTAATCTACTGTCAAAAAGCAAAATTAATGGTTTTATTTTTACGCTGCACCCTTTTCTGTTAAGTTAGCGGCCGTGCCGGGAATTCAGCCGGCGGGAAGGGGGGGCTGCCTGATTAAAGACAAGAAAAATTAATCCAAAAAAAAGCCTTCTAAATGCTCTAAGGGTTGACTTAATCGTGTATTGAGAATTCTTGCCGGAACCTGATCCGGATGATCAGCATAGTCAGCTGCATTTAATATTAGTTTTAGCTTTAATATTATTTTTGGGAGCTATTGCCGCTATTCGTTACAATCTTTTGTGCAGAACTCCGGCACAAAAGGATTTCCACTGCTATCGGGGCTAAAGGGGAAGGGGGTATTGCTGTTTTATCTCTGAAGCTGGCCATCATCGGTTATGATAATAATATAGCGGGCTGGAATTACATTAGACCTTATTTTCAGATTTCCAACCATTAGCAAATAGGCGAAGTAAATCATCCCAAATACAAAATAAAATCTCTGTTAATCCAATTACCTAATCTGTTGCAGCTGTTATTTGCAGTTCACTTTTCAACTTTGGTGTATTGCAATGATTTGAAATTTTCTAAACCAAAACCGTCTGCAGAATTAAATAAAATCTCATCTCGACCAACTTGAGCTTCAATTTTTTTATTCTGATATTCAAACTCTATAAACGTCCAATCCCCATTATCATTAGCGCTCCAATCCCCAGTGAGTATCTTTTTACCATATTTTAGCTCGAATGTTTTATCATTGTTAAGTTTTAATTGTGAAAAATTATCAACTTCTTGTAAGGGATTTTCCAGGTCATATTTGTACAGTTCATATTTTCCGATAGCTTCTTTTTCATATTTATTCATACAACTGATAAAGCTGAAAAATGACACGCCAAGTAATATGATTTTTGAGTATTTCATTTATGTTAGTTCAGTTCCTTGTTAATTGCACATAACGCTAATAGCGCTGTTGTGACTTATAAAAATAGTTTTTCCCACTAAAATATAAGCTCCTGATACCGAAAACGCAGCAATGGGCTTATTAGCTGTCAGCCGATGTATATTTTATCGTTTACTGGTTTTTGTGGATATATAAATGATGTATATTAAACTTCCGACATATATCAAAAAGCTCAGTAATGATATTGCGTCATTGTGCATTCCCGATGTAAAAATATTAGTCGCTATCCCAATAACAAAACAGAGTATTGCAAGTAGAATTTTCGTAGAATTTTTCATAAAGTAAATTAAGAATTTGATTGATCAGCAGGCATTCCAGATTATTGAAAATATTACAACTATCTGTACTATTACATAATTGCTGAGTTTTCCGTAACTTCATTTAGCATAGCTTTAGAAATGCTTTCAATTAAGCCAATTGTCCAAATCCGCTGCCACTGCTGCTGCTGGCAGTGCATTTTATATTTCGTTTTGACTGAGTTTCTCTTTCCACCTATTGAAAGCTTCAGCATTGCTTCCAAAATTAGACTCTGTATCAAGTTCATTTAGGGCTTTATCCCTGGCATCTAAATGTTTCTCTATAATTCCGTTAATTTTATTGACATTCCCGGCATTTATTTTCCCGCTGTTAATCTCTTTTTCTGATTTTTTGGCAAAGTAATGTGAAATGTTATATTTCAGCTGTACATAATCCAGTAATTGCTGGGATTTATATTCGGGTTTAACCCACGATAAATCCTTTCTGATTCCTCCATAGGATTCAACAGTGATAGTTCCCGTCCAGACATTTACTTTTTTGGTGAAAACCCCGAATGTCAGTTCCGGATGGACATGCAGATCTTTGCCTGATTCAGGCGGCATTTTAAAATCAGACCATTCCAAAATAGCTTTTGACCTTGCAGAGATAGTATCGCCCTGGTTTGCTTTGGTCATTTCCGAAACAACCCTTTCCCATTTTTTTTGATTCTTTCCCTGTCCAAAAGTAAAAAGTGTCAGGCACAGGCCTAAAAAAGTTAATGTGATTTTATTCATTTTTTAAATTTATTAGCTTAGCTTATTCACGTATTTTTTTTTGTGGTTTTACGCCTTCACAAGCATTCCCCTCAACGTTATGGCGCTTCCAGACGTTTGCAAGTTATGAAAACGAGTGTTTTCTGCTGAACGAAAATACGATAAAAACGGTAATTCCGCTAAATTTGCTACTGTATAAAATCAATTAATTGGCTTTGGTTTTTTATTGTTTTTTTTCTGCGTCCTAAGGTGTTAGCGGCCTTGATGTGGATCATCTTTTGGAATTCACACGAGAGCTGTCTGCTTTTTTTCTTAATGCTCTTTATCCATAATATCCCAATTGCTTCCTTTTACTTTTATCCAAGGCCCTGTATGCTTTTGTCTTATTTCAAGAGCAAAAGTAGTCCGTGACCATAAGACAAAAGCAAGGCCGGACTTTTGAGGTCCTGCTGAAAAATCTACATCCATGCGCCAGATTGGTACCAAGATGCTATAAAAAACCGCCAATGATAACTGTTTGTTTATAGGCATCAAATCTTAGTACCTTAAAATTTTCGCTGGGAAGGTTAGTATGGCCCGGTGCACCATTCCCTGTTTCATCTCTGGTACGTTCATCTTCTTTTAGCTCCTCGTTGCCAAGCTGCCCAATTTCGACTTCCTTATGAACGGGATTATCCTGATCCGGTTGGGTAGTTTCAAAGGTGTCGCTTTGGGCCTCATCGCTCCTCTGGGTATTCATGTCAGTTTCAAACCCCTTTGAAGGATCATTCTCTATAAGGTCCTTTTCTATGTCCTTCCCGGTTATGTCTTTCGAATCGCTTTCGGGTTTCTGGTCAAGGTTCTCCGAGTCATAAGGGTTGCTCTTTTTACCTGTGGTTTTTGGGTCTGCGTCCGGGGTTTTGAGAATTACGGCCGTCCCGGGGTAATTTTGTGGCGCGTCTGAATTTTTCATTTTATTTTTTTGATTAGATAATTGATGTTGTTTTTTTTAAAGGGGTGTCGCGGGCAGGTTGGGCGGTGTGCTTGTGCTGGTTTGGGTGTACTTTGTACTTTGTACTTTGCACTTTGTTTTTTGGCTTTGTCTTTTGTCCTTTGTGCTTGTCTTTGTCAAATTTAAAAAGGATAGGAGCACTTTTTTTTACAGAATAATAATCTGGATTTATAAAATAGCGATCAGGTAATCAGTAGGTAGGAATCCTGTCTTTGTTTTGCTGTCGAAGAATAAGCTTTTTATCTTTTTGATCTACAGGTGGCAAAATGCTGCAAAACTTGGATTATCGAGTATTAGGGATTGTTAGCGGAATCTAATCGGATTGATCAGCATTGTCAATTGTAATTAATATTATTTTTTTGGAGCTTTTTCCCGCTATTTGTTCCAATCTTTTGTGCCTAACACCGGTACAAAAGGATTTCCACTACTATCGGGCTAGGGCTGCACTACATTAGGTCCTGAATTTCAGGACAAAGTAGTATTTTGTCATTGGCATCCTGATGGTGATTCTTGTCATCACAGATACTTTTCTAAAAATAGCTGTTAAGGTAAAGTCTGCCGTCGTGAACTTTTTCTCTTTATCATTTTAACAAATTAAGCCAAATATTTTCAGCGGTTTTTATACAATTTTTGCCATTATTACATTATTACACTGTTTCTGCGGTATCGTATACTGCTAGTATAATTTTATCTTCTAATTTTTAACAGCTTCTTGATCAATAATACTATTGCGTGGATCTGTATTTTCTATGAATTATTTTCCGTGCAGACTGTCTTAGACTAAGGAGGATTATTAACATCCAGCGTGAAATCTTTCCCGGGGAACGCAGTATAGCAATGATAATGAGGGCCGGTGCTATGGTAATTTTTGAAGAGAAAATCTGATATTTTGAACTACTCCCAATAGAAGTGTTCAGATTGGTTGGCCGATACTGTACAAATCTCAATTATTACCTTTTAAAAATTATATAATTTAGCTTACAACATTTTTTTTATAAGCAACTGTGTTAAAAGTGCTAATTTATTCTATGGTGATTTCTGTTTTAGATGCGGGAATTTTGATTTGGTTTCCTGTGAAGGCTTTTTAATAACCTGATAAAAATCAGAAACTACAAAACCATAATCAGCATTTGTTGTCCAGGCAAGGACTGAAAATAACACCGCCTCAGCAGTAATATCTTTTACCAAAATAAGTGGCTCGGGGAGCTCCAATATTCTTTTGTCAGCTTTAAGGGTATCAAGAATTTCAGACTTTACAAGCACAATGTCGCTATTATGGTTAACGCTGAGTGTAATATCAGTTCGACGCAGCATTTCTTTTGAAAAATTTCTTATTTTACCGTTTGAAAGAGCGCCGTTTGGCATATATACAGACTGGTTATTAGGCGTAATAATTTTGGTACTGAAAATAAAGATAGCAGCAACGGTACCGTTTCTCCCTGAGCTTCGATATAATCTCCCGCACGCAAAGGTTTAAAGAGGATAATCAGCAGCCCGCCCGCAAAATTTGACAACGATCCCTGACGTGACCGCCCAATTGCTAAACCTACTGCGCCAATAACGGCGACACAGGCCGATGTTTCGACTCCCAGTTTGGTAATGATACTTATAAAAAGAAGCGCACGGAAAGTCCAGATAAGGACATCCATAATAAATTTAATCATGGTTGTGTCAAACCGCTTGGCGTCAATAATTCGCAACATAACCTTTCTAAAACTTTTATGACAATAAGACCAATTATAAGGGTGACAAGTGCAGACAATAAGTGTGGCCAAAATGCTGTTGCAGCATGTACTGTTTTTTGCCAATAATCTTTAATAAATTCCATAAATAACCAGCTAATAAATTATTGCATAATTTCACGATGAGATGTCAGTAAATTATTATAAAATTATCCGTCATTCTTATATTTATTTCAGTCTTTTATTTTATCTGAAAGCTTATAGGTATTGAATGAAATTATATAAAACTGATTTCTAAATCTATAAAAATCAAATTTTTATGATTGTTAATTTAGGGGTTATTAACGAGATCGTACATACGTGATTTACCAACCAGCTGAAAAATTAGGCTATTGTTTTAAGGAATTATTGAAAAGTAGGTGGTAAGTTTATGTAGTAAGATTTATTCTATTTTAAAATAGTATGAAGGCGATTATTCTTTTATCAACATTAAAAAATACAGAACAGTCTAATACTGAAACGCTGGTTGAATTTGTTGGCGGGCATTTAGCGGAAAAAGACATTAATTTTGAGATCATAAAATTACTGGATCATCAGATTCGACCTGGTACGTGCACTCACATGGAAACGGAAGATGACTGGCCTATTATTTATGAGAAAATACTACAAGCTGAAATTTTAATATTTGCGACGCCAATTTGGTGGAACAACCACAGCTCTGAGCTTCAAAGATGTATGGAACGGCTTATCGATGTTTATGATATTATTGGTGAAGGCGGAAAATCTCCACTTGATGGAAAATTAGGCGGTATAATTATAACCGGCGATGCAGATGGCGTTGAACATGTTACGGGTAACTTAGCCAATTTTTTTCTAAGTATGGGAATTACAATGCCGCCCTACACCGCTGTTGGTGTTTTATGGGACGGACATGCAAAGGGATCCGGAAAAACCAAAGCAGACATATTTCAATATTATAAAGAAGTTTATTCGCATGATGCCGTAAAAATGGCTGAGTATTTAAAAAATGCAAAGTAATCTTTATAGAAAACTATTGCAATGCAGTAAAATGCAAGCATGCCGGAGCGCAGATTTCTATTTTTTGATCGGTATAGGTAAGTTTGCCTGTAGTTTTATCTCTTTTGAAAACAGTAATAGTGTTGGTATCCTGATTTGCAATAAGCAGATAATTGCCTAGTGGATCAATTGCAAAATCTCTCGGATTCTTACCTTGTGTGGATAGTTGTTCTACGAGTCCCAGATGTCCATTTTGAAGGATTATATAAGTTGAAATTAAATTAGCCTCTGCACGATCAGTGGTGTATAGAAAGTCACCTTTGGGGGAAATTTTTATAGCTGCAGCACTATTTGCGGGCTTATTATTTTCAGAAGTTATGTTGGTTTCGCTTAGAAATTTCAGATCACCGTTTTTATCATAAGAAAACATTGTTAAAGTTTCATCTAATTCATGAATCAAATACATAAGCTTTCCATTTTTGCCAAATACTGAATGACGCGGACCACTTCCGGCTTTAACATCAGTAGTTTGTTTTAAGGTGAGGATTTCATTTTCAGGGTTTGATTGTATGTATAAACAAAAACCTTGTCAATACCCAGATCATTGCACAAAAGAAACTTTTTGTCCGGCGAGAAGTAAACCATATGCACATGCGCCTTATCCTGGCGGGTTTCATTGATTCCTTTTCCTTCATGCTGGATCAATTGCTGTACTTTGGAAATACTCCCATTGGACATTTTTTTAAAAACAGTAATACTTCCTCCCAAATAATTGGCTACAATAATATTTTGATCGTCATTAATCAGGTAACAGGGGCTGGCTCCTATAGCATCTTTTTTATTTAAAAGAGTAAGGTTTCCTGAGCCTGAATTAAATGCAAAGGAACTTATGGTACTTTCTGTTTCATTTTCATTAACAGCATAAACAAATTTATTATCTGCTGAAACAGATAAATAACTGGGATTTATACTTTTTTGACTGTTGTTTTCAATTTTAATTCTCTGGAGTTAGTATCAAATTCGTAGACATAGATTCCTTCGCTTTCGCACGTATTTGTATAAGTTCCCACTAATAAATTGAATTTAGTAAGTAATTGTTGATCTGTAGCATTCATAGTGATTAGTTTAAGATATAAAGCATGGTTCGCAAAAACAAAACTGCATAAAACAGCTTTATTATTGAAAACTTAATTTAAGTAGTCGGCTTTGGATTTTGAGTTGGTCATAACAGCCGCACCAATTTCAACTAATCCCAGTATCAGGTGAGGTATGTAAACTGTATTGGCAAAGCCAAACAACCACGGAGAAGCTGCCAGTAAGACTCCGGAAAGAATATCCAGCATTATATGAACTTTCATGGGAATCATTTTTATAAGTCCTAATTCATAGCGAGTCAGTAAACTGTAAAGTACATCTGTTACGCCTAAAACATAAAAAATCTTGCTTTCTATTGCGCTAAGGTTAAAATTTAAAATATAAGGGACAATAACAAGTAATATACCCATTACATAATCAATATAGCCGTGGGTTTTTGTATCAATTGGTTTCATAATATTTTGTTTTATAATTAATTATAAGAATCGATTAAGATTCATTTTTCGTAAAATGTAAGTTTTGTATTTAAAAATTGTGAGCTTTGTTTCAGCGAAATAGTATCGTAAAATTTTTATAAGAGATGCCGATTTAGACTTTTTCTTTTCCCCATAAAAGCACTTCCAGCTTCTGAGCATATTGTATTTTATCGGGAAGAATTGTAAGGCTGAATTTTCCGGCATCGTACAATATATCATTTATGGAAACTTTTATGTTTTTAAGATCCCATTCTTTATGGTGGATATCAAACCGACAGATTTTGTTCTCGCAGATATCATATAAAGCATGCCTTTCGGTCAGCCAGAAATCTAAACTGGTTTTCTCCATAAGAGGTCTGGTTTTGCCAATGGTAACATCAAGCCTTTGATTTGATGCCTTATTTATGGAAACCAGTTTTTTAGGACTTCGTTTGATTTTAGATTTTTGATAAAGAAGTCCAATAAAAGTTCTTGTGAGTAAAACTTCAATTAATTTATCGGTTTCAATAGAAAACATATAAATCCCCGGTATTTCATCCTTTATGACATAGGTGCGAATGTTTATCTCCTGAAAGTTAGAAATGAATGGCATAGCAGGTAAATTTCGCACTCTCATATTCCTGACTTCAAATGCAACGAGTGAAACCCATGCCATGTTATTGAATGTATCCAGTTCAATTCCTTCAGGTATATGCTCTTGCAGGAAATAAGCAGGCACTTCCCAATGAAAAAAAAGCGTATCATGCCATTGCTGGAAATATTTCCATTTTTTCTCAGGAAGAGCGTACTGCCTATTGCTGATGCTCGCTAATATTTCATCAATTTTACTCATATTGGATTAGATTACCTGTAAATGCGGTCTTACCTGCATTGTAACAACGTCACATCGTTTTGGCTGGGACAGGCAAAATAAAATGCTCATGGCAATATCTTCTGCTTCAAGCATTTCCATTTTTTTTACATTCTCTCTTTGTTCGTCTTTTGGCGCAGGCTGCATGTCACTGGTTACGGCGCCAGGCTCGATATGAGAAACTTTTATTCCCAGTTCGTTTATTTCTTTTCGCAGCGCAGCGCTAAATCCTCTTATGGCAGATTTTGTGGCAACGTAAATTGTTCCCGTTTCTTCGTGTGTTTCGGCGCTCATTGAGCCTATCGTTACAATATGTCCTTTCTCCTGGGTTTTCATTCTAGTCACGGCTTCCTTAGTAAAGGCTATATATCCTAAAATGTTGGTTTCTATGATATATTTAATATTTTCATATTCTTCGTCGATGATACCATCTGCAGGCAAAGCGGCATTATTGATAAGAATGTCAATTCCGCCAAGTGTGTTGTCTATTTCCTTCCAGATCAGTTCAATATCTTCTTTTCTGGTAATATCGGCAGTAATTCCGTACACTTCACCTTCTGCCTGCGCTTTAATATCATCAATGGCCTGATCGAAATCGTCTTTATCTCTTCCAAAAATAAAATATGACCTCCCAGTGAAGCCAAAAGGGCTGCTGTTGCTTTTCCTATTCCTGTTGTACCGCCTGTGATAACAATACGTCTGCGGTCAATATTCTGCCCAAAGTAGTTAGATAAATTTCCCATATTTATAATTTAAAATTTCTATATAATGTCTTATAAACTTTTTTATATTAATTTCTCTGTAGTCTGTTGTGATTGAGTTTTTTTTGATTTGTACTTACATTATATCTGGGTTTAAAGCGTGTTATTACAGTAGTACCAATTTCAATAAGACCAAATATCAAATGGGGTAAAAATACCTTTTCTGAAAATCCCAATAGCCATGGAGAGACCGCAAGAAAAATTCCGGAAAGGCTGTCCAGCATTAAATGGATATTAATCGGAATTAGTTTTATAACCCCTAATTCATAATTTGTAAAAAAGCTGTACACTATTGCTGAAGTACCTACAATGTACAAAGCTATATCTGGCGTACTTTCTGAATTAAAATTTAAAAGGTACGCGATAGCAATTAGTGTCAGCCCAAAGATATAATCAATATATCCGTGGGTTTTTGTGTCAATAATCTGCATGATTTGAGTTTTAATAATAGTTCATTATTTGCTTTTTATTATTTTTTTATCAGATGAGAATAGAAGCATCAGAACCTGTGATAAGGATTCCTGCTGCTGTTTTGACTAAAAATTTTTCTCTATTGTATTTCCACTCTGATTTTAATTCCAATTTCCTGTGGAATATTAGGAATATGTCCTTTTGAGAAATCATTGGCAACACCTTCCATCATGTCAATTCGGTCCGCAAGAATTAACGGAATCCAGCGTCCGTAGCTGGATTCACTAAATTATAGGTGATCCGGCGTATGATTCTGCTTAGTCCTGACGGTGGTTTTGATGTTCCGTATACTGCAGAAAGATTAGGTCTTTCAACCGATTTCAATATTTCTACCGTTTCATCCTGCTGCACCGGACGTTACCAGAAGTAAATTCATGTCCGAAAGTTGACCCAATACGAGTATCAGGAACAAGCCCGTGATACAGGTGCAGGTCAGAACCGCAGATACAGGAACGAAGTACTGTTACGATTGCATCATCCGGATGAATGATTTCGGGTATGGGTTTGTCGCGATCAAGACGGACTCTGTGTGGTCCGCGATAATTCATTGCAAGCATATTTTCTATATTTTAAATTAAACTTCAGTTATTATTATTCATTAAGTTATTGTAAGGGCTACGAACAAAGCGTCTGAATGTTCTTTATCGCGAGCCACTGTAAAAGCAGTATTTATTTCTTCTATAGGAAAACTATGTGTAATCATTTTTTTTGCATTTAGTTTTCCTTTCGCCAAAAGGTCCAGGCAAATTTGCATTTCAGGATAAATGTCCCAATAGGAATAACTGGCGCTCGGAATCAATTTTATTTCGCTCATCTGGATTCGCTGCCAGTCTAGTTCAGTTTTTGTTTTTCCGGGATCAAAACCGCCCACTATTATTACTTTACCGCCAATTCGGGTAAATTCAGTAGAAAGAGGCAGTGTCATTTGCATGGCGGAGCCGCCTGCACATTCAAAAGTAATATCAGCACCACGATTATTGGTAAATTCCATTAGCTTTTGATAACCGTCTTCGTTTTTTGTATTTACAACGACATCTGCTCCAAGTTCTTTTGCCAATCTTAAAGAAGAGTCGACGATATCAAAAATAATGACATCTGCTCCGGCTATTTTTGCGAGCTGTAACTGTCCAAGACCTATTGATCCTGAACCGATAATAGCTACCTTATCATTTAGTTTTATTCCGCTTAACTGAGTGGCGTGCAGTCCCACAGAAAAAGTATCTAATACAGCAGCTTCTTCATAACTCACATGATCAGGCAGTTTGTAGAATTTCTTCGCTGGTCCGCTAACATATTGTGCAAAGGCCTGAGAAACGGTTTCCATCCTTACTTTGTATAAATCGGGGCACAGGTTATATTGTTGTACGTTGCACCAATCACAAGTATCGTCGCCCAACACAGTTTCTATAACTACTCTGTCACCTGGTTTTACGTTGGTCACTTCCGGACCTACACTCACAACTTCTCCTGCGAGTTCGTGTCCCATTATTTTGCATTCCAAATGGGGATCTTTCTTTTTCCAATGACGAAGATCTGTCCCGCAGATTCCGGCGACTTTTACTCGTGCCAATACCCAGTCAGGTTTTTGCAGTTCAGGCAGTTCCACTTCTGAAATTGAAAAATCACCTTTTGCGGTCTTTAGTGCCGCTGTCATTTTATCTTCCATATTAATAATAAATTAATGTTTAGTATTTGTATGTATTTCTTAGTTACCAGGTTATCCTTACCATTGAATCACCGGGGAATTCAAACTGATTCTCCTTATTGATGACCTCGGTATAAGATCCCGTACTTTTTATTTCAACTTTAATTTTAGAGAGTTTGGCTTTTGAAAGCCCGGAAAGTAGTAGTAAGGCTTTAAAATTTGGATTACCATTCATGTGAAATGTGACATTGTCTTTACCAAAGCGGAATCTTGCAGCAGGATAATTAATAAAGCCCATTGCATCTGAATCTCCAAGCATAAAATATTGTCTTGGAATAACGCCGAATGGTAAACCGGAACCATAAACCTCCTGACCCACCTCACCGGATTTTTCCCATCCGTCATGTATGTCTTCCAAAGGAACCCATAGTTCTTTTTGAATCTGACCTGTTCGTACTTCCTCAGAAATCATGTCTGCAGGCAATAAGGTTGGATAATAAAAAGGCATCCTGCTCACTGCATATTTTATAAATTCAGGAATCAATATTTTTAATGAAGGAAGAATATCAATGCCTTCAGTTACTTCTATATAATGATGCAATGCGGTGTATACTTCAAATTCTTCGTAAGCTGCTGTATACGGTGCATCATTTAAAGGAAATACGGCAAAGAAGTTTGGAAAATTTTTTCCATACCCGTAATTGCATTCCCAAAGCTGTACATTCTTGAATATTCCGGCAAGACAGCTGTAACTTAGATCAAGATATTTTTGATCATTAGTTTCCTTGTACAATTCTACTAATGCCCCTGCGGTAAATGCGGTATTATTAGCCTGATAAAAAATATCAAAAGCAAGTTCTTCCAGACTTTTAAAAGCTTTTATTGCCTCTTTAAGAAATCTGTTTTCATTAGTTAGCTTATAAGCCATCATCATTACATGGGCGTAAGATCCTGCCACATCTTTTTCACCCCCTTTTCCGGGTGATGTTTCTGACTGAATTATTTCCAGTGTTGTCATTTTATAGAAAACGGGCCATTCATAATCGAACGTATGGGCTACTTTGATGGCATAATCAACAGAATCGAGAAAAAGTTTTCGGGCTGTTTTATCTCCTCGAAGTGCCAGACGCGAAAGATTTAAAAGAGGATGGTGCAGGTACCACGAGTCCATCACCATGTCCTCCTTTTGTGGTTCAGATTTGTCTAACTGATCGATAAGCGAAGGATGCCAGCGAACAATACTTTTTATCGTTTCATTATAAAAATCAGTCAGACCACCACTCAGATCCTCGTACAGCGGATGTGTTTTCCCTGACCAGTCCCTGTATTCATGAAGTGGAAGGAGCACGGCAAGCTGAACCATAATTTCTGCGGGAGTATTATAATCTCCGGCATAAGCAGTAAGATACGTGTTGTCATCTGTCAATGTCCAGCACCCTTTATTTAAATGAAGACCAGATAAAACATTTTCAGCAATAGCATGCCAATCCGGATAAACAGGTTCAGGTTTTTGAATAAGTGTATATATTGCCGCAAGATTATTAAGGTAATTAATTGAAACCTGATCAGCTTTCTCGACAACTTCCTCTTCGAAAATCACAAATGCGTCAGAGATAATATATTCAATACCTGCAGGAATTGGTTTTTTATCATTTATAGGAAATTGAAATCCTATTTCCGGCCATTCTCCACCTACTGCATCTGCTACAGAACATTCCGTTGCGTCACAGTAAGGAGACATTGCAGTCAGGTTTTGAAAATAGAATATGGAACCATTCCTTGGTTTGGTCATACTAAAATATAGGTTTCCGGATCTGGTGCCAATTTGTTTGGCATGAATAGTGCCGGCAGAATTTTCTACTTGCCCATCCTTGGTAAGAGGCACAATATCACGAGGCCAATAAGGTATCAGAAATGGAAAAGCGGCCTTAAATGAAGTAGTATATCGTACTAGGAAAAGAGACTCCGTAAAAGATAATTTTATAGTATAGGAACCTAATCTGGTAGGTGCTGTTAACACTATTTCATCTTCTTCTTCATTTACAGAAACATCTTCGAAGTCGCTATTCATTCCAAAGGCGAGTCTAAAGGCAATACTGCCCGTTTCAGGCCAGGAGGTTTTTAGCCAAATCGAGTCACCGGCATTAAAAATTTGTAGTGTATATCCGGACATTTCTGTCTCGTATATAAGTACACTATTGACTAGATCTGCCTGCACTGTTGCTGTCCAAGGCGTCACATGATTTTGCATAACAAATTGATTTAAAATTAACTCTAAAACCAAATTTGCAACATAACACTATCAGTACTTTATATAATATCAAAAAAAAGTTACACAAATTTAATATTGTAAATACAATATTTATAATTCCAATTATTCAAATATTTTCTGTAATTAACTGTAAATTATGTAAATACAATTTTTAATCTTATAAAAATATGTTTTTAAAACCTGACAAATTTATATGGCATAATTAATATATATTATATGGATAAGGATGACATTAAAATAGGCGATGGATATCGCATTTTGTTTGGGGAAGCTCCACCGGAGATAATTGCAGAAGTCGCCATTAGGAGCATTATATTATATCTGACATTACTTTTTGTGGTTAGATTACTAGGAAAAAGGACCAATTCTATACTTACTATTACGGAGAGGGCGGTCTTTATTACATTGGGTGCCATTGTGGCAATGCCAATGCATGGTCCCAGCCACGGAATTGTAATTGGTATTGTAGTTTTACTGACAGTTTTGGTTTTACAAAAGAGTTTAACCCGAAGCTTTTTTATCAGTAAAAAATGGGAAAAACTAATGCAGGGTCAGGCGGCCACACTGGTTGCCGACACGGTATTAGATGTAGCGCAACTTGAAAAGCACTTTATATCAAGACAGCAGCTATTTGAACTCTTACGTGAAAAAGATATTCGGCATTTGGGACAGGTCAAAAGAGCTTACATTGAAGCATGCGGTACACTAAGTATCTATAAATATAAAGACCCGAAGCCTGGCCTGTCTATTATTCCGGAAAAAGACATTGACACTATTATTTCAAGGGATGAAAACTACAGTGCTTGTTCTTGGTGCGGAACTGTTGTTGAGAAAAATCAATTTTCAGAATGTCCCAATTGTAAACATGATCACTGGGTTGAACCATCAAAAGAATTTTTAAAAGATGGATAAGGACGATATCAAACTAAGCGATTGGGGCCGTATTTTTTTAGGAGATGTGCCGCCAGAATTTATTATTGAAGTGATTATAAGAATGACCTTCATATATGTTATACTCGTAGTTTCATTACGGCTGTTAGGGCGGCGGATGGAATCTATGCTGAGCCGTGGAGAAATGGTTACATTGGTAACGCTCGGTGCCTCTGTCGGGGTTGCAATTCACACTCCCGAAAGAGGAATTTTACCTTCTGTAATGGTTATATTAATTATCATTTCACTTCAGGCCCTGCAGGCTTATATTACCTCACGAAATTCAAAAGCCGAGCGGCTTGTTCTGGATCAGATATCAACTCTGGTAGAAGATGGTCGTTTGATTATTAAAGAAATGATTAAAAGCAGAATTACCCATGAACGCCTTTTCGCTGCTCTCAGATTAAAAGGTATAACAAATCTAGGTACAATACAGCGCGTTTATTTTGAGTCGAAAGGAGTTTTTTCTATAATCACCTATATAGATCAAAAAGAAAGAGCAGGATTGTGCATATTGCCCGATAGCGATCATGCTTTTAGGGAAGAACTCAGCTATGATATGGATTTAAGTGTCTGTCGAAGCTGTGGAAAAATAGTTGAGGAAATAGCACAAAGAGATAAAAAGTGTACTGTCTGTGGAGAAAATGATTGGGAAACACCTGTTAAAGATAACTCATAAACCACATAGAAATTTTAATATCAGAATCGAAAATCAAAAAACTTAAATATGAAACAATGATGTCTATAAAAAAAATAAAGTTGTTGGCAATGCTTTGTCTTTTGTCGATAGCAACAAGCTGTACAACATGGAAACTGGGTACCAGTGGACAGAAAAAAATTTCGGGTAAAACATATGTGATAGTGGGGAGCTCAAGTGGTTTTGGCCGGGGCGTTGCACAGGAACTTGGCGAGTGTAAAGCCAATGTGGTTTTGGCAGCAAGAAGGACAAACCTTCTTGAGGAAATAGCAGATACTATTCGAAGATCAGGAGGAAAAGCAATAGTGGTAACAATGGATATCAGTAAACCGGAGGATTTGCAGCGGGTAGCAGATGAAGCTGAAAAAGAATTTTCTAAAATTGATGTCTGGATAAATATGGCAGGCGTGGGTGCGATAGGCCGTTTTTGGGAAATTCCAACGGAAGATCAGGCACGGGTTATAGATGTTAATTTAAAAGGATTTGTATATGGCAGTAAAGTGGCTGTACAACAGTTTATAAAACAAAAGCAGGGTGTACTTATAAATATGGGAGCTGTAGATAGTGAAACTCCGCTGGCATATCAAACAAGTTATGCAGCATCTAAAGCCGGAGTAAGGAGTTTAAGTCTCTCCTTAAGTCAGGAGTTGCGGCTTAATGGTTATAAGGACATTAAAGTGGTAACAATTGAGCCATGGGCTGTTGATACGCCCTGGTGGCGACACGCTGCCAATTACAGTGGTGTTGAACCAAAAATGGCACTTATGGATGAACCGGATAAAGTAGTGAACGCAGTACTTCGAAAATCACTGCGACCAAAAAAAATAGTGCCGGTAGGATGGAAGGCCAAAGGTTCTTCTTTTATGGCAAATGTATTTCCCCGTTTCAATGAATGGTTCACAGCGAATGTTTCTCATAAATATCAAATGGAAATTGGACCTGAAGCTTCTCCTACGCAAGGTTCAATATATCAGCCAATGCCGGAAGGGCGAGGAGTTGATGATGGAGTAGACGAAAGAATGAAACAAAATAAGAAAGAGAAAAAGGATAAAAAATAATTAATTATGGAAAAACAGGAAAAAAATTTTATCAATAAGAATAAATACAAGGATACTGACCAAATATCTAATGCAAATTTACAAGACGGAATATTAGGAGATTTTAATCCTGATAAAAAAGAAGGAATCCATAAAAAAAGACCAGATTATTCGCAAGCATTTTCAAGAATAAATGATGTGTCTGCTAAATCACTAACTGAATTAGAACAGGAATACTATGATAGTTTACAATCAGGTAATCCAAACTAAAAGGACTCATTATTTTTACAAATTATTTGTTGGTTGAGTTAATTAAGGTCTTTACAACTAATGATAACTTTATATTGTAGGATATCCGCCTGTTACAGTCAACACCATCTTTACCTATGCTAAACCCTTGTGAACTATTTTTATCATTTGCTGACATGTATCTGAATCTAAGATCTTAGATGTTTTTAAATCAGTTGTTTATATTTTGTAACTGCTGGCAGGATTTATGTAAAAGTGCATCATGGAGAATATTTAATTTTATGCTGTACTGAATCAGGCTCCAGACACCGGAGTATTCCTAAAGTCCATTGCCGATCCGGTACTTTAAAGTTACTCTTAACTTTCTTATAAGAAATTATACGGCAACGGATAGTCGTACGACAGTCAAAAATGTTTTATTATGTACCGAAATATCTGGTTAATCGATGATGATAAAGAGGACGGCGAATTATTCGCCGAAGCAGTGCAATCCCTAAACGCCGGCATACGGTTCCGCTATGAAAGCAATCCGTTACAGGCTTTAGAGCTACTTCAACGGGCTGAGAATCTGCCCGAGATAATATTCCTTGATTTGAATATGCCGTCAATAAACGGGGAGGATCTTCGCGAAAAACTGCAAGACCTTCGATAAAAATTTTTGTATTTGCATTTACTTACTTTTTAGTATTTTTGTTTTTATTAGATTGGATTTTTTGAAATACTGTTAACAATTATACTATTATGAAAGATAAAACAAATAATTTAGCAATTATTGAAATTGATTTAATTAATGAATTATCTCAACTTGTGGAGCAAAGCCAGCGGCAAGTTATTATCCAAAATAATGCTGCCTTAACATTACTTTTTTGGCAGATTGGGTATAGGGTTAATGAAACTATACTACAAAACAAGCGGGCCGAATATGGAAAACAGATTGTGCCGACACTGTCGGCACAATTGGAAAGTAGATATGGAAGAAGTTTTACAGAAAAAAACTTAAGAAGGATGCTGCGCTTTGCAGAACAATTTCCAGATAAAGAAATAGTGGTAAAACTTGCACATAAATTAAGCTGGTCACACTTCATAGAAATATTACCAATAAAAGATACTACAGCAATGTTATTTTATGCAAATCAAATAAGTGATCAATTAATGAGTGTTAGGGATTTACGCAAACAAATAGCTGCAAAAACTTTTGAAAGGGCGACAATAGCCAATATACAAACTAGTTCATCGGAACATGATTTAAAATACAATTTCAAGGATCCCTATTTATTAGACTTCTTAAATTTAGGAAATGCTTATTTAGAAAAAGATTTAGAACAGGCAATATTGGATGAACTGGAAAAATTTATCCTAGAACTTGGAAAAGGGTTTACATTTGTCGAACGCCAGAAGAGAATGATCATTGATGGTGAAGACTTTAATTTAGATCTGCTCTTTTTTCATCGTAGACTAAAACGATTGGTTGCAATTGAATTAAAACTAGGTAAGTTTCAGGCCAAACAGAAAGGACAAATGGAACTCTACCTGAAATGGCTGGATAAATATGAAAAGCAGGATGGTGAAAATACACCAATTGGACTGATACTTTGTGCGGAAAGCAGCAGGGAACAAATTGAATTACTCGAAATGCACAAAGATGGAATCATAGTTGCCGAATACTGGACTGAACTGCCTCCTAAAAAACAGTTTGAAGAAAAAATCCACTCATTATTAACTGAAGCTAAGGAAAAAATAGAGAGAAAATATCTTTCGGAATAACTCTAAGTCAAATTGTGCCTCAGTGCAGTGCTGACACAGTTGGAAAAGAGTAGAGGAATAACTTATTTTATAATTTGAAATGATCCTTTAGTAATGTTTCGAACTTAAACTATTAAGTATTTGTTTCACAGAGTTTTAATTTGGTCCTGGATCTGAATGCACCAATTCTGCACCCAGTATCTAGTTAATCCAATTGAATATTTTATTATGCCAAATATGGTTTCGCTCTGCCATTCGAACCTTTTATAAAGAATTCTACATTTTGTTGAGATAAATGCTTTTGCAAATTTTATTGTGCCATGATTCCGCCATAAAAGTTACATTGCTGAAAAATTAGAAAAATTAGCTTTAGTTTTTATGGTAAAAGACGTATGAAGTCCAGTTTCAGATTTTCAACAATCTGCTATTTAAAATATTGAATCTTTCGCTCCATTGTAGCTGTTACTTCATTTTTATTCCCTTCTAAATACATCTTACACTTAATCCAGTTTTTATGATTATCGTATTCATATTCATAATATCTGTTTGCTGGCTGATTTATTTCATCTTCACTAATAAAATTGACTTCCACTAAATCGTTATTTTCATTATAGTTGAAAACAAGATCATCACTTGGATAGGGATAAGTTTGTTGACCTGAAATATGTATTTTTTGAACATAAGTATTGGTAGAGTCATAAGTATAATTTGCGGTAAGGAATGTTCCTAAATAGTTACTCCAAGTTATCTTGGCGATTTTGCTTTTGTCATCGTAGTAACATTTAAATTTAGTGCCACAAGCATAATTAAATTTATTGTCTGAATAAGTGTCGCGATATGGGCTTGTGTTCTCTGAATCGAAATTACATTCTGTTAGGTTTGCTTTCGAATCGTATTTAAATGTCTTTACTAACAGTAGTTCGTTTTCAGAAGGTGATTTAAATATTTTTTGCTCCGGTTTAGGTATATAATAAACCTTTTCTTCAATAATTTTATTTCCCTCAGTTTTATATTGATAATGAAACTGTCTTAGATCGCTATATCGATCTTGATATTGATTTACTGCTATATTTGCGCTGTCTAGTTTCGCTATTTTATAGTCTTTGTCATTTTTAAATCTATTTTCTATGGCAAAATTCGTCTGAATTTGTAAATCCAAATCAATGGATAATGGTTTTGAAATGCTTAGGTAAGGCCACAAATCTTTCTTTAAAATATAGTCTTTCTCATCATATTGATATTTATATAACTTCCCCTCGGGACGATCTTCATAACCTTTGGTTCTATGAGTAATTGCTTTTTGTATAGGAAGTCCCTCTTTATTAAATTCGTAAGAATCATCATTAGCAATATCATTTTCAAATAAAACACGGTATTTTACAAGTGGAGTAATGTCTTGTTTGTAAAAGGAATAAACAGTATTTACGGTCTTTACAGGGCCGTTTAAATTTAACGATCTGTTTGCTTTTAATTTGTTTTCCTGAGAAGTACAAAGGCTACAGTATATCAATGCAAAAACTGCAATAACTTCTTTAAAATTCAATTTAATTTTCATAATATACAATTTTTCTTTTTGTACTTTTAATTACCTCGCCCTGCATGGAATTATATCTAAGTTTACACTTTATCCAATTGTTATGACTATCATACTCATATTCGTAAAAGACTTTTTCTTGTTTAGGTAAATTATCATTTAGGTATTCACATGCTGTGATATCTGCATTTTTGTTATAATAAAATTTAGCTTTTTTATATTTACCATAAATGCCAAAACCATGCTCGTAAAATATTTCAACCTCAGTAACGTAATTTTCGGTAGGATGATATTTGTATTTCTGTACTATAGGTGGCTCTTGAACTTCCTGAGGTTCTACAGCATACATTTCAGTTACTTTAATTAAGCGATTTTTAACATCATATTCATAGATCCATTTTTCATGCGCCCCATCTTTTTCCGTATAATAATTATTTTCCTTGTATTCTCCTTCATTAATTAAGCGCTGCTGTACCAAATTGCCTTTTAGATCATAAATGTATTTTTTGGTTTGGTACAGCTTAGTTTCAATTATATTATTAGAATTATCTTTGTTTACAAAATATTCTTTTTCAGCAGTTATTTTACCATTTTTATCGAAATTATATTTATACGCAAAATCCGGGTCTAAATTTTCAAAACAGCTAGACCTCTTAAAGGTAATTTTATTCACATTTTGCATATTTAAATTAGCCATTTCCGTGAAATCGGGTACCCGATACACTTTTTTATTCAATACATATTTGAAATTATTATGAAGATCTTTTGGGTCATATACTAGCGAATCGGAAAAATGTCTTGATATCAAACCATATTTATTAAATTCATATGATTCGTATGAGTTTTGGCGTAATATTACTACATCTGTGATATGATCTATTTCATATGCTGTGAGATCTTCTTTGTAAAAGGTACGGTCATAAACGACTGATTTGACCGAATCATTTAAATTTAAACGATACAAATCTTTATTAATGCCATTTTGATTATTGGTTTTAAGCTGTGAAAAGCAGTTTAGCGATAGGGAAAGAAATAGTAATAGTAATAGAATTTTTATTTTATGCATTTTAAGTGAATTTATATTCGACCTGGCTGGTTAATTTATGATGTATTCAGACTTCAAGATAATATTAAACAATTTGTATGGACCGCTTTACAAATCAACCTTATTGGGTAGCTGATGCCTTAGATAATTGTGCCAAATATTCTTGAATTTTAGAGACTACAGTATTACAATTTTTAATAGCCGACAAATAATGTAGGATTCCAATCATACTGTTTGTGGCATCAACAGTAGTTTCTACTTTTTTTAATGTATCTGTTTCGTTTCCAACAGCCGTTATTTTTGTATAGGTTTCAACTATATACGGTTGTGTTCTTCTCAATTCCAGTAATGCGCTATCAAGCTTAGTACCCATAACATTAAATGCCAATCCCATTTTAGTGTAAGCCTTTTTAACTTCTTCAATATTATCTGCTTTAGCAGCTGTTTCAAATTCGATTACTTTCTTTTGTAACGATTGTGAAAGCAATTCTGATTTTTTGACAAAAGCAGCGCCATGAGCTATCAAAGCATCAAATTTTTCCTTTGGGTACACTTCGTTAAATGACATTGCATTACTTACTTTAGTTTCACTTCGAGTACTTTCGGTAGTACTATTTTTGTTTTTTTTAAGTTCAACCGAAATATCATTGAATACTTCAAGCAAATTTTTATCTGTGGAAGTGCCGCTAATATTACTTTCAGTTAAAGTAGTACTATTTGGATTAACGTAATAATCGTCTATTATGGTTTGACAGACTTTTTCAATTGATGCTAATGTCTCTAGTTTGGATTTAATGCTCGGTGTGGTTTTATTTTTTTTAAATGTTCCATTTTGGGCATAATTCACGGTAATACAAAGGAATAGTATGTAGGTAAGTTTTTTTTTACCAACTAGTTTTAATCTCATAAGTATTTTAGTTATGGATAGATTTTTTGGTTTTTCAATTCTATAAATATATACATTATTACACTAGTGTCCACTAAAAAAGAAATTAAGTTCTTTTCCGGTTCGATAGCCAATTATTGTTTTCATATATTATCTATTAGTCAATAGTTCTTGCAATTATTCTAACTTTAATTGTATCCTTATCGCGCCATTTTATCCATCCATTAATGCCTTTGTGTTTTTCATTTCCAACAATATTTTCGGCAGGTTTAATTTCAGCCCATTCATTTTGAACATTTGTTATTATTAGAGCACAATCATCAATTAAATTTATTTTTGATCCGCCGGGACTGATCTGTTATTAAAGTAACCAAACAGAAACAGTAAACCTATCTGTCATGCAATTTTCTGACTCGTATAAGTCAAAGATAAATTTGCATCTCCGATTAGAACCTAAAGTCGGTAGACCCGTATTTTGCTGAGTTTTTACTTATCAAAAAGCAACGCGCCACTATTCTGCCACCCAAGGTTAAGTATTGTAATGGATACTTAATCCCATTAACTTTCTGTAGCATATAATTAGGATGTCCAATTGTTTAGTGGTAAATTTTATTTGAGTTTTTACATTGTTTTTAACATTGGGGCGAAGTGTGCATCAGATCTAAATAATTATATTTGAATACAGAAATATACAAAAACAAATTAGCTGATCTTTCACAATGGAAAACGCGATACAACTAAAGGTGAGAAAAGATTTGGATGCCCGCCAGCAGCATACGATACTTAAGCTCAAAGGCAGCCTTATTTCAAAAGGCTACACAGAGATTATCCATATCCTGGACCAAGACGATGAATTTCATATCAATACGTTTGAAACGGCCACTGAGAAGCGCAATGAAGTGCAGCAGTATATCGCAGCGTTTATAAATTCAGAGAACCTCAGCGATAGCATTACCTTAAAATAATATGCAGAGCAGTATTGCCTGTCTACATTATTTTAGATGGCAAGACGACCACCTTCGGGCCATATTTTTACATTACAGCATATTATTGCTATCTTAGCCTTTCGGCAGAAAATAGAAAGCCGCCCTTTCTTAAATCACTATGGGACCGGAAAATTTTATCACACTCTCTCAGCTGAACTACCAGATCCATCAGGCGGTCCAGGACCGTTTCCAGGGGCACACCTATTGGGTAGTGGCCGATGTGACCAGTCATAGCTTTAAGGCCGATAAAAAGATCCATTATTTTGAACTGGTCGAGAAAGGGGAAAAGAACAGCGCCATAACTGCGAAAATTATGGGAAAGGCATGGGGTGAGGGGGCAGTTCATTTATCTGATTTTGAAAAGAAGACCGGACAGCGTTTTACCAATAACCTTCATGTACTGGCGAAGGTCAGTGTGGATTACCATCCGCTGTACGGGCTCTCTGTAAATGTGCTGGATATAGACGTAAATTTTACGCTGGGTGTTTTGGAACAGCAGCGAAATGCCACCCTTAAAAGACTGGAAGCCGAGAATGATTATATCATAAAGACCCCTGAGGGATATTCCACGCTGAACAGCCGTCTGAAACTCCCAGTGGTGATCCAGAGGGTTGCCGTTATATCAGCGAGCAATTCGGCGGGTAATGAGGATTTCCGTCATACCCTGCAGCACAATGATTTTGGTTATAACTTCCAGATTGATGATTATTATACGATAGTGCAGGGAGACAACAATGCAAAGCTTTTTTTGAATAAACTCATCGAAGTCTATAACAGTGGTATCCCGTACGATGCCCTGGTCATTACAAGGGGAGGCGGGGCGCAGTCCGATTTTCTGATCTTTGACAATTACAGCATCGGAAGGGCAACAGCCAAGTTTCCCATTCCCATTATCACGGGGATCGGACACCAGAAAAATGTAAGCATTACAGATTTAATGGCGCACACCCATACCAAAACACCTACCAAGGCCGCGGAATTTATTATTGCCCACAACCGAAAATTTGAACTGGGACTGCTTTCGCTTCAGCAGCATATCGTAATTAAGTCCCAGAAGCTGTTCTTAAACCAATACAAGGAGCTCGAAGTGCTCAAGAAAAATATTTCCCGCGGTTCAGTGGAATTGCTGACCCGGCACAAAGACCAGCTGTATGGTACCAGGCAAAAACTCGCGGGAAATGTGAAAGACATCCTGCATGAGAACAATCGCCAGCTCGCCTTAACCGGGCAGAGGACCGCGAACCTCTCGCAAAACCTTATGGAGCGCCGCAGGAGTGAGATAGTATTTATGGCCGCAAACCTCAAGCTTTTTACAGCCGGGCACCTTAAAACCGGTAAGCTGAATCTGGAGCATATGCAGAAAAGCATCCGGATGATGTCCCCTCAGAACATCCTTAAAAAAGGATATGCCGTTGTGAGGGCACAGGGGAAAATTACCAGCAGTACAGAGCAAATAAAAGAAGGAGACCAGATAGAAGTAATCCTTTACGATACCCTACTTAAAACCACCGTTACAAACAAAGAAACCTATGATGGAAGAGACACTGACCTATGAGAAGGCCTGGAATGAGCTTACAGCAATTTCCGGAGAAATAGAAAATGAAACCATTTCAGTAGATGAACTTGCCGCTAAGGTAAAAAGGGCTTCTGAGCTTATTGCGTTCTGCCAGGGCAGGCTTAAGGCAACCGAGACCGAAGTGGGCAAAATTATAGACGGTATGGAGAAGCAGCCGGATCCTGAAAAATGATACTGATCCCGCGGGGAGTTATTCCCAGGGTTTGTACCATTTTTTTTGTGAATCGTTTTTTTTATTGTCGTCATCAAACAGGTCAGTGTTGTCTTCGTTTTTGAAAACAGCGTCAGCTTCAGCGCCGGATTGCCCCTCATCCTGAAACGGATCCGGAGCGGTCTTCAGGCTTTCCTGCAGGCTTAAAAGTTCGGCAGGGGAAGAATCCTGATGTCCATGGGAGGCGGCAGTGAGGAAACGAAAGGCAAAATCAATGGGTTTTTCTTTTCCCATCTCAAAAAAGTGGACCCTATACTGGTTTTTTTCCCTGTCCACATGCTGTATCTGCCCTTTGTTCCATACCGGGTGCATGACCAGGTCCCCGACGGAAAAGGCAGTATCTTCTAAAGTTTTTGCAGCAGCGCCAGATTGGGCGTTCTGCAGGATCCCAGCAGAGAGTTTTCCTTTGCGCACATAGAATTCCTCTTTGATTTCAAAAAGGAACCGGGACGGGTATTTGTTGAGTCCCGTTGTGAAATTAAAGCCTTCCGAGTCTGTCATGTAAAACCTTTTCTCGGCCCTTGTCACCGCTACATACATCAGCCGTCTTTCTTCCTCAATGGCCCGTTTTCTTCTTTCTTTGATCGAAAGCGCACTGGGAAGCACCCCTTCGGTAAACCCGCACAAAAACACATATGGGAATTCCAGCCCCTTAGAGATGTGAATGGTCATCAGGCGCACCTTGTCCTGATTTTCGGTATCTTTATCCAGATCGGTATACAGGGAAACCTCCTGCAGGTATTCGATAATATTCACCGGACCGTTGTTTTCTTTTTCCAGCAGCAGCATGGAGCTTACCAGCTCCTTGATGTTCTCGAGCCTGTCCTCATCGCCATCCTTGCGGTAGAGCTCGGAAAGCCCGCTTTTGTCCAGTATAATCTTTACAAGATCTGATATAGAATTAGTTTCGGCATCTTTTTGTAGTTCGGCGACCAGGCTGAGAAAATCTAGCGCACCTTTTTTATGGAGTTCCTTATCATGTATATTTCGTTCCAATGCCTCAAGCAGCGAGAGGTTTTGTTCCCCGGCCAGAAGGCTCAGCCTTTCGATGAACTTTTTGCCCAGTCCCCTTGTAGGATGGTTGAACAGGCGAAGGAACGAGAAGTTGTCGCCCTGGACGATCAGCCTTAAAAAAGAGAGTACATCCTTGATTTCTTTGCGTTCAAAAAAACGTACCCCGCCAAAAATGATATACGGGATATTGTCCTTGATGAGTGCCTGCTCTATATTTCGGGAGAGATGGTTCGAGCGGTAAAGTATCGTGATATCGGAATAAGACGCATTCTGGGTCTTTACTATTTCCTTGAGCTCTGTTGCCACCCAAAGCGTTTCCTCAAAATCATTTTTGCCGTGGAAATGCACCACTTCGACCCCTTCGGGATTGTCGGTGACCATATCCTTGTCTACCCTGATCTTGTTGTTTTTGATAATATGGTTGCCAACTTTCAGGATGTTGGGCGTGGAGCGGTAATTCTGGTTCATGATGATGGTCTGGGTATCGGGGAACATCTGGTCGAAGTCGACAAGATATTCAGGTTTAGCCCCCCCGCCACTCGTAGATAGTCTGATCCGGGTCGCCTACCAGAAAAAGGTTCTGGTGTACGCGCGAGAGCATCTCTACGAGGTGGAACTGGCTGTCGGAGCTGTCCTGCGCCTCATCTACCTGTATGTAATGCAGCATTTGCTGCCATTTGGAAAGCACGTCGGGATTGCTGTCTAAAATGAATGCTGTAAAATGGATCAGGTCATCAAAATCCAGGGCATAGTTTCGTTTTTGTTTGTCGAGGTATTTCTGGTAGACCTGACTGGAAAGCGAGTCTTTTTCCTCAGCAATAAAGGTTTTGTTTTCAATCATATAGCCCAGGTAATCCGAGGTGCTTTTCTGTTTGGAGATAAAGCGGAGAACCTGTTTGAAAGTCAGGTTTTTGGAATTGATGTCCAGTTCGGTGAACACATCCCTAAGGATGGTCTTCTGGTCCTCGGCATCCAGTATGATAAAGTTTTTCGGGTAGTGGATCTTGTTTATTTCCTCCCGCAAAAAGCGAACGCAAAAACCGTGATAGGTGGTGATAAAACTCACATCATAAAGATCGCCGATAAGCGCCTTGACGCGTTTTTTCATTTCCTGGGCCGCCTTGTTGGTAAAGGTCACGCACAGGATATTGGAAGAGTTGATGCCGAGCCTGTCCACGATATAGGCAAAACGGGAGGTCAGCGCCTTTGTTTTCCCCGAACCGGCACCGGCAATAACACGTACATAACCCTCAGTGGTTTTAACTGCCTGAAGCTGTTTGGGATTAAGGTTCTCTAAAATCGGATCGGTCATAACTGAATAATATTAAAATAATTAAAGGCAGACCCCTTAAAATAACACCAATAGGGACAGACAACTATCATACACAAATTTAAGGAATTTATTCCAATGGGAAGGCCTTGAGATCCTGCAGAATAGAATCGACCTAATCGCATCAGATATCCCTTTAATATACTATTGATTAATCATGTTTGTGTTGATTCAATAAAGCTCTAAGTCCATTGAATTTCATATCCATGTCAGTACAAAAAGCATCAATGAATTAAAAATTCTTTTGATTGTTTATAAGTTTATTATTATATATTTGATAATAAATAAACCCTGACCCTTGTCAGACATATCTACCCAATTTTTGGGGTGATAAGTCTGATTTTGTCAGTAGTATATACAAGTTACTGGCAAGCGTAGAACTCTACGGTAAATAAAAGTTATGAATAAATCAGAGCAAGAATTAGAAAAGCAAGAAGCTGAAGTTAGAAAAAACTTAGCTTATGTTTTTATACCAATCGCTATAATTCTGGTAATTATAATTGTATATCAAAACAACTCAGTAGATTATAAAAGAGAAAAATATTTGGAAAGCAAAAAAACAGAATTCAATGGAAAAATAACTGCTAAAAAAAAAGATGGAAATTACACTAGAGCTCCAAGATTTATGATTTTGAATGACTATAATGAGGTTAGAATTCCAAACGAAATTTATTATCAAATAAATATTGGCGATTCAGTTTATAAAGAAATAGGAAAAGATTATGCATATTATTACTTGAAAAATGGAAAAGTACTAATAGAAGACTGTAACGAATATATTAGAAAAGATTACCTAAAATTGAAAAGTAAAAAAAATAAATAATAGTTGCCAGCCAGTAACACTTGCTACAAGAGATTTGGGCATTTGGCTTAATTTAGAAATGTTTTTGTATTTGAAAAGTTTAGGCAAATGCAAAAATAAGGCTTAATTTAATCCCAAACCTGTTCTAGCAAGGGAACGTTACCACTATTCTGAAAATAACGATATAAAAAAAATGTGGAAATATTTAATAATCTTAGTAATTCTTTTTTCAAATTGCCAAAAATCAGTTCCGGAATTTGAATTGCCAAAAAAAGAACATATTAATCAAATAATAGATATTGTAATTCATAGTGATAGCCTTCCCAAATTAGGATATTATATAAACTCTGAAGCAATTTCGACTGAACTTAAGAAATCAAATATTGCAGTAAACGAGTTACTCACAAAAAAAATTAAGAACCAATATTTATTTAATTCTCAAGATTCCATTTATCTTAAATTTCAAAACAAACATTTATCAAAATTTATTTTGGATAAGGATATCACTGGAAAAATCAAACAAATAGATTTAAAATTATTAGATAAATATGAATTATATGTGAGTAGATATTATTATTTATCAATTCCATACTTTTCTCTAGATAAAAGGAAAGCTTATATTACTGTGACTCATCAATGTCCATATATGTGTAGTTCAGCTTATGCTTGTTTTCTTGAAAAACAAAACGGAAGATGGAAAATTATCAAGACTGAGCTCTTGTGGATAAGTTAACAATAGCTAGTAGCAGCTACTACAACGGATTTAGGCAATTAGCTGAATGGGAAGTTAGTTTTGTATTTGGAAGTTTAGTAATAACCGAAAAAATAAATCTTACTTTAGTCCCAAACCCGCTATAGTAACAGAACGTTGACAAAGTGAACTTAATAACTTTATCTTCAATATACAAATAATGACGATGTTCTAGAAATTTGGCGACTTGACGGAGTTCAAACCAAAATTTACCGTAAAAATTGATATTGCAAAAATTAAAATTTCAGATAATAATTTTCGAACCAAAAAAAGCCTACAAAATATATACTTTCCAGGCTTTCATTTTTTATAGTGACCTTGACGGTACAAAATTCGAATCATTTACTGAAATACTTTGAGATTTTGAATCACATTTAAACTTCTGGTTAGAATTTAATGTCACTTTAGTTAGAGTCCAGCTATTTAAAAAGGTATCTAAGATTTTGAAAATTCTTTTCAAGTAAAATATTGGATATTGTGTATTTAATATTACTGAGCCCTAACAGGACAATTCTCGAACCATTTTGCTGATGATTTGAAAAAAATAAATACCATTTGCCTAACTTATTCTTCAATATGCGGTGACATCATTTAAAAATTTCTCATCCTTCTTCACCATCGATTTGATTGTTATGGTTCTTTCGTTGTGTCGTACCTACAGCTAAGTTTTATCTTTACCTTTAGTCAATCTTTAATTCTCAAAAACACGAAGGGGCATTGTTATCAGAAGTCTATTAACTGGGTGCTGTGTATTTTAAGTTTAGGTTTACATAAGTTAACGGGAGGAGTACATGTTGATCATGGTACGATCCAATGGTCAGTTTTTAAATTTGCTATGATTCGGCTATTGCAATGTTCTCCTTTTCCAAATATTGGAAAAGAAATTTAAAATTTGCAATCATGGGTTATTCAGTTAGATTAGATCGTAAAAAGATTATTCAATAAATTTAATTTCAAAAACGCACGGCCACATTTTTCCAGTAACCAGAAATGTTTTTTTTATTTTATTGTAAGCTATTCCATTCATTTCTAAAGCTCCTGTGAATCTGCTTTTAGCCTCTTGGCTTAAGGCATCCAGATTCATAGTTTTTATGACTTTCCCGTTTGAAGGATTAATTTTGACTATTTTACTAGTTGTGTAAACATTGGCATAGATGTACCCATCCACATATTCTAGTTCATTTAAATTATATACTGGCTTTTCATTATCTAGGACGTGAATTCTGCTAATTACTTTAAAACCATGAGGATTTACAAAAGTTAAAATATTTGTGCCATCACTCATGATTAAAGTTCCATCTTCGGTACTAGCCAGTCCCCATCCTTCCTCATTTTCAAACTGGAATGTTCCTATCTGTTTAAATGTTTTTGAATTGTATATGAAACCAATCTTATTTTTATAAGTTAACTGGAATATCTTATCTTTAGATTTTGCAATGCCCTCTCCAAAAAATAAATTTTTATCTAATTCGGCTTTTACGTCAATTGAACCTGTTTTTAGATCTAAAATTCCAAAAACTGACTTTGTGTCTGGAAGATCATTAGGAGAGCCCGTGCTTTCAAAAAGTGTTTTATTATCAAAAAAAAATCCCTCTGTAAAAGAGTTCATATCGTGGGCATATATGGATATTATTTCAAAATCCTGCTTGTCACCTTTTATATTTTGAATATTTGGAGTGTCATTCTTTTTGCAGGAAAGAAAAAAAATTGGGAGAACAGCGTAAAGCCTGCAGAATAATTTGAAATTAAAATTCATATTTTCAGTAAGTCTAATTTTGTAAAAAAAATATGCTGCAAATTTAGTTTTTTTGATGCTATTCTTAAGATTAACGTTCGTAAAAAATACAACTATAATCAATCCTGTTAAAAACATAAGTTTTTTATGTTAAAAGCGGAAATTAAAAAACACATGATGTTTTGTTAAGTTTTTTAAAATTGCTTTTGGTAATTTATATCTCAAAGAAGAATGCAGGCGTTTTCTATTGTACTATATTTGAATATCTGGTATGTATCAGATGTATTGGTGGTTAATATTGCCTCTAACATTTACAGAAAATCAGATATTTATAGTAATATCGCATAAAAATTAAGACAGCTTTCGGGCTGTTTTTTTTATATTATATTGCCTTAAAAAGAAAAAAAAGGAGTCAAGCCAAACTTGCTGTTACAAATGTGTTAGTGATGCACTAAAGATGATAAAATATGGAAAAACAAAGTCTTGCGGTCAAAGATATATTTGCAGAGTATGTGGGAAAACCAGAGTTGGAAATTATACTTATCAAGTTAAAGGGCGAGATAAACCAGAATATTCTCCAATTAACCAAGAAGGTTTAGAAATAAGAAGTACAGCAAGAATATTAAAAATTTCAGCTACAACATAATTGAAAAGGATCATATCAATTGCCAGAAACATTGCCAAACCCATTATCAGTAAAGGCAAAATCTATGAAGTTGATGAACTATGTACTTATATTTGGCACAAGAAAAATTATATCTGGTTGGTTTATGTATTGGAAAAGAATTCTAAAACAGTTGTAAGTTTTAATGTTGGCAAACGCACTAACAAAACTCTAAGTCGAGTTTTGGAAACTCTGAAATTATCAGAAGCAAAAAAGATATTCACAGATAGATTAAAAAATTACAGATATTTAATTGATGACAAAACGCATTCTGTTACGTTTCGGAACTAATCATATTAAAAGAAAAAAATTGACACTAAGAACTCATCTGAAAAGACTTAACCGTAGTACAATCTCCTTCAGTAAGAGTCTCTTGGTTTTTAGTGCTGTTTGGAAGATTTATTTTTTGACTTGATTTTTAAATAGTTAAATAATAATACCCTAACGAGACTCGAACCATTTTTCCTTGAAAATACAAGTGTTTAGATTTTTAAGCAATTGAAGTAAAATTTATCAAAAGATAAAAAAAGCCTGAAAAATCTTAATCTCTCAGGTTTTTGCTTTAACATTGTAGCCCTAACAGGACAATTTTTTAACCATTTTAAAAAAGATTTGATTAATATTTTATAAAATCTCAGTATTCATCTCTCAAATCAACTTCAGTTGAAAAATATTGTAAAAACTATTTCGAAACATTTTATTTTGTAAGATTTTTTTCTTTAAATTAGTGGCTTAATTTTAACATATATAATACATGAAAATTCACAATTCTAAATTTAGGATGTCTATTTTAACGTTATTTTTATTGATAAACTTCACATTTATTGCTTGTGAAGAAAACAAAGTCCTGACCGAAGAAGATAGTGCAAAAAACAATGAAGGTATAAATCTTGTTAAAGCAGATTTATCAGAATTAATAGGTAAAATTGAAGGCAAGAATGCTAACCTTGTAGCCTTATTAAAAGATAATCCAGCAAGTAAGCTAAAAGAATCAAATTTACAAAAAGGAGAAACATTTGAATTTTTGTTCGATACGGATCATATTATGGCTTTAAGAATCAACAGTGACCATTTGATATATATGATTCCTGCCTATAAAAGCAATAATCAACGTGACAATAATTTGTATTCTGTATCTATTAATATTGATGGAAATACCATTGAAACAAAATTGACTACAACTGAAATAAATAGTGATGGAACACAAACAAGTAATACAAGAACTTTTAATTTTTCAAGTTTAACTTCTAAAAATCAAACGTATGCTACGTATGTAGATATGGAAATAAAATGCGATTGTGTTGCCATCATATCAGACTGTACATGCCATACCTCACATGCCTCAGGTGGCTGCGATCATCCCGATGTGAGTATTAGCTGTACTAATTGCAGCGGCGGGAGCGGAATTAGCATCACCAACCCCGCCACTTCTACAAATAATAATACATCAACATCAAATAATCAAATAATCGCCATTTCCAGCTCAGGATCAAATTATGGATATACCTATAATTTATCGGGAAATGGTGTTTATTTGGGTTTAATGAAAAAATACCAGCCTGATTATGTTTTTTCAGCGCTGCAAAAATATAACATTATCAACACTCCAGAAATTAGCAACCCTTTATTACAATTCTTAGATATAGATGGCAGTTCCAAAATGAATAAAGATTTTGCACTTACAATAATAAATGCCATAGAAGAAGGAACTGTTACTACGTATCAAGAGTTTAATGTTTTAATGAATGTATATAAAAAAGCAAAAGTTGCTTTATTAATTGAGGAGCAAATAGATGACACGTTACTTGATCCATGTCCAAAAGAAGTTATGGACCAGCTTAAAAAAACAAAAAACGCAGATGTAGCAAATGTGTTAGCAAAACTTGGAGCAAATACTCTGTATACCGTAAATATTGTAATGAAGCCAGCAGCTACTTATGCTGAAACTCAAAAAATTTCTAAATACAATTATGAAATTAGAGTGGATCGTGACAGAAGTACTGATGGGACTAAGTTATATAAAGCCGCAGCATTAATCCATGAATTAATACATGCTTATTTTTTGAGTATTATAGATGATTACAATTATACTCCCTCCACTTCGTTAATGTCTTTTCCTGAATTGTTTGAAGTTTATGTAAAAAAAGAACATCCGACTAGTACCGATAGAAGAGATGCTCAACATTTAGCAATGGCTAATAGGTATGTTGATGCCATTGCATCTGCATTACAGGAATACGATGCAAATTCTATTGTTCCCTATCAAGTTTATAAAGATTTGGCTTGGGGTGGATTGAAAGATGCACCTATATTCGATGCGACCTTTCCTCCTGGAAGTGCTGATAATATTAGAATTAAAAATAGGCATCTTACTGAAGCGCTTGGCAGAGCAGTAGATCAAGGCACGCCAAATGAACAATCACCTTTAGGAAAAACATGCAATTAAAATTAAGAGAAATGAAAAATTACTTTTTTACACAGTCGTATTTTTAATGTATAACGAATTTTATAAACATTTTGTCTGCACAGACAACAAATGGCAAGAACGAAGCACTTGATGGCTATTTTTAAAAATATATTAAACTTTAAAAGATGAAAAAATATTTTTTTTACAATGCTTTTGCTTTATTAACAGCATTCTTTTTTTCCAATACTTTGTTTGCGCAGTCAACAGACGAACGGTATCAGGCTCTTAATGATTATCTTGAAACAATTATAAAAGACACTACCCAAGTTATATATATTGCTAAAGAAAAGATTAATTCTAATGAGACTTTAAAAGTATTTAAATTAAATGAAATTATGATTATTGATACTGATGGAAATGGCAAGGGAGATACCAAATTATACAAAGAAAAAGACTTCAAAGTCATGGAGAAAAAATATCAAAACAACTGTATACCGGGTAGATTACAATGGTGTAAAGATGATTACTGGGAAATATCAAATTTTAAGTACAGGAGAATTTCTTTACAAAGCATGAATTCTCCTAAAGCAATAGAACTTATGCTTGACAAGAGATATGATAGAGATATTATTGTACATGGATTTTCTGAGCCCATTTATTATCAAAACAAGAAATATATTATTTTTACAAAAGACCGTTCAGGTTTCGATACTTATCACTCTAATATAATAGTGATGGAAAAGAGGAAGGGCAAATGGATAGTGACACACAAAGGAGAAAATCCTAATATAATGAATTAATTCTGAAAATTAAACACCAGTTTTTCCGCTCTTCGAAGTGTGTACGTTGTACGAATGTCTCTGACTTCGCGCCCGCAATCAGAATCACTTACAAACAAAAAAAGCTTCAGATTTCTCTGAAGCTTTTTGTCTTAGTAGCCCTAACGGGACAATTCTCGAACCGTTTTGTGGATGATTTAAAGATATTGAAAGGGCGAATGATTAATTCAAAATTTTTAGATTTCTAAAAATTGGTGAGTTAATTCACTTATGATGCAGTTTGTAAAATGTTTTTACAGAATTATTAAGTTTTAGAAAAAGAAATAACCTACAGATACTTGAAATACTCCGTTTTTAACCTTACTTGAAGAATTCTCTACATTATTAATATCTGTTAATCCCAGGTTATATCTTGCACCAAAATTAAATCCGTTCTCAAGTTTATAACCTACACCAAAATTAACCCCAAAATCAACAGTCTTAAATGAATCTTTTACATTTATTTTTTCATTTTTAGCAGAAAGCAAAAAGCCTATTTGCGGTCCCGCTTCAACACTCAATCCTTTTATTGCATAATATTTTGCCATTAAAGGAACGTTCAGGTAACTTAAGGCAACTGTATTATCATTAAAACTATAGCCCTGACCAGAATACATTACTTCGGGTTGGAAAGAAAACTTTTCAGAAATTAGAATTTCTGACATAACACCAAAATTAAATGCAGTTACAACATCAGTACCTTTTGTATCTCCGCTGACAGACGCAAAATTTAAACCTCCTTTAGCGCCAAATTTAATTTCTTGGGCATTTACATTCACAAATCCTAAAACTGTAAAAACAGCTAGTAATAAAATTTTTTTCATAAGAGTTGATTTGAATTATTTGAAGCCAAAATTCGAATAAGAAAAAATACAAAAGGTTTCAAAACCTTAAAATTGTATAAATCGGTACTTATTTGTTGGCGTTTTTATATTCATTTGGTGTTTGGCCAGTTGCTTTTTTAAAGGCTTTGTAAAAAGTTGTTTTTGAAGTGAACCCAGATTCCAACCCCATTGCCAGCAAATTATAATTTTCATATTCACAATTTGAAATCATTTCCTTAACAGCTTCAATTCGATAGTTATTGATGTAAGTGGCAAAGTTATCTCCAGTTAGTGTGTTCACAATTTGAGAAACATAACCTGCGCTTATGCCTAGCTGTTCTGCTATTTTTTCTCTGTTTAATGTACTGTCAGTATAAACGTGTTGCTCTTTGCAAAGAAGTTCTAGTTTTTGAAAATAAAGATTATCGGCAGTTATGGATTCTCTATGTTGATCTTGTCTGCTATCTTCTGTAATATGCAAATCGGTAGATGAAATCGTCAAATCGCTGTTTAGAAAATTGTAGACAGCATCTTTGTTTTTAGCTAGTTTATATTTGTAAATGCCTACATAAGCTGTCCAATGAATTATGAATGTTGCAGATAAAGCCAGAACATTCATAGTAGGAGAAATGTCAAATTGAAGAAATAAGCCAGCTAGAGCAGTAATTAGAAAAGCAAATAGCAATGAAAAAATAATTGTTAATAAGGTAATTATCCACTCCTTTTCCTCAGAATTTTTTATATGTCTTACCTTAAAATAAGAGTAAATTGGGAGGATTGGAAGAAATGTAACTGCTAATGCGAGATGAATAAGCCCAAGAATATTAAGAAGACTGTTGTATGAATCAGGAATGCTGTAAAGCCCTGCAACATGATCAAGATCTTGCAAAATGCAAAGTACAGCAGAATAGATAAATGGAATAAAACACCAATACTGTTTTTGTTTGCTTTTTTGGGGATCATCAATCCGGTTGATAATAAACAGGAAGATGAAAGCAGGTATTAGAAATGTCCACTCGATGTGTTCAATAAAGTGTAAAATAGGATAGAAAGTCGCTGCTTTTTCAACCTCAAAAACATGATTTAATAAGATAATTGAAAAGGTAAATAGCAAATAGGCTAAATATTTATTTGATTTACTATTGAAAATTGAAGACTTTAAAATGACTAAGCCTAAAACAATTCCCTGAAAAATTGCAATATTTAAAAGTGTGGTATAAATCAATTTTTTAAAATAAAAGGTTCTTTTAAGATTTTGTTTTTGGGTATTGTAAAATATAGCTTATTTCATACGAATTAGCTGAACGAATTTAGATTAATGCAAATGATTTTCTTAACGGATTAAGAAATGATTAACTAAAAGGATAAAGAATTATCAAATATTCAACTAAGGAAAAGAAAAAGTTTTTGGAGAATGGTTTTATTTAGAAAACGAAAAAAGCTCCAGATTTCTCTGAAGCTTTTGTCTTAGTAGCCCTAACGGGACAATTCTCGAACCATTTTTTAAATGATTTAAAGAATGTAAGTTTAAATAAATATGGTATTTAAACTCCCAATTGTTTTTTATTCTATTTTGGAAAACTCAATTAACTAATTTATTTAATTATTTTTTTCAATCGAATCATTAGTTTTTATCACAATATCTTCTGTCACTAATTCAGTTACATTAATTGTTGGTAATATGAACATATTGTATGGCGTGTTTTCAACTTTAGCATGTAAAACTCCTCTTAGTGTACCCATTGAAAGCATAACAAGATGTCTAGCAAGCTCAATAGGTAGTTTTAGTTCTCCCAAATCAGTGTTGTAAAGTTTATCCCAATGCTCTTTTATAATTTCAAAGAAACATCCTATTTCTAATATAAGAAAAGGACGTTTATCTTGATTAAAAGTTACTGATAAAAAAACAGTAACTATTCTCTTTTCTATATTGAAACCAAATCGCAAAGCATTACCAAATTCTATATTTTCTTTACCTTTGTCAAAAGCATTTTCTATTATAGCAAATTGTTCAGTGCTTATTTTTCGTAGTCCAAAAGTAACTTGTTTTTTTTCTTCCATTATGCTGCTAATGCGTAATTATTTTCCCCTGCTTCTTTAATATTTATTTTTACTTCCTCATATGGAGTAGTAGTATGAATAGAAGCAGATAGTATATTCATTCCTTCTGTCAAAATTGATGCACCATAATAATATGGAGTTGATTGCTTTAATTCTATTTTAGGGACTTCAATTAATGTAGTTTCTAAAATGCTTCCAATTTTACAAATAGTATCAATTTGAAGATTCTCTTCTCCTTTTAATAACTTACTCACATATTGAGCAGAACAACCCAGTGATTGAGCTAATTCTATCTGGCTTTTAGGATGTTTGTTTGCTTCTTTATTAGCACTTAAAATAGATCCTATTCTAACTGCAATACTAAATGAAATATCTAGCCAGTCTGCATTTTCTTGACGCCATTTGGCTTTTTCAAGCCATTCAGAGTCATTGATTGAGTCTTGGATTAGTCTTTGTTTAATTTTGTTTAAGCTCATGGTTTTTAGTATAATTCGACCAAATCTAAATTATCATCCTCTTCATCTTTAAGATAATTTTGAGTTAATTTCAATTTGTCTAATTCTTTTAGTAAATATTTTCTATCATTTAATGTTTCTCGGAGTTTAATGGCACCACCACAAACAACAAAAAAATTGGCATCAACTCTTATGGCATATAATCGTAACCAAGTTTTTTTGCCTTTAACTTTAGCCTTATCTTTTTCTAGTTTTTTTTCGAATTTGCCATCTGATAGTGGTTTAAAAACATCTGATAAATTTTCAAATTTTTCAGTTTTTCCTTTTTCTGCATAACTTAAAATAATAGATTCCAGTTTCTGTGCTTCCTTTCTTGTTTTTTCAATAGCTTCGTCAATCGTAATTCCATCCCAATATTCTTCATTTAAATCCTTTTGATGTAATGTGAAGAATTGTCTTAATCTAATTGGGTCATTCCAAAAATCAAACAATCTTCTAAACTCATGCAGATATATATCAGGAATAATGTTACCATTATGATCTAGACTATTTTGTTCTATATCAAATAGCGTAGAATACAAACTCCCTTCTACGACTGCGAATGTATTAACTATTTTCATATAATCAACCTGTAGGTTTATTTTTTTTATTAGTTTTAACTACCCCAAGGTTGTTATTATTAGTACTAAAGATTAAAATGCTTCATAACACCGTATGAATTTCGTACAAATTTACTAACTATTTTTATATAATCAACCTGTAGGTTTATTTTTTGACGATACTTTAACTAAATTGTCAAAAAATTCTTGGCAGTTTTTATGTTCAGTATATGATAAAATTTGATTTATACTTTTCGTTGTGTGAAGTCTTTTAGTAAAATATAGAGATTGTGAACAAATTCATAATATTAGTTAATCAAGAAAAATAAAAAATTAGAGTTTTAGATTTGGCTTTATTTATTTACAAATCTATGTATCAATGCCAATATTTGCAACCATCAGTCAAGCGGTTATACATAATTGTTCAATAGTAAAACAATATTGTAAAGATGGTTTTATCTTAGATTGAACGGGGCTTATAAAGTACTAATGCATCAGTTCTTGATTTTTGTAATTTTTTTATTATTAGTGACTAATACAGTGATGGCATTTTTTAATATTTTGAAAGAATTATTTTGGAATCTATAGCAATATTATTGGGATAAAATGTCTTTTAAATGATTTTTGAGATTCAAAATTTATAAAATTTAGCTTCTCTTGAAAACAGAATTCTACTACAATTATGGTTTTCCGTAATCATATTTAAAAGATAATCACTAATATTTGTTCGTAAATTATCAGTGATTAAAAAAAAATATAAACTACGCAAAATTACTGCGTACTAATGGAAAATCTTTGTATTGCAAACAATAAATAATATTATATGAGTGATTTTTTAGATTACAGTACAATCAAAAGAAAGATTGAAAATGAAAAGTGTAGAGAGCATAATTCTCATCCTGAGTTTGTAAAGACTGCGACGGGATTTCAAATAAATTCTTGTTGTGACGATTTTAAAGATAGATTAGTTGAAGAGGCAAAAAAAATTATTACAGCAGAAACTAAATCTGCGATACAAAAAATGATGAAAAAAGCATTTAAAAAATAGTTAATTGAGATTAATTGCAATTGATTACTAAACTTAAATTATCTGACAGATTAGATTAAGTAGTTATAATATATTTATCTCAAGTTTTTATTTTCAGAAAACGTTATTATCGGTTAAGATGTTTATTAATTTATGAGATAAGTATAATTGAGGAGTACTCTTGTAAACAGGAATTTTTCTTTATGTAGTTATAAAAAAATATCAATAACTGCATTTATTAGGATATTATAAATACAACTAGTTTATAAATATGTGTTGAAAAACACAATTAAATTATTACTAAAAAATGACAAAAAAACACAAAATTGATACTTACTCGAAACTGGAGCTTGGGGGAACATTTTTTCTTCAGGAGGCATTTCGTTATTTACACACTGCTTTGCGATATGATTTTGCTGCAGTTTTATTTTCGGAAGAATTAAATAACATAGAACCTTCAATGGAAGACAGAAAGGTAATTGAGCAAACTCAACTACCGAATGATGCTGTGGGAATTTTACAATCAAATATACCTGATGTTTTAACCTCTGAAACTACAAACTTAATGGCAATGGCTTGGCAAAAATCTCAATTTAGGGCAGAAAATGAAAAATATAAATTTGGACTTAACCATCATATAGATTCTATTGAAATATTAGGACATCTTAATAACTTTGGTTTTTTTATAGAGACACTTACCAATAGGCATCTGCTTTTTCTCAATCAAACAGGTGTTATTGATGAATTTAGTTATTCTAGGATTTCTATAGCGAAGATAATGGAACGATTAATATATATATTTAAGGACGATTTAAATAGTAATAAAATCCAACTTAAAGAGATAACTAATCTTTTCAGTTTAAGAAATAAAACAGTACATTTTACTCCTGATAATGCTATTGCATTAAAACCAAAGATATCTGAATTAATAAATATTTGGAATCAGAGCATAAAAATTATTCAAAAATTTGAACTAAAGGAAAAATTTAACGAGGAAAGTTTTTCAAAGAGATTGGAACAGAATATAAACGAAGTAAAAACTTTGTGGATTTAAATGAAATTTAGTGAATTTCTATAAGATAGTCGTAAGTTGTCTTAAGTAAAATAGATATTCTTGTTGTACTTCAGGCAAATAACATCTGGAGCACTCTTAAATTCGAGTTGTCAGCTTAATTAATATGTAAAGAATTAAAAGATACATGATAAAAAGAAACTATTATTCAGTTCGTACAGGAAAGATAAATCCTAATAACAAAGTTGATTTTGACGTTCTTAAACAGCTATTCTTAATGTCATATAAAATCCTTGATAGAGCAGGCTACTTTCAAAAATATTTTGGAATTGATTGTGTTGACGGTGCTGTTGAAGGCCAAATCGGAGATGAGTTTGATGCCTATGTTTTTATTAATTTGCGAAAAGAAAATTTATTTCCCATTTATACCAAATTAAAAGATTATGATGAGGATGATTTTTTTGATGTATTAGAGTTTTTACACGATCATTGTTCGAAAGGCTTAAATGGCTATTATCATAATTGGAATAATTGCGGTTATCATTACGAAGAGTTTAATGATATTGAAGGACAAAAATATTTTAGAGAGATTATTAATCCAATACTCAGAGATTACCAAAACGGTTATGAAATTTCTGAATGTGGGGAAATTTTAATTCTTTCAGATAATGGGCTATCAAACTTATTTGAAGCAGACATACCAACAAATGATCAAGAAAACATATCAAATAGGATAAATTCTTCAATAACAAAGTTTAGAAGATATAAATCAACTTTAGAAGATCGTAAAGAAGCGATTAGAGAATTAGCAGATGTTTTAGAATTTTTACGGCCTGAAATAAAAAAGCATTTAGATAAAAAAGACGAAAATGATATTTTCAACATTGCCAATAACTTTGGAATTAGACATCATAATGTGGATCAAAAAGTAAATTATGATAAAGCAATATGGTATAGTTGGATTTTCTATTATTATCTAGCAACATTACATGCAGTATTACGAATAAGCAAAAAAAATAAATGAGAATCACTTTATAAAAAGCAAGTATATTAATTTGAGTGAACTTATAGTGCTCTACCAATGAAAAAGAAAATTTTAATTGCTATAAATAAAATAAAAGGTAGGATTACAAAAATCGCAAAAATTGAAATACTAGTAACTTGTAATGTACTTGACTAGAATAGTATTAATCCAATATTATAAAAATGAAGCAAAACTTTAACTCTCAAGAATTAATTAGATATTTAAAAAAGGGCGAACTAATTCGTAATGAATTAGAGAAAGAAGAGGTTCAATTCGATATCGAAATTATTGAGGAAAAAATCTTGAATGAAAGTTTTGATTTTGATATTAAGTTTAATGGAGAATATTATTTCCTTGAAGATATTGCCCAAAAACTCCTATTGAGGAAACTTAATGACAACATTAAGAGAATATATAAGGATGAGCAAGCTAATCGTAAATTTATTATTCAACAGGTAAAAACTTTGCTAGGTGAAACCGCACCCTTTTGGATAATTAAAACAGATATAAAATCATTTTATGAAAGTATTGACAGGGACAGAATTTATAGAAAATTAAAAAATGATGCAATGCTTTCATATTACTCAGTATTTCTTCTTAAAAAAATATTTGAAAATTCGGATATTATTTTCCAACCAGGACTCCCAAGAGGGTTAAATATAAGCTCCTCTTTATCTGAAATTTATATGAGAAATTTTGACAAAGCAATCCAGAGACATAAAGATGTATACTATTATGCAAGATTTGTAGATGATATAATAATTTTTCTTAACAACAGGGAAAGTGCAATGGACTTATATGATAATTTGAATCAAATTATTTCGAATGAAAAACTTAATTTAAAAATTAATGATGAAAAAACAGAATTATTAGAAGGGTTGAATTTTCGAATTCTGAAAAAGGGTTATAATAGGAGACCATTGCATAATAATATAGAATATTTAGGTTACAAATTTTATTTAAACGACAAAGAAAATAAGAGAGAAAAAAAGTTAAAAATAAGTATTGCAGATAAAAAAATTAAAAAAATTAAAACACGTATAATTAAATCATATTTAGATTATATAAATAATAATGATTTTCAACTTTTAAAGAGACGCATTAAATTTTTATCGGGAAATTATGGGATTAGTAAAAGTAATGACGGTAGTATATTAAAAGCAGGAATTTACTTTAACTATACACATCTTAATAGTTTGGAAGTCTTGACTGAACTAAATTTTTTTCACAAGAAAATAATTTTCAGCAAGAAAGGCAGTCTTGGAAATAGATTAAGCGCAAAATTATCCAATGATCAAAGAAATATTTTAAAGAAATACTGTTTTGTAGCAGGTTATGAAAAAAAACCTTTTAATTCTTTTAGCTATGTAGAGATGGGGCAAATAATTAGATGTTGGTAAAATGGGGAAAATTAAGATAAATAAAGAAGATAAATCTCGAGTAATTTTGACGGAACTTTTGCCGTATGAAGTTCCAATGTTATTTTCTAATGAAGGTCTATACGATATTATTAAAAGAGGTGAATTAGATTATTTTGAAAAGAAAGTGCGTGGGACTAAATATAAAGACTGGAATGATCAATTTACATTGCCATTCAATTATGAAATCAAGAAAAACATAATTGGAGATACGAGAACGTTAAGTGTTATTCATCCTTTCACACAAAAAAGATATATAAATCTATTTGAAAATTATGATTCTCTTATGTTGCACTTGTGCTCGAAAAGCCCATTTTCTTTGAGAAAAATTAATAAAATAGCGAAATTTTATTTTTCTCCCAATTTTGTTTTTGATGAAGAAAATTTGAATAATCCAGAGAAGGAAGTTGAGCCAGATATTTTAGATGCAGAATCTCAGTATATAAAATCTTATTATACATATAAGCCAATTGATCTAATATATAAATTTTATGATAGAAATGAATTCCAACGTCTAGAACAAAGATATAATTATTTGATGGAGTTTGATATAAGCAAATGTTTTTATCATATTTATACTCATTCACTTACATGGGCTGTTAAAGATAAAGAATCGGCTAAAATTAATAGTTCTAAGTCTACCTTTGAGAATATTTTTGATAAGTTAATGCAACATTCAAATTATAATGAAACCAATGGCATAGTTGTAGGCCCTGAAATTTCTAGAATTTTCGCGGAGATAATTTTACAGCAAGTAGATTTAAATGTTCTGAAAAAATTAAATGATTTAAATTTAAAATTTGGAGTAGATTATGATGTAAGAAGATATGTTGATGACTATTTTGTGTTTTCAAATAATTCAGATATTTTACAAATTGTAAAAACTGCATTTCAAAAAGAATTGCAGTTTTATAAATTATATTTGAATCCTAATAAAGGGGATATAAAGATATCACCATTTTTATCTGACATTGCGGTTGGAAAATTAGAAATAAAAGAATTTTTAATCGATTTTTATAGCGGTTTATTTGAAGAGAATGAGGTTGACGGCACGGCAATTAAGCAAATTAAACAAATTAATAAGCCATACGTATTGTCTCAAAATTTTATAAAAAGATTTCAGACAATTGTTAAAAGAAATGATTTAACTTATGATCAGCTTAGCAAAGATGTCGTTAGGTTTTTTAAATCAAAGCTTGTAGAACTTCTGAAGGATGAGATTAAATTTTATAATTTAGAAAGGAGTGAGAACTTCTTATTGATGCTTTTAGATATAATATTATACTGTTATTCAGTTAATATAAATACTAATACAACATTTAGAATAGCGCAGGTGGTGGTTCTTTTGGTTAAGTACTTAGATAGCAAAAGTAGACCTGATATCAAACATTCTATTTACTCAAAAATCTATCGAGATTGTGAGTTTATTTTAACCAATTTTCATAGAAAGCAAGTGAAAAATGAAACAAGTATAGAGACAATAAACCTCTTGCTTGGGATAAAAAAATTAGGAAATGAGTATAATTTTAGCGCAGAAAAAATTAAGGATTATTTCAATTTGGAAGATGACAAATTATGCAATTTAAACTATTTCCATTTTGTAACATTAATTTATTATTTCAATAATGATGTCCTCTACAGTGAAATTAAGAATAAAGTAATTCATGAAATAGTAGAGAGATTCAATAAAGAAAATGTATTTTTAAAATCTGAATATACATTACTTTTTTTTGATATTATAAATTGTCCATATATTGAACAATCGGATAAGATTAAATTGATGAAGAATTCGAAATATGTTCCAAATCAGGCTGGAAATGCGGAAATTATTTCTGAGATTGAAAAAATTCAATTGCAAAAGAGATGGTTTATGAATTGGGGACAAGATATAGATTTGGAAAGAATTTTAAAGAAAAAGGAATGGATTTCTAGTTATTGAAGTTCATTCTGGTTGCTTAGAGCAAGGGCGAATTTATCTCTTTTATATATTAATAGTAAATCTAGAGAGAGGTATAAAAACACAACTGCGATTTGCGTTTTTAGCGCGTTTGAAGACAAAAAATTGCAAATTGAAGGTTAAGTTTTGAACTAGTTTAAAATTTAACCACACACGAAAGCTTGTGATAATGCAACACGTTTTATATAATAGTCGAAATATTAATTATGAGATTATATATAAAATGCGGGCTGAAAGTAATCTTTCAGCCCTCTTTATAATTTCAATCTTAAATCCGTTTGTAATGTCGTTTTTTTCTTTTTTGATTAAATTGTTTGGAAACATATTCATTTACTTTTTCCGCACGAAGAAGTATATCTGCTAAGTTTTCTTTTAAATACTCTCTTAATTCAAAATCTTTGAAATTCTCTGAATTTGTTGAAATAGATTTTGGATATTTTCTTTCAAGTTTAAGAATGTTCATGGCACAACTTTCCTGAAGTCCTTTTGCGCTGAATTCTTTTCCCAGACTGCTTCCATTGACAACCGACTGTGTTTTAAAGTCGATAAAAGTAATTCCATAAAGCTTTCCCTCACTGCTTTTTCTTAAAATAGTATGAATCGCTTCATCTTTGAGCCTTTGGGATAATCTTTCGACAGAAGTCATTCTTTCATCAAAGAAAGCCTGTCTCAAAGCATTTTTAACGTAGCTTTTGCCGTATTGTTTCTTTGTTTCATTTACCCTGAATTTTTCCTCCAGAAATTTTAATGTAGGTCTGCTGTAGAATTCGCTTGCTTTTATCGGCACACCTATTGGTTTTGAATTCTGGTCAAGTATTTTGTAAAGCAGTCCATTGTTTTTAAAAACTCTAGATTCCTCAGTTCCTCTGTCAGCATGAACATTGTAGAGGTTTAGAACGGCATTGAGTTCAGGCAGACTTGAATACTTATAATCAAACAAAACCTTGTTTAAAACTGAATTGATCGCCTTTCTGGACTCTGCTTTTCCGTATTGGACTCTGCAGATATCTATCGGATTTAACGAAAAATGTTCTTTCTGTTTTCTTCCTTCGGCTTTTACAAGCCCGAACATTTCTTCAATTTCTTTTCGGGCGGGTTCTGATTTTCTGATTCCCAGTAAATGCAGATCGATTCTTTTGCCGTCTCTCTGAATGTTGTTTGTCACGATATGGCAGTGCGGATGTCCCGCATCATGATGCTGATAAACCAGATAGGGCTGTCTACCGAATCCCAGTTTTTCCATGTAGACATCCGCAATCTCAGCGAGTTTTTCTTTCGAATGATTTTCAGAAGGATCAAAGTTTAGCGAGATATGCACCGTATTCCGCTTCGCATTGGTATTGAGTTCTGCCAGTTTCAGAAAACGGTTTAATTTTGAAGTGAAACTCAGTTTTTCCAGTTCCAGCGGATAATTCACTGCGCTTATGCATTCCGCTTTTCCGATCTCAACTTTATTTTCGTTGTAATTCAGAATACCTCTTATGGACGAGCTAGTTTTTATCACTGCAACCATTTTTCTGCTATTTTCTGGGTGTGACCTGAGACCTCTTCCATTTTATCAAAAAGCCTTTTTCTCTGGATTTCGAACAGATAAAGATGCCCTTTGAAATCGGGAACTGTGCTGAGCGTGTTTATCTTTCTGGCAATCTGATTGATATTATTGCCGATTGCCCGTAATTCGGAAGTAAGTACAGCTGTCTCTTCCATCAGTTCGTCTAAAGACTGGTTTCTGTAGGTGGCTACAATTGGTTTGTTGAATAAGTGGCTTCTGATGTGGTCACTTAATTTTCGGCAGGTGCTTGCTCTGAATCTTTTTTCCAGCTCGGCATACTCCAAAGGAGTGAATCGCAGTCCCACGATTCGTGTTCTGTTTGAATTTTCTCTTTTCATCATCTTTCATTTTCATTATTATCAAACTCTTTGCTTTTAAGATTCTCCACCGCCGAGTTCCGAGGCAATGGGTGGCAAGATAGGTGGTTGTTAAACAACCGTTCATCTTGCTGATTGCAGGAACGTGGCAATCTTTAGAGATTTTTTAAAAGACAGCAACTAATTTAAAGAGATTTTTTGAATTTATCATGCGCAAAATATGGTCATGATGGCCGTAGATTGTTACAAGGAATAAATACTTAAAAAAAGAAAAAGGAAAAAAAGAAAGCAGTCTTTAATTGGACAGGCAGACAGTTGAAGTGCTATAAGTCCCGAAGGGCATTTTTTGAGGAACGAAGAAAAATGTTATGCGCACTTCTGTGGCTGTGTCCAATACCTTACTTTCCTTTTTTTTTCTTTTTGAAATTAATTTTTTTTCTAAGTACTCTTTTAAAGTAAAATAAAGAATTTAAATGATGCAGAATTTTTGATAATTTGCAAGGAGCTTTTTGCACGAAATTATTGATATTAATTTCTTTTATTTAACTTCGTGACTATTACATTAATCATGTTTAGAACAAAATATAAATCAATAACTATACTAAGTTGATAATAGAAAAAATTAATAATGTAAAATCTGATGAGTTCAAAAGAGCTGTAGAATTAGGAGATAGAAATTCTGCAACGTTAGGTTTTCTTCCTTATCAGGCGTTTGAAAAATATGCCTCGAATAATCAATTAATTGGAGTTTTTGAAGAAAATTCTAGGGATTTAATGGGATACCTTCTTTATAGAATTTCTTTTAACAGAGTAACAATTGTTCATTGTTGCGTAAATGAAGATCATCGTAAAAAGAATATTGCTTTTACACTTGTAGAATACTTGAAGAATAATACTAGACAATTCGAAGGAATAAAATTAAGCTGTAGGAATGATTACGGTATTGATAAAGTTTGGGAAGGTTTTAATTTTGTTCCGATTCAAGAAAAAAGAGGGAGGAGTAAATTGGGGCTTCCCTTAACGGTTTGGTGGTATCCTCAATATCAGAATAATTTATTGTCACAAATATCAGATTACGAAATCAGTAATAAAATTGTAGCAGTAATTGATATGAATATCTTTTTAGATATTAAAGATAAGAGAGAGGATGAGAGTTTAGCGCTTAATAGTGATTGGCTACTAACAGAAGCAATACTTTTTGTCACTAGAGAGATAAATATAGAAATAAATAGATCAAAGACACAGAAACAGAAAGAAACCAGTCGTCAACTGCTTTCATATTATAATGAACTGCCTTATAAAGATGAAGAAAGTTATAAAAAAGTATTAGAAGAATTAAAAATTATCTTTCCTCTTAAAAGCCAAAACGATAAATCTGATTTAAATCATATCGCATACTCAATAACTGGAGGAGCGCATTTTTTTATAACAAGAGATCAGGAAATTTTAAATAAATCAGAATACTTTAAGAATGATTACAATTTAATAATTTGTCGACCAAGTGACTTTATCACTCATCTAGATGAAAATATACAAGTTACCAAATATCAGCCTCAAAGATTGATAGGAACAAATATAAATTCACAAAGTGTTACAGCTGAAAATATTAGTCATTTTACAGATGTCTTTTTGAAGCCTGCAGAGAAAAAGTATCAGTTTGATAAAATTATAAGAAATTGTCTTTCTTCTCCCAATGATTTTGAATTGGTAACGATTTCTAAAGAAGAAGAGTTATTAGCATTTTTAGTTTTTGATAGGTCTTTAGACCACAAACTCAAGATACCTATTTTTAGGTTTCTAAAAAATGAATTAAAAATTACTCTTGCAAAACATTTACTTTTTAAAACGATTTTGACATCTACAAAAGAAGATAGGGTTCTAATCGAAATAAGTGAGCAAAATATTGATGCTGATCTTATTGATTGTATTAAAGAGGCAAGATTTGTAAAAGTGATGGACTCATGGCAAAAAATAAATCTTAAGGGAGTAATTGAAGAGAAAAAACTTGTTCAAGAGATTTCAAATAAAAATAATGAATTCTCACATATTGAAAATATTTTAAAAGAAGTAATAAAGGAGGTTGAAAATAAAGAAGAGAGTTATAATTTTATAGAAGGTTATGCTTTTGAAAGACATTTATCTCCAGTCAAGATTCAGGAATTAGAAATACCAACGTACATTGTTGCAATTCAGCCACAGTGGGCGGAACAATTATTTGATGACAGGTCGGAAGAGAAATTAGCTTTATTTGAGCCACAATATGAATTATTGTTAAATAGAGAAAATGTTTACTATCGCTCAGCAAATCCGAAAATTCTACAATCGCCAGCCAGAATTCTGTGGTACATAAGCGAAAATAAAACTACGAAATGTAAGGGGCGTATAACTGCATCATCTTATATAGATGAGATTTTTATAGATGATCCTAAAAAATTGTTTAAGCAATTCAAACAGCTTGGTATTTACGAATGGAAGCATGTGGCGGAAACTGCAAAAAAAAGTAATGAGGTAATGGCTTTTGTTTTTTCTGATACTGAAATTTTTAAAAATTCAATACCGTTAAATAAAATAAAAGTATTAATTAAAAAATTAGAGAATAAAAATTTTATGGCATTATCACCTGTAGAAATTAAAACTGAAACGTATCTTGCGCTCTATAAATTAGGAATGGAATTATAAAGAATGAATAATAAAAAGAATAATTTACTGCTTATTTCAATTAAACCTCAGTACGCAAAAAAAATATTTGAAGGTAAAAAAACTATAGAACTGCGAAAGTCAGCTCCGCAAAGAGTTGAAAATGATAGTTATGTGTTGATTTATGTAACATCTCCGGTAAAAGAATTATGGGGAGTTTGTAAAATTAAAAGCATCATAAAGAATGATCCTGAAATTATATGGAATAAATATGGTGATGTGGCTGGTATTGATAAGGAAGACTTCAATGACTATTATAAAGAAACTACTAATGGCTACGGAATTGAATTAAAAGATGTAAAAAGACTTATAAATGTGATAAGTTTGGAGGAACTAAGAGAAATGGTACCTGGTTTTACAGCGCCTCAAACTTATAGGTATATAGATAAGGAGCTAATAAAAAATGAAAATTTAAGGAAACTCCTAATTTAATTATGCTCGAAGAGAGAATTTAAATCAATCAAATAATTCAAACAAAAAAAAGAGACTTCATGTCTCTTTTTTTGTTTGAATTAATATATCTTTTATAAATGATTATTTATTGATTAATTTTTCCAGTCTATGTATCATTTCATCTTTTTCTTGCAGCATACGCTCAAATAAAGCAATCTTTTCTTCGTGAAGTTTTTTTAACTCTGCGATAGAATTGAAGTTAAATGTAGAGTTAGGATTTCCGACGCAAGCATTATCTCCAAAAGTATTTGAAATAACATTTATAGCTTGCTCTTCATCGAAATTTTGAAAAGCTTCAACTGGAATTTTTAACACAGCCGAAATTTGTTTAAGCAGGCTATCTTCAATTACATCTTTCTGCTCCAGCATAGAAATTTTCTTCTGATTCCAGTCTTCTCCAAGATCATAAGCCAATGCTTCCTGTTTTATGTTAAGCATTTCTCTGAAACGTTTTACGTTTCTTCCCTGATGAATTTTCTGTTCCATAATGAGTGTTAGTTTTCTGACGGCTCAAAGATAAAGCCATTTGGATTAAAAAGTCTGAAATCCAAAGATAGAAAAATATCCTGTAAAATATCCTTTTTGTCAGATATTATATCCAAATCTGGAATAGTTTATCCTGTAGAAAGAGTGGAAATTCGCTTTTAAATTTTTAATCTTCCACTATGAAAAAGAATAAAATATCCTTCGAAACAAGGTTTTGGGCGGGGTTTGTGGCAGGAAATCCATTTGAGGCATTTGATGCTCTTTTTGACTTTGCGCATCTCGATTATTATAAACAGAACTTAAGTGAAGTTGTGCTTCACTGTTATAAGAGGAAAGTATATAAGCAGGAAAATCCCTGTAATGTTTTTGTCTTTTATACTGCCATCAGCTCTTTTCTCAAAGTCTGTTATTCCTTGAAAGGAAAAAGTAAAAAATGGAAAGTAAAACAGTCAGTCCGATCAGAAGATGTATTTCATCTTTCTTCGCTGACAAAAGAAGAATTCGACAATCCTTTTTTTGTGCTTCAAAATGCATTTGAAGAGAGAACACTACAGCAGTTTGAGTTTTTCTTATGTGAGATCATAGAGTATTCGCTCTCTGCTTACAATAACGATCCTGAAACCGACCTTTTGACACCATACATCCATTTAATAAAAATGCTTGATGCTGGTGAATTAATGAAAGAAAGAGGTATTGAAAGGATCAGCAAAGTTAATAAGGCTGAAGCAGAAACGGAATAAATTATCCCGCCAAATTCTTTTTAAAAGGTATTGGGCAAAAGCAGTTTTCAATCAAGTATTAATTAAAAATATAAAAATTATGAAAGCAATTCAAAGCAACGCATCCGATTTAATTTATCGAGTTATTTCCCAAAACATCGATCCGATAGGTATTTACTGTTTTGCAGAGAAGAAAAGCAGTTATACTTTTAATGAGCCTTTTCAAAAGCCCGTTAAAAAAGAAAAGCATGTTCATCTTTATCTGCTGGTCATAGCAGAAGAGTTCGAGGATAACATTGCCAATGATATTACTGATAAGATTAAGGGGAGATCAAAAGGTCTGATAACGGTAACCATTCTAATGCACAGCCTGCGAAATATTGTGAAATTATACGGCGATCAGCAGTTATTCTTATGTAATATTATTAGGAATTCGCAAGCTCTGTTTATTGATAGCGAAAAGCATCCTGAAGTTGCTGTTAATTCTGGGATACGCCATGTAAAAAGCACCACATTATATGCTGGAGACCGAAGCAGTGTTTCTGCATCAATCTGGGATCTTATTTACAATAATGACCAGTATTTTTCCTATGAAGTCAGAATGAGTTCCCTTCATCAGATCGTAGAGCAGACGTGCCTTTCACTTATAAGGGTATTTCTGGGATACACACCAAACCATTTTTCTATGGGCTACTTATTTGAACTATGCGAATATTTTACAGGTATAACTTCTGATTATTTCCCTAGAAACAGCAGGGATGAAAAAAATATGTTCAGACTTCTGAAAAAGAATCCGAACACGCTTCGATTCAGCAGAAGAAACAGCTCTGATTATCTTTACTATCAGCTGATGGAAGACAGATGCCGTGATTTTATGAAAGAGGCGGAAGTTATGATTCAAAAGGAACTATTGAGACTTGAGCAAATTCATAAGGAAGAGACTTTATCAGCATAAAAAATGAAGTTATGGAAACGGAAGAAATCAAAAAACTGGAGAATATCAGGGTATTAAGCGAGAGACTTCTTAATGCTCTGAAACCCGCTGGCGACAGAAGGGGAATGTACAATGCAGAGATAAGAGTTTACGATTATTATGAGCTTGCTTCTATTATAAGAAACCTGATGAAGCTCTGCATTATCGCTTTAGATCAGGACAGCGCAGAAGTTCCTTCTACCATTGAAAACCAATATATTGATGTTGGGCTGATACTAGGAATTGCTCTTCAGCTATTTCCAGTTGACGAGTTTGAGCTTTTAAATGAGATTGCTGATCTTTTTTCAGAAAATAAAGAAGAAACAGAATAGCCAACATTAAGTTTTAATATTTAAAATTATGGAAACTGATAAAATAAAAACACTGGAAGAATTTAAAGATTTTGCATCCTATCATTTTAAACTGCTGAAACCTGCAGGGGACAAAGTCGGGGAATCAACACGCGAGATAAGATTTTATGGTTATACAGATATGACATGTCTGGGAGTGAATCTTATTAAAATGTGCTTGAATGTGGTTTATTCGGATGAACTTGATAACAGGGATATTTACATAGGTTCGGTGCTGGAGCTTGCCCTTCAGCTGATTCCAAGTGCAGAAATAGAGGTTCTGGATGAAATATACAGAATGCTCAATGAGAAGAGCGAAGATAAATGAACACTAAACTAAATAAGTCTATCCATAATGATAGAACTATTTTTATGTACATATTATGTCCATGACATTGAGAGAAAAGAGGCTTATCTTTATAATAATCTGAAAAAGGATTGAGTTATGATAGGTAAAATTTACTTGTGATTATCAGTGAATTAGGTTTTATATTTGTATTATCCCCACCATATTTTGATCAGGATAAAATGAAAAAAGTGTTATAACTTTATAGCGATGAATGATTGTGGAACAAAAAAGACCGAGGCTCGGTCTTTTTTTAATGAAGAGGAATTTCAAATGGAGAAAGATGGAAGAGAAGAAAGAGGAAAAATGACGGCAGAAAAGACCAGAAAAATGCTGAAAGATGAAGGAGTGGAAGTAACGCTGGAACAGGCGGGAATGATTTTAGATTTTTTAAGAAAACTGGCAAACATGGCAGTTTCAAACTATTTAAAGAAGAAAGATGAGAAAAATAGCAGACCTATACGTGAGAGTGAGTACCGATGAGCAGGCAGACAGGGGCTACTCACAGAGAAATCAGGAAGAAATGCTTCGCAAGTACTGCGATATAAATGCCGTTGAAATAAGACACGTTATTTATGAAGACCATTCTGCAAAGACATTCAACCGTCCGCAGTGGAAGAAACTGCTTGCGGATCTAAAGAAGCATAAGAATAAAACCGATCTTCTCCTGTTTACCAAATGGGACAGGTTCAGCAGAAATGCAGGAGATGCCTACCAGATGATCAGTATGCTGAGAAAACTTGGAGTTGAGCCTCAGGCAATAGAACAGCCTTTGGATCTTTCAATACCCGAGAATAAAATGATGCTCGCCTTTTATCTGGCTGCTCCCGAGGTGGAGAATGACAGAAGAGCCCTGAATACTTTTCACGGAATGAGAAGGGCGAGAAAAGAGGGAAGGTATATGGGAATTGCACCCATAGGTTATATTAACCGAGTAAAAGAAGACGGTACAAAATATATTGCATTCGATCAGCCAGAAGCTTCTATTTTAAAATGGGCTTTTGAAGAACTTTCCAAAGGGATATTCAATACGGAACAGGTGCTTCACATGGCAAAAGAAAAAGGGCTTAAAGCAGGCAAAAACCATTTTTGGAGAGCGATCCGCAATCCTCTTTACTGCGGTAAGATCGAAGTTGCTAAATATAAGGATGAGGAACGGACTTTAGTGAGAGGACAGCATGAAGCTTTAATCTCGGAAATGCTTTTCTATAAAGTTCAGGACGTGCTTGACGGGAGATCTCGCAAATATTTGCCGAAGGCTCTTTCTGCAAAACCTTTTCCGCTGAGAGGATTTTTTATATGTCCCGACTGCGGAAAAATACTGACAGGGAGCATATCTAAAGGACGCCATAAATATTATCCTTATTACCACTGCAGTTCAGGATGCAGATACAGGATAAATTCGGAAACAGCCAATGAGATATTTATACAGAACCTTAAAAAGTATGTTCCGATTCCCGAAATCAAAAATATTTACGCCAATGTTATAGGCGACTGTTATAAGGAACAGATCAAAGATGTCTTGGAAGAAAAAAATAAAATCATAAGCCAGATCAAAGATTATGAAACCAGAATCTCAAATGCGAGAGATCTTCTAGCAACAAAACAGATAGATGCTTCGGACTATCGAGAGATGAAGTCAGATTATGGAGAGATGGTAAGAAGGCTTGAACTTAAATTATCTGGAATTGATGATGAGAATAAAGATATCGAAGAGCTTTTAAAAACAGGTGTTGAGAATCTGATGAAGCTTAACGAATATTATGAAAACGGCAACTGGATTGAATCGAGAGATTTATTAGGTTCGATTTTTCCTGAGAATTTTACGATCTCAGAAAACGGGTTTCGAACCGCTAGAGTAAACGAAGTGGTGCATCTCATCTATAGCATTAACAGGCTGATAGGGCTAAATAAAAAAGGGACAAAGAAGAAATTTTCTTCTTTGTCCCAATTAGTAGCGGGAACAGGACTCGAATCATTCTTACGCTTAATTTTTTGGAGTAAAAGTAAGATCATCTCCGATTCGAACCTGAACGCGCCAGACATTGTCTTTGCGGAGTTTTTACTTTCTAAAAATTCAATGTGCCACGATTCTGCCACAAAAGCTAAAGTATTAATATTCATAATGATTTTAGACTACATCTATTCGGATCTAAAATCGGCAGTCCTTGAACGTACTGAGTTTGAACTTTCTTAAAAAGCGATGTGCCATGATTCTGCCACAAAATTGAAACTGGTGAAACTTTAGTAAAATCCGCCTTAACTTTTCGTGTGAAAAACAGTATGAAGTCCAAAATCCTTGTGCCACGATTCTGCCAAAAACTATCGACAGGTCAATAATGCTAAAGCCGCCTTTCGAGGCAAAAGTGAAGGCAACTCCAGAATTTTTATCAAATAGGCTTCTGCAATTTAAAACAGTTGATTTCATAAAATATTTTTCAAAATGTGGTTTTCCGTAAAGAATTAATTAAAAGAAAAAGCATATTTGTGAAAAATTACCAACCATTTATGAAAAAAATCTTTACTTTATTGTTATTTGGGACTTTTTTTGTAGCCCAAGCCCAGTATAAACTCAAGTTTACTTATGATCCTGTAACGGGGAGCCAGTCTGTTAGGGAGCTTTGTTTTGGTTGTCAGACAGCAAAACCTGCGAGAGAAATTAAAGAAATCGAAGAATTGGCCAGTGATGATCTTAAAAAATTTTTTCCTGAAGATGCCATTTCGTATTATCCCAATCCTGTAAAAGAAGAATTATATTTAAGATGGGAACTTATCGATCAGAATAATGTCACCTCTATTCAGGTATACTCGATCGGCGGACAGATCTTAAAAAGCTATTCGGGAAATAACACAACCACCATTAATATTCCTTTTCAGAACTACAGCGCCGGGATCTATCTTATTCAGATGAATTATGCTTCTGGTGCGTCAAAAACAATTAAGATTATCAAAAAATAAGATATATGAAACAGTTTTACTTTACTATCCTGTTTTGTTTTTTAACAGCAATGTCCTCAGCTCAGAATGAAGACTCAAATTCTGCAATAACAGAACTAACAGCAAGACCTATCAGCGCATCCACAACACCTACAGGTAATTCTGCAGAGGTTGGAGTTACCGAAGGATCACTTAGCATTTCACTTACCGGTAATGCAAGTTATTCGATTCCAGTAATAACACCTCCCGGCATTAATAATTTTGAACCTCAGATCAGCATTATTTACAACAGTCAGAGAGGTTTAAGCGGTACAGCAGCAATTGGATGGGATATATCAGGAGTGTCTACAATTTCAAGAATTCCTGCAACAAAGTTTCATGACGGAAGAATTGATCCTGTAGATTTTAACAGCTTTGACAGATTTGCTTTAGACGGGCAGCGGTTAATTGTAAAAAATGGCACATCAGGAGGATATGGTGCAAACGGAACCATATATGAAACCGAATATTTCTCTAATACAAAAATAACCTCATATGGGGTGCATCCTAATGGAGCAAATTTTGGACCTGCATACTTCATTGTGGAATATCCAGATGGGACCAAAGCTTACTACGGCTATTCATCTGATTCGAAATCCATAACGGAATGGTCTCTTACATTTATAGAAAATGCACAAGGCGTAAGAATCAGTTACGAATATACATCATCAAATAACTGCCTCTATATCTCCTCAATTAAATACGGATCGCAGGGCGCAACTGCGCCTATAAATGAAGTTCAATTTGTTTATGGCACTAGAGAAATTTTAGATCATGGGTACATAGGAGGACTTTATTACAAAAGGGATAAAAATTTGAAAAATATTAATGTAATTAGCAGTGGTTCTGGATTTAGAAACTATGTCTTTGGATATCAATACCAAGATAAAATCAGCTCAGTTACAGAAAAAAACGGCGATAATACCAAGAGCTATAATCCTACTAAATTTGAATATGATAGAAACATATCAAATCAGGTAGATTATATCAGGACAAATAACACTAACTCAGTGGATGTTGGTAATATCACCAGTCTAAATTTCGCAACCGTATCAGGCGATTTTGACGGAGATGGGAATATGGATTTCATTCTACACCCTACAACCGGCGCATCAGCAAAAGCAAAATACTGGCTTTATACAGATGCAAGTCCCAGCACTCCTTTCAGCATGAGCACAGTTCACAATGTTGGGGCATTTAGCGATATTTTTGCTTCCACTTACGTAAATTCTGCCGGCCAATTAGGCTCAAATCAGGGATGGACAGTTATTCAAGGGAATTCTTTTACAACTTATTATTTTAATTCTATTTTTCAAATTTCACAGAATGACCAGAAAATATTTACTTTTCCACGGTTTGTTTTAGATTACCAATATCAATGTACTGGAGGAGGTGGTGGTGGTATTAATCTTAATGATACAGAACTGCTTAGGGGACCTATAAATCCACCAGGACCTATCGATGTCCATTATGAAAGAGATATACCAAGAAGATACATTAGTGGTGATTTTAACGGTGACGGCATCACTGATGTAGTTGCTATAGAAAAATCTTTTACTTATCCTTACCGCTATATGTGCACGCAGTATAGTTCCACCTATCAGGGAGGAAGAGTTTTTTTAATAAACCTTGACAAAAGAATTACTTCTAACTTTGCAAGTGCTGTTGGAGACCTAGCTACAACCGATTCTAGTGATATTCGGGTAGCTGACTTTAATGGCGATGGGAAATCAGATATTTTTGTTTTTGATGAAGGAAAAGTTAAGATTTATTCCTTAAATTATAATGCTACACAATTTACATTATTATTTCAAACTACTGTAAATGATCCTAATATAATGCTAAGCAGACCTATACTACTAGGAGACTACAATGGAGATGGAAAGACCGATTTTATGCTGCCAAAAGCATATGGATCTTCAAACTGGTATAGATATCTCTCCAGAGGTGCAGACTTAGTAAAGGATGAAGTGAGTTCCAGTATTATCTTCACAGCGAACGACTCATACCATACCCATAACTACATTTCAATAGATATTAATAATGATAGTAAAACAGATATTATATGGTCACAGAGCTTTAGGAATACCGCAAACACCGTAGGCAGCGTTACAGTATATTGTTATCCCAATAATAATGGATCTTTTGTTGTTTCCAGTATACCATGGGCGAGCACAGGGGATCAGGCTGATATCAATATCTATGCTTTGCCGGTATATCTGCCAGTGTCCCATCAAACTTTAAAAAATGGAATTTATACGACTAACTCCACTCTTCAGGTTGCATTTTTAAACCAAAATAAAATCCACTATTTCTCATATCAAAGCGACTACATAAGAGACAACCTTCTAACTAATATAACTTTGGGGAACGGGATGGAGCAGGCAATAAGCTACATACCTTTAAATTCACTTTATAAAAATACGTATAATACAATATATACTCCAAGTCTGGCAACTGCCAGCTATCCTAATCTGGATATTAAGATTAGTCCCAATTTGTTTGTGGTCTCTAAAATTGAGCAGAAAAGTAAAGATGTTTACAGAAAAAAACTTTTTGGATATTACGGAGCAGTATCAAATGTTGAAGGCTTAGGCTTTTTAGGCTTCCGTTCAGTCACGCAGACCAACTGGCATGACGATACGACCAGAATATTTACCACAATAACTAAAAATGATGTTGACTTAAGAGGTGCTGTCACGCAAACTGCTGTAGTGCCTTATCTGTCATATCCTTACCCAGGCAGCCTCCCAAGCGATTTCACTACTAGGTCGACTATTTCTTATAATAATTTAACAGAAAGTCCATTACTGGGTAATAAAGTATGGAGGCTTAAACCAACAAACTTACAAGAACTTAACTCTCTAAACGACACATCTTCTGAAACTACAGACATTGTGTATGATATTGATAATAATATAACCTCATCTACCACTTTATTAAAGCAGGGTGCGACGCTAGTTCAATCTCGAAAAACAGACATTGATTACGCTGTTCCGACTGTAAGCCCCTTTTATATTGTTGGAAGACCTTCAAGCAAAACTGTAACCGTTACTGCAGATAGCCATACTATGGCAACTACAGAAGTTTACAGTTACAACGGCCAGCAGCTACTTGTAAATACTGATAAAAGTGCCCTGGGAACTTCAGTAATATCGGAAGGCAACGAATATGACGGCTTTGGAAATGTCATTAAAAAAACAATAACAGCTCCTATACCATTATTACCCAGAGAGACTCGTTATGAATATGATCTAACAGGAAGATTTGTAACCAAAGTTACCGACAACGATAATAAGGCGTCTCTCTTCGATTACGATTCAAACGGATTATTAAAAAAAGAAACTGATCCATACAATCTATCAAAATCATATACTTATGATTCTTGGTGTAAAAATCTGACTATTACTGACGATCAATTAAGTAGAGTTTTCTCAAATACTTACACTGCAAACGGAGAGAAAACGATTGTAACTACAACAATGACCAGTCCTGGTTTAGATACCAGTTTTAGTGAAAACTTATTTGATGACTTAGGCAGAAAGATTAGGTCCGGTGTGAAAGGTTTAAATGGCAATTTTGCGTACACATCTTATCTTTATGATATATATAATCGAAATTATAAGACTAGTGAACCTTACTTCGGTTCCATCCCATCGCAATGGAATGAAGTGAAGTTTGACCAGTACGGTCGTACTACAGATGCTACTTTGTTTAATGGTAGGATTACATCTAATTCGTACCCACCGTCAAGTCTAAGCTCGACATTTACTGATGGACAAAAATCCAAAGTAATCAATCAAAATGTTATCGGAAATATCACTTCCACGACTGAAACTATTGGAGGTGGTATTAATTATAGATATTTTGCCAACGGAAAGATAAGAAAGACAACTTATAATGGTATAGACATTAATATGGAGCAGAATGGTTGGGGAAATAAAACCAAAATTACCTACCCTTCAGCCGGAACTTACAATTACGACTACAATGATCTTGGAGAGCTTACTTCTGAGACTGTCGATAACTCTGGAATTGTAACTAGTATAACAAGAGATCTTAAAACTGGAAGACCAGTTACTAAAACAGTTTCAGGCTCCGGTAGCAGTAGCACCACTACATATACATATGACGGTGGTCTGCCATTAACTATAGATTTCACAGATAACAATGGATTGCCAGGTTACAACAGGATTTTAACTACTATGTCTTATGACAGTTATAAACGTATATCAAGTATAATAGAAGAAAGATTTAATCATTCAAGATTCACGAGAACCTTTACTTATGATGCGTTTGGACGAATAAGTAGCGAGATCAAATTAGCAGAAGTTGGTGGTGTACGAAGCTACGTCTTTACACAAAACAAATATAAGAATGGAGAGCTTTATCAAATCGTTGATGAAGCTAATAAAGTGTTATGGCAAACCAATAATATAAATTCAAAAGGACAGGTTTTAGAGGCAGTAGCTGGTAACGGAATTATGATGTCTAATACCTACAATTCTGATGGATATTTAAGCAAGATGAAATACGACAAAATTTCCACAGGCTTTAATATCCTGACACTCGATACAGAATTTGATAAAAATACTGATAATCTGATTAGCAGGTCCAATAGCGCTTTTGGAAATTATACTGAGACCTTCGAGTACGACGCCTTGGACCGCTTAACAAAATTTACCAATAAGATCGGTGTACAGGAAACACAAAGTTATGATGCATCAGGAAAAATACTAAGTAACAATTTAGGAACTTACGAATATGATCCCCTTAAAAAATATCAAAATACTTCGATTACACTTAGTTCTGAAGCTACAGGATATTACGCGGGAAGGGCGGGAATCTATAATGATAGTATGGAAGACGGCAGTGGCTTTGGTCTATCAAGGCACCCAAATGATATTTTTTTTAGTTATGATGAGGCACTATCCCACACTGGTAAATACTCTTTAAAGCTCGAAAATACTTTACCTACTGAAAAGTATGTTCATTCAGATAAATGGATAGCCATCGACAATGCTGAGGATACTCAATATACCTACTCTGCGTGGGTATATTCGGATAATCCCCAGGCTCAAATGTTTTTGTTTATGAAGACCGATACCGAAGTTGGATATGCTACAGCTGTCGATAATATTGTAACCGATGTAAAAAACAGCTGGTTTAAAATGGAGCAGACAGTTACTGTACCGGCCCATATCAAAAAACTTAATATTCGCTTAGATAACAATGGTTCGGGAAATGTATGGTTTGATGATGTGCAGATTCGTAAGACAAGTGACCCGTCATCATCGGAGAGAAACTTAAATGTTTCTTATGATGCTTCCAAGAGACCGATTGAAATCGAAGAGACAAATGTTGACAACTTACTTTTTCAGTACAATGACGCCAATCAGCGAAGCATAATGTCATACGGAGGTTTTCAGCCGCAATGGCACCTGCGACCACTTCATAAATTCTACTCTGCTGATGGAAGTATGCAGGTAAATTATAACAGGAACACAAATACTTTTGAATTTATTACCTATATTGGTGGAGATGGTTATTCAGCTCCAGTTGTTGTAAAAAGCAATGGAACTGTCCCGAATTATCTATATTTGCACAGGGATTATCAGGGGAGTATTTTAGCAGTAAGTAACGATAATGGTGATGTTGTCGAAAAAAGATTGTTTGATGCATGGGGAAATATAATCAAAGTTCAGGATGGATTTGGAAACACTTTAAATGGGCTTACAGTTTTAGATCGAGGGTATACGGGGCATGAACATTTGCAAAGTATAGGGCTAATTAATATGAACGCAAGGTTGTACGATCCGCTGCTTCATAGATTTCTACAGACCGATAATTATATCCAGGATCCATCAAATACTCAGAATTATAATCAGTATGGGTATGTATTCAACAACCCTTTAAAATATACAGATCCTAGTGGGAATGTTTCTCAAGGCCCAGGTAAAGATTGTGTAGACTGCGGCTGGGGATCAACAATTGCTAATGGAATCACAACTTTAGCTCAAAACTGGGACAATTGGAGAATTAAAGATTGGGCAAATAAGAACATCAACGGTCACCAGTTTAGTGAATGGTGGAAAAATAAAGTAAGTTTTAGAAATCTTTTCGGTGGAGGACATAAAGATGCTGGACCACCTCCTAATATGAGTAGATATACAAATATTTCTGATACTCGTTTTATTACAACATCACCTAGTTTAGTCAAGTTTAATGAGTATAAAAAAGATTATAAACAGTGGGTAAATAAATCTCTTGTAGCTAGGTTGCTTTCTGGTCGTCCAGAAAACCCTTATATGATTGCTAGTTCTGGAGGTTTAGATTGGATTTCTGGAGGTGGAGCTGTAAAGTTTGTCAAGTATTCTGGAGAAGCTTTAAGCGCATTGAAAAAAACTGAAGCTTTTTATGGTGCAGCTCAAAGTGAAACCGCAATTGCAGAAATAATTGCAAAAATGAAAGCTGGTAATCCTTCTATTTTTAGTGAGCCCATTTATACTTATGCCTATAAAGATGCAAAATATATTGTAGATGGCCATCATAGAATTGAGGCTGCTATTAGGTCAGGAGGAGTAATCGAAGCAATAGAATTAACAGGTATGGGAATAAGTTCGCACTTCACAAAAAATTTACTGAAAATTGAAGAAATATTAGCAGGATGGCATTTTTAAATCTTAATATGAAGGAAAAGTTAAATGAATATGTTGGATTTATTAGAAAGTTTGAAAGCCTTCTAAAAATTAGATATAATATTGAAAGGAATCCGTGTCAAGCAGCAGGGGTACTTTTTGATAGGGCAGGAACTATTAATGGAATTAAATACAGGTTCCATGGTACTGGATGCACTATTGAAAAAGATAATGTTTTTTATAGATATGATATTTCAATTTTTGAAAAAGATGAAATCCAATTTTCGTTATGGAAATTTTCGGAGTTCATTAGAACACACGCTGTCTACGGCAATTATGGCTATACAGAAGAATTAATCGAAAATGAATTACAAAAGTTAATTGATGAAGGTGTATTGGCATGGCTGACAATATCAGATCATATTTATAAGATTTACAGAGTTTTATGAATTAGAAATGGGTTTAAATTATTATCCTCTTTTATATGATTAAAATTAAAACCTGAAAATTTAAGTTTTTGTCTTTTGTTTATCAATTAGCTAAAATTATTTTTTTATTCAACCTTCTTGTTTATAATTTGAAAGACTAAAACTCTATTACTAAGAGATATTCGAAAAAAAAATGAAAATATATTCGGCGCTAAAAATAGGCAGCTACCATGAAAATTACTGTGAAGATCATTTGTATATCAATGACTATGGAAAAGAAATGATTTTATGTGCTGTGATGGACGGCTGCACAACGGCATTGGAGAGTCATTTCGCCTCTACGTTAGTGGGAAAAATTCTAAAAAAGATATGTATTGAAAAAGGTTATAAAGACTTTATATCGAAGGACAATGTCCATAACACCGAAGAATGTTTAAAATCAATACTTCGAGATTTATTAATCGAACTAAAAAATATTAAGAACGCATTACTGCTGGATTCCAAAGAATTATTAACCACAATTATACTTGTTTTGATTAACAAGAAAAGTGAAGAAGGTATTGTCATTGCAGTTGGTGATGGATTTGTAAGAATTAACGGAAAAAAGTATGAATTTGAACAAGATAACAAACCTGATTATTTAGGCTTTCATCTGTCAGAAGATTTTGAGGAATTTTATGAACTACAAAAACAGAAAATTAAATTCAGTAAAATTTCAGATATAAGTATTGCTACAGATGGAATATTTACTTTTGAGAAATTTACGGCTTCGAAAGATGATACAGATATTGATACGATTGATTTTCTAACAATTGACAACACCGATCATGACAAGAAGGAAATGCTTGATCTTAAATTAAAAGTTCTAGAAAACAATTATGGTTTGATTCCCACTGATGATTTTTCTATTATCCGAATAGTAAAATAATTTTTTGGGAGATTTTGAAATATCTTAGACTACATGATTGATAATTAAATTTAAGATTTTTGCAAAATTTTTAAGATACAAGTGAAACAATGATATTTCTAACTCACGATACAACGTGTATACAGTTTCGAACCCAAAAGCCGGAAAACCTGGATTTTGCTGGTTTTTTACTTTTCTAAAATTGGAAGTGCCACGATTTTGCCACAAAACTCAGATTAATGATTTTGATAGCTTTTTTGATGTAGTAATGTTTCGAACTTAAGTCTTTAAATGGTTTTATTACAGTGTTTTAAATGAATCTTCAAAACAGATACACCGATTCTGCACCCAGAATCTAGTTGTTCCATTTGAATATTTTATTATGCCAAATATCCTTCTTTTGCGCTCCGAACCCAAATTCGTCAAACCCTTGATTTTGCTGGATTCAAATTTTACAAATCTTATATGCCTCGTGGATCTAGATTACTTTGTTAAACAAGACCTTATTACTTTTCTATACTTTGCTGCAAAGGTTAACCACGCTGCTGTAAGGTTGTAAGTTCTCAGACTGGTATAATATAATGTAGCCTTTTGACAAAATAGTATGAAGTTGCAAGTATCTTTTTAAATAATTTTACTACTAAAATATTTTTAATTATGAATTTTTAGCAGACCTCACTATTTCTCCCGCATATAATAGTAAAGATGAACCATTACAGACAGTTTCCTAAAATTTTATTTCAATACTCAATCCGTATTTACTAACTATAATAATAGCCATTTAAACCATGTCTCTAAAAAGTAACATAAAAATATCCGTTATTTGTTTAATTACACAATTGTGCTTTGTGTCATTAAGCAATGCACAAAGTAAGCAGTCTGCCTGGGATGAATCCCTTAGAGGTGCCTGGGTACAAAATGACAAACCAGTTGCCAAAGATGTAGTGCTCGCCGGAAATGGGAAGGTATGTGAAATTGTTGTTGGCAAGAGTGAAAACAGTGCTGTTAAGCAGGCGGCTGAATTTCTGGCGGGAGATATTGAGAAAATTTGTGGCAGTAAGCCAAAGATGGTTCAGGAAGGGAGCAAAAGTGTAGTAAGTATCAGGCTTGTTACCATGGGTAACGGCAAAATTCCATCAGAACTTGAATCAGCGTCATTAAGAGATAAATGGGAGAGTTATAAGATTATAACATCCAACCAGATAGTTTGGCTTGTCGGGTCGGATTTTCGTGGTACAGCATTTGCGGCGTATACACTTTCGGAACGACTAGGTATTGATCCCCTTTATATTTGGACCGGATATCGTCCGGAATATCATAATCCATTAGTGCTCAAACAAACAAATTTTAAAGCGGATCCGCCAGCATTTCGCTACAGGGGCTGCTTTCATGATGATGAAGACATTTTGCAAAGGCCTTTCAACGATCAGGGTTATCCAAAATTAGACGGTGACATTCCTCTGGAGTGGTATAAAAAGTGGTTTGAGACTGAATTGCGCCTGCGGATGAATTTCGTCGTTCCGTACACCCGGGCACATCGCCGATTGGAAGTTCAAAAAATTGCCAGTGACTGGGGTTTGTTTTTCTCAGGGCAGCATTATGACGTTTTGGTTTCTAATCCCTTCGGATTTGAGCGTTTCAATCTGGCTCAGGAACGCGGCGTAAAGCCGGTTTGGAACTGGTTTACCAACAGGGAAGGCATGATTAAATATTGGCAGGGCGGCATAAACGAGAATCGTGACCTTAATGTAATCTGGCCTTTAGGTATGCGCGGTATGTCAGATGAGCCGTTTATATTTCCTGAAGGAATGACTGATGAGCAGAAAGCAGCAACTTTTCGTGATGTAATCCGTACACAGATTGATTTGGTAACCAAATCACTTCCAAAGGATAAAGCTCCAATTTTCACATTTACCATGTATGGAGAAATGTTTGATTACTATCAGAAAAATGCAGCAGCCTTTGATCTGCCATCAAATGTCAATATTATATGGATCGATAATAATGACGGAATTATGAGCGGATTGCCGAAAGATTTGGGTAAATGGAAGCATGGAGTATATTATCACCTTGCCTATTGGTGGGGACCAAATACCAAGCAGGAGGTACATACCATAACCCCAACTAGGATTGCGGAGGAATTTAATAAGGTTGTTAAAGCAAAAGCCACAGAATATATGCTGGTAAATGTATCAGAAATGAGGGACTACATTATGGGGCTGCGCATGATCTCGGATATTACATGGAATGCTCCTGCCATATTTTCTAGACCAAACCCGGCTAAGGAGTTTACCTCCTGGTGGGCCAAAGAGTATTTTGGCACTGAAAATTTGAATACGAGCCAGCTGGCCGAGGAATCCTATAATAATTACTTCTCTATAATCAATACAGCCGATAAGCTCTGGTTTTCCTCCAATTGTGTGGAAGAATTGCTTGGGAAGCTGTACGAGAAAATAGGGAACAGAAATTTTACTCCCATCAATTCAGATACCTTAAAAATACTTCAAACCCGAATTGAAAAGCAGGATAGCGCTTATGCTCTATATAATAGAGCTAAAAAAATAATGTCACTTTCCCAGCAGCGATTTTTTAGTATTGATGTAGGAATCGGAATGCTGATAGACTACAGGCACAGCCAGGCTGCACTTAAACTTAACGAAGCATTAAACGCTGCAGATCCAGCACTAATGTGGCAGGCAGTTTTTGATGCCCGCTCGGCACTTGAACAACTTGAAGCAGAATTGGCCCGTGGAGAATATCCCCCATTCGATAAATGGTATCATGAAACATGGCTTCGCGAGCCTCTCTTTGTAACGAATCCCCATCGCCCATTTAATCAGATACGGTCCTTTATTTCAAACGAAGGCTTGGGAAGTCTTCCAAGGTCAAAACAGCGGTGGGAATAGTCGTAGCAATTAAGTAAAGTTAGAACGAAATGATTTCGGGCTATTCTATAGATTTTTTAAAGTTTCTTTGTTACATTCTGGTTTTCAATTATCTACTGTTTAAAATGGGTTGCATCAGAGATCCTGCCGGTACACCGAATAATGACCCTGGAATTACGAACCAGTTGCCCAATTTAAGGAGTCGAGCCCTGTCTGAAAAGTGATGTTTAAAGCCGGATACATGCTCATTTTTGCAGATGTATTTAGTTGCCAGAACCTATGACGAATAACCCGCTCTGAGGTCTTCAGGATTCACTCTATCTCAAGTGTTGAATTTAGCTCAATTCTTGAAGGCCAAGACCTGGTACGTATGTTTAGGGCATTTTCCTGAATATTAATCAATCTTTCTATTCCAAGGATTCGATCTTTAGTTTCTTTCCCGTTGTTCCACAGCAAGAGAAGTAATTATTCCCAGTTCCTGATGTTTTGCTAAGGATAGTTAAGGTGCTGCCGGCTAAGGAGAGATTTTTGACAGTAATCTCCAATTGTTTGTCAATCGTTAGAAGATTGTACCCCAGCAGACTCCGATACCAATCGTGTTTTTACTGCCTTTGCAGCCTTAATTTTATGGTTCTGCCACATCTACCATTATGATTTATCCTTGGGTTTATAAAATTACATCATTCAATGACTACTAAAGGGCATTGTAGTCCGAAATCTATTACACAAGGGAGTTCAGAGTGATCATTCAACAATCCAGCGCTGGGTGCACAATTTTGCTCCCTTTATTGAGTTAGAATGAAGAATCGAAATGTAGTGCAGGATTGATCTGGAGGCTTGATGAAATTTATATAAAAGTAAAAGGAATCTGTTGTTATTGTATAGAGCGATTGATAAGTTTGATAATATAGCTAGTTTTCTTCTATCGATGCGCAGGCAGCAATACAAAACGGATTAGGATTCAAAAATTTTGAATCTTCAAAATGAACATTGAGCGATATTGAAGTTGTACCTATACTAGGAAGAATCAGATTATTGGTACATTATCTGCACAACGTTCAAATTGATTAGTTTTTTATCTTATCGGATGCGACGGAACCACTGCCATTTTCCAGTAATGACATCTACATCGTGCTGAACTTTTTTTTTACGGTGTTTTATAAAATCGCTGTGAATTTTTTTCCAGCCATCTTTCTTGCTTTCTTAAATATTTCACTTTCCTTTTGGAAAGTACTATACAAAGTAAAGTAATTTTTTCCGATCTTTACAATAGTATTTTAGATAAGATATAACTATATAGATATGAATACACAAAATACAGCTTACTCTATCCTCGAACTATCAATCGTTTCTGATGGACAATCTTTTAAACAAACCTTGAACAATTCTCTTTCTTTGGCAAAGGAAGCCGAAAATCTGAATTATGAACGGTACTGGTTTGCAGAACACCACAATTCAGACAATGTTGCAAGCAGCGCTACCTCCTTACTTATTGGCTATGTTGCCGAAAACACAGAAAAAATAAGGGTTGGTTCAGGTGGGATTATGCTGCCTAACCACGCCCCGTTAATTATAGCCGAACAATTTGGAACTCTGTCTCACTTATATCCAAACCGTATCGATTTGGGACTGGGAAGAGCGCCGGGAACAGACCAGGAAACCGCCCGTGAAATTCGCTCCGATTTTATGAAGGCAGCACACTCTTTTCCTCGTGAAGTGGAAAAAATACAACAGTATTTTTCTGCGGAAAATATTTTTTCCAAAGTTCGTGTTCCGATTGCTGAAGGTGCGGAAGTGCCGATTTATATATTAGGATCCAGTACAGACAGTGCGCATCTGGCAGCCGAAAAAGGTTTGCCGTATGCCTTTGCGAGTCATTTTGCATCTACGCATCTGCACAATGCCTTGCAGATTTACAAGAAAGAATTTCAACCTTCAGAATTTTTAGACAAAGCCTACACCATGGCGGGTATAAATGCGATTGTTGCAGATACAGATGAAGAAGCGCAGGCCCTTTTTACCTCGTTAATAAAAATGTTTGTGGGCGTCCTTACAGGGGCAAGAGAACCTTTGCAGCCACCCACAGCAATGAATGAGGAAATTCAGGGAATGTACAATCATCCTGCCGTAAATCAGATGCTTAAATATTCTTTCGTAGGTAGTAAAGAAACGGTAAAAAGAGGAATTCAGGATTTTCTTAAGCAAACACAAGTTGATGAACTCATCGTGGTTTCAACAATGTACAATCTGGAAGACCGCTTAAAATCTACCCGTTTATTTGGCGAAGTCATGACTGAGATCAATACGGAAAAGCACCAAAAAGCAAACTAAAAGGTTTTACAGGTAATTGCAGACCAATGTTCTTTTTAATTGAAATTTTGAAACGGATCGGGACGTGCAATTATTGAATTCAATTATAACAATAAGCATAACAACTATGGAAGCAAAAACTTTAAAAAACAATCTTGATATCAATATACATCAATCATCATTTCACCAAGTGGTTCGAAACAGAACATCGTGTCGTGGCTTTTTGTCAGAACCAGTTCCTTCAAATATAATTACCGCTGTATTAGAAGATGCGTCTTTGGCTCCTTCAAACTGCAATACACAACCCTGGGAAACGCATATAGTTTCAGGAAACAAACTCCAGGAATTGTCGGAAGCTATCCTACAGGAGAACAATGCAGGAAGGATTTCTGCTGATTTTAGCTTTGATTTGAATGATTATTACGGTCGTTATCAGGAACGTCATTTTAACCTGGCAAAGACCCAGTATGAAGCATTTGGCGTTACACGGGAAGATAAAGAAGGCCGGAAAGAAATTTCAGATATGAATTATAAATTTTTTAATGCACCACATATTGCAATTCCGTTTATGCCTTCATTTGGTGATAATGTACGCGTAGGTGGGGATATTGGGATGTACGGACAAAATTTTCTGTTATCGCTCACCGCTCACGGACTTGCCGGAATACCGCAAACAGCATTGGGTTTTTTCGCCGATACAATAAGAGAAGTATTAAATGTGCCAGACGAGCTCAAAATGTTATTCGGAATTTCTTTCGGTTATGCTGATCCAAATGCACCTGGCAATAGCTTTAAACTTGGCAGAGATCCGCTTTCCAGAACTGTTGTTTTCCATCAGTAATACAGATTTTTTGAATTTTGGTGAAATACATTTTGAAATGGATAAAGTTAAATTCTAAAACATTATATCTTTTTAAACAGAAAATCTATCGTGATAAATAATAGAAAAAAATTAAAAATGGGAGCCATTTTAGATGGTCTTGGCTGGAATTTTATGGCGTGGCAACATCCTGAAATCCCATCAGATGCCAGTGAAAATATAGACTTTTATATTGAGCAGGCACAATTGGCAGAAGCGGCAAAGTTCGATACGCTTTTTTTGGTAGATGTAAGCCACGTAGGTCCCGGGAATATACCGCACTACCTGAGTATGTTTGAGGGTGTTTCCATTATGTCGGCATTGGCGATGAAAACCAGTAAAATAGGTCTTTCTGCAACCATTTCTTCATCGTATGGTGATCCTTATAGCGCTGCGAGGCAAATTTTATCACTCGATAAGATTAGTAAAGGCAGGGCTTCGCTCAACGCAATCACCTCCAACCCTGGCGGTATGGTCAATTTTAGCCGTGGTCATTTAGGAAAGGCAGACCAGTACCCTATGAACAAAGAATTTATCGAAATTGTGATTGGCTTATGGGATACTTATGAGGATGATGCATTTCTAAGAGATAAAGAGAATGGGATTTTCCTTGACCCCCGCAAAATGCACAATGTTAATTATCGCGGAGACTATTTTTCCGTTGATGGCCCTTTGAATTTAAGCCGTTCCATTCAAGGCAGACCTGTATTGTACACCGCTGGTGTATCAGAGAAGTTTATCGAACACGCCACAAGTTACACAGATGGTGCTTTTACCCACGGTGACAGTCTGGAGGCTATGGTTAATATTTCAAACAGAATGCGTGAAAAACTAAAGAAAAAAGGGCGTAGGCCAGAAGATTTCATCATTGCAATGTCTCAAAATCCTATTGTAGGAAAAACGGATCAAGAAGCGTTAGAGAAATACAGGGAGCTATTGGAATTACACCCATACAACAGTTTACCAAGGCCCTTATTTTTTGGTTCTGCCAAACGTGTTGCTGACCAAATTCAGCAATGGCATGAGGCTGGTGCAATGGATATGTTTATGATCCGCCAGGACCATCCCCACGGTATACGTGATTTTGCAGAGCTGGTAATCCCGATTTTGCAGGAGCGTGGCATTTTCAGGACGGAATATGAAGCAGATACCTTACGGGGACATCTGGAAATTCCTAAACCACCATTCAGAAAAGTATTTGCTGAAATGATTCTTTAATGTTTTAAAGTAGTTAAGAATGAATATTGGAATAATCGGTGCGGGTCTATTCGGGAAAACATTAGCAAGAAAATTAAAGAAGGCAGGACACGAAATTCGCATTTCTAATTCCCGCGGTCCGCAAACGCTTCGGGATTTTTCAAAAGAGACCGGTGCAATCGCCGTTACTACCGAAGATACTGTAAAAGAAGTCGATTTAGTCATCTTAATTACTCCATACGGAAGGATCTCGACCCTTTACGAATTTTTTAAAGACGTACCCAATGGCACTATTGTAATGGATGCGATGAATTACTATCCACAAATGGATGGTAGGATTGAAGCCATAGAACGCGGAATAACGCACTCCGAATGGGTGCAGACTATAATCGGACGGCCAGTTATAAAGGCAGTAAACAGCCTGGAAGTTTTGACTTTGATTACCAGAGGAAAAGCAGAAGGAGCTTCGGGACGTATTGCACTGCCTGTTTCGGGAGATAATCAGCAGCACAAAGAAACGGTAATAAAACTGGTTAATGATTTAGGTTTTGACAGTTACGATGCTGGGACCATAAAAGGCTCCTGGCGGCAGCAGCCGGGCGCTCCTGCAAGTTGTACCAATCTTGGGTTGGAAAAATCCAAAGCTGCTTTAAAAAGGGCGGTTAAAGAAGAGGTTTCCTTAGCGCGGGATATCGTAATGAAAAAAATGGACGCCTTGGATTCGGAGTATATGAAGGTCTTTATGAGCGGAAACTATCCGGATGATTTTCAAAGTAAACTCGTGGTTTTTTACCGGGAATATTATAACATTCCACAAGACGATTAAAGAAAATAAAGTACTAAAAATTAAAATAAAAGAGAACGTTATGAATATAGGAATAATCGGAACAGGTCCAATCGGAAGTACTTTGGCAATAAAATTAGCCAAAGCTGGCCATCAGATAAAAGTTACCAATACACGTGAAATGCCTGAATTAGAAAAAATAGCAGAAAAACTGGGCGCAGCAGCTGCAACTTTGGAAAATGTGGTAAAAGATGTAGATGCCATAATCTTTTCAATGCCTTTTGGAGCGTACAAAGACCTGCCTAAAGACTTACTGAAAAAGGTGCCTCAGGATGTGGTGGTTATGGATACTTCAAACTACTATCCTTTCAGGGATGGTGATATCGCTGAATTAGAACAAATATCCGAAAGCGAGTATATTTCCGGAATCTTAGGTATGCAGCTCACCAAGGTATTTAACAATATTCTGGAATACACCTTGAAACACCACGGCAAAGAAACTGGCGCTGAGGGCCGAATCGCCATTTCGGTGGCAGGCGATAACCAGGCGCATAAATTAGTAGTTTCCCAACTGGTGGACCAAACTGGTTTTGATACAGTGGATGGCGGAACTCTTTCCGAATCCTGGAGGCAGCAGCCTGGAACGCCGGCGTACTGCACAGAATTAAATGCTGCACAACTAAAACAAGCCCTTGCCGATGCTGAAAAAGGAAAAGCACCAGCGGTTAGAGACGAAATAATGGACGCTTTAATGGCGAAAAGTTCCTGGTCTTCTTATGAAGAAATATTAGCAGGCAACCGCGTAAAGCAGATGGCAAATTTCGAGGCAGAATAAACCTCAAATTTTTTAAACCAGTTCCATATTTATTAGAAAATTGAAAAAATGAAAGAGCAAGCTCTTTTACACCCTGTAAATCCGAAAATCTCAACCTGAAAAATCGTATCGTATTAGCCCCAATGACGCGTACCTTTAGTCGAAACCGATAGAGATACATTTTGCACACCAGGAGAGGGGTACACAGATTATCCAACGCTATAGGAATCAGCAGCCTGGGAATGCATGATGGAGAACTAACGCAGTGAAGGTGGCTGGATATTCCCATTCAGTCAGGACCCTTTTTAATTAATAATATTGAAAATATTAAAAATGAAAAATAATAAAAAACCAACAATACTTGTTTTAGGCGCCAGTGGGACCATTGGCAGGCAGGTGGTTAGAGACCTTGAAAATGAACAGGTAAATGTTCGCACCACATCGCGTAATGAAGAGGTGGTGAAACAGCTGCAAAGTGAAGGAAAAGACTGCTATTATCTCGACCTTGATGACCCAAGGACATTTGCACTTGCCCTGGCGGGTGTTGACCGCTTATTTCTGCTAACGGGCTACAGCGTTGCAATGCTTACCCAGAGTAAAACATTGGTAGATGCTGCAAAAAAAGCTGGCATACAGCATATTGTACATTTAGGGGTATTTGCCGAATGGGATACCACTGACGGGCATTTTGTGTGGCACCAAATGATTGAGAAATACATTGAGGCAAGTGGGATTTCCTGGACGCATCTTCACCCAAATATGTTTATGGAAGTGTTCACCGGCCTTTACATACCAAAAAATTTAACGTACACAGGCTATTGGGAAGACCGTAGAGTAGGCTTGGTGGCTTCAAGTGATATCGCTGCAGTAGCAGCTAAAGTTTTGGCTGATGGTGCAGAGCGCCACCACGGCCAACATTATTGGCTGAGTGTAGAAAGCTTAAATGGAGCCGAAATCGCCGAACTTTTGAGTGAAGTGACCGGACTTGAAATCAAATATAAAAATAAAGGTCTCGAAGGATTTAAAACACTCATAGAGTCTCTTATTGCAGGTGGTTTTGACAGCTGGTACGCCAGAGCAAACATAGAATTTGTTACTCAAATGTTAGACGGAAGAATGTCCTACATGTCGATGGTTCAAAATGATATTCCCTATATTTTGGGAAGACCTGCAAAGACTGTCAAAGAATTTTTAACCGAGCATAAAGAGTTGATTATTAAATCGGCAGCAAAGAAAGGATAGGTTTACTCATCCCGCCTTTAAGTATAAAAAAGCGATAATAAATCCGGTGCAGAGAAAATGTGGATAACTGGAAAAGTCTGAATAAATAAAATTAAATCAAATAAAATTATGAAAGTATTGTATACTGCCGCAGCAAAGGCAACAGGAGGAAGAAACGGAAATGTAAAATCTGATAACGGTGTATTGGATGTGGAAGTGAGGGCACCCAAAGCAATGGGCGGTGCAAATGACGATTATACCAATCCAGAGCAATTATTTGCAGCAGGATATGCAGCCTGTTTTCACAGTGCATTAAACCACGTAATTAAACAGGAAAAAGTACAAACTGGCGATACTTGGGTAAATGCTGAAGTTTCCATAGGGCCTCTGGATGGCGGTGCTTTTGGATTAGCCGTGAAACTGGACGCCAATATTGCCGGTGTTACTTTGGAAGAAGCAGAACGTTTAACGGCCAAAGCACACGAAGTCTGCCCGTATTCTAATGCTACACGGGGTAATATCGAGGTGCTGTTATCAACCACAAACAATTAATTTTCAACAGGATAAATATAAAAATATAAGATATATAAAATAGGTCAAAATTAGCAGAAAAAAATAGCTTTGGTTACTGTTCGATCTGGAGGAATTGGTGGTGCAGCGGTAAGAAAATTATACACAGCAGGAGTAACGGTGATTATTGCAGATATTCTTGATGACCAGAAAGAAGCCCTGGGTGAAATAGTATGCTCGAGGCATGCATTTTAAGAGCTGTTCCCGCTATCGGTTCCAGTCCATGCGCCGAACCCTGTCACAAAATTTCACTGCTTTAGGGTAAGGGCTGCTGAGCAGCCCTTTTGTTTTGGAGACACTGATATTCCCAATGCGCAGGTACCAATTGCACAATGGGAATATGAATTTAAGTAGTACCGCCTGCACAATTACATGGTATTCCATATCAGTTTTTGACCCAAGTAAAAAATCTGGTGCAAAGAGTATTTTAGAGACAAGAAACGCCTAAACAAGTAAGTTGGTGTGATGCTTTTGCAGGTGCAAAGCAATTTGTATTGCAGAAGTGGACAAGTATTGAAGAGGTATAGTATAATAAAAAACGTCTGCATTCTCCTTTTGGATATTAAACGCCTAAAGAAATGGAACTGGAATTTTATAAAATTAAAAAGTGTGGCATAGGTCTTAGAAAATTTGTTCCACTTTTTGTTGCAAATCCAAACATCTGATTAGCCCTGCAGTTGTACCTAATAGCAAATTCAATACCATACACTTTTCTTTGCATCCTGTGCAGTAAATAAAATGAGGTCTGACTTACTTAAGTAAATGTACAAAAAACGCTGCAAAACCTGAGTCTTACAGCGCTTTCAGAAATAAATAATTAAAACGGGTATTATCTCCAGCCTCCGCCAAGTGCACGATACAAATCGGTATTGGCAGATAATTGCTGTCTTTTTATGTCTGCAAGTTCCAATTCACTTTGCAGTAAATTTGATTGCGCCGTAATCACTTCAAGATATTCAGCCATACCATTTTGGAATAATAAATTGGCATTTTTAATACCGGTCTGCAATGTTTTCACACGCTCTTGCAAAAAAGTTTCCTGTTGCTGCAATTTCTCTGCTCTCACCATTGCATCGGCCACTTCGCTTACCGCAACCAAAACTTGTTGTCTGAAGTTTAGAGCTGCTTTTTCCCTTTCCGCCACAGCGATATTATATTGCGTTCTTACTCTTTTGTTATTTAGTAAAGGCTGGGTCAAACCTCCGGCAAGAGTTCCGAAAAGAGAAGCTGGAATATTGAACCAATTGCTGGTTTCAAAGGAGTTTAAACCGCCTTGCGCTGTAATTTTTAAAGAGGGGTATAAATCAGCTTTTGTGATTCCGACATTTGCGTTTGCGGCTTTCAATGCTAATTCAGCACTTTTTACATCAGGTCTTCTGTTTACTAGTGAAGAGGGAATTCCGATAGCATTATTGTTTTTAACAGCAATAGAAGTCAAAAGAGAATTTCTTTCTTTGGCACCCGGAAAAGATCCTGTTAAAACGCTCAGGGCATTTTCCTGAATCGCAATATTCTGTTCCAGTAACGGAATCAATTGTGATGCTGTTAATTTCTGTGCTTCCGATTGCTGAACGGCTAATGAGGTTACTTGTCCGGCATCATATTTTAATTTGATGATGCTCGTTGTACTGTCATTCAATTGGACATTTTTCTTTGCAATTTCCAATTGGGCATCAAGCATCAAAAGATTATAATATCCTTTAGAAACATTAGCCACAATAGTAGTCTGCAACGCTTTTTTTACTTCTGCAGATTGAAGGTAACCTGCAAAAGCGCCTTTTTTCTGATTTCTGATTTTCCCCCAGATATCAGCTTCCCAGGAAAGTGAAGCGCCGGCAGAATAATCGTCGATATGTTTCGCGCCAATTGCCTGGCTTAAGTTTAATCCTGTAAAACTATTGTCAGAGGGATTGCTTGTGCTTGCTGTTACAACGAGATTAACCTGAGGGATATTCCCCCATTTGGACTGCGTAAATCTGTATTGCGCAATCTCAATGTTTTTTTGTGCAATCTGCAAATCATTATTCCTGCTAACAGCACTGTCAATAAGTTTGATAATATCTTGTTCTGTAAAGAAATTTTTCCACTCTACATCGCCAATACTAGTGGTATCACTTGAAACCGATGCACTTCTGAAATTTTCAGGAAGTGCATCTTTTGGTGTCTCCATATCCTTAGAAATCTTACAGGATATAATAGTGGTGATGAGAATGGCGGCCATCACGATTTTGGTTATATAATTTTTCATTTTCATTTTCAACATTAAATTTCTGTACAGTTGTCTTTTCTGGTTTCAAGATCTCTTGAAATTCTGTAGGATATGTAACCGATACCAGCAATAACTGCTACCAGTACGATCGCTATATAGTTTTCCATTATTCTTTTTCTTCGTTATGAATTACGGCTAATGGTTTTCCGGAAACCCTTTCCTGTAGATGTTGGAATACGATAAATAATACCGGGATGATCAATAACCCAAGAATTACTCCGGAAATCATTCCCCCTGCAGCACCAATACTAATAGAGTGGTTACCCTTGGCAGATGGTCCTACGGCACTCATCATCGGAATTAGTCCCGCAACAAATGCGAAAGACGTCATAATAATGGGGCGTAAACGCAGTTTGGCGGCTTCTATCGCAGCTTTAACTAATGCTTGTCCCGATTTTCTTTTTTGTACTGCAAACTCTATAATCAGAATCGCGTTTTTAGCGAGCAGTCCAATAAGCATTATCAGTGCCACCTGTACATAAATATTATTTTCGATTCCCGTTAAACCAATGGCCACAAATACGCCGAAGATTCCTGTCGGGATAGAGAGAATTACAGCCAAAGGCAAAATATAACTTTCATACTGTGCAGCAAGCAGGAAGTAAATGAAGATCAGACACAATAGAAAAATAGTTGTTGATTGTCCTCCGGAAGAAATTTCCTCGCGGGTCTGCCCTGAAAATTCATAACTATAACCCGTAGGTAATTGCTGGGCTGCGACTTCTTCAATTGCTTTGATGGCATCTCCGGAACTAAAACCAGGTGCCGGAATTGCATTGATCGAAATGGAGTTGAATAAATTATATCTTGAAACTGTTTCCGAGCCATAAATGCGGGATAGTTTTACCAAAGTATTTACAGGCACCATTTCACCATTTTTGTTTTTTACAAAAACGCGGTCAATAGCCGACGGATCTGCCCGGTCAGTAATATCTGCCTGAACAACTACTCTGTAATACTTTCCAAATCGGTTAAAATCAGAGGCTTGTGCGCTACCAAAATAACCCTGCATGGTTTGTAGAATATCTTTAACTTTGACACCTAACTGATCAGCTTTTTCATCGTTTATATCCAATTGCAACTGAGGATAATCAGCTTTGAAACTTGTAAAGGCTACAGCTACTTCAGGGCGTTTCATGACCTCTGCAATAAAGTTTTGTGATATACCGCTAAATTTATCCAGTTTACCGCCTGTTTTGTCCTGTAAGACTAAATCCAACGCCTCAACATTACTAAATCCCGGTACGGTTGGGAAACTAAATACAAAGAAACCTCCTTCTGGAATGGCGCCTAATTTGGCACGGATTTGATTCATTATTTCATCGATATTTTTAATATCTCCCCGTTCTTTATTTGGTTTTAGCAAAACAAAAATAACACCTGCTGAGGGACTATTGGAACTGGTCAATAAATTTAACCCGGAAACAGCGGTGATATCTCTCGAAGCATCTAAGCTTTGTAAAATATCTTCGGCTCTTTTCATTACTTGTTGCGTTGCGTCTAAAGAAGTTCCTGACGGCGTATTGACCGCAATTGCAATAAAACCTTGGTCTTCTGTCGGGATAAATCCTGTTGGAGTAGCACCCACCATTACAACTGTGGCTACAGCTACTACAGCCAGACCACCTAAAGATACCCATTTATTACGGATTAAGAATTTTAGCCCGCCAACATAACGATTGGTTAGTTTGTCAAAACTATTATTAAATCCGGTAAAGAATTTTTCTTTGAATCCTTGTTTTACATAAGGTGCATCTGCGTCGTGCTGCTTACTGTGATTATCTTTTAAGAACAAAGCGGCAAGAGCAGGACTTAATGTCAAAGCATTTACTGCCGAAATTACAATAGCAATAGCCAAAGTAAAAGCAAACTGGCGATAGAAAACTCCCGTAGAACCTTCCATAAAACCAACAGGTAAGAATACAGCGGCCATTACCAGGGTAATTGAAATAATAGCGCCCGTAATTTCGTGCATGGCCTCGTGTGTAGCAATTTTTGGAGGCAAATGCTTGTGCTCCATTTTTGCATGCACAGCCTCGACCACGACAATTGCATCATCGACTACAATTCCAATGGCCAGAATTAAGGCAAAAAGTGTTAAAAGATTGATCGAAAATCCGAATAACTGCATAAAGAAGAACGTTCCTAAAATCGCAACAGGAACAGCAATGGCGGGAATTAAAGTGGACCTAAAATCCTGAAGGAAAAGATATACAACGATAAATACCAGTATAAAAGCCTCCAGCAAGGTATGTTCCACTTGTTCAATGGACTGGTCTAAGGCTACTTTTGTACTATGAAATATATTGTATTTTATACCTTTAGGGAAATTTTTCGAAGCCTTGACCATTAATTTGTTAATAGCAATCTGAATATCACTTGAGTTAGATCCGGCCAATTGAATAATACCAATTCCAACCCCTTTTTTACCATTTAAACGCAATATGCTGGTATAGGAATAGGCACCCAATTCTACTCTTGCAACATCTTTTAATCGTAGCACTGAACCATCAGAATTAGAACGAATGGCAATATTTTGATAATCCTCTGGTTTGGTTAATTTTCCTTTGTATTTGACGATATATTCAAAAGTCTCTTTACTTCCTTCACCAAATTTACCCGGAGCAGCTTCTAAACTTTTGTCCTGAATAGCAGCCATTACTTCATTTGGTGTCACATTATGGGTAGCCATTTGTGTCGGATTTAACCAAACACGCATAGAATAATCTTTCGATCCTCCAAAAATATTGGCCGCCCCAACGCCTGGAATACGTTTTATTTCAGGAATAATATTGATCTGGGCATAATTGACCACAAAAGTCTGGTCGTATTTAGACTCATCTTCGGTATAAATACCCAGCCCCATTATGAACCCATTTTGTTGCTTTGAAGTGGTCACGCCCTGCTGAACAACTTCTGCAGGTAATTGGCTGGTGGCTTGGGCAACTCTGTTTTGGACGTTAACCGCAGCTTGGTCAGCATCGGTACCCAGACTAAAATAAACAGTAATTGCCAAAGAACCATCGTTACTGGCCGTTGAACTCATATAGGTCATATTCTCGACACCATTTATAGATTCCTCTAATGATGGTGCCACAGAGCGTAACACTGTCTCGGCATTCGCTCCGGGATAATTAGCCGTTACCAAAACGGATGGTGGGGCAATGTCAGGAAACTGCTGTAAAGGCAGTTTGGTAAGTCCAAGTACCCCTAATATCACTAGCAAAATGGAGATAACGGTTGCCAGTACGGGCCTTTGTATAAATATTTTGAACATCTTTTGTGAAAATTATTTTTTGTTAGTTATTAGGGCAGCTTTTGCAGTTGATTTTTCTATCTGAATCACCTGGCCTTCCTGAAGTTTATCAACACCGCTTAATACAAGCTGGTCGCCGGAATTCACGCCGTCTTTAACCAGATAGTTGGCGCCGCTTTTTCCGATAACCGTTATGGGCATTTTGTTAACCTTGTTTTCTTTTCCTACAGTAAAAACAAAAATTTTATCCTGCATTTCTACCGTAGCCGACTGGGGAACCAGAATCGCATCATCGTGCTGTAATCCCAAGCGGATTTTCCCAGTATTTCCGGAGCGCAGTGTTTTATCTGGATTTGGGAATTTAGCCCTGACGGTAATAGCCCCTGTATTTTTATCAAATTGCCCGTCGACCATATCAATTTTACCAGTCTGCGTATACACGCTGTTGTCAGCTAATAACAAGGTAACCGGAGGCAGATTTTTAATTTTATCACCAATGTTTTTTCCAGCGTACCGAGTTTTGAATGTAATGAAATCCGTTTCACTCAAAGAGAAATAGGCATAAACTTCGTTTACGTCCGAAAGCGTTGTTAAAGCGTCTGGATCAGCTGCAGAAACCAAGCTTCCCTGTTTTTTAGGCAGTCTTCCAATATAACCGCTCACTGGGGCTGTCACATTGGTATATCCTAAATTAATTTTGGCAGAACCTACCATTGCTCTTGCCTGTTCGATATTGGCCGAAGCAATTTTTTGAGAAGCTTTCGCTGTTTTTAACTGATAATCTGAAACTACTTTGTTCTGCACCAGGGGAGTTAATTTGTCAACTTCTAACTGGGCGTTTATGTAAGCCGCTTCGTAAGCATGAAGACTGGCCAAAGCATTGTTTAACTGCTCACGAAACGGGCGTTCGTTTATTTTGAATAAAGTCTGGCCTTTAGTAACATAAGCACCTTCGTCTATCAAAACGCGGTCTAAGCTTCCGCCTACCTGCGGACGGATTTCAACATCTACAGTTCCCTGCAGGGCAGCAGGATATTCCGCATCAGTTTCACTATTTTCTGTCTTAATCACCATGACAGGAAGCACAGGAGTAGGCGCCGCAGCGGCATTTTGAGTTTTATCTGCACAACTGCTCATGATCAGGGCCACAGTGCAAGTGCTTATAATTGTTTTTTTTATTCTTGAATTGATTTTCATTGGATAAACGTTCATTTTTTAAAAATTAGTATTGATTTTGATTTTAATTGTATTAAATGATTTAATAACGTTAAGCTGAGTTTAAAAAAATACAGCTATGCTGGAAATATTTTATGTCATGATTAATTAATTTATTGATCTTAAGCGGTTCAAAAAAATACTGCACCTGTTAAGTAAACCAGCAGCCTGAAGCAGATTTCAAATTTTTTATTTTATTGATTTTATGATCCTGCCAATTGCATCTGTAAGGATTTGGTTATTGATTGCTTCCATGCTACCGCTTTGATTGATGATATTGATCGAAATTAGACCATGAATTATAGAAAAGAAAGTAAAATATTTTTGTTTAATATCCATTTCCGAAGGATTGCTTTTTTTCATAATTTCCGCAATGACCGAAGTAAATAATTGGTAAGGTGTTTTTGATGCATCACACTGTTCAGAGCAGCAATTCATCTGAACACCAAACATTACCTGGTATATTTCCGTATCTGTAAAAGCGAAATCCCAATAGGCCATCCACATGGCTTCCAATTGCTGCTCTGGTTTTTCAAATGCAGCTTTGGCAACTTCCAGTTTTTTGGACAACTTAATAAAACCCTTTCCGGTCAATTCCCTCAAGATAGCATCCTTATTTGAGAAATATTCATAAATTATAGGGGCCGTATACTCAATCTTATCTGCAATCTTTCGCATGCTCAGACCCTGCCAGCCCTCTGTTTTTACAATTGCATATGCAGCGTCTATTATGCTGAGCCTTGTTAATTCTTTTTGTCTTAAGATGCGGTCTTTACTTGCCATTTTTAATAGTACTAAATTATTTAACATCGTTCAGAAAAAATGCGTGATTGTCCCTGTGGATAACTTTTTTTGTTGGAACGGCAAAGTTCGAAATAAAATACTTTACTTTGTATAGTTCTTTCCTTAAGGAAAGTGAATTTTATTTTTAACACGTTAATTATGGCAGTGAAAAGAGGTTATAACGATTGTATCAGCACCATTAAGCCGGTGCGGGATTTTCTCGATGTGATGAGCGGAAAGTGGAAGTTTCCTATCCTTGTATCAATAGGGGTGGGCAATGACAGGTTTACCGATATTCAGGAAAGCATTCCCGGTATAACGCCCAAGGTGCTGGCCAAAGAGCTTAAGGAACTGGAGCAGCACAAGCTTATTAAAAGAATGGTGGTTCAGGATTATCCCATAAAAATTATATATACCAGAGAGCCTTATGCAGATACACTGACCCCGTTAATTTACGCCATGAAGGAGTGGGGCATAAACCATCGCGAAAAAGTTTTTGGTGGTAGTGAAATCGAAATAGTTAAAGCTGATAAGTAATACAATTAGAAATTTTTAAAAAATTGTCAGTATTGTTTTCTGAGAGTAGGGTTTCTAAAAGTTTCGAACCTAAACTCGGCAGACCTTGATTTTATTGAGTTTTTATTTTTGTGAAAAGCAATGTGCCACGATTCTGCCACAAAAAATAAAACCGGTAAAGACTCTGTAAAATATAGGAGTTGCTTTTCAGCAGACCACCATCCCTATCCAATTTCAATGGAGTAATCTTATTATGCTATATATATTAGCTAATTTGTAGCTTCAACAAGACTCAGTACTAAAGTTATACGGGCTGTAACAAGGCTTAATTTTTTAGATTTTTTTTAACATTAAGACATCAACAATTATTATTTTTTTTTATCATTTTGACAAAAAAGTCTTACTTTATGTTCGTTAAGGTGCGTTGAAATAGTTAAATATTCGAATTGTTAAAATATGTTTAATTTTAAAACTTTAATTTATGAAAGAATTTAAAAAAATTAGCCTAAAAACTATTCAAAATACACTTTGCACAAGTGAAAATGTAAGTAATTATGGAGGGAAGTGGGGCTGGGAGATGTATAAACCTACAATATCCTAATAATTCAGATGAGGACTGCAAAAAAAATCTGTGAAAGAGCAGTAGCATATTGCGCTAACACAAATGGAGTGAGAAATTGTCAATTTTGCTGCTATTAAGTATAACATATTATATAAACTAACTTGTTTAGGCGTATATATTCTCCCATTATTTAGCAAGAACACAGCGAAAAAAAAATGTTATAAATGTTTTATTCAAATCACAATAATTATTCAAATCACAAGTAGATTACCGATGAAAAAGCAAACGTATATTTTTATCCTATTTTTTTTTATTAACCTAATTCAATCGCAAAAGAGTAGTCAAGATTATTTTACTTTACGGGGCGTTTTACAAAATAATTACAAAGGATATTTATATGTTTCGTATGATGATAAAAAAGATAGTTGTTTTGTAGAAAACAATAAATTTTCTTTCAAAGGTCATATACAAGGAAAGATGACAAATGTATTTTTCTGGTTGGGAGTTATTCTTGTATAATGAAAAAAGAATTCTTTCTCGAGAATACAAACGTTAAAATCAACTTAGCTTTTTATGAAGAAATCCAAGACAAAGATACGACAGTTTTTTTTCTTGCAACTTCAATTGTGGGTACAAAAACGGCTCTAATACAGGATGATTATGAAAGATTTGCTGCTAGTAATTTATATGCTAAAGATCGGGAGCAAAATTTATACAGCAAGTTAACCACAATGGCAGTTAAAAACCCAAAAAATTATTATGTGGGTACTTTAATTGAGGAAATGTGCTGGGATAGCACTCTGGATAAAAATCAATTAAAAAAAATATATAGTAAATTAGATAAAAAAAATCAACGAGAAAGCACTATTTACATTATAGAAAAAAAACTGTATCCTGTAAACGATATGAATGTAAACGATATGGTTTATGATTTTGAATTGCCAGATGAAAATAATACTGTATTTAATACAATATCGTTAAAAGGGAAGTGGTATCTTATAGATTTTTGGGCAACTTATTGTAGTATCTGTATCGCTGCATTTCCTAAATTAGAAAAGATTCATGATTTATACAAAGACAGGAATTTTGAAATTTTAGCAGTTTCCGTTGATAAAAATTTGCTGCAATGGCAAAATTTCTTGAAAACACATGATCTAAAATGGAAAAATTTGATCGAAAAAAGGGGGATTGATGACAGCGAAGCAGTAAAAAAATATATATCTTTTACCCCATCAAATTTTTTAATTAGCCCCGAAGGTAAAATAGTTGCAAGAGATATTAGCCCCGAAGATTTAGAAAAATTCCTCAAAGAAAATTTAAAATAACCCTAATGATTTAAGGATTACAGGGTAGAATTCTTTTAAATTTAGAGTTCTTTTAATTTTGCCAACCAGACCTAGCTTTTGCATATGTGCAGAAACTTGGTCTTTTTTTATTTTAAAGCCTACTTGCAATTCGGAATCAAAACAGCAATTGCGAACTAATCAATGTATTTATTTATACAAATCGTTTTCGCGAAGAATTATACCAATATAATGGTCTATAATTGTAAAATTACCTTCTCCAACTTCTTCTACATTTATTTGGAACAAATTTGCTCAAATTGCTTTAGATTCGATTTTTAAGCTAGGGTTTAAATACAAAAAAGCCGGTGTCATTTTAATGGGGATTACCCAAGATGAGACAAATCAGCTTTCAATGTTGGAATGCGAAAATCCAAAGCATAAAGTTTTAATGTGTACATTAGATAAATTAAATCTAAAAGCTTGGGGATAACGTAAAATTTGCAAGTCAAAATTTAAAAAGAAAATGGAAAATGAGACAGGATAGTTTGTCGCCTTCTTTTTCTACGAATATAAAAGATATTATAACTGTTAAAGCTTAGCAATATATGGGAAATGGTTTAAAAGATAGAGAAACAATTTTAACTTTTTATCTTTCAACATTGGCTATTTGTGCAATTACTGTGCGAATGATTTTTTCAGAAAACGGAATACTAAATCTGATAGGCTTTTACGTTATAGTATTCGCGATAATAACTTTAATTTTCATCTGTTTTATACGTTACAATAATATTTTAAAATTTTATTTTATCAGTTTAATTGTAATAATCATTTTTCCATTAGTTCACCAGGTACTCTTTAGGTATACTTACGATAACTATGTTTTTAATGAAGAATATCTAATTCATACAAAACATCAAACTGCAATTCTGTTAGCTAAAAATAGATCTGAAAAAAAACTGTTTAAGATTTTGGAAACATTGCCAAAAAATATTAAAGAGAAGTACTTATTCCATGAGAATTTTACAAGTAAAATTCCAAACAATGATGGCTATATATTAATTGATTCAAATCGACCAAATTCTATTACTGCTGGTGGTATAGCAAGACCTAAACCAGCTGTGGAATTTTATGATAGAAATTCGAAAAGGTTTGCAGTAATTTTCTTAGAAAGCGGACAAATTCAGAATGAATTGGATTCTAGGCGGATTTATAATAAAAATCTTGAAAAAAAACTGCAGAATCCAAAATTGGATATCCACTTCTTTGATATTTGGTTAGATGCTATAACGGTATTTATCTTTAGTAATATTAAGCCTATTGGTAGGATTACACAGATAATTCAATTATTCCAAGTTTTTTTTACCTTTATTTTTGGGTATATGTTAGCAACATTCCTGGATAATTTTCAACAATTAAAAATTACTAAAAAAGAAACTAAAAATGAATAATACTGAATTAATTAGACGAAGCATAACAGAAATAAAAAATAAAATAAATAAATTTAATTTATGCGCTGCAATTCTCATAGGCGCAGGAATATCTTTAGTATTCGTATTTATATTATTTTTTTATTTCGCAGATAAAGAATCTTATGAATATTAGTTGATGTTGGCACTGTATCTGGCGGTATTGTATCGTCTTTATAAGAAAGACTCCTGTCACCATAGATTGCGGTCTGCATCTGACCAGAGAAGTATTGAATGGAAAATGGAAACCAGCATTAGACTGCTGCACATGTTATATAGTTATCATGTTTTCATTTTATGCCTTGGCAGATTGATTTCATGTTCCTGCGGATAGGGAAGCCTTTCGGTCGTGCTGACATCTTCACGGATAAGCTCCTGTGTCCTGAACTGGTCTTTGGCGTCCATATAACGCGGATCCGGTATAAAGGGCATTTTGGCCATTTTGTGGATGGTGATCGTCGGGAAATGATAATCAATTTCCACGGTCCCGAGCAGCAGGTAACAGCCGCCCCCCTTGAAAGGATACTGCACAAGGGAATCCGGAAAATGGGCCGTATCGAAATACGCCCCTTCATTATCGATCCAGGTGCCGAAATACATGTTGCCTTTTTTGGTCGGGACCTGTTTGGTCGAAATCAGATAGGCCAGCATCCGCACCTGCTTTTTATGGTAAAAGGGAAGATCCCGTACTTTGATGTCGCCCCGGTGTTTGGTCTGCAGCAGGTCAAAGACCGTGCAGGATACCGGAAAACTCAGCAGTTGGATTTCATCAAAGGCATCTTCAAATACGGACCTTTCGAGCATTGGGAGCTTGTACTCATTTACGGGCTGCTGAAGCAGCATGAGTCCCCGGTTTTCGGGCTTGAAATTATTTAGCAGCAGGCTGGCAATGACCAGCAGCTGGTTTTTAGTTTTTCCCGTAAAACGGAAAGCGCCGATGAAAATCAGGATCTTAACGCTTTCAATTCCTATCGGGACGCGGTTGATGAAATCTTCCAGTGATTGATACAAACCATTTCTTTCCCGCTCTGATGCGATGAACTGCGCCATTTTGGAATCCAGGCTCATCAGGTGCATAAAGCCCAGGTATACCTCATTTCCATAAAGGGTGGTCTCAAAAGTACTTTTGTTCACGCAGGGATTATGGACCACCGCGCCTGCCATCCTGGCCTCATGCACATATACCTCCAGCCTGTAAAAACCGCCCCCGTTATTGATGACGGCAACCATGAATTCTATCGGGTAATGAACCTTTAAATAAAGGCTTTGGTAGCTTTCAACGGCATAAGAGGCGGAATGCGCCTTACAGAAGGAGTATCCGGCAAAGGACTCGATCTGGCGGTAAATCTCCTCACTGAGCTGTCTGGGATGTCCTTTGACCGCACAGCAGGCAAAGAAATTATCCCTTACTTTCTGCAGTGCGGCCTTGGAGCGTCCCTTTCCGGACATGGCACGTCGGAGAATGTCACCATCCGCCGCCGGAAGCCCGCCGTAATGCAGGGCAATTTTAATCACATCCTCCTGATAGACCATAATGCCGTAAGTTTCGCCCAGCTGCTCCTGGAAAACCGGGTGGAAGTACTCAAATTGGGAAGGGTGGTTGTGACGAAAAATGTATTCCTTCATCATGCCGGACTGTGCCACTCCGGGACGTATGATCGAGGAGGCGGCAACGAGCGTTTTATAATTATCGCATTTTAATCTTCGCAGCAGACCGCGCATGGCCGGACTTTCAATGTAAAAGCACCCGATGGTTTTTCCCTGTGCCAGAAATAAATTAGCGGCAGGCTCATTTTTGGATATCGAGGTATCACGGATGTTGATCCGGATGCCCCTGTTTTTTTCGATCAGCCGGACGCTCTCGTCAATATGCCCGATACCACGCTGGCTCAGGATATCAAATTTTTCAAATCCGATGTCTTCCGCCACGTGCATGTCAAAGAGTGCGATCGGAAATCCTTTTGGAGGCATCTCCAGAGGGGTGTAATTGGTGATCGGCTCTTCGGAAATCAGGATGCCGCAGGAATGCATGCTTCTCTGATTGGGATATTTCTCGAGCATCATGCCGTACTGCTGCACTAATTTTACAATGGAATTGGGTTCATGAAACTTCATCGGGTTTTTGGCCAGCACATCGAGTTCTTCTTTGGGAAGACCAAATACTTTTCCGACCTCCCTGAAAATAGAACGGTATTTGAATTCGACATTCGTACCGCAGAAGGCCACATGTTCGTAAGTGTAGCGGTTAAAAATATATTCCAGGATGACATCACGTTCTTTCCAGCTCCAGTCAATATCGAAATCGGGCGGGCTTTTGCGGTTCTCATTTAGGAAACGCTCAAAATACAGATCCAGTTCCAGTGGGCAGATATCGGTGATGCCCAGGCAGTAGGCCACAATACTATTGGCGCCGCTCCCCCTGCCGATATGCAGAAAGCCCTGACTGTTGCTAAAACGGATGATATCCCAGGTGATCAGAAAGTAACCGCTGAACTCGAGCTGGCCGATAACCTTGAGTTCCTTTTCCATCCGTTCCCTTGCGCGAATATTTTGGGTACCGTAACGCCATACCAGTCCCTGTTTTGCCAGAGAGGTCAGCAGGTCCATATCGCTTTTCTGGCTGTTGGTATAGTATTTTTTATTTTTCGGCGTCTGGAAATCATAGCTGAAATTACAGTGGTCTATAATTTCCTGTGTGTTGGCAATGATGTGGGGAAAGTGTTCATAGAAGCTTAAAAGTTCTCCTATGGGAATCATTTTATCTGACTTTCCACAGGTGTCTGCGGGGGCCAGCCTGGAGAGAATTACATTGCGGTCGATGGCACATAATATCCGGTGCAGGTTGTATTCCTTTTTAGACCGGAAAGTCACCGGCTGGAGAATGACCATCTTATCCTGACGATGCTTCCAACGGGATAACACCAGTTGCTGCATCTGGTCGGGACGTATACCGATAAATTCATGAGGACGAAGTTTTTCCGGTGTATTTTCCAGGGGATAAATCACGAAAACATTTGAAAAGACCGGTGCGAACTGCGGCAAAGGTTTCTTCTCGAAATTATACCCGGTCAAAAAACGGTTCATCTCAGAGAGTCCCGCCGCATTTTGGGCAAGCCCGATAAAGCGAAGCTGGAATGCCGAGCGGAATTCCATTCCCACTAGTGGCTTTATGCCGGCATCACCGCACTGTTTGATAAAATCGTAAATGCCCGTTACCGTATTGATATCGGTAAGCGCCATAGCGGTGACCCCGCAGGCAACGGCCTGAGGCACGAGCTCCTCGAGCGGTATGGTGCCATAACGTAGGGAATGAAAAGAGTGACAGTTGAGGTACATGGCTTTTCAGGGTTTGCGTTTTAAGATTTCATTTTTAGTATTGGGCTTGAAAGAGGCACCGGCGCATCGCATTACCGCATCAAAACCGTAGCGGCTTTTCATGCGGTCCATCGCCTGGTAAAGGGCCAGCATTTCTTCGGTATCATTAAACAGGTCGATTTGATAGGTGCCCCGGACCAGTCCGCTGAAACGCACGCCGATAAGGCGTAGACGCATCCTTCGCTGGTACAGTTTATCGAAAAGCTCCTGCACGGTTTTGGTCAGGATATGATCTGCCGAGGTATACTGTACCCGGCACTGCTTGGTTTCGGTATCAAAATTGGCATACCTGATTTTGACCGTGACCGTTGAGGTCAGCCACTGCTCGGCGCGGAGCTGATAGGAAAGTTTTTCCACCATGCCCAAAAGCACCCTGTTTAATTTTGGGATGTCAATGGTGTCCTGGCTAAAGGTATGCTCGGTTGAAACGGACTTTCTCTCCGTATAGGGTTCCACCGGATGGTGGTCAATGCCGTTGGCTTTTTTCCAGAGTTCCATGCCGTTTTTGCCGATCATCTGCATCAGCACATCAGCGGGCATTTCTGAAAGCGTGCGGATGGTACGGATCCCGATCCGCGAGAGCGTCTGAAAGGTCTGTTCGCCGACCATCGGGATTTTTCTAATGGAGAGCGGGTTTAAAAACGACTGGACCAGATGCTCGGGAATCTCCAGGTTCTGCTTCTGTTTGCCTTCCCCGGTCCCGATTTTCGATACGGTCTTGTTCACAGAAAGCGCAAAGGTGAGCGGAAGGCCTGTTTCCTTGGTGATGCGCTGGGCGAGCTCATCGGTCCATCTGTAGCTGCCGTAAAACTTATCCATTCCGGTGATGTCCAGATAAAATTCATCAATGCTGGCTTTTTCCACCACGGGCGCTTTTTCCTGGATGATCTCGGTAATGTCATGTGAAAGCCTCGAATAGAGCTCCATGTCCCCTTTCATGATTTTGGCCTGCGGGCAGAGCTTCATGGCCATATGAATAGGCATGGCAGAGCGCACGCCGAATTTTCGGGCCTCGTACGAGCACGAAGCCACAACGCCTCTTTCCCCGCCGCCGATGATCAGCGGGATGCCGTTAAGCTCTGAATTGGTGAGTCTTTCGCAGGAAACGAAAAACGTGTTCATGTCGATGTGTACAATTGCCCTTGTCATAATTTCTATTCCTTTATACGAATCAAAATTAGTAACAGATACTAACAGTGTTTAAAAATATTTTGTTCTAAATAATAACAAAATTCTAAAATCCTTATTTTTCAGGGATTTTAAAAGCATGCTTTTTTAGGCCGAAAATCCTTTATTCAGAATTTACGCATCGTCTATTTTCCACTAGCGGATGTATCAATATTTTTTAAGGGAACAATTTTGAGGCGATTGAAATTTATTTCGGAAATTTCATTGAAGCATCTGTTTTGTTGCTTATTTTATAGGAAAATTTTCTATATTTGTTAGTTGTTAACCGTACAGACACAGTCGGTTTTATACTAATTTTAAAGACTGGAGAGTTCTCCTGATTTTTGAAAGAAGTGCAAGGCATGCTGTAGCTGTAGAATTATCAGGCTATGTCAAAACAGCATAAATCCCCAAAAAATATATAATTAGCAGATGATGATCAAGATGACAGGCTGCTCTTTGTGGACGCTGTGCAGGAACTGGGTCTTCCGGTAACTGTACATACTTCTGCTGACGGCAGCCAGCTTCTTGATGCGCTTTATCAGGCAGGGGCAGATCTGCCAGATATTATTATTCTGGACATCAATATGCCCTTTAAAAACGGATTTGAATGCCTGGCGGAAATCCGCAGCGGCGACGGGCCGTTCAATGACATTAAAGTGATCATGTTCTCTACAAGCAGGAGCCCCGAGAACATCAGCCGCTCTTATGAGCTGGGCGCCGATTTTTACGCTATTAAGCCTGCTACTTATGGAGAGTATAAAAAGCTGATTCAGAGTGTAACGCAAATAGACTGGAGCACCGCCGGTAGAAATAAAACACAATTCCTTCTTTTCTGATAACCAGATGTAAAAAGACTGCCCCGCTTAATTAATGAGGGGCTGTCTTGTAGCAGGCAGTCTCTTAAATTAAACAGCGGTCTGGGTTTCGGAAGCAGCTTCAGTGCTGATTTCTTCGAAAGGGGTTTCCTGTATTTTTTCCACAGCAGCCTTCTGGTCCGTTTTTTTCATAAGGTTATAAAAATCCCTCAGGTGCCACCATGCGGAACAACGTTCCACAGGACCGTTAAAGTTCCGGATCGTGCTGTAGCAGCTCCTTAAAAAAACCTGGGTATCGGTGATGTTGGCCCAGGGGGTCAACTGGACTTCCCCGGGCGGGGGATTGCTCTCAAAATAACGTTTTATCTCTTCGGGATTCATATCGCGAAAATAGGGAAAAAGGGTAGACGGGTCAAGGGATGACGGGGGATAATGGGGGCTGCTTTCGTTTTTTAGCGGGTATTGTTTTGATGCGGAGGAAGATAAAGCTTTTTCTTTTTTTGGAGCTATTCCCGCTATGCGCTGTAATCTTCTGCGCCGAACCCCGGCGCAGAAGGATTTCCGCTGCTATCGGGGCTAGGGAAGACACTGAAAATTCTAATAGTTTTAGAGTGAAGTAAAATGGATTGCATAGATTTCAATTTTGTCAGAAATATTTAAATCTATAATAATCGCCAACATATAGGATTCTCAAATTCGGTGCTTATTTCTTTGGCTTCTATGATAGTAAGTTTAATATTTTGCGGAGCAGTTTTAGAATTTAGATCATTTTTGTTTATCGTCACTTCAGAGAAGCGAACTTCTAAAATTGCTTCTCTTTTTTTTATTTTTTTATTTTATCTCCCTCCAATTCTATTGTATAAGTTTCTTTGGATGGTTGGTTTGCGATATAATCAAAAAGTTTTGTCTTATCTGAAAGAGTTCTATTGGCTCTTGCTCGAACTAAGAGATGTGTTTTTTGATCTGGAACAATCCCAAATTGCTCATAAATATCGCCTTCTCTATCTTGAATGATTATAATTTCTTTTGCCTGACCTAATACCTTTTTCGAGTTTTCAGAAGATTCTATCCATTTGTAAGATTCTTTTTCTTCTATAGGAAGCATATTGTAATCCTGGTCTTTTTTAGTTAATTTCTCTAATAGCATATTCCATATCTTAGCATCCGAAAAGCCATAAGGAACTAGTGTTTGAGCATCTAAAACAAAACTTGGGTGGGGTAAAACCCAATACCTCCCTTAACAGCATTTGTTGTACCAATATAATGATCCTTTTTTACTCTATTTTTATGATTAAATAAATTAACCTCAGTAGTATCCTGAATACACAGAAGAACTTTGTTTGCACAAGATAAGACACAATTAGATCTCATGTTACGTATTATATCTGCTTCGGAAACATTTTCATTTTGTAAAAACTAGTAAAAGATTTTGCCTCAAAATCACTTTGGGTAATTTGACGAATCGAATGAACACTATTCTTAAATAACTTATCTAAAATAAGTTGCCTCTCTTCAATAAACGCTGATCTTTTATATCAATTAACTGTCTTTCTCTCAATATTTATTTTTTGCCAAATATAAATATTGGTGTCCAGACGGTAGACTGCTATCGGGGCTAGGGAAGTTAAAGCCGTTTTTTAGGAGTAATCACTTTAATTAAGACGATTTTCTTCTTCCAGTCTTTTGTTTCTTTTTATAAACAGTATTTACTGTTTCGTAACAATATATTCTAGTTTGTACCAATGTGTAAACTGTCGTAATGCATTAATTTCTGTTTGTCCTTCGTCAATGTCATAAAATTTAACTTCTTCTTTTTCAATTTCATTTTTATATTGTAGGACTAATGAATTGTAAAATAGTTCAACATCAAAGTAATTTTTAATTATATCGAAACTTTCTTTTTTAAAGTCAGTTTTGTATGGATTAGGATTGCTGGAACTATGTATTGATGAAGTCAATGCAATTACAATTGTTCTTGTGAAGGCTGGATTATTTTCTATCAATGAGTTGACATATTTATATAACGCGGCAGGATCTTTTTCATACCAATAATTTAAAAGACTGAAAATGTATTTTTCATAGATTTCAAAAATAGTAGTTCCTTTTTCTATACAGTCATTTATAGCTCTTTCTAATAGTATTTCATTAAGTTCCTTATATTCCGATTGATCAAATAATTTTTCATCTTCAGTTCTTCCAACTTTCAACCATCGTAATATTTCTTTTGCGAAGTCGAAAGTAGTTTCACTTGATAATAAATCTTTAGAAATTTTTAACTGGTTTTCCTTGTTGTGATTGTATTTTATAAGTCTATATATCGTAATTGCAGCTTGTGATTTTGGACTTGATCCTCCAAAAGTAAAAGCATTTATAATTTCTGGAAATTTGGCTTGATTTTGAGTAATTAATTTAATTACTTTAAGATTCGTTTCTGCATCAAAATTTTCTTCATAAAAATTTAATTTATTTAAAAACTCGAGACCATCAATTTGGTTCAAGATTTCCGAAAGTTCAAAAGACAACTCATCTAATGTTTTGCTTGATATAGACTTGATGAAATCATCGAAGTATACGTCTGAAAGTTGATTATCTGGTATGCTATATAAAAAATACCGATTGAAATATTTCGCTGATCCAATTTTCTTTTCTTTTGTCCATTTTGCTTCACCTTCATGAACGTATGAATTGTGCAATGCTTCGTTTACTCGAGGGAATAATTCAATAATTATATTGGTAATTGCAGTTGCTTCTCTTTTAGAAATATCTGAATTTAAAAGGTTGAATTGGGATTTAAACTCTTCAACTTTAGTTGAACTAGTATTTCCACTAAATGAGTTATATGATTCGATAAAATAATGCGAATTATTTTTTATAAAATCATAATGCTTTGGAAAATATATTTTTAAAGCTTCGAATAAAATTAGGTCAGAATGATTTACTTCTCCTTTTAACAATGGTAGTAAAAAAGATAAGGAATTTGCATATCTAACTGCAAGCCGAGGTGTAGTAATTTTGAGTAAAATGTTTTGAGAGATTAAGTATCCAATATGTTGTCCCTCAGTTTCAGACAGTACAATACCACTCTCTTTTATTACATCGTTAATAAGCTCATATGTATAATTGAGTAAAGAACTAGACAAAGCTTTTGGAATTCTTAATGGTACTTGTATAATTTTCTCTAAAAAATTATATCCCGATATTTTGTCGCCATTAGCATATCTCTCCCCAATTGCTGAAGCAACCATTTCATCATCAAAAGACAGAAGATAATAAGTATTTGAAAAATCACCAGTTAGTTTGACAAGTTTAAATATTGCAAATAACTCTTGCTTATCAAGCCTATCTATATCATCAATTACAATCACAACTTTTTTGTTGCTTTCTTTAAGAAAGTCGTTAACCCTATTTTTAAGTTCTTCAAGGGCTGTATCAGATAATGAATCTCCTATTTTAGATAAATCAATATTAAGTACGCTTGCAGCACTTCCGTATTTTTGGACAAATTTCCCTATTTTCTCCCTTAAATTACTTAATTGTCTATCTAATGCTTCTGAAATATTCGTTAAAAAATTCAGAACCAAGGTTTCTTCTGTTGTGAATCGCCATGGATTAAATTTTACAACTATAATATTTGAATCAAGATCTAATTCTTTTTCTAAAATATTTAAAACTGATGTTTTTCCTTCTCCCCATGCTCCGTAAATTCCAATTACTAGTCCATCATCGCTTTTTCTATTAATTATAGTTTCCGCAATTCTTTTCGAAAAATTATATCGCTTAAATTTATCTTCAGCGGGGGTTGAAATAGGTTTGTCGGAGTTATATATGGTTTTCATGATTAGCTGTGTTTTAATATAGTATATGACGTTCTCTAGGTACAAGAGGTTTGGGACTAAATTAAGCCCTATTTTCGGATTTGCCAAATCATATAAAATACAAAACCATCATTCCATTAAGCCTATTGCCCAATTCCATTGTAGTATGGTTAAGCACTAGTTTTTTAAACTTTGCATATTTCAATTTAATTACCATTTACTATAATCTTACCATAAACTTTTCCAGCTTTAATGTCTCTTTTGATTGCCCCTTCAAGTTGTTTTAAAATCTTTTCTAAGTATTCATAATTTACAACTAAGATTCTCTCAGTACTATATTTAAAGCTTCGATGAATTGTGTCAATATCTGGAGCAAAGCGGTTTTTCCATTCTTCGCCAACTAAAACAGAATCTAATTTTGATAATCTATCTATTAATGTTGGATGATTTTCAATAAAATCTGATGCCAACAAATTCGAAAATTTATAGTAAATCTTTATAGCTGTAACTAAGTAATTTTAAACCGCTTCTTCTATAATACTTTATAGGTTCAGGCTCGATTTTTGGAATTCATCCAGAAGCTGGTTTCTTTCTTCCTGACTGCTGTTTATCCATGCGTACCCCCAATTGCTTTCCTTTTACTTTTTATCAAAGACCGTGTATGCTTTTGTTTTATTTCAGGAGCAAAGGTAGTCCGTGTCCTTCTCTAAAAGACCGGGCCTTTCAGGTCTTGCTAAAAAATCTCCACCATACGGTTTTTTCAGCTCATAAGAGACCTTTTTAAACTTTCCTATATTGAAAAGTGGATTGATTAGCGGGAGTGTACTTAATTTATTTCTCAGGAGCTCTTTCTGCTATACGTTTCAATCTTTTGTGCCGAACACCGTCATAAAAGGATTTCCACTACTATCGGGGTTAGGTAGTACTTTTATAAGTAGGCTTTTTTAATAGTTGGTATTGAACTGATTAATTATTAATTCTGGTTTTAATTTGGAAAATTTTAATTGTGATGCTATCGCCTTCATCGAAAGCGTTCTCCTATTTGAATAATTAATTACAGCGGTTTTATTCTGCAGCAGTTCCCATATTTAAAAACTGTGTATAGAATCCAGGCAGGTGCCTGAAATGCATTTTGAGTTTAATTCCATCACAAAGTTCGGGCGCAGGACTTCGGTTCGCCGCAAAAAATTCCCCCATAAATGCAGGACATCCGTCCTGCTTTATTGCGTTGCTTTCTGCGCTCGCTTTCCTGTGCCCGGTGCAGGTGCTGTTATTAATCTTAAAATTGAAAAACCATGAAAACAAATGAAAACAGCAGCTGGAAAACCGTATCGGAAATTGACCTGATTTATAAAACAAAAGTCAAAAGCTCCGAAAGACCAAAGATCACTTCTTCTAAATCCGCTTTCAGTATCTTGATCGAATGCTGGGATCCCAATAAAATTGAATTCATCGAACAGTTCAAAGTGTTGCTGCTGAGTCAGTCCAATAAGGTCCTAGGTATTTATGAAGCCTCTTCAGGAGGCATAGCAGGAACAGTCGTGGACATCCGACTGCTCTTTGCGGCAGCCCTTAAAGCCAATGCGGTCGGGTTCATAATCACCCACAATCATCCATCAGGAAATACTGCCCCTTCTGAAGCCGATAAGGGCATAACCAGAAAGATTAAATCGGCAGGAGAGCTGCTGGATATCAAGCTGCTTGATCATCTGATCGTAACAGCTGAAAGCTATTATTCCTTTGCGGATGAAGGCGCCTTATAGGCGCCTTTTTTCTTTTTTTTTTAAATTCTTTTAAAATATTGTTCCCGCCTTTATCATAGAGGCTTGAAATGCTGTAAGATTGGGGGAAGATCCTGTAAGGCATAGCTGTTTATATTACCGTAAATTTGTCTTAATACTGGTAATGTTACTGTTTAAATCAGTCAGAAAAGAAAGGGAACCGGCGGGGTTCGTCTGGAGGTTCTGTCCCAAATGATTTAGTTAATTACCTTATACTTGACAGGCAACCGCCGGCCGCCCAAAGCTCCCTATTTTAGTGAGTTTTTTTTGGGGTTAATGTTTTGCCGATCTTGCCTGCAGGGTTTAGAATCCATCGAGTAAGGATCTTTACTTAGAGGGGCGGTTTTGAAATAAAAATTGTGGTGGCCTTATAAAGTAAAACAGCCGTTAGCAGTTTCCTGCTGACGGCTGTCTCTTTTTTTTTTACCGTTTCTTTTCTGTTCCAAGAACTTTTAGTTTTTCATTGAATTCGGTAAGGCCGGCCCTGCCTAAACAGTCTGATGAAAGCTGTCTGAGTTCGTTGATGTTTTCTTCTGCGGTGCGCTGCAAAAGCACCGAAGGATTGGCATCACCTTCGAGCAGTCCGCGCTCGATTACATGGTGCAGAAGCAGCACATTTTTTCGTGAAATCTTCAGATCAATCTTCACCGGTTCATTCATGCCCGGGATACTCATTATGGTATCCAAAACCTGGGCAGCATCATTTTCTGTCAGCATAATTTCTCGTTTTTAAATTAATAATTGGATCTTCAAAGATACGCGGAAGCTGTAAAAACACCCCGTTCAAAATATGGACGGGATAGGCGCAGTCCATAAGTGTTTTCTACTTTCGCTATCGCAATCTGCTAAAACAAAGTTTTAGGACAGCTTAAAAAGAATTTGCTTTGATAAAGCGGTCGGACTGCCCCGTTCCTGCAGTCGGCCAGATGTCCGTTTGTTAAACAAACGCATCCGGCTGCCATCTGCTCGGAACTCGCTGGCAGTGATATTAAAAGAAAAGAGTTAAAAAAAATGAAAGGAAAACACGATGGGAAAAGAGATTTTAAACAGAACCCGCATCGCGGCGGTACGCTTTACCGCGGCTGAATATGCCGCGCTTGAGAGAAGATTCAAGGCCACGACCTGCAGGCAGATGAGCGAATACCTGAGGAACTGCCTGCTGCATAAACCCGTTACAGTTAAACTTCGGGATGCCTCGCTGGATGAATTTATGCTGGAATTCATCCGTTTGCGAAAGGAGCTCACAGCACTGGGGAACAACTTCAATCAGACCGTTAAAAAACTGCATAGCCTGCAGCAGATCCCTGACTTCCGGCAGTGGGTTTTGGATACCGACTCGCAGCGCGAAAGGCTGCTGTTTCAGGTATCGGAAATCCAGAAAATGACACTCAAAATAACCCAGAAATGGTTGCAGTCATAAAGACCGGACACTCGGTGCACAGTATATTCCATTACAACGAAAACAAGGTTAAGGAAGGGGTTGCAAAGTGCATCGGGGAAGGCAATTATCCTGCAGCGGTACTGGATCTGAATCTATCTATGAAACTAAGCAGACTGACGCGGCAGAATGCCCTGAATGCCAACGTAAAAAGAAACAGCGTGCACATCTCGCTGAACTTTCATCCCTCTGAAAAATATACCGATGAAAAACTGCGGCAGATTGCCAATGCCTATATGGATAAAATTGGTTTTGGAGACCAGCCCTATCTGGTTTACCGGCATGATGATGCAGGGCATCCGCACATCCATCTGGTATCTGTAAAAGTAAGGGGCGACGGCTCGCGGATCGACATGCAGAACATCGGGAAAAACCAGTCGGAAAAAGCGCGGAAAGAAATTGAAAAACAGTTCAATCTCGTCAGGGCGGAAGGCAGGAAACCCGAAGCGGTTTCTCTTGTAAAACCTGTGGCAGTAAGTAAGGTTTCCTATGGAAAAACGGAGTCCAAAAAAGCGATGTCGGGTGTGCTGGGCTCGGTGATTTTCAATTATAAATATACCTCTCTGGCAGAACTTAATGCGGTGCTGCAGCTTTACAATATAAAGGCGGACAGGGGAAGTGAAGATTCGAGGATTTTTAAAAGCGGAGGGCTGGTGTACCGGATACTGGACACCGATGGGAAAGCCACAGGAGTTCCAGTCAAGGCAAGTGATTTTGCCATAAGACCGACACTTGCTTTTTTAGCGAAACGCTACGTGTTGAACAGCGGTGAAAAGACCTTTGAAAAGAAGCGGATAAGAACTGCGGTGGATGCTGTTTTGCTTGGAAAAAAAACAGATATAGACAGGCTTTCCGACCAGCTGAAGAAAGAGGGGATTGATATGGTTTTCAGAAAGAGTGAGACAGGAAAACTTTATGGGATTACCTATGTCGATCACGTCACGCGCTGTGTTCTGAACGGCAGTGCCCTGGGAAAAAACTACAGTGCCAAAGGCATGCTGGAACGCCTGGATACTCGTATGAAAACAGGAGATGCTTTAGAGGTTAATACTGTATTGAGGCCTGAATTTAAAGAGCAGCTGCAGACGGCTTTTGAAGACCCTTTACAAGGAATTTCAATTAAGCTTCTGGAGCTCCTTTTTAAACCTGAATGGCAGCCGGACAATGTGCCTGCCGCATTGAAGAAAAAACGCCGCCGAAGAAAAAAAAGAGGCGGTTCGGAACTTAATTAGAAGATAAAAATAATACTAAAAATCTACAGCCATGCAGACGGGAGAAAATGAACAGGCGCTCAGAAAAATAGTAGACATGACAAGGCTTATCAGCATTCTTTTGCTGCTGGGGCACTGCTACTATTACTGTTATGAAGCATTTAAAGTATGGAGCCTTACATGGGAGTTTGGCGATAAGATCCTTCAGGGGGCTTACCGGACAGGGCTGTTCGGGAACTTTTATATTGCCAAGCTTGCGGCGCTTGGTTTTCTTTTGATATCACTGCTGGGGGCAAAGGGAAAGAAAAATGAAAAACTGCAGTTCAAGACGGCGCTTTATAAAATGATTTTGGGACTGGTCGTGTACTTTTTGAGTGTACTGTTTCTGATTTTGAATGCCAACTTTTTGTATGCGGCAGTATTTTATATGAGTGTAACGGCATTGGGGTTTCTGCTGGTACTTTCGGGAGGCACGCTGCTGTCCAGACTGATTAGAAACAGGCTGGCCGACAGGGATATTTTCAACAGCGAAAATGAAACTTTTCCGCAGGAGGAAAGGCTTCTGGAGAATGAATATTCGATCAATCTTCCGGCTCAGTATTATCTGAAAAAAAAGCTGCGTTCCAGCTGGATTAATATCATCAATCCTTTCCGTGGGCTGATGGTCTTGGGTACGCCCGGATCTGGGAAATCCTATTTTGTCATCCGTCATGTCATCACCCAGCACATTGCCAAAGGATTCAGCATGTTTGTGTATGATTTCAAATATGATGACCTGTCCAAAATAGTCTACAATACCTTTGAAAAGTACAAGCATGTGTATAAGGTGATGCCCAAATGCTACTTCATTAATTTTGACAATATCATGCACCGCTGCAATCCGTTGGACCCACAGAACATGGAAGATATTACAGACGCGTCGGAATCCGCAAGAACAATTCTCATGGGACTTAACCGCGAATGGATCAAGCGCCAGGGGGACTTTTTTGTGGAGTCGCCGATCAATTTTCTGTCGGCTGTAATCTGGTATCTGCGAAGATACAATGGCGGGGAGTTCTGCACCCTGCCGCATGTCATCGAGCTCATGCAGATTGATTATGACAGTCTGTTTACCCTTTTGCGCACCGATAAGGAAATCGAGGTCTTGATCAACCCCTTTATCAATGCCTATCTCAACGATGCGATGGACCAATTGGAAGGCCAGATCGCCTCGGCTAAGATTGCCATGGCAAGACTGTCTTCCCCGCAGTTGTACTATGTGCTTTCGGGAAATGATTTTACACTTGATATTAATAATCCCGAGGAGCCTAAGATTGTCTGCATGGGAAACAATCCGCAGAAAATCCAGATTTACGGAGCCGTTTTATCGCTCTATGTCAACCGCCTGATCAAGCTCGTAAACAAAAAAGGGAAGCTCAAATCCAGCCTCATATTTGATGAGTTCCCTACCATCTATCTCAACAATATGGACAGCCTGATAGCCACAGCTAGAAGCAACAAGGTAAGCACCTGTCTGGGCGTGCAGGACTTCAGCCAGCTGCGCAAAGACTACGGGCGCGAGCAGGCCGATGTGATTTTAAATATCACCGGAAATATTATCTCAGGGCAGGTGACAGGGGATACGGCCAAACAGTTCTCGGAGCGTTTCGGTAAGATCATGCAGGACCGGGAAAGTATTTCCATCAACAGCGCAGACACTTCAATCAGCCGATCCAGACAGCTCGAATCGGCTGTTCCCGCATCGAAGATTTCGTCCTTAAGTTCAGGAGAGTTTGTGGGGATGACAGCTGATAATCCGGACTGTAAGATTGAGTTGAAGATCTTTCATTCATCTATTGTAAACAATCATGAGGCACTGCGAAAAGAAGAGGAAAGCTATAAAGAAATACCGCCTGTGCGGAAGCTGGATAGCGCGATGATCCAGCAGAATTTTTTGCAGATCAGGCGGGATGTGCAGGAGATTATTTATACCGAGATGGAAAGGCTTCTCAATGATCCCGCGCTCAGGCATCTGGTGGTGAAGAAGAAAAAGAGATGAAGGTTTGCAATTTTTTTAATTGAGGCGTAAAGCAGGCTTTTTTATGATTATTTTGGCCGGCAACCGTGGATGCGGTGATGGTTTTGAGGATTTTAGATAGGAAGGATAGATGCGGAATACGGATTTCAAGTTAGTAATTGAAAATATTATTGAAGGCGGATTTCAGGATAAGCATTTGTAAGTTCTCCACGGCTCCTGCTCCAAAGTTTCGCTATTTTACGTTGCCTGTCTTCAGGAAATAGATCAATTTTTTGACTCGACAAAGCAACAGTTGATAATCGGAGAGTAAGGATAGGAAATTTTTCACATACGCTCTGCATACTCACAGACATGATCGTGACACGTGCATGCTCATTGGAAATGATGAGCTTGAAGCGCTTCTGGATTTTGAGCATCTTAGAATGCCTGCCAGTTTAAAGACCGAGAATTTTATTAAAGTAGTGTAGAGACTTGAGATCTGGTATATACAGAAGGAATGTATGTGCTCCTAATACTTTTTTTTTGTAAGGAACGCTTTTTTGTCCTATAAATTATGTGTGTAAAATATTATAATTTATATATTTGATGCTTGTCGTTTTATATATTAATTAATAAGAAAAAAGAATGAATGCCATTAAGGTGCTGCGGCTATTTGCCACTTTAAGTTTGCTGATAATACTAATTAATTGCGGATCGGATGAAGCTGGAAAATCCAGCGCGATTTCAGAGTATAATTCTGATGTTTCAAGCGCGAGAGATTGGTTTTACAGCAAAAAAAATGATTCTGCGATAGAATTTATGCCTTACATCAAAGAGATTAGCTGGGAAAAAAGCATTACTTCTGAAGGTGCTCTGGGCCGAATAGTTGAAGTTCCATTTACGCTTAAAGATAATCTGAGTGCTTCGGGAAAGGAGGTCAAGCTTTATAATGACCACCACCGCTTCCTGTTTGTGAAAGATGAAAAGCAGAACTACAAACTTTTTTATGTCCAGATTTTTTCTGATCAGAAAGATTTTGATATTGTAGATATGGATTACAATTATTATTCAATCGATGATAATTTTGACGGAGAAGTGTATGTGCAGGAGCTATCCACAAAAAAAGGAAGCAGGATTGAATTTAAAAACGGCGGAAAAGTTAAGCCGTCGCTAACTTCAAAGATGAGGGAGCAGGCCTGCGTATATTATGGATACTGGTATGAAGACGGACATTTTGAAGCTTTGTATGAAGTGGGATGTTTTGGAGGGGGAGGTGATCCTGATGATTTTAGGGATCCAGCTCCCGGGTATGGCGGTGGCGGAGCAGGAAGCAGCGGCGGGTCGACCAATAATTCAAATCTAACCAAGTCACAAAAAATAGAAAAAAGCATAATACCAGATCAGCTTGATCCTTGCACAAGGGCCGTTTATCAGAAGCTGATCAGCCTTCAGCAGGGTGATATAGCAATAATGATTGAAAGATTCAAAATGCCCAGCTCCATTTTTAATATTAACATGAGTACTGGAGAGGTTCAGGATAATGATCCAAACGTAGCGGCACAGACAAAACGTGTTAAGGATTCGTATTCGGACGTAAGCATAGTTTTCAATCAGGATTATATCAGCGGGCTGGGCAATGATTCGCCGCCCACTGATCTGTCTGTTGCTGCGGCAATGGCGCATGAAGTAATTCATGCCTACCTTATCAGCCTGGCTCAGGAATATGATTCCTGCGGTGAATCCTGTCTCTCTGATTTTCCTACAGTTTATGAAGCTTATGTGAATTCAGAGATTAAAAAAAATAAAAACATTCTTCCTGAAAGGCATCATGAGGTAATTGCTGGAGATTATGTGTACTCAATTGCGGAAACACTTCAAGAGTTTCATACCGGAAGCAGGGGGCGTCCAGGTTTTCCCCAGCAGATTTATATTGATATAGCATGGGGTGGACTTATTGGCACAACAATCTTTAATAGAACGTACCCGAATGATCCGTCGCATAAAAATTATCAGGACCGTCAGCGTATTCTAGGCAGGATTACTGCTGAAAGACTTGGGTCTGTATATGGAGTGAATACACCGGTTGGAAAATCGTGTAAATGATTTAATAATAATAAATTATGAGACTACAAAACACAATTTTAAGCGTGCTGGTATTTTCTTTGATTCTGTCCTGTGCATCAGCGCAGAAGAATGAAGGCACCGATCCTGTAGATTGTTTTCTTAAAACACAGGATCTTGAGAAAAACAAAAAGTACATTCTCCAGCGTGATAAAGTAAAATATACGGAAGCCTTACGGCTGTTTAGCGGCGGAGAGGGGCCTGAACATATCCCCGACAAAACCGGTGGCAGTGGGAAGGAGCAGGAGCTGTTTGAAGAAAGGTACTGGAGGCAGCTCTATGCAGATTATTCGAGCGACACAATAAAGAAATACTGGCGGAAAGAAGATTTTCCTGCATATAATTTCGTGCTTGAGGATAAGAAGGGGCTTATGCGGTCCGATTTTATGAGAAGATATTTCGGTTCGGGAATAGACAGGGTGATCGCACTTTCCGACCCTATGTATTATAAAGACAACGCTTATGCGATGTTTTACTATAACACCTATGCATTTTCCGGAAGCTCCCAGCCATGCCTTGTCATCATGAGAAGAGAAAAGGAAAACTGGATACTGGAAAAAATCATAGGTGATTACATCTTTTATTAAACACGTTAAATGAGATGGATCAATCGTATTTTCTGACGGTTAGTTAAATCATAAAACAGATGAAAATTGCATATGCTTTATATTAGTATTGCATAAATAGAAAAACAACCCGGAGGTTGTTTTTCTATTTATAATGTTTTGTAGTATTGCCCTTGAGGACGAAGTTGGCAGCAAAGGTCATGTTGTTTAAAGGTGGAATTAGTACAAACTTAGTTAGTTAGTTAGTTAGTTAGTTAGTAGTTAGTTAGTAGTTAGTTTTTTACTTTATTAAGATTGTGTTTGATTGTAGAAGATTGTTTAAATGTTTTAGATTTCTTTAGTTTGATTTTGGCCGGTGAGAGTGTCGTTGGCTGAAAAGGGATGTTGATTTGAATGGAGGATTTATTAAATGGCGGTATTCTCTTTATTATACATCTGTTAAGCAAGTTTTCTTAATTCAGAAATATTCGATAATTACGGAAAACCGTAAATAGCAACAGAAAGCTTTGCGTATGTTTGCTCGAAACATAACGATCTAAACATGATTAAAACTATATTCTATTGCACGCTTTTCTTTTTAGCTTCATTAGGTTCTAATGCACAAAAAGATAAGCTCGTGGCAAGTTGCTGCGATGCCAGATTAAAAGAAGCGGGAAGATGTACAGGCAGTGCTTACTGTAGTGCGTGCTCAAACTGTAGCAGATGTGCCCATTGTTCAAATGGTGGAAGCTGTGGCGTATGCGCTTCGTATTCGCAGCCTGTAAGATACACCGCGCCGAAAAAAGCTTCTGAAATCAGGTCTTCATATCCATCGAAAAGTAGTGCTCCAGCTTCTTTTAATTTAGGGTCGTCCGAAAAAACTAAATCAAAGAACGCTTCGGCCAGTAAAAAAGTGACACCCGTATACCGGTCTGAAGATATGCTGGCGGTAGCTTCGGAAGTTCTCAATCTCAGGGAAGGACCTGGCACGGAGTATGAGCTGATTGAAGTACTTCACAAGGATGACCTTATAAAAGTTATTGCCGTTGATGGTGAATGGCTTAAGGTCAAGGTCATACAGTCCGGAAATTATGGTTTTGTTAATGCTAAATTTGTATTCAAGACGTAAAGAGAAACTAAGCATTTTGTGTTGGTAAGGTGGATGGAAAAACTTAACTATATAAATACAAATGCAGAGGAAGAGGTTCCGCTTTGAAATGATTAACAGCCTTGTAAATACAATGTTTTATATATATTATTTATGAACAAGCGGAGAAAAAAAGTGTATCTCAGTTTTAAAAAATTTTTTACGCAGATTTTATTTAGTTAGTTTTCTTTACGATGATTGTTTTTTCTTTTTTTAGCTTGATTTTTGGCCGGTGGAAGGGGAATTGGCTAGAAGGTAAAGTTTTTTAATTTGATTTGCAGAGAAAGAGGGATTCGAACAAAATCTCCTCAATCTGCATTTATACTGCATTTTTATCTTTTTCTGGACACTGCGCCACGATTCTCGCACGAAAATTTTTAGCGCTTTAAATCTGTTTATCCGTTTAAAATATATGTTATAATTCTTAATTGATTGAAAAACAAAGTTACATGTTTTTTTGTGGCAGATTACGACAAATAATTTTACATTTGAGTCAGCGAATCGAAGAATTAATTGCTTTTGCTTTAAAATTACGGTCATTAGTTTCACAATTCTTCCTCATGCTCTAAAGATAAGATTCAGTTATTAACTGGAATCCATGGTAAGTTATCACATCCAGTGAGGAATTATATCTTTTCAGAGCCGAAAGGCGATGAAGAAGATTATCAGATGGTAATAAATATGGAAGTCACAGGCAGTTGGGTAAAGGTTAAAAGTAGGCAGCCAGAGCTGGGGAATATTAATTCTGCTGCTGTATTCGAAGTACATTGGAAAATATCGATGATTTTTTTGATGCCATTTTATTTTAGCCACTCGATAAATTAACAGCATTTAATAAACATTTGTTTTTATTTTTAGTAAATTAGTTCTTTGCGGCTGAAATGTCTATGAAAATTTTATTATAAGCAATAAGTAACTTTTTAGTCTAAAGATAGTCTTGAGAACGTTTTGCGCCCATGTGGCCCTACAGCTTATGTAAAAATTAGTTTCCTTTAATATCTGAAAAAAAACATGGATCAGACAAATACTTTAGACTGGAAAACCTACGAATCAATCACCAGATACATTTATGAGACCCTTGGAAAAAAAACAGGAGTCACGATCAAAGGACATGGCAGCAGCTGCAAAGTGGCTGGCAAATCTGGTGTCAGCCATCAGATCGATGTCCTGACCTCTCATTCGGACGGTATGCATACCTATGACACGGCCATAGAGTGCAAGTACTGGAAAGAGAAAGTAAACAAGGATATTGTAATGAAAGTATCCGAGATTATTGATGACGCCAATATCCATAAGGGGGTTATTGTTTCAAAGGCAGGTTTTACAGAGGACGGGATTGCCTTCGCAAAATACAGAAACATTGGTCTTGTCGAGCTGCGAGAAATGAATGATCAGGATTTGGAAAAAGAGTCAAGAGATATAGATATGGGACATTTTGGCGTCAGGTTTTCCGTACTTATAACGAGTCCTGTCATACTAAGCGCGGAAATAGGAAATAATCGAGAAATAGGATTCGGACATGAATTGGATTTCTACTATTTTTCGATCATACTCAAAGACGGCAGAAAGATCCCTTTTGCAACATATTCCGAGGAATTCAGGCGGGAGGTGGGCAAATCCCGTAAAGGCAAATTGGTCACCAGATGCTATAAAATTCCAAGCAGCGTGCTGGTAAACTCAATAACCGGAGAATCGGTAAATCTGGATTCCGTAACTTTTACAGGCAGACTTACCGAAATCGATTCCAGCCGGACCATAGAAATCAAGCTGGTCGATAAGGTCTGGCTGATTATGAAATCCATTTTCGAAGAACGGGTGTTCAGCTTTTCTCATACCGGGATCATTACGGAGCATAAAAAATAGCCTCTCGCTTCTGATATTTTACTTTGAAGGCTGCAGACATTAATTCCTTCTCTGCTCTTGAAATCCCTAATTTTTTTGCAGTTTTTTTCCAGTGCCCCACTGCCTGTAGCACTTCAGCTATTATCTCACTCCATTCAGACGTCGTCAAGACGGAAAAATTCCTCCCACACTTCTGGCAAGATCCAAATCTAGCTCGTTGCTGTCCATGTCAATATTCAGGGTAAGCCCATCCTTATCAATTGAAGGAATGATGTCATAGGCAGGCGAAAGTACATAGCCTTTATCCGTTAACATGAAGCCGTGGTTGCGGAGGTGGTCATCAGTATTGGAAACAGCAAAGTTAAATACGATTCTGCGCCAAAGCTGATGAAGATTTTCAGTAACTGCTGTTCCGCTGTTAATGTAACGTTCGTATTCTGCTTTTATTTTTATTTCTTCTGCTTCTTCAACTTGTGCTTCTTCAACTTGTTCTTCTTGTGGTTACATTTCTATTTCTGCATCTGCTGATAAAGTAGGAAGCGGGTAAAAGACCTGAACCAAGAGAGAAAATTACTCAATGAAATGGCTGCCATGACAGGAAATTCACAAATTCAAACGCATATCTTTATAGAAAATGAATTACAGCGTAAAGTAAGAAAATATTTGGATTCCCGACAGCAGTACAATGAGAGGAAATTAAGAGGACTTTTTATTTCAAAAGGCTATGCCAAAATAATCCATATCGGCAATTATGAGCGTGATTTCCATATGAACTCTTTTGCAAGATTTGAAAACAAAAACAGCCTACAGCAGAAAGCTGGAGGCTGTTTCTAGTTCTGTAGAACATCATCTTTCCGTTAATATCAGACGAACTTCTGTAGGCCTTGTTTAATCTGTCATTGACCTCAGCTTTTTGTGAGGGCTTAACTGCACTGGTTCAGTTTATTAAGCACTTCGATTTATTATTATCACTACAAGGATCATTAGAAAAATAATTGTCAGTATCTTAATTTTGCTTCTTTTCTTATTTTTAAGTATCTGGCGGTTTTTCTCAAGGACAATTTTTCTATTGTCAAAATCAAATTCGTTTTTATCGGCTAGGGATTTTTTTTGTAAATAGCTGATGGCCGCAAGTCTGCCGCTTTCCAACAGAAATTCTTTTTGAAATGCTGTCAGTTTGAAATCAAATAGGCTAATCGGGTCGGTATCAATGACAATAATATTTTCTTTATGCTTTTCAAGAATTTCAGGATCTGAAGATTCGGTCCAGATATCCAGCAGATCTAGAAAAAGGTTGTTTTTCTTTCTGGTATAAATCTCTTTGCCTAAATATAGTCCTAAGAATGTTGATTTAGGATTGTTCTTTAATAGTATTTCTACTGGAAAATTGTTCTGCATTCCTCCATCGAAAACATTTAAGCCTTCACTTTTCTGAGGCGTAAAGAAAAGAGGAATGGAAATGCTACATCTAGCGGTAAAGGCCGCATTAAGTTCCATGGATTTTTGGTCAGATGAATCAAAAATTAAAGCTGATAAATCTCTGCGGCTGGCATAAATACTTACTCTGCTCGGTAAATGTTTCAATTTAACCGCTACTGTTGAGCCTAATTTTTTGGCTAATAAACCATCCATCCATTCTAAAAATGTATGGCTTTCATATAAGCCGTGTTTCGTTGCAAGATTGATTATTCGCTTAAACCAGCCGGCATCTTTGAATTGACTGAAATCCTTTTCACTTAAAATGTTTTTTAATTCCTCTACATTGTAGCCGCAAGCCAGCAGAAGTGCACTAATAGCTCCGGCAGAAGTTCCTGCATACCAATCAAATTTTTCATGTTCGCCAAGTATTTCTAAGGCACCTACGTAGGCTAGACCTTTTATGCCGCCCCCTTTCATTATTAATGCATGATGCTTTTTATCTTTTCCTCCTATAAAGGAAAAAAGCTCTTGTAAAAATATATCGTATATTAAAACGGTAATTCGATCGTTCTTAAATTCATTTTTGACATTCTCGATCCACAGCTGGCCTTTTACTTTGAATTCCTCAATGGTTATGCATTGAGGTATTAGAATGCTATAAAATTGTTTTATTACATTCGCTATTGTTTGTAATTCTTGAGTTTCTTCCAAATTACTTTTTGTTTAGTGAGTAAAATGGGACAACAAAAACATCTCTAACCAGCTTTTTTTCACCTAGCATAGTGTCAACGGTTTCAGGTATTTCTTCGATGTCATTAAAATCTCTGCCGATTTTAGAGCCATCCTCATCTACTACCCGATAAATAGTTTTTAGGACAGATTTATGTTTCATGATAGAAAAAGCAATGCTGATTTCTACTTTTGAAAACCCGTAGGAGCTTGAGTACATTGCATCCATTGAAATTGCATTTATTTTAGGGTGAGTTTGAAACCACACTAAAATAGCGCTGAAAATACCAGAGTATTCTGGAAATTCTTTAGCTAAATTCTGCAATTTTTCAGCTAAATTCTGCAATTTTTCTTCTGACATAGTTGTACTCTTGAGGTTTAATCTTTGCAGGTATTATAATTTTGTTTATGGAATCTTTGCCGATAATCACAGTTACATCACTCTTTAATTCGCCGTTAGACCCATCGGCTAAGAATTTTACAGTAATGCCGTCTGCTTTTCCATCACCGTCACGATATGCTTCTATTGCTCTTTTACGCGATGCTTCGGAAAATAGATCGCTGCTTTCTTGATCATCAAAACATCTAATTGATGCTTTGCCAAATTCAGAATCTAAGAAGCTTACAAACAGCAGTTTGTATATTGAGTCATTTGCCTCAAAACCGCCTAAAATGTTATTAATGCAATTGGTAAGATCTAATGGGGTAGCCTCAGCGTGGGTATCAATACCATTACCGTTATTATAAATTTTACCCCTGATTAAATTTACTGCAGCAGTTAGGCTTTTATTTGAATCAAAGGTAGTTCTACTGATTTTTATTTCCAACTGTGATAGGTAATTCCACTCAACGATATAAATTAGTCTGCTTTCAATCCTATCGTATGTAATTGTTCTCTTTCCTGTATTCGGGTCAAAATTATCATCAGTTTTAATATCTTTAATTTTTTTATCGTACATCTTCATTACCCAAGTGTTGGCAACGCCGCGATTTGGGAAACGAAAATCGGCCCATTCAAATTCTGTCGGAGTTAATCTCAGTTTAGGGAACCTTTGTTGCACTGATGGATGGATGATTGAATCAACTAAGGTATTGCCATTATTGTATCTGTTGACAATAGTTCGATTTAATGGTTTGAAAAAAAAGATATATTGATCGCCATATTCTTCCGAATCTTTGATTAATGCTTGAAGTTCTATTTCTGTAACAATCCCGCCCTCAATGGCATCAAAGAGATTTTTAATAAGATCGGATTTATTTCCGCTTAATTTTATTGAATCCTTGTTGGTTTCTTTATATTTTTTTAATAATTCATGAATCTCAGACTGGTTTACTGATTGAAGTAAAGCCGTATAATTATTTTTTTGCGGTTCGGTCATTAATTGAAAATTGGTTATTTATAAAAACATTAAGCTAACACCGGATGCTGCTGCAAAGTTAAGAAATGTTTTTCATCTTTAACTTTAATTTGCATTTGATGTAGGGAATATCTGCATATTAACTAAAAAAAATACAACTTCTATGGGTTTGTCTATAAATAAACTGCTCCAGTCAAACAATTGGAAGAATTTGTAAGCGAGACTTACTTCATTTAAAACTTTAGTCCAAAAACAAAGGTGGTGATTTTTTTTTACTTAAATACAAGTAGAAATACTTGATAATCGATGATGCAGATTTGATATTTTTTGATTTCAGCAGAGAAGTGGGTTCTGTCGCATCTAAAGCTAACTTTTATCTTTGCGTTTTTTTAAATTCTTAACTCTAATGAATACGAAAGGGCATTGCTATCCGAAGTCCATTATATTAGAGGCTGTATATTTAAGCTTAGGTTTACATTAAGCAATCGGGATGTTGAAGAAATCATGAAAATCCGAGGAGTCCATGTTGATCATGCTACGATCCAATGCTAAGTTTTTAAATTTGCCACATTGCTTGAATTATAGATGAAAAAGAAGAAGAGCAGAGTGAGAGTCTGCTGGAGAATGTATGAAACCTATATAAAAGTTAAAGGCATTTTGTGTTATATATTTCGTGCTGTTGATAAATTTGGTAATACACTGGATTTCTTTTGACCAGGAGAAGACAGAGAATGAGTGTCCAATCATTTTTAATTAAGGCAATAAAAAATAACTTTCGACCAACGGTAATAAATATAGATTAAAGCGGTTCGAACACCAGCGCAATAAAAGTTTACAACAAACGCTCTTTTTCCGATATAAAAATTCGGCAATGTAAATACCTAAATAATATCATTGAACAGGATCATCATTTTATAAAATGGAGAATAGAAAATGGACTAGGTTTCACAAGTTTTGAATCTGCCAAAAGAACTCTGGGTGGAATTGAAGCGGTACATATGTTAAAGAAGAATCAGATAATTACGTGAAGGATAAGTATGTTTAAAACATTTTGTAAATTGGCGGGATAACTTTTAAATCACTTAAGTTCTTATATTTGATGTGGCAGGTGCGACCGAACCGTTAATTTGTGTCCAGAAAATAATACAAATAAAAACTATAATCTTTTACATTATATTAAAGGTGGAGATGTTGAAAGACTACATTTTTTATTTGCTTCTGAAAAGACGGCAGATTATGTTGTTCGATTTGTATTTTATTTTAATAAGGGGGAAAAATCAATCGGATTTATTTAAGTTATCACTCTATACAGAAACAGACAAGACTTTTTTTATGATAAAATTCATGATGGTAGTTATTTTAATGAATTGAAGCTTCAATGAGAAATAAATCACTTTATTTGCCTCCGTATAATAGGATTACTATTGAGACAAGCCGTCCGAAATAAATTAGACGAGCTCTAACAACTTAAACTGGAGCTACCACAACTGAAAATTTAAGATTACTTGAAGGAGCGCTAACTAATAAATTCGTTGAAAAAATTAATCTTGGAGGGGATAATGAAATTAACAAACGTTATGCAGTGTATAGAGCTAACGTTTTCAAGAGAAACTTAAAATTAAGATAATTATGTTTATAAAAATTAAAAAAGGTCCAACGCCAATTATAGATTTTTTTTCTAAATATAGTGATGTGTTTACCGCAATCGCATCGATAGGTGCAGTAGTCGCGATCTTAATCTCCATAGTTGCAATATATAAGTCATCAAAAGATAATCGAAATCAAATACTAATTGTCAAGTTTGAAGAAATATATCAGTTAATAGTTTGCCTGTCTGTTGAATATAAAAAGTTATTTGAAATTTATATCGAGGTAGAAGAACATACCAAAAGAATAAGGAGCATTGATCTATCGGAGAATTTACGATTAGATTCAATTAGACGAAATATAAAAATTTCGATAACTGATAATTATTTAGAAGAACTGTATCAAAAAACTATAAGGTTGAATGTGTTATCAAATGCATACCTAACAAAAGATTTGAAATATGATGTGATTGCATACTCGCAAATATTTTCATCAATTATACACGTTTTAAAAACGGGTGATGTAAATGCAAAAATTAACGAATATCCTGAAATGTTGCCTTTGGAAGAAAAGGTTTTGCATGTTACCGCGGATATTACTAACAACCTGATACTACAAATAAATCTAGGTACACCTAATATAGGATATCGCTTATACAGGGATAATAAATTTAAAGCAAAGTTAGGAATATAATTAATGCTTAAAGATTATAGGAAATAATTAAAAACGATTTAAAATCTAAGATTATAAGCATTTGCATATTAATGATTATTAATTTTATTGATAATCGATTATAATTAAGGATTTTTGTTTAACGGGTTTATTTATACCAAAATTCTAATATGTTGTATCAGAATTTAAATTCGATGAGAGATGAAATCCAACAAGAACAATGGCAAGCCAGAATTGCAAAAAAAAGTTTATCCCAAAGTGGAAATTACTGAGGGAGATGGTAGATTAACTTTAGATGAAATAAGAAAATGCGAAGGATTTCCAAATGTTTCAGATGAGGATGGGGAAGAAATAATTGAAAGTTTATATAGGCTTTCTTTGATCGCTTTTAATTACCAAGAAAAAGATGATGACAAAAAATAATATATAGGTTCCGATCGCTCCACCATTCGAATCTTCGCTTCGAGAGTTTGTAAAACCTTAATTTTTATCTCTGCAATATTTATTGCGCCACGATTCTGTCACTAAACGCAAACTGTAGAAACAATGTAAAAATCCATCTCAACTTTTCGTGTGAAAAGAAGGTATCTTCTACATCACTCACTTTATATTTAAAGGTGAGAAGTAATTTTCTTTTTATGTTTCTCACCCCAATTGGCCAATGAAGCAACTACATCTTTGAGCGTTGCTGCATATTCTGTGGGAACATACTCAACCACAACAGGTATTCGGTCAGCATGTACCACCCTTTGTACAAGACCATTCAGTTCCAGCTGCTTTAATTCATTTGAAAGCACCCTTGCCGAAATTCCCTGGATTATCTGTTGCAGTTTATTGAAGCGGTTATGTCCGCCTACCAGTGCTATTATTATGCGCAATTTCCATTTACCGCCCAATACGTATAAGGCATCCTCGACCGCTTCTATATTTTTCGCACACTGCGTATCGGAATACATTATTTTTTGTCCCATAATATCTTTGTAATAACCTTAATATCAGTACTAACCTTTAGTATACTACTAATTTTTAGTTAGTAAATATATATAAATTTGTGGTATTAAAACAGATAAAAAATGAAAACAACAAAAATCACCTATTATGTAACGACCGGACTTATATCTTTCGCTATGCTTTTCTCTACTTACGCCTACCTGACAAATCCTCAATTAAAATGGGCATTTGAACATTTAGGTTTTCCCGATTATTTTCGTATAGAATTGGCTTTAGCAAAATTCCTGGCAGCAATTGCCATTTGGCTGCCTTTTCGTTTAGCAAAAGACGCGTCGTACATCGGTTTGGCAATCAGTTTTATTTCAGCAATTATTGCCCATCTTGTGATAGGTGATAATGCTTTTCATACTGTTGCACCCATTGTGGTATTGACTATACTGGTAGTGTCATACCTGAGCTATCGTAAACTGTCAGACATCCAATGATTTTCTTTCAAATAATGAGTAAATTCATTACTGACAACCTCTGGATATTTTAATTAAACATAAAAGTAAAGGTAAGGGTGCTGTTTAGCACCCTTATTTTTATACATTCTGTTGTTATTTTGATAATGATCTCTCGAATTCACCTTAGTTCTTTGTAAAAAATATAGTATCAGGTCCAAGCCTGATATGCCTGGGAAATTGGAGAAAAAGTTAAAGGTGTTTACACCTGAAATTATTTTAAAATTTGCATTAGCTTTTGTGTGAGAAAAAGTATAAAGTCCATGGCTTTCATGTTACTAAATTGATAAGATACATATTATAAGTTCAAAATGTTTACCTTAGGGAACACAAAGTTGTAGCGGAATTTATTTTTTTACATTTGCTTTTTTCAATACTTACAAATGATTCCGAACCAATATAAAAACCAGCAATGCCAATAAATCCCTCACCTCCCGATGGAGGTATGTTATATACAGAAACCAATATGGCGCAGTTTTTTCCTGAGCCGTTAAATGCGATCACTGCTTTTCTATTTTTAGTTGTAGCTGTTTTTTGGACAATTAAAATTAAGGGCAGTTTTACCGTTTATCCTTTTTTAACCTATTGCCTGGTTTTATTATACATTGGAGCAATAGGTGGGACAGTTTATCACTCCCTGAGACAATGGTCTTTTTTTATTATTATGGATTGGTTGCCAATCATGCTGCTCTGCTTATCTGCAGCAGTTTATTTTTTGGTGCAAAGCACAAGGTGGTATTATGCTGTTTTAGTGCTGGTAGCGTACCTGATCCTTATGATTGTTTTAAGGAACTGGATTTTGACAGATAATGTCTCTCTTTTTATTAACGTAAATTATGGACTAATGGCTTTTCTGGTACTTTCCTCTGTGTTAAATTATCTAATTTATACCAAGTGTAAGTCCGGTAAATGGGTAGGTTTTGCACTTTTGGCCTTTGTTTTTGCGCTTACTTTTCGTATTGCTGATAAATGGGAGTGGTTAAGTTCAGGTACACATTTTTTATGGCATACCTTCGGAACGGTAGCAACTTTTTGTATGTTTAATTATATTTATGTTGTACAGAGAGCTATGCAAACAAAAGAATATAGATAGATTTTAAGGATATGGACAAGTAAAGGTAATTTATAATCAATACTATTATAAAAATGGTAGCTTCGCGTTGTTTGCATTGGATCAACAAAATTCAGTAACAGATCAAGAATACAAAAAGGCACCCTTAATTATTGTATACCCTTTTTAAAGACTTGAATAATTTTTAAATGATCATTAATTTTTGTGTTAGGAATTATCAGCAAGGCAATGAGTGAAATCTATTCAATAAAATCGGAAATAATAATGGCGGTCTGCCTAACCTGACTTTATACAAAGAGTACTATGATGTTTCCTTAAGTGTTGATAATTAAATTTTCTTTCCTATGTTAAAATATATTTTGTTTGTCCTGATTTTTAGTAATGCTTTATTTCCTCAAAAGAGTACTGATATTTCACTGAAAATTTTGAATAAGGTCGTAAAAAATGACCATGATGTCATTTTTATAATCAAAAATAATTCTGCCAAAAATTACAGGATGCTGCTTGATACTCTTTTTTTTGCGGACACGCAGTATGATAGTGAATATTTTTTAAATCCTTACTTTACTTTGAGCGATTCAGATGGTGAAGAAGTTGTAAAAGTTACCAAAATTGTGGAGAGAAGCAGTAGTAATAAGCAACCTGAAAGTTTATCACTTCTAAAAATTTGTGCTGGAAAGAGCTTAAAATTCAAAATTCCGTTTCAGATTAACAGAAGGATAGATAACAAAGTTTCGACGTTGTTTTACGTGAATAGGAAGAGGAAATATTATGTTCAGATAAAATACAATTTGCGAAGTGATTTTCTTACGTTGAAATATGTTAAAAATAAAATTAATTTCAATGAAAATAACAAACTTGAGATATATAGTGGAACATTAATTTCAAATAAGGTACCAGTAATTTTTAAAGATTAAAATTAAATATTGCATTTCTTTGAATTTTCAGAATAGAAATAAACCAAATTCCGGCCTCAATTGGACAACAGGCAATAGTACAGATTGCGATGGGGTGTGGTGCAATAACAATTTTAATGAGGGAATAAAGCCTAGGATTTACAGCAGGCTGTGCTTAATGTAAAGTGAATTAAGTCCCGGTAATGATATAATAATTTGCGATGTTTACATCCCGGCTCGAACCTGAATGCTATGGGTATTGATTTTGCCGGGTTTTTACCTTAACCAGTTTCACGCTGCCGCGATCCTGCCACAAAACCTTACTGTTGAAAGAGCAGTAAGATTCACTCTGGTTTTTTGTTTAAAAAGCAGGTACTCCAATGACAACCGGTATTTTCCCCAAAGCGGGAATTGGCAGGACGCTGCCCTTAAAAGCTTAAATAAGGGTCGGCTCTCTTCCTGCAGTGCAGGGTCATAAAGCCTTTAGGATAAGGCAGGGTGCAGTGCGGGTGCTGCCGTAGGGACAGGGCAGGGAAACGGGATTTGGGCCGGTTTTTTGTAAGGCGGCAGGATTGCTGGCGGTTTTGGTTTTTGTTTTTTATGGGTGGTGTGGGAAGAAGGTTGTTTTTTGTTTATAGGATAGAATGATACTAAAACATGAATGCCTTGAAGTTTTTTTCTTTTTATTCCAGAACGATTGATATTGGTTGAAACGTGCTTTATTTTAATATTATATAATTTCCGAAGTAAAGATGTAATAAAATGATTTTATCAATTAGTTACAATTTTCTTTAGAATCGTTAATCTCAAAAAAAAAGATGCTTTTGCATCTTTTACTTATATTCAAAATTCCATATTTGATTTACTAATTCTCTTAAAGCCAAATCTCTTTGCTCTATAAAATTAAAAATATGCTCATTAGGATTAATTTCACAAATTTCGGGTAAATAATTATTTTCCAATAAAAAAGGTAATTTTTCCTCCAATAATAAAGCGTTAAAATTATTAAGATCATACCTCCTTATCAAGATGTAATTTGCTACAGAATTTAATCTGGCAAAATAAAAGGAATCTTGAAAATCATCAGCTACATCGTCAATTGTACAGATTTGATGTAAAACATACGATGATTGTTTTCTGCTTCTCAACAGATCTTCAAAATTTTGCTTGTCAACCTGCATATAATATAAAATCCGTGCATAGAAATAATGATAAAATCCCCAGTTATCTAAACTATGTAACACATTGAATGATAGTGAAGATCCCTCACTAAACTTATCCAGTTCATTTTTTAGTACGTTTTTTAACTCAGTCAGATCTAAATTTCTAATTTCTTTAATTAATTCATAGATTGAATTTCTGATAGAACTTTGAGTAATAGTTCTACCCTGAAAAGTCCTTTGAACGGTGTAAACATCAATAAAATTATTAACAATTCTTATTTTTGAATCAATTATTTCATCATCATCCACTTTTGAGATTGGAGATAAATAGAGAGGATATGCGAGAGAATCAGCTATAGTGTAGAAATTTGAAATATACAAACTAGCAAAGAATTCGTCAAATCTAGTTTTAAAAGAATTTATTGAGATATATAAATTAGAGAAAAAATCGAAATCAGAACGAATAAAAAAATAGTAATCTTCGGATTTTTTTAAATATAAACGTGATGAATTATTCTTAACCCATGAATGAAATTGAGTACCAATTAATTCAAAATCTTCACTCTCGGAACCTTTAGAGCTAGATCTTCTTGATTCTGCGTACTTAGCTCTTAACCAATTTCTAAAAAAATCTAAATCACTATCAATACCTAAAATCGACTTTATCTCAAAAATTCTCTCCCTCCAAAAATTATTCATTTCGTCGCTTTTTATATCATCTTCTATCATAGATAAGAGATAACCTTTAAGAATCTCTGTTGGATTTAAACTCATCCCTCTATCATTCATTGTCTCAAATATAGTATATGCACTTTCCATATTGAATGCCTTAATTTCAACTAGAATTACATTATTCAACAACCATTCTATAAAGATTGGTAACTTTTCCTTAGTCTTTAGATTTTCTGGAAATAATTTTGTGATATCTTCATATCGTTCAATTATATTTGGAATAGATTCATCAGTTGAATTTTTAATACTTAAGCTTTCGTGATCTAGGTCATCAATTTCAGAAAAAATGTGATCAGGATTGTTAATTAAGTGTTCAATTACAGTAATTCTTGAAGCAACATTTAAGATTAATGTGTTTTTACCACCTTTTCTTACATATAAATATTTTTCTATATCAACTTTAAAATTATTTTCAATACCTAAAAAGTTTTGCGCATGATGTAAAAATATGAGTATCAATGTAAAGGATGAAAGTCTTTGTTGACCATCAACGATAGACAATTCTTTTTGGTCATCACATAAAACTATTGGTCCCATATAATAGCTTCCGTAGTCACTATAAGTTTCGATAGTATCACCTTCTTTATAATTTTTATCAAAACTACTTGCTAGATCACTAATTAAAGCTTCGATATGCTTTCTCTGCCATCTATACTCTCGCTGAAAAGAATCGATTCTGAATCTGTTATCAACTAAAACTTGTGATAGACTTCTATCTTTTGCTTCTAAAAACTTCATCTTAAATAAGTTCTTTAATTAATATTTTCTGTAAATTGTATGCATTTTCGTAGATTCCTAAATTAGCAGTTATAGGATCTAATTCACCATGAAACAGCTTGCATCTAAGATCATACATAATTTCAATTATAACTTTACTTACTAATTCATAGTTATTAACAAAGTATAAATGTCTTCTTTCATCAATTATAATTGAGTTTGGTGGAGGAATAAAAGCACCACTTCCGTTTCTCACTGGGTTGACTATAATGATCTCTGGTTTTTTTGGATTCATTTCTGCAAAGCAATTGTCTAAGTATTGTTTTTTGTCATGTGGTATTGATATATAGTCATGATTTTCATGTAATTCGCTTAAAGACCAGTTAAATAAATCAACGTAGTGTAAGGTGGTACCAGTTCTTTTAGTGATAATTTCGCAAATCCATCGCTTACTAGTTCTTGGTAAATTACTTCGGAATTCTACCTTATAATTATGATGCCCAAAAGGCATTACTTTTTGGGGAAGGTTGTTTCGTGTCAAATTTGTATTATGAAATGATATTCTGCTCTCTTCGTTTGGAATTGCATGACTCTCTAATTCAAAATGTAATCTGCTTAAGTTATATTTAAAAAGTTCGGATGTGTCATCATTAGATCTTAATAAAGAAATTATTTTATCTCTAAAACGATTAGAATTACTTTTAATATGATCTATAATTTCACGATCCCGGGTTCTAGGTATTGTTTCATCATAAAACTCTTTCATATACCAAGCATTAAATGGTAACCATGATTTAATAAACATAGTATAGTAATCTAACTCAGATTTTTTAATCCAATCTTCTAAATAAATATTTGCCATTAATTAAATATTTTGATTATGAATGTAGGCTAACGCAGCTTTTTCATTTTGTTCAATTGCAATTTCAACAGCATTCTTTGCAATTTCAAGTAATTGCTCACTTTTGTTTTTAAGAAAGAATGATTCTTCAATTAATTTTGCAATTTTTTCTTGTTTTGAATAATTAATTAATGGGACAATAACTTTTTGTATTTCACCTATCCTCCAGTGCAAAATTATTGATCCACCAGCATCTCTTTCTGCTTGCAATTGAACTAATTTAGAGTTCAAGGCTAATGTAAGATATTCAGGGATAACTTTTTTATGGTTTTTTACTTTTAAATTTAATATTGCACTAGAAGTAATTCCCTCAAAATTTTCTCTGAGTTGAAATGCTGTACCTACACTTCCATCCTTAGAAAAAAGAATTGAATCTTTTTGTGGTTTTAAATCGTTTATCGATTGCAAATTATCTCGCACAAAATCAACTGTTAATCTTTTATTTGGTTTTGATAAACCATATTTATTATAATCAGCAACACGCATATATGGAAGTCCGAATTCGTCATCCGAATAGTATTGTGAACCTGGCTCAATTGATTTAGTTATTTCAACAATATTTTCAAGAATGTCATGGTTTTTTGACCTTATTTTTTCAATAATAATTTCATATTTTCTTTGATAATATTCTGCATCTAGCCTTCCAGTTACAGAAAAACTTTCTTTAAAGCTTTTTATGTTAGCGTTTACTGAGGTTTTTTGCTCTAAAATCGATGATGAAGCTCCAGTCTCATGGTATAAAACGTTCTCAGCTTCTAAATATAATTTTTTTGAATTATCTTTAGATATTTCAGATTTTTTGATGATTTCCTCAATTTTTATTGCGAATGGAGTACCAAAATTTGGTATCAATAAATTTTTAATCAAGGACATATTTATATTAGGCTGTCCAGTAATGGTTCTAAACCTATTAATTTGATTTTGTCCGTGTTTTGAATTTAAAAAAGTTGAAAGAATATATGGATTTTCATTTTCATGTAAGCTAATTTTTGCAATTGCCTGATTAGAGCTACAAATAAAATCCTTGTCGTATACAGCTGCCCTTCCTAAATATTCGCCAGCCATTGTTATTAAAACCTGACCTTTTTTGCAATGTGATTTGTAAAGCATTTCATGGCTTTCTTGATCAACATATTTTTGAATATTCCATTCTATGTAGTTATGCCTAATATTTTCAGTCATTAAAAAGGGAATCCCTTCATCTTGAAAATTAATAAAATTGCAAAGAGAATATGCTCCAAAATTTTGTACTGATGTCGATAACGATTCAATTGATTTAGAATCCAATTTTCGTAACAATTTTTCTGTTGTTAAAAAATCTTTTTTATAGGTATTCGCGTCAATTCTAAAGTCAATAACATTTTTACACTGTTTTAAATTAATTTCAACTGCTTCAAGCCGTTTCAATAAGTCCAAATACTTGGTTTCATCGAAACGGCTACCTACTTTCCCACAAATGATAGTTTTTCTTTCTTAGCAAACTCTAAAAAAGCTTCTGCAATACCATCTTTAGTAAGTCCATCATGATTGTAAAGATCATGTTTTACATATTTATGTTTATGCTTATCTAAAGAATCTGAACCATCGGTATCTTTTACGTAGATCTTATCTCCACTGTTATTTTTACTTGGTTCCTGCATTGTTGCAAAAAAGATTGGATAATCCTCAACTTTAGGGCAAATTTCCTTATCCCATTTTTGAACTAATATAACACTTGTCTTTGTTCCAGTGTGAGGTTTAAAGAAATTACTATGAAATCCTACCACAGCAAGAATTCTACTATGTTCCGCAATATAATCTCTAATATTTTTATCACTACTATTATTAAAGCGCCCTTGCGGTAATACTATTGCCATACGTCCACCTGCTTTTAAAAAATCAAGATTACGTTCAATAAATAAAATATCTCTTCCTACATTTGATTGCATTTTTCCATTAGGTTTTTTCCCTAATTCATACTTGGCCAAAACCCGACTTTCTTTAATATCACCAGCAAAAGGCGGATTAGCCATTAAAATATCAAATTCAAAATCGCGATTTACATAAGTTTCATTTTCCTTGGTTTCTAATTTTATCTTGCGAATTTTTTTTATATTTCGCCATCCAACTCCATAGGTATCTAGCCATTCTTCATCTTTTGTTTTTTCACTCCATCTTTCATAATCCAGTGTATTTAAGTGCAGAACATTTGTTTGCCCATCTCCTGCTATTAAGTTCAAACACCTTGCAACACGTACTGCTTTTTCATCAAAATCAATAGCAAAAACATTATTCTGAACATAATCTAATACTCTAGGAATTGGAGCTTTTGTAGTCATCATTCCATCATCACTAATGCCCTCCTCTTTATGAATTTGATTTTTAACATAAAAAAAGGTATGTACAGGGAAACCACAACTTCCGGCTGCTGTATCAATTACAGTTTCATGCTCTTGTGGATTTAACATTTTAACACACATATCGATACCGTAGCGAGGAGTAAAATACTGTCCTTTTTCTCCTTTACTACTTTTATTAATTAAGTATTCAAATGCTTCATCGACTACATCTAAGTTACTATTAAATAATTTTACTTTTTCTAGTGAACTAATACATATTGCTAAATGTGAGGGTGTCAACATTATCTTTGAAGACGAAGCAAAAACGCCTTCCCATTTTCCATTCGCTTTATGAAATAGTTGCTGTATTTTTTCTTTCAACTCTATTTCAGTGTCACCGTTATTACGAAATTCCAGATAACGTCCCTTATTTCGACCGCTTTCCATTTCATCAAATAACTTTGTAAAAATCAATTTAAATAACTCCTCAAACACGTCTACACCAGCATTAGCTAAGACTTCGTCTTCCATTTCAAGAATTAAATCTTTTAATGATTTTTTTTCTGTAACTAATTTATCTTTTTTTATTAAATCTTCTAATGTCCATGGTTCATTTAAAATATCAGATAATTTTTGTACTGCTTTTGGTATTTCAGGTATATCTTCAAAATAGTTAGGATCCTTTCTGTGATAGTATGAAATTGAATCTCCATTGCTCCAGATACCAATAGTTGCTCCTGTAGCATTACAATAAGAATGCAGTTGTTCCTTACCATCTTTTAATTTAGGTTTCTTTACTTCCACAATTATGTTAACAGCTCTTGAATCAGACTTGTCGAATATTACAATATCAGCCCGTTTTTTCTCACGACCAAAACTGACAGAATATTCCAGCTCCATTCGGTCGAAAGAATAGCCGTAATCTTCATTAAGTGTCATTAAATAAAGCTGACGAATAATTTCTTCGGGAACTAATTTTATTTTTTTGTTTCTGACTAAACAAATGATATATGGTACAGAAACGGCTTTTTTATCATCTTCAATTTTTATACTTTCTTCTAAACGTAATATTTTGTCCGTTGAAAATTGAGTTAATTTGTAATTTGAATCCCTTAAAATCTCGGTAATCTTCATGAAGTATAATTTTATTTTGAAGCAAATTTAAATAAATAAAGTTGTTATTATATTTTAATAATAAAAGAAAAAAAACAAGTAAGTGCTAAATAATTTTTAGGCTAAATAAAAAAAATATAAATTGATTTTAATTTAATAGTAAATTAAATTATGTTTTATAAAATATTATTGATGAGTAAATTAAGTATTTTTAAGCTATTAATATATTTTTATCATAGTAGGTAAAAAAAATATTAATCGTAAAAAAAACAAAACCGTATTTTTGCTATATAATAAATTAAACAATTTTTTATTGGACATTTAAATTTAAGTCAAATGCAATAGATTAATTATTAACGTCATTAAGTAGTTATAGGGTCGAAATTTTTTACTGCGGATACAATGGTTCCGGATCCTAATTATACATATAGGCCTATTCACTTGGCATTGAAAAGATTCATTAAATATGATCTTTAAAAAAGTGTACTTCAAATTTCATCGTTGATTTAATTTTCTAAAACCGCATCATTTAACTCTTTGTAGATTTTATATTATATACAATTAATCATATTTCTTCTAGATTAAGTTATCCTGTTTTCATTCAAAACGGCTAAAAAGGGCAGCCAAGATAGCGCCAGCAGTATGCTGCATGCGCATAACAGACTTCATTTTATTACGTCTGCCCTTCGGGACTTATAGCACTCCGCATCCTTTACCTGCCGCTTGATCTGTGCTTTCTTTTTTTTCGTTTTTTCTTTTGAAAACAATTTTTTTAAGGGGCGGATTTTAAGAAGCACAAACAGATGTTTAATCTTAAAGCGATGAGTTATGATAGGTTCTGACAAATTTAATACTGCCATTGAAAACTATTTAAATGACAGGGCGCAGGGCGATACTGCCTTTGCACAGCATTACAAAAAAGCTTCCAAAAACCTGGAGAGCTGTTTTAATTACATTTTTGGCGAGGTCAAAAAGACAGGATGCTGCGGTTTTGACAATCAGGAAATATTTGACATGGCGATCAGGTATTATGAAGATGATTCCATTGGAGTGCCTGCGTCTGTTAAGTGCAGGGTGGAAGTTAATAAGCCTGCTGAAAATGATTTGTTCAGCTGTCCTGCGGATGTTGCTCAGCCTGCTGTTACTTTAGGGCAGGTTAACGTTTTCGAAAGTACGTTTCCTGAAAATGATACAGCGGAAACGGGGGAAATTACAATAAATCACGATGATGATGTTGTGAAAACGGAGCCAAGCGCTGTAAAGTCAGATATAAAGACAGCAGTCACAGGTCGAAAAGCAGATTCAAAAACTTTAACGCTTTTTGACCTATGACACCGAAAACCACTATCGAAAAGGAGCTTACAGCCCTTAGTGAAACACTTGCACCTGTTAACGAGAGAATGAAACTTTGGGCGGAAAAGAATATTTTCCTGAAATGGGGCGTGCTGTCAAGAGGAAAATTCCAATGTTTGGAATGTGCGCACTGTTGGAAACCTGATGAGCAGAAAGCATGCTGCCAAAAGTATATGAACTGCACCGCATGCCGTGGAAAACTCAGAATACAGCAGTACAATCAGGTTCATTTTAGAGAAATAGAATATTGGGCAGTTTTAAATGTCTGCGGGGATTTTCAGGTCGTACGCATCATCTGTTCTCATAAAAACATGAAAAAGAACGGTCTGCCGACGCACTACCATAAAGAAGTAATGCAGCATTGGATTAGTTCCAAAGGGGAGGTGCGCACTTTATCGCTGAGCACAAACGTCTTTTCTAATACGTATGATGCATGGAAATATTACACCGTCCTTGAAATCCGTCCCAAAAGTTTTGAGGGCAGCCCAAAATACTGCATCAATCCCTATAAGGTCTATCCGACTTCAAAAGCGCTTCCGCTTTTAAAGAGAAACGGTTTTAAAGGCAGCTTTTACGGTATTGCTCCGCAAGTGCTTTTTACAGCTGTACTGAAAGATTCACATGCAGAGACACTGCTCAAAGCAGGTCATACTGATTTTCTTTATCATTACCTGACCTCGCATTCTCAGTACATCGTGCAGAACTGGCAGGCAGTGAAGATCTGCGTCAAAACCAGTTATAAAGTCAAAGATTTTGCCATGTGGGAAGATTATATCAGCCTGCTGAGATGGTTTAAAAAAGATTTGAATAATGCCGAAAACGTGTGCCCTGAAAATTTGGAGCAGGAGCACGACAGGCTCGTGGACAGGAAACGAAAAATTCAGAGGCGTCTGCACATCCAAGAACTGCGTGCACAAATAGAACAGGCACAGCTTGTTTATGAACAACACAAAAAGTCTTTTTTCGGATTGGAGTTTGAAAAAGAGAATTTAAGGATAAGCGTGATGGAAAGCGTTCGGGATTTCCTAGACGAGGGCGACACGCTCCGTCACTGCGTATTTACCAATGAATACTATAAAAAGAAAAACTCGCTTATCCTATCCGCTAAATATGATGACATTCCTGTGGAAACCATAGAAGTGGCGCTTCCGTCAATGGAAGTTTTGCAGTGCAGGGGAAATAAAAACAATTACTCTGTGCATCACAAGAAGATTCTAAAGCTTCTCAATGAGAACCTGCATCAGATTAAAAAACGTATGAAAAGTAAAAAGACAGAGCAAGCCGGAAGTTAGTTTCCGGTTTTTTTTTATGGCATCCCGGCGAGCAGACACCGTAAGGCAGGGAGTACACCAGAGTTTCTCAGTTTTCAGGGATGCACCTTATGGTAAGATCAGCAGCGCTTCAGCTTTATTTTTATGATGACTGGTGGTACTTCCGAAGTACGAAGTATGACGCTGTTTTCATTCGAAACGGCTAAAAAGGGCAGCCAAGATAGCACAGGCCGTATGCTGCATGCGCATAACGGACTCCATTCTTCCGTCCGCCCTTCGGGACTTATAGCACTCCGCATCCTTTAACCTGTACTTGTTCTCTGCTTTCTTTTTTTCCGTTTTTTCTTTTGAAAACAATTTTTGGATAAGGGCGGGTTTAAGGAAACAGTTAAATCATTCAGTAGTAATCGGCAGTTTAATGCCATTAAATTTTAAAGTTATGGAAATTACAGGAAGAGTTACAGCAGATGCTGTAGTGCGTAAAGCAGGCGAAAAGGAAGTGGTTAATTTCACCATAGCGGTCAATGACCGCTATAAATCCAAAGACAGCACGGAGTACAAAGTGGTTACCGCCTTTATCAACTGTTCGTACTGGCTCAGCGTAAAGACTGCGCAGTTCATCAAAAAAGGGGCTGTGGTTCAGGTATCAGGCAGAATCGGAATGCACGTGTATATCAATAATGAGGGAAACCCTGTTGGAAGTTTGGATTTTCATGTGAATGCAGTAAGCATTATTGCTTTTGCCAAAAGGGGCGATGATGTAGAAAGCAGGGAAAATAGTAATTCGGATAAGCCAAACGGCAGAAATGCTGTCGGCAAAGGAAAAAACAACTTTTCTGACGATGTGCCTTTTTGAGCGGAATGTTTGATAATGTAAAATTAGGAAATCATGGCACATCAGATTCATTTTAATGACCAGACAGGCAGACACAGTTTTTTCAGCGTAAAGGAAAAACCGTGGCATAATTTAGGGCAGATAGTGGAGGGCTATCCAACAAGCGCAGAAGCGATAAAACACGCAGGACTTGATTTTGAGGTGGAGAAAAGAAGGCTTTTTACGCCTTCTTCACCCATCGTAACCCAAGATGAGATTATTTCAGGCAGTTTAGAGATTGAAGGCTACAGCAGTACGGTGCGAGCTGATACCGATACCGTGCTGGGTGTAGTTGGCAAAGATTACCATATCGTACAGAACAGGGATGCGTTTTCCTTTTTTGACAGTATAGTAGGCGGAGATGGTATTCTGTATGAAACAGCAGGAGCGCTTGGAAGAGGCGAGCGAATTTTTATTACAGCAAAACTTCCCGATTATATAAAAGTAGGGAAAGATGACCTGATTGAAAAATATCTTTTCCTGACCACATCCCACGATGGAAGCGGAAGCATTACAGCGGCTTTTACTCCTATACGCATCGTATGCGCCAATACGCTCAATGCGGCAATGAATGCTAAAACCAATACAGTGCGCATCCGCCACACCTCCAATGCTAAAGACCGTTTGGAGCAGGCGCACAAGGTAATGGGAATAAGTGACCAGCTGGGGTCTAGTCTTGAAGCAGTTTTTAATTATTGGACACGGACGAGTATATCAGATAGGGAAGTTAAAAAACTCATTCAGCATGCTATGGCGCCAGGCAGGGAAGTGCTTAAAAAACTGCAGGAGGGAAAAGATGAGCAGTTGTCTGCCTGTTTCAACAACATGGTAGAAAATGCTTTTGAATATGCAATGAGCCACCCCACACAGCAGACCGCAACCACTAAGGGCACAGTTTTCGGGGCATACAACGCAGTGACCGGTTACTTCCAAAATGTGAGAAAGTACAAAAGCGATGAGGCAAAACTGTCATCCATCCTAATGGGAGGCACGGCACAGCTCAGAGGTCAGACCGCATTTGATTTATGTCTTGATTTTGCTGTGAAAGGTCTCAGGTCGTTTGTGGTTCAGAATTGAATTAGTTTTTTAATTTGTGATACAGGCAGTTCTCACTGCCTGTATTTATGCAAAAATGCGTCCGAGCCGCGGCGTAAATCTAGCCGATTTACACCGCGCTTTTTCTGTTTGCTGAACATTAGGACGAAAAACCCTGATTCGGAAAAATTAATCCCTGTTCTGGATATGTTTTATGAGAAAATACTGATTTACATTTGTTTATGTTTTTTAAAGCATTTCCATTTTTCATTTCTAATTTTTGATGCGTTATGAATATCACACCCCCAATAAGAAGAATCATAGTTGAAGTCATTTCCTTTCTTTATGTGCTGCTTTTTGTTTATGCGGCAGCAAGCAAACTCTTGGATTTTGAAAATTTTAAAACGCAATTAGGGCAGTCACCTATTTTAAGCCCTTTTGCGCCATATGTTTCATTTCTTGTAATTATTGCGGAATTAGGCAATAGTGTTCTTTTGTCTGTTCCCAAGTTTAAGTATATTGGTTTATGGATGGCTGCCGCGATGATGATAATGTTTACGGCATACATTTACTTGATTTTAAATTTTAGCGCATTTATTCCCTGCTCATGCGGCGGTATACTTGAGAAACTAAGCTGGAGACACCACCTGGTTTTTAATCTCGTGTTTCTGGCATTGGCGGTTGCTGCCATTTTTCTTTATTCGTATAACAGGACGAAATTTATCGGGATTTCTGTTTTAGGTGTTCTGTGCACTGGTTTTGTTATTGCTTTATTGCTCCTTTCCGAAGACATAATGACCAAAGAGAATCCGTTTACACGCCGGATACCTAACGCAACTGCTGCCAAGACAAAATCAATTGATTTGAAAAACAATTCCTATTACATCGCCGGAATGCACGATAAAAAGATATACCTGGGCAATCGATTGGCACCTCTTCAGATATTGGAAGTAGATCAAAGTTTAACTGTAAAAAAGAAATATACTATAAAGCTGAACCGCGAAAATTTTAAGTTTAAAGCAGTAGAGGTAAAAGTAAAAGGAAAGTTTTTTTACGTTACTGATGGCACTGTCCCCGTAATATTTAAAGGCAAGATTGCTGACTGGAAAGCACATGTTATCACTGAAAACAAATTCTATTTTTCAGAAATTGCTTTTATGAACAACGATAAGATTGCTTTTCGTGCACAACTGCCTTCAACGGCAGAAAATATGTTGGGAATTACAGATGAAAGACATAACAGTAAAGTTGTTTTCAGCCATGTTGCCCTGGAAAAGCAGAAGGATGGGATCTTCGATACAGATGGCACTTTGGCATACAGTGAATTATTGGATAAGATTCTGTACACCTATTACTACCGGAACCAGTATATCATTATGGATGCACGTCTAAAGGTTGAGAATCGAGGCAATACGATTGATACAACCACTAAGGCTAAATTAAAAGTAATAAAGCTTAAGTCATCCGGAGATACAAAACTGGCAGCACCTCCTTTAATGGTTAACCTAAATACCGCTGTATGTAATAACCTGATTTTTGTCAACTCGCAGCTAAGAGGCAGATATGAAGGGGATAATGTATGGAAGCATGCTCAGGTAATAGATGTATATGACTTTGAAAAAAGAATCTACTTACTAAGCTTTTATGTGTATGATGAGCAGGGACTTAAGATGAAAAGCTTTTATCCTTCAAATTCGGGAGTATATATTATTTCAGGGCATTATCTGCTTAAGTATGATTATGGAAAAAATATGAAATCAAAATTCAAATAAAACAGATTACGATACACCAGCGCTGGTAACAGGAGTGCAGACTGAAAACCTGTATAAAAGAGTAAGTCATATTTTTAATTTTAAATTTAATGTTATGAAAGCAACTATTTTAAAAGCATTTGTACTGCCTGTGGCAGCATTTGCTCTTGCGAGTGCAGGTGCAATAAGCACTGATACTGCGAAACTAAGCAAGGCCGATCTAATTGTTAATGCCTACATTCACAATCCCTTGAACGAGGAATGTGAGCAGGTTGATGTAAGATGTGATGAAGGAGATGGTCCTACCTGTCAAAGTGGGAGCTTTACGGCTTATGGCAAAGAAAGTCCTGATTCCTGTACCATGACACTGCACCGTGTTCCATAAAAGGAAAAGTTGAAATGAAAGTAATGCAGTTTCTTGTAACGAAACTGCATTATTTTTGTCGAGTAGTTTGCTTACAGTTCAGTACCTTTTTTAATCCAAGGGCAAACCTCTCCTTTTAGAAAGTAATCAAACCACTGCATCATTCTATGGGTGAGGTCAATCTGGCTTTCCAGTTTATCCAGTGAGTGATCCTGTTTTGGATAGCTCAGCAAAATGGTTTTTGTTCCCAGTCTTCTCAGCGCCAGATAATAGGCTGTGCTCTGGATCCAAGGAACAACCCTGTCTTCTTTTCCTGTCCATAATAAGAGCGGTGTTTTTACTTTGTCAGCGCTCATAATAGGAGAATTTAGAATATAGGCTTCTATATCTTCGTACAGTGATTTTCCCATTCTCCACTGTTGGCTTTCAAATCGCCACATATCAGATTTAAAAACGGCATTTTTACTGATGTTAAAATACAGGCCAATGTTATCACTGATGCCTGCTCCTGATACAGCCGCAGCAAAAATATCACCGTGTGAAATTATGAAATTAGTCTCATAACCGCCGAAAGAATGTCCTAATAGACCTATCCTTTTTCTGTCAACCGGCACTTTTTTCAGGACTTCAGTAACTGCTTCCGTGACGCATTCAAGAGCGTAAAAACCTGTATTTCCCAGCTTATAATTAATATCGGGAAGAAGCACAAAATAATCCTTTAAAGTATAATTTGTTATATTGAAACCTTCCCTGTTTAACAGTGATGGATTGACATATTGATGAAGTTCCTTTGACATGGTGTCATAAATATAAACAATCATGGGATATTTTTTCTGCGGATCAAAATCTGCCGGAAAAAACAATGCACCCTTTAGTTTTTGATTGCTGCTGTCCGTATAGTAAAACAGTTCTGATTTTCCATAAAAATACCTTTTTTGCTGTTTGTTTGATTCAAATAACACAACTGGTGTTGCTTTGGCACTTTTGATAAATTCGATTTGCGGAGCAGAGTTGAAAGTCTGCGTTATATACGCGAAAGAACTGCCGGTGCTTTTTAAAATCCTGCTGTAATCTTTACCGCCATAAACTAAAGGCTGCTCTTTTGATTTAATATTAAAAATGTAGTATCCGCCAGACCAGTCGTGGTTATTTACCGCTTTTAATAGTATGTTTCTGCTCAGATTAAAAATCTCCGGCTTTTTAAGATCATACTCGCTTCTGTCGATTCTGAAAACAATATTTTTTTCCCTTCCTTTGGTAAGCCTTACACATTCTTTTCCGTCCGTATCAGCAAGCCAGATATCATTCCGGTCATATAATAAAACTTTTTTTCCGTCGCTGCTCCATCCCGCGCACATGTAGACACGAAACTCGTGCGGTATGGATTCTTCAGAAGTGTTATCCCATTTAGTATCGGTTTTCGCAGTGAGGTTAATATGGGTTTTTGATTCGGGATTATAAATCCACCAGTTCTTTTGGCTGTAATACAGTATTTTATTGCTCAGTGGGTCACATATCATTTGATGGGGGTCAATAGCGAACTTTTGGAGAAACAGTTCCTTATGGTCATCGTTAATATTCCGGATAAAAAAATCAGCCTGCGGATGATAAATTTCCTGCAGACCATAGGCATCCTTATTAAAGGAAATGACATAGTCCTGTTTGCCGGTCAGCATCCTTTCGGGCTGCTCAAAATTAGAGATTTCTAAAAAAATATTTGATTTTGGATTCCATGCCGAGGCAAGCATCCTGACACCATTTGCATTCATTCGCTGGGTATCGGGATAAAGTGATTTGTCATTGCCGTTCCAAACCTCCACTATGGGGTTTTTATTCACAGGATCACTGCTGATCTGTTTGTTTTCAGTAAAGAAAACTTTGGTCTGGTCATCAGAAATCGATAAAGGCAGGCGGGGGTGAACGGAAGGATATGTGTCGCTGAAGGAAAGGGATGTTAAAGAAGAATAAAGTTTTCGTTCTTTAACATTGTAATAGTTCAGGACAGCTGTTTTAGATTGTTTTTCTGTGTCCTTTAGAAAAGCAATGCCTAGACTGTTCTTATGCCATGCGAAATTGTAAAATTTTATGCTCTTTTCCTTTATCACACTAATTTTGGAATAGTGTTTAAAATCTATAATACCGATCTCATTTATATTTTTATTTTCACGAGAAAATAAAAGTTCGTTTTCTGTCGGACTAACTTTATAGTCCAAGATTCCATGAATGCTGTCTATTATCTGGTTTTGAAAATCCCTTACGGTTACTATGCTTTTTACACCGTACGCACCGTCGAAAGTAAGTATATATTTTCCATCCTGTACGATCTCATACCTTTTGATGTTTTCAATTTCCATCTGTTCCCCTGATTTCAGGTTTTTTAGGATTAATTTGGAATCATCAGTAAGAAAAGCAAAATATTCTTCCTTGCTAAAGCGGGGAGATTTTGCTTTTGGGAAAGCATAAAATTTTGCCGTTGAGGTATTGACAAGAAATAATGTATCCTGCTTGTTTTGATAGCTCATCTGGCATGAAATCCATTTTCCATGATTGGAGATTTGGTTTAAATCCAGAGTTCCCCATTTAGAGAAATCTTCCTCTTTTAAAGTGCTCTTTTGCTGTTCCTGCCCTATTAAAGGACAGAAAGACAGCAAAAGCACCAAATTCAAAACAAAAACTCTAAATGTATTTTTAATGATTGTGCACATAATATTAATAGCCTGGGTTTTGGGGTTTAAGATTCGGATTTGCATTTAGTTCAAGGTCGGGTATAGGCAAAAGTTCGTCATCGGAGTTCCATCCGGCTTTTACCAAAGAGAGTGTCTGGTCAAGTTTACCGTTTCGTTTGAGGTCAAAGAAACGGTGTCCAAATTCAGTGAAGAATTCAAATCGTCTCTGCTTCAAAACATCTTCGATTATTTCTTCAGCATTCTGGGCTGTGGTATTTGCAACCCCTGCATTATTTCTGATTATGTTCAGATCTTCTTTAGCCCCTATGAGGTCTCCCTGATAAGCTCGAGCCTCTGCCCGGATAAGATGCTGTTCTGCCAGGCGCAAAACCACAGAATATTCGACCGAAACCGGGGTGCTTAAATCCTGCTTATATTTGGAGACGTAGTACCAGGAAGAAGAACCATTGGTAACTTTTGCCGTCCACTGGGTTTTTCGTTTATCCCCAGGCTCAAAAGCATTTATAAAATCAGGTCTTAGCGCAACTAACTGGGGAGGACCAGCTTTCAAGATAAATAGGTTTCCTTCACTGGTATTGGCTCCTGCAGCAGAAGGACTGAACTGCCAGATTGTAGTGCTGCATGCTTTTAGAAAAATCCGGTCCAGATTATTTTCCTGCTTATAAAGAGGATTGTTGATTACGGAAGAGGCAGCGTTTGAGGCTTCTGGATAAAGCTTCATGAAGAGGTAGACTCTAGCCATCAACGCTTTAACTGTACTGCGGTTTGGACGGGTTCGCTCGCTTGTCGGATAAGTTTCTGATATTAAATCTGATGCCAGACTTAAATCTTTTGTGCTGTTTTCATAAATTTCTGCCGTAGTCAATTTTGACGCCGTGCTGTTGATTTTATAATCTATAGATTTGATATAGGGTATATCTCCAAAAAGATTTGTTAATGTAAAATGCAGTAATCCCCTAATAAATAATGCTTCTGCAATCAGCTGATTTTTATTGGCAGAGGGAATGGAGGTAGACTTATTCAGGCCTTCAATGATGGAATTGGCTGTGTAGATCTGATTGTAACTTTGATTCCATAACGCAGTGACTTGAAAATCGGCGGCAAAGAGACTGTTGTTGTAAAAATTATTTACAGTTGTCTGCTGATAATAATCTAGTTCATCAGCATATAAACCAAGATAAAATGATATTCCTGATCCGCTTCCGTTCAGCATTCCTGTACTTCGCAGTTTAGCATACATCCCTGCTAATGCTGCCTCCGCGGATGATACATCCTTGAAGACCGTCTCGGAGGTCAGCTGTGAGGCCGGAAGATCGACTTCTACAAATCCATCGCACGAACAGATTAGAATAAACAATGCAAAAGCAGTTATATTGCAGTTGTTTACAACAGATCTCATTTTTGAGTAAAGGGTACTGATTTTTTCTTTATTTTTCATTGTGCTTGTTTAAAATTAAAAAGTAAGTTCAATTCCAGCTGTCAGAATTTTTAGAGGTGGCAGATATCCTGTATATTTAAATTCGGGGTCACCGCCCTTATAAGAGGTATATGTCAACAGGTTCTGTCCCAAGATCGATAATCTGCAACCGACTCCTTTAATATTCTGCAAAGGGACCCTGTAGCTTAGCGCTACGTTTTTAAGACGGATGTAGGAGCCATCAACGATGCCTGCATTACTCTCTGCATAATTGTAATAGGCAGTCACGGCATTTCCGTTCTGGCCTGAGGTATTGAGCTGGTAAGCGGCGTTGTCTCCCAGCTGTTGCCATGAATTTGTCATAGCTGACAGTTGGTTTATTGCGCTGCCCCCCGGTACATTTGACGAATAGCTATAATTAAGCTGTTTTACGAACTGGAATAGAAAATCCAGCTGCCAGTTTCTATACTGTAACTGATTTTCCAGTCCTCCAAAGTATTGCGGAGTCAGGTCCATTACTGTTTTTTTATCCCCTAGTGAGGTAATCCTGCCGTCTTTATCGACGTCTTCGATCTTATATATTCCTGAAATGGGGTCAATGCCGATATAGTTATATACTTTTACAATGCTGGTTGGCATGCCGATAACATATCGGCTTGCATAAGTTGATCCTTCAAGTCCAGGAAAAGATACTAGCTTGTTCTTTGCAACTGCGAAATTAAAGTTTGAAGTCCATTTGAAGGCTTGATTGTTTAGATTTACGGTGCGAAGAGTAAATTCGGCTCCAGAATTTTCTATCTCCGCAGCTAAATTTGAGTTTATGGAAGTGAAACCTGTTGTGGCGGGAAGCGGAATACCGACAAGCTGATTACTTGATCTGTTTTTATACCAGGCGGCAGTAAGGAAAACTCGATCCTTAAAGAATCCTGTTTCAATAGCAAATTCCAGTTTTTTATTGACTTCCCAGCTGAAGTCAGGATTGAACAGACGGGTAGGATCCATTGCAATAATGCCGTTATAGGACAGGTTTGAGGAGACATACGTATCCAGATATTGATAATCACCAATCTGGTCACTTCCCGTAGTTCCATAACTTGCACGTATTTTTCCAAAACTTAAAAAGCTACTGTTGCGCATAAATGTTTCATTGGAGAAAAGCCATGCCGCTCCAACTGCCCCAAAGGAAGCAAACTGCCTGCCAGTCCCAAATCTGCTTGAACCATCTCTTCTGGCAGTAAGGTTTAAAATGTATTTCTGCTCCCAGTTATAATTAAACCTTCCGAAAAAAGCCTGATAACGGTACTTAATTTCATCGCTCAGAAAGACCGTCTTAGTTGTAGCCGAAAGAAAATCCTTAATAAGACTGTTACTTGAAAAACCTCTTCCGAATAGGTAAAGTCTTGATGTAGTTTGTTCTTGGGCAGTTGCGCCGAGCAGAATGTCCAGTGTGCTTTTCTCAAAATCATGTTTCCATCTGAGCTGCGGTTCAATAATCCATGATTGTCTCTGGGTATGATTAGAGTACATGGACGATCTGCTGCTGTTGAAGTTAAGGGCAGGATTAAACATCGTAGATGGAAGCAGTCGCAACTCTGAATTGTTTAAATCGGTAAACCCAAGATTCACTTTAATTTCCCATGCAGGTCTGAACTGATAGCTGATAACACTATTTAGATTTAGGTCATGTGTGTTGACTTCCGCAGTACTTTTAAAGGATGCCAGCGGATTCTGCCAAGTGCTGTTTTCAAAATTAAGACTGCCGTCAGCGCTATATAATGCAGGGGCATTTGGCGCTAGGTTTCTGGCAGTGCGGGTAAGGTCTGTGGTTGCCTGATTGTTGTTTTGAAATGTATAGCCGGCGGAGAAAGTAAGTTTAAATTTTTTGTCTGATCCGACATGATTCATATTGAAATTTAGCGCGCCTTTATCATATCCGAAATTACCGGGCAGCACTGTTGTTTCAGTGCGGTAGGTTCCGCTTAACAGATATTGTGTTGACTCAGAACCGCCCGATAAAGTGGTCTGTAAATTTGTAATTACGGAAGTCCCGCCTATAAGCTCTTTTTGCCAGTCCGTGTAGCGGGTCTGGTCCCACTTTCCATTGATATCATATGCTGTAGCCGGGTAATTGGTAATACCATCATTTGCAAATCCCTGCTTCCTCATTTTTAAGTATTGCTCAGTGTTCATTAGATTCATGAATTTGGTAACTCTTCCAAATCCTGATGAAGCAGATACAACTATTTTGGTTTTCCCTGCTGAACCCCTTTTTGTAGTAATAAGCACTACGCCATTGGCTCCTCTTGAACCGTAAATAGCGGTAGCATCGGCATCTTTTAAAACCTCTATACTTTCTATATCATTCGGATTCATGCTTGAGAGCGGACTTGTAGGTGTAGGAACTCCTGTCGTAGTATTACTATATCCTATGCTTTCAGAGGAGTAGGGCACTCCATTAATGATATAGAGAGGTTCATTGCCTTCAGTTCTTAAACTATTGAGACCACGAATCTGGATTTGAAAACCGCCTCCAGGGGTACCCGAATCCTGTGTAATATTGACCCCAGCCATTCTTCCCTGCATGGCTGCAAGAACATTAGAGACAGGCTGTTTTTCGATGTCTTTAGCACCTATTTTTGCGATGCTACCTGTTCGTTGACTTTCTTTGACCGAGTAATAACCTGTATTGACTTTGACCTCCTGTAGCGTCGTGGTGTCAAACTTTAAGACAATGTTAATGTTCTTATTTGCGTTTACAGGTACGTACTTAGTTTGAAAACCCATAAAAGAAACAATTAACGTATCATTAGCTGCGACGTTAAGGACATATTGTCCACTGTAATCTGTAATTACCGAATTTTTGCTATTGCCTTGTACAACAATGGTCACCCCAGGCAGAGGAGATGAACCATCCGTCACGGTACCTTTTATCTGAAACTGTTGAAAAATTAAACTGGAATGCCGGGAGGAATTTTTAGCAAATGATGATGAAAAACTGAGTAGAATCACCGATAAAATTAGGCAATACAGACCCTTTCCATCCTTGTAAAATGAAAAATAATTCATAATATTGGTTTTGGTTAGTTAAATAGTTGTTTGATTAGCTAAGGTCCTCTTCGCTAGTTTGATCGCTGCCGTGGAGGGCCATTTTTTATGCACTAAGTAGACGACTTAATAACATAAATAGAATGTGGATTTTTTCAGTAATATAAGTTTGGTTTAAATTTTACAATAGCGAACTAGAATAAAATAGGAAGAATTGCTATGAATGCTGAGTAAAAAAAAATGGCATGGAGCTCAGCTTAAATCGACTTAAAGGTACTGGTATACCCGCACACGAAATAAGTGAGCCCACGCCAATGACGTGAGCATCTTACTTATCATCCCGTGTGCAAAAATTACCAGTTTTATAAGTCGGGATTCAAAGCGAATGCTTCAAATATCTTAATGAAGTATCGCAAATATATGGATTCAGTTACAAATATAACAAAAAAAAGTAAAACTGGCACTATCGTGCCAATAGAAATGTGGAATATTTTTTTTATTTGTTAATATGTCGGAGAAGTCAGGTATAGATACCAATACAAAAGGGAAGGAAGAATTAGCAAGAGTTTTTTTGCTAGATAAGTTGGTATGCAATTTTATTAATGATGAATGGATTATAAAAGATAAATCTAATTTGTCTCAAAGTCAAGAGTTGGGTATCCATCCACATGTTTTAAGGAAGATTAGAGAAAACGATGGGTATAGGATACCTATGTCAACTTTAGCAATAATGTGTTATTATAAAAAAATAAAATTATCAGAATTTTTTACTTCAATAGAAAATAAATATGGATCAAAAATAAATGATGATTTTATAAAAAAGACTAAAAAATAATTATACGTGCTAGGCCAGTAATATTAAATCAAATTCTGTCCAATCGGATTTAATATAGGCGCCATTAATTATTATAAAATTTTAATAGAAACGTTTCTACACTCTTTTTATAATCTCTAAATTTTCAAAGATAATTTATTTGCGCTAGCACAAACTACTTTAAATCCTTTGTTCAATTAATGATTGTAGTTTTGTTTAAACTATTTCGATTTTTGAATTTATTTTTGGAAATAAATTTTCAATATTTTTTCTAACTACTTTACAAAATAGAAAATTGTAAATAATGCTCTAGATACAAAACATCGAAAGATTGATTACTTTTCTTTTTTTATCTCTTGGATAAAAAACTGTGGAGTAATTCCGGTTTTTGTTAGAAAGGCATTTTTAAAACGTTCTGTTGTGCTAAACCCAGCCTCTTCAGCTAGTGCTTCGTATGTATAAAATCTGAATTTTGCCTCTGTTCTAAGCAGCGTAATTATATAATCGACACGAAGTCCATTAATGAAGTTACCGAAACCTTTTTCTCTAAAATGTTCAAGAATAAGTGCTAAGTATTTAGGATTTGTCTTAAAGGCAGCTGAAAGGTTGGTTAGATTCCAATCTCTTTCAAGGAATCTCTTATTTTTTTCGAAATTTTCAAGTTCTTTTAATAATAACTCAACCGTATCAGGGCTGATATTTTTAATAGGATTTCGTACAATCCTTGTTCCAGGGGTTGTCAATTTTTTATCGTGCTGCTCCATAAGAAGCTGATACTTTAATAAATCTTTCTTCTTACTCTTTTTATGAAAGTAAGTTCCTCCGACAAGGATGCAGAATAAAACAAGAATTATAATAGCAAATACGATGTAATACTTTTTGTTTGAAACCAGTTCCGCGGTCATACTCTTATTTTCGGCACTTATCCTTTCTTTTTCTAATAGGAGTTCTTTTGTATCATACTGTTTATGAATCTTTCCAACTATATATTTGTTAGTTTCAGTAAGAAGGGTATCTGCTTTTAAGAGCTGGTCGATATAATAAAGCTGTCTGCCTAGGTCTTTTTTGGTTTTATAAAATCTGATCAGCAACTCGAAATTCTGTCTCAGATCTGGTCTAATATAATTCTTATCACGGAAAATTTTATCCACCAGTTTAAAATACTCTACGGCCTTTTCTTTTTGATGGAGAGCCCAGTAGCTTTTGCCAAGATAAAAGTACGCGACAGCTTCGTTTCCAAAATCGTTATTTTCTTTTATGTCTTCTAGTGAAGCAGCAATATTTTTAATGGACGAACTGTAGTTTTTTGTAAAGTACCCGTTAATTCCTTCCGACTGTGTAAAGTAAGGGATCATTTCATCGATTTTGTATCTTCTGCACTCTGCTATACCAAGTCTGTTTATTTGGGAACACTTACCGTAATCTCCCAGTTTAATATAGCATAGTCCAAGTGAATGAAGTGAATTTATGTAAGGTCTCGGTTCTTCTGATTTATAGAACTCGACACATTCTTTTAAAAGGGAGACCGCTTCGTCATAAAATCCGGCATACAGCTTCGTGAGCGCAATACAGTACTTTACCTTATGCGTTAAATACTGATCCTTGGTTTTTGAAATATAGCTGTTTGCGGTAATATAATTGTCCATAGCAAGCTGATGCATTTTTAAACCATAGTAAACAGTGCCTTTAGTTAGAAATGCCGAACCTATAAGTGCATTGTCAGCTGATTTTTTGGAAGCAGTTATCATGCTGTCTGCGTAGATTATTCTCATTTTTCCCAGTGAGATAAGCATCAGATTTTGATAGCCGTTGACGATTTCTTTCCATTTGTGCTCTTTTTTTGCCTTATATAAAAAAGCGTATGCGTATAGCGAAGCAGCAGTACTGTCTCTTTTCAGTTCGTAAAACCTATTATCCAGATATTCGTAATTTTTCTTTTGGAGAGAATCTGGCACTTTGACGGCATTTGTCTGTGCGGGGACTGGGACTGCGTAATGGAATAGTAGAAAAAACAAAAGTAAAGTTTTTTTATTCATGATATTTTGATTTGTGATGAGGTGGAAGGGATCGAAACGTGGTTGGATTAGTGTCGGAATAATTTTACTTTAAATAAATATAAATGTAACATAAAGGTTTGAATTATAGGTATTTATTTAGTAAAAAAGTACTATGGATTTCTCGAAAATCCATAGTGGAATTCCCGAAAATCCACAGAACATCGTTTGCGGGAGACGCCTGAGCTGAATAGTTTTGTGTCGAATTCAAAAGCAAAATGTCTGGCAGAGTGCCGGATAAAAGTTCTGCTTATCCGGATGAAAGGGACTGGAAATAATTTTCCGTTCACATTCAAATTATTTAAATCATGAAAACCATTTTATTATGTATTATCACATCCATCTTTTTTGTTTCATGTTCTGCTGATTCGGAGTATGAATCTGCTTCAAATTTTCAGAAGTCACCCGTAAATGAACTGATCATTAATGACTATCCCGCAAATTCGGCTAATCCTTATGATATTAGGGGAAAGAAAGTTTACGAACTTCTTACTAACTATTATGAAACGAAAAAGTCGCCTAATTCAATTTCCGAGCTCGGCCAGCAGATCAGATTTACTTCTGCAAACCTGCATAGCAATTCAAATGTAACAGGCAGACTAATACCATTTACAGACCAAATGGTCGATTCCATAATGGCGGATCCCGATAACAGCATGATTTTAATTGTGCAGGGCAGCATCCTGCAAAATTATGCCAAAACGAATCTGATCAATTTTTTGGAGGAGCTAATTATTAAAAGGGAGCAGGATTTTACTATTACCTATAACTATATTACGGGCTATGAATCCGAAGTTCTGGACGATAAAATTTTTACAGAGGATGAGAGGGAAACTATTTTATCGGTTTCATCGATTTCCCGCTATTCGCTTTATTCGGAGGAAGAAAGAAAAGATAAGGACTGGGATATTTTGATAGGCAACAGGCCTGCTCAAAAGTTCTTTAAAAGCGGTGAAGCGGGTGTGATTAGTATAATTGCCCTGTTGGAGCAAATGCTTTAGTTCTCTTCTAATATTTATCAACCTGATTTACATTACAATGAAGCTGCCTGTTATTTTGTATATACTACTGCTCTTCTTTAATCTTTTTAGTTTGTATTTTACTATTGATCTTTTCATTTTTAACGGACCAGTATATGTTATGAGATACCATCACAGACAATTTATGTTTTATGTACTTTATCTGACCTTACTGTTAAATCTTTATTTTTTATGTTACATCGCTATAAAAAAAAGATTTAAGGAATAACAGCGCAGTTTCATTATAAGTTTTTCAAATTACTAGCTTGTGTTATGCTTAAAGATTTGATTAATATTGAAAGAATTGAATTGTCGGCAGAAATGTTTCATATCTATTTTGTTAAAAAGTACGTTATGAAGACAGCAGTTGATGAGACTTTTGTCGTTCATAATCCGGCAGTGCTTTTAATGAAGTCGGGTAGTTTTAAGATCCGCATTAGAGAGATGAACCAAGAGCTGAAGGCACATGATTTGCTTGTACTTCCTAAGAACGTTTCGCTGTCAAGGGTCGAAGCAGGAGACAGCGCCCAGTTTTTCTTAGTTACTTTTTGGTCAAAAAAAAATGGACATTCCCTTATCTATAACCAGAGTGATCTGCTTTCTTACGGTGCCGGAAGCGAAGCGGTGAAAATCGGACTAGATGAAAGTGAATATAGGGTGCTGTCTCTAATTTGCCGGCTGCTTTATGCGGAAATTAGCAATCAGTTGTCAAACGAATATGAAATAAAGCTGCAGCAGATGAGCTTGAATCTGCTGCTTTTTGAACTCAATCTGATCAATGCGAAATACTTATCGTCCGGAGATGGTAATTTTACCCGAACCGAAAGTCTTGTGTCTCAGTTTCTGGCTGTTTTGTCAATCCACTGCCGCAAACATCATAATGTACAATTTTACGCAGGGGTTCTTTATGTAAGTCCAGAACATCTGAGTAAGATGGTCAAGGAAGTAACCGGCAAAACTGCAAAAATAATAATAATGGAAACAGTTCTTTCCGAGGCAGTCAGCCTATTGGAAAATCCGAATTACTCCATGGCGGAGATAGCGGAGGAATTGGAATTCAGTTCTGTCACTTCTTTCAGTATCTTTTTTAAAAAAGCAATGTCGTGCACCCCATCTCAGTACCGTAAGAAAACTAGCGAAAGATTTAAGAGCCGTTAGTCCTCGCTGTTAACTATTATTAAAACATGAAAATGATGAATAATGAATATCCTTTAGAATGGCTGGATTCATTAGTGTTGAAGTATTTTAATCCCGCTAAGACAGATGTCACTAAACTTACAGAAGCCGATTTGGCAGAGATAGAAAAAAATGGTGTACTTGAAATTGCTCGTATCCAGGTCAGAATCAAAAATGAAATTTTTGCACTGAAAAGAAAGAGGCAGATCAGATTACTGGTTAGAAAATACCATACCACCCTAATATTTCTGATGGACAATATGGTCGAAATTTGTAAAAGCGGTACTTTTAAGGTACCCAGATTGTCCAGGACTGCAGATAATATTATTAGATATCTGGACGAACTGCTGTCATTTTTGGAAAACAGGTATGCCGCCTACTTAAGCCTAGATGAAAAGGTACCATTATCCTATCTGTTGGTTTCGCGTAAAGAACTTCAGTTAAAGCTCAAAAAGTTACAGAACCGAAATCTGAAAATGAACGAATCTAATGAGCGGCAGGTTTTTAAATTAGTAATTGAGGAATTATCGCAGGCGCTTTTGTTGCTGAATAGAAGCAGGATTACATTCCGGCAGGTCTTATACCAGAGAAGCGTTTTGAAGGAATTGGAAGAAATGGATGATAATTGCGAGAGCACTCTTTTTTCATTATTGGACTGCAAACTGATCGGACTGAACTTTAACAGCAAAAAATATGTTGATTTACTTATAAAAGGACTGGCTGACGAACTTTTAACGGTGGAAAGTATAACGGAAAAACTAAGTCTGCTTTCGTATTTTTTTAAAGAGTTTCGACAGGTTAAATCAAATTCGCGAGTGTTTTTAAACTCAGATGTGCAATCCATTGGGGAAATCGTTGAAAACTGGCTGCAAAGCGAGATAAAGTACTATGAGAGACTTTTGGAACTTTCAGTATCCGGCGATGCAAACATTGCATCTATATCGGAGAATAAGGTGGAATGCGATCTTTCTGCAGATCAGATCGGAATAATACTCCGCGCTGCGGATGAGGCGCGAATCGTAAAAGCCAGATCTATGAGTCTTGTGTTTCAAAGAATCGTACCTCACTTATCGACAGGGTTTAAAAAGCAGCTTTCCTATCAGTCGGTAAGGAGCAAATCCTATAATGCTGAAGAAAGCGATAAAAATATTGCTATTCTTACACTGGAAAAAATGATAAAAAAGATCAAATCTTACTAGTACTGCAATTTCTTTTGATATCATGAAACAAAACAGCGTAAGCTGATACTAATGTTATAAAAAGCACGAACTAAATTTTAGTGTACGATGTTTAGTTGCAAATCTTGTTAATCAAAATTATTTTAAAAATTTAAATCAGAAATTATAATGACCTTAATCGCGATATTCTTTCCTTCGCTTTCGTTTCTGTTGAGAGGAAAACTGTTGACGGCTTTGTTATGCCTTATTTTGCAGATAACGCTGATCGGATGGATACCTGCAGCCATATGGGCAGTATTGTCTCTTCAGAATTCAAGAGCAGACAGACGCAATTCCAAACTTATTAAAGCAATGAGATCAAAGTAAAATAAGCTCATTGACCAATGGAGCCCCTGAAATCTTTACGGTTTTCTGGGGCTTTTTTTATGATTATATATTTTTGCAAACCCAGTTTTTCCAGGGGGTACAAAGAGGTACAGAAAAAGTTGTACTTGTAGCGCCTGTCTTCTAATTGTTCCTTTGTCCTGTAATAAAATCAGAATGTACAGGTTGATTTTTATAGAGGAATGTTTAATGATAAATGAGAAAAATTATGCTTGAAGCTATTTCATGGGGAACTTATATAACAATTGTGATAGTACTGTTGGGATTGTGGTACGGTTATCTGATTTTCAGGTTTTATTCAGGTAAAATAAAAGATGTTTTTAGTGGTACTTCTAATAGCTATTTTTTTAAAAAGAGTTCAGGAAACCCAAACGGCCCTTTTGCGGAATTTGAAGCACCTTTTGACACTTTAGAAGATGCCGAGGAATTGTATAGGAAAATTGTAAAAATATTTGCTGAAAGTGATAACAGTGCTATATCAAGGCAGGAATTTTTGAACTATTTGCGGTTTGTACTGGAAGATTACCCATTTGTAAAGCAGTCTGCTTTACGATCCAAAATAAACTCCCTGATTGTTCTCGAGAGCCAGAAGTATCCGGTATTACTGTTAAATTCAGAAGACGCGGACGGTTTGTGGGAGGTTGAAGAATAATAATATGCAGAGAAAAGTCCCCTGTTCGACCTCGTGCGGTATGGCGGAAAGTGACAAGGAAATAGGTGCTGTAACAGCGGTTTTTCTCTGCTTTTTATAAAAGAAGTTTAATGTAAATGAAGTGAGATGATGAAAAGGTGTGTTAGGAAATTAAAATGTTTCTGGAATGAAAACAAGGTAACTGTTATCTGTCTTGTACTGCTTCTGGCGGTTAATGGCAGTAGCTACGGACAGGACGGCGTTGCCGGAATTAATGAAGCAAATCAAAAAGTGCGGAGCTATTTTGACGCAGGCACGGAATTAATGTATGCTGTGGGTGCAATTCTGGGACTTATCGGAGCAGTTAAGGTATACCAGAAATGGAATGCGGGAGATCCTGATACAGGGAAAGTGGCAGCAGCCTGGTTTGGAAGCTGTGTGTTTTTGGTAGTAGTTGCTACTGTTATTAAATCTTTTTTTGGAGTCTGATGGCGTCAAGTGTCTACCAGATTAATAAAGGTATCAATCAGAGTATTGAGTTTAAAGGTTTAAAAGCACAGTATATCTGGTATTTGGGCGGAGGAGTTGTAGGTTTATTAATTGTATTTGCTGTTCTTTTTATAGTCGGCATTCCCTCTCTGATTTGTGTAGGGATGATTGGCATCGCTGGTACGGTACTGGTCCTGAAGATTTATAAAATGAGCAGGCAGTACGGGGAGTATGGTATGATGAAGGCCGTGGCGAAAGGACAGCTTCCACGCAATATACGGGCATGCAGCAGGGTAGTTTTTATGTTTGATAGCCGTAAAAAGTGAATGATGAAAAATGGCAGTGATGGAGAAAAAGATAGAAGATGTTTTACCTATAATGGATGTACAGCATGACTGTATTTTATCCAGAAGCGGAGATATTACAGTGGTATTCAAGGTGGATCTGCCGGAAATATTTACTTTATCAGATCAAGAGTATGAGGCATTCCATCAGTCCTGGATCAAGGCAGTCAAAATATTGCCGAAGTTTACTGTTTTTCATAAACAGGACTGGTTTTTAGAAAGCAGGCATAAAGCTAATTTTGAAAATGAGGACAGCAGTTTTTTAACCAGAAGCAGTGAGCGTTTCTTTAATGAAAGACCATTTCTGGATCATTCCTGTTATATCATGATTACTAAGAAACCGGACGGAAGGAAAAATTCCAGCTCGCTGTTTTCGAGTCTGATCAGAAATAGTCTTGTACCTGAAGAAACACTCAAGATAGAGCTGCTTCAGGATTTCGTTGACAGCACCGGGCAGTTTAAAAGAATTATGGAGGACAGCGGATTCGTAAAGCTGGCCAGACTTAGAAGTGATGAACTGAAAAGCCAGAGCAGGAAAAGAGGCCTTATTGAAAAGTATTATTTCTTATCCGGAAATGAAAATTCATTTCTTTACAGTGATCTCAAATTTTCAGACGGCATGCAGATAGGGGATAAGCACAGCCAGCTTTTTACGCTTGCGGATGCGGCCGATCTGCCGGCATTATGCGGGTCGAGGATCAACTTTGACCGGTATTCCACAGATAAGACCAAGTTCAGTATAGGATTTGCCTCAACGCTGGGACAGCTGTTGTCCTGCAATCACATCTACAACCAGTATATATTTATTGAAGATGCGCAGAAGACCATAAAGAAGCTGGAAAGCAAGAGGCTCCGTCTGCAGTCACTGTCTGCTTACAGCAGGGAGAATATGATCGCCAGGGATGCGACCAATGATTTTTTGAACGAAGCCATTTCCCAGCAGAGGCTGCCGGTTAAAGCGCATTTTAATGTGCTGGTATGGACTGATCAGAAGGAAGAGCTTAAAGAAATAAAAAACAAGGTTTCATCAGCACTCGCGCAGATGGACGCGGCCGCCAAACAGGAAACGGTCGGTGCTCCGCAGATTTACTGGGCAGGCATTCCGGGCAACGCCGCCGACTTTCCGATGAACGATGCTTTTGACACCTTTACCGAGCAGGCTGTCTGCTTTCTAAATATGGAAACAGGCTACCGGTCCTCACTGAGTCCCTTCGGCATCCGGCTGGGAGACCGTCTGACCGGAAAACCGGTTCATGTGGATATCAGCGATGAACCTGTTAGGTTGGGTATCTGTACAAACAGGAACAAATTTATACTGGGGCCATCCGGAAGCGGCAAGTCTTTTTTTACCAATCATATGGTCAGAAGCTATTATGAACAGGGCACGCATATCGTGCTGGTGGATGTGGGGCACAGCTACAAAGGATTGTGCGATATGGTCAACGGCTATTATTTCACCTATGACGAAAAGAATCCGATCCGTTTTAATCCCTTTTATATCAGTGAAGGAGACAGTCTGGATACCGAGAAAAAAGAGAGCATTAAAACACTGCTGCTGGCATTGTGGAAGAAAGATGATGAAACATTCAACAGAAGCGAGTATGTGGCGCTTTCCAATGCGCTGCAGCTTTATTATGAAAACCTGGATGCGGATAAAACTGTTTTTCCGTGTTTCAATACGTTCTATGAGTTCCTGAAAGAGGAATTCGTGCCCATCCTGCAGAACGATAAAGTGAAAGAGAAAGACTTTGATGTCAATAATTTTCTCTATGTGCTGCGTCCTTATTACAGCGGAGGCGAGTTTGATTATCTGCTCAATGCCAGAGAAAATCTGGATCTGTTGCAGGAACGCTTTATCGTTTTTGAACTGGATAATATCAAAGACCACCCGATACTATTTCCAGTGGTGACCATCATCATCATGGAAGTGTTTATCAGCAAGATGCGTAAACTGAAAGGCATACGCAAAATGATTTTAATAGAGGAGGCGTGGAAAGCCATTGCCAGGGAAGGAATGGCGGAATATCTGCGGTATTTATTCAAGACCGTTCGCAAGTTCTACGGCGAGGCAATTGTGGTGACCCAGGAGGTTGAAGATATTATTTCATCACCTGTAGTGAAGCAGGCCATCATCAACAACAGCGACTGCAAAATACTTCTGGACCAGAGCAAATACCAGAACAAGTTCGACCAGATTCAGGAACTGCTTGGGCTGACCGAAAAAGAAAAAGCATTGGTGCTTTCTGTAAATAAAGCCAATGATCCGGATAAGAAATACAAGGAGGTATTTATATCGCTGGGCGGAATGCAGTCAAAGGTTTACCGCACTGAGGTGTCACTGGAAGAATACCTGGCCTACACGACCGAGGAAAGCGAGAAAGTAAAAATGAACCAATACGCGGCAAAGTTCGGAGGCGACATCAAAAAAGGAATCGCTGCCATGGCCCGAGACTTAAGAAACGGAACCTAAAATTTTATGAAATGAAAACAAAAATTAAAGCAATTACCTGTGTCATCTGTTTTCTCCTAACCAGTATGCCCGCAAGACCGGCGGACAAGACAGCAGCGCTGCCCATACTGGAGATTGTCAAGGCGGTTACAAAAAAAGTGATAAAGGCCATTGACCTTGGCATACAGAGGCTGCAGAACAAAACAATCTGGCTTCAGAACGCGCAGAAGCAGATTGAAAACACGCTTTCAAAGTTAAAGCTCAATGAGATTTCGGACTGGACTAAAAAACAGCGTGATCTGTATAAGGATTATTATGAGGAACTTCAGAAAGTAAAATCGGTTATTACCTATTACCAGCGGATCAGGGAAATTTCTGCCAGGCAGACCCGCCTGATAGAGGAATATGAAAAGGCGTGGTATCTTTTCAGGAGAGACGCACACTTCACGGTCTCGGAACTGGAATATATTGAAAAGGTGTATGACGGCATTCTGGAAGAGAGCATGAAAAATATCGATCAGATATTTTTAATCATAGAATCCTTCACCACCCAGATGAGCGATCTGAAGAGGTTGGAAATCATAAATGCGGCGGCAGATCAGATTGATTCCAATTTCAATGACCTGCGGTTGTTCAACCAGCAGAACGTGCTACTGAGTCTGCAGAGGACCAAAACAGCTGCTGATGCTCAAAAAGTGAAACAATTGTACGGAATTCCGTAATCAATTCAAAAAAAGATGAAAAAGATACTATTGGTGTTTGCGGTGTTGGGCTTATCTGTCTGCCAGCTTCAGGCACAGCAGGCCAAGCAGAGGAGAATGCTGCTGCTTCAGATTGCCGCGCTGCGGACCTATGCGGATTTTGCGGCCAAAGGATATAAGGCAGTGAAAAGCGGACTGAATTTTATTTCAGACGCGAAAAAAGGAGAGGTCAGCCTGCACAGCGATTATTTCATGTCACTTTCAGCAGTAAATCCCAAGGTGAAAAATTACGGCAGGGTTACTGAAATAGCCATGCTTCAACTGGAGATCCTGAAAACTTATAAAACAGTTTTTCGAAACCTCAGGGAGGATGATCTGTTTTACGGCAGTGAACTGGATTACATTGAACGAACCTTCAGTCGGCTTTTGCAGAGCTGCGACGAAAGTCTGGATACGCTCCTTTTGATTACTGCAAGCACAAAGCTGGAAATGAAGGACGATGAACGCATGGAGCGAATTGATAAACTCTATGAGGCAGTCAGTGAAGATTATGCTTTCTGCAGGAAATTCAACGGGGAAATACAAATGCTGGCATTATCGAAAGCCAGAGAGAAAAATGATGTCAAACAGACCGGGAAACTGATCGGCTTATAAATCAACGGATGATGAAAAGGATGTTTTTAATTTTTACAGTTTATCTGCTGCTAGGTATTCCTTCGCCGGTAAAGGCGCAGTCAGCCGAAATCCAGCAGCTCATTTTGAATATCGAAAAACTGTCCCAGTTCAAAAAGATATTGAGTGACATGAAAAAGGGTTACGATATGCTGAGCGGCGGCTATAAAACGGTAAAGGATATGTCTGAAGGGAATTTTTCCCTGCACAAGACTTTTTTGGATGCCCTGATGCAGGTGAGTCCCGTTGTGAAAAATTACAAAAGGGTGGGAGACATTGTGGAATATCAGGTTACGCTGATAAAGGAAAGCCGCAAAGGCATTGACAGGATCCTTAAAAATGAAAGCTTCAGCCCGAAAGAGATACAGTACTTTGAAAAGGTGTATTCGAATCTCAGTAAAGAAAGTCTGAGGAATATAGAGGAACTGACTTCGATAATCACGGCCGATACATTCAGGATGTCAGATGATGAAAGGCTTGAAGCAATTGATAAGATCTATGCGGACATGCAGCAGAAAGTGCTGTTCCTGCGGGATTTTAACGGTTCAGCATCTGTGCTGGCTTTACAGCGTTCCAAGGAACTTAATGATGCAAAGACTGTGCGCAGCTTCCAGTTTAAGAATTAAACCTATTGATATGAGAGAGATTATTAAAACAGCTGTTCTGCTTTTTCTTGTTCCTGCTGCAGGTTCTGCACAGGGACTCGGAGATGATATCGGCAGCCTGCACAGTATTCTGGAGCAGCTTTATGAGGAGATGATGCCGCTCTGCAGCAATCTTATGGGAGTGGGGCAGGGAATAGCGGGATTGGCTGCAGTATTTTATATTGCCTCAAGGGTTTGGCGCCATATCGCCAATGCAGAGCCGATTGATTTTTATCCGCTCTTCAGGCCTTTTGTGATCGGTTTCTGCATCATGATTTTTCCTTCCGTGCTCGCGCTAATTAACGGGGTCATGAAACCCACGGTCACCGCTACCGCATCGATGGTAACGGGCTCCAATAAAGCAATTGAAGTGCTGCTGAATGAAAAAGAAAAAGCAGTCAAAGAAAGTGCGCCGTGGAAAATGTATGTGGGAGTGCTCGGTACAGGCGACCGGGACAGATGGTATAAATATACAAATGAAGGAGCTGACCCTGCTGATGAAGGGCTTATGGAGGGAATAGGTAATGATGTGAAATTTGCCATGGAAAAAGCTTCGTACAGTTTTAGGAATTCTGTTAAAGAGTGGGTTAGCGAGGTGCTTCGGATTCTCTTCGAGGCTTCGTCCCTCTGCATTGATACGCTGCGGACCTTTCAGCTCGTGGTGCTCTCTATATTGGGGCCGCTGGTTTTCGGAATAGCAGTCTTCGACGGATTTCAGCATACTCTTACAGTATGGCTTGCCAGATACATCAATATCTATCTGTGGCTGCCGGTTGCCAACATTTTCGGCAGCATTATCGGAAAGATTCAGGAACAGATGCTGAAACTGGATATCTCTCAGATCAATACCTCCGGCGATACCTTTTTCAGCAGAACCGATATCGGGTACCTGATTTTTATGATCATAGGTATTGTTGGCTATTTTACAGTGCCCTCAGTAGCCAACTACATCGTGCATGCATCAGGGGGAAGCGCACTGGGACAGAAAGTGACCGGTCTTTTCGGCGGCTCGGCCATCTCATTCCTAGGCGCTGCTGCCACAGGAGCGGGAATGGTTACGGACTCGATGGGCAATGCGGCAGGGAAAATGAGCCAGAGCATGTCCTCTTCTGCGACCTCGTCGCCATACCTTGAAGAAAAGGGAAGCTATATGAGCGACAGGCTGAAAGGAAATTCTAAAAATTAAATGCACCGATTATGTTTACCAAGATGAAAAATATAGATACGGCTTTCCGTCATATCAGGGCTTTTACAATGCTCATTATCCTTTCCTGCGCCGTTATCACCTGTTACGGGCTTTATGAAAATTTCAGCTCAGCGGCTTTAATGCAGGACAAGGTATATATCCTAGCCAATGGGAAAGCGCTCGAAGCTTACGCATCAGACCGTAAAGATAATGTACCGGTCGAGGCCAGGGATCATGTCAGGGCATTCCACCAGTTTTTCTTCAGTCTTGATCCTGATGACAAAGTGATTAAAGCCAATGTAACCAAGGCGCTGTATCTGGCTGATAATTCTGTTAAACGGATCTATGATGATCTAAAAGAAAACGGTTACTACTCCGGGATCATATCAGGGAATATCAGCCAGAGCATTTTGATAGACAGTGTCAGCATCAATATTAATGAATATCCCTACCGCTTTAAATGTTATGCCAGACAGAGCATTATCCGCACTACGAGTATTCTAAACAGGAACCTGATCACAGAAGGTACCCTGCGCAATGTTTCAAGGAGTGACAATAATCCGCACGGCTTTCTCATTGAACGCTTCAATACGCTGGAGAATAAGGACCTCAGTACCTTAAACCGAAAACCATGAAAAGCTTATCCAACAAACAAAAGATGAATCCTAAGGGTGTACGGCTGTTTGAACTGCTAAGATCCTCCTGGGCAGCTACCATGAACAGGCTGACTAAAGACCTTTCCAGAACGCAGCTGTACGGCGCGCTGACGGGATTTATTATCATAGGTGTGCTTATGAGCATTTATGCCGGAGTAAGAGGTTTAAGGGCTCAGGGAGCCGCATCTATCGAGATTGATGCAGTTTCGGTAATTAGATCCCCTTATTCAGAGCAGAGGACGACGCTGGATTTATTAGAGATACCGGTTAGAAACGATAGGAAAGAATCCCATCTTGACCGATACATAGACAGCGTGATAAAAGGATCGGATAAACATAACAATTTAGAGGTGGAATCCTGCATCGCTGGATTCATGCGAAAATAAACAGATAAAAAATGATATTATGGAAATAAAAATGCTTTCAGCCCGGGAATTAAATAACCGCAAAATGCTGCTGGTACTGCCCTTACTTATCCTTCCATTCGTAACGCTGCTGTTCTGGGTACTTGGCGGAGGAAGAGGAACAGCAGCTACCAATGCAGATGCAGAAAGGACGGGACTAAATATGCTGCTTCCAAATCCGAAATTAACGGAAGATTCAGCTTTGGATAAAATGAGCTACTATGACCAGGCATCGCTGGATTCGATAAAACTTCAGGAACAGCAGAAAAAAGATCCCAATTATGCAGTGGGACCAGGAGATGAAAATATTTTGGCAGAGCAGAGTGCTTTTGATGCTGATGCAGCCTCCTGGAATGGAAAGTACGCAGGTCTGAACACAGCTGGTTTGCGGCCCGATAATGAAAAGAAAATGTATGAGAAGCTGCAGGCCCTTCAGAAAGCCATTGCCGAGCCTCCCAAATCCGGACGTTATGGGCAGGATATGGGTGAATTTCAAAACCAGAAAATGCCTTACGGCGATGCGGCTGAAATGAAAAACTTAGAACAGCTTATGTCTGCAATGAGTGTGCCGTCCGAACCAGATCCCGAACTTGCCCAGCTGGGCGGAATGCTGGAGAATATTCTCGATATCCAGCATCCTGAACGTGTCCAGGAAAAGCTGAGACAGAATTCCAAACTGAATAAAGGAAAAGTGTTTTCCGTTAGCAGAAAAGCCGATGACCAGCACATAAGCTATTTCCAGAGTGTTGATCCGGCAGCCGGGCAGCGGGATTCCAATTCCTTTTATTCTATGAATGCAGATGCTGTGAGTGATGAGGCGCAGAATGCCCTTCAGGCGGTGGTTCATGAAACGCAGACCATTGTAAACGGTTCAATTGTGAAAATAAGGCTGGTAAACGATATCTTTATAAATGGCGTTCTGATTCCAAAAAACAGCTTTGTCTTTGGAACGGCATCACTGAAAGGCGAAAGGCTCGAAATAAAAATCACCACAATAAAATCACAGAATTCCATTTTTCCGGTAGAGCTTTCTGTTTTTGACATCGACGGCATTAAAGGCATTAACATCCCAGGTACTATTAACAGGGATGTTGCAAAGGCATCCGCCGACAGGTCCATGCAGAGCATCGGACTTTCGGGAGTCAGTGATTCCTGGGGGGCGCAGGCTGCAGGAATGGGAGTGGAGGCCGCTAAAACACTGCTGAGCAAAAAAGTCAAACTCATCAAAGTTGCCGTTAAAGCGGGATATAACGTGCTGCTGTACGACGAAAAAGAAAAAAATGAAAAGTAAACAACCTAAAAAACTGAAGATGAAAAAGAGTCAAATCGTAAGCGCCATCTGTTTTTTTCTGGCAGTGGTCTCAGGTTACGGGCAGTACAACAGCATTGGAGATTTCTCAACGATACAGCTGAGTTATGCAAAGACTACCAGTATTTTATTTCCGTACGGAGTCAAAAGTCTGGATATTGGCAGCAGAGATGTGCTTGTCCAGCAGGCTAAAGGAGTTCAGAACGTACTGCTGCTTAAAGCAGGCAGGAAGAACTTTGAACAGACCAATTTGACGGTGGTCACCTCCGACGCCAGGCTTTACGTATTTCTGCTGAATTACGATGAAGTATGTCCGGACTTACATATAAAGGCGGAAAATACATCGGGATCAAGCAAAGAGATTTTATTTTCACAAGAGAACGAAAATGAGAAGGAAATAGAGCAGTTGGCCGTACTTGCCTTATCAAAAGCGAAAAAGGCCAGCGGATTAAAAAAAAGCAGACATCAGATTAGCCTGGAAGTGAACGGCATTTTTATATCACAAGATGTGCTGTATATAAGAGTAGTTTTTGCAAACAAATCCAAAATTAAGTACGATATCGACCAGTTTCGTTTTTTTATAAGGGACAGGAGCAGATCAAAACGGACGGCATCTCAGGAGATTGAGCTGCAGTCGCTGTACACTACTTCGGTATCCGAGGTAATACCTGATAAGTCTGAAGTCGTAAAAGTGTATGCGCTTGAAAAATTTACCATTCCGGAGAACAAACACCTGACACTGCAGCTTATTGAGAAGAACGGAGGACGGAACTTAGAGGTTAATATTAAAAATAAAAGGATTACGGAAGTTTTCCCAATTCAGGAATAAACGAAGGCAGTTTTTAAAAGTTGAATTATGAAAATCAATATAAAATGATCTTGAAATGCTGCTGAGCGTCGCGGAAGAATTTGCAGGTTATGGCTGTCAGTATGTGGCATTTCCCGCAGATGAGCTTTGCGATGCCGATAATGTAGACTTTTTTCGGAATGCCTGGCACGCTAAAGAACACTGCTTTGTAATGACTACCGGTGCAGACTATTTTAAAAGCCTGCCTTTGGAGTCATTGATACACGATATGAAAACGGTTTTGTATAGCGGTATGGATCTTTACAGCAATGAGGCAATTGATCTCACGGCGACTGCCGAGAAGATTAGGATTAAAGACGAACTATTAGATAATAACTCAAATACTATAATTATGAATCAGAAGAATTTAGATTTTTTAGCAGACCAGATCAAGTATACTGGTTTTGGGGAGGCGCTGCAGCCTATACTGAAAGAGCAGCTGGAGAAGGGAGAAAAGGAATTTATGATTCCGCATGAAGCAAAATTTGAAAACAGTGTTCTGAAGTCTGAGCTCAATTTTAAGAAATCAGACCAGAGCGATATGTATTTTTTCAATTCCTATAAAGCTATGCTTTCGAAGGAAGATGCCTCGCACACACTGGAGCAAATTTTCTATATCGGCAAGGAAAACAACTTTACGATGAAGGAAGCTTTCAATCTGCTCGACGGCAGATCGGTAAACAAAGACCTGACCAATAAACAGGGAGAGGTCTATAACGCGTGGACCGCGCTAAATTTCAAGGATGCCGAATCTAACGGAAACTTTAAAATGACCCATTATCATCAGAATTACGGCTATAACCTGGAAGCAGCGCTTGAGAAACATTCCATTAAAGAACTCCAGACTCCCAAGTTTAAGGAAGACCTTATCAGTTCCCTTAAAAAAGGAAATATCCAGTCGGTGACCGTGGTGATAAACGGAGAGGAAAGCAAAAGATTTGTAGAGGCCAATCCGCAGTTCAAAACCGTTAGGATGTACGATTCAAATTTACAGCGCATCAATGACCGTGAAAGCAAAGAGGAGAAAAAAAGCCAGTCGGAATCCAAAAGCGAATCGAAGGACATGAAAAAGGGGCCTGAAAATGATAACGATTCAGAGCAGGACGGAGAAACTAAAAAAAAACAGTCCCGCAGACAGGGCGCATCGCTCTGATGCCTGATAACAATTAAAAAAAACAGATGATGGAACAGTTTTCAAACAGGGTGGAGCAGGAGCTGCTTCAATTCAAGTCGCGTGAAGAGAGACTGGGAAAACTGTTCCCATCTGAAAATGTGAAGGACAGTTTCGTGCTGGCGGAGAAGGTTAAATTCTATAGTTATCTTCTTTTAAAGTTCAAAGAAAGCAGAAATCCGGATGAAATTTATCTTTTAAATAAAATTCAGATTCAGAAGCGGCAATCGGAAAAAGAGCTGTATCCGAATAAATTTGTTCAGATGATGCGCAAAGCGTTCATTTTTTTTAGTGCGGAGAAGCGGTATGCCGCAGCATTAAAGAACGATGTTATGATTGGTCATAAAAAATTACTGGATGAAATTTCCAGATTGGGTCTTCAGATTTCCAGCGATAAGATTCTTCCAAATTTGGAATCGGGAAAAGACCGTTTTTCAGTCTCCGTTTCCAACTATGTAAATGAAAAGGAGCGGGTGGAACAGCAGCTGGTATTTCTTAAGGATATTTCGGGAGTTTACAGCTTTGAGGGTTTCAAGGCTGCTTTACATAAGGAAGGCAGTCCTGAAAGCTGCAGAGAGCACTTTTTTAAAAATGAGCAGAGGGCTTTCAGCCCCGAGCAGGCTTTTCATCTCTTGGCGGGACGGGCGCTGGAGAAAGACGGTTCCTGGCTGCAGTTCGACCTCACCGATAAAAATGCAGAGGGCTGCTACCGTATCAAGGAATTTCGTGCGGATTACGGGTTCAATTTAAAAAATGATCTTGAAGCGCTGCCGTTAAAGGATAAAAGCGCTGAGCATATTGATACGCTTTTACAGGCATTAAAAAGAGGAGAAGCCCGAACGGCAGTTTTTGAAGTAAAAAATAAGGTGCACGGTTTTTCAATTCAGGCCAACCCGCAGTTCAAGACTTTGGATATCTACGACGAGCATTTGAAAAAGATCAATCTTTCTGCTCTAGGAGGAAAAAGGGTACCTAAAATACCACAGAAGATAAATGCTGAAAAAAGTGTAAAAAAAAAAAGTAAAAAAGCGGTGCGAATTCAATAAGTGAAAACGACTCATGGAAAACCTAAAACCCTTAACGGACTTTTATTCGGCAATCGAAAAAGATTTTCGGATCAGCAGCACGCATATTGCCATTTATACGGCGCTGCTCTGCATTCGGGCTGTTCAGGATTTTAGTAATCCTATCGAGATTTTCAGGGTGGAACTCTCACCTAAAGCGAAAATATCTTCCAAGTATACCTATCATAAATGTCTGCAGGAACTGCACCAGTACGGTTATCTGCGATATGAACCTTCCTTCAAAAAGACAAGGGGCAGCCGGATTTATTTTTTTGATTTTGAATTGCGTAAATTAATACAGCCTTGAACCTTTCTCCGATAAATTAAAAAGAGCTGCCTAGGGCAGCTCTTTTCTTTCATCGCCATTACAGAGCAGTATACACTCCGAAATTTTGATGAAAATCAAGAAACAATTAAATTAAAAAAAATGATTATTGGCTTAAAATCATGTTCTGTTATAGTTTGACAGTTTTTACAGCTGCAGGGTTTCCAGCAGGTGGGTATTTGTTTTTTTTTTGTTTTATGGAGGCCTGAGCTGCTGCCAGCCTGGCTATCGGCACCCTGTAGGGAGAACAGCTTACATAGTGTATTCCTGCATGATGGCAGAATTCGACAGATGCGGGTTCGCCGCCGTGCTCCCCGCAGATGCCTATTTTAAGATCCCTTCTTGAGGACAGTCCTTTTTTCACTGCCATAGCGACCAGCTGCCCAACGCCTTCCTGGTCCAGAATCTGGAAGGGGTCGTGCTTCAGTATGCCCTTCTCCAAATAAAACGGGAGGAATTTTCCTGAATCATCCCGCGAGTATCCGTAGGTCATCTGGGTGAGGTCGTTAGTTCCAAAAGAAAAGAATTCAGCTGATTCGGCAATTTTATCCGCTGTAAGTGCTGCCCTTGGCACTTCGATCATAGTTCCTACCAGATAGTCAATACGGTCTTTGTATACTGCAAAAACGATTTCGGCTGTCGCATCTATAACTTTTTTTTGCAATTCCATTTCTTCTACAGTGCCGGTAAGGGGTACCATAATTTCGGGCCTGCTTATAATGCATTCCTTTTTGAGGTTTAGGGCAGCTTCCAGAATTGCTCTGGTCTGCATTTCGGTAATTTCGGGATAGGTGTTGCCAAGCCTGCAGCCTCTGTGTCCCAGCATGGGGTTAAATTCGTGCAGGCTCTCTATTTTTTCCTTGACCATTTTCTGGGAGATCCGCATCTGTGCTGCAAGTTCTTTCTGGCTCTCCTGCTCGTGAGGAACAAACTCGTGAAGCGGAGGGTCCAACAGACGGATGGTAACGGGAAGTCCGTTCATGATCCGGAAGATATCCTCGAAATCCCTTCGCTGGATCGGCAGAAGTCTGGCAAGTGCTTTTCGTCTGCCTTCTTCACTGTCGGAAAGAATCATTTCACGCATAGCGGTAATCTTATCCTCGTCGAAAAACATATGTTCGGTCCTGCAGAGCCCTATGCCTTTTGCGCCGAAACGTATTGCGGTCTTTGCATCCTGCGGAGTGTCGGCATTTGTCCTGACCTGCATACGGGAATGCTGTTCTGCCAGAAGCATCAGCTGGTCAAAGTCTCCGCTGAGATGCGCTTCGGTCGTTTTAATTTTTCCTTTATAGATCTTTCCAGTGGATCCGTCCAGGGAGATCCAATCTCCTTCCTTCAACACTTCCGTGCCAAATACGGCTGATTTTGACTTGTAGTCAATTTTAATGTTTTCAGCTCCGGCGACGCAGCATTTCCCCATTCCCCTTGCTACTACGGCGGCATGAGAGGTCATGCCTCCTCGTGCAGTCAGAATGCCCTGTGCGGCAACCATTCCTTTTAAGTCCTCGGGTGAGGTTTCTATACGAACAAGGATAACCTGCTCTGCATTTTTTGCCCAGTTCTGCGCGCCGGCTGCAGAGAAAACAATTCTCCCGCTGGCGGCCCCGGGAGAAGCAGGAAGTCCCTGAGCAAGTGCATGGGTTTCTAAGAGAGATGTTTTGTCGAAAATAGGGTGAAGCAGCTCGTCCAATCGATTCGGGTCTACACGCAGTAAAGCATCCTGCTCGCTTAAGAGGTTTTCAGTGAGCATGTCAACAGCCATTTTTACCATAGCTGCTCCGGTGCGCTTGCCGTTTCGGGTCTGCAGTATCCAGAGCTTTCCCTGCTGAATGGTGAACTCTATATCCTGCATGTCCCTGAAGTGGGATTCCAGAATGTCGGCAGCTTTTGTCAGTTCAATAAATATTTCAGGCATTGTTTCTTCCAGTGAAGCAAACTCTGCAATTCGCCTTTGTTCAGTCACTCCAGATAAATCAGCCCATCTTCTGGATCCTTCAATAGTGATCTGTCTTGGTGTGCGTATTCCTGCAACGACATCTTCTCCCTGGGCGTTGATAAGATATTCTCCGTTAAAGAGTTTTTCTCCGGTGCCGGCATCACGCGTGAAAGCCACGCCCGTCGCTGAACTTTCTCCCATATTGCCGAATACCATTGCTTGGACCGTCACCGCAGTACCCCACTGGTGCGGTATATTGTTCAGTTCGCGGTAGTAAACGGCCCTTTCATTCATCCAGCTGTTAAATACCGCAATCACAGCTCCCCCAAGCTGCTCCCAGGGATCCGATGGAAAATCTTTACCGGTTTCTTTTTTAACGGTTTCCTTAAAACGGGCGGTGATTTCTTTGAGGTCTTCAGCTGAAAATTCACTGTCGTGTGTTATGTGTTTTTCTATCTTTACTTTTTGTATGATGAGCTCGAAAGGATCTTCGTCCTGATCCGATGAAGCTTTTAATCCGAGAACTACTCCGGCATACATCTGGATAAACCTTCTATAGGAATCCCATGCGAAACGCGCATTGCCGGTTTTCTCTATCAGCCCCTGAACAGATTTATCATTCAGCCCCAGATTTAAAATTGTATCCATCATGCCGGGCATGGATGCCCTGGACCCGGATCGTACCGAAACAAGACACGGATTGGAAGAGTCGGCGAATTTTGTACCTGAGTGCTGTTCCACAAACTGCATGGCTTTAAACAGGTCATGTCTGATGAGGTCGAGAACCGAACTTGCGGCACTGCTGTGATGAAGACGGCAGAGTTCTGTTGTGATGGTGAATCCCGGAGGAACTGCTATGCCTATAAGATTCATTTCGCAAAGATTAGCACCCTTGCCACCCAGGAGCTCCCTCATTTCGGCATTTCCTTCTGCCTGCCTGTTGCCGAAAGTAAAAATGGTTTTGGTTTGGTTGGTCATAGTTTTTTTCTTTTTTTTTTTCTGCTTCAATTAAAATTTAATAATTAACGAAATCGATATAGTAGTATGGGTAAAAAAAATATTGTAATTGAAGAAAAAGAACTGCTGGCAGACAATCCTTTTCCCGTCCCATCATTTAGTAAAAATATTGCCTTCAAATACATAAGGTTTAAAGACAGATTGCAGAATAGCCCTAAAACTGCCATTTTATAAAATTTGGGTGTGGTTAAGCATACGTGGTTCTTTGTAATAGCTGTAATATTCTTAAACACCAGTCAGTCCCGTATTTTAATGATTATCATTTTTAAAACCATGATATTCAACAGGAAAAACTCTTATTCTGTCAGCGAAATTATGTAATCTAAAATAAGCCGTGTGTGTCTTTTGTCACACTTAAAGTTTTATGCACCGAATTATACAATGGATTTTTAAAAACGCTTTAGCTGTTTTCACTAACGTTTTTTTGCTGCTGCCTTTACATTAGGCAGCTGGCCAATTACAGTCAATTTGACTATAATTCATCATATCAAGCTGAAAAATTTTTTGAAAACAATGAAAAAAATAATATATATATAACTCTTTGCTAAAAAGTTGGCGCGTCAAGCAGGATGACTTTTTCCTTTACTATGGGTACAACAAGGTACAATAAAACTTGTACTTGTACTTGTTCAAATATCTTAATTCCTTTGTTCCATAACCTTGCAGTTTAACAAATAAATGCATTCTAAGGTGCTGACTACAGATAAAAAATATATTATGGAAAAAGCAGTGACAAAGGAAGATTTGAGACAGTTTGGTCTGCTTCTGCTGGATAAAATCGAAAATCTTTTAAAAGAATCCCCCGATATAAAAACCAAGGAAAGTAACCCAGGATGGATAAAAACAAAAAGTGTGAGAATACTGCTGGGAATTTCAGCGGGGTCGGTGCAGAATTTAAGGATAAGGGGGAAGGTGAGATTTAAAAAAGTGATGGGATCGTATTATTATAATCGAGAAGATCTTGAAAAACTGTTTGATGATGAAAGATAATCATTTTAGTCATCGAAAGTTAATGGAGTACTTTTCTGTTTATATGAGTGACCGCGACCTGAATGTCTGGCATCTTGCAATCTTAAGTGCTGTTTTAAATTTAGGCTACATACAGGGGAAGAGTAAACGAATAGTTGTGAGCAGAAGCATTATTATGAGCCTTTCCCATGTAAATACCCTGCCGACATATCATAAATACTTTAAACAGCTGCAGTTGTATGGTTATATCAAGTATAAACCTTCATACCATCCTTTAGTAAAAAGTGAAATTAAATTATATAAAAAGAGGTTATCTTCCTCTAAATAGATAACCTTTGATAAAAATTTAAGTTTTAAAAAATCAGCATGTATTAAAAAATCGCAAGCCTAAGCTTATTTTTTATAATCAATTCATGCAGTTTTTCTTCCCAGTTTTGTGCTAAAGAGCCTCCGTAATCATTATCTTCATTGTCTTCAATTATATCATTGATTAAATAATTGGTTGCTGCTATGACTTTTTTTTCTGAAATCGTTGCTGGCAGACCTCCTCTGGAAACATGATGATCAACAACTGAGAGTTTTGGATAATTAATATGAAACCCTTCGGTCAATATTTTTTCGCCCTTAAAAATAAAGGATTTATCAGACATGGAAAGCACTACCAATAATTGTGGAGAAACCCATGAACCCTTGGAAAGTCTTTCCCATATTAAATCAAATAAATCTCCTCTTCTTGATTCTTTAATTAATAATAATGAAACAGATGCTACAAGGTGGAGCCTCCAGTCTTCCTGGTCTAAAAGTAATTTTATGCCTTGCTTGATTTCTTGTTCCGAATTGGATTGAAGTATAGCTTCTAATTTTAAAATACTTAATTGTAAGTTGAAACTTTGTGTTTGGTCGCCAGGTAATTCTACCAAACTCAAAAAGGGAAGATGGTTTGGATTTCCATCCCAAAAATCCTTGAAAATTCCTAAATCCATTAGTTATAACTTGGCAACTTAAAAAATATTAATCTGACTACCGCTGCCTTTTTAGAAGATTAAATTTGAATGTATGTTTTGCTAATGTAGAAAATTTAATCCAATCTTTTTGTATCATAATTTTAACCGCCAATATAATTTATCGGCGGTTTTTTATGTCTTGTTTTGGTATAAAAATTCGTTTATAATGAAATGTCATATTTTTTCTTAATGGTTTCAATCTCTTTTTCCAGTCTTTTTAAAACTGCTATATCGGATTCGGACATTTGAGGCTTTTTCTTGTTGAGTTTTTTATTAAGTATTGACATTTCACGTCCGATTGTGGCCTGCTCAGTTATAGCATATGCCTCAGTCTGTTTTACCGATGCATGACCCAGCAGTTCTTTAACTACATTAATAGGAACGTTGTTATTTAATGTCACAGTGCTTCCAAAAGTACGGCGGGCCATATGCGTGTTTAATGTAAAAGGAAAGCCGCACAAGACTGCCACTTCTTTTAGATACTCATTCATTTTCTGGTTGGATGAAACAGGAAGCACGGTTCCACGCTGGATACACAGCGGGTGCTCTTTATATTTTTCAACTATTTTCAGTGCTTGGGGAAGAAGAGGGACATTAAATGATGAGTTTGTTTTCTGCCTTTCGGACATAATCCATAGATTTCCATCAATGCCTTCTTTGATATCAGTTTTCTTTAATTGATAAGCGTCTATGTAAGCCAGGCCAGTGTAGCATTGGAAGACAAATACATCCCTTACGACATTGAGCCTGTCAGTTGTGAAATAATGACTTTCCAGTTCGTACAATTCCTGCGCGGTGAGCGGTTTTTTCACCAGTTTTGTTTTACGTCCCTTAAAGTTCTTAAATGGATCCTTTGTGATTATTTCCTTATCGATGGCGCGGATTACAATCTTTTTGAAATTTGCAATATACTTTAGAGTGGTGTTGTTGCTGCAGTCGCGTACAGTTCTAAGGTAAAACTCAAAATCCTTTACAAACTCAAGATTCAAATCCGCAAATTCAAGATCGTGCTTTTTAAGCTTGAATTTTATAAACGCAGTCAAATGGTTTTTAGTAATGGTAAACCGGTCAAGGGTGCCTTTTGCATAGCCTTTTCCAAGAAGCGCCTCCATTTCATCATTATGCTTTTGAAATTCTTCGAGCACCTTAATCTTTGGCGCTGTCCTTCCCAGGACCTCGTCCATAATTTTCTCAGCGGTTATGGTTTTGCCGCTGTACATCATTTCGGTTTTGATTTCATTGATTTTTAAAGTCAGCGAATCCAAAAAGAAGTTCAGTGACTTTGCATCTTCCTTTGAGCCGACCGCTCTTTCGAACCTTTGATCCCATCGTGTATTATCCCATTTTCTCTTAGTTGAACTTTCCTTACGGATACCGTCAACAGTTATTCTGAAATATACGATCCACTCTTTACTTTCTATTTTGGGTCTTTTTAAAAAGAATCCCAAACCAAAACTGCTTTCCAACATAATCCTACTTTTTAAATTAATAAATGTAGAATAATATTACTGTCAAATCAAGTCGTTAATCTCGTTAACCCCTGTAATATATGGGATTTTTGCTGTTTCTGGTGCACTTTTCTGCGCACCGGAAAGTGCACCGATTCTGCACCTTTAATTTTGTGAGAATTTATAAATATTGAAAACAGGCCTTAAAGCAAAAAAGCCAGTAAATCATCGGATTTACTGGCTTTAAGACATTTTTTAAGGCTTTTTGAAAAGATTGAAAACTTACAGTTTTTCGGCTTTTCGGCCTTTCCGTGGGGAGAGCAGGATTCGAACCTGCGAAGTTCACACAGCAGATTTACAGTCTGCCCTCGTTGGCCGCTTGAGTATCTCCCCGATCTCAGCTTTGTTGCGCTTTGTTGTTCTAAGCGGTTGCAAATATAGGAACGTTTTTCATGTTTGCAAACAAAAAATGAACTTAATTTTAAGTTATTTTAAAGTTATTTTTTAATTCATTGGAATTGAATAAAATAAAAAATCTCCACTAGGGAGATTTTTTTGCTTTATTTTAAAATGTAAGATTATTTTGCAAGAAGTTCCAGGATTTTTGCTTTCAATTCCGGACCTCTTAAATCCTGAGCTACTACCTTTCCTGATGCATCAAGAATAAAAGTAGCAGGAATCGATTCAACATTATATTGTTTTGCAATTGGTTCATCCCAAAATTTTAAGTTAGAAACCTGTGTCCAGGTTAAACCATCTTTTGCAATCGCTTCTTTCCATTTTGCTGCATCTTTATCCAGAGAAACTCCAATGATATTTAAACCTTTTGAATGTAGTTCTTTGTAAAGCGCTACAACATTTGGATTTTCCTGTCGGCAAGGTCCACACCATGAAGCCCAAAAATCTACAATTGTAACTTTACCAAGACTTTCTTTTAATGAAACTACTTTTCCCTGCGGATTAGGAGCTGAAAAATCTGCTCTTCATTTACCACTGCCTACTGCCGGAGCTGCTGAAGCACCAACTGATGGCATTTTTGCCTGACCTAATCTGGTTTTGATTTCTTTACCAGGAGTAGTATTTTTTACAGACTCATCAAAAGAGTTATAAATAGTTTCCAGTTTTTTCATATCAGCTTGTGGATCATTCATTAAATTTTGAATAATAATAGCTGAAATATAAGATTTTGGATGACTCTCTACGTAAGTAAAGTATTTTGTTTTACTTTTCTCCTGTACTTCTTTTTGAATATCCATGTACTGCTTCATCAAACTGTTGATAACGGCTGTATCCTGAGCTTGTTGAGCTTGTTGCATTTTTTGATTGTTGTTTTTCTGAAAATCAATAAGATTTTTTTGAGTTTTAGTAATATCTTCCATGAAAGTTACATACTCGTCATTGTTGTAAGTTCCGGAAACTTTAGATTTTTGAATACTATCTTTGTCAATGGTAACTTTAATTTCACCTGTTTCAAGTATTAACGGGATTGGACCGTTGGCACCTTGTAAGATTAATGCGTGAAAAGCCGGTTCAGTTACTTTTCCTTTAATTTCAAATTTTCCGTTTTCAACTTTTACTGTATCAAGAGAAACTGGCATTTTTGTAGCAGGGTCCTGACCTTGTAAGATAATCGTTTTTCCATTTTCAATCCCTGTAGCAGTACCTGTAATTAGGTATTCTCCATCTTTAACTTTACTGCAAGAAATGATAGCTACAGAAGCTGTAAGTACAAAAAGTATTTTTTTCATTATAAAAAATTAATTAGTTAATTGATTGTGCAACAAAAGTATCTAAAAATATAAAACTTACAGAATTTTGTAACCTAAAATTTTGTTATAGTTTTTTTGATGTTAAAACCCCTATAATCAACGACTTTGGCTGGGTAATTTGATTAAAAACTGCTAATTACAAACTTATTTTAATTCTAATTTTTCAGTTTTGTAAATTTTACACATAAAAAAAGCACTCTGTAATAAGAGTGCTTTTAAATAAATATAGCGCTGTAATCTATTCTTGATTTGTTTTCTTTCTCCAGGTAAAAGAGTTTAAGATGTGTCTTTTTGCAAATCTTCCAGGAGAATCAGCATTTACCATTTTCACGTAAGTTGCTTTAGGAACGCTGATATATTCGTAAACACTTCCGTTAGAAAAATCAATAATTAAACGGCCTTCAACAAACTTATAATCTGTAATCGTACAAGTAGAAATTGTTTCTGTGTACTCAGGTAAGTTAAGTTTAATTGTATCAGGGTGAATACTTACTAAGAAATGGTAAGCCTCGATAATGGTTTTACTTTTTTCTTCTGCTTCTTTTAAACCAGCGTCATCTCCCACAAATTTATCAGGATGAGATTCTTTCATCGCATTGCGATAAATTGTCTTTAAATCTTTTAGCTCTACAGTTTTCTCTACGTTTAGTAACTTGCGGTATTCAACTATTTTTTTCATAAATAAAAGGTAACTACTTGTCTATTAGTTTGAAATCGATATTAATTAGTTCAAATCGACAAATTTTTTGCAAAGGTACACTTTTTTTTAACTTTTCAGTTTTGACAAGAAAAAATATTGAAGTAAAAGTTTCAGTTTTAGGTTTCCGAAAAACCTGAAACCTTTTCCCAGCCTTCGGGAGAAACAAAGAATCTATTGTTCAGGCTTATGATTTGCCTTATCAAAATTCTTGGATTTCTTTGGATATTTTTTATAGCTGATGTCGCTTGGGTTTTCAATTATCGATTTAATAGTAATCCAGTCTCCTTCTTTAAAGTTGGACTGAACCATTTTATAATCCAAAAGATATTCGCCACAGAAATAATTATTGTTTTCGTCTTTTTCTATAATACCGGTAAAAACTCCTTTTTGCGGCATTTTTTGTTCCATATCTTTAGACATGATTTGCTGATTTAAAATTACCATGCAAAGATAAGCATTTAATGTTTGTTTTAGGGAGTTCAACACAATCTGAGTATATTTGCACATGCAAAAAAACTTTAAGCCACATCCTAATTCTTTTAAGAACACATTTTGTATATTTAAGGAAGTGCCAGCAAATAAAATTGAAGGATTAAAAAAACAATTTGAAAGCAAGGCAGGAAGTTCTTACTATTACACGGAAGAAGGAATGTACCGTGTCTCGAATCACTGGGGGAGACTTGCCAACAGTAAATGGCGACTTATAGCACGAGAGCCTGATCCTGAAGCTTCGGGAGAATCAAAAACTAAAATCGGATTTGCAAAGTGGGATGAATTTTATCCCGATAATGCCGAGGAAAAACTGTACTATATTGAAGCCGACTATCAAAATAATCTGGCCAATTATCAGCATAAGAGGAATCCGGAATATGATGGGAAAGCGGTTTTAAGAACAAGTTTTGAAACAACGAAAAGATTGAAACAGATTCGGAATCTGCAACAGCTAACTTCCTGGGCAAAACATTTCGATTTTGATGATATTAATGATTTACGAAAACAAATCATCGATCAATTAATTTTTACAGAAAAAACATTAGAACAAATTAAAAGAGACATATAATGGGACGCAATAACGAACGAAATATCAAAAAGCATAATGATAAATTGCACAAAGCCCAGGCAAAAGTTAAGCAAGCCGAAATAGCACGCAAAGAAAAATTAAAAGAAATTATAAAGAAGTTTAACGAGAGTAAGAACGAAGACTAATTAGTTTCAAGTGTAAGGTTTAACGTTTAAGTTACTGTTACGTTACCTGAAACCTGATCCTAAACCTTCGGGAGAAACAAAACAAAAAACAATGAATACAAAATTTGAAACTTTAAAAGCTAGCGTACAAGAAATCATCGATTTAATTGCTGCGGAAAACCACAGAGAAGCCAATAATAAATTATTGGAAGTAAGCGAAACACTGGACGAAATGCTGGACTTCGCCGAAGAAGATGAAGAACTGAGAGAAATAAGCCGTTATCAGGTTTTATTAAATCAGCTTCATGTAAAGATTAACGGCGAAGAAGGAGTTGATGGAAAGTAAAAAATGCTTTTGCGATACCGGATTGTTATTTGAAAACTGCTGTAAATTATATTTAAGCGGACACCAAAAAGCACCTTCTGCGTTAGCACTAATGCGTTCCCGATATTCTGCTTACGCCACTCACAATGCTGACTATTTGTTGGAAACGACTTATATGTCGGAAAGAAAATATTATTCGAAAGCTGAAATTTTAAAATGGGCTGTTTCCAACAAATGGCAGAAGCTCGAAATACTGAGTTCTACAGAAAATACAGTTGAATTTAAAGCGCATTTTTTAGACGCAGATAACCAACCACAAATCCACTATGAGTTTTCAACTTTTAAATTTGAAAATGATGCCTGGTTTTATCTTGACGGAAAGTTTGAATAATTGTGAGATTTAACACTGTTAGTATCTTATTTTATTTAAATATTTTAACTAAAAATTAATAAACGATTCTTTTTTCATAATTCTAAAAAGATGTAATTTTAGAATTATGAAAAATGAATTTAAAAAAGGCTTTTATTTTAAGACTTACGAAGCTCCTTTTCAGTCTCCGTTCGACAAACTTTTTACGATTTTTAAAGAGTTAATCACCCATACTTCAGGTGATTTTGATGAAGCAATCAGCTGGCTTCGGGAACTGGATATCGAATATAAACTGACCGACGAGAACTATACGATCGACGATTTTATTGAAGACCTTAAGAAGAAAGGGTATATCAGAGATGAAGTAAAAGGCGATGGAAGTTCAGGTTTAGGAATTACAGCCAAAACAGAACGTGCAATAAGACAACAGGCTTTAGACCAGATTTTCGGGAATTTAAAACGTTCCGGAAGCGGAAATCATAAAACAAAGCACGCCGGAAATGGTGATGAACATACCGGAGAATTCCGCGAATTTACCTTTGGAGATGGTTTAGAAAGGATTTCCTTGACAGAAAGTCTTCGAAATGCTCAAATAAACAATGGCGTGGAAAGTTTTATGCTCACCGAAAACGATTTGGTTGTAGAAGAAACTCAGTACAAAGCACAAATGAGTACGGTTCTGATGATTGACATCAGCCATAGTATGATTTTGTACGGCGAAGACCGAATTACACCAGCCAAAAAAGTGGCAATGGCGTTGGCCGAATTAATTACAACGCGTTATCCAAAAGATACTTTGGATATTTTAGTTTTCGGGAACGATGCCTGGACAATTCCAATTAAAGATCTGCCTTATTTACAAGTCGGTCCGTATCACACTAATACGGTAGCTGGTTTGCAATTGGCGATGGATATTTTGCGAAGAAAACGAAATACCAACAAACAAATCTTTATGATTACCGACGGAAAACCAAGCTGTGTTCGTGAACGCGATGGTTCATACTATATGAACAGCAACGGCCTGGATGAATATATCGTCGACAAATGTTATACACAGGCACAACAGGCCAGAAAACTACATATTCCGATTACTACTTTTATGATTGCTCAGGATCCTTATTTACAGCGATTTGTCAATCAGTTTACAGAAGCCAATCAGGGAAAAGCATTTTACACCGGACTCAAAGGTTTAGGCGAAATGATTTTTGAAGACTATGAAACGAATCGAAAAAAGAGAATTAAATAAAAAAGGTTCTAAGTGGCTAAGATTCTAAGCTGCTAAGGTTTCTTTTGATGATAAATAAAAGCATTTATACGTTAAAAATCAACGTAGTCCGTTAAATATAATTAGCTAAATCAATCAAAGCCTAAAGCTTAAACCTCAGAAACTTAGAAACTCAGAACCTTAGTACCTTAAAAAAAAAATATATAAACCGATATCAGAATATACAAATGAACATACTTGACATAAAAACATTAGGCGAATTACAAGATGCCGGATATAAAACCAAATCTATCAAAGACGAATTAAGAGAAAACCTGCGCGAAAAAATCAGATCGGGGAAACCTGTTTTTGAAGGTGTTCACGGTTTTGAAAATACCGTAATTCCGGAGCTGGAACGTGCGATTCTTTCTCGTCATAATATTAATTTACTCGGACTTCGCGGACAGGCAAAAACACGTTTGGCGCGTAAAATGATAGAATTATTAGACGAATACATTCCGTACATAGAAGGCTCAGAAATTAATGACGATCCTTTTAATCCGATTTCCCGTTATGCAAAAGATTTGATTGCAGAACTAGGTTATCAAACACCTATTTCATGGTTGCACAGAAGCGAGCGTTTCTTTGAAAAACTGGCCACGCCAGATGTAACGGTTGCCGATTTAATTGGAGACGTCGATCCTATTAAAGCAGCAAATTTAAAATTATCATATGCCGATGATCGCGTCATTCATTTCGGAATGATTCCAAGAGCCAATCGCTGTATTTTCGTAATCAATGAATTACCCGATTTACAGGCCAGAATTCAGGTAGCATTATTTAATATCCTTCAGGAAGGCGATATCCAGATTCGTGGGTTCAAATTAAGAATGCCTTTGGATATGCAGTTTGTATTTACAGCCAATCCGGAAGATTATACCAATCGCGGAAGCATTGTAACGCCTTTAAAAGACAGAATTGGTTCTCAGATTTTAACGCATTATCCTGAAAATATTCAAATTGCAAGAACTATTACAGAGCAGGAATCTAAGTTAGATCAAAATCAGACCGATTTGGTTTATGTACCAGGTTTGGCGAGAGATATTTTAGAGCAAATTATTTTTGAAGCGCGTGAAAGCGAATATATCGACAATAAAAGTGGTGTAAGTGCCAGAATGAGTATTACCGCTTTTGAAAACTTAATTAGTACAGCCGAGCGTCGTGCTTTACTTTCCGGCGTAGAGAAAACTACCTTACGCTTGTCTGATTTTGTTGGAATCATTCCTGCTATAACCGGAAAAGTGGAGTTGGTTTACGAAGGAGAGCAGGAGGGAGCAGATGTTGTCGCAGAAAGTTTAATTGGATCTGCCATCAGGACTTTATTCCCTGAATATTTTCCTAAAATCGAGAAATTAGAAAAGCCGGACGAAAAGACACCATATTCTGATATTGTAGAATGGTTTTTCGCGGAAAGCGGTTTCGAATTGTTAGATGATGCCTCAGATGCGGATTATAAAAGCATTTTGGATGAAGTGACGCCTTTGGATGTTTTATTGAAAAAATATCAGCCCCAACTAGCGCCGGAAGATGAATATTTTGTGAAAGAGTTTGTGCTTTGGGGATTAGTAGAATATAAAAAACTTAGCAAAGACAGATTCGCAAAAGGAAATCAGTTTAGGGATATTTACGGAAGTTATATCAGTAAGTTTTAAACTTAATAATTATACATTATTAAACCCGACAGGTTTTTAAAACTTGTCGGGTTTATTTTTTTCTACACATAGAGACATCATATTTTTTGATTTACAAAAGCTACTTGAAAGAACTAGTTTTCTCAAACACAGACAAAAATAAGAGAAATTGCTAATCGCTACGTTTATTAAGCAATAGAAACGCCTTTTATACACAAAGAAAAACTATGATATTATGTGTTGAAAAATATTTAGTCATTAAAAATACTCTGGTCTAGCCTCTTTTTTAAAACTGGCTGAATCATTTTCTCTTCGAATACTTTACTTTTACAATCCAAAAGTTAATTTATGTTATTTCTTCTTTTAAGTATTCTATGCAGTGTAATTGTCGGCGTAATTTTCAAAATTGCCCGAAAGTACAATAGCAATCCGTCACAGATTATTTCCTTTAATTATGTTGTAGCAATTGCACTTTGTTATTTCACTTTTAGTCCAAAACTTAATGAATTGGATGATCATGCGCCCTGGAATATCTATACTGCGGTCGGAATTCTGCTTCCGGTTGTTTTTCTTTTTCTGGCTTTTTCTATAAAATATATGGGAATTGCCAAAACAGACGCCGCGCAAAGGCTTTCCCTTTTTATTCCGATTTTAGCATCATGGTTGTTGTTTAATGAAGATTTTAATACTTATAAAACAATCGGTGTACTAATTGGATTTACCGCTTTGCTTTTCATTCTGAGAAAGCCAACAGATAATAACGAGAACAAATGGATTTATCCGGCAGCGGTTTTATTTGGTTTCGGAATCATTGATATTCTTTTCAAAAAAATCGCTTTATATACCGTTGTACCCTATACCACTTCGTTGTTTTTCGTGTTTATAATTTCATTTGCGGTTTCTGTATTTATTGTTTTGTATAAATTATTGATAGAAAAAGAAAAACTGGCAGTTCCAAATCTTCTGTTTGGAGCTTTGATCGGAATCTTCAATTTCAGTAATATTTTATTTTATTTAAAAGCACACAAAGCATTCGCAGACAATCCATCAACGGTTTTTGCGGGAATGAATATGGGAGTTATCATTCTCGGAACTTTGGTTGGAGCTTATTTCTTCAAAGAAAAACTTTCTAAAATCAATATTTTAGGTCTGTTTTTGGCTTTAACAGCGATTGTTTTTATTGTTTTTTCACAATTATCTTAATTTTTTTATTTTGTAATATGTTGTTTTTTAATCATTTATCGGCTTTGGTTTAATTTTTCTGAAATTAACTCTACTAATTCTATAGAATTTATAAATATAATTTTGTAGATTTGCTTCAACAATGAAAAACTATAGTCAAAATATAATAATGTCTTTCTCTTACAGCTTTGCGATGTGCTGTATGATGAATCACGTTATGAAATGGCGTTAATAGAGAAAGTACTTGTTAGTTATTTTTTTTTTAGCCTTTCATTGCACCATGAAAGGCTTTTTTTTGAATTATTAAAAATGAAAATATGAGAACCAATAGAAATACAAATAGTAGAATGCATTGCTGTTTCAGAAAGATTCCGTGTTGCATGTAGTGACAAATGCAAGTTTAAAGTAATGCTAAAAATCTATTAAATAAGCCAAATCCAAAACTATATATTATGAGTTCAGAAATTATAAAACAGAATCCTTTTCAATCTATGATTGATCGTTTCAATATTGCTGCTGATATTTTAAATTTAGACGAGTCAATAAGACAAAAACTGCAGCGCCCGGAAAAACAAATTACAGTCAATTTTTCTGTTGTTCTGGATAACGGAAATGTTCAGAATTTTGAAGGTTATCGCGTTATTCACAACACCGCGTTAGGACCTTCGAAGGGCGGAATACGATATGATACGGCGGTTAATCTTGACGAAGTAAAAGCACTTGCCGCCTGGATGACCTGGAAATCTGCTGTAACCGGAATTCCGTTTGGTGGAGCAAAAGGCGGTATTATTTGTGATCCCAAAAAACATTCTAAAACAGAATTAGAAAAAATTACAAGAGCCTATACAAAAACCTTATCGGATATTTTTGGTCCGGAAAAAGATGTTCCGGCGCCTGACATGGGAACTGGGCCGGACGAAATGGGCTGGTTAATGGATGAATTTTCGCTTTTGCACGGAAAACCGATTCATGCCGTAGTTACAGGAAAACATCTGCATTCAGGCGGATCTTTAGGTAGAGTAGAAGCAACAGGAAGAGGAGTAAGTATTATCAGTTTATTAGCACTTCAAAAATTAAAAATCAGACCTGCGAGAGCTACTGCGGCAATTCAGGGATTTGGAAATGTAGGTTTGCATTCTGCGTTATTTCTTTATGAAAAAGGAGTTAAAATTGTGGCCGTCAGTGATGTTTCAGAAGCTTTTTACAATCCAAATGGTATCAATATTCCAGAACTGATTTTATATTATAACCTGAATAACAAAACGATTAAAGGATATCCGAATTCTGTGGCAATCAAACATGAAGATTTATTGCTTTTGGATGTAGATGTATTGATTCCAGCTGCAAAAGAAGATGTCATTACACAAAAAAATGCTGCCGATATTCAGGCAAAAATTATCATCGAAGCGGCAAATGGTCCGGTTTCTTCAGATGCAGATCAGATTTTACAGAATAAAAATATATTAGTTGTGCCCGATATTTTAGCAAATGCCGGCGGTGTTACTGTTTCTTATTTCGAGTGGCTTCAGAATTCGCTTTTAGAGTCGTGGAGGATCCATCAAATTAATACCCGTTTGGAGGATATTCTGGAAAAAGGTTTTGATACTGTATTTAGAGCTGCAGTAAAATACAATGTTACGCCTCGTATTGCGGCTTATATTATTGCTTTGAAAAAAGTAGCCGAGACGCAGTCTGTAAAAGAGTTCGCGGTTGAAACTCCTCAGTATAAGCAAAATTAGAATCGGATTTCTGTAGTAAAGATCATTTTCATTGATGCGCTTTTTTACCCGTGGAGAAACGTATTCAATGAAGATGTCTTTTCATTACCTGCATATAAAATTTAGATTGTAAAATGTTGAAAATATGATAAATATAAATTTCCTGGCATTTGCTATGCCGGCCTTTTTTCTTTTTTTATTTTTAGAATATAAGCTTGCCCAACGAAGAAAAAAGCCTGAAATATTTAATTATGAAAGTTCGGTTTCGAATATCTCAATCGGAATTGCAGAACGTCTGATCAATTTGTTTATTGCAGCCAGCTTTTACCAACTGTATTATTTTATTTATGATACTTACAGGATATTCGAAATTCCTGTAAATCCTGTGATCTGGTTTTTACTCCTTCTGGCCACAGATTTGGTCTGGTATTGGTATCACAGACTCGGCCACGAAGTTAATTTTTTCTGGGCAGCACATATTGTACATCATCACAGCGAAGAATTTAATTTTACAGCCGCGGCTAGAATTACGACTTTTCAGGCGATAATAAGAACGGGATTCTGGTGTATTTTGCCATTTATTGGATTTCATCCTTCAATGGTAATTACGATGCTTATTGTACACGGCGCTTATTCGTTTTTTACTCATACACAATTGATTGGAAAGATAAAATGGCTTGAATATGTTTTGGTCACACCTTCTGTTCACGGCGTTCATCACGCTTCCGACGAAAAATATCTGGACAAAAATTATGGCGATATGTTTACATTCTGGGATCGTCTGTTCGGCACTTTTCAAACAGAAGAAGAAAAACCAAAATACGGATTAACACATCCGCTGAAAAGCTATAGTTTTTTGTGGCAGCATTTTCATTATTATTTCGAAATTTACGAATTAATGAAACGCTCCAAAGGATTTAAGGCCAAATGGAAAGCTGTTTTTGGAAGTCCGGCCGATATGGATCAGGATATTCGCCCGATTCTCGAAAAGCGTTTTCTTCAGGATAAAGCGTGTCCGAATCAAAGACTTCGTTTTAAAAACTACTTATATCTTCAATTGGGAATTTCTACATTGCTTTTAACGGCTTTTACGTATTATTTTGATTTTTTAGAAGTGTACGATAAACTGTTTGTTCTTTCTTTAATTATAATAACATTAATCAATTGCGGCGCTTTATTAGAACAGCGAAAATGGATTTACTATATAGAATATACCCGCATTTTTATGATTACAACGTACTTTTTGTATGAAGAAGATTTGATGATATTTTTCTTTGTCCCGCTTGCCGCGATGATTTTTGCGGAGCAATTGTTTTCGTTGGGTAAACGTTATCAAAATGTTGTTTTGCAATTGGAGGCTTCTGAATAATTTTTTCCGCCACGAATGATAATTACACGAATTTTATATTAAATATAAATTCGTGAATTCGTGGCTAATCATAATATTTTTTTCCGCCACGAATTCACGAATTATTTTAAAATCTATGCAGATAGAATTATTTTAATTTATTAATTCGATGCTAATCAGAATGTTTTTTTTCCGCCACGAATTCACGAATTATTTTAAAATCTATGCAGATAGAATTAGTTTAATTGTCAGTTCGAGGCTGATAATTGCACGAATTTTATGCAACACACTTCGTGAAATATGCACTGAATATTTACACGAATGGATAGAAAAAATAATTCGTGAATTCGTGGCGAAAAAAAAACTCAGAATCTTAGCATCTCAGCATCTTAGATAGTCTTAATCGCCATAATTTTTTCTTCAAAAGTATCTTTAAAATCAGATTTACTTTTAATTCTGGTTTTATACGTATAAATGGTAGATACAGAAAGTTCGAGGAATTCTGCCATTTGACTACTGTCCTGAATTCCTAATCTGTATAAGGCGAAAATGCGTAGTTCGGTATTCAGAAGTTCCCCTTTTTTCACAATACATTTGTGATCGTTGGGAAATAATTTATTAAACTCCGTCACAAAAGTGGGGAAAAGTCTCAGGAAAATTTCATCAAACTGATGGAATAAGTTTTCACGTTCTTCCTTGACATTGTAACGTTTTAAACTCGCGATTACTTCGTCGGTTTTTTTGGTTATAATTTTATGGAGCGTACTTTTCTGAATATGATCTATTTTATTGATGAAAGCAGAAGTTGCTTTTATAAAATAAGTAATATATTCCTCTTTGATGGCATTGGCTTCGCTAAGGCTCACATTCATTTCCTGCAATTGCAAATAGGAAGAAGCCATAATCTTTCGAGCTTTATTTTTCTCTTTTAACTGTTTAAAAATAATCCCAAGAAATACAAAAATAATAACCGTCAGGATTGTCAAAAGAATGATGATTTTTTCCAGTTTGTCATTTTTATCCTTTACATTATTCAATTGCGCTTTCTCTATAATGGGAAGAATAGACGAAATCTCAATCTTACGATGTCTCGCGTTGTAAAATGTTGCATCGTCCATGGCAATATTGATGTATTCATTGGCTTTATCCAAATAGCCCATTTTGAAAAGTTCATTCGCCAGATTGCGTAGTGCAACTGTTTCTTTTGTGGCATTTTTGACATCGGCAATAGCAGCGAGAGCCAGATACTGAATCGCTTTTTTGGTATAACCCCGCTCTGAATAAATGTAGCCTAGACTCGAAGTAGCAATTCCGTAATATTCAGATGGTAAATTATAATTGTTAATCCAGTAACTAAACGCAAATTCTGCACCGCGCCAGTCCTGCTGTTTGAGGCGTTTTAAACTTTCTGCCGCCCAATATTCGTTTGTGTTTGTTCCAATTAATTCTAAAGCCTTCTTTAGAAAATGGTTTCCCTGCTGGACATAATGAATGTTAAAGCGCTGATCACGGTTATAATCGGCTAAATCATAATAGGCTCGTGCTTTAATATTGTAGTATTCAAATTTATTTTTGATGTCAAGTTTAGAATCATCAATAACGTTCAAAGTATCAATTGCTTCTTTGAAAAGTCCGGAAGACAATAAAACAAAACCTTCTTTAATTCGGCTTTTAGATAAAAATCCAGGATCTTTTAAAACCTTGGCTTTGATTTTTGCTTCTTCCAAATAATAGTATGCAGAATCATATTTAAAAGATTTATACTCTTCAAATAAAGACATATAACAATTGTATAAATCTTCATTATTCTGACTAAGGGTAAATTTGGATACATTTTTCTTTAAGGCTGCAATCTTTCGATATTTCTGTTTCAGGTAAATATCTTTTTTCAAAAGTACCTGATCTAATTCTTCTAAATAAGGATTTGTCTCTTTCGCAGTAAGAGAAAAAAATCCGAGGAAGAAAAACAGCATGAATATTCTTCGCATGACTTGGTTGGTTTGTGGTTGTTGTATAGTTAGTTAATTCGTTTTAAAATTAAAATGAGTTGCCGATTGATGCAAACAAAAAATTAAGAAGTTATAAAAAATTGTTTCATAACATTACTTTCGAGCGGTTTTTTGAAAGGAAAAGAAGTGACAGATGTTAAAAAGGTTCAATTTACCTGCAATTATACAATAAAAAGATAGCATACTTATGCATAGTGAAAAAAATACGCTAATTATTTTACATATTGTCATTTTTACCATAAAGAAATCTGGAGTTCTTATCTAAACAGCATCTTGATTTTTTACTTTTAAAATTATTTATAAGACATTGGTTTTTATATAGTTATATTTTAAATGGCCTGAATTATATCTTGATTTTTATCAGATCTTTTTTTTGCGATTTATTTAACTAATAGCTTCGCTGTATCCTTTTGAAGGAATAACAAACTAACGAAAACCAAAATTTATGAAATGTAAAAGTCTTTACTGGCTAGCTTTTATGATGTGTTTTTTTGCCATTAGCTGCGATAACACAGAAGACGGAAGCTACGTAGCACCCATTACCCTTTACGAAAAAGTAAATGGAAATTGGGGATTAACCAATCTCAAAATGGTAGATGAAGTTGCGAAAGCAAATAAGATCGAACCAAATGAAGAAAACCTCAGTACTTATTTTAACTACGAAGATTTTAAGATCAAATTTAATGTAGACGAAAAAAACAGTCCGACAAGTTATGAAGTTACCGGAGATGTACCTCCTTTATTTGCTCCTAAAGGATTTTGGGCGCTTAGTTCAGAATTTCAACAAGCCGGTTCTGGTGGTGCAACAAGAATCTATTTGTATAGCGATGCACAAAAAACTCAAAAAACAGATGAACTCCGACTGATTTCGGTTCCGGGAAAAAATAAGGAAATGCAGATTCAACTTGTGCGTTCTTCCGGCGGAGTTGATTTTGTTTCTTATGTGTTCAAATTAAATGCTATTAATTAAAAGTAATATGAAAAACTTTATATATACAATTTTACTTGCCCTTTTAATGGTTCCAAATTTTATTGGGGCACAAGAAACCGCAGGAGCTGTAGGGCCAATGTCATCCTATCCTGTTGTTTATAAATATGATGAACAGGTAACCTGGTACTTTGATTTATCGGGAACAACATTTGCAGAGACAGAAGATTTGTACATCTGGATCTGGTCGCCTTCTGAACCCGATGCAGGCAATTGGGAAAACTCTTCTGATTTCGCAAAACTAAAATATGAAGGAAACAAAATCTGGAGTTTTACTTTAACGCCAACGGCTTATTTTTCTAAAACTCCGGCCGAGATTGCGGCAAGTGCAGGTTTTTGGTTTCGATTAAAAAACAAAAACGGATCCAAACAAAGTGAAGTAGCTAACATGCCCTATACTGATTTCTCTTCTTTTTATACAGCAAACGAAGTAATTCGTTCTTATCCTGAAAAACCATTAATTGATAAACCGCTTAGTATTTTATTCAATGCTAATTTAAAAGATGGTTTTGCAGGAGTTCCCAGTGTGCATTTTCATAGTGGTTTAAACAATTGGGCGGTTTTACAGGAATATCAGGCATGGATTCCGGAAGTGACTGAAAAAACAAAACTGAAAGATCTTGGAAACGGTTTTTACCGAATGGATCTTATTCCGCAACAGTATTACAATACAGAACCTGGATTTGTTATGGAAAATATTACGTTCCTGATGGTTGCAAAAGACTGGACAACTAATTCGGGCGATCAGATTATTTATGCGGGAGAATTTATTCCGCCGCCACCGCCAAGTTTCAGCTTTTTTCCATTGCAGATCAGCCAGAGGGATTTTTTGGGAATGTCCAGAAAAAACAATGAGGCTGGTGTAAATAAATTACTTTATACCATCACGGCCGGACCAAAAACATTTTCGGGCGAGTTTACGGGAGGAACTGCAGAAATTAAAGGCTTTGTCAATTTGGTTTCGGAGTTAAATGGAATTTCAAATTTGAATGAAATCCATGTCTTAGTTAAAGACAACAAAGACAAAACGATTTCTGACACTACAATTCCGCTTAAAACTTTAGATAAATAATCACTATTAAATTAAAACATTAATTCTAATGAATAGTAAAAATACAAAAAGCGTCCTGCATCAAATGTGGACTGCTAAAGCGGCGGTATTGATGATATTTATGCTTTTCTTTTCTGCCGGCACTTTCGCGCAGACGAAAAAAATATCAGGTACTGTTTATGATAATACCGGTACGGTACTGCCGGGAGCTTCTGTCCTTGAAGTGGGAACTAAAAACGGAACAACTACAGATTTTGATGGTAAATTCAGCCTTCAGGTAGCCGTAGGAAGTGCAATCGAAGTTTCGTTTATCGGATCAACAACGCAGAAAGTTCAGATTACATCCAATACCAATGCTATTGAAGTCCGTCTTCAAAACGATGGTTATACACTGGCGGAAGTTCAGGTTGTTTCGGTTGGTTACGGAAAAGTAAAAAAATCAGATTTGACCGGTGCAATTTCGACCGTTGGGGCAGATGATTTGGTAAAAGGAACCATTTCTTCTACAGAACAGGTTTTACAGGGAAAGGTAGCAGGTTTGAATATCATTCGTCCTTCCGGAGATCCTGCAGCGGGTTCCACAATTCGCCTTCGCGGAGGAACTTCTTTAACCGCAAGTAACAGTCCGCTGATTGTGGTAGACGGAATTGCGGGAGTTGATATTAATGTGGTACAGCCCTCTGATATAAAATCTGTTGATGTTCTTAAAGATGCTTCGGCGACCGCTATTTATGGTTCGAGAGGAGCAAACGGAGTAATTATGATTACAACGAAATCCGGAACAAAAGGTGTTTCTGTTGTATATAACGGACAAACCAGTTTTGGTTATGTAAATGATAATCTGGATCTTTTATCGGCAAATCAGTGGCGAGGATATGTTCGTCAAAACGGACTTGCAGATGCAGTGGATTACGGGGCAAATACAAACTGGCAAAAAGCAATTGAACAGACAGCTGTGTCTCAATCCCATACTTTAAGTATTAATTCTGGTAAAGCAGACAGCGGTTTTAGAACTTCGCTTTCATATTTAAATAATGAAGGCGTAATTAAAAGGTCCGGTTTAGAAAGATTAAGCGGAAACGTAAGTGCTTACCAGTTTCTGGGAGATAATAAAGAAGTAAAATTTGATATGGGTTTATTTGCCAACATAGACAAATGGCATCCCATTGATTACAGAATTTTTGAAAGAGCATATAATTTGAATCCAACGATTCCGGTTTACGATGCAAATGGTGAATTTAGTGAGGTAACCGGAAATATTTACCAGAACCCGGTGGAGATTTTAACCAACAGAACGATCGATAACGAAAGACACAGACTTCTGGGATATTTTAAAACGGAAGTTAAATTTTTAAACGATTTTACGGCAACAGCCAATATTTCCTTAGAACACAATGCCGTAAAAGGTGGAAGCTATAAACCCTCTTATGCCGTTATGGAAGGTCAGACCGAGGGCGGTTATGCACAGAGAAGTTATGGTGAATTTACAAATGCACAGGGCGAACTGTATGTCAATTACAGCAAAATAATAGACAAGCACACTATTGGTGCACTGGCCGGATATTCTTATCTCGAAAATATTTACGAAGGTTTTGGCGCGCAAAGAGGCGGTTTTGTTACAGATGCTTTTAGTTATAATAATTTGGGTGCGGGTTACAATTACCGTTTGGGAGATGTGTATTCATACAAAGGAAAATCGAATCTGGTTTCGTTCTATGCGCGTGCGAATTACGGTTACGACGGCAAATATTTATTGACAGCAACAGTAAGACGTGACGGATCCAGCCGTTTTGGAGAAAACAATAAATGGGGAACTTTTCCTTCTGCTTCTGCGGCCTGGAGAATTTCTAACGAAGGTTTTATGGAATCTTCAAAAAGCTGGTTAGACAATTTAAAACTGAGAGTAGGTTACGGAGTGACTGGTAATCAGGACGGAATTGGCGAATACAAATCACTCTCTATTTTAGGGGTTGGAAATGACAGTTATTACGATCCGGTTACCAAAACATGGAGTTTGGCCTATTCCCCAAAACAAAATCCGAATCCGGACTTAAAATGGGAATCTACAGAACAAGTGAATGTCGGAATAGATTTTGGCCTTTTTAACAGAATCACCGGTTCATTCGAATATTATTCTAAAACTACAAAAGATTTGCTATACACTTATGAAGTGCCTCAGCCTCCTTATTTAGTAGGAACCATGCTGGCAAACGTTGGTGAAATGTCAAATAAAGGAGTAGAGTTGACGCTAAATGCAGATATTGTTAAAGGAGAAAAATTCAACTGGAATGCTAATCTGACTTTGGGACATAACGTTCAGAAAATCGAAAAATTGTCAAACCCAACCTATAAAACTGATGTAATCTATAGCGGATCTTTGCATGGTTTAGCGGGTATGTCGGGACAATATTCGCAAATAATTGCAGAAGGTTATCCGGTTGGAACTTTCTGGGGATTTAAGAATGCCGGTTTAGATGTTGATGGAAAAATCCAATATTACAATGCTGCAAACGAAGTTGTGGCAGAAAGCGCCCTGACTGATGCAGACAAAAGGGATTTGGGAAATATTCAGCCGGATCTGACTTTAGGAATCGGAATGAATTTTACTTATGGAAATTTTGATCTCGGAGTTTCAGGTTACGGAATGTTTGGACAAAAAGCTTTAAACGCAACCAACATGATGCTCAACGACCCAAATCGATTGCCAGCCTTTAATGTTCCGGATGATTTTCTGAACAGCGGCATTACATCAGCGCCAAAGTATTCTGATTACTGGATTGAAGATGCTTCTTTCTTCAGACTTCAGACATTATCCGTAGGTTATACTTTACCATTAAAGTTTAAATCTAAAGTGAGATTCTTTGTAATGGGAGAAAACTTATTTGTAATTACAGGCTACAAAGGCGTAGATCCGGAGATTGGTCTGAACGCTCAGGACGGAATTAATCAAACCGGAGTAATGGACCAGACCGGACTTGCAGCGCCGGGAATTGACAGGTATAACAATTACCCACGACCAACTACAGTTTCTGTCGGACTAAATTTTACGCTGAATAACTAAGCGAATTGATAACCATAAAATACTAAAAATGAAAATCAAAATAACAGCAGCAATACTTTTAAGTATGCTTTTTACGGTATCATGTACTGATTTGAATGAACAGTTATACGATCAGGTAGAAGATGGGGATTTTGGAAATACTACCAAAGAAATTGATGCGCTTGTCGGTGGAGGATATTCTTCCTTAAGAGGATTCTCTGATGCCATTTCTAATAATTTTCCTACGTGTGAATATGTTTTCTTTTTGAATGAAGTTGTTTCAGATGAAGCAACGATACCCACAAGAGGAACCAACTGGTACGATGGCGGACAATATCAGGATGCACAAAGACATACATGGAAAGCAGATAACAGAATGATTCTGTCGGCCTGGCGCTACAATTATACCGGGATTGCCAAGATTAATGCGATCATATATCAAATCAATAAATCGTCTTTGACGGAAAAAGCAAAAGAACCCATTTTTGCAGAATTAAAAGCGCTGAGAGCTTATTATTACTATAATCTTTTAGATTTATTTGGAAATGTGCCTATCGTAACCAATTTTGAAGATACAGAACTTCCAACCAATTCAACCAGAAAGCAGGTATATGATTTTGTTGAAAAAGAACTTACAGATGCAATTCCGTATTTAAACGGAAATGTGGTGTATTCTAAACTGACAAAAAATGTGGCATACTCACTATTAGCAAGACTATATCTTAATTCAGAAGTATATATAGGACAACCACGCTGGCAGGATTGTATTAATATGTGTCAGAAAGTTTCCGGATATACTTTAACACCGGATTTCTTTGCCAATTTCGCAACAGAGAATCAAACGTCAACCGAAATTATTTTTGCTATACCTTATGATTCAAAAGCAGGAACAGTTGGAAATTATATGAACTCAATGTCGGCGTATTACAACCAAAAACTGGCTATTTCTCCAACAGGTAATTACCCATGGAGCGCCAACGGAATGTGCGGTCAGCCGGGGCTTTATTCTAAATTTGCAGACACAGACAAAAGGAAAAAATGCATGCTGCAAGGCGATCAGATCAATCTTGCAACGGGTTCTGTAATTTTAATGGACAATGGAAACCCATTAACGTATACGGAAAACCTGACAAGTCTTACCGATGCAAAAGAAAATGAAGGCGTTCGTCTGGCAAAATATGAAATGAAAGATGGAGAACAATGGGAGCGTGATCACGATTTTGTACTCATTCGCTATGCAGAAATTTTGATGATGCAGGCAGAATGCTTTGTGCGTCTGGGTTCGCCAGATTTAGCCAGACCCTTTTTACAGCAAATAACAGCCAGAGCCGGCGAGGAAATGCCGGCAACCATAGATCTTGCTTTTATCGATCAGGAATTGTTAAAAGAATTTACATTTGAAGGAAGAAGAAGAACAGATAATATCCGTTTCGGAACATTCTTCCAGCCATGGTGGGAAAAAGGTACAACTGAGCAGTACAGAGCAATTTTTCCTATTCCAAGCACTGTTTTAACAACAAATAAAAACCTGAAACAGAATCCTGGATACCCTCAAAGCTAGATTCTAAATGTCAGTCTTCCATGTTGGTTAGTCGTGGAGGGCTGACATATTTTTATTTTCAAATTTTGCCACTCCCGATAGCTATGGGTATAAAAAGATTAAAATGATTCTTTTTTAGAGTGAATTAGATATTTTCTTTTTCAAGGCAACGCCGAAGGAGTTAAATGTTTACAGAAACAATAAACATGTCTTCATAAATAACTCCGAAGGAGTTTACATATGCATAAATAATGTCACGCTTTGAAGTTATATATGAATAAACCTTTCTAACCTTTTTATCCCGATAGCTATCGGGAGCGGCAAAAAAAACAAATCAATATGAAAAAATATATCACGTCAATAGTTTTGGGTTTACTGACTATTGTCATGCTTGCCGGATGCAGCAGCGATGACAAAGGTTCAGACAAACCTGCAGAACCCGAAATAACAATGCCAGTTGCAATTGAGAAAACCAACAGCACTAAAATTTACATGCATTACATGCCATGGTTTGAAACCAACGAAAGTAGTGCCGATAAAAAATGGGGATATCACTGGACAATGGCTAATAAAAATCCCAACAATATGGGAGCAAACGGAAGACGAGAAATTGCTTCGTATTATTATCCATTGATTGGACCATATCATTCCGGCGATAAATATGTAATCGAAAATCATTTATTATTAATGAAATATTCGGGAGTAGATGGTGTTCTCATCGACTGGTACGGGACTTACGACGTAAATGATTACAGAATGGTCAAAGAAAATACAGAACAGCTTATCGAAATGCTCGATAAAGTTGGTTTAGAATATGCCATCGTATACGAAGACCGTTTTCTAACAAATGTTGTAAACGCAGGAAAAGCAATCTCGGTCACCAGTGCCGCAAAAACAGATCTGGCTTATGTACAAAATAATTATTTTACTGATGCTAATTATATCAAAATTAATGGCAAGCCTCTTTTAATGAATTTTGGTCCGATTGTATTACAGACTCCGGCAGAGTGGACAAATGTTTTTAATACTTTGACCGTAAAACCAACATTTTTAACGCTTTGGGATCATTCTGTAAAGGCAGGAGAAAATGCTTCAGGAGAATATGCCTGGGTATACAAAGACAATAGTTTCCTCACCAATTTTTACACGAATACAAAACCAAAACTAAATGTGGCTATGGGCGCTGCTTATCCCGGTTTTAAAGATTTTTACGCTGAAGGCGGAGGTGGAGCTGCAATCGGATGGACAATTGAGCATAATAACGGTAATACCTTAGACGAAACTTTAGCTTTAGCTAAAAATGCAAATGTCAATTACCTCCAGTTAATTACATGGAATGATTTTGGAGAAGGCACAATGATCGAACCAACAGTGGAATTTGGTTATTCTTTTCTCGAAAAAATTAAAACTTTTGCCGGAGTAAAAAATACAGAAAGTATATTTCCGGAGATCAGCAAATTGTATGATTTACGAGTACAGAAAAAAGGAAATGTCGAGATTCAGAAAAAACTCGATCAGGCGTTTCATTATTTTGTTTCGATGCAGCCTGCAAAAGCAAAACAAATCATGAGCGAAATTAAATAGAGCTGTAATTAATAAATTAAATAATGAAAAACAGAAAATATAGCTACTGTATATTGGCTTTAGCAACAATGCTTATTTGGGCCTGCGGTACTAAAAAAACGTATAAAATCAGTTCTCCTGAAAAAATCTCTGAACTTACTTTTGAATTGACCCCTTCAGGACAACCGCAATATACTTTTTCGTCAAGCGGAAAATCGGTTATTGAACCCTCTCTTATGGGATTTGAATTTCAGGGAATGGCAAAAATGACAGATGGTTTTGAAGTGGTTTCTACCGAAGAAAAAGCTAAAGATGAAACCTGGGAACAGTCGTGGGGCGAATTCAAAAAAGTCAGAGATCATCATAACGAATTGATTGTTCATTTAAAGGAAACAAAAGGTGAGGAGCGTCTTGTTGATATTATTTTCAGGGTTTTTGATGACGGTTTGGGATTCCGATATGAGTTTCCGAAACAGCCACATTTAGGAAAAGTTAAAATCTCTAACGAGATAACGCAGTTTACTTTTAAAGATAATAATGAAGTATGGTGGATTCCGGTGCATCGCGAAAACAGTTATTACGAAAGTGAATATCGTAAAACGTTAATGAGTAAAACGGATACTATAAACACTCCGGCAACTTTTGAAACAAAAAATAAATTATTCGTGGCCATTCACGAAGCCAATTTAACCGATTTTGCCTCAATGACGTTATTCAAAACGAGTGATAAACAATACAAAAGTGATTTGGTGCCTTGGGCCGATGGCGTGAAAGTCTATGCCGAAACACCTTTTAAAACACCTTGGAGAACAATTGTAGTAGGAAAAAATCCGGGAGAAGTAGCTACTTCAACCATTATGCTGAATCTCAACGAACCTTCAAAAATAGAGGATCTTTCCTGGATTACTCCTTCAAAATATATTGGAATCTGGTGGGGTATGCATCTCGAAAAATATACCTGGGGACAAGGGGCAAAACATGGTGCGACTACTAAAAACACAAAAGAATATATTGATTTTGCTGCCAAAAACAATTTTGACGGCGTTTTAGTAGAAGGCTGGAACGAAGGCTGGGATGGCGACTGGACAGCAGATGGTTCTGCATTTAGTTTTACAAAAGCCTATCCTGACTTTAATCTGGAAGAGATAACGAAATATGCTGCTATGAAAAATGTTCGTTTAATTGGTCATCACGAAACTGCCGGCGCTACCAAAAATTATGAAAGTCAGTTGGAAGATGCTTTTAAACTGTATCAAAAAATGGGCGTGAATTCGGTTAAGACAGGTTATGTAAACAAATATTTAGACAAAAAAGAATGGCATGACAGTCAGTATGGAGCGCGTCATTACAGAAAAGTAATCGAAACAGCCGCAAAATATCATATTATGATAGATAATCACGAACCAATGAAAGGAACGGGTTTACAGCGTACATATCCAAATTTTATGTCGCAGGAAGGCGGACGCGGACAGGAATATAATGCATGGTCTGCAGATGGAGGAAATACGCCGGAACATTTAACGACTTTGCCTTTTACAAGAATGCTTTCTGGACCGTTTGACTATACACCGGGGAATTTCAATTTTGATTACAAAACGCCTTCAGGAGCAAGAGTACAGACCACTTTGGCCAATCAGCTCGCGTTGTATGTGATAATTTTTAGTCCGTTGCAAATGGCTTCCGATTTACCGGAAAACTATGAAGGAAAACCGGAGTTTCAATTTGTAAAAGAGGTTCCGTGTACGTGGTCAGATACTAAAGTTCTGGATTCAAAAATTGGAGAATACACTACCATAGTCCGTAAAGACTGGGAGGAGAAAAACTGGTATCTGGGTTCTATTACAAACAGAACTGCAAGAGATTTAAAAGTTCCACTCTCATTTCTGGACCAAGACAAAGAATATGAAGCCGAAATTTATGCAGACGGAACAGGAGCAAATTATAAAACAAATCCGTATCCGGTTGCAATCTCCAGACAAACGGTAACCAGTAAATCGATATTAAATCTAAAGCTGGCAGCGGGAGGAGGAACAGCAATAAAATTCTCTCCAATAGAAAAATAAGTAAGTACGTTTTATTTTGAGTTAAGTTTAAGTTGAGCAACAAACCCGAACGCTGCAAAGTTGCCGGGTTTGTTATTAATTCAGATTTTAGATTTTGGATTTTAGATTTTAGATTTTAGATTTTAGATTGAAAACCTTAGAACCTTAGTTCCTCAGCTCCTTAGCACCTTAAAAAAAAACTAATGTTTATATAGTTTCACATGATTTCCAAAAGTATAAGTTGCAGTGATACTTGGACCATTGTAACTCCATTTAACAAAGCCGTTTACGCGTTCTTCATAATCTTCAATCCTAAAATTTAAGCCTGTATATCCTGCTGTCAAACTAAAGTTTTGATAGACGTTGTAAAGAAGTGACAGGTTATAACTCACAATCTTACCTTTAATCGTATCTATTTTGGCAGCAAAATAATTTGCATTGACAAACAAACCGAAACGTTTTCCTAATACAAATTCTCCCCAAACGCCCACATCTGGTAAAGGGGCAGTAAAGGCAAAATTATCTTTATATTCCGCACTGGCCTGATTGGCCTCAACGCGGAGTCCGATATCTCCAAAAAGAACGTGAGTACCCACTAATGCGCCTATTTCGTATTTAGGTTTTGAGATAAAAGCGTAACCATAATAAATACGGGCAATCTGTACATCAAAAAAGGAGGAAACCCGGGTATTGATATTGTACACATTATCTTCAAACTCAATTTGTCTTTCCAGTGTTTTCGAAGCATTTCTGTTTAAAACAAAATATTCTGCACCCAGTCTCGAACGTCTTGAAATTCTCCAGTCGAAAGTTCCCATAAAGGAAGAAGTTGATTTTGAAAATCCTAAATCGTCTTCGAGATCGATCTCTGTTCCTGCGTTTCCATCATTGGTGCCCACCTGAACCTGAGTATTGTTAAGAGGGAAAAAACCACCGGCTGTGACTTTAAATCTTCGCGCGTGCCAGGGCAAATCGTCTGCAGCATCATACTGAAAGTCTTCTGTTGAGGTTTGTGGTGAAATTAAACTTTGACCAGAATCGTTTTGTGCCGTAGTTTGTGCTTTTGCTTCAAAAAATGGAATTGTTATGATCAAAAAAACAAGGAATTTTTTCATCGGTTTAGGTTTTAAATACTGATTAGGAGTTAATTAGTAATTAAAGTTAATAAAAAAAAATACTATTTTTTATATTATTGGATAAAATTTTGTATGCAAAATACTGCAAATCAATGTTGTATATTGGTTTATGTCCAATCGCATACAGTATCGATAGCAGATTTTTGATCTGATCCTATAATCCTGTAAAGTTCTTTTGAAAACAGTTTGCGTGAGGGATAGGAGCAGGCTACCGAAGTAGCGTGGATAGCCCGACAGCATTATAAAAAAGGGGCAAATAACCGCAAAGACGGAGTGCCCCTTTTTTATAATGGTGTCACGCCCAAATTGTTGTTTATCTGAACCCTAAACTCTGTGATAATCTGCTTTCCAGTGTACAATGGCTTTTTTAATTGCGTCTCCGGTTAAGTTATGTTTTAAAACTTTTTCGACAAGTGCACCAAGTTCGCTGTCGGGTGCAAAACGAAGCGCAAAGATTTGGTCGTCTGTAAGTTTGTATTCGAATTCTTCAAATCGTTTTCCGGTTAATGTAAAATATCTGTAACGCACTTCTAAGCGCACAATTCTATTTTGGAGCGTTAGTGCATAGTGCTGGCGCAGCATGAAAGCGAGTACGAAGAGAAAGATGAAGGCAACGCTAATAAAAGTCCAAATTAAATGGTCTTCTGTAGTTACTGCAAGATAGATACTGGCAATTAAAAACAGTATTAAAACAGGATAATATATAAAATGGTGCGGTGTGTAGAACCGTATGTGATTATTATAGGTCTGAATTTTCATTTGTGTTTTTATTTGGATGTTATATAAAACAAAGCTGCTCTATAATGATATAGAGCAGCTTTTTCCCAAAAATAAACTAACATAACCAATGTTCTCTTTATAGACTAAACTTTTTACAGTTTGCTTTGTAAATTTTAATAAGAAGAAAGCCGTTCCATCTCGTTAATCAATCTTCAATATGGCTTATTTTTCTTGATGTAAAATTACTTTAGAGGTAGTTGCTATTTGTTATACTTTAAACGAAAAAAGTTACATGATTCCAATATCTGCATTATAATTGTGTAAAAACTGAACGTTTATAATAAGGTCTGAATAATTTTCCACTCGTTTAATTTATCCTGGTATGCCTTGCTGGCATTGGCGGGACTTGTCGAAGGAAGTGTGAATGTCTGATATTCTTTGTCTAAGTGAATGTACTTTTTAAAAAACGCCGCCGCTTTTTGTCCGTTAAAAAGAATGTACTCAATTTGGTTATGAAGGGTCAGGAAATTTTCAAAATCATTGGCAACTTCATTTTTAATGGCACTATCCAGGCTACCCACTCTGTCGCAAAATTGTAAGACATCCCAAAGTGCGATCCTGTTTTTTATTAACAGGCTTTTACGTATTTGATAATCGGTAGAAAATTCTTCTCCTAAAATAGTGAACATAAATTTCCAGAAGTTGTTTTGATTGTGACCATAATATTGATTGAGTTCTAAAGATTTTGTACCGGGCATTGTTCCTAAAAGAAGGATTTTTGAATCTGCTGAACTTATTGGGTTAAAAGAAAAACTTTTCATAGTACTATAAGTAGAATAATGTACTGTTAAATTAAGTATTTATAAGGAATTATAAAACAAAAGCGAAAAATTATATAACAAATTTGAACGATGATTGGACGAACTTTGAATCTCAGAATTTTAAGAAAAGCCTTGCGCATTTTTAAACTAAATTCTGATAACAATTTAGAGAATTTAAATCCAGTCATCATGAAAATTATTACTATAAATACAGAAAGAGCTCAAAATCTATTTGATGAACTTCATACTAATTTTGGTGGGAAGGTGACTTTTGACTTAGATGAATATACACTTGAAGTTGAAAACAGCTTTGCAGAAGGTTCGATTATTGGAGCTTCTTTTAACGATAATATTTCTTATGTTCAGTTTGATATGACATTTTCGACAGATGTAAGACTTGATATACTGAATGTAAAATCTTCACCAATATATTTTGCTTATTGTTCTAAAGGAAATCTTTCGCATAGTTTTGGACTGAATGGTGAGGAGCGAAAACTAAAGACTTTTCAGACGGCAATTGTTACCTCTAAACAAAATCAGGATAATGTTTTATTTTTTGAAAAAGGAAAGAAAACAAAACTTACTTTAATTATTGTTGGGACTCAGATTGATGCTAAAAGTCAAATCCATTCTCTTAACCAACAGGTTAAAGATACTTTCTTTGAAAATAATCTGGTTCAGGATTTCTTTTATATTGGTTCTTATAATTTGCAGATTGCAGAAAAGATCGAACAGCTTAATTCGATTACGCAAACCGGAATTGTTCGTAATTTACTGAAAGAAGGAATTATGAGAATAATTCTGGCTATGGAAATTCAACAACATTCTGATGATTTAAATGCTTTCGCAAATGATTCTAACGGATTGACTTTAAGAGAACTGGAAGAAATTAAAGAATTATCTGAATTCATTAAAGCAAATCCGGAAGAAGCTTTTTCTATCAAATCTTTAAGTAAAAAATCTGGTTTATCTCCGAATAAACTTCAGGAAGGATTTAAAATGATCCATAATCGCACTGTAAATGATTATATTACTCATATGCGAGTTTTAAAAGCTGAGATTTTAATTAGAACTTCAGATTTAAATATCTCTGAGATAGTGTATTGCATTGGTTTTACAAGCAGAAGTTATTTCTCGAAAATCTTTAAACAAAAATTCAATTGCAGTCCAAAAGAATATAAATTTAATTTGAATTCGTTAGCTATTACAGCGTAGTGTGCTGTCTGGCTTTCGGAATCTAACTAAAAATTAAAGTCGCTAGCTCTAAAGCATGATATATACAGATGCTGAGTTTCTGAAATACTAAGTTGCAAGTTTTGCAGGTTGGTTTTTTAGAAGCTCAGTTTTTTTTATGTTCTATTCCGAAGCCTTGAAATAAAACATAAAAAATATAATTCTTTTTTATACTTTTGCATAACTGGTTATATAATTAATTATTATGGAATTTTTTAATAAAGTTGGAAAAGTGGCATTGGGAAGCCGTTTGCGTTTAATGACTGCTTCTTTTACAGAAGATGCAGCTGAAATTTATAAATTGTACGGCGTCGATTTTAATCCGAAGTGGTTTCCTGTATTTTATACTCTTACAGAAGAGCGCGAGATTACAATTACAGAAATTGCAAACGAGATTGGACATTCGCAGCCTTCTGTCAGTAAAATAATTCAGGAAATGACTGGCGCCGGAATATTGGAAGAAGGTCTTAAAAATGATGATAAACGTAAAAATAGAGTTGTACTGACAGAGAAAGGAATTTTGATTTCAGAAAAAATCAAGCATCAGCTCATGGATATTGATGTGGCTGTAGAAGGTTTAATTTCTGAAGCGAAGCATAATCTTTGGGCTGCCATTGAAGAATGGGAGTTTTTATTACAGCAAAAATCATTATTTAAAAGGGTAAGTGACCAAAAGAAAATTCGCGAAAGCAAAAATGTTGAAATTGTTGCCTATCAGTCGCAATACAGAGAAGCATTCCGGGATCTGAATGTAGAGTGGATTTCGAAATATTTTGAAATGGAAGAAGCCGATTATAAAGCGCTTGATAATGCGGAGAGTTATATTTTGGATAAAGGAGGAAAAATTTTAGTGGCTTTATATGATGATGAACCTGTCGGAGTTTGTGCGCTTATAAAAATGAATCATCCGGAATACGATTTTGAAATGGCAAAAATGGCTGTTTCTCCAAAGGCACAGGGAAAAAATATTGGATATCTTTTAGGAAAGGCGATTATAGATTCTGCCAGGGAAATGGGAGCGAAAAAGATTTATCTGGAAAGTAATACTATTTTGAAGCCGGCAATAAATCTCTATTACAAATTAGGTTTCGAGAAAGTTTTTGGTTTAGAAACGCCTTACAAACGCTGCAATATCCAGATGGAACTTGTGATATAAGGAATTACAAAACAAAGGGACAAAAGCCGAATTTCAGTCTTTGTCCCTTTGTCTCTTTGAGCTTTTTAGCTTTTATCGCCCAAATCTGTAATATTCTAAGTCTGTATTTTTTTTGTTATTGATAGAATCCAGAATCGCATTCATCCCTATTACGCTGAAGGTAATTCCGTTTCCTCCAAAACCTAATACATAATGCTCGTTTTTTCTCGGATTCGGTTTTCCGAAGTAGGGAAGACCGTCTTTGGTTTCGCCAAAAGTTCCTGCCCAGGAATAGTCGATTTTAAAGTCTATATCCGGAAATCTTCTGGAGAATTGCTTGAGCAAATATTTTTCTTTTTTCGGAATTAATTTATCCCGCTTATTGGCATCTTTAAAATCTTCATCGCCGCCGCCCATTATAATGCGATTGTCGTCTGTGGTTCTAATGTAGTGATAAGGAGAAGCCGTATCCCAAAATATAGCATGTTTAAAGTTTTCCGGAAGATCTGACTTACTTTCTGAAGCTATTACGTAAGTGCTTTTTAAATCGACCACTTTTTCACTTAACGTTTCTGTACTTTCGTAACCGGTGCAGTGAATAATGTGATCGGCTGTTATAATATGTTTGGAGTCGGTAGTGGCAATGAATCTGCCTTTTTGATGTTGTATTGAAGCGATATTGGTCCGGTCAAAAATAGGCATTCCTTTTTGATGGCAATGGTACAAGAGGTCGGTCGCAAGTTTAAATGGATCCATGACTGCGGCTGTTTTAGATTCTAGTGCCGCTATTGCGTTTAATCCCATTTTTTGTAGCTCAGATCTGTTGAGCCAGCTGATTTCGAAACCATGTTGTTTCCGGACTTTAAACTCATTTTTTAGGTAGGGAAGATCTTTTTTAACCGTGGTAAAATAAATGCTTTTTCTAAATTCGAAACCACAATCACAACCCACTGTGTCAATGATATTCCGCAGGTCAAAAATCGCTTTTTTCCCATTTTGATAACTCTCCACAGCGCATTTGCTACCCCGTAGTTTGATGAGCTGGTGCAGCGGGACATCAATTTCGTACTGAAGCAATGCAGTACTTCCCGATGTGCTGCCTCCACAAACATCGCGCCGGTCTACAAGAACGATTTTTTTTCCTTCATTTAAAAGTTTATAAGCAATTAAGGCTCCTGTAATACCTCCGCCTATAATCAGGATATCTGTTTTAATATCAGAATCTAAGGAGGGGTAGCTTTGTTTTAAGGCATTTTTTATGGGCCAATAGGTTTCGGTAGAACTTAATTTCATTTTTGGTTATTTTTAGTGGTATTTTTGGTAGTCTGTTTGGTAAGTTTTTCTGCTTTTTTTGGAGTTGTTTTTTCTTTTTTTCTATTGTGTGATTCGTTTGCTTCTGCATAAGAATGTGAAGTTCTGATGCTTTGCTCATTTTTAGCCAGCTGACTTAACCTGTGGTAGTATTTCTGAATAATAATCATTTCTTCTTCGGTCATACTTTCAATGTCGACCAGACTGTTACTGGATAAATCGTTGGAAGCTACAAGTTCGTTAAGTTTTAACTGAATGGCAAGAGAATCTTTATTCTGTGCTTTCTGAATTAAAAATACCATCAGAAAAGTTATGATAGTTGTTCCGGTATTGATGACCAACTGCCAGGTTTCGGAATAGTCGAAAATTGGTCCCGAAACTGCCCACGCCACAACAATAACAAATGCACTAATAAAAGCTGTTGTACTTCCAGCTGCTTTAGAAACTTTTGTGGCAAACTTTTCGAATGCCCCATTGCTGTGTGACGCTTTTGAACTCATTACTTTTTTGTTTTAGATTTATCTACTTTTTCTTTTCGGATTACCTTATTGTTTTTCTCATCATATACCGCCGGATCAATTTCCTGACCGGTTTTACTGAAAATTTTAATTTTAGGATCTTCATGCGTTCCGGTAATTACAATTGGAAATCCAACAATTCCGAAAAGGGGTAGACCTAAACGCATTCTAAGGTCCAAAAGTCCGTCAAAGCTCGTCGTTCCTTTAATCGTTGGCCTGAAACCGGCAACACTAAATGTAAAGGGTTCAACATTTATCAAATTTTTATCGATAGTCGATTTAATCTCAATTCCCTTCATATCAGGATTATTGAGGCCGTTTTGTCCGGTTTTAGAACTGATTCCGTCCAGAAGTTTAAGACCTTTAATTTTTACATCGCGCAGATTTATAGTTCCGCCGCCTTGTAAAGACTCATATATGGGACCCATATTTCCATTTAAATCTCCTTTGATATTGTAGTCAACAGAAATAATTCCGTATGCTTTTTCTGCTGCAGTTACCATGTCATGAAACATCGGAATTTCTTTGTAAGCTCTCTGAATGTCAAAATCTTTAGCTGTAAAATGAGCATCAAAGTGCGCAGCTGTTGGCGATTCGTTTTTATAGGAGGCGTCAACTCCCATTATACAGTCAATGATATTAAAGGTAGTGTTTTCTAAGTAAAATCCTCCTTTTGTTACACCCGTTTTTCCATTAAGTTTGTTCAGTATCAAACCATTGTATTCTACCTTATCTGCTTTGGCATTTAAACTGACGTTAAGATTTTTAGGAATAATGACAACGCCGCTCATTTTAGGATGATCTTCTTTGGCATATTCTACAGCAACGGTGCGGTCTTTATTTTCACCTTTTTCCAGAGCCATAAATTCATCAACATTAATCAGTTTTGAGTTTAAGTTGAAATTACCACTCAATGTTCCGTTTGATTCTAAGAAATAATTTATGGTATTCAGCAAATAACCATTAATGTCAAAATCTGATTTCCCATAGGAAGCATTAAATTTTTCAAACCACATTTTTTCATTTTGAAACCGGAAATTTCCTTGTTTAATAAAGAAAGATTTCGGAAATAATTCTGAGGTTGCTTTAATGTTCTTCAATACCAAAGTTCCTTTATTATCCAGTTTATCAAACTGACCGTTTGTGGCATAACTTTGTTTTCCTTTTAGTGAAAGATCTGCTTTGGCATAACCAGTTACGTCCAGGCCTTTTTGAGAAAAAACCTGATAAATTCTGCCCACATTCAATTCGCCTTTTATTTTGGCATTATACGCCAGATCGCTAAAATCGGATAAAGTGGCATTTACATAAACGGGATTTCCTTCAAAAGTAAAAGAGGCGGGCGCTACTGCGACAATCAAATCCTGGAATGTCCCAGCTTTGTTCATCATATTGGCGACAAAGGTAATATTGGTAATAGGATTTGGATAATGTTCTGTCTTAAGCCAGCCATTTCGCAAGGAAATACCACCGATCGTTTTTGGGAATAACTTTTTTGATGTACTAAAATTTCCTCGTGCCTGGATATCTGTTTTTAGAATTCCCTTCAGATCCACACTGTTTAATCCTAATGCCGCATCAACAACAGCAAGGTCTAATGCACCTTTTACACTGGCATTAATCGACATTTCGCTTAAACCTTTGCTGTGCAGATATGCATTGAAATAATCTTTTTCTCCCACCTTAAACTTTAATGTTCTCAGATTTATCAGTAATTGTTCTGTATCCAGAGACGGAAGTACGGCATTCAGATCCATCTGAAAATCACTTAAAGGCACCGGTGCTTCTTTATAATTTACAGAACCTTCATTAATTTTTAGATTGAATGCCAAATTTGGTTTTTGTTTTTTGGCAACATTGTAATCTCCTTTAAAAGATACATTAAGATCACTTCGTCCTGAGATTTCTGTTTTTTCCAGCCACGTTAAATATTCAGGAGGCATAACAGATAGTAAATCTTTTACCGTTGTATTTTCAGATGCGGCTTGGATATTGATTTTGTAACCGTCTCTTAATATAGTGAAAAGCCCTGTAAATTTTAAAGGCAGTTTATTAATGCGCAATTCATTTTTTTGAAGAATAAACGAAAGGGCATTTGTATTGATACGCGTTATAAGATCGGCACGTACTTCTTTTTTTCTAATATAGCCTGTTCTGTCGTAATAAAAGTCTAATTCATCAATTCTGGCATCTGTTGCAAGATCAAAAATGTCTTCACTCAGATTCCCTTTTCCAATATAATTGAAGCCTTTTGCATCGACCAGAATTTTGGCAGAACGGTCATTGTATTTTACGTGACAATTTTCCAGATCAATACGTTCCAGACGAATTGCGGTTCCTTCTTCGGGTTTGTCTTTTTCTTCTTTTCTTTTTTCAGGAGCTACATAAACATTATAATTGGCCTGACCTTTTTCATTAACCATCACATTAATCAAGGCATCAGAAACATAGAGTTTGTTGATTTTGACTTCATTATTAAAAATAAGCCTTTTTAAATTGATTCCGAACGCCACCTGATCTGCACGCAATAAAGTGTCGTTACTAAAAGGCTTAGAACCGGTGAGAGATAATTCATCTAAGGAAACAGTCAGCGAAGGAAAATGAGTAAAAAAAGAAAGTTTAGAGTTGGTAAATTCTAATTTTGCATCCAGACGTTCGTTGGCAATTTTCTTGACTTCAGATGCAATTTTTCCCGGAAATAGTAATGGTATAATAAATAACAAAAACAAAATCACCGCAATTGTTATTCCGGTGATTTTTAAAACTTTTAAGGCGGTATGTTTAAATTGAATAGGCATATATGTGAAATTTTTTCATTAAGATTGCAGATTTAGATGTATCCGGAAAAGAATTTTATATTGGAATTTGCAATTTTAAGGAGCCTATTTTTTCTTCTCAGCTTCTTCTTTTTTTGCTTCTTCCTGTTTTTGCTTTTCTTTCTCTTCTTTTTCTTTTTGCTCTTTAAGCTGTTTCTCTTTTTCTTTTTCTTTCTGAGCTTTTTCCTGCTGCTCTTCTTTTTGCTCTTTTATTTCTTCTTGTTTCTTAGCTTTTTGCTTTTCTTTCTTTTTATAATAACCTCTTAACAGGAAATTGCTTTTTGCCGCTTCCATATTATCGCTGAAACCTTTTGTACCGCTTTCAAGATTAGAAAGTGTATTAGAAACGCTGTTGGCCATTTTATCATCTTTTACTAATCTCGCCAAAGCTCCGTTTCCGTTGTTCATACTATGACTAAAAATAGCAAGCTCGTCTGATATGATTCCCACATTGTCAACACTTTTTTTTACGCTTTTCATAAGGTCCTGCATTTCGATTCCGTCAACAGAAGCAATCTGCCCGTTGTCTGCAATAATTGTTTTTGATTTGGATCCCGGAGTAATCGTTAAAACTTTATCACCCATTAACCCGTCTGAACCAATACTTGCTGTGGCATCTGTTTTAATAAATTCGCGGACTTCTTCTTTCATCACTAAAACGACATTAACCGTCGAGTCGTTTATTAATTGAATTTGTTCTACAGTTCCGACATTAATACCAGAGAAACGAACATTATTTCCAACTTCTAATCCGCTTACCGTTTTAAACTGTGATGTGATGTGAAAGGTAGAACCGAAAAGATTTTTTTGTTTACCAATAAAATATACGGCCATTATAAAAAGCAGTAAGCCAATTGTTACAAACATTCCTAATTTCCACGTATATCCAGATTTCTTTTCCATGATTTCTATTATTTATTTTGCTTTATTCAAAAAATGAGCGAACCCATTCGTCTTCGTTTTTTTCCAGTTCTTCGTATGTTCCTTCTGCGTGAATAACACCGTCTTTTAATACAACTATTCGATCGGCGGTTAATTTTGCACAGGCCATATCGTGGGTAATAATTATCGCAGAAGTTTTCTGTTTGTGCTTAATGTCAAGAATCAATTCGCTGATTTCTCTTGAAGTTATGGTATCTAAACCTGTTGTGGGTTCATCATAGAGAATAATTTCAGGCTTTAAAATTAAAGTTCTTGCCAGACCAATTCTTTTTTTCATACCGCCGGACAATTCAGATGGCATTTTATCGATTGCATCTGCCAGACCCACATTTTCTAAGGCTTCAATAACTTCATTTTCGATTTCTTCGGCACTTAAGTCGCGTTTGTGTTTGGTTAGCGTAAAAGCTAAATTTTCTCGCACGGACATAGAGTCGTATAAAGCGCCACTCTGAAACAGAAAACCAATTTTTACCCGAATGGCATTGAGTTCGTTTTTCGAAATATTAAGAACGTTTTCTCCAAAGACTTTTATTTCACCCTCGTCTGGTTCAATTAATCCTACAATGCATTTTATGGTTACCGATTTTCCTGATCCCGAACGTCCCAGGACCACCAAATCTTCATTTTTATTTAAAGTGAGATTTACGCCTTTCAAGATCGTATTATCTTTTCCAAAAGTTTTATGGAGATCTTTAATCTCAATTATCGGAGAACGATCTTTTTCTTTTGTTGCAGGTTCTTTATGTAATTTTTCTTCAATCATTTTAAAAAAATAAATCGGTTATTTGAACGGCCACCATATCAATTATAAAAATGCTTAATGAAGCTGTTACCACCGCAGTGTTGGCAGCCTGTCCCACACTTTCTGTTCCGTTGGAGGCATTAAAACCTTTGTAACATCCAATCATTCCGATAAAAAATCCAAAGAAAAAAGTTTTTATCGTTGCCGGAAACAAATCCAGAAATTCCAGTGACTGGATAATCTGGGTCAGATAACGGTAGAAATTTACATCTCCGTGAATATTTATTCCGACATATCCGCCGATTACCCCAACTGCATCGGCAAAAAGTACCAAAAGCGGAATCATTAACATACAGGCCAAAACTCTGGTCACAACCAGATAGTTATACGGATTTACAGCAGAAACCTCCATGGCATCAATCTGTTCGGTAACTTTCATAGAACCCAATTCGGCTCCGATTCCCGAAGAGATCTTTCCTGCACAGATTAAAGCCGTAATTACAGGCGCAATTTCTCTTATAAGAGACAGAGCAACCATTCCCGGCAGCCAGGATTCTGCACCAAATTTTACCAGTGTAGGGCGAGACTGAAGCGTAAGCACCAAACCCATAATAAATCCTGTAATGCATACTAATGGTAAAGATTTGTATCCGATAACATAACACTGTTTAAGAAACTCTTTGGTCTCATAAGGCGGAATAAATACCTCCTTAAAAAAACGCTTGGAGAAAATTGCTATGTCTCCAATTTCGGTAAATGTATTTTTTAGGTTGAGAATCAAAATGTTATGTTTTTATGTGAATGTTATAAAATGAAAATTTTAATAGTGTTATCGATGAACGATTTCTATATGAAAGTTACTTTTTTTATGAACCAAAAATCTTACACAACTTTTTTAGAACGTTATATAATTTTCATCGTAATAAATACAATAAAAATGCGGAAGTGACGTTAGGAGCGACCTAAAACAAAAAATCCCTTTTGTGTAAAAGGGATTTTTCGGGTCTAAGCGAAGTATTTTGGTTAGCTTCTCTTTTTTATATATGTAGGAATCAATTAAGAATTAATTGCAATTCCGGTTCTGTTTTTCATCAACGGAATAACTCTTGATTGTGACATGGCTAATTTTTCCATTAACAATCTTGCTGTCAGATAACAAACTGTAGATTCTGCACCCTGATTCAGGTTTACATTTTCTTTTTCCAGTCCGTCATACCCACCGCCGCTTACCGGATTGTACATAATTTGGCCTAAATGATTTTTTCCTAAGAACCAGTTAAACGCAGATTTCATTTTCTTTTTATATTCCGGAGTTTTAAACGCATTATAAAACGCATATAAAGTCTGGATAGTGTAGGTAACATCAATTGGCTGTTCTCCGTATTCCTGCGGTTCAGAACCTTTATGATGCCAGCTTCTGTTTGAAATCGCTTTAAAATTACCTTTAAAGAATGTTTTTGAAATTAGGAAATCCAATGAGTCTAATGCCACTTTTTTGTAAACTGGTTTGTTTGTAATTAAATAGGCATACAACATGGATTCCGGTAAAATACCATTTCCGTAAGTCAGGTAATTTTCAAACCATTGCCAGTCTTCTGTTGCAGTATCTTCATAATTAGCAAGCAGTTTTGCATTTAATTTGTTGATAATTGCTGCAACATACAAATTTGGAATTGTAGAATGGTACAAGTACAAACCTTTTGTTGCGAAACCGATTGATCGTGGTGACTGAATAGTTTCTGCCCATTTTAAAGAGTTCAGTAAACATCTTGTCGCTTTTTTAGTAATCGCTTCAGGAAGAATATCAGATAATGAAACTACCGTTCCTAAAGCCCAAAGTGCACGTGCGTTAGAATCTTCAAGATTTACTTCGGCATTTTGTTCGATATGTTCGCGGTTTTCCTGATCTACATAGTTGATAAAATCTCCTTTTGGTTTTTGACAACGAATAATGAAGTCTAAGTATACTAAAATATACGCTAAATCATCTTTATCCTGAGTTTGTTGGTAATGCATACAGAAAGCAATTAGCGCTCTTGCATTATCATCTAGTGTATATCCTGAATCTAAATCAGGGATAGATATCTTGCAGAATTGAATAATACCCAATTCTGTAGTCATTTTTTTAATATGATTTAATTGAATTGACGGATAGCTGAATTTGATGTCTGCCGGATTTTCAATTAATTTTTTATAAGCATTCATGTGTGTAATCGCAGCGTTTTCCCAGGAACAGGCACGCATTTTTGTAAATGCATTTATAGCCATTTCGTTTCTTAGATCTTCATCTGCAATTAATTTGATTGCTGCATTTGCAAATTGATCCACATCTCCAATATCAACTAAAATACCTGAATCAGGAGTTAAAACTTCTTTGGTATGAGGAATTTTTGACGCTACAATCGGACATGCACAACTCATTGCGTAAGCAAAAGTACCGCTTACCGCCTGATTTGGATCTTTTGAAGTAAACATGTAGATATCAGTCGCTTTTAAATAATTTAAAAGTTCATCTGTATCCAAATATTCATTTACAAAACGTACATTGTCCTGTAAATTCAGATCAGCAACAATTCCTTCCAGAGTATTGCGATAAGCATCTACACCATCTTTAATTAGATTAGGATGTGTTTTTCCGATAATCAAATACAAAGCATTCGGTGCTTTTTCGATAATTTTCGGTAATGCCTTTAAACCAGTTTCGATATTTTTTCCTTCGCCTAAAAGTCCGAAAGTTGATAATACCAATCGGTCTGAAATATTTAATTTTTCTTTTGCCTGTTCCGGAGTTTCATATACTACGATATGAGTTCCGTGGGAAACACAAGTAATTATATTTTCATCAATCTGATAGTCGTTGATTAATATTTCTTTTGATTTGTTAGTCATTACAAAAACCGAATTACTGTAGTCCAGTAACAGTTTTACAAAAGTTTTTAATTCATCATTCGGATTCGGGATTACACTATGAAAAGTATAAGTTACCGGAATTTTAATTTCGTTTAGAAAATCTAAAAGATGATCGCCGTAATTACCTGCAAACAAACCAAATTCATGCTGAATATGAACCAATTTTACAGTTTCGTCTTTGTTGATTTCTGCTGCAACTTTTGCATATTCTGCTCTGTTTGTTGTATTTAATGTATAAGCTTGTGTTGGATTTTCAACTGGTTCTTTTACCAAATCGCAAATTTCGCACGTTATAGATTTACCATAAACATCAGTAATTCCTTTAATAGTATCCTGAGTATAGGTGGCTATGCCGCATTGTGTAGGTGGGAATGTAGATAAAAAAACGATTTTCGATTTATTAGATATTGTTTTCATGAGGATACTTTTTTTAGCTCGGTTAATAACGCTTTCAAGTTCAATGTCACCGCATTGTTATCGGCGACGCCATAATTATATATAAGAGGTCGCTCAGCATATTGCACTCCCCGTCGGAAATACAACATAATTCACAACCATGTCTTTTGTGATTTTCGGAAGAAATAAAAGTCTGTTTTTTTGAAATAACAGTACTAGATATGTACTTCCGATCGTGTTTTAAATTTTATGTGAAATTACTTCAGCATGGGAGCCATAATTAATCCAATCGATCAAAAAATTAACTCAAAAGCTTAAACATGGTAATTCTGTAAGGCAAAAATGGAATAGTGAAAAATCTCCGCAAGCCTTTGCAAATTAATTGATTGAGCTAATTTTTGATTGTTTAGAGTTAATAGGATTTGTAGGAATAAAATAATTTTGAGAAACAAACAAATCAAACAGATAAAAATCTGGAATTATTAACTAAAATTTTGAAATTATGTTACGTTGGACAGTCATATTTATAATTCTGGCAATTATTGCAGGAATTTTTGGTTTTGGAGGCATAGCAGCCGGAGCCGCAGGTATAGCAAAAGTTTTGTTCTTTATATTTTTAGTGTTATTTATAATATCACTGATAACAGGAAGAAGAAACGTTTAAATAACGTTTAAAAGAAGAATCAAAGGTTCACAGAAACAGAGATTCGGAGTGTTAGAGGAATGGGGGTCCTTCTAATGACTTTGAATTTTTGTATCTGTGAACCTTCGCTTTTTACCGGTTCACAGCTACAATAAAGTTTCTAAGTTAGAAGAATGAAGCAACTTTATTTTTTAATTTAATTGCTATTTCTAAGTTTTGCAGCAATATTTTCCAACTGATGGGTGTGCCTTTGCGTATGCACAATGGCAAAATGAATCCATTCGTAAATGGTAAAATTTTCGAATCCCGGTACCTTGGCGTCCATACATAGCAATGTTAGATCATATACTTCAGCAGCTTCAGACAAATCATCTTGTATTTTCTTGATGAAGGCAAGCTGCATATCTTTCAGATAATCAACTTCAGCAGGTTTTATATTCTCAGGTGACTCATATTTGGTAGTATAATCTAAAAAAATCGAATCCAGTTTTGCAACGTTTTCATCTTGCTGTCGCGTTGTTTTTTCTTTCTGACCGGCAAATAACGCTGGTAAACCGGAACAAGCAAGAATAATGTGCTGAACATTTTGTCCTGCTGTCCAACTGCCTTCAAAAGGGATTTTGTTTATTTCATTTTCAGAAATCTCAGAAAGTACATCAGTTAATCGGGAGTACGTTTCGAGAATTGTATTTTGACAAGAGTCTTTCATTTTATAAAATTTAAACGATTATTGAGGTAATCCACCATACATTTCCAAAAGGATCCGTTATACCGCCGGTACGCCCATAATCCTGATTGCTTAATGCCATTAAACTGGTAGCGCCATTTTCTAAAGCTTTTTGGTATGTTTCGTCTGCATTTGGTACATAGACAAATAAATTAGCCGTTTGCTTAGCCCAATCGGTAATTTCATCGGTTACCATTATTGTGCTTCCATTAATTGTAATTTCAGCATGCATAATAGTACCGTCATCACGCATTGCCTTGGTATTGGTTTCAACAGCGCCGAAAACATTCTTAGTAAAGTCGATAAATTTTGCAGCACCTTGCAAAATCAAATAAGGCATTATGGTTTGATGTCCGTTTGGTAAATTCATATTCTTGATTATTAAGATGATACATACTCAAATATACAACTTTTTTTAAAGCTTATAATTCAAAGTTAAAGCACAAGTTTCTCATTCTAAAACTTCGCACGAATACCCAAAGGATGCAAGCAGATCTATTATTTTTTTATTTGAAATAGAAGCGGAGTGAATACGCAGAATTTTATCGCAATCTTCTAAATCGAAATTGATCGAACTATTTGGAAAATGCTCAAGAAGTGTGTCAATAATAATTTTACATTGACATTCCTCCTGAACATTAGTTTTAAAAACTTCAATCATAAAGTTTTGGTTTTTAGAGTGCTATATTTTTATAACGGTGTATTTTATGATATGTTACATAAGAAACTATCAAAATAGCAAGAACTATCAAGGGGAAAAAACCTTGAAAATCCATTCCGTCAACAGCAAAATGACTTATTGATGCAAAAATAAAATCGAAAGCAAATCCGGCGTAAGCCCATTCTTTGACACGTCCCGGAACTTGCGGAATGATAAGAGCCAAAACTCCCAGGATCTTAAACACCACTAAAGCATTCCCGAAATATTCCGGATAACCAAGATGTCTGAGGCCTTCTTTAGCCAGTTCAGACTGTGAAGTAAGTGCCGGCATAACGCCTTCAAATAAAAAAATAAGGATTGTAGTAGTCCAGAAAAGGATTTTGGTTGTCTTCATTGAGTATTTGTTTAAATAGTTATTAGTTAATGTATTACAAATGTAATTAATACTTCTATTGGAACGAAATACGCATTTACGACTATTTTAGGGGCATTTGGGACAAAGTATTGTTTATTGTTTGTTGTTTATTGTTTATTGTTTGTTGTTTGTTGTGGTAATGTTTGTTGTTTGTTGTTTGTTGTTTGTTGTTTGTTGTTTGTTGTTTGTTGTTTGTTGTTTGTTGTGATGTCGTATAGTTTGTCATCCTGACGAAGGAATGATCTTCGCAAGTAGCTCCGTAAAGATTTATCCTCCTGAGCGTAGTCGAAGGATCGCATTGCTGAATCCATCCAGTACGTGCTCACTCTGCGTGTCCTTCGACTTCGCTCAGGAAGACATAAATTACGTATAAATTTGAATTTAAAATTTCTAATCCAAAAAGTAATTCGTAATCAAAAACAAATCTTCAAAACCTAATCGGGTATAAATACCTTTTCCTAAAGGTGAAGCTTGTAAATGCGCATATTCGGCACCTGAATCGATAGCTTCGTTTAAAGCGAATTTCATGATTTCTTCGGCGAAACCTCTTTTACGCATTTCCGGTATTACACCAACTCCGTGAATTCCCATGACTTTGCCGGTTTGAAAAAGAGTAAGCGTTCCAATTGGTTTTTCATCCAAATGAACCAGATAAAATTTTATAGTCTCATAATTATGAACTAATGTTTCTTTGCTGATTACGTAGCTGAATGATAACGGATAAATATCTGACCAGGTTTTGGCATCTTCTTCATTTAAAACTCTTTTGAAAGTAAGATTGTTTAGAAGCGGGAATTTCTCGCTCAGTTTCAAAGCCATTGCCGCAAGCTGAATGCGTATTTTGAATCCGTTTTTTTCGAAAATAGTATTAGAATGGCTTCCAAAAATATCCCAATACGGAATGATTAAACCGGGATTTTTTTCTATAATATCAAGAATCTGCGGCAGATTTTCTTCTGTAATATCTTCGCGAAACCACAATCGGTTGGGCCAGCCTGAGTTTTTTATTTGACTAAATTCGAACCCATCACTTTTATGATAAGACAGGAGTGGAGTGGCTACAGTTTTCCAAAGTGCTGTAAGATTGTCAATATTATCTTTTATAAGATCTGTATTTTTCATTTTGGTTATCACATTTAAATCAGGAGCAAAGATAAAATTAGCAGTTCAGGAAAACCTTTACATATGTTGATTTACAAATCTTTTTCGAGGCTTTTCCGGATTCGGCTTAACTGTGTTGGCGTAATTCCTAAATGTGAAGCAATATGCAATAAAGGAACACGCTCTGCGATATCAGGATGTTTCTCCAGCAGGCTTACATATCTCTCGGTCGCATTCTGCATAACGAGTGCTACTTCTCTCTGTTCCTTTTCGATAATCCAGTGTTTTTCCAGATGGGCTATATAGAAATTTTTAAGATCGTCATGCTTGTTAATAATTTCCATCAATTTTTTGTAATTGATGTTGATTACAATAGCATCTTCTAACGCTTCTATGGTAAAATTAGAAGGAGTCTGGAGCATTAGGGAAACTTTTGAACCTGCGAAGTAATTTTCAAGAAAAAGATTTTTGTTGTAGAAATTTCCCTGTTCATCGGTAATAAAAGCTCTTAAAGCTCCTTTTGCAATAAAGTGAAGATTCTTCGCAATTTCTCCGTTTTGTAAAAGGGTTTCTCCTTTTTTAAGGGTTTGGAAATGGATAATGTTTTCAATTAGTTTCCATGAATGTTCAGAAAGGGAATAGTAACTTTCAATAGTTTGTTTCAGGTTGTTTAAGTAGGTGTCTTTATTGAAAGTCATTTTTTATTTTATAAAAGAGTCGAGTTTTTGCCACGAAGGCACAAAGGCTCAAAGTTTTTATTTTTCAAAAATAAATAAAATAAGTTCTGTTTTGTCATTTTGACAAAGGAGAAATCAGGCTATCACGAAGCTTCGGGACGGGATCGCTCAGGAGAACATACAATGAGAACAAAAATTAGTGAAATTTGTGTAATTCGTGGCTAAAAAAATCTTTTCTAATCCTATAATCTGTGGCAAAAAATAAGCTTTGCGCCGTAGCGTCTTAGTGGTAAAACAAAAAAACGCCATGAAACCCAAAAGGTCTCACAGCGTTTCATCTCAAAAAATAAATAATTAACGAGTGTGGGTATTATTTCCAGCCGCCTCCAAGCGCGCGATACAAATCGGTGTTGGCTGTGAGTTGTTGTCTTTTTAAATCTGCTAATTCTAATTCGCTTTGCAAAAGATTCGCCTGCGCCGTTAAAACTTCCAGATATTCTGCCATTCCGTTTTTGAATAACAGATTGGAGTTTTTAATTGCTTGTTGCAGTGTTTTTACTTTTTCTTTCAAGAAAGTTTCCTGTTGTTGTAACTTTTCTACTCTTACCAAAGCATCAGAAACTTCACTTACTGCTATTAAAACTTGTTGTCTGAAAGCTAAAACTGCTTTTTCTCTTTCCGCAACAGCGATGTTATATTGCGTTCTGACTCTTTTATTGTTTAGAAGTGGCTGCGTTAATCCGCCGGCAACGGTCCCAAATAAAGAAGCCGGAATGTTAAACCAGCTGCTGGTTTCAAAAGAGTTTACGCCGCCCTGAGCTGTAATTCTCAAAGCAGGATATAAATCTGCTTTTGTGATTCCCACATTGGCATTTGCTACTTTTAGAGCTAATTCTGCACTTTTAACGTCTGGTCGTCTGCTTACTAAAGAAGACGGAATTCCAACTGACGCATTGTTTTTCACTTCAAGTGAACTTAAAAGAATCGTTCTTTCTTTTGCACTAGGGAAAGAACCAGTTAAAACACTTAAAGCATTTTCCTGAATGGCTATATTTTGTTCCAATAACGGAATTAACTGTGCAGAATTTAATTTCTGCGCTTCAGACTGTTGAATTGCCAGAGTGGTAACCTGCCCGGCATCGTATTTAAGTTTGATAATATTGGTGGTACTATCATTTAATTTAAGGTTTTGTCTGGCAATATTCAACTGTGCATCGAGCATCAAAAGATTGTAATAACCTCTTGAAACATTGGCAACAATATTCGTTTGCAACGCTTTTTTTACTTCTTCAGACTGAAGATATCCTGCATAAGCCCCTTTCTTCTGGTTTCTGATCTTTCCCCAAATATCAGCTTCCCAGGAAAGTGAAGCTCCTGCAGAATAATCGTCAATATGTTTTTGACCTAAAGCCTGACCTAAATTCATTCCGGTAAAACTATTATCAGAAGGATTGCTGGTGCTGGCATTTACCATTAAATTCACCTGAGGTACATTTCCCCATTTTGATTGTGTAAATCTGTATTGTGCAATTTCGATATTCTTTTGTGCAATCAGCAGATCGTTATTACGTACCACCGCGCTGTCAATCAACTGAATAATATCTTTTTCTGTAAAGAAGTTTTTCCACTCGATATCAGCAATACTGGTTGTATCACCCGAAACCGATGCATTCCTGAAATTCTCAGGAAATGCATCTTTGGGAGTTTCAATATCCTTAGAGACTTTACAGGATATTAAAGTCGTGATCAGAATGGCGAAGGTCACGATTTTGGTTATATAATTTTTCATTGTTTTTTTATTAGATTTTTTATTCAGCTGGGCTAATTTTAGCACATAGAAACATAGTTTTTGAAAACCTTTAAAAGGCGTTTCACTAATCTGTGGAAACTAGTTTCTTCTAATCTCTTTTTTGACATATAACTTCTATGTCTCTTTGTGTTTAAATCAATTTTTTTAATTCCCCAAAAGCTTAAATTTCTGTACAGGTATCTTTTCTGGTTTCGAGATCTTTCGAAATTCTGTACGATATATAGGCGATGCCCGCGATTATTGCCACAAGGGCTGTCGTTATATAATTTTCCATTTTTTATTTTTCTTCGTTATGAATTACAGCGATCGGTTTGCCGCTGAATTTCTCCTGTAAATATTGGAATACGATAAATAAAACCGGGATAATAAATAATCCTAAGATTACACCCGAAATCATTCCGCCCGCAGCTCCAATACTAATAGAGTGATTTCCCTGAGCTGACGGTCCTTTGGCGCTCATCATTGGTACTAAACCAACAATAAAAGCAAGAGACGTCATAATAATTGGTCGCAGACGTAATTTGGCAGCATCGATAGACGCACTGACCAGTGCCTGTCCTGATTTTCTTTTCTGAACCGCAAATTCCACAATCAAAATGGCATTTTTGGCGAGAAGTCCGATTAGCATGACTAAAGCCACCTGAACGTAAATGTTGTTTTCGATTCCGGTTAAACCGATTGCCACAAATACTCCAAAAATACCTGCAGGAATTGATAAGATTACCGCCAAAGGCAAAATGTAACTTTCGTATTGTGCAGCAAGTAAGAAATAAATAAAAATCAAACACAGTAAGAATATAGTTGCAGACTGTCCTCCGGAAGAAATCTCCTCACGTGTCTGGCCCGAGAATTCAAACCCGTAACCTGCAGGCAATTGTTGTGCTGCTACTTCTTCAATTGCTTTAATGGCGTCTCCGGAACTAAATCCAGGTTTCGGAATCGCATTAATCGAAATTGAGTTGAACAAATTATATCTTGAAGCGGTTTCAGAACCATAAATACGAGTTAATTTTACTAAAGTATTTATCGGCACCATTTCGCCATTTTTGTTTTTTACGAAAACACGGTCAATCGCAGTTGGGTCGGCTCTGTCGGCAATATCGGCCTGAACAACGACACGATAATATTTACCAAATCGGTTGAAATCAGAAGCCTGAGCACTACCAAAATAAGCCTGCATCGTTTGTAAAATATCTTTTACATTTACGCCTAACTGATTCGCTTTTTCATCATTAATATCCAATTGCAATTGTGGATAATCGGCTTTGAAACTCGTAAAAGCAACCGCAATTTCCGGACGTTTCATTAATTCGCCAATGAAATTTTGAGAAATTCCTGAGAATTTATCCAGTTTTCCTCCGGTTTTATCTTGCAAAACCAAATCCAAAGCTTCAACGTTACTAAATCCGGGAACCGTTGGGAAACTGAAGACGAAGAAACTTCCGCCGGAAATAGCGCCCAGTTTGCCACGAACCTGATTCATAATTTCGTCAATATTCTTAATATCACCACGATCTTCGTTTGGTTTCAATAAAACAAAAACTACAGCAGAAGACGGACTTGTTGAATTGGTCAGTAAGTTGAAACCTGAAATCGCTGTTACGAATCTTGAAGCGTCTAAACCTCTTAAAGTATTTTCGGCTTCGGTCATTACTTTTTGAGTTCCGTCAAGCGAAGTTCCCGATGGCGTGTTCACCGCAATTGCGATAAATCCCTGGTCTTCTGTCGGAATAAATCCTGCAGGAGTTGTTTTTACTAATAAAATAGTAGCCACAGTAATTAAAGCTAATCCGCCTAAACTCAGCCATTTTCTTCTGATTAAGAATTTAAGTCCGCCAACATAACGGTTGGTCAAAGATTCAAAACTGCTGTTAAAAGCGGTAAAGAATTTTTCTTTAAATCCTTTTTTCTCATAAGGCGCCCCGTGCTCGTGAGCGCTGTGATTGTCTTTTAAGAACAAAGCAGCAAGCGCAGGACTCAAAGTCAATGCATTAACAGCCGAAATTACAATTGCAATGGCCATCGTAAAAGCAAACTGACGATAGAAAACTCCTGTTGAGCCCTCCATAAAACCAACCGGCAGGAATACAGCAGCCATTACCAGCGTAATCGAGATAATAGCACCCGTTATTTCGTGCATAGCTTCATGCGTGGCGACTTTTGGAGACAGACGTTTGTGCTCCATTTTCGCATGCACGGCTTCGACCACCACAATGGCATCATCGACCACAATACCAATCGCCAGAATTAATGCGAAAAGCGTAAGAAGATTAATCGAGAATCCGAATAACTGCATGAAGAAGAACGTTCCTAAAATTGCTACAGGTACAGCAATAGCCGGGATTAAAGTTGATCTAAAATCCTGAAGGAAAATAAATACCACAATAAATACCAGAATAAAAGCTTCGATCAACGTATGCTTAACTTGTTCGATAGACTGATCAAGCGAAACTTTTGTACTGTAGAAAATATTGTGTTTGATACCTTTTGGAAAATCTTTAGAAGCCTTTTCCATCATTTTATTGATCGCAATCTGAATATCATTTGAGTTAGAACCCGCTAACTGAATCACACCGATTACAATACCTTTTTTACCATTCAAACGTGTTAAACTGTTATAAGAATATGCACCCAATTCCACTCTGGCAACATCTTTTAAACGGAGCACAGAACCGTCTGCGTTAGAACGAATGGCAATATTTTGATAATCTTCCGGTTTGGTCAGTTTTCCTTTGTATTTAATTACATATTCGAAAACCTCTTTACTGCGCTCACCGAATTTCCCCGGAGCTGCTTCCAAACTTTTATCCTGTATCGCGCCCATTACTTCGCTTGGCGTAACATTATGCGTTGCCATTTGTGTTGGATTCAACCAAACACGCATCGAGTAATCTTTTACACCACCAAAAATACTGGCAGAACCCACACCCGGAATACGTTTTAACTCCGGAATAATATTAATTTGTGCATAGTTCGCAACAAAAGTCTGATCGTATTTCGATTCATCATCGGTATACATACCAATCGCCATGATGAAAGAGTTTTGTTGTTTCGCCGTGATAACACCTTGTTGCACAACCTCCGCAGGAAGCTGACTCGTTGCTTGTGCCACACGGTTCTGAACGTTTACCGCAGCCTGATCGGCATCTGTTCCTAGTTTAAAGAAAACAGTAATTGCTAAAGTTCCGTCGTTACTCGCAGTAGAACTCATGTACGTCATGTTTTCTACACCATTTATAGATTCTTCCAGAGAAGGTGCCACAGAACGTAAAACCGTTTCTGCGTTTGCTCCCGGATATACCGCCGTAACTAAAACTGATGGAGGCGCAATATCTGGAAACTGTTGTAAAGGCAGTTTAGTTAAACCAAGTACACCCAGGATCACCAATAAAATGGAGATTACAGTTGCCAGTACTGGTCTTTGTATAAATATTTTGAACATTTTTTTTTGAAATTATTTTTTAGTACTTACCTCGGCAACTTTTGTTGATTTTTCAGGCTGAATCGCTTGCCCGTCCTGCAATTTGTCAATACCGCTCAATACGATCTGATCGCCTGTTTTTACGCCATCTTTAATTAAATAGTTGGTGCCGTTTTTACCCACAACTGTAATAGGCATTTTAGTTACTTTATTGTCTTTTCCTACCGTGAAAACGAACACTTTGTCCTGCATTTCGATTGTAGCCGACTGTGGAACTAAGATCGCATCGTCGTGCTGTAAACCTAAACGGATTCTTCCCGTATTACCAGAACGTAACGTACCATTTGCATTCGGAAAAGTCGCTCTCAGTGTAATAGCTCCGGTTGTCTTGTCAAACTGACCGTCTACCATATCAATTTTTCCTGTTTTTGGGTAATCTGTATTATCAGCTAAAATCAATTGCACAGGAGGTAATTTTTTGATTTTATCTCCTAAAGAATTTCCGGCATATTTCGATTTAAAGTTGATGAAATCTGTTTCGCTCAAAGAGAAGTAGGCAAACACTTCATGAACATAAGACAAAGTAGTTAAAGGTTCAACATCAGAGGCAGAAACCAAACTTCCTTGTTTTTTAGGAAGTCTTCCGATGTAACCACTTACCGGGGCTGTCACATTGGTATATCCTAAATTAATTTTGGCAGAACCTACCATTGCTTTTGCCTGCTCAATATTTGCAGCAGCAATTTTTTGAGTGGCTTTAGCGGTTTTCAACTGATAATCAGAAACTACTTTGTTTTGTACAAGAGGAGTCAGTTTATCAACTTCTAATTGTGCGTTAATCAAAGCTGCTTCTGCCGCGTGAAGACTTGCCAAAGCATTGTTTAGCTGCTCACGGAAAGGACGTTCGTTGATTTTAAATAACGTTTGACCTTTGCTTACATAAGAACCTTCGTCTACAAAAATTCTGTCAAGGTTTCCGCTTACCTGTGGGCGAATTTCTACGTCTACAGTTCCTTGTATTGCAGCAGGATATTCAGCGTCAGTGGTCGTATTGGCACTTGTAATTGCCAAAACTGGTAAAACCGGTGGAGGCGGAGCAGCAGGAGCCTGATTTTTATCGGCGCAGCTGCTTAAAACTAGGGCCAGAATAAAACTGGTTATTATTACATTTTTCATTTTCATTATGGTTTTAATTGGTTGAACATTTTCTCGGATTAATTCATTTGGTATTATGGCATTCTCGGGATTCATATTTAATTATATTAAATTATCTAACGTTGTTAAGTAAACGTGCGCAAATTTCTATACAGTCGTCATTTCAGTTTTATTTCTAAATCGGTATTAAATTATCTAACATCGTTAAGTAATAGTCTAAAAAAAACCTTTTATTACCTTTATTAAATTTTCTAACAGTGTTAAGTTAATGTTTCAAAAAAAAGGATTTATATTATCCAATTAAATTATTTTACACCGTTAAGTAAAAACTGAAAAAATTTTTATTGTATTGATTTGATAATACCGCCAATGGCATCTTTCAAAATTTGGGCATTTATAGTTTCTAAAATATCACTTTTATTAATGATATTAATGGCGATTAAACCATGAATAACAGAAAAGAAAGTGAAATACTTTTGTTTAATGATATCCTGACTCGGATTACTGTCTTTCATTACTTCAGCAATCACATGAGTGAATAATTTGTAAGGTCCCTCCTGAGCCGAACATCGCTGTGCGCAACACGTCATCTGAACACCAAACATTAACTGATACATTTCAGTATTCGTAAAAGCGAAATCCCAATAGGTCATCCACATAGCTTCTAACTGGTCTTCCGGTTTTTCAAACTTGTCTATTGCAACTTGCAATTCTTTAGTCAGTTTTACAAAACCTTTACCGGTAAGTTCTTCTAAAATTGCTTCTTTATTTGAGAAATATTCATAAATAATAGGAGCAGTATATTCGATCTTGTCGGCAATTTTACGCATACTCAAACCATTCCAGCCTTCTTCTTTTACGATATCATAAGCAGCGCCAAGAATATTATTTCTTGTCTCTTCTTTTTGTCTTAAAATTCGATCTTTGCTAGCCATTTTATTCGAGTATTAAATTGTTTAACACTGTTAGGCAAATGTATGGCGGTTTTTCGAATTACAAAACATTTTAGCAATAATATTTTCTTATCGTACAATAAGCGTTTCTTAAAAAGCTCGTGAAGTGCTAATTTTAGTAAGTTTCTTGTTGTGTGAATATTTTTCAGGAGCAGCACATTTTTTATTTTCAAGACCTTTTGTCCCGCTCTACATTATATCTTTTATGTCTCGTTATAAAAAACGAGACATAAAAGAATACCTCCCGACGCTTCGAGACGATCAGGGCAAGGCGAGAAAGTTTAAGTTTTTCATAATTCTGCTCGAAGTTTGTCATCCAAAATAAGCAAAATCTCCGCAAGTTACTCCACAAAGATTTTGGATTCCACATTTATTAAAAGATTTACTTCGGATAGTTTTCTGGATTTTGCGAAGTATGAAAAACAGCATTTAAGAAAACAGTTTTAGATAATTCATCAATCATAAAGAAAGCGACGTAAGGGAATTTTTTAAAAGGTAGAAAACGATAATTATTATCGTGAATCTGATAAAAAGGATTTATCTGTAAAGCTTTATAAACTTTCCTGTAATCATTCAGAAAATCCAAAGCTACTTTTTTGCTAGCTTTAAGAATATAATATTCAACAGCTTCCTCAATGTTTTTTAATGCAATTGAAGAAACGATAATCTTATAATTCATACTTCTTTTTTAGATCTGTATAAATTGATTCAGCATCTTTGTAATTGCTTTTATCTGAATTAACTTGATTATCTAATATTTCCTGCTGTTCTGCTGATAATTCGTAAGGTTTTAAATTTGCAATTTCAAACTTGATCTTTAGTGCTTTCATAAAAGCTTTGACAGCTTCTATTTGAGAAGCATCTTCAGTATACGCTGTAATGTTTATTGCTTGCATGATTTTTAGTTTACTAAAGTGGATAAGCAAAGTTAAGACAAAACTCTAGTTTTCATGTTAATGATTTAGTTATTTTTATAGATACTAATTTTTCGTAACATTACAATAAAAAAATGAAACCATTAACTATCCTAAAAACCACAATCACTCTTTTATCTCTGCAACAAGCTTTTGCTCAGGAAACTAAAGAGATTACACCAATAAAATACACCATAGAAAACTGCGTCAATCATTTTGATTTAGACAAAGCGACGAATACCAAAGTCGGTTACCAATATTGGTTTGGCGACAAAAACTTCACTCAGGAAAATACTTTAAAAATGAGTATTGTAGAACCAGGTAAATCGACACACGCTCCGCATCATCATCCTGAAGAAGAGTTTTTCTATATTCTAGAAGGTTCTGCTTCTTTTTTCCTTGACGGAAAAACGGTTGTCGTTGGTCCAAATACGAGTTTATATTGCCCGCCAAATGCCGAACACGGAATCAGTAATGCGGGAAATACTAATTTGAAATATTTGGTCATTAAGAAGGATTTGAGATGATCACGTAATTTACCAACTAATTTATGCACTTTCACTTTTATACACTTTCACTTTTAATTCTTTACTTTCATGTTATAAAATAGTAAAGTAAATTGAAAGGGATCTTATATAATTTTTATTTAATTTTTAATAAAAAACTGTACTTCAATTAATTAACTTTTCTTAAAGAAAGGTTTAACAGCAACTGCTTTCGCTGGCTGTCTGAAATAAGTAATTTTAGGTAAATCAAAATTAATAACGTTTTAAATATTTAAAATTATGAAAAAGAATATCGCCATATTAGCCACAAACGGATTTGAAGAATCAGAATTAGCATCTCCTAAAGCGTATCTGGAAGAGCAGGGATGGAATGCAGATATCATCAGTCTGAAAGCAGGAACTATCAAAGCCTGGAAAGACGGAAACTGGAGCAATGAATATAATGTAGATGTTGTATTAGATCAGGCAAATGAAGCCGATTACGATGCTTTGGTTCTTCCGGGAGGAGTTTTAAACCCGGATTCATTAAGAAGAGAAGAAGCTGCAGTAAATTTTGTACGTTCGTTTTTTGAAAGTAAAAAACCAGTAGCGGCTATTTGTCACGGACCTCAAATTCTGGTAGATGCCGATGTTTTACAAGGTCGAAAAGTAACATCTTTCTTCTCTGTTAAAAATGATTTGAAAAATGCCGGAGCACAATGGGAAGATTCAGAAGTTGTAGTAGACAACGGATTAGTAACCAGCCGAAATCCTGATGATTTGCCTGCTTTTAATAAAAAAATGGTGGAAGAAATTAAAGAAGGAAAACACGAGCGTCAGACTGTGTAAGATTTATATTTTATCAAATTTCAAAAATGCAGGATCAATTTTGGTCTTGCATTTTTTTATTGAATAGCCCCTACTTTTAACTAGGGGATTAAAAGATTTAATAGTAATAAGGCTTTAGCCAAATGCGTATTTTGGCTAAAGCCCTTTTTAGCTTTATTTATACCTTCAGCTAAAGCTGGAGGCAATTGATTCTTTTTAATTAATTGAGGATCAATCTTTGCGTTCCTCTGATTGAAACCAGAGGCTATGTTCTCAAATGATTGGGGAGTTTCTCGTGATTTTTTTCCCTTTGCTAGTGTGCAGCGCTCGTGTTTTCCATCTAGTTTGTCATTTCGACCGAAGGGAGAAATCACACTCGTATATCGACAAAGATTGACAAACAGGAGCGGAGTTTCTAGTGTGATTTCTCGTTCCTCGAAATGACAAATACTTTGTGTAAAAATGTTCGGAAGAACATAACTCACTCAAAATGAAAATTCAAAAATTCAAAGTTTTCATTAAAACTTCTTATCAATTCAATTTTCTTATCACGTCTCCATTTCTTTAATTCTTTTTCTCTTGCTATTGCTTCCTGTATCCAAGTGAATCTTTCATAATAAACTAAAAACTGAATATTATATTTTGCCGCAAAAGAATTGATATTTAAATCAATATTTTCTTTATGTTTTGCAAGTCTTTGTCTTAAATTATTTGTGACGCCAATATAAAAAGAAGTACGATGTTCATTGGTTATAATGTAAACGTAATAACTATGAAAACCAATTTGAGGATTAAGCATTAGATATAATATTTTTACTAGGTTCTATATAATTCGTTTTTTATTTGTAACATCCAGTTTGTCATTTCGATGAACTAGAAATCGCACTCGTATATCGACAAAGATTAGCGAATTACTTTGTGTCCCGAAGCTTCGGGATAGTGTGATTTGCTTCACCTGTTCGCTATAGCTCCAGTCTCCTTCCAGTCTAAATGGCAAGATCACAAAAATCACATCCAGTGTGTCATTTCGACGGAGGAGAAATCGCACTCGTATATCGACAAAGATTAGCGAATTACTTTGTGTCCGGAAGCTTCGGGATAGTCTGATTTGCTTCGCCTGTTCGCTATCGCTCGAGTCTCCTTTCAGTCGAAATGACACGATCACAAAAATCACATCCAGTTTGTCATTTCGACGGAGGAGAAATCACACTCGTATATCGACAAAGATTAGCAAATTACTTTGTGTCCCTAAGCTTCGGGATACTGGGATTTGCTTCGCTTGTTCGCTATAGCTCGAGTCTCCTTCCGGTCTAAATGGCAAGATCACAAAAATCACATCCAATTTGTCATTTCGACGGAGGAGAAATCGCACTCGTATATCGACAAAGATTAGCGAATTACTTTGCGTCCCGAAGCTGCGGGATAGTGTGATTTGCTTCGCCTGTTCGCTATCGCTCGAGTCTCCTTTCAGTCGAAATGACACGATCACAAAAATCACATCCAATTTGTCATTTCGACGGAGGAGAAATCGCACTCGTATATCGACAAAGATTAGCGAATTACTTTGTGTCCCGAAGCTTCGGGATAGTGTGATTTGCTTCGCCTGTTCGCTATCGCTCGAGTCTCCTTCCAGTCTGAATGGCAAGATCACAAAAATCACATCCAGTTTGTCATTTCGACGGAGGAGAAATCACACTCGTATATCGACAAAGATTAGCGAATTACTTTGTGTCCCGAAGCTTCGGGATAGTGTGATTTGCTTCACCTGTTCGCTATAGCTTGAGTTTCCTTCCAGTCTAAATGGCAAGATCACAAAAATCACATCCAGTTTGTCATTTCGACGGAGGAGAAATCGCACTCGTATATCGACAAAGATTAGCGAATTACTTTGTGTCCCGAAGCTTCGGGATAGTGTGATTTGCTTCGCCTGTTCGCTATCGCTCGAGTCTCCTTTCAGTCGAAATGACAAACTAGACTTTAAAATTCGATAAAGATAAAAATATAATTGTAAGAATAAATTTATATTTTAAATCAAATTTCCTTACATTTGCAGTTCTTAAATCTTCACATTTAAAATAAAGTAAAATTTGCCTTTAATGGTTTTGGATTGCAAAAATGCATGGCCAAAAGGCTTTAAATTCATTAAATGGAAGAAATGAAAACCAACACCCTTTCCAAAGAAGCCGAAACAAGGCTGATTGATTTTTTTAATCCTATTATCGATCCCGAAGATAGGACTAAAATTTTAAAACAAGTAAACTGCATTTTAGCTTTAGGCATAACGCGACAAAACGAAACCCTCCAATTCGGACTAACAAATTTTGAAGACAATTATTATTGGCTCAATGAATTGGCGGAGATTTTGAATCCTTATTTGAGTGAAGAGTAAGGATTATAAAATGGAAAAACCTCGATTATTTTAGAATCGAGGTTTTTGTCTAGTTAATTAAAATATTTAAAAAGAAGTTCTCTACTTCTAATTTTCTTCTTCATCCTCATTTTCTTCATCCTCAATATTTACCTCTCTTATTGTGTCTAGATTTGGATCATTGTATCTAGCGTTATGTGTTATATTGATAGTTACGTTGAGACGTTCAAGAACACTATTGATTGCAAGATCTCTATTGGGAAATACTTTAACCAAAACTTCATTTTCTGGTGTACTTTCTTCATTGTCTATGCAGAAAAAGGATACACTGATGTCTCTAGTTCCGTAAAGAGAAATTCCAATTATAGTATATCTTTCTCCAAGATTATAACGTCGCGCTATTTCATTATAATCAATACCAGCGATATCAGCTGAAGCGTGACCTATTCGATCATTATATTGTACAGAAGCTTTCATATTTAATATATTAGTTAATGAATAATTAAATGGATTATTAAAAAAAATGTTTTTTCTTTTCAAGATGACTCCTTACTTGAAAATTAGTAAATATATCTAAATAGTAATAACTGAATTTGCGATTCTCTTTTCACCGCCTATGTGTGTAGTGTAAAATCTCTGTTCAATACCCCAAAGAACAAATTTTAAATCTTCATCGTTTTCAATTTTAAATTTTCCATTTTGATAAGCTACTTTGCCATATTCATTGGTGTAATCGTAAATCGCCTGTTTTTCATCATTTGACAAACTATTTAATGTCGCATTCACTAAAGCAATTCGCTTTCTGTTTGGAATTGTGACATTATTTGCAACATAATCACCATTAACATCCAGAAAATCACTATTTAAAAATGTTTCAGTTTCAGCTTCTGTTGCTTCTTTATATAACTGATCCATTCCTTTAAAAATTTTTTGCGCAGCGGGTAATTTTTTAAAGTATAAAGTATCATTTGCTTTATCGTAAATTGCATCTGCAAAAGAATTTATGGTTATAATTGGTTTTTCAGTTTCTAAAGACAGTTCATCAATCGAAAACCATTTTTTACTAATGAAAAAACTAGAATTTATTATTTGAAAAAAATATAAGTTATCCTGTACTGTACAAATGAAAGATAGTTTTCTTAAATCCGCATTAGTTATTTGATTAAGGTTTACCGTATCCAAATCATTCTTAAGAAAATCAAAAATAAAGTTTGTGTTTGAAAAATCTGAAAGTTTATATAGTTCATCATCCTCAATTAGAGTTGCAGGATTATAGTCGATACCATTTAAAATTAGATTTGTTGTATCATAAACTTCCGTTTCGGTCTCTAAGACACGAAAAATATTTTGTTTTCTTTTAACCTTTCCAAAAATATAATTTGCCATAAAATTTTTTAAAGTTCAATAAATGTATAATTGTTAATTCTTCGTAGTTTTTCAAAACTGTCTTCTCCTGGCGTTTTCAATTGTTTCCTCGTAATTAAAAATATTTTTACATTTATAGATGTTTTAATGAAATAAAAGTGATAACCAAAAAGTAAAAAAATAGGATTAAAATAAAGGGTTTGCGATAGAAATGTGAAAATGTATATAATTGTAAAAACTACAATTAGGGTATGAATATCTCCTATACCTAGTGACACAAAAAAATATCCTAAATATGTCGGAAGGAAATTATTATTTGCTAATTCAATTTCTATAACTGAGGTATTTCGTAGTGTATCTTTTGGTAAGTTTTTTGCAATTGCAAAACTTAAAGCGCTTAAAATAATTGGAATAAATATAAAAAGTACCCATGAAAAATATGTACAATATTCATCTAAGAATATGAATTCATATTTTTCCTTAACTAAATAAACAACAACTATTAGCCACGTTGAATTGAATGCTAAAAATAATTGATATAAAAATTTCATAGTTTTCAGAGTATTAATTTTATACTGAATTATTAATTTTCGACAAATATTAGAAGATGAATAATTTCTTTTTTATGGAAAACCATAATTCTAAATTATTTCTTCAAAACAAGAGTAACAATAAATATTGTATAAGTAACAAGTAGATATACCTGTTTGTCTGAAAGATTAATATTAAAATCCATGATTAAATGTTTTAGGAAATGAATTTTCTTTAAAAAAAAGGACAGCACTTTTTTAATTTGTGCTGTCCTTCATGCAATTTGTACAGTTAATGGTAATCTACTAAAAAGACTAAACGCAGGTTATTCGTTTATGGTCTCGCCTTCTTTAGTTTCTTCGCTGGCCATTTTTACCAGTTTATCTTGCGGGTTTAAATCTCCGAAAATTTCGATTTTATCTTCGATTTCTCTTCCTTTTTTAATGTCAACTCTTGTCGCTTTGTGGTTTACTACTTTTACTACGTATAAACCTTCTGCAGAATTTACAACCGCCGTTTTTGGTACTACAAACGTGCTATCTTTCGCGTTAAGCGGTAACAAAACTTCGGCAACCATTCCGGGTAATAAATTGGCTTTGGTATTGTGAACGTCCATTTCGACTCTTTCAGAACGTAATTTCAAATCTAAAGCTCCGGACATTCTGGTAATTTTTGCGGTAAAAGTTTCCGGTAACGATTTTACGTTAAAACTCATTTCGTCGCCCGGATGCAAATATCCTGTGTACAGTTCCGGAACCGAAACCGCCAAACGTAACTTACTTTGTTCCTGAATCGTTAATAAAGGTAAATCAGATCCTTTTCCGTTTGGACCAACATACGTTCCTAAATTGACATTTCTGGCCGAAACCACTCCGTCAAATGGCGCGCGGATTTCCAAATAACCTCTCATAATCGAGATTTCCTTGTGGGCTGCAACTGCCGCCTGATATTGTGCGTAATCAGAATTTTTCTTTCCGCCAGCCATTTCTAAATCGTTTTTAGAAATCGTTCCTTCCACTTTACTGGTTTCGTACAAACGGTTGTAAGTACTTTTGCTTGTCGTGTAAATCGCTTCCATCGATTTTAATCTCGATTCGGCTGCAGCCAGTTGCGAACTAATTTCCGGTGCTTCTAAAACAATTAAAAGTTGTCCTTTTTTAACTTTAGATCCAATGTCTACTTTTAATGTTTTGACAAAACTGCTCACTTTAGCATACAAATCAACTTGTTGAAAACCCGTTAATTCTGCCGGTAAACGCAATTCTGTAGTCAGTTTTTCTTTAGATAAAAGGAAAGTTTCTACTTTAGGTTCGATTGCTGCCGGTGCAGCTTCTTCTTTTTTCTTTTCACAGCCGCTTAATACCACTAAAGCTGTAAATAATATTGCGGTTGATTTTATAATGTTACTTTTCATTTTTTGGTTTTATATAATAAATATGTTTTAAGAAATAGAAGGAAAGTAATTTATCAAGTATATCCACGACGATTGTAACTTTCGACTTTTCAACTTTCGACTTTAAGACTTTCAACTTTATAACTTATGACTTTACGACTTTCTCGACTTACTTATTGATGCGATATAATGGATACTTTCTTCGTCTTCAGGATCTAAAGAAACCGATTGTGTCGATGTTTTTTCCTGTGCCCACGCAAAAATCTGCGGAAGGATCAATAATACGGCAAAAGTAGAAAATAATAAGCCACCGATAACTGCTCTTCCTAACGGAGAAACCTGATCGCCTCCTTCGCCATGCCCAATTGCCATTGGCAGCATTCCCGCAATCATCGCAACCGAAGTCATGATAATCGGACGAAGACGCAATGCAGCAGCTTCTCTGGCAGATTCTAAGGCGTTTCCGTTTATTTTTCGCAATTGCTCCGCATTCGTGACCAAAAGTACGGCATTGGCAATAGAAACCCCGACCGACATGATGATTCCCATATACGATTGCAGATTTAAGGTTGAACCAGTTATTGTCAGCATTAACAGCGATCCTAAAACTACCGCCGGAACGGTTGTTAAAATGACGAGGGAAACTTTGAACGACTGAAAATTAGCAGCCAACATTAAGAAAATTACGAAAACGGCAACCAATAATCCTGTCTGTAAACTGCTTAATGTTTCGCTCAATACAGTACTTAGTCCAATTGGCGTGATAAACAAACCACGAGGTAATTCGCCCAATGAACTAATTGTTGACGCAACATCTTTTGTAGCCGTTCCTAAATCGGTCTGGTTGATGTTTGCGGTAACGGTAATGTATGGCATGGCCCCTAAATTGTCATTTTCACCGCTTACAAAGCCGGGTGTAATTTTGGCAACGTCACTTAAAACAGGACGAAGCGAGTTCTTTAATACCGGAATTTCTCCAATATCGGTTTTGCTTTTCATTTTGTTTAACGGAACCTGAACTTGTACCGAATAGGATAAACCTGCTTTTTCGTCGACCCAGTTGTTTTTTTCGGTATATCTTGAAGATGAGGTCGAAGCTACCAGCGAACGTGAAATATCATTCATATCCACGCCCAATTCGGCTGCACGGGTTCTGTCAATATCGATATTCATGGCCGGATAATGAATCGGCTGTCCAATCTGAACATCTCTGAAATACGAAATTGTTTTTAGTTTTTCAACAATTTGAGTTGCGTACAATTCGTTACGCTTTTTGTCTTTTCCTGCAATTCGAACTTCGATCGGAGTAGGGGAACCCTGACTTAGAACCTTATCTGTTAATTCGATTGGCTCGAAAGAAAGTTTGGTATCAGGCAATACTTTTTTGATTCTCGCTCTAAAATCGTCTTTAAATTCATCCATATCTGCATGATAATCTTTCAAACTCACTTGGAAAACCGCTTCATGAGAACCTGCCATGAACAAGTAAATCGGGTTGATGGAGAATAGAGAAGGGTGCTGACCCACATAAACAGAAGAAATTCCGATATGTTCTTTGCCGACCATTGTTTCTAATTCCTTCAAAACAATTCTGGCCTGTTCTTCGGTTCTTTCCAAACGTGTTCCGTCAACGGCGCGCATTCTTAACTGAAACTGACTCGAATTGGTTCTTGGGAAAACATCTTTTCCTATAAATCCAAGAAATACAATCGCTAAAACAGTTGCTACAAGTAAATACGTAATACTCGTAAGTTTTTTATGTACAAATAATCGGTCTAAAGTGCGCATGAAACGATTTCTGAATTTCTCGAAACCAGTCACTTTTCCATCGTTGTTAAAATCTTCTCTTTCGACTAAATCTTTTTTCTGACCAATTAAATTCTGCTCAGAGTCAGGTGTTAATCCGCAGGAATTAAATTCAGCTTCATCGTCTGTTATAGTGATTTCATGAGTATGTTTTGGATGCGCTTTCATCATCCAGTTCGCCATTACGGGAACAAAGGTCTGAGAAAGTAAAAACGAAATCACCATAGAGAAACCAATTGCCAAAGCCAACGGCAGGAACAACGCTCCGGGAATACCAACCATCGTAAACGCCGGCGCAAATACAGCAAGGATACAAAGTAAAATCAATAATTTTGGCAGCGCAATTTCCTGACAGGCATCCCAAATGGCGAGAGCTTTCGGTTTTCCCATGTCGAGATGTTGATGGATATTTTCAATCGTTACGGTACTTTCATCCACCAAAATACCAATTGCCAGAGCCAATCCTGATAAAGACATTAAGTTGATGGTTTGTCCGAATAATTTCAGGAATAAAACACCCGAAATAATCGAAATCGGAATCGTCATAATTACGATCAACGCCGCGCGACGGTCACCAAGGAAAAGCATTACCATTAATCCCGTAAGAACCGCACCGATAATTCCTTCTGTAATCAAACTTTTAACCGAATTAATTACATAAACCGACTGGTCAAATTCGTACGTAATATTGACATCTTCAGGAAGTGTACTCTGAATTTTAGGCAGTTCCGATTTTAATTTCTGAACCACATCCCAGGTCGAAGCATCTCCGGCTTTTGCAATACTAATGTAAACCGAACGTTTTCCGTTTACCAAGGCGTAACCGGCTGTAATATCGGCACCATCTTTTACAGAAGCAACATCGCCTAATTTTAAGTTTTGAACGCCGCCTTTGAATAACGGAATCTGCTCAAAATCTTTTATTTCTTTAATCGTATTATTGGTTGGTGTAATATAGTTTTTGTCACCCATTCTCACGTTTCCGGATGGAGCCGTCTGGTTGTTCAGACGAATCGCCTCAACAATCTGATCGGGTGTCATATTATGCGAACGCAACAAATCGGGATCTACGTTAACCTCAATAGTTCTTGGGCTTCCGCCGAAGGGTGCCGGAGACAATAAACCGGGAATTGAAGTAAAAGAAGCACGGACATAAACGTTGGCCAAATCCTGTAATTCGTTGTTGGATCTGATTTTAGAACTCAAAACCAATTGTCCGATCGGTAATGAAGAAGCATCAAAACGAATGATAAACGGAGGCTGTGTTCCCGGAGGAAAAACCGCTTGTATCCTGTTCGAAAGCGCACTTAACTCGGCTGCAGCCTGAGCCATATTGGTTCCTTCGTAATAGGTTAATTTCATAATCATTAACCCCTGAATATTTTTGGTTTCTACCGATTTGATACCGTTCGAAAAAGGTAAAACGTTCACGTAGTTTTTAGCAAAATAAGCTTCCATCTGGTCGGGCGTATAACCTCCAAACGGGTGTGCAATGTAGATAACCGGCAAATTCATTTTCGGTAAGATATCTACCTTAATGTCTTTGATGGCACCAATTCCGAAGAAAAATAGACCCGCCACCAATACTAATATGGAAATGGGTTTGCGGAGTGCAAAACGTATTAAATTCATTAGGATTTATAATTAAAATTCATTTATAAATAAGTCAAAATTCCCTGTTGCAGCAACTTTCAAAAGGTATGACTGCCACACATTATTATTGACAATATCACGATCGATTTCGGCACGGTTTAACACATACATCGTCTGCGTTAAATCGGTTAAATCGGTTAAGCCATTTTTGTATAAAGTCGATTTTTGAAGATACGCTCTTTTGGCAGCATCTACCTGAATTGGCGCTTCGGCATAGTTTTCCAAAGTAATTCTGATTTTATCTTCGGCAAAATTCAACTGCGATTTTAGTTCACGATCAGCCTGCTTGTATTCTTCCTGTAAACCCTGCGAAACAAATTTCTGTGCACTAACTTGTTTACTGGATCGGAAAGGAGTGGTTAAATTCCACGTAATTCCAATGCCGATTAAATAGTTCGAGCGATCCGGATTTACACCATCCCAATAATTTCTGCTAAAAGCGGTCTGGTCTGCTGCATAAGAATTTTCAAAACCGGATGCTCTGGTTTGTAAAACCCCAAAAGCAGTCATAGTCGGGTAATAAAACCTTTTGTACAATTTAACCTGCTGATTGCTGTAATCGATTCGGGTTTTATACAATTGCAATAAAGGATGAAGACTGTCGGTAGAAGCTTCGCTTTTAATCAGTTCTTTTGGAATCTGAGTAACAAATAAAGTATCGGTAACAAAATCCTGCGGCGCAACGCCCATTAAATCAACTAATTTGTTGTTTTGCTCTTTAACGAAGTTTTTAGCCAGGTTGAGCGCAATTTTAGCTTTAGAAACTTCAGCTGTTGCTAAGGTAGAGTCTACGCCTGCCAATAATCCGTTTTTAACTCTTGCCGCGGCGGTTTTCTTGAAAACTTCGGCACGTGAAAGGTTTTTTTGCTGCGAAATCAATAATCTCTGACTTGCTAAAAGATTTAAATAAGCAGCAGAAATTTTAATTTGCTGTTGGAATTTCTCCTGCTGTAAATCTCTATCCTTGGCCTGAACATCAATTTTAGACAAATTGATTCTTTCTTTGGTTTTTCCGAAAGTAAAGAAATCCCAGTTCATGTTGACTAAATACAACGCTCCGAACGCCGAATTCCAGTTTTGTTCAGGAAGAGGTAAACCTGACGAAGCAACTCCTAAACCTCCCAATCCGTAAAGTGGTCCGTTTTGTCCGTTTACGGTTCCGTAATCCTGCTGCGCAGATAAATTTAAGTTGGGCAGGTAATCACGTCGGATTTGTTTCAGAGTCTCTTTTGATGCATTGGTGTAATTGTTTTTTGCCCGGATAGCACCGTAGTTTTCAAGTCCGGTCTTTATTGCTTCTTTTAAAGACAGGGTTTGAGCAGAACCGATTGAGGCAAAAATCAATAAAAATAATAAGGTAATTTTTTTGAAATACATAAACTCAAGGTGTAATAAATATGTTTTTGATGCAGCAAATTTATTTCTCTTATATTGATAAAACACGGGTTTAGTGATGTACTGCACTAGTAAATGACGAATTGAATTTGTCATTTTTTGAAAAAAATAATTAAATATTTGTCCGTACTTTGTAAACTATTTCACAATTAAGAATGAACAAAAGAATTGATAACATACTGGATAACAAATGGTGGCAGGAGGTTGCCGTTGTCCTTTTCTCCTTTACGATTTATACCTTAAAAAATGACTGGATGCTCTTTAGTTCCTTCATTTCTATTTTAATGGGTATATTCTTTTATTGCGTTTTGTACATGCACGCGCAGTTTAACCGCTTTTTTCTGCTTCCGATTTTATTCAAAGCCAATAAACCTTTTACTTATATTATACTGACTCTTTTTGGGGTTTTTGTATTTTCTGTTGTTTTGTATGAAATCACAATGCTCGACATGTTTGCCAAATGTCATTTGTACCAAAATTCGCATCAGAGAAGTTACGCGTATCAGTTGGCGAGTGTTTTAGGAACTTTGGTCTGCATACTGAGTCCGATAATTGTCTTTAAATTTTATCGAATTCACAGAAAACAAACCGATGCGGCGTTATTGTTCAATCAGATGCAATTGAATTCATTAAAGGGACAGTTAAACCCTCATTTTTTGTTCAATACCTTCAATACCCTTTATGGAATCAGTCTGGAATTTCCGGAAAGGACTCCGGATTTAATTATGAAAGTTTCGCAGTTAATGCGTTATCAATTAGAGAGTAATGGTAAACAATGTGTTTCTTTAGAAGATGAACTGGAGTTTATAAACAGTTATGTTCAGTTAGAAAAAGAACGTGTCGGATATCGCTGTGATATTACTTTTGAGAGTAAAGTAGATAACGAATACACCTATAAAATTTCGCCGATGCTTTTAATTGCATTTATAGAAAATGCCTTTAAACACGGAACCTGCGCTATTGAAAAGTGCTTTGTAGAAATTACGATTTCAGTTGAAAATGGTTTATTGAAACTTCACGTAGCCAATTCTATTCCGAAGAAAAATGATGTTGTTTCTACCAAAATTGGTTTAAAAAACACGATTGAGCGGCTGAATTTAATTTATGGAAAAGACTATAAATTGGATATTCAGGATGACAAACAGATTTATATTGTTGATTTAGAAATACAACTTAAAAAGTTTGTAGGATGAAAGAAACAAAGAAATGTATCATTGTAGATGATGAACCCGCTGCGCATTACGTTCTTGCGAATTATATCAAGCAAAATCCGCAATTGGAATTGGTTTTTCAGGCGTATAACGGAATTGAAGCGATGAATTATCTTCGGGAAAATACCGTCGATTTAATGTTTCTGGATATTAATATGCCGGAGATTTCTGGAATGGAATTATTAAAGATTATTCCGAATCATCCGAAAACCATTCTAACTACGGCTTATTCTGAATTTGCGCTGGAAAGTTATGATTACGGCGTAATAGATTATCTGCTGAAACCGATTTATTTTCCAAGGTTTTTAAAGGCTATAGATCGTTTTTTTGCCAACGAAAACGGAAAGCAAAAAGCAGAAGAAACCGTAAATTCGGTAAGCGTAAAAATAGACGGTTACCTGATGGATATCGAACTCGACCAGCTTTTGTATGCGCAGAGTTTTGGCAATTACGTAAAACTTCACACAATACGAAAGACCTATCTGGCGTCGATAACCACCACTGAATTTGAAAAGTGTCTTCCCGAGAAAAGCTTTATGCGAATTCATAAATCGTATATCGTGGCTCTGGATAAAATTGATGCAACAGAAAAAGATTTTGTAGTAATTAAAAATGAAAGGATTCCAATTGGTATAACCTATAAAAGGGAACTGACAGAGTGTATGAAGAAGTTGTAGTTTTAATTTTTTTATTTCTAAGATATTAGTTCTAAATTTTTAGTTCTTTTCTCTTTTCTCTTTTCTCTTTTCTCTTTATTCTTAATCTTTTCTCTTTATTCTTTTCTCTTTTATTCTCCGCCGATACTCATTAAAAAAAAACTGTTCTTCATTTCATCTTAAGAAAATAGTAGTACTTTTAATACGTTCTTTAAGAGTTTAATTTAAAATTGAAACCATGAAAAACGCAATTTTAGCTTTTACTTTTTTATGCAGCAGTTATTTAATCGCGCAGGAGGGGAGTAATATGAAAAAAGAAATAACGCCACCGGAAAAGGTAAAGTTTGCTTTTGAACGAGAATATCCCGGGAAAACTGCCGTCTGGTCAGAAGAATATGTTGGAGATGATGCTGATGAAATTCGCTTTGAAGCGCGATATAATGTAAGTGCTAGCAAAAAAGCAGTAGCAATTTATGACAATTTTGGAAATATGAAAGCTTATGAGCTTCAGATTCCATTTAGTCAGCTTCCGCCAAAGGCTCAGGCGTATTTGAAAAAAAATTATGCAACAAAAGCAATTATTGATGTTGTAACAGTTATAGATGATAAAAATAAAACGACTTATGAAGTTGGTGTTACAAAAGATGCTAAATTTTACGATGTTGTTTTCGATAAAGATGGCGGATTTGATGTCCTTATCGAAAAAAATTAATATCATTTTTTGTAAGAAAAATTATATTTATATAGATTTGTAAAACAGTTTCTATATATGAAGAATGTTATTTTAAGCTTAGTTTTATTTTATTGCAGTTTTTTGAGTGGTCAAAATGGAGTTTTAATTCCGCCAGATCAGGTAGTTGATGCATTTTCTAAAAAATATGCTGACAGAAAAGCGGTCTGGAATTTAGAATATACTGGCAAAAAAGACGATGTTACTTTTGAGGCGAAATTTAGCGAAAAAGGCAAGAAAACAGCTTTGGCACTTTTTGATCAGAAAGGAGTTTTTATTTCTTATAAACTTCAGATAGAAATGATTGAGTTACCGGTTAAAGCGCAGGCACATATTAGAAAAAATTATTCTGTTAAATCTCTTAAACAGTCGTTTTTGGTTTTAAATGCAGCAAATGATAAAACTTATGAGGCGGCAGTGATAAAAGATAAAAAAAACTATAATCTTCTTTTTGATAAAGAAGGAGAATTAATTAAAAGAATCCAGATAAGGTAAACGTCTTACTAATTCAATATTTTTGAAATGGCAAACCCGATAAGTTTTTATAGCTTATCGGGTTTTGTTTTTATAGGTTGTTTTTTTGTTTCAGGTTTCAGGGTTCACATTCAAACTCGAAAGCTGCAACTCGGAATTTTATAGCATCATTCCACCAGAAACTTCAATTCTTTGCGCATTTACCCAGCGTGCCTCTTCGGTACATAAAAAGGAAACAACGCCACCAATATCATCTGGTAATCCTACTCTTCCTAAAGCTGTTACCGAAGCAATCTGCTGATTCATTTGTTCATTGTCACGAACTACACCGCCACCAAAATCTGTTTCTATGGCGCCAGGAGCTACAATATTGACTCTTATTTTTCTGGCACCCAATTCTTTTGCCTGATATTTTGTTAAGGTTTCCATTGCACCTTTCATAGAGGCGTAAGCTGCATAGCCAGGAAGTGAAAATCTAGCCAAACCTGTTGAAATATTTACGATTCCACCGCCGTCATTCATTTCGTCTAAAGCCTTTTGAGTCAGGAAGAATGGTCCTTTAAATTGGATATTCGCTAATAAATCAAAATCGGCTTCTGTTGTTTCTACAAATGATTTATGAATTCCAATTCCGGCATTATTTATTAAAAAGTCAAATTTATCCGTTTTGAAAGTCTCTTTTAAAGCTGTTTTTACTGCTCCGAAAAAAGAATCAAATGTCCCTGAATCTGCAACATTCAATTGAATTGAAGCTGCTTTTTGACCCAAGTTTTCAATTTCTGCCACAACTGCATCAGCTTCTTCTTTTTTGCTGTTGTAGGTGATAATAACATCTAATCCCTTTTTAGCAATTGCAATTGCCATATTTTTCCCTAAACCTCTGCTGCCGCCTGTAACCAGCGCTATTTTTGTATTTACTGCCATGTTTTTTATTTTTATAGTTTGTTGTTTGTTGTTTATTGTTTGTTGTTTGTTGTTTGTTGTTTGTTTTTTGTCCGTCTTAGCGGAATCGCAGACCTCTATAGTGAAAATGTCCTTCTGCCGATCCTGAAACTTCGGGACGGAATCTCTCCGGAAAACAAATGATTGTTTATTTATGAAACAAATGAAATGCCTATTTGAGATTTGTATGCCTATATCTTTATGTGTTTAGAATTAATTTATGCATTAAATTAATTGCCATGTAACGCCTCAAATGATGCTTTTAATTCCGGTACGCTTGCATTTAATCTTGTTTCGCTGGTTCCGAAAGTAAGTTCTGATTTTCCTTCTTTCAATTGTTCGAAAATAGATGCTATAAAACTGCTCACGCTCGGATGTGCATCGTGCAGTCCGATTCCACCTAAATCGGTATTTAAGGCCGGCGGAATTATCTCGATTACCTCGATGTTCTTTGCTTTTAATAAATGACGAAGGGAAAGTGTAAACGAACGGAAAAATGCCTTGGTAGCCGAGTAAACAGGAACTTTTGCAAAGGGCGAAAATGCCAGTCCGGAGGTTACATTCATTACCGTGGTCAGGGATTTTAACTGCACAAATAAGGAAGTTAAATGCAAAGGCGCCTCAATATTAGTGCTGATTTCTAATTTCATATTTTCATAAAAATCAGCATCTGTGATGGTCATCCAGTTTTGAATTCCGGCATTATTAACTAAGACATTTAAATCAGGATGATTTTCAGAAATCCATTCGTAAAGTGCAATTCGTTCTGCTTCAATTCCTAAGTCACATACTTTTGTAATAACAGTTGGAAATTTGGTTTTTACATCATTTAAAACAGATTCTCTTCTTCCGCAAATAATTACAGTATTGTTTTCTTGCGTAAATCTTTCGGTAAGTCCGAGTCCGATGCCGGTTGCACCGCCAGTTATTAAAATTTTGTTGTTAGCTAGATTCATCTTTTAGATCTTTTAATTGGATAAGACAAAGGTAGAAGCAAAGAAGATCTGGAAGTTTGTAAATATCAAACCGATGTTTGCGAAATTCAAATTTAAAGTTTTTTAAATTTCAATTTTACTTTTCATATCGTATGTCCTCCTGAGCGATCCCGAGGCTTCGGGAGAAGGACACGTACAGTAAACATCTGTATGGATATAGCATGAGATCCTTCTCCCGAAGCCTCGGGATCGCTCAGGAGGACAAATCTTTGAGCTGAAAATCTGAAATTAAGAACCTACAATCAAGAACCTACAATCAAGAACCTAAAATCTAAAATCTACAATCTACAATCTAAAATCTACAATCTAAAATCTACAATCTAAAATCTAAAATCTACAATCTAAAATCTACAATCTAAAATCAACTTCTAAAAGCCAATGGCGTTAAAGTAGTTTGTTTTTTAAAGAAATTAGAAAAGTGCGCCAATTCCTCAAAACCAAGAGAATAGGCGATTTCAGAAATATTCCAGTCTGTTTGTTTTAAAAGGATTTTGGCTTCGCTGGTTAATCTGTTGCTGATTAATTCGGTTGTTGTTTTTCCGGTATTTTCCTTTAAAACCTTATTTAAATGATTGACATGGACCGATAATCGTTCTGCAAAGTCTTTTGCGGTTCTCAATTGTAATCTCTGATTTGGAGATTCAATAGGGAATTGTCTTTCTAATAATTCAGCAAATAAAGACGAAACTCTTGCAGCAGAATTATGTTTGGAATATAAAGCCGTAATGGGCTGTAATTTTTGTCCGAAGTGAATTAATTCGGCAACATAATTTCGAATTAAATCATACTTATAAATATAATCAGAGTTTATTTCTTTTTGTATTTTATTGAAGATCAGTTCTACTTCAGCAACCTCATAATCAGAAAGCTGGAAAACGGGATATCCGTCTGAAGCGAAAATAGGCAGTGCATCCAAATCGATTCCGCTTTTGTTTTTAGAAAGAAATTCACTGGTAAACACGCAAAACTGACCCGATTGATTCGTGTCCTGTGGCAGATAATTGTATGGAATTTTTGGTGTTGCAAACAACAGGCCCTGCTTTTCAATTTCGATTATTTTATCGGCATATTCGGCACGGTTATGGCCTTTGATCAAACTTATTTTATAATAAGCTCTTCTGTCATAAGGCATAATAGATTTTCCCTGCAATCGCTCTAAAAGTTCTTTTATTCCAAAAACGTTGAAATGTCCAATTTCTTTCTGAATGTCGTTTGGAAGTAAAGAATTGGGTTCTATGGTCGAACCTTCGGTAATGTCTTTGTAAAATGAGTCGAGCGATTTCATATGGTCTGAATTTGCAAAAATCAAATATACGCTTTTTTTAGTGGCTAAGATGCTGAGGTGCTGAGGAGCTAAGTTTTTTTTCCGCGAAGTACGCCAGGGATTAAGCAGAACGCTATATTGTGTTTATTTAAAATTGTAAGCGCGCAAAGTTTTTTGTGGTTGGGATTTTTAGAACATAGTCCATGGTTTAACAATAGAAAACTTTGCATCTTAGTGCTTTAACTGCACAATTAATTAAAACAAACTTCCCTGAACAAATTCTGGTTCAGGATTGCTTCCGAAAGGAAAAGTATCAATTACAAAAAACTGTTTATGAGGTTCTAATTCTCTCAAAACAATTTGATTGCATTCAAATTCAAGATGAACTGTTGTAAAAAGTTTATTCGCAATTTGAAGATTTTCGGATGTTAATCTTCGTCCAATTGACATATGAGGAATATCACTTTTTTTAAGTTTTAAAGATTTTAGGGATTCGTTAATTTTCCTCATTATTGGCTTAAGATGGTCTGCAGAGTCTTTGTTTGGAGCAATGAAAAAAGCTCCAGCAGCTTCGAAGGCTCCAAAACTATCCATATAAACCGTAAAAGGCGAAAATGTATCGCTCAATTTTAATAATCTCTTTTTGATTGATTCGATTTGTGAATCATCTATTTTAAATTCGCAAATAGTAATATGAGCTTCAGAGTTACAGCTGTTGTACCAATTGTCTTTGACCAAACTTTTTAAGTTATCTTTCATCTTTTTAACAGCCGGAACTATATCTTTCGAATAAAATACAACTGAATATGTTTTCTCCATTTTTTAGGCTTTGAATTGCAAATTTAAAGCTTTCCTTTCAAATGCAGCCTGTGAAGAATTTCCGATTTCAATAAACCGCTTCCGCCTCCAAAATGCTCAATAACTTCTACGTCGGGCTGATTTTTTAGACAAAAAGAAGTAAATTCTTTTTCAATATGATCTTCAATCGCCGAGCTTAAAAGAACAATATCAATTTTATTATTCAGGAAATATTCCTGTGCTTCCCTTTCATCATCAAATGCAACTCCGTTCCAGTTTTCATCTGCATTTACCAGCCGAAGTAAAATAGCCAAAATTGCTTCGTTTTTTCCAAGTAATAAGAATTGTAGTGTTTTCATATTTTACTTTTCAGATTATTAGATCTAAGTTTAATCAATTCTTTTACAAATTTACAGTCTTTACAACGGTATACTTCTTAATCTAAAATAAGAAATTAATTTTTTTTTCGATAGAATTAGAATGTAATAAAGAGAAGTAAGAGATTTTAATTACCAATTTTGTGTTAAAGCTGTTTTAGCAATCTTTTGAAAAACAATTATTTAACCTTTTATTGACTTAAATTTTTCATTTATTGAGGGAAACCGTAAGGATATGTCTATTGTGCCTTTTAATTTTGTGATATAGAAATTTTGAAATGATGACGTTCTTTACCTTTTTAAATGTCATTTAGGGTTTTTATAGAAAACTGTTTTTGGAGAAACGTTTTTACAATTTAATTTTTGACATATTCATTTGATCGTGGGTAATTGTATAAAGTTTGCTATATACATTAATGTCTAATTTTTATGGGTTTTGAAATTAAGTCGAACGACATAATTTTAAAACCCTTTTTTTGAGAGCTTTCCAGGTAAAAGTATAGTATTAAAGGAAGGATTAATTATAACCATTTGCTTTTAGCCATTCCTGACAATCCCTCGTCCAGTATTTACTGGTGTCATTTACTCCTAATCCAAAACCGTGACCGCCTTTTTCATACAAATGTAATTCGGCTGAAACTCCGTTTTTCTTTAATCCTAAATAATAATTAATGCTGTTTTCAGGAATTACTACGGTGTCGTCTGTGGCGTGAATTAAAAAGGCTGGAGGCGTTTTTGAGGTTATTCTTTTTTCATTAGAAAAGGAATCTATGAGTTCCTGGGAAGGATTTTTTCCTAACAAATTGGTTTGCGAACCTTTATGTGTTATTTCATTTTGCATGGAAATAACCGGATAAATTAAAAGTGAAAAATCGGGGCGTGCGCTCACATTAAATTTAGATTCGTACACTTTATCATCATAATGGGTTGATAAAGTTGAAGCCAAATGTCCCCCGGCAGAAAACCCTAAAATTCCAATTTTATTTGGATCAATATTCCATTTTGCAGCATTTTGTCGTACATATCGCATGGCTTCCTGCGCATCCTGCAGCGGCCCCACGCTTTTATTTTTCATTGTTAAATCGGTTGGCATACGATATTTTAAAACAAAAGCTGTAATTCCCAGACCGTTAAACCATTCGGCCACTTTTGTTCCTTCTTTGTCATATGCTAAATGTGTATAACCGCCGCCCGGACAGATAATTACTGCGGTTTGATTTGCTTTTGATTCTTTAGGGATATGGATGCTCAAAGTGGGAACAGAAACCTGACTGGTGCTTTGGAGCTTTCCATCTATTAAATCTTCTTTTTCCACATATTCAGTTGTTATTATTGCATCCGGAACTTTAGTCCAAAGCGGAATTGTCTGATTTTGAGAGTTTGCCTGTACGATTCCGAAAAAAAGAACGAAACTTAACGAGATTTTTTTGAATGGGATTGTGAGAATATTTTTCAACTTATTAGGTAATTATTTGGTTTATAATTCTTTATTTGATCTTATTGAAACAGATGTTCTGCTAATTTAAGTATTTTTTTATTACAAATGAGAGTCAGTTAACAGGACAATTTTACCCCTTAAAAAGGATAAATTTCACCTATCGGCTTTTAACAAATATATTGTTTAATGTGTAATTTTGTATTCTTTTTTTTATGTAATATATTTATTTGAATACTTAAAATAATTTTTTATACAATTAATTTGGATTGTAGAGATTAAAAACTATATTTGTGCAATCGATTACATTATTTCTTTTTGAAACTGTTAAGATGTTGATTTTAATATTTTTAAATATTAGTAAATAGTGTTGTTAAGAATACCACAATTACAAAACTATAATACCCACTTACTATGAATCAAACCGAAACAATTGCAGTCAATCAAAACACAAAATCTACAGGAAAATACCGTTGGAGTATTTGCGGGCTGCTCTTTTTTGCAACCACTATCAACTATTTAGACAGACAGGTACTTTCTTTAACCTGGAGTGATTTTATTGCGCCGGAATTTCATTGGACGAATAACGATTACGGAAATATCACAGCTTTGTTTTCGATTTTTTATGCCGTTTCGTTATTGTTTGCAGGTAGATTTGTAGATTGGCTGGATACAAAAAAAGGATTTCTCTGGGCAATCGGGATCTGGTCTGTCGGAGCCTGTCTCCACGCTTTCTGCGGAATTGCAACTTCGGGAATTATCACTGGTAACTGGTTCGTAGGTTTTCATGGTTCTAAAGAAATTATCGAAAGTGTAAATGATACCGCAATGGTAATCAACGTAAGTGTATCTCTTTTCATATTTGCCCGTTTCGTTTTAGCAGTTGGAGAAGCAGGTAACTTTCCTGCGGCCATTAAGACAACAGCAGAATATTTTCCTAAAAAAGACAGAGCTTTTGCGACCAGTATTTTTAATGCAGGGGCAACAGTAGGAGCTTTGGCAGCACCAATTACAATTCCTTTTATTGCGAAATCTTTTGGATGGGAAATGTCATTTATCATCATCGGGGCTTTAGGTTTCGTCTGGATGGGATTTTGGATGTTTATGTACGACAAACCAGAAAGACATGCTAAAGTATCTGCCGGCGAATTGGCTTACATTCAGCAAGATGAGATTGCAGACAGCAAAATTGTAGGTTATGTGCCCGAAACCACTACAAAAGTTTCATTGGCAGCCTGCTTCAAATACAAACAAACATGGGCTTTTGCTTTTGGTAAATTTATGACAGACGGCGTTTGGTGGTTTTTCTTATTCTGGACACCGGCGTACTTAAGTTCTGTTTACGGTATGGATTCTACAGAAGCTGCATTACCACTGTTTGTGCTTTATATGATTACCTTATTATCTATAATCGGGGGATGGCTTCCAACTTACTTTGTAGAAAGAAAAGGAATGAATCCGTACGAAGGAAGAATGAGAGCTATGTTAATTTTTGCATTTTTTCCATTACTAGCCTTGATCGCACAACCGCTGGGTTACATTAGTTACTGGGTTCCGGTTATCATTATCGGAATTGCGGGTGCAGCGCACCAATCCTGGTCAGCCAATATTTTTACTACTGTTGGAGATATGTTTCCTAAAAAAGCAATTGCAACCATTACAGGAATTGGCGGTTTAGCAGGCGGAATTGGTTCGACACTTATCAACAAAGGATCTGGAGTTTTATTTGATTATTCTAAAGAAACCAATATGGCTTTTATGGGTTTTAAGGGAATAGAAGCAGGATATTTTATCATCTTTTCAATCTGTGCCGTTTGTTACTTAACCGGATGGATTGTAATGAAATCTTTGGTACCGAAATATGCGCCTATTACGGATTTGTAATAACATTTATCCGCCATTTTCATAAAATTGAAATAAATTTTAAGTTGAATTATGGTTTATTAAATATAAAAATATAATTTTGTGCAATCGATTACATTAATTTAAAATTATGACAAAATATAGTTCAAGATACGCGTCAAGCCCGGAAGCTGTTAAAAAATATGATACTCAGGAATTAAGAGATGAATTTCTGATTGATGACTTAATGCAGGAAGATGAAGTAGTGTTGGTTTATTCCCATTACGACAGATACATTGCAGGTTCTGCAGTTCCTGTAAAAGGTGATTTGGCTTTGGAAACAATTGATCCATTAAAAGCGCCTTATTTTTTAGAAAGAAGAGAATTAGGAATTATCAACGTAGGCGGAAGCGGTTCTGTAATTGTTGAAGGAACTTCTTATGAGTTAGGTTTTAAAGATGCTTTGTATATCGGGAGCGGGAATAAAGAAGTTATCTTTAAAAGTGATGACAGCAATAATCCGGCAAAGTTCTATTTAAATTCTGCTCCGGCGCACACTTCTTACCCAACTAAAAAAGTAAGTTTAGCAGAAGCGAATAAATTGCAATTAGGAACAATGGAAACGGCAAACCACCGTACCGTAAACCAAATGATTATTGGCAGTGTAGTTACTACTTGCCAATTACAAATGGGAATGACTGAGCTGAAACCGGGAAGTGTCTGGAATACAATGCCGGCACACGTACACGATCGTAGAATGGAAGTGTATTTCTATTTGGATATTCCGCAAGATCAGGCAGTTTGTCACTTTATGGGACAACCACAGGAAACCAGACATATCTGGATGAACAATCATCAGGCTGTAATCTCGCCGCCGTGGTCTATTCACTCCGGTTCCGGAACCAGTAATTATACTTTTATTTGGGGAATGGCCGGTGAAAATCTGGATTATGGAGATATGGACGTTTGTAAAATCACTGATTTAAGATAAGAGCATGACAAATTTATTTGATATACAAGGAAAAGTGGCCCTTATCACTGGTTCTACACACGGACTCGGAATGGCAATGGCAAAAGGATTGGGTCTGGCGGGTGCTACAATTGTAGTAAACGGAAATTCGTCCCAGCAAAAAATTGATGATGCTGTGGCTTTGCTTAAAAGTGAAGGAATCAATGCAGTAGGTTACAAATTTAATGTAACAGAAGAACAGGAAGTTAAAACGGCAGTTCAGAAAATCGAAAGTGAAGTTGGACCAATCGATATCTTGATAAACAATGCAGGAATTATTAAAAGAATTCCGCTTTTGGATATGGAAGTTTCAGATTTCAGAGAAGTGGTAGATATAGATTTAGTAAGTCCGTTTATTGTTTCTAAGCATGTTGCTAAAGGAATGATTGAAAGAAGACAGGGAAAAATCATCAACATTTGCTCCATGATGAGCGAGTTAGGAAGAAATACAGTTTCTGCGTACGCTGCCGCTAAAGGAGGTTTAAAAATGCTGACTAAAAACATGGCAACCGAATGGGCGAAATACAATGTGCAGATCAACGGAATTGGTCCCGGCTATTTTGCAACAGAGCAGACAAAACCAATCCGCGTAGACGGACATCCTTTTAATGATTTTATTATCAGCAGAACACCAGCTGCAAAATGGGGAGATCCAGGTGATTTAGCCGGAGCAGCGATATTCTTATCCTCAAAAGCGAGCGATTTCGTTAATGGTCACATTTTATATGTGGATGGTGGAATTTTAGCGACTATCGGAAAACCTTCAAACGAAGAATAATTTTCAAATTATATTTAAAAAGACATGAGCCAGACTTTCATCAACGATAATTTTTTATTAGAAAATAAATACGCTGAAGAGTTATATCATAATTACTCAAAAAATCAGCCAATCATAGATTACCATAATCACTTAAATCCGCAGTTTATTGCCGAAGATAAAATCTTTGAAAATATTACTCAGGTTTGGATTAACGGAGATCATTACAAATGGCGAGCCATGCGTACTTTGGGAATCAACGAGCAGTTTGTAACTGGAAATGGTTCAGATAAAGATAAATTCTTAAACTGGGGAAAAACGGTTCCGTACACAATGCGTAATCCTTTGTATCACTGGACACATTTAGAATTGGCGCGTTATTTTGATATTTATGATTTATTGAATGAAAAATCGGCTGAGAAAATTTATATCGAAACTTCAGAAAAAATAAATTCTCAGGCATACAGCACGCAAAACCTTCTTAAAAAAGTAAACGCTGAATTAGTTTGTACGACAGAAGACCCAATTGATACGTTAGAATTTCACCAGAAATTTGCAAATAATTCGACTGGAATTAAAATGAGTACAGCTTTCAGACCTGATAAAGCCATCTTAATTGCTAATGATGGTTATAATGCATATCTGGACACATTAGGGGATGTGTCCGGAGTTGCAATTAACAGTTTTGCTGATTTACAGTCTGCTTTAAGAAAAAGAATCGAATTCTTTAATGCCAACGGATGTAAATTAAGTGATCACGGTTTAAATCAAATTGATTTTGAAAACTTTACAGAAAGTGAAGTAAATTCAATTTTCAAAAAGAAAAGAGAAAACGGAGAATTGTCACCAGAAGAAGTTCTAAAATTTCATAGTGCCATTTTAGTATTCTTATCCGAAACCTATCACGAATTTGGATGGGTGCAGCAGTTTCACTTGGGTGCATTACGTAATAATAATGCTCGTATGCACAGAATATTAGGCCCGGATACAGGATGGGATTCTATTGGAGATTATCCGCAGGCTCAAAAATTATCTGCTTTCTTAAATGCATTAGACAGCAAAGATAAACTGACTAAAACGATCATTTACAACTTAAATCCTGCTGATAACGAAGTTATGGCAACGATGATTGGAAATTTCAACGACGGAAGCGTGCGCGGAAAAGTACAATTCGGTTCGGGATGGTGGTTTTTGGATCAGAAAGACGGAATGACAAAACAATTAAACGCACTTTCAAACATGGGTTTAATTAGCTGTTTCGTTGGAATGCTGACAGATTCCAGAAGTTTCTTATCGTTCCCGAGACACGAATATTTCAGACGTATTTTATGTAATCTTTTGGGAGACGAAATCAAAAGAGGAGAATTGCCAAACGATATGGAATGGATCGGAAAATTAGTTTCTGATATTTCATACAACAACGCAAAAGAGTATTTCAAGTTTTAAGAAAAGTTTTTTGAACCATTAAGACATTAAGAAAATTAAGTTTTTTTTGGAATCTGATTTTAGAAGCTGAAAGCTTCACATGTTTATAGCAAATGAACAATTTTAGCCACGTTCGACTCCTACGGAGTCGTATGTTTGAGAATAATTTTAGATCTATAAACATATGAACCTTTCAGGTTCAGAATTGGAAAATCTCTAACTTATTTTTGGATTTTCTTTCAATAAATAAAACTTAATTTCCTTAATTTCTTAATGGTAAAAAATACCTTAATGGTAAAATAAAAATATAATATGAGTAGAGTAGTTGCATTTGGAGAAATCATGCTGCGTCTTTCGACGGAGAGACACTTACGTTTTTCACAATCTACAGCATTTGGTGCTACTTACGGAGGTGGAGAATTTAATGTGTGTGTTTCTTTGGCAAATTATGGGATAAATGCTGAGTTTGTAACGAGATTACCGGAAAACGAAATTGGTTTTTCTGCCTTGAAGGAAATACGAAAAATGAACGTAGAATCTAAAAACATTGTTTATGGAGGAGAACGTTTAGGAATTTATTTCCTGGAAACCGGTGCAGGTACCCGCGGAAGCAATGTGGTCTACGATCGTGCACACAGCGCCATGTCGACAATCCAGAAAGGTCAGGTGGACTGGGATACAGTTTTGGAAGGTGCAGAGTGGTTTCATTGGAGCGGTATTACGCCTGCCATTTCTCAAAGTGCTGCCGAAGCTTGTTTAGAAGCTATACAAGTAGCTCATAAAAAAGGAATTAAAATTTCCTGCGATTTAAATTATAGATCAAAATTGTGGCAGTATGGCAAAACGCCTAGCGAAGTGATGCCTGAAATGCTAAAATACAGCAACGTAATTTTGGGAGATATTGATACGGCTTATTTCATGTTGGGCGTTCCTAAAGTAAATCCGAATTATCAGGATGAGAAAACGCTCCCTACAGTATATGATAAGTTGTTTGAATTGATTCCGAATTTAAAAATCGCTGCAACCACACTTCGTTATTCTGTAAGCGCTTCACACCAGAGAATTGGCGGAATTTTATACGACGGAAAGGCAATTCACAGTGCTGCAGTTAAAGAAGTCACTCCGGTTGTAGACCGTGTAGGAAGTGGAGATGCCTTTATGGGCGGATTAATTTACGGACTGTTAGAATATCAAAATAATAACCAGAGAGCATTAAATTTTGCAGTTGCAGCTTGTTGCTTAAAACATACAATTGCAGGAGATTACAATTTGGTCTCTTTAAAAGAAGTAGAGAATATGATTGACGGTGACGGTTCTGCGTTAGTGTCAAGATAATTGTAAATATAAAAATGGCAAAATTTTCAAGATTAGAAGTCGCGGCCCAAATGAAGGAAAACGGAATGGTTCCGTTGTTTTTTCATTCGGATATCGAATTAAGTAAAAAAGTTTTAAAAGCCTGTTACGACGGAGGTTCCAGATTAATGGAATTTACAAGCAGAGGCGATTTTGCGCATGAGGTTTTTGGTGCTTTAAATAAATATGCTCTAGCAGAACTTCCGGGAATGATTTTGGGCGTAGGTTCTCTTACAGATGCGGCTTCGGCTTCGTTATACATGAGCTTAGGGGCTAATTTTATTGTAACTCCGGTTTTTAGGGAAGATATTGCAATTGCCTGCAACCGAAGAAAAGTATTGTGGTCGCCAGGCTGCGGGACTCTGACAGAAATTGCAAGAGCAGAAGAATTAGGCTGTGAAATTGTAAAATTATTTCCTGCAGATATTTATGGACCGGAATTTATCAAAGCTATAAAAGGCCCATGCCCGTGGACGAATATTATGCCTACAGGAGGTGTTTATCCAACGGTAGAAAGTTTAAGTTCCTGGCTCAATGCCGGCGCGACTTGTGTTGGTTTGGGTTCGCAATTAATTTCAAAAGAGATATTGGACAGTAAAGACTTCGATGGTTTAACAGCAAAAATTCGTCAGGTCTTAGATATTATAAAAGACATTAGAAAATAAAATGAAGGAGTAATCACGCCAACTCCTTGTTTTATAAGTTTTTTTTTAGATTTTTAGAGATTGTAATTGAGCATTACGCTTGCAAAATTTACCCGCCATTCCTCACAGCAGGTTTGTTTTACTAAACAGGTGTAATGTTTCTTTTACAATTTAAGAGGTTGAAATTAAAAAATAAGGTTTTAAGTGATTATTTAATAACGCTTTAAAGAAATTGTAAATGAAAAAATTAAATAGAATAAATACAGGATTAGAAAAGTTACAGCCTATTAAGGTGGTTCAGTTTGGAGAAGGTAACTTTTTAAGAGCTTTTGTAGATTACGCTTTTCACAAACTAAATAAGGAAGTAGATTTTAATGCCGGTATCGCAATAGTTCAGCCTTTGAAAGACGGAATGGTGAACATGATTAATGATCAGGACGGTTTGTATACTTTGTTTATGAACGGAATTAAAAAAGGGGAAAAAATACAGGATATTGAGTTAATTTCTAATATTGTTAAAACGGTAAACCCTTATACTGAATTTGCCAGTTATTTGGCTTTGGCCAAAGAAGAAGAGCTTCAGTTTATTGTTTCTAATACTACAGAAGCTGGAATTGAATTCATTGAGAGTGATACTTCCGACATGCAGCCACCCGTGTCATTTCCTGCAAAGCTGACTGTTTTATTATATGAGAGATTTAAATATTTTAATGGTGATGCTTCTAAAGGAGTAACTATCATTCCTTGTGAATTGATTGATTATAACTCAGAAACCCTGAAAAAATATATTTTGCAATATTGCGATACATGGAAGTTAGAGAATGCATTTAAAACCTGGTTATCAGATGCTTGTACGTATCACAGTACTTTGGTTGACAGAATTGTTCCCGGATATCCAAGAGCTGAAATTGAAGAATACAATAATAAATTAGATTATGAAGACAATTTAATTGTTGCTGCTGAACCTTTTTTCCTTTGGGCTATTGAAGGTGGAGATGCTTTAAAAGCAAAATTACCTTTTCATAAAACGGATCTGAATGTAAAAATCGTTGATGATATACGTCCTTTTAAAATGATTAAAGTTCGTATTTTAAACGGTGCGCACACCGCAATGGTTCCTTTTTCACTTTTGCATGGTAACAAATTGGTGATGGAAACTGTTAACGGCGATTTTACCGGAAAATTTGTAAATAGCGTTATTAGTGAAATTAGTGAAACGCTTGATATGGACAAAAATGAAATTACGGCCTATTCTGAGGAAGTAATGGACCGATTTAAAAATCCATTTATCAAACATGCACTTGCTGATATTGCATTGAATTCAATCTCGAAATTCAAAGTGAGAGTTTTACCTAGTTTATTAGGATACTATAATACTAATAAAAAATTGCCTGCAAATTTGACTTTTTCATTCGCAAGTTTAATTCGTTTCTACAAAGGAACATGGAACGGACAGGAATTGCCGGTTAAAGATGGTGAAGATATTACAACGTTCTTTAGTGGACTTTGGAAATCGGATGATTACGAAAAAATTGCTCGGTTAACATTGCAAAATAAAGGTTTCTGGGACGAAGATTTAACCGAAGTTCCAGGATTGACAAAAGCAATTACAATAGCATTGGAAGAAATTGATGCAAACGGTGTTGAAGCAGGTTTTGCTAAATTTCAGGAAAGAATAAAATAAAAAACACAGGAAAAAGAACAAAGAACAAAGGTTAATTATGGCAACGCAAAAAAAACTAATAAAAGTTCATCCTACCGACAATGTTGCGGTAGCTTTGGTGAATCTTACTGCAGGCGAAGTTATTGATTTTGAAGGAGAATCAATTGCCGTTGAGTCTGATGTAAAAATGAAACATAAGATTGCAATGGTTCCTTTTAATGTTGGGGACAGAATCATTATGTACGGTGTTTTGGTTGGAAAAGCAAGTGCAAGAATCGAAAGAGGAGGATTGCTTTCTACTGAAAACGTAAAACACGAAAGTGACAAGGTAACTGGTAAAACAGAAACTATTGGCTGGTCTGCTCCAAATGTTGACAAATGGAAAGACAGAACGTGGCAGGGCTATCACAGAGAAGACGGGCAGGTAGGAACAGAAAATGTATGGTTGTTTTTTCCGTTGGTATTTTGTGAAAACAGAAATATCGAGATCTTAAAAGATATTTTTGAGAAAGAATTAATGAAACCTAAAGAAAACGATTATCAGTTATTGCTGCGTTCTTTAGTGAAATCGGAAACTGGTGGTGCAGGAAATCAGGAGGCTTCAAACGATGCGAACTTGTTTAATAATATTGAAGTAAAATTCATTACGCATCAGGGTGGCTGTGGCGGAATACGTCAGGATTCTCATAGTCTTGCTAAACTTTTGGCTGGTTATGTAAACAATCCGAACGTTGCCGGAGCGACTGTTTTGAGTTTAGGATGTCAAAATCTACAGATTCAGATCTTCAAAGATGCTTTAGATGCTATTAATCCGAACAGTAAAAAACCGGTTTTAATTTACGATCAGCAATCTATCGGAACTATAGAAACGATGTTGAGCAGTGTGGTTAAAGATACTTTTGAAGCGATTAAGAAAGCAAACGAAATTAAGAGAGAACCAGCGCCTTTATCTAAATTAAGAATTGGTTTAGAATGTGGAGGATCTGACGGATTCTCCGGAATTTCTGCTAATCCGACTTTAGGAGTATTGTCTGATAAATTGGCCGCATTAGGAGGAACGACAATTCTTTCTGAGTTTCCTGAATTATGTGGTGTAGAGCAGGAATTAGTAAACCGTTGTGTTGATGATGAAGACGGAAAACGTTTCTTAGATTTGATGAAATGGTACGAAAAAACGGTGGTAGATGCAGGTTCAGGATTTGATATGAATCCGTCGCCGGGAAACATCAAAGACGGTTTGATTACCGATGCTATGAAATCTGCCGGAGCTGCTAAAAAAGGCGGAACATCTCCAATTGCGGGCGTTTACGATTATGGTGAGTATATTAACGAACCAGGATTAACACTGCTGTGTACACCTGGAAATGATGTAGAATGTACAACTGCAATGGTAGGTTCAGGTGCTAATATGGTATTGTTTACAACCGGTTTAGGAACTCCAACAGGAAATCCAATTGCGCCGGTAGTAAAAATATCTTCTAACTCAGAGTTAGCTGCAAAAATGTCTGATATTATCGATATTGACACTGGAGGCATTATTAAAGGAGAAAAATCTATCGAAGAAATGTCTGATGAAATGCTGGAGGCTATTATTAATATTGCTAGCGGTACTGTAAAAACCAAAGCAGCAATTTTAAATCAGAACGATTTCATTCCTTGGAAAAGAGGAGTTTCTTTGTAAGTTTTTAAACCATATAAGTTATATAAGTCCATTTTAGCTTAATAAATTAAGCCCTATAATCACAAATTGGTTATAGGGCTTTTTAATTGCAGCTAAAAATTATTTAAATGAACTTATATCACTTATATGGTTTAATTAGCAGTTCTGGTAGAAGATTTACGAATATGCAATTCCGGAGCCAAAACTACCTTTTTTTCGATTTTAATTGTATCGGTTTTATCCACTTGTTCTAAGAAAACACGTGCAGACATTTTTCCCATTTCCAAAGGTGACTGATCGACAGAAGTAATAGAAAGTTCCATAAATTTTGTAAACGGTTCGTTACTGAAACCGGCAACGCAAAATTCATTTGGAATACTAATATTTCTGCTTTGCAGTTCCTGAATAGCGCCCAAAGCAGCAAAATCACTTGATGAAAAAATAGCATCAGGCGGGGTTTTTAACTGCAGTAAAGTGTTAACTGCCTCTTTTCCGGCGTCTACACTACTTTTTACATGAATAACAAATTCCTCATTAAAAGTAAGTCCGTTGTCCAGTAAAGCCTGTTTGTATCCTAAAAATCTATTTTTAAATATGTCTAAAGACTGATCTCCCGAGAGGTGGGCAATATGGCTACAGCCCTCATCGATTAAATGCTTGGTCGCCAGATAACCGCCTTTAAAGTCATTGATGGTTACAGAACTTACGCCATCAATGTGTTTACTTCTGTCAAAAAATATTAAGGGTACATTTTTTTCTAAAACATTTCTGAAAGCGCTGTCATTATCATTTGAAACGCCGGTAACCGACATCATAATTCCGTCTACCTGAGCGTCTATAAGGGTATGAAGATTTTCATTTTCTCTTTTAATGCTTTCGTGCGTCTGGCAAATAATAACCTGATAGCCATGAGGATAAAGTTCTTCTTCAATTCCTCTGATGACAGAGGCGAAAAAATTGCTGTCAATACGCGGAACAATAACTCCAATATTGTTACTTCTACCGCTTTTTAAAGCCAGCGCCAATTTATTTTGCTTATAATTCATGGCCGCTGCGGTTTTAATAACCAGCTCACGCGTTGCTTCTTTTATTTTCGGATTGTTGTTTAACGCTCTGGAAACAGTTGCAGCGGTGATATTTAATTTTTCAGCAATATCATAAATAGTTACTTTTTCGCTCATTCAAAAAAAAGTTTTTGAGATTATTTTTAGACAAAAATACATTATTTTTTATTATGCCACATAAATTGTTATCGATTACCTTAGAGAAAAACGCAAACGTTTTCAGCTATACAATGATAATAAATTATATGTTTTTTTGCATTAAATGTAATTATTTTTTGCAATAAAAATTAAATATATATTTTTTTTCTAAATAAATTTGGTGAGTAAGAAGTATTTTTCTACTTTCGTGTAATCGATTACATAATTGTTGTTGTGTTTTTGATGTAAATAAGAATACTGCGTTATGATTCCAAATAAGACCTTTACATTTAAATGGATTATATTTTTAACGGCATTTGGCGTTTTAGCCGGAGCGTGCGCAAAAAAAAGTTTTACTGCTGCAGATAATGATCCGTGGAAAAAAATGGATTTGGTTGTGAACAGCATTCCACATACCAATTTTAAAAACAAAATATATAATATAAATCAGTTTGGTGCTATTGCAGATGGTAGAACCTTAAACACTCAGGCTTTTGAAAAGGCAATAAAAGAATGCGCTTCAAATGGTGGAGGGCAGGTTTTAGTACCAAACGGAAAATATTTAACCGGAGCAATTCACTTAGAAAGCAATGTAAATCTGCATTTAGAAGATAATGCTGAGATTCTTTTCAGTATAAATCCAAAAGATTATCCCATTGTTCATACTTCCTGGGAAGGAACAGAAGTAATGAACTATTCACCGCTAATTTATGCGAAGAACAAAACTAATATTGCCATTACAGGAAAGGGAACTCTAAACGGACAGGCAGACAGCACCAATTGGTGGGCCTGGGCAGGATCTAAAACGTATGGCTGGAAAAAAGGAACTCCGTCTCAAAATGATCCTTCAAATCGTGAAGTTTTGGTAGATATGGCAGAAAAAGGTGTGCCGGTTGCAGAAAGGATTTTTGGTGAAGGACGTTACCTGAGACCTAATTTTATTGAATTTTTTGATTGTAATACCGCTTTAATAAAAGAAGTTACCATAATTAATTCTCCATTCTGGATTTTGCATCCGATTAAAACCAAAAACATGATTATTGACGGTGTAACGGTCAACAGCCACGGCCCCAATAATGATGGATGTGATCCCGAATATTCTCAAAACATTATTATTAAAAACTGCACTTTTAATACGGGCGATGATTGTATTGCAATAAAAGCAGGGCGTGATGGCGACGGAAGAAGAGTAGCAATTCCGTCAAAAAATATAATCGTGCAAAACTGCAAAATGATCGACGGACATGGTGGCGTCGTGATCGGCAGCGAAATTTCTGCAGGGGTAAACAATGTTTTCGTAGAAAATTGCGTCATGGACAGTCCGAATCTGGACCGCGCCATCAGAATCAAAACCAATTCGAGAAGAGGAGGAATTATCGAAGATATTTATGTTCGAAACCTGGAAGTGGGAACGGTAAAAGAATGTGTTTTAAAATTAAACATGTTTTATAATGTGTACGGTTCTCAGACGGGAAATTTTATTCCGACCATCCGTAATGTGAGCTTAGAAAATGTAACTGTTAAAAACGGTGGTAAATACAGCGTTTGGGCAGAAGGATACAAAGAATCGCCTGTCGAAAATATTACACTTAAAGATGTAAAAATAGATAAGGTAGATTCTGTCTATTTATTAAAAAATGTAAAAAACATAAACTTTATAAATACCTATATCAATGAGAAAAGAGTAGAATCTGTTAAAAACTAAACACTATTAACCAAACATTAAACCACATTATGAGTATTAAACAATTATCAAAGAGAAAAAAAAGATGCAGTCTTGTATTTTTATTTTTCCTGAATTTACTGCTGTGCAACACTACAAATGCGCAGTCAACAACAATTGAAGGGAAAATTACAGACGCAGCAGGATTATCGCTGCCGGGAGTAAATATCAATGAAAAGGGAACGAAAAACGGAACTTCAACAGATTTTGAAGGAAGTTTTAAAATTAACGTAAGTAATTCAAAAGCGATTTTGGTTATTACATATCTGGGATTTCAGACACAGGAAATTAGTGTCGCGGGAAAATCTAAAATCAATGTAAGTCTTGCAGAACAATCAAATGCTTTGACAGAAGTTGTGGTTGTAGGATATGGTTCTGTAAAAAAGACCGATCTTACAGGTTCGGTTAGTACAATTAGCGCCGCAACAATTACAGAAAGAAATACAATAAACCCATTAGAAGCTATTCAGGGAAGTACTCCGGGGGTGCAGATCTCATCTTCATCAGGACGTGCCGGTGATGGTTTTAAAGTGGTTATCAGAGGAAATAACTCTCTGATTGCAGATTCAAGTAATCCAAGTCAGGTTGGTTCTTCACCTTTATACGTAGTAGACGGTGTGCCTATGGACGGAATTGATTTCTTAAATCCGCAGGATATTGCAAGAATGGATGTTTTAAAAGATGCCTCTTCTGCTGCAATCTACGGTTCAAGAGGTTCAAACGGGGTTATCATTGTTACCACAAAAAGCGGTACAAGCGCAAAAGCAGGAATCAGTGTCACTTTTGATACTTCATACGGAAATAAATCTGCAGCCAGATTACCAAAGATGATGACCGGGGAACAATGGTGGAAATTTCATCAGGTAGCTTATATGAGCGCCACACCTGCAACGCAAACTCCGGCGCAATTGGCAACTTTAGCAGGAAATCAGAGTCCGTTATTGGTTTCACGCGCCAACAGTGGTTACAACTTTGACTGGTATGATGCAGTACTGCAATCAGGAATGACAGAGAATAATTACCTGAACATTTCAGGACGTTCTGACAATGGTTTAAGTTATAATTTGGGCTTCGGAATTCAGAGTGACCGTGGTTTACTTGAAAATGATGCGACAGATAAATATTCTTTTAAACTGGGATTAAATCATAAAATAAACGATAAATTTTCTACTGGTGTCAATGTTACCATTGCAAGACTGGACAATCAGTTAGGAAGTGATCTCGCTATGCAGGATGCTTTCAGACTTAGTCCGTTAATGTCTCCGTGGGCTGTAGATGCCGCCGGTAATGAGAAAGTGGGAACGTTATTTTTTCTTCCGGGAAAACTAACCTATCCTGATGGTTCATGGGCAATTAATAAAACATCTGCGGTTAATCCTTTAATGGAAATTGCGAATTCTTCTCAAACCGAAAAAACATGGCAGACCGTCGGAAATGCATATTTCCAGTATCAGCCCTTAAAATGGCTTTCGTTTAAAACGACATTTGCAGCAGGAATTATGGATACACAAAATTCAAGAGCATATACCGCACAAACAAATGCAGGTGTAACATTGAATGGGAAAAATTCTGCAACACTGGAAAATTTCAACAACTTTAATTATACCTGGGACAATCAAATTGATATTAAACATACTTTTAACGAAGTGCACGATTTTAGTGTATTGTTACTTCAGAGTTTGTATTCTAATGTGGATGAGTTCTCTTCTTTGTATTCTAACAATCAGCCTTTTAATGTGGGTACGGATAATATGGGTTCGGGAGTTCAGACCAGTTATGTGGTAAAATCTTCTTATGCAAAAAACACTTTAAATTCGTATGCTGTTCGTTTAAACTATGCATTTAAAGACAAATACTTAGTGACAGCATCTAGCAGATGGGATGGTTCTTCTGTTTTATCTGACGGCAATAAATGGCAAAGTTTCCCATCTTTAGCTTTAGGATGGAAATTAAGCAAAGAATCATTTTTAGAAAATAGTTCAGTGATTTCAGATTTGAAATTACGTGCCAGTATTGGTTACACTGGTAATGATAACGTGGCGCCTTATACTTCTCAGGCATTACTAAACCAACAGACTTTTTATGCTGCGGGTCCAAATGTAGTTTCGGGATGGCAGTCTGAAAATCTTGCAAATCCAAATTTAACCTGGGAAAAAACCAGAGAGTATAATTTAGGTATTGATTTTGGTTTCTTAAAAAACAGAATTACAGGTACGGTAGACGTTTACGACAGATTGTCTGATGATTTGATTTACAAACAACAATTACCGGCAGAATCAGGATGGAAAAATACGTTTGCAAACGTAGGATCTGTAAGCAACAAAGGTATCGAGGTCTTATTGACAACTAAAAATATCAGATCTAAAAATGTAAGTTGGGAAACTACTTTTACTTTTACTAAAAACGTAAATAAATTAGAATCCATTTACAATCAGGATAAAGTAAGTGATATCGGAAATAAATTAATTCTGGGAGCGCCTTTAAATCCTAACTACAATTACATATATGACGGAGTTTGGCAGGAAAGTGAAGCTGCAGCAGCTGCGTCTTACGGAATGGCTCCCGGACAGGCGAGACCAAAAGACTTAAATGGCGACGGTAAATTCAATCAGGATGACAGAACGGTAATCGGAAATCCGAATCCGGAATGGCAGGGAAGTTTTTACTCCAAGTTAAATGTAGGTCAGTTCGATTTTAACTTCTCTGTAATTACAAGTCAGGGACAGACGGTTTTGAGTACATTCCACCAAAATTTTGCTGATGTAAGTGACAGAGGAAGACAAAAAATAGCAATGGATTATTTTATTCCGACAAACGGAGCGGGCATCGAAGCCAATGCAAACAATGAAAATCCAAGACCAGGACCAGTTGCAACTGGAGCCGGTGCTTACTGGACCTCTTTATTTGGTTATTACAGAGATGCATCTTATGTAAAAATCAAAAATATATCTTTAGGTTACACATTAAATTCTGATTTATTGAAGAAATTAAAAATCAGCAATTTCAGAATTTATGTAAATGTTTTAGACCCATTCGTGTTTACAAAATTTGACGGATATGATCCGGAGTGGGCAGCGTCGCCTTTTGGTGTAAACCGTCCGGCAGCTGTTACAACGCAATTAGGGTTAAGTGTTAAATTTTAATAAAGATATCAAATGAAAAAAATAATAATAATGTTAGGAATAATTGCTGTTTCTGTAAGTAGCTGCAATGATTATATTGAAGAAGAAAGTAAATCATTTGTTCCTGCAGATGAAACTTATAAAACCGCATCTGGATTTCAGTTACTGGTAAATTCAAATTACGCCTGGTTAAAAGGAATTTATGGAGGAAATCCATGGTTGTTTGAATCGGGAACTGATTTATATGCAGAAGGAAGAACTCCAGAGCCGGCAGGATTGAGTCAGTACACACTTTTAATTCCGTCCTCAGATAATGTGGCAGATTTGTATAACTCTTGTTATCAGCAGATTCAGGCGGTAAATAAAACAGTATATTATTCGACAATTACAGAACAAACCCCAAATTTAAATGCATTAGTGGGCGAAGCGCGTTACCTGAGAGCGAATGCTTACTTTTTGTTAGTACAGACTTATGGAGGAGTTCCAATTGTTTTGGATAATATTACAACACCAGTATTGTCTTTTAATAGAGATACTGCTGAAGAGGTTTACAAACAAATCATCACAGATCTTGAAGCTTCTCTTGCCTCGGTAGGAACAGGAGCTTATGCCACAACAGGAAGAGTTAACAAAAGAGCTGTAAATGATTTACTGGCAAAAGTTTATTTAACAAGAGGTTACGAAACGTTTGCCTCTCCGGATGATTTTACAAAAGCCGCTGCTTACGCAGATGCAGCAATTGCAGGACAAGCATTAAATATTCCTTTTGATCAATTGTTTACCGCGACAACAACGGGTAATAACGATTTAAATGCAGAAACTATTTTCTCTGTTCAGTACGATAAAGCATCTACAAGTACAGATCCGACAAAATTAGGAAACAATCAGTTTTACTATTTCAGTTCTTATTTAGGAGGAGCAGAAACCGGAGCGCCTTTAAGAAGTTACAATTTATGTCCGACAGGATTTGCTTTAGGATTATACGAGAAAGGCGATAAAAGATGGGATGCGACTTTTATGACTGAAATTTTAGAAGGTCCGGAAACCACAAACGGAAATACAAAAACTGTTTTATATTATCCGTACTACAGAAGTGTCAATAAAGCGGCATTAAAAGTGAGACATTTCTACGAGCCAAAATGGTTTACACCGGCGGACAAGACAGCTTGGATGACAGCAAACGCTTCCAGATTAGCTGCTACTTTTGTCTATCATCCGTGGGGAGAATATTCTGCAGAACATACTTTAATAAAAAACTTAGATGCGTATACTATTCCCGTTAAGAAATTTGATGATCCGGATCCGACAACGCCTTCAAGCACAGGTCCTGTAAGTACAAGAGATATTATTTTATCAAGACTTGGAGAAACCTATTTAGTTGCGGCAGAAGCTTATTTAAAAGCTGGACAGCCTTCAATAGGTTTAGACCGTTTAAATGAAGTAAGAAGAAGAGCAGGTGTCGCAAACGTAACTGTAGCTCAATTTAATATCGACTATATTTTAGATGAAAGAGCAAGAGAATTATTAGGAGAATATAAAAGATGGTTTGACTTAAAACGTACCGGAACACTAGTGGCAAGAGCCTCTGCACATAACTATAAAATAAAAGAAGCGAATTTTGTGGGTGTTGATGGAAAACTTAAAATCTTAAGACCAATACCTCAAACCGTTTTGGATTTAAACCAAAATAAAGATTTTCCTCAAAATCCTGGTTATTAGTAATTTGTTAGTTTTTTGAGAACTATTGTTTTTTGAAGTAGTTAAAAAGGAGTTTGACTTTGTCGAACTCCTTTCTTAACTAAAAAGTTAAAAGTAAATGCGAAAAATTGGATTAATTTTAATAGTACTTTTTAATTGTATTGCGACCCATAGTCAGCAGTACCAGACGGATACCTCGTATACCGTAAAAAGTACTTACGCAAAATTGATTAAAAAATATCCTTTTATTACCATTCCTGAAATCAAAGTAAATGAAAAGATTCAGGAACAATTTGATTTGGTTTACAATAAAGATCAAGATCGGATTTTACATTTTGATGCATTCATCAATAAAAGTAAAAAAAGAAATCCGGCAGTTATCATGATTCACGGCGGCGGATGGCGTTCAGGAAATAAAAACCAGATGCAGTTTCTGGCCAAAGAAATAGCAGCAAAAGGCTATTCCTGTTTCACAATAGAATACAGATTATCATTAGAAGCAAAATATCCAACGGGAGTTATAGACGTTAAAAATGCGATTAAATTTATAAAAGACAATGCAGGAAAGTTTCATGTAGATCCAGACAAAATTGCGGTTTTAGGCTGTTCTTCGGGCGGGCAAATGGCAGCTTTGATTGGTACTACAAACGATAATCCAATTTTTGAAGATCAGAATTTTAAAAGTGAATCCTCCTCAAAAGTGGTTGCTATTGTTGATATAGACGGAGTTTTAGCCTTTAAACATCCGGAATCTTCAGAAGGAGATATGGCAGCATTTTGGCTGGGAGGAAAATCAGATGAAAAACCTGAAGTCTGGAAGACCGCTTCAGCATTAACTCATACTAATAAAAATACTCCGCCAACGCTTTTTATCTGCAGCAGCATACCAAGATTTCACGCTGGAAGAGAGGATATGATTGCGATTTTGAACAAAAACAAAATTTATAACGAAGTTAAAACTATAGAAGATTCTCCGCATTCTTTTTGGTTTTTCGAACCCTGGTTCGGTCAGACTATTTCGTATACCACACAATTTTTAGATAAAATTTTTAAATAAGCATACCAATGAAGACAAGAATCACCACAGCTGTTTTATTTTTTGCAGGTTTAACGGCCATTAATGCGCAGCAATACGATATTAAAACCAATAAAACATACGCCGAAATTTCTGCTAAAACAGACGGAAAATGGGAAGGAAGAAAGTATAAAGGAGGGACCGTATTTAAAAATGTGGATCGGTTAAAATTGGCTCCAGAGCATACAGATCATTCTTTTGACATTCGTTATGAAGGTCCGGGATGGGAAAATAACAGAATTGGTTACCGTTTGTATCTGGACTGGAGAAATGCAATTGATATTTTCGGAAAGAAAACTTCAAAAAATATTTTGCCATTAGTAGGTCAGGACAATTTTGATTCTTATCACGAAATGAGCGATTGGGGAGCCGATATTTTAAAAGCCGGAAAAGGAATCGGAATTGGATCTATAGACCGTTATTTAAATAAAGAAAAATTACACTTTCGTGAAGTAGATTCGACTATTGCGACTGTTTCTAACAAGGCAAAAGAATCGGTTGTAAAAGTGAATTATTACGGATGGAAGACGGCTTCTGACAAAATTGATTTTATATCTGAACTGACGATCAAACCGGATAATCTTTATACACAGCATACCATTAAGGCATCAAAAGAAATTAAAGGAATTTGTACCGGAATTGTAAAACAAAAAAATACAGAGCTGCTTAAAAAAGAAAGCAAAAATAAAAAATGGGCTTATCTGGCCACTTACGGAGCGCAATCTCTGGTGCCGGACAAATTAGGAATGGCTATTTTTTATGAAGTAAAAACGATAGAAAGTGTTGAAGATACCGATTTGGATTATCTTCTGGTTTTCAAACCTACGACTAAAGCAACGACTTTTTATCTTTTAGGAGCCTGGGAACAAGAGGTGAACGGAATTAAATCGAAAGAGGAATTTGAAAAATACTTAAATGAAAAATTAGAAGTATTAAATAAGAAAGGAAAGATCTAGAGAGTTTAAAGTTTCAGGTTTCAGGTTTCACGTTCGAGTAACTTGAAACCTGAAACCTGAAACAAAAAAAATAAACAAAAGCCATATGTATAAAAACATCTCCAACAGCTGCCTTTTTATCTTTTTGATGCTTTTTAGTTTAAAGGGTATTTCGCAAAATCAGAAAAGTTTAGCTGACGATTTAAAATGGTCAGAGAGAACGGCTTTGACTATTTTGAATAAATATCCGAAAGCGTGGCAGCTTGATGGAAATGAAAAGCCAAAATGGGATTATAAAATGGGTTTTGTATTGTCTGGTTTTGAAAAATTATATCTAAAAACTAAGGATCCAAAGTATTTAAATTATATTAAGGAATACGTAGATGAGAGTATTGACAGTACCGGAAATATTAAAAAATACGACCTAAAAGAATACAATATTGACAATCTGAATCCGACAAAGCTGTTGTTTAATTTATATGATGTTACCAAAGATTCCCGTTATTTTCAGATTTTAGGAAAAGTCAGAAATCAGTTAGAAACGCAGCCGAGAACGCCAAGCGGTGGATTTTGGCACAAACAAATCTATCCCAATCAAATGTGGATTGACGGTCTGTATATGGCAGAACCATTTTACACACAATTTACGGTTAAGTATGAAAACGGCAAAAATTTAGAGGATGTTGCCCGACAGTTCGAGCTGGTTCAAAATCATATTCTGGATCAAAAAAGCGGTTTGGTTTTTCAGGCATGGGACGAAAGTAAAGAAATTGCCTGGGCCGATAAACAAATTGGTACTTCTCCCACAATTTGGGGCCGTGGAATTGGCTGGTACATGATTGCGCTGGTGGAAACTTTAGATTATTTTCCGAAATCGCATCCAAAATATAAAGTTTTGGTGGGGTATTTGAATCAGATTGCCAAAAATGTAAATCAGTACAAAAGCGATTCAGGATTGTGGTATCAGGTGGCCGACAAACCGGAGCAATTAGGAAATTATGTAGAGTCTTCAGCTTCAGGAATGATTATTTATGCTTTTGCGAAAGGTGCAGACAAAGGGTATTTGCCTTCCGTTTACAAGTCGACGGCAAAGAAATCTTTTGACAGTTTTGTAAAAGAATTTATAAAAGTCGACAAAAAAGGAGAAGTTAATATCATAAACAGCTCCTCTAATATTGGTCTGGGAGGAAAACCTTTCCGCGATGGAACAAACGATTATTATCTGACCTCAAAAAGGAAAGATAACGGAGCCATTGCGTATGGTGCATTTTTATTAAGTGCAATCGAACTGAACAAATAACAAGTTAAAAACAATCTCATGAATTATACTAAAAATAAATTTCGTGTTTTAATTTTATGGATTGGAATCGTTGTTTTCAGCCTTTCAGTTGCGGGGCAGGAGAATGCATCAAATGTTATTTCTAAAGATTTAAAATGGTCTGAAAGAATGGCGCTTTCCATCATGAAACGTGCTCCCAAAGCGTGGCAGATTGATCAGAATGAAAAGCCGAAATGGGATTACAAAATCGGTCTGGCCATGTTGTCTTTTGAGCAATTGTATAAAGAAACCAAAAACCCGGTTTATCTGGAATATGCCAGAGGTTATGCAGAATCGACTATTAACGAATCGGGAGAAATCCTGAATTACAAACTGGAAGATTATAATATTGACAACATAAATGCAGGAAAAATACTTTTTGATCTTTACGATGCAACCAAAGAAAAACGGTATTTAACAGCAATGCAAACGCTAAGAAAACAATTGGAAACACATCCAAGAACGAATTCCGGCGGATTCTGGCACAAAAAAATATATCCCAATCAAATGTGGCTGGACGGTTTGTATATGGGTGAACCTCTTTATGCGAGATATACTGCCGAATTTGAAAATGGAGCGGCTTTTAATGATATCTTCAAACAGTTTGAAGAAGTCCATAAACATACTTTAGATCCAAAAACAGGATTGCTTTTTCATGCCTGGGATGAAAGTAAAAAAATGGATTGGGCCAATAAACAAACCGGCACTTCGCCCCACTTTTGGTCGCGTTCGATCGGCTGGTATATGATGGCTTTGGTTGATGTTCTGGATTATATGCCAAAAGAACATCCCAAAAGAAAAGAATTGATTAAGTTTTTAAATGATATTTCAAAAGCAGTTTTAAAATATCAGGATCAGTCGGGCCTATGGTATCAGGTAACCGATGCAGGAAATAAAAAAGGAAATTATCTGGAAGCTTCCGGTTCTGAAATGTTTGTTTACGCTTTTGCGAAAGGAGCTAAAAAAGGATATTTGTCAGAAAGTTATAAAAAAGCAGCTTTAAAAGGTTTTGACGGAATTGTGAAAAAATTAATTAAGGTCGATGCCGATGGAGAACTTCATATAACGCAAGTTTGTGCGAGTGCAGGATTAGGAGGAAATCCGTATCGAGACGGTTCTTACCAATATTATATAAACGAAAAAATAAAAGTAGATAATTCACACGGATTAGGACCTTTTATTTTAGCCGCTATTGAATTAGATAATTAGACAATTAGACAATTAGATAATTAGACAATTAGACAGTTAGATAATTGGATAATTGGATTGTTGGATTATTGGATTGGTGGATTGTTGGAAAGATAGATACTTAAAATAGAAAAGTAGTAGAATTTAAATATATTTTGAAATGAAAAATTGTAGAAAGCAAAGTTATCTGATGTCGGTTTTAATGATTTGCGTTATGACTCTTACCAGTTGTAAGGTTACTTCGCAGGAACCGGCTAAAAAGGACATCGTTATTGGAAAGAATTTAAAGTGGTCGGATAAAATGGCTCTAACGTTAATGAAACGCCATCCTCAAGCCTATATGCTCGATGACGCCAAAAAGCCAAAATGGGATTATGTGCATGCTTTGGTTTTACATTCTATAGAAGAATTAAATAAAAAAAATCCGGATCCTAGATACAAAGCATACATCAGAGGTTATGTGGACGAATTGGTACAGGAAGACGGATCTATTAAAACGTATGAATTTGATAAATTTAATATTGATCTGGTTGTTCCGGGGAGATTACTGTTTGATATCTACGCGACTTCAAAAGAAAAAAAATATCTAACAGCTTTACAGCAAATTCGCAAACAATTACAGGAGCAGCCAAGAACAGCAAGCGGCGGCTTCTGGCACAAGGAAATTTATCCAAATCAAATGTGGTTAGACGGTTTGTACATGGGAGAACCTTTCTATGCACAATATACACTGACATTTGAAGATGGAAAAAGTTTTGATGATATCGCCAAACAATTTGAGTTGATTCAGCTTCATGCTACAGACCCAAAAACAGGATTATTATACCACGCCTGGGACGAAAGCAAACAAATGCCATGGGCAAATAAAGAAACAGGTAATTCTCCAAATTTCTGGTCGCGAGCTTTGGGTTGGTATATGATGGCTTTGGTTGATGTTTTAGATTATATGCCAAAAGAACACGCGAAACATAAAGAATTAGTAAAATACCTAAATAATGCTGCGACGGCTTTGGCTAAATTTCAGGACAAATCCGGTTTATGGTATCAGGTAACAGACAAAGGCGGAGAAAAAGGAAACTATTTAGAAGCTTCAGGTTCTTCGATGTTTGCTTATGCATTTGCAAAAGGAGCCAACAATGGATATTTACCGGGAAATTATAAAAAATTGGCCAACAAAGCTTTTGACGGATTAACTAAAATCTTAATCAAAAAAGTAGACGAAGACGGCGGAATCACATTGACGAATTGTTGTCAGGTGGCGGGTCTGGGTGGAAATCCGTACCGTGACGGTTCTTACGAATATTACGTAAACGAAAGAAAAAAAGACAACGATCCTAAAGCAACTGGTCCATTTATTTTGGCAGCTTTAGAGTTAAACAGATAAATAAGTTTGCCACGATTACACGAATTTTCACAAATCTAAAATTAGTGCAATTCGTGAAATTCGTGGCAAAAAACTTTGCGCATAGGTCTTCGACTACGCTCAGACTGACAGCCTAAAAAACTTAGCAAATCTTCGCAGTAAACCCACACAAATACATTTAAAATGAAAAATATAAAAATCATCCTTTTTCTTCTTTCCATTTTTTCTTTTCAGAAGAACAATGCACAAGTCTGGGTATCTGATAACGGAGACGGAACTTATACCAATCCTGTTCTTCATGCCGATTATTCCGATCCGGATGTTGTTCGCGTAGGCGATGATTATTATATGACGGCTTCGTCGTTTAACTGTATTCCGGGATTGCCGATTTTGCATTCTAAAGATCTGGTCAACTGGAAAATTATCGGGCATGCATTAGTAAAGCAGCCTCCGTTTGAAACATACAATAAAGTACAGCATGGAAATGGAGTTTGGGCGCCAAGCATCAATTACCATAATAACGAATTCTACATCTATTATCCTGATCCGGATTTTGGGATATACATGATTAAAGCCAAAAAAGCAGAAGGCCCGTGGTCGGAACCCCTTTTGGTAAAAGCCGGAACAGGTTTGATCGATCCGAGTCCACTTTGGGACACTGACGGAAAAGCATATTTGGTTCATGCTTTTGCGGGAAGCCGTGCTCAAATTAAAAGTTTATTGGTCGTTTGCACCATGAAACCCGATGGAACTGTTGTGAATAACGATGAAGTAATGGTGATTGACGGACACGACGGTGAAGGAACAATTGAAGGTCCGAAATTTTACAAGCGAAATAATTACTATTACATTTTTGCGCCTGCGGGCGGAGTTCCCACGGGCTGGCAAACCATTTTGAGATCAAAAAATGTTTTTGGTCCCTACGAAAAAAAGAAAGTTTTAGAACAGGGTTCAACCACAATAAATGGTCCGCATCAGGGTGCGTGGGTTACCACACAAACCGGAGAAGACTGGTTTTTTCATTTCCAGGACAAAGGAGCTTACGGACGAATTGTTCATTTGCAGCCTGTGAAATGGGAAAATGACTGGCCGGTTATGGGACAGGATTTTGACAAAAACGGAATTGGCGAACCGGTTACTACTTTTAAAAAACCGAATATTGGCAAAAAATATCCAGTTGAAACTCCGGCAGAATCAGATGAATTTAATTCGCCAAAACTAGGGTTGCAATGGCAATGGCAGGCCAATAAGCAGATTAACTTTGGTATGCCGACAAGTCTGGGATATCTGAATTTATTTTGTAATACCACCAGCAGCAACATCTTTAATGCTCCAAATTTATTATTACAAAAGTTTCCTGCGGAAGAATTTACTGCGACCACAAAACTGACTTTTAATCCGAGATTAAATGGAGAAAGTACAGGTTTGCTTATTATGGGATTGGATTACAGTTACCTGAATTTTAAAAATGATAACGGCAAACTCTATTTGAATCAGAAAACGGGAACTTTTGATAAAGCGGTTTCAGAATCGGAAACAAAACCAGTTTTAATCGACAATAATACGATTTATCTGAGAGTGAAAATTAGCAAAGGAGGAATTTGCAGTTTCTTTTACAGCTTAGATGATAAAAATTACCAGACAATTGGAAAAGAATTTACCGCGAGGGAAGGAAAGTGGATCGGTGCAAAAGTCGGACTTTTTGCCTTGGGTACCGAGGTTAAAAACGATTCGGGAAATGTGGCAGTAGATTGGTTTAGAATAACAAAATAAGAAGAAATAATGCAGTTGAAAAAACAAATAGTACTCTCTCTTTTAATTTGCTGTTTTGCTGTAAAGGGACAAACGCAATATAAAAAATGGTCTGAAATTATTCGGAAGAGTGATGCCACGTGGTTCGCTTCGGCGGAAGCCAAAAAAATCGCTGAAAATGTTTTACTATACCAAAGAGATATCGGCGGATGGCCTAAAAACACGGAGATGCAAAAGGAATTATCAGAAAAGCAAAAGAGTGATTTATTAGTTCTGAAAAAAACTGCCGCTGAAACCACTACAGACAACGGAGCCACCACTCAGGAAATGCTTTTTATGTCAAAAATGTATACGCAGGTTAAGGATGATCGATACAAAGAATCTTTCTTAAAGGGATTAAATTATCTGCTTGAAGCGCAATATGATAACGGAGGCTGGCCTCAGTTCTATCCACTGAAAAAAGGCTATTATACCCATATTACCTACAATGACGACTCGATGGTTCATATTATGAATGTAATACGGGCAGTTGCAGACCAAACCGATTATTACAGCATTAAACCTTCAAATGAAATCGTTGAAAAATGTAAAAAATCTTTCGATAAAGGAATCGACTGTATCTTAAAAACGCAATACAAACAAAATGGTATTTTAACTGCCTGGTGCGCGCAGCATGACGAAAATACGTTACTTCCTGCCAATGCGAGAGCCTTTGAGTTAGCTTCTTTAAGCGGCTATGAATCTGCAAAAATTGTATTGCTTTTAATGTCAATTGAAAAACCGTCGCCAGAAATTGTTACAGCTGTTAAAAGTGCCGTAGCATGGTTTGAAAAGACAAAAATCACCAATCTGGAAGAAAAGAGAGTAACAAATGAGGATGGGAAAATTATCGATAAAAAGATGATTCCGACTCAAAATGCCGATCCAATCTGGGCCAGATTTATGGATCTTGAAACCAACGAACCCTTCTTTTGTGATCGTGACGGAATTCGAAAAAAATCACTGGACGAGATTGGTGCGGAAAGAAGAAATGGTTATTCCTGGTATTCGGACGCAGCGAAAGAAGTGTTGAAAAAGTTTCCGGACTGGGCAGTTAAAAATGGAACAAAAGTTGGAAACGCTGAAAAAACGAATGTGGTTTTAATTACCGTGGCTCAGGATGGTTCGGGAGATTTTTCTAAAATTCAGGATGCAATATATGCCTGTCCGGCATTTCCTTATGAAAAAGTTACCATTTACATCAAAAACGGAACTTATAATGAAAAAGTAAGAATTCCGGAATGGAATACCAACGTAATCCTCAAAGGAGAAAGCAGAGAAAACACCATTATTACATTTGATGATAATTTTTCTAAAATCAATTTAGGAAGAAACAGCACTTTTTATACCTATACAGTTGCAGCAGAAGGCGATGACTGTACGGTCATGAATCTTACCATTAAAAATTTTTCCGGAGAACGGGGGCAGGCTATTGCATTAACTGTAACGGGAAACAGAGTTAAAGTGATCAATTGCAGTCTTTTGGGAAATCAGGACACCTTATATCTGTCTGGAAAACAAGCCAAACAATATTTTAAAGATTGTTACATTGAGGGAACAACTGATTTTATTTTTGGGAGTGCGACAGCCGTATTCGAAAATTGCAAAATTCACAGTATTAAAAGTTCTTATATCACAGCTGCATCTACTCCGCAGGGAATTCCTTTTGGCTTCGTTTTTCTTAATTGTAAGCTGACAGCAAATCCGGAAGCAAAAGAAGTGTATTTGGGAAGACCGTGGAGAATTTATGCGAAGACAGTTTTTATAAATTGCGAAATGGGAAAACACATTAAACCCGAAGGCTGGGAAAACTGGTCGAAGCCTGAAGCAGAGAAAAATGCTTTTTATGCTGAGTACCATTGTACGGGAGAAGGATATCAACCGGCAAAAAGAGTAAAATGGTCCAGTCAGCTTCCTAAAAAACAAGCGGCTTCATACACCGTGCAAAATATTTTAAGTGATACAGTTCCAAATTGGTTTTTAAAATAAAATTTTATAAATAGTTATTATTTATTGAAAAATTAAAATCAATAAATTGGTATTATGAAAAATAACATTCAGAAATTAGTTTAAATCAATTTGTAAGAAAAATCAATGTTTTCGTATCTGTTTCAAAAAATTGCCCTTTAAATCAACGTTAAATTAAGTTTTTGATTTTAGTGATTTCAAGAAAGTATATTAAAGTCATAAAATATAATACAAGTATAATATGAATTACAAATTTCTACTGATATTGTTATTTTCAATTAGCGCCATCTCGCAAAATAATTCATTTCCTAAATCAAAAGCAGATTCTATTGTAAGCAATATTGTGCTTCCTGAGATTCCTTCTTATCAAATAAATATTGCCAAATTGGGAGCAAAAGGGGATTCTCTTTTTAACAATAAAAAAGTTTTTGATAAGGCGATGGCTTTATGTAAAAAGAACAACGGTGGAACTATTGTGGTGACAAAAGGAATCTATAAAATTAACGGACCCATTCATTTTGTAAACAATGTAAATCTAAAATTAGAAAAAGGTGCGAAAATCAAATTTAGTGATAATCCGCAGGACTATCTTCCAATGGTTTTAACCAGTTGGGAAGGTACAATGTTATACAATTACAGTCCGCTTATTTATGCAAACAATTGCCGGAACATTGCGATTTCAGGCGAGGGGACAATAGATGGAGAAGGAGGGAAAGTATGGAAAGCTTTTAAGGCCAAAGAAGCAGCAGGAAAAGAACGAAGCCGTGAAATGAACCATACCAATGCCCCAATAGAAAACAGAAAATTTGGCGAAGGGTACTTTTTAAGACCACAAATGATTCAGTTTCTGAATTGTAAAAATATACTGGTAGAAAATATCAGAATCGAAAATTCGCCTTTTTGGTGTCTGCATTTATTAAAATCCCAGAATATAACCGTTCGTGGCATCAACTATAAATCATTAAATCATAACAATGACGGTATCGATCCGGAATATTCGAAAAACGTATTAATTGAAAATGTAAATTTTGATAACGGCGATGATAACGTCGCAATCAAAGCAGGCAGAGATCATGAAGGAAGAGCGAATACAGCCACGCCAAGCGAAAACATCGTTATTAGAAATTGTAATTTTAAGGGACTTCACGGAGTGGTAATTGGCAGTGAAATGTCAGCCGGAGTACAAAATGTATTTGTGGAGAATTGCAAAACAATTGGTTATTTAAAAAGAGGCATCTATTTAAAGACAAATGCCGATCGCGGCGGATATATTAAAAATATATTTGTTCGCAATATTCAGTTGGACCAGGTAGAAGACTGTATCTACATTACGGCAAATTATCACGGAGAGGGGAAGGGCTATCAATCGGATATATCAAATGTGCATTTTTCTAATATAATTTGTAATAAAGCTTCTGAATCGGGTATTGTCATTCAAGGATTTCCCGATAAAAAAATTCAGAATATAACGTTGACAAATATCGAAATTAAGGAAGCAAAGAATGCATTATCCAATGAAAATGCTGAAAATGTCTTAATGACGGATGTATTTATTGGACAAAGAGCCAGTGTGCCGTCAGCTGTTTCTAAACCATAGAGAATTTTACCGCAATGCACGCAAAGATTTTTATTTTATGTGATTCTAAAAACACAAAGTACGCAAAGCTTTGTATCAAAAACTTGGCGTCCTTTGCGTAATTCCCTGCGATCTTTGCGGTAAAAAAAAATAAAACTAATATAATATGAAAAAATATATTTTAATTACATTTTTTATCACTTCAGTTTGTTTCGCTCAGAAAACGACAGTGTACTGTATCGGTGATTCGACAATGGCCAATAAAAAAGATCCGGATAAAAATCCCGAACATGGATGGGCACAAGTTTTACAGCCTTTTTTTACAGATAAGATTGTAATCGAAAACAAAGCCGTAAATGGCAGAAGTACCAAAAGTTTTATCAATGAAAAACGCTGGGATTCTGTATATAAAAAATTAAAAAAAGGCGATTATGTTTTAATCGAATTTGGACATAATGATGAAAAAATAGAGGATTCCGCACGATATACCAATCCGCATACGGCCTATCGGTATAATCTGATCCGCTTTGTAAAGGAAACACGCGAGAAGGGAGCATTTCCTATTTTACTGACTTCTATTACGAGAAGAAATTTTAATGAGAAAGGTGTTCTGGTGCCCACACATGGCGATTATCCGCTGGAAACCAGATTGACTGCACAGGAATATAAAGTTCCCTTTATAGATATGGAATATTATACCGAAAAATTAGAGCAATCGTACGGACCTGAAAAATCTAAGAAACTGCACCTTCATTTTAAAGCCGGAGAAAATCCGTATTACGAAAAAGACAAGGCAGATGATACTCATTTGTCATTAAAAGGCGCACAGTCTGTAGCGCAGATTTTTGTGGAGCAGCTTAAGCTTTTAAAAGAGCCAGAAATTGAAAAATTAAAGAATGCTGTAAAATAGAATCAAGTACTATAAGATACCGAAGCCTGAATAATTAATATATTATTCAGGCTTTTGTTTTTTAGCTCATTTTATCCTGAGTATTTTAAAACCAGAAAATTATTTTCTTTAATTGTAGTAATTTTTTTATTTAAAATTATATTAGTTTGTTGAAAATCAGTAATTTTGGTTTTCTTATACGCGAAATTTACTTCATTTCAGCCCCATCTTAAAATAATAGCCAGAATTTGTTATCTCACTTTATCTGCTATACGCCTTGTTTTTTTAAGTAAGGAATTTCAAAAATTGTGTATTATCACAAATCATTAAAAAAAACACCTCCTTGCTTGAGCGACCTTAATTAAACCATAGAATAACCTTTATCTGTTGTTTTTTAGACTTTTAAAGGAGAGTAAAAAAACGGGTTTAATATACTTTTGCGCCCTCTTTGTGCCTTTTAATTACAACATAGACAGAAAAACAATTGTTTTTATTTCCAGCTCTCTTCAGGATTGAAATAGAGTTGGTAATAATTGTGGTTAAACAAAATAACAACTATGAAATCAAAAATTACTTTATTAGTACTTATCATTTTTTTACCGGTCCTGTCATTTACAGGCAATGTTCTATTTGCTCAGACAGTGTCAGGAACTGCCAGTAATGAAGGATGCCAGAGTAGCGGAATTGTAACAGCCTCCAGCACAGGTCTGGGCGCTACGCCTCAATATCAGCTTTTGAAATCGGGAGCCGTGATTTCTCCTGTGCCCGGCGATGCTGCACAATTTACTTTTAATCGTGTTTTTGACGGATTGGGTTCTGGTAGTTATACAGTCAACGCGAAAGCAACTACAGGCGGAACGGTTTTTTCAAGCAGTACTATTGCAGTTACCGACGGTTATACGGCAATGACTGTCACGACACCAACTAAAGTAGCCAATTGTGTTGGAGGAACAGCTGTTTTAACCTCTACGGTAACAAATGGTAAAGCTCCCTATACATTTACAATTGCTACTCAAACCTCTCCCGGAACAATTTTGCAGACCAGCGGTGCAGTATCTGCTAATAGCTTTACTTTTAATGGATTAACTACCAATAATTACCTTGTGAGTGTAACAGATTCTTGCGGATTGACTGTGACTGGAGCTACATCTATTTCTAATCCAACCGTAACTATCAATGATGTTAAACTTTCTGCGATTGCTTATCCCGGAAGACCTGGATTGTCATGTATCGATGCCATTCGATTGTACATTGAAAAAGGTTTCGTATATACTGCAAATTTAAATATTGTTAGTGCTGCAGATGCTGCTCTATTTAGATGGAAAATTAAATATCAAGGACAGCTATATGGACAGGACACAGATGGAGACGGTTATGCAGATATAAACGGAGCAGGTTTTTTATTATCAAGTATTAATCCAATAATGCCAAAAATTGCAGACAGAGATGGGGTAACTGCGGATATTCCTAATATGAGAGTAGTTCTTATGGATATGTGTGGATCTGAAAAAGAATTTTCCGTAACAAATTACAATGCTATTTATTCAACTTTTTCACTTCGAAATTGTGGAGGTACAGCTTTGCTTAGATCTAGCATAGTAGGTGGTTTAGATTGTCTTCCCATCAATGTTACAATGACAAATCAGTCAAATCCTTCTGATGTTCATAATTTTACAGTAACAAGTCCTTCAGCTCAACAATTTGAGGCCTCTTTAATTCCTGGTGGAATTTATAATGTAACATTTTTGGATAGCGAAGGCTATACATCAGGGTTATATACTACTACATCAAATAGACTAACATTTTTAACTACTTCGGGATTTTCTGCAACGCAAAATGCTCAAAGTGTTGCTAGCGTAAATAATTTGAACTATGGTTCATTATTTGTGACAATAACTCCTTATCAAAGTACTGATATATTAAGTTATACAGTTACAGCGTCCAATAATTCCGCAGTGCCCGTTGGATATAATTACAGTGCTCCATTAAATACATATACTAATGGAATTGGCGGAACACCGCGACTGCCAAGCCCAAATCCAACAGATCCGCAACCCTATTGGCCTAAAGGGAATTATACATTGCAAATTAATGCTAATTGCGGAACAACGTCTTTAAATGTCGTTGTTCCAGGCAGAATAGCAAGTTTATCGGGAAATACAATAACAAATGTCTGCGGAGGATTTAATTATGTAATGAACGGAAATTTTGATGATCCTACAGCCTATCAGGTTATAATTGTTTCAGGTCCGTCAAGTGTTGGACAAACAAGAGATATGGCAAGTACAACAGCATCTTTGCCGTTTAATGGCTTAAGTTATGGTACTTACGTTTTCGGACTCCGAATAAAAGGGGGAACACAAAATGTCCTTACACAAACCGTTACTTATGATGACAACAATGCCATAGTAGTAGATAAAACTAATACAGGAGGTTTTGTCTGTGCGAGTGGTGCCACAAATGCAGTTTTAACAATTACAGCCACGTCTAATTCTCCCGCGCCAGGAAATATAATGGAGTACGCTTTGAGCACAGACGGCGGAACTACTTTTGGAGATTATCAAAGTGGTAATACTTTCAGCGGACTTACAGATGCTACTTATTATTTCAGGATAAAAGACGGCTGTGGTAATGTTATCACACAGTCAGTACAGATTGGAGTAGCGGCGGCTCCGGATGCTACCGCAGATGGTTTAACTACACCGGCTACACTTTGTCGTTCGGCATCGGGAACGATTAAATTAGATGTAGATGTTCTTGGCGGACTTTCGTATCTCTGGACAGGTCCGGGAATAAATGCTTCCAATCAAAATATAAAAGATCCCGAAGTAAACTATGCTGACTTGGTCGTTGGAGCAAATAATTATACCTGTACGGTAACATTGGGAGCGCCGTGTAATAGTGCTACAGTTTCAAATTTAACCATTAATATGAATGAGGCTCCCAATATAGTAATTAATAATCCCGCGCCTGTTTGTATTTCTCAAACTGTAGATATTACTACGGCTGCGATTACAGCAGGAAGCGATGCAGGATTAACGTATACTTATTTTTCAGAAGAGACTGCATCTGTTCCCGTAGCAGATCCAACAGCAATAGCCACAGACGATACCTTTTATATAAAAGGGACGAATGCGAATGGCTGCAGTACAATTGCACCGGTTAAGGTTATTATTAATGAGCTGCCAACAGCATCAATCTCTTATCCGCAAGCACCGCATTGTAACATAGGAGCAATTGATGTTGAACTAACAGGAACAGCAGGAGGAACTTTTACTTCTGATGCCGGTTTAACTATCAATTCCACAACAGGGCAAATAGATTTAGGAGCCTCGACCTTAGGAACTCATACCATAACATATTCATTCAACGACGGAAGCTGTTCTAATACGACTAATACGGTTATACTAATAAACGCACTTCCGACAGCCACAATATCTTATCCAAACACGGTTTATTGTAACAGAGGAACAGCATCTCCAACAGAAACAGGAATTACAAACGGAACGTATTTGGGAGATGCGGGATTGGTTATCGACGAAACAACGGGAGATATAGATCTGGCAGCTTCTACAATTGGACCACATACTGTAACTTATGAATTCAGCAACGGTACCTGTTCGAATGTTGCAACTGCCAACATTACCATAAACGCCACAACGCTTCCAACGGTCTTAGCCGATCTGACAGCAGAATGTTCGATTATACCCATAGCCCCAACCTTAAACGACCCTTGTTCGGGTTTGCTTACCGCCACAACATTGACGGCATTCCCCATCACCACACAGGGCACTACAGTTGTGAGCTGGACTTTCGATTACGGAAATAACTATACCCAAACCGTAAATCAAAATATTATTATTCAGGATATTACGGCTCCAACAGCGCCTACACTGGCAGATGTAACAGCAGAATGTTCGGCAACACCGGCTACTCCAACGACAATTGATAATTGTTCAGGCACGGTTACCGGAACACCTGACATTTCTTTCCCAATCACCACGCAGGGCACAACAGTTGTGACCTGGAGTTTTGATGACGGGAAAGGAAATTTTTCTACAGCAACCCAGAATGTAATAATTCAGGATATCACGTCGCCAACAGCGCCAATACTGGCAGATGTAACGGCAGAATGTTCGGCAACACCGGCCACGCCAACGGCAACAGACAATTGTTCGGGTACGGTTACCGGAACACCTGACATTTCTTTCCCAATCACCACGCAGGGAACCACAGTTGTTACCTGGAGTTTTGATGACGGGAACGGGAATGTTTCTACAGCAAAGCAGAATGTTATTGTTCAGGATATCACAGCGCCAACAGCGCCAATACTGGCAGATGTAACGGCAGAATGTTCGGCAACACCAGTCACTCCAACGGCAACAGATAACTGTTCGGGGACAGTTACTGGAACACCTGACACTTCTTTCCCTATCACCACGCAGGGCACAACAGTTGTGACCTGGAGTTTTGATGACGGGAACGGGAATGTTTCAACAGCCACCCAGAATGTTATAATTCAGGATATTACTGCGCCAACGGCGCCAACACTGGCAGATATAACAGCAGAATGTTCGGCAACACCGGCCACGCCAACGGCAATAGATAATTGTTCGGGTAGCGTTACCGGAACACCTGACACTTCTTTCCCTATCATCACGCAGGGCACAACAATTGTGACCTGGAGTTTTGATGACGGGAACGGAAATATTTCTACAGCAACCCAAAATGTTATAATTCAGGATATCACAGCTCCAACGGCACCGACATTGGCAGATGTAACAGCAGAATGTTCGGCAACACCGGCCACTCCAACGGCAACAGACAATTGTTCGGGTACGGTTACCGGAACACCTGACATTTCTTTCCCAATCACAACGCAGGGCACAACAATTGTGACCTGGAGTTTTGATGACGGAAACGGGAATGTTTCTACAGCAACCCAAAATGTCATAATTCAGGATATCACAGCTCCAACGACGCCAATACTGGCAGATGTAACAGCAGAATGTTCGGCAACACCAGTCACTCCAACGGCAACTGATAATTGTTCGGGAACAGTTACCGGAACACCTGACATTTCTTTTCCAATCACAACGCAGGGCACAACAGTTGTGACCTGGAGTTTCGATGACGAGAACGGGAATGTTTCTACAGCCACCCAAAATATTATTATTAAGGATATCACGTCGCCAATAGCGCCAATACTGGCAGATGTAACAGCAGAATGTTCGGCAACACCAGTCACGCCAACGGCAATTGATAATTGTTTGGGGAGCGTTACCGGAACACCTGACATTTCTTTCCCAATCACAACGCAGGGCACAACAGTTGTTACGTGGAGTTTTGATGACGGGAACGGGAATGTCTCTACAGCCACCCAGAATGTCATAATTCAGGATATTACTGCGCCAACGGCACCAACACTGGCAGATGTAACAGCAGAATGTTCGGCAACACCGGCCACGCCAACGGCAACTGATAATTGTTCGGGGACGGTTACCGGAACACCTGATATTTCTTTCCCAATCACCACGCAAGGCACAACAGTTGTGACCTGGAGTTTTGATGACGGGAACGGAAATGTTGCTACAGCAACCCAAAATATTATTATTCAGGATATCACTGCTCCAACGGCGCCAACACTGGCAGATGTAACAGCAGAATGTTCGGCAACACCAGTCACTCCAGTTGCAACTGATAATTGTTCGGGTACGGTTACCGGAACACCTGATATTTCTTTCCCAATCACAACGCAGGGCACAACAGTTGTTACGTGGAGTTTTGATGACGGGAACGGGAATGTTTCTACAGCCACCCAAAATATTATTATTCAGGATATCACAGCTCCAACAGCGCCAATACTGGCAGATGTAACAGCAGAATGTTCAGCAACACCAGTCACGCCAACGGCAATTGATAATTGTTCGGGGACGGTTACCGGAACACCTGACATTTCTTTCCCAATCACCACGCAGGGCACAACAGTTGTTACGTGGAGTTTTGATGACGGGAACGGGAATGTTTCTACAGCAACCCAGAATGTAATAATTCAGGATATCACTGCGCCTTTAGTTCCGGTTTTAGCGGATATTACCGGGCAGTGCAATGTTACGCCAATCCCGCCTGTCACAACAGATGCCTGCTCGGGCATAATTACGGGGACCACCAGCACCTTTTTTCCCATAACAACCCCAGGCACAACAGTCATTACCTGGACATTTGACGACGGAAACGGTAATAAGGTGATGGCAGACCAGAACGTAATTATCGGTCAGCTTGCCCTTGCAGGGAATGAAACTACAACGTGTTCCACTGCCGATGCAGGTTATACTATTGCGTTGTCCGTAAGCGGACAGGGGCCATTTATTGCATCGGGAACGGGAGCACCTGGAACATGGTCAGGTAATTCATGGACATCAGATCTTATCGGTTCGGGAACGAATTATAACACAAGTTTTCAGGATGACGGTGCTTGTAATACAGTAAATGTTTCAGGGATTTCACCAAATTGCTGCAGCTTTAGTGTGGTTTGTCCGACTTTCCCACAAACAGTGGTTTCTTGTTACGATGAACTTCCTACGACAGCCAGCCTTACAGAAGCACAGTTTGAAGCTTTAGGAAATGGCGACGGAAGAATTGCCGATACCAATTGCGGTGTAATTGAAATTACAGCCGCTAACGGGGCAGATCCGGGCTGTAACGCCAATGTCACCAGAACTTATACCATTACAGAATATGATGATGTAAACAAAAACGGGTTACGTGATAACGGAGAAAATACCATTTTGAATAGTGCGCAGTGCACGCAAAACATACTGATCCGCGATACTATACCACCGGTCTTTGCAGAAGCATTGCCTGAAACGGTGATTAATGCCAATTGCGAGACTGTCCCAACACCTGCAATACTCACAGCAACAGACAATTGCAGTGCTGCAACAGTTGCCTATGATGAAACCAGAACAGATGGCGATTGCAGCAGCAGGTATATTTTAAACAGGACTTGGACAGCAACAGACCTTTGTGGCAACCAGACCGTTTTCAATCAGACCGTTAACGTTTCCTGTATAGAAGAGGTTTACAATGCGGTCTCAGCCAACGGCGACGGACTAAACGATATATTCTTTATTAAAGGAATCGACTGTTATCCGGATAATCATGTAAAGATCTTTAACAGATACGGAGTTATTGTCTACGAAAAAAACGGCTATGATAATGTGACCAATCCGTTCCAGGGATTCTCTGATGGAAGGGCAACAGTTGCCAGAGGGAACAAACTTCCGACAGGGACTTACTTCTATTGATTTTTGTACTATAAAGTTAAGTTTTTTTTTATTAAAAAAAATGTTTTACTATGGTAAGTAGTTGATTTTTAGATTTTTCTAATGTAATCTCGAGAAACTGGAATTGTATGAGTCCTATATTTCTGTAGGACAGTGCAATCTTTAAGATTAAAATTCATGAATCTTTTTTTTAAATCAGACCCGGATTTTTTTGATTAAAGAGTAGTGGTACAAATTCCCTTATATACAGAAGATATTTCATTGCTGTTTGTTTTAGTATGATTTGATTTATTTTGATACAATTTTGACTTTTAAAGGCAATTTTTGTGCCTCGTTTTTTATTATATTGTAAATCAGATTTTTGTAAAACAAACTGTTTTTAGGTAGTGTTTTAGGGCAGGTAATTTAGGGTCACATGAGGAAAAAATCCCCATTTAGAGGATTTTATGATTGAGCGTTTTTCGATCTATTTGCAGGATCTGGGCCGCCCTGGTTTTATTGTTATCCGTAGCGGCCAGCACTTTAAGAATATGTTCTTTTTCATACTCTTTTAAGGTCTTAAAAGAATCATTTACAATGGGTAAGGAATATTTCAGATTTTGAGGAATGTGCTTCAAATCTATTACATCATCACTCATAATGACCATTCGGTGCATAATGTTTTCTAATTCTCGTATGTTGCCCGGCCAATTGTATCGGGTTAATACCTCGATAACTTTTTCGTGTATTTTAATTTTACCTTTATTGTATTCAGCCGCATATTTGTCTGCAAAAGCGTTTATTAACAACGGAATATCCTCTTTCCGTTCTCTTAAAGGAAGGGTTTGGATGGTAACAACATTTATTCTGTAATATAAATCTTCTCTAAAGGTGCCATTTGACACCATTTTTTCCAGATCACTATTGGTTGCACAAATTATTCTGACATCAATTTTCTCTGGTTTTACAGCACCTACCCGCAAAACTTCTTTTTCCTGAAGTACTCTCAAAAGCTTGACCTGTAAAGTGAGCGAAGCATTGCCAATTTCATCTAAAAAAATCGTTCCCCCGTCTGCACTTTGGAATAATCCGGAACGCATTTCGGTCGCACCTGTATACGCTCCTTTGGTGCTGCCAAATAATTCAGATTCGATGAGATTTTCGGGAATTCCACCACAATTTAAGGCAACAAAAGGTTTATTAACAAGTTTACTGGTAAAATGTATAGCTCTTGCTACCAGTTCTTTTCCAGTTCCGCTTTCGCCTTCAATTAAAATACTGGCTTTTGTATCTTTGACTCTCTTAATAATTTCGATTAAATTTTTATAATGACCAGATTGACCTATTATATTGGCGTATTGAGTATGATTATCTATTGTTTTTTGAGCATTTAATAATTTCCCGTTGTCCTTGGTTTTTTCCAGAGAACTGAGAATAGACCTGCGTAATTCTTCGCTTGTAAAAGGTTTGGTAAGATAATCTAAGGCACCAGACTTCATGGCATTAACAACATCGTTTACTGAAGGAATGCCCGAGATGACAAGTTTGGGGATCTCGGGGTAATGCTCTTCAGCATATTTTAAAAGTTCGATGCCATTGATATCCGGCATATTGATATCGCTAATAAGCAGATCAATAACAGAGTGTTTCAAAACATCAATTGCCTCCTTTACAGATGACGCTTTGTAAATACGATAATTAAGTACTTTTAAATGTCGTTGTATTAGAGTAAGCATATCGCTATTATCGTCTACAACCAGTATATTTTCTTTTCTTAAATTCATTTTATGCTAACTTATTGGGATCTTTATTATGAAGATGGATCCTTGGGGACAGTTATTCTGTATAATTATTTCGCCATTATGCTTTTTCATAATTCTGTGAACGACGCTCAAGCCTAGTCCGCAGCCATAGTTTACAGGTTTGGTTGAAAAAAAGGGTTCAAAAATTTTGTCCTTAATATCTTCCGGAATGCCTGTACCGTAATCTTCAATTTTTATAAGTAAATAATGCTCATCATGGTCTACCATAATTTTAACAATGCTTTTTTCCGGAGAAGCATATATAGCGTTGAGCAGGAGGTTGAAAAGTACCTGTGTGATTTGGACAGAATCAAATCTTGCCCTACTGTTTTCATCCTTAAAAAGTAATTCACATTGAATTGCTTTCTTTTGAAAATTGGATTTTAAAAATGATAACGCAAATACAATGATAGGCTTTATTTCCTGCAATTCCGGTTTTTGTGGCATTTCACACGAAAAAAACATTAACTTTTTAACAATTTCCCTTGAATACATAACAGCATTAATAATAATTGAAATGTCTGAATCTATCTCCGGGTTTGTATTCTGACTTTTAATAAGTTCTGCAAATCCGAGAATATTGGCTAATGGGGTATTGAGTTCGTGGGCAATTCCTGCCGTCATTTCGCCAAGAAGAGTCAGGCGTTCCATACGACCGATACTTTTTTCTAATTGATCGTTAAGCTGTAAGGTTATGTGTTTTTCAAAATAATTTCCAATCTCAATGGCTGCAGTATCAAGCAGTTTTTGCTCGTCTTCGTGAAAATCAGACTGTAAGTAGTTTTGTGCGGGATAATGAACCTTTATAAAACCACAGTCTTTTTTATCAATTGTAATGAAGCTTGACTGGTAAATACTATTTTCAATAATATCAGAGGTAGATAAATGAAAATCAGCTGCATGAATTTCTACAACAGCATCCATGTTAAAATGCCAGGCATCTTTTATCGTAATAAGTATTTCGCGTAAAGTTTGAATATTTACCGAATTTGATCTTGAAATAATTTGGGAAATTTCATAAAGACAAGTCAATTCCTTAATTTTTTCCTTTAAGATATCTTCGGGCTGACTAAAATTCATAAGTAAGAAATTTTCTATATTTATTTTAAAAAAAATATCAAATGTATATAAATTATAGTCTTCTTTTTTAAATTAAATATTTTAGTTAACTATTTGAAAACAAAATAAATAGCATGATGATTTATGTCTTATTCTGATATATTTAAAACTTTTAATGGTATTTTTCGAATTTAGATTTAACTAAAAAAAATGGTTACAAGATTAATAATTTTCTGCACGGAAATATTGTCTTATTCTGATACTTTAAAAACCTCCCTGTCATTTAATAAAGATGCTTTTAAAATAATTTTGTTCATCCAAGACTTATTTAAAACAAAGAATATTATGACTGCTTCTGATTTTTCGTTAGAATTTCAATTACACTTGTCAGAAATACGAAAACTCAATAAAATGTATTTCAGGCATTTATTTAGAATGCGAATTATACTATTTACATTGATTGCATTGGTGTTTTTAATTGGGATTGATTGTTGGAATACCAATTTAAATGAAGACTTCTTTTCCTGGATAGTGAGAAGTCTTATACTTATTGTGGTTTTTGTATTGGTTCAGTCATCCCTAATCAGTACAATTTCAAAAATAATTTTCAGTCTTACTCAAAAACTGATGCGGTTTGAAAATTTTAACAGCCGCTATAAATTTAGCTTTACCAATTCTGTCATATGTGTACAATCTCCATTAGGGCATTTAACGCATAAATGGTCAGGAATTGAAAAAGTGATCTCTACAAAAAACTTCCTCTTCTTATATATAAAGGAAAAGAATGGCTATATCATTTCGATTTCAAAAAAACATTGTGACGGCAAGAAAATGGAACAGTTAATCTCTTTTGTGGAGAATAACATTACCCATGTTATAACCATATAGACAGCAGTCTGTAAAGAATGAAGAAATGGCTTATCTTATTTATTTTATGACATATTGGGGGTAATCGCTTTAGAAATCTAGTGCTAGTTTTGCATTGTATTTATGGAGATCTGAATTATAAATTTTAAAAGGATGAGATATGCAAAAAGAGCAGATACTAGTGCGTGACAGGCAAAGAATTTTCCTGAAAATGTTTAGAAGAAGATTTAAGGAAAAATTTGATTTTTCTGAAGATACAGCATCAAAAAAAAATAATGTAAAAGTATTTGATCGTGTTGTTTACGTAATTTATGATAAATTGGAAGTGTTGGATTTTTTAAAAGAAAGTTCCAAAAACAAAAATGTTCTGGTTTGTCTTTTCAATAAGCAATTTTACAAAAGCTTATCGTTTTTGGAGGAAATAAATAGTTTAATTCTGTTTGATGAATCGAAAACAAGATGTGAAATTTTAAAGGAACTCGAAAGCCATTTTGAGCGCAAAATCAATATTACATCTGAAAAAGAAAATGATCCCGTGACAAACTCAAATTTAATGCAGACTCAGTTTCATGATTATTACAAAGCCCTGTTTTTTCTAATGTAGTTTATTTTTTCAAATTTTTTCGTTCGCAATTTTCTTTAGTAATTGTGGTTCTGGTGCAGGATAATGCTAGTCATCATCCTGCATTTTGATTTTTATAAGGAAGTTTTTGTTTTAAGTGTTCTAATAACAATTAATTTCATAAATTGTTCAGGAAAATTAAAGACTAAATAAAATGAAAAGAATATTCCGGTTTTATGTTCTCGTCACCTTAACAACTTTTTGGTTCAGCAGTTGCGCAGTTGCTCAAAATGCTGCTGATAAAAATATTGTTCTAAAAAACACCAGCAGTTTAAAATTATCTCAAAAAGCAGTAGCAATAAAAAGAGAAAAATTACGTACAAGTGAAGGGAAATTTCCAATTTTGATCTTTAAAAAAGATACTATTCCGGCTCAGCTTAATGATCTTAATGGGGATGGAAAATGGGATGAACTTTTCTTTACCGCTGATTTTGCGCCGCAGGAACAAAAAAATATCGTACTAAAATGGAGCGAAACAGATCCTAAATTTCCAATAAAAACAAGTGTCAGATTTGGAAAAAGAGAAGGTAAGGATTTATCTGTTCATCCTGATACGCAGGAAGTTTTGTTAGCCAGTCAGGTTCATAAAAAATTGGGTTATCAGAAATATCAAACTGATGGGCCGACCTGGGAAAATGATAAAGTGGGATTTAGACATTACCTTGACGGTAGAAATTCAAAAGATGTTTTTGGTAAAAAGCTTCCGGGTATTACACCAGAAAATGTCGGCATTAACAGTAAAGGCGCGGTTGAAGATAATTACCACGTAATGTACGACTGGGGAAGAGATATTTTTCCTGTCGGAAGTTCGGTGGGGCTAGGAGGCTATGCATTATTAATTAATAATGAAATCAACCGTCTAGGAATTTTAGGTAACGATACTATCAATAATGTTGAAAAAACCACTTTCAAAATTGTTGCCGAAGGTCCTGTAAATTCGGTTCTGAGTTATCAGTATCAAAATTGGAAAGCTTCGGGCAATCTGTATCAGGTACAGGAGACTACTTCGATCTGGCCGGGTATGTATGCCTATAAAAATACCGTTTCGATTGACGGAATAAAAGGGAAAGAAACTTTTTTGGCAGCAATCTCCAATTTAAATAACAAAAATCCGCTTCAGGTAAAAGAATCCGGAGACTGGGTATGCCTTATCCAGCATGATTACCTTACTTACGAACGCCAATGGATTTTAGGAACTGCGATTCTGGTGCCTAAAAATAGTTATGAGGGATACTTTGAAGCTCCAAAAACAGGTCAGTTGACAGATTCTTTTCTGGCTAAACTAAAAATTCAGAACAAAAAAGAGATCACTTATTATGCGGTTGCAGCCTGGGAACTCAGTGCAGATAAAGGTTTCACGGATAGTGTTTTCTTTACCAATTATGTTACAGATTTAGCACAGCAGCTGTCTGTAGATATAAAAGTGAGTGTTAAATAGTAAAAGATTGTATTATTTACATTTCCCAATAGGTAGTTTCGTGTTATTATAGTAGGAATTTTTCCTTAAAAGGGTATAAATTCCACAGTGGGATATGCAAAGTAAAATCGTAATTATGTGATATTTCATATAATTTTTTAAAATTACAAAATCCTTTTGAGAAAGCGGGAAATGCTTCTGTGATGTTACGGGTTTTAATAAGTGTTTGATTGCTAGTTGATTGTGTTTACAGGGTTTCAGTAAATAATACACGTCAATTTATTGTAAAGATAATGAATTAAAAACTGCATTAAATTTAACAGCATTTTTGTTGTAACTCTCACGCAAACTTTTATTTTTGTGGCTTAATTTAACAATATATAAGCATGAAAGATTTATTAGTAAAAATCAACGCCGAAATTGACACATTCAAAGCAGAAGCTGAATCTTTAACTGAAAAAGGTATCAAAGCTGCAGGACCAAGAGCACGTAAAGCTACTTTAGAAATTGAAAAACTTTTAAAAGAGTTCAGAAAAGTTTCTATCGAAGAATCAAAAAAATAATCTTCTTTACAGAAAGTAAAAACCCCGCTGAATAAACGGGGTTTTTTTGTGCTTTTTGTTTTGCTTTTGCCACGAAGACGCTAAGGCACAATTTTTTTTCACTGTCAGTCTGAGCGTAGTCGAAGACATTCATTTTTTTTTAGCTATGAATTGACTAATTGTATTAGAGAAAATTCGTGAATTCGTGGCAAAAAGCTTTGCGTCTTAGTGTCTTTTCGGCAATAAATCTTAGAACCTCTTAAATAGAATTTCGGTCAATAAAATTAAACGGTACTTTTACCTGACCTTTTTCTTTGTTCAAAATCATTCTGGCGGCGGTTTCTCCCATTATATTAAAATCTGTTGACATCACCGTGATTCCTAATAATTCTTTTAGCGGGGTATCATTATAAGAGATTACGCCAATTTCTTTTCCAAGAACAAATTCCTCATCGCGGATTTGTTTCATTAAATTCACCAGATCAGATTCTTCGATGGTAATAAATAAATCGCCTTTTTTCAGGATCATATCGTCGTAGACTTCACTTAGAATTTCAAAATTGATTTCGTGCTCCACACAGAATTTTCTAAATCCGTGCAAGATTCGTCTTGGATAGGGATAAACAGCCTTATCAGGATAAACCAGAATTAATCGTTTGTATTTGTTTATTTTGGTAATTCCCTCTTTTAAGGCATTGTAAATATCATTTTCAAAATCCTGATATATTTTAATCACATCATCTCCGGTTCCCAGTTTTATGTTGTCCAAAACAACTAATTTATCCTGAGGAATATTTCGAATTGCATTTACCACTTCATCTGTAAAACTCAAATGTTTTAATTCTTCCGTTTTAAAATGTGTGGTAATAACATAGTAATCGTACGCACCTTCATATTTGTCCAGATAATTTAAAAACAAGGTTTCATCACAGTGATAAATTTGCAGATCTACATGCGCATTGGCTCCTAAAGTATTGATAAAAGAGCTGTAGGTTTTCATTTTGTATGAGCTCAGTTTATTTGTCAAAAACAGAATATTTACTTTAGACTCGAGCTTTGTACGGGTAATATAATAACCTTTTCCACGAATAGAGGAAATGATTTTTCTTTCTTTCAGAATATTATATGCTTTCTCTACAGTATCCCGAGACATGTAGAACTCTTCACTAAAACTATTAATTGAAGGGATTTTTTGATTGATCTTTAAATTTCCGTTGGCGATATTTTGAAGAATAGAGTCAACAATCTGCTTGTATTTGGGAACCCTTGAATCTTCGTCTATTTTAATAAGTTTAATCATAATGTTGGAGAAACTTGTCTGATATTTCAACGAGACGAATTTTTAAAAATGTAATTTTTTAAAATAAATTTCCTTAAAGGCATAAATCCGTGAAAAATGGCGCTATATCTACAAAAGAGAATTTATAATAAAATTGTAATCTTTTATTTATGTTTTTGCAATTTTAATCTAAATGAAGAATCAATAATTGCGAAATCGATTGCTAAAATAGCCATTTTAAATTTATTTACCCAATAAGTAACGGTCGTTATTTCTAATAATCTGTAGTTTTAACAAAAATAACAAAATCTGTAAAGGATAGTACAGGACAGTTTTGTTTTTGACATTCTATTATTTTACAAAACCAAATTACTATCCCGCTAACCAAAAACTAAAAATTTATAAATGGAATCATTATTAGGAATCATTTTTCATTCTATCGGAGGTTTTTCTTCAGGTAGTTTTTATATGCCTTTTAAAAAAGTTAAGGATTGGGCCTGGGAAAGCTACTGGCTCGTTGGAGGTTTTTTCTCCTGGTTAATCGTACCGCCAGTCGCAGCTTATTTAACCATTCCAGATTTTGCAGATATTATAGTTGCAGCTTCTCCGTCGATAAAAGCTTTTACTTACTCAATGGGATTAATTTGGGGAATTGGAGGTTTAACTTACGGATTAGGAGTTCGTTACCTGGGAATGTCACTAGGGAATTCAATCACTCTTGGATTTTGTTCTGCATTTGGAGCTTTAGTTCCTTCTATATATTATGATTTATATCCGACAGAAGGAAAAATTTCCTTTACTGATATGCTTGCCACTTCGGGTGGCCAGTTGGTTTTACTGGGCGTTGCGGTTTGTCTTTTAGGAATTGCCATTTCCGGTAAAGCAGGAATTTTAAAAGAAAGAGATTTCGCAACCGGACATGAAGATAAGGATAAGGATTTCAGTTTGGTAAAAGGTTTAACGGTAGCAGTTATTTCTGGAATTTTAAGTTCTTTTTTTAATTACGGAATCGAAGCCGGAAAACCAATGGCAGAACAGGCCGTGATCAATGGCTGTAATCCTTTATTTCAAAATAATGTTACGTATATCGTGTTGCTTTGGGGCGGTTTAACAACCAATTTTATCTGGTGTATCTACCTGAATTTTAGAAATAAAACCATTGGCGATTACATTAATAAAAGTACGCCAATTACTAGAAATGTTTTGTTTTCTGCCCTTGCCGGAACCATGTGGTTTTTGCAGTTTTTCTTTTACGGAATGGGAGAAAGCAAATTGGGAAATGGAGCAAGTTCATGGATTCTTCATATGGCAACGATAATTTTGACAGCCAATTTCTGGGGATTTTATCTGAAAGAATGGAGCGGGGTTTCTAAAAGAACATTTAGAACTTTTATTTGGGGAATCGGGCTGATTATGTTCTCGATCGTTTTGGTAGGAATTGGTAATTCATTATAAATAATACAAGAAATAATAAAATAGTATATGTCGAATACAAACACAATTAATATGAATTTTAAGCATGTAAGCTACCTTTGGGATGAAGCTAAGGCAGCAGCATTAGCAGGTGATGAAGTAGCGCTTTTTATTTATCGTTCTAACTTGTTAGGAGCTGATTTAAGACTGACCAACTACGGAGGAGGAAACACTTCTGTGAAAATTACCGACAAAGATCCTTTGACAGGAGAAACTTCTGAAGTAATGTGGATTAAAGGTTCTGGTGGAGATATCGGGACATTGACAAAATCAGGATGTGCAGCTTTGTATTTAGACAGACTTCGTAATCTTGAAAACGTTTACAGAGGAATTGAGTTTGAAGATGAAATGGTAGAATTATTCAATCATTGTATTTTTGACCTGGCTTCAAAAGCGCCTTCTATAGATACACCTTTGCATGGATTTCTTCCGTTCAAACACATCGATCACCTGCATCCGGATGCGGCAATTGCAATTGCAGCTGCAAAAGACGGTGCAAAAATTACAGAAGAATTATTTAACGGAGAAATCGGTTGGGTAGGATGGCAGCGTCCTGGATTTGATCTTGGTTTGCAATTAAGATCTTGTCTGGAAGAAGCAGAGAAAAGAGGAAAAAAACTACGCGGTATCATGTTAGGTTCTCACGGTTTATTTACCTGGGGAGATACTGCATTCGAAAGCTATATGAATACGCTCGAAGTAATCGAAAAATGCGCCTCTTATTTAGAAGATAATTTCGGAAGAAAACGTCCGGTTTTTGGAGGTAAAAAAATCGATAGTCTTCCTGAAGCTGACCGTAAATTGAAAGCTGCAAAAGTAGCGCCGATCCTGAGAGGTTTCTGTTCATCAGAACGCCAGATGATTGGTCACTATACAGATGATACAAGAGTTTTAGAGTTTATTAATTCTAATGATTTATCGAAACTGGCACCATTGGGAACATCTTGTCCGGATCACTTTTTAAGAACTAAAATCAGTCCGCTTGTTTTAGAACTTGATCCAAACGAAGATTTGTCTGATGTTGAAGCTATTAAAGCCAAATTAACTCCGGCTTTTGAGGCTTACCGTACAATGTACAAAGACTATTACAATGCCTGCAAAAAATCAAATTCTCCGGCAATGCGTGACCCAAACCCTGTGGTAATTTTATATCCTGGAGTTGGAATGTTCACTTTTGCTAAAGATAAAACAATGGCGCGTCTGGCATCTGAATATTATGTCAATGCAGTAAACGTGATGAAAGGTGCAGAAGCTGTTTCAGAATATACATCTCTACCACATCAGGAAGCTTTTGATATTGAATACTGGTTGTTGGAAGAAGCAAAATTACAACGTATGCCAAAACCAAAAGCATTATCAGGAAGAGTTGCTTTGATCACGGGTTCTGCGGGCGGAATTGGTAAAGCTATTGCTAAAAAATTCGCTCAGGAAGGTGCTTGTGTAGTAATCAATGATATAAATGAAGAACGTTTAGAAGGTGCATCTGCAGAGTTTGTAAAAGCTTTTGGTAAAGATGCCGTTTCAAGTGCTTTATTAAATGTTACAGACGAAATAAGTACAGAAAAAGCATTAGACGAAGCTGCTTTGGCATTTGGCGGTGTAGATATCATCGTAAATAATGCGGGAATCAGTATTTCTAAATCTATTGCCGAACATACTTTAGAAGAGTGGGACAGATTATATGATATTCTGGTTAAAGGACAATTTATTGTTTCGAAAGCCGGAATCGAAGTAATGCGCAAACAAGGTTTTGGAGGCGATATTGTAAATATCGTATCTAAAAATGCTGTTGTAGCCGGCCCAAATAATCCCGGTTATGGTTCAGCAAAAGCTGCACAGGCGCATCTTACACGTTTAATGGCTGCCGAATTAGGAACAGACAAAATTCGTGTAAATACAGTAAATCCTGATGCCGTAATTTCAGACTCCAATATTTGGTCTGGCGGATGGGCAGAAGGTCGTGCAAAAGCATACGGAGTTACCGTTGAAGAACTTCCGGCTTATTATGCAAAACGTACGTTATTAAATGAAATCATATTACCCGATGATATCGCAAATGCGTGTTATGCTTTTGTTGGAGGTTTATTAAATAAATCTACAGGAAATGCCTTAAACGTAGACGGCGGTGTAGCAATGGGCTTTTATAGATAAAGATTGTTTAGGTTTTTATATAAGTTTGTTTAAGCAAAAGTGGTTTTTTGTGGTCTAGCGTTCGATTATTTCGAACGTTAGATTTTTTTAGCCATAACGATTTCTACTTTATAAAAATCAAAAAAAGTAAAGTTAAACTGAGTTAAGATATACAATTTTACTATTAGCAAAACCAACACATTGAAAGATTAAAATGATTTAAAAAAAAATCTGCTAATCTGCAAAATCTGCGGGAGATAAACGCAAATCTTTTTTTGGCCTCAAGGAGAGATGAAAGAACTTGTTTTTCACAAATAGCCAAACGTCCGCAAAGAACTTGTTTGTTAACAGAAGTAAATGCCTTTGTCCGCAGACAAAACTATCCCGAAATCTCGGGACTATGTGTTAAAAAACTATACTAAAAGTATAAAATTATATATCTTGTAAACTCTATTAAAATATCAATAACTATGTTAATCGGATCAAACCACATTGAATCTCATAACGAAGATTTATTAAAAAAACACCAAAATAAATTAGTTTTTACCGCATCAGAAATAAAGGATACGGAAGCTATTATTCAGAAATTAATTGATTTTCAGATTGCGATTCCGTCCTGGGCTTTAGGAACAGGAGGAACAAGATTCGGACGTTTTGCAGGAGGTGGAGAACCGCGTTCTATCGAAGAAAAAATTGAAGATGTAGGATTGCTTCACAAATTAAACAATGCTTCAGGAGCAATTTCACTTCATATTCCGTGGGATATCCCAACCGATTACAATGCCATTAAGACTTTAGCGGGACAGCACAATTTAAAGTTTGATGCCATGAACTCGAATACTTTTCAGGATCAGGCAGACGCTTCAAATTCATATAGATACGGTTCACTACAAAATGTGAATAAAGCAGTTCGTAAACAGGCTATTGCTCACAATATAGAAGTTATCAAACACGGAATCGAATTAGGATCTGAATCGCTAACCATTTGGCTGGCAGATGGTTCTAATTTTCCGGGACAATTGAACTTTAGAAAAGCGTATCAAAATACATTAGAAAGTTTAGAGGAAATCTACGATGCATTGCCTTCAAACTGGAAATTATTTTTAGAATACAAATGTGCAGAACCTAATTTCTATTCTACAACAGTAGCAGATTGGGGACAGTCTTATTCGTATGTTCAAAAATTAGGAGACAAAGCCAAAACGCTTGTTGATTTAGGACATCATTTACCAAACGCAAACATCGAACAAATTGTTTCTATTTTATTAATGGACAACAAATTAGGTGGATTCCATTTTAATGATTCTAAATACGGTGATGACGATTTAACAGCCGGAGCATTAAAACCATATCAGTTATTTTTGATTTTCAATGAATTGGTTGAAGGAATGGATGCGAGAGGAATGAACCACGCCAAAGATTTAGGCTGGATGATCGATGCTTCTCACAACATTAAGGATCCGTTAGAAGATCTGCTTCAGTCTGTTGAAGCGATTATGATTGCGTATGCTCAGGCACTTTCAGTTGACAGAAAAGCACTGGAGGAGGCACAGGAAGAAAATGATGTGGTAAAAGCACAGGAAATTCTTCAGAATGCTTTCCGTACAGATGTTCGCGCCTTGGTGGCAGAAGCTCGCCTGCGTTCAGGTTCAGCATTAAATCCTGTTGCCTTATATCGTTCACTTCAGGTTAGAGAAAATCTAATTGGCGAGAGAGGTTTAAAAACAGTAGCAACGGGATTATAATTATGAATGATGAGTTATGAATTATGAATTTCGATCAGCGAAATTCATAATTTATAGTTTTTGAATTCATAACTTATAACTTATAATTTATAATTAAAAATGAATGTAGTTGCGATTTTTGATATTGGAAAAACAAACAAAAAGGTTTTTTTATTCAATGAAAATTATAAAATTGTCTGGGAGAAATCTGTTAATCTCGAGGAAACCGTAGACGAAGATGGTTTTCCCTGTGAAGATTTAGAAGTCCTTCAAAAATGGATTTTAGACCGGCTGGAAGAAATTAAAGCGCAAACCGATTTTGTTCTCAAAGCCATCAATTTTAGCACTTACGGCGCCAGTTTTGTTTACATAGATAAAGACGGAAAAGTTTTAACTCCTCTGTATAATTATTTAAAAGATTATCCGGAGGATTTAAAATCCAATTTCTATCAAAAATACAAAGGAGAAGAAAAGTTTGCTGTAAAAACAGCTTCTCCGGTTCTCGGAAGTCTCAATTCCGGAATGCAGATTTACCGACTTAAAGAAGAGAAACCGGAATTGTTTGAAAAAGTAGCGTATTGTCTTCATCTTCCGCAGTTTTTGAGTTTTCTATTAACGAATGAAGCTCACGCTGATATTACCAGCATTGGCTGTCACACCAATTTGTGGAATTTCAAAAAAATGAAATATCACAAATGGCTGAAAGAAGAAGGTATTTCAGATAAACTGCCCCGAATTCATCACGGGAAAGACGTAATAAAAAACAGTGACGGTCTGGCAATTGGTGTGGGTCTTCACGACAGTTCATCAGCCATAATTCCGTACACTATCAACTTTACAGAACCTTTTGTTTTATTGTCTACGGGAACGTGGAGTATTTCCCTTAATCCGTTCAACACTAAATCACTCACTTTTGAGGAACTGCAAAACGATTGTTTGTGTTACATGCAATATACAGACAAACCGGTAAAAGCAGCGCGTTTGTTTGCCGGAAACGAACATGAAGTACAGACCAAAAGACTGGCGGAACATTATAAAGTACCGCTTGATACGTATAAAGAAGTTTATTTTGATAAAAAAATTGTAGCGAATTTACGTTCGTTAAACTACCAGATTTTTTATCCCAAAAAATACAATTTTGACATTTTAAAAGAATGTCCATTTCAAAAAAGAGAACTCTCAAATTACAAAGATTACGAAACGGCTTATCACCAATTGATGCTGGATTTGGTTGAACAACAGTATTTTTCGACCAATCTGGTGATACACAACAGTCCTGTAAAAAAGATTTTTGTAGATGGCGGTTTTAGTAAAAATTCCATTTTCATGAATTTATTAGCAGAAGCTTTCCCGGATGTTGAGGTCTATGCAGCATCAATGGCACAGGCAAGTGCTTTAGGCGCGGCTTTGGCCATACATCAAAACTGGAATCCGAAACCAATTCAAAACGATTTAATTGACCTGAAATTCTATAAACATTAGGTAAATGCGCTTTGTAAGTTGTAAATTTGCTGAGAAAAGTAAATTTTACATTATTACTGTACACGCCTAATGAACAACACACTAAATACTACAATATGAAAATTGGACTTTTTATACCTTGTTATGTCGACCAATTTTACCCAAAAGTAGGGATTGCAACCTACGAGTTACTGCAAAAATTAGGATGCGAAGTACATTTCCCGATGGGACAGACTTGTTGCGGTCAGCCAATGGCAAATAGCGGTTATGCCCATTTAACCAAAGGCTGTGATGCTAATTTTATCGCTAATTTTACCGGATTTGATTATATCGTTTGCCCTTCCGGAAGTTGTGTTTTGCATGTGAAAGATCATTTGCATGATGAAAAACAGGAAGAGAAAGCAACAGCAATTCGAAATACCGTTTACGAACTTACAGAATTTATAACAGACGTTTTAAAAATAGATCATATCGACGGAAGGTTTCCATTTAAGGTCGGAATGCACGTGAGCTGCCACGGCCAGCGCGGATTGCATCTTTCTCAAATGTCGGAGTTGAATGCGCCTTTTTTTTCTAAGCCGGAGCAATTACTGCACGGTATTAAAGATCTTGATTTGGTTGCGTTGACCAGAAAAGACGAGTGCTGTGGTTTTGGAGGTACATTTTGTGTGACCGAAGAAGCTGTCTCTGTAAAAATGGGTCAGGACCGAATTAAAGATCATGAAACCCACGATGTAGATTATATTACGGGCGGAGATATGTCCTGTTTAATGCATCTGGACGGAATCCTGAAAAGACAAAAAAGCAGGATTAAAACCATTCACATTGCTGAGATATTAAATTCACTCGAAAATTAAGAACAAATGTTGGGTATAAAATTTAACTGCAAAGTTCGCAAAGTTTTACGCAAGGTTCGCAAAGTTAATTTTAATCTTTGCGGACTTTGCGCTTTTTTCCTTTGCGAACTTTACGGTTAAATAAAACATACCAATAATAAACATTTCAAAAATTGACTTTTAAAGTATAAAAAATGTTATCAGAAAAAGTAATACCGCACAGCGAAGCCGCAACAAAATTTAATAAAGATGTTGAGCGTGTCAATTGGCATGATGAGACGCTTTGGTTTGTACGTGCCAAAAGAGATAAATCCGCGCATCAGATAGAAGATTGGGAGCTGCTTCGTGAAACAGCTTCGCAAATTAAAATGAATGTGCTTTCTAATATTCATGATTATTTAGTTGATTTTGAAGCCAATGCGCAGCGAAACGGTATAACGGTGCATTGGGCAGCCGATGCCAAAGAACATAACGAAATAGTGCATTCCATCATGGCCAGACATGAGGTAAAGCAAATGGTTAAATCCAAATCCATGCTTACAGAAGAATGTCATTTAAATGATTATCTGGCTGAAAAAGGAATAGAAGTAATCGATTCGGATTTAGGAGAATATATCGTTCAGCTTCGTAAGGAGCCGCCAAGTCATATTGTGTTGCCGGCCATTCACTTAAAAAAAGAAGATGTAAGTGAAACTTTCCATGAACATTTAGATACAGAAAAAGGAAATTTCAATCCGCAGTATTTAACAGAATCTGCCCGTCATAGTTTAAGAAATACATTCTTAACCAGAAAAGTAGCTTTAACGGGAGTTAATTTTGCCGTTGCAGAAACAGGCGAATTTGTGGTTTGTACAAATGAAGGAAATGCCGATATGGGCGCGCATTTAGCAGATGTTCATATCGCCTGTATGGGATTTGAGAAACTGATTCCGAAAAGAGAACATCTGGGGGTTTTCCTTCGCTTATTGGCGAGAAGTGCAACCGGACAGCCTATTACCACTTTTTCAAGTCATTTTAAAAAACCAAGAGAAGGTCAGGAAATGCATATCGTAATTGTAGACAACGGAAGAAGTACACAATTAGGAAGGGAAGATTTTAGAAATTCCTTAAAATGCATTCGCTGTGGCGCATGTATGAATACCTGTCCTGTTTACAGAAGAAGTGGCGGACATAGTTATCATAACGCTGTGGCAGGACCAATAGGTTCTATATTGGCTCCCAATTTAGATATGAGCAAAAATGCCGATTTGCCTTTTGCAAGTACGCTCTGTGGTTCCTGTACAAATGTTTGCCCGGTAAAAATCGACATCCATGATCAATTGTACAAGTGGCGTCAGGTTTTGGTTAAAGAAGGCCATACACCAACGGCAAAAACTGTAGCGATGAAGACCATGGCAACCGTTCTGGCAAATCCCACAGTATTTAATATCGCCGGGAAATCGGGTCGGTTCGTAATGAAGAATATTCCGGGAATGGTCAATAACAAAATGAACAAATGGTACGATCAGCGCGAAATGCCTGATGTTCCGGAAGAATCTTTTAGAGAATGGTACAAGAAAAATTCGAGAGAATCTAAAAAGAACAACAATGAGTAGCAAAGCCGAAATATTAAAAAAAATAAAGCAAAATCAACCCGAATTGCTTTCTGGTTTGCCCGATCTGAATCTGTTAGGCTCGGAACAATTTGATGTACTGGAAACGTATAAAACAGTTTTAAAAGGTATTGGAGGAGATCCGGTTGAAGTGGCAGATTATAATGAGATTATAAGTTACATTAAATCCAATTATAATCTTGAAAAACGAGTAATTACAACGCTTCCGGAACTCTCTGAAATTGCTTCTCTGGACTGGAACACTGTAGATCCGCATTCGCTTCAGGATGTTGAACTGACCATTCTAAAAGCACATTTTGGAGTGGCAGAAAATAGCGGTCTTTGGGTTACAGATGACATTTTAGGACAGCGGGTAGCGCCATTTATTGCGCAATATTTAGCCATCATTGTAAATAAAAAAGATATTGTACCAACAATGCAGCAGGCGTATAACCGAATTGGAAATCAGGAATACGGTTTCGGAACTTTTATTGCCGGACCTTCCAAAACTGCCGATATTGAGCAGTCGTTAGTTCTTGGAGCACACGGAGCACGAGGACTTATTGTTTTCTTACTGGATTAATTTGAGATTATATATAAATGAAAAAGCGAGGTATATGCCTCGCTTTTTATATTTTAAAACAATTTTATTAACTCGTTTGATCGTCAATTTCTGCATCAGGAGCATTTTTCTTTACCGATTCGATGCCGCTGTCTCTCGCAGAAACGCTTTCGTACATTTCACTGTGACCAATTACCTGACCGTTTCCCGCTTTTAGATTAAAATACGGCTTCCCGCTTTTGGACTCCAGTTTATCATAACGATCATCGTCTGTTGCATTCTTTTTAACCGATTCAATTCCGCCCGTGCAGGCAGATTTTGTACTGTAACCTTCACTGGTTAAAATCGTTTGTCCGTTTCCGGCCTTTAGATTAAATTGAAACTCTCCGTTGGCTCTTGCTGTAATTACAAATTTTCCCATGCAGTTTAAATTTTAAGGTAAGTAATAGTTATTTTGCTGCCAATAAAAATACAAAACTTAGTAATATAAATCAGACATCAGGGTTAAAAAATAAAATGCAATGATCTTATTAAGGTGTTTTTAGTCAATGTTTTAAGTAGTTTTTTTCTGATTTTTTAAAGTGAAGTGATTTTCAAATGAAATTAAGAATCCATTCGGCAGAGTTTCATTTGCAAGGGGAATAATACCGCTGTAAAAAATTAATGTTTCTACTTCTGTTATTTTTTTTCTAATTTTAAAGTATTAAAGCCATTAACACTTAATTACTCTTCCTATTTTATGAATGAAATAAACCAGATTCTAAAAGCCTGCGAGAAAGCAAAATCGGAAGGAAAGCAAATGGCTTTGGCAACGGTGGTGAAGGTAGAAGGTTCGTCGTACAGAAAACCCGGTGCCCGAATGTTGGTAACAGAAGATGGAATTCTTACCGGTGCTATAAGCGGAGGCTGTCTGGAAGGCGATGCGTTGCGAAAAGCGCTTCTGGCTATACATCAGAAACAAAATAAACTGGTGACCTATAATACAAGCGACGAGAACGATGCTGAGGTCGGTTTACAATTGGGCTGCAACGGAATTGTACATATTTTATTTGAATATATTAATGACGAAATTCCAAACAATCCGATTTATTTGCTGCAGCAATTAGGTTTAGAAAGAAAACCAGCCGTAATGGTTACTGTTTTTTCCCGTAAAAGAAATGCTTTACAAACCGGAACGGTACTTTTTTACAGAAAAGACAATCCGATTTTAAATCTAAATAAGGACGTTATAAATCTAATTCCTGATGCAGAAGAGGTAATCAGAACAAAAAAATCAATCGTAACTAAAACTATAGAGCAGGATAATGAGGCCTTAATCGAATATATTGAACCTTCAATTTCGCTTGTTATAGCAGGTGCAGGAAATGATGTACAGCCCTTAACCAAAGCTGCAGCAGTTTTAGGCTGGGAGATTACGATTGGAGACGGACGGGTCTTGCAGGCTACAGAAAAACGTTTTCCGGATGCAGATAAAGTGAGTGTTGTTAAAGCAGAGGAATTTCTTGACCAAATTTTAATTGATGATTTTACTTATTTTGTTTTGATGACGCATAATTACAAATACGACCTCACTGTTTTAAAATCCTTATTGCAGACTAATTTTCACTATATCGGAATCCTCGGGCCAAAGTCTAAGTTCATGCGAATGCTGGATGATCTGCAAACAGAGGGAATAAAGGTTAGTGAAGAACAGCTTCAAAAAATTTACAGTCCGGTCGGACTTGATCTGGGTGCGGAAACTTCAGAACAAATTGCATTATCAATATTGGCTGAGATTCAGGCGGTTTCAACACGAAAAGGAGGAACTTCGCTAAAACATAAGAAAGGTAAAATTCATGATGAAATTGAGCATGGAGGATAAAATGCAAAATAAAACAGGAATTATTATTTTGGCTGCAGGAAATTCTTCACGACTTGGCAGACCCAAACAATTGTTGAAATATAAAGATTCTACGTTGTTGAAAAACACGATTTCAGAAGCCTTAAAGGTCGAAAATGCGTTTGTAATTGTGGTTACAGGATCTAATAATAATTTAGTAGAAAAAGATCTTGATGCTGTAGAAACAATCATTTCTTATAATGCCCAATGGGAAAACGGAATGGGAACTTCAATCTCTCACGGAATTAGCAAATTATTGAGTTTAAATCCCGATTGTGAGAAATGCATTTTAGCAGTTTGCGATCAGCCTTACGTAACAAAATCGGTTTTCGAAAACTTAATTCAGAAATCGGAGTTAAAGGAGAAAGGTATTGCTGCATCAGCATATTCAGACACATTAGGAACACCGGTTTCATTTCACAAAAAATACTTCAGTGAACTTCTTGAATTGAAAGGAAAAGAAGGAGCAAAGAAAATTATCGCCAAATATGCCGAAGATGTCATTTCAGTTTCTTTCGAAAAGGGAAATATAGATATTGATACTGAGGAGGATTATTTACGAATAAAGTGACAGTGGTTTTAGGTACAAATACTGAATGTTTTTGCCACGAAGGCGCAAAGACACAAAGTTTGGATTTTAAATTAAAATTGCATTGCGTCCAAATTTAGCTGGATGTCAGAAAGGTAGAAATGTCTAAGCTTTTTTGCCACAAAGTCTCAAAGAAACAAATTTAGTTTAAAAGTAAAGTTGATTGGCTTCCAGCTTTAGGAGGATGTCATTAAGATAGAATGTCTAAGTTTTTTTGCCACAAAGTCTCAAAGACACAAATTTAGTTTTAAAAGTAAAGTTGAATTGCTTCTAGCTTTAGCTGGATGTCATTAAGATAGAATGTCTAAGTTTTTTTGCCACAAAGTCTCAAAGACACAAATTTAGTTTTAAAAGTAAAGTAGAATTGCTTCCAGCTTTAGCTGGATGTCTTAAAAAATCAAGCATTAAAGGCTTTAGCCAAATTACTAACAATTTGGCTAAAGCCTTTTCTAATCTTAATGTATTCCTCCAGTTATAACTTTACGCAATTCAAAAAAAAATTTGCGCCTTCGCGCCTTCGTAGCAAAATATAAAACTTACCCACGCAACTTTCGACACAGATCCAAAACCTTTTCTATTGTAAAATCAATTTCTTCTTCAGTGGTATACTTGCTAAGACTGAAACGAATTGAACTCAAAGCCTCATCATCAGACAATCCCATTGCCTTCAAAACATGTGATGCTTTAGAGGTCACGGCAGAGCAGGAAGCACCATTAGATACAGAAATAGTACTTAAAGCCATTATTAATTCCTCAGAATTAACGTTCGGAAAACAAATATTCGAAGTGTTATAAATACGATTTTCAATACTGCCATTTACAAAAGAACTTTCAAACTGCAGTAGACCTTTTTCCAATTTGTCTCTTAAAAATTGAATTCTTTTTTTGTTATATTCTAATTCATTTACAGCAATTTCGCATGCTTTACCTAAACCAATTATTCCGGTAGTATTTAGGGTGCCGCTGCGTAATTTTCGCTGCTGACTTCCACCGGAAATCTGTGGAATGAGTTTTAGTCTGGCTTCCGCCGAAATATATAGGGCTCCGATACCTTTTGGACCGTGAAATTTATGGGCGGATAGTCCTAAAAGATCGATTCCCAGTTTCTTAACGTCAATTTCAATTTTACCTGCAGCCTGCGTGGCATCGCACAAAAACAACACATTTTTACGCTTTAAAATCGTCGAGATTTCATTTATATTTTGTAAAACGCCTGTTTCATTATTGGTAAACATTCCTATGAAAGCCAGTGTTTTATCGGTAATCATTTCGTCTAAAAGATTAATGTCTATAAGGCCATCATTTCCAATTGGCAGATAAGTAACTTCAAAGCCAATACACTCCATAAACTCACAACATTCTAAAACCGCTTTATGCTCTGTTGCTATTGTCACTAAATGTTTTTTCTGCTCATTTGCCAATCCTTTTATGGCAAGATTAATAGCTTCGGTTGCTCCGGATGTAAAAACAATTTCTTGTGCTTCGGCATTAATTAGATCAGCAGTTTGCCAGGCCGCTTTTTCAATTCCGTCGTTTGCTGTTAATCCTGCGAGATGGCTGCTTGAAGCATTGGCGTAAGATTCGGTAAAGTATGGAATCATCGCTTCTAAAACCCGTTCGTCAATTTTAGTAGTGGCGTTATTGTCGAGGTAAATTATTCTTTGCTGCACAATATTTAATCTTTATAAGGTAAAAATACAATTTGTAAAATTCATTAGTATTAAATTCATAATAAAATCTCAGCAGCAGCTCACTGAAAAATTGAGCTATTTAGGCACCTAAAAAAAGCGAAATTATAATTATTCTAAATAAGAGAACTGTTTGAATATTATAATTTTTTGTTATTTAAGTTCTTTAAATTTGTTAGAATGACAAAAAGTGAATTTGCTAATTTAACAAATAGACTGAATGGCTTCCAAAAAAATAAATCAGAATAAAGAAACGTCGGAAGACTCCAATTCCCGTCGTGACTTTATAAAAAAGTCAGGACTTTTTACAGCTCTTGCCTTTGCGCCGCCAACTTTGGTAATGGCATCAGAGAAAAAATGGGATGAGAAAATTGCTGAGTATTTAGAAACAGTGCCACTTTCTATTGAAGTAAATGGTAATAAGCACGTTCTAAACATTGAACCCAGAACTACTTTACTCGATCTGCTGCGGGAACAATTACAACTTACGGGAACAAAGAAAGGATGTGATCACGGACAATGCGGTGCATGTACTGTCCATGTAAACGGAACGAGAATTTTATCTTGTTTGTCGCTGGCCTCGATGCAGCAAAATGCTCAGGTTACCACAATTGAAGGACTTGCAAAAGGTAAAAAGCTGCATCCTATGCAGGAAGCTTTTATAAAACATGATGGTTTTCAATGCGGATATTGCACCCCGGGACAAATCATGTCGGGTATTGCCTGTATAAAAGAAGGCCACGCCAACAGCAGAGAAGAAATTAAAGAATATATGAGCGGAAACATCTGCAGATGTGGTGCTTATCATAATATTGTCGATGCTATTACTGAAGTTAAGGAAGGAGGAAAGGAACTATGAAAAACTTTCAGATAATTAGAGCGCTGTCTTCTTCCTCGGCAGTGGCGAGTTCAACAAAGGATTCTTCTGTTATGTTTATTGCAGGCGGAACCAATCTGGTTGATTTAATGAAAAAAAATGTTGTTGCTCCAGATAAATTGATTGACATCAATTCTTTAGACTTAAAAAAAATTGAATTTTTAAAAGGAAAAACAGCTATTGGTGCCTTGGCAAAAAACAGTCAGGTTGCAGAAGATTCATCCATAAAAGAAAAACATCCTTTACTTGCTTTGGCTTTGGCAGCGGGAGCTTCACAGCAAATTCGCCATATGGCTACTGTTGGAGGAAATATGCTGCAGCGAACGCGTTGTTCGTACTTTTATAATACCGATATGCCCTGCAATAAAAGAGTTCCTAAAAGCGGTTGCGGAGCCATTGGAGGCGTTAACAGGATGCACGCGGTTTTTGGTGCTTCCGATAGTTGTATTGCAGTTCATCCGAGTGATATGTGTGTGGCTTTGGCAGCGCTGGATGCAACGGTTCTGGTTGAAGGCCCAAAGGGAAAAAGACAAATCAATTTTACAGATTTTCATCGTCTTCCGGGAAATTCTCCTGAAAAAGACAATACTTTAGAAAATAGAGAATTAATAACGCATGTCGAGATTCCCGATCATAATTTTACCAAAAATGTTCATTACCTGAAAGTTAGGGACAGAAGCAGTTATGCATTCGCATTGGTTTCGGTTGCTGTGGCTTTAGATATAAAGAACAATACGATACAAGATGTCAGACTTGCCATGGGAGGTGTTGCGCACAAACCGTGGAGACTGACAGAAACAGAAGAGTTCCTGAAAGGAAAAACAGTTTCGGAAGAAACGTTCAGACAAGCCGGAAATTTATCGATGAAAGGCGCAAGAGGATACGGCGATAACGATTTTAAGCTGATTCTCGGAACCAACGCCATAACAGAAGCACTTACAATAGCAGCATCAAAATAATTAAATTATGAGCAAAACAAGTAATATTAATAGAGTTGACGGATTTGCTAAAGTAACGGGCTCGGCAACATACTCGGCAGAATATAAAACTCCCGGAGTCGTATATGCCTGTTTGGTAGGCAGTACAATTGCAAAAGGAAGAGTTAAAAGCATAGACACCAAAAAAGCAGAATGGGCACACGGCGTTCTGGCGGTTATCACGCATCTCAATGTAGATAAGCCGGTTGGATATCAAAAAGCAAAAGACAAACATAATTTTGGTCAGCCGCTTCAGATTTTCAAAGACGATTCGGTTTTATATTACGATCAGCCCATTGCATTGGTAATTGCCGATACTTTTGAGCGTATGCAATATGCGGCAAGTTTAATTAAAGCCGATTATTTGAAGGAAGAACATATTACCGAACTGCAGAAAGCGGCCGATAAAGAGAAAAAAGTAGAAACAGATAAAGGAAACGATTACCATCGCGGTGAACATGATGGCTATAAAAATGCAGAGGTTGTTCTGGAAACTGAATATACCATTCCGACAGAAGTTCACAACCCGATGGAATTGGCGAATATCATTGCCAAATGGGATGGTAATAAACCAATTTTATATACCAAAAGTCAGGGAGTCGAAGGTACACGTAAAAGTGTAGCAGGAGTTTTTGGCGTTCCTGTAGAAGATGTTGAGGTACACTCAGAATATATTGGTGGTGCATTCGGAATGGGATTACATACCTGGCCTTATGAAATCGCAGCTTTAATCGGAGCTAAAAAATTAAACCGTCCTGTAAAATTAGTTTTGCATCGCGAACAAATGTTTACCAATGTTGGTTTCAGACCTTACACCATTCAAAAAATGGGATTGGGTGCTACAAAAGAAGGAAAGTTAACCGGACTAACCCATGAAGCTGTTGCCATGACTTCCAGCTATGAAGATTTTATGGAAGGAACGGTAAACATGTCGCGATTTATTTACGATTGCTCGAATGTTTCTACACGTTACAGAATCGTGCCTTTGGATACTTGTACACCAATCTGGATGCGTGGCCCGGGAGAAGCGACAGGTTCATTTGCTTTGGAATCTGCTATGGACGAAATGGCGTACAAATTAAATTTAGATCCAATTGAATTTCGTAAACTTAATTATGCCGAAAAAGATCTGGAACAAAATAAACCCTGGAGCAGTAAATTTCTTTTAGAATGTTACGAAGCCGGTATGGAAAAAATTGGCTGGAAAAACCGAAAAAATAAACCCGGTTCTGTAAAAGAAGGAGATTGGCTGGTAGGCTACGGAATGGGAACCGGAACTTTTGGTTCATACCGAAATCCAACTTCGGTAAAAGCTAAGTTTCTAGCAGATGGAAATCTGGTGCTGCAATGCAGTGTCAACGATATGGGACCGGGAACCGCTACTATGATGACGGCAATCGGAGCTGAAATTACAGGTTTGCCGACAGAAAATGTAATTATCGAAATGGGTAAAAGCGGATTGCCAAAAGGACCCACACAAGGAGGTTCTGCAACTACTTCTTCAGTGGGTTCTGCCGTGCATGATGCCTGTAATTTGTTAGTTAGCAAAGTGATCGGACTGGCAAGCCAGACCGCAGAGTTGAAAGGAATTACGGTTACAGATCTGAGTTTTGAAAATGGAGTTATTTCGTCTAAAAACAAAAAATCAAAATCGGTTACGCTGGCCGCTCTTCTGAGCAGTAATAAGCTGGAAGATTTTGAAGCAGAAACACTTTCAAAAGGAGCAGAAGAAGCTAAGAAATATTCTATTTATTCGTTTTCAGTACATTTTGTAAAAGTATTAGTGAATCCGAATTTAGGGAAAATCAGATTGGCGCATGTAGTTTCCTGCGCGGATATTGGAACCGTAATCAGTCAAAAAACTTCTGCCGGACAAATGTTTGGCGGGGCAGTAGGCGGAATCGGAATGGGTTTAATGGAAGCATTAGAAATCGACCATCGTTTTGGTCGTCCAATTAATAATAATTTTGCGGATTATCATGTTCCGGTAAACGCCGATATTGAAAAACAGGAAGTGTTTTTTGTCAATAAAAAAGACCCAATCAGTAATCCAATGGGAACAAAAGGATTGGGAGAAACGGCTTTAGTTGGAATGGCACCTGCAATTGCAAATGCTGTTTTTAATGCAACAGGAAAACGGGTTCGTGATTTACCAATTACATTAGATAAAATTATAGAAACTGTAAAGGTTTAAAGCGACAGATTATTTTAATTAAAAGGATTTTTTTAGCCACAAATTACACAAATTACGCTAATTTTTTTCTACTAAATTGAAAATCTTTGCGAAAGCTTTTAACACAAATTGCACAAATTCACTCAAATTATTTTAAAATCTAATTTGTGAAAATTTGTGCAATTTGTGGCTATAATTTTTTAAAATTGAAATAATAATTCGTGAATTCGTGGCTATAAAAAAAGTCGCAAAGCTTAAAAAAACTTTGGGACTTTGCGCCTTCGCGGCATATATTATTAAAATTACTTAACTGTAATTGGCAATTCAACCGTAGTTTTATCCCATCCAATAACTAAATTAGCCACATTTCCCTGAGTTGTAAAAGCAATAGATAACGCTTCAATAACATCAGAAACGTTTTTAACAGGAACGGAAACTCTCACAACATCTTTCTTTTCGTCATACGCATAACCACCCCATAAATCCAATTCTTTATTGATGATAATGGTCCATTTGTCTTTCTCAGGAATTGCAAATAAACTGTAAGTCCCGGCAGCCACATTTTTACCGCCAATAGTTACTGCTTTGTAAAATTTAATTTCTGTGTTTTCGTTAGCACCAATTCTCCATACTTCGCCAAATTTCACTACATCACCAAAAATAGTTCTTCCTTTTACAGAAGGTCTGGAATAAATAACTTTTACAACCGGATTTGGTGTATCTGTTTTTTTGAATTTAACTGCTTTGTTTGGGAAATAAGAAATATCAACCGGACTTGCATCAAGTGGAGCAAATTTCACGACATCCTGAGCCTGAACCGAAACAGCAGCAAATAAAACAACTGCCAATAAACATAATTTTTTCATAGGATTACAATTTTTAGAATTACTACAAAGTAAGTTAACAATGAAGAAAAATCATATAATTTGAGGTTTGTTTTTTGTTAATGAATTGATAATGTTACTTACATTTCTTTTTTCTTCTTTGCATAAAAATCCTGCATGATATAAAATGCTTTCTTTTTCTGTCCGTCATTTGAGATTAATCCTTTACGGTTATAACCGTCCTGAATGCCGGGAAGCAATCGTTTTGGAGATCTGAAATCAACCAAAATCCACGGACTTAATCCGCGCAGGTGCGGAATTTTTTCAATCATTTTTAAATTCTGAATGTATAGATATTCCTGATATTCTTCTGTCCAGCGCTCATTTTTTTCTCCGTGAAAACCTGCTTTCGCATCACCTCCAAATTCAGAAACAATGATAGGTTTATTGTATTTAGACTTCCAGACGATTTTTTCGGCATCTTCGAGATTTCCACCGTACCAGCCCAGATACTGATTGAAAGCTACAATGTCTAAAACTTCACCAATCGGATCATCAATAGTTTCTCTTTTTGTTAATAAGGCGGCACTGATTAATCGGGTATTATCCAAAGATCTGGTGTGTGCAGCGAGATCTTTAATAAATGTATTTCTCGCCTCAGAAATTGGAGTTTCGTTCGCCATCGACCATATAATAATGCTGGCTCTGTTTTTGTCTCTTGTTACAGAAGCTGTTAATTGATCTTCGGCATTTTGATACGTGTTTTTGTTTGTGAATTCTACAGTCCAATACACCGGAATTTCCTCCCAAACCATAATTCCCATTTTATCAGCTTCGCGGATAATGTTTTCGTTGTGCGGATAATGTGCCAGACGAACATAATTACAGCCCATTTCTTTTGCCCAGTTTAACAGTCTCAAAGCATCTTCTTTTGAATTCGCACGGCCGCCTTTGGCATTTTCTTCATGTATGGAAATTCCGCGCAGGAAGACTTGTTTTCCGTTTAGCAGAATTTTATCGTCCTTCGTTTCAATCGTTCTGAAACCAATCTGATCTTTTATGTTTTTTCCGTTAAATTCAATTGAAACGTCATATAATTTTGGATTTTCCGGTGACCAGTATGAAATTTTCTTTACCGGAATTTCAAAATTTAAAATTCCGTCCGCGCCGATTTTGCCTTTGTAATTGATTTTTAATTCCGGAATCGAAATCGAAACTGCATTTGGAGAGGTCTCTAAATTATTGACTTTGACAAAACCGGAAATCAGGTTTGCATTATTCTTTTTAAGTTGAATCGTATAATCTTCAATAAAAGAAGATTCTTCTTCAATTAAGGTCACATCGCGCGTAATTCCGCCATAATTCCACCAATCGGTATTGACAGTCGGTACATCTTCTTTATGACGCGTGTTATCAACTTTAATAACTAAAAAATTATCTTTTGGTTTTACAATCGACGTAATCTCGTAATTGAAAGGCGTAAAACCACCTTCATGAGTGCCGAGCTTTTTTCCGTTTAGATAAATATCTGCTTTATAATTGATTGCTCCAAAATACAAAAACAGCCGTTTCTTAGACGCTAAATTATAATCGAAAGATTTTTTAAACCACATATTTCCCTCGTAATATTTCAGTTCAGAAATCTGAGAATTCCAATCTCCCGGAATAGTAATGGTCGGCGACTTATCAAAATCATATTCTACCAGTTCCTGCCTGTTTACCGCATGATAATTATTAAAAAATGCACCTTTTGCCGGTTTCTCCTGTTTATCATACTGATCTAAGTGAAAGCTGTAGAATCCCGTCTGATACGGATCGACAATATAATTCCAGACTCCGTTTAATGAAGCTGTATTTCGATTGTGAACATTGGAGATTAAGTTTTGAGCAAATCCTAAAACGGAAAAGGTTAGGAGGAATGCGGTTAATAGTTTTTTCATTTTTTTTGCTTTTTATATTTGTGTTTTGTTGCTAAGACGCTAATAAATAAAGTTTTGTGAAAGATTAGCTATTTTTTTCCTAGTAAAATCGCAAACTTTTGTCATTTCGACAGAAGGGAGAAATCACACTAGAAACTCCGTATGGTAAATCTCAAATCTTTGTCGATTTTCGAGTGTGATTCCTCGTTCCTCGGAATGACAAATTAAATAGAAAAAAGCTCAGAACCTTAGCGCCTTAGAATCTTAGAACCTTTTTACTCAATAGAAATCCTCAAATATTCTCCTTTAAAACTCTGGTTCAAGGCTGTCATCTCAATTACATTGCCGGAACCGTCAGGAATTACTTCAATAGAAGCTTTTCCATTTGCCATTCTGATGGATTCACTCCCTGTCGGAGTTCCTTGATTTTTTAACGTTTTCCCGCCTTTCAGACATTGGAAATAGACACTCGCTTCATAATCCAGACAACGTAAATTGTTATTATCAACTGCAATTGCCGTAACCAGATAATGGCCATTTTTCATTTTTTCTGCAGACAATTGAAGCGAAACCGCCGTATCATTTTTGTTGAATCGATAATTTACTTTCAGTGTATCAGAAACCGTTTTGCCGTCTTTATTTTTTCCAACTGCAATTAAAATATTTTCGCCTTTTGTAAAATTAACATCCCAAGTTAAGCCATTTGCAGGATAAAGCGAAAGATTTCTTTGTTTTTCGCCTAATGATTTTCCGTTATGCAATAATGTAACTTTTTCACAATTACTAAAAACACTTAAAGTTCTCGGCGTGTTTTCAGGTCCCTGGCGTTCTGTCCACGTATGCGATTCTATGTAAGCAAAAGGCTCTTTTGCCCAGTAACTTTTAAAAACATAATAAGCATCTTTCGGAATTCCATTTCGGTCTGTCAGACCTTTCTGGTTCATGTACGGAATATCATCTTCCGGTCGTAGCGGTGTTGCAAAATCCTTAAAAGCCCACTGAATATTACCCACAAACATTGGATCGTTCTCCGAGATATGTAAATGCCAGTCAAATAAATCAACGATGTAATTTTCGCTCCAGTCGCCAATTTGCGCAATGTTGGCGACTTTGGTCTGTACAATAGCTTCTTCCCAGCCTTCTGCTTTAATTACGTTTTCGCCCGTAACCGGATTTTCGCTGTGACGACCCACATGACTGTCTCCGCCATATTCTGCATGAATAAAATGTTTATATTCTTTCTTGTAGACATCTATTGCTTTTTGATAGCTTTTATAACTTCCGGAATACCAGCCCGACCAGATCGAAGGTGAGAAAACATCTACGATATGCGAACCTTCATAATATTTTCTAATCGCCGTTTTTCTTGTCGGATCCAATTTATGCGCAATGTCATTCAATTCCGTTAAAAAGATATTGGTTTGCTCTGCATTATCTCCGTCAGGAAAGTCGGGAAGCCAGTTCATTTCGTTTCCTAAAGACCAAATAATAATACTCGGATGATTGTAATTTTGATGGATAATTTCCGCAAGCATATTTTTGGTATTGGTTTTCCAGGCATCGTTTCCAATTCCGCCACGACACCACGGCAATTCATCCCAAACCAATAAACCTAATTCATCACATGCTTTATAAACTTCAGGATCTTGCGGATAATGTGCCAGACGAACAAAGTTGGCTCCCATATCTTTTATCGATTTCATATCTGCATAATGTTGCGCATTGGTCATCGCAGCGCCAACTCCGGCCTGTTCTTCGTGACGATGCGTCCCGCGAATTAGAAGGCGTTTCCCATTTAAATAAAACGGACCGTGATCTTTAAATTCAAACCACCTAAAACCCACTTTCTCAAAAATGCTGTCTTTAATTTGATTTTTTTCTAATAAATAAGTAGTTAAAGTATATAAATTCGGTTTTTCCGTATCCCAGAGTTCCGGGTTTTTGATGTTTTCGAAAGTAATGGTTGAAGTTTTATCAGAAACCAGGACTTTTTTGCTTGCTACTTTTTTTCCTTTAGGATTCTTTACAGTTACAATTAATGATAAATCTTTTGAATTATCGGGATTCAGAATTGAAGAAACAAGTTGAACCGATGCTTTTTTTTCCGAAACTTCCGGTGTTGTAATTTTGATATTTTCTATATGATTTTTGTATTTGGAAACTAACCAAACGTCGCGTGTAATTCCGCCGTAAATAAAGAAATCACTTTTTTGAGACGGAATAATTTCAATGTCATAACTGTTATCGACACGAACCAATATATCGTTGTTTCCTTCTTGGATAAATTTCGTAATATCAATAGAAAAACCAATATATCCGCCAATATGTGATCCGGCTTCTTTTCCGTTTACATACACTTTTGTCGTAACGTTTGATCCTTCAAAATACAAGGAATACAACTGGTCTTTATCAACTTTCGCAATATGCAATTTCTTCTGATACCAGCTCGCATCGCGCCTGTAACCCGGATTTAAATCGGTTGCGTCTTCGGCATTCCAGGTGTGCGGTAAATTCAGGGAAGTCCAGTTAGGTGAATTAATAGCTTCGTTGATATTTTGAGTATGGTTTTCCAGATAAAGCCAATGGTCATTAATATTCATTTTTGTCTGAGCAAAACATCTGCTCAGACAAATTTGAAAAAAAACAAAAAGCATAAAAAACAAAAATATATTTTTATGGTACAGTAGTTTATTCATAGGTAATAAGCTTATTTTTTATTAGGTTCTGAAGTGCTAAGTTTCTGAGGTACTAAGGTTTTGAGATGCAGAGGTTTTACGTACTGCAGTTGTAGGTCCAAGTTTGAAAACTTTTTTCGCGCTGTCTCTTTCCTAAGAACCTTAGCACTTAGTAATTTAGTATTCTAGTATTCTAGTATTCTTAGTATCTTAGTATCTCAGAGCCTTAGTGCCTTTTTTCTAATCAAAGCCTCTAAAAAATAATAATCGGCATAGATAATGGGCTCGTCAATTTCGTCGTGTTTTGGCCAGTTTCCCGTACTGTGATCGAGTAGGAAAGGGGCTTTTACTGATGTATCAATAATATACTTTTCTGTCTGGACAGCGGCCATCATTTTATCCGCGAAAGCGAGGTAACTTTTATTTTGGGTATAACTGTACAATTCGTATAATCCTGATGCCATAACCATTGCCGCAGAAACGTCGCGTGCTGCATTTGGAATTGCAGGATCTTTAAAATCCCAATAGGGAATTCCGTCTTCGGGCAGGTTTTTATCCGACATAAAAAACTTTGCAGTTCCTTCTGCCTGTTTTAGATATGCAGGATCTTTGGTATAGCGGTACGACATTGTAAATCCGTATACTGCCCACGCCTGACCACGTGCCCAAACCGAATCGTCATTATATCCCTGTAATGTTGTTTTCTTTCTGACTTTTCCCGTTTCCGGATTATAATCGATAACGTGATAACACGAATTGTCTTCCCGAAATTGGTTTTGCAAAGTCGTATTAGCATGCTGAATCGCAATTTCCCGATATTTCGGATTTCCGGATAATTTTGAAGCTTCGAATAACAATTCTAAATTCATCATATTATCTATAATAACAGGATAATCCCAAATCTCTTTGTTGAAATCCCAGGAACGAATGGAACCCACTTTCGGACTAAATCTTTTGCATAAGGTCTCTGCGCCTTTAATAATTACCGCTTCGTATTCTTTTTTGTTCTCCACTTTCAGCGCTTCTCCAAAACTGCAAAACACTTTAAAACCTACATCATGGGAATTACTGTTGACACTTTCTTTTTTACTGAACGGCGTCCATTTTTGAGCTTGTTCTTTATATTTTGAATCTCCTGTAAGACGGTAAAGCTGCCAAAGATTTCCGGCAAAAAAACCACTGGTCCAGTCTCTGCTGGGCACTTTATGAATTTCATTCGTTTTGATATTCATGCTTCTTGGCATTGACATGGAATCGACCGGATAATCGAGGAGCATTTGGTAACGGGTTTCCAGCATCTTTTCTGCAGAAACGGTTACTGTGTTTTTTTTAGGAATAATTCCGGGCTTGCAAGCGGTTCCCAGCGCTGCAAAACCCAGAATTAAAGAAACAAAATTGACATTCTTCATATTTTAAAATATATTTTTTGACGCTGATTAGACGGATTCGCTTTCGCGAAAACGCTAATTGTTCGCGGATTTTTTTTTTCACGCAGATTATGCAGATTAAGGCAGATTAGGCAGATTTTTATTTGTGTCTCTATATCTATTTAAAAATAAATCTACTTTATCTGCTAAAATCATTTTAAAATCTGCGTGAAAATTTTCTCCCGCAGATTTAGGTGATTTTTATTTCACGCAGATTTACACAGATCTAAGCAGATTTGGCAGATCTTTTTTTATTTCCAATTTAGATTTAAAACTAAATCGGCCCAATCTGCATAATCTGCGAGAAAATAATACTTAGAGTTTAAATATAAAATCTTTAAAATCCGCGTACCATAATTAGCATTTAGTAACCAGGATTATTAGGTTTTAAATTCGGATTAATCGCTAATTCCGTTCCCGGTAATGGCCATAGATAATCTTTATTCGGATCGAAATTGGCATGCGGTTCCAATCCGTTCGGACCAAAAACTTCGGGACCATTTTTTAGTCTTTTAATATCGTACCATCTGATGTATTCGAACGCCAGTTCCAATCGTCTTTCATCAATAACTATTTTTCTAAAATCGGACTGGGAAAGTCCAGGCGTTACATTCGCAGGAAACGAAACCTGTTTGCCGGCTTTGTTTCTCGCTCTGGCACGAACGCGGTTTACATAACCATCAGCTTCTGTAGTTCCCGGAGTGATTTCGTTTAAAGCTTCGGCGGCAGTTAATAAAACTTCTGCGTACCGCATGGTAATATAATTGTGCTGCGAAGTTCTTCCGTTAGCTCCGGCTTTTCCCGGAAAACGGAAATATTTGGCAATATGCGGACGTGGTGCTTTTTCGTTATCGCTTGAAGGGAAAACCTGTAAAGATCCGCCCGGGCCCGTTTTTTTTCTGATAATAGTATCGAAACTAACTGCTCTTCTGTAATCTCTCTGATCCCAGGTATTGAATACTTTTAAAGAAGGAACAGCAACCGAAAATCCCTGTCCGTAACTGTAACTGTCATCTTTTAAAGAACCGGTGAAAAACGCTGTATAATCCTGACCGTAATTACCAGAAGTCAGGTTATTAAAGTCAATTGTAAAAAGGGGTTCTTTTAGAGAAGCGGTTTTATTAGCATTAAACAAATCCTGAAAATCGGCATCAAGACCTAAACCAAATTTAGCTTCGTTTGTAATAACAAATCGGGCTTCATCATAGGCTTTTTGATATTGTCCCAGAGTCAGATAAACTGAAGCCAGATAGCCTGCAGCTGTCCCTTTTCCGGGAATCGCTTTTACTTTTGGTTTATCGTCCAGCCATTGTTTGGCAAATTCCAGGTCGGCTATAATTTTCGGATAAACGTCTGCTTCTTTAGTTTTTGATAACGAATTTACCTGAGATACATCATTAACCACAAAATCAACATACGGAATATCTCCGAAAAGGCGAACCAGATGGTAATATGTAAAAGCTCTGGCAAAATAAGCCTGCGCTACAATCGCATTGACTTTTGCAGGATCTCCCGGTGTCTTTTTAGCGCCTTCAATTGCCTGATTTGCAGCTGTAATGATCACATACGACTGTGGCCAGAAGTTCGCTACCAAAGCATTTGTATCGTTCATGCTCATGTCATTTACATCAATACGTGCCGCCTGCGTGGTTCTGTCGCCAATATCGGCCATATCGTCGCGAAGCATCAACGCAATTGTAAATTCTCTTCCCCAATAATTATTGTGGGCAATATTCGCGAAAGCGCCGTTTACAGCCGCCTGCAAATCATCTGTATTATTGAAGAAATTATCCGGACGAATGATTCCTACCGGTTTTTCTTCGAGATCAGAACAACTGAAAAAGGCGAGTGTTCCGATGAATAGAAAAGCTATATATTTTTTCATGATATCTTTATTTGACTAAAATTTTACATTAAATCCGAAAGTAAATGTTCTTACGTTTGGATATCCTCCGTAATCCAATCCTAAATTGGTATTACTTCTTGAATTGGTGTCGTTGAGGTAATTCGTCTCAGGATCTGTTCCAGGATAATCGGTAATCGTCCAGAGGTTTTGTGCACTAATGTAAAAACGGACTTTGTTTAATCCCATTTTCGAAACTACTTTTTCATCGAGACTGTAACCGATAGAAACGTTTTTCAGACGAATGTAACTTCCGTCATAAACAAATCTTGACGTAATTCTTTTGGTTCTGGCCGCATTGACAGGAACGTTTGTATCTGTATTGGTTGGTGTCCAGGAATCTAAAGCTTCAGTTGTAGCATTGTTATTTCCTGATGCTAGTTCCATTAAGGTGTAATTCAAAATTTGATTGCCTTGTGAACCTTGAAAAAAGATATTCAAATCGACATTTTTATATGTGAAATCATTATTGAATCCGAATATGAAATCAGGATTCGGATTTCCGATAATCGTTTTATCCTGAGAATCCAGTTTTCCGTCGCCGTTCACATCCCTGAACTTTTCACCTCCGGCAATCGTTTCAAAATTACCCGGTAAAACCGTTTCTCCCTGCTGAATTACACCATCATAAACAAATCCAAAGAAAGAACCAACAGGTTGTCCCACTCGTAAAATCTGCGATTCTGTCGCCAAAAAGTGACCCGGGGCAGAATTGATTAAAAGGTCTTTGTTATCTGCCAGCTTCAATACTTTGTTTTTGTTTGATGAAATATTAAAATTTGTTGACCACGTAAAATCGGCACCAATAAAATTTTTGGTATTAATTCCAAATTCCCATCCTTTATTTTCTAATTCTCCAACATTTTGAAGCTGAGAAGCAATTCCCGAGATTCCAGGAAGCGGTCTGTTGAACAAAAGATCTTTGGTAATGGTTTTATAATAGTCTGCAGTCAGGCTGATGCGATTATCAAACAATCCTAAATCAATTCCGTAATCCTGCTGATAGGAAGTTTCCCATTTCAGATTTGGATTATCTAAAGCAGTTAATTGTACAGAATTCACGATTACATCACCGCTCACATAATAAATTTCAGAAAATCTGGACAGCGTAGAATAAGCCCCAATCGAAGGATTTCCTGTTGCTCCGTAACTTGCTCTTAGTTTAAGATTAGAAATGGTTTTATTTTCTTTTAAGAAATTTTCATTGCTGATATTCCATCCAATTGCTCCGGATGGAAAAGTTCCGTATTTGTAGTTTTTACTAAAACTCGAAGAACCATCTCTTCGCGCTGTAAACGTAAATAAATATTTATCGGCATAGTCAAAGTTTAACCTTCCGAAAGCAGAAATCAATTCTGTTTCAGATAATCCTGAATCGGGTTTTAAAAATACTGTTCCGGCGCCCAGGTTTCGGTAGGAGTTGGTATTAGTCAAAAATCCTCTGGAAGCAGCATACGAACTTTCATTTTTGTTTTTCTGATACGAGTAACCTCCCAAAACAGTCAGCATCCCTTTGTCGATAATTTCACGTTTAAACGTCAGGTAGTTTTCCGTTAAGAAAGAAGAAAAACGGGTATTGTTTACAGAAGCTTCTCCTTTGATATTTTTTCCTGCAATTAATGTTGATGGAATAAATCTTCCGGTTTGCGAATTATTATCGGTTAAACCTAAAGTTGTTTTAAAGTCCAGATCTTTCGTAATCTGATATTGTGCAAAGAAATTATTTCGGTTTACGATAGAAACGGTTTCCAGAATATTTTCCATCGCTGTTGCGTATGGATTATCGATATCATCGCCAATAGGAGCTGTAGTTGTATAAGTTCCGTCTGCATTGTAAATGCCTTTATCGGGCATAAAACGATATGCAGAAGCAATTACACCCGCCGCTCCGGTTCCGCCTGCTCCGGTCTGACTTACGATTCCGTCCTTATTTTGTTTGCTGGTAAAAGTATTTAAACCCACTTTTAACTTTGGTGTCAGATCGGCTTCCAGATTACTTACAATGGTATATTTGTCAATTCCTGAATTAATAACTACTCCGTTTTGGTTGAAGTAAGTTCCGGAAACATAATATCTGACGTTTTCAGATCCGCCGGAAAAAGACAGTTGTGTATTCGAAATCATTCCGTCACGGTAAATAATATCCTGCCAGTCTGAGTTTGCCGGCCCTTGCGTATGTGTGGTAAAACTTTTTCGGTAAGCTGCAAACTGGTCAGCGTTTAACAAATGCAGTTTATTATTAACCGATTGTACAGAAGTTGAATTGCTGAATTCAATTACCGGTTTTCCGGGTTTTCCTTTTTTAGTGGTCACCATGATAACTCCGTTTGAACCTCTTGATCCGTAAATAGCCGTTGCCGAAGCATCTTTTAAAACCTCAATAGAAGCAATATCCTGAGGTGCCGGCATAGAAACGCCTGCAAAACCATCCACAACGATAAGCGCATCACCACTGGCATTAATAGAAGTTCCGCCACGTACCCTGATTTTTACCGGCGCACCTGGTTCGCCTCCGTTGTTTGTCATCACAGAAACACCCGCTGCACGCCCTTGCAAGGCTTGTTCGGCATTTAAAAGAGGATAAGCCGTTAGCTCTTTTGCGGTTACAGAAGATACGGAACCTGTAATATCACTTTTTTTACGCGTTCCGTAACCTACAACAATTACTTCGTCAAGTGCTTTTGTATCTGGTTTCAAACTAACGTTAACAACTGTTTTGTTGCCAACCGGAATCTCAACAGTCTGAAATCCGACGAAATTAAAAACCAGTACAGCATTTTTTTCAGAAACAATAACGGTATAATTCCCGTCCATATCGGCAGAAGCTCCGACAGAAGAATTTTTAATGTAAACATTAGCACCAGGAAGTCCGAGTTGATCCTCGCTGGAAACAATTTTTCCCGTGACTTTTTTGTCCTGTGCATTCATCATGAAATTTACCAGTAAAAAGGATACCAGTAAACACCATTTAAACGGTTTGTTTTTTTGGTTTGTAAACATTCATTTTTTGGTTTTAGGTTAATAAGTTAGAAAGTAGAAAAGCAATAAACTCATTCCGATTATGATAATCACAAATAAAATCTGCAATAAAAGAAAGTGTGTTTTTTTGATTTTCATACGGCAAATGTAGAAGCCAAAAAAGAAATAGAAATACAAAAAAGGGTATCCAAAAATACAGATACCCTTTTTTAGCCCCTTAAAACAGTGGATTTTTTAAATAAGATGAGTTGTATAAAGTGAAAAGTGAAATGTAAAAAGCGAAATGTAAGAAGCGAAATGTAAAAAGTGAATAGTGAAATGTAAAAAGTGAATTGTAAAATTTAAAATGTGAGATTAAGGTGAAAAGATAGTAACATCCAACAGTTCACATCTCACATTTTACATTTTCACATCTCACATTTCACACATTTTCACATCTTCACATTTCACAATTTAACCGTAGAAGATTTGTAAAATTTGTCCGCAAATTGTGATGGTGTTTCTCCATACTTTTTCTGGAAGCATTTACTAAAGTATTTCGGATTATTGAAACCGACTTTATAACTGATTTCTGAAACCGTTAATTTGTTTTGTTCTAATAATTGGGCAGCACGTTTTAATCGTATTTCATGAATGAATTCGTTCGGTGTGCAATTGGTCCAGGCTTTGATTTTTAGAAACAACATGGTTCTGCTGACACCCAGTTCTGAACAGAAAAACGGAATATCAAATTGTTCGTTCGAAATATTTTCTTCGACAATTTTAAATGCTTTTTTTAATAATTCTTCGTCAAGTGAAGAAACCGTAATTTCAGACGGAATAAAACTGTCTTCGCTGGAAAATTTGATTTTTAGACGTTGTGTTGTATTTAAAAGGTTTTTAACACGAAGCCTGAATTCCATTAAGTTGAATGGTTTGCTGATATAATCGTCGGCACCGCTTTCCAGGCCTTCAAATTTATAAACCAGAGAAGATCTCGAAGTTAGCAGAATCACCGGAATATGACTCGTTTTGATGTTTTCTTTTATTTTTGAACACAATTCGGTACCAACCATTTCGGGCATAATGACGTCACTGATAATCAGATTTGGAACATATTTTAATGCTTTTTCTAAAGCGATTTTTCCATTTTCTGCCTCGATAATATTATAGTCTTTTTTGAGAAGGTTTTTCATGAACTTTCTCAAAACCTTGTGATCTTCAACCAATAAAATCGTTTGTTTTTCTTCGTTTACAATTAAATCTTCCAAATCATCATTTTCGACAATTTCCGAAGGTTCCAATTGTGCGGTGTATTGCGCAATATCGTCACTGATTTTAAAGTCAGGAATAATTTCGCTGTCCAAAAGATGGTCGCGGCCCAAAGGCAGATTCACTTTAAAAATCACACCGCCCGAAGGTTTATTGGTAACATTGATTTTTCCTTTGTGCAGCTCCACGATGTTTTTTACAATAGAAAGTCCGATGCCGGTTCCTTTATTATAGTTTTTCTGAACCTGATTATGTGTGGGAACTTCAAAAAATAAATCAAAAATTTTGTCAATATGTTCTTCGGCAATTCCTACACCCGAATCTTCAACTGCAATAAAAAGATGCTGGCTGCCCTGATTGATTTTAATATGGATTGAACCGCCTTTTGGAGTGTAACGAAACGCATTAGAAATTAAATTGTAAAAAACACGTTCTAGTTTATAACGGTCAAAATAGACCAAAATTTCTTCGTTTTCGGCTTCAAAAGTATAGTCGTAGCCGCCGTCTTTGGCATATTCAATAAATGACAAAAAGATTTCTCTGGTAAATTTGACAATATTGCCATTTGCAGATTCAAGTGTAACCTGATGATTTTCGAGTTTTCTGAAATCCATTAAACGATTAATGAGACTCAAAAGGTGATTGGCGCTTCCTTCGATCACCAGCAGTTTTTTGTACATTTCATTAGTACCGTTATAATCGGCTAATATCTGCTGCAACGGACCTAAAATCAAAGTCAAAGGTGTTCTGAATTCGTGCGAAATATTGGTAAAAAAATCCAGTTTTAATTTGTTGTTTTCTTCAATCCGCTGTGTTTCCAGATATTCCAGTTCGAGTTTTTGTTTCAGTCTGGCTTTGGATTTCATAATCCAGATCAAACCGTATAATCCTAATCCAATTGCAATTCCGTACAATAAAAAGGCCCAGATACTGCGCCATGGAGCGGGATTTACAATAATGGTTAAGGTCGTTGGCGTCTTATTCCAAACGCCGTCGTTATTGGCGCCGCGAACTTCAAACGTATATGTGCCCGGATTCTGGATGGCAAAATTGGCTTCGCTGTTTTTGGTTGTTGTCCAGTTGTTTTCCAAACCAATCAAGCGATAACTGTATTGATTGTTTTTGGATCGAATGTAATTCGGAATCGCAAAGCCAATTGAGAAATTCGCTTTGTCATAATCCAGAGTAATGGTGTTTGTAAAACCAATGCTTTTTGCTAAAATTTCACTTTTATCATTCGGATTGATGATTTCATTTTTAATTTTCAAATCGGTAATTAAAACCTGCGGAGCATATTGGTTTAAGGAAATTTTTCCTGCATCAAAATAAGTCGCGCCGGACGGACTTCCGAAATAAAACTGATTGGTACCAATTCTTAAAGCCGAATTATCATTGAATTCATTACTTGCCAAACCGTCTTTTTGATCGTAAATCGCAATTGTTTTTTTTAACGTATTGTACTTGATAATTCCTTGATTGGTACTGATCCATAAGTTTTTATCGTCATCTTCTAAAATAGAGTGAATGGAAGTGATTACAGTATTTCCGATTTTTAAACTGATTCGGTTGAATTTTTTTCCATCAAAATAATGAAGTCCTTTTGCTTTTGTTCCTACCCAGATTTTGTTTTGAGAATCCTGAAATAAAGTGAGAATATCGTCGCCCGATAAAGAAGAATGATCGTAAAAGAAATGCTGAATTGTATATTTTTGCAGATTAAAATTACGCAACGGTATACGATTCAGTCCGTTTTGCGTGCCCACCCAAAGTGTATTTTGTTTGTCTATTAAAAGAGTACGGAGAATATTATTGGTCAGAAATACTGGTTTTGAAGTATCATTGCCAATATTTTGAAATGTCTTATTCTCTGTATTGTAACGAATTAAACCTTTGCCAAAAGTTCCAATCCATAAAATTTTATTTTCCGCTTTAAGTGAATATACACCACTTTCTTTTAATAGGTCGATTAAATCGGATGCAATTCTGTTGTCTTCGATTTTTTTTGAAATTGTATTGTAAGCAGAAAGTCCTTTAGAAAAAGTTCCAATCCATAAAATATGATCGTCAGAAAGGCACATCGCCTTAATGTCATTTTTATTGGTTTGTCCGGTTTTGCTGTTAATGTAACTTACAGTTTCTGTGTTTTTATTGTAAATGGTGATTCCGCCACCTTCCGTTCCAAAATATATGTTCTCGTTTTTATCATCAATTATCGAACTGACAACATCAAAACTCATCGGAATCTTTTTCGAATTCTGATTGTAATTGGAGAAATTGACATTTGAAACATCCCAGAGATTCACGCCTTTGTAATAACAGCCAATCCAAATAGAACCTTTTTGATCTTTAAAAAGCGATTTAACTTTGTCGATTCCGTTGTTATTGTTGCTGTTGTTTATTTTCTGAAGAGTTTTATCCTTTCCTAAAATATAAATTCCGTCGTAAGCGCCAATCCATAAAGAACCTTGATTGTCAATTATTAAGGACCGAATATCAGAATTGATTTCACGATATTTTTCATTCTTTAAAAAAGAAATAAAGTTTTTCTGTTTTTGATCGAATTTTAAAAGTCCTTTATTTTTGGTACCAATCCACAAACTACCGTCTTTCTCTTCAATTACAGATTGTACATTTAATAAATCAGTGTTATTTAAAGGATAATTTTTAAAGGATAATTTGCCGTTTTTTCTACTAATCAATTGGCACAAACCTTTTGTAGTTCCAACCCAGATTTCGCCTTTTTTAGTTTTTAAAATACTCAGTATATTATTGCTCGGAAGGGTGGCGGGATCATTATCTGAATGAAAAACAGAGGTAAATAACCCTGTTTTTTTGTTTAAAATCGTTAATCCTTTAGAAGTTCCAAACCACATTTCTCCGCCAATTTCGCGAATGGTCCAAACTGCATTATTACTGATGGTATGATTGGCTTTGGTATGCAAATATCTCGTAAATCGATTGGTAACAGGATCGTAGCAATTGAGTCCGTTATAAGTTCCTACCCATATTTTTCCAGAAGTATCTTCTTCAATTGCCAAAATATCGTTGTTACTTATAGAATATTTATCTGAAGCATCGTTTCTGAAAATGGTAAACCGGCTTCCGTCATATTTATTCAGTCCGTCGCGCGTTCCAAACCACATCTGCCCGAATTTATCCTGATGAATGGCAATGACAGAACTTTGCGAAAGTCCATCTGTAGTAGAGATGTTTTTAAGACGGTATTTATTTTGGGAAAGTAGATTTCCGAAAATAAGTACAATTGTGAGTAAAGCTATTTTGTATTTCATAGCGTTTTTTTATTTAGCCAAGAAGGCGCTAAGGCTCAAAGTTTTTTTATTATTTTATCTCGTAAAGTCGCAAAGTTTTTTTTCTTCATTTTTCTATGTAATAAGTTCTCTTTGTCATTTCGACGAAGGAGAAATCTCACGCGGGATTCGACAAAGATTGGCGATTAACTATAAGGAATTTCTAGTGTCATTTCTCCTTCGGCGAAATGACAAAACAATGCTTATTAATCTTTAAAGTAAATAAAACTTTGTGTCTTCGCGCCTTTGTGCCACCTTTAAACTTACTTTAAGCGTTTTTGTAATTGATATTCATACAACGAAGGCACTTTATTAACCGGCATATTTAAAAACTCAATATAAGGATCCACGTCGTATTTGATTTCGAAATTGGTATTTCCATGAACGCCTATGATTCTGGCCAAAGCGCCGTCCTTCATTCCGTATAATAAAAAAGGTTTTGAGGAATCTGGATTTTCAACCTGCACATTTAGATTCCAAAACGTGCTGAAAGGTCCATGAGAAGGCTTCCAATAATCTGCGCCTCCGCCTCCAAACAGCATATAACTATTATTTTTCTCCGCTTTGAGATGGACTTTTATGTTATCAAACAAATTTTGATGATTGGCTCCCGAATGCTGATCTAAAAGCGGATCTGTAAAAATCTCACAGTTTTGATAGACATTTTTGGTAGCAAATGTGTTGAAACTTAACGGATGAACAGCCGAATTATAAATCTTTAAATTCTTAACCAAAATATTATGAACGCCTCCTAAAGTTACCGTATAATGCGCCAAATGTGTGCCGTCTGTTGTGATATCCTGAATTGTTACGTTGGCAACTTCTTCGGCTAGAATACCGCTGTCGGCATTTGTAATTTTTACATCTTTAACCCATGAATTAAATAATCGGGTTAAGAAAATACCATTATTTCCGGGCTCAACATGATGTGCTACTCTGGGGATATCGGGAAAAGTAAAGCGAAGATGCTCAATTCCAACTTCATTCAAATGTTTCCATTCTACCAATTGTGCCTGATAAACGGATTTTATTGAAAGGGTTAAAGGTGTTTTCAAAGTAATTTTAGAACCTGAGATTTTTGTTATTTCAACCTGTTGTCTTACAATAGGAAGTTTTGGAAATTTCCAGTGATGGGAACCGGGTTTTACCTTTGCACCCTGATATAAATCCCGGATAATTTCGCCATTTTCTCCGTCTTTATTAAAAAGCTGCAATTCGACAACGTCACCCACTTTTAATCCTTTTATATCTGAGACAGTAATTTCATGTTCTCCCATTTTTCCTGAATTGACTTTCGCCAACGCATTAGATTCGGGTTCATATTTATCAAGATAAGATTTTACACGTTCACCCGGAACCTGTGTCCAGATAAAACCGCCTGACCACGCGTATTGGGAAAAAGGCAGATCGATATTATTTTCGGGTTCGCGTTGGCGTTTATCAAAAGTTGTCAGATATTCGCGGAGCTCGGCCAAAACCTCCGAATCTTTAAGATACATCATCGGTCTTGGACAATAGATTTCGGTTCCATTTTCGGCAGAACCTGTTCCTCGGAGTACAAAATTGCTCCTTTCGATATAAAGAATGTCGCTTAGGATAATTCGTCCTGCGGGCAATTGCAGAATCACATTTCCGTCAGTTGCATTGGCGGCTTTAAAAGCTTTTAAAAGTGCTTTTGAATCGTCTAAATCATCATTTGCTTTTACACCAAAATCGACAGCATTGATGATTTTTCCTTGTGGTTGGGGAATCTGTCTTTCGCCGAAATGATAGCCGGCATAACTGAAATCCGGAAGATAATTGGTTTTTTGAGATAAAATTTTAGGGATTTCCTGCGCCAGTAAGGTATTCATGAAAAGGCCGCAGGATAGAAGAAGGGTCTGGCGAATCATGGTTTGTGGTTTTTGTGGTTAGTTAGTTTTTTTGTTTTTGTCGCAAAGGCGCAAAGTTTTTGGGTTCTCGCAAAGTCGCAGAGACGCAAAGTTTTTTTCACTTTTTTGTCACCCTGAGCGAAGTCGAAGGGCACAAAGCAACTCTGTACAGAAAATTGCCAATCTTTGTCGAGCTACTTGCGTATCCTTCGACTTCGCTCAGGATGACAAACAGAACTTAAAACTTTGCGTCTCTGCGACTTTGCGAGACTAAAAAAAAACAGCTTAAAAAAACTTCGAAGCTTAGTGCCTTCGTGGCAAACTTCTATAAAGATCGTTTAATCCCCAATTCTAGTCCGCGTAGTTCTGCCAAACCTCTTAAACGGCCAATTGCAGAATACCCCGGATTTGTTTTTTTCTTTAAATCATCCAGCATCTGATGCCCGTGATCCGGACGCATCGGTAACTTGCTGTTGTTTCTTTTTTCAACTTCCAAAATGGCTTTCACAACTTCATACATATCAACGTCACCTTCCAAATGATTGGCTTCGTAGAAACTTCCTTCTTCGTCGCGTTGTGTACTTCTTAAGTGAATAAAATTCATTTTATCACCGTGACGTCTTACAATTCCCGGTAAATCATTATCGGCGCGAACACCGTAAGAACCGGTACACATTGTAAATCCGTTAGATTTTGACGGAGCAGCATTCATTAATTCAATCAAATCTTCTTCTGTGCTTACAACTCTCGGTAAACCTAAAATCGGGTAGGGCGGGTCGTCAGGATGAATGGCCATCAAAACGCCTTTACTTTCGGCAACCGGAATAATTTCCTTTAGAAAATAAAAAAGATTTTCTTTTAAAGCCTGTCTGTCAATATGATTATAGGTACTCAGCGTTACCAGAAAATCTTCAACTGTGTACGCTTCTTCTGCGCCGGGAAGTCCGGCTAAAATATTGCGTTGTAATTTAACCTTGTCGTCTTCATTCATCGCATCGAAATAATCTCTTGCTTTCTGAATTTGTTCCAACGAATATTCTTTTTGCGCGCCCGGTCTTTTCAGAATAAACAATTCAAAAGCAGCAAAAGCATTAATATCAAAACGCAAGGCTTTTGAACCGTCTTCCACCGTATAGGATAAATCTGTTCGGGACCAGTCCAGTACCGGCATAAAATTATAGCATACACAGGTAATTCCGCAAGTGGCTAAATTTCGAATACTTTCTTTATAGTTTTCAATATATTGAAGATAATTTCCCGTTTGTTTTTTAATGTCTTCGTGAACGGGAATACTTTCTACAACCGACCATATTAAACCGGAAGCGCCTTTTTTAGGATCTCCGTCCTGATGTTCGATTTCAACTTTTCTTTTTAGAATTTCTTCCACTGTCCAAACCTCTCCGTTCGGAATATGATGTAAAGCGGTTACAATTCCGGTTGCTCCGGTTTGTGCAATATCTTGTAGAGAAACAGGATCATTTGGTCCGAACCATCTTAATGTTTGTTCCATTTTATATGTTTTTTTATTACTGCAAGGTTTTCAAAACCTTGTAGGTATTTGAGTTATTTATAAAATACTAAAATTTACACCTGTAAGGTTTTAAAAACCTTGCAGGAGGGAGAAATCGAGCTTATTTGTTAAATACTTGTCGCAGCAAATCCGCCATCTACTTTTAGGGTAATTCCCGTTACGAATTTGGACATATCGCTGCATAAGAAAAGCAATGCGCCGTCGATATCTTCCGGAGTTCCAAATCTGCCCATTGGCGTATGATCGATAATTTTTTCGCCTCGTGGCGTTAGATTTCCTTCCGGCGTCAATAGCAAAGCCCTGTTCTGTTCTCCGATGAAAAATCCAGGAGAAATTGCGTTTACACGAATTCCTTCACCATATTTTTGGGCTAATTCAACTGACATCCACTGTGTGAAATTATCGATTGCCGCTTTGGACGCCGAATAACCCACTACTCTGGTTAAAGGTCTTTGTGCAGATGCTGATGAAATATTAATGATGTTTCCTGATTTTTGTTTGGCGAAAAGTTCCGAAAAAACCTGAGTAGGCAGCATTGTTCCGATAATATTCAAGTCGATAACTTTTTGTAAATCATCGCTTTTCATATCATAAATGGCCTGATCGGGCTGGATAGTTGCCCCCGGCATATTTCCTCCGGCAGCATTAATTAAAATATCAAGGCGGCCATATTTTTCGACAATAAAATCTTTTACTTTCTCTAAATCTTCCTTGATTAAAACATTCGCCTGAACTGCAAATGCCTGTCCGCCTTTTTCTTCAATGTTTTTTACCGTATTTTGTGCTTTTTCAAGTGATTGCGAAACGATTCCTACAATCACACCCTGGCTGGCTAATACATTTGCAAAGTTGCTGCCTAAAACTCCGGCGCCGCCAGTTATAAGTGCCATTTTTCCTTTTAGATTAAAAATTGAATCCATTTATTTTTTTGTTATGCGTTATAATTTTAGCCACAGCATTAAAAGACAACAGGATTAATCGCTTAGAATCCTTTAATCTATGGTATGAGTTTTTAATTTATTTTGCTCTTAGATTTTGAATAATCTCCAAAACATTTTTAGTTTCTTTTTCAATGGTATCGTAGGCTTCGTATTCCATTACTTTTTTGCTGATGAGTTTGCTTCCCATCCCAACGGCAGAAACACCTGCATCAAACCAACTTTGAATACTGGCTTTTGTTGTATCAACTCCGCCGGTCGGCATAAAGATTAAATCAGGAAAAACATCCCTGATTCCGCTCATAAAATCAGGTCCTAAAATATTGCCCGGAAAAAGTTTGATAAATTCGACTCCTGCATTTTCTGCCGCAATAATTTCTGTCGGTGTCATACAGCCCGGAGTGTACAAAACCTCTTTGCTGATTAAGAAAGCAGCAATTTCGGGAACAAACCCCGGACTGATAAAAAAATCTGCTCCGGCTGAATAATAAGTTTCAGCCTGCGCTACATTTTTAATAGTACCAATTCCCAGAAGCATTCCGGGCATTTCAGCGTTTCTAATTTCGATTAGTTTTCTGAAGTTGGAAAGCGCTTCCGGACCTCTGCTGGTATATTCTACAGCACGAATGCCCGAATTATAAAGTGTTTTTAATATCGCAATACTCTTATTTTCATCTGCGTTAAAATAAAGCGGAAGGATTCCTTGTTTTATGATAACTTCTATAGCATTCTGAATCGTACTCATCATTATATTTTTACTTTGATCACTATTTTTTTTAATAAACCTTGTCCGATCATTGCAGTATGAACGTCTTCGGGAAACAGGATTGCAAACTGTTTTTCCTGCAGTTCAAAGAAGGTATCCGGCGCATCATGAAAAAATCGAACGTCCCTTTCTTCGCTGTAATCGCCGTTGGGCTGCACGCAATTTTCTCTTGGTTTCCAGGCAAAAGTTTCAGGGCCTTTTATAGAAATCTGAATATCGATATTTTTATCATGGCATTCAAACCCTTTTACAGCTTCCTCTTTTGTATTTCCCTGACCCACAATTACAATCAGTTTTAATCCCTCTCCAATTTCAAATGCTCCTTCTTCAAGATTTGCAATATCATTTTGTTTTACATAGTTAAAAGCTTTTTCGAAATTAGGGTGCAGACTGTAGTATTTCGCTGCATTTTGTAATGAATCTACTATCATTTTTCTCTTTATATTTTTGTATCGTGAACTATTATGTATATTTGCGTGTGCGTACACGGTCGATTTACAAATGTATATAAATTGAGGTTTAAAACAAGCTGTTTTTTATAAAATAAATTAAATTTACCGAACTACTTTTATTTTTTTAACTTAAAAAGAATCAATATCATAACAATTAAGAAAATTGCCCAACTGGCTAATATCTCTCCCGGAACTGTGGACAGGATTATTCATAAACGCGGACAAGTGGCGCAGGAAACTGTTGACAAAGTGAATGCTATTATTGAAGAGTATGGTTATAAGAGAAATATATTGGCGAGCAATCTGGCGTTGAACAAAAAGTTTCGTTTCGCCGTTTTTCTTCCCAAGTCGGATGCTCTGGAATACTGGAAAAGTCAGGTCGAGGGAATTGAGAAAGCAGCAATGGAGTTCAGCAAATTCGGAATTGTTCTGGATTATTTTTTCTATGATTATAATCTGGCTTCCTTCCGGAAAACAGTTCAGAGAGTAATGGAATTTAATTGCGATGGCTTACTGTTTGCACCTGTATTTTATGAAGATGCAGTACAGTTTTTAAAGGAATATGAAAAGAAAAATATTCCGGTCGTGATGATTGATTCTAATATTTCTGAAGAAAATACACATGCTTATGTTGGTCAGGATGCCTTTCAGAGCGGTTATCTGGCAGGAAGATTAATTAGTTTTGCAGTAAAAAATGAAAGAAAGGTTTTGATTTTTAAAATTACAAGAGAAATCGAAAGTACCTCGGTCTACTTACAGCGGATTAAAGGATTTTACTCTTATTTTAAAGATCACGATGAACTGACCCATTTCAAATTTTCTGAATTTACAATTAAGGATTCCGGAATAGATCAATTGAATGTAGAAATGTTTTCAGAAATAAACAGTGTATTTGTACCCAATTCCAGAGCTTATATTGTGGCGCGGTTTTTATATGAAAACAATATTAAAGGTGTACGAATTATTGGTTATGATTTATTAAAAGAAAATATCGAATATCTAAACAAAGGTGTTATTGATTTTTTAATTAACCAACGCCCTGAACAGCAAGGATATTTAGCAATTAATTACCTCTATAAAAAATTGGTTTTACAGGAAACAGTTGAGAAAACACAATACATTCCGTTAGAAATTATTTTGAAAGAGAATTTTTTTCCGGGGAGAAAGTAGTTTTTTTGCTACCAAGACGCTAAGGCTCTGAGGTTCTTTTAAATTGCAAAGGCGCAAAGAATATAGTGAGATTACAAAAGCAAATAACTTTTTGTCTTTGCGCTTTTGTGGCAAAAAAAAAATCTACTTCTTAACCTTCACAATCAAAGGATTATTAATTTTTTCTGCAAATTCACTTAAATACTTTTCCCATTCTTGTTTGGTCTGAAACGGACTCCCTTTTTTCCATCCAAAACCAGCATAGTAAATCGCTTTATTGTTTTTAACCGTGATATTTCCGTAAAGATTACTTAAGTCTTTTTCATCTGTGATATGATTGTCAAAGCTTTTTAATGCATTTTTAGGCACAACTAAACCCGTTCCGATCTCAGAATCATCAATAGGTTCCCAATAACTCAGCCATCCTTTTTTCAAGTTGGTTCCTATAGTTCCTTTTTTGTCGTGAAGTGTTAATCCTGCTGAAATAGTTGGTGTACCGGTTATTAAAATTTCAAATTTAGAAAGCTGACTTCCATAATCCAAACTGATTAATTTTGATTCTGTTATTCTATTTCCCTTTGCATCCCAATCAGCATAAGTAAGAATAAAACTTGTTCTAATTGGTCCGGTAGTAATAGTTTTCCAGTTATTAAAATTTTTAGAAAAATAATATTTTCCGTCTCTGTTTACTGCAATTCCGCCCACGCCGCGGCTGTCACCTACGTGAAAATTATCCAAACCTTCGCCTGTATCTTTGTGATAGGTTCCGGTACCGTTTGTGGCTTTTTCGTACCATTTGTTAATTATAGGATAATCTACTCTTTTAAGCCATGCATCTATTCCGCTGGTTAAAGTTCCGCCGGCAATTTTGTCTTCGACCATTTTTTGAGCAACAGGACCGTAAGTTCTAAAGGCTACTTTATTATTTTCCCAGGCATAATCGTCGGTACGTTCGGGAACAAATCGGGAATAACAGGAAAATTTTTCTGCAGAGGAATTTTTTCCGGCTACAATTTCAAAATCTTTTTTAGAATAAGCTTTTATTTTGGGCTGAAAAAGCAATACATCAGCCATTCCGTCGCCGTCATTGTCAACAGTTTGTATTTCGGGATGCAAGTTATTTCCAACCTCCTTTATATAATACTCTTCGAGTTTCACATTGTCCTTTAGGCCTAAAGCTTTTTTAGTGAGTTCGACGGTTTCAAATTCACGGTCCACTTTTAAATTGTTTGTAACAGTAATAATTTTATTTTGAGACTGCGCTGTCAAACTACCGGAAAGAATTGCGAGGTATAGAATATGTTTTTTCAAAATGTAAGATTTTAAATTTCGACTTTATTATTTTATAAAAATACAAATCGTTATATACATGAGAATACATAAAAGGAGTAAAAATGTACAGCTTGTTGATATTGAGTTAGTTTTTATGGAAAGTGTTTTATTAATTTCTATCTTTAAGTATTAAAACAGTGTAAACATGAAACAAAGTGCCGGAATATTAGCTTACAAATTCGTAGACAAAACTATTTTTTTTCTTCTGGTGCATCCTGGCGGACCATTTTGGAAAAACAAGGATTTAGAAAGCTGGTCGATTCCAAAAGGAGAATTTAATGAAGGTGAAGAACCTCTTGCCGCGGCTGTTCGCGAGTTTAAGGAGGAAACCGGTTTTGACGTCGATGGCGATTTTATAGAACTCGAATATGTCAAACTTAAATCAGGTAAAATTGTACATGCCTGGGCTGTAGAATTTGACTTTGATGTCTCTTTATTAGTCAGCAATAATTTTGAAATGGAATGGCCACCGAAATCCGGAAAGCTGCAAAATTTTCCCGAAGTAGAACGCGCAGAATGGTTTCAGCCCGCCGAGGCGCTCAAAAAGATAAATCCTGCTCAGGCTGATTTTATCGTACAAATGGTTTCTAAAATTTCATCTTCACTCTAAATTACTATGCTGTACGAGATATTTTTTGTATTTTACATTTGATTCTGATTCAAAAATATATCAGACAATTAAAAAGAACAAATAGGATTATGGAAGTAAAGTGCATCATTTTCGATTGTGACGGAGTTTTGGTCGACACAGAAAAAATTGGCAACGGAATATTATTAGAAATGGCTCATGAATATGGTTTTAAAATGGAATTGGAAGATGCATACCGTAATTTTAACGGCCGCAATTTGAAAGACTGTTTTAAACATATTGAAGAAGCAATCGAGCAGAAGTTACCGGAAACTTTTGAAACCGAATACCGCGAAAAAAGTTTTGAAGCTTTTAAAACACAGGTAAAACCAATGGAAGGCGTTGTTGCCTTTATTGATCAGTTAAAAATTCCGTATTGCGTGGCTTCGAGCGGACCAATGGATAAAATTCGTCTGAATCTCGAAGTTGCAGGTTTACTGGAGAAATTTGAAGGTAAAATGTTTAGTTCGTATCAAATCAATAGCTGGAAACCGGAACCTGGTATATTTCTTCACGCTGCAAAAGAAATGGGATTTGAGGTGAAAGACTGTATTGTCCTCGAAGACAGCAAAGCCGGTGTAAAAGCCGGAATCAGCGGAGGTTTTAAAGTGTACGGTTTTGCCAATGGGTTTAATAATGAAGATTTAAAAGAAGAAGGAGCAGAACTTTTTAGTTCTTACGAAGAATTAAAGGAATTGCTAAATTAGATTGTTAGATTTCTAGATCGTTAGATCATTAGATAGTTAGATAATTGGATAATTAGAAAATTAAATAATTAGAAAATTAGAAAATTAGAAAATTGGATAATTAGATCATTAGAAAAATTGGATTTCTAAATTCTCTAATTACGATATCATCGCATTATTAAATTTCTTATTCCAGAATAACAAACTGTCAAATATATCTAACTATCTAGAAATCTAACGATCTAATTCTCTAATTCCAGAATACCAAACTGCGAAATATCTCATTATTTCATTATCACATTATTTCATTATCACATTATCTAATTTTCTCATTATCTAATTATCACATTATCTAATTATCACATTATCTCAATTCCCAATAGCTAATTGTCATTTTGACTAATTCTTAAATTAAAATGTAATTTGTTGCATTAAAATTAAATTTCATATATTTGAGTTTGTACATTCGTTTTTTTGATTGTGAATCGTTATTAATTCAGCAAGAGTAAAAACGACTGAATGAATGTTTTTTGCCCTTAAATAATTTTTCCCAAAGGATTATTTTTTGGTTGTGATTTCCCAAAGATCGCAAGTAACCTACATACAAAGACAAATGAGGAAATTTATAATTAGAATTCTTATTCTGGTGATCTCTTTTTTTGCGCCCATTTTAAAGGCCCAGATTAAAAAGATCGGTGTTCCTTTTATTACCAATTATAATCCGAAACTCTATAAAGCTGCATCTGAAAATTGGGATGTTTTGCAGGATTCCAAAGGAATGATGTTTTTTGCCAATCATTTCGGAATTATGCGTTTTGACGGTGTTCGCTGGGGAATTGTAACCCAGCCCGAAAACCGAAGCATGGTGCGTTCTATGGCAATTGATAAAAGCGATAAAATTTACGTAGGTGCACAAGGAGATTTCGGCTTTGTGGTTCAGCTTCCCAATGGACAATACCAATATACTTCATTAGTAAAACTGCTTCCAAAACCTGCTCGAAATTTTGGAGATGTGCTGCACACCATAATTCACGGTAAAGAAATACTTTTTTTCTCTTACGAAAGAATTTTTATTTATAAAAACAATACAATCAAAGTATTAAATTCTCCAACCAGTTTTGATGATTGTTTTGAAGTCGGAAATGATATTTATGTTTCTGACAATGAAAAAGGACTTTTACAGCTTAAAAATGATGTGTTAACAAAAGTTGCAAATGGAGATAAGTTTGTGGGAATGCAGGTTAGAAAAATCTTTAAAACCCAGAACGGAATGTTATTACTCACTCAAAAAAATGGACTTTTTACTTTTAATGAAAAGCAGCTTGCGCCTTTTAAAACAGAAGTTGATCATTTGCTGAAACAAAACCAGATTTCGGCTGGAATCCAACTTTCAGATGGTTATATCGGAATCGGAACGCGGCAAACAGGACTGATAGTTATAGATAGTGCCGGAAATTTGATTCAGCATATTGACAAACAAATGGGACTTCAGAACGAATATGTCACCAATTTTAAAATCGATAAGGAAAGCAATTTATGGGTTACTTTAAAAGGGGGTATTTCGCAGCTTCAGATTTCTTCGCCTTTGTCCAGAATTGTTGACAGCTCCAATTCGGAAACGAAAATTTACTGTAGCAAGATTTATCAGAATAAATTATATATCGGAACGGATAACGGTTTGTTTGGACTCGATTGGAATGCTTATAAAAGTGGTAAAAGAGAAAATGTAAATTTTCAGCACATTCCCGGGATGTCAGAAAACGTCTGGAACGTTGGCGTCTTTGGAAATTCACTTTTAGCTTTTGAAAAAAACGGGATATTCGAAATCAGCGGCAATTCCGCGAAAGCGATAGCCAAAATCGACGGCGCGTGGAAAGGCGTTTTGGTTCCGAATCATCCCGATTTGTTGCTTGTGGGTGGTTATACAGGACTTTATCTTCTAAAAAAAATAAATAATTCCTGGGTTTTTCAGCATAAAATAAAAGGTTTTGAGGACAGCAGCAGAATTATAGAAACGGATAAAAACGGAAATATCTGGATTGCGCACGGCTACAAAGGTATTTTCAAACTTAAATTCAACTCGACATTTGATGCTATTTCGGATATTCAATTTTATAATGACAAAAGCGGATTTCCATCGAGTTTGTTTTTAAATGTTTTCAAAATTCATGATGATATACTTTTTGGTACACCAAAAGGAGTTTATAAGCAGGATATATCTTCAAAAAAAATGATTCCTGATCTGATTTTTAAGAAATATCTAGGGCTGGAAAATCACATTCGACTTCTTAAAGCAGACAGTCAGGATAATATTTGGTATATTTCTGGTGAGAATACCGGAAAAATGATTCGAAAGAATAAAGGGAATTTTCACATAGAAGAATTGCCATTCAGGAAACTTCGCTATTTGTATGTTCCCGGTTTTGAGAACATAGAAACGACTCCGGACGGTGATGTATTTTTTGGAACTCAGGAAGGACTAATTCATTACAGCACAATTAAAACCAAGAAATATGAAACCCAATACCAAGCTGTAATTTCTGAGGTTAAAAGTATTTTTCCCAAAGATAGTCTGCTGTTTTCCAGCCGTTATGATGTACTTCCGAACAAAACGGGATCTCACGATCAATTAGAAACCACCTTACCTCATTCTAATAATGCACTTCATTTTTCTTTTGCTTCACTTTCTTTTGATGCTGCCGACGCCACAGAATATCAGTATTGGCTCGAGGGTTTTGAACCAAAATGGTCCGATTACAGCCTTCAGACAGAGAAAGAGTATACAAATCTTCCAGAAAACGACTATGTTTTTCACGTAAGGGCAAAAAATATTTATGGTGTAGTTAGTGAAGAAGCCGTTTTTAAATTTGAAGTTCTGCCGCCGTGGTACAGAACCATTTGGGCTTATATTCTGTATTTTGCTTTGTATAGTGTGGTCATTTATTTGATTATTAAATATCAGAAATCGGTGGCGTCGAGACAACGCCGCCAATTGATTGAGGATCAGGAAAAAGAATTACTTCGCAGTCGTGCCGAGTTAAACGAACAGAAACTCACCTTTGAGCAGGAAAACATGAACATAATGCGCGAAAATCTGGAATCGACGATTAATCTGAAAAATGCCAAAGTCGCCTCAAATACAGTCAATCTGATTCATTTAAATGAAATTCTGCTTTCTATAAAAGAACTAATAGGGCAGATGGATAAGAAAAATGATGCGAATATGAATTTTGGTTTACTAACGAAGATCAATAAATTAATCGATCACGAATTGCAGGGCGACAAACATTGGAACGAATTTGAAGAAATATTCAATCAGTTACACGATAATTTCATGCAACGTTTAAAATCCAGTTATCCTGAACTGACTCCCAGGGACATGCGATTGTGTGCTTATCTTCGAATGAACTTTAATACCAAAGAAATTGCGCCACTTTTAGGTATTTCTGTTCGCGGCGTGGAAGATACACGTTATCGTATCCGCAAAAAATTACAGTTGCCATCAGACGCAAACATAACCGAATTTATTCTCAACTTCTAATTTTTATTATTCAGGGTTATCCTAAGTAGTTTTACGGTTATTATGCGCTATTATTTACATTTTTTTACAAACACCGTAGTCAAACCGTACTCTTAAATGTAAGTCTTGCCTGATTTTTTTGGTAATATTGTGACTTCCATCTGGCAAATAATAAGCTATTATTTACAAACAGCTATTTGTATTGTCGAATGTACTTACTAACAAAAAAACTAAAAAAATGAACCAAAAAGACTCTTTTTTCGGCCGACCACCGAAAGACAATTTTTCCGTATTAAAAAAATTAGGTATTGCAGTATTGCTTTTATTTTTGCCATTTCTAAAACTTCAGGCGCAGTGTAACACGCTCGTTTGGGCAGATGAATTTAATAACACTACGGTAGATTTAAGCAAATGGCAAAGCATTTCCGGAAACGGATGCCCATCACTTTGCGGATTCGGAAATGCCGAGGCACAACGCTACGATCCCAATCAGGCAACGATTGTTAAGGAAGGGACAAACAGTTACCTTAATATTGAGGCGAAATATCAGCCTAATGCTTCTTTTCCCGACCAGCCGTATAGCTCTGCAAAGTTAACCACAGATGGCAAATATTCTTTAAAATACGGAAGGGTAGAAGCCCGAATGAAATTATCAAACGGACAAGGGGCATGGCCTGCATTCTGGATGCTTCCGGCAAACGGGGTAGGAAACTGGCCGTTTACGGGAGAGATCGATATTATGGAAGCCAAACACAGAAACCCACAATCAGTAGATGGTACGATTCATTACGATGGCGGTGGTTATCATTTTACTGGGAGAAGTTATTCTTCGCCGGTAGATTTGTCTACTGGTTTTCATGTTTACGCAGTAGAATGGGGTCCAAATATTATCAAATGGTTTGTAGACGATGTATTGTTTCATACCGCTACACCCAACACAACGGTAAACGGCGGATGGCCATTTAATGACAATAATTTTTATATTATCTTAAACCTGGCTGTGGGAAGTGCAGGAACACCTTATACAAGCGTAAATGGCGCTGGTGTTGCGCCTGTTCCGGGAGATTTTCCGGCGAAACTGCAGGTAGATTATGTACGTGTTTACGACGGTAGTTTTAAATATGCTGTAACCGGAGACAATAAAGTATATCAAAACGAAACCGGCAAGACCTATTCTGTCAATGCCATTGCGGGAGCAACTTACAACTGGACCGTTCCTGCCGGCGCAACAATTGCATCCGGACAGGGAACAAATGCTGTTACAGTAAATTGGGGAACTTCAGGGGGAGATGTTTCGGTTGTCGCAACAGTTTCAGGATGTACTGTAAATAATTATAAATTAGCAGTTGCAACCGAAGCTGCTTTAACGGTTGAAAAAATACACGAAGATTTTCAATCCAACAGAAATGTGCTTTATCCTGTAAAAACGGGAGTGCTGACAGAAGCTGTAGCAAATCCGTCAGCAACCGGAATCAATACTTCTGCTTTGGTCGGGAAATATGTTCGCAATGCTTCTGAATTGTATGATGTTTTGAATATCAGAAATGTTACCATTACAAACGCCAACGATTACGTATACGGAAGAAAAAGACTTTCTTTCGATATTTATACTTCTGCTCCTGTTGGGACGAAAATTTCGATGCAGCTCGAAAACAGCAATGTTACCACGGCAACAAATTATCCGTCAGGAAGACACAGCGGATTCAAAGCGACCACAACGGTTCAGAACAAATGGGAAACAATTGAGTTCGAATTCGAAAAAATAATTGACCCCAATACAAGTGCGTTAACTATCAATAATGTTGTTATTCTTTTTGAATCCAATTCCAATTCGGGAGCCACGTATTATTTTGATAATCTGCTCACTAAAGCCGCACCTGAAAAACCAATTATTGCAACAGATGTTTTGCAAAACTATGACGGAATCAATAAAATTATAAAAGGTACAACGACAGGAACTTATACTGTTGTTGCCAATCCGGGAACAAATTCGGTTAACGCTTCCGCGAATGTGGCGAAGTATGTTAGAAATGTTACAGAACAATATGATGTATTGTTTTTTAATACCCAAAGCACGATTGAAGATGCCGGTTTATTAAAAAATCAGACCAATAAAATTTTGATTGATGTATATACTTCTGCGCCAATTGGAACGGTTGTGAGCATGAATTTAGAAAATAGTGCGACATCGCTCCCAGCCAATTTCCCGACAGGAAGAAACAGCAATTATGTTGCCATTACAACCAAACAAAACCAATGGGAAACGCTTACTTTTTACTACAATTCAAGTCCGGATCCGGGAACTTCAAACTTAGCAATTAACCAAATGGTTTTATTGTTCAATTCGGGTTCTTACACCAGTGATACTTATTATTTTGACAATATTAGAATTGGTTCTACTAAGCTGCCGGATACTTTTACACCCGGAGTTGTGTATGAAGATTATCAAAATACGCACAATATTACGTTTAGAGACGCTATCGGAACCTACACTCCAAATACAGCAAACCCAAGCGCGAGCGGAATTAATACTTCTTCAAACGTGGGGAAATATATCCGCAAGTCAACAGAAATGTATGATAATTTTTCATTCAATACCACCTTAACCAATATCGGAGATTTCAAAAGCGGAACAAAAAAATTCGCAATGGACGTATATACTTCTGCACCGGTTGGCTCGATTATTTCGTGGCAGGCAGAAAGCAGTGCATCCATTCCGTCCAATTATCCGGCGGGAAGACACAGTATTTATCAGGGAGTGGTAAAACAGACAAACGCCTGGCATACTGTTACTTTTACATATGCAAGTTCGCCTGATGCTTCAACTCTGGACAGCGAAGTTAACCGTTTTGTTTTCTTGTTTGAGCCGGGAACGAATTCTGGAAATACCTACTATTTTGATAATATCAGAGCTTTAAATTTGGTTTCAACAGAAAACCCACCGGCAGGACTGCCTTCACCTTGGATTAGTACAGACTTAGGGGCAGTAACGCCGGCGGGAGAAGCCACACATTCTAACGGAACGTTTACCATTAAAGGTTCCGGAACGGATATTTGGGAATCAAGTGATCAGTTTCAATACGTGTATCAGCCTGTTACAGGCGATGCCGAAATAATTGCAAAAGTAGCTTCGCTGACCAATACCAATACGTATGCAAAAGCCGGAGTAATGTTTCGCGAAACCTTAACACCGACTTCCAAACACGCTATGACTACGATTACGGCAGCAGCGGGAGTGGAGTTTTTATCGAGAGATGCCGTTGCTGTGCCAACCATTCAGCAGGGAGCAGCGGGAACATTCCCGAAATGGCTTCGTACCGTTCGATCAGGAAATGCATTTACTTCGTATACATCAGACAACGGTACAACGTGGACTCAGATTGGTACAGCGCGAACTATTGCTATGGCCAATACGATTTATGTAGGAATGGCGGTTACCTCACACAATAACGGAACGTTGACAACCGGAGTTTTCAGCGATGTTGTGGTTCGCAATATTACTTCAAATCCGAATGTAAATTTAGCTTTGGCTAAAACTGCTACAGCTTCCACAGAAGAAAATACAACGCTTTCCGCCTCCAAAGCAATAGATGGAGACGGAACAACGACAAGATGGGCGAGTTCTTTTGCCAATGCAACAGAGTGGATTTATGTGGACTTAGGAAGTACTTATACTTTAAATCGTGTTGTCTTAAAATGGGAAGCCGCTTTTGCCACACAATATAAAATTCAGCTTTCTGCAGATAATGTTTTTACAGAAAATGAAACCATGAATACTCAAACTGCTTCTGATGGTGGCACCGATGATTTGGCGGTGACCGGAACAGGAAGATATCTTCGAATTTTATGTACCGCAAAAGCTTTGGCACCCTACGGATATTCATTGTATGAAATCGAAGCATACGGATCCTCTTCCACTGCTAAAATGGCTTTGAATGTTGAAGATGTACCAGTTGAAGAATTGAACATTTTTACGATGTATCCAAATCCGGCCGGTAATTATATTCAGGTTTCTGTTCCTGACAATCTTGACAATAAAGTGGTTTCAATTTATGATAATTCAGGAACACTGGTTCTTCAGCATAAATCTCAGGATAAAGAAAGCGTAATTGACATTAGCAGATTAAGAAAAGGGATTTACATTCTAAATTTCAAATCAGATCAAAAAAGCTGGACAAAAAAGCTGATTAAGAAATAATTAAAAATCCGTCGGGTGTCATTTTTTTAAAATAGCCCCCATCAAAATAAGCTGGAATTAAATTTAAAGGATAGCACCAAATTTCACCCGACGGTTCTTTAAGTCATTTATCAGGAAATGACTTTGTTTTATACTCTATTTAAGTAACCCCAAAATGATTTAGATATGAAAAAAATTAGACTTCAAAAATTTTCTATTTTGACTACACTTTTTTTGGTGTTTTCAAACCTAATGTACGGGCAGGGAGCAATTCCTTTTACTATTAGTAATACATCGCCATTTAACGATAATGAGTTATATGTCGCCATTGTCGGGATAGATTACACCACTGGTAATCATGTTTGGGTAAATGCCAAAACGAGTCAGGTTTTACCAATGAATGCCTCTTATAATACGGTTACAGGACCTACTTATGGAGGTAATACAGGCCCGGGACAAAACTCTAAATATGCGGCCTGTTTTACGAAGTTAAGTGAAATTCCAAATAAGACTTTCACTTTGCCTTTAATTGCAGGATGCCGTGTTTTTATTTCAAAAGGCTCACAATTGTATTTTTATTTCTTTGGTGCAAATGGCGCTCCGTCGGGTTATGCTTCTCCAAATCCGCAAAATGCGACAGATCCCAATCAGGGGATTTTATACGAAATGATCGAATTGACGAATAATCAATACGGTTTCTTCGGAAATCCAACACGTGTAGATTCGTATAAATATCCAATGGGTCTGGAATTATTCGGAGCAAACGGTTACCAAAAGAAAGTGGGAGATTTAAAGAAACACGCCGATATTGTGGCCGCTTTTAAAGCCAATGTTCCGGCAGAATTTCAAGGTTGTGTGAATGATGCAACAGGAGAAATTACAGCGCCTTCTAAAACGGCTGCTTACGCTCCGGGAACGGGACAATACGCCAACTACTTAAAATCGTATATCGATGCGATCTGGAACAAATACAAAAACGAAGATTTAATCTTTTACGCCGGAGATGCCGGAGTTTTTAAAGGAAGAGTTATTGGCGAACAATTGGAAATGGTCGGTCAGTCCGGAGGTTTTGTGGGAAGAACGGGACGCGTTCAAAATCGCCCGACGACTCAGGAAGCGCTGGAAGGAAAAGGTGTTCTGGACAGAAGATTAGTTGACGGAGATCTGGATCTTGTGATTCAGGCGCAATTGACTGCTGCGATAAACAGACATGTGGTAAATACGACAACGGCAAATCCGGGTCAGCAAAACTGGTACGATGCCTCGAAATTTTATCAGGTAAATCCAACCAATCATTATTCTAAATTCTGGCATTTACCGGGAATCAACATCGATAATCTGGCTTACGGATTTGCGTATGATGATGTTGCCGACCAGTCACCATCGCTTCATTCGCCTCAGCCGACAAAAGTAATTGCTGTTTTTGGAGGATATGCAGGAACAGTTCCTTCGGTTCCGGCATCTACAGATGTAATCACGGTTTATAAAGACTGCAATTACACCGGATTCTCGGGCGGATTAACCATTGGAGATTACAATCTGGCGCGTTTAAACTCTCTGGGCTTTCTTAATGATGATATTTCTTCGCTGAAAATTACACAGGGCTACAAGGCAATTTTGTATCAGGATGATAATTTTACAGGAGCTTCAACCGTAATTACTTCAGATAATTCCTGTCTGAATACCACCTGGAACGACAAAGTAACTTCTATAAAAATTCTTGCCAATGGAACAACCACGTTAGGAAATCAGACTTTCTTTCTTCAAAACAGAAATAGTAATTTGTATATGGATGTTTGGAATGCCAGTTTATCAAACGGAGCAGGAATTAATCAGGGCGCTTTGACTTCAGGAAACAATCAGAAATTTACTTTGACGCATTTGGGTGACGGAATGTATAAGATTATTGCCAATCACAGCAGTATGTCAATGGATGTGAATAATTTTAATAAAGCCAATGGTGCACGTGTGGAGCAATATCCATACAATGCCACAACCAATCAGCAGTTTATTTTGGTAGATGCAGGAAGCGGATTCTATAAAATTGTTGCCCGTCACAGCGGAAGAATTGTTGAGGTTGCCGGGGCAAGTACAGCTGCCGGAGCTATTGTACAACAATGGGATAATAATAACCAGACTTGTGGACAATGGAAACTGGTTCCCGCAACAAGTTCTCAGACTTCTGTTTTAATTCAGGCAGAAGATTACTCGGCAATGAACGGAATTCAGGTGGAAGCGACAACAGATACAGGCGGAGGTTCGAATGTCGGTTACACCGAAACAGGAGATTGGCTAGCATACAACAGTATTAATTTTCCAACAACTGGTTCCTATTTAATCGAATACCGAGTAGCAAGCGGCGTAACTGGCGGCAGATTATCTGCGGATTTAAATGCAGGAACCATTCAGTTAGGAAATGTTGATGTACCCAATACAGGCGGCTGGCAAAACTGGCAGACTGTTTCGCAAACGGTAAATGTAAATGCCGGGACCTACAATTTTGGAGTGTATATTCAGAATACAGGAATGAATATCAACTGGATTAAAATTACCAAAGCTGGTGCCGGAGCAAGTGCGAAAATGGCATCGGTAGAAACTTTAGAAGAAGAACCTGAAACAGCAGAATTCAACATTTATCCAAGTCCGGCAAAAAGTACGCTTTTTGTAACCACAACAGTTAGTGGAGAGAAAGTAAGTATTAGGGATCAGACGGGAACGCAGGTTTCTCAACAAAAAATCAACAACAACAGCCTTGATGTTTCGCGATTAAGAACCGGAATTTACTTCGTCGTTTTTGATCAGAATGGTAAAAAAGTAATCAAACGTTTCATAAAAAAATAATTTAAGAATGCAGATTTTAGATTGAAGACTTAGAATTTAATCTAAAATCTAAAATCTGCAATCTAAAATCTACAATCCCCTTTTCTATTAATCATTAAAAACAAATCATTATGAAAAACAATTACCAGAGAATACCGCTAAAATGGATGCTTATTTTGGTTTTGGGAGTTTTCAATTTGTCAATTGCTCAAAAAAAAGTCATCGCTTATATCCCGAACTGGGTAGATTTAAATGCCTTTTCAGGAACTATTCAATACAGTAAACTGACTCACATTAATATAGCATTTGAAAATCCCGATGCCAATGGTTATTTGAGTTTCAATTCAGGAAGCAACACTATTATTAACGCGGCACACGCCCAGAATGTCAAAGTGTTTGTTTCGCTTGGCGGAGGGTCCGTTTCAGAAGGCGGTGCTATTCGTGATAACTATTTTAATTTGATAACGCCTGCCAACAGAACAGCATTCGTACAAAAAATTTATGATTATGTGGTGGCACACAATTTTGACGGTGTCGATGTAGATTTGGAAGGCCCGGCGATAAATGCCGATTATGGCGGTTTTGTAATTGCTTTGGCGAATAAACTGCATGCCAACGGAAAATTAATTTCGGCAGCACTTTCAGAAGGATATGGCGGTGCCAATGTACCGGCTTCTACATTCGCAGCTTACGACTGGATCAATATTATGGCATACGACGCCACGGGTCCATGGGCGCCAAATAATCCTGGACAGCATTCTCCTTACAGTATGGCGGTTAATCAGTTTAATTACTGGACAGGAAGAGGATTACCGGCAAGTAAAGCGGTCATCGGACTTCCGTTTTACGGTTACGGATTTGGAGCTTCTGCCAATCAGGGAATTTCTTTTGCCAATATCGTTGCACAATATCCGGGAGCTGAAAACGTGGATCAGGTTGGAAATACAATTTATTATAACGGAATTCCAACCATCAAGCAAAAAACAACTTTTGCGATCCAGAACGCAGCCGGAGTTATGATCTGGGAATTATCTCAGGATGCTACCGGAGCAAAATCCTTACTTACAGCTGTAGATCAGGTGGTAAAAGGAAGTAATCCGCCCGTGACAGGAACATTAATTCAGGCAGAAAATTACAATACCATGAGCGGTGTTCAGACAGAAGCGACAACCGATACCGGTGGAGGTCTGAATGTTGGTTACGCAGATACTGGTGACTGGATGGCGTACTACAACATCAATTTCCCAACTTCCGGAAATTATGTAATTGAATACCGTGTTGCAAGTGCTGTTAACGGAGCCAGATTGTCATCTGATTTAAGTGCTGGAACCATTCAGCTTGGAGCGGTAAATGTTCCCAATACAGGCGGATGGCAAAACTGGCAAACCATTTCACAAACCGTAAACGTAAATGCAGGAACATACAATTTCGGCATCTATATTCAGGCTTCCGGTGTTAATTTAAACTGGTTCAGAATTACGAAAGCAGGTTCAGCTTTGACAGCAAAATCGGCTCCGGCTGATACCATCGAAAGTCTCAGTGTTTATCCAAATCCGACGGAAAGTGAACTTTTCTTTACCGCTGAGGTTTCCGGTGGAAGCGCAAAGATTATCGATACAGCAGGCGGGGCAACAGTTTCTTCTCAAACCGTAAACAATAATAGTATAGATGTTTCGACTTTAAAAAGCGGCATTTACCTGATTTCTGTAGAAAAGAACGGAATCAAAACCGTGAGACGTTTTATTAAGAAATAGTTTTTTTTAACCGCAAAGAGCGCAATCCCGATAGCTATCGGGAACGCAAAGTTCACAAAGAGTTTTTCTATAGGAGAATCACTAAATTGAAAAAGTTCACAAAGCTGGATTTACACACAGCTTTGCGAACTTAATATTTAGATATCGCTTGCGCTTCAAATTGAAAAAAAAACTTAGAGTGCTTTGCGTTAAAAAAACTCAGCGTTAAAATTTAGCAAATAGTATTTCAATCTTATAAACCCCAAATTATATGAAAAACAATTACAAATTAAGGTTAAGTATACTCGTATTTATCACCTTTACAAGTTTTGGCTTCGCTCAGACCTCATTAGGCTCAAGCATTTCCTTTATGAACAGTTTAAAGAAAGAAATTGCCACATCTGCAACAGCGAAGAGTACTGAAAGAATAGTTTTGCTTCCGGCGGAAAAAGCGACTTTTAACGGAAAAATAAATTACAAAGAATCCGGTGAGTCGAGTGAGTTTTTAATTGGAGAAATTAAGAACATAGCCGAATCCTCGTTTTACATTAAAGTTAAAGACAATAAGCTCGAAGGCCATATTCTTTTAAAGAAAACCAGAGAAGCCTATAAATATTTTTCTGATGCTAAAGGAAACGCATTTGTAGAAAAAGTCGATATCAATACTGTGGTTTGTATCGATTATAAAAACCTTCCCAACAATGCCAATACAGCAAAAACTGCCGAAGCAGCAGCAATAGCACCTGCTTTATTAAACTTACAGAGTCTGCCGGGCGCTGCCGGTTGCGTGTTGTTAGATTTTGACGGCTATTATATGCCGGCAGGAAATCTCTGGAACAACGGAAACGCGATAAATGCAGCAGCGTCGGGAATGAGTGATGCAGCTGTTCAACAACACTGGGAAGTGGTTTCAGAAGATTACCGTCCGTTTAATGTCAATATTACAACCAGTGAAGCCGTTTTTAACTCTTATCCGAGAAACAGAAGAATGCGTGTGGTGGTAACGCCAACCAATACTGCAGCGCCGGGAGCGGGTGGTGTTGCGTACATCGGTTCTTTTAACTGGGATAATGATGTGCCATGCTGGGTTTTTATCACTTCTGGTAAATCGGGTGGAGATGCTTCTTCGCACGAAATCGGCCATACTTTTGATCTTGGTCATGACGGAAGAACAAATCCCGCTGAAGATTATTTTGTAGGTCTCGACGGAACATCCTGGGCGCCGATTATGGGCGCAGGTTATTACAGACCTGTGGTGCAATGGAGTAAAGGTCAGTATAATTTTGCTAATAATCTTCAGGATGATGTTGCTATAATTGCCAGTGCAAAATTTGGTGTTGGGTACCGCGGAGACGATTATGGAAATACTACCGGTTCTGCTTCCACTTTAGATTACAGTGCAAGCGGTCAGATTAATCAGAAAAACGGAATTATCTCAAGTGAGGCCGATTACGATTTCTTTACGTTTACAACAGGCGGCGGAAATGTCTCTATAAATGCCAATACGGTTTCGAGAGATGGAAACCTGCATCTTTTAATGCGATTGTATAATGCATCGGGCGCAGAAATGGGAACGTATTGGAATTCTGATCCGTTTGCTTTGAATGCCTCTATGAATGTCAATCTTCCTGCTGGAAAATATTTCGTTGGTGTTGACGGAAGCGGAGCAGGCAATGCAGGTTCAGGCGGATATTCTGCTTACGGTTCTATTGGAAGTTATTCGATTACAGGAACAATTCCGTCAGGAGGAAATATTGCCGCTTCTACCGATGTAATTACGGTTTATAAAGATTGTAATTATACCGGATTCTCAGGCGGATTAACTATAGGAGATTACAATCTGGCACGTTTAAACTCTTTAGGCATTTTGAATGACGACATTTCCTCGCTTAGGATTACGCAGGGATTTCAGGCGATTTTGTATCAGGACGATAATTTTGCAGGGACTTCGACCACTATTAATTCTGATAATTCCTGTCTGAACACGACCTGGAACGATAAGGTAAGTTCCATTCGAATTATCGCCAATGGTGTTACGACCTTAGGAAATCAGACTTTCTTTCTGCAAAACCGAAACAGCGGTTTAAATATGGACGTTTGGAATGCCAGTACCTCAAATGGGGCAAATATTGCACAGGGCACGGCAAATAATGCTAACAATCAGAAATTTACGTTTACGCATTTAGGCGACGGACTATACAAGATTATTGCCAATCACAGCGGTCAGTCTATGGATGTCAATAATTTTAATAAAGCAAATGGCGCCAATGTGGAGCAATATCCGTATAACGGAACAACCAATCAACAGTTTATTCTGGTAGATGCAGGAAGCGGATTCTATAAAATTGTTGCCCGTCACAGCGGAAGAATTGTCGAGGTTTCCGGCGCAAGCACGGCCGTTGGCGGAAATGTACAGCAATGGGATGATAACGGTCAAACTTGCGGGCAATGGAAACTGATTGCAACAACGACATCACAAACTTCTTCTTTAATTCAGGCAGAAGATTATTCTGCGATGAACGGAATTAAGACCGAAGCCACGACAGATACTGGCGGAGGATCTAATGTAGGATATACCGAAACCGGGGACTGGCTGGCTTATAATAGCGTTAATTTTCCAACCACAGGTTCTTACTTAATAGAATACAGAGTCGCAAGCGGTGTAACGGGAGGCAGATTGTCATCTGATTTAAATGGCGGAACGATAATTTTAGGAAACGTTGATATCCCGAACACGGGAGGCTGGCAAAACTGGCAGACAGTAACCCAAACCGTAAACGTAAATGCGGGAACATACAATTTCGGGATCTATATTCAGAATACAGGAATGAACATTAACTGGATCAGAATTACGAAAGTAGGCAATGTTGCGCCAATTGCCGCAGTTTCCGAAAATGAGAAAGAATCTGAAAACGTTACTTTAATTGTATATCCAAATCCAGTTTCAGAATTGTTGTCTTTTACCACAGATGTTACAGGTGGGAAAACCACAATAGTGGATAGTCAGGGCGGAGTGGTTGCTTCTCAGCAAATAAATGAAAACAGTCTGAATGTTGCGCATTTAAAACAAGGTATTTATTTTCTGATTCTCGAAAAAGAGGGAAAACAAACTATTAAACGCTTTATAAAAAAATAAAAATTAACCCATTTGCCATAATGGTTTTAATACATTAAATTTTAGGTTTTTAATGTGATGAAAAGGCTGTCAGAGATGACAGCTTTTTTTGTTTTTTGCTGATTCTATCGTGAAAGATCGCAAAGCCGCATTGTCTTCCTGAGCGAAGCCGCAGGATATACTCAAAATTATTTTCAAGCAGATTTTACCAGATTAATAAGGATTAAATCTAAATAATTTTCCAAAATCCAGTTAATCTTCGTGAAAACAAAACATTATCATTCCATAACAATAGCATAAAATGTCTTCGGTATAAAATCAATAAAATTGCTGCTAATTAAAATATGAACTTCTAATAAGTTGCGTCCTCAATTTTATTAAAGTTAAAATTTATGAAATCAAAATTTACCTCCTTATATCTGTTTTTATTTTTCGTTTTTCTGCACAATTTCGTTTCTGCCCAAAAGACCAGAAATTTAAACGGAACACAAATCGCGTTTTTATCGGATGTGCATTTACAGGATTTATTCGGAACGTTTTCTGACAATGAGTACAAAGGCGTTTTAAATCCGAAAACAGGTAAATATGTTTTGGTTAGAACCATGTCATCACAATTACATTCGACCCGGATATTCAACGAAAATTATTTTGCTTTTTTAGCGGCCTTAGACGATATCGCCAGGCGAAAGATAAAATACGTAGCGCTTCCCGGAGATTACACCGATGACGGACAGCCAATTCACGTTCGCGGATTAGCCAGAATTTTAAAAGAATATACTCAAAAATACGGAATAGAATTTTTTATTACCACAGGAAATCACGATCCGGTCGGACCTTTTGCACAGGAATCCGGTAAGGAAGATTTTCTGGGAAAAGATGGTAAAAGTCAGCCCATTTATAGCAAAGAAGGTCTTTACACGCCCAATTTAAAAACCGAACAGCCAGTTGTTGTCACCGCCGATATTGCTAAAATGGGTTATTTAGGCATCACTAATAATCTTAAGGATTTTGGTTTTCATCCGAATCAAAAATACAAGTTCTGGGCAACGCCATTTTCAACATATACAAGTGAAAATTATACTTTCGCTAAAGCGGAAGAAAGTGCCAAGCTGGAAAATCGGGTTTATGAAGTGGCTTCGGGTTATGAAGTTCCCGATGTAAGTTACGTTGCAGAACCCATTGAAGGACTTTGGTTAATGGCGATTGACGGAAATGTTTACATTCCGAAGAAAAATGCTTCAACGGAAAAGGATTCTAAGAATTATCGAGAAGCCAGTACAGGTTATAACAATGTGCTTTCCAACAAAAAACATCTTATTAAATGGGTCGAAAATATTTCGGCAGAAGCCAAAAGGAAAGGGAAAACTTTAGTTGCTTTCAGTCATTTCCCGATGATTGATTTTAATGACGACGCTTCCGCGGAAATAAAAGAACTTTTAGGTCCAAATAAATGGCAGCTGAACCGCGTTCCTGTCGAAGAAGTGGCGCAGGTTTTTGCAGATGCAGGACTAAAGATTCATTTTGGAGGGCACATGCACATCAATGATACCGGCATCCGTAAAACGGCAAAAGGAAATACACTGGTCAACATTCAGACACCCTCTTTGGCTGCTTATATTCCGGCTTATAAATTGTTGACTTTAAAAAAAGATAATGTCGTAGATATTCAAACCATCACCATAGATGAGGTGCCCCGTTATAATGAACTTTTTGATTTGTATCAGACAGAATATCAGTTTTTAGAAAGTCAGAACACAAAGGATATCTGGAATAGTGCTATTTTAAAAACTAAAAATTACCATGATTTTACCGATTTTCATCTTAAAGAGTTGGTTCGTCTTCGTTTCTTAAAAGACGATTGGCCGGCTGATTTTGCTTCTTTTTTATTGAATATTTCTGCTGAAGATTTATTTCTTCTGGCGAATATGAATTCGGATAAAGATTTTAATGAACTGCTTAAAGATAAAAATAAGTATAAAAAAGAATGGTCGGATGCCGCAGCAAAACTGGAAAAGGTTTTGAAAAAAAATCAAATTAAAAAAGAAAGTCTAAACTGGAAAGGCCAGGATTTATTAATTGATTTTTATCGCTTCAGAAGTGCAGATGAACTGGCGTTACAAGATGTAGGAACGGAAAGGGCAAAGGAATATAAAGTATTGTCGCAGTTGTTTTTATCGAAATCTCCTCCAGAGACGGTTTTAGATAAACAGATGAAATTATTCCTGACTATTCTGGAAAAGTTTATGCATGAAGTTCCGGCAGATCATTTTACAGTTGATTTGAAAACCGGAAAAATTAACCGCAAAGAGCACTAAGACACAGATAATTGTTTCAAGTTTCAAGTTTCAGGTTTTGTTAGAACTTGAAACTTGAAACCTGAAACAAAAAATCCTCTATTTCCCATTAACCGGATTAATTCTCTCATAACTTCCATCATCAAATTTAATCTGATAAGGAGAATTAAAGAAAGTACTTGGCAGATAATAATCGGTTGTGATGATTTGCGCACCAGAAGCTTTTGCCTGATTGAAATGAGTATAGTCATTTTTTCTGGCTTCTTTGGTATCGGCATCGGCTCTCGTTCTTATTAAATACCCTTTTTTAACCAGGTCAGCTATTGAAGCGTCTTCGGGATTGTTTCGGAATAAAGCAGCCGCTTCCGGTTTTCCGGGTTCGGCGTTAATGAAAATAACACGTCCTTTGAGCGAAGGATGATTTAAAGCGTATAAATCTTTTTTGGCTCCGTTATTATCCAGCATAAATAAAAATTTGCCTCTCGCTTTTTTAAGTGTAGGCCAGTTACCGTTTAAAACTGCTTCTTCCAGCGTTTTGTATTTTCCGCGAACACTGTCCGGAGTAATAATTTTATTTCCTAAACCTTTTCGGAGTTCGTTGTCTAAAGCTTCAAAAACTTCAACAGTAAAGTCTTCGGGTTTTGTTCCAAAGAAATTGCCTTCTCCGTCTTTTGGTTCCAAAGTAATAAATACCGGAACGTGATTAGGGTTGGCGTCAGACCACTTTTTCAATTCTGCCAGACAAAGCTGCAGCGTGTAGCACGAAGTTCTAAAATCGATATCGGGCATGTGTAGCACTTTAAAACCTGGTTTTTTCATTTCGCCTTTTGGGTCGTACGCTGCTTCAGATTTTGCAATATCCAATCCTTTCGGATGCGCATATTTACCGCCTTTGACATCGGCAAGAACATCGATTTCCAGATTGCGAAGCCCTTTGTTTAATTGTTCGGTGAGACCAATATGTGTGTATTGAAGACCTTTGAGTGAGCGTGCAGTATCTTTTGCCTGAATGATGTTATACAATTCCGGCTCAATTGCCTGGCGATAACTGTTGTGAGAACCAATAACCTGAAGCTGATTGATTTTGATATTTTCGTCTTTTACCTGAGCGTTTAGATTTACTGTGCCGGCAAGAAATAAAGTAAACAGAATTTGTTTCATATTCTAAAAATGTAATTGTTACAATTGGATGTGGACGCATCAAAAGAAAATTCCATTTTGAGAACTGCTAATTTAAAAGCTGTCCCTGATTTGTATGTTAGTTAAAGAAAAAGAAATCGCAAAATGATTGTATTTTCCTCTTTAAAATAGTAGTATTTATACAGCAAAAAAAATCATTTATTAATTCAAAAATAACATTTGCGCAAAAAGTTTTGGCTTTTGATTTTATTATTTTACGATACGAAACCGTCTGTAATAACCTTATGAATAATCCGGAAATTTTTGAGAAAACGTATAATGACTATTGGAAAAAACTCAACGCCTTTTCTTATACGATGACTCAGGATAAAGACCTGGCACAGAATATTGTTCAGGATGTTTTTGTTGATTTGTGGGAACGCAAGGAAGAACTCCATATTAATGCCATTGAACCCTATTTGTTTCGTGCAGTAAAAAATCAGGTTTTTAAACATTACCAGAACAACCGTTTTGATAAGACTGTTTTAGAAGAAAAATTTGAAGACTATATTATTGATAATTTTTCTGCTATAGATCCTGAAGTTATGGATCTGCTTTATTCTTTATTAGACAAACTACCGGAAAAAAGAAAAGAGGTTTTACTGATGTATAAATTTCAGGATATGACCATCGATCAGATTGCAGATGAACTTGGAATTTCAAAACAAACTGTAAAAAATCAAATTTCTTCTGCTGTCAAACAACTACGTGAAGGCTTGAAAGACTTGGCTTGGCTGGCTCCTTTTATCATTTACAGTCAAAAATTTTAAGATAACTTTTGCTTGATGTTTTCATAATATCCGGCGATAGTACGATTTTATTTTTTAAGTACTTATTAGTATAAAACAGCAAACTGTGATTGCAATTTCTGTTTTGACATATAGAATCAGAGCTTTTTTTTTAAACTGATTCAAACGCTAAGAGTAGTAATAAGTATTATGATAAGAAGAATTAAACATAGTTTAGAATATTTACTAGATAAAAGTTCACGCAGCAAAACTTCTGCCGCAGAAGAAAATCTTTTGAATGATTTTGCTTTCGGCGAATATCAAAATTCAAAATGGAATGATGCTTTGATGGGAAATCCGGATGAAGTGTCTCAAAATATATACGACGGAATTCAGCTTCGCATCGTGAAGAAGAAAACTTTTAGTCCGTTTTTAAAATATATGGCAGCTGCCAGTATTCTTTTTCTTGTTGGTTTAATGTTCCTGTACAAACCAAATGTTTCAAATGAAAAGCAATTGACATTTAGAACGTCATCGATTCCCAAATCTATCCAATTAAATGACGGCTCGAAAATTTATCTGGCAGCAAACTCATTATTTCAATATCCTGAAAAATTTGAAAACGGCGAAAGAAAAGTTTCCTTATTAAAAGGAAATGCATTTTTTGAAATAGCCAAAGACAAAGAACATCCTTTTGTTATTAGTTCTGGTGAAATTAAAACAAGGGTTTTAGGTACTTCATTTCATATTCAGCTTTCCAGACAAAACTGCAAAGTAATCGTGGTAACAGGAAAAGTGAATGTTACCGGAAAAGGGCAGACCGTAGACCTTCTTCCAAATGAAGAAGCCTTATTCGAATCTCAAAAATTAAGTAAACAACTGGCTGATAAATCATTTTTAGTCAATTGGTATTCTACAGACGTAACACTCAACGAAACTACATTAAAACAAGTAATCAGCATTTTACAATATAAATACGGAGTTTCATTTCAATATAGAAATGAAAAAGTATTAGCAACACCTTTAACGGTATTCATTAAGAAGGACGCAACATTAGAAAATGTTTTGGAGCAAATAAATTATATCACCAACCTAAAATTTAAAGTTTATGGCGAAATAGTAAAAGTAGATTAAACAGAAAAGCAGCTGCTGAGAACAACTGCCTTTAAATAAATTAAGTATCGTAAAAAACCAATAACTTAAATCATGTATTTTAAAATTTCCAATCTAAATCTAACGAGAATACTTTTTTTAGTTTCACTAACGCTGTGCTTTCAAAGCGGTTACAGTAAAACAGTTGAGCTAAAAAAATCAAAAGTAGAAAATAAAACAGAAAAAGCAACCCTTGTTACTATTTTTTCGAAACTAAGCAAAGAAACAGATTATAAATTTAGTTACGGTCAGGCAATTATTGCAGATAATACTGTCTATACCGTTAATTTTGACAGTAAATCAATCGCTGTTATTCTTAGCGATCTGTCTAAAAAAGCAGCTTTCAATTATAATATTAGCGGAAAACTGGTTTTAATTCAGAAATCGGAGCGTATTAAAACAGGTTCTGTAAAAGCGGCAGACAAAGTAAAGGTAAAAGGTAAAATTGTTGACGAAAACAATGTGCCAATTCCGGGGGCTTCCATTGTTGAAACCGGAACTTCAAATTCTACCGTATCTGATTTTGATGGTGTATTTGAACTTACCATCGGAGACGGAAAAACGATCAATGTTTCGTATGTGGGTTATAAAACCAAAACGGTTACAGTTCAGGCAGGATCAATGACGATTCAGCTAGAACCAAACACGGCAGAACTAAATGAAGTTTTGGTTGTGGGTTACGGTAAACAAGCTAAAAAAGATGTAACAGGAGCAGTTACGCAACTTCAGGCAGCCAACTTTAAGCAAGGAGTAAATGTATCGGTAGATAATTTAATTCAGGGAAAAGTAGCGGGTGTGCGTGTTGTGAATACGAGCGGTGAGCCCGGAGCAGGAGTAAATGTTACGATTCGTGGAGTCGGATCTATCAGAAGCGGAAGTACGCCTTTGTTTGTTGTAGACGGTGTGCCATTGTCTAATGACGATGTAAGTCCGTCCGGAACCAATGTTGGTTTTGGGGCTTCGTCTGCAAAAAATCCTTTAAACTTTTTAAATACAAGTGATATCGAATCGATTACAGTATTAAAAGATGCTTCTGCAGCTGCGATTTACGGAGCAAGAGGTTCTAATGGAGTTGTTATGGTTACGACAAAAAAAGGATCAAAAGGGGAGGGAACCTTAACTTTTGATTCGTATATGGGAGTTTCTACCGTGGCAAGCAAACTGGATGTTTTGAGCGCTTCAGAATATAGAAAAGCCATTAAAGATCCTGCTTTTGATCATGGCGGAAATACAGACTGGCAGGATGTGATTTACAGATCGGCAATTACGACAAACAATTCGCTTTCTTTTTCGAAACAAACAGAAACCGGTAATTATTTTGCGTCTTTGGCTCAAATGGATCAGGAAGGTGTGGTGCGTAACAGTAACTTCAAACGTATTTCTGGTAGAATCAACGCTGCTGAATCCTTTCTGGACAATAAGCGTCTGAAGGTAAAGATGAACCTTACAGCAAGTGAAACGAAAGACAACGCTGTTCCCACAAGTGATGACGGAGGTTCTAACGGTCAGCTTATTGTGCATACGTTAATGGCAAATCCAACAAGGTCGGTTTTTGACGCTAACGGAAAGTACACCAATTTTAATATGAATGCGCATTATAATCCGGCTTATTTATTAAGTATTTATGATGATGAAACGCGCACTTTAAGAGTTCTTGGAAACTTAGAAGCTTCATTAAGAATTATCGACGGATTAGAATATAAACTGAATATCGGTATCGATCGTTCTATGGCAGAAAGAAATACCACGATTTTTCCAAACCTGACCGATTTAAATCCGAAAGGAAAATATGTACAGAATAATTTAGAATCTAAAAATTCATTGGTTGAACATTATCTGACTTACAATGTTTCTTTAGACAAAAATAAAATTGAGGCTTTGGGCGGATTTTCATATCAAAAATTTGAAAGATCGGGTACTGCTTTTAGTATTGACGGAATTTCAAATCAGGGGGTTGGCGTACCACCTTCCATAAATCCTGGTTTTGCAGGAACACAATCCGGAACTACTGGTTATGCTCAGGAAAACGAATTACAGTCGTATTTCGGAAGACTAAATTACAGTTTTGACAATAGATATTTATTTACAGCGTCTATGAGAGCAGACGGATCTACGCGATTCGGAAAAAATAACAAATACGGTTACTTCCCATCGTTTGCTTTAGGATGGAATATTGCTAACGAAAATTTCTTAAAAAATACTAATGGTCTTGATAATTTAAAATTAAGAGCAAGTTGGGGACAAACAGGAAATCAGGAAGTTGAAAATAAGATTACACAGGCAAGTTATTCTTTATCGGGTGCTGACGGTTATTATTTAAATAATGATTTAACTCTGGTAAACGGAATTACGGTAAACAGAACCCCAAATCCCGATTTAAAATGGGAAGTTGTGACACAATACAACGTAGGTTTAGATTTCAATTTATGGAATGATAAATTCTACGGAACTTTAGATTATTTCAACAAAACAACAACCGATGCCATTTTAAATGTACCGTCTCAGGCTTTAAGTCCTACTACGACGATCTGGACCAACATCGACGGGAAAATTGTAAACAAAGGTGTTGAGATTATGTTAGGATCTAAAATTGTGGATAATAAAGATTTCTCATGGAATATTGACGCCAATGGTGCGACTTTAAATAATAAAATCGAAAATCTTCCGGTTTCAGAAATCCTGACGGGAACTATTTCTGGACCGGGACAATCTGGTGTAAATGCTAATATTTATAAAAGTGGTTATGCTGCGGGATCTTTCTATTTGTTAGAGCACACTGGTTTTGATGCCAACGGAGCTAATATTTTTAAAGATCAGAACGGTGATGGAAAAATTGATAACGGCGACAGAATTATTATCGAAGGCGCTTTACCAACTTTTTATTACGGATTTAATAGTGATATGAGATACAAAAACTTCTCTTTCTCCTTCTCAATCATCGGGCAGACTGGAGGTTACCTTTTGAATAACACAGGCTTAAATGCTTTGAATATTAATAACCTGGCATCCGACAGAAACGTTGCTACAGGATATTATGAGTCGGGAGCAAACGCTGCAAACTCTCCAATTTTGTCCACACTATTCTTAGAAAAATCAGATTTCATTAGATTAAATACAGCGCGTATTGGTTATAATTTTGATTTGAAAGGATTGAACTGGATCAACGGTTTAACGCTTTATGTAACCGGAAATAACCTGATTACGATTACCAATTATACCGGTTATGATCCGTTAATCAACAGTCCGAAATCAAACGGAGGAAACCAGTCAATAGGTATTGATTACGCAAGTTACCCAACTTCCAGAACGTTCAGTTTTGGAGCAACTTTAAAACTATAATTACTATGAAGACAAATACAATTTTCAATATAAAAGCACTGACAATTTTTTCTTTCATCTGGCTTTTTGCAAGCTGTACCAATCTTGATGAGGTTGTTTTAGATGAGGTTTTAGGAGAAAATGCATCTAATCCTGCCGGTGCACTTGCGGCAGCTTATGACAGACTAGGAGATGGAACTTTTGTAGATCATGGCGGTGTTTTTTCTTTACAGGAATACACGACAGACGAAGCCATTTTGCCAACGCGTGGAAGCGACTGGGGAGATGGTGGAAAATGGAGAGACATGCACGAGTTTACCTGGAAATCTGATAATGCCATTGTGGTAGACAACTGGAACAAACTGACTAACGGAATTACACGTTCGTTAACTGCAATTCAGTCGGTGGAAGAAAGTTCGATTCCGGAAAAGAAATTATATTTAGCTGAAGCTAAAGGACTTTTGGCTTACTATTTATATACAACTTTAGATTTGTACGGACAAGCGCCTTATCGTGATCCGATGAATCCGAATGCGCCTTTACAGATTTTGAAAGCAGATACGCAGATCGATCAGTTAATTAAGGATGTAGAAGCGCTGATTCCGGATCTGGCCAGTATGGGCGAGCAGTCTACGCACCACGGAAGATTTACAAAAGAAGCAGCTTACGGTTTCCTGAGTACAATGTATTTAAATCGTGCTGTATTTAAAGATCGCTACAACGCCTCTTCGAATTTTAACTTTAACGAAGCTGCCGTTACCGGAGGAGGAACAGATATGGACCGTGTGATTTATTATACGTCATTACTGATCAATTCCGGGAAATATAGTTTGGAAAGCGATTATTTTAAAAACTTTGCAAGAGATAATGAAAAAGGAAAAGAATTAATTTTCGCTATTTCACAAAAAATCGATTACATCAGAAACGGTTCAAACAGCTTTGCTTATGTGTGTATGGAGCGTAACCAGAGAACTTCTGCTGCTAACAGAGGAACAAATGCGGCTTGTACAACGCCGGAGTTTTTTGCAACCTGGGACGGCAATCATGATGATCCGAGATTTCAGCAAAAATACCAGTATGCCGACGGAACATGGTTTAAAAATGATGGAACAGATGTAAGTGTTCCTGCAACCGACATTATACCTAAAAGTGCCAATTTACCGTGGTTTCATTTTAACAGAGGAATTGAATTTGGACCTCAATACGGACCAGTTTTATTAGCTTCGGGATCTTTGGAAATGGTAAACGGACGTATTAAAGTATCTCCGTTGGTTATGGAAAAAAGCACTACTACAAGAATGGATTTTACGCCTTCGTTAACTTTCAAAAATCCTGCACAGGCAGTTTTTGCACAGAATGAAATTAATCAGGGAGCCCGTATTTTTAAATATGAATTTGATCCTGAAGGAGGAAACGGTAACAGTAATGTTGATATTCCGTTATATCGTCTGGGCGGAATTTATACGATGAGAGCCGAGGCTTATTTCAGAAAAGGAAGTACAGGTCTTGCTCTTGAAGATCTAAACAAATTAAGAACAAGCAGAAAAAGAGAAGCCTTATTTGGAGGTGTTGCCGGAAAAGCTTTAACGTCAATAGATCAGACGATTTTATACAATGAAATTGGTTTCGAATTATATTGGGAACTGTACAGAAGACCACAAATGATCCGTTTCGGAAAATTTGATCTGCCGGGAACTGCAAAGTCTGCTTCTCAGCCTTTTAGAAGAATATTTCCAATTCCACAGTCCACAATTGATGTGACTAAAGAATTTATTCAGAATCAAGGATACAATTAAGTGTTTGTGTTAGTTTATTTTTATTTGTTTTCAAAAGCCTGTTTCGAAAGAAATGGGCTTTTTTTTTACTGAGTTGCTGAGTTACTGATTTACTGAATTACTGAGTTACTGAGGTTATCATAGTGTTTTGTAGAATCATACTGTCTGTATGATATTCAAAAAATATAAAAAACTGCTTCTAAAATATAAGAGATTACGCTCATAAAATGAGTATATTTGAGGTAAGATATTGTGCCTTAGTTTATTATGCTAAGTCATTTTATATAAAATAATTTCAAAAAAAAATACCATGATACATCAAATTGACACAACCGATAATATCGTAGCTTTTAGAGCATTGGCAGAAGTGACCAAAGATGATTTTTTAACTGCAGTTATCCCTGCAGTAGAGCATTTAGTAAAACAGACAAATGAAATTAATTTTCTTTTGGTTTTGGATACCGATATTAAAAATTTTACTGCAGGCGCGTGGCTTCAGGATGCGCTTTTAGGTCTTAAGCATTTAGGAAAGTGGAACAGAGCGGCAATTGTAACCGATACAGAAGAAATAATTTCTTTTACAAACGGATTTAGCTATGTTGTTCCGGGAGAATTCAGAGGTTATAAAAAACAGGAATTTAATAAAGCTTTAAATTGGGTCGAAGGAAATATAAATTAATTTTAAAAAACTTTTTCCAAAAAAAAACAGCGCTCATAAAGCGCTGTTTTTTTTTTGAAACTAAAGTTTAGTGGTTGTATTCAATTCCACTGCTTGCCTGAGCATCATTTTTTTCTTTTGAAATCTCGCAATATTTTTTATATCCTGCAGATGCCAGAATAGGAAGAGCTAATCCTCCAACTATTGCACCAGCTTTAGGATGACCTGCTTTTTTTAACACAGCAGAAGCGATAAGTGCACCCACTCCGGCGCAAACCATTTGTTTAACAGATAAATTTTTATTTTGCAAAGTTTCAGGAGTTATTCCGTGTAATAGAGGATCTATGAAATTTAAATTTTCCATGATGTAATTTATTTAATTATAGTTATTTTTAATTTTTATTGCTTTCACTTTCAGTTTCGCTCGTAATTTTTTCAATTTCGACCTTTTCTTTTTTAATTGCCTGACGCAGCAGCGCAAAGAGACTCATGTAAACATTTGCTGCAAAGACCAGCGAAAAGCCTGCCAAAATATAGCCTCGCCAATCCATTAACAAAAGTTTATAATCACAGAGGATCAAAAATCCGATTGTGACATAATGGCTAAAACAGTATTCGCACGTAAGAAGATAAAAGAACTTTCTGGACAAAAGGTATTTGCCGTTTTGGGATCGTTTGACGCACCATTCATGTGGTTCTCTAAAAATTTCTTCGTGTGTAACAGTCCAGCTTATGCAAGCAATCGGAATTGCAAGTACAAAAAGCCAGACAATTTGAACTGCTATAGTCATATTTAAAATTTTAAACCCGTTTTAATTCTTATTCTCTGGTATGGGTATCAGGATAATGCTCTGCGTCGAAGTCGTCTAAATTTTCAGGAGCATCATTGTCTTTTTCAATGCTTCTTTCCTGATCAGATCCGGCATCAGATTCATCGCTCAGATCATTTTCTGTATCGTCGTTGGTAATGGCATCATCTTCATTAATAACTCTTTCCTCATTCGGAATGTTTTCAGATCGAATATTTGTATTCGGTTCAAAATCGCCGAAAGGATGTTTCGGATCTTCAATAAACTCTTCCTGATATTGATACGGATCTTCATCTCTTGCATAATTGTCGTTGTCTACAAGAGTATTTTGTTCGTAGTAATCGGGATCGCTTTCTCCAAATTCCGGATTTTCATGTTTCTTCACATCTTGTTTATACTGGTCCTCATTAGAACGTGTACCATCTACAAGAGTATTTTGATCGATATAATCAGGGTCAAATTGACCATAATCATGGTTGTTTTGATTTTCCATAATACTTTATTTTTTAGATTACTATTTACCAAAGAAATTGTTTACGTCTGTTGTAGAAACATCAAATTGTAAATCAGTTTTTCTACGGTTAGATTGTTATTTAAACTTTTACTTATGCCCCGTTATTACAGTAAATTATTTCAATGGCTTATATATTGAGAGCTTTTTCAAATTTGCTTTTTACAAATTTATCGACTTGACGGTCCGTACTCCTTACAGGAAAATAAATTTTAGTTGCATAATTAACAGTTACTTATAATATAAGCATTGTAGGAAATTATATAAGATTTCATTTTGGTAACTTTTTACATTTGATAAAAAAATTAAATAATATGGCATCAGATAAAGTCACCAAATGTTGTAAAGTCTTAATTGAAAAAAACCTGACGATTTCATTTGCAGAAAGTGCTTCTGCAGGAAAATTGTCTTATGAATTTTCTACTGTAATTAATTCCGGACGAATTTTAATCGGCGGAATTGTTTGTTATCATATTTCCATGAAAGAGGATTTATTGCATATTCCCTGGGGTACGATCGAACAATATACAGCAGAATCTGCGGAAGTTACCAAATTAATGGCACAGAACTTTCATCGTTACATTAATTCTGATATATGTGTTGCCCTTACAGGATTAACTACGCCAGGCGGAAGTGAAAGTGAATCTAAACCCGTAGGCACCATCTTTCTACATATCGTTTTTGCAGATAAGGAAATCGCAAAACGTTTTGAATTTAAAGGTTCGCCCGAAAGTATCATTGATCAGGCAATTGATAAGGTGGCAGATTTGATTTTGGAGGAAGTTACTGCTTCATAATTATTTGTAGCATCTTACAACACTCCTTTTAATCCAGAGATGATTTTTATAAAATAACCCTTGCAGTAAAGTAGTTTCAATCTTACAATAATTACGTATTTTCACGTTGATAAAATTAAACGCCTTTTAAAATAAATATATGAACGAAACTTTCGATATAATAGAACTTCGTCCCGGAACCAAACATTATTACGGAGATAGTTTAGAAATGCCCGATATTCTTTTACAGGACGGACTCCTGGTAAAAGCCAGCACATTAGATATTCCGTTGGGCCATTCCCGTTATGGTGGTCCCATTGCCGATCTCCCAAAGGATTTTGAATATCCTGAAGATCTTCGGTTTGCAGCACAATTAGATCTGAAACAAATTGCAGTTCACGATACTTCCGGACTATTGCCGAAAACCGGTCATTTATTCTTTTTTGCCGATCTTATAGAAGAAAGAGGTTTGGTTGTTTATAAAGATATTGATAAGAGCGAACTAGTGCGAATTGTCAAAGATCACGAAGATCATTTTTTTGAAGGTGTTTTGATAAAAGAAGCTTTTAAAGCAAAAGAAAAACTTTCCAGCCGTTATCGTATTCCTCAGGATGATTATGAAGAAAAAGAGGCCAATGAAGAAGGTGTTCTATGGGACTATTTTGAAGGAGGTGAAACATCCAAAATCTTCGGAATCTTTACACATTGTCAGGCACACGAAGAAGAAATACTCGAAGTCGTACATTCTAATAAAGTTGTGCTGCTGCAAATTGGCGAAAATGGCTTTAACGACGAAGGTGTTTTTAGTGTTTTAATTGACAGGGATGATTTGAAAAATTTGAATTTTGATAATTGCAGTTTCTTTTGGGGACAGTCTTAAAATAAAAGAATGATAAAGGAATTAGGTTACGGCTACAAAATCATTGATAATAGTTTTATTCTCTTTTACGAAAGCGAGGTTTTCAAGAAATTCTACAAAATTATAGACTTTGAAACTTTCAAAATTGCAGCGACAAATGCAGAAACAGGGGAAGATTATGCTTCCACAATTTATTTTGAGGATAAAAATCATGTTTATCTTCAAAGTGCATTTTGTAATTTTTGTATTTTAGAAGATGCCCGTCCAAATGATTTTAAAGTAATTGACATTCAGAAAGGCTATATTTTCTCTAATGGAAATTATTACCGCCACAATGATAAAATGCCTTTTGATTTTAGTAAAGCAAAATATCTAAATGAGTATTACGCTGTCGCGGATGATAAACTGTATTTTGGCGACACCGTTCTTATTGAAAATGTAGATATTGCATCATTTAGAATTCCAAATCCGGACTTAATTGGAAATCTCGGAATGGATAAAAAGCATGTTTTTTTTAAAGGTAAGATAATTCCAAACGCTAATCCTGAGACATTTAAAGTTTTAGAAAGCTGTCTTGACGGAACTTATTATCTGGAATGTGACAATGCTTTTTATGCCAAAGATGATACACAGGCTTACTTTGTGAGAACGATAAGCCAGGATGTAAAAATTATTAAAACCAAAAGCCTCAGCGATTTTCATTTTAAAGTCATAGACGAAAGAGGATATGCTTTTGATAAAGAATACAGTTATTATATGGGCAAGCGAACCAAATTATAAAAGAATTCATGGCAGTATATAAGTTTGAAGAAGTATTAAACGACCTGATGGATTATTTCATTTTGGGAGATGTTGATTATTTGATGCAGTATAAAATAGAAAATGATTTGCCAGATGATCTCCTCACAGAATTCACCACCAAAGAAACAGGCGATAAGGTAGTAGAAGAAGGTGTAATGATACCGATGATCGGAATTGAAAATTATCCTTATACCGTTTATTTTAATCTTTCAGATGATATTCCTGAGTTACTAAAACCGGGAAACAATTTGCAGCATCAACGCGATGGATATTGCCTGAAAGTTATGAATCGCAGGATTTATTTGTATACCATTCCGTATCTGAGAAACTTCACATTGGAAACGATTGGCGCATTAAAGAAATTTAAACAGGCAACAATTGAACTTCCAAACGGCTTTTACAGTGTTTCTGTTTTGGCTGGCTTAACCAGACAGGAAATCGAAATAACAACGGAATCCGGAGAAATGACTTCGATACAAGAAATGGAACCAACTTTTGAATTCCTGATTAAATCCGCTGTTGAAAAACCGGATTTCACGGCCGATTTTAATTATCAGTTTCAGGTACAAATTTAAGAACTGGCAAAACCCATTAAATTTTCATTAACAAAAATATATTTTACATTCGTTTATATTTGTAAGAAACAATTTAGACGTAAGAAACTATATGAAAAATATATTTTTAAAAACTACTTTTCTGCTTCTGCTGCTTTCTTCACTAAGTGGATTTAGTCAGAATGTGAAATTACTCAACATCAATCAGCTTCAGGAACGTATAAAAAACGGAAAAGACAGTACTTATGTGGTCAATTTTTGGGCCACCTGGTGTGCACCGTGCATCAAAGAATTGCCTCATTTCGAAAAATTAGCCACAGAACATAAGTCTGAAAAACTGGCTGTTTTACTAATAAGCCTTGATTTTAAATCAAAACTGGAATCGAATGTCATTCCTTTTGTTAAAAGAAAAAACTTAAAGAATGAGGTTTTTCTGCTGAACGAAAGCAATCCGCAGGAATTTATTGACCGTATAGATCCAAACTGGTCGGGCAGTATACCGGCAACACTTTTTATCAAAAACGAAAAACGAAAATTTATAGAAACTGAATTTACTTACGAACAATTATTAACTGAATATAAAAAACTGTAAACCATTATTATGAAGAAAATAATCTTATTACTAGCATTGGCATTTTCTGCTTTTCTATCTCACGCACAAAATGCAACACTAAAAGCGGGTGACACGGCGCCGGATTTCAAACTAAAAAATATCGACAATAAAGAAGTTTCGTTTGGAACTTTTAAAGAAGCAAAGGGGTATATCATCGTTTTTACCTGTAATACCTGTCCGTACGCAATTGGTTATGAACAAAGAATTATTGATCTGGACAAAAAATTCAGACCACAAGGTTATCCGGTAATCGCCATTAATCCGAATGATCCGGAAGCTTCTACAGCAGATACTTTTAGCAAAATGCAGGATTTGGCTAAAGAAAAGAAATATCCTTTTCCCTATTTATTTGATGCAGGTCAAAAAATTACAGATGCTTACGGAGCAAAACGTACACCTCATATTTTTATCGTTTCTAAAACAGCAAAAGGAAATGTGGTAGAATATGTAGGAGCAATCGACAATGATCCGGAAGGAAATAATCCACAAAAAATAAAATATGCAGAAGATGTAATCGCTTCTTTAAAAAGCGGACAAAAACCAGCTATTACACAGACCAAAGAAATTGGCTGTACGGTAAAAAGAAAAGCAAAAGCGTAAATATGTTTTTTTTGGTTTAAGGTTTCAAGTTTCAGGTTTCAGGTCTATACTGTACGTCAAACTTGAAACCTGAAACCTGAAACCTGAAACTTGAAACCAAAAACCAAAAACTCTTAGAAATACGAAACGCCCCATATTTGGGGCGTTTTTGGCTGATATAAGTGAACAAGTTTACTTTTTGTCTATTCGATAAAGTCTTCCTTGATCGGTAACGGCGTATAATGCTTCATCTTTTCCCTGAGTGATATCTCTAAATCTTTGTCCTTCTCCGGCTAATAATCTTTCTTCGCCGGCAACTTTATTATCTTTAAAGGCTAAACGCACAATATGCGTGGCGCTTAACGAACCAATAAATAGATTGTTTTCCCATTCCGGGATTCGTTTTCCTTTATAGAATGTCATACCACTTGGCGAAACAACAGGATCCCAATAATACACAGGTTGTTCTAAACCTTCTTTTTGGGTAATTCCTTCTCCAATTTTCGGCCCGTCGTATTCAATTCCGTAAGTTATGGTTGGCCAGCCATAATTTTTTCCCGGACTAAGTCTGTTAATTTCGTCTCCACCTTTTGGACCATGTTCACTTTGCCAGATTTCTCCCGTAGAAGGGTGAATTGCCAAGCCCTGCGGATTTCTGTGTCCAATAGAATAAAGTTCCGGTAGCGCGCCTGCACCTGTAAAAGTCGGATTTCCGGTAGCGGCCTGCCCATTTGTTGTAATACGAACCACTTTTCCTAAACTGCTGTTTACGGCTTGTGCCAATGGACGCGTTTCTAAAACAGAGCGCTCTCCAATACTTACAATTAAGTTTCCTGATTTGTCAAACAAAACTCTTCCTCCATAGTGAAGAGTACTTGCGTTAGGCGTGTTAGAACGATAAATTACGGTTGCATTTTCTATAGCCGCGTCGTTACTTGCCAGTTTTCCTTTCGCTACAGCGGTAATATTTCCGCCAGAAACCGCTTCAGAAAATACCCAGTAAATCATTCGGTTGGTTTCAAAAGCAGGATCGAGGCAAAGACCTAATAATCCGCCCTGGTTTGCAGGATTTACGGCCGGGATTCCTGTAATAGCATTTCCGACAACTCCGGCCTGAGTGACAATTTTCATTGCGCCTCCTTTTTCAGTTACTAACAAACGTCCGTCAGGAAGATACGCAACTCCCCAGGGAGCGCTTAAACCATTGGTGATAATTTTAGATTCGTATTCTGTGGTAGTCTGAATACTTCCTGCACGTGTTTGTCCGCTAAATGCCGGTGCATAAGTGGTGTTTGCTGGTTTGGTTTCTACAGGCGGTCCTGTAGGTCCGACATTGGTGTCGCCGTCTGAATCGTTATTAGAACAGCTGCTTAGAGCGATGATTCCGGCGAGTAAAAAAATACTTTTTTTGATGATCATAATGCCTTCATTTTTAATAGTTAGAAAATAGATTTGCATTATCGAAAGACCGAACCGAATATCTGGAGAAATAGTAAATGAAAGTTTAATGAAATTCTCCGTCTAATATTCAATGAAGATCGCCTAAGTGAATATCCGGATTACCTGAAAACAGAAAAATATTCCTGTAGGTTAAATCGTTTTTGAAATGCACTTAGTGGGACATGCATTGTTTTGAACGGAAAATTGTTGTAAAATATTGCGGGTAAGAATTATATTATTATTTTATTAATAAAAATTTAACTTTTATACATTTTCTGCAACCCTGCGGGAAGTCCCGTTTTTAAAGCACTTCTTAAAGATTTTTTAGTTTTTTCATAAAAACAGGAAAAACTTCATTCAATTCATCAAAAAGTGGATTTTTACGATGTTTAAGTTTAATCTCACTGAACAATTTTAATCCTAAAGCAAACTGAACAGCTTCTGACGGATCATCAAAAAGATTCTTTTCAGTGATTCGCTCAATGATTCCAAAAATTTCATCATGATTATCGAATTCAATTCCCAGTTCTTTTGCCGGGTGTGTTTCTCCGTTTGCATATTCCTTAAGACTTAAAGTAAGATAATATTTGTTTGATTTTTTTTGCATAATAATGGTTTTATTTTATCGCAGCCATTTATCAACCATGACTTTAAAAGCCTCTTTGTATTGTTCTCCAACAGTAATCTCTATTTTATCAATAAAAATGGAGTTCTTACTTATGGCACTAATTTTATCCAGTGAAACAATAAAAGAACGATGAACACGCATAAATTTTGACGAAGGCAGTTTTTCTTCCAGCGCTTTAAGCGAAATCAGCGAAAGCAATGCTTTTTGGGAGTTCTCAAGATGTACTTTTACATAATCTTTCAAACTTTCGATATAGCAGATCTCCTTTAGTGAAATTCTGACCCACTGATATTCTACTTTCAAAAAGATAAACTCATCATCTGCCGCTACTGTCTGAAAAGAATTGGAAGTTTCTTCATATAATTGTAAAACTTTGTTGGAAGCCCTGAGGAATTCTTCGTAGCTAAAAGGTTTCAGAAGATAATCTACCGCGTTTACCCGATAACCTTCAATAGCATAATGATTGTAAGCCGTAGTAAATACGATTTTAGGAATTGGTCCCGGCTGATCCTGTAAAAGTCTGGCCAGTTCCATTCCGGTTAAATTGGGCATATTAATATCCAGAAAAACCACATCGGGCTGTTTCTCGCGAATTATGCTCATGGCATCAACCGCATTGTCGCAGGTACATGCCAACTCTAAAAATGGTGTTTGCTGTATAAAGGTTTCGACCAGTTTTAAGGCTAATGGCTCATCATCGACTGCTATGCATTTTAATACGGTCATTTTTCGAGAGTTATTTTTAATTTAATTTTGTATTTTCCGTCTTTAGTTACACCAAACTTCATAAAATGCCGATTAGGATAAATTAAATGAAGTCTTCGTTTGGTGTTTGTTAATCCGATTCCGCCTTCCTCTGAAACTGTTGTTTTTTCGAAAAAAGTATTTTCGACTTCAAACTCCAGATTCGTATCCTGCTGAGAAAGTTTAATAAAAATTTCACTTTTATCTGTAGCATGAACACCATGCTTAAAAGCATTTTCTACTAAAGGTAATAATAACATCGGCACAATAGGATGATTGTCTAATTTTTCCGGGATTTCTGTTATAATACTCAGCTTACTATTAGCACGAAGTTTCATTAAAGCAATAAAATCTCTTAGAAATTCAACCTCCTTTAATAACGTAGTTCGTTCTCCTTCTGTGCTATACAAAAGATATCGCATCATGCGGCTTAAAGTATGCAGGGCATTTCTGGAATCTTCGATATTGGTATAGGTTAACGAATAAATGCTGTTTAATGAATTAAAGAAAAAATGCGGATTGATCTGTGCTTTTAACATTGCCAGTTCGGCCATGGTTTTGTCCTGTTCCAGTTTCTGCTTATGCTGTGCCGCCTTCTGCCAATGAGTTAACATGGCCCAGCTGGTACTTATTCCCAAAACCAGAAGGTTTAGTGTAAATACATAATTGTCAAAATACGGATTTCGGTATTTTGTAAAGCCAATTGCGATACTAATCTGATTGTGAAGATCGGTCTGAGAGGTATAAAAATAGGCGATCAGCTGCATCGTAAAAATCGTCAGGAAAGCCCAGAGGAGAAAAGGAGAGGTATTATCTTTAATGATTGTTTTGGGAACAATAATTTTTGCTGTGGAATAAAAAATGATAATAAGTAAAAACAGGATGATACTTTGCCAAAGCCAAAAGGCCGGCGGAAGCACAACGTTCCAGGTTAACGGAATGTAAAACAACATAATATAACCTAAAAGAAGCCACCCCAGAATATGTAATCCGGTAAATAAATAAGGTCTGAGGAAGTTGATAGTCATAATAATTTGAGTTATTCCGGACAATATTACATTTTATTTACATACAAAATTTGTGCAATCGCCAAAACCGAATTTAGAATCTCTAAACAGCATTTTACAGCCGACGAGGAAAAATTAAACACTTGTTTAATATTTTAAAAAATTCCATCGGTTCTCACCCCACCTTTATCGATTCTCTTTTGCTGTTCGTCTATTTGAAAATTTTCGTATCTTATATTTTATTTCTTTTGTTAGTATATAATCGATAATTACACATTTTTCACAATGAATAAGCCATCATTTTTAAGTATTCTCGCAGCATCAATTCTTATCGCTTCTTGCGGTAAAAAAGATGACAAAGCCGCTCAGGCCGGAGGAGCGCCACAAGTTAAAGAATATAAAACCCTGATTCTGCAGCCGGAATCTGCTACTTTATATACCGATTTTCCAGCTAGTATACAGGGACAGCAAAATATTGAAATCCGACCAAGAGTAGAAGGATATATCGACAAAATATTTGTAGATGAAGGTGCTGTTGTAAAAGCCGGACAGCCTTTGTTTAAAATTAGTGCGCCAGAATATGAGCAACAGGTTCGTACTGCCGCAGCGAGTATAAAAAGTGCGCAAGCCGAAGTGAGTGCTGCAAAATTGGCTGTTAATAAGGTAAAGCCATTGGTAGATAAAGGAATTATAAGTAAATACGATTTAGAATCTGCACAATATACTTATGAGTCTGCCGCTGCAAATTTAGCGCAGGCCAATGCAGCTTTGGTCAATGCAAAAGTAAATTTAGGTTATACAACTGTTACAAGTCCGGTTAACGGGGTTGTAGGTTCTATACCTTTCCGTTTAGGAAGTTTGGTAAGTTCTGCTACTGCAGAGCCGCTTACAACGGTTTCCAGTATCGGAAATGTATATGCTTATTTTGCATTGAATGAAAAAATGCTTTTAAACTTCACTCAGGAAAATGAGGGATCATCATTAGCACAAAAAATCAAAAAAATGCCGGAAGTTTCTCTGGTTCTTTCAGATGGAACAACATACGGAGAAAAAGGAAGGATTGAAACTGTAAACGGACTAATTAATACAGAAACCGGTACCGTAAATATCAGAGCACGTTTTCCAAATCCAAAGGGAATTATCAGAAGCGGAAGCAGTACTACAGTTAGAATTCCACAGCACGTAAATCAGGGATTAATTGTACCGCAAAGTGCAACCTTTGAACTTCAGGATAAGATTTTTGCCGTGACTGTCGGAAAGGATGGAAAAACTAAAAATGTTAATATTACGAAACTCGAAAATACAGCAGGTAATTATTATGTTGTAACAAACGGTTTAAAAGCAGGAGATCAGATTGTGTTAGAAGGAGTAGCTTCTCTAAAAGATGGTTCTCAGATTAAAACAAATAATGTAAGTGCAGAAACTGTCTACGCCGATTTAAAATAAAAAGAAATGTTTAAAATATTCATACAAAGACCTGTACTTTCGACAGTAATATCTGTTATTATTGTCATTTTAGGAGTCTTAGGCCTTGTGGAGCTGCCTATTTCTCAATATCCGGATATCGCTCCTCCAACAGTAAACGTATCCGCAAGTTATACAGGGGCAAATGCCGATGTGGTACTTAAAAGTATTGTAATTCCGCTGGAAGAACAAATTAACGGTGTAGAAAACATGACGTACATGACTTCTACAGCAACCAATGACGGAAACGCCTCTATCAAAATTTTCTTTAAAGTTGGTACAAACCCGGATTTAGCAGCGGTAAACGTTCAGAACAGGGTTTCCAGAGCGACCAGTTTATTACCTGTAGAGGTAACGCAGGCAGGGGTAACGGTAACTAAGAGTCAGAGTAGTAACTTATTGATTTTCTCTTTATATAGTGACGACAAAACCTACGATCAGACTTTCCTTCAGAATTATGCCAAGATTAATCTTGTGCCTCAGATTCAGCGTGTTGTCGGAGTTGGAGATGTAACCGTTTTTGGTGCAAAAGATTACTCTATGAGAATCTGGTTAAAACCGGACATCATGCAGCAATACAAATTAATGCCAAGCGACATTTCTGCTGCTTTGGCAGAGCAAAATATTGAAGCGGCACCGGGTAAATTTGGTGAAAATGGTGATCAGGCTTTTCAGTACGTAATTAAATACAAAGGCCGTTTAACAAGCGATAAGGAATTTGGTGAGATTATCATTAAATCGGTTGGTAACGGACAAATGCTTCGTCTAAAAGATGTTGCAAAAGTAGAATTAGGTTCTTTAAGTTATGCTTCGACCATTAAAACAAACGGTGTAGAATCGGCTGCGATGGCTATTAGTCAGACTCCCGGATCTAACGCACGTGACGTAATTATCAATTCTAAAAAATTAATTGAAGAAGCAGCAAAAAACTTTCCAAAAGGAGTGAAGTACACTGTACTTGTGGATGTTAATGAGAACTTAGATGCTTCTATCGAAAAAGTAATTCACACCTTAATAGAAGCTTTTATTCTTGTTTTTATTGTTGTATTTATATTTCTTCAGGATTTCAGATCTACTTTAATTCCGGCAATCGCGGTTCCGGTTGCTATTGTAGGAACGTTTTTCTTCCTGAATCTATTCGGATTTACGATCAATTTATTGACGCTTTTTGCAATGGTTCTGGCCATTGGTATTGTGGTCGATGATGCTATTGTCGTCGTCGAGGCCGTACACGCCAAATTGGACCATGGTTATAAATCGGCTAAAAAAGCAACGATTGATGCCATGGACGAAATTTCAGGGGCAATTATTTCGATCACACTTGTAATGGCTGCGGTATTTATTCCGGTAACTTTTATTACGGGTTCAACAGGAGTTTTTTACAAACAGTTCGGTATCACATTAGCGGTAGCAATTATCCTTTCGGCAGTAAATGCGTTGACATTAAGTCCTGCTTTATGTGCTTTATTATTAAAACCTCACGCTGATGATCATAAGCACAAAAGCTTTCTACAGCGATTTTATACGTCTTTTAACGTTGCATTTGATAATGTAACGGGTCGATACAAACGTTCGGTTCAGTTTCTTTCTGTAAAAAAATGGATTGTTTTAGCCTCGATACTTATTGCTGGTTTAGGTTTGTTTTATATGATGAAAACTACCCCGTCAGCTTTCGTTCCGGCAGAAGATCAGGGAACTGTTTTTGCCAATATTAGTTTACCGCCGTCAGCTTCTATGGAACGTTCTGATGTAATTGCGAAGAAAGTTGACAGCATTGCCAAAACGATTCCCGGTGTCAAAAACACACTTCGAATTGTGGGGCAAAACTTTACGGCCGGTGCCGGTAGTGCTTACAGTATGGTAATTGTAAAACTGGAAACATGGGACAAACGTGATTTAAGTGTAAATGACGTAATTGGACAATTGTTTGCTAAAACAAGCGGTATCAGAGAAGCCAGTATTTTCTTTATTTCGCCTCCGACTATTCAGGGTTTTGGTCAGAGTGGCGGTTTCGAATTTCAGCTTCAGGATAAAGGAGGTCATACAACAGCCGACTTTTTCAAAGTTAACACCGACTTTTTGGATAAATTATCTAAACGTCCTGAAATCCAGTATGCTACAACACCTTTTAATCCTGGTTTCCCACAGTATATGATGGAAGTCAATTTAGCGAAAGCTAAAGATGCGGGTGTTACGGTAAATACCATATTGTCTACCATGCAGGGGTATTATGGGGGTTTGTATGCCTCTAATTTTAATAAATTCGGTAAGCAGTACCGTGTTATGGTTCAGGCTTCTCCGGAGTTTAGAACAAATACGCAGGGATTAAATAAAATTTTCGTTCGTAATAGTGCCGGAAACATGGCCCCAATTACAGAATTTGTAAAAATGACACGTGTTTTTGGTCCGGAATCTATTTCGAGATTTAATTTATTTACGTCAATTTCTATAACAGGTGCACCAAATCCGGGTTACAGCTCAGGAGATGCAATTAAGGCAATTCAGGAAGTAGCGGCAGAAAATCTTCCGGCAGGTTACGGTTATGAGTTTTCTGGTTTAACGCGTGAAGAATTAGCTTCAGGAAGCGAGACCATCTTTATTTTTATACTGTGTCTGGTGTTCGTTTACTTCCTGCTAAGTGCACAATACGAAAGTTATATTTTGCCGTTTGCGGTATTATTCTCGATTCCGTTCGGATTGGCAGGAGCTTATCTGTTCTCGATCATTTTCAAACTGAACAGTAATATCTATCTGCAGATTTCGCTGATTATGTTGATCGGACTTTTGGCGAAGAATGGTATTTTGATTGTAGAATTTGCTTTAGACAGAAGACGAAAAGGGCTTCCTATTGTTCAGGCGGCTGTGGAAGGGGCTGTAGCACGTTTACGACCTATTTTGATGACATCATTCGCCTTTATTTTAGGATTAGTGCCCTTAATGTTTGCATCCGGAGCAGGAGCAGTCGGAAATAAGTCGATCGGAACAGGAGCAGTAGGAGGTATGTTGATTGGTACTATTTTAGGGGTTTTTGTAATTCCGGTATTGTTTATCATCTTCCAGACCTTACAAGAGAAAGTGAGTGGTCCGGCAAAAGACGGTTACGATGATGAAGATGACGAAGAAGAAACACCATTATTAGAAGCTCATAAAGAGTAATAATTTAATTTAGAAAAAAAAGATGACTCATAGTTCAAATAAATATATTTTAATGGTAATTGCGGCCGCACTCCTAAGTGCGTGTTCGGTTACCAAAAAATACGAACGTCCCACAACTTTAAAAACAGATCAATTGTATCGCGATAAGAATTCTACAGATTCTACTACTATTGCAGATATGCCATGGAATACAGTTTTTAAAGACGAAAAGCTCAATGCTTTAATTCAGAAAGGATTAGATCAGAATCTGGATCTTAAAAATGCGATTGAAAATATTGTACAGTCAAGAGCTTCTTTACGTCAGAGTAAATTAGCCTATTATCCTTCTTTACAGTTAGATGCTAATGTGACGCATAATAAACAATCTCAGGCAGGATTAAACTTTCCTCCGGGAATTAACATTAATACCTTAACGACAACTTACAAGTTAGGCATAAGTACGGCTTGGGAAATTGATGTCTGGGGAAAACTGAGCAGTTCCAAAAGAGCAGCTTTGGCAAGTTACCTTGCATCTGATGCGGCCAAACAAGCGGTTCAGACGCAGTTGATCGCCGACATTGCAAATAACTATTTTTTATTGTTATCGTATGATAAACAGTTAGAAATAACACAGAAAACGTTACAAAGCCGTATTGAAAATGTTGAAACCATCAAAGCGCTAAAAGAAGGAGCAATCGTTACCGGTGCAGCTGTAGTTCAGAGTGAAGCGAATCAGCATGCGGCAGAAGTATTGATTCCGGATTTAAAACAAAGCATCAGGGAAACAGAAAATGCTTTGAATATTTTATTGGGGCAGGCTCCGGGACCAATCGACAGAGGCGTTTTGGGTACACAGATTATTCCTGAAAAAATTTCAATAGGAATGCCTTCCCAATTACTTGAAAATCGTCCGGATGTCCGTCAGGCGGAATTTAATCTAAGAGTTGCTTTTGAAACAACTAATCTGGCTAAAACTTATTTCTACCCAAGTCTGACTCTTACTGCAAGTACAGGATTTTCAAACCTGGAACTGAATGATTTTTTTAGTCACTCGATTTTTTATTCGATAATCGGCGGATTAACGCAGCCGTTATTCAATCAGGGACTTAATAAAATGAGATTGACAACAGCTCAGTCGCAACAATTACAAGCTTATAATAATTTTCAACAAAGTCTTTTAGTGGCGGGTCAGGAAGTTTCTAATGCATTGTATGCGTATGAAATGGCAGTTGAAAAAGAAGATTCAAGAGCCAAACAAATTGCTGCTTTAGAAAAAGCAGTAGATTTTACACAGGAACTTTTAGAATACAGTTCGGCAACCAATTATACAGATGTTTTAACATCGCAACAAAATCTTTTGGCAGCACAGCTAAACGGAATAAATGATAATCTGCAAAAACTGCAGGCTGTTATTAATTTGTACAGAGCGTTAGGTGGTGGTTGGAAATAAAAATTGTTAATATTGATAAAACGTCTCAGATTCTGAGACGTTTTTTTGAATTGTTTGTCGGTTACGAAATATTATTCGTCGATTATTTTATTGATTTTGTATAATGAATGAGAGATTATTCATTATTTGGCATTACTTTAGATTAGTATTTAATGAAATTAATATTAAATAAAAAAAAACATGAAAAAGATATTATTTGCCTCCGTACTTTTTATGAGTGTATTTTTCGCTCAGGCCCAGGTTTCTGTGAATGTAAATATTGGAACTCCTCCAAATTGGGGACCACAAGGTTTTGATAACAGCCGTTACTATTATTTACCGGATATTGACGTGTATTACGATGTAAATCAAAGTGTATTTCTTTACGATAACAGCGGACAATGGATACGCGAGAGAAGGCTTCCGTCGAGATATAGAAATTATGATTTGTATAGTGGTTACAAAGTTGTTTTAAATGATTACAGAGGTGATGCACCTTATAAGTATCATGCCAAGCACAGAAAAGCGTATCCAAAAGGTTATGTTGGAAAACCTCAAAAAAACAGAGGTGAAAAGCCAGGAAAAGGCAATAAATCCAATGGGCCTTCTAAATCCGGGAACAATGGAAACGGCAAAGATAAACATAATGGACACGACAATGGTAAGGGTAAACACCATTAATTAAAAACATTGAACAACGAAAACGCCTCCATTTTGGAGGCGTTTTTTGATTTTGTGTATATGTATACACAGATAATTAATACTTAATTATAAGATTATAATTGATATAAGAGATAACCCAGGAGTGCGCCACCCAACACAATGAGTGCACTGTTGATTTTTTGGAATTTGAAAATGATAATTGCACTAATAAGTGTTATACAGATTGTCTTCCAATCGGTAATGGTTTTTTTTCCCATTGTAAAACAAACAGCCATAATAATGGCGACAGAGGCTATATTTACAGCATCCAGCGAAACGGACAGTTCTTTAGAGTTTCGCATTTTTTTCATTAGTGGGTTAAGTAACGCGACTAATACAAATGATGGGAGAAAAATAGCAATCGTTGAAATAACAGCTCCAGATAGTCCATTAATTTGATAACCAATAAATGTAACGGATGAAAAGACAGGCCCTGGCGTAAATTGGCCAACTGCAATAGCATCCATCAATTGCTCACGGGTAAGTAAGCCGTTCGCTACCAATTCCGTATCTAAAAAGGCGAACAATACATAACCGCTCCCGTATAGAATCGCGCCAATTTTTAAAAATATCCAAAACAATCTGATGTTTGTTTCTGATAGAAATTGATTGTTTGCAATTTGAAAAAAAAGAACCGGAATAAAACTTTGCAGCGAACTGTTTTTTTGATTTTGAATATAAAACATCCCCAATGCGACCAAGCCAGCGCCAAACAGTAAATAGATCTCACTGATTCCCATTAAAGACAAAACCAACACTGCGATGCCTATAAATAATAAAAAGAGTGACTTAACCGCTTTTTGGGCTAATGGAAAAACTGCACCGATAATAATAGCTATAATGGCAGGTTTAATACCATAAATAAAGGGCTGTATATGGGGTAAAGCTCCGTACTGCTTATACAGCCAGCCAAAAATACCGGTGATGAAAACTGCAGGTAAAATAAAGCACAAACCTGCAGCAAGTAAACCTTTCCAGCCACCTTTGTCGTATCCGATGTGTATCGCCATTTCAGTACTATTGGGTCCGGGAATAAGATTGACAGCACCCAATAAATCTAAGAAATGCTGTTCGCTCATCCACTTTCTTTTTACGACAACTTCCTGCTGCATCATTGCAATATGTGCTGCCGGACCTCCGAAACCGATAAATCCAAGTTTGAGAAAGAGTCTGGCAATTTCTTTGGTAGGAATATCACGCTCCATTTCTCATTAAAGTTTTATCAATAGACCAATTTCCACCTCCTGTAATTAAAAGAAAAATGCTTCCTAAAAGCATTGCCCAATCTGTTCTGCTGCCATGAAGAAGTTCCCAGAAACCCTCATTTGCCAATACGTCTGCTTTGGTTGTAGCGAAAGCAACAAACATTATTATGATTAACGGGATACTGGCTAAGCGGGTTAACAGTCCCGTTAAAATTAGAATTCCGCCAAGGACTTCGAAAAAACCAACAAAACTTCCCCAAAAGTCAGGTGATGTAAATCCGATCTTTTCAAAACGGCCAGCACCACGAATAGCTGGAAATAAAAATTTTTGAATCCCTTCAGACAAGAAAACTGCGCCAACAACCAGGCGGATTATTATTGTAGTTTTTGAATTGTCGGTACTAATGATCTTTTTGAGCATTTGCTGTATATGTTTTTTATTATAAATGGGATTTTAAACTTACAATCAGTTTCCAAGTAAAGCAATAGAAACACTGCAGTTCTCATAAAACTATTAAAAAAATAAGATGGAAACTTTTTTTGTACAACTTTTTTCTAAACCAAAACACGAAGTTCAATGGAACTTGTTATTTAAAAAAAAGACAGAAAGAATCAGTAGTTCATACAAAATTTTTTCGTGGGATTTGTCCGCTTTAAACTATTTATTCGACAATTAAAATTAGCGTAATTAATAATTCATATAAAAACTTTAGATAAGCCGGCTAAGTGCGAATCTTAATTTATAAAAAAACCTCCGGCGAAAACCGGAGGCAATTGATATTTCGATAGCATTAGTTGAGATAATTTGCGAAAATTAGTGTAATTGGCAGCAAAAAAATCTTCTATAATCTTTATATAATCTGCGTCAAAAAAACTATTCTGTAACATTTTTTACTTTGTGTCCAAATGTTCCAAACGAAAGAATAATCAGGAAGCAAACCAACGGGATAATATATCCGGACTGAATATCATCGTGGTTCATATCGATTAAAGTTCCCATTCCGTATGGAATAATAGCTCCTCCCACAATTGACATTACCAACCAGGATGAACCCGTTTCGGTATTCGATTTCAGATCTTTAATTCCCAAAGAAAAAATAGTTGGGAACATAATCGACATAAAAAATCCGATTCCGCCAAGTGCATAAATTACAACGATTCCAGATCCGTAGATCGCAACCAGACATAATAGAGCACTCATTACGCAATAGATAGAAAGTAAAACATAATCTTTTACAAAACGTAAAAAGAAGGTACCAATAAAGCGTCCTGCCATAAATAAGAAACCATAAATTCCTAAATAATATCCGGCAGTCTTTTCGTCTAATCCTCCTCCTTGCTGTGCTATACGAATAAAAAAACTGGTAATACAAACCTGTGCACCTACATAAAAGAACTGTGCTACAACGCCCCAGCTTAAATGTCTGAACTTTAAAACAGAGAAGAAACCAGGTTTGATTTCAGCTTCTGAATGCGTCGCTTTCATCGAAGGCAATTGTACAAAATAGAATATTACAGCAACAAGTACCAAAATACTTCCAAGTACGATATAAGGCATTTTAACAGATGCGGCTTCTCCCAGTAAATAAGCCGATCTCTCAGCATCTGGCATTGCCGCCATTTGCTCCGGCGTATGATTGGTTCCGGAAAGTATAAACAAAGATCCAACGATAGGAGCGACCATGGCTGCTAATCCGTTGAAAGAAGCAGCTAAATTCAGTCTTTTAGAAGAAGATTCTGCCGGACCTAAAATCGCAGCGTATGGGTTTGCACTGGTTTCGAGAATTGTTAATCCGCAACCAATTACGAATAAGGCGAATAAAAATAATTCATAAGTTCTCGTGTTAGCCGCCGGAACGAACAAAAAAGCGCCCACTGCAAAAACCAATAAACCGGTGATTATACTGTTTTTGTATCCAAATCTCTTAATAAGCATTCCCGCAGGAATCGCCATGATGAAGTAAGCGAAAAATACCGAAGTATCGATTAAAGTAGATTGACGGTTGTTAAGTTCGCAAGCTTTTTTTAAGTGCGGAATTAAAACAGAATCCAGATTGTGGGCCATTCCCCAAAGGAAAAACAGGCATGTAACTAAAATAAACGGTAAAAGATATTGTTTTCCGTTTCCGCCTTCTGTTGGAACTTCGTGCTGATCGCCAGTTTGGTTTGTAATTTGCATTCTTTAGATAGTTTTTTAGGTTGTTTTTGTTTTTTGTGTTGTTTCTCGCAAAGTCGCAGAGTCGCAAAGTTTTTTAAAAATATTTTAATTTAAACTTTGCGCCTTCGCGACTTTGCGAGATTAGTTTATTAAAGAAGCTAAAAAAACTTAGCATCTTAGTAACTTAGCATCTCAGGACCTTCTATTCACAAACAAAAGATGATCACAAACCAAAACGACTTCGCCACGTTGATTTATGATTTCTACATGTTCGGTAACGGCTCCCATTTCAGGTTTTTTGGCATCTCCTTTTTTAGAGATTGTAATTTCAGAGTGAATAGTATCACCAATATGTACCGGTTTTACAAAGCGCATTTTATCATAGCCTCTTGAAAAAGCTTCCGGATTAATCTCAGAAGCAGTGAGTCCGATACCGATGCTGAAAACCATTGTGCCGTGCGCTATTCTTTGTCCGAACGGCTGTGTTTTGCACCATTCTTCGTCCATGTGATGTGGGAAAAAATCTCCGGTATGTCCGGCATGAACCACAAAATCAGTCTCTGTGATGGTTCTTCCTATAGTTACTCGTTTATCGTCGATGGTATAATCTTCGAAAAAAGTCGATTTAAAATACATAGTTTAAGTACGTTTTATTTAGGATCTTCTTTTAAATAAATGTCAAAAATACGCTTGCTTAAAAGAAAGACTTAAAATTTGTTTTTTGTTTTTGAAATATAGTCTTTTAATTATAATTCTTCAAAAGAAATTCCTCCCTTTTTATTACTGATATAGCAGGCTTCAACAACCTTCATTGTTCCCAGAACATCTTGCACGCTGGCTAGTAATTTTTCGTCAGAACCCTCTTTAAAACGCATCAGATTCGACATGGCACCAATGAATGCTTCAGGAAACCACGAACCTTCCAGTTTAACTTCTGTCCATTCATATTCATTTTCGTTGTCTTTTTTAGGAAGTGCATATTCAAAAACATCCGGAAGACCGTCAGGATAATTCATTAACAAGCCCATTTTAGCTTTAACAGCGCCTTTTGTCCCTTCCCATTTAATATAACTTTCTTCATGTTTCGGACCAAAGTGATGATCGTGATTTGTATTAATCACCACATGTTTGTCTTCACCATAATCTAAAATAATCGTAGATCGGCTCGAAGATAATTTTTTAAGAGGATGTTTGGCTGTTTTCGCGTAAACACTTTGCGGATTTCCTAAGAAAGACCGAATACAGTCAATATAATGCACAGAGTGAAAAAGAATTTCCAATCTGGGATGTTCTTTAATTAAAGGAAACAGCTCCCATGGCGTATTTACGGTAACTTTAAATTCAAAATCGTATAAATCGCCAATAATTCCTTCTGTAATTAGATAACGTGCGGCGCTTACAAAAGGCGAAAAACGAAGCTGGAAATTGATTGCCGCCACCAGGTTTTTTCTTTCGCACACTGCGACTATTTCACGTGCCTGAGCAAGATCATTTCCCATGGGTTTCTGAATCAGAACAGCTGCTCCGTCAGGTAATTGCTCTAAAATTTCAATGTATTGATCAGGCAAAACAGTGATATCGTAAACAGCGTTTGATGGTGCATTTTTTACAGCTTCGGCAATATTTTCAAAAACATGATCGATTTTGAATTGTTTTTGTAAATCGTATGCTTTAGAAATAGTTCTGTTGGTTATACCAAAAACTTTAAAACCAGCCATTTCATATGCAGGAAGATGCGCATCTTTTACAATACCGCTTGCTCCTATAATGATAATAGGCTGTTCTGTTTCAGGTAATAAAGGTTTATAGGGAATATTCATATTATTCTATTTTTTGAATATTGATTTGTGTTTCTTTTAATAATTGTTCGGATGGAATATCACTGTTGATTGCTTTCAACACCATGTGGTCTATAAATTCGCAAACCTTTGGCCAAATTGGTGTCTGTGGTAATGTCAGTGCATTTTCGTGCAACATTTCCAGTTTATGATAAAACGGAATTAATGTATTGATTTCCTTGTCTTTCCAGGTCGATTTTCTACATCCGATTCCGCCTTCGGTTGTTAGTAATTTATCACTTTCTGCAGTAGTTGCAAATCGTAAAAAATCATAAGCCAGTTTTTTATGTTTACTTCCCGAACCTATTGTGTAGAGCCAGTACACATTCAAAGAAGCGGTTTTATGACCGGGATCGGAGGGAAGAGAAGTGATATCAATTTTTCCTTTTACTGTTGATTCTTCAATTACTTCAGCCATTGATGCAAATCCGAACCAGTTGATTGCCATTGCCGCTTGTCCTTCGGCGAAAGCCAAACCTGCTTCAACAGAACCAAATTCCCTTGATTTTGGATGAACAGCATTTTTATTATTTACAATTTTGCGATAAAAATCCAAAGCTTCAATTGCGGCTTTACTATTGATGGAAATTTGGTTTTTATTATTGATTAAAGAACCGCCGCGTGTCCATAATTGAAGGCAAAAATCAAAAACCATATTATGTCCGTCGGGATAATTGGCAAAGATGCAACCGTACAGATTTTCTTCTGGACGATTAAAAAATGTCGCAATTTCTTCAAATTCTTTCCATGTTTTTGGCGTCGAAAGTTCGTAACCAAATTGCTTTTTGAAATTCGCTTTTTCTGCTTCGTTATCAAATAAATCTTTTCTGTAAATCAAACATTCCGGGCCATCATGAAACGGAAGTCCGTAAGTTCCATTATCGATTTTCTGCAAATGCAAAAGAGATTTATGCCATCCGTTGGGATAATTTTCAGGGGGATTTTCTGCAATAAAAGAGTATAAATCCAAAACTGCTTTTTCATGTACCGCATCATAAATCCAATCGGTATTGAGGTGCGCAATATCCCATTTTCCTTTTTTTAATCCCTTTTTGGTAATTGTGGTTTCGTACAACTCATGAAGTTCCATGGGAATCATTTCGGCTTCAATTTCTATGTTGTTTTGAAGACAAAAGGAATCCCAAAGCTTTTGCAGTGTACTTTCGAAAGGATCGAATTTTCGGACAGCGATTCTAATTTTTTCCATCAGCAGTCTATAAATTCTTTAATAATTCGTTCGTTGTCCTGACCTAATTTTGGCGAACCTTTTTGGGAAGTAAGGTATTCTCCGTCAATTTTTATGGGACATCGCGTTGTTTTGTAATTATAACCATCCAGCATTTCAACTTGCTGAGTGAAATTCAGGACTTTAAATCCATCTTCTTCAAAAAGTTGCTGATAGTTTAAAACTCCGGCACACCAAATATCTGCCGGTTCTAAAATATCAAGCCAAAATTGTGTTTCCTGTGTCTGTAAATGTTCCGCAAGGATATTTTTGATTTCGTCTCTAAGTGTAAATTTATTTTCGGGAAAAGCCAGTAAAGCATCACATTTTAAAAGAGAAGCCAAAACCGGAATAGATCCCATCGCCAACGCTAAATAACCGTTTTGGGTTTTGTAAATTCCGTAAGGTGCACCCAAATAAGCGTGTGCATTATTGGTTTTGGTACGAACGGGAAGTTCTCCTCCGTCATTAAAAAATGTCGTAATCGTTTCAAACTGAAAATCAAAAGCAGATTCCAGCATACTAACCTGAACTTGTGCTCCAATATTGTGAGTTGCTTTTCGATATAAAGCCGCCAAAATCCCCTGCGCCAAATGAGCACCAGCAAGCATATCAACAATTGATAATCCCATTGGCACGGGACCATCTTCCTGATTACCGCTGAGCCATGTCAATGCGGTTAAGGATTGTAAAAGCAGATCCTGACCCGGTAAATCCTTCAAATCCGGATGTTCTCCAAAACCTGAAATGGAGGCATAAATAACCTTTGGATTTACTGTTTTTACATCCTCATAACTTAAACCGATTCGCTCCATAACACCCGGCCTGAAATTGTGCATCACAACATCGGCTTTGGCTAGTATTTTTTTTAGTTTTTGAAGTTCCTCCGGTTGTTTAAAATCAATTGCAAAAGACTCTTTGTTTCTGTTGATGGTATGAAAAACAGACGATTCTCCGTTCATAATCAAATCAGAAGTATATAAGGTTCTGCAGATATCACCTGTTCCCGGTTTTTCAATTTTTATCACGCGGGCGCCCAGATCTGCCAGACGCAAACTTGCTGAAGGTCCCGAAAGAAACTGACTGAAATCGACAATTAAATAATCTTCTAATGGTTTCATTTTTTCTGTTTAACCGTTAATTGGTTTAATCGTGTAATCGTTTAATTGTTTAACCGTTTTGAATGCAATTAAACAATTAAACGATTTACCGAATAAACTTTTTATGTATCGCTAAATTATCCTGACCTACTTTTGGCGCTGCTTTTTCACTTAATAAAATTTCACCGTCAAGCTGAATCGGACTTCTGGTTGTAACCAAAGTTTCGCCGTCTGCATTTTTTACGGTTTGTTTTAATTGTAGTTCCTTTACAAAAGACTGCTTATGTAATTCCTGATAATTAAAAACCTTTCCACACCAAATGCCTTCTTTCTGCAGTTTTTCTATCCAGTAATCTGAAGTTTGGGTCTGAATTTTTTCGCTCAGAATCGTTCTGATTTCATCTCGTTTTTCAAACCACAAATGCTTGTCTGTGAATGTACTAAGATCTAATCCAAGTGTTTTTCCTATAAAGATTAAATCACCCATTGCCAGGGATAAATAGCCGTCCTGAGTTTGATATACACCATAAGGAGCACTCAAAAATGCATGTGCACTTCCTTTTACATCTCCGCGTTGAGGCAATTGTCCACCATCATTTAAGAAAGAAGTAATCGCTTCAAACTGGACATCTAAAATAGATTCCAGCAAACTTACTTCTACCAGAACTCCTTTTTTGTTTTTAGCTCTTTTAAGAAGCGCGGCCAGAATTCCCTGTACAAAATGGTTTCCGCACATCAAATCGGCAACTGCCAATCCGAAAGGAACTGGTCCCTGACTTTTGCGTCCGCTTAACCAGCTTAATCCCGAAAGGGATTGTAATAATAAATCCTGTCCCGGTTTTTTTGCCCACGGACCTTCATTTCCGTAACCTGTAATGGTTCCGTATATAATTTGCGGATTAATGGCTAAAGAATTTTCAAAATCCAGACCGATTTTTTCCATTACGCCGGGTCTGAAATTATGCGTCATTATATCTGCCTTTTCGATTAGCTTTTTAATTAAAACCAAATCGTCCGGATTTTTTAAGTCGGCAGCAAAAGATTCCTTATTCCTGTTTATCGTATGAAAAAGAAGACTGCTGTCGTCTACAAATAAATCTTTGATGCTCAACTGTCTGCAAGCTTCTCCTTTTACCGGACGCTCAATTTTAATGACGCGTGCGCCCAAATCGGCCAGCTTTAAACCTGCCGAAGGTCCGGCCAGAAACTGACAGAATTCCAGGACAATTAATCCTTCTAAAGGTCTCATACGGTCTGAATTTTTAAGGATTCCGCGTAAAGCGAATTCATTTCTTCCAGCACTTTATCTTCTTCACCTCCATACATTAAATAGTTGCGCACAACATCTCCCGCATGATCCTGAAAATACATGTGTCCATAATATCTCGGGCGTAAAAATGCTCGTTGTAGAGTAGGTAAAGTGTTTTTAAAATAATCATGCGTCAAGGCATTCAGTCTCTCACTTTTCCACGCTTCCAGATGACCGGGCTGACCGCCATTGTCGGTGTAAAGATTTTGCTGAACTTCAGAAGAACCAGTAAAATCAGCATAACGAATGGCTTCTGCAATATGTGTGCTAAAAGAAGAAACAGCTAAACCGGTTCCGCCCAGTGAAGAAATCATAGGTTCATCGTTCAAAGTTACCAAATCGAAAAAATGCAGAAGATTTTTACTGTAGCCCACTCTCGAATAGTTCGAATATCCGTAGGCAAAAGGACAATAGGCAATTTCATCAGAATTAACCATCGCTTCATAAACCTGAATCGGGTTGCGGTTAAAGTTCTTAGGATCAATTAACTTCGCTAATTCTCTAAACATTTGCAATGCTTTTTTTCCTGTAGTTTCAGAAATTACTTTCTCTTCAGAAAGAAAAGGCGCTTCTCCCAGACTGCAGCAAAACATATAAAAACTCATTAAAACATCAACCGGAATTCCGGCGAAAGCCACCAATCCTTTTTTGGCCAGCGCCAATAAATCTTCGTACGTTTTGGGAACTTCTAAATTATTTTTTTCTAAAATATCCAATCTTGCAGATGCCACCGGAGTTGCAGCATCTATAGGAAGTGCCCATAATTTATTATGAAAAACATAGCTTCCGTAAGATTTTCCAACGGTGTTACGTTCCTGATCTTTTATATATTCTGCTGATAAATAATCTGATAACGGTAAAATTGCTTTGGTCTGCGCTCCAAAACCAGTCCATGGATGATCAATTACCAATAAATCAAATCTTTTGGCAAGGTCTTCAATAGAAGCATCAGCAAATTCCTGTAAACTTCTTTTTTCCCATGTAATTTCAATTTCCGGATTTAGTTCTGTAAAACGTTGTGATGTGGCCACCATGGGAAGCAAACCTCTTGTATGGTTCCATGTTATGCCTTTTAATTTTATCATTATAATAGGATTTTGGATAGTATTTGTTGGTCGGAAAATAATAAATGTAAAAAATACAATTACAAAAGTAGAAATAAGATTGAAATGCGCAAGAAATCCCGTATTTATTAACATTCCTTTTTTGCAGAAATCAATGTTTAGTCTAAATATTTTTACAAACCATGTAAAAAATGTTATAAATTTTTAAAGTTTGGACATTTTAAGAACAGGAAAACAAAATATATCCTGAATATTAATTTAGAAAAAGTATTTTTGTAATTGTATTTTTTACATTTATTATTTATGTTTTTACTTTAAGACTATAAATAGCTATTTTATAATCCCTATAATAAGTATAAAATAATAGAAATACTGTAATCCCTTAACCGACAAATAAACTAACAATTAAAAATATACGATTATGAAATTAATACGATTTGGAGAGATCGAAAAAGAGAAACCGGGCGTTATTATCGAAGGAAAAAGATATGATGTTTCTTCGCTAGTAAACGATTTTAACGAAAGCTTCTTCGAGGAAAACGGGTTGGAAAAGTTAGAAAAAGCTTTAGCATCAAATCCCGTTTTACCACAAGTTGATGCTGATGTGCGATTGGGATCGCCGGTTGCAAGGCCTTCAAAAATTATTTGTATTGGCTTAAATTATGTAGATCATTGTAAAGAAACCAATGCACCGATTCCCACAGAACCCATTATCTTTTTTAAATCGACAACATCACTATGCGGTCCAGATGATGATTTGATTATTCCTAAAAACAGCGAAAAAACAGACTGGGAAGTAGAATTGGCTTTTGTTGTAGGTAAAAAAGCAAGTTATATTGAAGAAGCTGAAGCTTTGGAGTATGTTGCCGGATATGCTTTGCTGAATGATTACAGCGAAAGAGCGTTTCAATTGGAGCGTGGCGGGCAGTGGGCAAAAGGAAAAGGAAGTGATACTTTTGCGCCTCTCGGACCATTTTTGGCAACAAAAGATGAAGTTGCCGATGTTGATAATTTAAAAATGTGGCTTACTGTTAATGGCAAAAAATATCAGGACAGCAATACTTTAAATTTAGTTTTCAAAATTCCGTATCTGGTGCATTACCTGAGTCAGTTTATGACATTGCTTCCGGGCGATATTATAAGTACAGGAACGCCTCCCGGGGTTGGTTTAGGAATAAAACCGGATCCGATTTATATTAAGGCCGGAGATGTTATAGAACTGGGCATTGAAGGTTTGGGGACCAGTAAACAAAAAGCGGTAGCGTATCAAAAATAAAAATAAAGAAAGTATAAAATGAAATATATTGTTTGCGAAAAACCGCAGGAATTTTTACTAAAAGAAACCAGTATTCCGGAACCAAAAGACGGAGAAGTATTGTTGAAAATTAAAAGAATCGGAATTTGTGGAACTGATATTCACGCTTTTGGCGGAACTCAGCCCTATTTTGAATATCCGAGAATTTTAGGCCACGAATTGGCAGCAGAATATGTAAAGGGAAATGCTGCAGGATTTAAACCCGGAGATAAAGTAACTTTTATTCCGTATTTTAACTGTGGAAAATGTGTTGCCTGCAGAAACGGATTAACAAACTGCTGTGTAAATATTAAAGTTTTTGGAGTACACATTGACGGAGGAATGGCAGAATATGTTTCCATTCCCGAACAATATTTACTGCATGGACAAGGTTTAGATTATGATGAACTGGCATTGGTTGAACCATTGGCAATTGCAGCACACGGAGTAAGAAGAGCGACAGTAAAACCCACCGATACGGTTTTGGTAATGGGTGCAGGACCAATCGGAATTGGTTTGATTCAGTTTGCTAAAATTGCCGGTGCAAAAGTGATTGTTATGGATATTAACGATTACAGACTTAATTTTTGTAAAACAGAATTAAATGCAGATGAAACGATAAATCCGCTAAATGATGATGTCGCTGCAAAACTGGCAGAACTGACCAATGGCGATATGGCGAATGTGGTTATTGATGCTACGGGAAATCAAAAAGTAATGAACAGTGCTTTCAATTATATTTCGCATGGCGGAAGATTTGTTTTGGTCGGACTTCAAAAAGGCGAATTGAGCTTCAGTCATCCGGATTTTCACAAAAGAGAATCCACTTTGATGAGCAGCCGAAATGCAACAATCGAAGATTTTGAATATGTGATGAAATGTCTGAAAGAAGGAAAAATCGATCCGAAAAAATACATTACACACAGAACCAATTTTGAAGAAATGATTACAAATTTTAAAGAGCTGACTGATCCTAAAAATAATGTAATTAAGGCTTTGATTGAAATAGAATAAAAGTGAAAAGTAAAACGTGAAACGTGAAATGTGATATGTGAAATGTGAAATGTGAAATGTGAGTTGATGTAATTCCCTTTTACAAATGGCTTTTTACATTTCACGTTTCACATTTCGCATTTTACAACATAAAACATCTAACATTTTACAAATCACATCTAACACAAAAGAGAAATGGATTTAAACCTAAAAAATAAAATAGTTGTCGTTTCCGGATCTGCCGGAAAAGAAGGGAGCATTGGCGAAACGATTATCACCCGTCTGGCAGATGAAGGTGCAATTCCGGTTTTGGTGGACAGAAATGCAAGAGGCTTTGAATACGCAGAAAGACTTCAGAACAGAGGCGTTAATTCTTTATTTGTGCAGACTGATGTAACAGATCCGGTTGCAATAGAAAATGCCGTAAAAGTAATTGTGGCCAAATATGGGAGAATTGATGCCATCATCAATAACGTTGGAGTTAATGACGGCGCTGGTCTGGATTCAAGTTATGAGGATTTTATGAATTCTCTGAAACTGAATGTAGTTAGCTATTTTTTGCTGGCTAAGTACTCGCTTCCATATTTAAAAGAGTCAAAAGGTAACATTTTAAATATAGGTTCAAAAGTGGCTTTAACAGGGCAGGGTGGTACTTCTGGTTACGCTGCTGCGAAAGGCGGAGTTTTGGGTTTAACCAGAGAATGGGCGGTAGATTTGATTCAGTTTGGTATTCGTTCCAACGCAATTATTATTGCCGAAAGTTATACTCCGGCATACGAAGACTGGATTAAAACTCTGGAAGACGGAGAAAGTGTTTTAAAGAAAATTAACAAAAGTATTCCTTTAGAAAGCCGAATGACAAAAACCGAAGAAATTGCCGATACTGCTTTATTTATAATCTCAGACCGGTCTTCTCACACAACAGGGCAATTTGTTTTTGTGGATGGAGGTTATGTACATTTGGACCGAGCATTAATCAGCGACGTAAACTAAGAAAACATGAGCAAAAGAATAGATTCACATCAGCATTTCTGGAAATTCGATCCCGTTAGAGACAGCTGGATCGATGAAACGATGGCTGTAATTCAAAGAGATTTTCTTCCAAATGATCTTTTGACCGAGCTTCAAAATAATCATTTTGAAGGCTGTGTAGCAGTTCAGGCAAGTCAATCAGAAGAAGAAACTAATTTTTTATTAGACTTAGCTTCTAAAACTGACTTTATAAAAGGCGTTGTCGGATGGATTGATTTGCAGGCAGAAAATGTAGCCGAGCGTTTACGTTTTTATTCCAATTATAAAACATTAAAAGGCTTCAGACATGTTGTGCAAGGCGAGCCTGATGATTTTATGTACGGTGCAGCATTCAGACGCGGCATTGCATCGTTAAAAGAATTCGATTATACTTATGATATATTAATTTTTCACCGCCAATTACCAGCGGCAATAAGTTTGGTTCAGAATTTTCCGGAACAGCGTTTTGTAATCGATCATATTGCCAAACCGGATATTAAATCGGGAGATATCGAATCGTGGAAGAAAGGAATTGAAGAAATTGCAAAGTACGAAAATGTTTGGTGTAAAATCTCCGGAATGGTGACCGAAGCCGACTGGAAAAACTGGAAACCAGAAGATTTAAAGCCCTATTTAGAAGTGATTTTTGAAAATTTCTCTGTTGACAAATTAATGTTTGGCTCAGACTGGCCGGTTTTGAATGTGGCTTCAGATTATACTGAAGTGGTAAATACTTTGGAAAATTATCTTTCAAATTATTCTCAGGAAGATAAAAATAAAATTTGGTTTGAGAATGCTAAAGCGTTTTATAAACTAAACAGCTAATTTTTTATTAACCATATAAGTGATATAAGTTCATTCAATTGGAAGGCGAATAAAAATCTCGCAAAGACGCCAGGTCGCAAAGTTTATTATTCTTTGGACTTGGCGTCTTTGCGAGAACTAATGACAAGCCCATCTAAATTGAACTTATGTCACTTATATGGTTTGAAATTTTAAAACTTAATCGCTTTCTTACCAACACTTTTATCGATAGTAGTGGTCTTAGAAAAGTTAACCGATGAACCACTCAAATCAATATTTTTACTCGCTTCGCCATTGATCGAAATCGCATTTGAAGAACCTGCATTAAACTCCATATTTTTCAACGAAAGATTTTTGGTGTTGTAAATTTCAAAAGCATTTTTTGCTTTAATATCAAGTTGTGCATTACTTATTTTGATTCCGTTGGCATCAATTATGGAGAAACCTTTTTCAGCTTTTGCAATAAGATTTGAAATTTCGATATTCTCTAAATTCATCTCCGGAAGGCCTTGCAAAAATACCGCTTGTTGCGCACCTTTTATGGTAATATTTTTGATTGAAATATTTTTAAACTGAGGGGTTTCTTCATTAACCGGAACCAATTTTGTACTTACTGTGTTACCACCTTCAGCAAGTGTTTCAGCGATCGATTTTCCTCCGTAATACAAATCAAACGAAATCGCCTGAGACGGAATATCGGTCATAAATACATCAGAGATAAAGATGTTTTCTACCACACCACCACGTCCGCGTGTGCTTTTAAAACGAAGACCAACATCAGTTCCCATAAAAGTACAATTGGAGACATGCAGGTTTTTTACACCGCCAGACATTTCGCTGCCGACCGTTACACCGCCATGACCGTGATAAACGATATTATTTTTTACTATAATATTTTCGCAAGCAACCCCTCTGTCCCGGCCGTCCTTGTCTTTTCCTGATTTAATACAGATCGCATCATCACCCACATCAAAACTGGAATTTTCAATAATCACATTCTTGCAGGATTCTACATCCAAACCGTCGCCATTTTGCGAGAACCACGGATTGCGAACGGTTATGTTTCGAATGATCAGATCTTCAATTAGTAAAGGATGGATATTCCATGCCGGTGAATTCTGAAAAACCGGCCCATCAAAAAGTACTCTTTTACTATTCTGAATGCTCACTAAAACCGGACGAAGAAAATCATGAATCGCCTCAAAATCTTCTTTTGTTTTTAAATCATGTCTAATGTTCTGATCGGCCCCTTTCGCACCTTTCAAATATTGTTCTGAAGGATACCAACTGTCTTTTTTTTCATTTAAAACTCCACCCGAAGACACAAATTTTTTCCATTGCTCATCGGTTAATTTACTTTTTTTAACCTGTCTCCAAGCTTCACCGGAACCATCCCAAACTCCATTTCCTGTAAAAGCGACGTTTTCTAAATTTTTCCCATAAATAGGAGAGATACAGCGCCAGGTATTTAAGCCTTCAAAACTGGTTTCAATAATTGGATATAAAGTTTTATCAGTAGAAAATTTAATCAAAGCACCAGTTTGGGCATGCAGCTCAATATTACTTTTTAAAATAATCGGACCCGTGAGCCAGATTCCGGGAGGAATAATAACTTTTCCACCGCCTTTTTTGGAAACAGCATCAATAGCATCTGCGAAAGCTTTTGTATTCAAAACATCCCCACCGTTTACCGCGCCAAAATCTTTGATGTTCACGCTATAATTGGGAATGACAGGTTCGTTGACTTTTGCCATTTTAAATTCAATACCTTTATAAGTATCGTAAGAATCCGAATTTTGAGCAATTAGACTTGAACAACTTGCGAGCAAAAAAGATGCGGCAAGAAAAAGTTGATGAAGCGGTTTAGTTTTCATGTTAGTAGTTTTTTGTAGATTTTTTTATGAATGTAGAAATTAATATTCAACATTAACAAGAAGATATAATTGTAATCGATTACACAAATCTATTAAAAAATATTTATAAAACATTGACGTAATAACATTTTAAGTTTTTGGTCGAATTTAAACCATGTAAGTTGTATAAGTTCATTTAATTACTTTGTCTATTAATCTCGCGAAGGTTCAAATGCGTAAAGTTTTATATTCATTTTCGTCATACAAGTACTGTTTGTCATTTCTATCGAAGGGAGAAATCGCACAAGAAATCCCGCAAAGTATAGACAATCTTTGTCGATTTACGAGTGTGATTTCTCCCTTCGGTCGAAATGACAAAAATGAGAAATAATCTTTGCGAGATTAATCTAAACACAATACTTTAAATGAACTTACATCACTTATATGGTTCAAAAAAGCAACCAAAACAGGAAGGTACAGGATGCCGATAATTTTATATTCTTTTAAATTGTCCCAATTATTTGGTAAAAGTGTTAAAAATACATTTATTTGTAAAATTAATACCATTTAAATTAAATGCCTGATAATTTTAGTCCGAGAAAAAAATCAAAAACCTAAATAATGCGCCTGAATACTTTTACAAAAATACTAATCGTCTTTTTCATCGTATGTACTTCATTTGCTGTAAATGCGGCTGAAATTTGGGTTTCCCCGAAAGGGAATGATAAAAATTCCGGAACCAAAGAGAGTCCGCTGGCGACGGTAAACATGGCAATGCGAAAAGCCAGGGAATTACGTCGGTTAAAAGACGCTTCTGTAAAAGATGGTATCCGTATTATTGTAATGGACGGAACGTATCATTTAAACGAACCTTTGTTTGTAAGACCGGAAGATTCAGGAACAGCTGAAAGTCCGACAACAATTGTAGCTGATGTCAATGCAAAACCAATCATCAGCGGCGGAATCGAAATCAAAAACTGGACAAAATCTACAACCATAATAAACGGATTGAAAAAAGGTGCTGTCTGGGTTGCCGATGCTCCAAAAAAGACAGGAACTCTAATTGATTACAGACAATTATGGGTCAATGGAAAAAAGGCCGTTCGTGCCAAAAATACTGCCGGAACAACAATGGAACGTATTTTATCGTGGGATCATCAGGGCGAAACCTGCTGGATTCCATTTAAAGATAAATCGGTTAAGTTTGAACCGGGAATGGAAATGTTTATCGTGCAATGGTGGTCGAACGCCAATCTTCGAATCAAAAATATTGAGGTACAAAAAGACAGCGCCAGACTTTCTTTTGAACAGCCGGAAAGCCGTATTCAGAGTGAGCATCCGTGGCCGGCACCGTGGATCTCTAAAAATAACGGAAATTCGGCTTACTTTTTAAACAATGCTTTCTCACTTTTAAATGAGCCGGGAGAATGGTATTTAGACAAAAAAAATGCTAAAATCTATTATATTCCGAGAGCAGGAGAAGAAATTACTTCTATAAAAGTAACCACGCCGGTTTTAGAAAGCCTGGTTGAAATCAAAGGAACTATTGATTCGCCTGTGCATCATTTTAATTTTAAAGGAATTTCTTTTCAATATAGCAATTGGCTTCGTCCTTCGCAACAAGGTCACGTGCCTTTGCAGGCGGGATTGTATCTTTTGGATGCTTATAAACTAAAAGAACCGGGAACGCCCAATCAGGCGAATTTAGAAAATCAGGGTTGGGTGGGAAGACCTCGTGCTGCGGTTGAAATCAATTATTCGAACAATATTCAGTTTGAATCCTGCCGCTTTGAGCATTTGTCTTCGACTGGTTTGGATTTAAATAAGGGAACGAATCACAATACGATAAAAGGAAATTTATTCAAAGATATTGGCGGAAGTGCTATCAATGTTGGGATTTTCTCCGAAGAACCTTTTGAAGCGCATTTGCCTTTAATTATAAAAGATGAAAGAGAAATGTGTTCGGATGAAGTGATTTCAGACAATTTGATTACCAACGTAACCAATGAAGATTGGGGAACTCTGGGAATTGCCGCCGGTTTTGTGCGAAACATTACAATTGAACACAATGAGATTTCTGATGTTTCCTATTCCGGAATTTCGATGGGCTGGGGCTGGACGCATACGCCAAACGTAATGCAGAACAATAAAATCCTGGCAAATAAAATTCATCATTATGCCAAACATCTTCATGATGTAGCAGGAATCTACACGCTTTCGGCTCAGCCAAACAGCCGAATCGAAGAAAATTATATCGACAAAGTGTACAATAGTCCTTATGCACACGATCCGTTTTTATGGCTGTATTTGTATACCGATGAAGGTTCAGAAGGTTTTACGATCAAAAATAACTGGATTGCCGAAAAGAAAATCCTTAAAAATCATAACGGTCCAAAAGGAAATATTTGGGAACATAACGATCCGTATGTGAGCACGCAGATTAAAAATGCTGCCGGAATCAGAGCGCCTTACGCAGCTTTAGAAAAAGAAGTTGTAATAGACGAAAAATGGGGATTGCAGGAAATGCCAAAACCGTATGGGATCGAATTAATTGGAAATGATTTTGACATCGAAAAAATCAAATCGACTTTAGTCGGATTCAGAATCGTAGGTCAGGAATTGTACCAATGGAAAAATCGTCTGGTGATTTATGGAAAAATGAATCAGCCGGAAAGAACAAAACGAAAACTGGCAGGCGCTTTTCCTTCTTTACAAATAAAAATTTATGAAGATCTGGTTTACGATTTCCAGAATTTCGAAAGATGTAAAGATTCAAAACCGGCATCGGACTGGGAAAATATTGTGTTAACAGCGAATCTTCCTGCAGATGAAAAATTACAGAAAGAATATATAGAGTATCATAAAACGCAATTCGAGAAATGGCCGGAAGTTGCCAAAGGTTTCTGTAATGCCGATTTCCAACAGTTACAAGTCTTTAAAAACGACAGGCAATTGATTTTGGTAATCAGTATTCCGAAAGGCGAAAATTTGGATAAATTAAATCCAAAAACAACACAAAATAATCCACGCGTAGACGACTGGAACGCTCTGATGAAAAAATACCAATCTGGAATCGAAGGCACTAAAGCAGACGAAACCTGGATTTTCTTAAACAAAGTAGAAACGAAATAAGAGAGAGAGATAGCCACGAATTCACGAATTTTCTTTTAAAATCTTTGCGATTATTTTTTCGAATTAATTCGAATAATATTAGATAAAGTATTTCAAAAAAATAATTCGTGAATTCGTGGCGAAAAAAAACTATCAAAAAACCTAAAATAAAACCAATGTTAAAAATAGCCATTCTGGGACTTGGAGAAGGACGAAGCACAATGTCGGCCGCTTTGGAAAGTTCAAAATTAGAACTTGTAAAAGTATGTGACAGAAGCGAAGAAATCTGCAGGCAAAGAGCAAAAGAATTTGATTTTCATTCCTATACGACAAATTACGACGATTTATTAAAAGATGAATCTATCGATATTATCGCGATTTATACGCCCGATCATTTGCATGCACAACACGTAAAACAAGCTTTATTGCACGGGAAACATGTTGTCTGTACGAAACCATTTATTGATGATCTTTCGGATGCCAAGGAATTATTGGAATTAAGCAAAACATCAGGAAAAAAGGTTTTTATCGGACAAAGTTCACGTTTTTTTGAACCAGCCAAAAGACAAAGAGCCGATTACGAAGCGGGATTAATTGGCGATTTAATTACGATTGAAGCCCAATATCATGCCGATCACAGATGGTTTTTAAAGAAAGAATGGTCTTTGTTGCAGTCTTTCAAATGGTTGTATGGCGGATTAAGTCATCCTGTAGATTTTATTAGATGGTATCTTCCAAACATCGAGGAAGTTATGGGTTACGGAATGATTAGCAGTAACGGACAATCAGCCGGATTGAAAAATGAAGATACGATGCACTTTATTTTCAAAGCAACCGACGGCAGAATTGCGCGTGTAAGTGGTGTGTATACTTCGCCAACACAGCCTGCACAACGAGACAGCGGAATGAGTACGATTTTGAGAGCCACAGAAGGCGCAAGTCAGGCAGATTATCACGAATTGCGTTATGCGGTTACCGATAAAACGGGCGAAGAAAAAGTAATTACATGGGGTGACAGCACTTTAAAATATTATTTCCGTTTTGAAGGACAAAGCCATCACGGCGGGGAATATCAGAATTATTTGGAATATTTCGCAGACAGTATCGAACAAGGTTTTGAAGCTTATCCAAACATGGAAGAAGGAATCGGAACTGTGGCTTTATTACAAGCAATGGACAAATCACTGCAAACTGGAATGCCGGTTAAAATTGCCGATATTCTTAACGAATACGGATTATGAACAGTATCTACGATAAATTAACGACGCTCGATTTTGTAATCGTAGCCGTATATCTGGTCGCTTTATTGGTCATTGGTTATGTGGTAAGTATGAAGCAGAGAAAGAAAAACGAAACGCTTTTTCTGGCCGGAAATTCCTTAAACTGGTACAGTATCGGGTTTAATATGTGGGGGACGAATGTTGGACCGTCTTCGCTTCTGGCTTTTGCGAGTATTGGTTATGCAACCGGAATTGTAGCCGGAAATTTCGAATGGTATGCTTTTGTGTTTTTACTGCTTTTGGCGATGGTTTTTGCACCGCGTTACATTGCGAGTAAAGTCAGCACTATGCCCGAATATATGGGAAAACGCTACGGCGACAGCACGCAGAACATTCTGGCTTGGTACGCTTTGGTAAAAATTCTCGTAAGCTGGCTGTCTTTAGGATTATTTAGCGGAGGCGTTTTGGTACGTCAAATTTTGGGGATTCCGATGTGGCAGAGCGTTACCGTTTTAGTGATTTTCTCCGGAATTTTTACTTTTGCCGGAGGATTAAAAGCGATTGCCAAAGTCAACGTTTTTCAAATGATTTTATTGATTGTCGTTTCATTAACGCTTTCCTATTTAGGATTGCAGAAAGTGGGCGGAATCGAAGCTTTAGCTGCTAAAACACCTTCTAATTTTTGGAATTTAGTCCGCCCATCTGACGATGCGCATTATCCGTGGCCGGCAATTTTGTTAGGATATCCCGTGGCCGCAGTGGCGTTTTTCTGTACCGATCAATCGATGGTGCAGAGTGTTTTGGGAGCTAAAAACTTAGAACAGGGACAATTGGGGGTAAACTTCATCGGATGGCTGAAAGTGATGGCGCTTCCGTTGTTTATTTTACCCGGAATTTTGTGTTACGCCTTATATCCTGAATTAGGTGAAAACTCCGATTTGGCTTATATGACCATGGTTACCAATCTTTTCCCAAGCGGAATGAACGGTTTGGTTATCTGCGTAATGATTGCCGTTTTGGTAGGAACAATTGGTTCTTCGTTAAATGCTTTGAGCACCGTTTTTACCAATGATATTTATGTAAAGAAAATCAACCCGACAGCTACGATTAAAGACCAGATTAGAATTGGTCGTTTAACGATTGCAGCAGGTTGTCTATTTGCGATTTTGATTGCCGTAGCGATTGACAATATTAAAGGGCAAAATTTATTCAACATCTTTCAGGCGGTTTTAGGATTTCTCGCGCCTTCGTTATCTGTTGTTTTCCTGCTGAGTGTTTTCTGGAAACGCACTACCAAAAAAGCGGTAAACTTTACCTTATCTTGGGGTTCTGCGTTCAGTCTTTTTGTCGGGGTTTTGTATCTATGGATTTTCCCTGCCGATAAATATCCGGTTTGGCCTCACTTTTTATTGATTTCGTTTTACATTTTCGCAGTCTTAACCATTACAGCGATCCTTATTTCGTTAACCGATAAAAATCCTGAAACTAATTTCTCAAATGAAACTGATATTCCGAAAACGAGTAAGAAAGTGAAGTTGTTGTTTGGGTTGTTGGGAGTGGTGATTTTGGTTTTGTATTTGGTTTTTAATGGGAATTAATGAAGCTTAATTTATATATTGCATGTATAAAATGAAACATTTTCGGAAAACTAAAATGTTAGACTAACATGTAATTTATGGAAATACTTTTAACTGCAGAAGAGCTGTTTTTAATTGAAAAAGAAGCAAATGATAATTTAGAATATTATTTTGATACTCATGTTATCGATGGGAACGCTACACATATTTCTATAAAAACTATTTCGAAAAAAAATAAACTAATCATCATTGAAGGAAATGATTTTACAGGATTTAAACATTTAAATGAGAGACATAGTTTTTTATCATACAAAAATTATTGGGTTCCTTTTGACGAAAATTTAAAATTAGATGATCCAAGTAAATTCAATCCAAATATGATCCCCATAATAGATTATGTAAAGATTGCTGAAGTAATATTTTGCGAAGAAAATAAGAATATTACAAAAAATAATAGACCAGAAACATTTGATAAATTCACGGGATTTCTTGATAATCAAGGTTCAGAAAAATATCATTTATTAACTTATAAGGATACTAAAATTGTTCACACTCTTTTTCCTGATAAAAAGAAACATAATCGTAAACGAAAATGTAGGTTTGGTAAAGGAATTGCTAAAGTCTCAACAAAATTTCCTGAAGGGTATAATGATTTATCAATAAGTTATGAGAATAATAAAGGAAAAATAGCTTACTCAATTTTATTTAGAAAATATTATTTAGAAAAAATAGAAAGATTGTTTATTCAGAAACATGATAATGAAGAAAACATAATTGAACAATTTCTCTTGAGTTCACGAAGTTTTGAAGGATTTGAAAAATTTGAACATTCTGATATGCATGAGTTTCAAAATGCTGATTTGTCAGAATTTGAAAAACTAATTAACAAAATTGATAATAGAGTTTATTAAAAAAATTAAAATGCAAAACGCTTTCTTTTAAAGGAAGCGTTTTGTATAATACATAGTCTCAAATTAATTGATTTTTTTATCTTTAAAAATATTAAGTTTTTAATTGAACAAGTTTATTTTAAGATTATTACATGTCACAAATAAAAAAGAAACAACATTATGTTTGGAAAAAGTATCTTACTTCTTGGTCTTTAAATGATCAAATTTTCACTTATTTAAAAAGTTCAAATAAAACTATTAAGACAAGCCTTGAAGGTGTTGCTCAAGAACGTTTTTTCTATGCTCTTGAAGAATTCACGGAAGAAGAAGAAATCATTTTAAAGGAACTTATTAATTTATGGGCTAATGATGTAGTTAAACCATTTGTTTTTGAGATTTTTAAGCAAATTACATCTTATTCGAAATTAAAACGAATTCTTGAAAGTAAAATTCTAGATGATTTAAATGTATCTGATGTAGATAAAAGATTAGCTTTATTAAAGGCTAATACAATGGAGGATATTCATAGCACTTTTGAAAAACTTGGTGAAAAATTAATTAGAATTCGAAAGATTGAAGATTTGGAATTTCTTGACAATGATTATGAATTATTAAGCACAATGATTTTTATTTCATTTCAGTATCTAAGGACTAAAAGCATGCAAGAAATCATAAAACCAGTTATTTCAAGATATCCATATTTGTCTGAGAAATATTTAAATTTTCTACCTTTCATATATGCTCCTTCTATCGCTAATTCTTTGACGTATGTGAAAGGTATTAAATTTGTTTTTTTTGATAATTATACTGACATTGATTTTATTACAACCGATCAACCAATCATAAATGTCAAAAAAGATGTTATAAATAGTGCTGGAGAAGTTTCTCAAATGGACTTATATTATCCAATAACACCAAAAAAAGCAATTATTATTCACTATCAAGAGCAAAAAAAAAAGCGCAAGTATATATTAATTACTAAAGAAGAAGTGATTTATTATAATAATTTAATGGTTAAAAATGCTAGAGAATTTATGTTTTCCAGTAATATTGAGCAGTTAAGATCTTTTTCAAATACCTTATAATTTTACAAAAGCGTTTTTTTATTTTGTAGAAACCAACAACTCCCGAATATCAACCTTCAAATATTTAGAAATTTCATAAAGTGTTTCAATAGAAGGCTGATATTCATTAGTACACCAACGCGAAACACTAGCTACTGTTTTACCCAAATGATTGGCTAATTCCTTACTACTTGTGTTGTTTTCAACTAAAACAACTTTTATTCTATTTAACTTAAGTTTCCACACAATGATAATTTATTGCTATAATATTTTGAAAAAATGTAAAATAAAATGAAACAATCAGTAAAAAGACGATTAAAAATCCAGCCAAAACATATGGCAAGAACATATAGTCGTTATGTAATATTCTCAGAAATTCGTCTTTGCGGAAAATGGCTTCAGGATATCGGCTTTAATTGCGGGAATTTCGTAACGGTTGAACATCAGCAAAATAAAATCATTATTACTACCGATACTGAATAACGTGATAAGTTAAATGGTATCAAATAAGATCTAAAACCTTCAATCTCAATTTATTTAATATTGAATAACAAGACGGATAAATATATAGCATAGTTAAATGTAGGGCGATTTAATATTAATTGTAGCTTTTTTATTACATTTGTATTTTAATTAATAATTGATGTAATGATGTATAAAAGTTTTTTAACAGCCTTGCTGTTGTTTTTAGTTAGTAATTTAATAAATGCCCAGAACCAGAAAATTTATATTACGCGCGTCACGAATCCTGATAAAAGTGTCGAATTTCGATATCTCAAAACCTCATCAGGAAATTATTTTATTGAGTTCGATCTCGAAAGTGTAGTAAATGTTGCGGATATTGGCGCATTCAAAAAGGCTTATAATTTAGATCTTTCTTCAGATTCCGGAACTTTATTTACTCTTAATCCGATTGATAGTCAAAAAGAAATTTTATGTTCTTATACTTATAGTTATAAAAGAGGGCTTATAAGACCGAAAGTGGATAATTCAATTGTTTATGCGCTTCCGTTCAAGGAAAATAAAAAAATAACTATTTTCGAATCCCGACGTTTTAATGTTGACCCCGAAATCTGGAAAAATTACGTGGTGTACTCCAAAATAAAAGATACTATTTATGGAATGCGTAAAGGAATAGTGACTGAAATTAAAAAAATTACGGCCACAGATAAAAAAAATACCGTTTTAAGAACAGAAGTGGTAGTAGATCATGCTGACGGCACCACGGCTTCCTACATCGGACTTGACGAAAAATCATTGCAGGTAAAATTAAACGATCCTATTTATCCGGGTACCATTATCGGGACGGTAGATGATGTCTTAGATAACGATGAAAATCACAATTTTAAATTTAATATTTATTATTTTTCTAATGAAGAGGTAGAAGATATGGAGGGGAAAAAAATTAAGATTATAGAAAGATCTGTTGCTCCTCAGTTTCTAACATCTGATGGTATAAAAAAATTAGAAAGTGATGAAAGTTATACGGTTAAGTACAACGAAGATGTGCTATTTAAAGAAATGACTCCAGAAGAGAAATCGAAAAATAAAATAGTTTTATAAAAATTTTCGAAAATTATTTTTGATAAAAATGATTGGCTATAAATATATTTATCAATTGCCTCCAGTTTTAAATTAGGATTTAGCAATAAGAGAAAAAAAGGCTTTAGCCGAATTGTAATAAATTCGGCTAAAGCCTTTAGTTTTGTGAGTATTTCTCATGCAGAAAAAGCTGACGCAATTTAAACTTAAATAATAAAAAAATTTGTGTCTTAGCGTCTTCGTGGCAAAACAAAAATTAAGCCTTTTTTCGCCCTTCAATATTCGGTAAAAACCCAGTAATCACCCCAATCAAAGGCAGAAACGCACAAATTTTAAATACATATTCGATACTCGTTGCATCGGCGATTTTTCCTAAAACAGCAGAACCCAATCCGCCCATTCCGAAAGCAAATCCGAAGAAAAGACCGGCTACTAAACCCACTTTTCCGGGCATTAATTCAGTTGCGTAAACTAAGATTGCAGAGAAGGCAGAAGAAAGTATCAACCCGATAATTACAGACAAAGTTCCGACCCAGAATAAAGAAACGTAAGGCAACAGTAAAGTAAACGGCGCAACACCAAGAATAGAAACCCAGATAACATATTTTCTTCCGTAACGGTCTCCTATTGGTCCGCCGATTAAAGTCCCTGCCGCAACAGCACCAGAAAACAAAAATAAATACACCTGAGACTGCTGAATTGAAATATGGAATTTATCAATCAAAAAGAAGGTATAATAACTTGTAATACTACTCATGTAGAAGTATTTAGAGAAAATCAAAACCAATAAAATAATTAGCGAAAAGATTACTCTGTTTTTAGATAAATGATTTGTTTCAATTTGTTGGGTTGATTTATTGGCCATTCTCTCAGATAAATGTGCTGTGTACCAAACCGCGATTTTATATAAGGCAAAAATTCCAACTAAAGCAATAATACAAAACCAGGCCACATACGATTGTCCGTGCGGAATCACAATAAAAGCGGCCAATAAAGGTCCGATCGCACTTCCGGCATTTCCGCCCAATTGAAAAATAGACTGCGCTAAACCTTTTTTTCCGCCAGAAGCTAAATGCGCTACACGCGAAGATTCAGGATGGAAAATGGAAGATCCAATTCCGATTAAACTTACCGATAATAATAAGTAGATAAAACTCGAAGCGATCGAAACAAGAAATAAACCAACCATTGTAAAACACATTCCGATAATAAGAGAATAAGGTTTCGATTTTTTGTCGGTATACATTCCCACAAAAGGCTGTAGGATAGAAGCAACGATTTGATAAGTAAAAGTGATGATTCCAATTTGAGAGAACGTCAGTCCGAAGTTTTCTTTAATTAAAGGATAAATGGAAGGAACTACAGCTTGTAAAAGATCATTTATTAAATGAGAAAAACTGATTATAAAAAGTATCGAGTACGTTGTTTTCTTGACTATTTCCGGATTTGCTTTGACGGTTTCCATGATTTTGTATTTGAGTTAATTTTAGTTTTAAAAATAACAGCTGTTTTATTTTTTACAAAATTGGAGAAAATATGAATGTCAAAATTACTACATTTGGACAATGAATAATCAAATTCGGACATATCGAATAGCGCAGGAACATGGATTTGTAATTAATCCGCTGATTCCTGTTATGGGTTATACAGAAATGGTAACCAACGAAATGTGTATCTCACATTCGCATCCCAGAGCACAACTCATTTATGCAACGCGGGGCGTAATGAATGTTGTGGTTGGAAATAATATTTGGGTTGTGAATCCGCTGCAGGGTTTGTGGCTTCCCGGTGGTGTAGAACATCAGGTAACTTTTCAGAAAGACGTGAATTATTACAGCGTTTTTATTGATCCGTCTTTTACGGGTGGATTGCCTCCAAATAGTTTTTCTTTTGATATTCCGGTTTTTCTAAAACAGCTGGTTTTTAAAATTATCACTTTTGGGATTGAAGGCAATATTTCGCCATCACAACGAAGAATTATAGATGTTTTTTTAGATGAACTGGCATTAATTACGCCAAGTGCCACGTTTCTTCCTACCACAAATAACGAAAGACTTCAAAAAGTCGTTGAACTTTTAATGGAGGACGTAGCAAGCAAAAATACGATTGATCATTATGCTGAAATTTCTTTTATGAGCACCAGAACGTTAACCCGTTTGTTTATCAAAGAATTAGGTATGAATTTCAGCGACTGGCGCACACGTTTAAAATTGCTTGAAGCTATTAAACGTTTAGGCGAAAAGCAATCCATAAAAGAAATCGCACTCAATTTAGGCTACGAAACTCCAAGTGCCTTTATTTACATGTTTAAAAAACATTTAGGAAAAACACCTTCTAATTATATTTTGGAAGATGAGAACGAGTCAGAAAAGATGATTGCTTAGATTATCGTTTTATGCAAAATAACCACAATCATTGTCATTTCGACGAAGGAGAAATCTTTAGTTCAAAACTTTGACAAAACTTGTCTCGCTAATTATAATCAAAATCCGTTTCATCCGCGTGCCATAAAAATCTCAACATCATTTTTTTTAATACTAAAAAAGTGATAACTCATAATTTTTCCCTTAAAAAATTAGCAATGATTCGTATTTTTTGCGAAATTACAGGATAGTGCAGGTTGTGAAATGTAAAAATAACACTTATCTTTAGCTCCAAAATAAAACTAACTATGCCAAACCGCTTATCCATTTTTAAGATTTTAGTCGTTTTTATTTCTTTATTTTCTTGTTCTGAAGTATTGGCGCAGGAAAAATCAAAAGAAGCAACATGGATCTGGTATCCGGGTGATTTCGAAATTTGGTTAAGCAATAAAATGCAGGTAAGACGTACAGAACGCGAAGCAGTATTTCCTCCGCTTTGGCAATATTACAGTCCCTATGCGCTGGTAACTTTTCAAACCGAAGTAGAGCTTCCAAAACCAGACGAAGTTAAAATCTACTCAGAAGGACCTTTTCAGTTACTTTTAGATGGTGTTCAGGTTTACGGACAGCCAAAGTCAATTACAGTTCCCGCCGGAAAACATAAAATTTCTTTTAAAGTATACAATCAGGAAGTGTTGCCGGCTATTTATATAAAGGGTAGCTATGTGAAATCTGATGCATCATGGAAAGTTACAAACGAAGATAAATTGTGGATAGACGAAGCGGGAAAAGCACAACAATCGGGTACACCCTGGGTTCCTGTTGGTTCCTGGAATTTTGATTCACCGGAAAATAAACCTTCCGGATTTAAACTGACAACCAAACCTTTAAGTGCCAAAAAAACAGAAAAAGTTGGAGCAGGCGAGTTAGTAGATTTTGGAAAGGAAACTTTTGGTTATATTAAAATTCATGGTTTAAAAGGAAAAGGTAAAGTCGCGCTTTATTATGGAGAATCCCGCGAAGAAGCTTTAGATTCTGCCAAATGCGAAACCTTGGATCATTTATCTTTTGATGGAAAACAGTCTGAAACCTACACACATAATGGATCGAAAGCATTCCGTTATGTTCAGGTACAAGCAGATGCAGGCGTAAAATATGATTCGATTTCGATGCTTTACGAATATTTGCCATTAGATTATCGTGGCGCATTTAAATCTTCAGATGAATTATTGAATAAAATTTGGGATGTGTCGGCTTATACGATGCATTTAACTTCCCGTGAATTTTTTATTGACGGAATTAAGCGCGACCGCTGGGTTTGGTCTGGCGATGCTTATCAAAGTTACTTAATGAATTATTATTTGTTTTTTGATTCGCCTTCTGTAGAGCGAACAATGTCAGCACTTCGTGGAAAAGATCCCGTAACAGCTCACGTAAATATCATTATGGATTATTCGCTATATTGGTTTGTGGGCGTTTATGATTATTACTTACACACAGGCGATACAAAATTCATCAAAACTTTTTATCCAAGAATGAAATCACTTATGGATTTCTGTTTAGAAAGAAGAAACAAAAACGGATTCCTTGAACCTTTAGAAGGAGACTGGGTTTTCATTGACTGGGCAGACGGACTGCCAAAAACAGGCGAAGTTAGTTTTGAGCAGATGCTTTTAGCTAGAAGTTTAGAAGCCATGTCGGTGAGTGCTGAAATTGCAGGTAAAAAGGAAGATCAAAAAGAATATCAAAAATTAGCTTCTGACTTAAAAACTTCATTATTCGATGTGTTTTGGGATAAAAAAGAAAACGTCATGAAGCACCAGCGTATCGACGGGAAAATGCAAAATATCGTTACCCGATATGCGAATATGTTTGGTATTTTCTTTAATTATTTTACTGAAGAACAAAAACAAAGTGTAAAAAACAAAGTGTTACTCAATAAAGATGTTCTTCAAATCACAACGCCATACATGCGTTTTTACGAGTTGGAAGCATTATGCGCGATGGACGAACAAAAATTGGTTCTAAATGAGATCCGAGATTATTGGGGCGGAATGCTAAACAATGGTGCCACATCATTTTGGGAAAAATACGATCCAAAACAAAGTGGAAAGGAACATTTAGAAATGTACGGTCGTCCTTACGGGAAAAGCCTTTGCCACGCTTGGGGTGCAAGTCCGATTTACTTATTAGGAAAATATTATTTAGGTGTAAAACCTACCGCTCCTGGATATTCGGAATATGAAATTAAACCAAATCTGGGAGGTTTAAAATGGATGGAAGGAAAAGTGCCAACACCAAACGGAGAAGTTGCGGTGTATTGCAGTACCAAAGAAATCAAAGTGAAAGCAGGTGAAGGTGAAGGAAAATTGATTTTTAAAAGTGCAGGCAAACCCAAAACAAATTCTGGAACGATTACGGAATTAGCGAAGAATAAATATCAATTGATTGTAAAACCGAATGTGGAGTATGTTGTGAGTTATAAGGCTATTTAGTTCTTAGTCGTTAGTAATTAGTCCTAAGTTTATAAACGTCCAGTTTGTCATTTCGACCGAAGGGAGAAATCACACTCGTAACCACAAAGATTGTCGACTATTGTTGCGGAATTTCTAGTGTGATTTCTCCCTTCGGTCGAAATGACAAAATTGCGGTGATTCTGGAATCAATAAAAATAAAAAACCAAATGTTTTCAAAAAATACAAAATACAATTTCAAATTAAAAACCGCTTTTCTAGCCCTGTTTCTCCTATGCTTACAGACAAAAGCTCAAACAGCATGGAAACCAGCTTCTTTCGAAATTGTAAAATCAAACTACAAAACATTCAAAACTACACAATACGCTCATGTATTTTCAGGAAGCAAACATAACATTATTCGTGTCGCTCCCGAATTACAAGGATTGCAAGGAATCGAACTTCCATTAGATAAATATAAAAATGGAACCAATGCTCCATTGCAGTTAAAATTCAAAGAGGCTGTAACGGTTTTAATTGGTGTTTTTCAGGATAAAAGTTCAGAGTACCTTCAAACAGATAAACTTCAAAATGCCAAATTAATTTTAGAAAATGGGGTCACTATTACCGGACTTCCTCCTGTAAACATTTATGCTGTTTCTTATCCAAAAGGAATACAAAACATCCATTTTGGAAAAGGTTTATTTACGATTGTAGGAATTATAAAAGCTTCTGAAAAACTGGCACCGCGAGACGCTAAATTCCCAGATGGAAAATTATGGAATCCGACATTTATTGTGGATGGATTTTCAGATGAAAAACCACTTTTTGAGATTATCGGCGGAGAAAACAAAGCCGTTATCGACGAAGGAATGTCTGGAACAGAAGGGATTCAGGGTGGTTTTGAAGGTGGACGCGTCGTAAAAGTCGGCGATACCTATCACATGTTTCCAACCGAAAGAGCAGGAGAAAAAGGTGTTGATTATTATTATGACCGCGTAAAAACCAAAATCGGACACTGGACCAGTAAAGATGCGATTCATTGGAAAAGAGAATCAACCATTTATCAGGCAAGCGGTGTTTATGCGGTTACCGAAGATGATAATCCGATGAACGATCGTCGCGCTGCGATTTGGTCTTATATGCCGGTTTTTAATGAAAAAACAAACAAGTGGTACGGCTATTATTTGGCGTACACGGTAAGTAAAGAAATAGAACCCAATCATTCGTTTGGAAGAATTTGGCGTTGCGAATCGACTGTAGAAGGCATCAACGGAATCGGTGGTCCTTATAAAGATATGGGAATTATTATGGAACCCGGATTAGATTCTCAACCTTGGGAGGGACGTCAGGGTGTGGCTTCTTTTTTTCCTTATCCGGTTGGCGATAAATTCTTCGGATTTTACAGCGGAGCATACCCATTTAATTCCTGGGCAGATTATCCAAAGAAATCAGGAAAAGGATGGTTTGTAGCTTTAGCCGAATCCAAAAGTTTAGAAGGTCCGTGGCTGCGAATGAACAAAGGTTTGGAACCTATAAAATCAATTCATCCCTTATTTGTTGAAAATCCAATCGTAAGTCAGTTACCAAACGGATTATATATTGCAATTTTCGACGGTGGCCCGGACGGCTGGGGACATCATTTACCAAACATGATCGGATATTCTTTATCTGCAGATGGCGTAAATTGGCATGAAGCGCATTATTTGCCCATCGAAACCAAAGTAGATAAATGGTGGGATATTATCAGAACGCCATTGTGTCTAATCCCGGAAGGAAATGATGTTTACACGATAGTGTACAACGCAATAGATTTAAAAAAGAGATTTCATCCAACAGGAATGGTTAAGGTAAAATTAAACAAAGATGTAATGGATTTGCGTTTAAAAGAATTGAAGAAGTAGAAGGAGGTAGAAGCAAGAAGCAAGATCTTGAGATTATAAATAAAGAATATAAAAGATAAAAATTTTGCGCGTTAGCGACTTTTCGAGAGCTAAAACCTAAGCTTAGAATTAATCTCGCAAAGACGCAGAGTCGCAAAGAAAAGCATAAAATTTAGTGCCTTAGTCCCGATAGCTATCGGGATCGTGGCCAAAACCAAAAACAATGAAAATTAAATACGTACTAATAGCCATTTCAGCACTGTTTATAAGCAGTTGCGCGACCAAATACAAGAAGCGTGAAATTACCGACAGCGTAATGCAGGAAATTTACGAGGAAGTGAAAACGCCTTATAAATACGGATTGGTAATGGTGCCAACAGACAACTCATATAAAATGGATTGCCCAAGTGTTTTTAGAAAAGACGGCAAATGGTACATGACGTATTTAATTTACGACGGCAGAGGTTACGAAACCTGGCTGGCAGAAAGTGATAATCTTTTAGACTGGAAATATTTAGGCAAAGTAATGTCATTTTCAGCAAATGAAAAACACTGGGACGTAAACCAAAAAGCGGGATATATTTCATTGCAAGACATGACTTGGGGCGGAAGTTACGAATGGGAAAAATACGAAGACAAATACTGGATGAGTTATTTTGGCGGAGACAGTAAAGGTTACGAAGCAGGCGTTTTGTCAATCGGAATGGCGTATACGAAAGAAGCTCCAACAAAACCACACGAATTTCAAAGATTAGAAAATCCGGTTTTGACGCCAAAAGACAAAGATGCCAGATGGTGGGATAATAGCACGATGTATAAAAACAGTGTAATTCGCGATAAAGACAAAGTAACAGGACATAATTTTATCATGTATTACAATGCCCGCGGTGATAGTTTAAATCCTGCTAAAGGCGCGGAACGTATTGCGATGGCGGTATCGAACGATATGAAAAATTGGAAACGTTATGGCGATAAACCTTTAATCAATCATCATAAAGGAATCTCGGGAGATGCTTATATTCAGCGTATTAATGATACTTGGGTGATGTTCTATTTTGGAGCTTTCTGGACAGGTTGGAATCAGGGTGCATTTAACCGATTTGCCGTTTCGAATGATTTAGTAAACTGGAAAGATTGGGAAGGAGAAGATTTAATTAAATCATCTGAGCCGTATGACGATATGTTTGCACACAAATCATTTGTAGTAAAACATGATGGTGTTGTCTATCATTTTTATTGCGCTGTTAATAAAGCAGAACAACGCGGAATTGCAATTGCAACTTCAAAAGATTTAGGAAAAAGCAAATTGAATTTTGTGGCTCCGCCGGAGAAGAAGGTTAAAAAGTAGTTATGAATTATAAATTATGAGTTATGAGTTATGAGTTTTAAACCTGACAGGTTTTAAAAACCTGTCAGGTTTAATTACTACACAAAATAAATAAAGACACTGTTTTGTCATTTCGACCGAAGGGAGAAATCACACTCGTAACCACAAAGATCGTCGACCATTGTTGCGGAATTTCTAGTGTGATTTGCTTCGCCTGTTCGCTATCGCTCGGGTCTCCCTTCGGTCGAAATGACAAAAAATACGGTCAATACAAAGCGAATAAAAAATATAGAATTAATGTCCAAACCAATTCAAAATAATCACTTTTCCAGGTTTCGATTTTCGATACCAAAATTAGTATTTACATTTTACATCTTACTTTTTACATCTTACGTTGCAAACGCACAATTAGTAACGGGCGAACCTGCCGGAATTCCAAAAATTCCGGAAAAATACTTAGACAATGTGTGGGAAAATCCAATGGTTACGAGCATAAACAGAGCTCCGGCAAGAGCTACAGGATATTCTTACAGCAATGTTGCAGACGCGTTAGAAGGAAACAGAAATAAAAGCAGGATAAAAATACTGAATGGCGATTGGGATTTTAAATTTGCGAAAAACCTTCAGGAAGCGCCTCAGGATTTTTATAAAAATGAAGTAAAAGGCTGGGATAAAATTGAAGTTCCATCAAACTGGGAATTAAAAGGTTACGGAATGGCAATATACAAAAGTGCTGTTTATTCGTTTCGACCGGTAAATCCGCCATTTGTGCCAAAAGATGATAATCCGATTGGTTCTTATCAGCGAAAATTTACAGTGCCTGAGAATTGGGACGGAATGACTGTTACGCTTCATTTTGGCGGGGTAAGTTCTGCTTTTCAGGTTTGGGTAAACGGCGAATTTCTAGGTTACGGGCAAGACAGCTGTAATTCATCAGAATTTAATATTACACCTTACCTTAAAAAAGGAGAAAATATACTATCAGTTCGTGTTTTTCGCTACAGCGATGGTTCCTATCTTGAAGATCAGGACCATTGGCGTCTGAGCGGAATCCAACGTGAAGTTTTCATCATGGCCGAGCCTAAATTACGCATTCAGGACTTCTTTTATCAGACCAAATTAGACAAACAATATAAAGATGCTGTTTTTCAATTGCGTCCGCGTTTAGAGAATTTTACAGGTGACACTATCAAAAATCAGACTTTTGAAGTACAATTGTATGATCCTCAAAACAAGCCTTTATTCGAAAAAGCATTAGTACGAAAAGCGTCGGATATTATCAGCGAAGTTTCGCCACGTTTAGATAAAGTTCGTTTTGGATTTTTTCAGGAAACCATCAAAAATCCGTTAAAATGGAGTGCAGAAGTTCCAAATTTATATACTTTAATCATGACGTTAAAAAATCCTGATGGATCAATCAGCGAAGTAAAAACGTGCAAAGTAGGTTTTCGTTCCATCGAATTTTCTAAGGAAAACGGAAAAATGCTCATTAACGGAAAAGAAACGTATGTATATGGTGTCAATCATCACGGGCATCATCCGGTTCGAGGTGAAGCGGTTAATCATCAGGATTTGGAAGAAGATGTAAAGCTGATGAAAAAATTCAATTTCAATTTCGTGCGTACCAGCCATTTTCCGGACGATCCGTATTTCTACGAATTATGCGATAAATATGGTTTGATGGTTATGGATGAAGCCAATTTGGAAACCCACGGTTTAGGCGGATTTTTAAGCAACGACCAACAATGGACACATGCCTATTTAGAGCGCATGACCCGAATGGTAGAGCGTGATAAAAACCATCCAAGTATTGTTATGTGGAGTTTAGGAAACGAATCAGGAAAAGGACCAAATCACGCGGCGATGGCGGGCTGGACTCATGATTACGACATTACAAGACCAGTGCATTATGAGCCGGCACAAGGAAATCCGAGATTAGACGGATATATAGATCCTCTTGATCCGCGTTATCCTAAAACTGTAGATCATTCGCACCGTTTCGAAAATCCACAGGATGAACCTTATGTAGATATGGTGAGCCGTTTTTATCCGGGTGTTTTTACCCCAAAATTTTTGGTGGAGCAAAATAAAGATACACGTCCGATTTTGTTTGTAGAGTATTCGCATTCTATGGGAAATTCAACCGGAAATTTAAAAGAATTATGGGATGAATTTCGATTAACTTCAAGAGTGATCGGCGGTTGTATCTGGGATTTAAAAGATCAGGGATTACTTAGAAAAGATCCTAAAACCGGACAGGAATATTTTGGTTATGGAGGAGATTTTGGAGAAAAGAAGCACGATGCAAATTTCAATATAAACGGAATGGTTGCTGCCGATGGAAGACCAAAAGCTGCAATGTTTGAAAACAAATGGATTTATCAACCGGCAGTTTCCACCTTAGAAAGTAATACAACATTAAAAATTCACAACCGTCAAACAGTTAAGAATTTGAGTGATTTTATTCCGGTAATCAAAGTTTTAGAAAATGGTGTTGTAATCAAAGAAACCGTTTTAAAACCTTTAGATATTGCTCCCGAAAATGATCTGATTTTGAATGTAAACAAATACCTTCCAAAGATGAAATCAGATTCAGAGTATTTCTTAAATATCGAATTTCAACTTTCAAAAGATGAGTTTTGGGAAAAGAAAGGGTACGCAGTCTCAACAGATCAATTTTTACTACAAAAGAAAGAAACTTCAATTGCAGTTGAAAGCTCAAAAGAAAAATCTGAAATTGTAGAAAGTAATTCAGATTTTAAAATTAGCGGAAAATCGTATGCGATTATAATTAGCAAAACAAATGGCGCTTTAAGTTCTTATAAATATAAAAATGAAGAACAGGTTTTTGCTCCTTTGCTTCCAAATTTTACCAGACCGATGACAGACAATGATCGAAAAGGCTGGAAACCAAATAAAGTTTTAAAACAATGGTATAATGCAGTTCCTAAACTGGTAAATATTGTAAAGGAAAATTCTGACGAAGGAATTAAAATAAGCAGTACTTATGAGGTAATTAAAGACAGCGCTCAGGTTAAAGTTGCGTATGTAATTAAACCAAACGGAATTATTGAGGTCTATTATCAATTAAAAGCAGATAAAGCATTACCAAAAATTCCAAAAGTTGGAATGCAGATGGGAGTTCAAAGACAATTTGACCAAATTTCGTGGTACGGAAAGGGAGAATTAGAAAATTATATTGATCGTAGTTTTGGTTTTACCGTTGGAAGATATTCTCTGCCAATCGATAAATTTATTGAGCCTTACATCAAACCTCAGGAAAACGGCAACAGAACAGAAGTAAGATGGATGGCGCTGACGACGCCACAAAAAAATAAAGGTTTGTTGATTGTTAAAGATACAAAAGTGCTGAGTATGAGCGCATGGCCTTTTACACAGCAAAATTTAAACGAAGCCAAACATACCTATGATTTGAAAGATCCTGGATTTTTAACCTTAAACATCGATTTAATTCAAATGGGAGTTGGAGGTAACGACAGCTGGTCGCCCGTGGCAAGACCTATAGAAAAGTATGAAATTCCGGCGGGAGATTATCAATACAGTTTTTATCTAATGCCTTTCGCTTCAGCTAAAAATGGTTTGGAAGAAAGTTTGAAGAAGTTTAAGTATTAGACTAAAGCTAATAATTATGTTTTGTTTGTCATTTCGACGAAGGAGAAATCACACGCGGGATTCGACACAGATTGTCGATTATTATTGTGGAATTTCTAGTGTGATTTGCTTCGCCTATTCGCTATCGCTCGGGTCTACTCTATCGAAATGACAAGATTGTGGAAAAAACAGAATAAAAGAATATAAAAAAACAGAAATGTTCAATAAAAAATACCTCTTTTTTATCTTACTTCTTGCGGGATTCGTTTCTGCACAGGAAACCTATAAAAAAGAAAATGCATTTTTTCAGCCCACTATAGAATCCTCAAAACCGTGGGTGTATTGGTATTGGATGCAAAGTGCTTATTCTAAAGAAGGCATCACAGCCGATTTAGAAGCCATGAAACAAGCGGGAATTGGAGGCGCCTATTTAATGACCATAAAAGGCCCGGCAAATCCGCCATTGATGAATCCACCGGTTTTGCAGTTGAGCAAAGAATTCTGGAATTTGGTGCATTGGGCATTGACAGAAGCAGACCGATTGGGCGTAAAAATCGCGTTTCATCCCGCAGACGGTTTTGCTGTTGCTGGCGGACCCTGGATTACACCAGAAATTTCGATGCAAAAAGTGGTTTGGTCAGATCTTACGGTGAGTGGAAATAATCTTAAAAACATTTCATTACCAGTTCCAAATCATTACAAAGACTATTATAAAGATATTGCCGTTTTTGCGATTCCGCAGAAAGAAGCGATTGTTACCTCTTTCCAAAAACAGCCAAAAGTGACATCAACTTTAGCAGATTTTGATGCTTCATTTTTGACTAATTCTGCCAAAGAAGATCAATTTAGATTAAAAGAAAAAGGCTGGGTTCAGTATGAATTTGATCAGCCATTTTTGTGCAAATCCATTCAGATTGAAACCAAAGGAAATAATTATCAGGCGCATCGTTTGATTGTTGAAGTTAGTGACGACGGAAAAAATTTCAAAAGTTTAGGGAGATTAACAACACCAAGACAAGGCTGGCAGGATACAGATGCGTTTTATACACACAGTTTAATTCCGACAAAAGCAAAATATTTCAGATTTGTTTATGATCCGGCTGGAACAGAACCCGGCGCAGAAGATCTTGATCCCGCAAAATGGAATCAGGGATTAAAAGTTGCCAAAATTATATTATCAAACGAGGCTTTAATCGATAATTATCAGGGAAAATCGGGAGCAATCTGGAGATTGAGTCCGCAGGTTACAGAAAAAGAAATAAGTAATTCTGATTGCATCAATCCTTCAAAAATGATTAATGTTTCGAAGTTTGTTGATGCTAATGGAGTTTTAAATTGGAAATATCCTTCAAAAGGAAACTGGAGAATTATCCGTTTTGGATATACTTCGACCGGACACGAAAATGCTACGGCAGGCGCGGGAAGAGGTTTAGAAGTAGACAAATTTAATACCGAAGCCATTCGTTTTCAATTGGATCATTGGTTTGGAGAAATGCTGAGAACTGCTGGGCCTGAATTGGCTTCGAAAGTTGTTAAAATCCTTCACATGGACAGTTGGGAATGCGGAAGTCAAAACTGGTCGCCTGTTTTTAGAGATGAATTTAAAAAACGCAGAGGTTACGATATTGTTGATTTTCTTCCGGTTATTGCCGGAATTCCGGTGAAAGATATTCAGACTTCAGAAAAAATATTATACGATGTTCGAAAAACAATTTCAGAATTGGTTGCAGAGAATTTTTTCGGAACATTAAAAGATATTGCCAAAGAATCCAATGTAAAATTCAGTTCAGAAAATGTTGCGCCAACCATGATGAGCGACGGACTTTTGCATTTTAAATATGTAGATTATCCGAGTGGTGAATTTTGGCTGAAAAGCCCAACGCATGACAAACCAAACGATATGCTAGATGCAATTTCGGGCGGACATATTTACGGAAAAGATATTATTCAGGCAGAAGCGTTTACCGAATTAAAAATGGATTGGGACGAACATCCGGGGAATCTTAAAACGCTGGCCGATAGAAATTATGCTTTAGGAATCAACCGATTTTTCTACCATGTTTTTGTACATAATCCGTGGACAGACAGAAAACCGGGAATGACTTTAGACGGCGTTGGAAGTTATTTTCAAAGAGACCAAACCTGGTGGAAACCCGGAAAAGCATGGGTTGATTATTGCCAGAGAGTGCAGTTTCAATTGCAAAAAGGAAAACCTGTTATTGATTTGGCTGTTTTTATTGGTGAAGATTTGCCGTCCCGCGCGATGCTTCCGGATCGTTTAGTGTCTTTTATTCCGAATGTTTTTGGAAAAGAAAGAATTGAAAGTGAAAAAATCAGATTGGAAAATGAAGGTCAGCCGAGTTTGAGAGCGCCAAAAGAAGTAACTTCTTCTAAAAATTCAACCGATTTATCGCAATGGACAAATGCGATGAATGGCTATCAATATGATTCATTCAATGCTGATGTGTTAATCCAAAATGCAAAAGTAGAAAACGGAAAAATAAACTTTGGCGGTGGAATTTCATACGGCGCTTTATTGTTTCCGGGAACTCATAAAATGGCACCAAATAAAATGATTTCTTTGGCTTCCGCCGAAAAAATATTGGAGTTGATAAAAGCTGGCGGAACTATTTTTGTGGATGAAAAACCAAATCTGCAACCGGGAATTCAATCAGAAGCTGATCAAAAAAAATGGCAGAATGTAGTGGATGAAATCTGGAATAACGCCAATTTATCTTCATGGAAAATCGGAAAAGGGACCGTTATAAAACTTCCTTATTTAGAAAATAATTTTGCTTCAATCGGAATTAAGCAGGACGTTTATTTTCCGAATTTAAACAGAGCCGATTCAGAAACTATTGCGTGGACACACCGTAAATCAGAATCTGAGGATATTTATTTTATTTCAAATCAAAAAGAAGAAATAAGAACTTTCGACGCTTCGTTTAGAATTTCAGGAAAAATTCCAGTTTGGTACAATCCTGTAACCGATAAAACTGCTGTTTTAGAAAATTGGAAAATCGAAAACGAGCGTACAATTGTTTCTTTATCATTAAATGAAAATGAATCTGGTTTTGTCATTTTTAAAGAAGCAACCAAAGAAATTTTAGCTAATGGAAAAACAACTGAATTTGAAAAAGTTCAGGTTTTGGATGAAAATTGGGAATTACAATTTGATCCCGAATTTAAAGGTCCGAAAGAAGTCGTAAAAACCAACAAACTTTTTGACTGGAGCACTTCAGAAAATGATCAAATTAAATATTATTCGGGAACCGTTACTTATAAAAAAGAGTTTGTCTGGAAAGGAAAAGATTTGAATAAAATCTGGTTAGATTTAGGAGAAATTGCCAATATCGCTGAAATCTCAATCAACGGAAAAGACTGCGGAACGCTTTGGACATTTCCTTATAAAAAAGATATTTCAGATGCCTTACAAAAAGGAAAAAATACGATTATAATAAAAATAACCAATACCTGGGCAAACCGATTAATGGGTGACGAAAAATTACCAAAAGAAGAAAGATTAACGTGGACAACCGCGCCATATCGTTTGGAAGGAAATCCATTGTTGAAAGCGGGATTATTAGGGCCGGTAACGATTTTGAAACAAAAATAATTTTTTTTCGCCACGAATTCACGAATTTTTATAATCGCATTTGAGAATAATTCGTGAATTCGTGGCTAATAAAACATAATGAAAATGAGAAATTTTAGAAATTCAATTATTGCATTTGCGGCTGTTTTATCAAGCCTTCAAATCAATGCTAAAATCAAACTGCCAGCATTGTTTAGCGACAATATGATGTTGCAACAAAAATCAAACGCGCCAATATGGGGCTGGGCAGAAAAGAACGCGAATCTTATCATAAAAACATCGTGGAATTCTAAAATCTACAAAGTAAAAGCAGATGCTTCAGGAAAATGGAAAACAGAATTGCAAACGCCAACTGCTGGCGGACCTTTTACAATTGAAGTTGCGGAAGGAAACGAAAAAGTAACCATTAAAAATATTTTAATTGGTGAAGTCTGGCTGTGCTCAGGACAGTCAAACATGGAAATGCCTTTGAAAGGTTTTCCGGGACAACCTGTAAGAAATGGAAATGAAATTATCGTAAGATCGACCAATAAAAATATACATTTTATAACCGTTCCAAGAGCGACAGTTTTAGAACCGAAAGATGATTTTGAAGGAAAATGGGAAGTGGCTTCACCAAAATCAACTGCTAATTTTAGTGCAACGGCCTGGTATTTTGGATCACTTTTACAGGAAGTTTTAGACGTTCCGGTTGGGTTGATTCATGTTTCTTACGGCGGTTCAAGTATGGAAGCGTGGATGAATCAGGAAATGCTGAAAGATTTTGCGAGCGCTAAAATTCCGACCACTAAAGAAGAATTGGCAAAAGATCCAAATCGTGTTCCGACCACTTTATTTAACGGAATGCTTTCGCCTGTAATTGGTTACGGAATCAAAGGCTGTATCTGGTATCAGGGTGAATCCAATTACGAAAGAGCTTCTGAATATAAAGAGTTAATGAAAAAAATGGTAAGCAGTTGGAGAGCTTTATGGAAACAAGGCGATTTCCCTTTTTACTACGTTCAGATTGCACCGTTTAATTATGCTTCTTTTCATCCAAAAGATTATGTGGAAAAATACAATTCGGCTTATTTGAGAGAAGCGCAATTGAAAGCTTCAACAGAAATTCCGAATTCGGGAATGGCTGTTTTGATGGATGTTGGTGAAGAAAATAATATTCACCCTACAGATAAGGAAAAAGGCGGAAATCGTCTGGCATTCCAGGTTTTAGCAAAAACATACGGCATTGAAGGTTTCGAATTTGAAAGTCCGAAATACAAAAGCATGGAGATAAAAGACGGTTCGGTAACCGTTTCTTTTGATGATGTTCCAAACGGAATTACAGCTTACGATAAAGAGGTTTTAGGTTTTGAAATTGCTGGAGAAGACAAAGTTTTTTATCCGGCCAAAACCGTAGTAAGAAGAAAATCAGTGGTTTTGACTTCTGATAAAGTAGCGAAACCAGTTGCTGTTCGTTATTTGTGGAAAGATTTCGCGAAAGCGGAATTATTCAGTACGGGCGGTTTGCCGGTTTCTTCGTTTAGAACGGATGAATGGTGATTTTGAGTTATAAGTTATGAATTATAAGTTATGAGTTGCGCCCAGTTTGTCATTTCGACTGAAAGGAGAAATCACACTCGTAACCATAAAGATTGTCAATTATTATTGCGGAGTTTCTAGTGTGATTTCTCCTCCGTCGAAATGACAAACAAGACTGAAAAATAAATGGATTTGAAATACATAAAATACATACTTCTCTTTACCACGCTTTGCATCAAAGCACAAATTCCTATGCTTGATAATTACAACCAAATCTGGACAACACAAAGCAACAATTCATCAGAATCTATGCCTTTGGGTGGCGGAGATATTGGTGCGAATGTTTGGGTAGAAAAAGGGGATTTATATTTTTATTTTTCGCGAAGCGGGACTTTTGATGAGCATAATACTTTATTGAAATTAGGCCGTGTTAAAGTGAGTCTAAGTCCGAATCCGTTTGAAGGTAAAGATGGCTTTTATCAGGAATTGAAACTGAAAGACGGCTATATTTTAGTGAAGCAAAATGATACTAAAATCAAACTTTGGGTGGATGTTTTTAAACCGATTATTCATGTTGATTTAGAAAGTAAAAATCCGTTGAAAATGACGGCTTCTTATGAAAGCTGGCGTTATCAGAATCATCATTCAAAAGGAAAAGAAAATAATGCCAATTCGTATAAATGGGCACCTCAGGGCGACATCATCATTTTTAAAGATTCGATTGCTTTTGAAAATAACGGAGTGAAATTCTATCACAGAAACCGCCAACAAACTGTTTTTGATGTTACTGTAAAACAGCAAAAAATGGAATCGGTAAAAGACCAAATGATGAACCCGATTGCCAATCTGACTTTTGGCGGTTTCATGAAAGGGGATAATCTAAAACCAGACGGAACTTATTTAGGAAAATATCAAGATACGGATTTTAAAGGTTTTAATTTAACGAGCGTAAAACCTTCAAAAAAACATTCGTTAGAAATTTATTTAAACACCAGTCAATCTGACTTTTCGATTTGGAATAACGGATTAAAAAGCTTGATTGCTGAAAATAAAAACAAAGTAAAACAAGCCGAAAAAAGCACCATAAAATGGTGGAATACTTTCTGGAACCGCAGTTTCATTTTTACACAAAAAAATCAATCGATTGAGAAAGATTCGGTTTATCAAATTGGGCAGAATTATCAATTATTCCGATACATGTTAGGATGCAATGCGTATGGAAAATATCCAACAAAATTCAACGGCGGACTTTTTACAGTTGATCCCGTTTACACAAATAAGGATCTGAATTTTACTCCAGATTTCAGGAATTGGGGTGGAGGAACGATGACGGCTCAAAACCAACGATTGGTTTATTTTCCTATGGTAAAAAGCGGTGATTTTGATGTGATGAAATCACAATTGGATTATTATCTAAGCCTTCAAAAAAATGCTGAATTAAGAAGTCAGGTTTATTGGAAACATAACGGAGCATCTTTTACGGAACAATTAGAAAATTTTGGTCTTCCAAATCCCGCCGAATATGAATGGAAGCGTCCTACAAATTATGATCCCGGAATGGAGTATAATGCATGGCTGGAATACGAATGGGATACCGTTTTTGAGTTTTGCCAAATGATGTTACAGCAGAAAGAATTTGTAAAAGAAGATATTAAAAAATACAATCAGTTCATTATCAGTTGTCTTCGTTTTTTTGATGAACATTACCAATATTTAGCCAAACAAAGAGGAAGAAAAGCTCTGGACGGAAACGGGCATTTGATTCTTTTTCCGGGTTCTGGGGCAGAGACTTACAAAATGGCAAATAATTCTAATAGTACAATTTCAGCTTTAAAAATAATTACGGAAAAGCTATTAAACCTTTCGGAAAAAGAACTGTCAAAAGAAGAGATTGAATATGTAAAAGCATTTCAAACCAGAATTCCCCCTTTGAATTTTGGAACAATTGAAAATCATAAAGTTTTAGTTCCGGCAAAATCTTGGGAAAGAGTTAATAATTCAGAAGTTCCGCAATTATATCCGGTTTATCCGTGGGGAATTTACGGCGTTGGAAAACCAGATTTAGATACGGCTTTAAACACTTGGAAATACGATGCGGATGCGATAAAGTTCAGAAGTTATATTGGCTGGAAACAGGACAATATTTTCTCGGCAAGATTAGGTTTAACCGAAGAAGCAAAAAAATACAATCTGCTTAAAATGGCAAATTCAGATCGAAGATTCCCTGCTTTTTGGGGACCTGGATTTGACTGGGTTCCGGATCACAATTGGGGCGGATCGGGAATGATTGGTATGCAGGAAATGTTATTGCAGGAAGCAGACGGAAAAATCTATCTTTTTCCGGCATGGCCAAAAGAATGGAACGTTCACTTTAAATTATATGCTTCACAAAATACAATTATAGAGGCTGAACTGATAAACGGAAATCTAAAAAATATAAAAGTTATTCCTGAAGAACGTACAAAAGACATTGTAAATCTTTTAGGAAAATCAACAGAAGAAAAAAGAAAATTAAAATAACAACACCCAAAAAAACAAAAAAATAAATAGAAATGATAAAGAAAATAGTTGGCTCTTTTGCTATGCTTTTAGCAGTAAACGGGCAGGCGCAAAACACTGAAAAACAAATCGTAAAAGTCGATTTTGATTTTTTTCAAAGAAGATTAGAAGAAGTTCATGATCCAAGTTATGAGGCTTGGGTAATTAATGAAAATAAAGAAGATCAAAAGACTTTTAATAATCTGACATTCAAATTAAAAGGAAATTTTACTTCAAAATGGTACAAAGTCGGAATGAACGCTCCGTACTACAACAGATTGGGAAGCGATGGTTTAATTACTGCTGAAAATTTAGAGCTAAAAATCACTGGATTAAAAGCAGGAAAACATACACTTTTGACATTTCATAACGCTTTTGATGTTATTACAGGAAAAACTTTTTCGCCCATAAAAATTTACGTAAACGGAAAATTAGCAGAAACTATAAAAGCGAGTGAGAGAGCCAATGCAAAAGCTGATGCTTCTATGGCATATATTACGTTTAATGCCGTAAAAGGGAAAGATGTAATTATCAGTTTTCAAATTGATCCGACCACAAATCCAGATATTGTAAAGCAAATTGTAATCAATGGTTTTGAAATTGATACACCAAATCTGATGAACCAGGCGCGTACGCCGCAACCTGCCAATAGAGACGAACATGTTGCAGACAAAAATATTATTTTGAAATGGGACGCTTCTAAAGGTGCTGTTGCGCATCAATTGTATTTTGGTGAAGATCAGAATGCTGTTGCAAGTGCAAACCAATCTTCAAAAGAATTCAAAGGAAAATTAACTGAAACTTCTTTTCCCGTTGGAAACTTATACAGCTTGTCTACATACTACTGGCGTGTTGACGAAGTAGACAGTAAAGGAAATGTGACTTTAGGAAACGTTTGGTCGTTTAAACCTGCACAATTGGCTTTTTCTGATGCAGAAGGGTATGGACGTTTTGCCGTAGGAGGAAGAGGAGGAAAAGTAATCGAGGTTACAAACCTAAATGACGATGGTCCAGGAAGTTTGCGTGATGCTGTAAATCAACAAATTGGGCCAAGAACGATTGTTTTTAATGTTTCGGGAAATATTAAACTGGATTCTCGTTTGGTTGTAAACCAGCCTTACATTACCATTGCAGGACAAACTGCTCCGGGAGAAGGAATCACGATCACGCGTGCACCGATCGGACTAACAGGAGATGACGGAGTTATTCGATTTTTGAAAGTGCGTATCGGCGGCGGAAAAACATATGACGGTATGGGACTTACTGGTGCTAATTATAGTATTATTGATCACTGTTCTATCAGCTGGACTATTGATGAATCTTTTAGTTCGCGTGGCGCACATCATATTACATTACAAAGAACTTTGATTTCTGAGGCTTTAAATGTTGCCGGACACGATAAATATGAGGTTGGAAAAATGCATGGTTATGCGGCAACAATTGGCGGTGATATCGGAAGTTTTCACCACAATTTATTAGCGCATAACGAAGGTCGTAACTGGAGTATTGGCGGTGGTTTAAGCGGTGACGGATTTTATACAGGAAGAGTAGATATTACTAATAATGTGGTTTACAACTGGGGGGCACGTGCTACAGATGGAGGCGCTAATGAAGTAAACTTTGTTAATAATTATTATAAACCTGGAGTTTCTACTAAAATTTTTGTGGCGCTAAATGCACAGCATGAAGGCGTTGGAAAAGGAATGCAGCGTTATTTCTTTGATGGAAATGTTATGCCGGGTTATTTTGATGAAAAAAATCAGGATAAAGGTAGAAAATCGACAATTTCGCATAATGAAAAAGTAAATTATGAAACTTTTGTCGATAAACCATTTTTCGAATCATTCGTAAACACTCAATCAGCAAAAGGAGCTTTTAAAAATGTACTTTCAGATGTTGGTGCCAATCAGCCATTTTTTGACAAACACGATAACCGAATTGTAGACGAAACGCTAAAAGGAACTTTTACTTTTAAAGGAAGCAAAAGCGGTTTAGGCGGATTAATAGACAATGAAGCTGATGCTGGCGGATGGCCAGATTTTGTGTCTGAAACCCGTGCTGCAGATTGGGATACAGATCATGACGGTTTACCAAATTGGTGGGAAAAAGCTTTTAGTTTAAATGAAAATTCTAAAGCCGGAGATTTTTCAGATGCTAATTCAGATATTGATAAAGACGGTTATACGCAATTAGATAATTATTTAGAATGGCTGGCACAACCACATTTCTTTATTAAATCTGGAGAAAAAACAACTCTAAATGCATCAGATTTTTTCAAAGGTTTTGAGGCAAGTCCGGTTTATACATTCTCTGATCTTAAAAACGGAAGTGTAATTTTAAAAGGAAAAGAAGTTCAGTTTACGGCTATCGAAGCAGGATTTGCGTCTTTCGTATTAACCGTAAAAGATGCAGACGGAGATACAATGAGCAGAACAATTAATTTCTTTGTAAAGTAGTGAAAATAAAACCATATAAGTGATATAAGAAATTATAAGTTTAGTTTTAATGAACTTATACTACTTATATGGTTCAAAATTATAGAAGATGAAAAGTTTATTAAATGTTTCCCTTAGCTTGTTTTTTGTTTGTGCTGGAGTAATGGCGCAAAACAAAGGATTAGTTGCCAATTCAGAAAGTCCGTATGCTAAGTTACAAAGCGTTGGACTGCAAGATGTAAAATGGACAAATGGTTTTTGGAAAGAACAATTTGATGTAGAAACCAAAAATACGCTGCCGTATATGTGGGATTTGTATCATAACGATTCGATTTCGCACGCCTACAAAAATTTTGAAATTGCAGCAGGTTTGATGAAAGGAAAATTTAGCGGACCTTCTTTTCATGATGGAGATTTATACAAAATTTTTGAAGGAATGGCGGCAGTTTATGCCGTAACAAAAGATAAAAAACTGGATGCCGAAATGGATAAAGCAATTGCGCTTTTCGCGAAAGTACAGCGCAAAGACGGTTATATTCATACTCCGGTTTTAATAGATGAACGCTGGGGAACTTTGGGTCCGGAAGAAGTAAAGAAACAATTGGGTTTTGAGAAATACAATATGGGACATTTAATGACCGCAGCCTGTATTCATTATCGTGCTACGGGAAAAACAAATTTCCTGAATATTGCAAAAGGTGTTGCCGATTATTTGTATGATTTTTACAAAAAAGCTTCACCAGAATTAGCCAGAAATGCAATTTGCCCTTCTCATTATATGGGAATTGTCGAAATGTACAGAACGGTTAAAGACCCAAAATATTTAGAATTGGCAAATAATCTAATCGATATTAAGGGAACAACAAGCGACGGAACAGACGATAATCAGGACAGAATTCCGTTTAGACAGCAGACAACCGCCATGGGACACGCAGTAAGAGCGAATTACCTTTATGCAGGTGTTGCCGATTTATACGCAGAAACTGGAGAAAAGAAATTATTAGATAATTTAGAATCTATTTGGGATGATGTTACGTACCGCAAAATGTACATTACCGGTGCTTGCGGCGCTTTGTACGATGGTGTATCACCAGACGGAACTTCTTATGATCCTACGGTAGTTCAGAAAATTCATCAGGCTTACGGGCGACCATTTCAATTGCCAAATGCAACAGCTCATACCGAAACCTGTGCGAATATTGGAAATGTATTGTGGAACTGGAGAATGCTGCAAATTACCGGAGATGCCAAATATGCAGATATTGTAGAATTAGCCCTTTATAACAGTGTCCTTTCGGGAATGGATTTGGAAGGAGAAAAATTTCTTTATAACAATCCGCTGAATGTTTCTAATGATCTGCCATTTCACCAACGCTGGGGAAATGAGCGTGAAGGCTATATTGCTCTCTCAAACTGTTGTGCACCTAACGTAACAAGAACCGTTGCCGAAGTTGGAAATTACGCTTACAGTCTTTCTAAAGATGGTTTGTATGTTAATTTATACGGAAGTAATGCATTAAATACAAAAACTGTAAAGGGAGAAGCGTTAGAGATTGAACAGCAGACGAATTATCCGTGGGACGGAAAAATAACTTTAAAAATTGTGAAAGCGCCAAAAGATTTACAAGCTTTCTTTTTAAGAATTCCCGGATGGAGCCAAAATGCTGAAGTTTCGGTTAATAACTCTAAAATCACACAAAAAATTGTTTCGGGCACGTATTTCAAATTAAATCAAAAATGGAAAAAAGGAGATGTTATCGAATTAAATCTCCCAATGCCTGTGGAGTTAATGCAGGCGAATCCGTTGGTAGAGGAAGTTAAAAATCAGGTTGCGGTAAAAAGAGGTCCAATTGTTTATTGTTTAGAATCAGATCAGCTTCCTGCAAAAACGAGTGTAAATGATATTGCTTTGAATGTGAATTCGAAATTTACAACTAATCCTTTTACTTTAAATAACAGAAGTTTAATGAGTATTGAGGCTGAAGCCATTATTTCTGCTGATAATTCGTGGAGTAAAACATTATACAAACCACTTTCGTCGAAAGATGTTACGGCGGTTCCTGTAAAATTAATTCCTTATTTTGCCTGGGGAAATAAAGGTAAAGGCGAAATGACGGTTTGGATGTCGCACTAGGTTTTTGAACGCGGATAAAACGGATTTTTTACGTTTAAAATTTTTTATAAATGAAACGATCTTTGTCAAAGTTTCAAACTTTGACAAAGATTTACCTAAAAGATTGTCATCCTGAGCGAAGTCGAAGGACTCGCAAAGATAATCGTCAATCTTCGTAGATCAACTTATGTGTCCTTCGACTTCGCTCAGGATGACAAAAGTGAGATCAATTAATATTAAAAACTATGAAATACATTCTGGCTTTATTTCTACTAACAACAATTTCTTTATCAGCGCAAACGCTTGATAATAAATTAGCTTTAACTGTTGCCCAAGACGGTTCCGGAGATTTCAAAACTATTCAGGAAGCGGTAAATAATGTCAAAGATAATTCAGAAAAACGAGTGGTTATTACCATAAAACCTGGATTCTATAAAGAGAAATTGATTATCCCTGCTTCTAAAACATTTGTTACTTTAAAAGGAACAGACAGAAATAAAAGTATAATTTCGTTTGATGATTATTCGGGAAAACCGCTTCGTGAACCAGATTCATCGGGAAAGACCGCTTTTGGAACAGGCACTTCCCATTCCTTTTTAATTCTGGCCAACGACTGTAAGCTTGAAAACCTAACGGTCGAAAATACGGCAGGACGAGTGGGTCAGGCAGTTGCACTTCACATAAAAAGCGATAGAGTGGCATTGAAAAATTGTAAACTTTTAGGAAATCAGGATACACTTTATTTATCAGAAGGAAATTCCAGAACTTATTTTGAAAACTGTTTCATCAACGGAACAACTGATTTTATATTTGGAGATGCAACGGCTTATTTCTATAAATGTATTATTGAAAGTTTGATAAACTCTTATATCACCGCTGCTTCAACTCCGCAAGGTCAGGCGTATGGTTATGTTTTTAAAGATTGTAAACTTACTGCTAAAGACAAAACGGTTGATAAAGTATTTTTAGGAAGGCCATGGAGACCTTATGCACAAACGGTTTTTATTCATACAGATTTGGGTTCGCATATTATTCCGGAAGGTTGGAATGCGTGGACAGACACCAGATTTCCTGATAAAGATAAAACCGCATATTATGCAGAGTATGGAAGTAAAGGTGCAAGTGCAAAATATTTGTCTCAAAGAGTTTCATGGTCACATCAATTGGCGAAAAGCGAGATTAAAAAATACGATCGCGACTTAGTATTATCAGGATGGAATCCAAACAAATAAAATAATTGCTATATGAAAAATTTCAGGATTCTGATTGCAGCTGTTTTTTCGATTTTGGTATTAAGTGCTTTTAAGTATAAATCAAAAGTGACAACGATTTATTTAATTGGCGATTCTACTGTTGCTGATTACTCATTAGAAGAAAATTATCAGACCAAAAAATTTCCGCAGGTTGGCTGGGGACAGGTTTTTCAGCCTTTTTTTGCTAAAGACAGTTTAAGTTTGGTGAAAAATATTTTAGGAAATGCCAAAGAAGTTAAAATCGATGACAGGGCAAAAGGTGGCAGAAGCACTAGAACATTTTTTCAGGAAGGACGATGGGCAGCTGTGTACAACTCTCTTAAAAAAGGAGATGTAGTAATGATGCAGTTTGGACATAATGACGCTGCAGTAGATAAAACAGAACGGTATGTAACGATTGAAGGTTATAAAGAATTCCTGAGGCTTTTTATAAATCAGACCAAAGAAAAGGGTGCAACTCCAATTGTTCTTACGCCGGTTGCAAGAAACTATCCGTGGAAAGATGGAAAATTAACCAACGTTCACGGTGATTATCCGCAGGCTGCAATTGATGTAGCCAAAGAATTAAACGTAAAATTTATAGATTTAAATCTATTATCGATGCAGTTTTTTACAACCAAAGGTCAGGATTACGTGACTGCTAATTATTTTATGAATTTTGAAGCCGGAAAGTATCAAGGTTATCCTGAAGGACAAAAAGACAATACACATTTTAAAGTTGAAGGCGGAGTAGAAGTGGCTCGTTTAGTCTTTAACGCTTTGAAGAATCTGTAGCTAAACAAAACATACAATTTTTTTAACACATTACCGCAAACAGTAGAGTTTATCTTATGTCAGCGGTTTTTTTTGTTTTCTTAACAGCACATAAAAATGGCTGAAATTGGTGTGCCAATTTTTATTGGTCAGAAATTACTTTTAAAAATAATTTTTTTTTCATAAAAATTATTTAATGTTTTAGAAGCTTACCTGTCACTGCCTGATGATTGTATTTGTAGGTTTTTTATCGCATTAGCAACTAAAATCTAATCTTTATCTCTATCGTTTTCGTTAAAAACGCCTTTTTATAACAGCTTATTTATCAGATAGGAGGGTGCAAGGTTTTGCAGAATAAATAACAGATGTTTATTTTTGATAAAAATCTTATTGTTTTTGTATTGAAATAGGATTGTAAATTCTTTATTAAGCAAACTTTTGTCTTAAATATTCTATTTCATCTACTTTTTTCTTTTGTTTTTTATTAATATTGTTTTTTTTCTGTCTTTTTTTTTGAAATTATGCTATTAAAACAGGATAGAGCAGGACGGTTGTAATATGTCATCGTTATATTTTTGGGATACTAAAATAAATGTATTTTAAACATTTAATAAAATTTATAATTTTCCTTCCACGGAAATTTTGTTATATTATTAAGATGCGTTTAAACATGACTAACTAACATTTAATAACCTAACCAAAAAAAACATTTATGAAACAAGCACTTATAAAAAGATGTAGTTTTCTTTTGTTTGCAATGATGAGCGTGCTGAGTTATTCTCAGAACGCAAGTAATCAAATTACAGTAACAGGAGCCGTAACTGATAATACATCAGGTTTACTTCCCGGGGTGAATGTAACTGAGAAATCTACAAAGAATACGGTTACAACAGATTTTAATGGGAAGTATCAAATTAAAGTAAAACCAGGGGCTACATTGGTTTTTTCATTTATTGGAATGAAAAAATCAGAAATTCCTGTTAACGGACGTACTATAGTAGACGTTAAATTATCTGAAGATTCTAATGTATTGGACGACATTGTAGTTGTTGCATACGGTACACAGAAAAAGAATAATGTTACAGGTGCAATTGTTACTTTAAAGCCAGATGATTTTCAGGACTTGCCTGTGTCGAATTTATCTGAAGCTTTGCGTGGCTTAACTCCAGGTGTAAGTGTATCCGGTGGTTCGACTCGCCCTGGTGAGGCTGCAACTCTTCAGATTCGTCAAACATTTGGATTTTCAAAGGATGGTAACTCCGCAATTCCATTGGTGGTTATTGATGACATGGTGCAGGTTGATCCTCAAAACGGAAAACCAACATTAGAAACATTTAATCAACTGGATCCTTCAGAGATTGAAAGCATGACAGTGTTAAAAGATGGTTCTGCTGCGATTTATGGTTCAAGAGCTTCGCAGGGAGCTATTATTGTAAAGACAAAAAGAGGTAAATCTGGAAAGCCAAAGTTTACTTATTACAGTCAATACGCTATGAATGATGCGGTAAGCCATGGTAAAACAATGAATGCTTACGAGCATGGAATCTGGAAAAACAGATTTTTAAATTCGAATCTCGAAGCAGACAAATCTAAATATTTTTCTCCAGCTGAACTTGAGCAAATGAAAGGTCTTGATTATGATTGGCTTAAAAAAGCATGGAAACCGGCTGTTCAACAAAGACAATCACTTTCTGCAAGTGGTGGGACAGAAAAAGCAACTTATTTTGCGGGTATTACATATTTTGATCAGGGTGCTAATTTAGGAGAGCAGGATTATAAAAAATGGAATTTCAGAACAGGAACTAATATCAAAATTTCTAATGATTTGGAACTTTCGGCTTCCGTTTCGGCAATTACAACGGATGTTACTAAATCTTTTTCTAAAGCTTCAGCAAACTTAAACGACAGCAGTTTTGGTTCAGCAGCAGGAGGAGAGCAGGCAGATTATGCATATTTAGTACACATGCCAAAATACATTCCGTGGGATACTACTGTAAACGGTAAAACATATTGGATGTCTCCGTTTCCACGTACGGATCGTAACCTTGGAAGTGCAAACTCAAATACAACTATTGCAGGATGGAATTATTTTGCAGGTTTAGATGCTGGAAAGCAAATAGAAGAGCAATTTTCATATAATGTAAATTTGTCTTTGGAATATAAGCTTCCATTCGTTAAAGGTTTAAGTGTAAAAGGAAGTTTTGCCAGAAGCCAATCCAGCAGTTATACAGAACAATATCAATTACCTTATGATTTAGCTAGAATAACAAATCATCATTTAGCTGATAATCACTTAGAAAATCCAAATTCTATTTATTCTATTGATACCAATATCCGTGGGTCAAGAGTTTATTATACTACAGATTTAGATAAATTAGTACAAGCTAACTTTTTTGCAACATACGCCAGAACTTTTGGAAATCATAATGTATCGGCTATGTTTGGATATGAGCAATCAGAAGCATGGAACAAAAATGTTCGTTTAGCTTATGAGGGAACTTCAAAAGACTTTTTAGGAAACAGTACTACTGCAGGACCAATAAGCACAAACTCTCAGGCTGTTAAGGTAGAGTCAGGAACACAGTCTTATCTGGGACGTGTAAACTATAGTTTTAAAGATCGATATCTTGTTGAATTTATATTTAGAAGTGATGCATCTACCAAATTCGCGCCTCAAAATTACTGGGGATTTTTCCCGGGTGCTCAATTGGGGTGGGTTGTCTCTAAAGAAGATTGGTTTACTGACAATGTTTCGTGGATTAATAATTTGAAATTACGTTATTCAATAGGAAAAACCGGTAAGGATAATATTGATTACTGGAGATGGTTGCAGTTTTATGAGCCTTTACCAGACAAAGGAGCGCAATTTGGATCTAATGGAGGACTTTTAGGAGGTGGAATTACACCCCGTCCGAATCCAAATGAGAATGTACATTGGGACACTACTATCAAAAACAACATTGGTATAGATATCGCTGTCCTAAAAAACAGACTACAAGTTTCAGCAGATTACTATTATGACAGATCTACAGAAATGTTGATTGGTCTGGCTGGTGAGGCAGGTACACCAATTACAGTTGGGGGTGGTTTTGCTGAGGTGAATTACGCAGCTATTGACGCGTGGGGAACTGAATTTAGTTTAAACTGGAATGATAAAATAAAAGATAATTTTAGCTATAATGTTGGAGTAAACTTTGGATTCTCTAATAATGAAGTTAAGAAATATCCTAACCTTGCAAGGACTGATGCGAATACAAATATTACAACAGTTGGTGCTTCTACATTTTTTCCTGTATGGGGATTCAACACATGGAAGCAGACTTCTACTGGTGATGGTATCTTAAGAACAGATGAGGATGTAGCTAATTATTGGAATTATTTAACGGAAAGAGCTACAGCGGCAGGAGGCGTTCCTTCGTATATGGGTATCAATAATGTGACTGCAATGCGTAAAGGAATGTTAGCTTACGAAGATACTGCAGGTGTTTACAATGCATCAACAGGAACTCAGGCAGGGGCCGATGGTAGAATTATGAGAAATGAAGATTATGTTAAAATGGCCAATAACAATAGAACATATGGCTTCACAACTAATCTTGGATTTAAATATAAAACGGTTTATTTTAAAACACAGATTCAAACTTCATGGGGCGGCTACAATTCGCTTGATTTAGTAAAACAAGGAACTGCATCTGCTCATAACGATTGGGCTCATGAATCTTTCTGGACAGATATGTACGATGCTACTGATAACCCAAATGGTAAATATCCAAATATGGGACAACAAGATTATATTTTTGCTCCATCAGATTTTTGGCAAATGGAAACTTTTAGATGTGTAATTAGAAATTTAACCGTTGGGTTTGAACTTCCAAGAGAAGCAATGAAACAACTAAGTATCCAAAAAGCGACTTTAGGTATTACAGGTAATAACCTTTGGGACTTATACAATCCATACCCAGATCATTACAGAAATATGTATGATGAGTCAGCTGTTAGATATCCAACCCTTAGAACGTGGTCAATTAATTTGAATGTCTCATTCTAATTTTAATTAAAAATAAATATGAAAGCAAAATTTTGTACATATATAGCAATGATTCTTTTAATGGTATTAGGAGTTTCATGCAGTGATGACTTTTTAGAAGATAAAAAGCAGTATAAGTATTACGATGAGGAATTTTTCAAAAGTGAAGAACGCGTAAATTGGTATGTAAATAATTTATATTATGACTTTTACGATGGCTATAAAACACCTACTGCTGTAGTTGTTGGATCTTTTACCACGACTCAGACTTCTTATACAGAAGAGATAGGCGGTATCTCTGCAATGATTAATCCAAATATAACCTTGGAGAATGCAGCGGATGGATCAGGTTATTTTGGAAAAACATTGGTCGAAAATCCTTCAAATGATCCATACAACAGAATCAGGGATATTAATGTTATGCTGGAAAGAATCGATGTTGACGGAGCAAATCTAAGTCAGACATTTCGTGATCAGATTAAAGGGCAAATGTACTATTTACGCGCTATCCAATATTTTGATTTAATGCGTACTTATGGAGGTGTTCCTATAATAACAACTGTTCAGACACCATCTAAAGATGATCCTGCGATAAAAATTCCACGAGCAACAGTAACAGAAGTTGTTAATCAGATTGTTGCCGACCTCGATTTGGCAGCAACGTTATTACCACGCGCCTGGCCGGCAAGTGATTACGGTCGTTTTACAAAAGGTGCAGCTATGGCGCAAAAATCACGTGTTTTATTAACGTATGCTAGTCCGCTATTCAATAAAAATTGGGATTCAGCTACCGATCGTTGGGATGCTGCGTTAACAGCTGGATTAGCAGCAGAAACAGAATTATCTGCAGCAGGAAATAGTTTATATGGATCAACGGCAAGAGATTGGGAAAGAATGTTTTATGTTAATGATAATGCATTCATATCTGAAGCTATTGTTGTTAAACTTTTGGCAAGTAGTTCGACAGTTGCTACTTCGTTACAGTCTAATAACTCTTGGGAAAGATCTATTCGATTGGCAAGCCAGGGTGGTCAGGGAAGTGGAGGAGTTAAAGCTCCAAAATCTATGATTGACTTATTTCCAATGGCCAGCGGAAAAAGACCTACTGCGGCAAATAATTATGATCCATTCTTATTCTTTAAAGATCGTGATCCGCGTTTCTACAGAACATTTGGTTTTTCTGGAAGTTACTGGCCATACAATAATAGTTTGTCTACAGCTGCATCGCCTACTGTTTGGGCGTATCGCTGGTCTACAAATGCTACAACAGGTGTAGCATTTAGTACAGGAAACGATGTGTCTAGTCCGGCTTTTATTCGTAAAATGTCTAGTCCTACAGTTAGTAACGCATCTAACTTCCAAATTTCTGGAACAGATATTATGGAATATCGTTTTGCTGAGTTACTATTAAACATTGCAGAATGTTACGCAGCTAAAGGTGATATTGGGCATACTATTGATTATTTAGGAAGAATTCGTAAACGTGTTGGAATTCCTGCTACAGATAATTATGGAATAGGTACATTGGGAGATAAATATGCTGCTCTTGAAGCTTGTCTGTATGAGCGCAGAGTAGAGTTAGCTTATGAAGGAAAACGTTTTTGGGATACTCAAAGATGGATGCTTTACAGCGATGAAGCATCACTTAATGACCAGACAAATGCTAAACTTGGTATTCCTGTAATAAATGGAACTCAGCGTATTGGAAATTATTTACATTATAAGAGAGGAACAAGTCCTGCAAATACAGATCCTTTAGCAGCAGCACGTGCAGCTATTTCTGTTGATCCGGACGCTGCAAACTTTCAAACCCAAATTGCTGCTTTAGCAACTTTTTATACAACTAATTTCGAGTTGCGTTCTCCTCCAACACCGATGGATAATGTGAGTGGTGTAGCCACTCCTATCTTGTGGAGACCAAATTATTATATAAACGGCCTTAATCAGAGTGCATTAGTTGGTAATCCATGGTTGACACAAACCATCGGCTGGAAAGATGGTAACGGAGCTGCCGGAACATACAATTATCAGGAATAAATTATTTAGATTAAAAAGAATTATATATAACTTTTCACCTGTATTCGTCAAAAGATACAGGTGATTTGTTTAAAAAGAATTACCATAATAAAAAATTAACATGAAAAATTCTGCATTATTTATCGCAACACTGCTTTTTTTGGGAAGTGCAAAATGTTTTGCTCAATATCCTAAACTAAGTCCAGAAGTTCAGGCTCAGGAAAAAGCAATTAAAGAAGAAGCCCAAAGACTTTCTGATGAAGCGTGGACAAAAGCTTTAGTGGTTATTGAAGAAGAAGCTAAACATGGCAAACCTTATATTCCGTGGGCAGCTCGTCCAACAGATTTACCACAAGCTGATATTCCTGCTTTTCCTGGTGCAGAAGGAGGAGGAATGTACACATTTGGAGGAAGAGGCGGTAAAGTTTACACTGTAACCAGTCTTGAAGATCGTGGGCCGGGAACTTTACGTGAAGCTTGTGAACAAGGTGGAGCAAGAATAATAGTGTTTAATGTTGCCGGAATTATCAGACTTAAAAGTCCGTTAATTATTCGTGCGCCGTATATTACAATTGCAGGTCAGACTGCACCTGGAGACGGAATTTGTATTGCAGGTGAATCAACCTGGATCGATACCCATGATGTTATTATAAGACACGTACGTTTTCGTCGTGGCGAAACTTTTGTAGGACGCCGTGACGATGCAATTGGAGGAAATCCTGTTGGAAATATTATGATCGACCACGTCTCTGCAACCTGGGGATTAGACGAAAACATGTCCATCTACAGACACATGTACAATCCTGGGGCAGGTTACCCGGATATTAAAGTGGGAACTGTAAATATTACAATTCAAAATAGTTTGTTCGGAGAAGCTCTTGATACTTACAATCATGCTTTCGGAAGTACTTTGGGAGGAGAAAACTGCTCATTCATGAGAAATATGTGGGCAAATAATGCAGGAAGAAATCCTTCAATTGGATGGAACGGAATCTTTAATTTCGTAAACAATGTAGTTTTTAACTGGTACAACAGATCGACAGATGGTGGAGATTACACCGCCAATTATAACATTATCAATAATTTCTACAAACCAGGTCCTGTAACCGATTTAACACAGCCAATTAGTTACAGAATTTTAAAACCGGAATCAGGAAGAAGCAAATTGCCTTATATGGTTTTTGGAAGAGCTTATGTTAATGGAAACGTTGTAAACAATAATCCTAAAGTGACGAAAGACAACTGGGATGGCGGAATTCAGCTTGAAAATAAAAAAGGCGAATTAATGTCTTATGATGAAGCTAAAGAATACTTTGCTAAAATGAAGACCGACAAGCCTTTCCCAATGCCATGGTTCAATAAATTCATGACGGCAGAGGAATCGTATGAATTTGTTCTTAAAAATGTTGGGGCAACTTTACCAATCAGAGATAAAGTAGACGAAAGAATTGTAAGAACAGTAAAAACTGGAGTACCTGAATATGCAAAAGGATTAGAGAAAAAAGAATTCTATCAGTTCGAACACAGACGTCTACCAATGGATTCATACAAAAAAGGAATCATTACAGATATTTCTCAGGTTGGAGGATATCCGGAATATAAAGGAAAGCCTTACGTTGATACAGACAAAGACGGTTTGCCGGACGCATGGGAGAAAAAATACGGTTTAAATCCAAATGATCCTTCAGATGCACAGGGAGATTTAAACGGAGACGGATATTCAAACATTGAAGATTACATCAACGGTGTAAATCCAGCAATCAAAGTAAACTGGAAAGATTTAGCTAATAACAAGGAAACTTTGGTAAGACCTTTATTAGATTTAAAATAAGGAACAATTTTTGAAAACATTCTTGTTGTTTAATGAGAATGTTTTCAAATACTTAAAAGAAATATTATGGTACTCAATAAAATACATGCAAGCTTATTATCACTTGTTTTTGCCTTTTCAACTTTAAGCGCACAACAGCATTTAGATCCTGAATACGTAAAAGTTACCAACGAAAGAGCGGCTAAAATCGTAGTAAAATTAGATTTGAAAAACGAAGCCAAAGAAAAGGCAGTTTCAAATATAATTGCACAGCAGTTTAGAGATTTAACTGAGATTCAGGACGGAAGAGATGCTGAAATTAAAAAAGTAAAAGAAGATACCAGTTTAGCCAAAGAAAAACAAAACGAAAAGATTGACAAACTGAAATCAAAAGCAGACGAATCAATCGCAAAACTGCATAAATCTTACCTTAAAAAATTAGGTAAAGAATTATCAGAAGACAAAATCACAGAGGTAAAAGACGGAATGACATACGGAGTGCTTCCCATCACGGTTGCAGGTTACAACGATATGCTTCCAAATTTAACAGCAGAGCAAAAAGAGTACATTTATAAAGCTTTAGTTGAAGCCAGAGAACACGCAATGGATGGCGGATCTTCTAAAGAGAAACACGGCTGGTTCGGAAAATACAAAGGAAGAATCAACAATTATTTATCAAAACAGGGCTACGATTTAAATAAAGAAAGTGCTGACTGGCACAAACGTGTTGAAGAAAGAGAGAAAGCCAAAAAAGAAGAAGCTTCAAAAAAATAATTCATTTTACGCTTTTGCGAAAGTATAAATCAAGATCATTATTCTCATGCAACATATCTTTCCAAATAGGACATTCAAAAAGGCAATTTTAGCATTCTCATTCTGTTCGTTAGTATCATCGGCTTATGCGCAATATCCCGTAATCCCAAAACCGGTACAGGAAAAAGCAGATGCCATTTTAGCTGATGAAGAAAAAAGGCTAAATGAAATTTGGACAGCCAATTATCATATTATTAAAGAAGAAGCAAAACAGGGAAAACCTTATTTACCGTGGGCTTCTTACCCAAAAGATTTTGTTCAGGCTGATATTCCCGCATTTCCGGGTGCAGACGGAGGAGGAGCATATACGCAAGGTGGGAGAGGAGGCAAAATATTTGTAGTCACTAGTTTAGCAGACAGCGGAAAAGGAACTTTTCGTGAAGCTTGTGAAGCAGTTGGCGCAAGAACCATTGTATTTAATGTTTCTGGAATAATCAAACTTGAAAAAAGAATCAGCATGCGTGCGCCTTACGTAACCATTGCGGGACAAACTGCACCGGGCGACGGAATTTGTATTGCAGGCGAAACTTTAGAAATAGACACACACGATGTTATAATCCGACACATGCGTTTCAGACGCGGTGCAACAGAAGTTACCAGAAGAGACGATGCCCTTGGCGGAAACCCGATGGGAAATATCATAATAGATCACTGCTCGGTAAGCTGGGGATTAGACGAAAATATTTCGCTTTACAGACATCAGTTTGCAGCAAATGAGAAATCGAAACTGGAGAAGTTACCAGCTTGTAATATTACTATTCAAAACACCATTTCGGCAGAAGGTCTAGACACTTACAATCACGCTTTCGGAAGTACGATTGGAGGATTAAACAGTACTTTTATGCGTAATCTATGGGCAGATAACATTTCCAGAAATGCTTCTATCGGAATGTATGGCGACTTTAATTTTGTGAATAATGTAGTTTTTAATTGGTGGAATCGTACTTTAGACGGAGGAGATTATCGTTCGATGTTAAACATCATCAATAATTATTTTAAACCCGGACCAATTACGCCGGCAGATCAGCCAATTCGTTATAGAATCGTAAAACCGGAGTCAGGTTATATACAGCCTAAACAGTACGGAAGAGCCTATGTTTCAGGAAATTTCATGGTAGGCTCTCCGGAAGTTACAGCCGATAACTGGAATGGCGGGGTGCAGTTGGAAGATCAAAACTCAGAAGCAACTAAAGAATTTTTAGCAGCAATCAAACAGCCAAAACCATTCTCAATGCCTTCATTTAAAATTATGAAAGCAGAAGAAGCATACGAATATGTCCTGACGAATGTTGGAGCAACCATCCCAAAAAGAGATGCAGTTGATGAAAGAGTGATCAAGCAAGTCCGAACCGGTAAAATTGAAGTGAAAGACGGTTTAGAAAATGCAATTGGAAAAGAATATATCAAAAGAAGACTTCCAGCAGATTCATACAAAAAAGGAATTATTACACATCCTGACCAGGTTGGCGGTTATCCAACTTATAAAGGAAAAGCTTATAAAGATTCTGATAACGACGGAATTCCGGATGCGTGGGAGAAAAAATACGGCTTGAATGCAAACGATGCTTCAGATGCGAATAAAGATTCAAACGGAGACGGTTATACCAATATTGAGAAATATTTCAACAATATCGATCCAAACCAAAAAGTAGACTGGACGAAATTGGATAATAATGTTGATACTTTGGCTAAAGTGAAATCTTTAGTGCAATAGTTTAATAACGCAAAGTATATCGACAAAGTTTGTCATCCTGAGCGAAGTCGAAGGACACGCAAGAAACTCCACAAAGTTTGATTTAGATTGTCGAGCTACTAACGTTTCCTTCGACTTCGCTCAGGATGACAAAATTGAGGAAATACTTAACTTTAGAAAATCTAAAATCTATCCTGAGGCTTCGGGACTGAAATCTAAAATATACTAAAAGTGAATTTCACTAAACAAAATATAATCCATTGCATCAAAAACACATTAGTAATAATGTGTTTTGCCATGTCTATAAGTATCAAAGCCCAAACCACTTTCCCGGACATTGTAAAAACCAAAGAAGGTAAACTTACTTTCACCGCAGACAGTCAGGGAAACAAAATCCCAGATTTTTCTTTTGCCGGATATATGGCATCAGAAAAAGCCATTCCGAATGTGGAAAATAAAATTTTTGTCCCAAAACAAGAACAAGACGCAACACAAAAAATACAAACTGCAATTGATTATGTAAGTAATTTAAAACCAGACAAAACAGGTTTTCGCGGAGCGGTACTTTTAGACAAAGGAACATTCAAAGTAAGTGGCACTTTATACATCAGAAAATCGGGAGTTGTTCTTCGCGGAAGCGGCAATACCGAAAACGGAACCATACTTTTAGGAACCGGATTAGAAAGAGAAGCGTTAATCAGAGTTCTCGGAATTGACGATAGAAAATACAACGAAACCTACGAATTAGCAACCGCTTTTTCTCCGCTGGGAACACAAAAAATCCAACTTAAAAATGCCTCAAAATTAAAAGTTTCAGACGAAATTATCATCAGCAGACCGTTGACAGATGTTTGGATCAAAGAAATGAAAATGCAGGATTTTGGAGGAGAAACTTCGTGGATCGGCTGGAAAAAAGGCGATTGGGATGTTAACTGGAATCGGGTTGTAACCCACATCAGCGGAAGCGAAATCACTTTAAACGCTCCGTTAACCATGGCTTTAGAAGAAGCGTACGGACAAGCAAAAGTAATGTCGTATTCATGGAGTGGAAGAATAGAACAAAACGGGATCGAAAATATTTTGATAAAATCGACTTTCAACGCATCAAATCCAAAAGACGAAGAGCACAGATGGCAGGCAATCAGTATTGAAAATGCCAGAAATGCGTGGGTAAAACAAGTTAATTTTAAACACTTTGCAGGCGGGGCAGTTACACTATTAAAAACAACACAGCAAATTACAGTTGAAGATTGTATTGCAACAGAACCTGTTTCTGAAATCGCTGCCTTTAGGCGCCATACTTTTTATACAGAAGGTCAGCAGACTTTGTTTCAGCGTTGTTATTCAGAATTTGGATATCATGATTTTGCCGTTGGCGGATTTGGAACAGCGGGACCAAATGTGTTCCTACAATGCGAATCTCATATGCCGTTTGAAAACAGCGGAGCAATAGGAAGCTGGGCAACCGGAGTTTTATTCGATATCGTAAACATCGACGGAAAGGCTTTAAGTTATAACAACAGAGAGCAAGACGGAAGAGGAGCAGGATGGACGGCCGGAAACAGTGTTTTCTGGGAATCTTCGGCATCAAAAATAGAATGTTACAGTCCGCCAACAGCTTTAAACTGGGCTTTTGGAGTTTGGGGTCAATTTGGAGGAAACGGAATCTGGAAAGATGTAAACGGACATGTTAGTCCGCGTAGTTTGTTTTACGCACAATTAGAAAACCGTTTAGGAAAACTTCCGACACCATCTTATATCTACGATTTAGGTTCAGAGCCTTCGTCAAGTCCGACAAAAGAAGTAGCGAAAGAATTAACCAACAACTCGGTTACAATTGCAAAAACGTTATCAGAATGGATTAATGAAGTTGCAAAACAAAATCCGATTGATATTAATAATGCAAAACTTAAAAATGCGAATGATTTAAAAATTGTTGCCGAGAAATCACCAGCTTCAAATTCAAAAATAAAAATCGAAAATGGTTTATTGACTTTCGAAGGGAAATTAATTGCCGGAAAAGAAACAAATGTAGCATGGTGGAGAGGAAGTCTTATTGACGATGATGTCAAAAAATCCACGCCGCACTTAACTCGTTTTGTACCAGGAAGAACCGGAGTCGGATTAACAGATCAGGTTGAAGAAACCGTAAATTACCTGACTAAAAATAATATTGTAGCTTTAGAACACAATTATGGTTTATGGTACGATCGAAGAATGGACGATCACGAACGCGTTCGCCGTATTGATGCTGATGTATGGCCTCCGTTTTACGAACAGCCTTTCGCGAGAAGCGGTCAGGATTTGGCCTGGGATCATTTAAGCAAATACGATTTGACAAAATTTAATGACTGGTATTGGAATCGTCTTGCAAGTTTTGCAGATTTAGCAGAACCAAACGGACAGTTGTTAATCAATCAGCAATATTTTCAGCACAATATACTAGAAGCGGGTGCGCACTGGTCAAGTTCTCCGTGGCGTTCGGCAAATAATATCAACAGCACAGGTTTTCCGGAACCACCGCCGTATGCAGGAGACAAACGTATTTTTATGGCGGAACAGTTTTATGATATTACAAATCCGCAGAGAAGAAAATTGCATCAGGGATTCATTCGCAAATCTTTAGAAAACTTTCAGGAAAACAGCAATGTAATTCAATTAACAAGTGCCGAATATACTGGTCCGTTGCATTTTATGGAATTCTGGCTGGACGAAGTTCAAAAATGGAAAGACGAAACCGGTAAAAAAGGTTTAATCGGTTTAAGCGCAACCAAAGATGTTCAGGATGCTATTTTGAATGATACAAAAAGAAACAAAACGGTGGATGTAATCGACATTCGTTATTGGTATTACAAAGAAGACGGATCGGCTTACGCACCGGAAGGCGGTGTAAATTTAGCTCCACGCCAGCACGCCAGAAAACTAAAAACCGGAAAAGAAACAGACAATCAGGTGTATCGCGCGATTAGCGAATACCGCCAAAAATATCCTGAAAAAGTAGTTTTATATTCTACAGACGGATCTTCAAGATTTGGATGGCCGGTTTTAATGGCCGGAGCGTCATTGCCTAACCTTCCAAAAATTGAATTGCCGCAATTTTATTCCGCTTTAAGCGAAATGAAACCAGCAGGCGGCAACAAATACAGTGACAATCTTTGGACATTAGAAAACAAAGGAAAAAGCTATTTGTTTTATATAAAAAATGATCAGGATATTTCAATAGATCTTTCCAGTCAAAAAGGAACTTTTGAAGTATACGAAATTAACACATCAACAGGAAAAATAACAAAAAAAGCAAACATAAACGGAGGAAAACAAGTAACGATTCCGCAAACCGAAATAAAAGAAAAAGCGCTTTTTGTAATGAAGAAGAATTAGTCCACAGATTATACGGATTAAACAGATTTGCACGAATCATTTAAAATCAGCTTAATCTGCAAAATCTGCGAGAGTAAAAAAAAATTTCACGCAGATTTAAAAAGATCAAAGCAGATTCAACAGATTTTTAAAATTAAATCTGCGGAAATCAGCTAAAATCAGCAAAATCTGCGTGAAATAATTATAAGACAAAGCTTGGATAAAATCCATTAAATCAGTATAATCTGTGGCCAAAAAACAAAAAAATAATTCCAAAATAACCCAAAAATGAATCTGAAACTAAAATCTTTATACGCCCTTAGTATTCCCTTTTTGTTTGCAGCACAAAGCGGATTTTCGCAAGCAAAAACAAAAAAAATACCACAACTAAAAGTTTCTCAAAATCAGCATTATTTTGTGACCGAAAACGAAAAACCATTTTTCTGGTTGGGCGATACAGGCTGGCTGACATTTGGAAAACTGGACAGAGCAGGAATTGATAAGTATTTTAAAGACCGAAAAGATAAAGGCTTCAATGTGGTTCAGGTTATGGTTTTGCATAATATTAATGCAGTAAATGTCTATGGCGATGCCGCTTTGATCAACGAAGATGTTTCTAAACCCTTTATAACTTCTGGAAATAATTTTAAAAGTGCAGCAGAATACGATTATTGGGACCATGTAGATTACACTTTGGATGTGGCTCAGAAAAACGGAATTTATATGGCAATGGTTCCGGTTTGGGGAACAAATGTTTCTAAAGGAAATAAAGTAAGCAAGGAACAAGCAGCAGTTTACGCTAAATTTTTGGCTGACCGATATAAAAACAGAACCAACGTAATCTGGTTGAACGGCGGAGACACACACGGAAACGAATTTCAGGATATCTGGAACGAAATAGGAAATACTTTAAAAACCAACAATCCGGATCAGTTAGTGACTTTTCACCCTTTTGGAAGAACCGATTCTTCAGAGAATTTTCACAATGCAAAATGGCTGGATTTTAATATGTTTCAGTCTGGTCACAGAAGATACGATCAGGATTCGGTAAAAACGAATTTCAAAGAAGACAATTACAAATTCGTTCTTAGAGATTTCGAATTAAAACCAACAAAACCAACATTGGACGGAGAACCATCGTACGAAGCAATTCCACACGGACTGCACGATACTTTGCAACCCAAATGGACGGCAAATGATGTTCGCCGTTACGGATATTGGTCCGTTCTTTCAGGAGCTGCAGGCTATACATACGGACACAACGCAGTAATGCAAATGTTTAGAAAAGGCGACAAACCCGCGTATGGAAACAAGGAATTATGGACAAGCGCCATCAATGCACCGGGAGCAAAACAAATGGTTTATATTAAGAAGCTAATGGAAGAATTTCCGTTTTTAGAAGGAACTCCGGATGTTTCATTAGTAGTAAATCAGGGAGAAAAATACGATTATATTCCGGCAATTAAAGGAGAAAAATATGCCTTATTGTACACGTATAACGGAAGAATAATAGAAGTAAAGCTAGGAAAAATTTCCGGTGATAAATTTGAAGCCGTCTGGTACAATCCAAGAAATGGTAAGAAAACGAAAATAGGAACCTATGAAAATAAAGGAACTCAAAATTTTCAGCCGGAAGGAAAAAATGAAGACGGCAACGACTGGGTTTTGATTTTGAAATCTAAGTAAAAATTAATGATTCAGAGACCTGACAGGTTTTTAAAACCTGTCAGGTCTAATCACAGTAACCATAATCTTGTCATCCCGAGGAACGAGGGATCTCCGCAAGAAACTCTACAAAGTTGCTCACGCATGACGAGCTACTCGCGGAGATTTCTCCTTCGTCGAAATGACAAAAAATGAGAATAAAATTTTTCACGCAGATTTAAAAAGATCAAAGCAGATCAAAAAGATTTTAAAATTAAATCACTACAGATCAGCGAAATCTGCATGATACCAAAATACCAAAAACAACACAACAATGAAAAACATACTAATTATACTCTGCTTCATAACAGGATTCAATACCGCTTTCGCGAATGACGGCTGGCTGAATATCCTTAACGAAGGAGGAAACAACAAAGGAATAAAATGCACCGAAGCTATTCAAAATGCCATTGAAAAAGCATCAAAAAATGGAGGAGGAACCATTTTCTTTCCTGCCGGGGAATATTTAACCGGAGCTTTAAAACTAAAAAGTAACATTACGATTCATTTAGATTCGGGTGCGCTTTTAAAATTCTCAGAGAATTTTGATGATTATTTACCTTTTGTAGAAATGCGTTACGAAGGATTAATGATGAAAACATTCTCACCATTATTCTATGCAAAAGATGCCGAAAACATAACGATAAAAGGAAGAGGCGTAATCGACGGACAAGGAAAAGCATGGTGGAATGAAGTGTACCGAATCGAATCTGCAAAAGGCCCGATTCCGGAAACGAAATACCAAAAAATGTGGGGTGAGCAAAATCCGGGAATGGTTTATGAGCCTTACTATAAAAGAACAATGGACAAAAAGTTTTTTAGACCTTCATTTTTTCAGGTTTTAAACTGCAAAAACATTTTGATTGAAGGCGTTACGTTTCAAAATTCGCCTTTTTGGACAATCAATCCGGAGTTTTGTGATAATGTAACGATAACAGGAATTACAATATTTAATCCGCATTCGCCAAATACAGACGGGATAAATCCTTCTTCCTGTAAAAACGTTCATATTTCAAATTGCCATATTAGTGTTGGAGATGACTGTATTACAATTAAATCGGGAAGAGATGCCGATGGACGTAAATACGGAATTGCAACAGAAAATGTTACGATCACAAACTGCACCATGTTAAGCGGTCACGGCGGAGTTGTTATTGGAAGCGAAATGTCGGGTGGAATCAAAAAAATCACGATTTCAAATTGTGTTTTTGACGGAACAGATCGAGGAATCAGAATCAAATCAGCACGCGGAAGAGGCGGAGTTGTAGAAGATATTCGTGTCGATAATATCGTGATGAAAAACATCAAGGAAGAAGCTTTTGTATTGAGTCTTTTCTACGATAAAGATACTAAACAAGAACCTGTAACAGAGAAAACGCCTATTTTCAGAAACATTCACATGAGTAATATCACAGGAACGAATGTCAACAAAGCCGGAGCGATTTTGGGAATTGCAGAAATGCCGGTTCAAAACATTTCTTTTTCGAATATCAATATAGAAGGAAAGGAAGGCTTTGAAGTAAATACCGCAACTGATGTTGAATTTCATGATGTAAAAGTAAATGCCTCAGTTGGCTCCTCTTTCAAAATTTCAGATTCTAAAAACCTGATTCTGGATAATGTTGGTTCATCAACGCCGATAAAAGCAGTTCCGGTTATTAAGCTAAATAATGTTTCTAATTTGATGATCAATAATAATTTCCCATTTAATGCAACCGATATTTTTATCGAAGCTGAAGGAAAAGAAACCAAAAATGTATTCGTAAAAAATAATGTTTTTAATAATGTTTCAACTCCGATTAAAAAAGGAAAAGATTTAGATAAAAAAGCAATTACAGAATAAAAGCGACGATAGTCATCTTTGTCAAAGTTTAAAACTTTGACAAAGATTTCAGCTGTTTTGTACTCCTGCAATCCCGAAGCTTCGGGACGAAACCTTGTAGGTGTAATTACGAGAACTTAAAAATACCTACAATGTTTTGGAAACCTTGCAGGAAAATAAAATAGATATGAAAAAAATATTCATCATAATAACCCTTTCAATTTTTGCGATCAGTTATTCGCAGAAAAAGAAAGAATTATATCTTTTTACATCGTTTAGAGAACCCGCAACAGAAGGCTTATATTTAGCCTACAGCGAAGACGGTTACAATTGGAAAGGTTTGGAAGGATCATTTTTAAAACCGGAAATTGGAGCCAGTAAAATTATGCGTGATCCGTCGATAACAAAAGGTGCAGATGGAACATACCACATGGTTTGGACAACGGACTGGAAAGGCGGAAACGGTTTTGGATATGCGAGTTCAAAAGATTTAATGCACTGGTCAGAACAGCAATATATTCCCGTTATGAAAAATGAACCGGAAGTGGTAAACGTTTGGGCGCCCGAAATTTTTTATGATGATGTGAAAAACGAATACATTATTATCTGGGCATCGACAATTCCGTTTCGATTTGAAAAAGGAGTGGAGGAAGAGAAAAACAACCACAGAATGTATTATGTAACGACGAAGGATTTCAAAACGTTTTCAGATACCAAATTATATTACGATCCCGGTTTTAGTGTAATTGACTGTGTGATTGTAAAGAAAAGCAAAAAAGAATATGTTTTGGTCTTGAAAGACAATACAAGACCGATGCGAAATATAAAAGTAGCATTCGGAAAATCGCCTTTAGGTCCGTTTGAAAAGAGTTCTGAACCTTTGACAGAATATTTATCAGAAGGTCCAACGGTTGTAAAAGTCGGTAAAAACTGGCTGTTGTATTATGACAATTATGGATCAAAAAATTATAAAGCTTTAAGCACTTCAGATTTTGTTCATTTTGAAGATGTTTCATCCAAAATAAAACTTCCGGAAGGACACAAACACGGAACGATTACGACAATTTCAAGAGAAGTTTTAAAAGGATTAATTGAGAAGAAATAAGAATAGTTTCACGCAGATTTAAAATGATTAAAGCAAATCTGGCAGATTTTATTTTAATCTGTATGAATCAAAACAGTTTTAAATAGATTTAATAATATCTGCTCAAATCAGCTAAAATCTGTAAAATCTGCGTGAAACAATTTTCTCGCTGATTTAGCTGATTTATTTTAAAAGTTGCAGTCGCAAACCTGAAAGGTTTTTAAAACCTGTCAGGTTTAATAACGATAAAAATAATACCAATGATTACTTTAAAAAACATAAAAACCAACATCGCCATTACAGCCACAATTCTTTTGGCTTGTACAACTGTAAACGCCCAAAACGACACCGTGCGTTATGTTGGAAAAACACTTTCCAATATCGATTATCATCACGGACAGTTAAGTCCAGCGGTTGGAGTACACGCGAGACAAATCATGCGTGCCAGCCGTGAACACCCAGAAAAAGCAGATGGTTTTGGATGGACATATAATCATCAGCCGATGATGGCGTATTGGAACAATACCTTTTACCTGCATTATTTGAGCGATCCGTCGGGTGAACATATTCCGCCGAGCCAGACTTTATTAATGACTTCTAAAGATGGACAAACATGGACAAAACCAACCGTAATTTTTCCGATTTATCGTATTCCTGATGGCTGGAAAAAAGAAGGCGTAGAAGGTGTTGCCAAAAATCTGGATGCCATTATGCACCAGAGAATGGGATTTTATACTTCAAAAGACAAACGATTTTTTGCCTTAGGATATTACGGAATCGCAATGGATGAAAAAGACGATCCAAACGACGGAAAAGGAATTGGACGTGTGATTCGCGAAATCAAAAAAGACGGAAGTTTTGGTGAAATCTATTTCATCAGATACAATAAAACCTGGGACAAGTCAAAATCTGCTTTTCCGTTTTATACCAAATCGAAAGACAAAGGTTTAATTAAAGCCTGCGAAGAAATTCTGTCAGAACCCTTAGTTTTACAGCAATGGGTTGAAGAATCTGATAGAGATGACGAATTAATTCCATTACAAAAACCTTATAAAGCGTTTAGTTATTATCATTTACCAAACGGGAACGTGGTGGGATTATGGAAACACGCCTTAACATCAGTAAGTAAAGATGGCGGAAAATCCTGGGATTATATGCCATTGCGCGCACCGGGATTTGTAAACAGCAACGCCAAAATCTGGGGACAAAAAACGTCTGACAATCGTTATGCAACATTATACAATCCGTCAGAATACCGCTGGCCTTTGGCGATTTCGACCAGTGACGACGGATTAAATTATAAAGATTTATTATTGGTTCACGGAGAAGTAAGCCCGATGCGTTATGGCGGAAACTATAAATCTGCCGGTCCTCAATACGTACGCGGAATCACAGAGAAAAACGGAACTCCGCCAGACGGAAAAATTTGGGTAGGTTACAGCGTAAATAAAGAAGATATTTGGGTGGCATCCATTCCGGTTCCCGTGACTTCTGTTGTAACAGAAAATGTGAATGATGATTTTAATACTCTTCCTAACGGAGAGGAATTAAAACTTTGGAATACGTACGATCTTTCCTGGGCATCCACAAAAATTGAAAAGAAGGCCGACGGTAAAAAATGGCTAACTTTAAGAGATCAGGATTATTTTGATTATTCAAGAGCAGAAAGAGTGGTTCCTTTTGCATCAAAAATGGAAGCTGTTTTTACTATTAAACCGGAACAAAACAATCACGGTTTATTGCAGATTGAATTTCAAAACAAACAAGGTTTGCCTTCGGTAAGATTAACTTTTGATTCTGATGGTGAACTGAAAGTAAAAAATGGAGCGCGTTACAGCACAATTGCAAAATACGAAGCAAACAAAACGTATAAAATAACAGTTAAACTGGATGCAAAAAACCGCACCTACACTGTAAAAGTAAATAACGAAAAAGAATCAACAAAGATATTTTACTCGCCAACAGACGGGTTTGAAAGAATTATGTTTAGAACAGGAGAACAAAGATATTCACCAAATCCGGACACAGCGCCAGACACAGACGATTACGTCGACCTGCCTCAAACCGGAAAATTAATTCCGGAAGCGGTATTTAATATTGAGTCTTTGGTTACTAGAAAATTATAAAAGTTTAAATAGCCACGAATTCACGAATTATTTTTATCATTAGAAAGTAATTTATTTTCCCAATTGAAATAATTACACTTATTAATCAAATTAATATTTTAGGTAGAAATTAGAGAAATAAAACACAAAGAAAAATTAGAGTTAATTCGTGAATTCGTGGCGAAAAAAAAAATCATATAGTGAAGTTTTTTAAAAACATATTATTAGCAATTAGCTTATTAGTCAATTTCATTTCTAATGGACAAATTCTGCCTGTAAATTTAACGACAGAAATGACGGAAAATCCATTAGCTGTCGTTCAGAATCAGCCAAGATTAAGCTGGCAGTTGGTTTCAAAAGAATCTAATTCGTCGCAAATTGGCTATCAAATTTTGGTTGGTTCTTCTGAGGAAAAACTAAAAGAAGACTTTGGCGATATTTGGGACAGCGGAAGAATAAATTCAAACAAAAACCTTCAGATTTCTTATGGCGGAAGTCCGTTAAAAAACGAAACCAAATATTTCTGGAAAGTTAAAGTTTGGAATCAGACAGGTGAAATGTCAAAATGGAGTAGAACTGCTTTTTTTAGAACCGCTCCTTTAGAATCAGAATTAAATCCGGTTTGGATTGGCGCGATTACAAAAGCGGATAGTCATTTGCCGGAAGGAAGAAACTTTCACAGTGCCACTTACAAAAGAGAAAAGAAAGATGCGATTATCAATGCATCCGATTCTCTTTCGCGCAGAAGTATTATGTTGCGTAAACCTTTCGAACTAAAAAAAGAAATCAAAGAAGCTGTTGTTTATATTTCAGGATTAGGACATTATGAATTGACTATCAACGGAAAAAAAGTTGGAAACAGTCAGTTTGCGCCTTTGTGGACAGATTATGATAAAACAGTCAATTATAATACTTATGAACTAACTACGAAAGAACTTCAAAAGGGCGAGAATGTGATTGGCGTTTTGTTAGGAAACGGAATGTACAATACGCTTGCTGAGAGATATACTAAGTTTTTTGTAAGCTTTGGCCCGCCGACTTTATTTTTTAAAATGAAGGTCGTTTATAAAGACGGTTCTTCTGAAACTATAAAATCAGATGGAAGCTGGAAATACAGCAAAAGTCCAATTACATATAACAGTATTTTTGGCGGAGAAGATTACAATGCCAATCTAGAACAAAAAAACTGGAACAGGAAACGTTTCACAGATTTAGGCTGGAAAAAAGTGGTGATTCAGGAAGCACCAAAAGGAACTTTAAGACCGCAGAGGGCAACACCAATTGCGATTCATAAACAATATGAAGTGAAGACTTCGAAAGAGCTGAAACCGAATTTTTATGTGTTTGATATGGGACAAAATCTTTCGGGATTTCCAACGATAAAAGTTAAAGGAAAAAAAGGACAGACGGTTCGTGTCTGGGTTGGAGAAAGTTTAAATGAAGACGGAACCGTCGGACAGGGAAAATCGGGTAAGCCTCATTATTACGATTATACTTTAAAAGGTGACGGAACAGAAGAATGGACACCGAAATTCAGTTATTACGGCTTTCAATTTGTTCAGATAGAAAACATTAATTATAAGGAAACAAAAGATAAAAGTCTGCCGACAATGGTAGATTTAAAATCAAATTTTATTTATAATTCGGCAGGAGAAGCAGGAAGTTTTGTTTGTTCCAATGAACTTTTTAACAAAACCCATGAGATTATAAATTATGCGATAAAAAGTAATTTTCAGAGTGTTTTTACCGATTGTCCGCAACGAGAAAAATTAGGTTGGCTGGAAGAAATTCATTTAAACGGACCCGGTTTACTATTCAATTATAATCTGGAAAATTTTATTCCGGCGACAATGCAGAACATTTCAGATTCGCAGAGAGATAACGGACTGATTCCATCGATTGTTCCCGAATATATCATCTTTGGAGGAGACTTTACCGATTCTCCGGAATGGGGTGTAACCAGCGTAATCCTGCCTTGGATGTATTACGAATATTATGGCGATGCGTCTTTAATTGAAAAATATTATCCGGTAATGAAAAACTATGTCGATTATTTAGAATCAAAATCTAAAAATCACATTGTTTCGCACGGATTGGGCGATTGGTACGATTACGGAACACATCCCGCTGGTTATTCAAAAAATAGTCCGATTGCGCTTTCGGCAACTTCTCATTTTTATTATGGAGCAAGTTTGGTCGCTAAATCGGCTAAATTGTTAGGTAAAACCGAAGATGTAGAAAAATATGAAAACTTAACTTCTGAAATTAAAATAGCTTTTAATGAGGAATTTTTCAATAAGGAAACGAAACAATACGGAACTAACAGTCAGTTTAGCAATGCCGTTCCGGTTTTTATGGATCTTGTAGAACCGCAATATAAAGAAGCGGTAATGCAAAATTTAATTGCAGATATAAAAGCAAAAGGCGACCGATTAACAACGGGGGATGTTGGAAATCGTTATTTATTTCAGGCTTTGTCACGAAATGGTGAAAACGAAATGATGTATAAAATGACGAATCATTACGATGCGCCAGGTTATGGTTTTCAGATTAAATATGGCGTAACGACTTTGACGGAACAATGGGATCCGAGAAAAGGAAACTCGTACAATCATTTTATGATGGGACAAATTGAGGAATGGTTTTATCAGAGTCTTGCCGGAATTATGGCAGATCCAGAAAAACCGGGATTCAAACATTTCTTTATTCAGCCTGAAATGGTGGGCGATATGACTTTCGCGGAAGCGGATTATAATTCGGTTTATGGAAAAATTGTTTCTTCCTGGGAAAAGAAAGATGGGAAATTTATTTTGAAAGTTGAAATTCCGGTGAATACTTCGGCGACTATAAAATTACCGGTTGCCCAAAATTCAGAAATTAGAATCCATAAAAAAGTCGTAAGAACAGGTTTTGATGGAAAGAAACCAACTTTAGAATTTGGTTCCGGAAAATATACAATTGAGTGTCAGTTGTAAGTTCTTAGTTCATAGTAAATTAAGGAATAAAAATCAATTGCCTCCAGTTTTAACTGGAGGTTACAATAGATAAAGACAGAGGCTTTAGCCAAATAAATAAGTTAGGCTAAAGCCAATATTAAAAATCAATTTGTTTCCTCCAGCTAAAGCAGGGGCCAATTCAAAAACAATTTTGAAATAAAAAATGAAAAAAATAAAATACACAATCTTACTTTCCATTTTCGCATTGACCATTTCAAATGCGCAGATTACTTCTGATGAAAATTTTAGAAAACCAGTTTCAGAAACCATTCAAAAAATTGGAACTATTTTTAATATTACCATCAACGACGACAGAGGTTTACTAAAAGGAAAAGAACTGGATTATGCCGACTGGAGAATTGAACCGGGAAATCTGGCGGTTTCGCTGACCAATATTCTCGCGCCGTTTGAATTGATGTATTTTAAACAACCCGACGGAACCTACATTATTCGTAAATATGAAAACCATAAAGTTTCAGTTGATAAAGGAAAAGAGCGCTTGTTTTATTTAGAAAGCCAATATTCAACTAAAGACGAATGGGAGAAACGTAAAAAGGAGTTAAAAGCATGTATGATAACCTCATTTGGTCTAGACAAGGCTCCCCCAATGCCAAAATCTAAGCCACTTTTAACTCCTAAGAGAATTTATAAAGATTACAGTATTGAAAATATTGGGTTAGAAATTCTTCCGGGAGTTTACGTTACAGGATCGATTTACAAACCGTATCCGTTAAATAAAAAATCGGCTGTAATCTTAACACCCGACGGACATTTTGGTGACGGAAGATATAGAAAAGACGAGCAGTACCGTTGTGCTATTTTAGCCAAAATGGGAGCAATTGTAGTAAGTTATGATTTGTTTGCCTGGGGAGAATCACTGCTTCAGTTTCCGGAACAAACACACAGAAACAGCATTGCATCAACAGTTCAGGTTTTAAGCGGAATCCGATTATTGGATTACTTGTCGACTGTAAAAAATGCGGACATGTCAAGAGTTGGCGTTACGGGTGGTTCTGGTGGTGGTTCACACACGATGTTTTTGGGAGCGATTGACGACAGAGTAAAAGTTACGGCTCCAGTGGTAATGGTTTCATCTCATTTCTCAGGCGGTTGTCCGTGCGAAAGCGGACGCGGAATTCACCTTTGCGGAAACGGAACAAACAATGCAGAAATTTCAGCAATGATGGCGCCAAAACCACAACTAATTGTTTCAGATGGAAAAGACTGGACATTGGCAGTTCCTGAATTGGAATTTCCTTTCATTCAAAGAACATATGAGTTATACGGTAAAAAAGATTTGGTAGAAAATGCGCATTTTGGAAAAGAAGGACACGATTACGGCGTTTCAAAACGTATGGCAATGTATCCGTTTATGGCGAAATATTTAGGATTAGATTTGAATAAAGTCAAAAATGCAAAAGGCGAAATCGACGAATCGCCTTGTGTGATTGAACCTTATGACAAATTATATGTTTTTGGAAATAAAGCAGAAAATTTACCCAAAAATGCTTTGAAAGATATCGACAAATTATATGAAATGTTTGGCGAGAAAAATAATAAGGTTTATGAAGTTAAGAAGTAAGATGTAAAAGATAGCCACGAATTCACGGATTTTTTTAATTTTTAAAAGTGGTTTAAATAATTCGTGAATTCGTGGCAAAAAAAAATATACTCTATGAAATTAAAAAATAAAATAGCTGCGATTTGTGTTGGAATTTTTTCGTGTGCCGCAACAGCGCAGACGAACAGCGACTTGAAATTATGGTACGATAAACCAGCGGCAATCTGGAACGAAGCTTTGCCATTAGGCAACGGACGATTGGGTGCGATGGTTTTTGGTGATCCGGCAGTCGAACGTTTGCAATTGAATGAAGAAACCATTTGGGCAGGTTCTCCGAACAGTAATGCGCATACTAAGTCAATAAAAGCTTTGCCGATCGTTCGTCAGTTAATATTTGATGGAAAATTTGACGAAGCGCAGGATTTGGCAACTCAGGATATTATGTCGCAGACCAATGACGGAATGCCGTATCAGACTTTTGGAAGCGTTTATATTTCGTTTCCGGGACATCAGAAATATTCTAATTATTATAGGGATTTAGATATTAGTAACGCTTCCGCGAAAGTAAAATACATGGTTAACGGAGTCGAATTTACGCGTGAAATCATAACCGCATTTTCAGATCAGGTTATTGCAGTGAAACTTTCAGCGAGTAAACCGGGACAAATTACATGTAACGTTTTTATGAACAGTCCGATTGATAAAACCGTCGCTTCAACAGAAGGAAACCAAATTATACTTTCCGGATTAGGGACAAATTTTGAAAATGTAAAAGGAAAAGTGAAATTTCAGGGAAGACTTACCGCTAAAAATAAAGGCGGAGAAATTAGCGCCATCAACGGCGTTTTAAGTATTGACAAAGCTGATGAAGTAACTGTATATATTTCAATTGCAACCAATTTTAAAAACTATCAGGACATTTCGGGTGACGAAATTGCGAAAAGTAAATCATATTTAGAACAAGCTTTACCTAAAAGTTTCGACGAAATAAAAACGGCGCATACAGCATATTACCAAAAATTCTTCGACAGGGTTTCGTTGGATTTAGGAACAAATGAAAATGCGAAAAAAACAACCAACGAAAGAATCCGTGATTTCTCTAAAGAATTTGATCCACAATTAGCTTCATTGTATTTCCAGTTTGGACGTTACTTATTGATTTCAAGTTCGCAACCGGGCGGACAGCCGGCAAATTTACAAGGAATCTGGAACGATATGGTGACTCCGCCGTGGGATAGTAAATACACCACAAACATCAATGCCGAAATGAATTACTGGCCCGCAGAAGTAACCAATCTTACTGAAATGCACGAGCCTTTTATTCAAATGGCAAAAGAACTGAGCGTTACAGGTGCAGAAACAGCAAAAATGATGTACAATGCAAGTGGTTGGGTTTTACATCATAATACAGATATTTGGCGTGTAACCGCTCCTGTAGATTCTGCTGCGTCTGGAATGTGGCCAACGGGTGGCGCCTGGGTTTGTCAGGATTTATGGGAAAGATATTTATATACTGGTGATAAAAAATATTTAGAAGAAATTTATCCGATTATGAAAGGTGCGGCAAGTTTCTTTTTAGATTTTATGATCATCGATCCCAATACAAAATATTTGGTTGTGGTTCCGTCAAGTTCGCCAGAGAATACGCATGCCGGAGGAACAGGAAAAGCAACTATTGCATCGGGAACTACGATGGACAATCAGTTGGTTTTTGATTTGTTTACACATGTTATTGAGGCTTCAAAACTGGTTGCTCCAGATGCTGATTTTACTAAAAAAGTACAAGATGCCTTAGCAAAAATGGCTCCGATGAAAGTGGGAAAACACAATCAGCTGCAGGAATGGCAGGACGATTGGGATAATCCTAAAGACAACCACAGACACGTTTCGCATTTGTACGGCTTGTATCCGAGTAATCAGATTTCGCCAATCAAAACACCGGAATTATTTGAAGCGGCCAAACAATCATTAATTTACAGAACAGACGAATCTACTGGCTGGTCAATGGGATGGAAAGTGAATTTGTGGGCGAGATTATTAGACGGAAATCACGCTTATAAACTGATTCAGGATCAGTTGCATTTGGTAACGGCAGATCAGAGAAAAGGCGGGGGAACGTACCCGAATATGTTAGATGCGCATCAGCCGTTTCAGATTGATGGAAACTTTGGCTGTACGGCCGGAATCGCCGAAATGCTGATGCAGAGTCAGGAAGATGCGATTCATTTATTGCCGGCTTTACCCACGGTTTGGAAAGACGGAAGCATTAAAGGTTTGGTTGCTAGAGGTGGTTTTGTAATCGATATGACGTGGAAAAATAATAAAGTTTCAACTTTGAAAATTTATTCTAAATTAGGTGGAAACTGCCGATTGAAAGTGGAAAATACGCTGAGTGGTTCATCCATCAAAAAGGCAAAAGGTAAAAATGCAAATGTTTTGTTTTATGAGGTGGAAGTGAAGAAACCGATTATTTCTGAAGAAGCTAAATTGAAGAAGGTCGTTTTACCGAATTATAATATTTACGATGTGAATATGAAAGCAGGGCAGACGTATACTTTTACTGGGAAATAATTTTTTTGAACCATATAAGTGATATAAGGAAATATAACGTCTCGTTTTGTCATTTCGACCGAAGGGAGAAATCACACGCGTGACCATAAAGAATGTCAAATATTGTTGCGGAGTTTCTAGTGTGATTTCTCCCTTCGGTCGAAATGACAAGCTAGTTGCAGAATTATACAATAAATAAAATATAATGTTAACAAATCTCAAACATAAAATAATAACTCTTTCAATTATAATTGCCTGTTTAAACAGCAGTTGTAAATCGGGTGCGAATGTTTCAAATAAAGGGAAATCGGTTGTTTTAAAAGAAAATAACTTCAAACATTATGTTGATTATTTCAACACGATGGAAGACGAGAATTTAAAATTTGCAATTCCGAATGACAGTGCCTGGAGCTGGATGGAAAAGAATATTCCGTGGTTTGAATGTCCACAGCAGAATTTTGAGGAAATCTATTATTTCAGATGGTGGAGCGTTCGTAAACATATCAAAAATACACCGCAGGGATTTGCGATAACGGAGTTTTTGGTAGATCGTTCTTATGCCGATAAATACAATATGATCAGTTGTGCTTTGGGACATCATATTAATGAATTCAGATGGGTTCATGATCCTAAATATATTGAGCAGGATGTTCATTTATGGTTTAGAGGAAATGACGGAAAGCCGATGAAAAAATTGCGTACGTTTAGTTCTTGGACAGCTGATGCCTTATACAACAGATATTTAGTAAATAAAGATGACAAATTTTTATTGGACATGTATCCTGATTTGGTTAATGAATATTCGGCTTGGGAAGGCGACAGAAAACGTAAAGACGGTTTGTTCTGGCAGTTTGATGTAAAAGACGGAATGGAAGAATCGTTGAGCGGTGCGAGAAAGTTTAGAAATGCGCGCCCGACGATTAACAGTTATATGTTTGGAAATGCAGTAGCGCTGTCTAAAATGGCAAAACTAAAAGGTGATACGGCAAAAGAAAATTATTTTATTGCAAAAGCCGACACACTTCAGAAATTAGTAGAAACGAAATTGTGGAATTCAAAATCTGAGTTTTTTGAAACTTTCACAGAAAAAGATACATTAGCGCAGGTTAGAGAAGCAATCGGATTTATTCCGTGGTATTTTAATCTGCCTCAAAAATATAAGGGTTTTGAAAAAGCCTGGGAGCAGGTCAAGGATGAAAAAGGATTTTCGGCTCCGTTTGGATTAACAACGGCAGAAAGAAGAAGTCCGCGTTTTAGAACCCACGGAACAGGAACCTGCGAGTGGGATGGCGCAATCTGGCCTTTTGCAAGTTCACAGACTTTGACCGCAATGGCCAATGTTTTGAACAATTACAAGCAGGATTTTGTGGCGAAACCCGATTATTTCAAACAAATGGAATTGTATGTGCAGTCACAGTATTATAGAGGAAAACCTTATCTTGGCGAATATCTGGACGAAACTACAGGCTATTGGTTAATGGGCGACAGAGAAAGAAGCCGTTATTATAATCACTCGACTTTCAATGATTTAGTGATTACCGGTTTGGTTGGTTTACGCCCGAGAGCAGATGAAAAGATTGAGGTAAATCCGTTGATTCCGCAGGAAAAATGGGATTGGTTTTGTCTGGATAATGTTTTGTATCACGGGAATATTATTACGATTCTTTGGGATAAAACCGGAGAAAAATATCACAAAGGAAAAGGGTTTAGGGTTTTTAAAAACGGAAAAGAAATTGCGGTTTCTGAGAAGTTGGAGCGAGTGATTTCTGAATAGAATCATATAGTTAATCGTCCAGTTTGTCATTTCGACGAAAGGAGAAATCGCACTATCCCGAAGCCTCGGGACGCACAGTTATTTCCAATCTTTGTAGAATCCCGCTGTGATTTCTCCTTTCGTCGAAATGACAAAAATGAGAATAAAATTTACTCTCGCAGATTTTACAGATTTAAGGGATTTTTACTTTAAAATAATAAATAAATCTGCTCAATCTGCAAAATCTGCGAGAAACAAAAAATAATACCATGAAAAAGTTTTTTTTACATCTTACATTAATCATCACCTTGTTTGCATTTTCGGCGAAAGCCCAAAACAAAATCAGTGTAAACAATCTGCAATGCGAAATGATGAACAATCCGGAAGGAATTGATGTATTGCAACCACGATTAAGCTGGCAGATCAATGCAAATGTAAACGATGTAAAACAAACGGCTTACCAAATTATTGTTGCTTCTACCGAAGAAAATTTAAATTCAAATACTGCTGATTTATGGGACAGTGGAAAAGTAGCAAGTAACGAATCTGTCAATATTATTTACAATGGAAAAACTTTAGAAAACAGACAAAATGCTTTTTGGAAAGTGAAAATCTGGACGAATAAAGGAGAAATTCAATCTGAAAAAGCATTTTTCAGTATGGGAATTTTAAATTATGCCGACTGGAAATCGACGCGTTGGATTGGTTACGAAAAAGCTTCACCGGGAGATAGTATTTCGCAATATTCGAGATTATCGGCTAGATATTTAAGAAAAGAAATCAACCTTAAAAAACAAGTTAAAAGTGCGAAAGTATATTTAATGGGTTTAGGAATGTATGAATTATACATTAACGGAAATAAAATTGGCAATCAGGTTTTGGCGCCTGTTCCTACAGATTATACCAAGAATGTAAAATACAATGTTTTTGATGTGACTTCGCAATTGAAAGAAGGCAAAAATATGCTCGGAACTATTCTCGGAAATGGCCGTTTTTTTACGATGCGTCAGGATTATAAACCTTATAAAATCAAAACTTTTGGTTATCCAAAAATGGCTTTGCAATTATTTGTAGAATATAAAGATGGCAGCAAAGACGTTATCAGGACAGACGATACCTGGAAAGTTACTACAAATGGACCGATTTTATCAAATAATGAATACGATGGCGAAGATTATGATGCACGCAAAGAATTAAAAAATTGGAACACTGTAAATTACGACGATAAAAACTGGCTTAAAGCGGAATATGTTCAGGAACCGGGCGGATTTTATGAAGCTCAGATGACTCCGAATATGAAAATAATGGGAGAAGTAAAGCCAATTTCGATGAAGCAAACGCCACGCGGAACTTATATTCTGGATATGGGCCAGAACATGGTAGGCTGGTTACAATTGAAAGTAAAAGGAAACAGCGGTGACAAAATCACTTTGAAGTTTGCTGAATCCTTGCAGGCCGATGGTTCTTTATATATTGATAATCTGCGCGATGCGAGAACGACAGATCATTATATTTTAAAAGGAGAAGGCGAAGAAATTTGGGAACCAAGATTTATCTTCCACGGATTTCGATTTGTAGAAGTTACAGGATTTCCGTCAAAACCAACATTAGATAATTTTGTTGGAAAAGTAGTTTACGACGACATCAAAACAACGGGAACTTTTGAATCTTCTGATGCGACGATGAACCAGATTTTCAAAAATGCCTATTGGGGAATCAGAGGGAATTATAAAGGAATGCCGATTGACTGTCCGCAAAGAAATGAGCGCCAGCCTTGGTTGGGAGATCGTACAACAGGTGCTTACGGCGAGAGTTTTATTTTTGACAATCAGACTTTATATGCAAAATGGCTTGACGATATTAAAAACGCACAAACGGCAGATGGCGGAATTCCGGATGTTGCGCCGGCTTTCTGGCGTTATTACGGCGATAATGTAACCTGGCCGGGAACCTATATTACGGTTGCCGACATGTTGTATCAGCAATTTGCAGATAAAAAAGTAATCGAAAAACACTATCCGTCGATGAAAAAATGGGTCGTGTATATGGAGAAAAATTATTTGGTTAAAGATTTAATGACCAAAGACAAATACGGCGATTGGTGTGTTCCGCCGGAATCTCTGGAGTTGATTCATTCTAAAGATTCAGCAAGAACGACAAACGGCGAATTGATTGCCAGTGCTTTTTATTATCATTTATTGCAAAAAATGAAAAAGTTTGCGGTAATAAATAATTCAGGAAATGAAGATATTCAATATTATGAAAGACTTTCACAAAGAATAAAATCAGCATTTAATGCTAAGTTTTTCAATTCAAAAACAAATAATTACGCCAATAATACGGTAACAGCAAATCTTTTACCATTGACTTTCGGAATAGTTCCGGAGAATCTGGAAGATAAAGTTTTTGAAAATATTGTTCATGAAGTTGAAGTTACGTATAAAGGTCACATCAGCACGGGTGTCATCGGAACTCAGTTTTTAATGCGAACTTTATCGCAGTTCGGGCGACCTGATTTGTCTTATAAACTGGCATCCAACAACACCTATCCGAGTTGGGGTTATATGGCTAAAAACGGAGCGACAACGATTTGGGAATTATGGAACGGAAATACGGCTGATCCTAAAATGAATTCGCAAAACCACGTCATGCTTTTGGGTGATTTATTGATTTGGTATTACGAAAATATAGCCGGAATTAAGAGCAATCCAGAAACTCCGGGTTTTAAAGAAGTTATCATGAAACCGGATTTTAATGCCGGATTAACTTACGTGAATGCTTCGTACGAATCGATTTATGGAACTATAAAAAGTGACTGGAAGAAAAGTAAAAATGCCTTAAGTTGGAATGTTTCAATTCCGGCTAATACAACAGCAATTGTTTATCTTCCAACAGAAAATGCTTCTAAAGTTACTATCAATAATCAAAAACTAAACAAGACTTCAAATACATTTAAAACAGAAAAAAGTAATCTTGTACTTACACTTCCGTCAGGAACTTATGTTTTAAATGTTAAATAATCTGCTTTTCTGTTAATTCGGGACAGTACAGGATAGATATTTAAAAAATTAGTGTCATTTTTACACTTAATAAATAATTTTGTGTAAAAAATTATTGAGAATGCATTTAATATCAGAAATTGTAATTCAAAAATAAAACCTAAGAATGAAGATTTTCAAAGTAACATTTATCCTGTTTAGTTTATTTCTTTTGGGAAGCTGTAAATCGGCTTTAGAAAAGAAAACCTGGAAAGAAGGCATTTTAGTAGATCAGTTTATCTATGATAAAGCCCCTTATCCGTCTTGCCACGCCGTAACTATCGTAGAAGCAACCAATGGTGATCTTGTAGCTTCCTGGTTTGGAGGTACTAAAGAAAGACATCCGGACGTTTGTATTTATGTGGCAATCAAACCAAAAGGGAGTGATAAATGGAACGAAGGCATACAAGTTGCTGACGGAGTGATGAAAGACGGACCGAGATTACCAACCTGGAATCCGGTTTTGTATCAAATTCCGGGCGGCGATTTAATGTTATTTTATAAAATCGGCCCTAAACCATCAGAATGGTGGGGTGTAATCAGAACTTCATCTGATGGCGGAAAAACATGGTCTGAAGCTAAAAAAATGCCAGACGGTTTCTTAGGGCCAATCAAAAACAAACCTGTTTTATTAAGCAACGGAACTTTACTTTGTCCGTCAAGTATAGAAGGCGATGGCTGGAGATTGCGTATGGAATCTACACCGGACTTTGGGAAAACATGGGTAATGGGCGATACGCTTTCAAGAGGAAAACAAAAAATCAATGCGATTCAGCCTAGTATTTTATTTCATAAAGATGGAAGCATTCAGGCGATCGGAAGAACCAGAAACCGCGCAATATTCAGCACCTTTTCAAAAGATAACGGAAAAACCTGGTCAGATTTAGAGTTAATCGGACTTCCAAATAACAACTCAGGAACAGATGCCGTTACACTTAAAGACGGCAGACATTTATTGGTTTACAATCACGTTCTGCCTCCGGGAAAAGAAGCAAAAGGGCCAAGAACGCCTTTAAATGTTTCGGTTTCGAAAGACGGAATTAATTGGAACGCCGCTTTGATTTTAGAAGATTCAAAAATCAGTCAGTATTCTTATCCGTCGATGATTCAGAGTTCTGACGGAATGGTGCATATTGTGTATACCTGGAGAAGAGAAAAACTGAAGTATGTGAAAGTTGATCCGAGCAAATTAAAAGCACTTCCAATCAAAAACGGAATCTGGCCGGGCGATGAAAACAAAGTCGTAACAGCTGTAAAAGCTGAAGAAGAGTAAAATAAAATTTAACCATTAAGAGATTAAGAAAATTAAGTTACTGAGCTTAATAAACTTATTCGTTTAAATAAAAGCATTAAGGCTTAATTTTCTTAATCTCTTAATGGTAAAATAAAACACACAAAGCTTAATTTACTTAATATCTTAATGGTAAATAATAAATAACATGAAGAACTTAATTTTAGTATCACTTGTTGTTTTGTCAACAGTATTGAATAGTTGTGCAACGGCTCAGGCATCAAAAAACAAACAGCAATACAAAGTGGCGGTTTGCGACTGGATGATTTTAAAAAGACAAAAACTAGGCGCTTTTGGACTTGCGTCTGAGATAAAAGCAGACGGAATCGAACTGGATATGGGCGGTTTAGGAAAACGACCAACCTTTGACAGCAAATTAGGAGATCCTGTAGAAAGACAAAAGTTTCTGGATAAATCTAAAGAAGTAAATGTCGGAATCAGTTCTATCGCAATGTCAGGCTTTTATGCACAGTCTTTTGCGAAAAGAGAAACCATCGAGCCTATGATAAACGATTGTGTGGCAGCGATGAAAAACATGAAGGTAAAAGTCGCGTATTTACCATTAGGCACAGAAAGTGATTTGACAAAAAATCCCGAATTACGACCGATTATTATTGAAAGATTAAAATGGGCAGGAAAACAAGTCGGTAAAATTGGCGGTGTAATTGCAATTGAAACTTCACTAAGTGCCACAGACGAGAAAAAACTTTTAGAAGAAATCGGTTCCAAATACATTAAAAGTTCATTCAATTTTGCGAATGCAGTTGATAACGGAAGAGACATTTCGGCTGAATTAAAAATTTTAGGCAAAAAACATTTAGCACAGATTCACGCTTCAAACACTGATAAATTCTGGTTAGAAAATGATCCGGCGATCGACATGCCAAAAATCAAGCAAACGCTGGACGAAATCAAATGGAGCGGATGGCTGATTGTAGAGCGTTCTCGTGATGTAACACAAGTACATAATGTAAAAGCCAATTACGGAGCAAATGTGGCTTATTTGAAAAAGATTTTTCAGAATTAAAAATAATAGAGCTTTCTCTCATTTTTGTCATCCCGAGGAACGAGGGATCTCCGCAAGTAACTCCACAAAGATTGTCGATTTAGTTTGCGGAGTCACTTGCGGAGATTTCTCCTTCGTCGAAATGACAAATAGAACGAGGTAAGATTGCCAAGAATAAAAACAAAATACAATGAAATACCTAAGTTTACTTTTTTTTAGTTTTTACGTCACTTTCGCTACAGCACAAAATATCACTATTGTAAGGGATGCAAATGCGCCAAGAGCAAAGTTTGGTGCAGAGAAATTAGCAGAAACCCTAACTTCAAAAGGATTCAAAGTTAGTGCATCTGACAAGTTTAAAAAGTCAAAAGAACAGACAATTGTAATCGGTGAAAAAGGAACAGAATTTTGGAAAAAGAATACCAAAAGTGCCAACATCGACGACAGTAAATTAAGTAAAAAAGAAGGGTTTAAGATCCGTACACAAAATAATACCATTTTTATTGAAGGAACAGATGCGACTGGAGCGTTGTATGGTGCTTTGGAATTAGCAGAGCGAATCAAATCCTCAGGTAAAGTTCCTTCCGAAATTAATATTGATGACAGTCCCGAAATGGTTTTGCGCGGCGCCTGTATCGGAATGCAGAAACCGGTTTATCTTCCGGGACGTGACGTATACGAATATCCGTATACACCAGAAACTTTTCCGTGGTTTTATGAAAAACCTTTATGGATTAAGTATTTGGATATGATGGTAGACAATAGAATGAATTCGTTGTATTTATGGAACGGACATCCTTTTGCATCTTTAGTAAAACTAAAAGAGTATCCGTTTGCGGTAGAAGTAAGCGACGAAGATTTCAAAAAGAACGAAGAAGTTTATAAATTCTTAACCGTAGAAGCCAATAAAAGAGGAATTTGGGTAATCCAAATGTTTTACAATATTATCGTTTCTAAACCTTTTGCAGAACATTACAACATTAAAACTCAGGATCGTTCGCGACCAATTACACCTTTACTTTCCGATTATACACGAAAGTCAATTGCAGCATTTATCGAAAAATATCCAAATGTAGGTTTAATGGTTTGTCTCGGAGAAGCGATCAATACGGTTGATGACGATGTAGAATGGTTTACCAAAACCATAATTCCAGGTGTTCGCGACGGTTTACAAGCCTTAGGGAAAACAGACGAACCGCCAATTATCCTGCGTTCTCACGATACAGACGGACCTTTGGTTATGGAGAAATCGCTTCCGTTATACAAAAATCTGTACACAGAAAGCAAATATACAGGAGAATCGCTGACAACTTACACACCAGGCGGACCTTGGGGTGAAACACACAAGCAATTGAGTTCATTAAAATCAATTCATATTGAAAACGTTCATATTTTGGCCAATTTAGAGCCTTTCAGATACGGATCACCAGATTTTATCCAGAAAACCGTAAAAGCAATGCATAGTGTTCACGGCGCCAATGCTTTACACTTATATCCACAAGCATCGTATTGGGATTGGCCTTATTCTGCCGATAAAACCAAAACTGGCGAAAGACTGCTGGAGATGGATCGCGACTGGATCTGGTACAAAGCCTGGGCAAGATATGCCTGGGACAGTAAAAGAGACCGAAACGAAGAAGTTAAATATTGGGATAATGATTTAGCGACAAAATACGGAACAGATCAGGAAGCTGCTAATAATATTTTAAAAGCATACGAAGAAACAGGAGAAATTGCTCCAAAAACATTGAGACGTTTCGGAATCACGGAAGGAAACCGTCAAACCTTATTATTAGGAATGTTTGAAAGTCAGTTGGTAAATCCGTCAAAATGGAGAGTGTATCCGGGATTCCACGAATCGTGCGGACCTCCGGGAGAATTACTTTTAGAATATGCCAAAAAAGAATGGAACAAAGAACCACATTCGGGCGAACTTCCAACGCAGATTATTGCTGAAATTACAGAACACGGAAGACTGGCTGTTGAAGCTATCGACAAAGCCGAAGCAAGTGTAACCAAAGACAAAGAAGAATTTTTACGCCTTAAAAACGATGTACATTGTTACAAAGCTTTCGCCGATTTCTTTTCAGAAAAAGTAAAAGCAGCGTTACTGGTTTTGAGATACAGTTATTCTAATGACATTTCAGATCTGGATAAAGCGATGCCACATTTGGAAGAAAGCATCAAACATTACGAATTACTGGTCAATTTAACCAAAGATACTTATTGGTACGCCAATAGTATGCAGACCGCCCAACGCCGAATCCCGATTGGAGGAGACGACGGAAACAACAAGACCTGGGCCGAATTGTTACCGCATTACGAACGTGAGTTGGCGAATTTTAAAAGAAATTTAGAAAAACTGAAATCTTCTAAAGATGGCAAAATAGAAAGTAAAGAAGGAAAACCGTGGAAAACTGCAGAAGTCACTTTCATCGACGAAAAACCGGGAACGTATTTGGTTAAAACCGGAACAAAAGTTTACGGAACCGATATTTCAGAATTAACAAAAATTGCTCCCGAACTGCAGAATCTAAAGGGATTTTCGTTTGTAGAAAACGACCAAAACGAAAAAGGAACACATCTGAAATTCAGAAATAACAAAACCGTAAAACTGGTTGTCGGATATTTCAATTCAGATCAGAAACGATTTTTATTGCCACCAAGTCTAGAAACAGATGCTGCAGGAAACGCCCACGGTCAGGCCGAAGTGATTTTGGCAAGCGCCATGAATTTAAAAGATTTACCACGAGTAAATATTCATACCTACACTTTCCAGCCGGGTGAAAACAAGCTCGACTTAGGAAAAGGAAAAGTATTAATTTTAGGATTTATCGATGCAGATCAAACCATTACACCGCGCGATGTTGGGTATATAGATGCAGGAGAAAAAGCAGCAGTAGACTGGTTATTCTATTAAAATAATAGTATTTTGGGCGTGCCCCTCCGGGTCGGGCTGTACGTTCCCGCTTTTTTTTGAGGCAAAGACCCGAGCGTAAGCGAACAGGCGGAGCAAAAATTGCCCCAAAAAAGAGCTCCACTGCCATCCCTCACGCGAACCAAGATTGCATTAAACCTGACAGGTTTTCTAACCCCGTCAGGTTTAATAACACAATCTTGTCATTTCGATGAAGGAGAAATCGCAGTAGAAGCTCCGCAAAGTAGAGACAATCTTTGTCGAATACCGAGTGTGATTTCTCCTTCGTCGAAATGACAAAAAAGCCGAGTAAAGGCGTTGTATAATAAACCAAAAACAACCTTATAATCACTTATATGGTTTAAAAATATGAAGAAAATAGTTTTTTTTATTTTTTGTTTTTTCTCAGGTTTTTACTTTGTTTGGAGTCAGAGTAAAAGTTCAGTTCGTAAAGAAATTTCGCTGAATTCATCCTGGGAAACCATAATGTTGGATAATCTTCCGCTGAAAGAAGAAGATTTTGTAGAAAATCCAAAAACTGATTCCAATTGGAACAAGGTAAGTGTGCCTCACAATTGGGATCAGTATTATGGCTTTAGAAGAACAAAACATGGAAATTTACACGGTACGGCCTGGTACAAAAAAACTTTAAAACTTGATAAATCTGCCATTGGTAAAAAACTCTTCCTTTTTTTTGAAGGCGTAAGTTCGTACGCAGATGTTTGGGTAAACGGCAAAAAAGTGGGTCAGCACAAGGGCGGAAGAACCACTTTTACCTTAGAGATTACCAAAGCCGTTTCTTTCGATAAGGAAAATCAGATTCTAGTAAAAGCTTCACATCCTTCTTTTATTGCTGATCTTCCGTGGGTTTGCGGAGGCTGTTCGGGCGAATGGGGGTTTTCAGAGGGTTCTCAGCCCATGGGGATTTTCAGGCCGGTTTCCTTAGTAATGACAAACGATGTTAGAATTGAACCTTTTGGCGTTCATATCTGGAATGATAAATCGGTTTCCAAACAAAATGCAATTCTTCATACCACAACCGAAATTAAAAATTACGGGACTTCAATCCAAAACTTAACTATTGAAAATTCACTTTTTGACGCTTCAGGAAAAAAAGTTTCATCCATAAAAACAGTAACCAAAAGTAATTCCGGCCAAACAAAAGAAATACTTTTAACACTTCCGGAAATTCAAAATCCGAAATTATGGTCGCCATCTAATCCATATTTGTATAAATTGGTAACTTCAGTTTACGAAAACGGAAAAATAATAGATCAGCTAACAACACCTTACGGAATTCGCTGGGTGAGCTGGCCGGTAAGTCGTGATGGAAAAGATAATCGATTTTTCATTAACGATGAACCTGTTTTTATAAATGGTGTCTGCGAATACGAGCATCAAATTGGAAACAGCCACGCATTTTCAGACGAACAAATTCATGCCCGAATTGAGCAAATCAAAACCGCTGGATTTAATGCTTTCAGAGAAGCACATCAGCCACATAACTTGTTATATCAGGCAGCATTAGACGAAAACGGAATTCTGTTTTGGAGTCAGTTTTCGGCACATATTTGGTACGATACACCGGAATTCAAAGAAAATTTTAAAACGCTTTTACGCGAATGGATTAAAGAACGCAGAAACAGTCCGTCGGTTGTAATGTGGGGCTTGCAGAATGAAAGTACAATTCCGAAAGAATTTGCAGAAGAATGCACCAAAATCATTCGTGAAATGGATCCGTTATCCGATAAACAGAGAATTGTAACAACTTGCAACGGAGGAGAAGGAACCGATTGGAATGTCGTACAAAACTGGTCCGGAACCTACGGGGGAGATCCGCTAAAGTATCATTTAGAAATGACAACGCAGTTATTAAACGGCGAATACGGTGCGTGGCGTTCGGCAGATTTGCATACCGAAGGTGAATTTGACCAAAAAGGAACGTTAAGCGAAAACCGTTTTTCTCAATTAATGGAAATAAAAGTCCGCGAAGCCGAATCGGTTCGTGATAAAATTGCGGGACAATTCAACTGGCTTTTTGCTTCACACGAAAATCCGGGACGCGTGCAGAACGGAGAAGGATTTAGAGATATTGACAAGGTCGGACCCGTAAATTACAAAGGACTTTTTACGATTTGGGGCGAACCTTTGGATGCGTATTATATGTACCGCGCCAATTATGTTTCGAACAAAACCAATCCGATGGTTTATATCGTTTCGCACACCTGGCCAAGCCGTTGGGAAAGTGCCGGAATCAAAAACGGAATCGATATTTACTCCAATTGTGACGAAGTAGAATTGTTTAATGATGTGAATAAGACTTCGTTAGGAAAGCTAAAAAATCCGGGAATTGGCAAGCATTTTCAGTTTAATAATGTAAACATTCAGTACAATGTTTTATATGCCGTTGGTTACGTAAACGGAAAAGCCGTTGCCAAAGATTATATTGTTTTGAATAATCTGCCGAAAGCACCAAATTTAGAAGCTTTAACGCCACATAAAGCCGATATTCTAAAAGCAAAAAGTGGTTTAAATTATATCTACAGAGTAAACTGCGGTGGCTCAGAATTTATGGACAGCAACGGAAATACGTGGTTAACCGATACACACAAAAGTGGAAAAAATTCTTGGGGTTCTTTATCGTGGACGGATAATTTCGAAAAACTTCCTGACTTTTTTGCAAGCCAAAGAAGTAGTTTTGATCTTGTAAACGGCACAAAAGACCAAACTTTATTTCAGACTTTCAGATACGGAGTGGACAAATTAAGTTATGAATTCCCTGCACCGGACGGCGAATATGTAATCGAATTGTATTTCACAGAACCATGGTACGGAACAGGTGGAGGCATGGATTGCAAAGGCTGGCGTTTGTTTGATGTCGCAGTTAACGAGAATGTCGTTTTGAAAGATTTGGATATTTGGGCAGAAGCGGGACACGATAATGCTTTGAAGAAAACGTTGAAAGTAAAAAGCGTTGGAGGGAAAATCAAAATTTCGTTTCCAAACGTAAAAGCGGGACAAGCAATCATTTCAGCAATTGCAATTGCAACAAAAGATTATCACGCAAGACCAGCAGAGGAATCGGCAAGAAATATTCAGAATGTAAGTTTAGATTCCAGAGATTTTAAAATTGCTTCGTGGTTGGATATTAATTCAAAACAATTCATAAACTCAGAAGTTCAGTTTACCGAATTACCTTCGGAAGTTTTTGGTGCGGATTTTATTCAGTTTTTGAATAATTCAAAAGCTACAGGTTCATTCACAACAAAAGAAGAATCGACTGTTTTTATTTTGGTTGACAATAAAAATAAGTCTTTAAATTGGCTGTCGGATTATAAAAAAATAGAAGAAAAGGCAAAAAACAGCGCCGGAACTACTTTTGATGTTTTCACTAAAAAAGTAAAAAAAGACGAAAAAGTTGCTTTTGATAATTCAGAAACGACAACTTCGATCGCAGTTGTTCCAACGTATGATATGGGCGAAAAAGACGATTCAAGACCCGTTGTTATCATAGAAGCTGAAAAAACAAAAACAACGGGAACGGGAATAGAAAAAGGGAATTTCAAAAAAGCTGATTATATTGAATTCACGAAGAAAACAAACAACAGTATCGAGTTTGAAGTAAAACCCGGAGTGGCAGGAATTTATTTAATGCGTTTCCGTTTTATGAACAGAAATGAAAAACCATTAAAAGTAAAATTCAAAATGGAAGATGCGTACGGAATTTTAATGCGAAATGACACTATTGAATTTTTCCCTTCATCGGAAAAATGGAAGATTTTAAATACAACATCAGGAGGTTATATCAATGCGGGAACTTATAAAATCACTTTGGAAGGAGAGGATTTGAAAGGACTGCTTTTGGATAATTTCGAGTTTCAGTAAATAAAGTATTAATCTCGCAAAGTCGCAAAAGCGCAAAGTTTTTTTTTAACCATGTAAGTAATATAAGTTCATTTTAGATAAAGCTTAAATTCTCTTATATTACTTATGTGGTTTAATTTTCTTTGCGACTCTGCGACTTTGCGAGAGAAAAAATAAAATTATGGTTAAAAAAATTACACTTGCACTTGCAATCTTGTTTTCGACATCAATAATGGCACAAAAACAAGCCAGAATTGTAGAGGATTTCAATAAAAACTGGAATTTCAAATTAGGAGATTATCCAGAAGCGATAAATACAAATTACAATGTATCAGACTGGAGAACACTACAATTACCACACGACTGGAGTATTGAAGGCGCTTTTGATAAAGACAGTAAAACCAAACAAGCACAGGGATTTTTACCTGCTGGAAAAGGCTGGTACCGTAAAGTTTTTACCGTTCCTGTTGATTGGAAAAACAAAACAGTTTCAATTGAATTTGACGGTGTTTTTAAAAACAGTGAAGTCTTTATAAACGGAAAATCATTAGGAATGCGTCCGAATGGGTATATTTCTTTTGGATATGATTTAACGTCCTATTTACAATTTGGAAAATCGAATACTATCGCAGTAAAAGTCGATAATGATGCCCAGCCGAATTCGCGCTGGTACACCGGTTCTGGTATTTACAGAAACGTTCGATTAGTAGCAAGCGAAAAACTGCACGTAGGGAAGTGGGGCACTTATGTGACAACTCCTGAAGTTTCAGCAGAAAAATCAAAAGTAAATGTGGAAGTTACAATTGATAATGATAATGCTGTGGCGAAAGAATTTAAATTGATTACTTCAATCGTAAACGCAGAGAATAAAGAAGTTGCAACTTTCACTTCAAAAGAAAAAATTGGTGCTAAAACTTCTGAGAAAAAGGTTCATAATCTGGAAGTCAAACAGCCGAAATTATGGAATACAGAGAATCCGTATTCGTATAAAGTAATTACAAAAGTGTACGAGAAATCGAAGCTTGTAGACAATTACGACACTCCTTTAGGTTTCCGTTATTTCAATTTTGATGCTGAAAAAGGATTTTCTTTAAACGGAGTTCCGACTAAAATTTACGGCGTTTGTCTGCATCACGATAATGGTGCTTTGGGGGCGGTTGAAAACATTCACGCCGTTCGCAGAAAACTGACTTTAATGAAAGAGATGGGGGTAAATGCGATCAGAATGTCCCATAATCCGCATTCTTTGGAAATGATGCAATTGTGTGACGAAATGGGATTCATTGTTCAGGACGAAGCTTTTGACGTTTGGAAAAAGAAAAAAGTGACCAACGATTACCATAAAGACTGGGATGCTTGGCACAAACAGGACTTAGAAGATTTCATCAAAAGAGACCGCAATCATCCATCGGTTATGATGTGGAGTATTGGTAACGAAATCCGTGAGCAATTCGATTCAACCGGAATTGCAATAACGAGAGAATTAGCTAAAATCGTAAAATCTTTAGATACAACCCGACCTGTAACTTCCGCTTTGACGGAAAATGTAATTGAGAAAAACTTCATTTATCAATCGGGTGCTTTAGATCTTTTGGGATTCAATTACAAACACGAAGATTATAAAGATTTTCCAACTAAATTTAAAGGGCAAAAAATATTAGCGTCAGAAAGTGTTTCGGCTTTGGAAACGCGCGGACATTATGATACGCCAAACGGAATTAAAGCCTGGCCAACAAAACACGGTGCTCCGTTTGACGGAAATGCTGACTGGACAGTTTCGGCTTACGATCAGGTGAAATCGTATTGGGGCGCAACGCACGAAGAAAACTGGAAAACGATCAAAAGTCAGGATTTTATGGCGGGAACTTTTATCTGGACTGGTTTCGATTATATCGGTGAACCAGATCCATACCCGTATCCGGCGAGAAGTTCGTATTTCGGAATTGTAGATTTGGCCGGACTTCCAAAAGATGTCTATTATATGTACCAAAGCGAATGGTCGAAGAAAGACGTTCTGCATATTTTCCCACATTGGAACTGGAAAAAAGATCAGGAAGTAGATGTTTGGGCCTATTACAATAATGCCGATGAAGTGGAGCTTTTCTTAAATGGAAAATCTCTCGGAAAGAAATCCAAACAAAATGATGATTTACATATTTCATGGAAAGTAAAATTCGAGCCGGGAACTTTAAAAGCTATTTCCAGAAAGAATGGAAAAGTAGTTTTAGAAAAGGAAATCAAAACGGCTGGAGAAGCTTCTAAAATTGATTTAAAAGCCGATAAAACTACAATTAAAAATGATACGTACGATTTGGTTTATGTAACCGTTTCGTTAGTTGACAAAGATGGAAATATGCTTCCAAACGCTATGGATTTAATTAATTTTGAAGTTTCCGGCGGAGGAAAATTGGTTGGTGTTGATAACGGTTATCAGGCGAATCTGGATTCGTTTAAAGCGAATTCCTGTAAATTGTTTAATGGAAAATGTATTGCGATTATTCAGTCGAACGGGAAGAAAGAGAAAATTCAAATTAAGGCTATTACAGGAAATTTGCAAGTTTCGATAATTGAAGTTAAAGTAAATTAATTTTTGCTCGCAAAGTCGCTAAGACACAAAGTTTTTGAACCATATAAGTTATGTAAGTGATTTTAAGTTTTAGCTTAATTGAACTTATATGACTTATATGGTTTAATTTTTTATTTTTAAACTTTGCGACTTCGCTCCCGATAATTATCGGGATTGCGAGATTCTTTTTATATTTATAAAAAAAAAAATGGCTCCAACCTTCTTTGCAGACCAAAACGAATTTAGAAATTGGTTAGAGAAAAACCATCAAAAAGAAAAAGAACTTTTGGTTGGTTTTTATAAAGTCAATAGCAAGAAACCTTCAATGAGCTGGTCAGAATCTGTAGATCAGGCGCTTTGTTTCGGATGGATTGACGGAGTTCGTAAATCTATTGATTCAGAAAGTTATACCATTCGTTTTACTCCGAGGAAAACTTCAAGTATTTGGAGTGCGATCAATATTAAGAAAATGAAGGATTTAACTCAATCCGGACTTATGACTGAAGCAGGTTTAAAAGCATTTAGTTTTCGAACCGAAAATAAATCCAAAATTTATTCGCACGAAAAAGAACCCGTTCCGCTTGATGCTTCTTACGAAAAACAATTTAAAGCGAATAAAACGGCATGGGATTTCTTTGAGAAGCAGGCACCTTCATACAAAAAAGTTATGATACATTGGATTATGAGTGCTAAGCAAGAGAAAACGCGCCAATCGAGATTAGAGAAAACGATTAGTGAAAGCGAAAAATTAAAACGTGTCTTATAAGCTGAATTTTCTTAATTACATTCCAGGCCAATACAAAACATTAAATTTATGTCCGTCTGGATCGGCAAAACAAAAAGTATAACCTTGTTCATAATCCTGAGGTTCAGAAAAAACTGTTCCGCCTGCTTCCAGAACTTTTTCTCTCCATTGCTTTACTTCTTCTTTATCTTCCGCGGAAAGCGAAAATATAATCTCACTTTGTGCTCCCCAATTTCCCACACCGCCATTTCTTTCATCTTTTAGTCTTTCTTTTGTAAAAAAGTTGATGATAAAATTATTCTCGCCAAATAGAAAACTCGCAATTTCATCAGAACTGTGCTGCCCATTGTATTGAAAACCTAACTTTGTATAAAATTCGGTGGTGGCTTTAAGATTGCCAGAAGACAAATTTCCCCAGATCATTTTAGCTTTCATTTTTTTAAATTTAAGATTATAATGCTTAAAGTTATGATTTTTAATAATTTATAGTTGTCTTTAATTATGTTTTTATACTCAAAGTGTATTTTTTTATCTAAATAACGTCATAAAATTTATGAAGCTTTTTAACCAAAAACTCTCTTAAATTAGTCATTGGTCGAAATTTTATGCGATAACATATTCATTTAGCATAAATTTATATTCCAGACTCTATAAGCGATTCCTTCGACTCCGCTCAGGATGACAAACCTAACCAAAACCAGATGAAAAATATTTTCCTTTCTTTATGTTTATTCGGCATAATATCAGTTAGTAACAGTCAGGAATTACCAAATGCTCCAAAACCTTTTGGACCGCTTCCGACGCAGAAACAAGTAGATTGGCAGGAAATGGAATTTTATGCTTTTGTGCATTTTTCACTCAATACTTTCACCAATAAAGAATGGGGTTACGGCGACGAATCTCCGGAACTTTTTAATCCGACAAATTTAGACGTTCGTCAGTGGGCGCGCGTGGTGAAAGAAGCTGGTATGAAAGGAATTATTCTGGTTGCCAAACATCACGACGGATTTTGCTTGTGGCCGTCGGCGTATACAGAACGGTCGGTTAAGAATTCGCCTTGGGAAAATGGAAAAGGAGATCTGGTTAAAGAATTGGCTGCAGCCTGCAAAGAATACGATTTAAAATTAGGATTATATCTTTCGCCTTGGGACAGAAATCATCCACAATATGGAAAACCGGAATATGTTACCTATTTTAGAAATCAGCTGAAAGAATTACTGACCAATTATGGTGATGTTTTCGAAATGTGGTTTGACGGTGCAAACGGTGGCGACGGCTATTATGGCGGTGCAAGCGAAACCAGAAAAATCAACACTCTTACGTATTATAATTGGGACGAAACCTATAAAATGATTTACGACCTAGCTCCAAAAACTTTAGTTTGGGGCGTTGGTCCTTCTGAAGCGAGATGGATTGGAAATGAAGAAGGACGTGCCGGCAAAACCAATTGGTCATTATTGCGCCAAAAAGATGAACTGGCCGGAAAAGTACATTATACCGAATTTATGTCGGGGCACGAAGACGGGGAAAAGTGGGTTCCGGGAGAAGCCGATGTTTCCATAAGACCGGGATGGTTTTATCATTCGGTTGAAGATGACAAAGTGCGTTCGCTGGACGAAATGGTCGATATTTATTACGAATCGATTGGACGAAATGCAACTTTATTATTGAATCTTCCTGTTGACAGACGCGGACTGGTTCATGAAAATGATGAAACGCGACTAAAAGAATTGGTGGCAACTATTAAAGCCGATTTGCAAACAGAATTATTAGCAGCAACAAATGTTCAGGCATCAAACATAAGAGCAACAGATTCTAATTTTGGACCGCACAATGTGATTGACGGAAATAAAAATACGTATTGGGCAACCGATGATAAAGTAAAAGATGCTTCAATTGAATTTACGTTTAAAAAGCCAACAGAATTTAATCGAATTCTGCTTCAGGAATATATTAAACTGGGACAAAGGGTCAAATCTTTTTCTGTTGAAGCAAATGTAAACGGACAATGGAAAACTATTGCCAATGAAACTACAATTGGATACAAAAGAATTCTGCGTTTAGAACGAGTTAAGGCTTCAGCTCTGAGAATTAATATTATGGATGCAAAAGCCGGTTTTGTAATTCATACCATCGAAGCGTATAATGCGCCGACTTTTGTTAAAGAACCTCAGATCGTGAGAGATAAAAATGGTCTGGTCACGATTAAATCAGAATTGGGGACTGCTGTTTATTATTCGCTTGACGGAAAAAATCCTACGGAAAAAAGTACCCTTTATAAAGCTCCTTTTACTTATAATAAAGCGGTAGAAATTAAAGCCATTGCCAGAAATCTGAAAGAGAAAATCAATAGCGCCGTAAAGTCAGCTAAATATGGGGTTTCTAAAGAAAAATGGAAAGTGGTCTCGGTTTCAGACGGAGACAGTAAACTGGCGGAAAGAATTATTGACGGCGATGCCAATACCGATTGGGGATTTGGAAATAACGAAAATAAATTACCGCAAACAGTCATTATCGATATGGGCGAATTAGTCCGTATTAAAGGTTTTACGTATACGCCACAACAAGTTGGTAACAATCTGAATCTGATTTCGAATTATGAATTCTATACCAGTATAGATAATTTTTACTGGGATAAACAATCAGAAGGAGAATTTTCTAATATCAAACATAATCCAATTGAGCAATTTAAGAGTTTTACTGCGGTAAAAGCAAGATTTTTGAAATTTGTAGCTACAGCAGCGGTAGGAAAATCACAAAGTGTTTCGATTGCTGAAATGAATGTTATGGAATAAAATCTTTTTTTCCTGTTGATAAAATAGCTTATACCTACTAATTTGTCTTTTGCCGAAGCGCAGTCGTTATTAGTCGAATTTTTGATAGTTGGAGGCAATTAAATTCTACTTTTAACATACATTAATTAAATGGTCAAAGGCAAATGATTAAAGAAGACATTGGTTTTAGAGAAGCAGGAAAGTTTGAAGAAACTCGTTTTGAGAAAATTCACAATGTCATTTTCGAATCGTCTGAAGAAGCTTCTTTTTTGGTCGCACAGGAAATTGCCAATTTGATTCAGAGAAAAAATGAGCTGAACGAACCATGCGTTTTAGGTTTAGCGACAGGCTCTTCGCCAATTAAAGTATACGAAGAACTGGTAAGAATGCACAAAGAAGAAGGTCTTAATTTTGAAAACGTTGTGACCTTCAATTTAGATGAATATTATCCGATGGATAAAAATGATATTCAGAGTTATTATCATTTTATGCACGAGCATTTATTCGATCATGTCAACATTCAGCCTAAAAATATCAACATTCCGGACGGACAGGTAAGTGCGGAGGAATTACAACAATATTGCATTGATTATGAAATGAAAATCAAGTCGTACGGCGGATTGGATTTTCAGCTTCTCGGAATTGGAAGAACGGGGCATATTGGTTTTAATGAACCGGGATCTCACGTTAATTCGGGAACCAGAAGTATTACACTGGATCATTTAACCAGAGTCGATGCGGCATCTTCTTTTTTAGGAATTGACAATGTGCCGAGAAAAGCCATTACAATGGGAATCGGTACGGTTAGAAATGCCAAAAGAATTGTTTTGCTGGGATGGGGAATCAGCAAGGCGGGAATCATAAAAAAAACTATTGAAGGAGAAGTTTCTTCACGAGTGCCTGCAACGTATCTGCAGGAGCATAACAACACAACATTTGTTCTGGACACAGAAGCATCGTCTGAACTCACACGAGTTAAAACGCCCTGGCTGGTTAAATCGGTAGTTTGGACAGACGAATTAAAATTGAAGGCGGTGGCCTGGTTAAGTGAGCTGACCAAAAAACCATTTCTTAAACTTACTGATAAAGATTATAACGACAGCGGAATGTCGAGTCTTTTGACTGAAGAAGGCACTGCATACGATTTGAACATTAAAATGTTTAATAAAATGCAACAAACAATCACTGGCTGGCCGGGCGGAAAACCAAACGCAGATGATACTTACAGACCGGAACGTTCCACACCGGAAAGAAAAAGAATCATTATTTTCAGCCCGCACCCAGATGATGATGTGATTTCGATGGGTGGAACATTTGACCGTCTGGTAGATCAGGGGCATGATGTTCATGTTGCGTATCAGACTTCTGGAAATATTGCGGTTTCGAATGAAGAAGCGCTAAAATTTGCAGAAATTTCAAAAGCACTGAATCCCGATTCGGATGTTGCTGATGAAATTATTAATTTCTTGAAGAACAGAACCGGGAACGAAATTGATTCTTTAGAAGTCAGAAAGTTAAAAGGATTAATAAGAAGAAGCGAATCTCACGCCGCCACACGTTATTTAGGCTTGGCAGATTCTAATGTAAACTTTTTAGATTTACCGTTTTACGAAACAGGAACGGTTAAAAAAAATAATCTTTCGGATGCAGATATCAACATTATGTGCGATATTATTGAAAGAATAAAACCGCATCAAATTTATGCCGCCGGAGATCTGGCCGATCCGCATGGAACTCATAAAGTCTGTTTAGACAGTTTGTTTGAAGCTTTAAAAAGATTAAAACACAAATCATTTATGGAAGACTGTTGGGTTTGGTTGTACAGAGGCGCATGGCATGAATGGGAATCGTACCAAATTGACATGGCAGTACCAATGAGTCCTGATCAGGTTTTAAAGAAACGACATGCTATTTTTTATCACCAGTCTCAAAAAGACGGCGTTATGTTTCAGGGTGATGACAGCAGGGAGTTTTGGGTACGTGTTGAAGACAGAAACAGATTGACTGCAGAAAAATACCACAACTTAGGATTAGCAGATTATTCGGCCATTGAGGCGTTTAAGCGTTATCATTTTTAGTGATTTTTTGCAGCGATAAAGATAATAGACTATTTCATGGTTTATTTTGGTTAGTTACCTATAATTGAGAGAAAATGCGGTCGTGGTTGGCCGCATTTTTGTTTTTTATTTGTGAAATGTGAAATGTGCAATGTGAAATGTATGTTGTTAGATGAAAGATATGAGGTATAAAAAAGTTAGACATTAATCTAACTTTTTTTTGTATCTTTTTACATTTGACAAATCGCATCTCACTAAATCGAAGAATTTAAAATTTTCTGTTTTACTTCATCAATATAAGATCTTCCGATAACGTATCTAAGACCTTCAATTTCAATGCTGTTTCCTTCAACGGCATCAATTTTGTCAATCGCAATGGTGTAGGATCTGTGGATTCTGATAAAATCTCTTTCGGGTAATAAACTCGTAAAGTCAGATAAAGTACTGTGAATGATAAACTTTCCCGAAGTGGTGCTGATTTTTAGGTAATCCTTTAAACTTTCAATGACCAGAATTTCATTCAGGAAAATCTTTTTCATCTTCTTTTTATCGATTTTCACAAAGATAAAAGCGTTTTCTTTACTGTTTTCCGTCGGTGTTTTAGTGTTTGTATTAAGACGCTTGTTGATTTTATTGACTGCTTTCATCAAACGTGGAAACTCAATTGGTTTTACGAGATAATCCAAAACATCAAGTTCATATGTTTCTATGGCAAATTGATCGTAAGCGCTTGTAATGACCAATAATGGCGGATTTTCTAAACTTTTAATAAAATTAATACCGTCCAGAACAGGCATGTTTATGTCCAGAAAAATTACATCGATTGTATTGTTCTTTAAAAAATTAAGACCTTCAATAGAATTACTGAAAGTATTGATTAATTCTAATTCTTCAATCTGCTCAATATAATTTTTAATAACGTTTATTGCCAATGGCTCATCATCGATAACTAAACACTTTATTTTCATTTTTTATGTAATATTATTTAGGCCGGTAAAGATTTTGTAGGTATAGTATGAGAAAAAGTTAAAACGTGGACTACGTGACTTTTATAACTAGTTTGACGACAAAAATATTCTTTTTATTTTTAAATGAAAGCTTATAGTCACTTTTATTATATCCTAATTCCAGTCTTTTTTTGACATTTTCAATACCTATACCACTTGCCTTGTTAAAATTATCTTTATGTACGGTAAATTCTGGTGTTGGGTTTGAAATAGAGAAATAAAGAAAATCTCCTTTTACCTTAAAATTTATATCAATAATCACATTTCCGGTGTTTTTATTTACACCATGTTTAAAAGCGTTTTCCACAAAAGTCAGTAACAGAACAGGTGAAATTTCCTTGTCGTGTATATCGCCTGAGATAGACATATTAACTTCAAGACGCTCTCCGTTTCTAATTCGCTCCAGATCGAGGTAATTCTGGATGCACATTATTTCATTTTCCAGACTTTGCTTTTTGCCTTTTGTTTCATACAACATATAACGCATTAATTCTGAAAGTTTCAGAACTATTTTAGGTGTTTTATTTGATTTTTCTACAGAAAGCGAATAAATATTATTTAAAGTATTAAAGAAAAAATGCGGAGAAATCTGTGATTTCAGAAATAGTAATTCGGTTTCTAACTGCGATTTTTCCAAGTCTGTAACCCTTCTTTGTTCTTTTAAAAAATCTAACGTAATTTTAATCGCAGTCACAAACGTCATTACATATAGTTCGCCCATCATCATATCTATGGTATAATTTAGGGTTAATTCGTTAATAGTCTGCGGACCTTCCGGCCAGACATCGTGTGTGATTAATAAATAGGTAAGATTAAATTTAATAACAACCATTATAAAAATGGCAGACAAAACACTTACTATATAAAGGAAGTATTTTTTTCGATAAACCAAAAAAGGCATTAAAACCAAAATATTCAGATAACACAACGCCATGTGAATAGGAAAGCCCAGCAAAGTTGTTTTTAATGAATAGACATAATCGTTAAAATAGCTTCCCCATCGGAAAGTGTTAAACAAAAAGTAGGTGAGCCAAAAGTAAACATGGTAACGAATAGGAAGGCTGTATGGTTTATTTGAATTAAAAATCATATGGGTAATTTAAAATGTCGTTTGTTACTGTTTTTTGATGTTTAGGGCTGTTTAAATGTCGTCCGTCTAAAAATATTTTGGTAAAAGTTGAATTTATCTAAATTTAAAGTTAAATTAATATTGTTTTGATATGAGGAAAATTACACTGCTCTCTCTAACGGTAATTTTTATTGCAAGTTGCAAAATAAATGTAGATAAAAACAAAGATCGACAAAGTTTTGCAACAAATTATGTAGATCCTTTTATAGGCACCGGCGGTCACGGACATACGTATCCGGGTGCTACGGTTCCTTTTGGAATGCTGCAGGTGAGTCCGGATAACGGAATTTCGAGTTGGGACTGGTGTTCCGGCTACCATTATTCAGATTCGATTGTCTCAGGTTTTAGTCATTTACATTTAAGCGGAACAGGAATCGGTGATTTGGCAGATATATTATTTATGCCGACAAACAAAAAGTTAGACTTAACCGCCAAAGCCGCTTCACGCGATTTCCTTCCGTATAAATCAAAATATAATCATGCTAACGAAAAAGCAATATCGGGTTATTACCAGGTTTTTCTTGAAGATCCTAAAATCAATGTAGAATTAACCTCTACACAAAGAACCGCATATCATAAGTATACCTATAATAATAACGACATTCAATCTGTGGTTGTCGATTTAGGTTTTGCCATTAACTGGGATAAAGCGACAAAAACTTCGATAAAAATTGAAGATGAAAATACAATAAGTGGTTTCCGCTACAGTACAGGCTGGGCAAAAAATCAAAAAGTATTTTTTGTAGCAAAATTTTCCAAGCCTATTACAGAATCTATTTTAACGAATGATAAAAAAGTAGTTTCCGCTAAAAACGCAGAAGGAGAAAACACCGCATTACAATTGTTCTTCGATGCTAAAAATTCTAAAGAATTAAATGTAAAAGTGGCACTTTCTTCGGTTAGTATCGCTAATGCGAAAGACAATTTAGATAAAGATCAGGAATTTGAAAAAGTAAAAACCGATGCATCTGCTATTTGGAATAAAGCTTTAAGCAAAATCACTGTTGAAACTCCTGTTGATTCTTTAAAAACAATTTTCTACACCGCTTTATATCACGCTCAGGTTGCGCCGGTAACTTACAGCGATAAAAACGGTCAGTTTAGAACAGAAGATGATAAAATTGTAACGGCAAAGGACTATACTGCGTATTCTACTTTGTCTCTTTGGGATACTTTTAGAGCAGAAAATCCTTTATTGACGATTTTAGAACCGACAAAAGTTTCTGATCTGATAAATTCTATGTTAACGTATTACGAAACCAAAAAGATCCTTCCGGTCTGGACTTTATATGCAAATGAAACCAACACGATGACAGGATATCATTCGATTCCCGTTATTGCAGATGCTTATTTAAAAGGTATAAAAGGTTTTGATGCAGAAAAAGCTTTTGAAGCGATGAAAGCCACCATGATGCAGAACGAACGTGGTTTGAATTTCTACAAAAAATACGGTTACATTCCGTACAACTTATTAGACGAATCAGTTACTATTACTTTAGAATATGCGTATGATGATTGGTGCGTCGCGCAAATGGCAAAAGCATTAGACAAACAAGCCGATTATGAATTTTTCTCTAAAAGATCAAAAGCATACGAATATTTGTTTGATTCGAAATCCGGTTTTATGAGAGGAAAATCAGAAGATGGAAAATCCTGGAACGAACCTTTCGATCCAAAACATTCCAACCACAGAGAACATACCGATTATACAGAAGGAAATGCATGGCAGCACAGCTGGTTTGTGCCTCATGATGTTGATAATGTTATTAAGCTTCATGGCGGAAATGCCACTTTTACCAAGCGCTTAGAGCAGCTCTTTACAGAAAGCTCAGAAATTACAGGAAATAATGTTTCGGCAGATATTTCAGGATTGATTGGACAATATGCGCACGGGAATGAGCCAAGTCACCACATTGCTTATATGTTCAACCATGCGAAACAGCCTTGGAGAACACAATATTGGGTACGTCATATTTTAGATACGCAATACAATACAACCGCAAACGGATTGAGCGGAAATGAAGACTGCGGACAAATGTCAGCTTGGTATGTGTTCAGTTCAATGGGATTATATCCTATGAATCCGGCTTCTGGTGAATATGAAATTGGAAGTCCAATTTTTGAGAAATCAACCTTAAATCTTCCACACGGAAAAACCTTTGTGATTGAGGCAGAAAATGTTTCAAAACAAAACTTCTATATCCAATCGGCAACCTTAAACGGAAAACCATTCAATAAAACAGCAATTTCTCATCAGGAAATGCAAAACGGCGGCGTACTTCATTTTGTAATGGGAGCACAGCCAAACCAAAACTGGGGAATAAACTAACTAACTCAAAATAAATAATTTAATGAATATTATTGACGTATCAATCATTTTAATCTATATCGTCCTCTCGGTCGGAATAGGAATCTGGATTTCAAGAAAAGCATCTAAAGGTTTAGATGATTATTTCCTGGGAGGAAAATCGATCAAATGGTATTTTTTGGGGTTGAGTAACGGCTCGGGGATGTTTGATGTTTCGGGAACTTCCTGGATGATTGGCGTGCTGTTTTTATACGGTGTAAAAAGTTTCATGTTTATGTGGCTTTGGCCGATCTGGAATCAGATTTTTGTCATGATGTTCCTTGCAGTCTGGATTAGAAGATCTAAAGTAATGACAGGCTCAGAATGGATTTTAACCCGTTTTGGAAGTGATAAAGCAGGAAAAGCTTCTCACATAATTGTAGCGATTTTTGCTATTATATCGACAATAGGTTTTATCGCTTATTTCTTTGTCGGTATCGGAAAATTTGTAACCATAATTCTGCCCTGGGATTTAACAGTTTATATGAACGAGGCTGTTTTTCTAACTTCAGAACAGGCTTATGCATTGCTAATCATTTTCTTAACTACGATTTATACCGTTAAAGGAGGAATGTTTTCTGTGGTGGCGACAGAAGTGGTGCAATATGTAATTATGATTATCGCCGGAGTTTTAATTGCAGGTTATGCTTTTATTAATTACACAGATATTCAGATTAATTCGGTTATTACACCCGAATGGAAAAATGTTTTCTTTGGATGGGAATTTGAAACACAATGGGGCGATAAATTCGAAACTTTCAACAGATTAATTGATACAGAAGGATACAAAATGTTTGGTGCATTCATCGGTATGACCTTGTTTAAAGGATTCTTTGCGAGTGTTGCCGGACCAACGCCGAGTTACGATCTGCAACGTGTTTTATCTACAAAATCGGTTAAGGAAGCGGCTTATATGAGTGGTTTTACCAACCTGATTTTATTTATTCCAAGATATTTATTAATTACTGGAATCGTGGTAATTGCTTTGGTAAATTTAGCGCCGGAATTAAATGCCAATGTTAATTTAACTGGTGCCGATTTAGAATTATTGATGCCAAAAGTGGTTAATCTTTATATCCCGGTAGGAATTAAAGGAATTCTTCTTGCAGGTTTACTGGCGGCTTTCATGTCTGGATTCTCCGCTTTCGTAAACGCCGGACCTGCTTATATCGTAAATGATATTTATAAAAAATACTTTAAACCAGTTGCTACGAATCAGCATTATATTAAGGTAAGTCAGATCTCGTCTTTTCTTGTTGTTGGCTTAGGGGTTTTCATGGGATTCTTCGCAGATTCGATTAACTCACTAACACTTTGGATTACAAGTGCACTATATGGTGGTTACGTAGCAGCCAATTTCCTAAAATGGATTTGGTGGCGTTTTAACGGATGGGGCTATTTCTGGGGAATGGTCGGCGGATTAATTGCGGCTTCGCTTCAGTTTATTTTAGATCAGAGCAAAGGAAGTTTAACACCGGGAACGTTCCTGCATGATCTTTCGCAAGTGCCGTCGATTTATTTATTCCCATTAATTTTCGGAATGTCGATTTTAGGCTGTCTTCTGGGAACGTATTTGAGCAAACCAACAGACATGAATGTGTTAAGATCTTTTTACGCAAATGTAAGACCTTGGGGATTCTGGGGACCCGTTTATAAATCGCTTAAAGCGGAAGATCAGTCTTTCCAGAAAAATAATGATTTCTATTTAGATATGATGAATTGTATTATCGGAATCGTTTGGCAGTCGAGTATGATCCTGCTTCCGATTTACTTCATCATAAGGGATTATCCAAAAGCATTAGTGGCTTTGGTTGTCTTTTTAGTGACTACGACAGTATTGAAGTTTACCTGGCTGGATAGAGTTAGGAAGATTGAAGAGTAGATTTTGAGAAGAAGATTTTAGAAGCAAGAAGCAAGATTTCAGATAGAGAATAAAGAGTAGAGAATAGAGAATAAAGATTTAGAGTAAAGATTTAGAGTAAAGATGTTTTCAACACATATAAACATAGATTTTTTTCTAATTGGTTGAAAGAATTTTGAAAGAAACTAGTTCTAACACATAGTTGCACGTTGCAAATCGCATGGCAGCTTTGTCAAAGTTTAAAACTTTGACAAAGCTTAATAAGATAACGTTTTAAAGTACAGTTTGTCATTCTGAGCGAAGTCGAAGAACCGCGAGAAACTCTGCAAAGATTGGCGAATTACTGGATGGATCTTCTGGCTGCCCTTCGACTTCGCTCAGGGTGACAAAACGTAAAACAACAAACAACAAACCACAAACCACAAACAAAGAACAATAAACAATAAAAAAGATAAAAAAATGAGTACTATTCCTTGGCAAGACAGACCCGAAAACAGTAAAGATGTAATGTGGAGATATTCTGAGAATCCAATTATCGACAGATATGCGATTCCTACTTCAAACAGTATATTCAATAGTGCGGTAGTACCTTTTGGAGATGGATACGCCGGGGTTTTTAGATGTGATAATAAAGCGGTTCAGATGAATATTTTTGCTGGTTTCAGTAAAGACGGAATCAATTGGGATATCAATCACGAACCAATTGAGATGAAGTCCGGAAATACAGAAATGATCGAATCGGCTTATAAATATGATCCGCGCGTTGTTTGGATTGAGGACCGCTACTGGATTACATGGTGTAATGGTTACAATGGACCAACAATTGGTATTGGGTATACTTTCGATTTTAAAGAATTTTTCCAATGTGAAAATGCCTTTCTTCCTTTCAACAGAAACGGAGTTTTATTCCCACAAAAAATAAATGGTAAATACGCCATGTTAAGCCGTCCAAGTGATAACGGACATACTCCTTTCGGAGATATCTGGATCAGCTACAGTCCGGACATGAAATATTGGGGCGAACACAGATTGGTAATGAAACCAAGTGCTTTCGAAAAAAGTGCATGGCAGTGTACCAAAGTGGGAGCAGGACCTATTCCGATTTTAACAGAAGAAGGCTGGCTGATGATTTACCACGGCGTTATCAATACCTGTAACGGTTTCCGTTACGCAATGGGTTCAGCTTTGTTGGAAAAAGATGCTCCGGATCAGGTAAAATACAGAACGCAGCCGTATTTACTAGGACCTGCAGAAACGTATGAAATGGTTGGAGATGTACCAAACGTAGTTTTCCCATGTGCAGCACTTCATGATTTTGAAGAAGATAAACTGGCGGTTTATTACGGAGCTGCAGATACTGCGGTTGCGATTGCTTTTGGAAAATTAAGTGAAGTAATTCAGTTTACAAAAGATAATAGTTTATAATAGAAGATGCATAGTAGAAGTAAATTATTGTCCCTTGCCGTATTCTTTGTTGGATTGGTGGGTTATGCGCAATCTGAAAAACAGGTTACACCGAAAAATTATATTGCGTATAAAACGTCAAAAGAAATTGTTATCGACGGCGATGAGTCAGATAAACCTTGGGAAAAAGCATCCTGGACAACAACTTTTGTCGACATAGAAGGCGTTGAAACTCCAAAATACAAAACTCAGGTCAAAATGCTCTGGGACGATAATTACTACTATATTCTCGCGAAAATGGAAGAGCCCCACGTTTGGGCAAATCTAAAACAGCGCGATACCATTATTTTTTACAATAATGATTTTGAAGTTTTTATCGATCCGGATAATGACACACACAATTATTATGAATTAGAAATAAACGCCTTAAACACGCCTTGGGATTTATTCATCAATAAACCTTATCGTGAAAAAAATACCGTTCTAAACGACTGGAATATTGACGGATTAAAATCGGCTGTAAAAGTACACGGAACTTTAAATAATCCTTCAGACGTTGATAAAGGCTGGACGTTAGAAATCGCCATTCCGTGGTCGGTTTATAAAACGTCTTATTTTGATAATATTGTTCCTAAAGATAAATTCTGGAAAGTCAATTTCTCCCGGGTAAATTGGCAGCACGATATTGTAAACGGTAAATACGAACGTAAAAAAGATAAAGAAGGAAAATTTCTCCCGGAATACAATTGGGTTTGGTCGCCTATGGGAGTGATCAATATGCATGAGCCCGAAAAGTGGGCTTATGTATACTTCTCTTCCAAAGAAAGTGATGATAAATTCACAATCCCACAGGAAGAAAAAGTAAAATGGGAGTTGTACACATTGTATAGAGCTCAGAAAAGATATTTTGATAAGAATAAAGCCTGGGCAAAATCCCTTCAAAGTATCAATAAAAAAAATATAATTGTTGATGGAAAAGTCTTGAAACCGACATTGGAAAATCATTTATCCGGATTTAATATTGCAGTCAAAAGCCCTTTTTCAAACAAAACCTTAATAATTAAAGAAGATGGTGAAATTATTACGAAAGAATAAATTACAGAACTTTTCAAAAGTTATTGTTCTGGCGTTTTCGCTGAGTATGTTCTCTTGCGGACAAAAAGACACTAAAACAGAAGAGAGCGGAAAATTCAATTTCGGTGTCTGGACTACAGCTGACCCTAAAAAATCGGATGCAGATTATACACAAGAATTCAAAAAATACAAAGACGGCGGAATCGATGAAGTATTAATCAATACCAATACAGATCCAAAACTTTTAGGAAGATTAGTGCCTTTGGCTCAAAAAGAAGGTTTAAAAGTACATGCCTGGATTATGGCAATGAACCGTCCAAACGATTCAGTTGCGTTACAGCATCCAGATTGGTACCAAGTAAGTAAAGAAGGAAAATCTTGTTTCGATAATCGTCCGTATGTTGATTATTACCAATGGCTTTGTCCTACTAAAGAAGAATCGAGAAACCACGTTTTAGGTTTGGTTGAAGGTTTGGCAAAAGTAAAAGGAATTGAAAGCGTGCATTTAGATTACATTCGTTTTCCGGATATCTTTTTGCCAATCAGTTTGTTACCAAAATACAATCTGGTTCAGGATACAGAATTACCACAATTTGATTTCTGTTATTGTGATGCCTGCGTTTCTAAATTCGAAAAAGAACATCATAAAAATCCAAAAACAAGTCACAACACTTCGATTGATATGGAGTGGAAGAACTTCAGATTAAATGCTGTAAAAGCAGTTGTCGACGATGCATATAAAATTGCTCACAAACACAATGTAAAATTAACGGCAGCCGTTTTTCCTTATCCGGAAATGGCAGATCACATGGTACGCCAGCGTTGGGACAAATGGAACATTGACGAAGTGTATCCGATGATTTATCATAGTTTTTATGATGAAGAAATTGACTGGGTGGGTTACGCAACAAAACAAGGCGTTGCCGATTTAGAAGGAAAAGAAACCAAAATAAATACAGGAATTTATATTCCGGGATTAAAATCGGATGCCGAATTGAAAGAAGCCATTCTTCAGGCAAAGAAAAATGGCGCAACCGGCGTTTCAATTTTTGACGGAAATGCTTTATCAGAAAGTAATTTAAAGACAATAAAAGCAGTAAAAGCAAGCTTATAAGAGATTTTTCTCGGATTAAAATTATTTACGAAGTAAATTGCAGCATCAAGAATAATTTGATTTCTAAATGTTGAACCAAAAATAAACCACATGTCAAATAGAAGAGATTTTATCAGGAAAACAGCTTTGGGCACTTTGGCCGTAAGTTCTGTTTTAGGCGTAAGCGGATTTGCTGCAAATCATGAAAATGAAGTTGAAGAAATAAAAGAGAAAAAACAGCAGAAACCGGTCATAATTTCGACATGGAATCACGGTCTGCCTGCCAATAAAGAATCCTGGAAAAATTTAAAAGAAGGAAAATCTGCTTTAGATGCTATCGAAGCCGGTATGAAAATTCCTGAAGCAGATCCAAATGTAAGAAGCGTTGGTTACGGAGGATATCCGGATCGTGAAGGTAAAGTAACGCTGGATGCCTGTATAATGGATCACAACAGCAATTGCGGTTCTGTTTGTTTTCTACAAGGAATTAAACATCCCATTTCTGTGGCGAAAAGAGTTTTACAAAATACGCCTCACGTCATGCTGGCCGGACAAGGCGCTTTGCAATTCGCTTTAGCGGAAGGTTTTAAAGAAGAAAATTTACTGACTCCGGAATCTGAAAAAGACTGGAAAAAATGGCTGGAAGATTCTAAATACAAACCAGTTATTAATATAGAAAATCACGACACCATAAGTATGCTAATGTTAGATAAAGACGGTAACCTTTCGGGAGGGTGCACCACTAGTGGTGCTGCCTGGAAGATGCACGGCCGCGTCGGTGACTCCCCAATAATCGGCGCGGGTCTTTTCCTGGATAACGAAGTGGGAGCAGCGGCTGCAACCGGTTTGGGTGAAGCAGTTATCAGAACTGCAGGCAGCGCAATGGTGGTCGAATTAATGCGTCAGGGAAAATCGCCTTATGATGCCTGCAAAGAAATTACGGAGCGTATTTACAACAAACACAAAAATCATAAAGATATGGAATACCTGCAAGTCGGTTTTATTGCTTTAAATAAAAACGGCGAATATGCAGGATACAGCTTGAGATCAGGATTTAATTTTGCTGTTTCAGATGACGTAAATGGTCACAGAATGGAAGACGCAAAATTTAAAATGTCCTGGGACAAATAGTTAGTGCCTGAGCTTTGTCAAAGTTTTACAGCTTTGACAAAGTTTTTATTTATGACGTCGATTGATTAGCGAACGTTTAAAGCAGAGGCAATAAAAATCAAATACAGCCAATGGTTTTAACCATTGAGACACAAATTTAATCCGCAAAGTATTGTCATTTCGACTGAAAGGAGAAATCGCACAAGTTAATCGATATAGATTGGAGATATACTTTGTAGAATTTCTAGTGTGATTTCTCCTTTCAGTCGAAATGACAAACTAAACGAATAAAACTATCTCTCTTCATCTTCTTTCAATAAGAAACTGATGAGACAAACCAAAAAATAAAGAATGAAAAAATTACTATTCCTATTAACGTTAATCATTTCAGTTTTTTCGGCTAATGCGCAGAAAGTTTACACAGAAAGTGATATTCATATCATTCCGAAATCGAGTCAGACATTTATCAAAACAGGTGTTTTTGAATTTACAAAAGATACAAAGTTTGTCGTAAACGGAGATTTCCAGAAAGATGCGGCAAATGCTTTGGCTTCTAAATTTGAAATTGCCGCAGGATGGAAACCAGAAACGACAACTAAAGCACCTGCAAGCAATTTTGTTCAGTTTAAAGTAGATCCGAACTTAAAAAATGAAGCTTATATTTTAGATGTAAATCAGACGAGTATTGTGATTTCTGCTAAAGGAAATGTGGGCTTTTTATACGGTTTGGAAAGTGTCAGACAATTACTTCCGGAAGCGATTGAAAGCAAATTTGCTATTACTTCTGCAAAATGGCAGATTCCAAGTTTAACGATTAATGATGAACCTCGTTTCAAATGGAGAGGTTTAATGTTGGATTTATCGCGTCATTTCTTCGATAAAAATTATATTCTGTCTACAATTGATCGTTTGGCAATGCACAAAATGAATGTTTTGCATTTGCATTTGGTTGATGATCAGGGCTGGAGAATTGAAATTAAAAAATATCCAAAATTAACAGAAGTTGGTGCCTGGAGAGTAGATCAGGAAAGCTTATCATGGAATGCTAGGCTTCCGGTTACAGCAGATCAAAAAGGAACTTATGGTGGTTTCTTTACCCAAGATGAATTAAGAGAAATCGTAAAATATGCTTCAACAAAAGGAATCGAAATCATTCCGGAAATTGAAATGCCGGCACACGTAAGCAGCGCAATTGCATCGTACCCTGAACTGGCCTGTTTTGAACAGAAAATAGGTGTTCCGTCGGGCGGGGTTTGGCCTTTGACAGATATTTATTGTGCAGGAAAAGAAACGACTTTTGAGTTTTTACAAAATGTAATTGATGAAGTAATTACCATATTTCCTTCAAAATACATTCATATCGGCGGCGATGAAGCGACTAAAACCAATTGGGCAAAATGTCCGCATTGCCAGAAAAGAATTAAAGATGAGAAATTAAAAGATGTCAACGAATTACAAAGTTATTTTGTAAAACGTATGGAAAAATACATCAACTCAAAAGGGAAAAGAGTTATTGGCTGGGATGAAATCTTAGAAGGAGGTTTGGCTCCGGATGCAACAGTTATGAGCTGGAGAGGAATGAAAGGCGGAATCGAAGCCGCAGATCAGGGTCACGATGTAATTATGACTCCGGAATCTCCTTGCTATTTCAACTTTTATCAAGGTCCTCAAAACGAAGAGCCTTTAGCTTTTGATGCTTACAATCCGTTAAGCGAGGTTTATAAATTTGACCCTGTAGTTTCAACAATGACGCCTCAGGAAGCGGGACACGTTTTAGGTGGACAAGCAAATTTATGGGCAGAACATTTAGCCTTGCCAAAAGATTCAGAATACATGATTTTCCCAAGATTGGCAGCATTATCAGAAACTTTATGGAGTCCGAAAGAGAAACGCAATTGGAATGATTTTACAACAAGATTGTTCTCATTATTGAAGCGTTACGATTATTTAGGAATCAATTATGCGAAAAGTGCCTATTTGGTAACCGCTTCTTCAACAGCTGATTTGGCTAATAAACAAATAAAAGTTGAATTGAAAAATGAATTTCCTAATCCAGATATTCGTTACGTTTTAGGAGATAAAAGCATTGATCATCATGCTCTAAAATATGTTGCTCCAATTGAAATCAAAGAAACTACTGTTTTAAAAGCTTCTTTATTTCAGGATGACAAACCAGTTGGAAAAACATATACAGATACTATAGTTTTCCATAAAGCATTTGCTAAAAAAGTAAAATACTTAACACCTTATAATTCGAATTATAAAGGAGATGCGAATACGATGGTAAACACCATTCGCGGAAGCAAAAATTTCCATGATGGACAATGGCAGGCCTGGCTGGTTAACGATATGGAATTGTTAATTGACCTGGAAAAATTAGAAAGCATTGAGCAAGTTAAAGTTGGCGTTTTAGAGAGTCAGGGAGCTGGAGTTAATTTCCCAATTGAGGTGAAAGTTTTGGTTTCTGCTGACGGAATAAAATATCAGCAAGTTGGAAAAATTACACGTCCATATGCGGTAAATGCAGTTCCGGAGTTGAAAGATTTCAAAATTAATTTTCAAAAGCAAAATGCACGTTTTGTAAAAGTAATTGGAGGCAACTTAAAGAAAAGTCCAAAAGGAGAAAGCTCTTGGTTGTTTGTGGATGAAATTGTAATCAATTAATTTTTAGTTATTTAAAAAATGAATAAGATACTATTTAAGCTCGGGATATTATTGATTGGGTTGATGCCATTTTTTAGCACAGCACAAACCAAAGGATTTTCTATATCTAAAGGAGAATTTCAGCAAGACGGAAAAATTATTAAAATACATTCAGGCGAAATGCATTATGCACGTATTCCTAAAGAGTATTGGAGACATAGATTGCAAATGCTTAAAGCGATGGGAATGAATACCGTGGCTACTTATGTGTTTTGGAATTATCACGAAACAGCGCCAGGTGTATGGGATTTTAAAACAGAAAATAGAGATTTAGCTGAGTTTTTACGTATTGCTAAAAGTGAAGGATTATATGTAATTCTGCGACCAGGACCTTATGCCTGTGGCGAATGGGAATTTGGAGGATATCCTTGGTGGCTTCAAAATAATCCGGATTTAGTAATTCGTACCAATAACAAAGCATTTTTAGAAGCTTGTAAAACGTATTTGGAGCAATTGTCTGCAGTGGTAAAAGGATATTTTTCTAATCAGGGAGGGCCTATTATTATGGTTCAGGTTGAAAATGAATTTGGTTCATACGTTTCTCAAAGAACAGATATTCCAGCTGCTGATCATACAGCTTACAAAACAGCAATTTACAATACACTTAAACAAACCGGGTTTCAACAGCCTTTCTTTACTTCTGACGGTACTTGGCTGTTTGAAGGTGGTAGTGTTGATGGCGTTTTGCCGACTGCAAACGGAGAATCTAATATAGAAAATTTAAAGAAGCAGGTTGATAAATTCCATAAAGGACAAGGACCTTACATGGTTGCAGAGTTTTATTCTGGCTGGTTGGATCATTGGGCAGAACCATTTGTTAAAATTGGATCTGAAGAGATTGCAAGCCAAACCAAAAAGTACCTTGATGCAGGCGTTTCTTTTAATTATTATATGGTGCATGGAGGTACTAATTTCGGATTTACTTCCGGAGCAAATTATAATGAAGAAAGAGACATCCAGCCAGATATTACGAGCTATGATTATGATGCACCAATTAGCGAAGCAGGTTGGGCAACTCCGAAATTTATGGCTATACGTGATATAATGCAAAAGCATTCTAAAACTAAATTAGCACCGATTCCAGAGAAAATAGCAGTTTCAAAATATCCTAATCAGCCTATCAAATCTAGCATGGATGTTTTAAGTTGGATCAAAAAAGAAAAGCCTGTTGTAAACGACCAGCCATTAACATTTGAAAAATTAGGGCAAGGACATGGATATGTTTTGTATCGAAAAAGATTTACTCAACCAATTAATGGCAAATTAAAAATTGAAGGATTAAGAGACTTTGCCACAGTTTATGTTAACGGAGTTAACGTGGGAGAATTGAATAGAGTTTTCAATAATTACGAGTTGGAAGTTTCTATTCCTTTCAATGCTATTTTAGAAATTCTTGTTGAAAATATGGGCCGTATTAATTACGGTGCCGAAATAGTACATAATACTAAAGGAATTATTTCTCCGGTATTCATTAATGAATATGAAATTAGTGGGGGATGGGAAATGTATAAAATGCCGATGAGTGAAGTTCCAGTTCTTAAAAATGAAAAGGTAAAATCTGGACGACCAGTTATTTACGAATCTATTGTAAACATAGACAAACCAGCCGATACTTTTCTGGATATGACAAATTGGGGTAAAGGAATTGTATTTGTTAACGGACACAACTTGGGACGCTACTGGAAAGTAGGACCGCAACAAACGCTTTATGTACCAGGCTGTTGGTTGAAAAAAGGAGAAAATAAGTTTGTGGTATTGGAACAGCTTAATGAAAACAGCAAAACAGAATTAACTTTTACAGATCAGCCGATACTTGAAAAGTTAAATTGAGAATACCTATTAATCAGAGAATCAAGTTTGTCGTTTGGAGTGAGAAGACTTAAGCAACAGCTAACCGGAAGTAAAATCTTCAAGATATTTGACACAGATTAAAGTTCTAATAGCAAACATAGCTAATGGTTTCAACCTCGGGATGCGAATTGAAATTAAATTCATGTTGAATTACGTTGCGTCCCAATGGTTAAAACCATTAGCTATGTTTAGAATGATAAACTTCGAGAGTAAAAAATAAACAAAAAACAAAAAAATAAATAAAACCTAAAATAGATTAAAGATGAAAAGAGGAATATTCATTATCGCCCTTTTATTTTCAGCTCAGCTATTCGCGCAGGCGATATATGAAGATGAAAGATACGTACCAGAAACAGATCCGTTAGTTTTAAAGAACCTGGACGAATGGCAAGGCAAAAAGTTTGGTCTGCTAATGCACTGGGGAACTTACAGCCAGTGGGGTATCGTAGAATCCTGGTCTATTTGTCCTGAAGATTACGGTTGGTGCGAACGTAAAAAAGGAAGCAATCCCGCTAACTACAATCAGTACATCGCCGATTATGAAGGTTTAAGAAAAACTTTTAATCCTGTAAAATTTGATCCTGCAAAATGGGCAAAAGCCGCTAAATACGCAGGAATGAAATACATGGTTTTCACTACAAAACACCATGACGGTTTCAATATGTACGACACTAAATATTCTGATTATAAAATCACGAGTAAAGACGTTCCTTTTCATACCAATCCAAAAGCAGACGTTTTAAAAGAGATTTTCAACTCTTTTAGAGGTGAAGGAATTTCAACTGGAGCTTATTTTTCTAAACCAGACTGGCACAACGAAAATTACTGGGATCCTTATTTTCCTCCATTTGACAGAAATGTAAATTACGATCCTGCTTTATACCCTGAAAAATGGCAGAAATATGTTGATTTTACTCATAACCAAATTATGGAAATCCTGACTAATTACGGAAAAGTAGACATTTTATGGTTAGATGGTGGATGGGTTAGAAAAAGAGATCAGGTAAATATCAAAGAAAACTACGACGAGAAATTTACAGAAAACGAAGCTAAAAACGGTTTCATCAAACACAGAGTGGTAGATCAGGATCCTAAAATGGATGAATTGGTTGCTAAAGCGCGTGCTAAACAACCAGGTTTAATTGTGGTTGACAGAGCCGTTCACGGTAAAAACCAAAACTACTTAACTCCTGAAGGACGTGTTCCTGCTAAAACTTTGCCTTACCCATGGGAATCCTGTATTCCTGCAGGCGGTGGATGGTCTTATTCTCCAGGTGCTACTTACATGACTGGAAGACAAGGTATTCATATGTTAGTTGATATTGTGGCTAAAGGCGGTAACTTACTACTAAATGTAGCGCCAAGTCCGGAAGGAGAATGGGACAAGGGTGCTTACGATTTATTAAATGCTTACGGAGACTGGATGAAAGTAAACAGCACAGCGATATACAACACGAAACCAATTGAGCCTTACAAAGAAGAAAATATTTGTTTTACACAAAATAAAGCGGGCAATGTATTTGCATTTTATTTAGCTAAAGAAGGAGAAGACAAAATTCCTGCAACGGTTACAGTAAAATCTATCAGCCCTAAAAAAGGTACAAAAATTACGTTGTTAGGTTCTAAAACTTCATTGAAATGGGTAAAATCGGATAAAGGATTTACGGTAACTATTCCGGAAAGTTTAAGAAACAACCTTCCTGCAAAAGAAGCGTGGACTTTAAAAATCGAAGCGATTAACAGATAAACGAAACCTATGGTTTTAAATACAACAAATAAATTCAGGACAGCATGTATTTTGTACATGCTGTTTTTTAGCATCACCATTTTGGCACAGGAACCTGCCGATTATGTCAATCCGTTTATTGGGACTTCCAATTTTGGAGCGGCTTTTCCGGGTCCGATTGCACCTAGAGGGATGGCAAGTATTAGTCCGTTTAACGTGGCGGGAATAAAGAATACTCCGATGGAAAAAGACAGTCAATGGTTGTCTAATCCATATGTGAATGAAAATACTTTTCTGACTGGATTTTCGCAGGTGAATTTAAGCGGAGTAGGCTGTCCGGAATTGGGTGTTATTTTACTGATGCCCACAACAGGAGCAGTAGAAACCGATCATTTAAAATATGGTTCGACCTATTCTAATGAAGTGGCAAAAGCCGGGTATTACAGCGTAAACATCGACAAGTATAAGGTTAAAGGCGAATTTACAGCTTCAAAACGAGTTGGAGTAAGCAGATTCACTTTCCCGAAAGGGCAGTCAAACGTCTTGTTGAATATTGGTGTTGGTTTAACCAATGAAGAAGGTGCCATGATAAAAGTGGTGTCGCCGACAGAAATTGAAGGAATGCGTTCGGTTGGTTCGTTTTGTTACAACAGTCCTGAAGATGCTTATCCGGTTTATTTTGTGGCTCAATTTTCTAAACCTGCCGATAAATTCGGAGTTTGGAAAAAACCTGCAAAATATAACGGCGTTGAAGCGCAATGGATGGGTTACAACGGAAAAACAAGAATAATGGAAAATACCATTAAAACCGTTGTAGGTGATAGTATTGGAAGCTACTTTACGTATAAATTCGACAAACAAGAAACGGTTGAAGTAAAGATCGGAATTTCGTACGTAAGTATCGAAAATGCCCGTGAAAACTTAGCAAAAGAAGTGGGTAACAGATCTTTTGATGCAATTTACAAAGAAACCTACAACGAGTGGAACGAAGAACTTTCTAAAATTTTGGTCGAAGGAGGCTCAAAAGATGATAATACGATTTTTTACACGGCTTTGTATCATACTTTAATTCACCCCAATATTTTGAATGATATTAATGGTGAATATCCGGTAATCAAAAGAACTAAAGTTGGTAAAACAAACGGCACCCGTTATACCGTATTTTCATTATGGGATACTTATAGAAATGTGCATCAGTTAATGTCTTTGGTTTATCCAAAACAGCAATCTGAAATGATAAAAAGTATGCTGGACATGTTTGATGAAAACGGATGGCTCCCGAAATGGGAATTGAATTCGACGGAAACTTTTACCATGGTTGGTGATCCGGCAAGTATCGTTATTACAGATACTTACATGAGAGGTATTCGTGATTATGATGTTAATAAAGCGTATTACGCGATGTTGAAAGGTGCAGATAATACCGAAAATAATCCGCTTCGTCCCGGATTGAAAGATTATATCAAAAAAGGATATGTGACAACCAATGACAAAGGTCCGGTTTCAACGACACAGGAATACAATATTTCAGATTATGCTATTTCGCTTATGGCCAACGAATTCGAGGACAAAGACAATGTAAAACGTTTTAAAAACCGTTCGTTATCGTATAGAAAATTATTTGATAAGAATCTGAATTTACTTCGCCCAAGAACGGCAAACGGAGATTGGTACGAGCCTTTTGATCCGGCATCGGGAGCCAATTTTGAGGAGAATGTTGGTTTTATAGAAGGAAATGCATGGCAGTATAATTTTATGGTACCACACGATATCGTCGGATTAAAGAAATTAATGGGCGGTGATAAGGTTTTTTCAGCACAATTGCAGAAAATCTTCGACATGAAACAATTTGATATGGCAAATGAGCCGGATATCGCAAATCCGTACTTGTTTAATTATGTTAAAGGAGAAGAGTATAAAGCCCAGGAACTTGTCAAAAAACTGGTTCGCGAATATTTCCAAAACAAACCAAAAGGATTGCCGGGAAATGACGATACAGGAACCATGTCGGCCTGGCTGGTCTATTCGATGATGGGAATTTATCCAATATCGCCGGGAGATCCAATTTACACCATTACAGCGCCAATGTTTCACAGAGTGACAATTAAATTAGATCCAAGATATTATAAAAAAGAAAGCATTGTCATTGAAAGACAAATCAATAATGATGGAAAAATCAATTCGATTGAGCTAAACGGTAAAACACTAAACAGCTTTTTTATTTCGCATGATGATTTTGTGAATGGAACAAAGCTGAAAGTGATTCAAAATTAAACAACACAATTATGTTACAACTAAAAATCAAAAAAACAGCCATTATTTTAGTAATGGCTGTAGGTTTTTTTAACCAAAGCCATGCGCAGAAAAAATATCCGTATCAGGATGCCAAACTGCCTGTTGAAGAAAGAGTTCAGGATTTATTAAGCCGTATGACACTTGAAGAAAAAGTACGTCAGATGGATATGTACAGAGGAGATTTATTTAAAGAAAAGGAAGATTTTGCCAAATCTAAATCGGCTGAAAAAATCGGGAAATTAGGTATTGGAGCAATTCATGACCTTTATCCGCGTTCGGCGAAAATGATTAATGATTTGCAGACCAACGTAATCAAAGGAAACCGTTGGGGAATTCCAGCGCTTATTATGTGTGAAATGCTTCACGGATATTTAGATGAAGGAAGTACCACTTTTCCAATGAATATCGGACTTGGAGCAACTTGGGACGTTAATGTACTAGACAAAGTTGGAAAAGTAATCGGTATGGAAGCTCGTGCTAATGGTGTTCACTTCGGTTTTGGTCCAAACTTAGATTTAGGACGCGAGCCAAGATGGGGAAGAGTTGCGGAGACTTTTGGGGAAGATGCATTTTTGAACAGCGAAATTGGTTTGGCTTTTATTAAAGGTTTACAAGGAGATGATTTAAAATCAGATCGTTCGATTATTGCTGAACCTAAGCATTTTGCAGTTCACGGTATTCCGCAGGCGGGAGGGAATTCTTCTCCGATTTTGGTGGGAGAACGTTCAGCTCGTGAAGATCATTTGCCTTCTTTTAGAAAAGCATTTACAAAAGGCGGTGCATTGGGAACGATGTGTGCCTATTCTGAGTTAGACGGAATTCCATGTGCGGCAAATCATTGGCTACTGACTGATGTTTTGAGAAAAGAATGGGGATTTAAAGGAATCGTAGTTTCAGATTTAGGAGCTATTAAATACATTCAGACCACTCACAAAGTGGCTGATTCTCCAAAAGATGCTATTAGAGAAGCAGTTTCTTCTGGTGTTGATATGCAGTTTTACGATTTTTCAAACGAGTTCTGGCAGAATACGATTATCGAATTGGTTAATGAGAAAAAATTAACTAAAGAAAATATCGATCGTGCTGCGGGAGGAGTTTTACGTTTGAAATTCTTATTAGGATTATTTGAAAATCCGTTTACCGATAAAAACTTAATTAAAGAGCGTTTTCATACTAAAGAAAATCAAGCTGTTGCATTAGAAGCAGCTCAAAAATCGATGATTTTATTGAAGAATGAAAACAATATTCTTCCATTAAAAAAAGATCTTAAAAACATTGCGGTAATCGGTCCAAATGCAAATGCTTCAAGATTGGGAGGTTATTCTCCTAAAAATAGTGTCGGAACAACTGTTTTTGAAGGTATTCAGCAAGTGGTTGGTAAAACGGCAAATGTGGTTTATGAAGAAGGTGTACCGCTGATTGTAAAAGGACAAGCTATTCCATCAAAATATTTATTTACTTCTGACGGATCTCAAAACGGATTAAAAGGAGAATATTTTAATAATAGAAATGTGGAAGGAACTCCAGCTTTAACGCGTATTGACAGCCAATTAGAATTTGACTGGCCTTGGGCGCCTGGTGATGGTGTAAATGTGGATGATTTCTCTATCCGTTGGACAGGTTACATTCAATCAGATAAATCATTTGATGGCTGGTTAGGTTTAAGTTCTGATGACGGAATCAGAATGTGGATTGATGATGTATTGGTTGTTGACAACTGGGCAAAAGGTGCGACAAGCATTGTTACAACTCCAAAAAATATTGAAGCAGGAAAAAAATATAAAGTCCGCATTGAAATGTGGGAAGGCGGTTGGGGTGCCAGAGCACACTTGCGTTGGAACTTAGAAAAAGTAAACATGCAGCCGGCAATTGATGCCGCTAAAAAAGCTGATGTTGCGATTGTCGTTTTAGGAGAATCTAACGAATTAGTAGAAGAAAATAGAGACGTTGCTGATTTGAATTTACACGGAATACAGCAGGAATTGATCGAAGCGATTCAGAAAACAGGAACTCCTGTAGTTTGTGTGTTGTTAAACGGTCGTCCGTTATCGACAAACTGGATTGCTGATAATATCCCAGCGATTATTGAAGGATGGTTCCCAGGTGAAAGTGGAGGAAGAGCTGTCGCTGATGTTTTATTTGGAGATTACAATCCGGCGGGAAGACTGCCTATTACGGTTCCAAAATCGGTTGGACAGTTACCTATATATTATAACCAAAAACCATCTGCGATTCATAAATACGTCAGCGAAAGCGAAAACCCGCTTTTCAATTTTGGTTTTGGTTTAAGTTATACTAAGTTTTCTTATTCGAATTTAGACATCAGCTCGACTGAAATAAAGAAAGACGGCGAATTGAAAGTTAGTGTTGATGTTAAAAATGTTGGCAATTATGATGGAGACGAAGTCGTTCAGCTTTATATTAATGATATTTACAGCAGTGTAACAACTCCTGAAAAAACCTTAAAAGGTTTTAAAAGAGTGTTCATTAAAAAAGGAGAAACCAAACGTGTTGATTTTACACTTACTCCCGATGATCTATCTCTTTGGAACAGAGAAATGAAGGAGGTTGTAGAGCCGGGAGATTTTGAAGTTATGGTTGGCGGAAATTCGGTCGATTTGTTAAAATTAAAATTAAGGGTTTTGAACTAAAAACCATAAAACGCCGAAGATTTTTCGGCGTTTTTGCTTTAAAAAAGTGAATACAATTATAAATGGTAAAAATCACTAAAATAAATAGACTAAGCCCTTATAAAATAAGGAAGACTAGGATTACAAATGAAAACGTTTTCTTTCATTTTTAACTAAAGTTTCACCAACACCTTTGAAAAAATGTCATTTGTCGAAATTATGATTCGTTAACAAAATGTATTCTTAAGTTTAACATGTTATTAACTCTAAAAAAACAACTAATATGATTAAAGACGTACTAAAATTACTGTTGGTCATATGCCTCTTCGGATTCCAAAGTCTGGAGGCACAAACCACAGTAAAAGGAACGATAACAGATGCTTCCACAGGGATTCCGATTCCGGGAGCAAATATTATTGTTAAAGGAACTAAAACAAGTGCTTCAACCGATTTTGACGGTAAGTATGCTATTATTGTTCCAAATCAATCAGCAGTTTTAGTTTTTACTTATGTAGGATCTGCTACAAAAGAAGTTGCTGTTGGTTCGCAAACTACAATTAATGTTGCGTTAGGAGCAGACACGCAACAACTGGGAGAAGTTGTTGTAACCGCTCTTGGTATTAAAAGAGAGAAAAAAGCAATTACGTATTCTGCTCAGAACGTTTCTGTAGATGAGCTTTCTGAAGCGAGATCGTTAAACGTTGCCAACTCATTATCAGGTAAGGTTGCAGGTCTTAACTTCTCAACGACTTCAAATGGTGTTGGTTCTTCTTCTAGAATTACTTTAAGAGGTAACAGATCACTTAACGGAAACAACCAGCCATTATATGTGGTAGATGGTGTGCCGATTAGTAATGGTACAACAAATTCTAATCCTGATATTGATACAGGAGGAACTACACAGCCAGATGGTATTTCTAACATTAACCCTGAAGATATCGCTTCGATGACTGTTCTTAAAGGACCTTCTGCTGCAGCACTTTACGGATCAAGAGCATCAAATGGTGTAATTGTTATTACAACTAAATCAGGTAAATCAGGGAAAACTTCAGTTTCGTTATCGTCTAACTTTATGGCATCTTCTGCTTATAATTTGATGAATTTACAAAACGAATACGGTCAGGGTACAAACGGAAATTACGTTTCTAACTCAAGTTCAAGCTGGGGTGCGCCGTTAGACGGGCGTCAGGTTTCTGCCTGGCAGTTGGTTCGTAATCCAAACTATACAGGACCGGCTACTCAAAGTTATTCTCCACAGCCAAACAACGTAATCGACTTTTACAAAACTGGTTATAACTTAGCGAACACCTTAACAGTTACAGCCGGAAATGAAAAAGCACAAGGATATTTCTCTTACACGAACACTCGTGCTGAAGGTATCGTTGGCGGTAACCAAATGGACAGACACAATCTTAACTTAAGATTAACCAGCAAAATTACAGATAAGTTAACTTTGGATGCCAAAACAAATTACATTGTGCAGGATATCGATAACTTATTAAGAACTGGTGAAGAGTCTATTGGTACATCTGCTTATTTGTTACCTCGTAGTATTGCTTACAACGATTACAAGAATTTCGAATATTTTGATGCTGCCGGACAAAGACAGGTAAACTATTTTCTTGACGAAACGGGAGCTCCGGGTGGAAACCCTTTCTGGTCTGCTTTAAGAGATGATGCACGTACAGATAAAAGAAACAGATTTATTGGTTTAGCTTCTCTTAAATATGAGTTTACAAAAACGTTAAGCTTACAAGGTAGAGCAGGTCTGGATCAAATGACAAATAAAAACGTAAGAAACAGATATGCAACCAATGCTTTCAACAGCAATATGGGATCATACAGCGAATCGTATGAAACGGTAAGTGAATTAAACGTTGATGCGTTACTTTCTTACAATGAAAAATTCGGAGATTTTGCTGTTGGACTTAATGCCGGTGCCAATGCATTGCAACAAAATAATTCAGGATTAAATTCGGGCGGTGTTTTAAGTAAAAGAAACTTCTTCGCATTATCAAATGTTCAGACAGTTCAATCAACTTCTACAGCTTCGAACAAAAGAATTAATTCGGTTTACGCATTTGGTCAGTTGGGCTACAGAAACTATTTATTCTTAGACGTAACTGCCAGAAATGACTGGTCTTCTACCTTACCAACAGATTATTTCTACCCATCTTTTGGTCTTTCTGCAGTTCTTTCGGATATGTTTACTTTACCGGAAGTAATCAGTTTTGCAAAAGTCAGAGGTTCTTACGCACAAGTAGGTAACGATACAGATCCTTATCAGACACAACAAAGATTCTCTTATATTGGAGGTAACGGTGGTATGTTGTACGGACAAAGCACAAAAGCAAATCCAAACTTAAAACCGGAGATTTCTTCTTCTACAGAGTTTGGTGCTGATGTTAGATTTTTCAACAACCGTTTAGGTTTAGATTTTACTTATTTCAATACATTAACAGACAATCAGATTTTCTATATCAACACTCCTGAGTCTTCTGGATATTCCAGAGCTATTGTAAACGGTGGTGATATTGAAAATAAAGGTATAGAGCTTACTTTAACTGCAACTCCAATTCAGACTGAAAACTTTACATGGGATATTACAGCAAATTACGCTTCGTATAAATCAAAAGTAAAATCTATTTATGAAGGAAGAGATGAGTTAGTTTTGGGTGAAGGACGTTTAGTGAGAAGTAAAGTGGTTCAGGGTGGAGAATATGGTGATTTATACATTAAAGGTTTCCAAAGAGATCCACAGGGAAATATTATCGTAAACAGTGCTGGTCTTCCATTGGCAACAAATGGATTTGACGTTCGCGCGGGTAACTTTAATCCGGACTGGACTGCAGGTTTTAAAAACAACTTCAAATACAAAGATTTCTCTTTAAGTTTCTTAGTTGATTTCAGAATTGGTGGAGAAGTGATTTCTTATACTCAGGCTAGACAAGCTGGTTTAGGGGTAAGTGATATTACTTTGGCAGGAAGAAATGGTGGAATTATTGTAGACGGTGTTGTGGCAAACGGTGACGGTACATTTAGTCCAAATACTACAAGCATCAATGCTGAACAATACTGGACATCTATCGGACAAAGAACTCCTATTGCAGAACCCTTTATTTATGATGCTACAAACATCAGATTAAGAGAGCTTGTTTTTGGTTATTCATTACCAAAACGTATGTTGGGCGATTCTGGATTTTCAAGCATCGATTTCTCTTTAGTAGGCAGAAACTTGTTTTTCTTCGTAAACAAAGCAGAACACTTTGACCCGGAAGCAGGAGCAGGTACAGGAAACTTACAGGGGATAGAATCTTTCAACATTCCTTCAACCAGAGATTACGGAGTAAATGTTAAATTTGGATTTTAATTAAAAGAGAAATATCATGAAATATAGTTTTAAAATAAAAACATTAGGAGTTGCATTAATGGCAGTTTCGGTTTTGTCAAGCTGCGCTGGCGACTTTGATGAAATTAATAAAGATCCTAATTCCTTGACTGAAGATCAGTTAGATGCTACATTAGCAGGTCCCGCATTTGCATCTGCATTGTATGCCGGGATTCACAATGGCTCTTATTCTTCTCCGGGTGTAGATGATCAGGGTACATGGGGCATTGCAACAGGTATTTTGTCTTCGACTTTTATTCACTACCTAAACTGTGGGTACGGAACGGAAAGAAATGCTTTCGTTAACGGATATGAAGGCAGAGGATGGACAAGATTTTATACAGTAGCTGCACCAGCTTTATCAAATGCCATCAAAGCATCTGAAGGAAATGCTGAAGCATTAGCTATTCTTAAAATCTGGAAAGTTTTTATGTATAACCAAATGGTTGATGCTTACGGGCCAATTCCTTACACTGAAGCAGGAAATGGTAAAGAAAAAGTACCTTACGACAGCGTAGAATTTATTTATGCAGATTTCTTTAAATTGTTAGATGAAGCCAATGCTGTATTGTCTTCTTCTTCAACAGCTACTGTTGCTTCTCTTTCTCCAAATGACCGTGTGTATGCAGGAAGTGTTGACAAATGGAGAGTTTTTGGAAACAGTATGAGATTACGTTTAGCCATGAGAATTTCGGATAAAGATCCTGCAAGGGCAAAAACTCAGGCTGAAGCTGCTGTAGCAGCAGGAGTAATGCAGACTAACGATCAGGGAGCGTTCTTTAAAGCAAGTAACATTACACCAAACAACCTGAACATGATTGTGAACAGCTGGGGTTATGTAATGACATCTTCTATGGAAAGTATCTTAGTAGGATACAACGATCCGCGTTTGTCTAAATGGTTTGCTCCAATTGCGGCAGGTGGATACAGAGGTAACCCGGTGGGAGGTTTAGAAGATCAATTTGGAACTACTGAATTCTCTAAATTTAATAATGATGAGCTGGGTAACGGTGCGGCTAATACACGCAGCGAAACTAAAAATATCGAAATCTTTATGGCTTCTGAAAATTATCTGACAAGAGCAGAAGGAGCTTTAAATGGATGGAACATGGGCGGCGATGCCAAAACATTGTACGAAACAGGTATCAGATTATCTCTTGCACAATGGGGATTCACAGATCCGGCTGTTGTTAATGCTTATATTAACGGAGCTTCATTGCCATCATTACCAAGCATCTTAACCGTTTATCCAACATTAGATTTACGTGATATTCCGGTGAAGTTACCAGTGGCATGGTCTGCATCTGCTGCAGATCAGCGTACACAGATTGCTGTTCAGAAATATTTGGCTATTTTCCCGGAATCCTGGGAAGCTTGGGCAGATTTACGCAGAAGCGATGCTAAGGTTATTTATCCGGTATTAAATACTGATAATCCGGATGCGGGAGTTGGTAAATCTTTAATGAAAAGAATTATTTACACTACAAATGAGTACTCAGCAAACAAAGCAGCAGTTGAAGATGGTATCGTAAAATTAGGCGGTGCAGATTCAGGTGGAACCAGACTTTGGTGGGACACAAAATAATTAATTTGGTAAGTAACGATCCACACAATCCTTACTTAAAATTCAAAAGGAGAGGCAACTCTCCTTTTGTTTTATATATAAGTCAGATCGTATCTTTAGCTGACCTAAAAAATAATTTAAATGACATCAAAAGTAAAGTATACTAAGGCGATAATACTGGTAGTTTTTCTTTTATCGAATGCAGTAGGTGCACAGAAAGCCATCAATATAGAAAGCAGTTATATTGCAGATCCGCCTGTTACGGCGGCGAGTCACGCTTCGACTTTGGCAGAATATAAACCAAACGAAATTTTAGCAGCCTGGTTTGGCGGTAAATACGAGGGAGCTAAAGACGTCGGAATTTATATTGCTTCATATAAAGATAAGAAATGGTCAGAGCCTAAAAACCTGATTCAGCCTTTAATTAAAAACGGAGATACATTGCCTTGCTGGAATCCGGTTTTGTTTAAAAGTAAAAGTGAAAATCTTTATTTGTTTTATAAAGTGGGTAAAAATCCCAGAGAATGGTTTGGCGCTATGATGGTTTCCAAAGACAACGGAAACAGCTGGGGAGATGCGAAATATCTTCCGGACGGATTTCTTGGTCCCATTCGAAATAAACCAATCGAAACCACTCCCGGCGTAATCTTATGCGGAAGCAGTACAGAAAGTGTCCATACAGACGAATGGCGCGTTCATGTAGAGGAATATACAGAAGCAACCGATTCCTGGAAAAAGATTGAAGTTGAAAACAATAAAAACTTCAATATTATTCAGCCTGCATTTTTAATTCACAGTGCGACCGATATTCAGATGCTTTCGAGAAGTAAGCACAATAAAATAGTTTCCAGCTGGTCTGGCGATAATGGTAAAAGCTGGATTAGAACCAATACCATTAATGTTATCAATTCAAATTCCGGAATTGATGCACTGAGGGTAAATAAAAACCTGTTTTTATTGGTAAATAATCCATTGCCAATGGGAAAAGACTGGTTTAACGGAAGAAATATCCTCGACGTAGAATATTCTACAGATGGCTTAAACTGGAAGAAATTATTTGATCTGGAAAAACAGGAAAAAGGTGAATTCAGTTATCCAGCCATCATTCAGACCGCAGATAAAAAAGTACATGTTTTATATACCTACGATCGTAAATATATTAAGCATACCTTTTTTGAGTTAGGTGTATAAAGCTTTAGCGGTTAATTGTACGAGGTTTATTTCACACAGATTTGAAATAATTTCAGCAGAAAAAAGCATATTTTTTAAATCATAAATGCATTTGAAAATTAAAATAATTTGCTGGTGAAATTATTTTAAAAAAGAACATCGTTTCTAATTAAAATGTCCTTTAAATCTGCTTGAAACAAAAATAAAAAAACGTTTTAATCCGCGTTTTAGCGGTGGCAACCGTATAAATTTTTATAATAATTAAATATGAAAGTTTTAAAGAACATTAGTATTATTTTAGGTTTCTTTTTTTTAAGTATTACTTCAAATGCTCAAAATATGGCGCAAACCTTTTATAAACACGATAAATATTTATCGTCTGATAAAATGGAAGGCCGCTTTCCCGGTACAAAACAAAATAACAAAGCGGCAGCTTATATTCAGAAGTATTTCAAAAAATACGGTTTACAGCCAGTCTATAAAAATTATTATCAGCCATTTAAAGTTTTTATAAAAGAAGGCATCAACAAAATGAAATCGGATAGTGTTGCAACCCAGAATGTTGTTGGTTTTATAGAGGGCTCAGATGAAAATCTCAAAAACGAATTTATAATAATAGGTGCACATTACGATCACTGGGGCTGGGGCGGACCTGGTTCAGGAAGTAAAAAGAAAGATATGGCCGCCATTCACAATGGCGCAGATGATAATGCTTCGGGAGTTTCGGCTTTACTTTGCATTTTGGAAAAAATTTCAAAGATGAAAGTAAAACCTAAAAGGAACATCCTGTTTATTTCCTTCAGTGGAGAAGAAGAAGGTTTAGTCGGTTCGCGCTATTTTGTAAATCATTTACCTGTAAAAAAAGAAGCCGTAAAAGTAATGCTCAACATGGATATGGTTGGAAGACTAAATGCCGAAAAAGAGCTTTACATGGGCGGCGCCGGAACTTTTCCAAACGGAGTAGAACTGATGAAAAAACTTGGCGAAGGCAGTGGTTTAAAACCTGTTGTTCACGCCGGAGATGTCGGCGGATCTGATCATGTTTCGTTTTACAAAGAATCGATTGCAGCTGTTGGTTTCCATACCGGCGGGCATCCACAATACCATACGCCTGAAGATGATATCGAATTAATTAATTTTGAAGGTGGCGCATTAGTTTCAAAATATATTTTTAATGCACTAATCTCCATTGCAAATTATAATGAAGATTTGAGATTTATAAAACAAAATTAAAGCAATGATACGCAGATAAAGACTGATCTTTTATTTTCACGCAGATCTAAACAGATTTGAGCAAATTTAGCAGATTGTTAATTAGTATAATTTGTTTCTGATGATAATAAGAAAATCTGCGTTTTCTGTCAGGTAAAGAAAAATATCGCGAAAGCAAATCCATTTCACTGGCGTTTTAAGATAATAAAGTTAAGTTAATTAGTTATTTGTTTTGAGCAAAGGCGGCATTCTATGCTATTGTATAGATGCCGTATTTTATTTTATAAGCCCGTGCTGCCATTGCATTAATTACAGGTACTAAATCAGTTCGCACATTGCTTAATTTATAAGTTAAATCCCTCTTGCTTAGCAGGAAGAAGCTATTACTTCATAAAAACGACTTTATAAATGATCGGTTTTTATTTCTTAAAATTTAGCTTTAAATCTTTTAGCTCTAAAATTCTTCGATTTTAAAACCTTTCCTTTATCAGTAATCATTAAACCGCTATATTCTGGAAATTTTGAGAGTAAAATTAGTCCATCTTTTTGTCCTAAAACCATAATCGAAGTACTCAGTCCGTTTGCGGTTTCGGCGTTAGGTCCAAATATAGTAACACTGCACAAACCCGTTGCAGGATAACCCGTTGCCGGATTTATAATGTGCGAATAACGCTTTCCGTTAAACACAACAAATTTTTCGTAACTGCCTGAAGTTGTAACAGCTTCTTGTTCCAGCGAAACAACGCCAAGTAATTTTTCAGGTTTAAACGGATTAGTAATTCCAATTTTCCATGGCGAGCCATTGGGTTGTTTGCCCCAGGTGCTCATGTCGCCGGAACCGTTTATAATTCCGGCATTTATTCCCTGTGCGATCATCATTGCCCGACATTTGTCAGTTGCATATCCTTCGCCCAAAGCGCCAAAACCAATTTTCATTCCTTTTATTTTTAGAAAAATAGTAGAGTGAATACTGTCAAGAATTATATTATGAAAACCCACTTTTTCTACTGATTTTTTTATGGCTTCCGCCGAAGGCATTTCGGTCATGGAGCCGTCAAATCTCCAGATTCGGTCCATTGCCGCAAAGCTGATATCAAATCCGCCCTTTGTAATTTCAGATAGTTTTATAGCTCTCTGCGTTAATTCAAATACTTCACGATCTACTTTTACCGGCCGAATTCCTGCATTCTGATTCACTTCTGAAATTTGGGAGTCTGGTTTCCAATCTGAAATCAAGTTCTCAATTCGCGTAATCTCAGCAATAACCTCTTCAATTTTCTGACTCGCAGTTGCAGAATCTTTAGCCACAATCGAAATGTCAAAACGGCCGCCCATCAAAAGCGTGGTTTTCTTACGCAATATTTGAGCATTCGCTGAAAAGCAAATAAATACTATAAGTATAGTGATTTTTTGACGAGTTAACATTGGCTTTATATTTTTTTGTCCCCTAATAACAATCCGTTAAGATCTGACCGTTTCGTTTGTACTCTGTTATATTTTTAGAATTAGAAGTCAGGCAAAGTTCCTCCAGAATATTCTCGACATCGTTCTGCATTTGCAGTGATCCGCAGATCATGATCACACCACCCTGGTTTAATAATCGGATAAAAAATGCAGCGTCACGCCTAATTAAATCCATAACATAAATATGTTCTGCTTCACGCGAAAGCGCCACATGAAAACTCTCAAGATGTTCTTTCCGGATCATGATTTCCGCAAACTTTTTATACGCCAAAAGCGTCGGAGTTTCCATCCTGAAACCGCTGTACAAATGTAATTCGGTTCTTGCTTTATTTTGTTCGATCATTCCGAGAAAAGGAGCAATTCCGGTTCCGTTTGAAATAAATGCAGCTTTCGGAGCTTTTTTTGGAAGATGAAAAGAGGCATTTTTTAAAATTCTGGCTTTTATTGTATCTCCGGGTTCCAGTTTATTCAGATAACCGGAACCTAAACCGAACGGATGCAGTTTGACAACCAACTGAATATTTCCGGTATGTTTTCCAATCGAATAAAGACGTTCCCGATTGTCGTTTGCAGGATAAATGGCCAGTAAATCTCCAGAAGTAAATTTGGTTCTGCTGCCCGCGCGTAACGTCAGTAAAAAAGTATGTTCGGTTTCGGAAATGGGTGTCTTATCCAAAACCATAAATTTTTCTAACCCTTTTGGAATCTGATTGTAAACCGACGGCGTTTGCGATAAAACAATTTTACTTTTAGAATTCCATAATTTAATCCATTCTACAAAATCTTCTGCCGATTTATCGTTGACTGTCTGCAGCGGTAAAAAACGTTCTGCCCAGCTTTGATCTTCTAATAAAGCATCGGCTTTTTTTGCAAAACCACAAAAATCAGGATAGGCCTTTGAACCAAAACCAACCACAGAAAAATGTGTTTGATGTTCTTGCGTATGTTTTTTAAGGATCGAAATAAATTTATTGGCATTAGAGGGTGCATCTCCCAATCCATGTGTAGAGGTAAAAAGAATAATATGTTCCGCTTTTGCGAAAGTTCTAAAATTATTCAATTCAGTCAGAAAAACTTTTTCTCCTGCCGCAATTAATTGTTTCTGAATGGCATTGGCAAAACGCAACGAACTTCCGTTTTCAGAACCTGTGAGTAAAATATAGTTACTTTCGTCTGCCTTAAATTTATTTTTAATCCTGCTCGATCTTCTTTTTAAAGTAATTGCAAATCCCGAATAAATAAAGAATAAAATATTTATACAGGCCAAACCTAAAATAACTGCCCAGACTGCATTTATTCTTCCCGTATGAAGATCAAGACTTAAAGCGGCAATTTGCGCGCGTACGGGCGAAAGTTTCTCAGAAGTAACCATTCCAGTTCCCTGATTCACTTCAACTTCGCGGTCTTTTAATTCTATAATGTAATATTCTTGAGGATCATCTGTAAACGGAAATTCTATTTTTTTGACATCACTTAAAGGTGTGTTTTTGAAAAAAGATTTTCGATCCTTAGCTAAATCTGAAGCAGACGTTGTGGTTAATTCTTTTGCTTTTTCGTCTTTTGGCATAAAAAAATTAAATCTCTCCAGAGACAAATAAGTTCCTGTAAGTGCAATAACCAAAATCGGAATCAGGGCAAATCTTCCTAAAATAACATGGTAATACTGGGCGAAATATTCTTTTATGACTTTGGAAAAGAAATTTCGAATTCCTTTTTGTCTTTTTAAAACCAATACAAAACCCGACGTTGCAATTAGAAACAATAAAAATGAAATTACACCAACAAAAAAACGCCCCGTTTCATGAAGAAACAAAGAGCGGTGTAAACCCGTAATCCACTGTATAAATTCATTTTTCTTTACAGGTTTTCCTAATGTCTTTCCTGTTTTAGGATCAATGTAAGCGTTAATGTCATTTCCGTTTTCATCAATTGCTTTCAAAGTTACGAACTGATTGTAATCGACACTCAATTCGGTAATTTCCATATAAGACTTTTTAAGAACCGGCAGTGTCTCCTCCAAAGTCAACCGATTGAAATCAGCCGCCTTGTACGGAAGTGTTTTTTCCTGAACGGCATCAACCGAAAGAATAATTCCGGTAACGGAAGCTAAAATCAGAAAAAGGGAAGAAAACAAGGCCAAAGCCAAATGAGAGTAACGCCAGAAAGAAAGAGTCATGGAATGTATTCTAGATATGGAAACGCATTATAATGTAACTATTTATAAAATGATAAAAATTTTTAACCCATAACAATATGCATTGTAATGGGTTAAAAATTATAAAAACGGTTTCCCTACAGTTTTATTAATTTGACATATTTGATATAGCCTTTTCCGTCTGTTTTATCAGCAAGACCTTCGGTCGTCAACGGTACCTCAAGATCGCTTACATAATATTTCTGGTCTTCGACTGCAGATTCAAAACGTAATTTGTACCCTTTATTAATTTTAGAATTTTCGATTTCAAAAGTCGTAACACTGCGATCGCCACCAGTTACAGAAGCACCTGTTTTGGCGCTAATATCATCATTTTTCTGTGTGTGAAATTTATTCCATTCTTTCAATGATTTGTACCATTTTTTGTCATCGCCCATCACATAAAGTGTTTTTTCGTATTGGCCGCCGGCATTTACAAGTGAAACCACAATGTAGGCTCCTTCTCCCATATAATTATTCATTTGCAGCATACATTTGTATTTGGTCGATTGCGCCTGAGATTGAAAAGAAAGTAAAAAGATAAAAACGCTTGTAAGGGTGATTTTTAATATAGATTTCATGTAATTTAAATTTGTGTATTGAATTTTAATCAATGTTTTTAAAATTCCAAAAACCAAATGTAGAATTTGAATTTCGGAATTTCAAATCATGGTTATTATTATTTCGTTATTTTAGAAACTCAACAGAAATGTTGTTTTTTGTCAGTAATTCATTTTCTTTCGCCAGGGCATAAGGAGTTTCATCAAATTCTGTGATTACGTCTTTTTTAGCACCAACAGAAACCAGGTATTTTAAGATTGCGTCATCTTTAGAAATCATTGCCGCTCTGTGTAATGCAGTTAAGCCATCTTTATTTTTGGCATTCACATCTACTTTCAGATCATTTATTTTTTTTAGAAGTGCAATATCATTTTTGGTAATTGCCACATGATACAGAGTGTTTCCGTCTTTTTGAGCAGCTGCGAGATCCAGTCCTTTATCCTGCAGTAATTTTGTTTTTGCATCAAAAGGATCTTGTTTTGAGGTTTCTCTATCTTTTCCTGTCGGACGATAAGACTGTACCAGATAAAGACCAAGATTATTTCCGTCTTTGTCTTTTACATTTACATCTGCACCTTTTGCCAACAGTAAACCAACAGCTTCAGGAGTACCATATTGAACGGCTTTGGTCAATGCAGATTCTCCTTTCAAATTCTGGATATTAACGTTTTTTGTTTTTAGAAGTAAAAGTTCCAAAGCAGCAGGTTCTTTTGCAGATGCTGCAGCCATAAGCGGTGTATTTCCTTCCTTATCTGCTTTATTGGTATCAACTCCCTTATCCAGGAAATATTTAATAATTTCTGTCTGATTGGGTTTCCCCGCCAGAATATGCAGTACATTTTGACCCGCTTTGTTCTGCGCAGTTGGTTTAAGTTTTACTTCTTCAACTAAATATTTATAAGTTTCAATTGTATTAGTTTCCCTGCGGCTTCCCTGTGCAGCGATTAATAACGCTTCATCAGTAGGCTTAATTCCTTTTTCCAGAAGTTTCTTTAACAAGGCTATATTGCCGGATCTTGCTGCATACGTAAAAGCAGTATTTCCGTTTGCATCCACATCTTTTAGCGACATTCCTTTGGTAGCGAAATATTCTGCTGCTTTTAAATCTTTATCGGCTGCAATTCCTAATAATAAGAGATTAGCACCGTTAGTATATTTTTTCTTTGGATCTAAACCTGCCTTAAAAAACGCATCATACATTGCCGGATTTGCCTGCCCGTTTGAAGCTGCAAAATCTGCAGGAGCAGTTCCGTGGCTGTCTTCAAAATTAACATCAGAACCTTTGCTCAGCAGATACTGCACCAATTCTGTATTTCCTTTGTATGCAGCCCAATGTAGATATATACGATTATCGTGTGTTAATTTCGTTACAGAATTTCCCCGTTGTTCTGCCAAAAATTTAATAGTTTCTAATGGTGCATCGTTATTAATTGCTAAAGTAGTCACATCAAAAGCATTGGCATTCGCTTCTGATGGATTGTTTCCTTTTGCAATTTCAGCTTTTACAGTTTCAACATTTGGAGAAGCTTTCCAAAAAGAGGGATCCAAAAGCGTATTTTTTTGCTGGGCACTTACAAATGCGGTAGTAGCTAATACAAAAGAAACGAAAAGATTCTTTTTCATAATAAGTTATGTTAGAATTGTACAGGGTTAATTGTTTTCGGTAATATTTCTCTATTTAGAATAAATAAAAATAAAGCAAAAGTAAAAATTTATATTCTTAAACCAAGAATTATTTGAAGTAAAAGTGTTTTTGGATAAGCTATTTTAAATCTTAAGAATCGCTTAAGCAGATTTTAATTTTATTTTGAGTGAAAATGTCAAATTGAAATTGTTTCATAAATAGAAAACCCATTTAAAAATGATGCCGCAATGAAATCTTGTCAAAAAATCTCAGGCTATAAATTTTAACTGTTAAAGTTGATTTTAATCAGTGAAAAATCAAAAGTAATTGTTTTGTAATTATATCTTCTTAAGCTATTTGGTTGTATTAAAATAGGTTATCAATATTCTGAAAATTTTATTTAGAATAATTATTAATAATTTTACTTTTTTTTCCAGTTTAAAACAGACTAAAATTTCCATTTAATAAAAATCATTGTTGATAACTGTTTTGCATTTTTAGGGAAAACCGAAGCTTTTGAGATGTTTAAAACTTTCAACTAAATTTACAGAAAGACCTAACTCATTGCAAATTACGAAACACTGAACCGCTGTCGAAACGATTTAAAATTCATTTTTTTCGATCGTTTTCCAACTGTTGATAATTGATTAGATTTTTAACATCAAAAACTGGACACGAGAAATAACTCCGACTTAAATTTGTATAATTAGAATTACAGCCGAATTTTCAATTCGGTTTTTCTATCTGAATAAGTCACTTAAAAATCTATATATATGTCTATTTTCGATAAACGAATCAATTATAAACCTTTCGAATATCCTGAGGTTCTGCAATTTACTGAAGCAATTAATAAAGCGTACTGGGTTCACACCGAAGTAGATTTTACTGCCGATACACAAGATTTTCACGCACACTTAAATGACGCTGAAAAAACCGCAATTAAAAACAGTTTACTCGCTATCGCGCAGATTGAGGTAGCGGTAAAAAGTTTCTGGGGTAATATCTACGAACATTTTCCGAAACCGGAATTTAATGGTTTGGGAACTACTTTTGCAGAATGCGAGTTTAGACATTCGGAAGCGTATTCCCGATTGCTTGAAGTTTTAGGGTACAATGACGAATTCGAAAGGCTGTTGGATGTCCCTGTAGTTCGAAGACGTGTAGATTATTTATCGAATGTTTTAAAAGATACCAAATCTCAGGACAACCAAAAATATATGGTGTCCCTGATTTTATTCAGTATCCTGATTGAAAATGTATCGTTATTTAGTCAGTTTGCTATTTTACTGTCTTTTACAAGATTTAAAGGTTACATGAAAAATGTAAGTAATATTATCGCGTGGACCTCTATTGATGAACAGATTCATGCCAATGGCGGAATTTTTATTATCAATAAAATTCGCGAAGAATTTCCGGAATATTTCAATGCAGAAACTTTACAATTAATTAGAGAAACCGTAAAGGAATCCATAATTGTGGAAGCGGATATTCTGGACTGGATTTTTGAAGACGGAGCCATTGAAACTATCAATAAAGAAGATTTGGTAAACTTTATGAAATTTAGAATTGACGAAAGTTTAAAACAAATCAATATCGAAACCATCTTTAATGTTTCACCCGATGAATATAGTAAAATGACCTGGTTTGAAGAAGAAGTTTTTGCAAACAGTCTGGATGATTTCTTTGCAAAAAGACCTGTAGAGTACACGAAACACGATAAGAGCATTACAGCAAACGACCTTTTTTAATACAAGCCCATACAAAATTATGAATACAACAGATATAAATCCGGAAAATTTAGATACGCGAACGGAAGGAAAAATGTGGTGGAAAAATTCTGAAAGTGAACAGATTTTAAACCGCGGTTATCTTCTGAAAGGAGAAACCGTTGAAGGTGCAATTGACAGAATTTGTACCGCTGCTGCGAAAAGACTTTACAAGCCTGAATTGAAAGAGTCTTTTATGGAAATGATCGAGAGAGGCTGGATGAGTATAAGCTCGCCGGTTTGGGCTAATATGGGTACAGAAAGAGGATTACCGATTTCTTGTTTTAATGTACACGTTCCGGATAAAATTGAGGGAATTACACATAAATTGGGTGAAGTAATTATGCAGACCAAAATTGGTGGCGGAACTTCCGGTTACTTTGGTGAATTACGCGAACGCGGAAGCGCCGTAACTGATAACGGAAAGAGTAGTGGAGCAGTAAGCTTTATGAAACTTTTTGATACTGCGATGGATACCATTTCGCAGGGCGGAGTTCGTCGTGGTGCTTTTGCAGCCTATCTGGATGTCGATCATCCGGATATCGAAGAATTTTTAAAAATAAAAAGTATCGGAAACCCAATTCAGAATTTGTTTACCGGAATCTGTGTACCCGATTACTGGATGCAGGAAATGATTGACGGAGATACGGAGAAAAGACAGGTTTGGGCGAAAGTTTTAGAAAGCCGTCAGCAAAAAGGTCTTCCTTATATATTTTTTAGTGATAACGTAAACAAAAATAAACCACAGGTATACAAAGATCAAAATTTACGCATTAACGCAAGTAATCTTTGCAGCGAAATTATGCTTCCGTCTACTCATGACGAATCGTTTATCTGCTGTCTTTCTTCAATGAACCTGGAATTGTATGAAGAGTGGAAAGATACGGAAGCCGTAAAATTAGCGATCTTTTTCTTAGATGCTGTTTTACAGGAATTCATAGAAAAAACCGAAGGCAATTATTATCTTGCTGCAGCCAATAAATTTGCCAAAAGACACCGTGCTTTAGGATTAGGAGTTTTAGGATGGCATTCGTATTTACAGAAAAATATGATTCCGTTTGAAGGTATGGAGGCAAAAATGAAAACAACAGAGATTTTCAAACATATCAGCGACAAAGCAGATAAGGCAAGTCAGGAACTGGCAAGAATTTACGGTGAACCGGAATTGTTAAAAGGCTACGGAAGACGTAACACCACTACAATGGCAATTGCCCCAACTACTTCGTCTTCTGCTATTTTAGGACAGACTTCTCCAGGAATTGAGCCTTTCAGCAGCAATTATTACAAAGCAGGTTTGAGCAAAGGTAATTTTATGCGAAAAAATAAATACCTTAAAATTCTTTTAGAGAAAAAAGGCCTGGATAACGAAGAAGTCTGGAGAGGCATCATGTTAAACGGTGGAAGTGTGCAACACATGAACGAACTAACTCAGGAAGAAAAAGATGTTTTTAAAACGTTTAAAGAAATTAGTCAGTTAGAGATTGTGCAGCAAGCCGGAATTCGCCAGAAATTCGTGGATCAGGGACAAAGTTTAAATCTGAATATTCCGGCAGAACTGGCCATTAAAGATGTAAACCGTTTAATGATCGAAGCATGGCAGCAGGGCGTTAAAAGTTTGTATTACCAAAGAAGCCAGAGTGTTTCTAAAGAATTGGTTACAAGCCTTGTCTCGTGCAGCAGCTGCGAATCATAAAAATTTAAGCCGGATCTAATTAGATCCGGCTTTTTTTTAGTTTATAAAACTCAAAGTTTTTCCTGTCATTAATTAAACGAATTTTCACGAATTTAATCAGAAGATTGTTAGGAATTACTCAAATGAAAATTGATAATAGTGAGCGATGAATTACCTTCGGCTAATTGAAGTTTTTTTAGTTTACTTTTTTTTTCTCGTTGTATTAGTGCAAATTCGTGTAATTCGTGGCAAAAAATCTCTCTATAGAAAATTACTGCATCTATTTTTGCAAAGAGTGTCCCCAGAATTTACCTCCAAAAAAACATTTCCAAAAAACATCCGAAAACACTAATTTAGCATCGCATTAATCCATTCCAAAACCAAAATAAAATTCCTAAATGGAGAATATTTCCGTAATCATAATGCTGCTTTTTGGCGTAGCATTTCTCAGTCTTGTTAGTAAAAGATATAATTTTCCAATTCCGATTGTATTAGTTTTATGCGGTGTTATAATTAGTATAATTCCCGGACTTCCTGTAATAGCTTTAAGTCCCGAAGTAGTTTTTTTATTATTCTTGCCGCCCTTATTATACCATTCTGCATGGTATACCAGCTGGTCCGATTTTAAACATGCTATTCGTCCCATCACACTTGCCGCTGTTGGATTAGTTTTTTTTACCACTTTTGCCGTTGCTGTTGTGGTACACGAATTGATAGATGATATTTCCTGGCCGTTGGCTTTTTTGCTGGGCGCCATTGTTTCGCCTCCAGACGCAGTTTCTGCGGCATCAATTACAAAAGGACTTGGACTGAATCCGAGGCTGATTGCGATTTTGGAAGGCGAAAGTCTGGTTAATGATGCAAGCGGACTTGTAGCATATAAATATGCGTTAACTGCTATAACCGCAGGAAATTTTGTGCTGTGGGAAGCGGGTTTTAATTTTGTATTGATGTGTATCATCGGAATTGCAATTGGTCTCGCAGTTGGATTTATTATGAGTTACATTCATAAAAGATTTGTGTGTGATGAAGTCATCGAAACTACTCTGACATTACTAACTCCGTTTTCATCCTATCTTCTTGCCGAACATTTTGAAGGTTCAGGGGTTTTGGCAGTTGTAGTGACGGGTTTATTTCTTTCGGCTCGTTCCGGGACTATTTTTACGCACGAAAGCCGGATCATGACGGGAACAATCTGGAATGTATTGACCAATATCTTAAACGGTCTTATTTTTATCTTAATCGGTCTTCAGTTACGCGAAATCATTTCCGGGATCGATAATTATTCCGGAATGTCATTATTTATATGGGGTGCGGTTGTCAGTGTTGTTGTGATTCTCGTGCGGTTCTTATGGGTTATTCCGGCAACAATGCTGCCGAGATTTTTTAGTAAAAGAATCCGAAAGAATGAAGAATTTGATTACCGCAACATGATTATTTTCGGATGGTCCGGAATGCGTGGTGTGGTGTCTATGGCGGCTGCTTTGGCACTGCCGCTTTCGATAAGTCCAAATCAGGCTTTCCCGTTTAGAAATCTGATTATTTATCTGGTATTCTGTGTTATACTTTCTACTTTAGTGATTCAGGGTTTGACACTTCCGTGGATTATTCGCAAAATGAAAGTACAGCCTTATTCGATAATCGCTGAAGAATACAATATCAGAAACATCATAGTTTCGGAAACGATTACTCATATTGAGGATAATTTTTCTTTATTAAATGATGATTTGCTGCATAATATTAAAAGTAAATATGAAGTCAAATTTAATCGTCTGCAGAAAACAGAACTTCCCGCCAATTTCTTCGGGAAAGGAAATGTAATGGGAGGCCAGGTTTTTAATGATTTTACCAAAATTCAGATTGATCTGCTGAATGTTGAACGTTCTAAATTAGAGAAAATGCACAAAGCAGGTTCGGTAAACGAAGAAATTTTCAGAAAAATAGAAAAAGAATTAGATCTCGAAGAAACCCGTCTGTGGATGGAAATGTATGAGGATTAGTTTTTTTAGTTCTCAGTTCTTAGTTTCCGGTCAATAATAATTAGTTCTGATTTTTCAATAAAGTTTAAAATTTTAGTGGAAGCTTAATCAGTAAAACCATTAATAAAGTACTAATGCAAAGTACAAAAGCCATGAACCAAAAACTAAGAACTAAGAACTAAAAACAAAATAAAACTATATAACCCCCATTTTCTGCATTAAGAAAGTAGCACTTTTATTTTTGCAGATTCCGTTGCGGAGCTTGTAATCGAAATGCAGATCATTGTTTTGAATTTCCCCCTCAAAACATTGATTGATTAAAGTTTCAGGATATTCATTTGTGGTCAGGCATACCTCAATATCATGAGTGGCAATAGCACCAATAGCTTTTTTCGAAATTATTTTCTTAACTACTTCAATTGTTCCGTTTCGTTTGTCATCTGAGTTGGTTCCGCGTAAAATCTCATCTAACAAAACGAATGCAGGCTGATCTTCCAGTGCTTTCATAATCTGCTTCAAACGCTTGATTTCGGCAAAAAAGTACGATTCACTATCCAACAAGGAATCTGATAGTCGCATTGAAACCAATACTGGAAGTGGATGTATTTTAGCTTCTGTAGCACAAATAACTGAGCCGATTCCACCCAGTACCATATTAATTCCCAAACTTCGTAAAAAAGTACTTTTTCCGGACATATTCGATCCGGTCAGAATAACAAATGACTGGGGATAAAATTCCGTATCGTTTCCGATTCTGGTTTCCGGATTTAATAAAGGATGACTCAAATTTTTAAATTCGATTTTATAATCAGAATTGATGTCAGGAAAAACAAAATCGGCATTATTGTACGCTAAATTTGCAAGACTGTTCAGTGTCTCTATTTCGCCAATGTTATCCATCCAGCCCGAAATTTCAGAAGCATAATTTTCTTTCCATTTCAAAAGTGCTCTAAGAACATGCAGATTAAATAAGAAGGTTCCGTTAAACAATGTGGCTGTTACAAAATTATTGATAGTGTCCATTCTTGAAAACAGTTCAGACAGCTGCTTTAAATGCTGACTGGCTTTTTCATTTTTAAAAACGAAAATCTCCTGAAGCCGGATTAATTTTTTTGATTCAAAAGTCTCGTTTTCTATTTTCTCAATTAGTAAACCATAATGTTTCATGATATTATCGATATTGTCCGCTTGCGCAATTTCTGATTTAATTCTTTTGGTTGCCGCTCCCAAAACCATTAAATTGGCGATAAAAACGTAAGTGACGTAGGATAAGATTATAATTTTGGAAGTTAGAAAATACCATGCCAGAAGTCCGAAAAATAAAACAGGAAATACAATTGAAAGTGTAACTAAAGCTTTAGGTAAAGTATTATTTCTAAAAGAAATCCAATATTTTATTGCTTCATAAGATTGTTTAGAATCCTGACTTATTATTCCTAAAGCCTGAAATTCCTGTCGCCAGTTTAGTTTGTTTTTAAGTTCCTGAATGGCTTGCTGATTTTCGAGAATAGAAGTTTCAGAAAGTGTGCCCAACAATTTTTCTCCGAGCGTTCTTTTTCCGATAAAAGTGGAAGTTCTGTTTAGATTTTGAAATAAAGAATGTTCTCCAAAAATATCTAAATCGTAGGCATACGGATGATGAAAATCGATAAATTCGGATCCGTTTTCAAAAGAAGTTTTTTCTCTTTTTAAAAAAGTAATTTCGTTTTTATTAATTTTCAAAAGTGTTTCTGCAAAAAGTCTCTGAAAGGAAACTTTAGAGTGTATTTTCATTAAAAAAAGAAAACCAATAAAAGACAAAACAGCCGCAGAAACAAAAAGTATTTCGTTTGTTTTGATGTAATAAAACATGAAAAACAAAAAAAGAAAAATACTTAATAGCCTTAAAAGGCTGATGCTGTTGTATTTTTTATTGGTTTTATTGTATAATTCTGAATATTCTGTAACCTTGTCTAAATATGCTTTCATTGTATTTATTTGCTGAAATACAAATATAGCTTTTAAGTTACAAAACCATCCATTTTGGCATTTAATCTTCGTGCATGATCATAACCGGAATCTGAACTTCTTTTGAAATTTTCTGACTGAAACCGGAATCGAAAAGATTTTCAAAAAACGAACGTTTATGTGTAATTGTCGTTAAAATATCAATGTCTTTGTACAATACAAAATCCAGAATAGTTTCTTTAACTTCGTCGCTTGGTAAAACCAGGAACTCTACATTTTCTCCCGCAAATTCGTTTTCCCATTCTTTTCTCGTTGCATCTGTCACATCAGAATTTGAAGTTTTTACATAAAGGCTTTTTACTTTAGCATCTGTTTTTCTTGCGATTTTTAATATTTTTCTGAGTTCTTTTTTGTCTTTTTCACGGTAGCGCGTAGTAAAACCTATCGTTTTGATTTTTTTATATTTAGCCTCGGCAGGAACACACAAAACAGGAACATCGACCCCTGCAATCACAGAGTTGGTATTAGAACCGGTAAAGAATTTGGTCCAGTCAGAGACGCTGTTGGTTCCCATTATTACAAAATCGATCTGGTCTTCTTCAATTGCATTTTTCAGGTTGTAGATCAGATCTCCGTCCATTAAACGGTGTTTGATCACAATGTCTTCCAGATTGCGTTCCATTGCAATGGTTCTCAGTTTCGGAATCTCATCTTTAAACATTTCAAATTTCGCCAATTCGATTGAACTGTAAATAGAGGCGTAATTTTCCGGAAAAAATTGGCTGTCGTAAACCGGGATCTCAAAAGTGTGAAGCAGAATCAGTTCGGCTTTTACAATCTTAGCAAATTCTAAGGCATGAACAAACGCATTGGTTGCTGCGTCAGAGAAATCGGTTGGGAATAATATCTTTTTCATTTTTATTAAGATTATGGTTTGTCTCTCAAATTTACTCATTATAACAGAAAAACAACCTGATAATTATCAGTAATTTAACACTTAATAATTTGTTAATCTTCTTTATTTTAAAGGTTTTATAAGATAATTTGAAGAAAGATTCCTCAGAATAAATTATCCTTTTTTAATATCTTTGCAGCATGATAAATCAAGATTCTATAGTTGCTCTGGCTACGCCTTCGGGTGCGGGAGCTATTGCCATCATTCGAATTTCCGGTCAGGAAGCCATTACAATTGGTAATTCTGTTTTTAAATCTGTTAAAAATAAGGATTTAACTAAACAGAAAACCCACACTTTGCATTTGGGTCATATTGTGGACGGAAATAAGACATTGGACGAAGTTTTGGTTTCGGTATTTAAGGGGCCAAATTCCTATACCGGCGAAAATACGATCGAGATTTCGTGTCACGGATCTACTTACATCCAACAGCAGATTATTCAGTTATTGCTACGAAACGGATGCAGAATGGCAGATGCCGGAGAATTTACTTTGAGAGCTTTCTTAAACGGAAAACTAGATTTGTCCCAGGCAGAGGCTGTAGCAGATTTAATTTCATCGGATAACGAAGCTTCACATCAGATTGCCATGCAGCAAATGCGCGGAGGCTTTAGTAATGAAATTGCCAAACTTCGCGAAGAGCTTTTGAATTTTGCCTCCTTAATCGAACTGGAACTGGATTTTGCAGAAGAAGATGTAGAATTTGCAGACCGCACGCAATTTCACGAATTGTTAAACAGAATTGAATTTGTTTTAAAACGGCTGATTGATTCCTTTGCAGTTGGGAATGTTATAAAAAACGGAATTCCGGTGGCTATTGTAGGTGAACCTAATGTTGGAAAATCGACATTATTAAATGCACTTTTAAACGAAGAAAGAGCCATTGTTTCTGATATTGCCGGAACTACTCGCGATACGATTGAAGATGAACTGGTTATTGGCGGAATTGGATTTCGATTTATCGATACGGCCGGAATTCGCGAAACGAAAGATGTTGTGGAGAGTATCGGAATCAAGAAAACTTTCGAAAAAATAGAACAGGCGCAGGTCGTAATTTATTTGTTTGATGGTTTAAAATTCCAGGTTTCCAGTTCTGAATTTGTCAATGAAATTGAACAGATCAAGAACAAATATCCATTAAAACCATTACTGATTGTAGTAAACAAAAAAGATATTCTGTCTGAAGAGGAAGTGTCAAATATTACCAATAAGTTAGAGAACTTAAATGCAAAACTGCTGTTGATTTCGGCAAAGCAAAAGATTGGAGTTGAGGATTTAAAGAATGAATTATTGTCTTTTGTAAATACCGGAGCACTTCGTAATAATGAAACCATTGTTACCAATACCAGACATTATGATTCGTTATTAAAAGCTTTGGATGAGATCATGAAAGTGAAATTTGGTTTAGAATCCGGACTTTCCAGCGATCTTATGGCACTCGATATCCGGGAAGCGCTATATCAATTTGGACTGATTACCGGACAGGTTTCTAATGACGAATTACTGGGGAATATTTTCGCTAATTTCTGCATCGGGAAATAAAAGGTACAAGACACAAAATAGAAGTCAAAAAAAGAGATAAAAACTGGCAATCAGCATTTATCTCTTTTTTGTGTTTTAATTTTGCATTTTTGGTAACAGTCTTGTATAACTTTTTTTCTTCACGTTCACTTACCTGTTATGCTTATTTCGTTTTTGTAGGTCGTACTTCTATCTTGCTTGGCAATACATTAGGATTCATTCGTAGGAGATCCACCACCATTTGTCCGATATCTGAAGGCTGGATTTTCCAGTTATCGGCTTCATTTGGGGTATGACCGTTAAAGTGCGACCTCACCGATCCGGGCATAATGGTAGTACATTTGACATCATATTCCCGTAGATCCAGCATCGCAGCCTGTGTAAAACCCACCAGACCAAATTTTGAGGCATTATAAGCAGCACCATTAGCAAAGAAATTCGCTCCGGCCAGCGATGCAATAGAAATGTAGTAACCTTTATTTTCTTTGAGTTGTCCGGCAGTAGCTTTTAAGGTATGGAAAGCACCTGTAAGATTGGTGTCAATCATAGCGTTCCAGTCCTCAAGAGACATTTGATCTATAGGCGCAAATTTGCCAACGCCTGCATTCGCAATGACAATATCAAGTTTTCCAAATTTAGATACAACCTGTTCCACTGCTGTGGCCTCGTCATTAAAATTTCTGACATCAGATTGAATAATCAGTACATTCTCGTTTCCTAATCTTTCCTGCGCCTTTTCCAGGGCTTCGGTATCCCTGCCCGAAATTGCTACTTTTAATCCGTTATTTACCAGAGCTTCTGCAATGCCCAGGCCGATGCCTTTTGCCGCTCCCGTGATATAAGCTACTTTGTTTTCTATTTGCTGCATGTTGATAAAATTAAATGGAGTTATTATTTTTAAGGATAATCGTTCATTGTTTAAGTCATTTTATCACAAAGACTCTTTATAAAAATACAATAAATTATAGAATACTGTCTCTTATAATGGGCTAAAATGCAAATGAACAAAGAGAAAAACTGAAAAAAGTTGATCTTAGAAATAAAAAAAAAGCTTCAGATATACCGAAGCTTTTGCTTTATGGATTGACAATGTCTTCATAAGGAAGATTAAAAATACCGTCTGTAATCTCGATGGCTTTCCCCGTATCCAGATTTCGCACCGTCCCTGAGAAAGTGCCTTTAATGCCTGTTTTACTAATCGATTCGATTTTTACCGTAAAAACATCATCTGCAGTTCTTGTGTTGTAAAGAATAGTTCCGTTCGGGGTCTGCACTGCATAGCGAGCCACCATTCCGGGTTCGGCAGGGGTGGAGTATGTGCGGGCTGTAATATTGCTTCCTAATTTCCATATTTCGAAATCCAGTGATGGTGATGGCAATTCTCCGGCTTTAGTAGGGTAAGGGGCTTCAGATCCTCCAACAACAATTTGCTCAAAACGGTTATCATTACCGCCACCCTGAAAGTTTACCGTGTAAAAATTTATTTTACGCCCGTCCAGAGTAGCTTTAAAGTAATATTCTGCTGTATTGGCCTCCGGTTCGTCGTCACCACCCGAACAGCCGCAGAAAAATAGTGCTAACATGCAAACGCATAAAAGCTTTTTACAGACGCGTGTAATGCTACCCAAAAATATGGCCTCTCCCGAACTTTTAATCCTTATACTATTAATTCTCATAACTGTTTTTTTTGATTAATAACAAATCTACCAAAGTAGGCTTTAGCAGACAATACCTGTTTTCATGTTATTTGTACTCTTTTTATTTATGAAGATTTTTTATTTGCCATTTCCCATCAATAAGGAGTAATAAAGTCGAGAACAATTTTTTCAATAAGGAAATACGATTTTAATATGCAGTAAATACTACTTTACCAGGATCAGGAATGAAGAGTGCTGACTCTAATAGCCTCGTACTCTGACTACTTTTACTAGCGAAGTATACTTTTTCCATTTATAGAATAAAAAGTCGTTTTACGATATTATAATCATACTTTTATTTTGTTAGAAAATTTTAAAGGATAGTGGTTAAATTTTTATTGTGTTGTTATTTTTTTTGTATATTTAATATAAGGATGCTAATTATTATAACATCAATTAAATTAGAAGCTTTTTAAAAATAAAACAATAAAAATCAGTTTAGTATGTATAGGTGCCATAAGTCGTAAAGGACTAGTATTTGTTCTCATTTGAGAGTGTTTTACATATTTTATTCGTGTAGGTGGCTTGAAATACATAGAAACTAATGGCTTTTGCTTTAGAAGTTGATATGCAAACTACCAAATAGAGAATAAATAAGAGGACAATTCAATATTGTTCTGGCAGCTGTTTTAAATAAGCAGCATTATAAATAATACTATAAAAATCAATATTTAATTCCATGGTTATACAAAATAATTCGCCTCCATACTTTGGCTGCCTACCTATGTTAAGTCGGTTCAGAAAATACCGGACTTATCACTTTTAATGCCTAATAATGATAGGTAATTTTAAGCAAATTCTTGAAAAAGCATTCTCAAATTATGACCCCCCCGTCTACAAATTTTAAAAATTATATGTTATGAAAAAAAAATACTCATCCCTTGTAGTTTTGCTGTTCATTTTGTTTTTTTTATCTAATCCTCTTAATGCCCGTACTGCGACAGATAAGCCAGCAGTTCGTAACTATAAATCTTTTATTTCAAATAATAGTATTGCATATGAAATTGAAAAACACAGAGTGTGGCTTAATCTAACCAATAATGAGGGGCTCTTTAAGCAGCTTTTAATTGGTTACATTGATGGAGCAACCAATGGCTTTGATCAGAATTACGATGCCGTTACTGCAAACGCAAATAAATATGCAGATTTTTACAGTATTAATGAAGGTAAAAAATTAGTCATTCAGGGACGCGGTCTCCCATTCCTTACAACAGATATGATCCCTTTGGGTTACAGATCTGAAATCGCGGGAGAGTTAAGGATTTCCATTGATCAGGCAGATGGTAAATTAACGGATCAGGATATTTATATTGAAGATCGAAAAACCGGTACAATACATAATTTGAAGAAAAGTTTATATACATTTTCAACAGAGAAAGGTGTATTTACAGATCGTTTTATACTTCGTTATAGCGCAGCTGCAAGTCTTGGGACAGAGGAAGTTACGATCGCTGATTCGAAAGTACTCATTGCTTCAAGAAATAAAATAGTGACATTAAAATCATACGGCTCTGCACTAGAGGATGTTGCAGTGTATGATATTACGGGTAAACTCGTTTGCAGTCGTGCTAATTTAAATACATTTGATTTGGAACTTGCTGATATTCAATCTGATAATCAGGTACTACTAATTAAGGCACTTTTTGAAGATGGAAATACAATAACTAAAAAAGTTATATTTTAGATATTGTATTGGTTCTTAGATAAAAGAGCGGTAAAGTAATAAAAGTAGTTCCATAATTGACTATAACAAAAAAGCTTCAGAGAGATCTGAAGCTTTTTTTGTTGAGGTTAAAATGCTGTAATATTAGCAGAAAATCCTGTAAGATTAGCCTGCTGATATAGTTGTAAATTTGTCTCTATACTGGTAACAATACATTTGAAATCAGTCAGAAAATAACAGGGAACCGGCGGGGTTCGTCTGGAGGTTCTGTCCAATGATTTAGTTAGTTACCGCATACCATTTCAGGCACCCGCCGGCTGCCGAAGAACTCCTTAAACTTTTAGGGAGTTTTTTTTTTGCCAAAAGTTAACCTCCGGATTTTTCATTGTTTATAAATTCTGATGGCGACATTGAAAAGCTTTTCTGGAAGTTCCTGCTGAAGCTGGATTGTGAATTATAACCCACTATTTCTGCAATTTCATACACTTTATATTTCCCTGACAATAATAATTCTGCTGCTTTTTTCAGGCGTGCATTGTTTATTAGTTCGTTCGGACTTAAATTTGAGATGTCTTTTATTTTTCGATACAAAGTAGAACGACTCATGTGCAGGATATCGGCCAGAGATTCGACACTCAAATTGGTATCAGACATATTCTGATCGATAATTTCGTCCAGTTTTTTTATGAATTCCTCGTCAACCGTATTGTGGGCAATAGTTTTTAAATGAGATAAAGGAGAACTCGCATAATATTCCATAACATGACGTCTGTTAGATAATAAATTATCAATTTGCGCGATTATAAAATCCATTGAAAACGGCTTTGAAATATATGCATCAGCACCAGATTCCAAACCTTTAATACGGGATTGTACTGCACTTAAGGCGGTTAAAAGAATAACCGGAATATGGCTGGTTTCGATGTTAGATTTAATGCGCCCGCATAATTCGATTCCGTCCATAACCGGCATTGTTATGTCACTTATTACAATATGAATGGTTTGATTATGAATGACTTTCAAAGCTTCCTCTCCGTTTGCAGCTTTATAAATTTTATATTCCTTGCTCAGTTCTTTGCTCATAAAGTTGAGCAGTTCCAGATTATCTTCAACAATCAGAATTTGCGTTTTGGTGTTCTTCGCCGTAATTTCATTTTCAAATTCTTCGTTACCGTCTTTTAAGGTTTCGGTGGTATCTTTATAAAGATGGAATTCGCTTTCCTGACGCAAAGGCAGTTTCAGAACAAAAGTATTCATGGTATCATCCACGAACTTGAGCTTCAAAGTTCCATTGTGCAGTTCCGTTAAAGAATGTGCCAGCGACAAACCAATTCCGGTTCCTGTTTGTGTTTCCGATCCCAATATCCTGAAGAAAGGTTCAAAGATTTTGCTCTTAAGGCTTTTCGGAATCAAATTCCCGTCGTTTTTTACAATAAATTCCAAAGAATTTTCATCTCTGAATAACGTAATTATAACTTCACTTTTGGCATATTTTATAGCATTACTAATTAAATTGCTCAGTATTTTTCGAATTGCTTCTTCGTCTACAAAAGCATAAATATTTTTTTCGCCCAGTTCCAGCTCGAGTTTAATATTTCTTTCTTCTATTAGAGGCGTAAATTCAGATTGCAATTGTTTGACTATTAACGATATATTGGTTTCTACAAAAGTTAAACCGATTCCTTCCATTTCCGTTTTCCTAAAATCAAGTAATTCATTCACCAAATTTAAAAGACGGGAAGTGTTTTTCTCCATAATTGATAAATTAGGAAGAATATCGGGAGACTCGTAATTCTTTTTCAAAAGGCTTTCCAACGGACTTTTAATCAGTGTTAAAGGCGTACGGATTTCGTGTGCAACATTGGTAAAAAACTCGATTTTTGCGTGATAGATTTCCTTTTCTTTTTCGTTATTAAGATTAGCAATTTTCTGGTTGTTTTCTTTAATTGTCATTTGATGATAAAGTCTCAGAAGCCAGTAAAGACAGCCTGCGATAAGAAGAAAATAGACAAAAAAAGCATAACCGCTGGCCCAGAACGGAGGTAAAATCGCAATTTCAACTACCGCCTCCTTACTCCAGATACCACTTGCGCTTAATGATTTAACCCTAAATTTATAATTGCCTGACGGAAGCTCGGTAAAAAACACCTTATTGTTTCTGTTTAAATAAACCCAGTCATCGCTGATCCCGTCGAGCTTATACCAATATTGTGTAAGCTCAGGCGCGGTGTAGCTTAACGCCGCAAAATCGATATTAAAATTGGACTGGTCATTTTTTAAAGTAATTTTTTTGATATAAGAAACAGATTCATCCAGTGGCGAGTTGTCCTCATTTACCACAACATCCTGATTGTTAATCTGCAGCCCGGTAATAAATACAGGCGGATTGTATCTGTAAGTGCTGAAATTTTTAGGATTAAAGCTAATCATTCCGTTAAGATTTCCAAAATACATATCGCCGTTTGAATCCTTAAAAGCAGAACTGTAATTAAACTGGTCACTCAGTAAACCGTTTGCTGTCGTAAAAATTTTAACCGATTTGGTTTTATAGTTAAATCGCACCAATCCTTTTGACGTCGTGATACATAAATTTTGCTGATCGTCCTGAAGAATCGAGTAGATTACGTTGCTAGAAAAACCATCTTTGGTCGTAAACTTTGTAAATTCTTTGGTTTTTGTATTAAATAAATTGAGACCATTTTCGGTTGCAATCCAAAGATTATTTTGCTTATCCTGAAAAATAGAAGTTATAAAATCATTGCTGATACTTTTACCGTCTTTATAATCATGACGGTAAACGGCTTTTTCTTTGGTTTTCGGATTGTAATAAAACAGTCCGTCACGATACGATCCCGCCCATAAATTTCCATCCTTATCCTTAAACATACATGTATAATGGGTAGACTCTGAAAAGAAATCACAAATTTTGAAGCTGTCGTTCTGATCGTCGTACAAATAGATTCCAACAGAAGTTATGACATACAATTTCTTTTCGGGAGTTTCATAAAACGAAACGATAAAGTCACTTTTAAAACTGCTAGTCTTATGATCGTAATGTTTAATAATTCTGCCGGTGCCCGCATCCATCACATCTAAGCCATGTTCAAAAGTACCAATCCAGATTTTATTTCCACGAGGTAAAACGCCGTGAATATTGTAAAACGAAAGACCTGATTTTGTTCCGTCTGGTTTATAATTGATGAATTTTTTGGTTTGAAGATTAAATTTATTAAGCCCTGCATCTTCAGTACCAATCCACAAATTACCCTGATTGTCTTTCTGGATTTCGCGAACAGCGCTGCCTACAATTGCATTTTCACTCTTTCGCGGAAAATATTTTTTAAACTGATCGTATTGTTTTTGATGGTAGTTGACGCCGCCAAAATAAGTTCCAATCCAGACACCATTTTCCTTGTCTATTGTAATAGAGTAGGTTGCATTATCAGAAATGGCGTAAGGATCGCTCGGACTTTTTCGCAAATTTCGGATTGTTTTATTTTGCAGGTTATAAATGTATGCACCAGATTCGCTTGCAATCCATAATTCATTTTTACTGCTTTTAAATTGCCTCACAAAAACGGGCTTTTCAGCTGTTGCAATAAAAGGTGTTGTTTTTCCACTAGGTACATCATATTTAAAAATACCATGATCGCGGGTACCAATTAAGATGGAATTTGCATCAAGTGCGTAAATTACCGAGATCGAAAACGTGCTTCCCGGAAGCTGTACTTTAATTTTGTCAAAACTCTGTGTAGCTTCAGAATAATGGTATAAATCATCGTAAGAGGAAACCCAGATTCCGCCTTTTTTATCACAGCTTATAGAAGTGGCGTAAAAAGAATTACGGCCGTCAAACATTCTGGTTTCTTTGGTATCAACATTATATTTAATAAGCGTTCCAATAGAAATAAACCAGAGATTATTCTTCAAATCATTGTCAATATCATTGATACGACTATTTATAGCCTCATTTATAAAAGCAAATTTCTCTAATTTTTTATCATAGGAATACAAACCTTTATCGGTTCCCACCCAGATATAATTTTTGAATTCGTGAAGCGATTGAATATAATTACTTCCCAATGAGGTTTTAGGATCCGGACCGCTTCTAAATGTTTTAAAATGGTAACCGTCAAAACGATTTAAACCGTCTTTTGTACCAAACCATAAAAAACCGTCTTTGTCCTGAATAGAAGCCAAAACAGTATTGTTCGACATTCCGTTTTCTACTTTATAATGTTTAAAATAATATTCCTGGCTAAAAACAAAAGAAGATAAAAACAGGAAAAAAAGAGATAGTCCGGATTTTAAAAGACGCTGCATGTAAATGGTTGTATTAATTTTTATAAAAAAAATAATTTTTCGGTTGTCTCAATAGTACATCATTTTGATTTTTCTGTGTAATAGCAATGCGTTAAAAGTTGTTTTGAATCAATTCAACACAAATGTGAAACAAAATGAGATCAGAATTAAGTGCTCATTATCCTATTTTGGCCAAAAATTAAAATGATAATTTTTTAATATTTAAATTATTGTATTAATAAAAATAAAGTAAAATTTAGTGACAGAAGTTAGATTTTTGGCTTTTATAGCGCTTGCAATATTACTTATATTTTTACTAATACAAAATGAAATTCATAAAAGTTCTTTTTTAAATTTTTCTAAGTGAAACTAACCTGAAAACCAAAAAAAAACAAAACAACCAGATCCCAAAAGGTTCTTAAACCTAAACCTAATTAGATGAAAAGAAAAATACACCTACTACCACAATCCCTTTTATTGCTTTTGTTGTGGATGGGCAGTCCTACTGTCAATGCACAAAAAACTTTTGCAAATCCACTTTTAGAGTACGGACCCGATCCTTACAGCACGTATCACGAAGGATATTACTATTATACCCATACCATGCAGGATCGTCTTGTACTTTTTAAAACGAAAAATCTGGCTGATCTAAAAAATGCGGAAAAGAAAACCATTTGGATCGCTCCAAAAAATACCGATTACAGTGCCGAAATATGGGCACCAGAATTTCATTTTATTAAGGGGAAATGGTATGTGTATTTTGCCGCCGATAATGGTTCTAATAACACTCACCGAATGTATGTTTTAGAAAATGATTCTAAAAATCCGATGAAAGGCGATTGGCTTTTTAAAGGCAAAATTGCTGCACAAACAGACAAATGGGCAATTGACGGAAATGTTTTTACCTATAAAAAACAATTGTATATGATTTGGTCCGGTTGGGAGGGAGATACCAATGGCCAGCAGAATATCTATATTGCCAAAATGAAATCTCCGACCGAAATTGAGGGCGACAGAGTTTTGATTTCCAGTCCGAAGAATCCGTGGGAATTGTATGGAGCGCTACACGATGATGTAAATCCGCCGCAGGTCAATGTAAATGAAGGACCTCAGTTTTTGTCTCATAAAAATAAGGTCTTTATTATTTTCTCTGCAAGCGGATGCTGGACCGACAATTATAGTTTAGGATTACTGACCTTCACGGGAAAAGATAATTTATTAGAACCTTCTTCCTGGATAAAATCTGAAACGCCTATTTTGAGTCAGTCGCATCAGACAAAAGTTTACGCTCCGGGACATAATTCATTTTTTAAGTCACCAAACGGAAAAGAAGACTGGATTTTATACCATGCCAATTCAAATCCCGGTGAAGGCTGCGGAATGAAAAGATCGCCAAGAATGCAGCAGATAAAATGGGACGCAAATGGAAATCCGGTTATTGGAGACCCGGTTTCTGAAGGAAAAGAACTGGCAATTCCGGCAATGTAATATACGGACATTTCTTAAAAAACATTTTTCATAACAAATTAAATCAATATTTTTACAATTATACTAAATCGTTTTAGTAGATTTGTAGATATTGATTTTTAATAGTTTACTAACATTTCAATTACTAACTAACCACATGAATCTTAAAACCATTTTATTTTCAATTTATTTTATTGCAATTCCATTTGCTGTCGTAAAGGCACAGGAAGTTGCGATTCAAAAAGCCTCGTTGGCCGGTGATAGAATTGCCGAGTTTATTCCGAACGGATATGATAAGAATAAAACACCTTCTTTAATTCTTGCTTCAGAACCGAAGTCAAAAGGAAAATTACCATCAGATTGGTCATTAGTTCCTGAATTTACATTCAAAAACAATAAGGCAAGCGCGGTTTTAAATTTAAAAGAAGATATTAGTCTGTACGGCGGCGGCGAAGTTACTGGTCCGCTATTGCGTAACGGACAATCCATAAAACTTTGGAATACCGATACCGGCGCTTACAGCGTAGAAGGTGGTAAACGATTATATCAGACACATCCCTGGGTAATGGGAGTTCGTAAAGACGGGTCTGCTTTCGGAATTATCTTCGACAGTACCTGGAAAGCAGAATTAATCACCAATTCACATGAGATTATTTATAATTCCGAAGGTGCATTGTTCAGGATTTATATTATTGATCGCAAATCACCGCAGGAAGTCATAAAAGGACTTTCAGAATTAACAGGAACTATTAAATTACCTCCGCGCTGGGCTTTGGGTTATCATCAATGTCGTTTTTCGTATGACAGCGAAAAACGCGTAATGGAAATAGCAGATAATTTTAGAGAGAGAAAAATTCCGTGCGACGTAATCTGGATGGATATTGATTATATGCAGGGTTACAGAGTTTTTACATTTGACAGTATAAGGTTTAAAAATCCAAAAAGATTAAATGACAATCTTCACAAAAAAGGTTTTCGTGCTGTTTATATGATTGATCCGGGTGTAAAAGTAGATAAAGAGTATTCAGTTTATAACTCTGGTTCGCAAAATGATGTGTGGGTAAAAAAGCCGGACGGAGAAGAATATCACGGTAAAGTCTGGCCGGGAGATTGCGCTTTCCCTGATTTTACAAGTCCAAAAACCAGAACCTGGTGGGCGGGTCTATATAAAGATTTTTTAAATACAGGAATAGACGGTGTCTGGAATGATATGAACGAACCTGCTGTCAACGATAATGATTTTCCGGAAGATAAACGTCTGGGCACAATGCCATACGATACACCTCATAAAGGGGGAGGTACTTTACCGAATGGCTCTCATTTGTTGTACCACAACGCTTACGGTAGATTAATGGTCGAAGCTTCTTATGAGGGAATATTAAAAACAAATCCGGAGAAGCGTCCTTTTCTTCTAACAAGATCCAATTTACTGGGCGGACAGCGATATGCAGCCACTTGGACGGGAGATAATTATGCGGGATGGGATCATTTAAAATTATCGGTGCCAATGTCGCTGACTTTAGGATTATCGGGTCAGCCGTTTAACGGACCGGATATTGGAGGTTTTCTGGGCAATACAGATGGTGATTTATGGGCCAACTGGCTGGGATTTGGTGCTTTTATGCCATTCGCCCGCGGACATGCCTGCGCCGGAACCAATGACAAAGAACCTTGGGCATACGGGCCCGAAATTGAGAAAACTTCTCGAATTGCCTTGGAAAGACGCTATCGTCTGCTTCCATATATGTATACTCTTTTTTATGAATCTTCAAAAACCGGTCTTCCGGTTATGGCTCCGGTGTTTTTTGCAGATCCTAAGGATGCACGTTTAAGAAGTGAAGAACAGGCTTTCCTGTTGGGAGAAAATCTTTTGGTGGTTCCCGCTTTCGCGAAAAATCCGATGTTGCCTTCAGGAATCTGGGAAGAATTAAATTTGGTAGATGGTGAGAAAGGCGATAAATATCAGGCGAAACTGAGTATTAAAGGCGGAAGTATTATTCCGGCAGGAAAAATTATCCAAAATGCCGGAGAAAATTCGTTCGATCCGTTGAGTCTCTTTGTTTGTCTGAATAAAGATGGCAAAGCTCAAGGCGAATTGTACGTAGATGCCGGTGACGGATTTGGTTTTCAGAAAGGAGATTTTGTTTTGCTACAATTCACTGCAGAAAGAAAGAACAATACCGTGCAAATCAAAACTTCCGGTAAAGAAGGAAAAAGAAATATCGACAAGGAAATAAATAAAATAAACGTGACTTTACTTTTAGATGGTAAAACTTATGAAGGTATGGGCACGCTTAAAGATGGAATTACGATCCAGTTAAAGTAAGTAAGTCTTCAAAATGAAAAATTAAATATGAAAAACATTTTTAAAATCTCTCTTATAATAGTTGTCTCCACTGTAAGTAATGTCTCGGTGGCACAACAATCTGTTAAAAAGTTCTCCGATTATGTAAATCCGAATATTGGAACTGCTCACAGCCGCTGGTTTTTTTACACGCCAGCCGCAATGCCGTTTGGTCTGGCAAAACTAGGTCCGTCGACCAATGGACATTTGGGTAACAAGGATGGATGGGAAGCTACAGGTTATGATGAAAGAGATACTTCTATTGAGGGTTTCCCGTGCTTACACGAATTCCAGATAGGCGGAATTGTTCTTGCGCCTTCTGTTGGGAAGTTGCAAACCATTCCGGGAAAAGCTGAGAATCCGGATGAAGGCTACAGATCCCGATTTGACAGAAAAGACGAATATGCTACTTCCGGTTATTATTCGGTTTTATTAAAAGATTATAAGGTTAAAGCAGAACTTACGGCTACAAAAAGAGTTGGTTTTCAGAGGTATACTTTTCCCAAATCTTCAGAGTCGAATATTGTTTTTGATATTGGAAACAGACAAGGCGAAAGCGGTGCTGTGAAAGATTCAAAAGTAAACATTACAGCAGACGGAAGGATTGAAGGTTATGTGATCACAACTCCTGAATATGTTAAAAAGTATCAGACTGGCGCCGAAGTGGCGATGTATTTCTCTGCTGTTGTAGATAAGAAACCCGCTGGCTTCGGAACATTCAATAAAAAAGAAATCAAATCCGGAAGTAAAGAAATTTCAGGAGAAGGTGCAGGCGTATATTTAACTTTTAATACAAAAGAAAACGAAAGCATTACGGTAAAAATTGGACTGTCTTATACTTCAATTTCAAATGCGAGGCTTAATCTGGATACAGAAGCTAAAAACCTCAACTTTGATGCAGCAAGAAAACAAGGTAATTCAGTTTGGAACGATTATTTAGGGAGGATAGCCGTAGAAGGTAAAAATGAAAATGACAAAATTAAATTCTATACCGGATTGTACCATGCGTTATTGGGCCGTGGATTAGGAAGTGATGTCAATGGTGCTTATCCGATGAATAATGGTAAGGTAGGACAAATTCCGCTTGACGCAAAAGGAAAGCCCCAGTATAATTATTATAATACCGATGCCATTTGGGGCGGCTATTGGAATCTGACACAACTTTGGGCACTGGCGTACCCGGAATATTACGCAGATTGGGTTCAGGGACAAATTTTGGTTTATAAAGATGCGGGCTGGCTGGGCGACGGAATTGCAAACAGTAAATACGTTTCGGGTGTGGGTACCAATTTTACCGGACTTGCAATTGCATCGGCTTATAATTCAGGCATCCGTAATTTTGATGTGGAGAAAGGTTATGAAGCAGCCTTAAAAAATGAACTGGAATGGAAAAACAGAATTGAAGGTGCAGGGAAAATGGATGTAAAACAATTTGTAGAATTGGGTTATTCTCCATTTCTGGACAATATGGATTTTAAAACCAATTCTGAAGGTTCCGGATTTTCGGCTTCTCATACGCTGGAATATTCGTTTAGTGCTTATGCCGTTGCGCAATTTGCAAAAGCGCTTGGTAAAACAGAAGATTACGAAAAACTCATTAAACTGGCAGATGGCTGGAAATTGATATACGATAAAGAAACGACTTTTATAAGACCCAAATATGCCAACGGTACATTCATTAAAGATTTTGATCCGTCGCAGCCGTGGAGAGGTTTTCAGGAAGGAAATGCATGGCAGTATACTTTTTACGTTCCTCATAATGTGCCGGAATTAGTGGCAACTTTAGGTAAAGATACCTTTAACAATCGCCTCGATGATATTTTTAAAAAATCTCAGAAAAATGTTTTTGGCGGAGGAACAAAAATTGATGCTTTTGCTGGATTATCGGGTTTTTACAATCATGGAAATCAGCCTAATTTGCATATTTCGTGGCTTTTTAATTTCTCAGGAAAACCATACCTGACACAAAAATGGGTACACGCAATCTGCGATGAATTTTATGGAACAGAAGGAATTCATGGCTACGGTTATGGTCAGGATGAAGATCAGGGGCAACTGGGCGCTTGGTATGTAATGTCCTCCATCGGGTTATTTGATGTGAAAGGGCTGACAGATATTAATCCGTCTTTTCAAATCGGCAGTCCATTATTCGATAAAATCACTATATCGCAATTGGGAAAAGACCGAAATAAAAAGTTTTTAATCGATGTTAAAAACAATTCCAAAACTAATATTTACCTGCAGGAAGTACAATTGAACGGCGCAAATTTAGAGAAGCTTTCTATTGGTTTAGATGCCATTAAAAAAGGGGGCTCCTTAAAAATGAAAGTTGATGCGAACCCAGGCGATAAATGGTCCAATTAAAGTTGTGATGTTATGAAACAAGTTATATTTTTTCTTTTGATTATTTTTTGTCTGAACGCTACTGCACAAAAGACAGAAGCTTCCAAAAATAATAATCCCATTTTTAAAGGCTGGTACGCCGATCCGGAAGGAATTATTTTTGACAAAACGTACTGGGTTTATCCCACTTATTCTGCGCGTTATGAAGAGCAGGTTTTTATGGATGCTTTCTCCTCCAAAGATTTAATAAACTGGAAAAAACATCCTGCGATTATAGATACCTCAGCTGTAAAATGGGCAAAAAAAGCAATGTGGGCGCCATCGGTTATTAAAAATAAAAATAAATATTTTTTGTTTTTTGGAGCAAATGATATTCAGAACGATAAAGAAATTGGCGGGATTGGCGTTGCTGTGGCTTCAAAACCAGAAGGGCCTTATAAAGATTATTTGGGCAAACCATTAGTAGATAAATTTTATAATGGCGCTCAGCCTATTGATCAATTTGTGTTTCGGGATAAAGATGGTCAGTGTTATCTAATTTACGGTGGTTGGAGACATTGTAATATCGCAAAATTAAAACCCGATTTTACTGGTTTTGTTCCTTTTGAAGATCAGACCATTTTTAAGGAGATTACACCCGAAAACTATGTAGAAGGTCCTTTTATGTTTATCAGAAATAATAAATATTACTTTATGTGGTCAGAAGGCGGCTGGACCGGGCCGGATTATTGTGTGGCTTATGCTATTGCAGATTCTCCTATGGGACCTTTTAAAAGAATTGGTAAAATATTAGAACAGGATAATAAAATTGCTAACGGCGCAGGACATCATTCTATTATAAAAACACCCGATTCTGACACGTATTATATCGTCTACCACCGCAGACCACTGTCCGAAACGCATGGAAACTCACGCGAAACATGCATAGAAGAAATGCATTTTGACGAAAATGGTTTTATAAAACCTATTGTGATCACCAAAGAAGGTGTAAAAGCTCATGTAATTAAATAGAAACATAGTGGCAGACCGTAATAAAAAATAACGCAGCGATGCGTTATTTTTTTTGATTTTTTTCTTTTAATAATTAGAAAGATCCTAAGGTAATTGCATGTTTTTTATTTTTTGACTGCTATATCTAATCTATATAGTTATGACATTATCGAATTGAAGTTTTACTTATTTGCTTATTAAAAAAAGCTTCAATACTATTACTTATTTCCAATAGAACTATGGGAAAAAATAGAACTAAAACTATAAAAAACATAAAGAAGAAATTTTTATATAACGCACCGTTTTTTATCTGCATTAGAATAAGCTTTTCGTTTTTGTCTCATTATGACATTGTTTTTGCTCATGTGCCATATTTTCAATGTTTTTAAAGGCTTTAATGAATGATTTGAACACAATTTTGAAACAAAATGAGATTAAAATAATGTTACCATTCTCCTAATTTGGCAATAAATTAAATCTGAATTTTTTAGTATTTAAATTATTGTATCGCTAAAAAAGAACATAATATTTTATCATGTTTAAAATATTAGCGATACAAAAGACTAAAATGTTATTTGTAATACAATTCTCATTGCAAGGCTTTTTAGAGAAATCTTCAAAATCCATTTTAATTTAGAAACTTACTAATTACCAACCAAAAAATTAACCAAATGAAAATTAAACCGACTAGGAAAATGTCTTCCTTCTGTCTACACTTATTTACGTGGAGTAAATTGAAGTGTATTACGGATGGGTGGATTTGTTTATTGTTTCTCCTTTTTTGCATAAGCAGTTCGTATGCGCAAAATGGAACTCCCGTAAAAGTAACAGGAACCGTTGTAGACTCGAAAGGATTGTCCTTACCCTCTGCAACAGTTCTTGAAAAAGGAACCAAAAATGCCGTTTCAACAGATTTTGACGGAACTTTTAGTATTACGGTATCCTCTCCGGACGCCATTCTGGTATTTAAATTTATCGGGATGAAGGAGATAGAAAGACCATTAAACAATGAAAAGAAAATAACGGTAACCCTGCAGGACGAAACAAACGATCTTCAGGCTGTTGTTGTCGTAGGTTATGGTACGCAGAAAAAAGCCTCGGTTGTCGGAGCAATTGCCACTATAAAGCCGTCATTGCTGCAGGTTGGAACTTCGCGCACTTTGGGTAATAACCTGGCGGGTCAGATTACAGGAGTTATGGCCGTACAAAGATCAGGAGAACCGGGTTACGATCAATCGGATATTAAAATTCGTGGAATCTCAACTTTTAAAGGAGGCACAAATCCGCTTGTTCTGGTTGACGGAATTGAGCGTAATCTAAACGATCTGGATCCTTCTGAAATCGAATCTTTCTCAGTTTTAAAAGACGCTGCCGCCAGTGCCGTTTATGGTGTAAGAGGAGCAAATGGAGTAATTTTGATTAACACGAAAAGAGGTTTTGTGGGAACTCCAACCATTCAGGTAAGAACAGAATATTCAATTCAGGAACCTACAAAACTGCCGGAGTTTATTAGAGCCGCTCCCTACATGACGCTTTTAAATCAATTAGCCGCAGAGCAGGGCAAACCTCAGTTGTATTCTGATGATCGCATTTCAAAAACTTCCAGTAATTATGATCCTGATTTATATCCGGATGTAAACTGGGTTGATGCTATTACGAAGAAATTTGCCTTTACCTCAAGATCGAATCTGAATGTCGCCGGTGGATCTGAAATTCTGAGATATGCTTTAACGGCATCATATTACAGTGAAAATGGTATTTTGGCCGCAGATCCAAATCAGACATACGATTCTGAAACAAAATTAAACAGAGCAAATGTTCGTACCAACGTGGATGTTAACGTATCTAAAACAACTTTATTAAGAGTAAATATTGGAGGATTTTTGCAAAATCTGAATAAAGCCAATACAAGTACTGATTATTTATTTGGTACTGCATTCGAAACCACTCCTTTTGTACATCCTGCCATTTATTCTGATGGAAAGATTCCCCGTGTATTTGCGCGCGAAAATCCGTGGGCTGTTGGTACGCAGCAAGGATACTATAAACAGGGAGGCAGTAAAATAGAAAGTCTGGTGTCGATAGAACAGGATTTCAAAGGGATAACTCCGGGACTTAAAGCAAAGTTTACGTACTCATTTGACTCTTATTCAGAAAATAAAATTATTCGCGGAAAATCTCCGGATTATTATAATGTGGCTACGCAGCGTGATCTGGACGGAAGTCTAATTCATGGCACAGTTCAGGCTTACGGTCAGGAATATTTAGGTTATAAAACCGAAGCTGCATTTGGTAACAGACGTATTTATCTGGAAGCCAATACTACTTATAACCGCTCTTTTGGCAAACATGATGTAGGCGGACTTTTATTATACAATCAGGACAGTTATAATGACGGGACGGCTCCTCAGGCTTTTAAGCATCAGGGATTAGCGGGAAGAACTTCTTATACTTTTGATAGAAAGTATGTGGGTGAATTTAACTTTGGATACAATGGATCTGAAAATTTTGCAAAAGGAAATCGTTACGGCTTTTTCCCTTCTGTAGCAATGGGATGGATTGCCTCTGAAGAAAAATTTATGGAGCCTTACAAAGATGTTTTCAATAAGCTGAAAATTCGCGGTTCTTATGGCTTAGTGGGTAATGATAATATTGGAGGTAACAGAAGGTTTGCATATTTGACGACTATTAGTGATGATAACGGTTCTGATTACCATTTTGGTACAGGTCAGGGAGTAAAATTTGAAGGTATTGAAGAAGGACAGATTGGTGTAAGCAATTTAACCTGGGAAAAAGTTGCCAAAGCAGATATAGGGATCGAATTAGGTCTTTTTAATATGATGGATCTAACTGTGGATGTATTTCAGGAAAAAAGAAAGGACATTTTTGTAGAAAGAAATACCGTTCCTACGCAAGCAGGATTTATTAATGCGCCGTGGGCCAATTTTGGAAAAATGGAGAATAAGGGTATTGAGGTTGGTTTCAATTTAAACAAACAAATAACTCCGGATTTCTTTATGAGCTGGCGATTCAATTTTACTTACGTAGAAAATAAAGTAACCGAAAGAGATGAAGCAGAAGCCGTTAAAGGAACTTATCGTTCGGGAACGGGCATTCAGAATAATACTTTATGGGGTTACATAGCAAAAGGTTTGTATACAGACGAAGATTTTGCTTCGCCGGGCGTACTGGCAGCAGGATTACCGGTTCCTACATTCGGAACAGCTTTAAGACCCGGAGATATTAAATATGAAGACCGAAATGGCGACGGAATCATCAGCGGGCTGGACGAAGGTTTTATCGGAGGAACAACAGATCCACAGATTGTTTACGGTTTCGGAAGTAATTTAAAATACAAACAATTCGATCTGAGCTTTTTCTTTCAGGGAATTGGTAAATCAGAAAGAATAATAGGCGGTTCTAATTTTATTCCGGGAAGCGGCACAGGAACTTTAGGAAATATTTATTCCAATTACGAAGATCGCTGGACAGAAGAAAATCCAAGTCAGGATGTGTTTTGGCCAAGATTGAGTTATGGTCCTAATGTCAACAATTCCGTTGCTTCTACATGGTGGAAAAAAGACATGAGCTTTGGACGTTTAAAAACAATGGAAGTAGGCTATACACTGGATAAAAAAGTAGCAGAGCGCATGTATCTGCAGGGATTAAGAATTTATATCAGTGGAAATAATCTTTGGTATGTATCAAATTTTAAACTATGGGATCCGGAATTGGATACAGGAAATGGTTTAAAATATCCCACAACAAAATCAGTTCTTTTTGGATTATCAATAGGGCTATAATTTAAAAATCAATCAAAATGAAAAAGATATACATTAAATCGATATTCCTTTTTTTAGGCTTATTACTATCCTCTTCCTGTTCTGATTATCTGGACAAGGAAAGTGATACCGAACTTACTCTGGATGGTGTTTTTGAAAGTAAAACAAAGACCGAGAACTGGCTGGCCGCATGTTATTCCCGAATTCCGGACCCCACATGGGGATATACGAGAAGTATAGGATGGGAAATTCTGGGAGATGATATGAGTCCGTCAGAAAGATGGCGTCAGTACGGCTGGCAGGTAATACCATTTGCGCTGGGTGACTGGTCAGTGGGTTCACAGTGGAGTCCAAGTTATTGGAACAGCCTTCCACAACGAATAAGAGAGTGCAATCTTCTTATAAAAAACATCAAGCCATTACCGGGTCAGAACTTAAACGAAGATGAGGTTAAGTTAATGATCGCTGAATGTCGTTTTCTTAAAGCTTATTATTATTCCTTATTGCTAAATACGTATGGCCCAATACCGTTTAGCCCGGATGAAATAACTCCTGTAGATTACAATCTGACTGATTTACAAGTAGGACAGACACCTTACGACGAAATTGTAACCTGGATAGATAAGGAACTAAGAGAGGTAGAACAAATCTTGCCGACCTCTTATTCAGACGGAAGAAAGTTTGGACGCGCTACTTCGATTATGTGCAAAGCTGTAAGAGCCAGAATGCTTCTTTTTGCTGCAAGTCCGTTGGTTAATGGAAACTCAGAATACGCAGGTCAGGTTACAAAAGACGGAAAGGTTTTATTCAATCAGTCTTATGATGCAAACAAATGGAGAATTGCTGCAGATGCGAGTAAAGACCTTATTCTTAGCGCAGAGGCAGCAGGACATAAATTATATACAGAAATAAACGCCGCAGGAAAAATAGATCCGTTTCTATCGTGTCAAAATTTACATCTTTTAGAAGTTAGTAAAGGCAATACCGAAGTTTTATTTGCGCGGGTGAGTGTAGAAAATGGCGAATATGACCGTCATACAGCACCGGGAGGAGCCGGAGGAGCCGGAGGTTATGGAGTAACACAATCTTTGGTCGACGCCTTTTTTACATCAAATGGGCTTCCTATAAACGATCCTAATTCAGGATACGTAGAAACAGGTTTCTCTTCGCAAGATGGATACTGGACCAACGGCATCACAAAATTTAACGAAGTGAAAAGTCCGGGACTTGTAACAGTAGCCGGTACGTATAACATGTATTGCAATCGTGAACCGAGATTTTATCTGGCCGTTAATTTTAATAATGCGTGGTATACAGACGGAGATAATGCAGGGAAAGATAAAGGAAGAAAATTAGAGTTTTTTAACGGTGCAAAAGACAATAACAATACACACGATGCGCCACAAAACGGTTATCTGGCAAGAAAAAGAACAGATCCAACAAGAAACCCGACTATTAATTATTTTGCTCCGCGTCATGGTATTTTATATCGTTTAGGAGAAGCATATTTAAATTATGCCGAAGCACTTAACGAAACAGAACCGGGAAATCCTGAAATCTTACTTTATCTTAACAGAATTAGAGAAAGAGCAGGAGTGAGAACCTATACGTACGGAGGAACAGATGCACAAAACATTCATGTGGATAATAATCAGGAAAGCCTGAGAAAAATTATCAGAATGGAAAGACGTGTTGAACTGTGTACTGAAGGAATTCGTTATGATGATTTAAGAAGATGGAAACTTGCTGAAACGGTTTTAAACGGTCCTTTCTACGGAATGAATTTTAATGGTAAAAATGCCTCAGAATTCTATCAGCGAACAGTATATCAGACCAGAGTTTACAGAAAATCTTTCTACTGGTTTCCGATATTTCTGGCAGAAATTGAGAAAAATCCAAATTTAATTCAGGCTCCTTTTTGGGACAAATAATTAAAATCAGAAGAAAATGAAAAATATAAAAAATAGTATCTCATTTATAATGATGATCTTGGTTTTGTTCTCCTGTACAGACAACGGACTTGAAAATGCGGACTGGCTGAAGCAACCTGATTTTGCCAATCCGATGACTTTAACCTTATCGGGAAAAGAAATAATACTGACTAAAGAAAACGAAAGTGCAAACGCCATAACTTTTACCTGGACAAAAGGAAACGACAGGGGTGCAGGTACCAATCTGACTTACTTTTTCCGAATGGATATTTCAGGGAATAACTTTGGTGAAGGCGCCTCGCCGGGAACCAGCACCACTATTACAGAAGAAATTCCGGAAGGTGTCTTTACAAAATCGTATACGGTGGCACAGTTAAATTCTTTGTTATTGAAGAATTTTAAACGTCCGGGCGGTGTTTTAACGAACCTTGAAGTTCAAATTATTGCCCAGGTAAATAACAGTAAACAATATCAGTTACCGGAAGTTTCAACCTCCAGTTTTGCGGTTACCAGTTACAGTCCGGGACCACTGCCATTATTTATGGTGGGCGATGCTATAAGTGGCGGCTGGGATTATAATGCCGGTAAAAGTTTACCTGAGAAAACAGAAAGGGTAATTTATAATTTCATAGGAGATTTTGCAATAGGTTCATTCAAAGTAATTGAAAAACCAGGCAGCGAATTACCATCATACGATCCGGCAGCGGGAAATAAAATTGTGTACAACACCACCAATCCTAAAACAGATGACAATGTCTTTAAAGTTACAGAAACAGGGCGTCACTCTTTCTACATGGATAGCGATCAGGCGATATATGCTTTTGGTTATGTTCCTTACGAAAATGTTTATATGGTCGGTAATGCCATAACAGGTATTGGATGGGATATCGGCAAAGCAAAACCAATGACATGGGATCCAAAAAATCCGGAAGTATTTGTATATAAAGGGCAATTTGATGCAGGTGAATTTAAACTTCCTTTAGAACTAGGAAACTGGAACGGCAAAAATTTAATGCCTGCTTCTAACGGAACCGTTATAAAAGGCGATCCTTCAGATAATACCTCCATGTTGCTGATGCCAAACGGCCAGCCCGATAATAAATGGGTAATTGAAACGGCCGGACAATATGAACTTACCGTTAATCCGGCTAAGATGACAATTGTGCTGAAAAAGTTATAATTTTTTAAAGTGAAGTCAGACCAGCTTTTCATTTATATTGAAAAGCTGGAATGCTTCGGTTTTCAGCAGAATAACAAATTTTTAGTGTACTTACTTTATTGAATGATTTTCAGAAAGTAAATGTTGTTTTAAAATGTCTAATAAAAAACAAATTATGATACGATTAAAAATATACAGTTATGGTTTAAGATTACGTTTCGCAATATTATTGATTCTCTTGGGATGTGTCACTTCGATGCAGGCACAGCTTAGTGGGAATCCGCTTTTTACAGGTGCAGATCCCGAAATTCATTATTTTAACAATAAATATTACATTTATACAACGGCTATTTATGGCACGCAGTTTCATGCTTATTCTTCAAACGATTTAACCAACTGGCAGGATGAAGGTCTAATTTTTGATCTTTTTCCGGACAGTCCCTGGTCACAATACAATGGTTGGGCTCCGGCAGTGGTTTTCCGCAACAATAAATATTATTTTTATTACACTGCCGAAACTAAAATAGGAGTAGCTGTTGGGAATACGCCAACCGGACCTTTTACAGATATTGGAGCACCGCTCATTGGTACAGATCCTTACACCGACGATATTATCGATGCAAATGTTTTTATTGATGATGACGGCCAGGCCTATATTTACTACGGTGGTTCCGGCAAAAGCCGAATGGTTGTCCGTAAACTTAATGCCGATATGGTTTCGCTCGCTACAGGTCCGACAGATATCACGCCTCAAAATTATACCGAAGGACCTTATATGGTGAAGCGAAAAGGAATTTATTATATGATGTATTCTAACGGAGCATGGTTTAATGATACCTACAATGTACAGTATTCGACTTCCAATTCGCCAATGGGACCGTGGACTTATCGCGGAAAAGTTTTAAGTTCAAACTCAGAGGATAAAGGTCCGGGTCATCACGGTGTATTAAAAATAGGAGATTGTGACGAATATTACATGATTTACCATCGGTATGAAAACGGAACATCAGGAGAGAGAAAAATAGCAATTGACCGAATGTATTTTAATGCTGCCGATTTAATAGAACCGGTTAATATGACCAATTACGGAGTTCCGGCAAGAGTTCCAAATCAATCCTGCCCTACACAAAGTATCGTTTCCGGAGGTATTTATAAATTAACCCATAAAGGAACCAATCAGTGTCTGGATGTGGTGAATAATTCAAACCAGTCAGGGACCAACGTGCAGCAAAGTACAGACAACGGGAGTGATGCACAACGCTGGGTAATAACACTTGAAACAGATGGCTATTACAGGTTAACACACAAAGGAACCAATCAGTCTCTGGATGTTTCTCAAAACAGCAGTACGCAGGGAGCAAATGTACAGCAATGGATGGAAGGCAATACCGATGCCCAGCGCTGGAAAATTGAACTCATGTCTGATGGTTATTGCAAACTAACCCACAAAGGAACAACTCAGGTATTAGATGTGGACAATAACAGCAGTCAGCCGGGAGCCAATGTACAGCAATGGTCGGATCTTGGTACAAATGCCCAAAGATGGAAACTGGATCTTATTGAAGTTCCAATTGTTTCCGGAGGTACTTATAAACTCACTCACAAAGGAACAACACAATGTCTCGATGTAAGCGACGGCAGTACACAGCAAGGCGCCAATGTACAGCAATATACCAGTAATGACAGCGACGCACAACGCTGGGTAATCTCAAAAGAATCAGATGGTTTTTATAAATTAACGCACAAAGAGACTACTCAGGTTCTGGATGTTTCCAACAACAGCACTCAGCCCGGAGCCAATGTACAGCAATGGTCGGATCTTGGTACCGATGCACAGCGCTGGAAAATTGAACTCATGCCCGATGGTTATTTTAAACTGACCCACAAGAATACCAACCTTTGCCTGGACGTGGTAAATAATCTTGCTGAACCCGGTACCAACGTGCATCAGTGGACAGATAATAATAATGATGCACAACGCTGGAAACTGGATTTAATGAAGCCAACAGGAACTTTAAGTACAGCCAAATTTTCTGATGCAGCGAAAGAAAATACTGTTTTGTCTTCTTTAAATATCTATCCGAATCCGGTAAAAAATACCATCTTCTTTACTTCAGAAATGACGGGAACCCACATTCGTGTTTTCTCTGAAACCGGAAATTTAGTAAAAGAGCAAATTATAAAAGAGAATAGTTTGAACGTTTCAGATTTACCAACAGGAATTTATTTTTCTGTTTTTGAAAAAGACGGAACCAAAATGACCAAACGATTTATTAAAAAATAAACGTAGTAAAAGGAATAAATACTTCAAATAAAATCATTCAAATTTTTTAAATTCAGGGTTTTTTATGAAAAGATTTGAAGTATTTGTTTTAAGATTAATTTTAAAAGATAATATGAAAACAAAAAAACTTTTAGTTACAATTTTTTGTCTGGCAACGGCCGCTTTAACAGCGCAGGAATATAAACCTGAAGCAAATCCAAAAGCAATTGTAACGGCAGGCAATGCCAGATTCACGGTACTTTCGCCACGTGTCATTCGTATGGAATGGAGTGCAGATGGCAAGTTTATAGATAATGCTTCATTGACATTTGTAAACCGAAACCTTCCAGTACCGTCATTCACCAAAAAAGAAAGTAACGGTGTACTGCAAATTGTAACGGATGTTGTCAGGCTGAATTACAAAACAACAGAAGGCAGGTTTACAGACAAAAACCTGAGTGTTGAATTTACGGTAAATGGCAAAACAACCACATGGAAACCAGGTCTTGCCAACACAAAAAATCTATTAGGAACAACCCGGACTTTAGACAATGTCAATGGTGCGGCAAAGGAATTGGAACAGGGAATCATTTCGCGTGATGGCTGGTATTTGGTAGACGACAGCGCACGCCCGCTATTTGATAATTCAGAATGGTCGTGGGTAATGGCACGTCCTGGAGATAAACCTCAGGACTTGTATTTATTTGCATATGATTCTGATTATAAAGCGGCTTTAAAAGACTTTACTGATATTGCAGGTAAAATTGCTATGCCTCCAAGATTTGCTTTTGGTGCGTGGTGGTCGCGATACAGAGAATATTCGGATACAGAATTTCGTGATCTTGTTGGCGAATTTAAAATACATGATGTGCCTCTTGATGTTTTTGTAATCGATATGGACTGGCATGTGAAATCGCTGCCTGAATTTTTTAAGAACGGTCAGAGACAAAGAGATCAGGCAGGAGAAGACTCTGGATGGACAGGCTTTACGTGGAATAAAAATCTGTTTCCTTCTCCGGAAAAGTTTCTGCAATGGACCAACGAGCAGCATCTTAAAACTTGTCTGAACCTTCATCCTGCCTCCGGAATTCAGCCTTATGAGGACGTTTATCCGGAAATGGCAAAAGCAATGGGAATTGATCCGGCTTCCAAAAAATATGTGCCTTTTGATATTACCGATAAAAAGTTTGCAACCAATTATATGAGCCTGATTTTGCACCCAATAGAAAAAGCAGGTGTCGATTTCTGGTGGCTGGACTGGCAGCAATGGGGAAGCACCAATATTCCCGGTGTTAACCCAACTTTCTATCTTAATTATGTGCATTACAGTGATATGGAGCGTCAGAACAAAGCGCGTCCGCTTATTTTTCACCGTTGGGGTGGGTTAGGAAATCACCGCTATCAGATCGGATTCTCGGGTGATACTTTTGTAACGTGGGAATCATTAAATTACCAGCCTTATTTTACTTCTACTGCTGCCAATGTTGGATTTGGTTACTGGAGCCACGATATTGGCGGACATCAGGGTGATGCCGGGTCTGCTGAATTGTACACAAGATGGATTCAGTGGGGCGTTTTTAGTCCGATCTTCAGAACGCACGCGACGGCGGCACCACAGCATGAAAGACGTATTTGGGCTTATCCGCTGGATAACTTTTTAATTATGAGAGAAGCTTATCTTATGCGTTATTCCCTGGTTCCCTATTTATACAATGAAGCAAGAAATACCTACGAAACCGGTGTTTCTACCGTTCATCCAATGTATTATGAATATCCAAAAGAAGAAAATGCGTATTCAATCCCTAATCAATACATGTTTGGTCGCGACATGATCGTAAACCCGATCACAAAGCCTATAGAAAAAGATAAAGTCGCTGTCCAGCAGGAAACCTGGCTTCCCGAAGGGAAATGGTACGAATGCAGTACAGGAAGTATTATAAAAGGAGGAAAAAAAGTTACTATGCCTTTTACTTTGGGAGATATACCGGTTTTTGTAAAAGAAGGTGCTATTATTCCGATGCAGCCAAAAGTAGAAAGGACAGACGAGAAACCTTTAAACCCATTGATTCTTTCTTTTTATCCCGGTAAAAAAGGATCATTAAGACTTTATGAAGATGAAGGAAATAACAATAATTTCAAAAAGAATGCTTTCACTTTTACCAAAGTAACGTCAGAACAAACCGGAAATAAAAGCAATATTGTAATTGGAGCGGCAGAAGGTTCGTTTCCCGGAATGTTAACTGCCCGTGGTTATGAGCTTCGCTTTCCATGTTCTTTTCCGCCGGCTAAAGTAACTGTAAACGGCCAGAATATTCCGTACAGTGCAGTCGCTAAAACCGGAACATGGTCGTATTCGGGAGATGATTTTGAAACACAACTGTTTGTTCCGGAACTGCCAACCAATAAAACGATTCGTGTTGAGGTAGAATTTCAGAATTACGATCAGCAGCTTCTTTCCGGTAAAAAAGGGCAAATTAAATACATGAAAAATTTTGAATCTTTCCGTTTGTTGCACGACTGGAATGACGGATTGTACAGCCCTTTTGAAATTATGTCGCTTTCTCAGTTTGGTCAGAATATAGAGTATAATATTTCGGATATTAAAAAACAAGTAGACGGATTTGAAGACCGATGGAACAGTGCATTACAGACTATTCAGGATATCAGTGAAAATAATAAAGCCTATAAACCGTATTACGAATTACTGAAAACGTACGGTACTATTGCAGAACGACCTGAGTTCAAAAATGAAAGTGAACTGGATTCTGATGCAAAAGCAAAAGTTGAATTCAATACAGGAGCAGAAAAAATCTACTATACTACAGATGGTTCTGTGCCATCATCTAAATCGAAGCTTTATACCAAACCCTTTGAAGTTCCGGTACCGGCGCGGGTAAACGCAATTGCTTGTCCGGCAGGAGATGGCTCTTGCAGTTCGGTAGTTTCTAAAATATTTTACAATAAAAAAACGGGATTAAACTATAGCCTGTATAAAGGAAAATGGAGTAAACTACCTGATTTTTCTAAACTAACACCGACCGAAAAAGGATATGCTCCGGATTTCGATTTGAAGAAAATTAAGCATGAATCCAATAATTACGGTTTAGTTTATAATGGTTTTATAAATATTCCTGAGGATGGAAAATATACTTTTTATTTAGCCTCAGATGATGGAAGTAAATTATTTATAAACAATGAGCTTGTTATCGACAATGATGGATTGCATGGTTTTGACGAAAAGAAATCAGAAATAAACTTAAAGAAAGGACTTCTTCCAATTCGTTTAGAATATTTTCAGGAAAATTATGGAGACGGAATTTCTGTAGAATTCTCATCAGATAAAATAAAAAGAAACAGTTTATTTCCTTCTATTTAAAATAAAAAATTGTTAGTAGAATTATAGGATGAGCATTTTGTTCATCCTTTTTTTATTCTAATTTCTAAAAAGTGGATTATTTGAAATCATAAAAACTCCACAAATTACTCTTTTATTGCTGCATAAAAAAAATCACACTTTATTTGGTATACTAAAACGTTTTAGTATATTTGTGACTTCTGATTGTGTTTTGAATAAATCAAATAAATTTTAAGTTAAAAGTATTAATAGGAAAAAATATTCCTAAATAAATAATTGCATTCGGATTTATTTAGTACAAAAGTTGAATAATTAGCGAAGGCGTCTCTTTACTGTTTTTGAGATTATTCAGAACCATAAACAGCCATTTGAAATATTTGAAGTTTCACTCTGATAAGTATGGAGCAGAAAACTATAAGGTAAATAGTATTGTTTTTTGACAATAAAGTATCAGCTGCTGAAAATCTTTCTTATTACGTTTGAAATTCATTTTACTATAAAAATATTCATTGAGATATATTAGAACCAATAAACCAAATAATAACCAGTATAGATTATAAAAATATAAGAAATGGCAGTAACAATAGGCGTAGATATTGGTGGAAGCCACATTAGCAGTGCAGCAGTAAATGGTAACAGCTTTGTGATGATTCCCCAGACATATTTTAGCGGGCCGGTAGATTGTAAGGCTTCTAAAGAAATTATAATAAAGAAATGGGCAGAGATAATTAATCAGACCATTGCGGCTGTTAAGGAACTGCCGGAATACGCTCCGGAGGATAAAATCGGAATTGCTTTTTCTATGCCCGGCCCGTTTCAATACGAATCGGGGATTGCAATGTTTGAAGGAAATGATAAATACGAATCTTTATACAACGTTTCCATTTCGCAGGAACTCATAAAATATTTAACTGCTAAAAATGTAAGCTTCAGATTTCTCAATGACGCCAGCTGCTTTGGTGTCGGAGGATCACTTACAGCAGAATCGGGAGGAGCCAGAAGAATAATTTCTGTTACTTTGGGAACCGGTTTTGGAGCCGCTTTTCTGGACAATAAATTACCCTTAACACATGGTGACAACGTACCTCATAATGGATGTTTATGGGATAAACCTTTTAAAGACGGAATTGCAGACAGTTATTTTTCAACAAGATGGTTTTTAAAAGAATACGAAATTAATACCGGAATTAAACTAACCGATGGAGTTAAGGAAATTGCTGGCATTGAGGGTATTTCAACAAACAAAATATTTGATGATTTTGCCAATAATTTAAGCGATTTTCTAATTCCTTATATAACAGATTTTGAAGCAGATCATCTCATTTTGGGAGGTAATATTGCCAAATCGAATAGGCTGTTTTTACCAAAATTCAGAGAGAATCTAAAAAGTAAAAATATCGATTTGGACATTTCAATAATAGAAAATACTGAGCAGACTTCTATTTTAGGTTCAAGTTATTTGTATAATGAAAATTTCTGGCAAAGAATTAAGGCAGATCTTCCTTATTTCTAATACGTAATACTTTACTATATTTGAAAAATATTATGGATTTAAAATAAAAAGAATCTAAAGAATGAAGAAAAAACCTGTTTCCATTAGAAATATTGCAGAAGAATTGAAAATCTCTGTAACCACAGTATCTTTCGTACTAAATGGTAAAGCAAAAGAAAAACATATTTCTAAGGAGCTTACAAAAAAGGTTTTAGACTATGCCAAAGAAATTAATTACAGACCCAATCAGATAGCACAAAGCCTTAGAACGGGAAAATCTAAGTTATTGGTTTTTATGGTCGAAGATATTTCAAATAATTTCTTTTCCCAGCTCGCCCGTATATTTGAAGACATTGCATACGAAAAGGGGTATAAGGTTATTTTTTGCAGTAACGAAAACGACGATGAAAAAGCAATCGAACTAATAACCTTGTTTAATTTTCGCCAGGTAGACGGATTCATTATTGTGCCTTCTCCGGGCATCCGGGATACTATTGAGAATTTAATTAAAGATAATATTCCGGTAATTTTATTAGACAGATTTTATGAAGGACTGGATTGCAACAGTGTAGTAATCGACAACGAGCAGGCTTCGTTTGATGCTACACAGCATTTGATTCATAATAAGTTTAAAAATATCTGCTTTATAAGTACTGCATCAGATCAGAGCCAGATGTACGGGCGTTTACATGGTTATGAAAAAGCAGTAAAAGCAAATGGTCTGGAACCACATATTCTTCAGATTCCATTTAATGAAATTATTAAAGGAAAAGGAAAGGAATATATTGCCAAATTTTTCAAACAGAATAAGGAGTTAGATGCTGTTTTCTTTTCTACTAATTATCTCGCACAAAGCGGATTAGAAGTACTAAAAGAAACAAATCAAAATTTAATAAAAGAGTTGGGGCTAATCGCTTTTGACGATAATGATATGTTCAAGATTTACGATCCGAGTATTACATCTGTTGCTCAGCCATTAGTTGAAATCAGCACTAAGTTAATGGAAGTTATGCTGCCTCTTTTAAAGAATAAAGATGTTGCAGAAGGCAGTCAGAAAATCGTTTTAAAAACAGAATTAATCATCCGTGAATCTTCTTTAAAAAAGACTAAATAATACATTTTATACGATAGATTTTAAAAAAATTAACCCGCCCAAAAATCAGGATTTACCATTGATTTTTGGGCGGGTTTTTTTGTATATTTTCATCTTTCATACCTTCATTTTAGTTATTCGTCTTTTTGCTGGTGCCTTTCATCGTTTTTTGGAAGCAAATTCCCGCTATTTTACAATTTCTTGTTTTAACTTTTAATTAAGAAACAACTGTTTTACAACGTTTTCGCTATATTTTATTGCATAATTTTTAATGGATTTCATTAAATTCAGGAATATCTTCAAATATTAACAGTAAAATTATATTTAGTAAAATAAATTTTTTTTTACTAAAACGTTTTAGTATGTTTGTTATGAGTTAATAAGTTATTAAAGTCATTTAGTTTTTAAAGATTAAAAATTACCGGAACTTTTAATCAGGTCAAAAAACTTCAGGCAGTGTAAAGCAGTTTTTCTACAAACCGTTTTTTACCGTTTTTTATTAATTCAATTATTGCTAACTAACCAAAATATTTCATGATGAAACATTCGAATTGCAGAATGGAAAGGATGCTCTGTATGCGTTTTTTCCTTACAATTGCTTTGCTATGCTGCGGGTTTAACCACGTAATCGCGCAGGATCAAAAAATTAAGGTCTCCGGGGTTATAACTTCTCTCTCAGACCGCTTATCTCTTCCCGGAGTTTCGGTGATAGATGTAAGTAATCCTAAAAATGGAGTTGATGCAGATTTTGACGGACGCTACACGATTACCTTAAACAATGGTAATGCAACCTTAAGATTTTCCATGGTTGGCTACAAACCAGTTGAAGTAAAAGTCAACAACAGAAGCGTAATCAATGTAACGATGCAGGAAGATGTATCGGCATTAGATGAAGTGGTAGTAGTAGGTTACGGTACCCAAAAGAAAAGGAAGGTTACCGGAGCTATTGATCAGGTAAATAATGAGGCTTTTAAAGGAAGACCAAATGTTAATGCAACTTTGGCATTGCAGGGAAAAGCTCCCAGTTTAATCATACAACAAACTAATTCTGAGCCTGGTGCTGGTATTAATCTTAATATTAGAGGAGTAAGTACTTTAGGAAATAATAGTCCTTTAATAGTGATTGATGGAATTGTAGGAGGAGATATTAACTCACTGAATCCTGCAGATATCGATAACATATCTGTATTAAAAGATGCAGGTAGTGCTGCCATTTATGGATCCAGAGCCAGTAATGGTGTTGTACTTATTACGACTAAAAAAGGAAGTAAAAGTAAGCCAATGTCTGTTCAGTACAGTAGTCTTGTGGGTTTCAATACTCCGAAATATTTTACTGCGCCGGTTCACGGGTACGAAAATGCGATGCTGAGAAATGAAGCTGCATTTAACTCAGGCGAATCTACAGCAGTATTTACAGCAGCTAAGATTGCCGAATTAAAAGCTAAAGGAGATACAGAATGGTTTGCGGACGAAATTGTAAGACCGGCGGCCCAGATTAATCAAAGTCTTTCGGTTTCGGGAGGTAATGAAAACTCCACTTATTTAGTTTCCTTAGGATACATCAATCAGGGAAGTACTTTTGTTGGACCTACGAAAGGTATGGAGCGTTATAACTTTAGAATGAACTTTACTAATGAGTATGGCAGGTTTAAATTGACGTCTACAATGGCTTATTCTAAACAATTGATTAACGACCATTCTTCAAATACCAGTACCTTAATGGTCGACGCTTTCAGGGTTCCGTTATACTATACTCAAAAAGATAAAGAAGGTAACTACCTGACAAACGATGTTTTACAGCAGTTTAATTCATTAGGTATTTTAGAACAGGGTGGTTTTAGAAAATATGATAATGATGATCTTTTCGGAGCTTTAAATGCCGAACTTAAAATTACAGATGGGTTAAAAGTCAGAGGAGTTTTTGGAGGACGTTTATGGAACGGGAGCATGTTTAGCAGAGTTAAGCAGGTTCAGTTTTCCCCACAGGGAGTGTATGGCGCTGACCGCGATACCAGAGATGAAACCAACAAAAGCCTGGATTTGAATACACAGTTTTTAGTAGAATACAATAAAGCGTTTGGCAACCATAATGTTGGTGCATTAGTAGGTGTTTCTAACGAAAGTCATAACGAGAGACGCACAGCAATCTACAAGAAATTTACAGATCCTGATTTGGGAACACCAACCAGCGAAACAGTGATCGGACCGGATTCGTATAATTCTAACGGAACGGACACAAACAGAAATCCGGCATCTCCTGTAAGCAGTCTTAATTCTCTTTTTGGTCGTGCCTCTTACGATTACAAAGAAAAATACTTTGCAGAATTTAGTTTTAGATATGATGGTTCATCAAAATTCAGAGATGAAATTCGTTGGGGATTCTTCCCGTCTGCAAACTTGGGGTATGCACTTACGAAAGAGGACTTTATGGAAAACTACAACAACAATGTGGGTAATATTAAATTGAGAGCTTCTTACGGACTTGTTGGAAATCAGAATGTCAATAATTACCAATATCAAACAACTTACTTTGCAATACAGAATAATTACGGATTTGATAATAAAGCGGTAAGCGGTGCAGGATTTAACTTCGCAAACGCTGACCTGCAATGGGAAAAAGCAGCAACCTTAAACTTAGGACTTGACGCAGATTTCTTTAAAGGAGCACTGTCATTTTCATTTGATTTCTTTGACAAGGTAACTTCAGATATTCTTGTTCCGCCACAAGTTCCGGGAGTATACGGTACAGGACTTCCAGATTTTAATTCAGCAAAAGTAGGAAACAGAGGCTGGGAGGTAAGCGCTACTTACAGACATAAAGGAAAAGCAGTAAATCAAAGTCTTACCGTAAATATTGGTGATTCTAAAAACAAAGTTCTGGACTATAACAATGGGCAGGAGAGATTAACAGGAGTAGAAGAACTTCAGGTTATTTTGCGCGAAGGACTTCCCTTTAATTCCTATGTTGGTTTAAAAAGAGACGGATATTTCCAAAACATCGAAGAGATTCAGGGAGCAGCAGTGCCTGCCGGAATCAATGTCGTTCCTGGTGACAACCGTTATGTCGATGTAAACAAAGATGGAAAAATAGACGACAAGGATAAATTTATTTTTGGTAATCCTTTTCCAAGATATACTTTCGGGGTCACTTATAATGTAGATTATAAAAACTTTGACTTAAGTGTATTTGTTCAAGGAGTTGGTAAAAGAACTATGATGATCAGAGGAGAGCTTGTAGAACCGTTCCATTACAATTACGGGATGACAATGTATACGCACCAACTGGATTACTGGAGCCCTCAAAATCCGGATGCAAGATATCCAAGGCTGGCCAACAATGGTACACAATCCAATACAAACAACTTCAGAAATGGTTCTGATATGTATCTGTATGATGGTGCATATGCAAGACTTAAAAACGTACAGGTAGGTTATTCACTACCAAATGATGTAGCAGAAAAATTAGGTATGAGCAGATTTCGCATGTATGTTTCGGGTCAAAATCTCTTAACCTTGTCAAAAGTAAAATTTGTTGATCCTGAGCTATCGGAATTCAACAGTAACATGTACACTAACGGCGCAAACAGCGGAAGAGCTTTTCCAACACAGGTGTATTACGGAATGGGTATTGATATCAGCTTTTAAAAAAAATAAAAATGAAAAACATATTTAAATATATAAAATTCGTGCCATTAGTATTTTTACTATTGGTAAGCTGCGAAGACTTGGACCAGTCGCCAGAAGACCGGTTTACAGATTCGAATTACTGGACAAGTGTAGAAAAGGCTCAGATGATGCTCAATACGGCATACTCGCAAATGCAAAAGAGTGAATATTTCTTTTATAATGAAGGACTTTCTGATAATGCTTACAACGGAAGAGGTGATAATGCAGGAGCAGCCTCAATAGGAGCAGGACTTTATGATCCTTCGCTGGGAAGATTAAAAACCGAATGGAATGACAGATATGCTGGTATTAAATCCTGTAATATTTTATTGGAAAATATCGACAGAGTGCCCAATGCAGATCCGGCTGTAATTGCAAGAATGAAAGCCGAAGCCCGTTTTATCAGAGCGTTTCAGCATTTTCAACTGACAACATGGTTTGGAGACATTCCGCTGTTGCAGAAAGATCCATCTTTGTCAGAAGCGACATCAATTACGAGAACCCCGCATGCAGAAGTAATTCAGTTTGTATTAAATGAATTGGATGCTATAATGCCCAGTTTACCAAAAAATACTGAGATTGCGTCCAAAGAAAGAGGGAGAATCTCAATGGGAGCTGCTGCAGCCTTAAAAGCAAGAGTTCTTTTGTATGAAGGTAAATGGGCAGAAGTGGTGCAGGTAACAGAGCAATTTATGGCTATGGCATACGGCCAGTACAGTTTATTTCCTTCTTATGAAGGTCTTTTTCAACAGGCAAACGAATATAGCAGTGAAGATATTTTAAGCTTACAATACGTTACGACAGACAGAACCTGGGGTGAATTTTTTGATATGGCTCCAATATCTGCGGGTGCAAGATTAAATGCTCTTGCTCCAACACAGGAATTGGTAGACAGTTACATTATGCTTAACGGAAAAAGAATAAACGAAGCAGGATCAGGCTACAACGAAAATGATCCTTACGTTAACAGAGATCCGAGACTAACAGGAACAGTGGTTTATGATAAATACGTCTGGAAAGAAGCTGACGGAAGTTCACACATCATTTACATTAAACCGGGATCTTCTCCAACGGCAAATCATCCTGATGAGTTTGTGCAGGGATCTTCTTCTACACCAACAGGTTACTTTACACGCAAGTATTATGATATGCAGCACGGAACAGATTTAAAATCAGGGTTAAATTTAATGTTGTTTAGATATGCTGATATACTATTAATGCATGCTGAAGCAAAAAATGAACTGAATCAAATGACAAGCACGATTTGGGATCAGACGATTAAGCTTTTAAGAACCCGTGCCGGTTTTACAGATGCAGGAGCTTTATCGTATAATAATGCATTAGGACAAGAAGGACTTAGAGAAGTAATTAGAAATGAGCGCCGCGTAGAATTTGGTATGGAAGGTTTAAGAATCTTTGATATCAGAAGATGGAAAATTGCTGAAGATGTTTTAAACGGATATGCACACGGAGCGAAATTTGGTATCTCGTCTGTGGATAACGGTTACTTAAGAGTAAACTTAAGAACTTTTGATCCTTCAAAACATTACTTGTGGCCAATACCAAGAGACGAGCGTTTGATTAATACTAATTTAACCCAAAATCCAAACTGGTAAAAACTAACTAACCCAAATAATAAAAACATGAAAAATATTTATATCAAATTAGTATTTCTATTATGTGCAGTATTTCTTGTAAGCTGCGATAATGATGAAAAAATGGATCATACAAATGTAACCGCTGTTAATGCACTTTATTCTCCTGCTAACAACAAGTTTTTTGACCTTAACGCTCAGAGTTCTGCAGTTTTTGAATGGGAAGGCGCTAAAGCGGAAGACAATGGAGCGGTACTTTATGACGTGGTTTTTGATAAAGAAAACGGCGATTTCTCTAAACCAATTTTTACAATTCCTTCCGATGGAAATGGTTTTCAAAAGACACTTAATCTTTCTTTCGCAGATTTAAACAAAATCGCCATACTGGCAGGAATTCCGTCTGAAACCATCGGAAAACTAAAATGGACCGTTTATTCTTCTAAAGGAATCAACGTTCAAAAATCAACCGTATCAGGTGTTATCGAATTTTTAACCCCAAGCGGATTCCCAACTCCTGATCAGTTATTTATTACAGGAACAGGTTCAGAAAATGGTGAAACTGTTGCCAATGCGCAGTCTTTCAAAAAGCTTGGTGCAACAAAATTTGAAATCTATACCAAATTAAGCCCGGGTACTTATAAATTCATTACAAGAAAAAACGGAACACCGGAAGTTTTCTCAGTTAATGAAGGCAAATTAAAACAAGACGGTGAAACTACTTATTCAGGAGAAGCAAAAGTATATCGAATTGTTGTAGACTTTAGTAATGGCGGAACAACTATGACAGAAATCAAAAAAGTCGAATTATGGTTTCCTCCGCTTGGTCAATACCTTTTTGAGTACACGTACGCCGGAGGCGGTATCTGGAAAGCAGATAATAAACTCATCTCTTTCAAACAGGAATCATGGGGTAGAGACGAACGCTATAAATTTAAATTTACTGTAGTAAACGGTGCCACAACCAGCGAAGAATGGTATGGAAGTATTAACGGAGACAACAGTCGTCCTGATGGAAATGTAGCCGCTTCATATTGGTACATGGTTCCGGTAACTAATGATTTCTGGAGTAACTCTTTCAAATTTGCTTCTGCAGTAGACAATAAGAATGTAAATGCAGAAATTAATTTTAGTGCAGCCTCACCAGCATATACACACAGTTTTAAAGTTTTGTAGATAACCCATAAACGTCTCTTAAGGAGAACTTTGAGAGACGTTTTATTAAATGAAATTATATTATGAAAAAATTATTTTCAACACGTTATACTATCGCATTGCTTACGGCAGTGGGATTTGGGTTACTTGTCACTTCCTGCGATGATGATCCGATTCCGTTGCGTGATCCCAATGGAGAAGTTGGTACCGAATTTAAATATACCTGGGCACAAACAGCCGATTCTTTACAGAATTCCACTTACAACAATTATTTGGGCACCAACGGAACTTTTGTGCAGAATAATGCAGGAAATGGTACCTTTAATTACTGGCCAAACGCCCACGTTCTTGATGTTTTAGTTGACGGATATCTGAGAACCAATGATGACAATTATAAAACCAGAATGAAAGCTTTAGTTCAGGGAATTAAAGTTAAAAATGGAAATAATACATACAACAATGTTTTTAATGATGATATGCTCTGGCTTGCTAATTCCTGCCTTCGCGCTTATGATGCCACAAAAGATCAGGAATATAAAGATGTTGCCGATTATTTATGGGGAAGAATAAAACTAAGCTGGAGTGATGTTTTTGGAGGCGGAATAACCTGGAAACAGGATACACCAAGACAAAAAAATGCGGTGTCTAACGGTCCGGCGGTAATTCTTGCCATGAGATTGTACGAAATTGATAAAAAACAAGAAGATCTGGATTGGGCAAAGAAAATTTATGCATGGCAGAAAAGCAATCTGGTAGATCCTGTTTCGGGAACGGTCTGGGATAATATTTCAGAAGTAAACGGCGTGATTACAACCAATAAAGACTGGGTTTTTACATACAATATGGGAACCTGGATCGGTGCGGGTTTAAGATTGTACAAAGCAACAAACGAGCAAACGTATCTGGATGATGCATTAAAATCGGGAAGAACGGTATTAACCAGTCCGAAGTTGCTTTCAGAAGGACTTCTTAGAGACGAAGGACAAGGAGATGGAGGATTATTCAAAGGAATTCTAATTCGTTATTTTGTTGAACTTACAGAACATCCGACAATTAATGCTACAGATAAAGAGAAATTTGCGGCATTTTTAAAGTTTAATGCTGAGACATTTTATAAAAAAGGAATTTTAAGGCCAACTATGCTTTCCGGAAACAACTGGAAAGTAGCTCCAACTGCTGGCGGCAGCGTCGATCTAACCACACAATTGAGCGGTGTGATGTTAATTGAAGCAGCAGCCAAACTGGATAAAGATGGCTATTTTGATTAGTTAGTTTAAGTAGTATTGTTTAGTAATTTTTGTAATACCTGAAGGTAATAAACAGCCTTCAGGTTTTATAGTATTTATTCAACCTAAAAGTATCACATGAAAAATAAGATTACCATAATACTTTTTCTCTTTTTTGCACTAAACGGTTTTGCGCAGTGGAAAGCTCAGGGAGATAAAATAAAAACAAAATGGGCAGAGCAGGTAGACCCCAATAATACGCTTCCGGAATATCCGAGACCAATAATGGAACGAAGCCAATGGAAAAATCTCAACGGTTTATGGAACTATGCAATACAACCGGCAGGACAAGCTGCGCCAAAAGGTTATGATGGAAAAATCCTCGTTCCTTTTGCTGTAGAATCAAGCCTTTCAGGTGTAATGAAAACCGTAGGCTCAGAAAAAGAACTTTGGTACGAAACCACTTTTACGGTAGATAAGGGATGGAAAAACAAAGACATTTTATTGCACTTTGGAGCAGTAGACTGGAAAACTGAAGTTTATATTAATGATATAAAAATTGGAACCCACACAGGAGGATACGTTCCTTTTACTTTTAATATCACGCCTTATCTAAACGGAAAATCTCAAAAATTAGTTGTTAAGGTCTGGGATCCCACAAATGACGGAACGCAGCCCAGAGGTAAACAGGTTAAAAATCCCGAAAGTATTTGGTATACTCCTGTAACCGGTATCTGGCAAACTGTCTGGTTGGAGCCGGTCAGCAAAAAACATTTTACTAACCTGCGTACTACACCGGACATTGACCGCAACACCATACATATAAAACCCGAAATTGAGGGAAGTAATACAGGAGATATTGTTGAAATTGCTGTTTTAGAGGGCACAAAAACAATTGCATCAGAAAAAGCGGTTGCCGGACAAGAGCTGGATTTAGTTTTAAACAATCCTAAATTATGGTCGCCGGATGCTCCGTTTTTGTATGATATCAAAGTGAAATTAATTAGCGGAGGAAAAGTTGCCGACGAAGTAAAAAGTTATTTTGCCATGCGTAAGATTTCCTCAAAAAGAGATCAGAACGGTATTGTAAGAATTCAGCTAAACAATAAAGACTGCTTTCAGTTCGGACCACTAGACCAGGGTTGGTGGCCCGACGGATTGTACACTGCGCCAACAGATGAAGCTTTAAAATATGATATTGCACGCACTAAAGAATTAGGTTTCAATATGATTCGTAAACACGTAAAAGTGGAGCCGGCAAGATGGTATACGCATTGCGATAAAATGGGAATTATGGTCTGGCAGGATATGCCAAGCGGCGATGCAGGTCCGATTTGGCAGATGCATCAATATTTTGACGGAAATGAATTGAAAAGAACCGCTCAGTCTGAGGAAACTTACAGGAAAGAATGGCGTGAAATTATGGATTATTTATATTCTTATCCTAGTATCGTAGTCTGGGTTCCTTTTAACGAAGCATGGGGACAATTTAAAACGGTTGAAATTACCGAATGGACCAAAAATCACGATCCGGGCAGACTGGTTAATTCGTCCAGCGGAGGAAATCATTTTCAAACGGGAGATATGTTAGACATTCATCATTATCCGGGACCGGAATTAAAGCTGTACGATGCACGAAGAATTACCGTTTTAGGCGAGTATGGCGGAATCGGTTTTCCCGTTACAGGTCATCTTTGGCAGAGCGACAAAAACTGGGGTTATACACAGTTTAAAAATACAGATGAGACGACAGCCAAATACAAAGAATATGCAGATCAATTGATAACGCAGGCAAAAGCTGGCTTTTCTGCTGCGGTTTATACCCAGACTACAGATGTAGAGGGTGAAGTTAACGGTTTTATGACGTACGATAGAAAAGTAGATAAAATGAATTTTTCTGAAGTAAATAAAATAAACAAAGAGGTAATTAATTCGATTAATAATTAGCATCGCAATGAAAATAAAAAACGCCACTGTATTTTTACTTTTTACTTTCACTTTTGTTAGTGCACAAAATACGCAGATAATTACGCCGCAACTGCCTGTTGACTGGGTTAATCCCTTAATTGGATCTGATTCTGATTACGGAATTTCGAACGGAAATACGTATCCCGCAATCGCAATGCCGTGGGGAATGAATTTTTGGACTCCGCAAACGGGAAAAATGGGCGACGGCTGGGCGTATACTTATAAATCTAACCGAATTAAAGGTTTTAAACAAACACATCAGCCTTCTCCATGGATGAATGATTACGGTCAGTTTTCAATAATGCCCGTTACAGGTGAATTAAAATTTAAAGAAGAAGAGAGACAAAGCTGGTTTTCGCATAAAGCTGAAACCGTAACGCCTTATTATTACAGCGTTTATCTCGCAGACCATAATGTTACAACCGAAATCACTCCGACAGAAAGAGCTGCGAGATTTAGATTTACTTTTCCGGAAATAGACAAAGCCTATATCATAATTGACGCTTTTGATAAAGGTTCGTATGTGAAAATTATTCCTTCTGAAAGAAAAATTATCGGCTACACAACCAAAAATAGCGGAGGCGTTCCTGAAAATTTTAAAAACTATTTCGTCATTATTTTTGATAAGGATTTTGAACTGACTTCTACTTTTAATGGAGATGTTTTAGCAAAAGCATTAGAGACAAAAGCAGATCACGCCGGTGCGGTAATAGGTTTTAAAACAAAGGCCGGTGAAATAGTAAATGCTCAGGTGGCATCTTCTTTTATAAGCTATGATCAGGCTGAAATTAATCTGAAAGAAATTGGCAATAATGATTTTGATGCGCTTAAAGCGAAAGGTAAAGCCATCTGGAACAAAGAATTAGCAAGAATTAAAGTAGACGGAGGAACACCGGACCAAATAGGGACTTTTTATTCGTGTTTGTACAGATCGCTTTTATTTCCGAGGAAATTTTACGAATACGATCAAAATAAAAAAGTCGTGCATTACAGTCCGTACAACGGGAAAGTTTTGCCGGGTTATATGTTTGCCGATACTGGTTTTTGGGATACTTTCAGAGCTTTATATCCATTTCTTAATTTAATGTATCCGGAATTGAACACCCAAATGCAGGAAGGTTTATCGAATGCATTTAACGAAAGCGGTTGGCTTCCGGAATGGTCAAGTCCGGGATTACGTGACATTATGGTCGGAAACAATTCAGCCTCAATTGTATCTGAAGCGTATTTAAAAAGCGGAAAAGTAAAAAAATACGATATCGAGAATTTGTACAAAGCGTTAATTCATGGCGCAAACAATGCGGGTCCGATGAAAGCAGTTGGACGCGCGGCGGCAGATTCTTACAATGCTTTAGGATATGTTCCGAATGATGAAGTTAACGAAAGTGCAGCCAGAACATTAGAATATGCATACGATGATTTTGCTATTTATCAATTGGCCAAAGCTTTGAATAAACCAAAATCAGAAATTGATTTGTACAAAAAGAGAAGTTTCAACTATAAAAATCTTTTCGATCCAAAATACAATCTCATGCGTCCTAAAAATAAGGATGGAAAATTTATGGAACCGTTTGATCCTTTTCTTTGGTTTAACGGATTTACAGAAGGTAACAGCTGGCATTATTCATGGTCTGTTTTTCATGATATACAAGGTTTAGTTGATTTAATGGGAGGTCAGAAAGTATTTGTTTCCCAGTTAGACAAAGTTTTTTCTTCGCCGCCGGTATTTGCAACTTCCAATTTTTCCGGAGGCGTAATTCACGAAATGAGAGAAATGCAGATTGCCAACATGGGGCAATACGCACATGGAAATCAGCCTATACAGCACATGATTTATCTTTATAATTATGGCGGTGAACCGTGGAAAACACAATATTGGGTGCGCGAAACCATGGACAGAATGTATCATGCCACTCCCGATGGGTATTGCGGAGATGAAGATAACGGACAAACTTCTGCTTGGTATGTTTTCTCTTCTTTAGGATTTTATCCCGTAACGCCGGCTTCAGATCAGTATGTAATGGGTGCGCCGTTATTCAAAAAAGCCACCATTAAGCTGGAAAATGGAAAATCTATTATAATTAATGCTCCTGTAAACAGTGATCAGAATCGATATGTAAAAGAAATGAAAATCAGAGGAAAAGTGTACGCGAAAAACTGGCTCAGTCATTCTGATCTGATGAAAGGTGCGACCCTGGATTTTGAGATGTCTGCCACGCCAAACACAAACAGAGGAACCAAAAAAGAAGATTTTCCATACTCTTTATCAAATGAATAAACGAAGGGTTTTTTCCTTCACAATTTTAAAAATATATAATTATGCAAAGAAGAAAATTTATCCAAAACACAGTTTTATTTAGCAGTTTAGCGCTTATCGATCCGTTGGAAATAATAGCAGGAACAAAAGCGGTTAAAGATTTTCCAATTGTCAGGGTTGCTAAAAACAAAAGAAATTTTGAAAGTGAGTTTATCGAAAAGACAATTGCTGAATTTCAAAAAAATGTAAAAGATAAAGAACTGGGATGGCTTTTCAATAACTGTTTTCCAAATACACTGGATACGACAGTAACCTATTCACAGAAAAACGGCAGACCAGATACTTACGTAATCACGGGAGATATTGACGCCATGTGGTTAAGGGACAGTTCTGCGCAGGTTTGGCCGTATATGGCATTTGCAGGAAAAGACGAAAAACTTAAAAACCTGATTGCCGGCGTAATAAACAGACAGACAGAATACATTCTGAAAGATCCGTATGCCAATGCATTTTATAATGATCCGAACAAAAAAGGGGAGTGGACAACCGATCACACGGATATGAAACCCGGCGTTCACGAAAGAAAATATGAAATAGATTCGCTTTGCTATCCAATTCGTTTGGCTTACAATTACTGGAAAAATACGAAAGACGTTTCACCTTTTGATGAAAATTGGGTAAAAGCTATTAAAACCACGTTAAAGGTTTTCAGGGATCAACAGCAAAAAGATGGTAAAAATCCGTACACTTTTCAGAGAACAACTCAGTTTGCAACCGATACAAGACCATTAAAAGGATACGGTTATCCTGTAAAACCAGTTGGATTGGTTTGCTCAGCCTTCAGACCAAGTGATGACGCAACTGTTTTTTCTTTTTTAATTCCGTCGAATTTCTTTATTGTAGCGAGTATGAATCAGGCTGCAGAAATGCTGGAATCCATCAAAAAAGATAACGGAACTGCCAAAGAATTAAGAGCTCTGGCAGATGAAGTTTCAAATGCAATTAAAGAACACGCCATTGTAAAACACCCCAAACATGGTGATATTTATGCATTTGAAGTAGACGGTTTTGGAGGTCACTTACTAATGGATGATTCAAATGTACCAAGTTTATTAAGTCTTCCATATTTGGATGCGATTGATGTAAAAGACCCTATTTATCAAAATACACGAAAATTTATCCTTTCAGAAGATAACCCGTTCTTCTTTAAAGGAAAAGTAGCCGAAGGAGTGGGAGGACCGCACGTTGGTATGGATATGATCTGGCCAATGTCACTCGTTATGAGAGCCTATACAACCTCTGATGCAGCCGAAATTAAAAATTGCATTAGAATGCTAAAAGCTTCACATGGAGATACAGGTTTTATGCACGAATCTTTTCATAAAGATGATGCTAAGAATTTTACCCGATCCTGGTTTGCATGGACCAATACTTTGTTTGGCGAGCTTTTATGGGACACGTACAAAACCAATCCCAAATTGCTTGAATTATAACCTGTAACTGATTTTAATTTTAATACCATGATGAAATTAAGAAACAAAATAATCCTCGCGGCATTTACAATGTCTCTGGCGAGTCAGAATAGTATTGCGCAAAAATCGGGCGGAGGTATTTCAAAAGGAAAGTACACCGCTTTGGTAAATCCGTTTATTGGAACGGCTCCGTTATTAGATACCAAAATTATTGGTTATACACCTCCGGCAGACATGCGTGTCTGGGCTGGTTTGGTTTTTCCGGGCTCTTCAGTACCCAATGCAATGGTTCAGTTAAGTCCAATGACAAAATACAAATCAGGGGCAGGTTATGAGTATGAAGATACCGCGATTTTAGGATTTACCCACACCAATAAAGGACATTGGAATTTATGCCATATTCCATTATTGCCTGTTTCAGAAGGTGCTTCATTCCCTTACAAATCCTCTTTCGGCCACGATCAGGAAAAAGCAAGTCCTGCCTACTACGAAGTCTATTTAAAAGATTATGATGTTCAGGTAAAATTAACTTCAACTTTGCGTTGTGGTATTCATGAATATACCTTTAAAAATAACAAAGGAAGAAAAGTACTCTTTGATTTAGGAAAAGCAAATAATCATGTAGACGATTGGCATATCAAGCAGGAAGGTTCAAATGCCGTAAGTGGTTTTCAGAGAACGGGCGGCGAGAAAATATACTTTTATGCAACTTTAAGCAGTCCTGTTGAAAAATTAGATACTAAAGACAGTGCTAAAAGCGGCGGATATTCTTTAGTAAATATTAAAGACGGTGATAATAAACCTGTAACCGTTAAAATCGCGCTTTCATTTGTCAGCGTAGAAAATGCCGCTGAAAATTTGAAAAAAGAGGCCGCCGATAAATCTTTTGCTAAAATTTTTGAAGAAGGAAGTACTGAATGGGAAAAACTGCTTTCTAAAATACAGGTAAAAGGCGGTAATGATCAGCAAAACGTTATGTTTTACAGTATGTTGTACCGATCCTTTTTATGGCCAGCTTTAAGAAGTGATGTAAACGGTCATTTCATCGACGAAGCCGGAAAAGTACGCAAAGAGAATTATCGTTACTATACACTTCCGTCTTTGTGGGACGATTACAGAAATAAACTGGTGCTGTTAAGCATTTTTTCTCCCGATGTGACAAGCGATGTAATCAGTTCGATTATCAACGAAGGGGAAATCAAAGGATTTATTCCAACATTCTTTCATGGCGATCATGCAGCATCCTTTATTGCAGGTTCTTATATGCGGGGTATAAGAAATTATGATGTCAAAAAAGCATACGAATTATTATTAAATAATGCCTACAAAGAAGGTGGCACAAGGCCTCATATTGCCGAATATATTGCAAAAGGTTATGTTCCGGAACAGGACATTAAAAATCCTTTAGTAGAAACGAAAGCAAATGCAGGTGTGACCAAAACATTAGAATACGCATATGACGATCATGCGCTTGCATTGTTAGCAAAAGAACTAAATGACACTCAACATTATACTGACCTGGTAAAACGTTCTAAAAATTATGCAAATGTTTTTGACAAGGAATCTTCTTTTATGAGAGGCAGACTGGCCGACGGAAAATGGATTACCCCTTTTAATCCCGAATTTCCGTACTATGAATATATGTACAGAGAAGCAAATGCCTGGCAGCTGTCTTTTTTTGTGCCGCATGATATGCCGGGTCTTGTGAAGTTATACGGAGGAGCAAAACCCTTTGAAGCCAAACTGGATGAATTTTTTACAAAGCCATGGAATCCAAATTATATTGCATGGAATATTTCCGGTTTCATCGGCCAATATTGTCATGGGAATCAACCGGATCATGAGGCGCCGTTTTCTTATTATTTTATCAATAAACCCGAAAAATCCCAAAAAATAATAGATGAGATTTTAGAAACTATGTATGGAATCGGACCCGAAAAACTGGCCATGAGCGGAATGGATGATGCAGGCGAAATGTCGTCCTGGTACGTATTTGGTGCGCTGGGACTTTATCCCTTATCGCCGGCAGATCCGGAATATATTGTGACCGTTCCTGTTTTTAAAGAAGTTGCCTGGACAACTCCTGCAGGAAAAAAGGTAATTATTAAAAACCCTAACGGGAAAAGAAATTTGGAAACGATAAAAGTAAACGGTTCTAAAATTAATACCTACTTTATCTCGCACGACCTGTTTAAAAATGGAGGTAAAATAGAATTGCAGACCAAATAACAGCATCAATAATAGCGTCCCGTTTTAATGGGACGTTATGCATATAAAAACGATTTTTACATGAAAAATATAAAATTATTTGCAGGCTTGTTTTTTCTTATTGCAGTTTATAATCTGCAGGCACAAAAAGCAAATTTTGAAGTTAATTCGCCAAATGGAGCACTAAAAGTTTCGATTACTTTAGCCGATAAAATTTATTATTCCATTACTGCCGGGAACGAAGTTTTAGCAGAAAAAAATCATTTGGCTCTAATGCTGAGCGATGGAAATTTGGGTTTAAATCCGAAATTAATCAATACTAAATCCGGAAAAGTAAATGAGGTTTTAAAACCTGTTATTCCACTAAAATTCTCAACAGTTTCAATTTCCTGCCAATATTTAATTTTAAATTTTAAGGGAAATTATTCAGTTGAGTTCAGAGCTTTTGATGAAGGAATTGCTTATCGCTTTATTACTTCCAAAAAAGGTGAAATTGAAGTTTTAAATGAAGATTTTACGGTCAATCTTCCAGCGGATTATTTACTTCATTTGCAGCAAACCGGAAGTTTTAAAACCTCTTATGAAGAAGAATATTCACATAAGAAAATCAACGAATGGAATTCAGCTTCAAAAATGTCTACACTTCCCGTTTTGGCAGATTCCCAAAAACAATACAAAATACTAATCAGCGAGTCTGATTTGTCTGATTATCCCGGAATGTTTTTAAAAGGAACAGGAAATGGAATCACGGGAATATTTCCGAAAACGCCTTTAGATTTTGGTCCTGATGGCGACAGAAGTCTTAAAATTTTAAAGGAAGCAGATTATATTGCAAAAACCACAGGCACACGAAATTTTCCCTGGCGTTATTTTGTCATCACTAAAAATGATAAAGAACTCATTGAAAATACCATGACCTTAAAATTAGCGCCTAAAAGTGAGTTAAAAGACGTTTCGTGGATTAAGCCGGGACAGGCCAGCTGGGAATGGTGGAATGGTGCAACGCCGTATGGTCCGGACGTAAATTTTGTGTCAGGTTATAACCTGAATACCTATAAATATTATATCGATTTTGCGTCAAAATTTGGGATTAAATATATTATTATGGATGAAGGCTGGGCAAAAAGTACAACAGATCCGTACTTGCCAAATCCTGATGTCGATGTTCATGAACTCATTCGTTACGGAAAAGAGAAAAATGTGGGAATCGTTTTGTGGCTCACCTGGCTTACTGTCGATAAGAATATGGAACTTTTTAAAACTTTTAAAGACTGGGGCGTAGCCGGAGTAAAAATTGATTTTATGGACCGAAGTGATCAGGTGATGGTGAATTACTATGAAAAAGTAGTTAAAGAAGCGGCGGGAAACCAAATATTTGTAGATTTTCATGGTGCATTTAAACCTTCTGGTTTAGAATATAAATATCCCAATTTAATCTCTTATGAAGGTGTTCGCGGAATGGAACAAATGGAAGGCTGTAAACCTGATAACAGCGTTTATTTTCCGTTTATACGGAATGCTGTCGGCCCAATGGATTATACTCCCGGAGCCATGATTAGTATGCAGCCGGAAGTATACCGATCTGAGCGTCCTAATTCGGCAAGTATTGGAACGAGAGCCTACCAACTGGCTTTATTTGTTGTTTTTGAAAGCGGTCTGCAAATGCTTGCAGATAATCCAACCCTGTATTACAGAGAAAAAGAATGTACTGAGTTTATTACCTCTGTTCCCACAACCTGGGATGAAACGATTGCGCTTGAAGCTAAAGCCGGACAATATGCAATTGTAGCAAAAAGGAAAGGCGCAAAATGGTTTATTGGCGGCATTACCAACAGCGGCGAAAAAGAACGAAGTTTTAAACTGAACCTCAATTTTTTGAAAGCCGGAAAATCGTATAAAGTAACTTCATTCGAAGACGGAATAAATGCCAGTTATCAGGCAATGGACTACCGAAAAAAGAATTACGAGGTAAAGTCAAATGATATAGTTGAAATAAAAATGGTTAAAAACGGTGGATGGGCTGCAGTTTTTGAAGAAATTTAATAAAATCTATTATGAACAAAATACTTTCATGGGCAATTATCGCCGCACTGGCCGGATTTTTATTTGGTTTTGATACCGTTGTGATTTCAGGAGCAGATAAAAAACTTCAGGAATTATGGCATACTTCAGATGCATTTCATGGTGCTGTTGTAATGGCAATGGCATTGTGGGGAACGGTTGCCGGAGCAATTTTCGGAGGTATTCCGACAAATAAATTAGGAAGAAAGAAAACCCTGATTGGGATTGGTATATTGTTTTTATTATCTGCAATAGGCTCTGCATTAGCCAACGATCCGTGGACTTTTGCCTTTTTTCGTTTCCTGGGCGGACTAGGAATCGGAGCTTCAACAATCGCAGCTCCTGCTTACGTTTCTGAAATTTCTCCTGCCAAAGACCGCGGAAGACTTGTTTCGTTGTATCAGTTTAATATTGTTTTAGGAATTTTAATGGCTTTTCTATCCAATTATTTACTGAGAGATGCCGGCGAAAATGCCTGGAGATGGATGATTGGAATAATGGCTTTTCCGGCCTTGTTTTATACTATTATCGTGCTTACCATTCCGGAAAGTCCAAGATGGCTGGTTTCACAGTCAAAAATTTCAGAAGCTGAATTGGTTTTGAAAAAAATTAATCCGAATGCAAAAATTGAAGATTTACTGCAGGAAATGCATTTTTCAGCAAAAGAGAATAAAGACGAAAAGAAAGAAAATATATTTTTAAAGAAATACAGATTACCTCTGATGCTGGCTTTTTTTATTGCTTTTTTCAATCAGTTTTCGGGAATAAATGCCTTTTTATATTATGCACCTAGAATTTTTGCTGAAGCGGGACTTGGAGAAAGTGCCGCATTAATAAGCAGTGTCGGGATTGGTGTAACGAATTTGATATTTACCCTCGTTGGCGTTTTTTTAATTGATATTTTGGGTAGAAAAGTCCTGATGTATATAGGATCAATTGGTTATATTATTTCTCTCGGTCTGGTATCGGCAGCATTTTTCTTAAAATGGCAGGGCATACAGGTTCCTTTATTTCTGTTTTTGTTTATTGCTTCTCACGCCATTGGACAGGGAGCGGTAATATGGGTTTTTATTTCAGAAATTTTTCCCAATCATTTAAGAGCCAGCGGTCAGGCTTTTGGTTCATCGACACATTGGGTTTTGGCGGCGATTATTCCTTCAATGATTCCGTTTTTATTTTCAACCATTGGAGCAGGAGTGGTGTTTTTAATATTTACTCTTATGATGGTTTTTCAATTGTTTTTTGTGATCTTTATGATGCCGGAAACCAAGGGAAAATCTCTCGAAGAACTTCAGGAAACTGTTTTTAATACAAGAAAGAGCTAATTATAAGCATCAGCATTTCATTTATAAATTATTAAATAGAAAAAATATGAAAAAAATTATAGTAACAGTCTTGCTTTTCTCTTTTGTCCAGATTCATTCGCAAAAAGGTTTTAAACCATTATTTGACGGAAAAACAACTCAGGGTTGGCATTCGTACGGCAAAACCTCAGCCGGAGCGGGATGGAAAGCAGAAAGTGGCGTTCTGCATTTTGATCCTCAGGCTGCTCAAAACGGACAGGGAGGCGATTTAGTGACAGATGCAGAATTTGAAGATTTCCATTTAAAATTAGACTGGAAACTGGCTCCCAATGCTAACAGCGGAATTATCTTTTATATTAATGAAGATGCTAAGCAATACCCAAATACCTACAGTACAGGTTTAGAAATGCAGGTTCTGGACAACGACGGTCACCCCGACGGAAAAATTACCAAACACCGTGCGGGCGATCTTTACGATTTAATTCAAAGCAAATCGGAGCCTATTAAAAAAGTTGGCGAATGGAATACAGCTGAAATTATCAGTAACAAAGGAAAATTGAAACTTATTCTAAATGGTGTTGTAGTTGTAGAAACTATACTTTGGGACGACCATTTCAATACATTGATCGCCGGAAGCAAATTTGCGGAATGGCCAGGATTTGGAACCTTTAAAAAAGGAAAAATAGCACTGCAAGATCATGGCGATAAGGTTTGGTATCGAAATATTGTAATTAAAAAATTATAATGCGATAAAAATTTTATCAGATAAGGTAAATTAGTGGTTTAAAAAAAGAGTCAAGTATTGTTGGCTCTTTTTTTTTTTGATAAGTTCTGAGTAAAGGCATTTTTTCCCTTCAATTTTAATTCCCAACGATATTTCGTTGCTGCTTATATTTAAAATTCTATTTCTTCCAATAAAATTTTTAAATAAATAAATGTTTATTCATTTATAATATTATCTTTGTCTAAAATAGGCAGTATGAGAGTTAGAGATATAGATAAAGAAAAATTAGTGATTGAAATGGCAATTAACCAAATTGTTGAAGAAGGCTTTCAGGGCTTCAGCATGAATAAATTGGCAAAAGCCTGTTCGATCTCAGTTGGTACGCTCTATATTTATTACAAAGACAAAGATGATTTAATACAGAAAATAGGGGGCAGGATGGCTTTGAAATTTTTTTCCAGTACGGTTAAAGATTTTTCCCCCGAAATGTCTTTTGAAGATGGATTATGGAAGCAATGGGAAAACCGTTCGGCTTTTGCCATGAAATATCCGAAAGAAGTTAAATTTTTTGAAATCATCAAGCACTCTCCACATGGCGAATCAATTTTGAGTTCGATTAAAGAATTCTCAGATTTCAGGGCTATTATGAACCAGTTTATAGACAACGCACTGCGAAATAAACAGCTTATTCCGATGACATTTGAGGCTTTTTGGTCTGTGGCTTACGGACCTTTGTATACTCTTCTAAACTTGCATGCAGAAGGTAAGAGTATGGGCGGCAAACCATTTGTACTTACTAAACAAATTATGAAAGAAGCTTTTACAGCTACGATAAAAGCGCTAAAACCATGAAAAATTATGGAAACCAATTTAAATTCGATACATATTTTTAAAACAAACATTAGACAAATAGCACCTAATTGTGTTATTGATCAGACATTAACCAATCATTTGGACATTCAGCAATGGAGCATTGATGTAGAAGATGTGGATTGTGTGCTTCGAGTTGTTTCAGAAACGCTTACAGCCCATGAAATTATGAATCTTGTAAATCAAACCGGTTATGAATGCCAGGAATTGTCTTAAACCTAATATTATATACTATGGAAAAAAATACAGTAGAGATACCTTCTTTTACTACACATCAAAAAATTATTATAGCGATATTAGCGCTTTTGCAATTTACCGTTATTCTTGATTTTATGATTATTTCCCCGTTGGGAGATATATTGATGAAAACTTTAAACATGACGACTTCAAACTTTGGTTTTGCTGTGTCGGCTTATGCTTTTAGTGCCGGAATCTCCGGTTTACTGGCTGCCGGATTTGCAGACAAATTTGACAGGAAAAAACTTTTAATTTTCTTTTACACCGGTTTCATTATCGGAACTGTTTTCTGCGCTCTTTCGTCCAGTTATTATATGCTGCTGGCCGCCAGAATCGTGACCGGACTTTTCGGAGGTGTTATCGGTTCTGTTTCCCTGGCTATTGTGACCGATTTATTTGTTATTCAGCAAAGAGGACGTGTCATGGGATTTATCCAGATGGCATTTGCCACAAGTCAGATTTTAGGAATTCCGCTGGGATTGTTTTTTGCAAATAACTGGGGATGGCATTCGGCTTTTATAATGATTGCAATATTGGGGGTGTTTATTCTTTTGGCAATTTTGACACAAATGAAACCAGTGGTCAAACATCTTGAACTTCAATCAGACAAGAGTCCGTTTTTGCACCTTTGGCATACTTTGAGTAATAAACAATATCAGATTGGTTTTACAGCGATTGCTTTTTTATCTGTTGGAGGTTTTATGCTGCAGCCTTTTGGCAGTGCATTTTTAGTCAATAACATTCATATTAGTCAGTTAGAATTACCAATGGTGTTTTTCTTCACCGGACTTTCAGTGCTTTTCATTATGCCGTTAATAGGAAAACTGAGTGATAAAATCAGTAAATTCAAATTGTTTACAGTGGGATCTTTGATTTCTGTCATCATGATTTTGATTTACACCAATCTTAATCCGATTCCGTTATGGGAAATTGTAGTCATTAATATGATTCTTTTTATGGGAATTATGAGCAGAATGATTCCGGCTACAACGTTAAATACAGCGATTCCCGAAATGAAAGATCGCGGTGCCTACATGTCTATAACTTCATCTTTGCAGCAAATTGCGGGTGGAATTGCAGCAGTTTGTGCGGGATTTATAGTGCATCAAAAAACCAAAAGCGCTCCATTGGAAAATTATGATATACTTGGATACGTAATCGCAGCTGTTACTCTTTCTACCGTATTTTTAATATGGAGAGTTAATCAGATGGCAAAAGCCAAAGAGAAAATGGTTGAAAGTATTAAGTAAAAAAAGAAGCTTGTCTTATAACAGACAAGCTTCTTTTTTATGTTTTAAAAAAATTAGATAAACTGCATTAAAGGCCTTACCTGCATCGTTACGATATCACATCTTTTAGGTTGTGACAGCGTAAATAAAACACTCATTGCGATATCTTCGGCTTCAAGCATTTCCATTTTATCAATTTTTTCCTGTTGTTCTTCTTTAGTCCCTGGCTGCATATCACTTGTAACAGCTCCCGGCTCAATTAAAGAGACTTTGATCCCAAGCGGATTAAGTTCTTTTCTTAATGCGGCACTAAAACCACGAATTGCGGCTTTTGTTACTACGTAAACCGTACTTGTAGGTTCATTCGTTTCGGCGCTCATGGAACCAATATTAATAATATGTCCCGATTGGTTTGGCGACATTCTGGTAACAGCTTCCTGAGCAAAAGCAAGATATCCTGAAATATTCGTATCTAAAATATATTGCCAGTCTTCCAATTTTATATCTGTAAGTCCCGAAGCGGGCAGGGCAGCATTATTAATTAAAATATCCAGTCCTCCCAGCTCTTTATCTACAGCCTCAAAAACTTTTTTCAGGTCATCCTTATTGGTAACGTCAGCCGTAAATCCATGAAGCTGACTGTTCGGATGTTTTGATTTAATGTCATCGAATGCTTTTGTAAAATCTTCAATATCACGTCCAAAAATAAAAACACGTGCTTCCAGAGAAACCAATAAGTCTGCAATTGCTTTTCCTATTCCTGTTGTACCTCCTGTAATTAGTATTCTTTTATCTTTAATGTTTTTCCCAAAATAGTCTGATAAATTTTCCATAATTTTTTTCTTCTATGATTAATTATGTAACAAATTTACCTTACGCTTTCTTACAAAACTTACAGCATTACAGGCTGGATATTATATAATCCTTATTAAAAATGGGTACAAATGTAACGCTAGACAAAATTTCCAATAGTTTGCGGTAAAGTAAATGTAAAAGTACTTCCTTGTCCTTCGATACTTTCAACCCAGATTTTGCCTTTGTGCATGTTTATAAATTCACTGCAAAGTAACAGTCCGAGTCCGCTTCCGGATTCATTATCTGTTCCTTTTTGAATCACTTTTCCGTTAATTTTAAATAGTTTTGTTTTTATGATTTCGGGAACTCCAATTCCGTTATCGGAAATAGCTACCTCAACCTTTTGCTTTGTTTTAGAAAGAGCGACACGAATTTCGCCATTCTTATCTGTAAACTTAATAGCATTCGTGAGTAAATTGCGTAAAATGGTATTAATCATATTTTTATCTACTTCAGCTTCTACGAGGTGAGCGGCTTCAAAAACTATATTAATTTCTTTATTTAATGCCGCATTTTTACTCAGCTCGATATTATCTTCGATTAATTTATTGAGTAAAATTTTTTTTGGAGAAAATGTAATCATTCCGGTTTGGACGCGCGACCATTCCAGCAGGTTTTCCAGTAATTTATAGATGTTTTTATTGGAGTGATGAAGTGTTTCTGAAATTTCATTGATTTCCTCCCGGCTATACTCCTGTATATTGTCCAGCAAAAGCTCGGAGAGCGAAACAGAAGAACCAAGAGGCCCTCTTAAATCATGTGAAATGATAGAAAAAAACTGGTTTTTATCATCCAGAAGTTTCTGAATTTTATGATCCTGTTTTTCTTTCACCAATAATAAAAATCCAACAATACCAACCAATGCTAATAGAAATAAGCAAATGCTGTACAAACCATCTACAATATCATTGGAGAAAAAAAGTTCCTGCGGATTTAAATACCTGTAAATGACTCTTATTATAATTAGAACCTCAAAAAATGCATAGCATATAACATAAAATGTCCTGAAAAAACTTTTATCTCTTTCTTTCAGAAAATAAATCGTGGTCGGAATATAAATAGCCAGTATACCGATGGAGCCAATTAAAACCCTGGTATTTATAGTAGCGCCGAAGAACGTCCAGACATTAAATATAATAATGGCAAGGACCGTCATTACAATTTGTAACTGATAGAGTTTTTTTGATTTTCTCTTGAGCAGCGATACCATTGCAAAGGTTTCGTAACAACACGCACACAAGATTATAGAATTTGCAACATTAACGGAAACAAAATCACTGATACTATTTCTTAAAAGAATAAGTATCCACGCCATTGTCAGTAATAATTTTCCGAAACCATACCATTTTAGAATTTTTCGGTTATCACTTGTCGAATAAGAGAAGGAAAAACTGAAAATAAGGATGCAGGTAAAGAAATTTCCCCAGAAATACAAAAGAAAGATTGTCTTTGGGTCTACAGGTAAAAGTTCGAACATTGTGGACTTTTCTAATTTTAATATAGATTAGGCAAAGCTGCAAAATTAAGGAATTAACCAAAATGTTGTATGCTTCAGAGAGATAACGAAAAACTGTTTTATTTAATATAAAGGAAACTAATTTATAACTACTTTTTTTTCAAACCGGCCGTGATGACTAATCGAAATTTCCTGAAATTTTTTTGAAGCTAATTTCAAATAGGGAATTCCATATTGGTCTTTTACAATTTTTACATTTTCTACTTCGGCGATATTGTCTAAATTGTCTAAATTATCAACCGCAATGGTGTGAATGTGTTCTGAAGACAATATGCTCGTAGTAAAATAAACATTGTCATTACAAATCACTTTTCCCGAAGCTTTTACTTTATTTGAGAAATCGACCACGCATACAAGCTGTTTAGGAATGAACGCCCGTATTTTGGTTTGCCTGTTATAGATCTTATAAGCTGATTCTTTCATGCTCCACAAAAGCCAGACAGCAACTTCAGGCTGACTGAAATTAGTTATAAAAACTTGTTCCTCATCCGTAAAAAGTTTTTCGAGAAAACCTTTCCGCTTCCAATTGCTTTCTTTTCGTGATTGCGCAAGATCGATTACATCATTGCCAATCATTTTGCGGCAAGTTTTGTTTCTATAATTTCTATCGCCGTTTTAACATCCAGCATTCTTTCCATATCGGTATTATCAATCACCACGTCAAAGTTTTCTTCTATATCAAGTACAATATCAACCAGATTAGCCGAATTAATGTTCAGATCTTTAATAAAATCAGTTTCTTCAGTCAGATTATCAAACGCTTCTGTGTTTGTAGCAAACGGTTTAATAATTGCTTTTAATCTCTCGATAATTTCTTTCTTGTCCATATTAGTTTTCAAATTTTTTAAATAATATACATGCATTTACATCGCCAAAACCAAAACTGGCTTTCGCAATTATTTTAGGATTGGTTTTAATTGTCTTTTGAAGAATCTTCTCCCCGTCAATAAGCGCTAAAATCTCAGGATGAAGATCTTCGCAGTTTTTGTTTCCGAACAAAAAGCCTTCATGAAGCTGTAATACCGTCGCAACACTTTCAATACTTCCGGAAGCACTTAAGCAATGTCCGGTAAGACTTTTTAAGGAATTGATGTACGGAAAATCAGTTCCGCTTCGTTCCAGTGCTTTTGTCCAGTTTTCTATTTCCAGACTGTCTTTTGTTGTGGCTGTCAGATGTCCGTTTACAGCATCAATTTCGTTTGAATTAATTCCTGCATTTTCGACAGCACTTCTGATGCATTTTTGAACTGCTGTGCTGTTTGGTGCGGTCATACTGCCTCCGTTTCGCTGTCCTCCCGAATTTATATTTCCACCAAGGATTTCGGCATAAATGGTTGCTCCGCGTTCCAGTGCAGTTTCCAGTTCTTCAATAACAAAAGCACCGGCACCGCTTCCCGGAACAAATCCGGCTGCTGAAGCGCTCATTGGTCTGGAACCTTCTTCCGGATTTTCATTGTATCGGGAAGAACACACGCGAAGCGCATCAAAACCTGCCCAAATATACGGCCCGCTGTCAGAAGTACTTCCTGCCAGAATACGCTTTGCCTGCCCGGATTGTATACGGTCGTAAGCCATCAAAATAGCTTCTGTTCCTGTTGTACAGGCAGAAGAATTTGTAGAAACCTGATTTCCCAACCCAATTTTACCGCCCAGATAAGCACTAACACCGCTGTTCATGGTTTGGGCGACAACCGTGCTTCCTAATCGTCGGGTTTGCAGATCATCAATTTTATAGATGCTTTCGCGGAATTTATCAATTCCCGATGTTCCTGAGCCGAAGATACAGCCACTGTCCCAATCCGGATTTTCGTTTATCGATAATCCTGAGTGATTCCAGGCTTCCATTCCGGCCATAACACCGTATAAAATTCCGGTACTGTTAAAACCGCGAAGTTCCAGTTCTGAAAAATAATGCGCCTTTAATTCCTCCGTTATTTGTGGCTGACCCGCAATCTGACAGGAAAATTGCAATTCCTCTAATTGTTTGTCATGACGTATTCCCGAAATTCCGTTAAGAAGCGCATTAGTAAATTCGGGAATTCCCACACCATTTGGTGCAGCCACTCCAAGACCTGTTATTACGATTCGCTTTTTCATAATTTCTTCGTTATCATTCCTGCCAATACGCCTCTGCAGACTTCTTGTCCGGCTTCATTTTTCATAACGGCCTTGCATTTTAATTTTCCAAAACGGAAAAACAGCTTTTCAGAAGTTACGGTTACTTTCTCATTCGGGTAAACCGGCTTTAAAAACTCCATATCGGCAGATGTAAAGGCGATAACTGTATTTTGTCCAAGATCATTTCCTAAAAGAAAAATTCCGAGACAAACCATTCCGATCTGCGCCATTGTTTCGGTTAAAATTACACCAGGTGTTACAGGATTATCTTTAAAATGACCTTTGTAAAAGTCTAAACTTTCTTTAAAAGTATAAGTTCCGGTTATACCGTTTTCATCTGCCTGCAACAGTTCATCAACAAACAAAAATGGTTCACTGTATGGAAGTTGTGCGATTATATCAGTTAATTTCATAAGTTTTTAAATTACCATTGCAATAAAACTCTTTGTGCAGAAAATCCGGGGCCAAAACTCAGCATTAAACCTTTTTCTCCTTTTTGCGGATTTCTGTTCATAATGTTTTCTAATACATACAAAACCGTTGCACTCGACATATTGCCGTATTGTTTCAGAATTTCTTTTGTATCATCAATGTTTTTATCCAGACCTGCAAAAAGAGATTCCACCGTAGTTACAATCTTTTTTCCGCCGGGATGAAATATCATGTGATCGATGTCTTTTATGTTTAAATTATTCTGTTCCAGAAACGGGTGAATAATATCGCCAAAATGAGAAGCGATTGTATCGGGAACTTCAATATCCAATACCATTTGTAAACCGCTGTTTGTCAGTTTAAAGCCCATCATGTGTTCGGCATCATAAAAATGATACATTTGCTCGTCAATAATTTCCGGACCTTTATCTTCTTCATCTGAGGATAAAAGACAGCAGGCAGCACCATCTCCAAAAATAGCTGCGCTGACAATATTCGGCATGGAGAAATCATTCAGCTGAAAAGTTGCGGTCGGCGACTCTACAGCGATTACGGCAGCACGCTTTCCGGGATTGGATTTCAGGAAATTCTTGGCATATATAATTCCGGATATTCCTGCTGCACAGCCCATTTCGGTCACGGGAAGACGAACAATATCCTGTTTTAATTTCATTTTATTGATTAAATAAGCATCAAGTGAAGGAATCATAATTCCCGTACAGCTTACTGTGATAATATAATCTAAACTCTGCGGATCCCAGCCTGCTTTTTCCAGTGCTTTTTCTAAAACCTGATGACCCAGAACAATCATTTCGCGGCTGTAAATGTCATTTTTTTCTTCAAAAGAAGTAGCCGTAAAAACTTCTGAAGGTTCCATTATCGAATATCGTTTGTCGACAGAAGCACCTTCAAAAATCTTTTTAACCTTTCTTATAAAACGTTCTTCCTGTCCGTCCAGCCATACATCTAATAGCGGAAGTATTTCTTCTGTAGTTCGGGAATATTGCGGAAGCTGTTTGACAGCTGTGATTATTTTTACACTCATATTTTTGCGATTATCCACTGGTAGCGAAAAGCCCATTTCCAGTTTATGGAATAGTTTTTTAGGTTTAATTTTTTGGAGAAATGTTCCAGATCTTCTTTCTTAAATCCTCTTAAAATAGAAACAAGTCCATCTTCTCTGGACATTTTATTCAGATTAAAAGTGGCGGCAATTATTTCAAACAATCGGTAAGCCATTTTGCTTCGGTGCAAATCATTGACAACAATTCCGACCGAAGCATTTGCATGCAGTGTTTTTAGCAAAAGCGATATCTGATCGTTTGTAAAATGATGCAGTGTAAGTGTACACAAAACAATATCATAGGGTAAACGAGTAAACTCTTCGCTAAAAATATCAAGGCAGACATACTCGATATTGGAGTATTCTGTTGAAAGTGATTTGGCGTAATTAATCGTAAAAGCATTTGCATCAACGCCTATCAGTTTAAACTGAATTCCTTTCTTTTTTCCATATTTGGAAAGCATTCTCAACATGTCGCCATTACCACAGCCAATGTCGGCAATGGTAATACTTTTAGAAATGTCTGTTTTTTTAAGAAGTTGTTTTACTCCCTGAAGAGTTAATTTATTTCCGCCGAGTAATTGATTTATGTTGGCAATCTGATTCAGCGCGTCGGTGAGTTCTTCACCTTCAAGCGAAAAATCATCCATTATTTCGGCCTCTTCCGTTCTGTATTTGGTATTTAAACTCATTATTCGATTGTTATTGGACTGCCGTGCGTTTGTTTGATGATAAAGGATAATAATACCGGCACCGATGCTGCAATAGTAGTTAGCGCAAGTGTGATTTTTTTGCGGGTCAGCGCTTTGGCTAATATTCTTCCGAACATTAGTCTTTTACTAAAATGTCTTTTCCATTCCTGTGTATATTTTTTTTCTAATGCCGTGCGCGATTCCAATTTTCCATTATTGAAATCAAGAACTAATTCTGATGCAATTTTTGCACTGTGAATTGCCATTGCCATTCCGTTGCCGCACATCGGGTGAATAAGTCCTGCCGTGTCACCAATCATTAAAATATGATTTTCTACAGGTTCTTTTTTATCGAAAGAAATCTGGCTTATCGTTAAAGGTTTGTCAAATAGGGCAGTGCTGTTTTCAAAAATTGATTTCAGTTTTTTATTCTTGTATAAAACAGCTTTTTGGTAGTCGTCTATATTTTTATATTTTTTGAAAGTTTGAAAATCCGCCAGATAGCAAATGTTTATCGTATCGCTTTCGACTTTTGAAACTCCGCAATAACCGCCTTCAAAATTGTACAATGCTACAAGTTTATTATCAAAATTTCCGGTGTAATGTCCTTTGACCGCCAGCCATGGAGATTTTTTAGAAATGAAATCACGAGAAAGATTCTGATCGATGTTAGAACGTTTGCCATAAGCACCCAGAACGATTTGCGACGTAAAAATATCAGAAGAAGTGGTAACCGTGAAAACATCATTCTCAAAATGAATGTCAGTAACATTATCCGTTACTACATTACATCCATTTTCGACCGCTTTTGTATGTAGAAAGTGATCCAGAGTATATCGGCTGATACCAAAACCACCTAACGGAAGTTTAGTATTTGCTGTTTTTCCATTTTGTGCCGTAAATTCAAAATGCTGAATAGTTGTAGGTTGAAGCTGGGAAATATTTATATCAAGCCAGTTAAGATAGGGCAGAATTTCATTAGAAATATATTCACCACAGACTTTATGTTTCGGATAAGAATTTTTTTCGATTAAAGTCACTTTCAAACCTTTTTTGGATAAATGCACAGCGGCCGCCAGTCCCGCCAGACCACCTCCGATAATTAGTGCACTTAGTTTTCCCATAGTACCAATTTAGTTATAATAAGTGAAATGCTTTTATGGAATTTCAGAAGAAATTAACAAAATTTCAATATGATGGGAGTTGTGAGTTGTCTGTTGTGAGTTGTGAGTTGTGAGTTGTGAGTTGTGAGTTGTGAATTGTGGGTTGTTTGGGTTGAATTTAAATTTCAGTGGAATTGTTAAGGGTAATTGAGTTTGGAATTTGTGGTTATGGATTGGTTTTTAAAAAAAAAAACTCAACCTCTGTTTTATTCGAAGTGGAGTTTTCTTTTTATACAATAGGAAGAATTACATTATTTCTCGATGGAAGCTTTTAGCATTAAATAATGCAAATCGGTATTTTTTATAAAAGGTTTTAGCAACTCGCTTCCCGGGCCAAACATGGCAAGTTCGACATAATCTCCGGAATGGTCCATACTAATCCATCCTACATTATTGTGCTTCTTTTGAATTTCTGAGAAAGCTTTGTACGGCAGTTTTTTATAATTGTATAAGCCGCCTTCTTGTTTTTCAAGACCGGAATAAAAGTTTAATATATGCTTGGCTTCGTCATCGGAAAGACTAAATTTATTGGTTTCGTAAATCCAGTCTTTTATCTGCTGTAAATTAAAATCGGCATGAATCGAATTTAAAATATATTCGTTGGTGTATTTATAATCGGCAATGCTGTTGAAATTTTTTGTTGCTTCTGCACCGTATATTACGCCTGGATTTGCATTTCCGTGATCTGTTGTGATGATGACAAGAGTTTCTTTGTCTTTTTCTGCGAAATCTATTGCTGCTTTTACCGCTTCATCAAAAGCCAGCTGATCGTGAATTAAAGCTGTAACATCATTCGCATGAGCGGCCCAATCTACTTTTCCGCCTTCAATAAGCAGTACAAAACCGTTTTCATGATCTTTCATCTGGTTAATTGCCGCAGTACTCATTTCGGCAAGTGTCGGCGTCTTTTGCAATTCAGCAATATTGGTTCTGTCAATAGCGTAAGGAAGTGCACCTGATGAGAAAACACCCAGTGTCTTTTTACCTTTTTGCAGGGTTTCCAAATCTGTTTTTTGCTTTAAAACCTGATATCCTTTCTGCTCGTAGATTTTATAGACATCTTTTTTATCGGCTCTTTTCGAAGCATTAAAAAACTCATCTCCGCCACCCATCATTACGTCTAAGCCCAGATCTGCATACATTTCTGCGATTTCGTTCTCGGCATTTCTGCTATCTGAGTTCACACAAAAACCTGCAGGTGTTGCGTGTGTAATGGTAACAGAGGTAACACAGCCAGCTTTTTTGCCCGCATTTTTAAACTTCTGCCAAAGCGGAAGATAGCGTTCTCCATTGGCTCCGATATTTAATACACCATTTTTAACGCGGTGTCCGCCTCCGAAAGAAGAACTTGCAGCAGCAGAATCGGTTACAATAGAGCTTGCAGACGCCGTGTCCATCAAAGCTCTCGTCACTTTATTTTCGGCATACAGGTTCATCCAGTTTCCGTTTTTGCCTAAAATATTCTGCGAATATAAATTGGCCATTTGCAGCGTGCCGGTACTCATACCGTCGCTTATCAGGATTATTATATTCTTTGCTTTTTTATCTTTTTTCGAAATAGATTCTAAATCCTTTGCAAGAATTACCGATGGCCCCAGAGTGAAAAGTCCGGTTAATGCCGTAGAGCCTTTTAAAAATTTACGCCTGTTCATTTAGTTTATTTTAATGGGATGTAAAGTAAAGATAATTTATTAATTAATGAAACTGTGTTGCATTAAATTATTGTTGCGTTTCTTTCATGAAGATTTTAAATCACATTATCTTTGTCGTCATTAGAAGAAAAAAAGAATTTATACATGAATATTGAAGATCTTATTGGAGATTATTCCATTTCCGGAAGCAATCAGGACGAGAGTAATGAAATAACTTATCAGGGAGTCTTGAGTTTGTCTCTCGATAAAAATAACAGGATAAAAGCCGACTGGCTTATAAACAATGCACAAAAACAAAAAGGGAATGGTTTGTTTAAAGATAATATTCTGGTAATTAATTTTAGTTACAAAGGCGATGATCATAAAACTTACAAGGGAGTTGCAGTCTACCGTTGTATTACCAAAGATTATCTCGACGGATTTTGGTCGGAGAAACACGGGAATCCACTTTATCTGGGAAGCGAACAATGTTTGAGAATGGAAAGTAAAGAAAGATTAAACTAATATTTTATTGTTTATAAAATTAAAAAAGGCACAGAATCCCTTAAATTTTGTGCCATTTTTATGTACCGAAATTAATTATTTTGAGTTGCCGTAACTTTGGTTTTTCTATCGTAAACAATTATAAAAATAATCCAGATTGCTAATAAAACCAGAATTAAAATAAGTTCTGTCTGATGAATTCCTTTAACAAAGAAATTATTTAAAGAATGCACTCCGGCAACGGCCAACAAGCATCCTGTCTTAGAATACACTTTTCCAATTCCCCATGTCCCAAAAAAGATTATACCTAAAAATAATAAATTGCCCGATGACATTTCAAAATTAAGGTGCCATGCAAACCAAAGAACGGCAATGATTACAGTAGAGTAGAAGGCAGGCAGCGATTTTAGTTGTTCCTGTAAAAATCCTCTCCAGCCAATTTCTTCCAGTAAGCCATACACCACAATAGTAAACATTAACAAAATCGGGAACTTCCCAAGTGTTATATAATAGATGCCCGAAATTAAAACAACCGGAAGTATCCAAAAAACAGCAAAAGGAACAATGGCATTTTTATAAATTCCTTTTAATGACATAGAATTAGAAAGAGAGCATATTTTTATGGTGGCAAATGCACCTATCGCCGGTCCGATGCCGCGAAGTAAAATCTTTAGATATTCGCTTTCTACATGGACTAAAAGTTCTGTTTTTACTGCTGCATATCTGCAGATAACTGCAATTACATAATAAATTATCACAGTTCCAAAATTGATTTTATTTTTCATCGGTTATTTTGTTTGATTTTACTGAAGCAAACTTAACGCGTGAAAGTGAGAATAAAATTGACTTTGGGTAAGAAATTATTTTTCCATAACTCTTTTTCGAATCCGGCTTAAACTTTCGGCCGTTAATCCCAGGTAGGAAGCGATGATTTTGAGCGGTGTTCTCTGAAAAATTTCCGGACGGCCTTCGATCAATTTCAAATAGCGTTCCTGAGGAGAAAGCGTCAACAGATTAATTTGTTCCTGCTGCTTGCGCACGTAAAGCATTTCAGAAATGGCTTTTCCGATTCTTAAACCCGTTTCAGATCTTTGGTACAATTCATTTAAATCGTTATGCGAAATAGACCAAAGTGTCAAATCTTCCAAAGCTTCGGTTTTTATAACAGACGGTTGCTGATTGAGAAATGACATATAATTGCTTATAAAACTTTTTTCATACAACAAATTAATACAAATATCCCTTTTGCCATCCCAGACAAACAATCCTGCAGAGCCTTTAATAACGATATTAAGGTATTTTTCTGCGTTGTGATAATCTTTTATAATTTCTGATTTCTCAAATTGACGCACATTAATTTTTTCCGAAAATGCTTTCCAGATATTCATATCGGCAGTAAAATAAGTTTCAAAAATTCTTTTGACTTCTTCTGGAGAAGGACTCTGTGGCATTATTTTTAAATATCAGTTAAAGGGCTAAATTTAAGTTATATCTTTTATATAAAATAGATCTGGTCAGCAAAATCTATCTTATACAAGGCAGCTGCAAAACATTCGCGTTAAGCGGCTGCTCAATTTTTCTCTCCAGTTTCTCCGGATTTACCGTAACGTAAATTTCCATAGAACCGGTTCCTACTTTTAGCTCGAGAATATGTCCGCCATAGGCATCAAATTTATCATCTGTGGCAACACCGTGCAGATGTATGGATGGTTTTTCTCCGCTCCAGGCGATAGATCCCGTAAGACTTCCCATTTCGACTTTATTAAAAGTTTTAGGATGGAATTTCTTTTCATTAAAATCATAAAAACCAAAAGTAGCTTGCTGTGCAAAACCGATTCCGGTAAAGTTTGCAGAGGGAATTTTCTGTTCTTTTGCCAGATTTTCGATCATTTCCAAGACATTGTCGCCTTCGCGAAGAACCATCAGAAAGCCGTTTGGTGTTTTGGTATAACGACATTTTTCAGTATCATTTTTCTGTGCCTGTGCAAGATTAAAAGCAAAAAGTAATAATAGTATAAAAGTGGAAGATTTCATAATTTATTTTTTTTATTGTTGAATTTAATCCCTTTACAAATAGTCCTGACGCTTGTTGTAGTTTAGATTGTCTGTATAGACATTTCATTTTTAGAATAAACTTAATTCTTTACCGCAATTCCTGGGAATAAGAAAGATGTTCTCTTTCCTTTCTTTTAAAGATTATAATATCTAAGTTTCTATTGTTTAATATTAAGCAAAGCAATACTAAGAGTATGTTTCTATGTATTTAAATGAAATTTAATTAAACTGAGGTCCTGTACTCTGAACCTGAATAATTCGATTATGATCTTTTTCGTATTTTTCAGGATCTGAAGCGGCATATTCATTTTCAGGTTCCGGAATGGCGTGAATTTTTGAATCGCTGACAGAAATTACCGCCGAGCAAACATAAATTCCGACCTTTCCTTCACTGTATTTAAAATCCAGTAAAGTCAGTTTTACAACATCATTTATAGAAAGTTCATAGTAATTCCCGTAACGGATAATTTTAAAATAAATCTGTTTTTCTTCGCTAATTTCAAATTGATTGGTTTGGATATTCTGAAAGATAAAGTTGTTTTTAACGTCTTTCTCATTAAATCCCCACGCTCTGAATTGTACAAAACCATTCACAAAATCGATCGAAATATAATAAGCTGTTCCCTCTTTGTCACATTCGATAACAAAACCGGTTTTTCCCATTCCTTCCACAGAAAGTGTTCCTTCCCAGACAAAATCCATCGAAGGTTTTTCGAAACAATAGATTTCGTACCCGCTTCTGCATCCAAAACGCCATTTGTTTTCGTTTTCCTGAAGAAATTCAGCCGTTGGATTTCCTAAAATAGGCATGGGCTGAGGCAAATCTTTTTGCTGAATGGTTTTCTGATATAATTTTTCCCAGTAATAATAACTCTTGAGTAAAAGTCTTCCGCTTTTATCGGTATCCAGTTCTTTTGGTGGCGGAATAACGCGATGTGTATTGACATTTCCGTCTGCAAAATAGAAGTTGTAAACCAAAAAGTGTTTTCCTTCTTTTACAACCCTCGCAGCATAATTTCCCTGAGGTAGCAAAACATTGTTATGAAAAGCACAGTATTCTCCTCTAAATTCGGGAGCCGACCAATATCTAATTTTAATATCCTCACGAATAGATCCCAATAAGTAGTGATTTCCTTTTATTTCGAAAACACACGGGCATTCGACATCATCATAAACGTACGGGATATGAAGGGGTTTCTGCAAAACAAAACCTTCTTTTTCTCTTTTAGCAACGCCAATACAGCCTCTGCGATAGGTTGGACCCGAAGCACTTCTGGCACAAATTAGTAAATAATCTTCGCCTTTATATTGGTATTTAAAAGGATCACGAAAGCTAATCCATTGACGGGGATTATTGTTCTGACCTTCGTAATGTGGCGCTTCACTTTTAAAAGGAAGTCCGTATAAATTTTCTTTTTTCCAGTTGATTAAATCGGTAGAAACGGCACGTCCCACTTTCTGTTCTATTCCTTTATCCTGACGTTTTAAGCCTGTATAATACATTTCGTAACCTTCGCCTTCCGATTTTTTGCTTACATGCATAGTCCACAGCATATCGTCGTCCCATTCTCCGGGGTCACCCACAAATATGGCGTTTTTCACCCTTTTCCACGAGAGACCGTCCTTTGACACGGCATGTGCAATATAATCGTGATTTGGGATAATTAAATGAAATAAATGATGAATCCCTTTTTCATCTATAAATACATCAACATCTCCAATTTCCCAACTACTAAATCCTGAGCTTGAATACATTTATTACTTTTTTAATCTGTTATTATTTTTTACATTGAAAATAGTATTCTTTAACTTTCATAAAGAAATTCATTTTAATAGACCATTTTATATTTCAATGTGTTTATTTACTATTACAAAGCCTTATTTTATGATCTTATAATGTTTTAATCCTTCGAGAATTCCTTCAGAAGCCGAAGTTTTAGCTACATAAATACTTTTTGTAGTTTCATAAGAAGCAAGTTCTGCACTACGGTTTCCGACAATGATACCTTTTACCGGACCTCTGAACATGTCAACATCATTTCCTGAATCTCCTGCGGCAATTACATTCGACAGCGGAATGGACCATTTTCTACAAAGGAATTTTATCGCATTTCCTTTAGAAGCTCTTTTCGGAATAAAATCCAGAAACTCTCCATGACTCGGAATAATATTGATTTTATACCAACCCGAACCTAAAGCCTGAATTAATTCGTCGTGATTGTAATTTTCTTTGTCATAATAATAGGAGATTTTATACGGATTTTGTGCTTCATCTTCCTGCAGTCTTATCCACTTAACGGCTTGTAAGCGGTTAACAATATCATCTCTTTTCCACCTTCCGGAAAGGAATTTTGCCCAGCCTTTATCTAAAATATAATCGGTACCGTTGGTATAATAAATTTCGGTTCCAACCGAACAAATAATAAAATCGGGAAGAGGGAATTCTTCTTCGTTAATGACCTGTTTAACCAAATCTAAATTTCGCCCAGACGCCATTGCAAATGCCATTTTATCAGTACGATTGACAAGATGTGATTTGAGTTCTTTTAAACCCGGATTTGCGAGTTTTGGTTCTATTAAAGTTCCGTCAATATCTGAAACCAGTAAATGATCCAATTTTCTTTTTAATCGGTTGATATTGATATTTGGGTAATGCTGTTTTTTGATTCCGGCAGAAGAAACGGATAAGTTTTCGTTGATCAGATCTACATATTGATTGACATGACTTACCCAGCTATAATGTTTCTGAATATTGATTGCGCCGTTATTGGAATAATATTTCCATTTATTTTCATCGGTTAAAATATTGCGAAGTGCTTTTTTGATTTCATCTTCTTTCTGTGGATTTACCAATTCTCCATTCTGACAAACCGGAATAATTTCTGATGGTCCCCCGTTTTTAGTAACCACAACCGGAAGTCCGGAACTAGCTGATTCTATCACCGTAAGACCGAAGTTCTCATGCAATGCTAAATTCACAAAAACACCTCTTTTCTCTGCGGCGTAACGGTAAATAATCGAAACTTCATTCTCCACATCATGCTTTTTCGGAATGGCCATTTTTCCGTACAAATCATATTTATCCATCAGAAGAAGCAAATCGGTCAAAACATCTTTTTCTGATTCGGGCATTTTGGCAATGTCTTTTCTAATACCGGCAAAAATTACCAGATTGGCAATGCTTTGCAACTCTTTGTCTTTACCGTAAACCTCGATTAAAGTGTTTAAGTTTTTGTGTCGGTCAGGCCTCGAAAGTGCAAGAATAATAGGCTTGTGCGGATTAGTAAGAAACTTGGAAATGGTTTCTGCAACCCAGTATTTTCTTTGTGCTTCTTCCATATTTTTATCAGAATCGGTTTCCTGATTGTAATAAGGAACAAATTTTCTGGTATCGATACCAGGAGAAATAGCGTGGTATTTTCCTAATTCAAAATTTTTATAGGCTTTATAAGTTTCAATTTCCTGTTCGGTAGAAGTAACAATAAACTCTGCGAGTTCCAGCGTTCTTTCTTCAGCAGCCATTCGGGCTTTAAATTTGAATTTCTTTTCTAATTCTTCCTCCGTTTGTCCACTTTGCAGTAATTTTTCTTTTTTATAAAATCCAAGTGAATGACCTGTGTGGGCAAAAGGAATATTTAAAACAGACGATAACTCTGCTGCAGCATAACCGGCGTCGGCGTAGTGAGAATGAATCCAGTCCGGGAAAATATTATACTGTTTAATGTGTTGCATGGCGCCATTAACAAAAATATCCAGACCTTCCCAAAGTTGTTCTTTAGATCTGTATTTTTTTCCTAAAAAAGGAATTCGGCGTATATCTAATTTATCATTGATAACTTCAACAGGCACTGCATATTCAGGCGATAGAGAAGGGTCATCAATTAATCTTGTAAAAATATGAACATGTTCTACATCTTCATGCTGAGATAAAAATTCTGCTAATTCGTAAATATATTTGGTCTGACCTCCATTGTCTGCATCTCTTCCAATTTCAAGACCCGAACCTTTTAAAAGTCCATGTATATTGATAAGTGAAATTCGTAATTTTTTCATCATTCTTCCTTAATTATTTTGAAAATGCAAGTTACAGCGACTGCATTGATTAAGAAGAAATAATTACAGTTTAAATTTACATAGTTCCCATGTTCAATTCATATTTGTGATGTTTTAAGTATAAAAATATCCCGATAGGTTATATCGGGATATTCAATAAATTTATTATCTTTTATGCATCAGGTTTTGAATCTCGCTCATTAAAATCTCTGGATTAGCACCGGCAGATCCTGCTACTAAAGCGCCTGTCGCGCAGGCAAAATTTAGAGCTTCCTGCGGTTCTTTTCCGGTTAAAAGAGTGGTTACTAATGCACCCAGAAAAGAGTCACCAGCTCCGACAGTATCTTCTACTTCTACAAAATAACCGTTATTTTCATAAAGATGTTTATCCCAAAGCAATAAAGCTCCATCTTTTCCTCTGGTAACGCAAATGGCAGTAGCATTAGTTAGCGAACAGATAAAATTCATGTTTTCTTCTAAGGTATTGTACGGAGAATCGAACGCCTCACTTATTTCTGTCAGTTCTTCATCGTTAAATTTGATGAAGTTTGCCGATTGCATAAGGTCTTTTAATATATCATAATCGTAATGCGGTTTTCTTAAATTAACATCAAATACTTTATAAGTATGGGTATTTAACAACTCGTACAATGCATTTCTGGAAACCTCATCTCTGCAGACCAAACTTCCGTAAATCAAAACATCAGCGGTGACCACTAACTCGCGGGTTTCTTCATTTAGAATAATTTTATCCCAGGCAGAAGGGTAAAGAATTTCGTAAGTTGCAGATTTACTTTCGTCTAAGGTTACATTTACCAAGCCGGTAGGGTAGTCATCTGATCTTAGTATTGAATTGGTGTCTAAACCCAGTTTTTCTACTTCGTTGATAATGGCATCTCCGTCAGCATCTTTTCCTACGCAGCTTATCATATCGGTATCTGCGCCCAGTGCTTTCATGCGAAGCACGACATTTAAAGGCGCACCGCCAATTTTCTTTTCATTGCCAAAAATATCCCAAAGTACTTCTCCAAAAGCGACAGCTTTTAATTGTTTGTCGTTGCTCATTTTAATTTTTTAAAACATTAAATTCGGTGATTAGAGTTTCACCTGAATTCATAAAAATAAAAAACATTACTGGTTTCTGCAACCATTTTCTGAAAAGTAACCTAATAGAAAAGGCAATCTATATTAGATTGCCTTCAAAATTAAAATATAAAAAGTGGTTTATCCATGAGCTTCAACAGAAACATCATTCCATTTCTCCCAGTTTTCTAATCGCTGTTCATAGCTTTGTTTTACAAACGGAAGTGCTACTTTACCCAGTAATAATCGAAGCGGCGGATTTTCGTTTTCTACAAGATTAACTACCGCCGGAGCCGTTGCAGCAACTTTTCCAAATATATTTTCTCTTTCCGACTGTGCTTTTTTAATTTCATCATAAAAAGGCAGACTTTCGCTGGTAATACCTGTGTGCCAAATGTTTGATTCGTATCCGTTTGGTTCTAACAGCGTTACATGAATTCCGAATTGCTTTACCTCTGATGCCAGCGTCTCGCTTAAACCTTCAACAGCAAATTTCGATGCACTGTAAAGTCCCATTGCCGTTGGCAAAGTAGCAAGTCCTAATATCGATGAAACCTGAATAATATGTCCGCTTTTCTGCTGTCTCATAATTGGTAAAACGGCTTGTGTTAACCATAAAGTCCCGAAGAAATTAGTTTCAAATTGTTCTCTTGCTTCTTGTTCACTTGCTTCTTCTACAGCGCCTGTAAGCGCATAACCGGCGTTATTAATTAAAACGTCAATCGTTCCAAAATGCTGTTTTACTTTTTGAACTACTTGCAGAGATTCTTCTCTTTTATTAACATTCAGTTGTAAGGGGAAAATCGAAGCACCGTATTTTTCTTTAAGATCATTTAAGGTCTCAAGATTTCTGGCCGTTGCAGCGACATTATATCCTTTAGCTAAAAATGCTTCTGCCCAGGCTCTTCCAAATCCTTTTGATGCTCCGGTAATTAAAATTGTTTTTGACATGGTATTTGTTTTTATAATTATTATGAATATTGAATATGACCAATCGGTCATTTTTATAAGAAAAAAAATATCATTTTTCAGATATCATTTTTTTTAGTGTTGCTACTATGGTTTTCATACTTTCATTGTTGCCGGACATTCGTGACATTAAATGTCCACCTTCCAGCATTGCAAAAATAACAGTAGCCAATTCTCTTGCCTTGCCATTTGGGTTAAATTCGCCTTCGCTAATTCCTTTTTCCATGATAGAAGTTAAAAGAGATTGTCCGCGTTGGATGACTCTGTTTACTTTTTCTTTCACAACCGGGTTCGTATCATCTGCTTCCGTTCCGAAATTCAGCAAAGGACATCCTCCAATTACCGGCGGATTTATCGGATTACTGAAAAAATCGATATAAGCAAAAAGCTGTTCTTTGGCCGTTTTCGCCTTTACAATTTCTGCCTCCAGCTTACTGTTTAATATTTTCATATTATGATCTACAGCAGCGCAGGCCAGAACATCCTTATTTTCAAAATGAACGTACATGCTTCCTTTAGACAATTTGGTTGCTTCCATAATATCGCTCATAGAAGTTGCTGCAATTCCTTTCGTATTAAAGATCGGAGCGGCTTTTTCTATAATAAATTGTCTGGTTTCTTCACCCTTTGTCATAATATATTCTCTATTTATAATGCAAATATATGACCGATTGGTCATATATGCAAATATTTAGTGTTTTATTTTTTAAAATTGTTTGTTAGTACAAAATGTAAACTTTCACAATAAGAATATTTATGGTTAGCTTTTAATTTAAAAACCTCCATAACGCAGCGTAGATCCTAAGATTAGCATTGTAACACCAATTAAAGTAACACTTAAAATGATAACTGCCATTCTTTTTATATTGTATTTGTTAAGAGTTGGAATTACAATAGCTTGTGCAATTATTGCAAAAATAAAAGTACAGAAGAGCAAAATCAATTTTATGGAAATTACTTTTTCAAATCCACTCTTAAAGTGAAACCACTTATCAATGCTGACGCCAAAATCATACGCCATCCAGATTCCGGTTATTATCAAGATCACCAGTGATGAAAGTCCGAGTTTTTCAAATTTCTTCTCAAAATTCAGGATAATGTGCGGATCTTTTTTCTTTAAAGCAGAAGGTAAATAACAAATGGCTAAAAGTAAATGTCCGCCGACCCAGATTGCAGCGGCCAAAAGATGCATTATTAAAACAAGATGATGTAAGTTCATAAAGCATTTATTTTAAATTTTTCATTCTCTAAAAATGACTTTTATTTTTGAAGTGGAAAAGTTTTTAAGTCTTATGTTTTTATTTGAATCTTCTAGTTTTGAAAGTGTTGGGACATTATTAATAAAGTGCTGGATAAAATAATTTCCTTCAAAATTTTGTGATTCGAGATATTCTGTCATTTTTACAAAATCATTTTCTTCAATTAAAGAAGAATGAAAAGTAGTGCGGACTTCAAACGGGATATCTGACCGAATTAAAAGCGAAAGACTCTCTTCAAATTCAGAAAATAAGCCTGATTGCGTTATCTTTTCAAAGGTATGAGGAAGACTTTTATAATCTAACGCGACATAATCGATTAATCGATCGTGAATCAGGCTTTTCAATATTTTTGGGTTAGAACCGTTGGTGTCTATTTTAACCGCAAATCCCATTGTTTTGATTTCCTTTACAAAATCAATAATTTTTTTGTGTAAAGTGCATTCGCCACCGCTTAAAACAACTCCGTCCAATAATCCTTTTCTGGTTTTAAGGAAAGAAATAATATATTCAAAATCTATTTTTCCCTTTCCTAAAACAATTTCAGGATTATAGCAGTACAAACACCGCATGTTACAGCCTGCAAACCAGATAATACAGGCTGTTTTATGCGGATAATCTAATAAAGTAAAAGGCGTGAGGCTATAAATTGCTTTAACAGATAATGGCTTGTTCGAAATGTTTACGTTGCTGGTGTTCTCCTTTTTTTCCAATATTAAAACTTTCTACAGGTCTGTGATAACCCATTACACGTGTGTAAACCAAACATTTAGTTCGTTGTGGTTTTTTTTCTGTTAGAATTTCAGACGTTTTCGTTTTCATAAGTCGGTTGTTTTTGATTGTTTTTATGGAGTATTTCTTCGTCGCATTTGGGACAATATTCATGCTCTCCGTTTAGATAACCATGAATAGGGCAGATGCTAAAAATGGGTGTCACGGTTATATAGGGCAGTTTAAAATTGCTTAAAACTTTCTTTACAAAATTTTTACAGGCTTCGGGACTGCTGATTTTTTCTCTCATGTACAAATGCAAAACAGTACCGCCGGTATATTTGCATTGCAATTCATCCTGAAGCAATAAGGCTTCAAAAGGATCGTCGGTATGATCTACCGGAATTTGCGAACTGTTAGTATAATAGATGTTTTCGTTTTGTCCGGCTTGTATAATTTCAGGAAAACGTTTTTTATCTTCTTTAGCAAAACGATAGGTGGTTCCTTCTGCCGGGGTTGCTTCCAGATTATATAGATTTCCTGTTTCTTCCTGAAATTCCTTCATTCTCAGTCGAATGTGATCCAGTATTTCTGTCGCAAAATGAATTCCAGAATTACACGTTATATCCTGTTTTCCTTCAGAAAAATTAATGACCATTTCATTCATTCCGTTTACGCCAATCGTCGAAAAGTGATTTCTAAAATGTTTCAGATATCGTTGCGTATAAGGATAAAGGCCGCGATCGTACATTTGCTGAATAAAGATTCGCTTTTTTTCTAATGTAGATTTGGCAATTTGCAATAAATGATCTAACTGAGCAAACAGATTAATGATATTTCCTTTATGCACATAGCCCAAACGCGCCATATTTATAGTTACCACACCAATACTTCCGGTCATTTCTGCACTACCGAAAAGTCCGTTTCCGCGTTTTAATAATTCCCTTAAATCTAGTTGTAAGCGGCAGCACATGCTTCTTACGGCATTTGGTTTATATGCCTCGGGATTTTCTATTCGATTTCCTTTTTCATCCAAAATATATTGGCTCCCAATAAAATTCTGAAAATAAGACGAACCAATTTTGGCTGTGTTTTCAAACAACAAGTCCACATTTTCGCCTTGCCAGTCAAAATCTTCCGTAATATTTACAGTTGGAATCGGAAACGTAAAAGGCTGTCCATTAGCATCGCCTTCTGTCATAATGGTGTAATAGGCTTTGTTTATAAGATTCATTTCGTTTTGAAAATCACCATATTTCAAATCAATCAGTTTTGAAACACCTCTTTTTTGAGCTTCCAAAAGGAGATTTTCGGCCGTTAGATTCAAAAATAAATGCTGGTCGTTTCGTGTCGGGATTTGCTCTTTTAAATCTTCAGGAACATTCCAGTCTAAAGTAATATTTGTAAATGGAGATTGTCCCCAACGTGCCGGTACATTTAAATTATAAATAAAACTTCGGATACTTTTTAAGATATCATCATAAGTAAGCTGGTCTTTAAATACATACGGAGCGAGATAAGTATCAAAAGAACTGAAAGCCTGAGCGCCTGCCCATTCGCTTTGCAAAATTCCCAGAAAATTTGCCATTTGCCCCAGTGCTTCTCTAAAATGAGAAGGAGGTCTGCTCTCGACACGGCCGCGCACGCCATTGAATCCTTCATTTAATAGCACACGCAGGCTCCAACCGGCGCAGTATCCGGTAAGACAATCCAAATCATGAATGTGTATGTCGCCATTCCTGTGAGCAGAACCTTCTTCTTTGTTATAAATTTTATCCAGCCAGTAGTTTGCAATAACTTTTCCGGCTGTATTACTAACCAGCCCGGCGTTCGAATAGGAAATATTTGCATTTGCATTTATACGCCAATCCGACTGGCTGATATATTCCTGAACCGTCTGTGTACTATCAATATAAGTCGTATCATCATTTAAACCATTAATATGTTCTCTTTGTAATTTTCGGGTGTGGCGGTATATTATAAAAGATCGCATGGTTCTGAAATGTCCATTTTCAAAAAGTACTCTTTCAATCATATCCTGAATTTCTTCAACCGGCCAGGAATATTTAGCTTCAAGACCGGAAAGGACAATTTTATAGATTTTTTTATCTATAGGTTCATTGACACTTTGAAAAGCTTTTTGAATGGCATCCTGAATTTTGTAAGCCTCAAAAGGTTTATAATCTCCACTGCGTTTGATTACATATTTTTCCATGGTAATTTTTTATAACACTTTTTCAAATGATTTTTCAAGTTCGATCGCTTTTGGAAAAAGAATATTATTTTCCATGTGAATATGCTTTTTCAAATCTTTATCAAATTCTTCCAGCATGGCAAAAGCAACTTTGTACGTATTGCAGGAATCAATTGGTGGTGTAAAATTATTGCTGAGCGATGTTATTCTTTTAAAACGTTCTGCCTCTGTTATATGATCTTCTTTTAAAATCGTAATCGGATTTTCAATCGATAAAAATGGCGGCGTTTCCAGATCTGTTCCTGTGTTATACGCAATTTTCATCTCTTTGATGAAAGGAAAAATGATCAGTTCTTCTCTTTTCATGTGAGCATTTAAATCGAGGATAGATTTTGAAAATATAGTATGAATTTCGTGTAATTCGGGATGTACCGCTCCATGGACTCCACATAATTTAAGCAGATATTGCAGAATCAACGGCGATTTTTCGTTAACATATCTGTGATGCGTTTCCGTAATATAATCTGTAATCCTGTTGACCGGCCAGTTTTTATAATCTAAATCCTCATCGATAGAACTCTTTCCTGCATCTTCAATATGACGGATCAGTATGTTTTCATCAATATCCCTTTTTTTGCAAACTTCTTCAATTGTTCTGTATCCTTTGCAGCAAAAGTCAATATGGTATTTTGTAAAAATAGCAGCGGTTTTAAAATCATCTGCAACGATTTCTGCAATTGTGGTTTTGTTGGTGAGTTTCATAACTTTTGGATTTATGATTTTTGGTTTAGTGCATTTGTTTATCCGATGACTTGCATTGTTTTATTATAAGCAGGGATGCAGCGATCATGTTAGAAAATTCGATAAACGGAATCGTAATTTCGTGTGGCTCTGTAAGTGTGATAGCCCTGTTGTGGAGATCTTTTATTTTATGAAAAGTAAATTCTGCATCGCTCTCATCATTTATATAGAAAGAAGTAACCAGTTTTTGCAGTTCTTTTTTCAAAATGTCAAAAGCATGATAATCGTTTGACTGATCGGTTTTTGGAAACTTCGGAATTAATATTTTAGATGAAAAAACATATCCTGCAATAGTCCGGTCGATATTTTCTGAAGCCTGATGGGCAAATACAACAGCCTCGAGAAGTGAGTTGGACGCGAGACGATTTTTTCCATGAAGTCCCGTTCTTGCACATTCGCCAATCGCATACAGATTCTTAATTGATGTTGCGCCATTTTGATCTACTTTAATTCCGCCACACTGGTAATGCGCAGCCGGAACAATGGGTATCAAGTCCTTTTCCGGATTAATTCCTAACGAACTGCAATGTGCCGTTATAACCGGAAAATGCGAAGCAAAATCCTGAGCATCCAAATGTCTGCAATCTAAGTACATGTGCTTTTTCTGATGAATAACCATTTCTTTGTGAATCGCGGCAGAAACAATATCGCGGGTTGCAAGTTCGCCTCTGGAGTCATATTTAAACAAAAATCTCTTACCATCTTCATTTACTATATGAGCACCAAAACCCCTTACAGCTTCTGAAATCAAAAATAAAGGATTTTCCTTTCCGGAATATAAAGCAGTTGGATGAAACTGAATGTATTGCATATCCACAATTTCTGCGCCTGCACGAGCCGCCATTGCCAGTCCGTCTCCTGTGGCAATTTTAGGATTGGTTGTATTTTCGAAAAGCTGACCGCAGCCACCGGTACTCAAAACAATAGTTCTGGTTCTCAGATATTTTATGGTGTTATATTTTTTTTCATAGAAGAAAACTCCGGTACAGGTAGTTTTAGCTTTTTTTGTTTCGGTATTCAAGTCAATAACCAGGTGATTTTCTAACAATTCAATGTTGGGCATCTTCCTGATTATTTTGAGCAGTTTACGCTCAATTTCCTGTCCGGAGCTGTCTTTATGATGTATTATTCTGGGTTGAGAATGCCCGCCTTCTAATCCTAAATCCCATTGGCCATCTTTTGATTTATCAAATGAAGTTCCAATTTCTATTAATTCCTGAAGTCTATATGGCGCCTGGGAGATTACCATTTTTACAATTTCCTCATCGCAGAGTCCGCCTCCAGACAACAGCGTATCTTCAATATGCTGATTAAAACTGTCGTTTAAATTTTCTGTTACAACTGCGATTCCGCCTTGAGCGAGTTGTGTACTGGTGTTTTTAGCAGCGTCCTTTGTCATAATAACAATCGATAAATCCGGACGTTTTTTTGCAATTTTCATGGCAAGAAATAATCCTGAAATTCCAGAACCTATGACCAATATATCCGTTGTAAACATGTTATTATAATTTAGTTATTGCATTTTATGATAATTCCAGCATTCTCTTTATTGGTTTTAATGCCTGATTTCGTAATTCTTCTGAGATCATTATTTCCGGACTTTCCTTTTGAAGACATCTATACAATTTCTCCAGAGTATTCATTTTCATGAAAGCGCATTCACTGCAGGCGCAACTGTTATCTTCAACAGTAGGAGCCGGAATAAGCGTTTTTTCCGGTACAGCATTGGAAAGTTCGTGCAGGATTCCCGCTTCTGTAGCGACTATAAATACAGACGCAGGATCTGTTTTAATAAAATTTATAATCCCCGATGTTGAACCGATATAATGTGCCACTTTTAAAATATGACTTTCAGATTCAGGATGCGCTGCAATTTTTGCAGTTGGGTTTTTGTTATAGATTTCGATTAGTTTGTCTAATGAAAAGGCTTCATGTACTACACAAGAGCCTTTCCATAAGACGAGTTCACGTTTGGTTTCTTTTTGAAGGTAATGGCCTAAATTTTTGTCCGGAGCAAATATGATTTTTTGTTCTTCCGGAAAAGATCCGATTATTTTTTTTGCATTTGCCGAAGTGCAGACTACATCACTCATCGCCTTAATTTCGGCAGAGCAATTAATATAGGTTACCACGACATGATCGGGATATTTATCTTTAAATATTTTAAAATCTTTTGGATCACACCCGTCGGCAAGCGAACAGCCGGCTTTCAAATCCGGAAGTAACACTTTTTTATCCGGGTTTAAAATCTTAGCAGTTTCGGCCATAAAATGAACTCCGGCAAATACAATAATATCGGCATCGGTATTTTGTGCTTTTTTTGATAATTCAAGACTGTCACCAATAAAATCTGCTATATTCTGAATGTCTTCATTTTGATAATAATGAGCCAGAATTACAGCATTTTTTTCCTGTTTTAATCGGGTGATTTCTTGTATTAAAAAGTTCTTGTCCATTTTTAAGTCTTAATTATTCCGGCCATCCATCATGGAATGGATTGTAGTAATCTTTTTTAAGAGTATGAGTTTATGATTTCAATAGTGTAAAAGTATTATCATCATTTCTTTTAAAGTATGATTGCAGTCATACTGTGTTATTTTTGTTTTTTGTAAAAATAAATATGATTGAAGGGTAAATGTGAAATATGAAAATGCTATTGTGGAGCAGGATTTTAAATTAAAAAGTATGATTGTAATCATACTTTTTAGAGATGAAGTTTTGCAAATTTGATTATTGTATAGAAGTGCATTGCTGTATAATAAAAAGGTTTAAAATAAAACGCATGAAAACAGATATAAAAAATAGAGAGGACATTATTACGCTTGTCAATGCTTTTTATGATGTGGTAAAAAAAGATACTGCGATTGGCTATTTGTTTACCGAAGTGACGCCTGTAAACTGGGACAAGCATCTTCCTCTAATGTATGATTTTTGGGAGAACATTCTTTTTCACACCGGAAATTTTGATGGCAACCCAATGGTCAAACACCGAATACTGGATGAGAAAAGTTCCTTAAAGGAAGCTCATTTTAAACATTGGACAAAACTTTGGAAAAAGACTGTCGATGGTTTGTTTGAAGGAGACAGAGCAACTGAAATTAAGGTCCGGGCAGAAAATATTGCTAAATTTATGATGCACAAAGTGGTAACATAAAATAAAAAACGGAAACCTTTTAAGTTTCCGTTTTTTTAGCGAAAGATATTAAAACTGAATTAATAATTTTCTTTTTAACCAATGCAAAGAAAGAAATTTGCTGCTTAATAAACTATGATTGAAATCATAGTCTTATGGTTTTAGTAAAACAATTTGTGATTTATAATTTCAATTTTTTTATTCTTACTCATTAACGATAATGTTCGAATTACGGTTTCAACGCGCAGGCCTGTAAAATCTGCAATTTCTTTCCTTGTATACGGAATTTTCATTTTAGTTTTAACTTCAATATTATGTTGCTTTTTCAGATTATCTAAAAAAAACTGAATTCGATTTTCGGGCTTTTGGTTGATAATGTTTTTTGAGAAAATAGTTTTATTGTAAATTTTCCAGGCGAATAATTTCAGAATTCGGGTTTGGATTTCCGGATTTTCTTCAAGAAATAAAAAGAAATTGTTTTTTGGAAGTTTAAGAATCACACAGTCGGTTTGGGTAATAGCAGAGGCAGGGTAGGGCTGACCGATAAAGAGAGGCGGTTCGCCAAAGCTATCTCCTTCTTTGAAAATCCCAATCGTTAAATCTTTACCATCTTCATTTGTGTAACTCATTTTTACATTTCCTTCCAAAATCTGAAAATAAGATACGGCCAGATCATTTTCATAAAAAATGATGGTGTTTTTTGGAACTTTTTTAGCTACAGCTCCCCAGGTGTAAAGCAAGTCAATATCAATATGCATTTCTAATGAATTGATTTTTAATCAATCTTGTTTATTAATCTGAACAAAGAAAAGTATTAAACTAAAAATAAAATATGATAATTGTTAGGTTACGATCCGAAATAAAAAAGGCGATAATTTTACTTATCGCCTCCTATATTCTTAACTGGAAAAATTTAAATTTTTATTTTTAAAACTCATATAAAGTTCTTGTCTGGCTAAACTTATTGTTTCTTCGGTCCTGTAAATACTGCACCAGAATTTGATCAACAATTTGTATTTTCCATCAGAAATTGCGCTATAGTATATTTGTGATGGTTTAGAATTGTTTACAAGCGGCACATTAGCGAGTGTTTCATTAACAATTGCATTTATTTCTTCCGGAATGGTTTCTCCATTGATTTCAAATGTGATTTCGACTAATTTGAAATTATCAGTATAAGTCCAGTTGGTAATGTTCTGAGATAATAGATTACCGTTTGGAATAATGATTTCTGCGCCGTTTGGAGCATTAATTTTCGTAGTTCTAAGTCCCATAGATTTTACACGGCCCGATTCTGAACTAATCTCAACAACATCTCCAATCTGAATTGGTTTATCAAAAATTAAAATAATTCCCGAAACAAAATTGCTTACAATGTTTTGCAGTCCAAGTCCGACACCAACGCCTAAAGCCCCTAAAAGAATACTCAATTTGTCTAATGGCATTCCAGAGGCTGCAACCGCCAGAAGATAACCGCCAATTAAAACAACCAACCTTGTTATTAGTAATTTGGAGTGCTGCCTTTTATTAATGTTTTCCTCGTTTTCATCATCGATTTCACCAAAGAAGTAAGCAACATATTTTTGTAATAAATGCGCCGCCCAGATAATGATAAAAAACAAAACAATATTACCCAGAGTAAAGGTAATGCTTCCAATCGTATTGGGATGATTTAATAATTTGGCAAGTGCTGTTCTCAACGATTCCCAAATGTTCAGATTCGAAGCAATTACAATAAGCCACATATAACTTATCGCTATTATAAATGGTCTTTTTAAGGTGTCTGATAAACTTTCGTGATCGAACATTTTTTCTATACCTCTTTTTACCCTTGTAGTATAAATTTGCAGTAAAATAATTTCGAGAATAATCTTTAATAAAACACTTAAAGCAACAATTTGAGTTAACGAAATAAATGCTGTAATACTTAGCATATTAGATAAAGAAACCCTTCCAAATATATTATAGAGAACAGACAAGATATTAAGTCCAATAAAAATGATACTTGCCCATTTGAAAAAGCCTTTTATATAAAGTTCTTCTTTAAGTGTTTTGATCTGTACTAAACCGTATCGAATACCCATAATATTAATTGCAACGAAGGCCAAACGCTGAAATAATCCTATTGTAATAAATAGATCTAAAAAGCAAAGTGCAAAGAATAATCCTAAAAGGAAAAGCCAGTTACGCATGGCAACTCCAGACCATTGATTTTTGAATAATATAGTTAAAACGCCAAGCAGAACCAACTGAATTAATTCTAAAAACAGGGCAGGAGCATATAAATTGGTTACAACAGCAAAGTTTAAGGCGATTACTAAAACAGGCAGTAAAACCCCGCGATGTAAGTATTTGAAATTTAACTGGGAAAGATTTTCAGCATATCCATTTGCTTTTAAGTATTTGATGTTTCTGGAAATGTACCAGAATAAAAGCCCCATAAAGAAACAAAGCGCGATGAGTCCGCCGGCCTTATAACTTAAATAATACGCAGCGACATTTTCCTCAATAATAATCTTGGCTTTTATATTATGCGTTACTTTTTTTCTGCCGGAAGAATCATTAATTTGCCACAATGAAGGATATTCTTTCCTGAAGATACTGATTCCTGATTTTTCCAGTTTTCCTTCAACCGTTAGTAAGGCATTAGAAACGGCAATTTTTCGCTGAACGGTCAGTCTTTTTTTATTGTTTAAAGTGGTCTGGTTTAGCGTCATGAGACTATCTGTACCGACATATCTTTTTCTAAGGTCTCCAAATTCCTTTTTAAACTGCTTGCGGCGTATAGTATCTTTTAATAATGTAATTAAAGTTTTGTCTTTACGAAGATCAATTACACGTTTCTTAATGTTTTCGAGATTCAGGTTTCGGGTATTAATGGCTTTATTCTGTTCTTCCAATTCCTGCTCGATTTCCTGCAGAACTATGCGGTACATCTGCTGGTTTCGCACATTGGGGTTTGCGCCTTTCAGACTTGCTAAAATCAGATTGAGTTTGCTTTCTGTACGACTCATTTCGCCGAACAGGTGGTGGGTGTCTCCGGCAAAATCAATATCATTATATGCAGATTCAAGGACTTCACCGGCTTTTTCAATCGACATCAGATAGTCGCTGTCTGTTGCGGTTGTATCGTTAAATAATTTTCCGCGGCTTTCTTTTTTTATCGGTTTTTGCTCTTGAGCGTAGTTATGCGGGATGAAAAGAAGAAATAAAAGTAATGAGAAAAAATAAAATGTTCTTTTTTGAAAAATCATAATGTTATGGCTTATTTGGGAGCTCAAATTTAATTTTTTTTGGAAGACTTTCCGTTAAGAAAAATTAAATTTAAAAGTACAGCCCATTTCATTTATTTATTATCCGGAAGTACTTAAAAAGAATGCCGCAAAGAATATAGAAACTCTGCGGCCATGAAGATATATTGTAATTTTATTTAAATTTTTAAATCAGCAGGAGTTATTTTTTAGGAAGGTAAATCCAAAATGTCGTTCCTTCTCCCGGATTACTGCTAAAATGAATCATACCATTATGGTTTTCGATAATTCTTCGGCATAATGCCAGACCAATCCCATTACCGCCATATTGATCACGTTCGTGAAGACGCTGGAACATATCAAAAATACGTCCGGAATATTTACTGTCCATTCCAATTCCGTTGTCTGATATTGAGATGACATCGTAATTTTCTGCAGAAGTAGTCAGATTTTTATCTTTTGGTAGATCGTTATAAGAAATGGTCACAGTTGGTTCTGTCGTATTAAATTTAAGAGCGTTATTGATCAGGTTATACAATAATTGTCGAAGCTGTGTATCGAGTCCGAACACGATTGGAAGTTTGTCAATATTAATTACCGCATTCCTTTCTTCAATAACAAGACTTAGATCACCTAAAACTTCAATTACGATTTCATTAAGATCGACTTCATCTGAAAAATGCGCCATATTATCCACTCTCGAATAATTCAGAACATCTGTAATTAAGTTGGATAATCGTCCGGCCGCTAATGTAATCCTGTCAAAATAATATTCTTTCTTCTGGTTTTCACTTAAATGCTCGCCGGCACGCGACAGCATAATCATAATTTTGCGCAATGGTTCCTGGAGATCGTGACTGGCGATATAAGCAAATTGCTCTAACTCTTTATTTTTAAAACGTAATTTTGAGTTTGCACTTTCGAGTTCACTCTGAATTAGTTTTAGTTCCGTATTATCTTTAAGTGTTTCAACCACCATTTTGCGGGCATTGATGTCTACAAAGTAAATCAGCCAGCTGTTAAAAGCGCCGTCTTCAGCTTTGTTTTGCGTGATCGAAACCAAATGCCAGACATAATCTGAATTGTTTTTAATTCTCGCTTCTCCCATAAAATCTTTTCTATTAGATTTTGCGGTGCTTAGGCCTTCAAGGATCCCATCAATATCATCCGGATGAATGAAATTGAACAAGGTTTTACGATCAAAAACAAGTAATGGTTTTTCTAAATAATTTTCTAAAGATTCATTAACCAATAATACATTTCCACGCTCATTGACTATGCAAATGAGTACGGGAAGTGTATTTGCTAATTGCTTGTATTTATTTTCGCTTTCTGACAGTTTTTCAGACAGTGCGATAAGTTCAATATTTTTCTTTCTGATTTCGTCATACGGAGATAAAGGCGGCTCATATTTAAAATAATCAATGAGGCTTTTAATCTTAACTTCTGAAAGGAGACCAGGTGAGGGAACAAGCTGACTTATTCTTGTTGTTGATAAATTATTGAAATAAGAATATTCTATATTTCCTGAGATTTTGGCTGCGTATGTAAAAGCGTCGGGACTGCAGTTTTTTAAATCAATCGAATCTGTAATTATAGCTACGATTTCTTTTTGGGTATTTCTAATAATATTGATACCCAAAACCAGCAGAGAATTTTTTCCATTTGTAATAGAACATCTGGCAACTTCGGATACGGCAGTAGAAAATCTTGTCTGAAAAGAAGATGGCATACCGCACATCTCGGCAATTTTCATACAACGCTTATGGGCTAATATTAAGTCCATTTCGTTATCAAGATTTATATGAATAATCTCCTTCATAACTAATTTATTTTACCAACAAGAATCGTTGCATCATCGGTACCTCTGACATTTTCTTTGTATAATGCCGCTGAAATTATTCCGGGACTTTGTTTGAAAATGGCACTTAAATCATTTAAGTTCCATCTTGTACGAAGTCCGTCACTGTGCATAATTATAATCTGGTGCTTTCTGTAAGGCACAATTGTACTATTTAAGGTTCGTGGAATATTATGACCAATTATGCCATTATAAGGTGTATAAGTTTTGTTGTCTAAACCATTATAAATGCGGGTATTGATGTTTCCGATACCACAAATGCTCCAGGATTCGGATTTATAATCTACAGCAGCGATTGTAGCCACTAATCCTCTTGATTTTTTTACTTTTGAATGAATATCTCTCAGGATAGATTCGGGGTCAGTTTCGATTGTCTGCCTAAATGCCTTGATAGCTGCTTCGACTGCTTCATGGGCACCTTCGCCATGACCTAGTCCATCTCCCACAAATATCTGAAAACCTTTAGAATTATGTTTTATATAATACCCATCTCCACATATTTTTTCATTGGGATAATTTACAGCTATACAGGTATGATCTAATCCCGATTTTACTGGTGATAGTTCGATCTCTGCTTTTTCACCAATCTTAACATATTGTACACAGCCCCAATTTTTCATGGAGTAAATCTGAAAGTCGTTGCTTAGTCTTTTTATAGAGCCTAATCCGTGTCCGAGTGTATTTGCAGAAGAGTAACCATCATTCATAATTTTGGCTACATTTTCAAATCCTATGCCTTTGTCAAGACAATAGATTTCGATTTCGTTATATTCACCGTTAAAGTTGGCCCGATAGAGAAGTTCTCCTCCATTGGCAAATTTCATAAGATTAGAGGTTAACTCTGCAATGATAATGTCTGTTTCGGCAGCTCTGTGAGGTGTAAAACCTATTTTAAGGGCAAGATTGTGTATTTCTCTTTTTATAAATGCAATGAGACTTCTGTCATCAATTTTATAAGTGGAAAACGTATTATCCATTTTTCCATTTTGTTATAGTAACGGTAGTACCGTTTCCAAGTTCTGATTTAATGTCAAATTCATTGACAAGTCTTTTGGTTCCCGGCAATCCTAAACCAAGGCTTTTACCGGTACTGTAACCGTCTTTCATGGCCAGGCTAATATCTGCAATTCCGGGACCGTTGTCAATAAAAGTAACGCGTACGCCATTTTCCCGTCCGTTGCTCACAGACTCGATAATAACTTTTCCGCCTCCTCCATATTTTAGAAGATTACGCACAAGCTCACTGGTAGCCGTAATAAGTTTGGTCTGATTTAAAATACTCATCCCAATTTTTACGCCATATTCTTTAACCCGGTTGCGCAACGGAACAACGTCCTGTTCTTTTACGATCAGGGCTTCTTCTTTACTATTCGTTATCGTCGTCATACTCCGGCTCTTCGTTGTCGCTATACTGCATATTTGAGCGAAGTAATTCCATGCCTTTTTCAACATTTAAGGCACTGATGACTCCGTTTAATGAGAGTCCAAGTTCAACAAGGGTAATAGCAACTGCAGGCTGCATACCTACAACAACAGTTTGTGCGTCGAGGATTTTGGACATAACGGCTATGTTTCCTAAAATTCTTCCCATAAAGGAATCAATTATAGAAACTGCAGATATATCTATCAATACACCTTTTGAACTGTGTTTGCTAATGGTATTTATTAAGTCTGACTCAAGATTTTCTGCCAGCTGATCATACAAGTCTACCTGAATAGTAACCAGCAAAAAATCTCCCATTTTCAATATAGGAATTCTTTCCATAAAAAAATATAAAAAAACTTTATTCTACTAATTTTTTTCTCTTAACAACAGATAATTGAAGCATATCGAATGCCGTTTTTAAGGCGCTCGCCAGTGAAGCTTTGGTAATAATACCGCTTAAATCAATTCCTAAATGCACCACTGTCTGAGCAATTTCCGGACGAATACCACTAATAATACATTCTGCTCCCATTAAACGGGTAGCGCTAACTGTTTTAATAAGATGCTGTGCTACAAGAGAATCTACTGCAGGAACACCAGAAATGTCCAGAATAGCTATAGAACTTCCTGTATCTACAATTTGCTGCAAAAGGCTTTCCATTACAATCTGGGTTCTTGAACTGTCCAGAGTTCCAATAATTGGCAAAGCAACAATACCATCCCATACGGCAATTACCGGAGTCGATATTTCACTGATTTCATCAATCTGTCTTGAGATTACATCTTCTCTGCCTTTCATATAGGCTTCAAAAGTCATAATCGTCATGTTGTCGATAATGGTACTTAACCTGGTGTTAGCCTCAAAAAGCTGAACGGGTTCTGTAATAACTTCTGAAAGAATTCGGGAACAAGCTTCTTTAAAAGAAATTAAATACTGGGCATTTTCTCTAGGCGAGAAACCACGTTTTCCTCTGGAAGAGGCAATTCCTACGATAAGATCTTCTACTTTTTCAAAATCTCTGTTTTCATCAGAATTTGATACTGCATTTAAAAACAAAGAAGCAAATTCTTTTGATTCTTCTTCTTCAACAGCTCCGTCACCTGATCCACTATCGATAAGAATCTGAGACCATATTGTCAACAATTTATTTTCGTGCTCTCTTAAAACACCCAGGACGTTATTTTGCATTTGCTTTAAATTTGGATTTTTACTACCAAATATATAACATAAATTTGGATGCGAAAAAATTTGTTAAACTATCGAGAATAAAAGTTGCATTTTTCATTGTATAAATGCTTGTTTGAAGATATTCTCAGCACATTTAATGTTAAAATCACCAAGAATTTTGATTTTTATGAAACAGAAAAAAAATACAAAAGACAGTTAATTCTCATTTTTTTGTTTTTTTGTCTGAGAGATTCTATGAATAAAATTGAAGTGAAAACAAATTATTTAAACATTAAGATGTTTTATTATGAATTAAAATTACTTCTTCTCCGGCAATGGCATAAATAAGATGTTCGGAGCTGGGTTTCAAAATAAACTTTCCGGTAAACTCTCCAAATGCGGGAAGTATCATCTGACCTGGTTTATAAAAGAAACAGCGTAATTTTAAGCTCTGCATTCCGAGTCCGCGCAATATTATTCCGGGATGGATATGTCCGGAAAAATTAAATACATTTTCTCTTTCTGTCGGATGATGGGTAAAAAAGAAATCATCAATTTCTAAAATTTGTACCACAGAAATATTGATGACGTCATAATGCTTTTCATCAATAATATCATGATTTCCGGCAACGAGAATTAGTTCACTGTTGCAGTCGGTGACCCAATTTTCAAACAAATTCCATTCTGCATTTTTAGAACTGTGAAATAGATCTCCCAGAAAAATCACTTTGTCGGGACAAAACTGTTCGATCACGCTGGTCAGTCTGTTAAAATTTTCCTGAACGGCATTTTGAGGAATAGCGATTCCATGTTTTCTGAAATGAGATATTTTCCCCAGGTGTACATCAGAAATAACCAGTATTTTTTTTTCTTCCCAATAAAGGGCGCCACTTGGATGTAAGGTAAAAGTTTGGTTTTGTATTAGAATATTCATATTTATTTCATGTAGGAAGCCGTCATTTTCTGAATTCTTTCGGCTAATGTTTCGCTTGAAAGTTTTTCTCTCAATCGATCGGTAATAATCGGAAAACTGAAAGGTGTGGGCTTGAGGCATTTTTTCCAGACAATATTTTGTCTTTCAATTCTTTCCAAAGCCAAAATTAATCTTCCTTCTTCCAATTGATGCTCAAATGTTTCGCGGTAAGCCTGATGCAAAAGTAAATTATCAGGTTCAAAATCCCTGAAAACTTCAAACAATAATTGCGACCCGCTTTGTAAATGCTTTGTTTTAACCATTTTTCCGGGCATTCCCGTAAAAACCAGTCCGGCAATTACGGCGATATCACGAAATTTACGCCTCGCCATTTCTGTAGAATTTAGGCTTTTCTGTAAATCATGGTGTACGTATTCTGTAGAAAATAAATTATTATCCAGAACGGCTTCAATATCAATTTCCTGATCCGAAAGTAATTCAAAACCATAGTCATTGTATGCTAATGAAAAGCTTATCGATTGCAGTAAACTAATTCTGTATGCGAGTAGACTAGCCAGTGCTTCGTGAACAAAACGTCCTTCAAAAGGATAAAAAATCGCGTGAAAACCTTCTCTTGTTTTAAATGTTTCTATTAAAAACTCGTTTGTATCAGGAACAATGGACTCCTTTCTTTGTCTGATAAATAAGGGCTGCAAAGCTTTTAATTCTGGTGAAAGATTATCGGTATTGGCACGATACAACTCCTGACGCAATAATTCGCTCATTTGTGCTGAGAGTGCCATACGTCCGCCCATCCAGCTTGCGATTTTAGTTTCTTTCTTCGCACTTGCTTTTTTTACCAAAACCTGCATATTTCGTATGCGGAATAATTCCAGTCTTTTTCCGGCAAAAATAAAAGTATCTCCGGGTTTTAATTTAGAAACAAACCATTCTTCAATAGTTCCGATATAACCACCACTTATAAATTTAACGTTCATCACCGCATCGCCTACAATAGTTCCTACTTGCAAACGGTGGTGCATAGCGATCATTCTGTTGTTAATTTTATATCTGCCGTCTTCTTCAATCTCTACTTTTTTGAATTCATCGTAAGCATGCAGGCTCTGGCTTCCGTTTGTGATGAAATTTAAAATCCAGTTCCAGTTTTCCTTTGTAATGGTCTGATAACTAAAGGTGTTTTTTATTTCTTTAAAAATCTCATCCGGATAAAATCCCTCTGAAACGGCTAAAGTATTCAAATACTGAACCAGCACATCCCAACTGTTTAAGTAGGGAACACGATCTTCGATAACGCTATTTTCCACTGCCTTTTTTAAAGCCGAAGCTTCTATCAGCTCGATTGCATGAGTGGCAAGGAAATAAATTACACTTTCTTTTCCGGGCTGGTGTCCGCTTCGTCCCGCGCGCTGCATAAACCGGGCAACGCCTTTTGGACCGCCGACCTGAATAATCGATTCGACAGGCGCAAAATCGACACCCAAATCTAAACTCGAAGTACAGACCACGACTTTTAATTCCTCATTTCGAATCGCATCTTCAACCCAAAGTCTGGTTTCACGGCTTATACTTCCGTGATGCATGGCCATTTCTCCGGCAAATTCAGGATATTTTTCTAATAATCTCTGATACCAAATCTCACAGGCAGAGCGAACATTAGTAAAAATTAATGTAGTTTTACTGGCTTTTACAATTTTTGCCGCTTCATCAATTAAATGCAATCCCATGTGACCGCGCCATGGATAGGTGTCCATTTTTTCCGGAATTACAGAAACTACTTTGATTTTTTTATTAAGGACAGCTTTAATTAAAACGGAATTTTGAGAAATTTCAGAATCAACGCCAAGTAATACTTCACGGGCTTGTTCCAAATTACCGATCGTCGCTGAAATTCCCCAAATACGAATGTTTTTAGCAATCGTTTTTAATCTTGACAATCCGAGTTCAACTTGCACTCCGCGTTTTGTTCCCAGTAATTCATGCCACTCATCAATTACAATGGCGGTACAGTTTTTAAAAGTGTTTTCGTATCCTTTTGTTGCCAAAAGTAATTGCAGACTTTCCGGAGTGGTAATTAGCAAATCGGGCATTTTGCCTTTTTGTCTCGCTCTTTCTGCCGCAGATGTATCTCCGGAGCGAATTCCGACCGTCATCTTGACATCCAGATCATGGATTACTCTTTCGGCTGCTTGTTTTATTTCTACAGATAAAGATCGCAATGGTGTAATCCAGATCGCTTTTAATCCCGGAACATGCTTTGTTTTATACTTCGGATTTTCTTTAATATAATTTAAAATGATGGGAAGCCAGAGTGCGTACGTTTTTCCGCTTCCGGTGGGAGCGTTTAGTAAGCCGTTTTTTCCCTGTAAAAAAGCAGTCCACGTCTGAGTCTGAAACGGAAAAGGCTTCCATCCCTGATCTTCAAACCAATTGCTGGCGATTGTAAATAACTGCTCTCTGTTCATTTTTTGTTTTAGTTTTTTGCCGCTCAGGCATTAGCTCCAGCTGTTTATCCAGTCGGAGCTATGTTAATTGCAACGACTGAAACGCCTTTTTTTTTTTGGCTATGCAAAAAGTGAAACTTACGTGTTAATCTTAGAGAATCATATCTTTTAAGTCATCTATTGAATTAGCATCTTCGATTTTTTTATCATGACGCCATCTCAAAATTCTTGGAAAACGTGTTGCAACACCGCTTTTATGTCGTTTTGAAAGTGCTATTCCTTCAAAACCAATTTCAAAAACCAATTTTGGAGTTACGCTTCTCACGGGTCCAAAACGTTCAAGCGTATTCTTTTTTATAAAATCGTCTACCATTCTAAATTCGGCATCGGTTAAACCGGAATACGCTTTCGCGAAAGTGACGAGTTCACGTTCATTATTTTCATTTTGATGCCATAAAGCAAAGGTATAATCGGTAAAAAGGTTGGATCTTCGCCCGTGACCGCGCATAGCGTAGGTTAAAACCGCATCAATAACCAGGGGCTCAATTTTCCACTTCCACCAGTCTCCTTTTTTTCTTCCCACTAGATAAGGTGAATCTTTTTTCTTCAGCATTAATCCTTCGCTTTTCATCTCGCGGGATTTCATTCTTTCTTCTGTAATTTCATCCCAACTTGAGAAAGTAACTCTCTCAGAAAGCTGAAGCGGAATTTCTTTGTCTTTTATTGTACTGAATAATGTTTCCAATAAGGTTCTGCGTTCTTCATAAGGAAGATTTCGAATGTCATTTCCCTGCCACTCCAATAAATCATATGCTTTAATGATGACAGGTGTTTTCTTTAAAACAGAAGCCGAAACATTTTTTCGTCCAATTCGCGTCTGTAAATCATTAAATGTTCCAATTTCATTTTCAATAAATGGAAGAATTTCGCCGTCTATGACAGTACCATTGGGTATAGCACCAATTAACGCGGCAAATTCTGGATATTTATCGGTTACCAATTCTTCGCCACGACTCCAGACGTAAATTTCATTTTCTCTGATAATGGTTTGAGAACGTATACCATCCCATTTATGTTCGGCGCTCCAGTCTTCTGGATTTCCCAAATTTTCAGGTTCGCCTTCAATCGGATACGCTAAATAAAAAGGATAAGGTTTGGATAAATAATCACTGCTTTTTTCATCTAAAACTAGTTCCTGAAAACTAATTTTATTCGGGTTCCAGTCGCCCATTAATTTATAAGCAAGTGCATCTTCATTAATATTTTCTGCTTTTGAAAGTGCACGGGTCATTAATTTCTGACTTAAACCTATTCTGAAACTGCCGGTTATTAATTTAGTAAAAACAAAGCGTTCATAATAATTTAAAGCCAGCCAGTTGGTCTGCAGATATTCTTTTTTTTCAAAGTCGGATTTATTTTTCAAGGCGATAATTTCCTGCAGATATTCTGTTAAACTTTTATCAGAATGCTCTTTTGTGGTCGGAATTACCAATGCAATTGTTTCAGCTAAATCTCCTACAATGTGATAGCTTTCTTCAAACAGCCAAAGCGGAATATTAGCCAATTCATTCGCCCATAAGCGCAGCAAAGTTGTATTTACAGGTCGGGGAGGGCGTCGGTGCGAAAGTATAGCAATTGTCCAGACTTTATCTTCATCACTAGCTTTCATAAAATACTGCGTCAAAGCATCAACTTTTACCGATGTTTTATTAGAACTATCGAGAGTTTTTATAAGTTCGGCAAAGTTTTTCATAGTATTTTATTAGATGTTAGAAGTTATTATATATAAGAAAGTTAAAATCAAAGTTTCAAATTCATTCCATTTCCCATTTAACAATTCACAATTCACATTTCACATTTTCACATTTCACATTTCACAATTAACTCAATTATCCTCATCATTCGTTTCTCCGTCATATTGTGTATGAGCGGTTCGGGCGTCATAACCCAGTTCGCGTAAATATTTAGAAAATATATCCGAATAACCGTGTGTGCATATTACCCTTTCGGCTCCGGTTGCTTTTATGCTTTCCAAAAGTCCTGTCCAGTCGCAATGGTCGCTTAAAACAAATCCGCGGTCGACAGCCCTTCTTCGGCGTGCTCCTCTAAAAGCCATCCATCCACTGGCGGTTCCGGTTACAAAAGGCGTCATTTTTCTGATCCAGGTACTTCCATGTGCACTGGGAGGAGCAATTACAATACTTCCTAATAAATCTTCTTTTTTTGTATCGGATGTTACCCGTATTGTTGGAGGCAGCTGAATTAGAGGGCGAACGACTTCGGTCATATTTTCAATCGCACCATGTGTATATATTTTTCCAATATTTGGATCCAGAAATTTAAGTAATCGTTGGGCTTTTCCTAACGAATATCCAAAAAGAACAGACGTTTTTCCTTCTGCACGATTCTCTGCCCACCAATTATTTATATCGGTCATTACTTCACTTTGTGGAACCCATTTAAAAGCGGGAAGTCCAAAGGTGCATTCTGTTATAAAAGAATGGCATTTTACAACCTCGTACGGAACAGAAATTCCGTCATCCTCGGTTTTGTAGTCTCCGGTAAAAACCCAGACTTCACCTTTATATTCAACTCTAATTTGCGCAGAACCAATAATATGTCCGGCCGGATGAAAAGAAAATTGTACTCCATTTATGGTAAAAGTCTCGTTCCAGTCTTTTCCTGTAACATTTATTTCTCCCAGACGATATCTTATTATCGCCACATTGGTATGATGCGTAATATAATTTTGATGTCCCCATCTGGAATGGTCAGCATGTCCGTGCGTGATAATGGCGTTTTTTACAGGACGCCACGGATCAAGATAGACATCTGCCTGCTGACAGTAAATTCCTTTATCGTTAAATTGTAATAATGGTGGGTTCATCTTTTATAAATTAGGCACTATTAATCTAATTAATTGCTCGCGGCAAAAATTAAATAGGCGATTAACAAAATACTTAATACAAACAAGGTCATTGTTATAAAGGTAAGCATTGCTGTTGAATACTGATATTTCCCTTCCTTGAGAAGTTTAATCGTATGATTGTATCTCAAATAGGATAAAAGAATTGTCAAAGCTCCAACAATTAATAAACCAATACCTAAATAAATTGTGTAATTACTGTTTGGAACTACAGTTTCTGCTATATATTTTGCCGGAAGCTGTTTTAAAAACAATGAAAATTTAACTGCTACGAATCCGAAAACCATTATGCCGATACCTGTGCGAACCCATGCTAATAAAGTTCTTTCATTAGACAAATATTCGTTCATTATTTCCTGATCATTTTTCGGCGACATATTGTAAATATTTAATATTGAAAATCGGTGTATGGCGGGCAATTGTATTTGTCATCTTCATTATCAAGATTAAAGCTGTCATACGGATTAGTTTCATCGTAACTGTAAAACTGAAAATTATCTTCGGTAAGATATAAACCGCTTTGTATGATTTCATAATCAGAAAAGCAATATTTATGATTGGTGTCCTGATTTTGTCCTGTCGTAATCTCATCGTCCAATGCTTCATTTTCCTGAGCAGTATCGATGTGCTCTGGCTTGCTGCACTGAAAGATTTCAAAATTTCTGCTGTATTGATATGTACTTGCTTTCATAACCAAATTTTAATTAGTAGATCATAATTTCTGTAGATATACAAATTTGAAAATTACAGCATCCAAAAAATTATATGATTTGATTTAAATCTTACAAGATTATTTATCATTTTTAAAACCATATTATTTTGAAACAATATGGTAAAAATCTGTAAAACAATTCATTAACTATTTTGCAAATTTGTCATTATTAATAATTCAAAAATTATATAGTATGGAAACTTCAAAAAAAGATTTGAAATCTGGTATGAAAGATTCTGGAAAAACTCAAAAATCTACTTCAGGTTCCAGAGGAAAAAGTCCAGCAAAATCGTCAGATTCTAAAGGTAAAGCGGGACACTAATTTATTTTTTTATTTAATTAAAAATAAAAGCGTGCTGTCTAAATGTAGGCAGCACGCTTTTAATTTTTATAGTATTTACAATTATTTTAAAATTTCCTGAATAGTTTTAACGAAGGATTCAACAGGCTGAGCGCCCGAAATCGCGTACTTTCTGTCAAACACAAAAAAAGGAACTCCCTGAACACCTATTTCACCAGCTTCTTTTATATCCGATTGTACTTCGTTTAGAAATAAATCATCGCTTTCCAGAACTTCTCTCACTTCACTTTCTTCTAAACCTGCCTGATTACCTAATTTAATTAAGGTTAGACCGTTATTTAAATCTTCGCCATCCGTAAAATAGGCTTTAAAGAAAATTTCTTCCATTCGATCGCCTATATTTTTAGTTTTAGCCAATTGAATAATTCGATGTGCATTTAACGAATTGGAAATAACAGCTTTGTCAAAATTATAATCGAGGCCGACACTTTTAGCACGTTCTGCTACACTTTTATGCATTTCTTTAGATTGCTCAACACTCATACCTTTTCTTTCTGCCAAAAAGGTGTAAACATCTGTATCGGGTTCAGACGTTATAGTTGGATCCAGTTGAAAACTTTTCCATTCAATTTCAAAATTATCATTTGGAAATATTGCAAGAGCAGTTTCCAGTTGTCTTTTACCGATATAACAAAACGGACACATGATGTCCGACCAAATTTCTATTTTCATAAAACAAAGATAATTTATTTTGTTTCAAGTTTCAGGTTCTTGGCTTGTGCGATTTAAACGTAAAGGGCGCAAAGGTTTACGCAATCCCGAAGCCTTGGGATGCAAAGTTTTTTTTCAAAGCTTTTTGAACTTTACGATTTTAATAAGTTTATAAAATTAAACTCCTCTCGTTCTTTGCGTTTAAATCAGCACAAAGCTGATTAACTTGAAACTTTAAACCTGAAACAAAACTAACAAAAGTTGCCAAATAAAAAACCGCAACTCTTTATAGGAATTGCGGTTTCTAGGTATAAAAAATGGTTGGTTAATAGCGATATCTTTTTTTTTACAATGATATGTCTTTAATCTGAAACTAAAAAAAATCCCTGTAACAAAAAGAAACTTTGATGTTAACTATTTAACATTACAGGCATTACAAGCATAGTAACTGTTTCGCCTTCTTCTAAACCATCAACCGGAGTCAAAATTCCGGCTCTGTTTGGTAAAGACATTTCAAGCATAATCATATCAGACTGAAGGTTTGTCAACATCTCTGTTAAGAAACGGGAATTGAAACCAATTTGCAAATCATCTCCCTGATAATCACAAGTCAGTCTTTCTTCTGCTTTGTTGGAATAATCAATATCTTCTGCGGAAACATTTAATTCTGCCCCTGCAATTTTTAGACGAATCTGGTGTGTAGTTTTGTTTGAGAAAATCGCAACACGACGAACAGAACTTAAAAATAAAGAACGGTCAATCATTAATTTATTCGGATTTTCTTTTGGAATTACCGCTTCGTAGTTTGGATATTTTCCATCAATTAAACGACACATTAAGATGTAGTTGTCAAATGAGAAAGTCGCATTCGAGTCGTTGTATTCAATTTTTACTTCTGCATCAGAACTTCCTAAAATACTTTTTAAGATGTTTAAAGGTTTCTTCGGCATGATAAAATCTGCAACCTGAGATGCTTTTACATCTGTACGGGAATATTTTACCAGTTTATGAGCATCTGTTGCTACGAAAATTAATCCCTCAGGAGAAAACTGAAAGAAAACTCCAGACATTACAGGACGTAAATCATCGTTACCGGCGGCAAAAATAGTTTTGCTTACTGCAGTAGCCAAAACTTCGGCAGGAACAAGTGTTACAGACGGATCTTCAAGGCTTACTGCCTTTGGAAATTCTTCACCTGCAGCATATGCCAATGCGTATTTTCCAGAGTTAGAGCTAATTTCTACTGTATTGTTGTCTTCAACTGTAAATGTAAGAGGCTGTTCCGGAAATGTTTTTAAAATTTCAAGCAAAAGTTTCGCTGGTACAGCAACACTTCCTTTGCTAGTAGAATCGATCGATAATGTAGCTGACATTGTTGTTTCAAGATCGGAAGCCGAAACAGTCAACTCATTATTGTTTAGTTCAAATAAAAAGTTGTCTAAAATGGGCAACGTATTGTTGCTGTTGATTACACTACCTAAAACTTGTAATTGTTTTAATAAGTACGAACTCGATACTATAAATTTCATCTGTTTTATTTTATTTTTTGATGTATTTCAGCGAATAATACGCTAAATATACGGATTACAAATATATCTTAAACTATTTAAAGTATTACATTTTTTTATTAACATCTATCGGCTGTATTTTCTTTTTCTCACAAAAGTAAATACAAACCCAAAAAGTGCTAAAATAAGAATTGGAACTCCGATAGTTATAAATTGTGTTGTGGAATAGCTCTGATAAACCTTTTCTTTGTCCAGTAAAGGCAGTTCTACATCTTTGCTTCTAATGTTAATAAGTCCGCTATCGTCCAGCAAATAATTAATGCAGTTCATGATAAAGTCCTTGTTATCGTATAAATTACCTGTTCTCTGGTCATAACCTAACTCTACAGGTTCCATGTTTTTATCAAGCTGATTTCGGACAATATCTCCGTCTGAAACAACAATCATTTTGTTCGGTTTTCCTTTTGGCGTAAAGGAATTGTCTTTAAAAGGTAAAACTCTGTTCTCAAATGCAGAATGGAAAGAGCCTTCCAGTAAAACGGCAAGCGGAATATTTCCTTTGTTTAAATAATCCTGCGGAGTGGTTTTTTCCGTAACCATATTCAGACTGATTTCTGAAGGTGTTCCGATAACTTTTGAATATTGGGAAGACTGCAGTAAAACAGTCTTTCTGATTCCGTTTTTTAAAGTATCAATCGGACTGGCAAAATCAAATTTGATTCCGCCCAGATTTTTTACAATCGGATGCTGACTAGTCGGGTAAACCTGTGGTGCAAATTTCCAGATAAAATCCTGATATTGCGTTGCACTTCCCTGTTCGCCTGTTGCCAGTTTTATTGGGCTTCCCTGTTCGTCTTTTACCAGATCAGGATTTATTCTGAATCCGTATTTAAAGAACATATCATTTAAATTCAAATCCCGTGGATAGGCAAGGGTAGCGCCCATATCATTATATAAACTGTCCATATCGGCAGCGACCTGATCAATTAGCCACAGCGTTTTTCCGCCGTTCATAATATATTGATCCAGCACTTCTTTTTCTTCGTCTGAGAATTTTTCTGTAGGCTTGGAAATTATAGTTAGATCATATTTTTTAAGCTCGTTTAAAGTTCCGTTTGGATCTTTGGCAACCGAATCTAAAGTAAAAGGCCCGATCAAATAACTTTCGTGAATCTGCATCAGCATCTTTGCAATATGCACTTCACGCAGTTCGCCGTTACCTTTTAGAATGGCGATTTTTTTCTGCTTTTTAGTAGTAACCCTGTTTATACCATCTGCAATAGAATATTCTAAATGCTGAATTGATCCTATCACTTTTTGTGTGGTAGAAGCGCCCATTATATTCTTTAATAACGGAATCTTTACTTCTTTGTCATTATAAAGCGCAACAGCCCACGGAAAAACCATTGCCTGCGATTGTTTCCCTTTGTCGTCGACCGTAATATTTATAGGAGTTAATCCTTTTTTAAACAGCGATTTTGTTAATTCTTCACTTTCTTCTTCATTTTCTAAAGGATCAACAAATTCAAAAACTATATTTTTATTATAGGCCTGAAATTCTTCAAGTAATTGCTTGGTTTCCTGCTGTAAACGTTTAAAATCTGCGGGAAGCACTCCTTCCATATAAATTTTTATGGATAACGGATTCTGAACTTGTTTTACAATTTGTAATGAAGTGGGAGATAAGGTGTATCGCTTGTCTTTCGTTAAATCAAAACGATGAAAAAACAACGTTCCAAGTACATTTAGGACAATTAAAATAAAAATAGTAATTCCTAATGTTTTGATATTTTGCTGAGTAGATGCTTTCATTAGGCTTTAAAACTTTTTAATTGGTAAACTGTTAATGATAAAAAAGCGATTGTAATACTTAGAAAATAAATAACATCACGTGTGTCGATTACGCCACGGGCCATACTTTTAAAATGGTTCTGCATACCTAAAACAGAAATAAAATTTCCTGATGCAGGAAGTAAGGACGCGATTCCTTCAAAACCAAAATAAAAGAAAAAGCACAAGAAAACAGCCATTATAAAAGCCACAATCTGATTTTCTGAAAGAGTAGAAGTAAAGATTCCAATTGCGGAATAGGAAGCAATTAAAAATAATAATCCGAAATAGGAACCAATTGTACTGCCCATATCGATATTGCCTTCGGGCGAACCCAAATCTGAAATCACTTTTACATAAATCAGGGTCGGAATTATGGCCAGGATAATTAGCAAAAATGAACCAAAAAATTTACCGTTTACAATTTCCCAGATTGATAAAGGTTTTGTCAGTAATAATTCTAATGTTCCTTGTTTTTTTTCGTCAGAGAAACTTCTCATGGTTACAGCCGGAATAAGAAAAATTAAAATCCACGGAGCCAGTGTAAAAAATGGCGCTAAATCCGCATAACCGGAATTTAAAATATTATAATCTCCCTCAAATACCCATAAAAATAGTCCGTTGCTGATTAGGAAAACAGCAATGACCAAGTAGCCCACAGGTGAACCAAAAAATGATTTTATTTCTCTTAAAATGATTGATTTCATTTAGTTTTATTTTGTTTCAGGTTTTTATTGTTTCAGGTTTCAGTTGCTTCATCTTGCGAACTAAGCACTTTTTCAAGACCTGTTTAATATATTTTAATGCGTATTTTGTGGTTAATTTAGTTTGATTTTCAGGATTCAACAAAACTTGAAACTTTAAACCAAAGAAACCAATTTATCCACACTCCAGGCTTCCGGTTTTGCGTTGAATAGTTTTTTTGTAAAAGTCCAGACAGAATCGAAAAGCTCAGAATTTCTATAATTTTCCAAATCAGCCTCAGTTTCCCAATAACTGTAAGTGAAAAATATTTCTCTGTTATTTTTATCCTGATATAATTCTAAAAAACGATTTCCCTCAGCATTTCGTATTTTATGTTTTACGGTTTCAAAATTCTCCAGAAAGGCGGGAATTTTATCTTCATGAAAACTCATTTTTACAATTCTGACAAACATAATTTTAGATTTCTGATTTTAGATTTTAGATTTGAAAACCTTTAATATGCGCGCAAAAATACCAAATTAGATTGTTCTTTTTAATTTTTTTACGTCTTATTTGTCATCCTGAGGAATGAATGATCAAATGATACGTGAATCTAAAATCTGCAATCTAAAATCTAAAATGATTTTAAGAAAACTGAATTGTAATCACGTCACGATAATTCAATCCCAGCAAGCTATTGGCAGATCCAACTTTTGAAGGATTGCTTCTAAAAATGGCAATTTCAAGAAATCCTGCTTCATTAAAAATAGCCAGTTTTTCGCCTTCATATGTTTTGATTGGATATTTGTCTGATGTTGCAATTGCAGAATAGCTCGGCAGAATTGTTTTGATGCTTTTTGGCTTCATCACAATTTCGTAGGGACGTCCTTTTGCAGCGTCCAGAAATTGCTGTTTCGAAATATTGGTCACTATATTTCCAAAATGGTCGATGTAAATAACATACCCTTTTAACGAATTGCCGTCGTTTGAGACTACTGCCTGCAATTCTGTAGCTTCTTTTAAAGCCGGAATTTCCTTTCCGATAACATTCAGCAAACCACCTTTGGAAAGATGTGATGCAACCTGAATGAAAATATCCATATCGGTATATTCAATCGGGAAACGATCGTGAATATTAATGGCAACAATTTTCTGCGGAACGATCTTCTGCGTAAGCATACTCAGAATGCCATTATCGGCACAAATAAAGTAATGATCATTCCATTGCATTGCAATGTGCTGATTTTCTTTATTACGTTCAATGTCCACACCAATTAAGTGAACAGTACCTTTTGGAAAGCTTAAATAAGAGGCACCAATGATATAACTTGCTTCTGCAGTATTAAAGGGATCAATGTCATGAGTTATATCAATGATCTGAGCTTCTGAGTTTTCAGAAAGTATTTTACCCTTCAGCGAGCCCACAAAGTGATCTTTGAGGCCGTAGTCTGTAGTAAGAGTAATTATTGACATCATTTTGTTTATAACTATTGATAGTATTTAAATCTAATTTTCATTAAATTTGAGAAATGCAAAGCTAGTAATAGTAAACACAAATTGAAAGAAAGTAAAGACAATTTGTTTTTTTTAGAACTAACCTGCTGTTACAGAAGTCTTAGTTCTCAGTTTTCGGTCTGTATCATAAAACTGCAACTCCGACAAGAAAAAGAACCCGACAACTCTTAAGATAATAACTGAATTATTTAATTTAAAACTACTTCATTTGAACGAAAGAATAATCGAGCTAGTAGATATTGCTCCAAAAGAGTTCTGGGGAGCACAGGACAGCCATCTTGAAATAATTAAAAAGTATTACCCGAAGCTTAAAATCGTAGCACGAGGGACAACTTTAAAAGCATTTGGCGAAAAGGAAGTTTTAGACGAATTCGAAAAACGATTTCAAAGATTAATGCTTCATTTTACGCGATACAACAATATTGATGATAATGTGATTGAACGCGTTATTATGGATGGTCAGGAAGAAAAAAGATCTTACGATCATGACAAAATCTTAGTTCATGGTGTAGGAGGTAAGATCATTAAGGCAATGACACCAAATCAGCAGTTGCTGGTCGATACGATTAAAAAGAACGATATGGTCTTTGCTATTGGTCCTGCAGGAACCGGGAAAACCTATACCGGTGTTGCTATGGCGGTTAAAATGCTGAAAGATAAAGAAGTAAAAAGGATCATTCTGACACGTCCCGCGGTTGAAGCCGGGGAAAATCTTGGATTTTTGCCGGGAGATATGAAGGAAAAACTTGATCCGTACATGCAGCCGCTCTACGATGCGCTCCGTGATATGCTTCCAAACGAAAAACTGGAGGATTATATTTTGAAAGGAATTATTCAGATTGCACCACTGGCTTTTATGCGTGGCCGTACTCTTGATAATGCTTTCGTAATTCTTGATGAAGCCCAAAATACCACACATTCACAAATGAAAATGTTTTTGACCCGTATGGGAAAAAACGCCAAGTTTATGATTACTGGTGATCCGGGTCAGGTCGATTTACCGCGACGAACTATTTCGGGTCTGAAAGAAGCTATTCTGGTTCTTAAAGATATCGACGGCATCGGAATTATATATCTTGACGATAAAGATATCGTGCGTCACCGATTGGTCAAAAAAGTTATCGATGCTTATAAGCAAATTGAAAATCACGATTAATTTTATTGTGAAATGATTTTTGTAGAATGTAAAAGGTTTGTGAAAGATTAAAATGATTGTATAATCTGTATAAAACAAAGATATTCGTTTTATGTTTTTCTTATCGAAATGCGTAAAACGGATATTTTTTTTGACTCTGAAATGCTATTGAAAACGATAAAATCTTAGTTTCTTTCCAATTTTTGTCATTCCGAGGGACGAGGAATCTCCGTAAGCAGCTCGACAAAGATTGTAGAATTTCCGGTTGGAACTTCTTATAGAAATCCTTAATTCGTCAGGATGGCAAAAACGGGTTGTTTTGTCAGAAATGACAAGATTGTGGGCAATTATTGATATTATTTATTTAATGAAATAGTTAAATAAATAATAAACTTGCCTTATTTCCTGATTTCAAAGCTTTCAGACTTTGGTCTTCCACGCTTATAATTGTAAATTTGCGATATAATTATTTGATTATTAATATGACAAAACTTAAAAATATAGAAGTTGTAGTAAGCGATCTTGACGGAACGTTGCTCAACCCACAGCACAGAATATCAGATTATACAAAATCCATTTTTCAGGAACTTCACAATCAGGGCTATCTAATTGTTATAGCGACAGGGCGTCATCATCTTGATGCTATGGCTATTATAGAAAAACTCGAAATTCCTGTTTATCTGGTAAGTTCAAACGGAGCCAGGGTTCATTCACCGGAAAGAGAGCAGCTATTTGCTTTTAATCTTAACAGCGATGTTGTTAAAGCGGCATTGAATGTTGAAATTGATCCTGAAATTACCGTAGTTTTATTTAAAGAAAATGTTTGGCAGACCAACAAATGGAATGAAAAACTAAATTCTTTTCAGGAAGAATTAAAGTATCGTCCTGAATTGGTAGATTATAAAAGTCTGGAAGATTTCGGAGCTATTAAAATTTTCTTCTCTTGTCCGGATCACGAAAAATTGGTTAAACTAAAAGATGCAATTTTAGAAAATTCATCAGAGCATTTACATCATGCTTTCAGTTTGCCAACCTGTTTGGAATTTATGGATAAATCTATAGATAAAGCTGTGGCAATTGAGACCGTTTTAGAAAGAGAGGGTTTTACACTGGCAGAAGCAGTTTCGTTTGGTGATGGTTTTAATGATGTGCAAATGTTATCTTCTTCAGGAAAAGGACTTATTATGGGCAATGCCCCGGATATTTTAAAAGAAGAACTGCCGGATTTGGAAGTAATTAAAACCAATGCAGAAGACGGAGTAGCAAAATATATTGCTTCTAAAATTCTGGACAAGGAATTTGCCGCTGGTTAATATTTACGAAATATGACATATAGGATCCCTTATTGTTTACTGAGGGATTTTTTTATTCCTTTAAATTAAATTTCATTGCGAAACTCAGTGAAATAATTTTAAATTTGCATACATAAAAAACAACACCACTAGAATAATGAGCAATACAATTACAACCACAAATTTTAATTTCCCAAATCAGAAATCAGTTTACCGTGGAAAAGTCAGAGAAGTTTATAATATAAATGATGAACTTTTAGTGATGGTGGCGACAGACAGACTTTCTGCTTTTGATGTTGTTTTGCCAAAGGGAATTCCATACAAAGGGCAGATTTTAAATCAGATTGCTACAAAATTTATGGAATTAACACAAGATATTGTACCAAACTGGTTGATTGCAACTCCCGATCCAAATGTTGCTGTTGGACATTTATGCGAGCCTTTTAAAGTAGAAATGGTAATTCGCGGTTATCTTTCGGGACATGCGGCACGTGAATATGCTGCGGGAAGAAAACAAATTTGCGGAGTTACAATGGCTGAAGGTTTAAAAGAAAACGATAAATTTCCAGAGCCAATTATTACGCCAACTACAAAAGCAGATAATGGTTCCCATGACGAAGATATTTCACGTGAAGACATTTTGGCTAAAGGAATTGTTTCAGAAGAAGATTATTTGATTTTAGAAAAATATACCCGTGCCTTATTTCAAAGAGGAACTGAAATTGCTGCTTCCCGCGGATTAATTTTAGTAGATACCAAATATGAATTTGGAAAAACAAAAGAAGGTGTTATTGTTTTAATTGATGAAATTCATACACCGGATTCTTCCCGTTATTTCTATGCTGACGGTTATGCGGAAAGACAGGAAAACGAAGAGGAACAAAAACAATTATCAAAAGAATTTGTTCGCCGCTGGTTGATTGAAAACGGATTTCAGGGTCAGGAAGGACAAGCAATTCCAGATATGACAGAAGAATATATTGAATCTGTTTCTGAAAGATATATTGAATTATATGAAAATATTTTAGGCGAAAAATTTGTGAAAGCTGATATTGACAATATTGACAAACGTATTGATAAAAACGTACTAGAATATCTTTCTTCAAAATAGTAATTTTCGGGTTTAAAAACTAACTAATTTAAACCATGAATTTATTGAAAAATAAAAATGCTTTGCTCTTTATCTTTATAATGGCAGGGCATTTTCTTTTTGCGCAAATTGATAAAAATGCGACAGAAGAAACTAAAAACCTCTACAAAAATTTAAAAACTCTTTCTATAAGAAATATTCTTTTCGGACATCAGCATGCGTTGGAATATGGTCACGGATGGAAAAACGAACCAGGAAAATCAGATGTAAAATTGGTAACTGGTTCGCATCCTGCAATTGTTGGAATTGATTTTAGTGATTTTTCGGGTCAATCTCCAGTACAGATTGAAAAAGCAAAAGCGGCTTTAAGAAAAAATGTGGTGGATACTTATGAAAGAGGCGGCATTACAACAGTTTCGTGGCATTTTAACAATCCGGCTTCAGAGGGCGGATTTTACTGGAAAGAAGGAATTTCCTCTTCTTCGATGGCATTAATAAAACCGGGCGGTTCTCATCACGAGCAATACAAAGTAATTTTAAAAACAATCGCCGATTTTGCCCATTCTGTAAAAGCAAAAAACGGGACGCTTTCCCCAATGATTTTCAGACCCTTTCACGAATTTGACGGAAATTGGTTCTGGTGGGGGAAAAACCATACTTCGCGTGAAGATTTTATTGCGGTCTGGCAGTTTACCGTTTCTTATTTAAAGGATACTTTAGGCGTTCACAATTTTATTTATGCTTTTTCTCCTGATAGTAAATTTAATACTCCGGCAGAATATTTAGAACGTTATCCCGGCGATGAGTATGTCGATATGTTCGGAATGGATGATTACGCCGATTTTGGCCGTGACGGAAAATACGACTTGGATTCTGGTTTTAAAAAATTAAAAATAATATCTGATTTAGGAATAGAAAAGAAAAAACTGGCCGCTTTTACAGAAACAGGTTTAGAATCTGTTCCTAATCCAGGATGGTGGACAGAAGTTTTATTGAAAACTTTAAAATCTAATGATCTGCACTTGGCATATGTCTTGGTCTGGAGAAATGACGCAACAAGTGCCACGCATTATTACGCACCGTTTCCCGGACAAGTAAGTGCAGCTGATTTTATAGATTTCTATAACAATCCATTTACATTATTTGAAAAGGATCTTAAAAATATTTACAATAGCAAGTTTAAAATATAATTAATTAATAGAAATTTAAAAGGCGCAATTCGGTTTATCTGAATTGCGCTTTTTTATTTTTTTCAAAATGATGCAACCTATTTCATTTTTTAGTCGTCTAACTGTTAATCATCATCAATCAATTAAATAACAATCATCATGAAAAAAGCAGTAATTATTTTAGGATCAGTTTTTATTTTTACAACACAGGCGAAAGCTTCAAATTTCAATTTTCCAGCAGAAAATCAGATCGAGCATTCAATTTATGGAAAATCGCCTTTTCATCTCGCCATCAGTAAAGGTGATATTGAAGCGGTAAAGAAATTTGTAATGTACGGTGTAAATATTAATAAAATGGTAAATAATATGACGCCTTTAATGGTCGCGGCACGATTTGATCAATTTGAAATTATGCAGATTTTGGTTGCTAACGGAGCAGATGCTTCAATTGAGAATTCTCAGGGCTTTACAGCTTTGCAATATGCAGAATACAGTAACGCAGTGAAATGTATAGCCTTTCTGGAAACATCAAAGCAAAAACGTAAAGGTTAATTCAAATAAAAAATAAAAAAGCAATTCAATTTATCGAATTGCTTTTTTTACTTTGAAACGCAGTAAAATTAGGAAAATAAGTATTTGATTAAGAGGCGTCTGAAAATTTTATTATAATTTTTTATGTTAAAGTGTAACATTTCTAATTTACACGCGTCTATTAGGTAAGTATTTTAAAAGTGAAATAACATAAAATTTAAATTTATAACGAATTTATTAAGAGAATGTTAAGAATTAGTTAAAACATAGTACTTTGTAATGCATAATACATGAAATATAATACATTTACATAGAAATTAAAAATCATCAAATCAATCAATTTAACAAATCAATCAACATGAAAAAATCAGTAATTTATTTAGGACTTGCCGTAGTAGCATTTGGAAATGTTTCAATGGCTTCAAATCACAAACTTCCTGTGAAAAACCAAGTTGAAATCTCAACTTATTTTGCATCACCTTTAAACGTTGCAGTTAGTAAGGGAGACATCGAAATCGTGAAAAAATTTATTGAGTATGGAGCTGACGTAAATCAAATGTCAGACGACATGACTCCTCTAATGACTGCCGCGAGATATAATAAAGTTGAAATTATTAAATTTTTATTGGCGAATGGCGCAGTACCGACAATCAAAAATGAAAAAAATTATACAGCTTTAAAATATGCGCAATTGTCTAATGCAAATGAAGCTATTGCGATCCTGAAAGATCTTAAATAAAATTAAAAAGTTTTGAGTTAGTATTAAAATGACCTTTCTGAGCAAAAGGTCATTTTTTTTTGCTATATAATTTTTATGTTTCTATGTGATAATTATTAAATCAAAAAAGCACCATTACAAGAATGATGCTTTCTCTTTTTTAAATCCCAACAATTGATTTAAAACTAATTATTTTATTCTATCGGAAGATGTTTTTTTCTGTTGAATATCCAGAAGAGAATAGGGAATACCAACAGCGTTAAAATTGTAGCTGTTACCAGACCGCCGATAATTACAATGGCAAGTGGTTTTTGAGATTCCGAACCAATTCCCGTAGAAATTGCGGCTGGCATTAATCCGATCGAAGCCATTAACGCGGTCATAACCACAGCCCTAGTTCTGGCTTTAACTCCCATGAAAATGGATTCTTCAAGAGAGAATTTAGCTTTAAGATTATGATGAAATTCAGATATCAGAATAACTCCATTTTGAATACAAATTCCTAAAAGAGCAATAAAACCAACTCCGGCAGAAATTCCAAAATTCATCCCTGTAAGATGCAAGGCAATAATTCCGCCAATAATAGCAAAGGGAACGTTGGCCAAAACAAGCAGCGAATCCTTAAAGTTTCCGAACAATATAAATAAGAGCACAAAAATCCCAATTAAACTGATCGGTACAACTTGTGCAAGACGCGCACTTGCACGCACCTGATTTTCAAATTCTCCTGTCCATCCAGTTGTATAGCCTGCAGGAAGCTTTAATTTATTAACTTTTGCCTGAGCTTCTGCAATAGTACTTCCTAAATCACGATCTCGAACAGAGAATTTAACACCAATAAAGCGTTTTGTATTATCTCTGTAAATAAATGCGGGACCTGTAATCGTCTTAATGTCGCAGATTTCTTTTAAAGGAATTTTAATTCCGCTGATGGTTGGAACTTTAATTTCTTCTAAATCTTTTTCATCTTTTCTATATTCTTTTGAAAATCGCACACGTACATCAAATTTCTTTTCATCTTCATATTTTTCTGTTGCAGTTTTTCCTCCAAAAGCTAATTCTAGAACTGCTTGTGCATCGCTCAATGTAACGCCATACGCAGCCATTTTTTCACGGTCCAAAATTACGCTGATTTCGGGCTGTCCTACGTTTCTTAAAATTCCTGCATCTTTAATTCCTGGAATATCTTTTATTTCTGCTAAAACTTTATTGGCAAGTTCATCCAGTTTGTTGAGATCATCACCATAAATTTTAACAGCGTTTGAAGCCTTAAATCCAGCCACAGATTCTGCCACATTATCAATTACAGGCTGAGAATAGTTGTACGTAATACCCTGGTGGACTTTCAGTTTATTATCCATTTCATTAATCAGATCGTCCATCGAAATTTTGCGTGTCCAGTCGGCTTTTGGCTTTAAATCAACCTGAAGCTGAATAAATCCAAAACCATTGGGATCGGTCCCGTCATTGCTTCGCCCAGTTTGCGAAAGTACTTTTTTAACTTCAGGAAAACTTTCGAGATCTTTTCTAATCATCGCTGCAGTTTTAACACTTTCAGGCAGAGAAGTACTCATGGGCAGTTCTGCAGTTACCCATAATGCACCTTCATTTAATTGAGGTAAAAATTCAGTTCCAAGAAATCCGGCAGAAAAGAAAACGGCTGCCATAATACCAATAGAAACGATTAAGGTTTTAACTTTATGTTTAAAAGTCCAGGCAAATCCTTTGGTTACAATTCGGTCCCAAAAATTAACAAACGGGTTGTTTTTCTCTTTTACATTTTTATTTAATAAAATATGTGAAAGAACCGGAACCAATGTCAATGTAAAAATTAATGCTCCCAATAAAGCAAAACCTAATGTAAAAGCTAGAGGAGAGAACATTTTTCCTTCTACTTTCTGGAAAGAGAATATAGGAAGCAACGCTGTAATAATAATCAATTTTGAAAAGAAAATGGCTTTACCCATTTCTGTTCCTGTTTTCTTGATTAAACTTCCTTTTGCAATTTTATTGAAAGCTGTCATTCCTAATTGATGCGCCCGTTGATCCAGCACAACAAACAGTCCTTCGACCATGACGACTGCTCCATCAATGATAATTCCGAAATCGACAGCACCCAAACTCAGCAAATTGGCGCTCATTCCCATCATTTTCAAACATAAAAACGCAAATAATAAGGAAAGCGGAATTACAATAGAAACGGTAAAAGTAGTTCTCCAGTCTGCCATGAATAAAAATACAACGCAGGTCACCAAAATAATACCTTCAAATAAATTGTGCATTACGGTTGTAGTCGTAAAATTCATTAAATTATCACGATCATAAAAGGTCTCTATCTTAATGTCTTTTGGAAGAACGTTATCATTAAGTTCTTTAATTTTGTCTTTGATCAAAGCAAGAGTTTCTTGCGGATTCTCGCCTTTACGCATAACGACAATTCCTTCAACAGCATCGTCGTTATTTCCAATACCGGTTTGTCCAACTCTTGGCATTGAACTTTCATATACATCGGCAAGATTTTTAACTAGAATTGGATTTCCGCCTGCATCGTCTACAATTATATTTCCAATATCTTCTTTAGACTGAAGCAAACCTACTCCGCGCACCACAAAAGCCTGACCATTTTTTTCAATAACATCACCACCAACATTTAAGTTTCCGGAATTTACAGCATTATATACTTGTAAAGGAGTAATGTTATATTTGGCTAATTTTATAGGATCAACTCCAATTTCATAAGTTTTGGTCTGACCTCCAAAAACATTTAAATCTGCGACACCTGGAAGGGAACGAAGTTGTTTATCGATTACCCAGTTTTGATACGTCAATAATTCTCTACTATCTCTGCTGTCACTTTTTACAATATATCTGAAAATTTCTCCTGTAGGTCCGTATGGCGGCTGAACATCTGGTTCTACATCATCCGGAAGGGAAACATTTTTAAGTAAATTATTAACCTGAAAACGCGCAAAAGTATCGTCAACTCCGTCGTCAAAAATGATTTTGATTACAGATAATCCAAACATGGTAATACTGCGGACGCTTGTCTTTTTCTGCACAGAATTCATCGCAATTTCGACCGGTTGAGTGACAAAACGTTCAACCTCTTCGGCACTTTTTCCATTCCATTGGGTAATAATAATAATCTGCGTATTAGTTACGTCTGGAAAGGCGTCGATCGGCATATTTTTGAAAGAAATGAATCCCGCGACAGCCAATAAACCAACCCAAAAGAAGGTAAATGCCTTATTCTTTAACGAAAAAGCAATAATGTTTTTTATGAATTTGTTCATGTCTTAATTGTTTAAAGCACCATAAATAAACAGCTGGTTGTTTGTAATCACTTTTTCATTTTCTTTTAGACCGCTTGATAGGTAAGTAATGTCGCCAACGACTCTGTAAACCTCTACTTGACGGGTTTCTATGTTGTTACGGTCTTTAAATACGACAACAAAATTTTTACTTTTATCAAACACAATCGCTTTACTCGGTACGGCAATCATCGATTTGTCCTCGTTAAAAGACAATTTTATATTTGCGTTCATGTCCGGTTTAAGTATATAGTCGGTATTGCTTAATTTAATTCTGGCCTGCATCGCTTTTGTTTCGGGATCGATTACATTGTATATTTTATCTACTTTTCCGTTAAATACTTTATCAGGATAACTTAAGGTTGTCACCGCTGCGCTTGTTCCAAGTTTTACCTTGTTAATATCGATTTCATTAATATTAGCCATTGCCCAGACTTCACTGATTTCTGCAATGTCAAATATATTTTCAGACCGGTCATTTCGCAAAAGCATGTCCTGATTAATACTTTTTTGAATAATAAATCCGCTTATTGGTGCAGTGACTTCATAAATTGACCCGGCTTTAATATTGTAAATTTTATACGTCTCCTGAACTTTGCTTAGTTGAGATTGTGCTTTATTAACCTCAGATTTTGCCTGAAGGACATCGCTTTCAGAATTTAATTTTCCATCAAACAATTCCTGAGCTACTTTTAAATTGTTTTTGGCTACCAGTAAATCGCTTTTAGCATCAATTGATTGTTTTTCAAAATCGGCCACATCTGTACTTTTTATGGTTGCCAGAACTTGTCCTTTTTTGACATAATCTCCAAGTTCTACATTTACTTTCATCACATTTCCGCCCACCAAGGGAAAAACATCAATCATTTTATTATTGTCGGCTGTAATTTTTCCGTAAAAACTTAATTCGTTTTTTAATGGCTGAGATTTTGCTTCTGCCGTAGTTGTGGTTTTTAGCATATCGTTGCTCAAAACAAAGGATGTATTGGTTTCCGGATTTTCTGTTTCCTTTTTGCAGCTTGCCAGAGACAGACTTACAATGGCAATTCCTATGAATAATGTATGTTTCATTTCTATAATTTTTAAAATAAATCTTTGTTGATTGTGCTGTTTAATTCTTCCCCTGCGATCACTACTTTTTTCTTAAGTTCATTCAGCTGGATAATAGCCTGGTTGTAGCTTTCCATAAAATCGGTAAATTCTAAAAGACTCACATTCCGTTTTTGAAAATTGGTCAGCATTCCATTATAAACAGCTTCAAAATCAGAATTTACGGTTGGTTTAATGACACTGTAGTTTTGTCTCGACTCATCCCATTTTGTCCAGGCAGAAGTAATTTCGTTTTGCAGTTGTAGATCAAAATTCTGTTTTTCGATTTTAGATTGTTCCAGAATAGTTTGGGCATACTTAATATTTCCTTTGTTTTTATTCCACAAAGGCAGCGGAATTCCAACACTAACATTTGCTTCTCTGTTAAAGGCGCCGCTTCTCTGATCATAATTTGCACCGACGGTAACATCTGGAACAGCAAGCGATTTTTGCCATTTTACATTCAGTTCGTTGGCCTCAATTTCTTTTAGTTTGGCTAAATAATCGGGTCTGTTTGCAAGAGCCTGTTCCTCAAAACTTTTTAAATTAAAATCGATGATTTTTAGATATTTATTAGAGTCCTCAGGGTTTACAATTGGAACCACATTTTCAGTTTCGTTTAGCAGCAGCTTTAAATTTGCCTGTTCTTCTATATTATCATTTATAACTTCTAATCTTTCATTCTTAAAATTGAGATATAAGGATTGTAAACGAACGACATCTTTTAAAGGAATATTACCTTTTTGAGCCTGAATAGAATAAGAATTGATTAAGTTTTCAATGTGTGCTAATTGCTTATCTGTGTTTTCGAGATTTTTTGCGTTGTAATAAACGGTAAAAAAGCTTTTGCGTAATTGAAACTTTAAGGTGCGAAGAATATCATTAAACTGAAGTTCAGCCAGTTTTACATTAGTTTGCGCCAGTTTTACTTCATTACGTTTTTTGCCTCCTAAGTAAATTAGCTGTTCAATGCCAAAAACTTTCTGACCATCTTTTCCAATGTCAAAAAACTTATCTCTTTCCGGATTATATGCATTCAACTCTGCAGTTATTGTTGGATTGTCCCAAATTCGGGCCTGAATGGTTAGTGCTTTTGAGGCATCAATATTGTATTGTGAAGCTAGTAAAAAAAGATTCTTTTTTAAGAATTGACTTTCGCAATCCTGAAGAGTGACTGTTTTCTGAGCCATAGCTCCCTGATGGAGCAAGATGAGCACCAAGAATGCATATAATTTTTTCATTGTATAAATTTATTTTATGCAAAGATGCGGGCAGCTGACTTTAAGAGACCTTAAAATCGACCTTAAAAATTGCTTAAAATAAAATTATTTATGAAAAGTTATCGAAAATAAATTAATGTTACTCTTTGGAACACTGTAAGTTATATTAGCGTTGTGAAGATTGAGAATTCGGTTTACAATGCGAAGACCTAAACCAAATCCTGTAATTCCTTTGGCATTTTCACCACGCATAAAAGGCTGAAAAAGATTTTGCTGCTCAGTTTCGTTGAGTGTATTTCCTGAATTATAAATTGATAAAACCAACAAGCCATTTTCAGTGCTGATTTTAACCTGAGCTTGTTTATTATCAGAATAAATATAGGCGTTTTTTAAAACATTTGTTATGGCAATTTCTAAAAGATTTTTGTTCCCGTTAACTTCCAGAATAAAGTCCAGATCATCGCTTTCTTCCATTTCAAAAAGAATAGCAAAATCCGGATATGTTTTATTAATTTTTTCAATAGAAGCAAATAAGATTTCATCTATTCGTTGAGTATCCTGCTGATCAGGTCTGCGATTGTCTATTTTTGAAAGAATCAATAACGAATTAATTAATTCGCTCAGATGATTGACATCTGTCAATATAGTAGTAAGGAAAGTTTTGTTTTTGGCTTCAATATCCGGATCAGCGATCCCGTTCTCAATTTGTGACGTCATTCTGGAAAGTGGCGTTCTGAGTTCATGAGAAGCATGAGCCGTAAATTCTTTTTGCTTTTGATATGAAATTTCGATTCGGTCCATCATAAAATTAAATTCATCAGCAATCAAATCGATTTCATTTTTGCTGCTGTTAGATTCAATTCTGGTATCCAGATTGTTCTCGTTGATATTTTTTATTTTCTGATGGAAAGCATGAAGCGGATTCATTGCCTTTTTAACCATAAATGAAGTTAATAACCAACAAATGCAGGTAAAAAAGATATAAGATATAATTAAGGTATAACGTAGAAACAATAATTTCTTTTTGCCATAATCGTCGGTAGCAGAGATTAAGGCATAAAAATCCTTATCATTTGTATCATAAAATACCCCATAGACTTCATTGTCGCCCTGTTGTTTAAAAAAGGTTTTATTTTTCTTTAAATACTTTAAGTCATTAACAGACCAGTTAATTTTGGCATCATCAATACTGCTGTAAATTAACTTGTAATTGGAATCAAATACCAAAGTTTTTTCATCATACAATTTATTAATTGAGTTTTGATCGATTATCTTTAAAAGCTGATTGTCAATTTGTTTTACGTTAACCAGTAATTTGATATTAGACAAAGCTTTAATTTCGAGTCTATCACGAAATTCCTCTTTCCGATAATTAGAATATAATACGAATATAACAGTAGAGGCCAGACCAAATAATATGGTGAACAGCAAACTGACTAAAAGTGATATTCGGTTTTTTAATGTCATTCCTGATCGCTTAGATAATATCCGTAACCAACTTTGGTACGAATAAGTTTTGTTTCATGATCTTTATCGATTTTTTTTCTTAGGAAATTGATATAAACTTCAATTGTATTCTGATTGGTTTCTATGTGATAGTCCCAAAGCTGGTCTGCAATATATTGTTTAGATAAAACTTTTCCTTTCGCCTGAGCGAGAATCAATATCAGTTTAAATTCTTTTGGAGTGAGTTTGATCTCTTCTCCCGATCTAAAAACTCTCATATCTTCTTCCAGAATTTGCAGATCATTTATAAGAAGTTTATTTTCCGTTTGCTGCGGAACTTCTTTACGTCGTAAAAGCGATTGTACACGGGCATATAATTCTTCAAAATGAAAAGGTTTTACCAGATAATCATCAGCACCATTGTCAAACGAAGAAAGTTTATCTTCAATCTCACTAAATGCTGTAAGCATAATAATAGGTGTTTTTTTATCCAGCTTGCGAATATCTTTGCAGACCTCAATGCCGTTCATTCCAGGGACATTGATGTCAAGAATAATCAAATCATATTCAGTCGAAAAGTATTTTTTTAGCAATAATGAACCATCATAATAAGGAAAACACTCGAATCCTTTAGAAATAAAGAATGCGGAGATTTCTTTTGATAAAGTAAAATCGTCTTCGAGCAGTAATATTTTCATTTGATTTTTATTTGTAAATCCGGCGAATTAAATTCAGTCCGGATTTACATTAGAATTATTTTATTTAAAATAAGAAAAATTCTCGTTATTTTCAATTTTTAATAAGGTTTCATAAATAAGCTGAATTACATTTTCAACATCGTCTCGGTGTACCATTTCTACAGTTGTATGCATGTATCGCAAAGGAAGCGAAATCAAGGCCGAAGGAACTCCGCCATTGCTGTAAGCAAAAGCATCTGTATCTGTACCGGTCGCGCGGGAAGTGGCGTGTCTTTGAAACGGGATTTTCTTTTCTGCAGCAGTATCCACAATTAAATCACGAAGTTTATTTTGGATTGCCGGCGAATAACCAATAACCGGACCTTTACCCATTTTAAGATCGCCTTCTACTTTCTTATCAATCATTGGAGTAGTGGTGTCGTGGCAAACATCTGTCACGATAGCAACATTTGGTTTAATTCTGTGGGCAATCATTTCTGCTCCCCGAAGTCCAATCTCTTCCTGAACAGAATTTACAATGTATAACCCAAAAGGAAGCTTTTGTTTATTCTCATGCAGCAATCTCGCAACTTCAGCGATCATAAAGCCACCCATTCGATTATCAATAGCACGGCAGACAAATTTATTCTCATTTAAGATCATAAATTCATCAGGATAGGTGATCACACATCCAACATGCACACCTAATGCTTCAACCTGCTCTTTATTCTCGCAACCCAAATCAATAAAAATATTGCTTAGTTTAGGAATCTCTTCCTTATCTCTTAAACGGGTATGAATTGCCGGCCATCCAAAAACTCCCTTTACAATTCCGTTTTTAGTATGAATATTTACTCTCTTCGAAGGAGCAATCTGGTGATCAGAGCCACCATTTCTAATTACATATATTAAACCATCTTCTGTAATGTAATTAACGTACCATGAAATTTCATCAGCATGTCCCTCAATAACAACTTTATAGGGAGCGTCGGGATTAATAATTCCAACTGCTGTTCCATACGTATCAGTTATAAAAGTATCCACATAAGGTTTTAAATAATCCATCCAAAGTTTTTGGCCTTCGCTTTCGTAACCTGTAGGCGAAGCATTATTTAGATAACTTTCTAAAAAATTAATAGATGCATCGGATAAGGTAAAATCTGTACTCATAAAAATATTTTTGTGCTAAAATATAAATTTGGTATCAGAGTTGTATATAAATATATAATTTTACATTTAAATTATGATTCAATGAGATTAACCACCTTTATTTTATTTACCCTGCTTATTTCTTTCTCAGGTCGTGCTCAGGTAACACCAAAAGAGAGCCAGGAAATGGGTTATATACTAACAGAACACGATTCTATCTTAAACGATACTATCCAGTTGCCCGAAATAATTATTTCAAAAGGACAAAAGATGAGTCCCGAAGAATTAAAGCAATTTCAAATTCTTCAAAACAGAGTTTATAAAGTATATCCGTATGCAAAGTTGGCATCAGAACGACTAACGGCATTAAATAATGGAATGGCGCGTTTAAAAACAAGTCGCGAAAAAAAGAAATATTTCAAAATTGTAGAAGACTACCTTAATAATGAATTCGAAGAAAGATTAAAAAAGCTTTCCAGAAAGCAGGGACAGATTCTTGTAAAGTTGATTCACCGCCAGACCGGTATTACAACTTATGAATTGGTAAAAACTCTAAAAAGCGGATTCAAGGCCTTTGTTTCTAACACAACCGCCAATTTATTTGATATAAGTTTAAAGGAAGAGTACAAACCGTACGACGTAAATGAAGATTATTTAATAGAAACTATTCTGGTACGTGCCTTTGAGTCTGGTCGTTTAACAAATCAAAAGCCAGCCAATCCGGTTAACTATGATGATTTGTCCAGTAAATGGCAGCAAAGAGCAAAAGAATTAAATAAAAAATAATTCTACATATATATAATAGTACAAATCCCGACAGGTTATAAAACGAGTCGGGATTTTTTTTATACATATATAAGTATAGTTTTTTGTCTGGCAGAGCATCCTGAAGTTCGGGGAAGTCTTTTGTTGCAATACGTGTTTTAGGGAGCCTGATCCGGCCAAGGGGCTGTTTTGAGAATACGTTTATGGATAAAACTTTGCAACTTGGCATCTTTGCGAGATTAAAAGCATCATATTGACGCTTTAAAATGTTTTTACATTGAAAAAGAAGTTGAATTATTGAAAATCCCTCAAAAATCACCTAGGAAACCCCTCCAAAAATAGCAGAACTGCACGACAACTCAGAAAAACCGCACAGCGAACCAAAAAAAGTGCAATTGTAAAAATTACGTTATCAGTGTGTTAGGGAAAAGAATAAAAAAACATGGAAAAAATGCAACAAAAAGTATTGTAAATGTAAATAAAGGTGGTACTTTTGCACCCGCAACAAGCAAAGGCGTTCACTGAAATACTGACAGGATGAGGGATTAGGTCTTTAGAGATAAA